>Ga0209960_1000008_pt1:0-1137500 | contig 1140405 bp, 1008 predicted proteins | sample ThiBiot_500_plan_2_FD_183947 | JGI IMG/M metagenome (GOLD analysis project Ga0209960, IMG submission 183947) | Wastewater bioreactor microbial communities from Cape Town, South Africa - Thiocy_expt_500_plan (SPAdes) | ecosystem: Engineered > Bioreactor > Thiocyanate-remediating >... | reverse complement strand
CCAAGTAGTGGCGAGCGAACGGGGAAGAGCCCAAACTTTAAGTGCGTGCACTTAGAGGGTTGTAGGACTGTTTTTAGAAAGACACACAAAATTGAATCAGTTGGAAAGCTGAGCCATAGCGGGTGATAGCCCCTTAAGTGTAAGAAGTGTTGGACGTACAGTATCCTGAGTAGGGCGGGACCAGAGAAATCCTGTCTGAATCTGCGGGTACCATCCCGTAAGGCTAAATACTCCTTATCGATCGATAGTGAACCAGTACCGTAAGGGAAAGGTGAAAAGCACCCTGAATAAGGGAGTGAAATAGTACCTGAAACCGTGCGCCTACAAGCGGTCGGAGCGCAAGTGACGACGTGCCTTTTGCATAATGATCCTACGAGTTGCATCTTACTGGCAAGGTTAAGTACTTAAGTTACGGAGCCGCAGCGAAAGCGAGTCTTAATAGGGCGAAAGTCAGTGGGAGCAGACGCGAAACTTTGTGATCTATCCATGGGCAGGTTGAAGGTGTGGTAACACACACTGGAGGACCGAACGGGTTAACGTTGAAAAGTTATCCGATGACCTGTGGATAGGGGTGAAAGGCCAATCAAACTGAGAGATAGCTCGTTCTCTCCGAAATGTTTTTAGGAACAGCGTCGCATTATAGAAGTTTATTAGAGGTAGAGCTACTGATTGGACTAGGGGGCTTCACCGCCTACCAAATCCTGACAAACTCCGAATGCTAATAAATATCTGCGGCAGTGAGGCTGTGGGCGCTAAGGTCCATGGCCGAGAGGGGAACAACCCAGACTATCAGCTAAGGCCCCTAAATCTACGTTAAGTTGGTTAAACGATGTTCAAATCCTAAGACAGCCAGGATGTTGGCTTGGAAGCAGCCATTCATTTAAAGAGTGCGTAACAGCTCACTGGTCGAGGGTTCGGGCGCGGAAAATGATCGGGCATCAAACGTAGTGCCGAAGCTATAGGATTGTAATTTATTACAATCGGTAGGAGAGCATTCTAATCTGCATAGAAGGTGTATCGTGAGGTATGCTGGAGCGATTAGAACAGAAAATGTAGGAATGAGTAACGATAAATAAGGTGAAAAACCTTATCGCCGAAAGACTAAGGGTTCCTGATCAACGTTAATCGGATCAGGGTTAGTCGGGACCTAAGGCGTACCCGAAAGGGGAAGTCGATGGATAACAGGTTAATATTCCTGTACTCGGTATAAATTCGATGGGGTGACGCAGAAGTGACAAGTCCGCGATCTTACGGAATAGATCGTTAAAGGGTGTAGTTATAAGGAGTGTAGGCAAATCCGCACACCTTGATGAACCTGATAGTACCACAAAACTTCGGTGGCGTGGATAGTGACTGTAATCAAGCTGCCGAGAAAAACCTCTAAGGTTCGTTTATACCGACTCGTACCGTAAACCGACACAGGTAGTCGAGATGAGTATTCTAAGGCGCTCGGGTGAGCCGTGGAGAAGGAACTAGGCAAATTAACGCTGTAACTTCGGGATAAAGCGTACCACTGCGAAGTGGTCACAGTAAAATGGTGCAACCAACTGTTTAGCAAAAACACAGGGCCCTGCCAAATCGAAAGATGACGTATAGAGCCTGATACCTGCCCGGTGCTGGAAGGTTAAGGAAGCTTGTCAACCGCAAGGTGAAGCTTGCGACTGAAGCCCCAGTAAACGGCGGCCGTAACTATAACGGTCCTAAGGTAGCGAAATTCCTTGTCGGGTAAGTTCCGACCTGCACGAATGGTAGAATGAGTTGCACACTGTCTCCTCCACGAGCCCGGTGAAATTGTAGTATCGGTGAAGATGCCGGTTACCCGCCACGGGACGAAAAGACCCCGTGAACCTTCACTACAACTTTGCATTGATTTTGGGTACCAGATGTGTAGGATAGTTGGGAGACTGTGAAGCAGGCACGCCAGTGTTTGTGGAGTCAACGTTGAAATACCAACCTTCTGTTACTTAGAGTCTAACTTGCGAGAGCGAGGACATTGCATGGTGGGTAGTTTGACTGGGGTGGTCGCCTCCTAAAGTGTAACGGAGGCTCGCAAAGGTTCCCTCATTACGGTTGGTAATCGTAAGCAGAGCGTATTAGTATAAGGGAGCTTGACTGTGAGACTGACTAGTCGATCAGGTGCGAAAGCAGGCTAAAGTGATCCGGCGGTTCTGTATGGAAAGGCCGTCGCTCAAAGGATAAAAGGTACTCCGGGGATAACAGGCTGATCTCCCCCAAGAGCTCATATCGACGGGGAGGTTTGGCACCTCGATGTCGGTTCGTCACATCCTGGGGCTGGAGAAGGTCCCAAGGGTTGGGCTGTTCGCCCATTAAAGTGGCACGTGAACTGGGTTCAGAACGTCGCAAGACAGTTTGGTCTCTATCTGTGGTGGGCGTTAGTAAATTGCGAGGACATGACCTTAGTACGAGAGGACCGGGTTGTATGTACCGCTGGTGTATCTGTTGTGCCGCCAGGTGCAGTGCAGAGTAGCTATGTACAGAAAGGATAAGCGCTGAAAGCATCTAAGCGCGAAACCTACCTTAAGATGAGTTTACTTTTAAGTGCCGTCGAAGACGACGACGTTGATAGGCTATAGGTGTAAAGGCAGTAATGTCAAAGCCGAGTAGTACTAATTGCACGTACGCTTTATACTTTATTAGAAAAGAAGATTTATTGATTATTTTTCCCAATATGTTACCTTATTATTAGTGAATAGGTAATAACGAATAGTGAATAGTATTAAGAATACTATATCGAATAGAAACACTATTAGTTATTCACTGTAAACTGTTCACTAAGTCACCTAATTATGGTGGTATTGCCGATGGTGTTCACCTCTTCCCATTCCGAACAGAGTAGTTAAGCCCATCATGGCCGATGATACTGGTATTTTTCCGGGAAAGTAGGTAGCTGCCATATGTATTTAAAAGTCCTCACAGAAATGTGGGGACTTTTTTTATGCACCTAACCCAACACACAAAAAACACACTAAAAACGGATCACTTCTCACTTCTCACTTCTCACTTCTCATTCTTCACTTTTCACTATTCACTATTCTTTTCTCTCCATTTACAATTAACCATCCCCTACACTCCTGAAAATTAAAAACTTATTACCTTTTTTGTAATTCAACCTTACTTTTTTTAGTTATTTTTACTAGCTTGTTTTATCCTAAAAAACAGGCGTTTTCTAACTGAAAAAATAAAAAATAAGAATGAAGAAAGTACTATTCTCTGCTGTGTTTGCCTTATCCTCATTGGGTCTAACCGTAAATGCGCAAATCAGCCAGGGGGGATTGCCATGGTCAATGGTAAATGAATCAACTTTTGTGGCATCACCGGTGAGCAGCGTGGCCAATCCTGATTGGACTGCATATCTGGCCTCGGAAACAGATAATTTCAGCATATACACGAAGCCCTATGTGGGTGGTTTAATTGCCGCAGCAGACTTCGGGTTCCCGCAATCCGGGCAATTGCAGGTGTTGCCAAATGGTTCAAAGATATGGAAAGGTGTAATCGCAGTAGATGGTGCACCCTCTATAGGTTTGTTGTTTAACCTGTTCCATCTTCCCAAGGGAGTAAAACTGTTTTTGACCAATGAAAATGGCAAACAAGTTGTCGGAGCTTTTGATGCAACAAATAATGACCCTTCAGGTGAATTCGCTATTGACGTAGTGCAAGGGAACAAAGTTTTTGTTGAGTTGAATATAGATGCTGCTACTGCACTTAATGATATCAAATTGCATATAGATCGCGTAATGGTGATGCATAGAGGTATTGAGCACTTAAATGCATATGTGGATGTACAACCTTTTGACCAGATCGATAATCAGTTGAACGGTTCATCATCAGTTTGTATGATCAATGCTATTTGTCCGGCAGGAGATAACTACCCGAATAACAGGAAAGCTACGATCCAGACTTTATTGCCTTCCGGTCAATATGTAAGTCTGTGTAGCGGTACCTTAGTGAACAATACCGGGAATACAACAGCAGATTGTAAAGCTTATGTATTAACAGCATCACATTGTGAAGGTACCGGTTCATTGACTAACTCGACTTTCAACCAGTTAATGATCAGGTTTAATTTTGAACGTTCCAGTTGTAGTAATACTGCACCTACGAACGGAGTTACCCTTACCGGGGCTAATATAATGGCCAGGTCTTACCTGATCAGTGATAATCCGAGTGATATTGATGGTGATTTCATGCTGTACCAGTTAAGGCAAGCGATACCTGCTTCTGTAGGCGCGGTATTAAATGGATGGAACCGTGGTAATTCTTTACCCGCTACATTGAGCAGCCCTAAAAAGTATATCGGGTTTCATCATCCGAACGGGGATAATAAAAAAGTATCCTCTGCTCAGCAAATACACTCTTTAAACTTTAGTAACGGGTCTAATTTTCCTAACAGTAACCGCTGGACCCTGTTTTTAACAGAGGGTTATTCTGCTACAGGATCTTCCGGTAGCGGATTATTCGATGGAGATGGTTACCTGATCGGGGATCTGTCTACAGGTGGAGAGTACCAAATGCCGGCCAGTTGCCGTGTGAATGCTGCCAATCAAAACACCAATGCAGGAGATTTTGTTAACTATCAAAAATTATGGCATGCCTGGGAATACAGTACAGATGGTACTGCAGACAACAGAAGGCTAAAACCATGGTTAGATCCTGCTAATACGGGGGCGACTAAATTAAAGTCCGCTTCTTCTTCTTGTGTGACACTGACGAGCGGTGGTGGTACACTTGATGATAATACTGTCTCTATTAACGATGTTGAAGAGGCATTATTGAACCAGGTTTCAGTATTTCCTAATCCCAGCAGTACCGGTATGATTCAATTGAAATATAATTTTAAAGAGTCTATCGATCTGAAGCTTGAAGTAGTTGATGTTACTGGAAGAAAAGTATTTGATAATCAATATAATAGTCTAAAGTCTGGTAGCCAGCAAATAGACTTAAGCAAGCTTAGCGGTGGTGTTTATGTCGTTAAGTTAATTACCGGAGGTATTTCTATTGGTAAGAAAATTATTATTAATAAATAATATTGCCTAAATTGGTAATAAATGTTAAAAAAAATCGTAATTGACCTATCAGTTGCGATTTTTTTCTTTTCAGGCAACAAAATGCAGGGTTTTAGCATTAGGGAAAAGTAGAAAACTTAAAACTAAATTAACAACTTTAAAACAAAAAGATAGAAAATGAACAAAAAGACCCTTATTTTTTCATCAGTATTGGCAATGGCCGGTACTGGATTGAATGCAAGTGCACAGCTTAGCCAGGGAGGTATTCCTTTGTCGATTCAGTATAAAGCTGCGCTTAACCAGGTACCTGTATCCAGTTATGCTGCCCCGGACTGGGATGCTTTTTTAGCCTCAGAAAAAGCAATGAAGCCTGAGCAACAGTTCAGCAGCCCATTTATTGTAGCTTTAAATGCAAGTGCTGATTTTGGATTTCCCCAATCCGGCCAGATGGAAGTGGCCACTGATGGAAGCAGGATATGGAGAGGGGTGATCAGCATAGACAATGCACCGGCGATAGGTCTTACATTTGATAAATATGCTTTGCCTAAAGGCGTAAAACTATTTGTTACAAATGAGAATAAAAAACAGATAGCAGGCGCTTTTGACGCAAGTAATAATGATGAATCCGGCACGTTTGTCATAGATGCGATTCAAGGTTCCAAAGTATTCGTAGAGTTAAACATTGCTCCGGGCGTTAATACAGATGATATTAAGCTGCATATTGATAAGGCATTGGTCTTTCACAGGGCTATCGAACACTTGAAACCTTACCTGATCGCAGGAGAATCTACTTTAGATCAATATGATGGTCAATTAAACGGCTTATCGTCCGTATGTATGATCAATGCGATTTGTGCTACCGGTGATTATGTTGCCAATCCCAGGAAATCTACAGTCCAGACTTTAAGTATCTCTTCAGGTGGTGCCGGACTATGCTCCGGAACACTGATCAATAGTACCGGGAATACTGCGGGAGGTACTTGTAAACCATATATAGTTACTGCTACCCACTGTGAAACAACAGGAGAAACCAATACTGCCTCTTCAAAATTTGTACAACTCTTAGTAAGGTTTAATTTTGAACGCCCTGATTGTGCCGGTACAGGTGCTACTAACGGTCTTACAATGACCGGTGTCAACCTTATTGCACGTGCAGCTATGCAATCTTCCTGGGTTACAAATGTATCCAATATTAAAGGAGACTTTATGCTGTATGAATTGAAAGGTGCTATTCCTGCCTCATACGGTGCGGTATTGTCCGGTTGGAAAAATAAAGATACCGATGTGCAGCTTACAGCAGGTGCAGGTAAGAAATTCTATGGATTTCACCACCCGGTAGGAGATAATAAGAAAATGACCAATGCGGCATCTGTGAGCTCCTATGGCTGGCCCAGCCAGACCCCAACTTCTTCGGGTAGCAGGTGGCTGATGCTGGCAACGGAAGGCTATGCCTCTCAGGGCTCTTCCGGAAGTGGTCTATTTGATGGAGACGGTTACTGGATAGGTATTGCTTCTGTTGCCGGTCAAATGGGTAATGTACCCGCTAGCTGTAATGCAGCAGCAGCAGGAGGTACTAGCCAGGGTACACCGTTCGATGCCGTATTTTATCAAAAAGCGAGCCATGCCTGGGAATATAATGAAAATGGCATTTCCGGGGCTAACAGTCTTAAGCCATTCTTAGACCCGGCAAATACAGGTGCGGCGAAAGTGAACTCCGTAAATGCAACTACTTGTACTTCATTGACTTCTGGTGGCGGTACTGAGGGCAGTGTTTCTATTGCTAAGGTAGATGATCAATTGAGTGCTCATATATCTGTTTTCCCCAATCCCAGTAATGACGGAAATGTGCAGTTTCAATTCAACCTTAAAGAAACAATGGATTTGAATATTTCGGTAGTAGATGTGGCAGGAAGAATTGTCTATGAAAGCAAAATAAAAGAGGCTAAAAGCGGTATCCGCAAGCTGAATTTACAACATGTTGCCAATGGCTTATATGTGGTTAAGATAGCAACAGCAACAGGATTTACCAGTAAAAAACTCCTGATTAATAAATAATCAGTAGCGTAATGTCAGCAATAAAAATGGGGCAGGTAAATACCTGCCCCATTTTTATTGAATGATTATCCTTTAAAGACTTTTGAGTTTGTAATTGCCCGGAATACTGAATTGAAACTCTACGGCTCCATCCACATCATGACTGGAAAATTCCATATTCAGGAGAATGGTTTGATTTTTGTTTTTATCCTCAATTTTTATGTTCCTGTTTTTAGCAAAATTTTGTCCCGCAACCACCACATAATCACTATAATCAATCGTACAATTAAACTTTTTAGCTTCCGATTTTATTTCCTGTTGCTTTAAAGTTTGAGTGGCTTTATCATAGATCAGGATTTGCTGATAGCCGTCTTGCTCCATTTTGAGCACGATATCATTGCCTTCTTCCTTTGCCGATTGTACTTTTAAGCCGGGTATTACAGGATTGCCGATCAGCAGGTTTTCCAACATCGGGAAACTGATGGGAGCATTCAATTTTTTTATACCTTCTTCAAAGCTCATGTCATAAGCATTCCGGTTCAGGCGCTCCACAGCCTGTAATTTATCAGGTGTGATCTGTGCCCTGGCTACCTCTGCCACGCCCAGCGCCACGATAGAAGCCCATACTTTTTCTCCTTTCTGCATTTTCAGGTTGGCAGAGAAGTTTTGCTTCTGGTCCGGACCTTCATATTTCATCTTGGCCTTGCCCGAAAATGTTTTATAAATAAAAACACGGGAATACAGATCAGAGTAATCTTTGGCCTGTACCGGTGGTTGAGTGACTACGGGTGGGGTAGCTACCTTTTTACTGCCACCACAGGCGGCCAGCAGGCAGGTAAAGGCTACCGCTGTAGCACATTTTATAAAATAACTTTTTACGCGCTGATTATTCATAAATATTACGGTCTTTTATCTTTTGTTTTAAAAATGAACTGCCTTGCCCGGATTCATCCACGGCTTTCCAGATCTTTAAAGCCTTATCTTCATTGCCCAGCCGGAACTCGATGTCCCCCAGGTGCTCCAGTATCACCACGGAAACCTGGTCACCGGAAACAGTAACTGCTTTCTCCAGGTAAAATTTAGCATCTTCATAGCGGCGCATTTTATACAAGATCCATCCATAAGTGTCCAGGTTATTGCTGTTATTAAAGTCCATTTCCAATGTCTTTTTGGAAAGGTTTAAGGCAAAGTCCAGCCGTTCTCCACGCTCCGACAAGAAATAGGCATAATTGTTTAATGCCATAACATTTTCGGGATCTTTGACCAATAGTGCATCATATACACTATCCGATTCCTTATGCTTGTCCAGCTCGTGGTAATAATGGGCAATAGAATTGTAAAACAGGATTTCCTTTTCCTTTGATTTTTGTTTCTGTGCCAGGTCCAGTCCTATAAATCCATATTCCAGGCCTGCCTTATAGTTCTTTTCCCATTCGGAGATCAACATCTTGTTGACCGGGATATCAATAGAGTCCGGGAAGATCTTTTCCATCCTGTTCAATACCTGCATTGCAGTGTCGTATTTCGCAGCATACATATAATGCTCTACCAATGGCATCCAGAGGGTATAATTTTGAGGATGTTGCTTGATCAGCGACTGGAACATGGCTACACCCTGTACTTCTTTTCCGCCATATAGGTTGAGAGAAGCCAGTAAACGCCTGGCCGACAGATTGTTCGGTTTGTCTTTTGTGATCTGCTCAGTCAACTCTGATAAATAGCTTAATACAGAAGTATCTCCCCTGTTTGCAGACATATAATTCCCGATCTGGCTCAGGATAGACAGGTCTTTTTCCTGCGAGGATTCTGCTGTTTCCAGGTAATCTTTCAACTTTTCTGCAACAGCATCTACATTTCTTTTCTTGAGGTGGTAACCAAATATATAAGAGGCTACATCTTCGTTTTTGGGAAATTGATTGCCCAGGATTTTAACCGCTTCTGCAGATTTTACCGGTTCATTGTCCAGCTCATAGATCTCTACGATCTGCACCAGGTACTCAGGGCTCAAAGGGTAGGCGGCTGCAAGCTGCCTGGTCACCTTCAGGGCTTCTTCCATTTTTCCTGACTTCAGGTACACAGCCTGCTTTTCCTGCAATATTTCCTCATTATCAGGACTATGATAACTTAATAAGGAATCTAATATAGCTATCGAAGCTTCTGTCTTCCCGGCTTTCTGTAAGAGCCTGGAGGCGGCCATGTAAGAGTTCTCCCGGTCACCGGGATTGGTTCTGCCAATATCTAAAAATAAGTGGGCTGCAGAATCATATTGTTCATTGAAAGCCAGGATGCCGGCATAAAATGATTTCATCCATTTATTATCAGGAGACAGTGCCACAGATTTCTGGGCATCTTTTAATGTTTCCTTCAAATAATTGTAGCGGCCTTTGATCTGTGCCAGGTAATAATAGGTGGTAGCATCTGCAGAGTCTAAACTATTGTAATAATTAAACCCGACAAAAGCTGTATCGAAGCTATTGGTAACATAATTCTTAAGCGCGTTAAAGAAAACACGGTCGTTGTTTTGTAACACATAACCATTGATCGCAGCACCCTTTATCTCAGGCTGATTTTGTCCTTTTACTTCATTCTGCAGGTTTGCATAATTAGCCTTAGCCTTAGCTACTTTTTTGGATTGGCGACATGCAGTACTGCTCAGCAGGAAAAAAAGTAAAGCAAAATAAGGGAGCGTAAAAACACTCCCGTAACCAGTTATTTTATGATAGATCGTTTTTTGCATTCTTATTGTAAAAATGAATAGTCGCCCAGGCTGATTGCCTGAGGCTTTTCCTGGAATTGTACATATTTGCCCAACAAAGAGTTTTCTAAATGTACACTTTTTAACTGAGAACCTTCCTGTATGATACTATTGCTTAACAGGGAAAATTCAATATGTGTGCCTTTTTCCACAGATACGTGCGGGCCAACTACCGAATTTTTGATCACTACATCAGGGCCGATGTAGCAAGGAGCGATAATGGTACTGTTCTCTATAACTGCTGTAGGGTCAATCAGTACTTCCTGGTCTTTTTTGATCTCCAGCATTCGTTTATTGGTGAATACCGTAGCATCTTTATTACCGCAGTCCAGCCATTCTTCTACCTGGTCGCAGTAAAATTTGATATCTTTATTTTTCATGTGCTCCATAGCATCAGTTAACTGATACTCGCCTTTCATTTTGATATCATTATCAATTAAGTATTCCAATTCTTTAAGCAGGTTAGCCCCGTCTTTAAAGTAATAAACGCCGATAATGGCCAGGTCTGATACAAATGTTTCCGGTTTTTCAACAAATTCCAGGATCTGCCCGTCTTCTGCCAGCCTTACCACGCCAAAAGCAGAGGGATCGGCTACTTTTTGTGTCCAGATAATAGCATCTTTTGTCGCATCAATAGTGAAGTTGGCTTTAAAAAGGGTGTCTGCAAATGCTACAAATACATTCCCGGTCAGTAATTCTTTGGCGCATAAGATGGCGTGTGCGGTACCTAAAGCCTTTTCCTGGTAACAGATATGTCCCTGTGCCCCTAATCGCTGCGCTACTTCCAGCAGCATATCTTCTGTTGCTTTTCCAAAGGCCGGGTTTACGATGAACGCGATATTTTCAATATTCTGATTACAAGTGGCAACAATGTCTTCAACCAATCGCTGCACTACCGGTTTTCCGGCAATCGGGATTAAAGGTTTGGCTGTAGTCAATGTGTGGGGACGCATACGCTTTCCCATTCCTGCCATTGGTATAATAATATTCATCTTCTGATTTAAGTTATATATTCTGGCAAATATACTTGTACTAAAGGAATTGGCAAATTAGTATTCTGTAATAATTTTCTTAATTTGCATATCATGAACAAACATTTGGTATTACTGATTTTGTGCTTCCTGATGGGAAAAAACACCTTTGCGGCCAGGCTTTACATTCCTATGAATGCAGAAAGCCAGAAAGAGCACCTCAAAGCTTATGGAGTTGCCTTTGTTGCGCTGCAGAGCGGTCTTAGCGTAGATTGGTTATTGAACTATGATGGTGGTGCTTTTGCAATGGAGCAAAATGAGGCGGTGGAGCGGATCTGTAAACTCAGGAATGTGAGCTACCAGGTAATGGCAGATGCCCAGTATGCCGGTATCCTGGAGAAGATCGCCAACCCGGACTTCAACGGAGATATCATTAAACTGGAAAAAGCGCCGAAAATAGCCGTTTATACCCCTAAGTCCAAACTGCCCTGGGATGATGCGGTCACCATGGCATTGACCTATGCCGAGATCCCTTATGATAAAGTCTATGATGATGAGCTGCTGGAAGATAAACTAAGCGAGTATGACTGGCTGCATTTGCACCATGAAGATTTTACCGGCCAGTTTGGTAAATTCTGGAGTGCCTACCGCGATTTTGCCTGGTATAAAGACGATGTGAAATTGCAGGAGGGCATTGCGCATAAACACGGTTTTAAAAAAGTATCTCAACTGAAGCTGGCCGTGTCTAAGAAAATAAGAGACTTCGTGGCCGGTGGTGGCTATCTGTTTGCGATGTGCTCGGCTACAGATACTTATGATATAGCCCTTGCTGCAGATGGTGTAGACATCTGTGACCTGCCTTATGACGGTGACCCGGTAGACCCGAATGCCCAGCAAAAGCTTAATTTCGATGCCTGCTTTGCCTTCAAGGATTTTACACTGGACCTGAACCCGGTAGGGAATGAGCACTCTTCTATTGATAATACTTACCTGAGGGTAAATGATGAGTCAAACGATTATTTTACCTTATTTACCTTTTCTGCAAAATTTGACCCGGTACCTTCCATGCTCACGCAGAACCATACGACCACCATCAAAGGTTTTATGGGCCTGACCACGGCATTCAGGAAGCCGGTGATCAAAAGTAATATAGTCATCATGGGAGAAAATAAGTCCCAGAACGAAGCCCGTTACATTCACGGGGAATATGGTAAAGGTACTTTCACCTTCTATGGAGGACATGACCCGGAAGATTACCGGCACCAGGTAGGCGATCCGCCGACGGAGCTTTCTTTGCATCCCTCTTCACCCGGTTACCGCTTAATTCTCAATAATGTATTGTTCCCGGCTGCCAAGAAAAAGCACCGCAAAACATAGGAATGTGCAGGGGATTTAGTAATTTTACAGAATTATTACAAAATCATTTTAACTTTTAATATTAGATGAATAACGAATGGCCGCTTTGGGAAATTTTTGTGCGTAGCAAGACAGGTTTGGATCATAAACATGTGGGTAGCCTGCATGCAGCCGATGCACAAATGGCAATGGAAAATGCGCGTGATGTCTATACCAGGAGAATGGAAGGCGTAAGCATCTGGGTAGTGGAGAGTGAGCATATTCACGCTTCCAATCCTGATGATGCAGATGCTATGTTTGATCCTGCAAATGATAAAGTGTACCGCCATCCTACTTTTTACAACCTTCCCAAGGAAGTAGAATACATGTAATTTTTCAAAAGAAGCATTTTATTAAATATGTCAGTAAGTAAGTTACATTACGTCCTGCAGCTAGCAGATAATGCCCTTGTATTGGGTCACAGGATCAGTGAATGGTGTGGACATGGTCCCATCCTGGAGCAGGATATTGCAATCACCAATACTGCATTGGACCACCTGGGACAAGCCAGGTCCCTGTTTCAATATGCGGCAGATCTATATAACGATTTAAGTACCGGAGAAAAGCAACAAGCCTTTGCCAACTTTTTAATAGAAGAAGGTAAAACGGCTGATGAAGATACCTTGCCTTACCTGCGCGATGCCTGGGATTTTAAAAATATACTCTTGGTGGAGCAGGCCAATGAAGACTGGGCTTATACTATTACCCGCTCATTCTTCTACGATAGCTTTATGGTTTTGTTTTATAAAGCATTGCAAAGCAGTAAAGACGAAAGATTGGTAGCCATAGCAGAAAAATCATTGAAAGAAGCGAAGTACCACCTTAAGTGGAGCAGCGAATGGATGATTCGCCTGGGTGACGGTACCGAAGAAAGTCATGAAAAAGTACAGAATGCGGTAAATGACCTTTGGGCATTTAGTGGTGAGGTCTTTTTACCATCAAAAGCGGAAAAAGAAATGATCGCTGCGGGCCTTGCCGTGCCGGTGGAAAACCTGAAAAGTGAATGGTTCCATTATGTGGGCCAGGTGCTTGGCGAAGCTACCCTGACTATGCCTGCGGCAGATGCCTGGATGCACCAGGGCGGTAAAGAAGGTACGCATACCGAAAATTTAGGCTTTATATTGGCCGATCTGCAATATGTACAAAGAGCTTACCCGAATATGACCTGGTAAGCGTTTAAATAGATTTTATTGATTGGGTTACCATTAATTGGTAGCCTTTTTTTATATTGTTTTGAGACAAATCCTTTTGGTAAAACGTATATATCTGTGGGTAATGTTTCAGATTCTGCCTGATTTTTATTAATTTACGCACAGTTCCCCCTCAAAAAATGTAAAATTGATGATATTAACCATTTTTTCCGGGTTGATTTTGGCCTTATTTTGTGTTCCCTTTGGTAACCAAATAAACAAAAAGCTATCTAACTTCCTGTTTCTCATTCCCTTATCGGGATTTATCTACTTTTTGCTTCAATTACCGCTTATTTTAGCCGGTCAGACGAAGAGTGTGCGTTATGAATGGGTGCCCACTTTTGGGATTAACCTGGATTTTTACCTGGATGGTCTTTCTTTGCTGTTCAGCCTGTTAATAACGGGTATCGGTACATTAATTTTTCTTTACGCAGCTGCTTATCTGAAAGGCAAACAATACCTGTCCCGGTTTTACGGCTACCTGGGCCTGTTCATGACCGCCATGCTCGGTTTGGTGTCTTCCAACAATATTATTCTATTATTTGTTTTCTGGGAACTGACCAGTATCAGCTCATTTTTCCTGATCGGCTTCGACAATGAAAACGAAGAAGCCCAGAAAAGTGCACTTACCGCGCTGACCATAACCGGCGGCGGCGGGCTTTTGCTTTTGGGGGGTGTGATCCTGATGAGCAATATAGCTGAAACCTATTCCATCAAAGCGATGATCTTTTCTGCCGAAGAATTGAAACATCATTCCTGGTATGGGTTTATCCTGCTATCGGTGTTTGCGGGGGCCTTTACCAAATCGGCACAGTTTCCTTTCCACTTCTGGCTGCCCAATGCCATGAAGGCACCGACCCCGGTCTCTGCCTACCTGCACTCGGCTACTATGGTGAAAGCAGGGATCTACCTCCTGGCCCGCTTTACCCCGATCCTCGGGAATACTGAATTATGGAATAACTCTTTAATGTTCATAGGAGGCATTACTATGCTCTATGCGGCCTTCCATTCGCTGTTCCGGGTAGACATGAAAGGTATCCTGGCCTATTCAACCATTTCCGCATTAGGCATACTGGTCTTTCTGCTGGGGATAGGCACCCGGGATGCTTATATAGCCGCATCGGTCTTTATCCTGGTGCATGCCTTGTATAAAGCGACCCTTTTCCTGGTCACCGGTACAGTAGATTATGCCGCAGGCACAAGAGATGTACGGGCGCTATCCGGCTTGCGAAAAGCCTTATTTCCCATTGCCATTGCAGGTACTATAGCAGCGCTATCCAGTGCCGGTATGCCCTTGTTTTATGGATTCATCGGTAAAGAACTGGTTTATGAAGCTACCACGCACAGCATGAGCCTGAACAGTACTTTCCTCACCATAGCAGCTATATTGACCAATATCTTTATCGGCTATTCCGGGTTGCTGGTAGGCATCAAGCCGTTTACCGGTAAGCTGAATGAAGAGCATTTGACCGTACGCCTGCCCGGATGGAAGCTATGGCTGCCACCGCTTCTATTATCTTTATTATGCCTGGTCTTCGGTTGCTTCCCGGGTATTACGAGCGGACTGATGGCCTATGTAGGCGCGGCTATTGCCGGTAAGCATTTTAGTGTGGACCTTAAGATCTGGCATGGGGTCAATACCGTATTTATATTAAGTATGATCACCCTGGCGGGAACAGCCTTCATTTATTTCAGCAGGAGAATCAGCAACCGGGAGCTCATTATTTTATCCACTTTTAATAAGCTCTCCCCGGCCTATATCATTAAAAAGATGACCGATGCTTTGCAGGTCTTTGCTAAAAAGTTTACCAATACGATGCACAATGGTTACCTGCGCAACTATACGCTGACCATTGTCCTGTTTATGGTAGGGGTGCTGTCTTATAAGTTAATTATTGGTACACCTGTATTTATAGACTGGCATCATTTATCCCCGGTAAGTTTTTATGAGATTACCGTAGCAGTATTAATGCTGGGAGCGATCTTTTTAAGTGCCATCACCAAATCCAGGCTTACGGCACTGGTGGCGCTCAGCGTTGTCGGCTATGCCATTTGCCTGCTGTATGTGATGTACGGGGCACCGGACCTCGCCATGACCCAGTTTGCCATCGATACGCTTACCGTCGTTCTTTTTGTGCTGGTATTATTCAAGCTTCCTCCATTCCTGAACTTTACAAATACAAAGATCAAATTGAGGGATGGCCTTATCTCAACTGCTTTTGGCCTCATCATAGGCTGGATCGCATTGATGGTCTTAAATGAATCGGTAGATAAAGAAGTGAGCCCTTATTATGCAGAGAATGTGTACAAGCTGGCTAAGGGTAAGAATGTTGTGAATGTTATATTAGTCGATTTCCGGGGCTTCGATACCATGTTTGAGATCGTGGTGCTGGCCATGGCATCGATAGGAGTATATAGTTTATTAAAAGTGAAAGTGAAGAAATCTGAACGAGAGTAAAAAAGCTGAATTATGAAAAATATTATTCTTAGAACGGCGACAGCTTACCTCATTCCCTTATTGCTGTTATTCTCCGTGTTTTTATTATTGAGAGGGCACTATCACCCGGGAGGAGGATTTGTAGGAGGCCTGGTGGCATCCATCGCATTTGTATTGCATGGTTTTGCCTTTAAAATGCAGAATACTTTAAGGCTGATGAAGTTTCACCCGTCCAAGTTTATCCCGGTGGGCCTGGCAGTATCCATTATCAGCAGCATATTGCCAATGTTTTTCAAAAAGCCGGTGATGACCGGGTTGTGGTTGAATAAGCCTTTGCCTATCCTGGGCAATGTAGGTACTTCCTTGTTTTTTGATATAGGGGTTTACCTGGTGGTGATCGGCGTGACCTTAAATATATTGTTCACTATTTCAGATTCGGGCCAGCAATAATTATGGAACTGTTATTAGTTATAATGATCGCCATTCTCTACGCCTCCGGCATTTTTATGTTGCTGAGACGTAGTATGGTGCGTTTATTGATGGGGATCATCCTTATCGGTAACGGGGCCAATTTACTGATCTTCCTCCTGGGCGGTATCACCCCGGGCAAGCCCCCGGTGATTGCGGAAACGAAGAGCGTATTCACGGAAGCTTATGCCGACCCGGTGCCCCAGGCATTGATCCTGACGGCTATCGTGATCAGTTTTGGTATCCAATCATTTGCCATTGTACTTTTAAGGCAGGTCTACCGCCTTTTGGAATCAGATGATCTTGACGATTTGAACACACCTTTAGAAGAAGATATTTAGATGATGCAGCATTTGATCATATTACCCGTATTGGTGCATTTGATTACGGGCACAGTAAACTTGTTTTTCTGGGGCAAGCCCCAGCCGCAACGGGTCATCAGCCTGTTGGGGACCTTTACGGCCATGCTTATCGCCTTTGCCCTGTTCAACCAGGTGCGCAGCGAAGGTGTGATGGTAATGCATGCGGCTAACTGGAAAGCGCCTTTCGGCATCAGTTTCGTGGCCGATACCTTCAGCAGCAGCATGGTGCTGTTTACCTCTTTTGCCGGCTTTGCCGTATCCCTGTTCTCTGCGGCGGGTATCAGTGCTGTAAGGGCGCAATTTGCGTTTTACCCGATCTTCCACTTTTTATTGATGGGCCTGAACGGGGCATTCCTTACCGGGGATCTGTTTAACCTCTATGTATGGTTCGAGGTCATCATCATGGCTTCATTTGTACTCATCACGCTTGGTGGTAGTAAGGCCCAGATGGAGGGTGGGGTGAAGTACGTTTCCCTGAACTTACTGGCCTCGGTTATTTTCTTAACTGCTATCGCTATTGTCTATGGGCTTACGGGTACATTGAACCTGGCAGACCTGGCGATCACTTTACCCAATATCAAAAACCAGGGCCTGATCAACATTACCGCGCTTTTATTCTTTATCGGTTTCGGGATCAAGTCTGCGGTATTCCCGCTTTATTTCTGGTTACCTTCTTCCTATCATACGCCCCCCTCCGCAGTAGCAGCGATCTTTGCGGGCCTACTGACCAAGGTGGGGATTTACGCCATGTTGCGTATGTTTACCTTATTGTTCCACCCGGATGCCTTTATGACCGCGATCATATTGATCATCTCATTAGCTACTATGCTTACCGGGGCATTAGGTGCTATTATCAAAACAGACCTGAAGCGGATGTTTTCTTATCTCATCATTTGCCATATCGGGTACATGGTAGGTGGATTGGCCTTATTTACCCAGGCTGCCCTCGGTGGTGCCGTGTTTTACCTGTTTCATGATATGATGATCAAGACCAACCTGTTCCTCATAGCCGGGGTCATCAAGAAGATCAGGGGCACGACGAATATGCCTAAGCTGGGTGGCTTGTACCATAGTTATCCTAAATTTGCTTTATTGGTAGCGATCGTGATCTTTTCGCTGGCAGGCACACCGCCTTTGTCGGGCTTCTGGCCTAAGATCTATCTCTTCCAGGCCGGTTTTGCCAATACTTCCTGGGTCTCCAATTACTATGTGATCGGCCTGATCTTTTCCAGCCTGGTAACACTTTTTGTGCTGGCAAAGATGTGGAAAGAGGTATTCTGGAAAAAGCTGCCGGATACGCAGATCCATGTACCGGACCATTTCCAGCCGCTGAGTTTTATGAAGAAATTGAGCCTGGTATTGCCCATCATATTTTTAGCCGGTATTACTTTATATATAGGACTTGATGCGGAGCGTGTACTCACTGTGGCCAATGATATTGCTAAAGAAATGCTGAACCCTAAACCTTATATCAAAGCCGTATTGGGCCACTTATAAAAAGATTGAAATGACAAACCAGTTATTTACCAACATAATGCTGACACTGATCTGGGTGATGCTTTCGGGCAATACCAGTATCCCGAATTTCGGGTTCGGTTTTGCATTGGGCTTTGTTATTCTCTATTTAACGGTAAGAGGGATCGATAACCGGAGGTACTTTTACCGGGTGCCCAGGATGATCCGTTTTATCCTGAGGTATATCTACGAGATGCTCAAAGCTAACCTGCAGGTGGCGCGCTCTATATTGATGCGCAGGATGGATGTGGCCCCGGCCATTATCAAGTACCCGCTTGAAGCAAAGACCGATTTTGAAATTACCATGTTGTCCAATATTATTTCGCTGACTCCGGGCACACTGGTGATGGACATCAGCGATGATAAAAAAGTAATGTATATTCATACTTTATACTATAAGGATAAAGATTCTTTTATAAAGTACATAAGATTGAACCTGGAAATTAAGCTACTGGAGGTGATCAGATGACGCTGTATTATTTATTATATTTCTTTGCCCTCCCGGTGAACTGTATCGCGATGATCCTTGTATTTATCCGTATTTACAAGGGACCTACGGTATTTGACCGGATTGTGGCGCTCGACCTGCTGATCACGATGGGGATCGGGAGCATTGCCATTTATAGTATCATTACCAAGCAACCCCTGTTCCTGGATGTGGCCATGATCCTGGCGCTTATCGGCTTCTTAAGTACGGTAGCCTTCTCTTATTACCTGGAAAAAAGGAAAGACAATGACTGATGTTATATTTATCATATTATGTACGATAGGCTCCCTGGCTACGCTGGTGGCTGCCATAGGTGTTTTAAGGATGCCTGATTTCTACACCAGGCTCTCGGTAACGGTGAAAGCCTCTACCATCGGCTCAGGATTATTACTGGTCTCTGCAGCCTTGTACTTCAGCGTTCCCGATGTTACCAACCGTGCTGTGGCTATTGTATTGTTCTTGATTCTTACTGCGCCTGTAGCCGCACACATGATCGGCAGGGCTGCGTATATGGGCAGGACCAAGCTCTGGAAAGAAAGTCAGCTGGACGAGCTGGAAGGTATGTATGATGAAGACCATCATCTGCGCAGCGAGCAGCCTAAGAAAGGAGAGCAGGAGGAGGATGAAAAAAAGGCTGATCCACAGCCTTAGTTTATTTCTTTTCTTTTTTTGCCTTTTGAATGGAATCCATCCGCGATCTTATTTCGATCGCTTTTCTTATCTCGAAGTCCCGGGCATTCTGTATCGAATCAGCGTTCGCTTTTGATAGAATAGTAGAGTCCACAATACGCTTTACTTCATCCTTGGAATAGGTCCTGGCTTGTTCTGTTTTCGCACAAGCCACGAGGCCGGTGAGTGCGAGTAACAAAATACCTGTCTTGATCATTGTTAATTTTTTCAATTTGACTGCAAATTTACAGAAAGGCTTAATTATTCTAATAGTAACTTTGCAAAATTATCTTTAAAAATCAGGATGAAAGAACTGCTCAGTTTAAATAAATATTTCAGTAAATATAAAGTCCGGTTTGGTTTAGGTATCCTTTTCGTCACCATAGCAAATGTATTTGCCGTGTTGCCGCCGGTGGTCATACGCTCTGTGCTGGACCAGGTGTATGAGAATATTGCTCTGTACCGACTGATCGGGGAGAGCAGCCTGTCTGAGGTTTTTGTTAAAGAAATTATGAGTGTGGTGATGATCAGCGGGCTTATATTGATCGCTTTTGCATTGACCCGGGGTATATTTATGTTCTTTATGCGGCAAACGATTATCGTGATGTCGCGCCATATTGAGTATGATCAGAAAAATGAAATTTATGATCAGTACCAGAAGCTGGATACGGCCTTTTTTAAGACCCACCAGACCGGTGACCTGATGAGCCGTATGTCGGAAGATGTGAGCAGGGTGAGGATGTACACCGGCCCGGCTATTATGTATACTTTAAACCTCATCGTACTCACCGTTATGTCTGTCTGGGGTATGTTCCGGGTGAGCTGGGAGCTGAGCCTGTTCTCGCTCTTTTTCCTGCCTTTGCTGGCCTTCAGCATGATCAGGATCAATGCCGTGATCAATAAGAGGAGCGGCAAGATCCAGGCGCAGCTGGGTGGCCTCACTTCGCTGGCGCAGGAAGCTTTTTCCGGTATCCGGGTCATTAAGTCTTATGTGCAGGAAGAGGCCATGCAGCAAAGCTTTGAAGCAGCCTCTAAGAATTACCGGAAGAGCAATATAGACCTGGCCAAAACGGAAGCGATGTACACGCCCCTGATGGGATTGTTCATAGGCCTGAGCCTGATCGTTACTATTTTTGTAGGTGGCAGGATGGTGATTGCCAACCAGATCACGGTAGGCAATATCGCTGAGTTTATTATTTACATTTCGATGCTCACTTTTCCGGTATCCACACTGGGCTGGACCAGCTCCATGATGCAGCGTGCAGCGGCTTCTCAAAAAAGGATCAATGACTTTTTGAACATAAAGCCGGACATCGTAAGCCCTGAAACCGCTTACAGCGCACCTTTAAAGGGTGATATTGAATTCCGGGAGGTCAGCTTTACTTATCCGCATACTGGTATAAAGGCTATAGATCATTTTGATTTAAAGATCAGGGCAGGAGAGAAGGTGGCCATTATAGGTAAAACAGGTTCGGGCAAGTCTACGCTTTCCCACCTGCTCTTCAGGATGTATGATGTGCAGCAGGGTAGTGTGCTGGTGGATGGTGTCGATATCAAGGACTGGCATTTGAAACATCTGCGCGAGCAGATCTCTTATGTGCCGCAGGAGGTTTTCTTATTTTCTGATACCGTAGCTGCCAATATCGCTTTTGGTGCCGGGGATAAAGTTATGACAGAGGTCTCTGAAGTGGCCAAAGCGGCGCATATCGACCGCGAGATCAGGGGACTTAAAGACGGGTACGAGACTATTGTGGGCGAAAGAGGGATCATGCTCTCCGGCGGACAAAAGCAAAGGGTGAGCATTGCGCGTGCACTGGCCAAGCAACACCAGGTATTGATCCTGGACGACAGTATATCGGCAGTAGACAATACCACCGAGCAGCATATCCTGGCCAACCTGCAGGCCAATCTTAAAGAACAGACGGTGATCATCATCACCCACAGGATCTTCAAGAACTGGGATTTTGACCAGATCATTGTGATGGACGATGGCAGGATCATAGAGCGTGGCACGCATGAAGAATTGATCGCGGCCAAAGGTTATTATGCAGAAATATATGAGTACCAGGTGATGCAGTAATGCGGCCCGGGTATGGCGCAGAAATGAAAAATAGGAATTATCTTTGTTTAAAATAGAATAAAAAATATGCCTTCATTTGACATTAGTAGTAAAGTAGATTTACAAACCCTGGACAATGCAATCAATACTGCAAAAAAAGAGATTGCTAACCGCTATGATTTTAAAGGTATTCATTGCGAAATAGACCTGGATAAGAAGAACTATGTATTGAAACTCGAGATAGAGAGCGATATGCAGTTAAAGCAGGCGGAAGATGTGATCGTGACCAAAGCTATGCGCCAGGGACTGGATGCAAAATGTTTTGACCTGCTTAAGGAGCCTACGGGATACGGAAAATATCTAAGAAAGGAAATTAAGATCAGGAACGGACTGGAGCAGGCGGATGCGAAAAAGATCGTTAAACTGATCAAGGATTCCGGCTTGAAAGTACAGGCTGCCATTATGGATGATATCATCCGCGTTACGGGTAAGAAAATTGACGACCTGCAGGATGTGATCTCCTTGTGCAATACGGCTAACCTGGATATGCCTTTGCAGTATATCAATATGAAAAGCTAAAGAACTGATGATTGGTTCAAAGGAGGGATACTGTTTTATAGTATCCTTTTTTTTATGCATGGTGCATTTATTTGTTAGCTTGATCTACTTCATTTTAAGGTATAGACTCATTTGACGTGCTCGTGAACCCATAAGCCCTGCCGGTGAATTTCCTTTTTCGTGGTTTATATAAAATACAGAGATTCGGAACAGAGTATCTATTGTAAACTATGTAAATCGCAAAGAAATTTATGAACACAATGAAACGCTTTGTACTTGCAGGTATTTTTTACCTGTTTGTTTTTCCGCTATTGACGCGGGCACAGGAAGATAATATCAGTAAATCAGAATGGCTGTGGCAAATGGCAGAGCAGGAGCAGAAAATCGCTGCTTTTATTGCCGGACAGTTGAAAAATGAGCCGGAAAAAGAGCGGCTACGTAAAGAATTCCTGGCTGCGGACAGGCATGAAGAAGTACTTTCGGAGGCAGTATTAGCCGAAGTGATTGAAAACAATATAGTGGGTCACTACAGGGACACCTATTTTAAGCTCCATCCCCAAGCTGTAAGTATTTACAACCCGGGAAGAGTGCGTCTGGAGGCTACGCAAGCTGCAAAACCTACCGGGGCCGGATCAACTAATATGTTGTGTAACTATGGTGATTTTGAAACGGCTACCCCTTCTAACCTGAGTATGCAGGGCTATAACGGTTATCGGAGCGGTTATACCGGTGGTGTCTGCAATGCTGTTCCCCAGACAAATGTTACGTATGCGGGTGTAGGGTTCGGAAACCCGGATGATTTTTTAGTTACCAATAACGTTCCTGACCCCTATGTTTCGGGGCTCAAGCAGACGAATAATGGCTCTAAGCACGCGATAAGGATCAATGCCCCAACACCTTGTCCGGCACGCAACGAGATCAATATGCTGCAAAAATCTTTTTATTCACCGGTGAGCGGTAAAGCAAGAATTAATTTTTCCTACGCTTTAGTCGCTGAACATCCACCTTATGATCACCTGGGCGTTAATACTTTCTTTTTAGCCAGGGTATTGGATAATTCCGGGAATGAGTTGGGGACAAGGATTTGTGTACCCACAAAAGTGCCGCCATTTTACAATACATGGGTGAAAGCCTGTGGAGAAAGGGGGGCATATGTAGCCTGGAAAGATTGGACCTGTGCTTATATAGATTTTGATGCGGAAGCGACGAAAACTTATACCATAGAGTTTTTTGTGGCTGATTGTGCCGGACCGGCGCATTTTGCCTATGCTTATGTGGATGATATCTGTGCCGAAATTGATTGTTGTCCGAACCTTCCAGACCCTCCATCAAACCTGAAATGCGTTCCCGACAATAATAGTAGTATCTTATCCTGGAACCCTGTTCCCGGTGCGCTTTCCTATGCGGTATCCCTGACCACTAATGACCCTGCTTGTTGCAGGGAATCAAATTTTGGACTGGCTAAGTTATTAACGACGACTGGCACAAGTGTAACTGTTCCAAATACATTTGCATCTTGTTTTTCCTGGAGAGTAAGAGCAATAATGTCTGAAGATTGCAGTACAGAACCTTCAGCGCCTATGTGCTCCTGTACACCACCACCACCAGGTCCTGTAGGTCTGAATTGTACACCCGGTACAGATGCCAGTAATCTTTCCTGGATCCCTATTCCGGGAGCGGTTTCCTACAAAGTATCGATCACCACCAATGATCCAGCATGTTGTCCTAATTATGGTTTTGGTTTAGCAAAGCTCATAACGACCACTACACCGAATGTCAGCGTTACACGTGCCTTTGCGGCTTGCTTCTCGTGGAGAGTAAGAGCCGTGCTGGCAGATGGTACAGAAACAGCACCTTCAGCTTCACTTTGTTCTTGTACCCCGCCACCGCCACCACCTACAGGTCTGGGTTGTACTCCGGGCACGGATGTCAGCAACCTGTACTGGAACCCTGTTCCCGGTGCGGCTTCCTATAAAATATCGATCACCACTAATGATCCGGCCTGTTGCCCCAATTCCGGATTTGGTCTGGCCAAACTGATGACTTCCACAAGCCCGAATGTAACCGTTCCACGTAACTTCGCCGAATGCTTCTCCTGGAGGGTAAGAGCGGTCATGCCGGACGGCACGGAAACCAGTCCTTCTGCTCCGCTTTGCTCCTGTACGCCGCCTCCGCGTGAAGGTGGAGGAGGTACCGGCAGGTTTATGAATGATGAAACGAGCCTGAGCGGCAAGATGGCGGTAAGCGCTGTGCCTAACCCGGCATCGGAGTACATACAGTTCACGGTATCGGGCCGCGACAAGCAGAAAACCTCCGGTAGGTTAAGTGTATCTATATATGATATTAACGGAAAAGAAGTCGTTCGTAAAGAAATGAATGAACAGGATCAACTCCGTCTTGATATCCATGCCTTTGCTAATGGCGTATATACTTACGAGATCAGAAGCAGCCGCGAGCCTTTATTTAAAGATAAAGTAATCGTTGAAAAATAAACTATTGTCCTTTTACCGATACCGGGATTGTAAGCAGAAGACCTTAAATTTGAGGAAAATTGAAAGTATGGAAAACAGGTTTCCGGTATCGATAAAAGGAGTATTGACCATCAATAATCAATTTGTTTTACTGAAAAATGAGCGGGAAGAGTGGGAATTACCCGGCGGAAGAATTGAGACCGGGGAAAGCCCGGAGCTTTGTGTAGTCCGTGAAATAGAGGAGGAGCTGGGTCTGAAGTCTGTAGTAAAGGGTATTCTGGATACCTGGCTGTTTGAAGTACTGCCCGGCAAACAGGTGTTCATCGTTACCTATGCCTGCCTGGTTACAGAATATACAGCAGAACCGCTGCAGATCAGTCATGAGCATAAAGAGGTGGGATTGTTCAGCCTGGAAGCAGCGCTGGCCTTGAATATGCCCGATGGTTATAAAAGATCGCTAATTAATTATACGGCTCAGCGATCAGTTTAACAAAGAAGGCCGGATTGTAACAACAATCCGGCCTTCTTTTATTATTAATTGTGATTAAGCTTCCTGCTTAACACCAAATTTTACTTTATAATCTTCGATAGATTGTAATAAGATCTTACGAGCTGATGCTGCATCTTCAAAAGCAGTGATCTTCACTTCTTTGTTTTCCAGGCGCTTGTATTCTTCAAAGAATTGTCTTACTTCTTTCAGCAGGTGCTGAGGCAATTCGTTCAGGTCATTGTAGTGGTTAACGCTCATGTCATCGGTACATACGGCGATCAGCTTATCATCAGCTTCTCCCTGGTCGATCATGCGCATAACACCAATTATTTTAGCATTCACCAGGCACATAGACGGGATGTCTACCTGGGACAATACCAGGATATCTAAAGGATCATTATCATCACAATAAGTTTGCGGGATAAAGCCATAGTTCAAAGGATAGCAGATGGAGTGGTACAGAACACGGTCCAGGCGAAGCATACCGCTTTCCTTATCCAGTTCAAATTTACCTCTGGAGCCTCTCGGGATCTCGATGATTGCGTCTACTATTTCAGGGGCTTTGTCGCCGTAGCTTACAGAGTGCCAAGGATTAAATTGCATAGTTGATGTTTAAAATTTGTGCAAAATTAAGAAAGCGGAAGCAAAAATACATGGTTTTATTTTAAATTAATCACCGCATCGCCCATGGAAGGGACGTAGGGGTTGTTTTGCCGCCACAGTTCAAATTTCTGGTATTCTGCTTTAAATTGGGTCACCCAGGCCCCGAATTCCTGCGAATTTTCTATAGCTCCGAACAACCATTGGTTATAGGCCGGGTAAAAACCGTTCTTCATCAGCCTGCTTTGGTAGCTGATGATGGACTGGGGGAACTTTTGCTCAAAGCGATTGTGCCAGTAGATGAGGAAGCGGGTCCGCAGCATACTGATGTTTTCTGTATTGAAGCCATCGCTTATGGCGCTTATGTTTGCATTCACCGATTCCTGGAAGGCATCTTCAAAGCTTAATTTCCCCTGGCGGTTGTGCTGCACGGTCTTGTTGAAGTCCGGGATGGCGTCGTCCGTTTTGGTGGCGAATACTTTTTTATAGGCATCAAACAGGACTTTACGCATATCTACCGTTTTGGGCGATTGTGCTTCGAGGTTGATGAACTTTTCGGCATATATGATGCACCAGATGTAGTTGCCGTCCTGGAACAAGGCTTTGGCCGCATTGTAGTAATTGGTGGCATAGTTAGGCTCTACGGCAATCCCGTTGATCCATTCTTTCAGCGCAGGTTTGGCAGACTTTGATTCTGTACTTAGGATATTGCCTTTAGTATTGTATAGAACGCCTTCTTTGGGAAATTTGTCCAGACCTGCATTGACGATCTTTTTTGCTTTGCTGTTTTTGCCGTCTGCCTGCTCAATAGCGGCAGCGATCTGGTAGCATTGGGCATCTGCAAGGGAGGAGGATACTACGGGCGTAATGATCTCCCTGGCCTGCGCAAAGTCCCTTTTCAGGAAGTAGCTATAGGCCAGATCTTTGCGGAGTGCTATATTGTCGGGGGCCATCCTGATGGCCTGCTTATACATAGAAATGGCTTGTTCATAGTCTCCTTTGTTTAAAAAATCACCTGCACTTTTGATGATTAGCAACAATTCCGGGGAGTCGCCTGCAGCCTGTGCGCTTGCCGCAACCGGGATGAAGGTGGAGACCAATGCAATACCTGTAACTATTTGTTTCCAATTCATATTGGTTGCAAATCTAATTTATTTAGGCTTAATTTTTGTCTTATCGCTATAGCTTTAAGAATTTATATGATTTTACCGGGCTGCTTAACTAACTTTAGTCTGTCAAAAGAATAGCCGACATGAGCCCAAAGAACTATTTTACCAGTGACCTTGACCAAAAGGAATATCCTGTATCCCAGCGTATTGCAGCCTCCATCATTAATCCTAAGATCTTATTGATGATCCAAGAGGAATATGCAGGCTTTGATGAAACGAAATTTCTTTCGCTCAGCGAACTGAATGATTACCGCCAAAAGTACATCGCAGAAAACCTGCGGGCAGAGGTAGGAGCTTTAAGTGAACTGGAACAAAAAGTGCTGGATACTGTAAGTGATTCCGGGATCATCAGTAAAGTGACGGAGGAAGAGCTTGCCGGCTCAGACAACTTTGCGCAAAGGCTGGCCGATAAAGTGGCCCGTTTTGGCGGGAGCTGGACCTTTATCCTCTCTTTTATGGGCTTCCTGGTCTTATGGATTGCTGCCAATGCGATCTTGTTGCATAATAAAGGCTTTGACCCGTATCCTTTCATCTTGTTGAACCTTTTCCTGTCCTGCCTGGCCGCTTTGCAGGCACCCGTCATCATGATGAGCCAGAATCGCCAGGAAGAGAAAGACCGGGACCGGGCCAAGAAGGATTATATTATTAACCTGAAATCAGAGGTGGAGATCAGAGGCCTGCATGAGAAACTGGACCATCTGCTGATCCACCAGCAACAGCATTTACTGGAAATACAGCAGATGCAGATCGAATTGCTGCAGGATATACTTAACCGGGTAGAGAGCCGGAAACAGCATTGATTTATCCACTCTTTGTGGGTATTCTATTGCTTGCCCTGCCGGGCTAAGCCGCGGATATTGTGTAAATTGCCGTTTATTTTTATACTAATTATATAATTGCCGGAAAGAATGAACAGAGTGCATATTGTAGTGGGCGACCATGCTGCCGAAACCTTGAAGACCGCATTTGACAGTATTGAACAGAGCGAAGCTATTTTCGTGGTGAAAGATGTGTTCAATGTGGGGCCTTTGCGCTCTGAAGCGTTGCCGTTTTCTTTGTTAAGGGCCGGCTTCTGGCAAGAGGTATCGGGAACGGAGCAGGTGGAGGTGAACGACCTGGAGCGGCTGATGGAGCTTTCTACACAGTTGACGAATGGGGAAGTAGAGCAGGTGTGTTTCTGGATGTCGGGTATCCCGGCAGAGTTATGTACTTATTTCTGGCTGCTTCATTTTCTCAAAAAGCATTCCGGTAAATTTTATATCATCAATATCAGCGGGCTTCCTTTCATTGATGATGAAGGCAAGCTTTTTTACCCCGAAGGTATTGCCAGCCTTCCTTTGCGGCAGGTGTTGAAGGCGGTTAAACTGGCGCGCGTGGTCACTCCTTCTGAATGGGAAACGGATATTGATGAATGGAAAAGGATCATTCATGAATCGGAAACGGGTATCCGGATCAGTACGGGTGCCAAGCAGATCGTGGGTAAACCGATTGATTTTTATGATAAGAACCTGCTGGACCTGGCGGGGAACAATAACCAGAAAGTGTCTAAGCTGATCGGTAATGCGATCCAGAAGTATAAAATATTTACCGGAGATACCTTCCTGATCTGGCGGCTTAAGCAACTGGCCGAAGCGCAAAAGCTTACGCTGAGCAAAGACAGTGTGAAGCTGTATGTATCCGGTGCCGGGGATGAAGCAGATTTATTTCAAACAGATAATCCTACAGACAATGGTTAAGTTTACAGAACTGGATAAGATCGGCTACAGCGATAGCGGCTATACTTATGAGTATTTTCATGAAAGAATGGGCCGCCACCTGATCCTTTTTCGTAAGGCAGGCAGTGTGAGTGGTAATCATTATCATAAGGGATTATCGCTGACCAAGAACCCGGAGATCCTGGTCCTGCTGTCGGGCGTGGCTACCTTGTCTTATAAAGAGGTGCAGGGCGGTGTCATGAAAAGTGTACAGCTTTCTGTACCTACGCAGATAGAGATCGGTCCTTATGTATGGCATGAACTGTATTGCCATACCGATTGTACGCTGATTGAATTATGCTCTATCTCTGAGCATGAGGCAGATACTTTTAAGGATAGCTAAAGGGCTGTTTATTCAGCGGCCTGCATGATGGCGGTAAACATAGAATCTGCTCCATCTGCTATACCATTAGTCAGCTCCTGGTGAATGAGTTTCAGCTGCGGGTTTGCGGCCAGTAATTTTTCGACCACAGCTTCATTTTCTGCTTTAAAGACCGAGCAGGTGATGTACACGTAATGGCCTCCGGGCTTTACTTGTGTGCAGGCATTAAGGGCAATGCTGTATTGCAGTGCCGCAAATTTTTCAATACTTCCTGTTTCAAAAAAGTAAAATTGTTCCGGTGTGCGTGCCCAGGTGCCGCTACCGCTGCAGGGCACATCAGAAAGCACCAGGTCAAAGGTGTCTTTCAGGCTTGCAACTTCTTCTGATTTACTTGCATCCAGGAGGGTGGTTTTTACCTGCTGATGCCCGTATGTTTTAACTCTTTCCCTGAGGTTGTGCAGGATGCGTGGCCTGATGTCGGTACATAGGATCTTACTTTCGGGCAAGCGGTCTTTGATCAAAAGCATTTTGCCACCTGCTCCCGAGCAGGTATCCCAGATGTTTAAAGGGGGCTTCTTACCTGCTACGCGCTCAAAATAAGCGTTCAGACTTCTTTGTGAGGAATAGTCCTGGATCACGTACCGGGCTTCGGGCAAGATGTTTGCGAGGTTGATGCCATTGTTAAGCGCAATGGTATCTTTAGCGGGCTGTTCAAAGTCAATATTGTTTTGCTTCAGTATGTCTGCTATTGTTGTGCTGTTCTTCCTGAGGCGGATGAACATTTTAGGTAAGGTCAGCAGGCTTTTTAACCATGCTATCCGGTTTATATTGTCTGAAAACGGGATGTCTGCAAAGGCCTTATCCAATTGAGGAAGGGCCGGTTGCGGATTAAGTTGTGTAATGATTTTTGAAAGATTGAGGTTATCGATCACTTTATGCTCCAGCGCCCAATGTATCAGCGGCCAGATGTGCTCCTGTGGCTGATCTACAAACCTTGCCAGCCTGAAATAGCTGTAGACGGCATCGGAAATAGCTCTGCGATCCCGGGAGCCTAGTTTGGGCCTGCTTTTAAAGAATGATTTCAGGAAATGAGATAAGGGCAGGCTGCCCTTATATGATGCTATGACTTCTTCTATTGCGATCTGGATAAACCTCATGAAAACTATCTGCCTGTACCTGCTTTGAAGTTAAAGGTTAATATACCGCTTTGTTCTACTGCAGCATCAGGTTTTTTATTGAACTTAACGCTTCTTATTTTTTGTTCTGCTATGGCCCTTAAGGCCGCATTTTTAGCAGATTGTATTTCGTGCCTGATGATGGTGCCTTCGCGGTTTACCCAAACTTTTATGGTTACCCTTCCGCCATCCTTAAATTCTGCCTGCGGACTCGGATAGGCTACGATGTTGCGCCCGGTAATGCCGCCTGAAAAGTTAACACTGTTGGGGTCTCCGCCGGGTTGTCCTTTCATGCCATTACCCTGACCGTCGCCCCTGTTGCGGGCACCGGGTGCATTCTCCGGTGCATTATTGCCCCCGGTGCCGTTAGCGCCGTCAAAGGTATATTTGGCCTGTTGTGCAGCGGTCCTGTTACTGTTTGACTGGCTGGTACTGTTATTTTTGTTCTTGTTGGTATTGGTATTGTTGGTCGTATTCTGTGTTCTTGCGCTGGTATTCCTGTTATTGGTTACGGTAGTGGGTTTGGGGTTGTTAGGATTTCCCGAACTGCGGATCACCGGAGCTGCAGAAGGATGATCTACGGTAGCTACATCATCATGCTCATCGTCATTCTGAGGTACTTCTGTCTGGTTAGCTGCTTCAGCACCACCGGCATTAGCGCCTGCATCGCCGGGCAGGGTGGCCGGAGGGGCGGGCATACCCATCATCATTTCGGGTGGCTCAATGCCAAAACCGTCATTGTCCACGCCCAGGGCTACGGTTTCCAGTTCGATCAGATCTTCGGGAGGTGGAGGTGGCAGGGCTACCGATTCGTATTTTACAAAAAAGAAAATGAGCAAGAGCACCAGGTGAATACCTAATGTATAGCTAAGTGCCTTTGTGTTTTTTAATATATTGAAATCCACTTAAGAGTAGTTTTAAATGCAATAATAATTATTTTATAGCAGACTGTGCGGTGTATTCCTCCAAACTTAGGGCTATACTACCTGTTTAAGATGCAGGATGGCCTGTAAATCCATAAATAGGGGCATAAATCTGAGCTTTTGCCTGCTCTTACAAATTTACTAAGTTTTGCCCTGGAAATTTTTATTTGATCGCTTAAAACTTTGTAGTTTTAGACAATAAAATCTTAAAACGCAATAATGAAAACAAATCACGAAATAGATTACGAAATTTTCGGGGAAGAGATGCAATATGTAGCGGTGGAACTGGATCCTGATGAAACGGCTATTGCAGAGACCGGGGCCTTTATGATGATGGAGGACGGCATTGAAATGAGCACTTTATTTGGCGATGGCAGTGAGCAGTCTAAATCGGGGGGCTTCCTGGGCAAATTGCTCAATGCCGGTAAACGTTTGATTACTGGTGAGGGCTTGTTTATTACTGCTTATACCAATGTGGGGCAAGGGAAGAAGAGGGTATCTTTTGCTTCTCCCTACCCGGGAAAGATCATCCCGCTTGACCTGCAGGAATATGGCGGAAAGGTCGTATGCCAGAAGGATGCTTTCCTGTGCGCGGCCAAAGGTGTTTCGATAGGGATCGAATTCCAGCGGAAGCTGGGTACGGGCTTGTTTGGTGGTGAAGGCTTCATTATGCAGAAGCTGGAAGGTGATGGTATGGCCTTTGTACATGCCGGTGGACATGTGTTCCATAAGGACCTGCAGCCGGGTGAACTGTTGCGCGTAGATACGGGTTGCCTGGTGGGCTTTACGCAACAGGTAAATTATGATATTGAATTGGTGAAAGGGATCCGGAATAAATTATTCGGTGGGGAAGGCTTTTTCTTTGCTACGCTGAGAGGGCCGGGGCGCGTATGGATACAGACCTTACCGGTAAGCAGGCTGGCCTCAAGGATACTCACTTATGCTACTACCACGCGCAAGGAAGAGGGTGGTGTGTTGGGCGGCCTGGGTAATTTACTGGATGGGGATGGGTTTTAACAGGCCTGTTTATCACCAATAAATAGTTGTCTGAAAGGCTGAGATTTCAAGCAAAATGTAATAGGGCAGAAAAAATTATATGCCGGTTAAACCTATAAGGTTTTTTGAAACCTTATAGGTTTTGTTGTTTCTCTGCAGGACAGTGCGTTACTTCAACGGAGTTCAATGTGACCACTTTTTAGCTATTGCTCATCTTTAAAAGATACTTCGGTATAGTCGATCTGCCCGGAAACGGGGGGATGTAATTTGCGTACTTTTATATCCAGCAGACAACCGGGATGCAGGGCCTTTATGGCTTTGTACAGGTCGTTAATGATCTCTTCCAGGGTCTTGTGATGTTTGAGGATCGTAGTCCGGATCAATCCATACACTTCTGTATAATCGATGAAGGGCAAATCATCAATGCCGCTTGCTTTGGAGACATGGACATCAACCCCGATCTGGTTCAGGGTTTTAGATTCCTGGGGATATAAACCGATGGGTGCAATAAATTGTGCATTGACAATAGAAACGGTAAGCATGGGGTGATATTAATAAATGGAAATAAATCCTTCTTCGAATATGGTACCGTTTTTATACAATTTGAAGGAGTAAAGTCCCAGCTGGTTAAAATTTCTTTTATCCAGGATCACGACTTTCTCATTGATCCTCGGAATGCTCAACACTTTTTTCTTGTTGCTGTCGAAGAATTCAAGTTTATAGCTGGTCGTAATGGCATCGTTCAGTTCAATGTTGATATTCCCGGTAAAGGGATTGGAGAATACGTATCTTGATTTAGGGAAACTCAATTCTTTGGCCTGTGATTCCACAACTTTTTCTATGGGTTTAGATTCCTCTAAAGCTTTATTGGCGGCCTTTTGCAGGTCTTCTGTTGAGATGAGTGGTTTTTGCTGGGCGATCATGGCAGAGTCTACCATGATGGAACGCAGGTTGCTTTTGAAGTCTACGCCCGAGTTGAATTCCATGGTCACCTGGTACCAGTTTTTGCCGACCATAGGGCGGGTATCTACAAACACGGCATTGCCTTTCTTGGTAGAAGCTACAGTACCTATGGTGGTAAAGTTGACATTGCTGTCTGCCGAGCGCTGTACGGTAATGACTTTTACGCCGGATTCATAAGCGTTGTAGAAGGTGATGATGTTAAAGCCGTCTTTGGTCACCAGGTTGAAATCCGGTAAGGGTGGAGTGCTCATTTCTTGCTGTGCCTGTGCAAAAAAGGATATCATGGAACAGCAGATTGCTGTAAGGAATAAGCTCAATTTATGTTTGTTCATGGGTTCAAAAATAATGTAAAACCTTTGTATTGCTATAGGGCAATTAATTTTTAGTAAATTCTTAGCGTAGTAAGTGTTGTATGCTCCTGTTGCCCTGCAGGCCACCGGTGTGCACGGCCACGATTTGTTTATCCTGCCATTGGTATTTTTCGATGCAGTCCAGGAGGCCCATCATCATCTTTGCGGTATAGACAAAGTCGAGGGTGATGCCTTGTTGTTCCCGGAAGGCACGGATGTACTCAATAAGTGCAGGACTATACTTGCCAAAGCCACCGAAATGATAAGCGGTTTCCAGTTGCCAGTTGGTATTGCTGCAATGTTGCCGGATCGTATCTTTTAAATAATCTCCTTGTTTGATGGCCGCGAAACCGATTGCCTGTTGTTTTGCTGTGAGTTTGTTGATGATGCCCATGAGCGTGGTTCCGGAGCCTACTGCTACAGCGATAATATCTGTACCGGCAGGGATGTATTGATGGATGATACCTGCACCTTCGATGCCGTCCTGGCCATAACCACCTTCGGGGATGACCAGGTGCTGTGGGTATCGCTGTTGCAATTGCTTCAGGAAGATAGGGTCGTCTTTTAAACGGTACTCTGTCCTGCTCAGGAATTGCAGTTCCATGTTCCACTGAAGGCATTCCCTTAAACTTTCTGTAGGATGGCTTGCGCCCTCTTCGCCCCTGACGAAACCGGTGCAGGGTATGTTATGGTAATGGCAGGCCGCTGCGGTAGCTACCAGATGATTGGAATAGGCACCGCCAAAGGTGAGGATGCCTCTGTATTTGCCTGCCTGTACTGCTTGCAGGTATTGGCTCAGCTTAAACCACTTGTTGCCGGAAACGGCAGGATGAATCTGGTCCAGCCGCAGTAATCTGAGTTGTATATTTCTTTCGGTACATACCTCCACTTGGATTGGCGACAGTTGTATGTTGAGGTCTAATTTAATAGCCATATTCTTTGAGGTGATTGTCGCTCTCTCTCCATTTGGGGCGCACTTTCACAAAGAGTTCCAGGTAGACTTTCTTGTCTAAGAACTGCTCGATGCTTTCTCTTGCCTTGATACCGAGTTTTTTGATCAATGTTCCTTTTTCTCCCAGGATGATCATTTTTTGCGTTTCCCTGGTGACCACGATATCGGCACTGATGCGTACAATATGCGGCAGGTCTTTGAAGGACTGAACGACTACTGCGGTATGGTAAGGAATCTCTTTATCGTACATATAGTAGATCTTCTCGCGGATGAGTTCAGATACAAAGAAGCGGGTAGGGCGGTCAGAGATATCATCTTCGGGGAAGAAGGGTGGATTCTCGGGCAGGAATTCCAGGACTGCAGGCAGTACCTGGTCAAGATTAATGGCTTTGGTAACGGAAACAGGGATCACTTTGCTGACTTTGATCTTTTCTTCGTATTCTGCTACCAGGCGTTTTCTTTCAGCCGGATCTTTGATCAGGTCAATTTTATTGATGATGAGGATCTTGGGTGCTTTTACTTTTAATTCGCCTATGATCTCTGCAAATCCATCTACACTCTCCGTTGCATCGGCCATAAGTATGGCTACATCGGTGTCTTCCATGGCATTCTTTACCTGTTGCATCATTTTGTTGTGCAACTTATATTTAGGATTGATGATGCCGGGTGTATCCGAAAAGATAATCTGGTAATTGGGTTCTGTGATAAAGCCAAGAATCCTGTGCCGTGTGGTTTGTACCTTTGGAGAGATGATGGCCAGGTTTTCCCCGATCAATGCATTCATTAAGGTAGACTTACCGGCATTGGGAGGGCCGAATATATTTACAAAACCTGCTTTGTGATTGTTTTCCATTAGTTGGCAAAGATAGTCTTTGTGCTTAAATTTATTGTTTTGAAAAAAAATTTTTGGCAGAACAAAACAAAGCGCTTACCTTTGCAATCCAATACAGCGCGAGGTAGAGCAGCGGTAGCTCGTCGGGCTCATAACCCGAAGGTCGTTGGTTCGATTCCAGCCCTCGCTACCAAACCCGCAAAAGAGGCATAATCAAGAGGTAATTTTGATATGCCTCTTTCTTTTTCGCTTATAACTCCCTTGTAATGAGCGATATATGAAAACAGTAAATTCACGCGATTTGTTCGACACCTGTCTGTTTTTTTGTTGTAGTAAATACCCTCTGGAAAGACCAAATTTTGTATAGCTTGCTTGGTAATGTAATCGCTGGAATCCCAGCCAGAAGCCATTTTAACCGCGAATTCCGTTGCCAAATCTATGTAATCTTCAATGTTCGACACCCCTTTGCTGGAGTTCTTTAAATTTTTCTCAATTTCTTTCTTTTCCAGCATGTATTTCTCCGAATATCGATCGTATAAATCCTTGTTTATTTCCTCTTCGATAAACCGTTCTTCGAGCCGCTGTAGCTTTTTCTCAATTTCCTTTTGTTGACCCGCTAGAAGCTTGTAATCATCCTTTTCCACTTGGGTGAGTTGGTTGAACGTTGCAGCCGCTTGCTTACGAATTAGCGCCTTTAAATTATCGGACGCATCAGCAAGACTGAAATAGTTTAAGATTTCCCTGAAGTTATTATGTAGAGCTTCCGCATTCTTATTATTGTTGCAACCTTTCGAGTTGCATTTATAGTAATGAATATTCCTGTTCTTTACGAGATAACCTCGCATCGGCTTTTCACAGGTATCGCAATGCATAAATCTTTTTAGCGGAATCTTTTCGTTTTCTTCTACAATAGAGTACCCCCGAGCATTTTTGTCCAGAAATCCATTTACCTTCAAAAATATCTCTTTAGAGATCAGCGGCTGATGGTTCCCTTTAACGACCTCTCCGTCTAGCATTTTATGGGCAAGAAGTCCACAATAGAAAGGGTTACGGAATATGTCCGATATTTTCTGATGACCAACGTTCATGCCGCGACTGGCAAGCCTGATTCTTATCTCCTCATTGGTTACCCCCTCATTTGCTTTCCAGTTAAATGCCTGTCTGATCAATTTGCCTTTTTCATTGATCTCAATAGTTCGCTTTCCATTTGATCGCACGGTATCATATCCTATTGGAGGACTAGTCGGCCAATCTCCTCTATGCAACATATCTCTTATGCCAGCCATACACTTTTGTTTGCGAAGGTGGTTGTCAAATTCGCCGAATAAAAACAACATCTTTTGCTGCATTTGTCCAGATGGATTTGATGTATCAATCGGCTGCGTCACGGAGATGATTTCAATGCCAAGCTTTCGCAGTTGGTTACTCAGCCAGATTGAGTTATCATTTCTGGAGAATCGTTCCAAACTGTATACTAAAATGTAAGATATTTTTTTTCTTGCCTTTTTGACATAGTCTAGCATAGCCGTGAATTCTTTTCTTTCATCGGTCTGTGCGCTTTCATATGTGCCTCCGAAATTAGCAAGGACGCTGTATCCTTGTCTTTCTGCATAGTTATAGCATCCTTTTCGTTGGGTCTCCAGGCTCAGATTATTGTCGGCCTGTTCTTTAGTACTTACACGGGTGTAAATCACACAATTTGTTCCATGCGATTTGTCTGCTCGCTTTTCTCCCTTCGCAAAGGAATCGAAAATGGAAAAATCTCTCATGCTACTCTCTATTGATTTTTTTGTGATAATAAAGGAAGACTATCGGCTTGAATTCTGTAATGCTCTTGATAATTTCTTTAGCTTCCATATCTGAAATGTCCACGAACTCACTACACTCTTTTAGTTCTGCTACACTAATCTTTCGTCAGTCTTTGCACTTCCAGATGTACCCCCGAAATTAGCAAGCACACTATAGCCTTGCCTTTCTGCATAACTATAACATCCTTTTCGCTGGGTCTCAAAGCTCAGATTGTTGTCGGCTTGCTCTTTATTACTTACACGGGTATAAATCACGCAATTTGTTTCAAGCGATTTGTCTGCTCGTTTTTCTCCCTTCGCAAAGGAGTCGTAAATAGAAAAATCTTTCATGCTATTTTTTATTGATTTTTTTGTTATAATGGATGTAGGCTATTGTCGTGAATTCTATAATAGTCTTGATAATCTCTTCAGCTTCCTCATCTGAAATGTCCGCAAACTCACTACACTCTTTTAGTTCTGCTACACTAATGTTGCTCTGTACTGCAACTTCTGAACCAATCTCTCCTGCTGAAACTTCTTTCGGCACTTTCCCTCCCTTTCAACTACGTAAACAATCATGCAGCAGCTTTGCTAAGTTACAAAAAAATAGGGTGAAATGTACATTAACCGAGTTTATTTAACTTTTGGTTTTTTAACCAATCAAGCTATCTTTATCGTTGTATGGCGAAGGTTTACAAAAAAGGTTTTAAGGTTTATTTTAACGACAGGCTTAAAGCTGTGCATTTCCACGGGGAAGCTACTTTGCCATTGTATATTCAGGTTGTATACAGAAGTAAAAATTTGATATTTAAAAGCTATCTATTCGATCTGTTGTCGTCATCTCGTTACGACATCAATAACGAAACACCCAAACTTGCAGATATCATTTCATTTGAAACGGAAACATTTGAATTTATTGTAGAAGCAAAGCCAGACATTGATAGACTAGATCAGCTACAGTTAGCATATAATTACTATTCAACTGATTTATGCACGACATCCGAAAAAGCTTATATAGTACAGCTCTATTTAGTCTTAAAAGACATGGGGCTAAACTCAATGGCCTTAATTTTTGATAAAGTGCGTGATGAGCAGCCATTTTATTATATCATGGTAGATTTGTTCAGGATTGTAGAAACTTCTGTCAAGGAGCAGATAATAAAATCAATGGATAGTTCTGGACAGATCTATCCCTATTTGTTTGAATTCGTTTTGAAGAATAGAGAATCTCCATATTATTTTCTTTCCGTGCGAGAGTGGGAGAACGAAAGTACGAGAGCTCAGTTTTCAGGTTTTCTAGAGCATGCTTATCCCAATAAAGCGAAGAAGATATTGAGAGGTTTAGATCGTTGGATTAAAACATTGGGTAGCCCGGTATAGTGAAGACGATGATTGTTATTTGAGGAAATTAAGCGGATAAAGTCAAATTCAGAATACAGTACAGTTCATATTAGTAAAAGTTAGCCAAATAATGAATCTAATTCTAACCCCAGACACCGTCCAACTTGAAAAATTGAAGTTGTGGCTGGAACTGGAATACCAAAACAGTGAGGAGGGCTTCTACTGCAATTGGCCGCTGATTAATGACAGTTACTTAAAAGCTAGACTTATTTTAGTGGAAGTCGATTCTGAAGTAATAGCCTTCGCTACTTGGACTAACTATCGTCAGTAAATTGGACTTGATATTATAGAGGTCAATCCCATTTTTAGGGGAGAAGGAATTGGGCACAGGTTCTACGATATGTTGGAAGAATATTTTAGATCAGAAGGCTTTATTGCGATAACACTTTTTTGCGATCCAGTTGAGTCCGAAGCTTTTTGGGTAAAAATGGGTTTTACAAAATTTCCATTTCCTTATTACGCTGGGTCCGAATTGAGCTATTACAAGCCGTTGCAGAATGTATGTGTGACTACCAACGATAAGCCAAAGGACAGACTTGAGCTATGGGATGTGGAACCTTACCAAATTGACAACAGTCAGCCGATATGGACCTGGGAGGTCAACGAAAACATGCCTGCAATTCTTTCTCCGTCATATGCAGATTGGCACCTGAGGTTGACCATCGATGGAATGATTGTTAAAGAAGATAAAGTGAAGTATTTTAATGAGGATATTGAATCCATTATAGGACCTTTTTTGTATTTAGAAAATTTAGGCAATAATGTTTAGTATTGCTTCTTGATTAACCTATGCGATATGCATCTAGTATTTAAACCTTATTCCGAAATTAGAGATCTTTCTACTGGACATTTAATTATCACTTTGACTGCGGCAGACTTCGAAAACGTCCAGTTCAAAGATGGTGACACTGTCTTACCATTTGTTAATTGCTTCTTTGAAAAGCTAACGATCATAAATCGTGAGGAAATACCCTTCGGAAATATCTCAATTGCTTTTTTTAATTGTTTGCTTCCTGAGATTGAGGTAAAAACTATCCAGTCGCAAAATATAACCTTAGGCTTCTATCATTCATTTGTATCGGGTAAAATTGAGAGTTCCAACCTAAGATCAATTGACCTGAATAACTGTCTCACGCCTTCGGAGTTGTTTCTTATTGGTGCACCCTCGGTTCAGATCAAGTTCACAAAGGAAAATTTTGATGGGGATCGATGGCAGGGGTTATTTATTCAATACTATATTCAAGAGAGTTACAGGTTATTGGAGAAAGAAATTAAGTTCAATATTTATGATCCAAAAAATTTACATATCAGCTCTAATTTTTTATACCAGGAAGAGTTTTTCAAACCTGAAGTTTTCCTATCTTACAAAGCAGGGGAAGACCATATAACTACAATAGTAAAAGGGGTGTCACTAAATGCATTGTCTATTTCAGGAAACCCTGCGGGCGTGGTAGCTTTCGAAAATGCAAAAATAAAAAGTTTGTATATCTATGATTTTTACCCGACTGGAGACGCTTCTCTTTTTTCTATAGCTCCGGTTTCTTTATCTGATGAAGAGAATAAGATCGGCATCCATAACAGCAAGCTAGATGGTGTAGAATTTGACAATGTTTCGTTTGATAGTTACGCTCTAATCTCATTTTATCGAACCAAGTTCTCAAAGGCTGTATTTACATCTTGTAATTTTCCGGAGGATTACGAGACGTTCTCAAAATTTGTTCCAATTGAGAATGTTCATTATCCGGATAAGAAGTCTGATAATTATGCAAAGGCACAGTATGAAATATTTCTACAATTGAAAAAGGCTTTGGAAGATCGCGGCAACTATTATGAAGCGCAAAAACTTCAAGCTATATCTCATGAAGCTTTGAGACAAATTGAAAATGTGCCATTTTTTGATAAAGCAATCCTTCGTATAAATAATTTGTCAAACAATCATGGACTGTCTATTAAGAGGCCGTTAATCGGTTTCTTTGTCATTTCAATTCCTCTATATGTGCTTTATCTTTTTAGTATTAACCGCATATTTAATGCTGAAAACTTTGACCCATCTTTAATAGGATATTATTTCTCATTCATAGACATTACACACCGGGTAGATTTTCTAGTTGAAAAGGGGCAGTTTGCTTGGTGGACATTGATAATTGATTATACCGCGAAAATAATGGTCGGCTTTTTTATATATCAGTTTATATCCGCGTTCAGAAAGTATGGAAAGCGATAGAAAGTGAGATCAACCCAAAACTGAAAAGTGATCAAATAGTAAATAAAGTATTAGACAGGCTTATCAATAGTTTATACTAGTTTCATTATATATGACGTAATGATCAAAAGCCAATATTCATTCTTTACAATATCATAACTTGAAGTGATCAGAAAGACGCCCTTATTAGTCTTCAAACCACCTTTAACAAAAAAGGTAGTTATACCTAAGCTGGCGTAGGTTTACCGTTAAAATGACTGCTTTTATTGGCTTATCAATTCAATGACAGTAGCATGGGCATATTTCTACAATATTCAAAGACTGCAAGCAGTAATATCAAATTGGTGTTGCGGGAAATTCGTACAGCAGTATCTAAAGAAATCTAGGCGCTATTTTTTTCGAAATGAGTTAGGTAAGCATTGGGGACATCTGATAAATAAGAGGCATTAAATGAACTCTTCTCAAGGGCTTCGATTTTGATGCTCTAATTCGGAATTCTATCACTTTTTACCAAGGTTCGCATCCTTATCAATGAGTCTAATAAATTCATTTATAAATGGCTAATTAAATATTGGTGTTGCAAATATATTTTGTAATTTGACAAGAAAACTATTGCTTAATGAAAGGTGTAATTAAGGTCTTCCCAGTGAATTGTGGAGATGCGATACGTATTATACAAAAAAATGGAAGTGGTAAAACAATAGGAAATATCCTTATTGATTCTGGGTATATAGGTACATACAAAGTACTCAAAGAGGGAATTGGAGACATTATTGAAAAAAAATCTAAAATTGACCTTTGGGTTTTGACTCATTTAGATGCTGACCATATCAATGGCGCGGTCAAGTTTTTAACAGATTCTGAAATTCAGAATGGTGAAATTGTTATTAAGAAATTATGGTTTAATTTTTCAGATTCCTTTAGAGTTCATAATTCAAATGGCTATGTGAGCTTCGGGAAAGGGATTAAGTTGAAGAAAGATATGCAAAAGCTAAATATTCCGTTTAATAACGAAATTATTGCAGGCCCTAAAAAATATATAATAAACAATGCTAAATTAACCATCCTTTCTCCGGATCCTAAAACCTATAAGGAATTGATGAAACTATGGGAAATTGAAGAGAAGAAATATGATTTAATACATAATAGTTCCTTTGCTGGTAGAAAGGATTATGATTGGATGAAAATTAAAGAACTTTCTAATGCAAAGGACGTTAAGCTATCCGCAACCTTAGACTTAGCGAATCGAAGCTCTATAGCTTTTATTTATGAGGTATATCGAACCAAAGTCCTTTTTCTCGGCGACGCCATGCCACAAATAATTATAGAGTCACTGAAATCTTTAGGGTATTCCAAAAAGAAAAGGTTAAAAATAAAATATCTAAAACTTGCACATCACGGGAGCAGAGCAAATTACAATAGAGAGTTGTTGGATTATATCGATTGTAACGAGTTCATAATTTCGGCTGATGGTAATAATGTTCATGGTATACCAGATAAAGAGGTACTCGCTAAAATCATTCTGCATCCAAAAAGAAATTTTAAAAAAAAGATGAAGTTTTATTTTAATTACGCAGATGACAGATTTTTGGAAATGTTTAAAGTTGATGAAGCAGAGAGAATGAAATATAATTTTGAAACTATTTTTCCCAGAAAGGGCAAAGTATTAAAATTGAAATTTTAATTTATGAAACTTAAAGAGAGATTTAAAAGTAATACTGTAAGAATTAAATGTAAAGGCATTCTAGGCAGTGGTACTATCTTTAAATTGGACGAAAATGCGGAATCAGTTTTTGTTGTAACTGCTAAACATAATATCCTCGGCACGAGTTTTGACAATAAAGCGACCTATAAGAATATCAAAATAGAAAAATTTATTGGTGACAAAAGAGTGTTGAAGTATAAAGTTAAAAAGGATGACTTAATAGAGCATTTAAATGATGATGTTACGATCATTGAAATCTTTAATGAAGGTGGTCTACTTGAAAGCGTTGATGTTGTAAGAATTTCACAAGTTGATGAATTCACTACTACATGTTATTTCAGTGGTTATCCAAGATTTGAAAATAATCTGAAGGCAAAAACCTATTCTACTATACTAGATTTTTTCAACTCCGAAAGTCAATGTTATGAGTTTAAAGTTGAAAGTAGTTTTTTGAGATATTTTGACGAAGAGCAGGTGCCGACTCTTGTAGAAGGTTTCTCGGGTAGCGGAATTTATGCTCATATTGACGATGATTTATATTTACTGGGTATAATCAGTAAATTTCAACGAAGTGGAGAATTCGTTTGTCATCCAGTTCATGATTTTTTTAATAAAAAAGTGAAAATCTATGATTTTCATGAAGAATCACTCATACCCGGAAAATCTTTATCAAAATTACTCGATAAAACACTACGACAATTAAAACCAAGATATTCAGAGAATAATTTGGAGCTCACTATCGAGAAAAAATTTGACTCTTTTGTCGGAAATTCAGAGCGTCAAAAATTTTTGTCTCACTATTTTTCATTTACGTTTAGATCCAGCGATCTATTTATTAGTAACAGCAATCCAATTTTAAAAAAATTTATTGCAAGCTCTGGAGATGATTTTCTCTCCATCGAAGATGGGAATTTGACCTTTATTGAAAAAATTAATCAAATTGAAATTCGAGTTAGAAATATTGTCTCAATATGTAATGAACATAGTATTAACTGTAGAGATCGTGAGGTTCTAGTAAGGCTAGAACAATCTATTGATTCGACGCTAGAATCAATTAATGAATTTAACGAAGCCATAGAAAAGTTACCTAATACCTCAGAATTATTAAAACTTACACATGGAAGTGTTCGGGTGTTAACTATTGTAAAAAGTTCCATTCCTGAACTAGCATTTAATCAAAATAAAGTTATGATGATTAAGAGTAAAGCTGGTAATGGAAAATCTCAATTGTTAGGGCACATAGCAAAAAAATGGAGTGATAGCGGTGAGCCTTGTATATTAATTCTTGGTCAGAGTCTCTCAGAGGATAGATCCCCATGGTTGCAGATACAAAAACATATTACAGGCAAGGATGGTAATCTGAAAGAGTTCCTAACACTTTTGAACAAAAAGGGAGTCAATGCGAACCATCCCTTTGTAATTTTTATTGATGCGATTAATGAAGGTAAAGGAATTTCTTTATGGAACGAGTTTTTCATATCATTTGTAGAAGAGCTGGAATATTATCCTATGATAAAAGTTGTATTGAGTTATAGAACTACATATGAGGATGCACTTTTTTATGGTATTGAAATTGATCCAAAAATAAAAATTGAGCATGAAGGGTTTCGAGGCATGGAAGAACGAGCAATAAAGTTCTTTTTTGAGGAGGCTAATTTGCCGGTTCCCAAACTATATAAATATTCAGAAAATTTTAGTAATCCCTTATTTCTTAAACTCTTCGTAATTTATTGTAAAAAGTATCATGGACGCTTAAATTTGAATGAATTGTTTGGGATTTCAAATATTTTTAAGAACTTTTTTAAACATATAAATCATACCCTTGGACGAAAATATCATTACGAAAGTGAAAAACTAGATCTAGTAAGTCTCTGTATAGATAAGTTTATTTCTGAATTAGTAGAGAGTGAAAAAGGCTATATTAATTATAGGGACTCATTTTTACTAATTGAAAATGAAGTAAGTGTTTTTTTAAACAGGTCAGGATTCCTTAGAAGTTTAATTTCTGAGGATTTATTTAATGAGAGTATATACTGGAATAATGGGGACTACGAATATGGAATTGTTTTCTCATATCAAAAGATTGGGGAATTCCTGTTGGCTAGGCATTTAATTCAAGGAAAGACCTTAAGTCAAATTAAAAACTTGAATTCAAAAAAAAATAGGTTTTTAAAATATTTAGAGGATACGACATATGCAAATGAGAACTTGGGAGTGTTGGAATCGATATGTGTCCAATTACCCGAGTTATTCGAACAAGAAGTGTTTGACATTTGGCCAAGTTTTATAAATAATAAGAATCTTGAGACATCTTTTCTATCATCGTTAAGTGACAGATCTAATAAAGGTATAAATGAAAGAACAATACATCATTTAAAGCGCATTCTAAATGAAAGGAGATCACAAGGGCGCGAAATATGGGAGAACGTGTTGACTTTTTTGTTTGAACCAGGCAATTCATTAAATGCTGATTTTTTACATAATTTTCTGTTTACTTTAGGGCTTAATGAGAGGGATGCTAGCTGGACATTATTTATAAATAGATACGAACAACTCTTGGATGGCAGTAGTATTTCTATGGTTTTGGGTAAAGGTATATCAATGATTATTCCTAAGCAAGATGACAAGGAGCTGATATTTTCAGTTGCGAAGATTATTACATGGTTTTTAAGTAGTTCTAATCGAAAATTACGTGATGATGCATCAAGAATTTTGATTCTATTGATGGGAAATAATATTTGTTTTCTTTTACCATTAATTAAAGAGTTTGAAAATGTAAATGATCCGTACATTAGACAGAGGCTATACGCAGTTGCGTTCGGTAGTGCCATAAAAAGTGATGATAGAGATTTACTCAATGAACTGTCATTGTATCTCTTTAATTCGATATTTAATAATCCAGAAGTTGTTGCAGACATTTTGTTAAGAGATTATGCCAGATTAACAATTGAGTATTATCAATTTAGGTTCAATGACTTGGAGATAGATTTTAAAATGATTAGCCCCCCATATAATAGCAGGAAATTCAACAAGTTTCCTAGCGATGAGGTTATTGATAATTACCCAAATAAACTTGGATATGAAGAAGGCTCATATGCTGGTATTCATAAGATATTAAATTCTATGGTGACAGAACATGGAAGGACAGGGAAAATGTATGGCGACTTTGGAAGGTACACTTTTGGAAGTGCCTTTAAAAATTGGTCTGATATTGATGATAATAAATTGAGCAATCTCGCAATTAAATTAATTATAGAAAAATATGGCTATGATAAAATTTTGAGTGACTTAGATGTTGGCGAGTATTCCCACTCTAGGCATTCTCAAAAAGTAGAGAGAATTGGAAAAAAATATCAATGGATTGTATTTCATGAATTGTTAGCTATTGTTTCAGATAACTACGAATTCTCAGATAGACATGGTGATAGGCGGAATGATTCAAGTTATGACGGACCTTGGCTGCCAAATGTTAGAGATTTTGATCCAACTGAAGTATCATTTTTGGCTGAAGAAAAAAACAGGGAATTGTTGAATGGGTTTGAATATAACTTCAAAGAAGAATATATAAGTTGGCTAACTTCCAAGAGTTCAATTCCAGATCCTATAGAAATCATTACATATAAAGATAAAGATGGAGAAGAATGGCTTGTATTAGAAATGCACTACACTTGGGAAGGAGAAGACGAAAGTTCGATTTCGCAAAGAGCACTTTGGTATCAAATTAGAAGCTATATTACTGAAGAAGCTGACCATGAAAAAGTTATTGACTGGGCTAAAAGTCAAAATTTTATGGGTCGTTGGATGCCCGAATTAGCAAATAGAACCGAACAATATTTAGGTGAATTCTTTTGGTCTCCTTCAAGTGCGACTTTCAGGAATTCCTACTACAGTGGTAATTTATGGGTAGACTTAATTGGCGAAAAAGGTGGTGCAAGTGTCGGAAAAGTATCGGTAACTGCGCTAGAGTATCTATGGGAAAAAGATTTAGAACAAAGTAAATCTTTTATAATACCTAATGAATACTTATTTAAAATTTTGGAATTGCAGCCTTCAATGGGACAAGCTAGTTTTAAAAACTCTGAAGGTAAAGTTGTCGCTTTTGATCCCTCATACACCGATTCTAAAATGTCCTGCTTGGTTGTAAATAAGAAAATACTTTTAAATAAATTAAAGCAAAATAGACTAAATATTTTTTGGACAGTACTAGGTGAAAAACAGTTAAAAGAGCGAGACGAAGATCGAAAAATGAATTATTTTCCAAGCACTGACATATCAATGGTATTGCATTTACAGGGGAAAAAATTAGTGAAGAGTGAAAACATATATGTAAATTTTCTAAAAGATAAAATTCGTTGATAGATTTAGCGTTAAGTTTGAATAGACACACAATAATGAGTGTTAAAATAAATCACGAAAATAAATAATCATTAATCGCACACAATTAATCTTGAATTACTTCTTTGTATTAGTGTTGTTTGCCGGCTAAACTGGTATTAGTATGGGATAATGTTCTATGTATTCATATAATTATACTACAGAAAAAACTTGAATAGTATCAGTTGTTAAAAGACGCGAAGCATGATGTAGTTAGGATAATCTGTTTCTTGGTTCACCTTTGTTACTTCATCCAATCCAAAGTCTAAACAAAAAAAGTTCCCTCATTGCTAAACTCAGGAATTGCTAAACCTGACCTAGGTGGTTGGGAACAATACTGCTCCTCACTTTCATATACAAGCAAATCCTGTTGAAGCATTTCTTTATAATCGGCAATAAGAGTTGAAGTTTCATTGTATGCCTGGTCATGCACGGTTCTTGCTAATGCCAGAACTCTAAAATCTATGTCTGGATAATACTCCAGCAGCGCTTTCCATGCAGCACGGGCTGTAGCGCCAGTTGTAATAACATCATCTACAAACCAAAATTGCATGAATTTTCTCCGGACAAATCGCTCAGAAACTCTGTAGTTATCTTTGACTAGCTCCCACCTGTCATGTTTTGACAGACCCTTCAGTGTGGGAGTCATGGATATTTTGTGCAGCATTCCAGATGCGTAACGCGCTCTAAGCAATTTTGCTGATCGAGTGCATAGATATCCCAAAGGAGTTTTGTAATCGTTGCTGACATTTATTGTCAGTTCATCACTGGAAAGTGCTCGGCAGAATAAATCACTTTCATCTTTTATGAGGAGTTCGCGGCATTTATTGAGCATATGGTTCAGCCAAAACTGTTTTGCCTGAAAGGAACCAGCTTTAAATGAAAGTATTTTCGGTGATAGCTCATCCTCACCCACAGATCCAGGGATATAACCGCACAAATAGTAAACCGGTGCTTTCCTGCCTTCAAATTCAAGCCATTCGTTGCAAGTCTCCATATAAACTAAATTAGAAATAACTTATTATATATGAATATAATAATCTATATTTTTTAGTAATGGTCAAATGTTAATAATAATGAATAACATTGTATATTTACTTCCATGAACACTCAGGAAAAGGCTTTAGCTAGACAGTTATTCAAAGTTAAGATACACGAAGCTAATGGCGACAAATTTGAAGATATCTTTACTTCAATATATAGCTATGTTGAAAAAGGATTTCAACAGATTAAGCCATGGGGAAATATAGGAGATCGGAAGAACGACGGTTATATTGCTGAAAAGGGAATTTACTTTCAGGTTTATGCGCCTGAAGAAATAAAAAGTAGCTATCCTAGCGTTGTCAAAAAGCTGACAACTGATTTTTCCGGCTTGAAAAAGCAGTGGCCAGATGTAAAGGAATTTTATTTCGTTGTCAACGATAAATATCAAGGGGTAAATGCGGATAGTGACCAGACGATTAAGGAAATTGTCAAATCGAATAGCCTTGATAGCGGCGGATTTTTAACTGCTAAAGATTTAGAAAGATTATTGTTCACCTGCAGTGACGATGAGATAATTACAGTGTCGGGCTTTTTGCCTGACGTTAATTCAATCACAAGCTTAGATTATACGACTCTTTCAGAGGTTATTGGATATATAATGAAACTTCCAATGAATAATTCTTCGGAGAGAATAGAATTGCCTGATTGGAATGCTAAAATTGCATTTAATAAACTAAGTGAAACTACAAAACTTTATCTAAATTTGGGGGCTCAGAAATTGGGTGCGCTGAATACCTATTTGTCAAATCAGAGTTTTTTAGCTGATGACATCCGAGATAGGTTATCAAGTTTGTACTATGAGTCAAAAGGGAAAAGTTGGGAAGAGCAGGAGTTTATTGGAGATTTAATATTTTGGGATATTGTTAAGCAATGTTCCCCCAAAAATGAATCCCACTACGAATCAGCAATCATGACTATTGTTGCAAAATATTTTGAGTCTTGCGACGTTTTTGAAAAAAATCCAGATATTGTTTAAATGCTTTTACCGAGTAAACATATAAATTTTTCCGAATCTCTTTTAGGGTTTGGAAGCTATATTCTTAAGGAATTAAAAGATCCTAAGAGTGTTGATGATTTATGGACTATATATCAATTGGATTATTCTAATGGATTTTACTTCGGGAAGCAAACTTTCGACAATTTATTATTAACGATAATTTTTTTGTACAGCATAGACGCAGTAAAAGAGGAGGGAGGACTTATTTTTAGATGCAACTAATATCGCTAACATCCAATCAAACTAGCTTCAAACCAGTAGTATTTAAAAATGCAGCTGGCCTTAATTTTATTGTCGCCAAGCAAAATCAGGCTGACAAGGTTGATAAGAAAAAAACATTTAATGGTGTCGGAAAGTCTCTATTGATAGCCATTATTCATTTTTGTCTGGGCTCAAATAAGAACGAATCCTTTAAAAAGCACTTGCCGGGATGGGAATTTACACTTCGCTTCAAAATTGGTCAAACAGAGTATCTAATTTCAAGGGTGACTGACGGACAGCAAAAGATAAGATTGGATGGAGAAGATATCAAATTATCTGAGTTGACAAGTCGTCTTGGAGATTTACTATTCGAGATTCCTGCTGACATTGACTATCTTTCGTTCAGAAGTTTACTTCCTTTCTTCATTCGACCCCGAAGAGGATCTTACGTGAGCTTTAAAGATCCTAATGAGTTACGTAAGGACTATCAAATTCTTATGACGAACTCTTTTTTATTAGGATTGAATGTGTACCTAGTCAAAGAAAAATATAGACTCCGCGTCGAGCGTGAGCGTATCAAAGCTTTGATAAAAGAGCTGAGTAATGATCAACTACTAAAGGATTTTTTTTCTGGAAGTAAAGATGTAAGCTTGGCCACAGACGATCTCACGGAAAAAATTAATCGATTAGAAAGCGATCTCTCGCAATTTGACGTAGCCGAGGATTTTTACGAGATTAAAAATGAAGCTGATCGATTAAGAAGAGAGCTTGAAAAAACTCAAAATGAAATCGTTTTGTTCCAAAATCAAGTTCAAAATATAGACGAAAGTCTAAAGAAAACTCCAGACTTAAAACGAGAGAGTATTGAACGTATATACAGGGAAGCATCTGTCTCACTTTCTGATAGCGTTACTAAAAAATTGGAGGACTTAGAAGCGTTTTATAAGCATCTTTCAACGAGTCGGCAAAAAAGATTAGTAGATCAAAAGGAAGAGTTGAATAGAGAAATTAATGCGTTAGTAAATAAATTTCAAAGGGAGAAGGTTCAGTTCGATGCTACGTTGAAATATCTCGACACTCATCAAGCGCTTGATGTTTTTGTTAAGTTGACTAATAGGTTATCTGATCTTAAAAGTGAAAAAGACAAATTGCAGCGATATGATGAATTGTTAAAGCAATACCAAGATCAGAAAATTAAGTTGGATAGAGATTTTGTCGATGAAACCGGTAAGACCGCTGCATATTTGGATGTTCCTGAAGGTGTAATCAAAGAGCTTAGGGATTTTTTTAGAGAGCTAGCTAAGCATTTTTATCCTGATTCAGCTGCTGGAATAACAATCAAAAATAATGACGGCGACAACCAGGTTAGATACGATTTTGACGCAAAGATTCAAGCCGATGCGTCAGATGGCATAAATAGTGTAAAAATCTTTTGTTATGACATAACCCTTCTTTTACGAGGGGCTGGGCATAATGTCGATATGATATTTCACGATAGTAGACTGATCGACGGGATCGATCCCAGGCAAGTTGCGGTTTTGTTTCAAGTATTACAAGAATATATAGTCCCTTCGGGAAGGCAGTATATTCTCACTGTAAATCAAAATCATCTCGATGATGTTAGGCCTTATTTGACTCCTGAAGAATATCAATCCATTATACTCGATAACGTATGCCATAACTTAGAAGATGATTCACCTGAAAGTAAGCTGCTGGGTATTCAGGTGGATATGAAATATGATTGATGTCGGCTTGAATTAAGGTTCAGTAGTTACTACTCCTTTTTCTGTTATTATAACTCTTGTCTTTATGGAATACACTAGTATCATCTGTGTAAGATAATATATATTCTTGACCACCTATTTTCAAAGATGACCCTAGAACAAAATATCGACGACTTGCAGAAGTTCGTCTCCGAATACGACACCGAACAATTTGCTGGTTTTTTAGCCTACTTCATAAAAAACAGACCAGATTCCGATACGGAGATCGCCATAAACAAGTTTGAATCCAAATTAAAAGACTTCCTTTACTTAATTTCACTGAATGTATTTGCAGAGAACACCGGGACGAAAGAAATAGCCTTGACCAATGATTTGGATATTTTGGCCCAAAAGCTAGATCAAGTCAAAGGAAAGGATGTGAAAGCGAAATATCAGGATTACTCTATGGAAAAGGTAATCCATGATTTAGCATTGTCAAACCATTTTGATAATGGTGTTTTGAGCTACAATGAACAGGATCTGGAACGGCTGAGACGGATTTTTATGCCCTACAATGATTTAATAATTCAGGATTTTGGGATGGACATTGAGTGTTTTATAGACCTATGCAAAGAAATTGAATTAATCGCGCTAATTCGAAGAAAGCAATTTGTAGAGTTCATGTATACAAAAGAGTTTATTCAACATAGATATCGATTGGAAGAACAGAATATGGACTTTGTCAAATCCTTTGACTTGTTGCCCCAAAAGATACAAGATGATTATCTCCAATTTCATGAACAGCCACACCGTGAATTGATATTTTCAGCAAACGATCTTTGTTTCCAATTTGAGCAAGAGAAAGTAGATAAGTTCTTAGAACTATTATCTTGTGGCCAAGGTCACAATAGCAAGGTAAGATATTATACCGCTGAAAGTCCATTTGAATTGAAGCCGCTTTTGAAGCTTAAAAATGGAAGTTATTTATCCATATATTCGAAGCAACTACCCATCTCAATTTATAAGATCCTCTATGCACATCTACTGGCCAAACCGGGATTGAAAGATAAGCTGCGAAAGCACAGAGAAGACTGCCTGGAAGTAAAAGTATCGGAAATATTTAGGAAGCTGTTTCCCAAAAAGGATACAGAGTACTTTGAAAACTATTACATTGAAAAGAATGTTGAGCAAGATCTGTTATTGATTTACAGAGGTAATGTTATTATTGTTGAAACAAAGGCATCGAAGCTAAGAGAGCCGTTCAGAACAATAGAGAAAGCAATTGTTCGTTTACAGGACGATTTCAAAGATTCTATACAATATGGATTCGATCAATGTAAAAGGGTAGAAGACCATTTCTTTGGAGACGATAGTTTCGCTATTAAGGATGAAAAAGGAAAGACGTTGAAAACTGTAAATCCTCAGAAAGTCAAGAGCGTTCTTTCTATAGTTGTTACACTTGAAAGATTCGGCGGCTTACAAACCGATCTAGGCTTAATGCTGAAGAAGGATGACGATATTGATTTCCCATGGTCGGTATATATCGATGATCTGGAAACATTTGTTATGGCACTTCGGCAGAATACAAAGAACTATTCAACCCGATTTATTGACTTTTTGTTTAATCGAAGGGAATTGCACGGCCGTGTACACGCCATAGATGAATTGGATATTTGTGCCTCATTTATGAGGAGGTCTCACGAGTTTAGGAAATGTGCAGAAGCAGACGATGCATTTGTTTTTTTCTCACCTCATGAGCAGGAGTATTTCGATGAGCTATATTATAAAGGGAAGCTCCGGTTCGATGAGAGACCTTTACCCGATGAGTTTTACAAATTCGGTATTTGATTATTAAAAGCAAAAATAGAATCTCACCCCATCCTCACCCGACTGGGCTTCCCCTTTTTTTGTGAGGGTAGATAAACAATATACCCCTTTTCATTGAGGTCCTGTATTTTCCTAAAATAGGTAGTCGTGCTACCTATTTTGGAAAGATACATAATATCGAAGCGGTCGATAGCGATGGAGTCACTGCGACCGGCATTGGTCCACTTCCGGTATAAAGCCATAAAAAGGGCAATATGACCAGCATCTATAATTGGGTCAGTATTAATGGCCTCAAAGAAGCTTTCCAGTATTTTCTCACCGTCCATATCAAATCCTTTTTCCCCTGGATACTATACGGTCAGACACATCCATCTTGACCAGTTTGCTGTTGCGTTGCTTGCGTCCGGCGGTGGCCGGAGCGACTATAGTTTTTCGGCTCTTTTGCTTGCCTGTCTCGAGATCCTTTTTCAGCATAGCACGCAAATCCGAATCCTTAAGCGCCACAGCTCGAACCGGAACACCAGATCCAAATAGCCTAGCTACACCCTTACCCGTCCACTTCATCGCATTCCAGCCCAGCTTACCCATATTCCGCGCCAGCCTTACAAAAGGGTTGGGGTATCGCTCACGCTCCAATTGAATGTACTGTTGACGGACGAGCTTCCGACTGAGCCTCTCGTCTTCGTTAAGCTTAGCACGAGGGTAGGAGAGGATCTTCTCCAGCTTCCGCATCTCAGCTTTCTTGAAGTCAGCACTCTTGATGAAGGCGGGTGGAAACAACTTTTCAAATCGCTGTTTCCAGGCCATCACCTCGTCCAGCCATCGCATTATTCTGTTGACCATAACCAAACAATTTTAGATTAAATAAAGACCTTACCCGACCTTTCGCCCTCGCGTTTGCTTCGCCTTGGGCGGCTCATCTTTACCATCCGCTTTAAGGCTGTTCTTCTTGTCTTTGGCCGGAGCTTCACCCGCCTTCTTACCTTGGGACTCCCCCTGAGACTGCTCCACGGAAGGCGTCTCCTCTTTTTTCTTTGGCGTCATGCGGATCTGCTGATGATTCTCATCATAGAAGTTGAGCGAATTGAATTTCGGCGCTGCCGTAACAAAAACCTTTTTCTCCCCCTCGGAGGTTTTGAGCATAACGGAAGCCTTGTTGCCTTTGCTGATCATATCCACAATCCGGGTCTGCGTATTCAGGTATTCAAAATTTTTGATCGGGTATTCCTCCAGCTTTTTCTTAAGGTCATAATTGAAGTTTTTATCCATTAGGAAGTTGCCGCGCTCGTCCGTATTCTTAAAGTCCAGGTAAGACCAGGCGGTATACTCCTGAAGCTTCTTATCATCGTCGGGGTCTTTCTTGAAGTGCTTTTTAAATACTGATCTACCGTCCAGCATATTGTAGGCCTCTTTCACGGAGAAGGTATTTCCGAAGGCAACCTTAAAGTTTTGCTGTAGCGTTTCATCCCTGCCGTCCTTTTTGAGAAGCAGATCATAAGAGTTGAAGAAGTACATATCAATGTTCTGCTCCGAACGCTTAAAGTTCAGTTTTGCCAGCACAGTGTCCTTCCCGTAATCCGCTTTGAAGTTCAGCTGAAACTCCTCCTTATTACTGGCAATGTTTTCCCTGAGCTGACCGGATAGATCCTCACCGAAGCCAGCGAATTTTAATTGATTTTCTAGATACTCTAAATTTTTCTCGTTCATGATAATCTCCTTTTTATCTGTTGTTTCTAAATTCTGTTCATCTAATTTTTGATAATACCTTTCCACGGCCTGGGCAATGTTCCGTATACCATAGCTGTTAGCTTGCAGCGTACCCTCATCAGCAGCGGACTCCAATGCCCGGTAAACAGACCGCGTAGCCAGATAGGTATATTGATCGTCATCGAACGACATCCCCTCGCAGAAGTCCGCCGCTTCATCACTGTTGACAAAAGTGTACAGTTCATTTTTGTCTACGGACTTGAACGTTGGAAAGGCTACATACTCCATGCCGCCCCATCGCTCATCGACAAGGAAGTCAATGATAGCTTTTACTGTCCTGCTGATTTCCATGTAAGTATAATTTATAAAGCCCGCGCCTTCAAAAGGTCCTTGTTGCGGATTTTAAGTTCCAGCTGCCGCCCACCGTTGTGCTCCTGAATCTCCACCCGGAGGTGCTTTTTATTCGGTATGGTGAATTTCTCGTAAGCTATGACAGCCGTCTGTTTAGAACCACCTTCAATACGCTTAATATTACCTGTGACGTATAAGGGATCAAGAATAAGCTCCTGCCTGGCTGTACGCTTACTCCGTTTGGAATCCTGTATATAGAAGCGGAACTGCGATACATCATAGTTGATGTTGCTGTTGTTCTCCAGGCTCAGTTGGAAATAAAGCACATCATTATGGACGTAGATTCCGCTGACGGAAAGTGACATGGCATTTGCCTGATCTTTAAGTCGGTTAATAAAAGGCTGCTTTACAGCAATGCGCCTGCCGGCTTCATAAAGCACAGCTTCGGATTGCTGACCGTCGATCTTTACAAACTGCGCTGCCGGTATCTCCAGGTCCTGCACTTTGAGGTTCAGGTACAGCGGCTCACTGTCGTAATACAATAGGAAGGAGTACAAAGAACCTTCGGCCGTAATAACCGTAAGATTGGTAGGCTCAAACTCTTTCGTGTCGGCTTTCAGCTGCAGCACATTTTCGGCCTGCGGTACCTTCTGTACCAGTACTTCGGAGCTACCCCGATCTACCGAGATAATGGAATACGGGAAGATCAGGTTTACGGTCTTGTCGAATGATATGGCTACATGATAAGGCTCAATAATGCCTTTAACCAATGTTTTCGAATCCTGGGCAAAGCCAACGGAGGCAATGCATAGTAGCACAGCCAGTAAGAATTGGAATTTTTTCATCGTTCTTTATTTTGATAATTTGAGTGAATGGATTAGTTCTCTTTACGCTTATTGTCTTTAAGTAGTACCTGGTATCCGGCTTTTAGGGATACTTTGACCAACTTCACTTTCCGGCTGAAGAGGTTCTTGCCGAGCTCAATACCGGCTGAAGCAGCCTGCGCTCCGAGTGACGGGTTGAAGGGCCCGAAGTTCATACTCTGTAGACTCTGTTCTGAGTTCTGCTTGACTACGTCCCTTGTGATTGCTCCTGGAATATGCACGCCGGCAAGGCCATCCATATCATGCACCGATAAGCTCACCGGAAATAGCGAGTTAACGAATCGGATAGAAGCAATGTCTATCTCAAGTCGCTCACCACGAAGCGACGCTACACCATAAATAAAATGATCTTTAGGTATACTGCTACCGTTGATCGTCACCGCACTGGCCAGTCGCAGTTTTACTGTAGACCCATTGACCACCGTCTGATCTTCATGGATTACTGCCGCTATACCATTTTCCGAAATACTGCCTGCGTGATCATCATCATGCAGCCCATGAAAACTGTTACGCTTTCCCGAGAGATTAGCTTCAAAGGCCCGTGCATAATGCATCGCCGATTTGTTATCTAACAAGGTTAGTGGGAGCTCTTTTGTTGCTTCGCTCACAGCAAGCACCTGACCCGCTCTCACAGCAGACTCCTTTTGCAGACGCTCCTGCACACGCTCGGGATGCTGTATGTCCAGTACACTTTGTAACACCGTATTGATCTGCTCCATCTCCGGATCTGCTTCGGTAGTACCGCTTTGCATATGCTGCATCAGGCTTTCCAGATTGCTGATGTCCTGCCGCAAGGACTGTATTTCCGGATCGGTGCCATAGGCGGGACGGCGATAAGAGCTCTGGAAGCGTTCAGGTTCGTCAAATCCTTTCGATTGTTCCAGGCTCTTGTTGATCTCTGCAAGCCTGCTGTAGATCTTGTCCTCGTTAACCCGATTGTAACTCCCGCCAAAAGTCAGCCCATCATTGGACAGACCGCCAAATTCGTCTGTCCCGAATCCGTCCGCATCTTCAGCCCCAGAAAAGTAAGGATCCTGCTTTGCTGCTTCTGACCTTCTGAAGGAATCCTGTTTGGCCTGCTCATAAGAAGCCAGTTTATCTTTCGCATCGACTTCGCCCTTCTTGGCATCGGGCAGTAGGCTATTAAAACCGCCATCTTCTTTGATAGCTCCATTTGATTCTGCGGTACCACCACCCATCAGGAAAAACAGTAGGGTAAGGAAAGGAACCGCAAAGAGCGGGAGAACAAGAAAAAACTTCTTCTTCCGTTCTTCGATCTGCATCGTTTGTTCATTGTTCATGACTTTTATATTTAATGATTAAAAATTTAGTTCCTTAGCGCATCTGGCTTAGCGTTGCTTTCCACTCCCTGATACTGTCTAACAGATGTGGATGCACCCGCATCAGGCTATCGTACTCCAGCTTACCGGAGGCAGACTGCTGTAGACTGTCCAGATAGCTGCTCAGCCCATTGACCCGCTGTTCAAGGATCTTTCGCTCAGACAGCTCGACAAAACTTATCGAGCTTCGGCTTAGCATATGCTGGCTATTGCCCGCGATCAGTAGCAGACAGTATATGCCTACACCTACCACGGCAACCAACAGCACCATTTTCTTAACGCCCTTTGTCAGGCCTTGCCCCGCCTGTGATAACCGAGAGGCTATACTCCGGCCTATCTTTTCCATTTTGCTCTGTTTTTCCATAACTACCTATTTTTTACACTGATATCTGTGTTTTGAATGATCTTCCATCGCTCGATCAGGAATCCATGCGGATTCTGATCCGACTGCGCCACTTCACGCAGGCTGCCTGAAGTGATAAGGTTGCGTACCACCAGCGACGTCGGTCGGGTGATCTCCTGCTTGCCAAAGAAGGTGAATGTCATCGGCCTTGCGTTCAGGTCGAGCGCAATACTGTCGACCGTGATGTCCGTGTTGACATTCCCGGAAACAATGGAGATGTAATAATTGGCTTCCCGAAGATTATCGTATTGCTTTTTGGCCGATTCATCTGCCAGATAGAGCGCAGAACCAATTCCTTGCTGTATCTGTTGCTCGTCTGGCGACAGCGTAAAGAATAAGCGGTGAAAATTCTTGATATGGCTTTTTGCCTGTACAGCTATATTATCCTTCCGATCTGTTGCATAGGCCTTTACCGCCTGTTCATTTGCCAATACATATATTTTACCTTGCACGGTCTTCGCCATTTCGAAACTCTTGTAGATGGTAAAGACACTGAGCAGAACGGAACATACAATAACGACAAAAGCTATGGTGCGCATCTGCCGGAAGGCCGTGTCTATATTTTTTGCGTTCTGAAACATATTCTTATCCCTTTATCTTGTCTTTAAAATAGTCTGCACCTTGTTGCTGGTTGGCCATGTCGGTTGTCATCGCGGAAGCGGTATTCCCCATGGCATCTGCTGCCATCGTCGCACCGGCCATCACTCCTCCTGTAGCGACGGCAGCACCGGTGCTTATCGCACCTCCCGTAGAACTGCTGAACATCGTGGTAACCTTTTGCTGCAATGCACCGCCACCGGCCGCATGTACTACATAGTTCGCAATGGTAGGCACAGTGAAGTAGCCCACAATGCCGATAATCAAAAAGATCAGGTAGCCGATGTCGGTCGAACTGAAGAAGGTATCACCGGAAGAATCAATCTGCCTTACATCCAGCTTGATCATTTCTTCCTGTACTTTCCCGATTATCGCACCGAAAATATTGGCGATGGGAAGCCATAGGAAGATATTGATATACCTGGCGAGCCAGACGGATAGGGTATGCTGGAAACCGTCGAAGACCGATAAGCCAAAGACCAGTGGGCCCAAAATTGCTAAGACAATAAGCTGGAATGTCCGGAGTGTATTGATGCATAATGCTGCCGCTTCAAACAGTACCTGTAGCACTTCGCTCATCCATTTCTTGACAGAATGGTTGAACTGGTAGGAATACTTTTCCATGGCGAACTTAATATCGTTGCCGATCCCGTCCATCATACCCTCCGAGGATGGACTCTCATCATAGGTATACCGGTACCATTTATCCCGATCTCCTGAACCTCCGATGCCGACGTACATCTTCCACTTATCTGTCTGTTTCAGTGCTTCTTCCCGTTGCTTCAGCAGGGTCTCCATCGCTTTATTTGAGCCTTCAACCATAGCTGCAGTGCCACTGACGGTTGGTTTCAGTACACCGTTGATCATGGCAATAACAGAAGGGAAGACTAGAATGCAGAAACCGATTGCAAACGGCCGGAATAGTGGATAGAAGTCTATTGGTTCCGCATTCGACAGATGTTTCCACACACGCGAGGCAATATACCATAGCGCAGCAAATCCGGCCAGCCCACGACCAACGCCGATCAACTGACTGCAGAGCGGCAGCATCGTGTCATACATATTGTCGAGCACACTTTGCAGGCCCCGGATCTCCGATGCTACCTGTGCCTGGCTTACTACTGGAAGCAATAGCGAGACCAGAACGAGAAGAAGTGATTTATTAATCTTTTTCATAGCTGCTTATTTAAAATATCGACTACTGGTTTGGATAGATTTTGATTCCTTCTCACGCTGCAGCGACAGGGTAGAGGTTTCGTTGGAAAAATGGCGTAAGAATCGTAGCGAATCTTCCATGTCGGCATGGATGCGGTCAATGGCCTGCAGACGCTCATCATCACTCATGCGTAGTTTGCCTGATGTAACGACCAACAGTAATTCATCAAGCCCACGTAAGGAGCGGTTGAACAGTCGCCCATATACCTGACTGATATACTCCAGATCTTTCGCTTGGAATTGACCACTGGAAGAGAACCGCGTATAGGATGCCCTATATTCTTTGACCAGCATCAGCTGATAATTGATGATCTCCGGTACTTTCCGGTAGTTTTTCACGATGGGACTGGCTTCCATCAAGCCGTCCAGAAACTGCCGGTGTATATTGAAATTTCCTTCCGAGATGTTTTTGACGGTGTTATAGCCACCGTTCAGAATGTTGTAGCCTTTCTTCATATCGGAGAGGATGGATTTGAACTGGCTCAGCTTTTCAATATTTAATACGAGCTGAGCCGTTTCCTCAACCTGAGCATGAACCCTAACGCCGATAAGGCATAATAGTGCTACAAGGGATGTAATTATCGTTTTCATATCATTTATTTTTTATGGTTATCGTCCGTTCAGCAACCGCCGGGTCTCTATATCCTTGGCTTCCTGTGACCGTGAATTTTCCAAGAGTATTACCTCGTTCCTGAATTCCTGAGCAGTGGTATTTTTCTCCTGCATTTTATCATACAGGAGATCGATCCGGCGCAGACGCTCATCATCTTTTAGTTCCAGTTTATTGCTTGTTGTTAGCAGCAGCAATTCTTCTACAAGCTTTTCGCTGTCAGTAAGAATATTGTTGAATACACGGCTGATGTAGTTTTTCCGTTCCGTCGGAGCGTCCGAGTCCCTTACAGCCCGTATGGTCTGTGTCGAGGTGCGTATCGTATTGTACTGCAGTTGGATAATCGCCGCCACTTTGCCATAGCGGGCAATACGTGGGTTCACACCTTTGAGCGACAGGAAGAAATCATTATGTAGATTGAACTCCCCTCCTTTGAATGTGCCGATCAGACCCAGGCCCTTATCGTAAATCTGATAGCCCTTCTTACCGTATTCGATGTACACCTGAAGCGCTGCAATCTGATTGAGCAGGTACTCTTTCTGCGTTTTCTTCTGGTTAAACCATTCTTTAAATACTGTTCCCTGCCCCGAAGACCGTAGTACGGGTAGAAGCAACAGAACGATCATGCCTATTTTCAGGAGCTGTCTCATAATCGGATAGTTATCAGAGTCCATAAATTCTTTTGATATATGCGGCTTCCGAGGCAGACTTTACACGCTGTAGCCGTAATTGCCCGTTCTCTGCATTGAAGGTTTTTAGGTCGGTGTAGTTTTCTTCCACCTTGTCGGCGATACGGTTGATAAATTCAAGCCGTTTGGCGTCGGACATCTGTGTCTGAAAGGAGTTGACGATTATAGCCAGCTCGTCAACGTTCGAAGCCGTTTCGCTGAGTATGCCCATGTATACCTTAGCCATATAGCTGATTTCCTTTGCTGTAAAATGTTGATCGCCGCTGACCAGCGACCACACCCTCCGGTATTCGGCCAATAACGCGGCCTGTGTTTGGGTAATGTCCTTGATCCGCTGATAGTAGGATAGCAGCATCTTTACTTTCTGCAGCTCATCAAAATACTGCTGGTACTGCTCACGCTGTTTTTCTGTCCAGTCTGATATCTCATCCAGCTTAAGTTTGGACAAGGTATTCTCCAGTGTCTTCTGTGCATTCTGTAGCCAGATAATTTTGTTCTGCTGCCGCTGAATAGCCAAATCCGCAGCTTTAATTGCTTTAATCGCCAGCTGTCGGGCGACCTCAATGATTCCCGCTTGCGCTTGCCCCGCTGGAATAAGCGTAATGCTGAACAGCAGACAGCCCACAATAACTAATTTCTTCCATCTCATATCTACCTCCTTTTGCTAATTTTTAGATTTCATTTCCTCCGCCAGTGCAGCGATACCTTTCCGGATATCACTGCCGAACCGCTCGGCATAGGCATTCACTTTGACCTTTTCGGTCTGTTCTGTGGTGTACGCCAGGTATTCCTGTACAGATACCTCCGTACGGTAAACCTTGCTGTAAACACCACCAAGACTGATAAATACTTCCTTGTATTTCCGGGCTGGATCATTGGCTTTGTTGACTGATAGAACCAGCGCCTTTTCTTTTTCCGTAAGCCCCAGCAATTCCTGTATCTGGTCAAACTTGTTCTGGTATTTGGATTGGTCCAGCAGTATCTTACAGTCTGAATTATTGATGATTGCCTGTTTGACAATAGGAGAGGAGATAATGTCCTCGATCTCCTGCGTCACTACAATAGCTTCACCATAGAATTTTCGCACGGTCTTAAATAGGTACTTGATATATTCGGAGAAACCTTCTTTCATCAGTGCTTTCCAGGCCTCCTCGATCAGGATCACCTTGCGGACACCCTTCAGTTTGCGCATCTTATTGATGAAAACCTGCATAATGATGATCGTCACGGTCGGGAACAGAATTGGATTATCCTTGATATTATCCAATTCAAATACAATGAATGGCTCCTGTAGTAAATCCAGGTTGTCCTTTGCATTCAGCAGATAGTCAAATTCTCCTCCGCTATAGTATGGGCGAAGCACGTATAGAAAGTTGTCCATATCAAAGTCCTTTTCCTTTACTCGGTCAGAAGCTAGTATGGGTACGTATTCATCTTTAAGGAAGTCGTAGAAACTATTGAAACAGGGGAATACGGCTGTATTTCGTTTCAGATGTTCGAAGTAACCGCTGATCGCATTCGATAGGGCGACATACTCGGATCTTTTGAACCGCTCATCGTCCTTTTTCCATAGCGCAATAAGCAGCGTTTTAATGCTTTCCTTTTTCTCAATATCCAGACTGTCTCCCGCACCGATATAGAACGGATTAAACTGTATGGGTTGCTCTTCGGTATAGGTGAAGTAATATCCGCCAACAAGATCACAGAGACCTTTGTACGAGTGTCCCACGTCCACAATGACGCTGTGCGTGCCCTGCTCATAGTACGAACGGAGGAGATGGCAAGTGAAGAAACTTTTGCCAGATCCGCTGGGTCCAATCAGGAATTTATTTCTCGATGTGGTTATTCCGGCTGACATCGGCCAGTCCGAAATATCCACGTGCACAGGCTTTCCCGTCAACCGGTCACCCAACCGAAGACCAAACGGGGAAGGGGAATCTTTGTATCCGGTTTCCAGATTGAAGAAGCAGGTGGCCTGAGCAGCGAAAGTATCAAAGGTGTCATTCAGCGGGAAGTCTGCTGCATTGCCTGGAATGCCGGCCCAGAATATCTGTGCTGCCCCGACGGTTTCCTCCTTCGAGACAGCATCCATTTGCGCAAAGGCCGAGGATACCTTGTTTTTCAGGTCTTTCAGTTCTGACTCCTGATCGGTCCAGACCATAATATTGAAATGTGCTTTGGCCGGTGTACGCTGTTCCGAGATGGCCTCGTTCAGAAAGGCATTGGTTGCGTCGCGACTGATCGCATTCTCCCGACTATAGGCGGACAGCGACTGTAACCGAAGCCTTTTGCTCTCCAGCTTCTTGATCGTTTGCTGTGCATCTTCGATAATAATATACTGATTATAGATGTGGTTGCAGGGCAGCAGCTGTCCTAGTGTGGAAGCAAAGCCGATAGAGAACTTCGTCTTATCAGAACTGTATTTGTCATAGGTGATACGGCTACCACAGAATGACGGAAGCAGTTCGGCCTCTGCCAATGTATACAGCTGGCAGTAGTTGTTGCCGATTTTCAGTTTGTCCTTGAACTCTATATCACGGACAACCTTATTGCTGCCATCGGTCTGTAGGAAGCAGTACTTCTCCAGTAGTCCGGTATTCTGGGTACTACTGAACAGATCGCCTTCATGTAGCCTTTTCAGACTGACAAATCCAGAATCTTCCATGATCTGCTTGAACTGCCCACAGATATCGATGAAATCTTGTTGCGCCTGCTGATTTAGAGCAAGATGCGGGACAAGGTGTGGACGGAGCAGATTTGAAAACATAGAGCTGGATGACTTACGCCCATCTGGCTGCTTCGTCAGAAATAAATAACAACGATGATCCAGGTACGGCCGCTCATTGAAAAACTGCTCGCTGGACCGGGATAAAAACGAATCTGCCTTACCCTCAAAATCCGCTTTATACTTCGTGTCCACAAACCAGTCCTGCTTATGGAGCACACTGTGCGCCGGTAATGTTTTTATGGCTTTTACCCATGCCTGATGAAATGCCTCATATTCATCATTACTCAATGTAAATATTTCAGGTAGCATTAGCTCGTAGGCTATGGTAATGTCTCCCTGTTTACTTAGTAGACAATCGTTCTCGATGTCCAGAATCGGAAATATATCCTTCAACCACTTTTCCATGTTCACTATCTCCTTTTACGCTGCTATTTCTTACTACACTATTCTCTATTACTACTTTGCTCGGATAAAGAGCTTTCTACTGTTGCTCTTTGCCACGCGGGGTACTCCTTTTCGCGCCAGCATTTTGCTGAGCCCGTGTACCCCATGTTTTTTACTCAGTGCATAAATCTTCTGGACGGACACGAAGCCGGTGCCTCCACATACCACCAGGCATACATACTGGTTGAAGCCAAGGAAGTACAATAGAGCAAACACAACAAGCAGACCCAGTACAACAGCTGCCAGATACCATATATATTGTGCTTTCAGTCCCTTGAATTCGATAGGCTTATTGATGCCTTTGTTGATTTTGTAGACGCTGTTTGACATGACCTAGGGATTGGGTTCTATTTGGTTTTAGCTCCGTTGAGGTAGGAGCTTATTTCCTGCTTTATCACTTCGTGTATTTCGGTACTACTTATTTTCTCCTCGCTGAACCCGAGCTTGTCCAGTGTATCCTTGCAGATGCTGACCAGGTTAACGGTTTCATAAGTAAGTAGCCCTGATTCCCGTAGCCGCTCATAGTCCGCTTCAAACTCTTCACTGATAATATGCTGTATGTAATGATACCGGGACGGTTTGAGCCCTGCTGTCAGTTCGTTCATGGCCAGCTCCTGTATGGCATGTCCTTCCTTGCTTTCACCAAGCAGCCGTAATACGGTGGGCATTACGGCGCTTACTTTTTCATCCAGGTATTTCGTGACGTTATATTCTTCCTGTAAGTCGAACATCAGGTCTGGATTATTGTGGACGATATACGCCCAGAGTTTTTCTTTTAGCTGTTGATACATGGATAATTAATTTTAGATACCGAAGAACGAGCGGATGATCGTCGCTACGACGACGAGGAATATACAGCTGCCGAACCACGAGGCCGCCACTTTGGAGGTATCCTGGTCGCCCGAATTCCATTTCTGGTATACCTTCACGGCTCCGATCAATCCGAGCAATGCGCCTACACCGTACATCAGCTGTGTGCCGCTGTCAAAGTAGCTGCGCACCTGTGTATTTGCGGCTTGTATACCTGCTGCGCCATCCTGCGCTCGTGCTACTGTTGCTGTAATAAATAATAAGATGGCTACGCCTGTTCGTCCTATTCTGCGGACGAACGCATTGTTTAATGTCTGCCTTTTCATTGCTGCTTTATTTAGCAGGCAGGAAATAGGTAGCGGATAGGATATCTTTCTAACACACAGTAATCACGCACCACACTATATCCTTATCCCTACCTGTTTATCTATAAATTTTTATTAGTTGATTCTTGAAAAGAGCCGGAGCGTACAACCTCATACCTATTCGCTCTATCCAATCTGCTCCGGTCTCTTTTAGTTTTTTGTAAAGGGCAGGGACTTATTGTTTACCCTGCTGCATATAACCCTAATCTGATTTGCCCTGCCCTTAATATCTTGATGGGCTATTCCTTGATGAAGCGGCTGATCTGCTGACCGCGGTAATTCACGTGGAATCGGAAATTGAAGTTCTGCGGCAGTACCTCCACATGTAGCGGTGCTGCGGCCCATTTGATGGTTCGCTCCAGCTTGTTCGTATTACTTGCTGATGCGGATACTTGGCAATGATAAGGGACCGGTATAAATCCCGGTATAAGCACATTTCCTTTACTGCATGCCTGCATGCTGACATGGTTCATTTGTACAGTCGACATCCAACCGCCAAGACGTGTATGCTTGTAGGTCTTTACACGGATACCGGCAGAAGAGTAGAAGATAAATCCTACACGCCAGCGGTGATAGTCGATACGAACCTGCCGTCCATTGTCCTGCTGTAGCTGTGTATTATTGTTGTCCGCATAGATCAGGCCTCCCCGCTGACCCCACCAGGGGAACAGTGGACTTGTCGGGAAGTCACATATCTCCGTATCCGGTGATGGGATAATGGCTTTGCCGCCATCATCCCAGCGCGGGAAGAAGGGTTGGAGCGTAAGCCCGATCCGGTGGATCATCACGTTTGATATTGAGCCCGGCTCACGACCTTTCAATAGTTCTGCTTCACGGCTTGTAGGAATGGCATATAGCACGGCATCCTGTTTGTCCATGCCTACCTGATAGATAGTGTCCGCAATCTGGATGCGCCCATCTTGATTCAGTACCATCGTCAAGGCTGCATCAGGAATGTCTACCTGTGGCGCTGAATCTTTGTCCTCTGACAGCTCCTCCGGTAAATTCGCTCTCCAGGAACTATATCCCTTGAAACCCTTTTCCCATCGCTGGCGTACTTCTTCCGTTTCCATCGCATGCAGATTGCGCATGGTATTCTCAAAGGATTTGATGTCGTTAAAGGCTATCCAATCGCGTTTTACGCTGACTCCTTCATAGGCCTGTACGACCATTTTCTTGTCTAACTCCGATCCAATCATGCCAAGCTCTGAATTCCGGTTGCATGATCCCATTCCCAGTAGACTGGCTATTGCTGCAATAGCCCAAAGTCTGTTTAAGTATATCCTCATCTGTTGTTATAAAAAGTCGTCAGTAAATTAGCGGGGCAGATTCTTCCACAAATCCTCCAGTACCTCTTCCTCGATCTCCACCCCGCATAATGTCTTCGCATGCTGTATGATAAAATTATTCAGCGCATACCGGTAGGCAGGAAGGCGTAACCCGCCATAGTTTGCAACCTTTGCAGTAATCTTTTCTAACAAGAATTCCTTTGTTGCATCTGTTCCTGCCTCTACCAATATGTCCTGTTTTATGCTGTTGACAAGCAGCTCCAGTTCTTCCAGCTCGCTGCTGTCATTATCTTGTTTTTCTGTATTATCCTGGAATAGTTCCGATTCATACACTTCGGTCTTGGAATGGAACTTCTCCATCCACCGGTGCCAGTGGAATTTGATGAAGTAGATGATATAGTACAGTACTGTTATGGTTAGCAGTACGACTAGAAATTGTGTCCATGTGATTTGTTGAAGCATTGCATTATATTTTTGATGTTTAATCTGTTTACAATGCAAAGATGCTTTCAATAGCAGGGGTATATTGACACTGCGTTATCAATGGAATATTGGAAGATAGGATGAGGATTTACCCAGATTTGATGCTCAATATTTACTTGCGATGGGAAGCACGATTGTCTTTTGCTCCTGTATACGCTGCTTGAGCGATATACAGGTGATATACATATGGTTTGTATGCCGAGGTGAGGAATCTGGCTAATTTTACCAGGAAAAAGAGAATATTTCTAAAAAATAATAGTGTAGAGTACCGGTGGGTGGCAGATGTGAGCTTTTTGCTCGATTTGGGAGCTTATCCAGAAATTAGCGTGGATTAATTGGATTACGTATGACGACTTGTAGAGATAGTTCCAGACCGTTCCTAGATGAACGAATTTTGTTGTAAATTAAGTAGTGTAGAATATTTGTTATATGTAAGTAACCCTATGAAAAGTAAGCTTTTGTTGCTTAAATTATATAATTGAGTTAATTATTTTTCTAAATATAATTAGCTCCAAAAAAACATTAAATTTGATTTTGGCGTTGATGTTTTTTAATGAAAATCAGCTATTTGTGATTTTTTTCTTAGGTGTGATAGAGGTTTTTAATTGTTTTATGCCACTTCATCTTTTAATAGTTGTCTGTGCTTGGCATAAGAAAATAAAACAGACTAAGCATTGACTAAAATATATTGATAATAATCTTAACGTAAATTATGGAACAACATTACTTTTCAGTATTAAAGCAAATCAAGGAGAATGATGTAAATGTTTTGCTCAAGAAGTCCTATCGCGGTATTTGGGAGACTGCAATAAAAAAATATTCAGATTCTGCCCATTTTATTTATGAACTTTTGCAAAACGCCGATGATACAAAAGCCAGTTGGGTTGAATTCGATCTAAGAAGGAATGGCTTATGGTTTAAGCACAATGGTTCAGTAAGGTTTACAATTTCTGATCCAGAACAAGAAGACCGAGACTCAGAGGATGGGAAATTGGGACATATAAATGCGATAACTTCCATTGGAAATTCAACAAAAATCGATGAGCAGAAGATAGGGAAGTTTGGTATTGGGTTCAAGGCTGTGTTTGCCTATAGCGATACACCGCATATCTACGATGATTCATTTACTTTTAAGCTAGAGAACTATATAGTTCCAGTTCAACTCGATGCAGCTATCGAAAATCGGAATTCTGGAGAGACTGTATTTTTCTTTCCTTTTAATCACAAGTCGAAGAGTGCTGAAGAGGCATATGATGAGATTGAATCGAAACTCAAAAACTTATTTCAACCTATTTTATTTTTAAGCAATTTGGAATGTATCCAATGGAATTCCGAATGCAACAAGGGAATATATAGTAAGTCAGAAAAAGAATCATTACAGTTTGATGGTACAATAGCTCAGCTTTTTGAAGTTAAGAGTTTTGACGATGGTGATGAAAAAGCAGAGGATATTTGGATTTTTACAAAAGAAATTACTAGAAATAGTACAAACACGAAGTTTAGGATAAGCACAGGTTTTTATGTTATTGATAACGGTATGCAACTGGAAACAGGATATCATTACGATGCATTTTGTTTTTTCCCAACGAAAGAAAGTACAAAGCTTAGTTTTATGATCCACGCACCGTTTTTATTAAACGACAGCCGTGAAGGGATTAAAAGCGGTAAAAAATGGAACGTTACACTTGTTGACTTATTGGCGAAGTTGGCTGGCGAATCAATCTTAATCCTCAAAGAGATTGGAGCTAGGAAGGGTATCCGCTTAATTACCGACATAATTTTTGATTTGGTTCCGTACGACTCTACTTCTTATTCTCAGAATAGTATTAATGGAAAAATCTCTTTTCAACCCTTTTATAAGGAAATTCATGAAACTTTTCTGAATAATACCATTCTCCCGGGAAGGGATGGGAAGTTTTTTGCGAAAGAGAACGCTTATTGGGCTGTTGATATGGAATTATCCGAATTGTTTGACGATAGTCAATTAAGTGAACTTCTTGGAAATCCAGACTCTGGTTGGGTATTTGTCACTAAAGGTCAAAAGCAGATCAATGCGGGTAATAAAGCATTGGACTCATATGTCAATTCAATTATAAACGAGACAGTTGACGCCAAAAAACTTATTAGACGATTTACCGCGGATTTTATAGAAAAGCAGTCTGATCAGTGGCTATTAAAGCTCTATGCTTATTTAGCTGATCATAAATATTTGTGGAATGATGTCGAAAAAATCGCTATCAAACGACCGCTACTTTTGAATCAGAGTAGAAAGGCATGTACGCCGTTTAACAAGGACTTAACCGCTCCACAGATATTTTTACCCACGGAAAGAGTATCAAGTTATGACGTGATTTACAAACCTTTTATTGAAGATGAAGGTGCGATGGCATTCTTTGACGCTATAGGAATTGGTAAGCCAGACATTAAATCTGAGATTTTCAATGATATTATTCCTCAATACAAGGGGGCTTTCGATTATGATAATTCACAATTAGTTTTGCAACATTTCGATTCTTTCCTGAATTATTATGAGGAGTGTTCGTCAGGACAGCAGAAGGAGTTTATTAATAAGCTAAAGGAAATTCCATTTATTGCTACGCATGGAAACAAAAATCCTAAAGTCATATCTTTTTCAAGGCCGGGTTCTGTTTATTTTTCTGAAGCGCAGTTGATTAGTTATTTTTCTAATTCTGTTGGTATCAAATTCTTAGACCATGATTTCTATGTTGAATTTCTACATGGCGTTAAACGTGATATCTCCTTACAGTTTTTCGAAGACCTGGGAATCTCACATATTCCGAGAATTTTTTACAGAGGAATAGAGGTTAATGCAAAAAATAAAGCTGAGTTTGGATTAGATAAAATTCTGATTTCACACAAATATGGATCTGATCAATCTATCAACGATAGGATTTTAGAAGGCCTATACGATACTATATCGAATATTACTAAAGAAACCTCAATAATTATTTGGGATTTTCTTCTTCATTTTACTAAAGGGTTATCTTATCCAATAGTAAAGGAAAAGCTTGCGGGCCGGTTTACTTACGTGCCCAGGGGGGCATCTTATAGGCATACAAGGACATTCATTTCTTCAACTATGTCTTTATTGAGGAATGAAGCTTGGTTGATAACAAAAGCTGGTATTTATGCGAGCCCTCATGGAATATCGAAAGAGGAAATTGCTGATTTTTATAACTTAGATGATTTCAACATAAACGTGCTATTCGATATTCTCGGAATAATTAACAATGACTCCGATTTATCTTTAACCGATGAGCAAAGAACGGCATACGAGCTGGGAAAAAAAATCATCGCAGAGAATATTAGTCCCGATGATTTGAATGCTTTTATCGAAGAAATGTCTACTAGGAATAAGAGCTTGGGACCTAGTCCTGTTGTGATGACACCATCAGATAGGATTCAAATAACAGAGTCTGATTACCAAAAGACCTTAAACAGTATTAATAAGGGATTAAAGAAGAATCATTACGAAAAGCAGAAGAGCGATAATCAAGATATTTTACCATTTTCTGAAACACCTGAACCGGCGATAGAGATTGTTGTCGATCAGGATGAATATATAATGCCTTCCATAAACTTGCAGCGAAAAATCGAAAAGCTTAAACTGCTTGCTGAAGCACAAGTTGAAGAACTAACAAGAATAGAGAAACTGTCGGAGTTGGCTAACAGTTCAAAAGTATATTCCTATGGTTGGTTTAAGGCATTGCTGGAACTAGAATATCTGCAGAGTAGTGAGTCCAGCTCCTCTGGAAAGCAGATTTCCATACAATTCTCAAAAGTTGAGATAGAAAAGGATACGGACAGCATATTAGTGCTAAAACATCCTAACAGGTACATACCACAATCTATTGAAGATATCGGAGATATTCAGTTACGTTTATATATTGGAGAAGAGATTAGGGCTGTAACAATCGAAGTCGTAAATCTAAAAGAATATACACTGAGAGCTAAGCTGAAGAAATCTGCAGACATCTCAAACATTGATTTGACAAAGATAACTCGTGCGGTGATTGATATAAAGAATCCGGTATTCATTTTGGAAGAGTTGAGAAGCGCTTTTTATAAGATGGATTTTGATGATGAATACAATTTGCAGGAAAATCTCTCAGAACATATAAAGTTCATTTTTGGACCACCGGGAACTGGTAAAACTACTTATCTGGCAACAAACGAGATTATTCCATTAATGAGAAAGGAACACAATCTCAAAGTCCTTGTACTTGCTCCTACAAACAAGGCAGCAGATGTTCTGACACAAAGGATTATAGATAAAATGGATGGCGACGATTCATATTGCAGATGGCTACTCCGGTTTGGGTTGACTTCAGATCCAGACTTAGATACCAGTGGTCTTGTCGTGGATAGAAACTTCGACATCAGAACTAAGCCCAAGAATACTACAATAACTACTGTTGCGAGATTTGCGTATGATTATTTTCAATCCGATGGAATGGAGGAAAGACTGCATCTTAAATTTTTGGAATGGGACTATATCGTCATTGATGAAGCATCAATGGTAAATATTGCCAGTATAGCTTACATACTCTATCAAAAACGAGACGCCAGGTTTATTATAGCAGGTGATCCTTTCCAGATACAGCCTATAACACAGATTGAACAATGGAAAGATTTGAATATTTATGAGATGGTGCATCTTAATAAGTTCATTAATCCGGTTACTGTACCGCACAATTTTGAAGTAGTTAATTTGTCTACTCAGTATCGAAGTGTGCCTACAATCGGTGAAGTATTTAGTCAATTCACTTACAATGGAAGCTTGAATCATCATAGAGATTTATCCGACCAGAAAAAATTGGTTCTCCCCGAATTAGATTTAAAAGATATAAATATTATAAAATTTCCAGTTCACAAGTTTGAAAGCATATTCAAGCCTAATACTCTAAATAAATCAAACTATCATATTTATTCGGCATTGTTTACTGTGGAGTTTGTTTTGCAGATAGTGAAAGCGATCCGTTCAAAACATAGCGATAATTTTAGAATTGGGATAATATGTCCATATAAGGCACAGGCAACTTTAATTGAAAAGGTTTTGGCTAGATTACACAATGACGATGAAAAGGCCGAGATTTTGATAGGGACTATTCATGGATTTCAAGGAGATGAGTGTGATGCTATAATAACGGTATTTAATCCTCCATACAAAATTAGTAGGTCTCCTAATATGTTTCTGAATAAACAGAATATCTTAAATGTTGCAATAAGCCGAGCAAGAGATTATTTGTTTATTTTGATGCCTGACGATAGAACAGTTGATGTAGAGAATCTTTATCGCGTAAACAAAATTGAGCGTCTAGCTCATACTTACGCTTCGGGTAGAACTGCTGTTTTTGAATCGGAATTTATTGAGAGGGTACTGCTGAATTCCGAAACTTTTATATACGACAATTCTTTTGCCACTTCGCATCAATCTGTTAACGTTTATTCAAGGCCTGAGAAGAAGTATGAAATACGTTCTGAAGATATTGCTATTGATGTACAGATGAAACAATAATTAACCTTAATTGAATTAAATTATGAATTTGGAATTACCTTATGATGCTTTTCTAAGAACCTTAAAAGAAAACACGGATACCGGGCACGTTTTTCTACTTGGTGCGGGTGCTTCTATCAGTTCTGGTATTCAGTCCGCTGCAGACTGTATTTGGGAATGGAAGAAAAATATATTCATTACCAAAAATCCGAGTCTTTCGAGTCAATATAGTGAGTATAAATCGGAAACTGTCCAACGTAGTATTCAGCGTTGGTTGGACAACGAGGGCATCTATCCAAAAGAAGGTGACGCCGACGAGTATGTGTTTTACGCTTTAAAAGCTTATCCTATTGATGATACACGAAGAAAATATTTTGAGAATATCTGTAGAAATCGTGAGCCTCATCTAGGATATAGACTATTATGCTTGCTTGCCAAATATGGAATGGTGAAGTCTGTATTTACTACAAATTTCGATGGGTTGGTAGAAAAGGCTGCTTACCAAACAGGCATAACACCGATTGCGGTGTCGCTGGAAAGTACAGACAGAATACATCGTACTGTAAGTAGTAGTGAACTTCTTACTGTGGCGCTGCATGGTGATTTTAAATATGGCCCTTTGAAGAATACTGGTGCGGAGTTGGATACTCAACATGATACTTTCATTGCCGCTCTTGAACAACACTTGTACGATAAGCATCTGATCGTAATGGGATATAGCGGTAGGGATAAATCTCTAATGGATGCATTGAAGAAAGCTTATTCCAAACCTGGTGCCGGGATGTTGTTTTGGTGTGGGTTTGGATACAACGTTAATGATGAGATTCAAGATTTGGTTCTCCATCTGGAGCAACATGGTAGAAGGGGCTTCTATATCCCTACAGAAGGTTTTGATACAACACTTATTCATACCTGTAAAACTTGCCTTGATCATAATCAAAATTTTGTGCAGGAAGTAAATGGAGTACTACAGAGCGCTGCTGTTGACGAAGTTGAAAAAACTGCCTTTACAATGGAAGCTAAACAACCACATGTTCTTTTAAAGAGCAATCTGTTTCCTGTAGCTTTGCCAACTGAGGTTTTTCAGTTTGACGCTCCTTTTCTCGAAGGGGAAAGGGTTTGGGCTACTATTAGAGAGATAACAAGAGGAAAGAATATCGTCGCGGTACCATTGAAGAAGATGATATATGCTTTCGGAATTCAATCTCAGATCAGAGAAGCTTTCACCGGGAGACTAAATGGTGAAATCAAAAGAACTCCAGTAACATATAAGGAAATTAAGGAAGGTACAGTCTTCAGAAATCTGTACTTAAAAGCAATTATTGATTCTCTCTGTCAATTGCGAAACCTTCGATCAGATGGCTTTGAGAAAATTTATCTTCCAGATAGTGGAAATACATTCAATAAAGCGGGAATTAGTTACCATCTCTATGACGCTATTGAGTTAAGTCTCTTTTTTGATAATAAGATCAATTCGGACAAACCGTTCGCATATATCAGTATAAAGCCTACATTTTATATCGAATCAAAAAGTGAAATTCCTAAGTCGCTAAAGTTTGAGGTAGGAAAATCCTATCATGATGGATTGTATAAAGAAAAGCCAAATGTTAGACTTGGTGAGCAGATTGATCGCTGGCGTTCGATTTTGTTTCCTACAGGCAAACACGTCTCGTTTGAATTTCCACTAAATTCGGGTACAGCATTTAAATTTTCTGTAAGTGCAAACACCATGCATGTTTCGCTTTCAAAAGCATCTGGTGGCTACCCACTTCAGTTACCGCAGGCTTTTGATAAGAGAACTATACTTCATAATGGTATTCAATATAATGAACCGCATCTTGAATTTATAGATAAGTATTCTGGGACGGTGACGAAGGATTTTCATCCGATGAGAGGACTGGTAAATAATAGACCTTACGACTTTCTGTCCAATGGAAACGTATTTGATGCAGAGGTAAATCTCGGTATAATTTGCCCTGATAACAAGAAGGATATATTGTATAGTTTTCTTTCTAGACTTAATAGAGAGCAATCTTCAGGAGCATCTAATCCTGAATATTTAATTGACTATCCTGGATTTTTGAATGCATATGGTATACCGTTAAATATACCGGATATCAATAGTGATTTATGGAATGATAGTAATATAACTTTGCCAGTCACTGATTTAATGAAGTCAGCGAAGGATTTCGCGGACAAAATTAAGAAAGCTATCGATAAGCTTGAGGCAGTTAATAAGAAACTGGTGCTGGTAATCTTTATTCCTACAGATTTAAATATTATCACAGACATCAATAATGAACATGAAACGTTTGACTTGCACGACTACATAAAAGCATATGCAGCCCAAAAGCAGATAGCTACTCAATTTATCCAAGAAAGTACGTTAATAGACCCTTTGGTATGTCAGGTGAATTGGTGGCTGTCCTTGTCATTTTATGTTAAAGCGCAGCGTACACCATGGGTTTTGAACGGACTTGAATCTAACACTGCTTTCGTTGGTATCGGTTACAGTGTAAAAAAACTCAAAGATAAAACTAAGGTTGTTTTAGGATGTAGTCACATTTATAATTCAATGGGACAAGGGCTGAAGTATCGCCTCTCTCGCGTTGAGGATTGTTACTTCGATAAACAGAATAACCCATATTTATCTTTTCAGGATGCGTATAAATTTGGAACCCTTGTTCGTGAACTATTCTTCAATACAATGGGTGAGGTGCCAAAACGTGTTGTAGTTCACAAACGCACCCATTTTAGACCCGATGAAATAAAAGGAATAGTTAACAGCTTAAAGAAATCTGGTGTTCAACAGATTGATCTGATCGAAATTAATTTTGAAGAGGGAGCACGGTTTTTATCACTATATGCCAATCAAGGGAATATATTACCAACCAACTTTCCATTGTCAAGAGGGTCATGTTTCCTGTTAGATGCATCAACAGCTCTACTGTGGACGCACGGTATTGTTCCTTCGGTGAGGACAGAAAATCGGAGTTTCTATCTGGGGGGCAAAAATGTGCCTATACCACTGAAAATCAAAAAGCACTATGGTGCAAGTAATATAGGGATGATTGCTACGGAGATCCTAGGTTTGACCAAAATGAATTGGAATAGCTTTGATCTATATTCAAAGCTGCCAACCACAATCCAAACATCAAATGAGATCGCTCGTATTGGATGGCTATTAAGTAGGTTCGAAGCAAAGACATACGATTACAGAAATTTCATGTAGAGGAAAGAAAAACAAAAAAGGACTGACAAAAGTCAGTCCTTGCTTAAGTTCAAATAAACTAGCCTTACTAAGGAGCAAGTGTACGGTCTGCTAAAGTAAATTCTACATCAGCATTACAGTTTCGCTTTGGCCAGCCCTCATGATTTCCACATATAGAGAATGTGGACGAACGGTTTAGTACAAAAAATACATCACGGTTCAGAATATCCTGAAAGATAACGGCATCGTCCGTTTTATAGTTCCATTTGATACCAACTTCTCCTGTCTTTTTCTGACCATTATCGGATTTCGTAGTTGTACTCAAAGATACGGCTACAGACCCGTCATTGCGATTGTCCTCCTCATAGATGCCAACAAACATTTGAAAGTTATCTGCCTCCCAGTCTGGATCAAATTCTCGCGTCCAGTTGATCCAGTTTTGTTGACGGATATCTTTTCTGGAGATATCGTTAGGCTGCACCATCCCTGAAGCGTTGACATGCCCACCGTCTGTTGCAAGGTAGCCATCGCCTTTTACAAAGCGAATTTCCGAGCCTCCTCCATTTCCGGTAAAACTAACCAAAGCATCATATTGACGTTTGCAGCGTACATCACCCGTGTACACCTGCTTTACCTCTCTTGAAAGCCCAGGCGTTAAGATATCTCCACCTGGCCAGAAGTCAGCCAAGGGTGAAACAGTATTCGCCCGTAGTACGGTTCCGTTCACCCCTATGATATGAACGGGTTTGGTCGTAGCTGCATAATCGTCATTCACGGTAATCATAGTGCCATAGATGCCACCACCGTTGTCTGATTGGACGCCTTTCTGAAAGCCAAGGATTTCATCTGTGTCTGCAACGCCAGCAACGAGCGTTACATCAGCATTCGTTACAGCGTAATCTACGGAGTAGGGGAAGTAAACAGAGATCTGACTGTTTATCGTATTGGTTTGCGTAACAATCTCATTAAGGAACTCAATAAATTCTGGTTCGCCAAGATTATGTGCGATATCCCAGAACTGTGTACTGAAGTCATCAAGATTTAGGCTAGTGCCTTCTGTAAGCGCGTTAAAGCCAGGATATGATTTAAGAAGGCTATTTCCGTCGATAAGGTCTTTCAATAGTATGGTCTCATCGGAATAGAGCCCGCATTTGACAGCAGCATTTACAAGCTTGATGTTGTTGTCGTCCTCATAAAGTGCTTTGAAAATGTCCGTGATTTTATCGATCATAGCAACCCGGTGTTTTTCTTCGTCGGATTCAGGCAGAAATCTAATGGCGTTATCTGGCACCCCGCTGAGGTATCTTCCGGTAATATCGCCTAATTCGACCTTATCCGAAAATGTTGCTAAAGAAGATGTAGGATTTTTTTTACAGGAATAGAATGCGGTAGCCAAAGCTGCTACAGCAATCGGAATTATAATTTTTTTCATTAAAGTTGTCTTTAAAAAGTTTAGAATAAATTTTCAGACTTTTCAGACGCTTAAGGCTAAAATTTCACCCCAACCAGACCACCAACATATAGATTTACATTTCCAAAAGTATTGTTGTTGAAGTCTCCCTTAACTCCAATTATGAAATTCCTGATAGAAATATCATAACCGAAAGATAGCCGGTAACCCAGATACATCGCACTTTCTTCTTCCAGGTTCAATATCTCTTTCCGGTAAATTTGGGCTGATGGGTTGTGCACGATGTTAAGCTGTGACGAATGGATCTGCCTTTTGTAGCCTACAGTAGGCCCTACAGCAATATAAAAACCTGGAACAATTTTGTGAAATGGATAGTAGCTCCCTTTGACCCACAGACTTGTTGTCGTGTTTGTAGCATACGTTTTGTCTACATCGCCTCGGCTGCTCCCTACCAATTGTTGTCCGGTAGCACCTGTCTCCATAAACAGCTCTCCCCCAAATTGGAAATCACCTAATCCTAGTCGTGGCTTCTTTACCAGACTCCTTTGATAAGAAGTTGAAATGCCATATCCCAACATGTCCCATGTCCCGAATGTTACATACCCACCGGAAATTTTTACAACATTTTTTGGCCTTTCCTGGCTCTGGGCTGTATTAGGAACGACGCTTAGACCCGAAAGCAGGAGAGAAGACAGGATGGATAAGCAGTATCTTTTTGTAAGCATGTAAAATATATTTGTCAAATTATATGGAGCTCAGATTAATCAATAATCCAAGCTCCATAATTAGTTAGTAATCTGATTAGCGAAACTTAAGCAGCCGCTAAGGTACTAAAGTTCTGTCAGCCAGGGTAAACTCAACGTCTGCATTACAGTTACGTTTAGGCCATCCTTCGTACATGCCACATGTAGATGTATTGGCACTTCTATTCAGTATAAAAAATACGTCCCTATTCAAATTATCCTGAAAAATTACCGGATCGTCAGACTTGTAAGTGAATTTTACCGTTACTGTACCCGTTTCTTGTAGGTTTGAATTCTCCTTCTTTGTTGTTGTACTTACAGCGAAAGAAAGCTCGGTTGTATTTCTGTTATCTTCTTCATAAATACCGATAAAGATTTGATGGTTATTTGCCTCCCAGTCACTATCTAGTTCACGCGTCCAGTTTACCCAGTTTTCTTTACGGATATTTTTACGGCTGATGTCATTCGGTTGTTCTGGTGTACTCGTTTCAACCTGACCACCTGTAGTTTTTAAATAACCGTCACCTTTAACAAATCTGATTTCAGAGCCACCGCCATTTCCGGTAAGACTTACCAGTGCATCATATTGTTTTTTACATTTTACATCACCGCTATATACTTGTTTCACTTCCCTTGGTAACCCCGGCGTAGTGATATCGCCACCTGGAGGGAAATCAGCAAGGGGAATCGCGACGCCAGCGCGAAGGCGTACACCGTTTACACCGATAACGTGTACCGGTTTTGTTGTCGCAGCGTAATCATCATTTACAGTAGTTAGCGTAGTATAAAGTCCGCCACCTGCATCAGAAGCAACGCCTCTGGAATAACCTAAGATAGCATCCGCATCAGCTACTGCTGCTACAAGGGTAACATCTGTATTAGATAACGTGTAATCTTCAGAATATGGGAAATAAACCGAAACTTCGCTGGTCAGTGTTCCTGTTTGTGTAACAACCTCATTCAGGTATTCAATTAAGTCAGGATTGCCTAAATTATTGGCAGCATCCATAAAGCTATTTGCAAATTCATCGAGATTCGTCGGAAGACCTTCGGTCAGGCTCATGAATCGAGCATTGTCCTTCAGTAGACTATTGTTGTCAATAAGGTCTTTGAGCAATATGGTTTCGTCAGTGTATAATTCAGATTTAATAGCAGCATTCACAAGCTTGACATTATTCTGGTCTTCGTACAAGACCTTAAATACCTCGGTTATCTGATCAATCATTACAGCGCGACGTTTTTCTTCATCGCTCTGCGGCATATATCTTATATCATTTTCGGAAATTCCGTCAAAATATTTGTCTGTTAATTCTTTGATGTCACGTTGATCGTTCATCAGCGAGACACTTGGTCTGCCATCTGTATCCAGTTGTTTTTTACATGAACTCGCAGCAATAGTAAGGGAAACTAGAGCAATCGGAATTATTAGTTTTTTCATCAATTTTGTTTTAAATAGATTTGATAATTCTAGATTTTTAGGTTGTTAGTAAAATAAAAAACTGTACGTACAGGTAATGTTTTCTCAAGCACAATTTCTGTTGAAATAGAAATTGTGGTCATGGCGGAAAATGATAAAGGTTTATTACAGCCTATATATATTAGATCGATCGAGATGGCTGTAACGGTGTTAGCAATTGTAAACTGCTTTGTAATAAGTTGCCGCAAAGATAGGCCAGTATTGAATCTCAGACAATGGGGGAATTCCCGTATTTTGGTATTTTTATTAGTTTAATCGATGCTATTGAAATTGAAGTCAACCTCAAGAATTCTTGCCATAAATACTGATCACCTACCGTTTAAATCCGTCTCATCCATCCGCTCGATCAGCTTTTCCTTCAGCTCATCCATAAACGTAGTCCGGCTGCTCTGGCGGATTCGGATATTCTGGAATACGCGATAGAAATCTCCAAGCTGTATTTTAAAGATACCTTCTAGTGCACTGATGATCTGTCGGATATCGGCCATACCGTGGTTTATCATCTTGCAGGAGTGTAGGGCGTAAGCTAGTTCTATTAACGCAACCTTGCTCCCGGTCCAGATAGTAGAGTAGGGCTGCAGATCCATCAGAGCCGCACCGGTTTTTAGCTCCATGACCTTCGTTCCCATATACTCGATAATCATTTCATGGGCTTTGATGCGACTGAGTTCAGAACTGGCAGGAGTGGAGAATCGGTCATCAAGGTCAACGATGTCTGTATGGATCATCGGCTCAAGCTCAGGAGATCGAATAAACATAAGGTGATCGGCATTTGTAAGCTGTGTACGGATGTAGTGAAGGAAGACTTCATATTTTTTCAGAGAGATTTGATATTGGCCGGAGACACTACGATAGTATTTGATGAGCTCTTTCCGTTCAGATACGGTGGGCTTCCGGATTTCGATTTGAATAAGTTCCATGTAGTATAGAAGCTGGGCCTGGAATAGAGGTTTTATGTCCTTAAAGAATTCTATCTCTTCTTTGTGGTTCTTAAACTCATATTCAAGAATAAATTTCTTTAGTTGTGCGAACGTTGACCGTAAGATTTGAAAACAGGAGTTGTAAAGTTCGAATCCCGTTGCACCTTTTTTGATTACCTTTTGGACTTTGGTTTGTGTCTGCATCAGCAGTTCTTCAGTAAATTTCCTCATATCGCGCATTTTGGTGAAATGTCATTTGTTGAGGGACAAAAATGTCCATTGAGCCAGCTAAAAAAGAGGATTAGGCTCGCTCAGATGCGTGAAATAGAAAGGAGTAGGGGTGAACTATTCCACCTCATGGTGAATTATAAAATTAATAATATAACTTTTTTTGGTTAAAGATTTTTATACACACAAATAGCATAACTTGCAGTTAACCAGCTTTAAACCAAATATGAAAAAATTAATTTCTTTTACAATTGCATTGACCGTCACGCTTATTGCAAGTTTGGGCGGTCTGAGAGTAAAAGGGCAGCATAGTATAGATTCAATACAACTATATTATGCAATGATTAATAAGGCCGAACTGGCTATTGTAGACAGTAGTTTTGACGCTGCAATCAACTTTTACAACGAAGAATTTCAACTAAAATGCCAAATCCGCCATACGTCTACCTAGCTCCGGTTCAATAGCTTCACATTAACCCAAATCTACATCTGATATGAAAACATTATTCAAACTATATCCAATTATCTTACTCTCGCTTCTTACGACTAATAAAAGTGCGAATGCGCAAGCAGAAGCACCAAAGCCACCCACGACGACAGCTGTAGAAGTAGATGTAAAACAGCAAGCAAAAACATACACTGCTGTTTTTGACTCCTTACTATTAGAGGAACGATATAGGAATGTAATACAGTTAGGAGAACTCCTGACATTAGATCGAGAACCGGAAATCAGTAAGATACCCATCTCATACCTGATATGTGCCTACCATTTTATTGGCAATGAAGAAAGAAGTAAAAAACTGCTGAATCAAAAAATCGTAAACTACAACTATGATGAACTGATAAGTCTTTTAGTATCTTCCGATATTCCATTGATTAAATATTTCACTGTCAAAGAGAAGCGGGAGCCGATAATAACAAAAGCAATTAATGACTATAAGAAAAATGTAAAAGCTACGGATAAAGTAGCAGGAGAACAGATCATTAGATTTTATATCAACGATCAGTTATACCGAAAACTAAAATACGCCTACAAGGAGGACGATAGAATCAACCAGGAGAAAAGATACCAGCTGTTTAAATTCCAGGATAGCATCCAAAATGCGAATGTTTTAGCCTTCTATAGAAAACACCAAAAATACTTTGGTGTTAAAGAAGTAGGTGAAGCAGTAAGTTGGTATCAACCAATTATTTTAAGTCATTACGACAATATTGAGCTGAGGCAAACCTTCTTCAAGGATCTTTTAGAAAAAGCAGTTAGGGAAGGCCGAATGGAAAAAACTAACTATGTCCATTTTATACTTCGCACGGAAAGTTTTACCGATCCTGATTTCTTCAAAAATTTGGAAAGACGTATGGAGGAGGTTAGAAAGGAATATGATCTACCGAACTATCTTTGGAATCCTTTCTAAATACACTAACTCACAATGTCATTAACCCATAAAAAAAGCGCTGTCAACACAGCGCTTTTCCATTATTTATACTAATTTTTCATGACCTTACGAATTAATTTCGTTCCGCCACTTTCGATGTAGATAAAGTAAGTTTGATCCGGATAACGGCTAAGATCAGCAGTAAATATACGCTTCTCATTTTTAGCTAAATCGCCATTAAAGATATCCTGTATTTTTCTACCCGTAACATCAAATAGCATAATACTTGTTTTACCGCCTTCATTGGAGTTTGAAAATTCAATGTTCAGTTGGTTACTTGTCGGATTAGGATAAGCGTTAAAAACAACATCCTTATTATCAATAGCAAGTTGCGTGTTAGCCGACATAGTCTGCATGTTAGTCTGATTGTCCGGTAGACCATCACCTGACAGCCTAACCGCAATATTGTCAAAAGGTATTGACGCTGGGATAGGTACATTCAGATTAAGACCAGTAAACGCAACCTTAACTTGCGAGGCGGATTCGCTGATAATAAAGAACTGTTGCAGGTCTGCGTTATATAAATTACCATTGATAACAACACCGTTGTCCGTAACCTGTATTTTCAGTTGTCGGATAACTTCGTTCGCATCCATAGTGGTATCTTCAATCTGATTGACCTCATCATCTGTCGGTAACCAGATAGATACGGTCAGTTCAGATTTAAAACCATTGTTTTTCTGAAGAGTGGCATAACCTGAAAGGTTTTGGAGTTGTACCGTACGGCTCCCGTCAATGAATTCTATGGCGTCAACCGTCAGTAACGATTCTTCGATATTGTCGGCATTCGCTGCAGCATTACTGCTTGCTTCAGGCAACAGCAGCATGCCTAGGTCGTCAATTACTTCTCCACGAGAGCAGATCCGCTTTTTGATATAACCATAGGTGCCTGATGGTGGAGAACCAAGTCCGCCAGGACCGGCCCATGCCTCCTGGAAACCACAGTCTTTGTCACACATCGGATGAAGATACTCTCGGAAATTACCATTACAGCTAGCATTTGAAGAATAACATATGGGTATCCCGATAGAAATGCGAGCAGAAGACTTATATCTCTTCTTCCAGAAAGTACAATTTTTACGAATATTCGCGTCTCCGCCTGCAAATGCAATACTCGCAAAGCAGGCTAACATAATAAGCAAACTAATCTTTTTCATAATTTGAATTTAAAAGGTGAAATGTAATTTGAAATTCAGATTGTTATACTAAAAAAAGGGAGATAGCAGGCGAAACCTACTAGTTTAAAAGTGAGGAATATTGTTAGAATTCGAAAAATAATATTAAATTTTATAATTTCATAATAATTTGTAAATAAATTGTTTGAGTAGCATTTATTTATTTAATTCAATAATAATTGATACATATTGAAGGCGAATTACACCGTACCGCCTATTCCGTTCTAATATTCTCCTTTAAGCTTTTTTATTTATAAAAACAATACAGTGCCTCTAAAGGGGCACTGCATTGTTTTAGATGAAGACATGCAGTAAAATTCTGCAGAAACAAGAGTAATAGGGATAAATAGCTGCAAACAAATTTTGCTGATAAAACAGAACTCCTTATACTTTTCTGAGTAAACCGTAAAACACAGAATTATGAACCCAAAAAAACAAATTAAGTCGGTAAGGAAACAGAAAAGTTTGTCTATTGAAACAATTAAAAATCTGAGGGAATACTAGTGGTTTATAATTACTATTAAAGATGTCTATTCATGGATCGCAGAGACAATTCAACTATGGGTATAGAAGCGATGTGATCACAAACACACAACCACTTCGTCCGGCTATAAGCAACCTTCAACTTACTATCCGGCCCTTACAGCTGATTAAAGCCAGATCAAGGTTTCAGATGATTATGATTGTTGCAAAAACTAATGATACCTTATTCCAAATTCATTGTACGCATACCACAGTTACCCTTATCAACAACATTGGTGGATGGATGGGAGCCGCTGCTCGAATCTATTCGCTATGCCTCCCCCAATTTCTATCAACAGATAAAAGACGTAAAATATCAGGACTTAGAGAATCAGCCGAAGGCCGTCCAGGAAACAATCCACAAATATTTCAATAGGGCAAAATACCGCTGTACCCCATTAGGTACCTTTGCATCTGTTGGCGTAATGAATGCTGGCATTACTAATGACGAAAGAATTACTATTGATCAGGAAAGAATAGTCCATCAGTTTATTGATTGGCCGCAGATCAATACTATCACTCCCGACACAACTGTTGAAAAACTGAAACTATTCGCAAACAGTACCTATTATCAGATAGCTGATGAAATCCGGTATGTAAAGCGGATCGGTGAAAAGTTTGAAATGGCATCGATAAGCACGCTACCAATGGTCGTAGAGATCCTCAAGTACTTAAAAGAACCGAAACCCTACGTTGACCTTATTGAAGACATCCCCGGTAGTGAGCCATATATACAGCCTCTGGTAGAATGCGGGCTTATAATTACCGAGAATGAGCCCAATATGATAGGGGAGGATTATTTTACCAGAATCGCCCCCGAGTACCTGGACAATAGTAAAAAATATGTGATCAGCGAAGTGACGAGCAGCGGTTCCACCATTCCGAAACATTACTTCAAGAATATTTCCGCGCTAATCAAGCTACTTTCGGTCCACACCCAAACAGGACAGTCTAAGACAGATCTAACAGACTTCACTGCCCGATACACCCAGAAATTTGACCGACAGGATATTCCGCTCATGATAGCTATTGATCCAGATATCGGAGTTGGTTATGGGGATTTTCACACCGCTGGCATCAGCAGCATCATACGTAACCTACAAGTGGACAAAAAGGAAGAATCGGATGGCCTGGCGCAGCACCTCAACAATCACCTAAATGAGGGATACAACCAGGATACAATTCGTTTAGATGAACTATTGAAAGAGACAGAAGAAAAGCAGGCAGGCCTCCAGCTGCCGAACAGCCTTTCCATGATCTGTTCACTACATGACGGCCAATTATATGTAAAGCGAATTGGAGGAAATTCAGCCAATCAATTGGCCGGCAGGTTTACCCTGGCGTCAGAAAAGTTTGAACAGTTGTCCCGTGAGATTGCTGCCCTGGAGGCCGAGTCAAACCCGGATATTATATTCTTCGACATCAGCTACAATGCGGAGCTAACCGTAGATAATGTGAGCAGGAGAAGAGCAATATACGACTATGAGCTAAACCTGCTCAATTATCCCGGTACGTCTCAGATATTGACTGTTGATGATATTGTACTTTCGGTCTCCGGCGAACGAGTAATTCTACGTTCAAAGACTTTGGGTAGGCGGCTTGTGCCACGTATGGCATCGGCGTATAACTACCGCAGGTCGAAATTACCTGTTTTCCGTTTTTTATACGATATGTCATTTCACAACATAATAGCCGACCTATCCTTTGACCCAACTGATATTGTCAAAGGCCGAAAGTTCTACCCCACAGTCCAGTTTAGGAACATTGTCTTAAGTCAGCGGAAGATAAAGCTTACAAAGCACGATCTGCAAACAATAGATCCGGTAGAGACAATAATCAAGACGCTCAAAGATGCCAACATTTATCCGGTAGTAAGAATACACAAAGGAGAAGAAGATACGGTATTCAATCTGGATTCAGATATCCAGATCAATCTATTGGTTCAGGAAATACGGAAAAGCGGTGAGGCATGGATCGAGCAGCTACCTTTACCGCAGATAAATGCGTTTGAAGATTCGCGAGGGCAAGGTTACAATAATGAAATGGTCATCCCATTGGTCCATCGCAATGAAGTTTATAAAGCAAGTTCACCCGTGGACGGCAACTACATGGAGCAGCGCAGCTTCCTGCCATTGGATCAATGGCTATATTTCGAAGTCTACAGCTCGCCGGCATACGGTGATTCTATATTGCTACAGATAAGCGAATTAATAAATGAATACGCTACGAGAATTAACAAATGGTTCTTTATCCGCTATAATGAAAACGGTCCGCATATACGATTTCGAATTCTATTCAACGAAGACTTCCAGCTCCAATTCTTTAGAGCAGTAACGGATCGCCTACGACCGATGTACAGTTCGAACATAATCCATGATATCACTATAAAGATATACAACAGAGAGATGGAGCGTTACGGGGTCGCTAACATAGAAATGGTTGAAAATCATTTTCACATGGATAGTAAAATTGTAGTGGAAATGATAAAAGAAGTTTCTAGCGATCTACAAAAGTACACCCACTGTGTTCGGATCTTTCAATTAGTTGCTTCTTTTGGTAGCATTGGCCCCCAACGTTACGCAAAATGGACCAGCCACATCAAAGAAATGTTTGAGAGAGAGCATCACCTGCAGATCGAACAATTCCGGGAAGTCAACAGATATATCCAGCAGCAGCGGTCAGAGATGTTGGAACCGAGCAACAGCTATACAAAGCAGGAGCAGCTCTTAGCAATCTCTATACATAATTTACTACAGGCCTGTCCCAACAGACGGAGAGCACCAATGTTGACGGATCTTATGCATATGCACATTAACCGACTATTCCCGGATTATCAGCGAACACACGAGTTGCTAATATTGACCATGCTCACAAGCTTTATCCGGACTGCGCAAAAAATATCAAAAGCTAGCACTGTTGGACTTTAAAATCTGCATACAGGCAGTTCGGTAATTTTCACCGAAACTAAACTCCTTTTTACCTTTGAGAAAAACATCATAAGCATCATAGCGTATGATCTTATCAACATTAACTATAGTGGATCTATTTACTCTTAAAAAATGCGGTGCCGCCAGTACCCCTTCTATTTGCTTCAGACTTAGCGAACAGAATATGGCGGTACCATCCGAAAGGAATATACTAGAGAAGTTTTTAGCAGATTGGATGTATTCAATATCCGCTGTTTCTATTCGTACTCTTACCTCTCGTCCCTCTGCGGGCACAAAAATGTGCGCTGGCGGAGGCTCTGGCCTTTCTGGTCGTCTTGCGGGTGTTTCTTTTATCTTCTGTATGGCCGCGAAAAAGCGGTCATACTCTAGCGGCTTATACAAGTAGCCGGACGCTCCTTTTACAAATGCCTCTTGTGCATAATGCCGGTGACCGCTGACAAGGACAACAGAATAAAAGTGACTAATTTTATCAAGGATGTCTAAGCCAGATAGATCACCAATATTAATATCTAAGAAAACAATATCCACACCTGTATCGCTTCGCTGTAAATAAAGTAAGGCTTCCTGGCCACTGTCGGTAGTTCCAGAAAGTTGTAATCCTTTCGTTTCATTTATATACTTAGTTAGCAATCGGATGCAGGATGGACTATCGTCCACGATGTAACAGTTTAGCATAGCTTAATAGTTAATGTAAGTTCAAAGAAGTGGTCAGTATCATGTATAACGAGCAAATGGTGATCTGGATAATTCAGTTCTAATCGTTGTCTCAGATTTTTCAGTCCTATTTTATGGCTCGGCGCCTTATGGTTTGCCTTCTTAGCATTCCTTGTGACTAATTGTAATGTGCAATCTTTGACCTCAAGTATCACCTGAGCTTGCACAGCTTCATTGTTAAGGTCTCCATATTTAAATAGATTGACAATTGGCTCAAGCAGGATTTTAGGAGGCAATTTGATGGATTCATAACCGTCAAAGGACAATCTTATATTCTTAAAGGCATCGCTTTCTTTATAGAGGGCATTCAGCTGTAAGTATTTTTCGATATAGGTAACTTCTTGTTTTAGACTGATCCTTCCTAATCCATCTGTCTCGGTCAATGCATCTGACGTTATCTCACATAGCAACGCTATAGCTTTTGCATCTTGGATTGAATAATCATGGACACGCTCATAGACATAGTTCAGTACATTGTTTATCAGATGCGGATTAGTTTGAACGGACAATAAATTGTTCTCTAGCCTAAGCGCATGTAACTTTTGTTGGCTTACCATTTTTTCTGCTCTGATCGCATATCGCGCATAGGCTACAGCGTAAGCTAATGCACAGATCATAACGCCTCTTATACAGCTTTTCTGTAGTGTGTGGATGTCAAAGGGTATTTCGAATCTTCCATTCGTTAGAAGGCATACAAATCCATTGTAAAGTATCAACAGAATACCATAAATAGGAATTGCTGTTGCTGCAACAATCTCTTGAAGCCCATTTCTACGCTTGAAAAACCGGAAGATGCCTGGAACATATCCGTAAGTGATTATATAAAAATAACAGATGTCGAACAGATAATACAGCACATAGATACCAGCATCAAATCGCTTAAGATTTGGGCCTTGAGTAAGCATTTCAACACTTATAAATACTAGAATTGGCAAAACATGCCGCCATAATATAGTTCGGAGCAAATGAAGTTGCTTGCTTGTTTTCACATTCGTTTCCGTAAGTGCCGGCTTCGTCAGTTTAAATAGGCTATTCGTCATTCTAAATAATTTCAAGGTTTTCTGAGTAGTAATTTTAATCAAGAAATTAAATCATACGATTATGAAAAATCTAAAATCCACGGTTAATCTTAACAGTAGAACAGTATTTACATTTGATGGTGTAAAAGCTAGTGATGGCGGTAAAAGTTCAACGCATCCAACAACATCCGGCACTTCAAATAGTACTTACATTTTTACTTGTTTCAAGTAGAAACTCAAAGCTTCATGGAGCAGCAAAATATTTGACTGCTCCTAAGCAAAACCTTCCAACAATACCTTTCTAATTATCTAATCAGATATTGGATATAGCTTTTGATAAATACTTGTTTCGATCTGTTATCAGGAGATAGGGATAAATTATTCTTCTGGGTTATTCTTTAAGACGTAATTGGTCTTTTTTAAGGTTAATAACCACAAAGATAATAATTTTTAAACTACATAATACTGATAAACAGTTAGCTATAATATTCTAGGCCGAGCCGAAAACCTGTAAAAGAGAGTAGGCAAATATTCCTCACCCGACAAACCAATTGCATTGTAGTTGGCCGGATTTCTCATCCTTTTTTTCAAACAGCACAAAATTTCAAAAACATGAAAAAAGTATTTTTTTCCGTAGCAGCCATCCTGGCATTATCTTTAAGCGCATTCGCCGGTACTCCTGATTCTAAAGATTCAAGAACCTCTAACCAAGTAAGTTCCACTGGCGTGTTCCACTATGTTGGGAACAGTACATCTCCTGGTGCATTTGCAAATCCTGCGAACTGGGCGGAAGGCCCTGCCCCAAGTAATAACTGTGGTACAACCGGAGATAAACCGTGCGAAATTACTGCCGAAGACCAAACGGAGCTTCAGGCAATGCTAAGCGGTAGAAGTAATACATCCGTCTTAACTATTGCTGATAGCAGAAGAAACTAATCAGCATTTGATCAAATTAGATTTGGAAGGGAGAAATCTTCTCCCTTCCAAATCTATTTGTCTTTAACTACGAACAAAAGCATATTTCTTTTTAATGCGATAAGATCAAGATCCAGATTTCTTAACTCCATGCGCAATGCGTCTAATGAGTTCATTCCATCCACTTTTAAATCGATCCTTCCGTTATATCCAGTTTCATCTATAATTATTTTATCAGATATGGGAAGTTCATTTAAAATACTAACGAAGGATTCCAAACTACCATTGACAATTGTCAATTGCTTATCCTTTTCATTGTAATTTTGTTCCGACTTCCCTCCCCTTGTTTTGATATTGTCAACACTAGATGTACGTATTAATGAATAGCAGTCAGTTTCCACTTCCTCCATTGATAATTGAAAATCAAGATACCTATTTAAGTCTTGAAGCATGTAGCTATACAATGAGTCAGAGACGTTATATGGAACAATTAATTCGTAACAATATAAATCACTATAATTATCTTCTTTATAATTTCCTCCATTAACTAACATTGGATTTTTAGACTGCATTAAAAATTGCTTATCCGTAAATTTAATCCCTTTCTGTTCAAATAAATGGTCTGCAAGTGTTCGAAGAATTTCGAACAAAGAGATGTTTGTCATCTGTCGACCAAAAACTTTCTTTTCTGCATTTAATTTTATCTTATGCCCTGACGGGTAGCCAGGATATTGTCCTTTACTAAAGAAAGATGAAAACTCAACTTTCATTCCTTCATTCAGATAAAAATCATCAGAGATAAATAGTGGTTTACTTCGGTCGAGATCAATTTTGATTCTGAATTTTGCTTCTTGATCAGCTAAAGTCGATTGAATGTTAGCCGCTGTAACGTCTTCTGCTCCAGTTGCAGCTAAGTATTTCCCATCTGGTAAAATCCATACTACGTGAGGAATGCCATTGTGAGGAAAGAAATTCTTGAACATATCACCATCGACAATAGTGCTCAAGTAATTATATTCCCTTCCTAAGTTGGAATTGAAAAACTTCTCAATTTCGGATTTATTCTGAATCGTAACTGCTAATAGTTTTAATTCGTCAGGATATTTTTCTTGAATCTCACGTAATTTGGGAAAGTTCAAAATGCAACTAGAACAGTATGTTGCCCAAAAGTCTAAAAGGATTAATTTCCCTTTATAATCAGCAAGCTTTATAGTCTCTACACCTCTAGAGTCGTTTAATACAGAGAAGTCTAGATTCCATAAATCTTCGGGTATCTCTGCTCCAAATTCAATAGGCATGTAGATATTATCTTCATTGGAATTTTGAGCAAGTGATAAATTAGGTAAAAAATTAGTAGTAGCTAATACAGCCAAGAGTATTAAAATAGTGGATGTCTTTATCAATTTACTTTTCATCTCTATCTTGGGTTTTGTTTAATTCGAGATATTGCTATGATATCTTCAGGAAGAGCTATAGCATATTTTTTATCATTAGGTGGGAGGTTAAATTCATAGCCATTAACTGTCCTTGTTTGGATAATATTCCAACCATCCCTATTAAGGCGTTTAATATCGGTCCAGCGAAGCCCTCTAAAAGCCAATTCTCTCCGTCTCTCCTTTACTATAGCATTCAAGGCTTGTGTTTTGTTGCCAAAAGCAATTGGGGTAAAAATGTCAGCGTTCCACCTTTTTTCAGCCAATGTATTATATGCACCGGCAGAACTCTCTAAATCATCTAATCGAGCATAGCATTCTGAAACGATTAAGTGCATTTCAGCTGTCGTAATTCCGGTTAAAAATCCCCAGTCGTTATGATAACCTCGAAACAAGAATGTTCCATCTGAGTTTTCTTTAAAATAAATCGATTTACGGAGATCACCTTCTTCAAAGCTATTATACAAAGATGGGGTTACTTTCAGCATTTCAGGAGATATGTTGAAGCCATGTGGAAATGTTGATGTTAGGAAAATTAATTCTTCTGGAGCGTAGAACTTTGTACCTCGAATAGGGAAATCGTCTTCCGGATTAAGTGTATTAAAATCGATAAGCGCAGATTTAATTTCTAGAGCAGACTTCGCCATAAGCAAAGCTTTTTCATATTCACCTATGATAAGATATGCACGGGCAAGTAAACCATAGGCTGAAGCCTTCGTCGGTATATTGGGACCTGCACTGGTTGAAGATAATAATGGTATTGCTGTTGTTATGTCATTGAAGATTTGATCATAAGTTTGCTTAACGGATGATCTTATTGATGGAATATTTAAATCCGGGTCTAGCCTAATGACCATACCCATATCCGATTCTGCAGTTGTTGCGTTGTACACCGGCGCCCAAATTTGTAAACCGTCGAGATACCTTGCTGCTCTCATAACTAAAGCTTGTCCTTTAAGTTCGTTAGCTTCTATGCCGGACAAGTTGAAGTTATCAATCGATTCGAGTATAGAATTACAAACATAAATTGCTTTATAGCAATCCAGCCAATTATTACCTTGCTCGGAAATATCTTTCGACACAAAATCAGGTTGCCAAGTGTAGAGCCTTTTATCACTCTCAAAATAAATGCTGTTAAGATCTTCATCTGTTAGATATAGATCGTCACTACTGATTTCTCCAGAAGAGGCATAGGTAGAATACATGTCGTCATTATATAAGAGTGCTTTGAGGTCTTGAATAGTATTGGGTACAGCTAGCTGCTTGTCGGCTTTCTCATCTAGAAAATCTTCGCATCCGATTATCAAATAACTGCTCAATAGAATTGAAATAGTGATTATAGTTTTTTTCATAATTGTAGTTTTTAAAACTGTGCTTTTATTCCCAATGCATAATTTTTCGGCACTATGAAACTATTCAGAGGATAATTAAAGTCCGGATCTATGCCTAACTTATTGGCGCGCCATACTACTCCTAAATTGCTTGCATTAAGATATACTTGAAGCGCCTTAAGGTAACGGACGTGCCGTAGAGTGTATGTCATGTTAATATACTGTAACCTAATATGATCACCTTTTTCGACCATTATTTCCGTACCCTCATAAAATAAATCTCTATTAGCATTTGTAGTATAAGTATTGGCTGGAACATTTGTTGTCCGTTCATCACCTGGGGTCTGCCACCTCAACGCATAGTCTGAATGTCCTTGCCAACTATTGAATAGATTTGTGTAATTAAGTGTATTCCTTCTAAACGCATAGCCGAACTTATATGTTAAGCCAATATTCAGGCTTAGATTTTTGTAGGAAAATGTGTTGATCATTGACCCGAACTTGGTAGGTATCGCCGATCCAAAATATTGAAGGTCCTCTACGCGGGTTCCGGTACCTATTATAGTTGTATAGTCGTTGCTTACTTCCCCATTTAAGTAACCCCGCGCTTCACCGGTTTCAGGATCTAATCCAGCCCACTTGTATCCATATATGGAATATACTGCATGATCTTTTACACCAGATATGGGAGGTACATTGTTGCTTATGTAGGCATTGGCCATGCTTCGCTCAACGTTATACTCTTGAATTTTATCTTTATAAAAAGAAAGGTTAAGGATAGTATTCCATTTAAATAATTGATTGATATTTAAACTTTTGAGTTCAATGTCAAAGCCATCACCTTTCATACTGGCAACATTTCGAACGATCCAAGGGTCGACACCGGCAGTATAATCTATTTGCGACATGCCGAAGAGATTGATCCCATGCTTTCTAAAGTATTCAAATGTACCGGACAGGCGATCATTTTTAGTATTAAAATCGAATGCAATGTTTAACATCTTTGATGTCTCCCATTGTAATTCTGGATTGTAATAATTATTAAATAGAGCAATCCTATTATTGGTGTATGGGGAGATCAACGGTAAATATCTAATGGTATTGACAGCCACCATAGCGGGGTCCACATTTCCGCTAAATCCGTAAGTAGCACGAACATTCAGATAGGGAATGAGCTGTGATTTGTAAAATTCTTCATTAAAGAGTTTCCACGAAACTCCTGCTGACCAAAATGGATTCCACTGGTCATTTGTCTTTAATCCAAAAAGGTTGCTGCCATCCCTTCTTAAACTGCCTGAAATAATATATTTATTGTCGAAGGTATAGGCTGCATTCGCGTATTGTGATAAGAAGCGCCTGTCAGTTTGCCGTAAAGAATTTCCATTAAAAACTGTCTGATTGCCGCCATTAATGATGCTAGGATATGGTTTAGTGAAGTCTACCAATCCGGTGGTTAAATTATTGCTGTTATAGCCGTAATATCTAACATTGTTACCATCAACTTTCGTTGATCGCATTTCAGCGCCAGCAATAGCATTTATATTATGCAAGCCGTAAGTCCTATCAAAGCTGAGTTGGCCTCGTAAATTATTGACATTCATAATGTTTGAACTTTTGTCAAGAATGCCGCCATTTGGCACAATATATACCACATTCCCATTGACTATCTGCGAAAAACGGTTTACGTAATCACGAGCTGTAAAGCTATTTTCATCCGCTAGCCCGGTTGATGTTTCGCTTTGCCTTTCAAACTGGTAGTCGACAGATGCACCGAAACCTTCTATAATTTTGTACTTCAGTATAATATTTGATAGAAAATTTGAAGTTGTTGATTTGGAGGTTTGATGTTTCCAGTCAGTAAGTGGGTAATACTTCCAATCCAACAATTTGCCATTACCAAGAGTCTCTAAATAACTTTGGTTAAAGTTTTTTGGTACCGCCATGGCATTTCCTTCTTCATCAGCAATTTGCGTGTATGGGAATAGAGGAGCAATATTACTATAACCAAGCCTTCCAGAGGAACTGCCTGTTTGCGTATAATAAAGATTTGTTAGCACAGAAAGGTTGCGAATTGGTTTGTAGGTATTCTGAAATCTCGCATTGAAACGATCATAACCTTCGCCGAGAGTTTCTTTATTATGATCGTATCCAATCGATGATAACCATGAAAATGTCTCACTTCCTCCTTGTGCACTTAGAAAATATTGCTGTTTCACAGCTGGTTTGTACATATATTGTTCAAGCTGTGTCCTCACATCAATATTGCGTAGTGCATCAATAGCAAGGTCTCCCTCTTCCTGTGTCATTAAACCTTTGCTTACTCTATCAAGATAGTTTACCACTGGACTTACAACAAGTCTGTTTCTCGAAGTTAACCTACTTCTGTAGAAACCTTTTTTAAATAATTCTTGCTCAATATCTATAAAATCTGATGCAGACATCTGGCGGATATAACTTAAATCTGGAACTTCGCTTATCGTCAAATTGGAATTGAATTCTAATCTTGTAGTTTGGTTAAACACTCCCTTTTTGGTAGTAATAACGATTACCCCATTGGCAGCTCTTGCACCCCATATACTTGATGCTGAGGCATCCTTTAAGATAGTTATATTCTCAACAATGTTCGGATTAATATTTTCAAGATCACCTTCATAGGGGAAATTATCCAGAATTATCAGAGGATCTTTAGGTCCACTGATCGTGCTAAGCCCTCTAACCATAAGTTGGCCGCCACGCTTACTCTGATCCACGACTAAACTGTTAGCAACATTCGGTAAACGTGATATGATGTCCGTCCCGACCTGCTGATTAAATAATTCATTACTGACAATGGAAAAGGATCCTGTAGCTCTTTCTTTAGGTACCGACTGAAAGCCCGTATTGACAACCAAAACTTCACTTATTCCATGTTGGTTAATTTGAAGCTTGATATCTGGCAATGGACTGGATACAACAACTTCTTGTGGTTGATAACCAAGAATCTTTAGCTCCAGAAGCTCACCCTGGGAAGCCGCAATACTAAAGTATCCTTCCTTATTCGTCAAAGATCTTATGGATGTACCTTTCACAGTAACGGAAGTGTTTTGTATAGGGTTGCCCAGGCTATCAATAACTCGGCCCGTAATGGACTGTTGCCTTACGGGTGATGTGGAGGCTGTTGTTGTGTGTTTAGGCTTTTCTACTAAAGTAATTACCCTATCTTTTACGGTATAGGTAAACGGTTGGTTTTGGAAGATATCCTGCAATACGGCTTCCAGTTCTGCATCCTTCACTTTTACAGTTACCGGCTTAGCAATTTCGAGAAATCGGTTATTAATGGCAAAGGAGTATCGTGTCTGCTTTTGTATGGACAGGGCAACTTGCTGAAAGGACGCATTGGTAAAATTTAAAGTGACCTGCTGCCCTTTAAAGGTTGCAAATGTGCCGGTGCTGATCATAAACAGATAAAAGGCTAATAATCGCATGATATGGCACCTGATTGGTATTTTATCGATACCATTGTTATAAATGCTGTATTTCATTACATTTGTTTTGTCGGTTAGTTAATTTGTCAATCAATATTTTGTTATCCGACATCGGCCGTCGCTATCTGGTAATAGCGGCGGCTTCTTATTTGCCGGAATAAACAACGATAAAAATCTGCTTACTTTACATAGACCTCCTTTCCCTTGACGGAAAACTGTACCCCGTAAGTTTTCTCTAGTGATAGCAGTACGGTAGATAGAAGGACGTTGCGGTCAAAACTGATGAATGCACGCTCTTTGTTATGGAAACCATCGGACTGGAAGAACTTAACGCCATACCAGCGCTCCAGCTCTTCGCACACCTGATCGAGGTTTGCATTCTGTACCAGAATAAAACCGTCTTTCCAGGCGATGTAATTGTGTGGATCTACGGTTTGTATTTTAGTAGCTTCCACACTGACCATAGCTTGTTGACCTGGAATAAGTACGGATCGCTTATTTGCCTTTTCATTCGTCAATGCTATCTTTCCTTGAAGTAACGTCGTAATGGTTTGTGTACCATAATGACGTACATTAAATTCGGTTCCGAGGACTTCGATCTGCTGTCCCTCAGATTCTACAATAAACGGTTTGGCTTTGTTGGGAGATACTTCCAGGTAAACTTCTCCCGTGATTGCAATCTTCCTTTCGTTTCCAGTGAACCTTACCGGATAGGATAGGGAAGAGGCGGCATTTAGCCAGGCTTTGGTACCGTCAGGTAATTGGAGCTGGTATTCTCCACCGACCGGTGTGTGAATTGTTGCATTTTCGGAGCCTGAACTAGAATGAATCTCGGTTCCATCAGCATAGGTATGTTTACCGTCCAGAGTTATTACACCGGACTGCATACTGTCAAGCTCAATGCGTTGACCGTCTGACAGCGTGATGTAGGCATTGTTCCCTCCGGGTTGTACATCATCTCCATACGCGGAAACGAGTTCCGTCGGGATCGTTTTGGTCGTGTTTAAGTAATAGAATAGACCGGTAGTGAATAGAACGAGGATAGAGGCTGCCGCATACCAATAGGTTCGTATACGTTTTGCGCCTGTATTTTTTCTGTGCCTAGCAAGTACCCTTTCCAATGCTTTTGGAGCATCGTACCGGTTGAGGCGTGCAAGCAGCTTTTCTTTTTGTGTGTATAGAGATGCATAGGCTTCCTGATTCTCCACGGATTGGTTTTTCCAATTGTTTAAAATCGCAGACTCCTCCTCCGATAGCAGGCCTTGTATTTCTTTAGCAACAAGTTCTCCTACCTGTATGGCATTCTTTTCTTGGTTGTACTCCATAAATTGGCGTTCTAGTTATGGATAAAACGACGCCGAATGAGAAACGGGTGACAAGGATTGTAAAAAATTAGAAAAATAATAATAGCAGGACTTGAAGTTGATCCTTTGGAAGGATCTGCCGGAGCTTACTCAGCCCACGCTGCTTTTGTGTTTTGATCGTATTGATGGAAACATGCAATTCATCGGCTGCTTCCTGATTGCTCATACCTTCGAGGTAGGTGAGCTTTAGCACCTCCGCTGTTTGGCTGGGCAGACTATTTACGGCCTGATGCAATAGGCGTATGGCTTCGGTCTGGATAATGTGAGTGACGTAGCCAGGTTCATGCTCGTCGGCTTCATGGGCATAGGCAAATTGCCGCTCACTCTGCCGAACGGTAGTTTTAATCAGGTCAAGGCAGCCATTCTTTACCGAACGGTAAAGAAAAGCTTTGAGATGGGCAGAATCGTTAAAGGAAAAATCAGACTGTAATAATTTTAAAAATACATCCTCAACCACGTCCTCAGCACTCTCTTCACCTACATAAGGTTCTGCGAAAAGACACAGACTGGAGTAGTGGGATAGAAACAGTTGGCCATAAGCTTTTTTGTCTCCCTCCTGTAACTTAAAGAGCATTTCAATCTCGTCGTATTTTTCTTTTCTGTTCCGCACCATCTCATTGCAATTTTACGCTTCTATTTCAAACTCATAGATGAGCTCGCCCGTCGCTTGAATCGAACTCCCCGGTATATTGCTGGCAGCAATGGTGCTCGCATCCAGAAACCATTTACCACGTTTGTCTTTTTCTGCTACACTGTAGTTCTCAGGCAGAATCAGATTCAGAGGTAGTCGGTTTCGAAATGCAATCGAAGCATTGTTGGCAAGCGAAGATATAAACAGCGGGTCCAGACCTTCCAGATAGGCAACCTGATCTAAGCTTAAAATAATGTGATTACTGGCCCAGTCAACATAATCTGATAATACGGCATTGGCTTCTACAAGTAATGCAGTGTCATCTAGTGTGTATAATTGGGTTTCCAATTGTTTAAAGCCCGCAGGGCTAAATGCAACCTTTTCCATAATCTGTTTTGTTTTAGTGATTTAATAATTGATAATACTCCTGTGCCAAACTGAAAATGAAAACACTTGCACTCGAATATTGGATTAAAACTCAAAAACAATTCTAATATAAGAGAAATATATTATATATTTATAATGTCTATTTAATTATTCTTTTTAGGAGGATTAATGAAGAGCAAAAAGGGAAGTACACCAATTGTATACAAAGATTCACTGTTCCGCGGCATAGCCTGTCTGCTGGCTTCGCATTTCATCGTGATGATGGGTAACCCGGACATAAAAACTTTTCAGGCTTTTCTGGATTGGACCTATTACCCTACGTTACTTATCAATTACGTAATAGCGCTGATCGCGGCGCTTGCCATCAAGCGGATCTCTATTGCCTTGGATAATAGACATAGCTGGTACAGCGATATTTGGCGAAGAGCGTTACTGCAGTTTACGTTTGGTGTATTGGGCGTCTCCATCCTTACCTTCTTTCTGGTATTCCTGTATTTCGTTTCTTTTGGACAGGATCTTGTTGCTTCCGGATACCTTGATTACGAGTTACCGTTTTCAATAGCGCTGTTCGCCATCTTGAATTTATATTACGCGGCATATTATTTCTACAGCAATCCGCGTATGCCGATTACGATATCCGACAACGGGGAGGAGTTGTTTCCCGATGTGGAATCAGACCTTACTGCCGGTAATTTGGCAACTGCAGAGAGTACAATGGCCCAGTTGGGCATCAACGATAATAGCACAGGGGCTGAGGTGGATAGATTAAGGATTGTTAAAGCAACAGGAACATCGCATAGAGTTGAGCCCAGGGAAATGCTGCTCGTAAAATCTGCAAAGCTGAGTATACCGGTAAGGAAAGACGATGTGGCGATGATCTTTATTTACCAGCGGACTGTGTTCTTAAGGATGAAAGGAGTTGATACGCTCAACGAATGTTATATGTATGATATCAAGCTGGAGGATCTAATCCTCATATTGGATCCTTCAAAATTTTTTAGGATAAATAGACAGTGTATTCTGAGTATTGATGTTGTCGGTTCGTATCAGAACTATTCAGACAGGAATCTGCTGGTTACACTGAGGCAGGAGTATTCCAGGATAGATACGTTGACGGCTAAGGAGTGGACCAAAATTAGGACGGTATCAGTACACAGGGTGCAGGACTTTAAAAATTGGATAGATCGTTAGCAGTAAGGCGGAGTAAACCTTACTGCTGTTTGAAATATTATAGAAGGGCAAACTCGATGTTGACCTCAACGGTTCCGGTCAGTTCCTGGCTACCGTCATCATAGCTGACACTGCCAAATAAATTCGCACGGGTTTCTTTGATTCTCCTCGGAGTGGATCTATCTGGTATCGCGGGAAAGATTATAGGTGAGCGTGTAATAAATGCAGCCGCGAAGATATGACCATAGAATTTCTTTACGCCTTCTGAGTAAGTATCCAGATAATCGATTTGATCAGAGGTAAGGTCAAACTTGCCCTTCAGCCACGCGGGAAAATCTAAGGCGACAGCATCGGCTTCAAGTAATAGCGCACTGTCGGATAGAGCATAGAGAGTCGTAATTTCTGCTTCAACATCCTCAGGTGTTAGTGTTTTTGACATAGTGTTTTAGTTTATAGGGTTTACGTAAATCCCTAATTTAATAATTATTGTAGCGGAATAAAAGAGAAATATTCAATTCGTCATGTTATGAAAAATTATTTGGAAAGCTTCTGGTTCAGGTTAGGTTTAGTGGTGATCGTCGCCTTGTACGTGACGGAGTTAGGTAGCCTGGATACAATGGTTACCCGTTTGCGCACGGTGGATTTCTACAAAGAGTATGCAGCAACAGTTCTCATAAGCTTATGTATCGTTGAACTGGTATTTTATATAAACAAGCGATTAGATACTAAGGTGCCCTGGCACGGACATCTTTTAACACGATTGCTGTTACAGGTAATGCTGAACTGGATTACCCCGTTATTCTTGGTCTTTGGCCTGGCAGCACTCTACTTTTTTGTTTATGGAGTTGATATTTTCCGTACAGATTATTTATACTACGGCTTTCCGTTTGTAGTAATATTAATTCTATCGCTGAACGTCATATTGGTGATGACACCGTACTGCTTGATCGGAATCCAGCAGATGAAAGCTCGGGAGGAACCAACACTCCTCGGCGAACAGGAACCATTGAATGCCTTTAACGAAGAACAGAAGTGGGGTAGGGTGAAAGTGTTGGATGGAACTAGCGTGCTCTTGTTTCAACCGCAGGATATAGCAGCAACCTACATCGTCGGAGGTAGGGTTATCGTCAAGGATAACAGTGAGAAAGAATACCTTACCGATCTGACTTTGGATGAATTGGAAAAAGAGTATCTACCTAAGGATAACTTCTTTCGCATCAACAGGCAGCTCATAGCTTCCAGTACTGTGTGCCGAGCATACGATCCTTTAGACTTCGGAAAGCTTGAAGTAAAGCTGTCTGTCAGTGTACCGGTCAATACAGTCGTTAGTCAATTAAAAGCAAAAAGCTTCAAAGATTGGATCGAGAATTGACTACTTTTATATAAAAGACCATAGAGGTGCTGTCTTAAGCGATACGTAAAACGTCCATGATGAAAACATTGACCCTTCCCTTAATAATTTCGGCTCTTGCGATGTCATTTCAGTCAAATGGTAGCCAGGATATGGATACCTTGCTGCATACTGTATACACTTCATCCACAGAGCAGCAAGATCCTAAGATCCAGGCTAATAAGGACACCTTAGTCATAGAACCATTTCAGATTGTAGATGGTGATTCCGACAAGGTATTATTGCGGATGAACCATGATGGTAGATTTTATCTATATAGGGACTTTATAGGCACCATGACATCAGCCGCCGAAATCTATTCAGAAGAAGGCGAATTAGTTGCGCACCTAAAAGACAATAAGTTCATGACCAGTGACAACAAAGTGTGGTTTACAATAAGAGACGACGGTGCCATTGCTGTGGGTTCAGAACCAGAAATGACCTGGGGACCAGATGGATTCCTTACAAATAGCGATACGGGCCTGAAGCTTGTTCCTGCAGACACAAAAGCCCGAATAGCCGCCTCCATGCTCCTTTCAGCTTTCATGGGATTCGGTGCAACGGACTTTAGTGATTAAAATATCAAGGGCAACAACAGTCTTAAGATTAATTCTTTAGAAATTTATAAGAATCCTCTAGGCCATCGCCGGTAAGCTTCAATATATAGTATCCTTTTTCGAGATGGCCTAAGTCGGTGAGAATCGAATTATTGCCTTTAACGCTTTTTAAAATATCGCTATAAACCTCCTTACCTGTTATATCGTAAATTCGAAAACTTACGTCTGCGTCGAATGATACGGTATAGCTTATATTGGCAATGCTTGTTACCGGATTAGGATAAACTACAAGATTTCCAGAACGTGCCTTACCAAAGTTTAACTTGTTCACATTAGAATGTTTAAAACTACCGTCAGCTTCAACCATTTTCAATCTGTAAAAAACAGTTTCAGTCCTAAGGAAAATATTATAATCGGTGTAACTATATTTTTTTGCAGTTATGCTTTCAGTTTTAACCGGTAAGGTGTGTATTGCTTCAAATTGAATGCCATCAAAGCTTGTCTCAATTATATAAGATTTCATGTTCTTCTCAGACGCAGTTTCCCAATCAATGCGTGCATGGTAACCAAAGGAGGAGCAATTGAAATTAGTAAGAGCGACGGGCAAAGAAATAGAACCGGAGGATAGTCTGATCACACTAAAATTACCTTGAGTGCCCCCAGGACCGGCATATGTTCCCTGCCAGCAAGCTTTAAAAAGGCTATTATATCCCCCAGTAGAAACTCCCAGTGCATTATTGGCTTTTGTAGTTCCGTTTGAAGCATCATGACGAATTAAAATGGCAAGATTGCCCCCTGTATAATTATAACCGGTGCTGAATTGGATTGGTGGCCCCCAACTGCTAGCTCCACCTGCGGGATAATCATTTACATTTATAGTAAGGCTTCCCGAACGGACTTGTGTCTGTGCCCCGGATTCATTCTCTGCATAAAAATTGGTAGAATTCTGCACGAGTACAGATTTACCCATATAAATATCATAATTAGGGTAAATGGTCGTAGCTGTAGGCCATGGCTCCGTTACTGTGGCACTGGATCTGAATGCAATACCTGTTATATTTTGGTTCAACATATTACTGATCAGTGTTGAATCTATCAGCAATTGACAAGATCTTCCTGCGTTGGCTAACGGTCCTGTGAAGTTGGCTGTGTTTACAACTGTGGTGTCGTAAGCAGGAGGGACCACAGCCGTAGACTGCGCGTAATGTAGTGATGGCAAGGCCATGAGTGCGAAAATAAAAGAGGTAAATCTTGTGTTCATACTTGTGTTTTTATGGGTTGACTTTTGGTTTTTGAAGCAACTGTTTCTGGGTTGCCTAATGGGTAGAGGGGCAAATGTAATATATTAAATTGTCAAATTATAGGTTCTAAAACAAAAGTTATCAGCACAAATACCTGACGCTCAATAAAGACGTCAAAGAATCATAATCAATTGTATCATAATTGTATACGCATATTAGAATTAATGAAAAATATAATTATTTTTATTATTGATTACAATTATTGAGGACCCAATTTTCCAGCCATTTTCTCAGGCAAATCATTAAAATTTATACCCTTAAATAACGTAAAATATGAAAAAGCTATTCTTTGTATTAACTTTTAGTCTGCAATATCTGGCCCTGAGTGCCCAGAAAATTGAAAACCTCTACGATGAAAACCCTGGCCCGTTCCAGACTGACACCATTACAACTTTTGAATTCTACACCGATGAAGACTTTAACCCGCTATTATTATTTCCAAAAGCGAGCGATCAAAACTATACGATGGGTTTAGGCTTTGGATTTTCAAGTTTGAAGTTCAAGTCTTGGTTTGTATTCAAACCCATAACGACCTTAGACAATTTAATTATAGGCAAAAAAATAACAAGAGGATTTAGCACCACAGAATTGGCACCTTCCATATCTATTAATGGAGCGGCATTTACGCCGGATAGTTTAAGGGCGGTCGATCCAGTTCCAAACGACCGACCCTATGCCTTCTTATTGGCTTTGTCAACCAAGAGGGGATACATTGATAATGATAGAGATATTGTTTACAAAACAGAACTTAATATTGGTGCATTTGGTCTTGACATTGGAAAGTGGGTTCAGACGGGTATTCACAAAAGTATGAATGACAATAATACTAAAAATCCATACAATCCTGAAGGTTGGCATAACCAGATAGGGAAAGGATTTGCACCGACTTTTCTGTATGCTTTAGGAATAGATAAATTAATCGAATCACAATCTATTAATGCAAGATCGAACAGATCATATTTTGACATGAAACTTGGTGGTGCGGGATCTATGGGATATTATACGCAACTACAGGCTGCGGCATCTTTCAGGTTTGGCTTACTAGATTCACGGAACTGGGTACGAGACTTCAATCCCTTAGGCAACATGAATAAAGGACTTGGTAGGAAAAATAGAAACTTACTTGCAAGCCAAAGTCAAAAGCAACAATTTGAGATTTACATGTTTGCAGCAGGAAGACCCACATTTATGGCATACAATGCCATGTTGAACGGAACAATATTGGGTAACTCAATCCATACACTTTCGTGGAAAGAAACGAGGCATTTCATTATGGAATGGAATACTGGAATTGCTACACACATACCATTAAACGATAGAAATTGTGCGCTGGATGTATCTTGGATAATAAATGCGGGTAGAACGTCAGAGATCAACACAGATCTGGCCAGGGCGCACTATTGGGGAGGAATTTATTTAGCAGCCTCATGGTAATGCTATCGAAAGAAATTCTATTTTTGTTTACAACAAAAGGAAAATATGGAAGAACTATTGAAACAAATCAGCGAAGAGTTCGATGCATTCAAAGAAGATGCAGAACTACAGGTAGGAAAAGGTAACAAAGCAGCGGGCACTAGAGCGCGCAAAAGCACACTGGCCTTGGAAAAACTATTAAAGTTATACAGAAAAGTCTCTTTAGAAGAAAGCAAAAAATAGTATTACTAACCCAGCATACTAAAGCCCTCTGACTGGAGGGCTTTTCTTATATTATTCAGGAAATACTGTCTTCACAATGGCAGCCGCCAGATCACCGGACATCGACATCTTATTGTCATGTTTATTTACCCAAATATCATCAGCGTTCTTTACCAGACGATATTCGGTGTTATACATAACTATAGCTATTTCATTCGGGCTTTTGCTCAGGAGGCTAAAAAAGAACTCCATATTATCCTTCTTGGCGGTCAGTCTTTCACTCATCTTTTTAGGCTGCAAATTACACCAAATCTGACGTTTGATTAGCTAAAATTATTGGACCATTTGAGTAGCTTATTAGGAATACATGATGAAAACCAATCCACTACTTTTCATATCATCTAAAAATTAAAAGCCACTTTTATTACGCAATTTTCGCCAGTCGCCCTGGCACAGCAAAAAATTCCCCCATAAACGCATCCCGCTTGCAGCGAAATCCATTATTGCGTTGCTTTTTGCCTTAGCCCTTTCAACTGGCGGTGATGGCTCCATAATTCAATTTTTAATTTTTTAATCGATGATTATGGAAAAGAGCAATGAGTTTGATGTGAATCACGTTTCGGAGGTGGAGTTAATCTATAGAAGCCCTGTTAAGCCTTCGCAGAGACCGGTCGTGAAAAGTTCGAAAGCTGCATACGATCTATTTATGACAAGCTGGGATCAAGGTAAAATCGAATTGCAGGAACATTTTAAAGTACTGCTGTTGAACAGAGCCTGCAGGGTGCTGGGCATATTTACATTGTCAGAAGGTGGAATGGAGTCGACTGTGATAGACAAGAAACTATTATTCGCGACGATATTGAAATCTAATGCAAGCAAAATCATTCTTGCGCATAATCACCCTGCTGGAGGATTAGTGCCAAGTGTCGCTGATGTAACATTGACGAAGGCGCTGGTATTGGGAGCAAAAACCCTTGATATAAAAATAGAAGACCACCTTATAGTGACCAGGGAAGGTTATTATTCTTTTACCGATAACGGCATCAGTCTAAATTTTATATAATGATTTCAGATAATTACGCCGTGAATAAAAGGCATCGCTGATTAGTGATGCCTTTTATATTATTCAGAAACTCCTTTTACTGCGTCATAGCACCTGAAACACCAATTTCAAAATTCTACCGAATAATATTTCACTGCCAATTGCGTTCGAACCCTATTTTTAAGATTGGCGGCAGCATATTTCCAGAGCGCAAGACTCGAAGCACGGCAAAGCGCCACGGGAACTGCTGTTTTGTTTTACCTATGAATCAATAATAATTTTAAGAGTAATTACTTAATCTGCATCTTTTACATACAAATCCCAAATCTTACACGTTCAATACTTTATGAAAAATCCGCTAGCAGAATTTTTTTAAAAAAACCGGGTATAGGTCAGGCAATTATGCCCATAAAAAGTGATTTATATCATTTTAATTTTTTCAAATCGTTAGTAATTTTGTTACATGTCGGGGCTGAGACGCTGTGAAGAAGATTAAATAGGGGAAGCAATAGAAATGACTTTACATTATGCAACTGATCGTAGATTATGACAATTTTTTTCTGCCGGCTGACAACCTGGATAAGGCCAAGGAATTTTACCAGAAGAAACTTGGATTAGAAACAAAGTTCGACTTTTCAGATAAAGGTATGACTGCCTTTAAAGTCGGAGATAATGAACCCGCCATTATCCTGAGCAATATGCCACAGGCCACGCCGACCATATGGTTCAAGGTAGATCGTGTACTGGATGCCTATCACACCCTGATGCAAAAAGGAGTTACTTTTCTAAGTGAGCCTTTTGAGATAATGACAGGTCTCGCAGTAGAGTTTAATGACCCTTTCGGCAATAAACTGGGATTAACAGATTATTCGAAGACACCGGAAGGTAAATAGCATTTGGATTGCTTTCCGTAATAGCGGAGACAGATATTAGACAAATAGAATATTAGATCACTAATACAAAAAGCCCTCCCGACAGTTAATCTAAGAATAGAAAAATTGAGGGAGGGTAGTATGAACTATTTATATATCTATTGGCTACTATGTTTAACTAATCGCTTAGAGATATTGTACAATAATCCTAAACGTTAGATTATTCCTGCCTTTCATATGCAACACTGACTATGCCATCCGATACTCCCAGTATAGCTGAAGATCACCCTTCATAAGGAGTAGCGAACCATGACCCAGTTCCGGGCGCGCTTTAGCTTATGATCCTCTTTATTCCGAAATAAAGATCTGTAATATAAACAGCGCCATTACAAGTAATATGGATTACCAAAAATGGCTCGCTAAAAAATGAATTACTTTGACAAAAGTATCCATCTATATTTAGTATTTAAGATCAGTTGGGCAAAAAAATTTGCGTCTTTTCTCTCCAATAAAGCCTAAATTACAATTTGTTCAAAATCGTCGTTATCATTGAAAATTCTTATGATTGTTGGCTCCCTTTTTCTTTCTATAATTGTACTATCGATTAGTTCCATTACCACAGATGCATCTCTTGGAGATTGTCTCCTAATGTTCTCCTGTAAAAGATTCACATAGTCGAAACCATCATAATGATAAGCAGTTCTAACTATGGAAATCAGTAGAGCTGCATATACTTCTTTACTTATCAAACTCAGTCCTAAGAGTGTTGCATTTACCCAAGCTTGTATATCATCATTAGATAGGAGAGCTGCAAATGTAAATGCTAAAAATGCAGAATGATTATCTTTATTGTCAGCTTGTTGAACTCCTAAATTGTACCATGCTAAATCGTTCAATAAATCAAGCTCTATAGCCTCACTAAAGTTTTTTTCTTGCACGCATTGATTAGAGGCACACGTATCTCGTACTTGATTTTGCGGATATCCAGCGTCAAATAATGATTGTAGGCAAGAATGCCAAAGCTGCCACTCTTCTATATCAACATCATCATTATTAACTTGTTCTTTTAAGAAAGTGTCGATCAAATTTAATGAAGTATCATACTTCCCTAAATACAAAAGAGAGTGCGCCCATAGTGCTTTAGCATAAGGATAGTCGGTATTCAATTGAATAGCCTTTTCATAAAATTTGCTGGCGAAGTAATATTTCTGAAGCAAGAATAAAACGCCAGCTAATTCGTAATAATAATAAGCTTTGTTTTTGTAATTACTGTTGTATTTCCGTGCTTCAAGATAATTTTCTAAGGCTTGCTCCATTCTATTTTCATTGCGATAAAAATTACCCAGATTGTAGAGTCCTGTAGCAATCCAAATGTTATATTTTCTCCCTCGTGCGATGTCCAGTTGAATTTTTAAAAATTCTTCAATTGCATCAGCATGTTGATTTGTCCTTTTATTTACCAATAACAATATTTGTGTAGTAATTTCTATGATATTGTCATCTGTGTTTTTTCTAGAGTATTCATTTAATATTTCCAGGACTTCTGACGATCTGTCGCCAGCAAGGAGATGTGGTAAAAGGCCAATTAAAAATTCTTTGTAACACATAATAATAGAAAGAAGACCATTCTCAAAAATGATCTGCTCTCCCATATTGTTTTTCCCAATATCATACAGTGTATGACAGACGGTAATTAGAATATATTTTGTAAGTTTTTCAATGTGTTCTGCTTCAATATCATCAAATGTTAAAGACATTGATGCTAATGCTAAATCCACAAAACTTGTTAGCACAAAATTATCACCAACTTTTATGTGTAACGATGACTCCTTAGGATCCGATTTTAGAATGAAATATTTTGATTGGGAACTTAGGCATTGCTTTACTATGGAAACATTAGAATAAGGGATTTCTTCAATGTTGTCATATTCTAGTCGAAGTATTGACGTTCGTATTGGAAATTTCACCATCCCTCTTTTGATGAAATTCTGGCTTTCTAAATAAGATCTTATAATCAGATTTGTATCTTCATTCCATAATTCACTCTCATGGAATTGTACGCCCAAACTTTTTGTAGACTTTCCATTAATTCGGATGCTTTTTGCCCATTTTACAAATTGAGCCTGCCTCAAAGATGAATATCTGACAATTAAGACAGGAATATCATAATCTATAAACTGACGGATTTTATCCTTTTTGAAATTGATTTTTTTAATTAATTCTTCGTCGGTCTCATCGGTACCTTTTAGTTGCACCCAGAATACTAAACCTGTAGTAGTTCCATTATCATTAAAGATTTCAACTTCACAATCGATTCCGTAATCATCTGTTTTATCTCGACATACCCAAAATTCAGGTAGAGACTTTTTGAAAAACAATCTTGATTCGTCTTCTAGCATATGGTTTCTTATTCTTTTCGCCATGTAATCTATTTTATTGAAATTCATGTTGCAGATATACCTCTGCAAATCTCGCTTATTAGCTTATGGGTGTTTTTTTTAAAATATTGGAAACCCACGAATAGGAATAACATACCGATCATACCGAAAATAAAATGAAGCAGGTTAAATGATCTCAACATAATCAACTGAACAATAATCCATCCACTGGAACATGCCTTGCAGAATGAGCCAGTACCCGGCATCTCGGCTAGTTCTTGCAACCTTCCACAGCACAAACAAGCTAGAGATACCATTAAATAGTACCAAGATAATACCAGGTACCAGAAAGGTGTCAAATGGCCTCTGCTTCAGGATTGATGTATGTAGTCCCATGGACAGGCCTATCGGATTTTTAATGAAAAGCAAACCTGAAACAATTGAAGATAGCCCATTCACCAGTAGTAAAATCAATATCCCAAATTGAGTAAGTGCTTTCTTTTTCATGGGTTATTCTATTAGGCAAAAGATAAAATTTATTAGTCGATAAAGAGGCATTTTTTACCTCACACCCGACTAAGAATTTATAATAGCTCATTTGTATACTTCGCGAAAATATCGAACTTATAATGACAGTATTGCCTAATATGAGCATCGTAGCGTTTTAAGCATTTCATTATCTCTATTGGTGTCGACATGGTTTTATACCCATGTCCACCATCCGATTCTACAAATTTTGTGCGATAGCGTTTTATGTTTATTGATCCCTCATCGTTTAGATATTCCTTACTCTCAAGTAACAGACATATAGTTGTTTCTTCATCAAATTCCAAAATATACTTTGCAGGGAGTAATTCTGAAAAAGTATTTGTACTGTCTATTTTATTACAATCGCGCATGGCAATGTTCTTTGATAAAATAGAAATATATTTTTCGAGAGTAGCTCCCTTGTCGACCTTATAGTTGGACTGTTTATTTTCGAAAGCTAAAATTAATTGATGACGGAATTCATCAATTTGATCTATTGTGAATTCACTAGGATTAATTTCTAAGTCTGACGCAAGGCTTATCAACTCTTTATAATCGTATGTTTCAATGTTTAATTCAGTCTTCTCATTTTTTGTCGCCTTCTGAGAATATATTTCATGAATTTCGCTTCCGTAATTATCATTAAGCAAAACATAAAATTGAAACGTGCTAAATAGTTCTACATAACAGAATAATGAGAAAGTTCCAGTTTCATTAGCTGAGGTAAATAGGATTAAGGTATGGGATGGAAAAGTATCTTCTATAAGATGTCTACTATTTTCATATGCAAGATCAAATACCCCAATTGGAAAATATGGGAATACATTGCCAGTATCAATTAGCTTGTTATTCTGTAGGTCGAGCGTTCTTACGAGATCTACTCGAGAAACCCCATTTAGATATGCAAATTCTGTTGCAATTTTAATAAAGCCAAGTGACCATTTCTGATTGAAATCTGAAACGCCCTCACTAAAATTTAGTGATACTAAATCGTCGTAATCAAATTCCGTCACCTCTTGTATTTTATAATTTTCGTAGTCTGAATTTTTAGTTATTAATTCCTTAATTTTAGCCTTTCGAAATCCTTTCATTGCTTCGACTCTGGCATACAAAGTAATAGTTTTTAGCCGATCACAAATCTTGTGGTCTGGCTTTTTGGGTATAACTTTATTATGGGTATATAGAATTTTTTGATTTGAAGGAATGTGTAAACCATTAATACGATTTTTTGATTTACCGTTTCTTTCCTTATTAATTACTGGCTTCATTTTTTCAGTAAACGAAGACAAGATATTTAGGAAATCCACATCGATAGCCACATTTAGATCGCTGCCACATGATTCACAGAGAATTGTGTCACTTTTCAGTCTTCCACCTATAGCATTTTGTATAATGTGCTCCTTATGTCTGATTTTGAAGTCATTTCCTCCATTATTGGACATGTTCAGGCTTCCAGTTCTGTCAATCATTTGTTTGCCGCACAGTAAGCACACATTTTCTAATTCGTTTCTCATTTATTTATGTTTTTATGATTATATAAATTGATGAGTTAAAAGTTGATTCATTGTGAAAATTTTAACATATTTTTTTCACGATTATTATTGCTAATTTTTCTATTTGTATTGTTGAAAAAGATAATGTGATTGTTTTGTGTGTTATAATAAACGTATGTGTATAGTGTTGATTTTTATATCATTGTGAGTTTCATATGTTGGTTATATAAATATGACTTAGAGTTGGTTTAATAGTATTTTGTAACAAACAATAAAGTGACAATTTTCAGATTGGAGCTAAATCAATATTATCAAACTATTACGCAAATTTGAGAAATGTTTCGGTACCTTGTATTGTAAAAATTTATCTATTCGTCATCCTGCAGATTATTATCTTCATTTTGATATTTCGCTAAAATAATTAGGGCATTATCAATTTCTTGATTAATCATATTTAATACTTTCTTGTCAATCTTATCCTTTTGCGAATTTTCCAGTTCCAGATTTACTTTTGATTTTAACAACGATAAAAAGGAACTATCTTGAAATAGAGATTCAGCACTGTGTGGTTTATAACGATGCCTTATATAATAAGAAAATGAGACAATCTGTGAATTCGGTAATTTCAAAATGAAATCAGCAGTTTCTTCTTCTGGGAAATAAGATAGATATGGTATAAAGCTCGTACTACTATTCATAACCTTGCTTTCCTCTAAAAAGCGATCATAATGCTCCTTAAAATCTAAAAATTCATCCTGCCAGTGCTTCATAATGTTTTTTTCGTGCAACTTATCATTGACTGAAAGAATCTCATTTTTAATATCAATGAGAAAATTTTTAAATTCAGTATCATAAGGTATTCCCAATCTTAATTCAGCATTTGGATATTCTACAAATTTGTCAATGTTAGCATGTATACTATTAATGAAATCCTCTTTCAAAGTTTCAAGGTCAAATTCGAGTAGATTTTCAAATCTTGTGGCATAATGAAAAGCTGTTATGTACTGATCCAATTGAACATCACCATTTTTAATATATTCTATCAAATTTTCAGTCTTTTCTCTATATTCGACTTCGCTGTAGTTAACACAGCTCCAGTAACTAAGGTCCATTATTAATTGTTGAGATGCGGGAACTTGATTATTTGTTATTCTCAAGTAACCTTCTATATCATATGCATAATTTTCCTTTGTAAATTCATCTTTACCAAGGATATAGACTAGTACGGAAAAGATGAAATTTTTTTCTATCTGGACATTCTTAAAATACTTATTACTAAACACCTCTCCGTATGATTTGTCTTTCGTTTCCTCGTCATCAAAAATCATAGAATTGAGATTGGATCCAAAATCATTTGTGTACAACTCTTGTATTTCGGCAATGTTATGTTCAGTAAGATTTCCCAATTTATATTCAATTGATATAGGTAGCGTAAAGCTTAGTAGCTGCTTTTTTAATTTGTCGACATAGGAACTGACTTCTGGATTTTCCTCAAAGTATTCAGAAGCTGTCTTGAAGACGACTTTAAAATGCTCAAGAAAAAATAGTAGATTCCTCAAATTATAGTCAGCATAATCAATGGCATTTACTATTTCCTGCTGATGAGCTTTTAGAAATTCAGAATACGCAGGTTCTACTAATTTGTAGTTCGTATCCACGATTTGATCGAAGGCTCGGTTAGTGTCTGGCAAAAAAGGAATTGTTATTCCAATAACTTTTTCCCTTAATGTCGAATACAAATCTTCACCTTTTTCATTAACTTCTTTCCTTAATAAATCTTCATTTGCTATCATGATAATTTTGGCTCCAAGATTTTCAACCAGGTTGTTAATGTAGCCGTAAACCTCGCTAAGGTCTAGCGACTTGTTTTTTCGGTCAATATCATCTATACAGATTAGAAGATTTTCAAACCCACTTTTTTTTGAATCTACTTCTAGTGTATCAATAAAGTCCTCAATATTTACACTAAAGAATTGCCCAACACTTTTTAAAATTCCTTTGGAGACCTTTGCAGTCTTACTTTTAAACCATGGGTAAATCTCAAGAAAGAGCGCTCTCTGGATGTCTTCAATACTTTTAACGCCAAATAGGGAGACGTGTATGGTTTTATAGTTTTTGGGTTTTGTGTCACTTTTATTTTCCTCTTTGTCAGATCCTTGGATAGGAATTTCCTCTATTTTAGGAAAAACTACTGTTTTTAGAAAATGTGTTTTTCCTATGCCATACTCGCCACTAAGTATAATTGCATAGTTGGATTTGACTTGTAGATATTGAATAATCCGGCCTGTAATATTCTCATTCATATATTTGGTTTTCTACAAATATAGACGATTTAATGAGTTATTTATTTGTGGGAATATATTTATTAGGCATTGATCATCAGTATTATACGGGCGTATTATACAACAATCCTAAACGTCAGATTAATACGACCTGTCATAGGCATTGCCGACTTAGCTATCCGATGCTCCCAGTATCGCTGAAGATCACCTTTCATAAGGAGCAGCGAACCATGCCCCAGCTCCAGACTGTGCTTGATCTGATGATTGTTTTTATGGCGAAAATCAAAAGCACGGACCTGGCCGAAACTGACTGAAGCAATCTCTGTTTTCAGTCCCGGTACCGTATCCTTATCACTATGCCAGGCTACAGAGTCATTCCCATCACGGTAGTAGTTTAGCAGTACACTGCTGAATTGCACACCCGTTTTCGCCTCCACACAAGATTTGATGGCCAGAAGTTCAGGTGTCCACTCCAGTGCAACGCTTTCAGACTCTTCCTTCCCTTTACCATACCACGCCGATAGCCGTGGGCGGATCACCATCTTATCATACATCTTCATTTCCCGCTGTTCCCAGGGTACTGTATTCATCAGAATCTGATAGTAAGCATCACTTTCTGCCCTGCTGAAAAAGTACGGGTGATAATCCATTAGCTCAACAGGCAGTTTATATAATTCCGCATCCTCAAACAGCTTCATTTGCTCCATAGCTCACAATTAACTTTTAAACCCTGCAGAACTTCCTTTTAATCCCCTGATCTCCCGGAGGATTACAGAAAGATCGGTTACCGCTTCCGGCATTTCTTTACTGGTATAAGCATAGAATTTCCAGACCTCTATCACATCGGCAGCTTCGACAGTATAGGCTGCATAGTCTGTATTCAGAGATTCCAGCAGTACGTTGCCATCATCCTGAAATGTCATCAGCTTAAATACGAAATCCTGACCTTTCAATATAACAATAGCCGGTGTGCCTGCTTTGAGACTGGTCCAGTCTTCTACGAATTGACCTGTAATATCCGATCCATCCGGAATAGGGAGCATAGATTCCCCGCTGATCGGAAAAATCCGGAAGGTACCCTGTTTGGGAATATGGGGTAGCCTGTATTTAGGCAGCTCGGCAATATATTCGGGATCGGAGTAACCACCATCAGAATAGCCGGCCTTTGCTTTGACCGGTACATACTGCGTTTGCTCCGTATTCGTTGCATCTACACTTATGGCCAACACACGAAGATTGCCTCCTTTCAGATAAACATCATTGCCCGATTGCAGTTCCCGCAATTTAAGCTCACCTAATTTACTCAGGTCTACTTTCAGTAAACTATCAATGCTGATCTTAAAGTAATTGGAGAGATTAATATAATCCTCCGGCTGCGGCGATTTGGTGTGACCCGATTCCAGTGCAGCTACTTTTGGCCTTGATAAATTTATTTTTTTTGAAAGCTCTTCCTGGCTCATTTTATTGCGTTCCCGAAGGAATTTAAGGTTTGCAGCGAAAAAAATATTTTGCTCCTTCATTTTATATTGATACTTTAATAAACAAGTAATTGATACAAATTGTATCAAAAGTACATAAAATGTTTTGATTATGCTGGGGTTAGATAAAAAAGATATTGTCAGGGAGCTACGGGAGCAGCTTCTGGCGATACAGGGATTCAAACGCAGCGTCATAGGTCAGGATGTACCGGATTTTGGATTGAATGCTATGGCACCGGCATTTCCCTTTGGAGTATTGCCGCTGGGAGCGGTGCATGAGTTCATTAGTCCGACGTCGGCATGTGCAACCGCAGCAAATGGATTTGTGGCCGGCTTGCTATCTACATTGATGACAAATGATATGTCCTGTCTCTGGGTGAGCACGAAGCGGAGTCTGTTTCCTGCAGGTTTAACTTATTTCGGTATCCAGCCGCATAGAATAGTTTTTATAGATGTCAGAACTGATAGAGAAGCCCTATGGGTGATGGAACAGGCATTGAAGTGCAATGCGCTGGTTGCGGTAGTAGCTGAACTGGGCGAACTATCCTTTGCACAGTCCCAGCGCCTGCAATTGGCTGTAGAAGATAGTAAGGTTACCGGTTTTCTGCATAGAAAAAGACCGAGAAGAGAAAATACGCTGGCTTGTGTATCCCGCTGGAAGATCAGACCGATAGCAAGCCATACCGCCGGCAATATGCCGGGTGTGGGTATACCGGTATGGGAGGTCCGTTTGGAGAAGATCAGGAACGGTAAGCCGGGTACCTGGTATTTTGGTTGGAAGGATGGAGCTTTTATTTCCATCAAACCTCAGGATGCAACAGTAATTAAAGTACCTAAAATCGAGCGTTATGCCTAGGCGTTACTTAGCGATATGGTTGCCTTACCTAGCTACAGATAGATTGATAAAGATTGATCCCGATCTAAAGGACAAGCCGTTTGTATTAGCTGCAACAGAGAAGGGGCGTATGGTCATTAAGGCATCAAGCCCCAAAGCTATGCAGGAGGGTATTGCTGTCGGAAAGGTACTTGCAGATGCCCGTGCGATAATGCCCGCATTACAGGAGTTTGATTACGAACCGGAGGTTCTTTCCTCCGTATTGGAAGCTTTGGCAGAATGGTGTATGCGGTTTTCGCCGATTGCTGCTGTAGATGGTACTGACGGGATTATATTGGATGTCTCCGGCTGTCCGCACCTTTGGGGTGGGGAAGAGCCGTATTTGCAAGCCATAACAGCACGTATGGCGCAGGGTGGTTATCATATAAAGGCTGCAATAGCAGACACCATTGGAACGGCTTGGGCCGTGGCGCGTTATAGTGCTGAACCGGCTATCGTAGAAATAGGCAAGCACAGTGAGGCTTTAACGGTCTTGCCGCCCGAAGCCTTGCGATTAGAGTCTGCTGTAGTACAGCGTATGCAGAAACTTGGCTTTCGGACCATCGGCCAGTTCATGAATATGCCGAAGTCAACGCTGAGGCGACGATTTGGAGATTCGCTGATACAGCGCTTAGGTCAGGCGCTCGGTTCGCACCCCGAAATCCTGAAGCCGGTATGTCCTATTGAACCCTATCTGGAAAGGCTAGTTTGTTTAGAGCCGATCTGTACAGCTACCGGTATCGAAATTGCGTTACGCCATCTACTGGAACAGCTTTGCAAAAGACTGGAACAGGAAGGCAAGGGGATTCGTACTGCTGTTTTCAAGGGTTACCGTATTGACGGCAATGTGCAGCAGATCAGTATCGGTACGAGCAGGGCATCAGGCTCGGAAAGACATCTGTTCCGCTTGTTTGAATTGAAGATCGCAACGATCGAGCCGGCCCTGGGTATAGAGCTTTTTGTGCTGGAAGCACCATTGGTCGAGGAACTGGGTGATCTACAGGATAAGCTCTGGGATACCAAAGGTGATCAGAGTAAAGTAGCGGAGCTGTTGGATAACATAGCTGGTAAGGTAGGTATGCAGGCCATCCATCGTTACCTACCGGCAGAGCAGCATTGGCCGGAGCGGTCCATAATAGAAACAGGTTCGCTCGATCAGATGCCGGCAACTCCGTGGCCTCAGGATAAATGGAGACCATTGCACCTCTTGGAGAAGCCCGAGCCGATTGATGTGATGGTGCCTTTGCCGGATTATCCACCCATATTGTTTACGCATAAGGGGAAGGTATTTAATCTGACCAAAGCCGATGGGCCGGAAAGGATAGAGCAGGAGTGGTGGGCAGCTGATGGGCAGCCCAGGGATTACTACAGGGTTGAAGATGCGAAAGGTGCACGCTACTGGCTTTTCCGCGCAGGGCATTATGCCGATGGCGACGTGCAGTGGTTTTTACATGGCTTTTTTGCTTAACAATAAAATGAATAGTGATGATGGAATATGCAGAATTACAGGTGACCAGCAATTTTTCGTTTCTTCGGGGCGGTTCGCATCCTGAAGAGATCGTAGAGTCAGCTATTGAACTCGGGTATAAAGCTATCGCAATAGCAGACTATAATACCCTGGCGGGTATCGTACGGGCACACAAGACCGCAAGAGGAAAAGATATCCGTTTTATTCCGGCATGCAGGCTAGATTTGCTGGATGGATATCCGCTATTGGCCTATCCGACCAACAGGGAGGCCTACAGTAGGCTTTCAGCACTGCTGACCAAAGGCAATCTGCGTGCAGAAAAAGGCGACTGTCATCTTTATAAGTCCGATGTGTACAATCATGCTAAAGACATCAAATTTGTCATTATACCGCCCGCTGTGCTCGACCGTAATTTTGAATTTGATATCACATTCATAAAAGCCCTGGAAGAGTATAAAGCAGCTTTTGGAAACAACCTATACTTAGCAGCTTCTTTTCTGTACAGCGGTGATGACCAGAAGAAGCTATATCGACTGGCACAGCTGGAAGAGCAGTTCCGTGTTCCTATGGTGGCGGTAAACGATGTTCATTACCACAGTCCGGAGCGGAGGCCCTTACAGGATGTACTCACCTGCATTCGCGAAAAATGTACGATTAGCACTGCCGGCTTTCGCATTCATGCCAATGCCGAGCGCTACCTAAAGCCGATTGACGAGATGCACCGTCTGTTCCGCCAATACCCGCATGCAATTACGAATACACTGTCGATCGTAGACGCCTGTACCTTTTCATTGGATGAACTGAAATACATTTATCCCGAAGAAATTGTATCCGAAGGGCGCACGCCAATGGAAGAGCTGGTTTACCTGACATGGAAAGGCGCGCGCGAAATGTTCGGCGATGAATTGGACCGGAAGATAAAGGAGACCATTGAAATGGAACTGGCCTTTATCGAGCGAAGAAATTATGCATCCTATTTTCTGACCGTGTACGATCTGGTTCGTTTTGCCAGGCAGCGTGATATCCTCTGCCAGGGCCGCGGCTCTGCAGCCAATTCAGTTGTCTGTTTCTGCCTGGGTATTACTTCGGTCAATCCTTCTAAATTCAAACTACTCTTTGCACGCTTTATGTCAGATGCACGGAATGAGCCACCGGATATTGATGTCGATTTCGAGCACGAACGACGGGAAGAGGTAATGCAGTATATCTACAGTAAGTACGGGCGTGATCGGGCCGGTATTGTAGCAACAGTTACACAGGTGCACTGGAAGGGCGCCGTCCGCGACGTCGGGAAGGCAATGGGTCTTTCTGTTGATGCGGTCGATAAGCTGGCCAAGTCGGCATACGAGTTTACTGAAGACTGGTATTCCGGCAAAGGAGCACCTACATCGGCAGGCTTCGATGCCAATGATCCCTATCTGAGAAAGGTTCTAGAGCTGACGCACGAATATATTTCCTTTCCCCGCCAGCTCGGGCAGCACACCGGAGGTTTTGTGATTACGCAGAATAAACTGTACGACCTATGTCCGATCATCAACGCACGGATGCAGGATCGCACCAATATTGAGTGGAACAAGGATGACGTGGAAACGTTAGGATTTCTAAAGGTCGATGTACTGGCATTGGGCATGTTGACATGCATCCGCAAGGGTTTTGACTTGATCAAACAACATTATAACCGGAACCTCACATTGGCAACTATTCCGCAGGATGATTCGAAGGTGTATGATATGATCAGCCATGCGGATACATTAGGTGTCTTCCAGATCGAAAGCCGCGCACAGATGTCTATGCTGCCCCGACTGAAGCCTCGGAATTTCTACGATCTGGTAATTGAAGTAGCCATTGTAAGGCCCGGCCCAATTCAAGGGGATATGGTCCATCCCTATCTTCGACGTCGCAACAACGAGGAACCGGTCGAGTACCCTTCACAGGAGCTGGAAGATATCTTGGGCAGGACGCTGGGAGTACCCCTGTTCCAAGAGCAAGCGATGGAGATCGCTATCGTGGCAGCTGGCTTCACACCTACGGAAGCAGATGGACTGCGTAGGAGTATGGCAACCTTTAAAGCACCCAAAGGGCAGGTTACAACCTGGCGCAAGAAGTTGGTGGACGGCATGGTAAACAGGGGATATGAGCAGGATTTTGCAGAACGGGTGTTCAAGCAACTGGAAGGATTCGGTAGCTACGGCTTTCCCGAAAGCCACGCCGCAAGCTTTGCACTGCTGGTCTATATATCTTCCTGGATCAAATGCTACTATCCCGATGTATTTGCCGCTTCGTTGCTCAACAGCCAGCCCATGGGCTTCTATTCGCCGGCACAGATTGTGATCGATGCACGTCGGCATGGGGTTGAGGTCAGGCCGGTCGATATCAATTACTCCAGTTGGGACAACACACTGGAGGAAAAGTCAGGTAACTATTTTGCGTTACGTCTGGGCTTTAGACAGGTAAAAGGAATGCGTGAGGAAGATATACAGTCACTGATGGCAGGCAGGACAAAGTCATACCAGACAATCAACGAACTATTGAATGCACAGGTGAGCCCGGCAGCATTGGAGCGCTTGGCTGATGCCGATGCTTTTCGTTCCATTATGCTGGATCGGAGGGAAGCACTATGGCATGTGTCAGCCTTGGCAGATCACCCGACAGGAATGTTTCATGGACAGCCATCGGATACAGAGCACGAAGAGAAAGTTGAGCTTCCAGTGTTAACCGCAATGGAGCACGTAATGCAGGATTACGCAGCGACGACCTTATCGCTGAAAGCACATCCCGTTAGCTTCGCCAGACCAAAGCTGGATGCCTTAAATGTAATGCCGGCCGGTAGGTTGAATACCTTACAGGATGGCGCACTGGTGAAAGTCTGTGGATTGGTCACGGTCAGGCAACGACCCGGAACAGCCAAAGGCGTGCTTTTTATTACAATAGAAGACGAAACCGGCTTTGCAAATCTGGTCGTATTTGGCAAGACCTTTGAACATTTTCGCAAAGTTATCCTGCAATCACGCTTGCTGTTGGTTACTGGCCAGGTGCAGATCGAGGGTGAGGTGATCCATGTGATTTCACATTCCCTACACAACATGAACCACCTGATGCGTATAGAATCTGGCGTCCGGGACTTCGGGTCCGTAGACAAACCAACGAAGAAAGAAACAAAGAACCCAGATAGCCCGAAATCCATACAGGGAGAACTATTCCCATCCAGGGATTTTAAATAAATAAAATGTGCTGCGTATGCATGGAGATTCGCAAGTACAGATTGATAACTGAAAAAATATAGCATGGAATACGCTATCGTTGATATTGAAACTACAGGTGGGAATGCGCGTGGAAGCCGCATGACAGAAATAGCAATCCGTATACACAATGGCACGGAGGTTATTGACAGATTTGATACACTGATCAATCCAGAGAAGGATATCCCACTTGCCATTTTTGGACTGACCGGAATTGACAACAACATGGTGCGCGACGCACCAATATTTGGCGATATCGCACAGCAGGTATATACATTACTTGAGGGGCGTATCTTTGTTGCACATAACGTAAACTTTGACTATTCCTTTATTCGACACCAGCTGAGCGAGTGCGGCTATAAATGGACAGCAAAAAAATTATGTACGGTACGTACCGCTAAGAAAATCAAACCTGGTTTCAAATCTTATAGTTTAGGTCGGCTTTGTGATGATCTGGATATTCCGATTGCCAACAGGCACCGTGCCGGAGGCGATTGTGATGCAACTACTATACTTTTTTCCAAACTCTTGGAATGGGATGATGAAGGTATTATAAAGCAGATGATCAAAGTTACATCCAAAGATCAGCGTCTGCCACCCAATTTACCTGAAGAGCAATTTGAAGTACTGCCGGAACGGCCCGGTGTGTATTATTTTCACAATGCCAAAGGAAAGATTATTTACATCGGCAAAGCATTGAATATTAAGAAAAGGGTAGGCCAGCACTTTTCCGGTCACAATATCAATCCCCAGCGTCAGAACTTTCTTCGGGAAATACATTCCATCTCGTCAGTAATATGCGCAACAGAGCTGATGGCACTACTTTTGGAATGTGCCGAAATAAAGCAGCACTGGCCTGCACACAACAGAGCACTTAAAAAGTTCGAGCCAAAGTTTGGGCTGTTTGTGTATGAAGACCTGGCAGGATATAAGCGGATTGCAGTAGGTAAAGTTTCTAAATATGTAACTTGCTTTACCGTGGTAAACCGGGAGTATGAAGCTGTAAAGATGCTCAATGGTATTGTGGAGAAGTACGGTATCGACCGCAGACTTTGCAGATTCACAACAGCGAAACAGTCACGTCAGGAAATGTTGCAAACGATAGATACAACTCAACTGCCACCCCTTAATCAGCACAATGATTTAGTGGACGAAGCACTATATGCGCTGGATAGCAGCCTACCAACATTCGCAATTATGGATAAAGGGCGTGAAAGAGAAGAAAAGAGCTGCATATGGATGGAAAAAGGTAACTTTTATGGAATGGGCTACATCGAACAGGATAGCCAGATCCAGGATATATCGGATATTAAAGTAGGCTTGGACCGATACACCGGAAATTACTATATGAACCAATTAATTTTGAACTATGCACAAAAATATCCAAACAAGGTACATTTAAATAGTCTGTAAGCCCTATTTTTAAATGCCTAGGTCAAGAAATAGGCGTAAAATCAATTGAACTATCTCGAATTTTATTGGTTAACTTTATATATTCGGTATCATTTTAGATATAAAGCATAATCAAAAAATCTTTCACAACAATTTATATGCAGAACATACAGGATAAGGTAGCTTACATAACCGGAGGAACAAAAGGTATAGGTTTTGGAATAGCAAAAGCCCTAATCGAAGCAGGTGTCAAGGTGGCCATATCAGGAAGAAACATACAGGATGTGGAAAAGGCTACGCAAGAGCTGGGCAACCAAAATGTGTTAGCCATTCAGGCTGATGTAAAGAACTTCGAAAACGAGGTGCAAGCCGTTGATCAGATATTGCAAAAATTCGGAAAGCTGGATATAGTCGTTGCCAATGCAGGTTTAGGGAAATTTGCACCCGTAGATGAATTGACTCTTGAAGATTGGAATGCGATGATTGACACCAACCTGACTGGTGCATTTCATACACTGAAAGCCACTGTAGAACAATTGAAACAAAACAAGGGATACTACATTTCAATCGCATCCTTGGCCGGAACAAACTTTTTTGCGAATGGAGCGGGTTACAATGCGTCTAAATTTGGGTTGGTAGGATTTACACAGGCTGCTATGCTTGACCTGCGTAACTACGATATAAAATGCACCACCATTATGCCGGGGTCGGTGACATCACACTTCAATGATCATGTACCGAATGAAGAAGATGGTTGGAAAATTCAGCCGGCCGATATTGGGCAGCTTATCGTTGACTTATTAAAAATGAATCCCAACGTCTTACCGAGCAAAATTGAAGTTCGTCCGACTAAAACAAAATAAAGAATATATGCCCCAGGACATTGTAAGTCTTGGGGCATTTTCAATAGCAGCTGTATTATCCGGAACGTAGAGAGCGTAACTTTTTTTAAATTAACATGGATACATTTTCGATAACAATAGAAACGCCTGCAGGCAGCAGGCAGAAATTCACCTATGATCCACTAAATGGACAGATGATGTTGAAGAAGCTGTTACCAGCGGGAATGGCATTCCCATACGACTTTGGTTTCTTGCCGGGTACAAAAGGCGAAGACGGTGATCCGTTGGACGTCATCGTGATTTCTGAATTTCCAACTTTCCCTGGCTGCTCGGTAGAGTGCCGGATCATTGGAGCTTTTGTTATCAGTCAAACAGAATCTGCCCAAAGCAGTAAATCAATACGCAATGACCGATTTATTGCGATTCCCGTTGAATCTGAGATTTATAGTAAAGTGGATACCATAAAAGATCTTCCTAAGCAAATTGTTACCGAATTGGAGGCTTTCTTTATTAACTATATGCAGCTGGAAGGGAAACGTATTACAGTAGAAAGACGCATATCCGCTAGCCAGTCAACTAAGCTAATCCAAAAGTGTAAAGACATCGGTACCAAGAAACTTCTTTTTGAAATCTTTGTACCATTGCATAATCAAGATGGAAAAAGTTTTCCCGACAGCCATTTCGATAAGTTACGCGACTTATTACTGGATAAATTTGGAGGCGTAACGGTTTATCACAGATCACCTGTAAAGGGTATTTGGCATGGCCATAACGATAGTGCTGAGGAGGACAAACTGATTATATTCGAGGTGATGACAGTTACTGCTGAAAAGGAGTTTTGGAATACCTTAAAATCTGACCTTGAGAAGCGATTTCAACAAGATGAAATCCTGATACGGGTATCACGAATAAGCATGGTATAATTTTTTTGTTATACCACGCTACATCTTCGCTAAAATACTTTTTAAATTAATTCCTCTGCCAAGAACCGGCTTGAATATATCGCCTTCGGATTGGACACGTTTCAGAGCATTCTCGATGGTAAAGTCATCCATCTTCAATCCCTTCCTTACTTCATCCCAATGTAGAGGCATGGATACAGTTGCTCCCGGCTTAGGCCTTACGCTGTAAGGAGCAGCCAGTGTGGCTCCCGGTCGATTCTGGAGATAATCAATATAAATCTTTCCTTTCCGCTTGCTCGTCATCCGCTCTATACTCGTGAAGTCAAATTGCTGATTGATCTGACTGGCGATAGCTTTCGCAAATAGCTGCGACTGATCATAGGTGTACTGGCTTCCAAGTGGAATATAGATATGGATACCGGTCGAACCGGAAGTTTTAGGATACGATCGCACCTTTATTTCTTCCAGGAACTCGTGGATCGCCTGTGCAACTTCGATAACCTGATCGAATGTATTACTCTTATCAGGGTCTAAATCCAATGCGCACCAGGTCGGATGATCGGGATGTTCTACAGTGCTGTTCCAGGGATTAACGTCAATCGCTCCCAGATTCGCCATATATAGAAGTGCTGCCTTATTCTGGCAAAGCATGTAATTCTTTTGCTCGTCGTCATCCTCTGACTTATAAGGAAACAATTCGACCCAATCCGGAACCTTATCTGTCATGTCTTTCTGGTAAAAGCTCTGCTTATCGATGCCGTTAGGAAAACGGTGAAGAGACATCGGGCGGTCCTTTAAATGCGGTAGGATGTACTTAGAAATTTCGGAATAGTAATCAATAAGTTCGCCTTTCGTAAAGCCGTCATCAGGCCATAGTACCTTATCTTGATTGGAAAACACAAGCTCCTTTCCTCCAACTTTAACGGCCTGCTTACTTTTATGCTGAACAACAACTTTTTTCGGCGCACTTCTTTTCTTTTGCGGACTGGATGATTCTTCTTCAACAATTTCCTCGGTCTCAACCTCGCGCTCTGCCTTAACCGAAGAAGCCTCTTTATCATCCCTCATCGCGATAAAAGCAGGATGCCGGAAAACACCATCAGGTGTAATCTCGGTATAGTGTACTTCACAAACGAGCTCAGGTTTTAACCAGACCACCTCTGCTTTGGGAGGGTTCGGACGGAATCGGGATGGCTTTTCGACGTTAGGTTTCTCATTGAATGCACTGGTTTTGCGGATAAGTGGTTCGAAGAGTTCGAGAAGTTCCTTTTGCTCCTTAGCTTTAAAACCTGTTCCTGCCTTACCTACATAAACAAACTTCTTACCTTCAAATACACCCAGCAGCAGAGAACTGAATGCTTTAGAGCTGCCTTCGTTTCGCGTATACCCACCGATGACGACTTCCTGCCGTTTTTGTGCTTTAATCTTGAGCCAGTCCTTCGAGCGGTCGCCAGCAACGTAAGTGCTATTTGATCGCTTGGCCATGATCCCTTCCAGTCCCATCTTTGATACCTGCTTAAATAGCGTCGTTCCGGCAACGTTCAGACTATCGCTTAACTTGATAGTTGGGTGATCTTTTGGGATTATTGCCTCAAGGATTGTCTTGCGCTCTGTCAAAGGTAGTCCCATCAGATTTTTACCTTTATACCATAGGATATCAAAAACATAGTACTGCAGCTGCCCATCTTCCTCATTCTTCCAGTTCTGGAGAATATTAAAACTAGGTAGACCATCCTTATCCATAGCAACCACCTCACCATCGACGACCATCTGGTCATCCCAATCTTCCAGCGCTTCCATCACGGGAAAGAACTTATCAGAAAAGGACTTTTCATTGCGCGATAATAGCATTGTCTTCTTTTCGTTCTTAAAGGTTAGTGCGCGGTAACCGTCCCATTTTACCTCATATTCCCAATCATCAGCATCGAACGGTTCGTCGACTAAGGTAGCCAACATGGGTTTGATAAATTTAGGAAAGGCTGCCTTTGGAGCATCAGCTAAGAGTTTATCCACAGCCTTATTAGCAACCGGCTTACGGACAGATTTAGATGCTGTTTTTTTAGGGGCAACAGCTTTTTTAGGAGTACCGGCCTTCTTTACCGATTTCTCAACAGCTTCTTTTGCCACATTTTTTTCACCAGCCTTTTCAATTTGCTCTAGCGTCTTTTTTGAAACTACAGATTTGTCCTTCGTGGTTATATCATTGTCGGAGGCGTACCGGTCTTTATGTTTGATCAACAGCCAGGCGTTTTCCTGACGGCCTTTCATTTTAACCAGAGCAAACTCACCTTTTAGCTTTTTGCCTTTAAGCAGAATTTTGATACTGCCAGATTTCCACTGCTTATACAGATCCTTTTCCGCCAGTTTTTTATTGGCAAATTCGCCAAGAGGCTCATATGTACCTTCGTCCCAGACAATCACAGTACCAGCGCCATAATTCCCCTTAGGTATAATACCCTCAAAGTCCTTATAGTCGTACGGATGGTCTTCGACCTCCATCGCCAACCTTTTATCTTCAGGATTGAGTGAGGGTCCTTTGGGTACAGCCCAGCTTTTCAGCACACCGTTTATTTCAAGACGGAAATCATAGTGTAGACGCGTAGCGTCGTGCTTCTGAACGACAAAGCGAAGCTGCTCAGTTTCAGGTTTTCCACCTACGGGTTCCGGAGTGTCTTTAAACGACCGCTTTTGTTTGTATAAAGTAAGTGCCATAGTATTCTCGTTTACATATAAAGAACATTTTATACACCGAAATAGTTGCAACGGTTCAGAATCCAACGCTTGCTGATTGGTTCGGAATTGCCCGTTAGCAACAGGTAGTTTACGTATATAAAGTTATGCCCATAAATGTATTTGTGCTCTTTATTACAGCTTAAAGTTAAGCTAATTTGTGATGGACTATCATTCGTCCTTTTTGATCTATTTTGGTCTATTCAGTTTTCTTGTAGATGTAATATCCGATGGTTGAACTCTGCCTTGTCCGCGCTTTCTATAAGAAAGTATGGATAAAATATACGTGAATCCTCCTTATTGATTGCTGAACATATAGTAGCCTCGAAATAGGAATTCGTGTGAATTGTCTAAAAAGTTTGGGGCCTTATTTGCATTTAACAGTTCTTTTTAATCTATGTATCCCAAATGCTCGTATTTATTTATATGTGCTTGGCGAGACGTTGCAAGTACGTTTTCTGTTATAAACACTAAGGGAGCGACCAAGCATATATTTATATTTTTATTAGCTTTTCTTGATATATCTTTACTTCAAAGAAAAAAAGAAATGAACAATCTAATTAAGAGTATATCCCTTTATTACAGACATTCCCGGCGTATCGGTGAAAGTCCGTATAGATGTTTAGAAAAAGCGTATTGCTGATTTTAACACTAAGGGAGCGACCGGGTAATTTATTATTTGGAAGCACATACTTTCTAATAAGAAAGCCATCCGTGAGGATGGCTTTTGTTTTTAAAATCTTGTGTTCGGGATAAGAATTCATTAATTCTGCCTGATTATAACCTCTTCATCTGCTAGGTGCAGTTCTTCGAAGCGTTCAATTGCTTCTATGATAGCAAGCGGATGGTCTTCGCGTAAAGAAACAAATGTGATATCTCCGATTAGCTCATCCATGCTCTGCTTTAGTGAAACATATGCATCTCAGCATGGCTCATAATTAAAGCTTGGTAACCTTCGTCGTCCAGATGACTTGGGAGCTCTAAAGTATTGCGCACACACATTTCTCATTCTATTTTAGACCGTTTTTATAGGCTGCAGTGGCCAGCTTTGCCTTAACCATACTCATTACAGTTTTGGCTTCCTCGTGACCTTTATTGACTGCTCTGGTAAGCCATTCCATAGCGTCTGTATATTTATTTGTTTTGTAGGCAACGTATCCTTTGTTGAATTCAATTTCGGTAACCGCATTTTGAAGCATGATAACAATTCCGGCTCTCGCTTCACGACTCATGGGCGCTGCGGTTTTGTAGCCCCTTGGTATACATTTTTGACATATTGCCCCTCGTTTCCGCTAGCAGTAACAAACCGACCGTATCCGCGAAACTGGCTTTGTAACCATTTCATGTGATCTCACATTCCCTGCACAACATGAACCACCTGATGCGTAGACTCCGGCGTCCGGGACTTCGGATCCGTAGACAAACCAACGAAGAAAGAAGCCAAGAATCCCGATACCCCAAAACCTATTCAGGGAGAATTATTCCCATCCAGGGATTTTAAGTAATTTCTGAATCTAAAAGTCCCATTTATAAATAGAGTAATGCATTCTAAGAATTGCATTCCCTACAGCTAGTGATTTTTAGGCTAGCTTTTATATCCTTCTATTTTTTAGTAGTAGTGTAAGCTTTATTGAAATAATATTATGTTTGTAATTATATTCTAACCTCTTACGAAATGAGTGTATCTATAGCTGGCCCCCAAGGCTACGAATATCAATATTTGTCGAGCATATACTTGATTCTTACTTACCTGTATGAAAATGGAAATGTAAAGGCATACATCGAAAAATCAAAGGGCCAAGACCTTACGTTAAAATTAGAAAATGACGAGACCGTAGAATTTCAATTCAAAAGCCGTTCGGACGATTTCGACCTCGCGTTTTTTTGCGAATGTTTAATGAATTTTGATCCCCGTTCATCCTCCATTAATATCCTAAGTAAGTTACATAACGAAAGTGTTTCAAAGTTTTATATCTGTACAAATTCAAGAATTACCGATGACGTAAATATATTAGGCGTTTTACGTAACGATGTGAATAACTCCAAGCATAAAGTTCATAAGCTAGAAGATGTTAAAAAGTTCAGATCTGAACTATTAAAGTGCTACCAGAATGAAAAAAAGGATCTAGGGCAAAAAAGGGGAGCTTTCGTTAAAAATCAAATATCTAAATTAAATAATTCAGATCTTAAAAAGATACTAAGCAAAGTTAATATCATTGAAGACTTATATGGGGAGAAGATTAATTTTAAACTAAAAGAGACGTTAGGCCTTTTAGAAGTTCCGTCCTCAAATTATACCACAGTTATTGGGATTTTGGACGATAGAATTAAAATGCACAGAGGAAATAATACAGATGTAATTGGAGATTTCGAAAAGACTATATCAGAAGTTAGACGAACGCTACCAATAATACATAAAAACTATCAAGAAAGACATATTGAGGATTTGCTGTTTTTGACTATCAGCAAACAAAGATATCTTCTGTTGACAGGGGAATCTTTCTCCGGAAAAACGCAGACAGCTAAGTTTATTTCCAGGAAATATTGTCTTCAAAATCCTGGTGCTACATTTAAAATAACTTCAAGCTTGGGCGAGGCTGAAAACTACCTTTTGGCAAATACGACAGAGCAAAGGGTATGTCTTTTAGAAGATCCTTTTGGGCAACCATTTTCTAAAGAAACTAATCATGACTATAGAAAGTTAGAGAACTTAATTGAATACGTATCCACCCAGAGCAATAAAAATTTATTGGTTACATGTAATTTAAACGTTCTAAAAAGAGTAACAAATATAGAAGTTATCAATAGGAATTGGAAAAATCTCACAGTAACTGATCGCAGTTTTTTGGTTAAACTTTGGCATTTACAAACAAAAAATCTACAAACATTAGATCCACATTTTGTCAAATCTGTACGTGACATTATAGATACTAGTGCGTCTGACCTATTGTTTCAACCTGGCCAACTTGAACATTTGGCAAACTTTGGGAATACACTAAGAGTTATTAATAAAGCTCAGATAGAAAAGTTGGCTACAGTAAATACAAAAGCTGTAGAAGAGCGAATCGTCGAAATGAATTTTTACGAGAAAAACTTAATGTATGTTTTTGCAATAACGTCCACTTGCATATCTGGAATTTCGATGCCTGATTTACGTTTTATACTTAATAATGAAGAAGATTTTCCTGGTATTAATTTTGATGAAAATGAGATGGTTACAATTGGTACTAACTTTGAAGAACAGGTGTTTATTCCCAAAAGTTATAAAGATCAAGCTGAGTTTTCAATAGAAAATCAAAGTTCGCTGGAAAGAATCCTAGATAATAAATTCATTGTACAGCAGGGTGGGCAATTCGTATTTTCTCACCCAATATTTGAGGGCGGTGCCAAAGAAAGGCTTCAAAGTGGTAATTCGGAAACTGTAAGAAGAATAATTAAATTTTTAAAAAATGGAATAGGATGTTTAAATATTCAAAGTGCTATAAATTCTGTTAGAAGTTTGTATATCCTGATGGATAATTTCACTGAAAAAGAAGAACGCAACTGTCTTATTGAGGTTGCTGTCTTCTGCCTTAAATCAACTTTTATAAATGTTAGAAGCGAAGTTCTGCTATTCTTAGTGAAATTCTATGCAGAATTAAATAAGGAATCTCAAAAATTGGTGAATGATAAACTTCGACAAGGATCATACGACGTAGCCAGTATAATATGGTTCGGGTTAATTCCCGTTATTCCTGAAAATGGCAGATTCAAGACATGGGGATCGCCTATAGATGATTGGAATACTGGTGAAAATCTTTGGAAACATTACACATTGGGGCAGGAACAGTGGACTGCTCCGCAAGCTTGGAACGCAATCAAGTATTTAGAAAATAAAAGTAGAACCGAGAAGAAGCGAATTGATTTGGATTTAAGGATCCTGAAACCATTTTTATTGTATAATGAACAGTTTATTGTAGAAACCGCATCTTACTTATTTGCAGCGAGCTTAAATGATAATAATTACTGGCAGAACAAATATATTTTAATTGAAGATAGGCCGGCTGTTAGATTTGAGTTAATGAGAGGTTTGTTGAGAGCTTATCCATACTTTACAGACGAGAAATGCAAAGTTGATGTCGCCAATCAAATAAAAATTTTACTTGACAGTAGATTTGTTTCACTTAGAAGTATTGACCTTTTAACTCAGTTTAACTCAGGGCATACAAGCTACTCCTTTGACTGGATGTATGAAATTGAGGAATCTGCAGTAGAAGCTATGTGGTATTTGTGGCCAGAACTTTGTTCCATTATTTTTGAAAATTTACCTTCAAGAGTTAATATACATTACGAAAGATTTAAAAATGCTTTAGAAAATGCAATAGTTTCTGATTATGCCAAAATATTTGATTTTTTAACTACTTGGTGCAAATGGTTAGAAAAGCATCTACGCCCCAATCAAATACATGACACCAAAATGTCTGATGTATTTTTGTTCGCTCTTGCTTTCTACTTAAAGAAGCTTAAGGAAAGCCAGCGGTTAGAAGTTATTTTACAAGCACTACGAATTCCAAATTTAATATTTCATGCTAATCTAACAAGGATAATAATTTACAATTGGATTTCATTCTCATCAGAAGAACGAGAGCATTATTTTTCTGTTCTTAAAAATTCCTCAGAATTTAATCAAGCCATTATACTGACGGGTAAAAATTGTCCTGAAGCTTTTTTTAAATTATTTCTGGCAAATCATACGAGCTCGGTAGTCGAAAATGACTTTACTGTCATTGATGTAAAGAAATTGATGAATTGCTTAACTGTATTATACATTCACCCCACCTGTACTGATATTGAATATGGAAATTTTCCTCTTTGGAATAAAGCTTTGATCCAACTAGGAACAGATCTGTCAAGCCCCGTATTCAATATTGCGAGCTATGCATATATTTATTCCAAATTAATTTGTGATCGCTTTGAAATTTCAAATTGGCCTTCAGATCTTACTGTGAACAATTTGTTGTCTCAATGCACTTTGGAGCAAGGTAAGTACTTAGCCACTTGCATATTGGTAAATTTCGTACAGAATAATAGGTCATTTTATAGAATTATTAAGGCATTATTCGATGGTATACCAGAGGGTATTACCGACCAGGTTGGGTCTATTCTATTAGATAATATTGAGATTATTTCTTATCTAGAAATGAAAATCCCAAAAGAATTATTGAATAAGTATGTTTATCCATTTTTGAAAAATGAATATGCTATTCAGATGGTTTTGGATAATGAAATGGAAGCCTTAACTGCTGGACAAATTTTGGATTTTGTTCATCATGTTCTTGAGTCGAGCGATGAAGGCATTCGATACTATAATACAGTTCAATATTTGAGGAGCTATGTTGATCATCATTTTCCGGATCATGAGATAAACTGGGTTGAAGATCTATTTATGTCATTCATTAACAATGCCTCTAATATGAATGTTCAATTTGAAGTTGAATTTACAAAGAGTTTTGTTCCATGGTTTCCAAAAGAATTAAACTTTTAGATCGAGTAACGCTAACAATCTAGGTTTACCCATTTAAATACTTAATGCCAGATTGTAAGGGCATAAACGATGCTTCAGATTTTATAGGTATTGTTCTGATTTCAATAGTCTGCTATTTTAGATAGAAGCAGACATTGGATCTGTCGAGTATTTCAATATTAAATATGTTCTGCGAATCCTCATTCTTCTGGAAGATTCACAGGTTCTTTATCTGTCATTAAGTTTCATGTTTCTTTTGATTAAAGATACAGGTGTTAGTCAAATCGTTAAAAATTTGCTCTTATATCAAGCAGAGGGATATGAAGAATAGGTTTAAGAATGTATTGTCTTGTGTATGATGCGTTTATGTAGCGATCGTTTTCCTATTCTAATTCGTATAAGCGTTATTTTTGCATTCAGACCTAATTTTAAATCGTTTTGTCCTATGTCTCAAACCAACTTGTCAGATGCTGAAATATCCTTTGCAATCCATTCCCATAACGGAGGAGTAATACAATTTCGTAATTCGGATTTCTATGATTGCAGTTCTTTAGATACAATGCAATATGACGCTGTTCAGCTCAGTTTTTACAATTGTACTTTTAATAAAAAAGTGGTAATAAGCAATAAATGTTTTGAGAAGGGCGTGATATTTATTGACTGTGTATTCAATGCAGGGCTATATCTAAAAGAGATCTATTATAAGAACAGTATTTTCAGTAGTGCGATTACAATTAACAATTGCACTTCCAGAGGAGATATTCATATCCATAACTGCAAACAGAATGAAATTAATATCAGTGTGACATGTGAAAAGGATTCCTTGGTCTTTAGTGAGAATAAATCTTTAAATAGTGTCCACATCCATCAAACCAAAGTTCGGAACTTAGCACTTATAAGTTCTGGAACGAAGAGGATTATAGTTGATAAATTAAATTGTAGCAATTTTCATTTTGGCGGCAATCTTTACAACGAATTTCAGATTATGGATTCAGATGTAAAATTTTCAATTAACTCCTTATTTAATTCTGAAAAGCTATTTGAAACATCAACCATAGCATATGACTTGATTTTTCAAAATAGCACAATTAGAGATTCCTTTATAACTATTGAACCAGACAACAAAAAAGTAAGGTTAGAATTTACTCATATTACTTTTTCTGGGCAGTGTAGAATTAATACGAAGACAGAGCCGTTAAGAAGGTTTGGCGAAAATGAAGACCAGGGAAGGCTATCTTACTATCTTCAGTTTACTAATAATAATTCCCAACAACCGATTTATATTGGGGGATTAACAGTTGGGGATAGGCATTCTGTGTCGATTCAAGCAAGAAAAGATAATAATGCTATTTATGAAATTATTGGTGCACAATTGCGGTCATTGGAGATGAACGGAGATTGGTCGAACACATACTTAAATGTTGATAGAATCAAGATTTTAAAAGGTTTGGCATTTTGCAACTTTATTGGCAATGAAAAGTCGAAAATTTCTACCATTTCTACGGCAAGTGAAAGTGCGGAATTGATCCTAATTAATTCAGATTTTAGTAAAACAATCTTTTCAAATATTGATTTTGAAAAGTTTAAAAAAGTGATATTTAAATCGACCCAGATTCGTAATGCAGTTCTCAATAATATAATTTGGTTTAAACATGAGCAGATCGAATTTTTGGATATTAAAAGGGGCAGTCTGGAATATATAATTGAAAGTCGACAACTATACCAACAGCTAAAGCAGTCAGCAGAAAAAAATGACGATAAGCATACTGCCTTATATTTTCATTCAATGGAGGAAAAGTTTCATTTGAAGGAATTACTTAGGTCGACATCAAAATCATTACTAAAATCAAAGCTCATGGCAGAGGTTATTCGTCTTTTATTAAAATGGACTAATGACTTCGGAAATAACTGGCTTAGGCCAATTCTCTGTTTATTGATTTTATCCCTTTTTTCTTCGATATTACTTTCATTAGTTTCTTTTTCTAATGAGGTTGAATTGTCAATTTATAACCAGTTATTCTTATTTGTTCAATTAATCAATCCAACACATTCCTTAAAGGAAATTGTAGAAAATAGCAACGGTACCGTTAAGCTGGGATTTGGAACTTACTTAATTGACATTCTTCACAAAGCCCTGACTACATTTTTAATCTTTCAGACAATTACCGCTTTCAGAAGACAGCATACTTGATATTGTTTGATCAGAGTGTGAATTTGAATGGAATTTGAATTAAATAATTTATTCAAAAAAGGTTATGTATTTAAACTTTTGTAAATTACATGTGTTTTTAAATTGAAAACCAATAATCAAATATGGAAACATTCCAAAAATTAACAGTAGAGCTACCTTTAGACAAGGTAGAATTATTTTATGACTATTTATCCCAAAAGATAAACAATTCACAGGATTGGAGCTTAAGAAATGACTTGGCGGCTAACTTTATTAAGAATTCATTTACTAAATCGAAGTATGTAATTACTGCAGAGAGTAATGAGTTTTTGCTCGGAAATAGAACTATTAGAGGTGTTGTTTGGTTATGGAATGATCAGAATGTTTTTAAGGTCAATAACATTATTCCATCGGGTAGTGTCAGGAATTTAGAAACTAATGAATATAATTATATCTTAGGTGAATTCAAACGCGATTTCATTGATAATGTACCCAATAATCTTGAAGCCAAGGTTAATCTCACTAATGCTTCTAAGCTAATTGAAGATACTATAGGCGAAGATGGTTTGGCTGCGTTAAAGTCATTTTCGGATGGAGCGAATAAAACAACAGGTAATACAAATCCTTATGATTTTCAAAGGTGGTGCGAGTTTATATTTATTATTTACAGAACTGAAACTTCATTGAGCTCCACCGAACTGGAGAAATGGCTTATCGAAAATGGATGGGATGATGAAATGGCATTAAAACTATCATTGGAATTTGATTATTCAATTGAATTATTAGGGAAATATGAGCAAAGTAGATAATCCTCACATAGTTTCTATCTTAAATTTTGTTCAAACCATTTATCAGCCTGTTCCAAAAGCTTTATTGTTTTGGGATACATGTGCCCTATTGGATATTCTTAGACTGCCATATCGAAATGGTTCAGTAGAGTCATTTAGAATCCTTAATAAGATAAGAGTCTTGATTCAGAGCGACGAGCTTTTTTCAGTAGCATCTTCATTGACCATAAAGGAATTTAATGAGCACGAAGGAACAATTATTGCGGAAACTCAGAAATCATTAGAGCTTACAGACCAGTATCATAGTACTTGCATTGATATCGCAAATGATGTGTATGGTGCTACATATATTTCAGAACCAAGTCGAAATAAGGGTCTTGTAAATGTTTTCGAAGGTTTAGCTGATACTATTCTATCCAAGACTTATTTTATTGATACCCCAGAGGTGGCAAATTTGGCTCTGAATAGAATCGCTGATAAATTACCTCCAGCATCCAAAAAGAATGAATTTAAGGATTGTGTTATATGGGAAACAATCTTAAAGTTGTCAAGAGATATAAACCCCATAGACGCTCAGAACAATCAAATATTTTTTACGGTTAACACTGCTGACTTTTTTGATAAAGGGAGAACGCCAATGCACTTCTACAATCATTTGCTCGCCGAGGCGGCAATGTCGAATCTGGTTTGCTGTAGCACTCTTTCGGAAGTTGATTCGAAATTGTAAATGCTTACTACTATGGAATTATCTTATTCAAACGAACCGTGGGCAAAAGACGCTTATACTGCATATGAATATTTGGTTGATCATATGGGGCGCGATAATTGGATTGAACGTCGACAAAAAATCGTCAAATATTTTCAGGACCAGACTAAAGTTGGGTTCACGGAGAAAGATATACTAAATGGTGATATGAAGATGATGTTTTCTCCGATTGCCGTTTACAGTGATTGGATTGCTTGGTATATGTTCTTAGTTGAATGCCTAATTCAACGACCCTCTAGTGGTGATGCTGTTCAGGGGGCTCGAATTTTTCCCTTTTTCTCTAGAATCGGCAAGGATCTAGATTCTATAAAGCAGATTACTGGTATAGATAAAAGGATTGATGAATTGTTAAGTGAGAGAGATAATCACCCAGATTCTTCTCTTTTTGAGATTCTTGTCGCCAATCTCTATAAAACACAGGGATGGGATGTACAGTTTATTCCTGAGAACGTAGGATTTAAAACCCCTGATTTTAGTATTTCGAAAGGCGATGCTTTTTTTGAAGTTGAATGCAAAAGAATGCAGAAAGTTCCTAAGTATTCTGAGGATGAAAGGATATTATGGCAGAATAGGTCAAGACACTTGGTCTCATTATTGAAAAATATAAATTACTCTTGTTATATCGATTTTAATTTTAAAGTTCCATTAGAAGATACAGATGAGAGAATTTTGATAACATTGTTTTATATGTATTTAGCCAAGTTCGGCGGGGGGAAAGTGGGGACAATTCTGTCTGATCAAATTGATATGGCGGTTAAACCAATCTACATTCATAAAGTTAATGAGATTCTAGCAAAGAAGGATATTAAGATGTTTTCACCTGAAATGGTTCAAGCGTTGATTGGTAAATATCAAAGCGGCAGTAACTGTAGCTTTGCGACGGATTTTGTTGAAGGTTCTAAATTAGGTATCGAAGATGGCTTAGATGTATTAAATGTATTTTGTTCGAAGATATCAAAAGCGTATGTCTTTAAATGGGAATCCACTTCTGAGTATTCAATTGATAAAAAAGCTAGGGATGTCAAACATCATATACATAAAGCATTTACACAGCTTTCCAATAGTAAAGATGGCATTATCCATGTGGGATACGAGACCTTAGATGGTCCAATAGTCGAAAGAAGAAGATTTGAGAGGATTGAAAAGACGGTACAAAATTTTGATTTTAAAGACAAACGGGTGAAGGCTATATATTGTCATGCACTTCAGCTTCTGCCCGAATATGAAAACTTTAATTGGGCTGAAACAAATTGTTATTTCCAAAAAGACAATGCACCTACCTTAGAAAACTTAATGTTATTTACTCCAGACGTTGAAAGTAAAAATGATCCACATTGGGAGCAGGATATTAGAAATAGACCCGGCTCAATGTAACTTAAAAAGATTTAATTGTAGTAAAGATCTCGACTGATATCTCTTACATTAAACCGATCAAAGAATTCTTTAAACTGAGCGGCATTCTGGCAATATAAAAGCCTTCAAAGTTATGGATGGATTACTGTATTTTTAATAAATTTTGTTCATAAAATACAGATATTCCAGTGTTGTAGAGCAATATAAAGGAAATTGCTTTTGTTATTTACTTAATAGCCATTTTAATTCCTGGACTGACGGTTTTGTTCAGGTAGAAGATACTTGCCTTTGTTTTTTTATTCTTGAAATGGTATTTGTGTGTTATTTGTGTGAAGCTTTAGCGGTTTTTTCCTTACACGATGGATGATAAGAATAGAGAGCGGATCTTAGGTTAAACAGTTTAAACAAATCTAAAAGTCATTAATTGTACATGTTGAAAAATGGATAATTACTATAATTTATTAATAGCCTAAAAAAAGAACATGGTAAATATTGAAATTATTGACAGTGATACTGTTAGGGGGTTAGTTTATGATTCTTTAAAATTTGCAGAAGAAAAATTTGGACCTCGTTACGGAAATTATGAATATGGAGGACACGATTTCTGGACTCATAATCCTTGTTTGAATTATCCCACTGGTGGAGTTGTTACAATTCTACTAAATAACTGTGCTAGAGATTCTGCTAAAGAGTTAGTAATGCAGGTATCCCATGAGAGTTGTCATCTCTTATACGCTACAGGAAAGAATGGAACAAATGTTTTAGAAGAGGGGCTTTCAACTTATTCCTCAATAGAATATTTCAAAAAATATTTTATTGACGATGATTATGCAATTATAACAACTAGAGCTCATGAAAATTACCATGAAGCATATATTTTGGTTGAAGAATTATTGAAAGTAGACTCAGATGCAATAAAGAAAATCCGATTATCAAAGCCGATTATTTCACAGGTTGAGCTTCAAGATTTAAAAGATTTAAATTTAAGCATTCCTGAAGAGAGTCTATTAAGGCTTGTGATGCCCTTCGAATATTGATTGTGCTGAGATAATACATAGGTTTTAGTTGTAGAAGCCATTAATATAAATATGCCTAACGGATACTTTTCTGCTAGGCTTTTTCATTGTTAGCAGATTTAAAGCCATTTATTTTTATCGAATACCTTTCCTCCAATCCCAAGGAGCAATTACATTGGGTTCTTGCCAAAGACCAAGCTTTTTCATTTTAGCCTCATTTTCGTATCCAGCCCAGATGGGGTTTTTATCGAACGATTTATAGTGCCAGGCTAATCCCGCTTTGAGTAGGCTTTCGTTAAGATTGAAGCTGTCGGCGACAATAACAATGCCGACTATACGTTGATATCGGTCGATATCTTTTCGCTGAACGACAACTTTACCGCTTGATAAAAATTTTCCTGTAAACTCTTTCGCTACTTTACTATAGGGCTGTCCATTTTCAGGGCAGTCTATACCATACAATCTTATGCGAACCTGTTTATTGTCCGTTGTTAGCAGCGTGAAGGAATCGCCGTCAGCTATACGCACAACTTTGCCCGAAAGTGTTTGCGCATGAATTGTAATGGAGTAGAATAGACTAAGTAGGAACAACAAGTACTTCATGCTGCAAATGTAAAGTTATTGTTTTGTTTGTGATGTGGAGTGTTCTCTTTTTATCCTAAGTCGAAAAGGGACAAAAGAGCAGCTAAAGTAGTGTGACACTCAGACGGTAGGCCATGCCAAAAGACTACGGCATAAACGGCTGCCTCCCCATAGGGTCCCCTCCAATTATTCCGTTTCCTTTTGTCTTCCGATGTGCCACACTCTGTCTTTGCTTTCTTTTTCCCCTTTTTCTTTTGGAAAAAATGCGGTTTTGCTGATGCTGAATTGCGGGGATTGGAAGCTTAACAAGATTGTATAACATTTTAGATCAATTCGACATGAACATTATCGGAAGATTAACACGGAATGCAGAAATCCGTACAACTGCAAATGACAGACAGCTGGTAAGTTTTACTGTTGCGGAGAACGACTCGTACAAGAGCAAAAGCGGAGAGCGCGTAAAACTCACAACCTATTTTGACTGTGCCTATGGATCAGTACCAATGTTGCCAAAATCCTTACAAAAGGTACTATGGTGGAACTGACCGGAAGGGTGGAAGCGCGTGCCTGGAGCGATAGCGAAGGTAATACCCGTACCGGTTTGAATTTCAACACAGCAACAATCAAGGTACATGGTGGAGGAGAGCGTCCTGCGGAAGACCCAAAGCAAGATAATCCTGTAACGGCTAAAGGCAAAGGTTCTCGAAACGCTAAACAGCAGCAGGATGACGACCTGCCTTTCTAATCACCTCAATAACGCATTGTAAACTTTTATATTTTATACTATGGGACATAATCTGAATTTAAACACTAGAACTGGAAAATATTCATTTTTCTCTGTTAAAGAAAAGGCATGGCATAATCTCGGCCAGATAGTGGACAAGCATCCGACCAGCGCAGAAGCGATAAGACATGCCGGACTGGACTATGAAGTGGTGAAGACGCCACTCTACACCAAAGGGTCGGCACTTTTGGAAACCACTGAAGGTATCGAAGTTGGAGACTCGGAGCTCTGTGTTCCGGATTACTTTGCCAACGTACGTACAGACAATAATGCCGTGCTTGGTGTTGTTGGTAAGGATTATCAGATACTTCAGAACAATGAAGCTTTTGAATTTTTCGACGGTATTGTCGGCGGCGGGCATGGTATCCTTTATGAGACTGCTGGAGCATTGGGCAGCGGTGAGCGCATATTTATCACAGCGAAACTACCTGGTTACATCAGGGTTGGTGATGGTGATGATGTTACCGAGAAATATATCTTCCTGACTACTTCGCATGATGGATCGGGGAGTATAACTGCAGCATTTACACCCATTAGGATAGTCTGTCAGAACACCTTGAATGCTTCCCTGAGAAATATGTCCAATGTTGTACGGATAAAACATACCTCCGGTGCTAAGCAGCGCTTTGCAGATGCGCAAAAGCTGATGGGAATTGCAAATACCATGAGCGATAATCTGGAAGGAATGTTCAATCAATGGACAAAAATAAGAATAACCGATGCTGATGTCAGGAAGCTGATCCAGATGGCATTATGCCCGAACGATGAAACGCTTTCCCTGATTAAAAAAGGAGCAGTGGATCAGACCTCTGCGATTTTCAGAAATACGGTGGATGACGCATTTGCCTATGCGATGATGAGTGACACGCAACAGATGGAGACGACAAAAGGTACGCTGTTCGGAGCCTACAATGCAGTTACCGGTTATTACCAGAACGTATGCAACTTCAAGACGGAGGAGAAAAAGTTGACCTCAATAGTAATGGGTGGTCATGCCCAGAGGAGATCACAGAAAGCGTTCGAACTCTGTACTGATTTTTCCGCTGACGGTAATGCAATTTTTCAATTCAACTAATTCACTTAAGGGGGGTAGCTCTATAGGGCTGCCTGCCTTCTAAAATTTATGATCATGAGAGCATTAAATGAAATGACTAATGTAGAAAAGGCTTACCTGTTGGCAAAGCTATTCCCGGAGCGATTGAAAGACCTGGTTGAATTTCAGATCAGAGAAGCAGCGTTGCATCGCAAAAATGAACAATATATCCGTGGATTATGGACAGACACATTGGTAACCGCTGATTTCTGGTTCGGTCTGGTGGAACGCACGGAAGACATTATGCAGAAAATGAAATCTTCATTGCCTAAAAGCCAACGGATATATTCGGATCAGCTTTATGACGGATACAATGCCATATTCTCCATGCACTGCCTGATAACTTTTGCTGGTACACCGGAGTGCGGAGCACAGCTTAGACAAGCTATTCATCTACTGTTCGGTGAGCAGAAACTATTTAACCTCGAAATGTATAGATCATGATGACAGTAATAGATATGAACGGCTGCAGTCTTCAAGTGACAGACTTGGAACAGGCAATTGCCCAGATGCATGAATTCAAAGATTTACAGCACGATGATCCGGTTATCTCTGAACAGGATAGATTTCGTCAGGTCTACTACAGGGATCTCTATGAAAAGCTGCTACAGCTTAAGGAGCAATTAAATAACACAATAAACGAATGAATTATGGAAACTAACTTTTTCTCTGTCCTCGCTGCTATTGGTGGCAAAGGCGACTGGACAATGCACATAAAAGCAGACGAGTCGGATAAGCTGACGGTGTCTATTCTATTTAAGAAAACCTGTGGCGACAACGCGGCAAAGATAATTCCACCGCTTATTTTTCCGGCCAAAGATACCGGTACACTGGATACCTTATTCTTCAAGGACCTTTCCTTAGCTATTCCCAAAGCTGACCAGGTGCTCAGTACGATGGAACACTATTTAAAGGAAGTAGAGCGTGCCGGTAAATCATCCAATGCACAACAGAAGAAGCCTGCAGCAGGTACATCTACGGTACCGAAACTCAGCAAGTATGAAGAAGCCATAAAGCTTGTCGACGAGTTGGAGAGCCAGGGCAAGTATCGGGAAGCATGGATGAAGGTTCCTGAACCATCGCAATATCCGGAGCATACAGATTTTCTCAGAAGCCGACGGGAAGCCTTATCGCGACATTTTGCGCCTGACCTTTTTGGAACTACTGCGGATTCTCCCGTCACCGAGAATGTTGAGGAAAGACCTGAGGTCGCTGATGAATCCGAATCAGATATGCCAGCTTCTGCAGATGGTCTGGATGAAGAACAGACAAATGAAACTGAATTGTAAACGATTTAAATGAAGAGATATGTTAATAGCAAATGAATTAAGGCGAGTATTTCTGTTCAAGGATAAAGAAACCGAAGTCAGGCTGCCTGATCCAAACAGTAACTATAGCCCGGAAACGGTGATGGACTTTTATGCAGCAACCTACGACATACTAACTACGGCCAAGCTAACAGGGCCGGTAATCAAGAATGACGAAATGCAGTACCGGTTTGAAAGTGTGGTGGGAACTAAAGGATAGAAATGAAGAACAATAAAAATAAAGCAATAGAAGGTGTAATGCCGACTATAAAAAATGCAGAATTATGGAAAAGATATCAGAAAATAGGAGAGTTGTGCGAAAGCTGGGAAAGGCGAAAAGATGCAGGCGAGGCAAAAGACCGAAGAGTTATGCAAACACCGATAGCGCTCTTGGGCGGCTAAGGTTTGCAGATTCCCGGTTTCTGCCATTAAGGAGAAAGGCGGTGCAATTTGGTGACAAGATGAGGGCGGATTTATTCCGCTCTCTTTCTTTTGCTGGCCATGTGGTCGGTATACAGTTTCCTGCTGATACTGTAGATGTGACATCGGATTATGAGATTGTCATCCGATTTGCTCAATTGGAACAGCGAATGAAGATGCTGAACCCCGACAATGAACTGCTGATTGTAGAGGATAATGGCCAATACAGTGTGGCGTGGAGACAGCACTATTGCACAGGAAGAACATTGTTCTATATTCCGGTGCTCTCTTTATATACACTATTGCGGACGAATCGAAGATCTGGGGAGCTACTCTTAGGCGTGGCCTGCTATCTTATTCGTCATGCCGGTATCCCTTATTACCGTGATCGAAGTACCTATGCCTATTATCAGTATGAGATGCTATACGAATGGCTTACTGATGATCCAGAAAGCTGGGGTGAAGATTCCCTACATTATAAGCTCAATGATCTAAATGCGGCCAATACCATAGGAGACATTATGGGCAGAAAGCTATGCAGCAAATATCCGTTAAGTCGATTAGAAGAACTTAGTAAGCTGATACCGGACGATCCCTTCGGGCAGAAATGCCGCTCACTCGCGGAAATGACATTACGCTTGATGAAGCAGTATCCTGATAGTTGTCTTTTTGAACATATGAGACCACCTTTTGATCGCGACGATTACGATGGCTGTATACAGCCCGACGAGTATTTTGCTTTCGTGTACGATACGGATACCTGGTCGGGCGATTCGCTCATTGAATCGGTAAGCAGCCAGTTAAGTGAATACGATTGCATCGCTGAGCCGGAAGCCCTTACTGTATTCGATCATAGCGATGTGCAGATCAGCTCTATAGATTATCAGATCAGGACCATTGAACTGATACGACAGCTCTGCATTCTCTTAAATTTTAATCCTTAAAAATTCCAATATGAAAAACGTAACAGAAAGACTAGGACAGTACTTTGTACCCCTCACAGCGCTATTGGTTTACCGGAGTAGAAATCCAGAGGCCGACACCTACATGGAAACTTACGATATAGATGAGCATGGATGTCCGACCAATGGTAGGCCGCTAACCTTAAAAGAATGCGCCGACCTGGGCGAGCAACTTTCCCAGGTGGAAGGTGTCAGTAATGGTTTCCTGAAGCTACAGGGGCTTATGCCTGAAAATTTGCTATATCTCGATCCGGCAAGAAGCGGATTTGCGGTATGGTATACCCAAGAAATGGAGCATACCTTACACTTCACAGAGTCTTTAGGCATTCCCTCAGGCACCTGCTGTATACCGCCGATGATCTGGAAGGCGAGCCGTGACAAGCTTTGGGTATATGCCTGGAGCGGGACAGATAAGCCGACCATCGAAACGAATTTATTCAAAGCGCCTTTCTTCAATATCTATTCCGACAATTCAGTATGTATGGGTACGGTAAAGCGAAATAGCCAGGCTGATAAAGGACTGGAAGACTTTATGCACAAATGGATGAAGTATTTTTTTAACAGCTATTTCAGCCATGCGCTGGGTGCATCTCCGGTTAAGACCAATATTGTTAACCTCTGGAAAGATCTATCCGGGACCGGCAAGCCATTCCCGATGAATGTATTAAATAAGGCGAATCTACAACTCAAAAATATTATAGGATGAATACGAATAACAGTCACAGAAAGGCGGTTCATTTTGCTGATCCATATCTACTTAATCCGACTAATCCGATCACGATAAACCTGATAGGCGCTGGTGGTACTGGATCGCATGTATTACAGGGACTGGCACGCATGAATCATGTATTACGGAGCTTGGATCATGCTGGATTTGATCTAAGGCTCTGGGATGATGACAAGGTTACAGAGTTTAATATCGGGAGACAGGATTTTTCGGAATCAGAAATCGGACTGTATAAAGCTGATGTACTGATCCATCGCTGTAACCGCAAGTACGGTACAGATTGGAAGACAATCAGCGAACGCTGCCGGAAAACAGAAGCTATTACGCACGATCAGCGGAAAGAAGCCAATATATACATCACCTGCGTGGATAATGTTGCATCACGTCTGGAGATAGATGAGCTATTGAAGCAGCTCCGTTACAACTACAGGGATGAAACCTACAGGCCGCTTTACTGGATGGACTTTGGAAACAGTAAAGATACCGGTCAGGTGATCTTGTCTACAATAGGGGAGATACAACAGCCAGCATCCGAACTGTACCGCCCTGTTGCATACCTACCAACAATCGTAGAAGAATTTGGAGATCTATTGATCCAATCAGAAGATGTAGACGATACACCATCTTGCTCTATAGCCGAAGCACTCGGCAAACAGGATTTGTTTATAAATTCTACGCTGGCGCAGATGGGTTGTGGGTTATTGTTTAATTTGATTAGGAATGCAATGACTTACAGCCGCGGAATGTTTGTAAATTTAGATTCGACTAGTGTAAGGCCAGTCAAATTTTGAACTTAAAATAAAAATCATGTATTATTCTTTTGTTATACATAATTATTTATTAAGTTAGATTTTTAAAAATCAATTACTTATGAAGACTTATAGGCCGTATTCTAACAAGTGTCTAAAAATTCTTTTACTCATATTATTTGTAGCGTGTGAACAAACTGCAAACTCTCAATGGTTGGAATGGGATTGTAGAGGTAATAGTTCAATAGAAGAATTCAGTACTTACTTGGACGATATGAAATCGCGAGGTTATGCACCGACAAATATTAATTTAATTGCTATTGCAGGCGAAACTAAAGTGTCGAGCATTTGGAAAAAGGCGAATATAAATGACTGGGCTTGTTGGTATGGTATGGATAAAAACGGCCTTGCTCGAAAAGCAAACGAATTCAAGGAGGTAGGGATGTGTCCCGTTGATATATCGGCTTATAAGGAATCAGGAACAATAAAGTACGCTGCCATATGGCAGAAGACGAATTACAAATGGATTTTAGAGTTAGAAATCCCCTCAAGCTTACTTGCAAATAAGATAACAGAATACGCAAGGCAAGGTTATTACCTTAAAGATGTTAATGGCATAGCGACTATCAATGGAATATTTTATGCCTGTTTATTTGATGGTGAAGCCAAAGGAATTCAAAAAATAAGTTATAATCTTCCAGAACAAGATTACCAGCGTGAATCAAATCAATTTTCAGAAGAAGGTTATTATCCTGTAGACGTAAATTACTTTAATGATTTTGGAGTTTTGAAGTGTAATGCTATATGGGTTAAATCAACAGACGACTGGGAAAGCAGAAGGGGATATAATGAAGTTGAGTTTCAAAATTTTTTGGATAAGAAAACAGATGAAGGATTCATACCGATTGACCTAGACCAATATTATTTAGATGGGATAGATTATTACGGTGCGACTCTTGTAAGACCAACTAGTACTCTACGATCTAGAAATCAAATGTCCATAAACGATCGTGAGATTATAAATACTTCCAGTAACGAAAACAAGACATTAAATATTCAGCCAGTTATGCAACAAACAGAAGTTTGGTGTTGGCTTGCTACTGGTGAAATGATATTAAAACATTATAATATCCCGTCAATCAATCCTAGGGGAAACTACCAATGTGGAATAATTGGATCTATTTTTCCAGGCAGTAATTGTAGTTATGATTGTTTTCAATGTGTAAGAGGGTCTGGGTCAAATGCGATGACCGTCAAAATGTTTAAGGATTATTCATGGATCGCAGGTAAGAAGGTATTTGAGTCAAATGAAGGGAAAGAACTAAATTTTGAGACAATAAAGGCGAATATACGGTCTGAGCGACCAATACTTTGTGGATTATCCCCAAATCATAGAATATATAACTATGGAGCAGAACATGTAGTTGTTTTAATTGGATATAAATTAATAGAAGGCATTCCATACGTTATCATAAATGACCCATTTCCATATCCCCGAATTAAAAACATTTATTTGAATGCTGGTGGGGTCGAATTAAATAATTTTCAATACCAAATATCTCTTAAGGCTTTTACCAATAACCTATTCTGGCACTGGTCTCTCTATAATATAGCTTTAAATTAGGCTACATTGAATGAGACCAAATACTTAAAACGCTGGTGATTTTTAGTTGAGTCAATATTTTTTTAGATTCCATTCGTTCGCCAAGATATAAAATTGAGCTCCGTTTTCAATCGCATCAATCCATATCAGATAGCGGCTGTAATGTTCCTGAAAGTTTAGTTCTCCGGTTACATTCCTTATAAATGTGCTAATGGTCTCCCGGCATTTAGATAAGATAGCTTTACGCACTTTATTGTCTTCAAAGTTGTGATCTTTCGACAAGAGAAGGGCAATGGGCATTTCAACATTGAATACGTTCTGGGAATCCTCATTCTTTCGGAAGAATCGCACAGCGGCTTGCGCTGCCGGTTTGATTAGTTCATAGTCTCCCGACTGTAGTAAGAGAAACAGTTGAAAGAGATAGGTATCTGTAAGGATATCCAAACGGATACTATGCTTCTGCTTTAGCTGTAGAATTCGTTCCCTGGCTTTGGATGCATGCTCCAGCTGGCCAATGCCCATATAGGATACCATAAGGTTGGCCAGGATTATCTGCCGGGCGTCAAACGGCATACTGTTACCTTCGGCAACAAGGCGCCTTTCTACCACTGAGATAAAATCCTGTAGCTCTTCACGCCGACCCATATAGTTCAGCACAATCATCTTATAGTTGGCATGGTAAGCAAACATAATACAGGAAAACGGCTTCGACTGCTGCAGCTTGTGTTCATCCATAAAGGCTTCTGCAAGTACGATCCCATTAAGCGTGTCATCAAACAGCCGTAGGCACACACTGGAGGTGATATGCTGAAATATCCCACTCAGGTAGTCGTTGGGCTGAATATTGTGGTTACTGAACTCAATTAACTTCTTACTGTGGGCGTAAGCCTGATGGTGTTCAAAAATCATCCAATAGTAGATCGCATAGATATAGTGCCGGTAGAACAGCGCGTTATTGCTCAGACAATCCTTTTCTGATGGCATCAATGGACTGGCAATAGTGGCCTGCTCCAGTATCTCCCTGTTCTTACCTTTCGCGTAGCCCATTTCTCTTTTGAGTGAGACGATGTGCGCGTAGATACCTTCCAGATCCATTTGCTGTGCAAATTTCTGCAGGATATCCCGTTCCTCAGCTTTGATCTCCATGATAGGTCGGGAAGGATGGGACAATACCAGGTTCAATCTTTTCTCCCAATCCAGTAGCTGCAGCATAAGCCCAAATTTCTCGTAACTGCGGGCAACTTTAAATGCCTTATGTAGCTCCAGTAATCCTTGCTCTGGCAGGCTATGCCGATAGAGCAATTCAACATTCGTAAGTTTATTTTGAATCAGTGTGTCGGTAGAAGAATCCTCGTTTAGATCCCGCAATGTGCGCAAAATATTGTTGTAAAGCCGTCGTTTTGCCGAAGTAATGGTGCTCGGCTGAACCGCTGATTCTATTTTGGATAGTTCACTTTCTTTATTTTCGTAAGCTTGGTATAAATCGTAATAGAGAGGCGGCTCTTTACTATCTTTTTCTTTGCCGAAAAGTAGTGTAAATCTTCTTTTCTCTTCCTTGTTCAGCGATGATACAAGTGCGCCGACATAATCTTTCTTCTTGTACATAAACGGCTAATTTAGTGCAATTTACTTCATTTCTATAGAATTTGGATAGTTCAGATTGGCTGTAAAATCGAATTTTTTGTTACATACATTGAAATTTATTTTGATAGGGATTGGAAGCTACACCTTCTTTCTAACCTTATAAATTTCTAAACTATGACAATCAATCGTTTTACAGCGTTCCTGCTATTTACTTTTCTGCTGATGGGAACGACCGCAATGGCCCGAAGAGCTTTCGTCGAGAACATCGGACAGGTTACAGACCAGTACCGGAATAAAAGACCGGACATCGTTGCAAAGTATGTACCAAATAATGGACTGAACATTTTTCTGTCGAAATCTGGGATTGTGTATCAGTGGTCAACTGACAGCATTCTGTACCGTATGGACGTGAATCTGCTTAACGCCAAAAAAAATCCGGTTATTACTTTTCAGGATCCCACAGCATTTAAAGAGCGCTACCATTTAGAATCAGTCAGAGGAGAGGCCAGATCATTCCGAAAAGTTACCTACCATGATATTTACCCTGCTATTGACTGGGTATTCTATTTCAATGCGGATGGAGAGCTTGAGCATGACTTTATTGTCAGGGAAGGTGCTGACCCGTCCGATATACAGCTAAACTATTTAGGGGCGGAAAACCTAACTGTCGATAAGGCCGGTTCCCTGATAGCAACCACTAAGTTCGGAAGCATTAAAGAGCCTGCTCCTTTCAGTTATGAGGCATACACCGGAAAGAAGATTCGCTCTTCATATAGCGTCAACAAAGATGTAGTCACATTCTTTGTTGATCCTTACCAAGGTAAATTGGTTATTGATCCGGTAATTGATTGGTCAAGCTATTTTGGTGGTTCCGAGTATGATGAAATTAGAGCGGTCAAAGTTGGCAAGGATGGTCAGGTCTATGCCGTAGGTTCTACCAATAGTACCACCAACATTGCCACTGTTGGTGCACACCTGACCTCCTTTCAGGGTGGCAGTAACGCCAGCGGCTCCGATGCCTTTATTGCCAAGTTTGATGCAGATGGCAACTGCCTCTGGTCAACGTATTATGGTGGGAGCAACATCGACCTCGGCTTTTCGCTGGCTGTTGATACAGCGGGCTACCTGTATATAGCAGGACGTACCAATAGTCAATCGGGTATCGCAACGACTGGAAGCCATCAATCCTTTAAAGCTGGTAATGCGTCTGGATACGATGCTTTTGTTGTAAAGTTTGATACAGCCGGTTTACCGCTTTGGGGAACGTACTTTGGTGGAAATTTCAATGAAGGTACGACGGGGTTAGCGATTAGTGCGGATAAGTACAATAATATCTATCTGGCAGGCAATACAAATAGCTCCAGCGGTTTGTCTACGCTAGGCGCTTTCCAGCAGACGAGGCCTGGTGGTGAAGAAGGATTTATAGCAAAGTTCAGCACAGCAGGAAATCTGAGGTGGGCGACCTACTTTGGTTCGAGTATGAACGACTTCGTCAATGCCATTACTACAGATACAGCGGGCGAGATCATTATAGCTGGTCATACCGCAGGTACGACTGGCTTAGCAACGGCCGGTACTCATCTGCAGACAGGTAACGGTGGAACTGATGGTTTTGTAGCAAAGTTCGATACAGCGGGCCAACGGATATGGGGGACGTATTACGGTGGAGCTGGGGTAGATGTAGTCAATGCTTTAACCATAGATAGTTCCAGTAATGCCATTTATCTGGCAGGCGCTACCAACAGTATCACGGGCATAGCTACGGCTACAGCGCACCAGAATACCATCGGTGGAACGAGCTGGGACGATGCCTTTATTGCAAAGCTGAATACGAATGGTACGCTGGATTGGGCAACCTATTATGGTGGTGACGGTGCGGATTACATATATGCGCTTCATGCAACCAGTTCGAAGCTATATGCGGCGGGTTTGACAACCAGTGCAAGTGGGATTTCAACGCCTGATGCTATTACAGCGCTGTACAACACTTCGCCGTCTGAGGGCGTATTGGCTATGTTCAGTTCTTCAGGGCAAAGGCTATGGGCGACTTACCTTGGTGGTGATGCTGCTGATGAATTCAGGGCAATGGCTGTTCGGGATACACAGGATGTGTTCATCGCAGGCAAGACCAACAGCGTTGCTGGATTGTCGACACAAAGTGCGCACCAGACTTCTTTTCAGGGTGTTCAGGACGGGCTGCTGATGCGGATCAGGATGTGCCAACTGCCTACTACGCCATTATCAATATCGGGTGAGATTACTGCTTGCGAGAATACTGTACAGGAGTATATTGTAGACGGATCGCTACATGCCGATTCTTTTATTTGGCTTTTACCAACCGGATGGACAGGCTTCAGCGCCACGGATACCTTAATGACGACAGTCGGAACAAATGCTGGAGAGATAAAGGTTGTTGCGGTGAACAATTGTGGACTAAGCGACACATTTTCGTTGAACGTTAGCGTAATTCCTGCTCCCACACCCGTAGTGAACAGAAGTGGAAATATCCTTAGCGTAACACAAACCTACCCATCCTATCAATGGTTGTTGAACGGAAATCCAATTGCTGGAGCCACTGATCCTACACTCATTGTTACGTCCAATGGTAACTATGCTATAGAGGTGGTTGGAGCAAATGGCTGTACTGGCAGCTCGAATACGATTGCCGTTGACAACTTTACATCTATAGAAACCCTGAGCAAGCTCGGCTTGCATGTATATCCAAATCCTTTCAGTGACCGGATCTTTATGGAATCCGTTCAGCCAATGAACATCGTCATGTTTGATATCTCCGGTAGGGTTGTAGCACGGCACAATATAGCTAAAGGAATCAACGCATTGGACGTATCTATACTGCCGGCTGGAAACTATGTACTTAACTTTTTTCATCCCCAGACACTGGAATTACTTGGCGCAACGACATTGGTTAAGCCGGCTCTGTAACTGCTAAATCCTTTTGTTATGAAGTATATTTTATTATTTACAGGCTGCATTATTGCTTTACTATTTGAATCGTTTGCACAAGGGGAGGACAATATCTGGCTATTCGGCAAAAACTATTCGTTGGATTTTAGCCAGAATCCTCCGCTTTTACGAGACGATAGGTATATCAACAACACGCTGATCGCAAACACCTCGTCCACCCTGATGCCGAACAACGAGCATTTCTATGATTTCGCACAGGCTGTCGCGGACGAGAATGGACAATTGCTATTTATTGTAAAGAAGCATGTCTACCGCAATACGGGACTAGGCTATACTGTTCCGGCGCCGAACATATTTGATCGGAACGAAGAGCCGATTGCAGGAACAGAATTTCTTTCCCCGTCCGATATGGAAGAGGACAGACCAATCATTGTTCCGGATCCGAACGATCCAAACAGATACTATATTTTCCATGTAAGAAATGGAGGGCTGCTCTATTGCTTGTTTGATATCTCGTTGAATAATGGAAGGGGAGATATAGTGCCAGGTCAGAAGAACGTTCTACATTATGGATACAACACACTTGTTGGCAGATCTATGGTGACTGTACAGGGTTGCGACGGTGTATGGTTAATCTTACGGCATAAAGTCGCAAATCAATTTCTGAGCTTTAAAGTTGATGCCAACGGTCTCGCTTCCGTACCGGTGATTTCTGAAATCGGCTCTATGGCCAATGGCGAGTATGCGTACTTAAATGAGTTTGTTGCTTCTCCCGATGGAAAGCAGATTGCGTTGGTTAAAGTTAAGGTGGATCATTTAAATCAGGCTGGGGGAGTTGAACTGTTTGACTTCGAGCGCTGTAACGGGAAGCTCAAAAACTCCCGCTTGTTCGAAACGGGGCAGCTAACATATGGTGTCGGGTTCTCACCAGATGGAAGCAAAATTTATGTAGCCTATTCGGACTCTAATCCGGTACTGACGCCAATGGCCTTTTGGTGGCGTGATCATAATTTGTATCAGTTTCATTTATCTGTAAATGATCTAACAGCTATTGTCAACAGCAAGACATTGATATTTACAAATCCCTACGTGCAGCAGGATCTGCCGTTCTGTCCATTGACCGCGCCATACTTGGGCTCTATAAGATCGGGTAAGGATGGAAAGCTGTATTTTACCAACGGTGCCCCGCGGGTATGCTCCGGAACCGGTGGTGTAGGCATGGCCCTGCATGTAATCAATAGTCCGAATCTGCCTGGTCTGGCCTGTAATCCGAGTATAAATGCCATATTTAATTCGGTGAACGGTATGTCCACGGGTAATCGTTCAAGCTCCAGAACGAACTTGCCTTACCCATTAGTCTCAGCGCCTACCACAGGACCGGATACGCAGTTTAACCAATCGGTTAGTCTGGCGGTTTGTTTTAAGAATGATACCATTCTTAAGGCCCCTCAAAATACCAGCTGTCTTTTATGGAGTACGGGTTCTACAGATACACAGATTGTAGTCAACGCATCAGGGCGCTATTGGCTGAGGTATGTCATCGGATGTGATGTGATAGTAGATTCTTTCGACGTCAATTTTACGGAGCTGCCCAAAGTTGAACTTGTCCAATATGGCTGCAACGGCTATATCCAATTTTCGGCTGGGGAGATCGGAGCCGAACCGTTTGGATTAAGTCTTCACAACAGCTTGGGTGGTAAGATATACGAAAGTGCTTCCCAGAGTCTGCACAGCGTTTATAATCTTACTGAAGGCTTCTATAACGTCAAACTGACGTCTGGAGTTGGATGCGATTCTACAATCTTGGTAGAATTGAAGGCCTACCCAGCAGCGACAATTATAGTAACTCCAGCCTCTGCAGAAATTAGGTTTGGAGAAGAGGTCATTCTGCAGGCTGATGGTGGTGATAGCTACATATGGACACCGGCGACAGGTTTGTCTTCAAGGATCGAGCAGATTGTAGTGGCAAAGCCAACCGAATCCATGAGGTATGAGGTCGTCGGAGTAAATCCCTACGGCTGTAGAGACTCGGCGGTTGTGCTAGTAGATGTCGTATATGACAAGACTATAAGATTGCCGAATGCTTTTACTCCTAACGGTGATGGATTGAACGATTTCTTTGAAGTTCCTGCCGGAGCATTTACCATCCGCAGATTCGAAATCTACAACCGCTACGGACAATTGGTGTTCTATGCAAAGGAAAATGAACATAGATGGGATGGAAGATTCAAAGGTGCTGATTGCCCAGCTGACGTATATTACTATAACCTGATCATTGATTTTCCAGATCAGACCAACGAGCTACTTAAAGGCGACGTCACACTACTCCGATAGTTTTTTCATGGTTAGCAATTAGAGGTGAGAAAAAGGCAGCATCCTTTCTAGGATACTGCCTCCACTATTTAACCCTACTATCACAAATTAAACTAACCGCCTTATTGGCAATAATTTCGGCTAAGCATACAGAAATCTACCCATGTATTTTGCAGCCAAGTATCGGAAGAGGACTGCAATGATCCACGATAATCCGGCTGATCGAAAAAGCCGCTTAGCATCGTATAGTTTGGTGCGTCCAGTTCCGTGTTTACTTCATCAACATATAGGTTCGGGAAAGTGCTGCACTTATCACCGCACAGACTGTTTTTGTAATACCCCGTTGCGTTAAATAAAAACTGATTGCCTGCCTGCGTACAATTCACATGAGCCGTGCCATCAATCCAGTTTTGCATGGTTCCAGCGGTCGGAATCAAACGACATCCATTGCCCGTTACCCAGTCCGAAGCTGGAGCGAAGTTTGCCGCGTATTGTGGGCTACCTAGGTCGTGTAAGGAGTTGTAGGAAAATATAAGCTGATCGGTAACTGCCTGTGTTTTGGCAACAATCGCAGCGCCATCAAGATACAGCCCATATTGACTGAAACCTTCGATTACAGAATTATAGATCTGCGCGCTTCCGTTTTCACGGATAACGATTCCTCGGTTGTAATCTCCATCACCAGTGCAATAGCTACCACCTAACAGACTGGCATTGGAGATCGTTGGGTAGGTGAACGGAGAGTTGTTCGTGCCGATAAGGTTGTTGCTGATATCCACCATGGCTACATTCGTCGCTGCCGTGGTTACATTATCTTTGAATCCTAAAATGCTCTGGATGTTTCCGCGGTAACCCTGGCTGATTGGGAACTCTATCCGCTCTGATTTGTAGCTGAATACTTCCTTGACACCTACAGTACCTCCATACATACCCAGCCCATCTTTCTGCGAATGGCTGATCTGAATATTCCGGATGGTCATACCACTGCCGATAGAGCCAAGAACAAGTGCACTTTCCGTAAGCCGGTCACCGGTTGACGAACCTTTACCGGCATAGTGCACCTGTACATACTGTAGACTGCCAGCAGAGCTCGTCGCCAGTGTTCCGCCTGCAGTATATGAATTGCCTTCTATACTGAAGCCGAGTGCGTTCGACTGGTTGTTTGGTGCATTACCGAATATAAATAGCCCAAGCCAATCTCCGGCTGCTCTTGTTCCTGCAGTTTTGTCTGAGGTGAATACAATCGGGCTGGTCGCTGTACCTACGGCATTGATCTGTGCCGTTCGGTCAATCACCAGCGCAGAAGCTACAGACGACTTCCCAAGGATCAACGTTCCTGGCTGGATGGTCAGTGTTGCACTCTTAACATCAACGATGCCGTCCAGAAGGTAGGTCTTACCTGTCAGTAGGGTCGTGTTTGTTGTTATACTTCCCGATAATACGATCGGTGTACAGTCGACAGTAATGTTCTGCGCTCCCATATCATTGGAGAGTTGGTCATGAATGGATTGGTTGTCCTGTAAGTTTTTCTGACAACCCATTGCCGCCAAAGACACTGCAATGGCGAACAATAAAATGTTTCTTTTCATAGGAGAAAATTTAAAGATTTATAATGTATGTTAGTTATTGGACTGCTGTCCCTGATAATTTCATCAAGGAGGAAATAGCCTAAAGGAGAGTAAGTGAACTTTCATTTTCAGCGTGTGTTTAGTTTATAATGTCAGTACAGTCGTAGCAAATAAAATGACTCAACGGAATACTTTACCGGTAATTGATTAGGTCAAATTTAGCGAGCAGAATGCCGTTTTTTGATGTTTTACGGGCAATTCAAACTGAATTGTCCCGTATGGGGACTGTACGTTACAGCTCAGCGAACTGGAATTTTTGGTTGCAAAACAATAAAAGGAAGCCGCAGCCTCCTTTTAAATTAATGTAGAGATTTTAGCTGTTCACTCAGCTGGCTGAGTTTAGCCTTTTCAAGAAATTCGCTTCTTAACGCATCAAGTTCTTGAATTAGTTTGCCATCGACACTTTCTAAAAAGCCATTACCCTTGATTTTAGAACCTTCCTTTATGACTTCTGCCAGCAGCAGAATAAGTCTTCGACTTGCACCAAAACTGAGCTTCACATTCTCATCCATCCCAGGACCTACCAGAACCGTCTGGTAGATCCACTTCAAATCTTTCCCTTCCATATTGAATTTCTGTTTCTACAAAGTTCATGAATCACGTAGGCTTTATCTTAGTCAGAATTTAATTAAGATAATTTTCGTCGTATTTATGGTTGATTTTTAGCATCTTAGTTGACTGAAATTCAATTTATTTCGAGATATTTGAGTAATAGCATTTACAACGACACACTGACTTAAATAGGAAGTTTTAAACCAATCTCTTTGAATGAATACTAACAACTTAATCCTTAAAATTACACAGACCCAGGTGTGGTATAACGAGCACGAATTTATTCCAATCGAACACACTGATATTCCTTATCTACATTTGAAGTTTAAAACCAACAGGGATATTTTTTGGCTGACTGAGATGACGGGGTTTAATAAAGAATATGGAAGATTGAGTTTAGTCGTTCTGGACTATGATTATGGACAAAGAACTGAGTTTAAGAACAGGAGGCCGAACAGTGAGGTGAAATTTCTTCTGTTCGGCAGATTCGACTGGAACAGACTGGAACCTTTAGTTTATTACCACCACAAAATTATGTTTAAGGATCGGTTGCTAAATGCCGATGAAAATCCTTATGCAAGAATGAGAGAACAGGCGATAAAGGACGTCCAGCAATCTAAGCAAATGCCATACGAGGATTTTGTGCCTTCCGAACAAGCTGTTCAAAGTGATAACTATAGTGTTCCTCAGAATATAGAGTTTTCTGAAGAATTCGATGTTGAACTGGAAAATTGCATTTTTAGCTCGGGATATGTCGAATGCGTAGTATACATCCGGAGGCTCTCTGGAACTTTTGGATTGAACGTCTACAATGAAAGTATTTTAGAGGAGTTCGAAAGCGTCAAGAGTTGGTTCGCAAGGAAGCTGGGGAAGAGTACATTTCGGGTTGTTGCTAAATTTACTTCCAATGATTCTGGCGGTATAGAATATGAAGCAACATGTGAAGACTTTGAAAAAATTGATTCAGAGTTTATTGACGGGGTAAAGATTTTTAGAACACAGTCCTTGGTGAAAGCCGTCAGAGATGAAACCGATAATAAAGTACTTTTCACATCACAAAATCTATATGATTCAATCGGTGAGACCGAAGGAAGCGAGTTTCAACACACGGAGAAAGAAATCATTGATGTATTGATGAAGATAGATGGTGTCCGAAACCAGGCTGAACTGAAATATCTAGCAGACAGTAGGCAATCTCTCAATCACCGGATTAGATTTACAACACAGCCACACTTTGGTTTTTTGTTTACTGTAGAAGGTAATATGGCGAACCATTTTGTATGGGAACTGCTGGAATCCCATGCAACTTATATCTGGACTATGGCAAGGGCCGAAGAAGACACTGTCGAGATGCAGTGGGAGAAAGTGAGTACGGAGATTGGTGAGATTATTGCGATTGGTCGGGAAGCGTATAAGAGAGCATATAAGGACTTTCAATCAAATCGGAAATTTTCTTTCAATGCAATTCGTCACAGACTCCAGGAAAGCTCTTCTGCCGATGCCTATTCCAAATGGTTAGCTTCTATCAATCAAATTTTACGGTAGTTTCGAAAGTCCCGTTCTGGCGTTGTAGTTCGTTTCGTAATGTATCCTATTTATTAAAAACAATCGACTCGTAGTCCGTATACTTTTTGCTGGTAACAAATTGCGACGCAAATTTTCCTATGTTAGTTTTAGATGAACTTGTTGTATTGATAAAATCACTTCGCCAGTTTTTGATATCCTCCCTTAAATGATCAAAATTTAGGTTCATGAATTCTACGAATTTGTGTTTAGAGGTGTTTACGGAGTATAAGTACTTTATATCCTGGTGGCTCGTAGAAGCATCATTCTTTTTTGCTGGGATAAAGACTTCTACATGCTCTAGCTGTTCAAAATCTCGGAATGCCCTTGCGATTGATTCGAACAGCTTTTTAAATGCATAGAATTCGTAGTTAGCATAACCTTCTTTAAATACTATTCTCCGCTTTTTGTAATCTGATTTTTCTTCATCAAAGAAATTGGTATTCTGCTTGCCTCTTCGCAAAAATTCAGCCTTAGAAAGCTGTAAGCCTTTTATATTCTGATTCAAAAAGTAGTCCGCAGTAATTTCTATTTCTTTCAGCTCATTTACTTCCAATACGTCCAGTTTCAGGTTAGAAAATTTTACACGATTTTTTGCAGCCTGCGAGTAGCCATTATTTGTAACTAGAAACCCAAAGTTCGCATTGACATCCTGCATCATTCCGATAAAGCTCTCTACCATTTTTACATCAATATTTTTGTTGTAATATTTACAATCTACTATCCCCAGAATTCTTTTCCCTGCCACATTATGCCTTATCGCAAAATCAACTTGCCGCTCGGCTTTGCTGTAAATGCCAAGAATAGAATCGTCAAAACTTATGTCACTTTCAGGAAATGCATCACAGATTGCTTTATAAACTTTCTTTTCGTAATCTCCCCAGCTGAATTCTTCGGTAATCATATTGCGGTCTTTTTTTTGCTAATATATGAAGCATTGGAACATGTCAGTTCACTTTCTTAAAAACAGCCGTTACAATTGTTCTTACGTACACAATCCCGCATCACATTCCTTCATGCTTTGGAATGAGATAACTGGCTTGTTCATGGTGCTATCACATTCCACTCCGTTTCACTTCGCAGAAAGAGATAGCCATCCTTATAGTTATTCTATTTGGCTTAGTTAGAATCTGGGTAAGCTTGTTCCTTGCATATATCGGAACTTAACTTTGTTGTACAAAATGTGCGACTGAGGTTATGTGCGGATGGAATAGGAGAAGTAGAGAAGACCTTGATCGGATTAAGGCAATGGATATGGTGGCTTATTTGGCTTCGCTAGGATTCGAACCGGCGAAGATAAGCCGACAGGATTATTGGTATCTCTCGCCATGGAGAGATGAAAGAACGGCCTCGTTCAAGATCAATAGGCAGCTGAATCGCTGGTACGACTTTGGTGAAGGGGTAGGAGGAAGCATTATTGACTTTGGTATACGTTACCATGCCTGTCCTATAACAGAGTTCATTGAGCTTATTTCCGAAAGTAGTATAAAATTTGAACCTTACCAGCCTAGCACTTCCTTGCATAATGTTCGGCATAGCAAAGTAGAGATCACGCATGTGAATCCAATCTCTTCCAAGATATTGGTGCATTATCTGGCATCCCGTGGCATTAACTTAGAAATTGCGGCTCAGTACCTCAATGAGGTTTCTTATACAAACGCGGGTAAACATTTCTACGCCTTGGGGTTCCAAAATAGCAAGGGCGGCTATGAGTTGAGATCCCCATTTTTCAAAGGCAGCAGCGCACCTAAATATTTTTCTTTTCATAGCACAGGATTGCAGACTGTATCCATCTTCGAAGGCTTTATGGATTTCCTTTCTTTTCTGGTTCTTGATCGGGAGACGACCAAAAATCCAAAGACGGATTATCTCATACTGAACAGTCTTTCCTTTATACAACCAGCAATACAAATGGCAAAAGCATATAAAGAAGTATCACTCTTTCTGGACAACGATGCCCAAGGAGATAAGATGACTGCATTGATGCTAAAACAGGTGCCTCATGCGGTGGATGGGAGAAAGCAATATATCGCTCGCAAAGATTGGAATGATTACCTGTGCAGCATTCGCCCTCGACAAAATAGAAAATTAGGTCTATAGCACGTATTCCGTCGGTTACTGGCGATGTATGATGAAGTGGTTTTAAATAGCTTAGGTTTTCCTGCTCCGTCCGAAAACGGCAAGATGAACCGGTGTTGCACAACCGGAAAAATAATGCTGCCCCTGACTCGGAACTCGTGGGCAGATGCCTTTCGGCAATTTGATGATTTATAGTGTAAACGATAGGAGATGAAAGAAGAACAGACCAACAGGACGAAATGGATCACCGTGCGTGTTTCGGAAAAGGAGTATACAGCCGTCCAGAAGCTATTTGAAGGAACAACCGAGCGCAAGTTTAGTACTTACCTGCGCAAAGTACTGTTGAAGCAACCGCTCATAAAGGAGGTTCGTAATGCCTCCTTGCACGAGGTTATTACGGTGTTGATACGGATGCAGAAGGACCTAAATGGGCTGACCAATAATTATAACCAAATGGTACGGAAACTACACATATCCGATACGAGATCTGAGTTATTAGCCTGGATAAAGAGTTATGAAACCGAGAGGGAGCGACTATTCTTTCAGGTCGAAACCATTGAAGCCTACATCAGGAAAACAGCAGACTTATGGTTGCGATAATCAACACCGGAAAGTCCATTCGGAGAGCATTCCAGTATAATGAGAACAAGCTTCGTGATGGTGCTGCGATACTCCTTACTATACAGAATTGTCCGTTCAATAAGGAGCTCTCAACCGAGCGTCTGCGGTTAAAAATGCTTGAGGCGACTGTTGCGTTAAGGAGCGATGTTGCAGTAAATGCCGTGCATATTTCATTGAATTTTTCTCCTAAAGAGTTTCTTTCCAACGAAAAAATGGAGTCCATCGCCAAGGATTATATGGATAGAATAGGCTTTGGTAACCAGCCCTATTTTGTTTACCGGCACCAGGATGCTGGCCATGATCATTGCCACATTGTGACCACCAATATTACTTTAGATGGTAGCCGTATTTCCCTGCATCACCTGGGGCGATTGAAGTCCGAACCGGCACGGATTGCTATCGAACAGCAATACGGTTTGATAAAAGCTGATGATTACAAGCAAACGCTTCTGGACTTCAAACCCGTAGTTGCATCTAAGGTAGTCTATGGGAAGACGGAAACAAAACGTGCTATTGCAAACGTACTGGTGCAGATCATTGACCAGTACCGTTTCACAAGCATTGCCGAGCTGAATGCGGTATTGAATTTATACAACGTTCATGCAGAGACAGGAGAGCAGGGGAGCCGGCTTAGCCGATTTAATGGCATAAAATATACAGTAGTGGATAAGGATGGTAATCCTATAGGCGTGCCGCTTAAGGCCAGTCTGTTCCATAAAAAACCAACACGCAGAACACTGGAAACTCTGTTCGTAAAGAACGATGTAATCCGTCAGAAATATAAAAATCGGATTCAAAATTCTGTCAATTTTCTATTGAAGACAAAGCAGCCCAAGAGCCTTGAGGAGTTAATAAAACTACTTCACAGAGAGGACATCAGGCCTATTCCCCGGCAGAATAAGGACGGGTTAATATATGGCTTGACCTACGTTGATCTGAAAACGAAATGTGTTTTTAACGGGAGCGCATTGGGCAAGCAATACAGTGCCAAGGCGATACTTTCTGCCATTCATCTGAAGCCGGATTTTGTCAATGAAAGCAATGAGCACAGTTCATTGTCTGTTTCATCCGGTATTTCAACAATAGCCGATATGCAAGATAATGTAGCAGGCGATCGTAGCCATTTTACGCCTGATGAAAGGTCACTAATGGAACTGTTGACCCGGTATGAGTATGTGGCTTCAGGTGTTCCTTACGATTGGCGCAAGAAGAAAAAGAAGAGAAAAAGGAGATAGCGTGTAAACATTAAAGGTTGAAATCATGTCAGGAGAGAATGAACAAGCGTTGAGGAAGATTATAGACATGACGAGGTGGATAGCCATCTTTATTCTTGTACTTCATTTTTATTATTACTGTTATTACCTGTTCCGAAATTTCGGACTGACCTGGCCGTTTACAGATCAGATTTTGGGTAATATTGAAAGGACCGGACTTTATACCACATTCCATCGCTCGAAGTTAATAGCACTAGGTTTTTTGGTTTTGTCGCTGTTAGGAGCGAAGGGTAAGAAGAGCGAGACAATGAGCTACAGAAAGGCTTTGGTTTATCTGCTGACTGGTACTCTTTTCTATTTTGTAACCTGGTTGCTGTTATTGGTTCGGAGCAATCCTTTGCTCGTATCAATTATATATATCGGTATCACTTCCATAGGATTTATCCTCGTACTTACGGGGGGCACCCTCCTTAGTCGTATTATCAAAGACGCTTTGGCTGATGATATATTCAATGAAGCCAATGAAACTTTTCCGCAGGAGGAACGATTTCTAAGTAATGAATTCAGCGTAAACCTACCGGCAGTATACCAACTTAAAAGCAAGAAACGCAAGAGCTGGATCAACATAGTTAACCCGTTTCGCTCATTGCTTGTGCTTGGAACACCAGGTGCCGGTAAGAGCTATTTTGTCATCAGACACGTGATAACTCAGCACATAGCTAAGGGATTTTGCATGTTCGTCTATGACTTCAAATTTCCTGATCTATCTGTTATTGTATATAACCATTGGCTCCGAAATAAGGAAAAGTACAATGGCAAGTCAGCTTGCTACTTTGTCAACTTTGACGACCTGTCAAGGACACATCGCTGTAATCCATTGGATCCTGCCGGCATGGTGGACATAACAGATGCTGCGGAGTCGGCGAGGACTATTTTACTGGGTCTAAATCGTGAGATGATAAAGAAGCAGGGGGATTTCTTTATTGAATCACAAATAAATTTCCTGACCGCACTGATCTGGTTTCTTCGGAAATATCAGGGTGGTGAGTTCTGCACATTGCCCCACGTGCTGGAGCTGATGCAGATCGATTATGATAAGCTTTTCAATGTACTGAATGCGGAGCCAGAGATTGAGGTACTGATCAATCCTTTTATAAACGCTTATAAAAATGGCGCGGTAGAGCAGCTGGAAGGGCAGATAGGTTCCGCAAAGATATCTTTAGCTAGGTTGTCCTCTCCACAGCTTTATTATGTGCTTTCCGGGAATGACTTTAAGCTGGATATAAATAATCCCGAAGAGCCGAAGCTGGTCTGCATGGGCAACAACCCGATGAAGATTCAGACCTATGGAGCAGTCCTTTCCCTTTACGTAAACCGGCTCGTGAAAGTGGTCAATCAGAAGGGAAAACTCAAATCCTCCTTGGTGTTTGATGAGTTTCCAACCATCTATCTAAGTGGTATTGACAGTTTGATCGCAACAGCCAGGAGCAACAAGGTAGCCACATGTCTGGGTATACAGGATCTTTCGCAGCTGCGTAAGGACTATGGTAAGGAGCAGGCCGATGTTATTATGGGTATTGTAGGTAACATCGTTTCTGGTCAGGTAACCGGAGATACAGCCAAGCTCTTGTCGGACCGGATTGGCCGCATTATGCAGGATAGGCAGAGCCTTTCCATCAACCGTACTGACACTTCGATCAGTAGATCAAAACAGTTAGAAGCTGCAGTACCAGCATCGAAAATTTCTGCCCTGAGTAGTGGCGAATTTGTGGGCATGGTCGCTGATAATCCGGAAGAGAAGATCAACCTGAAAGCATTTCATTGCGAAATACAGAACAATCACGATGCGCTCAAACGGGAGGAAGAAAGCTATAAACCTATACCGGTTATTAGGGAGATCAACAATACAATCGTAATGAAAAACTATAATGCTATTCGGGAAGAAGTACAGGAGATTATTGAAATAGAAATGGGGAAACTGATATAATTACTATATGAAGCCTTAAATAACCGAGCAACGGGCGTTCATCCGCTGTTGTCAAAATAGAATTAAATTATGGATAAGAAGTTAAAGGAAGTAGACATCGAAGGTACTGTATTTTTGTTTGATTTAAACAATATTGCCCTCGTTGAAAAGGAAAACCAACGCAATGTAATTTATTTTGGGCACATGTCGGATAGGGGTACCCATTATGAATTTGATTACAGCCGATTGAACAAGAACAGATGGTTCTATCAGACTAAACCGAAGCATCCGGATCCGCCGACTCGCGTTAAGATACCACGTATTGCAAGTATCGATCCTGAAGGTATGTGCCAAAAGTATGGCTGTTCACTGACTGACCTGGCGGAGAAAACTGATTTTGAGATTATGGTCAATCAGGATGTATATAATAGAAGAATCAATGGGCAACCTGTGACAATAGAGTTGTGCGATGAAACATATGAAATAGACTGCAGTAGCAACCGATTAGTCCCTGTAGATGGCAGCTGTAGCGATATCGACTTAAGCCATTTCGATGAATACTATTACGACGATGAGAAAGAGGTTTATCATCTTTTCTATAACCTGGATGAGAGAACTGCTGTTGATGTGATGGGCAGCGAAAAATATCGGGGCGCCGACAATCAGGTTGTTGTTGAGGTACCCGCTTTGTGGCATTTAGATCCGGTCGGAAGTAATATAGCCAATGGATACATACCGCAGAGCTGGCTCATGTATGAAGACGAATTGAAGCTTAACTACGTGGCCAAACAGCTTACTGCATTAGAAACAGGACATAGCATCCGGGATGATATAAATATATTAATCCCAGACGCCGATGGAAGATTTCCTGTAGTGTCAGACCCTTATGATCTTCGGGTGAATAGGGGTATGTTACCGGTGTTGGATATCGCTGGTGATATTTTCATTGTAGACGTTCAGAAGGGAATTATGCGCAGTCGGGACAGCGAATCTGGAAGGATAGCGTTCAACGATATAGCGAAGTACTTTGATGAGGACAAAGGCGTATACATCATTCCTTATAATCCTACGACACACGAATTTCAGGAATCTGATTACATAAATATTACGGAGACTCCAAAGGATTTGATTGCTGTTGAGATCCCGTCACAGAAAGACCTTGATGTACTGGCCTGGCATGATAAAGAAGGTAAAATTTTAGGACGTGAAGAGCTTATTGGTGATCTCGTTTTGCAATTTACTGCGAAAGTTATACCTTGGAAGGAAACATTTCTATCCCAGGTAATAGAACGTAATATACTTCTATCAACGAATGTTCAGAAGTATTTAAGTGGTAAACCGCAGATAATTCAAAAGAAAAGTAATAAAAAAAGTTCTAGGGTACGTCGGTTGTGAATTTAAAAATGAATTTCTTTTATGTCTTAATGCAATAAAAAAAGTTTGAATTTATGAATATTGACAATATATTTATGATTTGCTATCAAATACAATCAGTTGCATTAACATACTATGTTAAATAAAAAGCCTTCAATTAATTCCATCCTTGTTATTGACGAAATAAATCAGAGTGAACTGATCGGGCAGGCTATAATGGAAAATCGTCCGTTTACTGAAGTACCCATGATTAGACCAGAGAAAGTTGTTTCAAGAGGGTTGGTATTATTATGTTTATCGTCCGATATCAGCCCCGAGGGATCGGGCTTTTACATTTGCATTTTAAAAAAGCAAAGTAGAGTTGCTACCGGCAAAGTTAGAATAAAATGTACTGATGCAATTGCACTTGACGGTTTGGATTTAGAAACATTTATAGATAGATTCTCCATAAGGTATGGAAATTCTTTAAATCAGGCATTCCAAAATAACTACACAAAGGTGTCAGATAAACTAAGTTATTTACTTTTCGATAATTTATGCCTTGAATTTCCGGATCATATTGAGGAATTTCATCGATTATTTGATAAGAGTAAGGGTTTCCTACCTAAGGAACACAAGTTTCGGGATGAAGATGCAGCCGCGGAAAAGGATGCTTTATCAATCTGTATAGATATATTTGGGATTGACAGATCACCTATTTTAAGGTCGTGGGATGCTAAAGAGGGGAGACTCGGACATTCATTTTTAAGTGGGCTAAATGATTATATATGCTATGAAGATGATATTTTAAACAAAGATCTTCGCAATATTCCTGGTTATGAGGTTGTTAGTGAGTTTGTAACTGGTGTTGTAGAATTTGAAAATAAACACGGAGACAAGCTATGCGTAATCAATGCCAATAGAAAACCAATTGAGAAGGCAACTGGTGTCGATTTGATATATTTTCACAGGAAATATGATGCTTTTACTTGCGTACAGTATAAAATGATGGATAGATCGGATACTGATAGAAATTACTATTACAATCCAAAGAATACATCTCACGACAGAGAACTGGCTCGAATGACAGATCTACTTGCGTTGTTAAATAAAGAGCAAAAAGGAAGTTGTCTTATTGATTTTCGGGTTAGTAGCTGTCCATTTTTTTTTAAGCTCTGTAAGAAAATGTCAATAAAGGAAGATGATGGCGCAATTGTAACAGGAGCTTACATTCCCTTAGATCAATGGTTATTCCTGATAAATGACGATTCTACTAAGGGTAAAAATGGAGGTACACAACTTGGTTATCATACATTAGGTCAGCGGTATCTCACAAAGCAAACCTTTATTGAATTAGTTCAGAGAGGAATGTTAGGTACGCAAGCAATGGGTAGTAAAAAGATGGCTGCATTTATTGAAAGTGCGATAAAAATGGGACACTCAGTTATGTATGCAATCGATAATAGTAAGACTAGGATATTTGATGAGGATGACGATTAAAGCTGGAGTATAGAATCTGATTTTGAGATTTAGTTACAAGTTGAAGCCACGGAGCTCCATTGTATGCATTCCAATCGTAGTTCTCCGGATCTACTGTTATTAAAAATATTAAAGCAGATTTTACTAAATGCCAATTATTATCAAAGGAGAGGATCTGAATTTGGATTTTTTATTGCAAAACTCGTCGAAAGGATTTTTCGATGACTTTATTCCTACTAAAGTTGCTTCAAGGATGCATGAAGTGGTTAAGATTTCATCCGACAGGTCAAGTTTGAAACTAATTGATAAATATCAGAAAGATTTGTTGTCATTTGTTCATGGCAATATTACCACCTATCACAATGTGGAATATTTTGAGATTACCAGCGCTTATTCAAAGTTGAAAAAAAGTGGATTTTTATCTTATTTGTTTAAAGTGCTCGTGTATGAACTCGGATATAAAGTTTTGTCGGATAGCAGGCATTCCAGCCCCGGATCCAAAGAGTTTTGGCAGGCCCAAATGAAAAGGAGAGATTTTACTATATATCGGTTAAATCTAGCGACAAACTATAAAAGAAAGGCAAGTCGCTTTAACGAGAATGAGATTTGGTTTGAAATGAGAATAGAGCCTCTAAATACTTTCGTGAACAGTTTTGATTATTTTATTGATGAAGAATTTGATGAAGATGATATTCAAGAGATTGAGGATTTTGAACTCAGTATAGAGGCAGATGATAGAGCTGATCAAATATTTATAGAAGAGAGCCTCACAGCAGAGGTCCAGAAGATTAATATCTCCAATTCGAAAATTAGACTAGTTGCCCAAAAAAAAATTTAGTGTTTTTGGAAGTTTTACACCTGCTAGGATATTGGTATTTAAGTTCAACTTTATTCAAGTTACACTTTTGGCCTCCTCTCTAAATCTAGATATTTTTTTGTTAGAACTTTTTATAGTTTTAATTTTATTATTAACAATGCAAATCACACAACGTGAGAATCACTGATGATATTATATATAAAGTCTATGACATCTTAGGTGCAGAAGCTTTAAAAACATTCCAAGAAAACTACGAGTTAGTTAATATTATTGAAGGTAGTACGATACCTAACGACCTAATTTCCCCAGAAAGAAGGGTATGTCGTTTCTGTCAAAAAAGGCATCCTGACACCTCTTTTCAGAAAAAGGCTCATATAATTCCTCATCAACTTGGAAGTGAACATTTGGTCTCAGATTTCGAATGTGATAAATGTAATGAAGTTTTTGGTCTATATGAGTCCCAGCTCGCAAACTTCCTTAGCGTCTTTAGAACAATGCACAAAATTAAAGGAAAGAAAAAAATCCCCGAGTTTGTATCCGGTGGTAATACTTTGCATGCAAAAGTCGGAGGTTTTCATAATTTAAGGAATATCATCAGTGTGTCTGACAAAAATGGATTTGAGTTAGACCTGGATTCCGGAATTATCAGAAAGCGCTATGAACAACCACCATATAAGCCACTACAAGTATTTAAGGCTTTAGCGCATATTGGATTTTGTATGCTTAATGAGGATGAAGTAGAGGATTTTCGCGATTACATCCATTTGGGGTTAATGAACGGTTCGAAAGACCAAAACTGTAAAAATTATCCAGCATTCACCTTATTTGTCACAAGACTTCCTAGGGTTCAAAGTAGTACATTTGCACTGTTGTTTAAAAAAAATAATGATCGCCTTATCGCAGACTATGAGTTGATTATATTTTGTAGAAATTTGATGTTCCAATTGAGCTTGCCGCTGCATAAAAACGGAAATGAACGTCACCGAGATTTTGTAAGGCATATACTTCCCGGAGGACATTTCATTGGTGATGATTTCGAATCGCAAACTCCTGTGTCAGCAATTGATCTTTCAGATATTGAACTCAAAAAGGAAGAAGGATATTTTGAATTCAGGCTCGACCCAGAATACGTCTCAAAAATTTCAAAACTTAGCGAAGACGAACAAAAGGAACATTCATCTATCCGAAAGATTTTCATTAGTTCGATGGATGCTGTATTACGCGTTCCGCCAGAAAACGACTTAAATTCGTAGTCTTAATTCCACAAAGTACAGGAAAGGCGCTATTTGTAGCTTGTGTGAATATATTGGACAGTCCATTATTCTTGTCGGCGGCGTTTTCATTAAACTGTGGCGTATATACTTTTATTTGTGTTCATAGGTTTAGAATTTTCTTAGTAGATGCCTAGCGAAATCTAGTTCTTTTATATCATCATAAATGTTAGCCCTACCGCGGGTCGACTCTACTTAAGGAGACACCAAGTACAGGTAGTCTCCTTTTTTTATGGGCATAAAAATCTGTGATCCAAATTGTTATAATTCGATCATTTATAGTTCGACATTTTACTGTCTAAAAGTTCTCTTCTTTGTGCGTAATCCTTTGAAAAGTGGGCTGTATTGATGTTTAACGTAATTTTTTCGAAGTTCGATTTGTCCTTAAGGATTCGCCGATTTTTCCTTCAACTTTATTTGTGTTTTTTGCTATCAGATAAAGAAAGTCTAATATCACGATAGTATCATTCTCGTCTGCATCAATATTGTTCTTTGCTAATATCGCAATTGCTTGGTTAACTGTTATCTTTTTATCTATAAAATTCATATGATTTATTGTGTTTTATGGTTTGAGATAGAATTTTTGAGAGTGATATACCCAGATCTAATGATAGTTCTCCTGTTTTAAAGTCGATCTTAATCGGAAGGATTAAATTGGCGATATGTTTTTTATCAGAAGCGTCCATGTCTGAAAATACCTTAAGGATATTTAGCATTGGCTTAATGCCTGAAATACGCTGCTTGTTTATCTGACTCAACTTGTTGTTGACGTCTTGTTATAGCCTCAACGTTTTTCATTCTTTTAATTTTAGATACCCCTATTTTTACTAATTTGACCATTAAATTAGACAAACTTACGACTATTAAATATCATGGGTAAAGTCAAAAACATAATCACTATACAGCATCCCGAATCTGTGCATCATATCAATGGGATGATCGGCTCCTGGACAGACTGGCCGCTTACTGAAAGGGGGCGGGAGCAGGCGTCAAATATTGCTTTTAACCTTGGAAAGGAAATGGAAGGTAAATCGTATTCATTGTATTCTTCTCCACTATTGCGCACTAAAGAAACTGCCGAAATAATAGGTGCCACATTACTGATAACTCCTCAGTTTTCAGATGCCTTAAAAGAACGCAGTCTGGGAAAGGCAGTCGGTCGGTCAGTTGCCTGGTTGAAAGAAAATATTGAAAGGGAAGAATTGACTGTATTTGACCGGTGTTTTGATGATGCAGAATCCCGGAGTGATGTATGGGAGCGTCTGTATCCCTTCTACGATGATATTCTAAGTGATGCTGCCGAAAACATTATCTTGATATCACATGGCGACACATTAAGTATTTTTAATGTAATGTGGCTCGGTCTGGAATTGGAAGCGCTGAATGCTATAGAACTATATGGCGTAAGTGGAGGCATTTCCTTCTTGCAACAAAATATTGAAGGTAAGCGTATTATCAGGAAGCTTGGCGATACTTCGTATATGAGAATTATGTCTTAACTGAAAGTTGGCCTCATATATATTATGGTTTAGAAAGATTTTTAATTTGCTTTTCAATCATTTCTTTTTCGTTTGCTGATTTCGATAACTCCAGTGCAAGTTGGTAATGCTGTACCGCTCTGGGAATATCACTTGTTGCGTATAAATTGCCCAGTAACATATAGTAATATTCATTACGGACCAGATCCCGTTTTTCCAATTCGGCGATTGCATTTTCGCTTCCATAAACCTTTGCATAAGCAAATGTCCTATTTAAAGCAGTGATCGGAGCGTACTCGATAAGCAGTAGCTGATCGTACAGATCAAGTATATATTTCCATTTTTTTGGGCTCTCCGTTGTATGCCAATAGGCGATACCTGCTTCTAAATGATACCTGGATATGACCTTGTCTTCTGTAGACTTTATAAGGAAATAATTACCGCGGTTTATGATCGACTGATCCCAAAGTGTCCTGTCCTGATCTTCAAACAAAATGGTGTCTCCTGTAGCACTTTGCCTAGCTTCCAGTCTTGAACTCTGAAAACACATCATTGCAAGTAAAGCATTTACCTGCGGTAAATCTGTCTGTTTATTTTCAACTAATACTAACGCTAATCGAATGGCTTCCTGGCATAATTCTTTTCTGATCTTTCGATCATCTGATTTTGAATAATACCCTTCATTAAATAACAAATAAAGTGTTTTAAGCACGGTATCCATCCGTGAACTAATTTGTGTTTTACATAAATTAGTTATCTGGAATTTATCATTACGAAGTTTGGCTTTTGCCCGGTGCAAGCGTTTTTTAATAGTTTCTTTGTTTGTTATAAAAGCATTTGCAATTTCCTCTATTCCGAAGCCACACAGGATTTGGAGTGCAAGACATATCTGCGCTTCCATAGAAATTTCAGGGTTACATACCGCAAAGATCATTAATAACTGACTGTCAGCAATTCCGTTTTCACTGTATTCAAATTGTATTTCAGGTTCACTATTTTCTGTGTCAAGATTTCCCTTGATTTTTGTCTCAAATATTGACTTGTGCTTGAAATAATCCCTGGTTTTATTTTTGGCAACGGCATAAAGCCAGGCTTCCGGTTTATCAGGAACCCCGTTAATTGCCCAATGTTCAGATGCTTTAAGAAATGTATCGCTTACAATATCTTCTGCCACTTGAATATGCTGCAGTCCAAAATGACGGCATAAGACTGCCGTCATTTTACTGTATTGCTGGCGAAAAAGCCTCGGAATTAAATCGGTGTCATCATCTTGTTTATTCACAGTTATTCCCGTTTTAATACTTCACGCACTTCTATACTTCCGCCAATTTTGAAAATAGGATTCTCTTTAGCAATTGCTACCGCTTCTTCAATATCAGTAGTTCTTACTACGATATACCCGCTGATAAATTCTTTTATCTCTGTATAAGGGCCATCGGTCACAATATTCCCGGGCTTTACCGTTTTAGCACTTCCAGGAGCTGGGATTAGGGTATTGCCCTTGTCCACAAGCTTGTTCTGAGCAGCAATGCCTGCTAGCCAATTCATACGCTCTTCCATTTGCTGTGGTGACGGCCTGAAATCAGCAATGTCAGTTAATCGAAAAAGTAATGCAAAATCTTTCATTGTAACAATTTTTTAAATGTTTGCCTATAGACGATTGAATGCCGTAAATAGGGACACCTGATACCAAATTTATTGAAAAGCAGTTCCAGCGTCAGTTCTCTTTAATGACTTTTAAGTACATAGCCATATGTGAATGCAACCTTTTCATCCTTTAAGTTCCACGTTTCGGTTTCCTTTTTAATCAGTACTCCATGCTTTTTGCTGATATCTCTCAATGAATTTCCTACAGACTTCCTCAGATATTCACTTTCGCTTTCCCTATGTTGGCTGATGAGGCTTATGGCCACATCGGGATGGTCTTTAAAATAAGGACGGGACGTCCATATCCTTAAACCTTCTGTGACAGCTCGACATACATTGGGGCTGTCCCCAGCTAACCATTCTTCGATTATAGATAATGAATTTTCATAGCCATTATCTTTGCAGAATTGATCAAACGCCTTTGCTAAAATTTCTTGAACTTGCCAGCTTTCATCGGACCGAGCGACATTTTTGAGTAGACTTAATATAGTTGCATCTTTCACCGCTATATATCCTAGAATAAAAACACCACAGCATCTCATCTGATAATACTCATTTTTGATTAGCCGTTGTGCAATAGATTTTGATTCGGAAAGGGTACACGACGCGACTATTTTCAAGGCCTCTTCTTCAAAGGTCTTGAACCCATGCTGTACTACGGTCAGCTTTCTTTCGAGTGCATCCATACTATTGTTATAACTCTTTGCAAATTACAAATAATAAAATCAGATCAACCTTAAACTTATCTTTATAAGCTTAACATAGACAAGACATGGAAAAATAAGCATATAGTTCATTATTCAAGTTTTAATATTACTCAATGGACTAGGCGCTCTGATTTCGGGACTGATATCTATGGCCGACCCTTCAGGTACAACCAGATTTAGTGGCTCCACGATTAGGAACATCTATGAGGATGTTAAAACATTTATTACCTTTGAAAAATATCCAAATGTGTATTTTGTGATATTAGTTCAATGAATTTTGCCTACATGATTTGGGATTAATATCCACCATTGTTACTGTAGATGATACTTTTGGTATAAATTGGTATACAACATTGTGGCTTTTCTTACTTGGCAATCTTAAGCAGAGACATGAATACAGATTCCGTTAAAAAATTCCTTCCATTGATATTAGCCACTGCGATTTTCATGCAGATGCTGGATTCTACGATTCTCAATACATCTCTACCGGCTATCGCCAAAGATCTCAATGAATCTCCACTTGACATGCAGAATGCGATTGTAAGCTATGTATTGACACTGGCCTTATTTATGCCTGTCAGCGGATTTCTGGCAGATAAATTCGGTACTAAGCATGTTTTTATTGCGTCGTTATTTTTATTTTCCCTTGGTTCTCTTTTCTGTTCGTTATCACAAAACCTTAACCAATTGGTTATTGCCCGTGTTTTTCAGGGGGTTGGAGGTAGCCTTATGACTCCAGTTGGAAAATTAGCGCTCATCAAAACATTTGATAAAAAAGAACTGCTCAAAGCAATCAATTATGCAATTGTTCCGGCATTGATCGGACCTGTCCTGGGACCTCTGGTTGGTGGGTATCTTGTCGATTACCTGTCCTGGCACTGGATTTTTCTGATTAATATTCCAATCGGTGTTTTAGGGATTATTTTAGGTTTAAAATATATGCCTAATTACAAATCCCCAATCACGGACTTTGATTTGAAAGGCTTTCTCATTTTTGCAATGGCCTCCTTGTTACTTTCAATTTCGTTGGAACTATTCGGGAATGCAAATAATATAACTCCTGTGCTACTGGGATTTTTGTTAGGATTTCTCATGTTGTTCTTCTATTACAAACATGCCAGAAAAGATAACAATCCAATATTTCCGCTTAATCTTTTTCAGGTCCGTACGTTTCGGGTCGGCATTTTGGGGAATCTCGCGACAAGATTGGGAATCAGTTCCATTCCGCTTTTGGTTCCGCTTATGATCCAGATAGCATACGACCGGTCGGCATTTACTTCCGGCTGGATCGTTGCACCAATGGCGCTCACCTCGATTTTTGGCAAATCAGTTGTTATAAAGATCCTGGATAAGTTTGGTTACCGCTCAACATTGATGGTAAATACATTTATTATTGGTATACTGATTTGTAGCCTGGCCATACCGGGTATTCACAACTCCATTTATTGGTATGTTCCAATTCTATTGTTGCTTGGTTTTTTCAACTCTATTCAGTTCACATCAATGAACACGATTACAATCGCCGACCTCCGTACCTTTCAGACGAGCAGTGGTAATTCGTTGGTATCTGTCAACCAACAGTTTGCTGTAGGATTCGGGATCGCATTTGGGTTGATTATTCTGAAAATCTTTGAAGGCGATACTAAGCTCATTCATAATCAGATTCATAACGCCTTTCGATACACATTTCTTATTGTTGGTGCGCTCACTATTCTTTCTGGTTTGGTTTTTCGAAGACTTAATTTCAGAGATGGTGATAATTTGAAATCTGTTTAGATGATAATTGCTTAGGTTGCTTGTATCCAATCTGTGTATGCGTTTAGTAGACGAGACAAAAACATGCAATACTCGAAATGACTAAATGCTGATTGGAAATAGTTAATTTATAATTTTACGGAACAATAGAAAAGTCAATGCCTGCAAAATCTTCCATACCCATAAATGCTATGACAGCCGAATTCGGCATTGGTGTCTTTATAAGGAAAATGACAAGCGAGGATTTTCATTTATACGAAGGCTTAGAACAGTTCGAGGATTTAAAAGGAGCTCATCGAGATGAATATCATTTGTGTTGCTTGCAGGAGCAAGGTACAACAACCATTGAAATTGACTTTAAGCGATATGTAGTAAATCCTTCATCCGTTGTTTTCATTCGTCAAAACCAAGTGCATCGAATTTTAGCATTTAATAATGCAGCAGTAAGTATGTGGGCGATCAGTAATGAAAATCTTAATCCCGAGTATTTAAAACTGCTGGAAGACATTACTCCTGCGCAACCGTTGATATTAAAAGCAGAAGCATTTTCGTTGATTTCCGAAGCCGTATCCCTTTGCTTAAAACTATCGGATAAAAAAGACGAAAAGCTATACCATTCCTTGTTTGCCGACAGTTGTTCTACTTTAACCGGATTAATTATTGCACAGTATTTAGGTCAATTAAAATCGATAGATAAGCTTTCAAGATTCGAAATAGTAACCAAAGCATTTAAAGAAATATTGGAACTCAACTACACCACAGTTAAAAGTCCGACAGCATATGCTCAACGATTAAATATTTCTTCCCCATATTTGAATGAGTGTGTGAAAAGCTCTACAGGGTATTCTGTCTCGCAGCATATACAACAACGGGTAATTTTGGAAGCCAAGCGTTTACTTTATTATACGGATAAATCGGTGAAGGAGATTGCCAGCGGATTGGGATATGACGACTATCCTTACTTTTCGCGGATGTTTACTAAAGTGGCCGGAATGTCCGCTTTGGTATTCAGAAACAAAAACCGCGTTTAGTCCAATACTTACCGTTTTCTCACATTGCCTGAAACCGGAATTTACTGTTGCTTTGCATTATATTTAAATTTGATAAGCAATGATTTCAAGCATACCAAAATGGTTGATCGGCTTATTTGGTAACAAATTAAGCCCCAATGTAACGGTTGTTCAAATTACTTCCTTAAGTCCTCAAGTAAAGAAGATATGTTTTAAAGGTGATATATCAGACTGGAATTTTTCCATTGGATATGCTTCTGTAATTCGTGTCAGTGAAATCGAATTCAGAAATTACACGGTTGCGTATCATGATAAAGAAAACGGCGTTTTTGATATTATTTTTCATATTCACGGCAATGGAATTGGTAGTAAATTCATTGACAGTCTAAACGTAGGTGATGATGTGTTTATCAGTCCTCCGAGGGGAAAAAAACTATATGAACCCAAACGGAAACAGCAATTTTTCTTTGGCGATGAAACTTCACTTGGGGTTGCCTGTGCCCTTATGCCATTGCTGAAAGAGAACAAGCATCAATTTCAATTTTATTTTGAGCTGGACGAAGAAAATAAGAATGTTCCCGGGCTTTTTGCATTAGAAAATTACACGGTCTTCCCGAAGGACAAATCATTCAGAGATGAAAAATGGATAAGTAGTTTACCATTATTTCAAACGGAGGCCTGGCATGCCGCAAATCTCGCATTAGTCGGCAATGTAAAATCTATTCAGACATTCAGAAAGGTATTAAAAAATAAACCCCTGGGCACTATTTCTTCTCAGGGTTATTGGCTGGAAGGTAAAAAAGGATTGTAAACCTAAATTTTAGAACATTCAATTCCCATTTCTGAATTACTTTTTTCCAGCCATTTTCGAAGTGCTATCATCGTAAACGACAGTATACCGAATGCCAGTGTAAGCCAGGGAGTATATTGAACACCTCTGGTGGCAATGATCCATCCACCAACCGTGGTGCCTAATGTAATGCCCATATTGCCAAAAGAAGTCGCAAGGCTATTGGCAAATTCCAACGATTGTGGCGCAGATGAAATCATGTAGGTTGACGCATTTAAAAAACTTGGGGAATACAAAAATCCCCAAAGAGCGATCACAACAATTACGGCGAAAGTGTTAGTGCCTGAAAAGTGTAATAACAGCGGGATCAAGATTGTCCCAGACAAAAATATTGCGGTGGTATTGGTTACGTTTTTGTTCAGCATTTTGCCCACCACCCGATTCGCTATAACCCCAACCATGCCAAATAAAAACAGCATATAGCTGACCATTGTGTTATCCATACCTTTGGTTTTGTTCAGGTATTCTGCGAAATAGCTGTAGGTAGCAAACCAACCGGCTATCATGAAAAAGTTCATCCCTGTACTGACTATAAATATTGGTTGCCTTAGTATTTTTAACTGGCTTCCGTAGGATCTTTTTGCGACAACCGGCATATCTGGCAGAAGGAAATATATCGCTGATAAGGCGATAGTGCTCACCACAGCCTGTATCATAAAGGAATACTCCCACGACACTCTGCTGGCTAGCCATGTGGCAAATGGGACGGTAGAAACCATGGCTATGGCAATGCCGCTGAAAACGATGCTCATCAATTCATTTTCATTTTTCTTTTCGCCTTGAGCAACAGCTACTGATAAGGCGGTTGCAATGTAAACAGGTTGTAAAAAGGCCGGCAGTATACGCACAAGCATTAGTAGCCAGAATGGTGGGGAAATGGAGGAGATAATTCCTGTAAAAAGAAAAATAGAGATTGCACCGAACATTACTTTTTTACGGTCAAAGCGCGACATCAATAATGTCATAAATGGACCGGTCAGTGCTATGACCAAGGCGAATGCACTGAGTAGCATTCCTGCTTTATCAATAGAGATGTTATAATGCGTTGCAATTTGCGGTAAAATACCAATGACTCCGAATTCGGTAGTAATGACAGCAATAAATCCCAAACACCCGATGTATGCGTATTTTTTCATGTGAACTTACCTGATAATTTAATTTAGGTTTTCCTTTGTAAATGCTGCTATCTCCAGAATTGCCTCTTTGGTTTCTTTTAGAACAGCTCCCATGTGCATAAAGCCATGTACCATATCTTTATAAACAACAGTTGTGACATGTACTCCGGAAGTTTTCATATTTTCTGCCAGTTGCCTGCCTTCATCGCGCAAAGGATCGTGTTCGGCCAGTAGAACTAAGGCCGGTGGTGTGTCTTTAAAATCTTTGATCAACAAGGGAACCGCTAACTGGTTATGTTGATCTTCTGGAGTGGACAAGTACCAGTTCCATGCCCTTATCCCTTCTTCTTTATTAATTATCGGGCCGGTTTCATATTTTTGCCAAGATCCCGTGTTTAATTTATTATCTGCCGCAGGATAAATCAGAACCTGAAATTTTAACTTTCGGCCAAGCTGAGTAGCAGCACTTACTGCCAAAGCGCCTCCCGCACTGTCGCCAATAATGCCGATCTTATTTTTATTAATGTGTAAATGACCTGCATTGCTGATAATCCATTGGGTGGCAGATAGGGCATCATTTAAACCTGCAGGAAAAGGGTGTTCAGGTGCCAAACGGTAATCGACAAAGACTATGGCTTCCCCTGTAGTATTGGCTAGTTGACGAACGACCGCATCATGTGTTTCAAAACTCCCCGAAACAAACCAACCGCCATGTAGGTAAATGATGGCTGCAGATTTTTCACGCGCCACACCTTTAGGTCGGTAAATTCTTACCGGTATTTCATGGTTATTGCCAGGGATATTAAATTCCTCGATAATGGTGACTGGTTCTTTTTTACCGCTCAACTGTACTGCCATCGTTTCATATCCTTTTCGGCCTATATCTAAAGGAGTTTTGCCGTCAAACACATGAATCATTTGTATATTTTCCATTATTTTGTTTATTTCCGGATTGAATTGAACTGTCTTCATTTTAGTGTTGTTAATTGTTTTGCAGGAAATTGGTCCCGATATTATGATTGCTCCTAATGAATATCTCATGTTCTGCTTAATTCTTTGTACAAAATTAGATAGAAGTAATACATTTGTAGCGTACGCAGCTGGTTGTATGGTACTAACAAATTTGTAAGTAATGGGAAAAAGAAAAGAAAATTCAACTAATAGTTGGAATGAAAGTTATATCGTTGAGAGTTGCGATCTTACTTATGCCGTCTGTAAAATAGGAGGTCGATGGAAGTTGCTTATTCTTTGCAAACTTGAGAATGGTAAACTGCGTTTCAGTGAATTACGTAATCAGATCAATGGGATAACGGAGCGCATGCTCACCCTACAGCTTCGGGAATTAGAGAAAGAAGGTTTAGTAAAAAGGACTGTTTATGCAGAAGTTCCTCCGCGAGTAGATTATGAATTGACTGCTATTGCAAAGGAATTAGTTCCTATATGGAGCCAATTGAGCCAATGGGGAGCAAAACATAAAAATCTATTGCAACAAAGAACGTAACTTCCCTTTGGATTTGATTCATTTTGTTTCTTTCTTTGTTGAATGCACGATCAGTTTCTCAAACTTATATCACAAACTGTTAGACTTTCTGAACAGGAGATAGAACTATGTTTTCAATATTTTGAACCTGTGCATTATCCTAAAAACAAGATTTTGGAAGCGGAAGGTAAAATTCCCCGATATCTTTATTTTGTTGTTTCTGGCTTTGTACGCCTATTCTACTATAATGAGAAGGGCGACGAAGTGACCACACATATTAATTGTCCTCCCGGATTCATTACTGCGTATGCTAATTTTGCCAATCAGACTCCCTCTGATGAAAACCTGGAATGTGTTACTGAATGCGAACTTTTACGCATAAAAAAGCGCGCGCTGGACGACCTTGTTCAACAAAGTCCGGCCTTTAGAGATTTCAGTATTATCGTGTTCCAGCAATCACTTGCCTACAATGAAAGACGGGCTAAAGACCTGGCAGCACTGAGTGCAGAGCAGCGTTATCTTAAATTATTAGATGAACAACCTGAGCTGCTACATAATATACCCATGCAGTATATAGCTTCTTTTCTTGGTATGAACGCTAAAAGTTTGAGTCGTATCCGCAGGAAAATTATTAAGTAACATTTGCGAACTGATTTTGAAGGGGTAAGGCTGACATTTGCTTTATCATTTTAAAATTGCGAGATATGACAAATAACAATTTAGTATTAGTGTCCGGAGCAAATGGACATTTGGGTAATCTTGGTATGAACGCTAAAAGTTTGAGTCGTATCCGCAGGAAAATTATTAAGTAACATTTGCGAACTGATTTTGAAGGGGTAAGGCTGACATTTGCTTTATCATTTAAAATTACGAGATATGACAAATAACAATTTAGTATTAGTGTCCGGAGCAAATGGACATTTGGGTAATAATCTGGTTAGATTACTGGTTAAAAAAGGATTTCAGGTTAGAGCTTCCGTTCGAAACATTAGAAATAAGGAATTCTTTAAAGATCTGAACTGTGAGGTTGTTCAGGCAGACATATCAAATAAATCCTCTTTTGTAAAAGCCCTTCAAGGTGTCCATACCTTTTATGCAGTAGGTGCAGTTTTTAAATTATGGGCGAAAGATCCGCAAAAGGAAATATATGATGTGAATATGTTCGGGACACGCAATACTATAGAAGCTGCTGCGGAAGCCGGTGTAAAAAGAATCGTTTACGTAAGCTCAATCGCTGCGTTAGATTATACAAATCTCCCTGCAAAAGAAAGCAACGGATATAATCCAGATAGAAGGGACATGTATTACAACTCCAAAAATGATGGTGAAAGATTGGCCTTTCAATTGGCTGGGGAATACGGGATAGAGTTGGTGTCTGTAATGCCATCGGCAATGATAGGAAGCGAGGCCTTGCAACCACTGAGTGTATCTTTTAATATATTGAAGCTCGTTTTGACGAAGAAAATTCCTGTGGATACAAAAATAACCTTGAACTGGGTGGATGTGAAGGATGTCGCTGAAGGTTGCTACCTGGCTGCACTCAAAGGCCGCGCTGGGGAGCGTTATATTCTTGCGAATGAAAAATGTATGACCCTTACGGATACCACTAAACTGGCCAGAGAGCTCTACCCGGAATTGAAGTTAAAAGTGCCTGGCTCAGTTCCGAAATTTGTGTTGTTTATTATAGCAGGTCTTATGGAGTTCTCTGCAAGATTAAAGGGGGAGGCGCCCATAATTACTACTAAGGAAATCGCTATGTTTTCGGGGCTACAGCAGGATTTCGATATTTCTAAATCAAGAAATGAGTTAGGGTTTAATCCTAAAAATCCAGAATCAGCATTGAAAGAAGCTTTGGCTTATCTTATGGATAATAAAGCATTACTTTAGATTTTTTAAAAAGTGGAAACCTTACTTTCTGCTTTTTTTCTGTCTTTAACCCGTTCGCAGAAAAGGGTAATGTGTTTTGCCGATCAAAATCAGGTATTGGTAATTTCCGCCATGGATGGTAACGCTATCCAGTGTAGCATACGGAGATACAGTGTACAGCCCGGTATTCAGGTAAGTGTCCTAATTGTTAAACTGCAAGTACGGGTAACGATTGGTGGTCCGGTAAGGTAAATCCTATATTTTCTGTTGCGTTTCTACTTTTTGCAAATATCTGGTAGGTTGAATTAAATTTGGCCTCAATACCGGATTTAATTCAATCTTCTTATAGCTTTGGACTGGAATTAGTATAGGTGTGTTCTGGTGGTTCGGTCAGGTAATACCTTTGTAGCGACATAGTTTTAAAAAGCAGAAGAAAAATGGAAACGATTAAAGGCACTATTAAACCGTACGTATTAAATTGTTTTATCTTGATTCTGCCAATTTTGGTTTGGAACATTTTATTAACTGACAAATTACCGGCAAACTATCAGCCGATACTGTTTTCAAGGGGTATTCCTAACTTCTTGACCTACATAGAAAATATTTCTAGAATCCTACTCTTTGTAATCGCGTTCTTGATGCCCCTTAGTTTTCGTACTATGAAGCAGAGGGTAGGGCTATATGTATACTTATTTGGAGTATTACTATATTTTGCATCCTGGATTGTATTGATCTTTTTTCCTGCGAGTGGCTGGAGCAACAGTGCCATCGGCTATTCCGCACCTTCATACACACCAGCAGTATGGATAACTGGAATTGCACTTATTGGGGACTCATTCAGTTTTTCCTTACCTTTTAGAGGTTGGATTTTTATATGCGTGTCGATCGTCTTTTTGATGGCCCATATTAGCCATACTGTTTTGGTCTACTACCAAATAAAGTAAAGGGTTGAATGAGACATGCATTATGCTTTTAAAATTGTCCGTTAAATTGATGCCTAACGACTCTTTCTTGTTTTAATTTCACCTAAGGAGTGGATTGCACATTCCAATTTAGCTATTCCCTTACCAGTTTGGTGTGGAATATGCCATCGTCAATCAGTTATTTAGTTTCGAAGGAGATAATGTTACAGCAAATCCAGTTTTCTAACTTGAAGGATTGGAATAGCTCCTTTTACGATCCTAAGAGATGAATATTTATTTGCCTCTAGGCTTGGAAATGGTATCCTAAAAATAATAAATCAACAAGATTAATCCTTGTTAGCAACTATTAAGATTAGATGAATTATACTCCATACCCTTTTAGTCATATGGCAAAAATGATTAAGGCAAGTTGTACCATCTTTGCTCCATAAAAATAGAAAATGGAAAAAGTAGTTTTAATCACGGGAGCTTATGCCGGAATCGGTAAAGCGGCAGCCATTTCCCCGTTAAAAGGGAAAATATTAATGCAGTTCTTGTAATAGATATTTAGCGTGTTTTAAATCTTGTAAGTCTTGGGAGATGTTAGACCTTTGGCGTGCGGATCCTACAGCGCAGAAAGAGACAACATATTTGTTGTCTCTTTTTTTGTGCCATAAATTTCATTATTTGCTTCGTTGGAGTTAGGGGTCCTTGAAAAGTTGGATCAAATTAAAATTTGTGGAGTAGCTTTTATTACGCATAAATTTCCGCGAGTCTAAATAGGAAGAATTTGATAGACCTTACTCTCTCTGAATTGTATATCGGGAACAACGAATACCGGGGTATTAATTGTTCGACATGCGCTTCGCTAACATGTCGAACAGCACGAATGATGTATGTGATTACAGCGCTAAAGAAGTGACGGTTGGTGATCTGATGCTCAGCGATGAATTAGATTGCTCTATCTACAACATCTATCGTACAGTCCACCCTGCCTTGCCTGCCGGGACAAGCGCAAAGGGGCTTTATCCTAACCCTGCCACTGACCAGATAACCATTACACTGGGAACAGAAGCCGGTGCAACAGAAAAGGTAAACATACTCCTGATTGACCTAACCGGGAGGGTGGTGTTCACGGCGGATGTAAGTGCCAGCGGGCAGCAAGCCAAAGTGGCATTGCCCCGGTTAGCACCAGGTGTTTACCAGGCTACAGTAGAATATGCCGGTGCGTATGATGTGTATAAATTGGTCATTCAATAAATAGAGTGGTAGACCAGCAACATCAATGGGGATGACCTTTTTGGTCATCCCCATTGATGTTGTTTTATACTAATGTAAACTAACTAAGACTAGCCCTGAACTCCAGCGGACTTTGATTGGTCTTGCTTTTAAACAGCTTGCTGAAGGACTGGGGATGCTCAAAGCCCAATTCATAGGCAATCTCACTCACTGTTAACTGTGTGGTCGCCAGTTTTTCTTTGGCTTTCTCGATCAGCTTCTCATGGATATGTTGCTGGGTATTGAGGCCGGTCAGCAATTTAAGCATGGCCGCCAGGTAGCCCTTGGAGACATGCAGTTGCTCTGACAAATACTGTACTGAAGGCAGGCCCATATTTGTATGATCATTAAAATAATGGTCCAGCAAGGATTCCATTTTTTCCAGCAGTTGATGACTGGATTTGGCACGTGTGATGAACTGCCTTTGGTAGAAGCGGTTGGCATAGTTCAGCAGGGTCTCTATCTGTGAAACGATGATCTGCGCGCTGAATTGATCAATATTATTCCCGTATTCCTGTTTAATGTTGGCCACAATTCCATTCAGCACTTCTTCTTCTTTATCTGAAAGAAACAAGGCTTCATGCACTGCATAATCGAAGAACTCATACTGGTCAATTGTTTTGGCCAGTGGTGTATGCCACAAAAGGTCCGGGTGCACTTTTATGATCCATCCCGAGCGCTGCTCGGTGCTGGAAGGATTGGGTTCTATCGTTAGGACCTGTCCCGGTGAGAGGAAGTACATTACGCCTTCGTCAAAATCGTATTGCTGCTGGCCATACTTCATCTTACCCACACCCCTTTTGAGGGAAATGGTGTAGAAGTCAAACACAAAGCTCTGCGTACCCTCTGTAGGATAGTCCATAGTAGCATAATCGATCACGCTGATCAATGGATGCTCGGGAGGGGGAAGTCCCCTGAGTTTATGCAGCTCGCTGATGCTCTTGATTCTTGTGGGCATATCTCTGATGGTTTAGAAGCGTACTTACGAATATAATAAGAAATCCTGAGAAGGCTTTTATAAGGCTTGTCCACCGGAAACCTCGATGCGTTGCCCATTGATCCAGCCGGCCTCATCGGTACACAAAAAGGCTACTACGCCACCGATATCATCTGGCAGGCCCACACGCCCCAGGGCGGTTAAGCTGGCTATATGTGCATTGATCTCTTTATTGTCGCGCGTGCGGCCGCCACCGAAATCTGTTTCAATTGCTCCAGGGGCCAAAACATTCACACGGATCTTTTTAGGTCCCAGCTCCTTAGCTAAATATTTGGATAAGCTTTCTACAGCCGCTTTTATTGATCCGTAAACAGATGATCCCGGTATCGTGATCCTGGTGAGGCCGGAGGAGATATTCACAATGCCACCACCTTCATTTAAATAGGGCAGGAGTTTTTGGGTCAGGAAGAAAACGCCTTTGTAGTGGATGTTGTAGATTTCATCCATTTGCTCTTCTGTGGTTTCTTCTGCTATTGCATAGAGTGCTGTTCCGGCATTGTTGACCAGGAAATCCAGTTTAGTACTACCATATGTGCTGTCCAGGTACTGATTCAGTTCTGTGACAAAAGCCCCGAATTGTTTGGTGTCGCTGGTATCCAGTTGAAATGCTTTGGCTTTTTGGCCCATAGCTTCAATGGCGTTGACCACTTCCTCTGCCGCTGCCTGATTACTGTTGTAGGTGATGACTACGTCCAGGCCTTTTTTTGCAATGGCTAAGGCCATGTTTTTTCCGAGTCCCCTGCTTCCGCCTGTAATTAAGGCGATCTTGTTGTTTGTATTCATTGCTGTTAATTAATTTTAGTATGATAAAGCAAAGTTGAGGAATAGTTAGCATGCCGGTGTAGCCAAAACGCATGTTCTTGTAGCCAAAAAAAGAGTGCTTAAGAAAAGCGGAAGATTGATGAGGAAATTATCCTGAATGGGTCTTTTATAAAAAATCTTATTTTTGACCTGCTAAAATTATACTGGTCTTGGATTAATGATACAGCATGGTGGCGATTTCGGAAACATTCAACTATTATCAACAAAAAACAATCAATGAAACGCAATAAATTTTTACTGATCATTTTTACGTTTATTATTTCCTGCCACTTTGCAGCGGCACAAACGATCGATGCGCAACAGGTGTTTTCAAATACGCACGGAATTAAACAAGAGCGCGCGACATTTTATGAAGTGGAAGGTTATTCTGTTTTTGTGCAGTATCAAAAAGCTGCATTGGATGAAAAAGGCCTGAGCAGTATTAAGAAAAAGTATTCCATAAGCAAAGATGTAGTACCCACTGATGATAAAGCATTTCCATCTGCTAAAGTGCTTGTAAGAACGGGGAACAGGACAAAAAAGGTTACAGAGTCGGGTATTTATTATTTATTTCCGCAAGGTGAGTCTGAGGTAAAAATCGTAGGACTTCAAACTACCAATAAGCGTGATGAAGAGCTGGAACGTTTTTTTGTCCGATCTATTATGGACAGTACCATTCCAGGCAGTGTTTATACCTCGATGGCTGTTGACAGTATTCGTTTTGCAGGGCGTTATATTGTACTTGGATCTGCCTGTCGCTGGATGGGGACACATAATATTCAATGTCCGGATATGGGTCAAATGAACTGGGCCGAGTTTCGCAGCATTGAACCTGCACAGGAAATGATTGCTGCTCAATATGATATTATTGCGAATAAATCAATCGGGAAAATATTACAGCAAGATACGGTAGATATACTCTTTGAGGGAACGCCAACGAAAGCGATAAAGACAAAATACAAAATCAAGGTGCCGCAATTAATTATGGGCGGTAGTAATATCCTGATCATCTACTATGTAGCGGCAGAAGTAAGAGGCAAGTATATTGCTTGTGTGCTGAGCCATTATACTGATGATGTTCATGCAAAGCGTTTACCTCCTTTGCTGAACGAGGTTATGAAGCTGCAGGACTAAACGATTGCCCGGGATTATATCTCAGCATAATTTAAAGCAGGAGCAAAATAAAAACAGGGCCGGGAAAATTTCCGGCCCTGCTGCTTAAAGTGTTTTATTCCTTTGCTGCACTGTTATAGCTTAATAACGGTCCTTACACCGATATTTTTACCATTAACCGTGCTATTCAGGAAATAAGTCCCTGGTAGCAGTTGACCCAGGTCTTTCATCTGGACCATATGCCGGCCTTTATTCAGGTTCACCTTTTTCGCGGCTACCTGGCGACCGCTTATGTCTGTTAGGGTAAGTTCCACTGAACCTTCTGCAGTCATGGTCACATTATTGGTCAAGGTTGTTTTGAATGGATTGGGATAAACATTCATGCTCAATACCTGTTCTGTTACATGGGCTTTATCCGGAGCGCATTCCGGACGCTTCGGAGTTGGCGGGTTTTCGCCTTTGAAGTGGGTATTGTTCCATCTGTGGAAGGCATGGCGCAATTCATAGTCCTGGCTTCCCGGGGAGCTTTCTACAAAGTATGTGGTGTACATAAATTGCGGTGCAGAAGCCCAGTGTCCTTCACCCATTTTACTGAAGGAAATGCCGGAATGGAAGTCTGCTGTTACAGGGAGTGCACTTTGAGAGATACCCATGTAATCGGGGTCACTCATCAGGGTGCCGCCATTTTCCCTCATTTTAATACCTATGTATTGGCCGTTACCTATAAATGGTCCGCTCGCTACATTGTCTACATTATACCATCCCACTTTGATCTGGCCGGTATATCCGCCTGCCTGGTATTCAGAATCGCCGTAATGTAGGGTAGGTGTATAGGCCGTATTGTTGCCGTTAAAAGTAGGTGCATTCCCCAAAGAGCCGTCATTGACTATTCTTGTTTGCGGTGTTCCCATACTCATTTGGTCCCAGTAACGGACAAATACCTGTTCTCCGTCTGTAAAGGCATAAGCCCAGTTATCTGTGTGATAATGATCGGGACAGTCTAATGAAACATTGGATATATTGCCCGGGATAGTGATCATGTCCTCAACATTTGCAACTGCTGCTGCCATACCTCCGGGAGGTGGAATTTGCAGGGTTGGAAAGGCTACAGAAGCTGTAGTAATGGTCTGGTTTGCCGGGTTGGTATAAACAAGGCGCACATTAAGTGTTGAAGATCCTGAAGAGATATGACTAAAGGCTACATCAGGTGCTGTTTCCCCGACTGTATTCAAAAAGTGTGTCACCCCGCTCCAATTGCCGGACTCACACACCATAGCATGGATACCGGGCCCGGGGTGTTCCCAGGCAATGACAATGCCATAACCATTATGACTGTCCATGCGTATACGTCCGTATGTATTGCTGTTAGACAGTTGCATCGTTGAAATCATCACTAAACCTGAACCTGTTACCTGGTAAAGGTCCAGCATATGGCCTACGTTGTTTTGATAATAAGCTACAGGAACGACATAATCGCCCACATTGGCATCCCAGTAAAGTCCGACCTCTAAATCGGAAACGTCTTTATAGGTAAATGAGCCTTGTGTGAGTACCACGGCTGGATTGTCCGGAGTGGTAAACATGTACATGAATTCACTTTCCCCACCGGGCGTATGGGTGTTCCAGGTGGAAAGGTAAATGTCTTCCGATCCAAGATTCCGGGAATAATTGGAGGTCATTGTAGGTGTCTGCACCTTTACCGTATTAAAAGGAAAATCCGTGGCTACAGGTGGGGTGAAAAACTGTGCTGCCAGGGGATTGATTGTGGCTCCGCCCATAAGGAGTGCAAAGGGTAGTACTAGACACTTTAAAGATTTGCGCATAATTAATTGCATGTTTTTTTGGTTAGAAAATGGTTACATGTTTCAACTTGCAGGTACACTTCTGTTTATTGTTTATAATAATGCAATTACATTGGATCAATTAAGAGGACTATATCCGGCAACAGGATGAGACCCGCTCCTTCCGGGTGGTTTAGTGAACAATGATCAACCGGGATATAGATCAATAATTTTGGTACATACGGCATTATTAAGTCAAAAAATTAAGTGACAGGTCAATGCTTATATTTTTTGACAATAACCGGTATGAAGAGTAATTAGCTTATAATCCAATAACAGGAAAAATATGGGTAAAAATCTTGTGCTAATTTTTTGGATACCAAGTATCCGGGCTTTAAATTTTATTATTAATCGCCGAAGATTGCTGATAGAGCTGTGCCGGTAACAGGTGAAGGCCTGTAATTATTGCAGGCTTACTTCCGGGCTGATGAAATTGCTGAAGGAAATATAAGATACGAGGTATCTGATGGCGATGATTGCTTGTATAAGGTGCGCCTGTAACAGGGTATAAAGCGGAGTGGGGAAAGAGCGATGAAAAAGTTCTGCCGGTTAAGTACAAAACAAATGCAGAAAACATATTTTGAAATTTATTCATGAATATATTTTTATGGTTCAATTAATTAAGACATTTTATTTCTTGGTTTGGTTGGCATAATGTTATATTTTTATAAAATGAATGGGAAAATAAATGGAAGCTTTTCTAATAACAGGGAATCATTTATCTTCTTTTTTTCAAGATATTATTTTCAACATTTTAAAAAATATCCTGTTTAATAAGCTCAAAGGCCCAACGCTTTATCGCGAAATATTAACCGGGTTAATCCATCATTGTAAGGAAGAATTATGAATAAAATTTTACTGTTACTGCTCTTTATCTGTTTTAGTGTAAACCTATCTGCCCAGGAATATGCTACTACACAATCGGGCAGGAGTGTATTGCTTAAGACAGATGGTACCTGGGAGTATGTGGCTGCGACAAAGAATAAAAATACTACGGTAAATAGTTTGAAGTCTAATACATCAAAAAGTAATGCTTCCTCTTCTGGCAGGAGCACTGCCCGCAGCACTACAAGGAGTAAATCATCGCAGTACATCAGAGGCCCGAGAGGTGGCTGTTATTATATCAACGGTAATGGGAATAAAACTTATGTAGATAGAAGTCTTTGTAATTAAATCAATTCTGTTTAAACCTATAAGGTTTTTAAAACCTTATAGGTTTGATCCTGCATAAAAAAAGGCCAACAGCAAATATGCTGATTGGCCCGGTCACTCTGTTATGAAAAAGATCTTGTATTATTTTGGTTGGCCTGACTGTGCTTCTATGCGCTTCTGTATATCGCGCCAGTCATAATATTGGAAGGTCTTCCCATTGGTCATGGCAACAAATACTCCTTTAGGGAATTTATCATTTAAGGCAATATTCGTTACCTCAGAACCATCACTTTCAATGGTTGAAAACGGAATAGCTGTAATCAATTGATGTTGGTGTGGATGGCCTTGCGCTGCTTCTCTTTTGTAGACATTGAAGCGGTTGGCCTGTTGATCGGAAACTAATATATAACCGGTACTGTCGCCCGTTTTATAGATGGAGATCCCTTCCAGGTCTTCTGCAAAATCTGCCTGGCCAAAAAGGGCCAGTTCTGTATCTCCCTTTTCCGGGTCTGCATAATATTTATGGATGCCATATTGCTCATCGGAATAGTACACATAGCCCAGTTCATTGTCTACTGCAATAGCTTCTATCTCTTTCTTACCGCTGTATTTACCAAAACGGCGCACCAGCGTCGCTTTTACCTTGCCCGATCCATCATCCTTTAATTCATATTGCCAGAGGTATTGGTCCATAGGACCGGATTTGCGACCGACAATGGCATAGGTTTTATGATTGGATTTATTGGTATAAACAGCGATTCCCATAGGGCCTCTTTCCTTTTCGCCTTCAAAAACCGGGATACCGCCATTATCTAAAGGCTGCAAGTCGGGTAAGCTAAAGATCCTGATCTTATTGGTCTCGCGTTCGGTAACAACAGCGATGTCTTTGGGGGTGCCATTAAGGCTTAAGCCATAGGCAATATCCACATTATTCGGTCGTTTCAGGCCGGCTACTTTATTGACTATTTTTCCTGCAAGGTCAAATACGTACAGGCTGCCTTGCGCATCTTTATCGGTACCGATCACCAGGCTTTTGGCCGGATCGGTGGGGTGGATCCAGATAGCAGGATCATCGGTGTCAAATTGCACTTGCTCGGTGGTGATCACCGGCTTCAGTGCGCTCGTTTCGATGGTGTTGTTTTTATGATCATTGGTTGTGCAGGAGGCGTTTGCTGCGAGGCAAAGTGCCAGGCCTGCGATAGATTGATGTATAGAGAGGGACATTATTTTAAAATTGAGGTTAACGGGATATTTTCTTTCGGTGTAAGATGCGGCCGTCTGCATGGATGACCTGTATCTTCAGTTCTTTTGGACTTAAAGAAAAAAGCATCATACCCGGATCGGCAGCCCAAAACTCGGTTCCTTCTGTAGCCCCGGAAGGTCTTACTTCACAGGCTGCACCGGATAAAAACTGTGTGGTAAATTGTTGTGCAGGTTTGATGATCTGCAGATCGTGCTCATGTCCGCAGATGTAAGCATCGACTTTATGTGCATTAAAAAGGGATTCAAATTTTAACCTGATCTCTTCGGTGTCTTTTTTGCCTTTGCGCATACCGCCACTGTACATAGGGTGGTGCCCCACCACTATTTTCCAATGAATATTAGTAGCAGTATCTGCTAGTGTTTCTTTCAGCCATTTGTATTGTGCAGCGGTATCCTGCAGGGCCAGGTTCTCGCGCATATTGCCTGATTTCTCGTAGTAGGAAGTGACAAAGGGATTGGTATCCAGGAACACCAGTAATAATTCTTTACCGTTCTCCAGTTTGATCTTCCGGCTGAAATAGGTCGCGGGCATATTCCATCTCCGGCTGATCTTGCTGTAGTCGATCTGTGCCTGTATATTGCCTTTGTAGTCATGATTACCCAGGACCACCCACCAGTCTGAAAACAGCATATGATTGCTGTAGATGTTTTCAAATGAACTGTTCCAGGATGGATCTTGTGCACTTTGTACACCATCTGGATAGAAATTATCACCAACGGAAATTATGAAGTTTACATCTGCTGTTGCGGCCACTTTGGCCATCTGGCCGGCCACTGCTTTCTGATGATAACCACCATGCCTGCCCCAGTCACCGATGACCAGGAAGTTGAGCGATTGATCGCTGAGTGCAATATTTGTATTAAAGCCGTCGGCATAGCCGGAAGCTTTTTCTTCTGCTATGCGCGTAGCGATAGCACTTTTCTGAGCCTGGCTGCTATGGGCGTAAGTGAATAGCAGGAGCAGGAGGAACAAGGGGAATTGTTTCATGATAGCAATGAATACCGGTACACTCCAGCCGGGAACGGTTTTGCAAGCCGGAGCTGGTTAAAAACCGTTCCTGCTGAAATGATTACTGTGCTTATGTTGAAGCGTGTTTAAAGAATATTTATTTTTGGCCTAATGCCCCGTAGTGCGCTGCAGGAGCAGGTGAGCTATAGGTTTTGCCATTCAGGCTTAAGCCGGAAGCAAAGTGGTGGGTAAAGCCGGTTTGCGCGCCTGTCAATGCAGCAGCACCTGATTTTAAATGGAAATCCCAGGAGCTGTTCATAACAGCATTATCAGCAGCTGTGCTTAAAGTATAGCTTTCAAAACCCGGATCATTAGCCCCAACAACAGCGCTGTTGATATCGTTCAGACCGGCGATCACCTCATTTGTAGCCTGGAATTGATCTACTGTAGTCTGGTCTTTACCATAGTAGAAGGTATGGCTGATCACAGAACGGTTGTCTTCAGGATTACCTACATCGCGTTTGATACCAAAACGGTTATTCACCAGTAAGTTGTTATACAGGTCGGCACGTACAGATTTTTCGATCCAGATCGATCCGCCTTTAGTAGTTGGTCTTCTCCAGCCACAATTCAAGAGGGTGTTGTTGTAACCGATCACATAAGCCTGGCGCGGTCTGTCGCCTGAGTTAGATAGTTTTAATGCATTGGTATTAGGGCTGTAGAATACATTGAAAGCTACGTCTGCATGTACGCCTGATTTGATGTTTACCGCATCACCGCCGGAAACGCCGGTCGTATAGAAATAGTTATTGGCTACGATCACATCTCCGCCTTCAATATAGAATACATCTTCGTTAAAGTTGCGGATGGTGCTGTTCATTACCACAAATTTACCTTCGCCACCATACCATATGGCCGGTACATGTTCTCCGGCTTCTGCTTTGTAGAAGCCTGCTTTTACCGAAGCAGATTCTTCTGTAGTTACGGCACCGCCTTGTTCCAGGATCACATAGTTCAGCAAGAGTTCGCTACAGGTAGGACCGGCAAGCAGACCACCCCAGTGATCACCAAATGTTTCGGCAGCATTTTGAGCGGTGAACTTGATGGGTGCAGCGGCTGTGCCTTCTGCATAGAAATTACCTTTGATGATAAATTCCGGTTTCGCTACATTCAGCATCATCACGGTAACGCCTTCTTCAATCACCAGGGATTTGCCTTCGGGTACGATCACATCGCCTTTGATGTAAATGGTCTTACCTTTTGCCCAGGTACCGGAAATCTCGCCCATCAGGGTATCGCTGGTATTGTTTACGGGGTCTAAAGGTCCTTCGGTTTTTTTGGATTTACTACAACTGGTCACCAGCCCTGCGATCGCAATAATGCCGGTAAGAAAGTAATACTTTTTCATTGTTTAATTGTTTAAAATGGTTTTGAAGCTGTTTAAATTTTATATCTTAACCCGATCAGGTAAGCACGCTGGTAAAAATCTCTGCGGATGAGTGTGTTATTACTTAAGTCCTGTCCCGGTATAAAGTCTTTGTTGTTATATCGGTCTTTCATGTACACTTCCATGGGTGTGTTGAGCAGGTTGTTCACTTTGGCATAGATGATCCATTTCCCGGCAACAGATTTTTCCAAAGAAAAGTCCATCTGTACAAAGGCTTTCTGCCAGAAATCATTATCCAGGAATTGAGAAACGGTGACTATACGCTCGCCGGTATAGTTGGCGGCTAATTGTACATCCCAGCCACTTTTGGCATCTTTAAACAGTAAGCTCAGGTTGGCAATATGGGCGGCCTGTCCATAGAGCGGGCGGGTCTGGCTGACGGTAATGGTTTCCAGGTTACCTTGCGCATTACGGATGCGTTTTGACTTGTCTGTAGTAATCCCAGAGTGGGTATAGGTATAATTGGCTTTGATGCCGAATTTCTTAAAATACTTTATGGCATCTAATTCTACTCCAAAGTTCTGAGCGGTGCCGTAATTGCCGGGTGCATAATAAATATCCTGGCCGCGTACCGGGTCGCGCTGTAAGGTATATTCAATAGGGTCCTGGATCCTTTTGTAAAATACACCGGCCATTAATTGCTCTGCAGGGCCGGGATAGAGTTCATAACGCAGGTCTATATTATGTGCAATGGCTCTTTTCAGGTCTGGGTTTCCTCTTTCCTGGTATTCTTCATTGACGATCTTGTAAGGGACGATCTCGAAGAAGCCGGGACGGTTGATTGATTTAAAATAGGAGGCCCTTACATTGGTCTTGCGGTCGGGCATCCATTTGAAATGCAGTGAGGGTAAAAGGTCTGTATATACCTGTTCGCCTTCGGGGCGGTCTTCTCCTATCGGGAAATCCATGGTATAGCTTTGGTCGGTATGTTCTATCCTCACACCACCTGTAATGTCGAGGTTCTTTGGCTTTGCACTGAACTGTAAAAATCCTGCGGATATTTTTTCGGCAGCACCGTAGTTTAAGGCGGAGGCTACGCTACCTTTAGGATTTTGTACGACCCATTCCAGCTCGCTGTTTTGGAGGTAGTCTTTACCATATTCGGCAAAGAGATTGGACGGACGCATCTGGTATTGGTTGTAGAAATTATCGCGTACCTTATCTCTGTAGAGGCCTCCCATGGTCCAGAGCACAGGTGTTTTACCCAGCTTTTGCTCATAGGCTATATTGCCATAGAATGCGAGGTCCCGGTCTGTATTGTGCTCCCACCTGCGGGTCGCATCTTGCGGGTAAGTTTTTTGATCAATAAAATTGGTCTTTACACCCAGTAGGGGAATGGTGGTGTTTTCGGGCATGGCCTGTGTGGCTACCGAGTACACGCCCGACCAGGCCAATCTCCAGTTTTTGGCCAGCTGATGTTCACCCTGTAAGGTACTGTTGAATATATTTTGTTTGGTTAAGCGGCTCCTGGTAGAAAAGTTCAGTGTCGCATTACCGGTTTCGGGGTCATAGCCACCTATGGTCAGCTGCTCCGCGCGCACGTCTCTTACCTGTACATTATTCAGGTTCAGGTAGGCATTATACCATTGCAATTTATGGTTGGTATTGATCTTAAAGTCTGATTTCAGATGCAGGCCTGTTCTTATCTGTTGCTCTGAGTAATATCTTTCGCTGTATTTTGTGAGCGTAGCGCCGCTGAAGGTGTCTACTTTTTCTATATCGTAAAAGGTACTGTTGCTGCCCCGGTAGGTGTTCTGGTAACTGCCTGCAAATAAAATACCCAGGCGTTTGTCCAGGAATCGATTGCCGATGGCGATGCCGCCGATGATATTGGGTGTAGTATTAAGGTTTTTGTAGTTGAGGGCTGCTTTGCCGAAATCATTGGCGGTAGCAGCGTAGGTATTCCCGAAGCGCTCGTATGGGGATTGCTGGTCGATACCTTTGTAATCATAGCTGTTGAAGCTACGGTTCATAAAGAGTTCGTTGTAGCCGCCGGAGAGGTTCGCGGAAAAAGTAAAGTCTTCGGGAGCATCTTTCATGACCATATTAATAGCGCCGCCTATTGCATCACCTTCCAGGGAAGGAGTAAGTGCTTTATAGACTTCCAGGCGATCTAAGAGGTCGGAAGGGAAGATGTCGAGGGGTACGTAGCGGTATTTATTATCGGGGCTCGGGATTTTAATGCCGTTCACCAGGGTATAATTGTAGCGTTTGTCCATGCCGCGAAGGATGGCAAACTGCCCGTCTCCATTACTGTTTCTTTCGATGGAGATACCGGAAACTCTCTGGATCACATTGGCTACGGTAAGGTCGGGGGAGAGCTGTATGGCTTTCCCGGAAATAATATTCATCACCTGGTCGGCATTGCGCTCGAGGCTACGGGCTGCATTTTCTGTATTGCCGATCCGGGCACCCAGTACATTTACACCCTGGAGTTCATTTCTTTTAGCGGCGGGTTTAAGGGCAATGTCCAATTGCTGATCGCCTTTTAGTTCAATGCTTGTTTCAAAATCTTCCATGCCGTAGGAAGTCACTTTGATTCTATGTTTTCCTGCATTCAGATCGCGGATGGTGTAAGTACCATCAAAGCCGGCTACATCGGCAAGCGAGGTGCTGTCATCTATAATGATGGTGGCACCGACTGCGGCCTCACCGCTTTCTTTTTCTGTTATCCTGCCTTTAAGCTCATCTGCCTGGCAATATACGATACCGCTGAGGCAGGCTGAAATGCTTAGGAAAAATGCTTTCATTTTGTTGTCTGATTTTCGAAAGCAAAGATGCTGTGCTGTGTTGTTTTTTTGCTTTTTTTGGCTGTACTAAAAGGCAACATGGCGTTTTTGGAGGTAAACAATAGGGCAATTAAGGAAGTGTTTTGTTTTTTAATTAATTGAAAATCAATTGATTGGTGTTTGCCAGGAATGTACATTATGTAATTGTTACGCCCGGCAAAATGTTGGGTTTCATTTCTGGAAATCAGAGTCCCTGTAAAAAAACACTGAGGTTACTGCCTTGTTCGAGGTTCAGTTTTTTGCGTAAACGGTAGCGTGCTACCCGTAAACTATCTGAAGAAATGCCGAGGATGGTAGCAATATCGTTGGAGTTCATATTCATTTTAAGTAAGGAGACGAGGCGTAGTTCTGAGGAACTGATATCTGGGCAAAGGGCGGTCAGTTTTTCATAGAAGGATTTATGGATCTGCTCAAAGGTATTTTTGAATTCTATCCAGTAGCTTTCGTTGTTGAAGTTCTGGTTGATGGAGCTCAGCAATTGTTTGAGCTGCTTTTTATGGTCTCTTTTGTCATCATTAACGATATCTTCGATCTGTTCTCTTAGCTGCTCCAGTAATTGGTTTTTCTGGATCACGTGGAGGGCATTGGTGCTGAGTTCTTTTGATTTTTGTTCTATTTGTTCTTTCAGCAGGGTTTCTTCTAGCATATTTGATTTTAGCTGTGCATCCAGGCTGGCTTTTTCCAGTTGCTCGTTATGCAATCTTGCCCTTAACCGTTCTTCTTCCAGTATCCTCGATTTAAGGTCGGCTTCCATTAATTGGCTATTGGCTTCCATGATCACTTTCTGTTGCTTACTGAGGGCTCTTTCGTTCCTGATCTTCAATTTATGCCGGTTCCAGGCCAGGGCCAGCAGGACGGCTACGAGCAGGGCGATGATGCCACTGGCGATGGCGAGTATCTTGTTGAGTTGCTGGGATTGCTGTAGCTGGTGTATGGATTCATCTTTTTTACGGGCATTATTTTCGGTTTCCAGGAAGGCCATTTGCCGGGAGCTTTCTGCGGAATAGATGTCTAAAGCGTATTTCCGGCTCAGCTCTAAACAATAATAGGCACTGTCGTTGATGCCTAAAAGATTGTAGGCTTTGGCCAGGTCGCGGTAACCGGAGCTGAGCTGATAGATGTTGTTTTGTGCTAAACTGATGTCTATGGCTTTGGCGGTATAGGCTATTGATTGGCGGTATTTGCCGGTCTTGCGTAATACGTCCCCTATATTATTAATGACTTCTATGTGTTGCGATGGTTCTTTGAGGGCCTGGTACTGTTCGAGGGATAAGCGGAAGTAGTACATGGCCGAGTCATAATTGCCCAGGTCTTCATGTATGCTGCCCAGGTTTTCATATATCTTGGCAAACTTTGAGCTGTCGGCTTGCTTGAGGTAAACGGCTAATGCGCGCATCTGGTAGCTGTAGGCGCTGTCATATTTTTCTTGTTTTTCAAAGGAGAAACCGATGTTGGCATAGGTCAGGGCCAGGCCTTTTTCATCTTTTTGTTTGTTGAATAGAGCCAGGGCATCATACAGCAGGGCATTAGACCTGTCGATATCGCGGTTGTAATAATATAAAATGCCGAGGTCTATATAGGCATAGGCCAGCTGATTTTCGTTGTTGGATTTTTGGAAGATATTGCTGGCTTTAAGGTAATAGTCCAGTGCTTTGGGATATTGGCCCAAATGATAACAAAACTCGCCCATCTGGCCCAGGATCTTTCCCTGCAGCTCGAGGTCTCCATGCCTGACGGCACTTTCCAGTGCGTTTTTCAGGCTTAAATAAACGGTGTCAGATGTCTGAGTGTTATAGATATTGTCGCTTGCCCAGTCTATAGAGTGGATCTGTGCGGTACTCTTTTCCGGGTGGAGGAATAACTGGGTAAAGAGGATCAACAGTAATATACAGCAGTGGTAAGGGGCAGAAATAAACTTCATAAAACTCTGTTCACTTTATTGGTATTATGTGCAAAAGTGATGAATTCTGTATGATTCGTTTATTATCAAATTGTTTAGTTTCTGAAGTTCATTGCTAAAAGGTCTTCTAATGTTGTAGCCCCTTGCTTGAATAGTTTTGATTTATATTCTATTTTAAGCTGGTCTAAAAGTCTTAGCATATTAAAGCCTGTGGCATAGAAATAGGTGGTCTTTTCTGTTAAGTAAAGCCACCCGTCGTTTTGTATATTATAATTACGAAACTGATCAAATGACTTAAAAGAGGGATCTGACTGTACTAATTTATAATCGGGCTTTCGTGTGGAGAAAAGGGTATAGAGTGCATATTCAATATACCTTGCGGTGCCTTCCGTTGTTTCGTAACACTGCTCGTATTTTGAAATGTCTAATTTTAATTTGGACAAAACTTCTTTTCTTCTTTGTTTTCGAAGGGAGAAGAAATGGACAATTATTTTTTGCCTGCTGATGGGGTCATTTTCATTAATTGCTTTTAATAGCAACCGGTTTTCTTCGTCAATGGATTGTTTAAACCAGGAGTTGTTTTTATAAACAGATTTTAAACTGTCTTCTCCGACCAGGGCAATTTCTTTTTCATAATATGCAACAAATGCTTTGTGTTTATATTGGTAGCCGTGAAAATATTCGTGCATCAGCATGGTTGCCCATTGCTCTGTTGAATGAACTTGTGGAATGGCTTTATGGACTGCTTCATAGCTACTGCATTTCATAAAGGGTGCATGGTAATTATACTCATCAGTAGGATCCCCTAAGGTTATTTCTGTTTCCATATGAAAGGGTAAACTGTCTATCCTGTTTTTTGTCTTGTAGATCCTGATTTGTTTGTTTTGAAATACCAGCTCTGAGGTAAAGCTTGCCAGGAATTTGTCCGTTGGGTTGGCAATGTAGGAACTGGTATCGGTGAAATAAATGAGGGGCAGGTCATATTCCGGATCATTGAATGTGGGCCAGGTGCTTTGGTCCACTGTTTGTTTCAGGTTATAGACAAATTCAATCCTGTCCCATATCTTCTGCTCTTTGCTCTTGTCTTTATCCTTAAAGGAAAAAACAAAAAAAGGCAATAGTATAAACAGGAATTTTTTCATGATAACCGGTTTTCAGGTAATCCGAAAATAAGCAGGATGGTCAAATTAGCAAAAATATTTATAGGATGATGATTGTCAGTATTTACCATAAGTATTGGTTTCTTTTTCTCTTATTCTTCAATATTGAAGCAAAAAAAAACGGGGAATGTACATTCCCCGTTTTGCAATAATCTATTTGTTTACTCAGACCTGGTTTCTTTTTCTATTTTAAAGCGGAAGGTGCCATTGGTAATATGCAGCACTTCGTTACCATCAGATTCAAATTGTTTAGGCATATCCAGTTCAAACTTACCTTCTACCCAGCCTCCCGATACTTTGGTGATTTCAAAATATCCTTTACTGGAAGTCTTTGAAGCATAGAATTCCGATTCTTTACCTACACTCTTTGTCAATTCCAGGAATGCACTGGGAAAAGGATCGTTGAGGCGGAGAAACTGTTCTTCTACAAAAGGTATTTTACCCACAACAGGTGCCGTGTGTGCCGGCACGTAAATGGTGAAGCTTAGATAGTAGGGACCCTTTTTGTAAGCAGGGTAGTAGAGCACAAATCGATTACTGGTTTTAGTGGTTTCTGTGCCTGGATTATAATTATTGTACATGCCCAGGTCTGCAGCCTTATAGGATATTGTTTTCCCATCCAGGTCATACTTTAAATAGGCTCCTGTAGTTTGCGCAGAAGCTGCTGTACCTAAAACTATTGCGAGGAGGGCAAATGTGATTTTTAGTAAATGTTTCATTGTGTTTTTTATTTTTTGGAGTATATTAAGGTAGAGGGGACTACATTTCTTTGTCTATTTTAAAGCGGAAACTACCATTGGTAATATGAAGCACCGGTTGATCTTCAAATTGTTTGGCAATATTTATCTCGAATTTACCTTCTACCCAACCTGCAGCTACTTTTGTAATTTCGAAATAACCGGTACTATTTGTTGTAGAACAATAGGTGTTACGCTCAGCTCCAACCGTATGTTCCATGTATAAATATACAGCAGGAGCAGGGTCTTTTGTCTTATAGATCGTGCCTACAAAGGGCAGCTTACCCACAACCGGGTTTGCGTGGGCCGGTGTATGGATCATAATGTCCAGCTTATAAGCTTGCTTACCGGAACTGTTCGTGTAGAATGCATGTTCATTATTCGTTTTTTGACCTTCGTCGCCCGATACGAAATTATTGTAGGTGCCCAGTTCATTAGCCGGTACGGAGATGTGCTTACCATCCAGGTCAAACTTTAAAAATGCCCCGGTGCTTTGTGCTGTGGCGGCAGTAAATAAAGTTGCTGCCAGGAATGTGAATGCGATTTTTAGTAAATGTTTCATTGCTTTTTTCGAATTAATGTGAATAATTGTAAACAGGTGACATGAGGATGTCAGGTTTAGGAAATGTTTCTTTTCAATAGCTGTAAGCCCTTATGGCTACTTCCATTCCCCGGCTATCTTAAAACGAAAAGTGCCATTGGTAATATGAACTATTTTGTCGTCATAGTAGGTATCGGAAATGTCTATATTAAATTTACCTTCTACCCAGCCTGCAGCCACTTTGGTGATTTCAAAACTCCCGGCACTGTTAGCCTTGGAATTATAGAGTTGCAGATCGGTCCCAACGGTTTTGGTGAGGTACAGGTAGGCGGCAGGACAAGGAAGGCCCGGTTTATACAATACCGGTACAAAAGGTAGTTTGCCCGCTACAGGATTCGTGTGGGGTGGGGTAAGGATGGTAATATCCAGTTTATAAGTCTGCTTCTGTTGATCGGTTACATAGAATACATGCTGATTGTTTGCCTGGTTATCTGCATCAGCTGGTTCAAAATTATTGTAGCAGTCCAGGTCTTTACCCTTAAGTGATACCGTTTTACCTTCAATGTCAAACTTTAAATAGGCACCGGTATTTTGTGCGGAAGCTGCCGTAAATAAAGTTGCGGCAATGAAGGTAAATACCACTTTTATTAAATGCTTCATTGAATCTTTTACTATTTGTGTTAACTAATAAACAGGCAACATAATCATGTTGCCTGCCATAAATGCTTTCGCCCGATCCGGTAAAGAGTGGCTGGCTATTTCATCCCCAGGTCTTCCACACTGCTTACTTTATCTCCCTGCCAGCAAAGCTTGAAGCTGCGGGTAGTAACGCCTGATTTGGCTTCCATGGTGCAGCATTGGCCTTCTACAGCGATCACCTTTGCTTCCATCATATTATAGTTGGCAAAAGTGAGGCTGTTAGACTCATCCAGGCTGTTTTTTAAATCCTCAGTGAAGTAGGTATTCACTGCTTTTTGTGCACATCCTTCTGTGCCGTCCAGCAGGGCCATCAATTCATTCATTTTGCCCGGGTTGGCTACCGCTGTTTTTCCTGATTTTTCTGTACTGGTCTCTGTGGTAGCGTTTGCTTCTGTACCGCTGCAGGATGCGATAAAAGTAGCTACTGTCAATGCTGCTGCTGTAATTAAGTTTTTCATGTTTTTAATAAATGATTATTGAAAATTATTGTTTAATACTTTTGATGATCTTCTTTAAAAAGGCATCCATTTCTTCCACGTTTTTACTGTCGTTGTATACAGAGGTGGAGGCTACCAGGGTTAAATTGGGATTGGAGGGATGCTCAAAAATATAGATCACGAATTTGCCATTGTCTTTCCATTTGTCACCTCTGTCTGTCCTGGACTCTTCATCTGCTTTGAAGGTGTATCCTTTTATGCCGTTTATGTTTATCGGCTGATATAAGGTCATCAGGTCCATTTTTTTGATTTCCCTGTTCGTTTTCCAGCTCAGGCTAGGAATTCTTCTGCGCTCAGTCAGCAATCCATTGATCGTACGCCAATCTATGGTATATTTTTCAAGATCATAGTTGCTGAACTTGGTTACATAGTCCTGTGAGGCATAGTATGCTGCTGCATGGATGAAATCATCAGCCAGCTCTTTTGCATTCATACCCGGATGCTTGTCGCTGGATATGGCATAAATGCTATACCAGTATTTATTATCATCTTGCAGCTCATATCCCCATATCGTACTGCTTGAGGTCAGTGGACCGCTTTGCTTTAATGCAAAATCACAGGCGATATTACTTTTGTCCACCTGAAGATCCAAATAAGGCAGGAAGAGGTTTTTGTCATCCCATATCGGCACATTTAAGATGAGTGGCTCCAGCAAATTAATGGTCTGGCCATATTGCTCGTAGCCTATCTCTTCCCGGTAGGTCAATCCGATTTTAACCTGGAGTGTTTTGGATTCTTCTTTTCCGGCTGCAAACTTATAGATCCAATCGAGGTTGTTGCCTCCTAATTCCATGGCACCGGGTTCAAATACTTTAAACTTTTTGGTCGCCGGGGTGTTTTTCAGGAAATCTTCTACGGCAGCCGTACCGTCTTTTCTCAGGTACCAATAGCCCTCTTCGGCATTTTTAGCATTCAGCAGATCCACTACCAAAACCGATCTTCCATATATGAAGGAAGGACTTTTGGGATTTTTAAAACTAACTTCTAATGATTTGAGGTCGTTTTTATTGATCGTGGCCCCTGTTTTTACTGGTTTACCATTAATAAAAGCAGATATCTGGGCCTGTGAACTATTACTAAAAAATAAAGATGTTGCCAGGAGGCAATAGCGAATGTGTTTCATAAACTGATGTGTCAATTGTTTGTTTTTTTGCAGTATTATTTTCTGTCAGGGTGATTAAATGGCGGTGTCTAAAAAGGTACCCAAATTTGCCATATTGAGCATGTCGAAATATAGACAAATTTGATGCTCAATTCTTGCCGCATTTCGACAAGCTCAATGTGACAAGAATCTTGAATTTTAGACACCCTCCTAACAGCTAATAAATAATTATTTCAGACTTTCGAATGCAGCCAATTGCTGATCCAGGTCATTTAGCTCGCTGTTAAATACAGGCTCCATTTTAAAGAAGCGGTTACCCTTTTTAAAGTAGAAATTGTAATTTTTGATGGTGGCCCCACTTGATCCTTTCATTTTATAGATAACACCAAAAGCGCCATTCGCCAATTGTTTGGTGTCTAACAGTTCTATAAAGTCTTCACTTCCGGATACGGCACTTTTCAGCATAGTGGTATCAGTAGGGAAAGCGGCTGCTGCTATTTCTATAACATTAACACGGGCATTGCCACCCATATTGAAATCATACCTGGATAATTCCGTATCGGTTTCATCAAACTTTAAATTAGTAAACTCAGGAGGAGCATCAAGTTTGGGAGACGTGATCGTGAGATCATATTGCTCCAGTTTAGTATCTTCTAAAGGTTTGCTCTGACAAGCCTGGAGGAACAAAGCGGCAATAAGGGTCAATTGCAAAAGGATCTTTTTCATTTTTGATTACGTTGAGGTGAATAAATTAATTGTTGTTACTTTTTTATCGTTGCACATACAGGGGAATTCATGAGTAAAGGCCCAGGAGGCTCTTTCGCACAGGTTCATTTCCCCTTGCATTATTTTAAAAATTTAAGACAGTCTTTATGCACATTTTTACCGGAAGGAGTGGTATATCCATTTAAGGTAATATCCTTGCTGACGACTGCATCAAGGTATTTAGTGCCATCATACATTTTGTCAAAAATGTAATAATCATACCATACTTCTTTATCGCTTTTACAAGCTATTGCGGCCATAAATGATTTTTTAACAATATTGCCGTATTCATCCCTGATGATGTAAACATCCTGAAATGGCAATATTGCTTTAAGTGCATTGGCTGCATTTGTTTTAAATAAGACTTTAGTGGCTTTGAGTGCTTCCTGTTCCAGCTTAGGATCATCCAGTACTTTTTGCGGGAAACAATCAGTTGTATTCAATTTGATTTCTTTAGGAACGATCATATCTATTTCTCCTACAGCTATGGGCTGGTATTTGAAGTCTGAACCGTAGCTCCAGGTTTTAATAGGTACAAATTCAAATCTTAATTTGTGCTTACCGGGTGTTAATACATCCTGCTTTAATAAAAGCGCTTTATACAATGATTCACCAAAGAAAATCTTTTCAGTACCATCGTTCAGGTCTGCTCTGAGACTCAGAAATGAGGTCATACTCTCTTCACTAAAGTCTTCGGCATAACTTGTACCTGCAATCTCATTGCCATCGAGATACAAGAAAATGAGGTATTTGCTTTTAGTCTTAAACCAACTTTTATTTTGATTTACTTCCTTGGCTTTTTTGCCGCTTTCTACCAACTGGATCAACATACTATTGGCAACAGAATGTTCAAAATAAGCCCTGATGCTTAATTTATCGCCAAGTGTATAGGTGTTGATGTATTTAGATTCCGGTAGCTCACGGGTCAGTTCTTCTTTGGAAAACACGACCTTTCCTGTATATTTCTCTGACAAGGGCGTATGGAACGGTTCTTCTTCAAACAGTTCTAATTTGAGTTTTTCTTTTTCAATTTTTTGAAGATCCTGAGCTTGCGAAAGGCTAAAGCAACAGCTTAAAGCCAACAACAGCACAAAACGAAAGTTTTTCATATTATTTTAATTGATTGTCTATTCCGGTATTGATCTTATCCGTTTATACCCGGAAGCTTTTGCGGGGAACATTTTGCCCCGCAGTTTTATGCTGTAGCAAGGGTTGCCACTTTTTTCTTCACAAAAAAGCGCATAATGCCACCTACAACACCAAGAAGGCCTGCAAAGATCATGCAATACACACCGTTACCTACAATAGCACCGACTGTCAATGCATCTCCTGTAGTAGAATCGTTATAATACTTCAAACCGAGCATACAAACGAGCAGGGAGAAAAGAATAGCAATAATGGCGCTCCATTTTTTATTCAGCAATCCCATAACTACGATGATAGCGCCCAGTACAATAAAGAACACTCCGGGGTTGCCACCATAGTCTCCCATAAAACCATTTTGTGAAACGCCTAATAAAATAACCCATGGCAGCCATGCAGAGATAATAGAGAGTACACCGGCCAGGATCATTGTTAATCTTGAAATCATGTTGTTTAAATTTTTGGTTTGAAATAATTTGCCTGCGCAAAATAGAATACTTCATCGTATCATTTCAACCAAATGAAAATCCGTCGATATTTTTTGAACATTCGTTGCTGCTCCGGGGATGTACGTAATGCTTAGAGTGAATTAAGGTAGGTCAGAAACTCTTCCTTTTTCCGGACAGACAGGGGTATGGCCGTTTTGTCTTTCATAATAATACTCCCGGAATCTGTTTTCACATAATGATCAAAGTAGAGCATATTGATAAGGTGGGACTGGTGGGTACGGAAAAAACCCATGGGTAGTAAGAGGGTTTCGTACTCTTTCAAGGTAGTAGACACCAGTAGCTTTTGGCCATTGAGCATATAAAAGGTGGTGTAGTTTTTTTCAGACTCGCAACGGATAATATCCTGCACATTGATCGAATAAACTTTCTCTGCTGTTTTTAAAATGATCTTTTGCAGGTTCCTGGGCCGTTCAATATTCGAAAACAGGGTACTGAATTGCAGTTCCAGCATTTCTTTGTTCAATGTTTCCTTTGCCTTTTTTACCGCTTCAATAAGGTCTGAAGGATCTATAGGTTTCAACAAGAAATCAATCGCACTGAAACGAAATGCTTTGATGGCAAACTCCTGGAAGGCGGTTATGAAGATTACTTTAAAATCAATTGACTTTAGTTGCTGCAGCAGGTCAAATCCTGTACCGTCCTGCATTTCAACATCCAGGAATACCAGCTCTGGCAGGTATTTCTGAATCGCAGCAACACCTGATGCGACACTATCTGCTTCAGCAATAATGGCAACATCGGGGCAATATTGTTTGATGACCGCTATATTTTTCTGGCGGATGTTATCAATGTCATCTATTATGATCGCTCTGAGCATATGCTTAATTATTATAAATGTACGGAATTTCAAAAAAGGTTTTTACACCTTGTACAGCATTATTGTCGCCGGTGATATTCAAGGTATGAATATGAATTTTCTTTTTGGCAGCAATACTTTCCAGTCTTTCTTTGGTGATCTGTGTAGATAAGGAGCGTTGCCCGTTTTCCGTTTTTTTGGCTACAAGCCCTGTCCCGTTATCCGTCACTTCAAAAAATAACTGCTCGTCTTTGCTGTAAAAACGAACATGGATCACACCACCTTCCTTTTTGTTTTTTAAACCATGCCTGATGGCATTTTCAATAAAAGGCTGGGTAAGCATCGGCGGCAGTAGAATGTTTTCCGGGTCTATTCCCTCGTCTATACTTATCTTATGTGTAAAATTATTATTGTGCAGCAGCTTTTGAATATTCATGTAGTTGTCCAGCATATTCAGTTCTTCCTCCAGGCTGATGTAATTCTCCCTGGAGTTTTCCAGGATCTGCCTGGTGAGTTTGGAAAATCTGGTCAGGTAATTGATGGCCTCTTCATCTTTGTTGCTGTAGATAAGGCTTTGGATATTGTCTACCGAATTAAAGATGAAATGCGGGTTCATCTGCGTAAGCAATAATCTTTGCTTCAGTTGTTCATTCTTATTGGCCGTTATGATGGCCTTCTGCCGGAAAGATTTAACCACGAAGATAATGACCACTCCCAAGAGCAGGGCAAGGCCGATAAAACCGTATATCAGCATATTTCTCTGGGCTATCTTCTTTTGATTGGCCAGAGCTGTAGCCGCTGTTTTCTTATCGAAAGCATATTGCAATTGCTGTTTTTCAAACTTTGCATTTAACGCGGTAACGGCGTTTATTTTTTCCTGGTTAATATAATCCTCCCGGAATGCAGCTTCCTTTAAAGCATAGTGATAGGCGTTAGCATAATCTTTATTTTTTGCATATATCCTGGAAAGACTACCTGTAATGCTGATGCAGCCTTCCAGGTTTTTGAATTTCTCGGTAAGCTGCAATGCCTCTTTATAATATTGAATGGCTTTAGTCGTATTACCGGCTGCTTCCTCTTTAAGCGCGAGATAGGCCAAGGCCGGTTGCAGCGCCGTTTCATCATTTACCTGGCGGGCAAGGGTCATTGTTTTTTCAAAATAATAAACCGCCGAATCCTGCATATTTAAAGAATCGCAGCAGATAGCCATGTTCATATAAAAATCCAGCTGCGGTACTGTAGCTCCCGTAGCATCATAGGCTTGCTTCGATAACCAGATATAGCGATAAGCACTGTCAAATTTGGACAGCTCCATATAAGAGGCGGCAATATGATTATAGGAAGATCTTAATGTAGTATACCGTTCCTTTTTTACAAATATTTCGGCAGCCTCGCTGCAATATTTAATTGTTTCTTCAGGATAACCTATCCTGCTGTAGACCTGGCCCAGGCCTTGCAGGGAAATGGCCACCTGTAGCGTATCATTGATGTCCTGGGCCACTTTTACAGCTTCATGGTATATATTGATCGCTTTTTTGGTATCCCCATTACTACCATGGTCCTTAGCTAGGTTGCTCAATACGATAGATTCTTTGTGCCTGAAACCATGCGCACGTCCATAAGTCAATGCAGTTTCATGCAGTTGGATCGCCTGGTCCAGTTCTCCATCGTTATAGGCAATTGATCCCAATGCAAGCGTATTCATAAAAATACCCCAGGGATAATTGATCTGTTGCGATGCTTTCAAAGTGCGGGTGGCCAGGTCTTTGGCAAAAACAGGATTTATAGTGACACTATCTGTAACCATTTTAATATTTGCTTTGATGGCATTCGTATCAAGCGTCGTCTGGGCAGATAGATTTCCGTATAAGAAGTTGAATAAGATAAATAGAACAGTAGCTTTCCTTAATTGATATAATAACATAATAGACTTGGTAATACAGTGTTAGCTTTTGTAAAACTGCAAATATATAGAACTAAGTTGCCCATTTAAAAAATATTAATGGCCTTTAAGGGCACTCTTCTTTGTTCCTTAATCAAAAGATAATAAAGCATCAAATGGTATGATGATTGAGGCTAATGTTTGGAAGCGGTATATTGAAAATTCGTTTATGTATGATGAAAATTCGTTTTTGGGTATTAATAGAGGCTGCATCATACCAGTCTTCCTGAACATTAAGCGTTTGTAATAAGGGTATTATTGAAAATTTAGAATTTTTGTATATTCCTGCTGTAGCATTTGGTAGGACAGCTTATTGCTTTGTGATTTTGCAGGTACTCTTGTAGTGACGATTTCGATCTGTGTGTTTCCAATAGATAGCTACCTGCCGGTGCTTGTGTAGTGAAAATAGTGCTCATGTAGTTCCGGACAATACCGGACATGATCTCTAAAATGTAAACGATTAATTTTGATCATCTTAATCATAAAATAGCAAAAAAGGGGAAAAATCCCCGTTGGATTTAATTAAAATTAATTTTTAATTTTAGTCATCTTTTAATCTTTAAATGGATTGCTTATTGATGAAGATAAAACCGTTGATTGCAGGACTACCATTATTACCTATGCTGTCTGCAAGCACAACATAAACTAAAATTGCAAACTACACCACCCATCTCTTTTTTGACCATTATGCGTATGGTTCTTTAACTATATGGCACCTGCTTTCTCTGCCAGATTAACCTTTTATATTAAGGTTGGGTTCCGGTTTAATTTTCAGTTTTTGTATGTAATTGTTGCTGAATGAGGTAAGATCATTGGGTGATGATTTGCGTATCATTTCAAATTAGCTGTACAGTTTGCAGCCGATACAGAAGAGTCATGTCCTTTCCTGACTGTGTGAGCGCATTGCCTGCATCTAAGAAGTAAAATAGCTTGTAAAGCGTGCCCGGATTGATATAGCCGGTCACATATTGAGTATTTATTGTAGCAGACATTCCTAGTAAACTAATTCCACTAAACCTATAAAAAATTTTCTCATGGCTCTATTATCAATGCAAAAACTAACAGGCCTGGTACAAATTAATGATAATGGATTATATCATTTTGCACAAGGTACTTTAATTGAGGTCTTTAAACTGGAACATAAATCATCGGGCGATGCTGCTCCCGGAAAATGGCTGGGTGCTGCATCGGTAAGGTATGATGGTTTATTTGAGTTGTTCATGGAACAGAGTGAAGACCCGGGTTTCTATTGCAGTATCTCTTCCGGTGGGAATGTGGTTAATATTCCGGATGCTATATTGGATGATGATAAACTGAATGTAGGGCTACAGCAATCGCAGTACAAGCAATTATATGGGGATACCCGGGATTGTGCACCCGTTATTAAAGGCCATGTTTCACTCGGACCGAGCCATATTACAGCATATCCTTTGAGTGGCAACATCTCTGTTGCGATTTTTGCTTCTGGAATGGCGGATGCGGTATTGATGGGGCAGGGGGCAATTAATATTTATGGGAACTATGAAATATATATTGATAAGACACAACTTCAATCTCCGGCATTTCAGCTTGCTGAATTAAGTTGTTCTGCGGAGCAGGCATCTCAAAAATTTTATGCCTGTATCGTAGATTCGGATGCGCCCGGAAACGTGATTGCCCGTTCAGTCGACCTTTCACTAAACGACTGTTGTACCATTGTTGATCTGCATATAGATGAGGAACAATATTTTGAGCTGTTCTATTTCGAATTATATTATTTAGCCCTTTTACTGCAGCATTTTAGTCCCGAAATCTTTTCCCAGTTGCAGCAAACCCCGGAAGATATCAACATCAGGGATTTGTTTTTGAGTACAAACGTTGACATCGGGCTGTTGATGAACCTGGTCTATGCTTTCTGCATCCAGGTAGAGTATGGCATAGAAGTTAATATTGCCTATGCTTTTTGTAAAGGGATCAATAATTCTATAAAAGCATGGGCAGAAACGGATGAGGAAAGATTGTATCAATTGATCATTACTGCACGGCAACAATATTGGATCGGTGAGATCAATGACCTGGAGGAAGCTTTAGCCATCATACGCCCGCTGCGTACTACCTGGCTCTCAGAAGACCTGGCAGAAGACGGAACATCTATAATGAGCCTGTTAAGTACGGTTTTCCCGGGTGAGCAGGCAAGCCGCCGTTTTATAGAGATTAATCTGCAATATGCCAATGATTCGGTTAAATCGATGTCGGATGCGCTTGTACAGGAATTTGGCGAAAACGAATTCCTCCGTATTCAATATGGCCTGCAAACCATGGCCATTACGGGTATGCAAAAAGAAATAGCCGAAGAACTCATCCTGAACCGGCCACCTTTAAGAACGCTGGCGATAGACTATCAGCCGGAAGACTGGCAGGACCTTGTATCAATTGTTTGTAGTACGCATCAGAAAAAGTGTATCCCGCTCCCTATACAGGAAGAGGCGGGCGATGATGAGCAATTGATGATACAACTATATGGCAATAAATTGTATAACCTCGTGACCGATACTTATGCTACTGCTATCCTGGGCGATAAATTTGAAAATGGATTGTTCAGTTTTAGTCAAAATCCCCAACAGACAGCGGAATATATCAATGCCAATCCTACACTGGATTTGAGGACACATAACATCTGGCATTTTGATGAAGATATCCCGGTAGCGGTAAGGAAGGATCTGCAACCGGTACAAAACTTATTAAAAGTAGCCGAAGGCAAACCTCAGCTGGTGACACAAATGCTGATTAATGGCATCCGTTCCTCTTCTGATATTGCAGAGATGTCGCCTGAGGTCTTTGTCGCTACCTATGCTGCTGCAACACCTGGCCTCAGCACAGCCGCTTTAGCGCAAATACATGCCAAGGCTACAACTACCAGCCTGGTGGTGGCATCCACCCAAGCCCTGGTGACCAGTGCCGTTTTCTCACCAGGCATCACTTTACCAGGCTTCTCTGTAAACCTTTGGAATCCCAATCCCGGCCCTTCTGTAAATCCCAATTTAGAGACCCTTTTCGGAAGCCTGGACCTCTGCAACTGTTCCGAATGTACCTCTATGTATAGCCCGGCAGCCTATTATACCGATATCCTTAATTTCATCAAGAGTAAACTGGCGACCACGCCTCCTAAAGTATATAATGAACTCATCAGGAGAAGGCCTGACCTGGTTCACATAGACCTGAGCTGTAAGAATACCAATACCGTAATGCCTTATATCGACCTCGTAAACGAGTTGCTGGAACTGGCCATACTGAAAGCGAATAATATTGCTATGCCGGCACAGTTTAAGTCTTACCAGACCAGCGCTGCCAGCCTGGAACTGGAAGCTTACCCGGAGCATACCTATAAAGACAATACCGGTACTTACCTGGCGGACAGTACTTATGAGACGGTGTACAACAATATACTCAGTAATGCAGTTTTCGGCAATACACTGCCCTTTAGCCTGCCCCTGGAAGAATCGCGTACTTATCTGGCTCACCTGGGGTACACACGTTATGAGCTGATGATGAAATTTAATCCGGTAAGAAATTATACTAATATTACGACAAGTACGGGTATCAATGAATTTAATGCCATGTGTGAGTGGTTGCATATATCCAGGCCTGAGGCAGATATTATTACCAGGCTTTTCAATTCAAGCCCTGTTATGGATGTGGACAAACAATATTATGGCTATGCCAATACTCCTGCTTCAATAATATATGTCGTCTACCTGCTTGGTGGAAATCCTGCCCCCGGCGATCATGGGGAAAAAGGATTGAACAATTTACTAAAGCGTGCCGGGATCGGCTATAAAGAATTACTTGAATTATTGAATACCGATTTCCTTAATAAAGAAATCTCTGCGGGAGTACGTCCTTTACTGATTAAACCGAGCAATGTTAATAATCCTTTTTCTTGTCGATTAGATGAACTCATTTTGTACATGAATTCGGGTGGGTTAAGCCCTTTGGAATTCTTAAATCGATTGTACCGGTTTTTGCGGTTAAAAAAAGCTTTAGGATGGAGCACTTATCAACTGGATATGGTGCTGGGGGCATTGAATATTGTCTTTCTTAAGATAGACGACTTCAGGAGAATCGCCCGCTTACACCAGCTCTGTGCCGAATTAAAAACAAGTCCCGAGCAATTGAGCGCTTTTGTGAAACGCCTCAGTACAGCTACCTATATCAATTATGATAATGATAACCAAAATAATCTACCCACTGTTTACGAAACATTATTTAAAAACAAGGCCCTTGTTAATCCTCCCGAGACCTATTTCAATAATCCCGATGCGATAGTTGGCTCTTACCAGGAGCGCTCAGGCACTATTGTAGCCGCGTTCAACATTAAAGAAGAAGAATTCTATATGTTATTGGATTTCCTGGGCATTAATAAAACCTCGGCCATACCTGCAGGAACAGGTTTAAATATTTTGAGCCGTATTTACGGGCTCGTTCAGCTGGCTAAAGGCACAAATTTGTCTATAAAAGACCTGCTTCGGGTATTGAAACTGTCTGATACTAACGTACCAATTCTTCTAACGGCTGCTCCTGACTATTTAATAGACTGGCTCAGTACGCAAAAAATATTTATAGATAAAAGTAAAGCACTCTTATTTTCCCTACAGGAAGTGGACTACCTGCTTGCCAACAGGGATGATGACGGCATCTTTATACCTCAAAATGCCGAGATACAGCTGTTTTATGAATCCCTGCGCGCCGAACTTAAAAAACTGGTTACAGGCGCAGATAACAGTACTTCCGTTTCCGCTGATCTTAAAAATGCCTTGTATAATATCTGTACACAAAAGTTCGGCACCGCATTCGGACTGAAGCAGGATACCATATATTACCTGGTCAGCCAGGTGATCAGCATCAGCACCACATTAACGCCTCCCAATACTCCTTTGATGGAAGCATTGATCCGGACAGAATTTATCAATGCTGTGTTGCCACCACCGGCTACCGGTCCCGATCCCTTAACACCCTTACCCATTATACCGGGCAATAGTGTCGGTATATTCGGATACGCAGCCCTATATGATGCTTACCGGCGCATCCATAAAATAGCCTACCTGAGCAGCCGCTATAAACTTTCAGCTCCGGAACTGGAATTTTTTATTAACAATGCAGCCAGGTTGGATATTCTTGCCATAGATGCACTGCCCATCACGACCCCTGCGGCAACATCGGCCCAGGTATCAGGTCTCCTTCGCCTCAACGACTGGATAAAAGTGAAAGGCCTCTATAATTTACGTACCCTTGAATACCTGGACATCCTGAAAGCCTCTTTAGGCACCACTTCCAAAATAGCTTGGCAACAACTTATCCTAGACAGGACCAAATGGAAGCTGGAAGATCTTACGTTCCTGACGGGTGATGCTTCTACTACAGGTATATTGGATACCCTCTATTCAAACACGGTAATCAACAACGAATTCAGGAAAGGATCATTGCTGTTGCAATTGTTTGACCTCATGTCTGCTGTAGGCAGGATAGGCCTGAGTCCTGCGCTTACCTATAATGCCTTAAAAACTAATCTGCAAATGGCTGATGCCAGGAATATCAGGAAGGCGGCAAAGGCTAAGTATTCAGATGTAGAATGGAGCAAAGTGGCTAAGCCCTTACAGGATACCCTGAGAGAACGGCAACGCCGGGCAATGGTCGCTTACCTGGTCGTGCGCCCCGAGGCCGGAGACCCGGTTGGCAGCCAGGTGCGCTGGAAAGATGAAAATGGTTTGTTCGCCTATTACCTCATAGATGTAGCCATGCAGCCTTGTATGAAAACATCCCGTATCAAGCAGGCGATCAGCAGTGTACAGCTCTATATGGACCGCACCATACTCAACCTGGAAAACGTTAATGGCATCCCTACCAATCATATCACCATCCGTCCCGACCTGATTGCACAATGGAAATCCTGGCGCAAATGGTACCGGGTATGGGAGGCAAACCGCAAAGTATTCCTGTATCCCGAAAACTGGATAGAACCCGAACTCAGGGATAATAAAACACCTTTCTTCCGTGAACTGGAAACCCAGCTTCTACAGGACGAGGTAAAAGATGATAAAGTAGAAGATGCTTTAAGGACCTACCTGGAGCAGGTAGAAGAAGTAGGCCGGCTGGACCCGGTATCTACTTACCACCAGATCGAAAAAGACAGCAGCGGTAAAGTAATTATAGATCGTACGCACGTGATCGCACGCACCTCGGTACTGCCACACCGCTATTTTTACCGTATCCTTGAAAATAAAGAATGGACTCCCTGGGAGAAAGTAAATGCAGACATTAAAAGTGATCATGTAATACCGGTAATCTGGAACAGGAAGTTGTACTTGTTCTGGCTGACCTTCCGTACCAAAACACCTAAAGAGGAAGAAATGACCGCTAAGAGAACCAGGAACAACAATTCTGCAGAAATGGAATGGATAGAAGCCCTCAACAAAAGAGGTGGATTGGGCAGAGGGCTCAATGCGATTATTCCTCCCAATGAATCCATGGAAGGCTACGGCCAGTTAGATATCAACCTGAGCTGGAGCCAGTATAAAGACAATAAATGGCTGGCCCCGGAAATAGCTAAGGATATTATGAGTATTGATATGTCCCGGGCGATACTGAGCACAATAGCTCAAAATGCTATGAGCAACCAGGACATGACACAAAAGGTGTACAATTGGTTAAATAATCGTGGAGATATTAAACTGGATGAATTGTTCCGGAACCGTTTGTACTTCTACCACACATTTGATGATACCGGCAATGAAAGCGCAGGTATCAACTTCAGCATCATGTTTGCTGCGGGACTGGATGAAACGGCTACAGGTATCCATGCCTTCTTTTGGCGCGGTGATAACAGTAAGGACCCTTATGTGGTGAGAAACGCAGAGAAAGGCTACCAGATCCTGGCCCCTATGGGTACCCGCTTTAATAAAATGAAGTTTGTGGAAGATCCTTTTGGCGATGGTAAACTGCGCCGCGATAATACCAGTTACAGCGCAGCCAGTACTACCTCCAACAGCTATTTTAGCTTTTCTACCTTTAGGGTAGAAACCTACCCGGGCATTGTCAGGGGGAGTAATAATACCATCCTGGATATAACGAATAACGGACCTTATACTGTAGCGGCCAGGGCAAGCAATAATGCCGATCCTCATTATCATTTTCATAACCCGATGCTAAGTGAATTCCTGTTTGATGATGTGAAAAACACCTATTTCGTACAATGGGAAGATACCCTACTCTATGCGGGCATCAGCCAGATTTCTACCCTTTCATTAGGCTCGGTTTCAGGATTCAGTGCCGTCTCCTATACCGGTGGTACGGGAGGCATATCCGGTTCTCTGTCGGGATTGCTGAACACCACTACTCCTTCCCTGTCCGGTAACATACTGACCAATATATTCCAGGCCGGAGGCTACCGGTTCCATACCTTCTATCATCCGCAGATATTCAACTTTATCAAAGCTTTGAATAAAGATGGTATCCCCGGTTTGTTAAGTGTGGAGAACCAGAGACAGACCTATACCATGGAATTTCAGTATAATTATCAACCTACCTCCCTGGTCCTGAAGGACTACCCGGAGAATAATGTGCAATTCAAGACCGGTGATGCCTATAGTATCTATAACTGGGAGATATTCTTCCATGCCCCGATGCTGATCGCCCAAAGATTGAGCGATAACCAGCAGTTTGAGCAGGCACAGAAATGGTATCACTATATATTTGATCCTACCAGCAATACCAATATAAACGGTAGTTATAGCGCCGGTATAGAACGCTTCTGGAAATTCTACCCGTTCTATAAGCAGTCTACAGAACCGGTACAAACGCTTTCCGATTTACTGGTTGCCATAAATAATGGCGTGGGCGCTGCCGTAGCCCAGGTGACCAAATGGGAGCAAAACCCCTTTAATCCACACCTGATCGCCAGGATGAGGATCCTGGCCTACATGAAAAATGTATTGATGAAATACCTGGACAACCTCATCGCCTGGGGAGATCAGTTGTTCCGCAGAGATACCATAGAATCCATCAATGAAGCCACACAACTGTATATCCTGGCGACTAACCTTTTAGGAGACAGGCCAAAAGAAATCATGTCCTGGGTGAAGCCCAAACCTAAACCCAAAACTTTTGAGGAGCTCAGCACCGGTTCCGGCCTGGATGCTTTGTCCAATGCAATGGTGAACATCGAAGGGTTCTTTGCGCCCAATATTCCCGGTACTACCGGGCCCGGCAGCACAGGTGCCCCTGTTAACGGGAAGATGTTCTACTTCTGCCTGCCCAAGAACGATAAGCTGATGAGCTATTGGGATACCCTGGCCGACCGCTTATTCAAAATACGCAACTGCATGAATATTGAAGGTATCATCCGTCAGTTGCCTTTATTTGAACCGCCGATCGATCCGGCACTACTGGTGCGGGCCACAGCAATGGGCGTGGATATCAATAGTGTATTGAACTCCGTCTCCGGGGCATCTTTGCCACACTATCGTTTTAGCTATATGTTACAAAAAGCCAATGAAGTCTGCAATGAGGTGAAGGCATTGGGCGGCGCTTTATTAAGTGCTTTGGAGAAAAAAGACGGAGAAGAACTGGCACTCTTGCGTTCCGGTCATGAACTCAAAATGATGGAACGCATCCGCAGCATAAGAGAACAACAGGTACTGGAAGCAGAGGAAAACCTGGAGGCATTGAAGCTGACCAAAGAAAGCATTGAGATCAGGCATCAATATTACAGCTCAAGGGTATTTATGAATCCCAATGAACAAAAGCATCTGCAATCCATCCAGACCGGCTTAGTGCTTCAGGCAGTTCAGTCTGCCATGTTTGGAACCATCAGTGCATTGGCGCTTATACCACAGTTCCACGGGCAGGGACCTATGGCAATAGGAGCAAGCTTTGGCGGAGATCAGTTATCCCGGGCCACAAATGCCATTAATGCAGGATTAACCATTGCGTCCGTAATTAATAATGCTAAAGGTTCCATGGCGGCAACTTTAGGTGGCTATGAGCGCCGCAGAGATGACTGGAGCTTCCAGGCCGATACGGCAGCAAAAGAACTGGAACAAATCGATAAGCAACTGCTGGCCGCAGAGATCAGGCTGGATATTGCCCGTAAAGAATTGTCCAACCAGGAGTTGCAAGTAGAACAGACTACCGAAGCGGATAACTATATGCGGAGTAAGTTCACCAATAAAGAACTTTACTCCTGGATGAGCAGCCAGGTAGCCGCTACTTATTTCCAAAGCTACCAGCTGGCCTATGACCTCGCTAAACGTACAGAAGAATGCTTTAAGAATGAGTTGCCGGCAGTACAGGCCCCCGTAGGAGGCTTTATCAAATTCGGCTACTGGGACAGTTTGCGTAAAGGCTTATTAAGCGGTGATAAACTGCAGTTTGACTTAAGGAAAATGGAAGCCAGCTACATCGACAGCAATCGCAGAGAACTGGAGTTGAGCAAAAGCTTCTCATTGGCGCTGACAGACCCGGAGGCATTGATCAACCTGAGGAAAGACGGCACTTGTATGTTCAACCTTGATAAGATCTGGTTTGACCTCGACTTCCCGGGACATTACTTAAGGAAGATAAAATCCGTTTCCATCAGCATTCCTTGCGTGGCTGGTCCTTATACGACGATTGCCGCTACACTTCAAATGACGGCTAACACGATCATGAAGACCGATGCGGTATCTGATGCCGGAGAAACCGTCAAAATTGCTACCAACGCGATCGCGACCAGTACGGGCCAGAACGATGCAGGTATGTTTGAGTTAAACTTCCGCGATGAGCGTTATATGCCTTTTGAAAACGCTGGCGTGATCTCCTCCTGGCGGCTGAGTATGATGGAAGATGCCGGTTTGCGCCAATTGGACTACGATAACATCAGTGATGTGATCATTCATGTAAACTATACCGCAAGACATAGTGGTACCAAAGTTGGTCCAACGGTCATCGCTTTGAATGAACAATTAAACGCATTATCTACCGGTATTGAGTTGCCCAGGTACTTTAGCCTTAAACATGAGTTCAGCAATGAATGGTATGCAGGCTTCAGCAGCCTTACGGATATTCCGGGCACAAGCGATGCAGGCCGGGAAATGAACCTGGTATTGAAGCGCAGCATGTTCCCGCAATATGCCAAAGACAAAGATATACAGATAAGTGCGGCCCGTTTTATGCTGAGGCCAAAACAGGAAGGAGTTTATAAACTTATAAGCGGAAGTACAGTTGTTGAACTGGATAATGATATAGCCTTAACGATCGGCTTCGCTCCCGATGACACCGAAAAAGCCTTCAGTTTTATCCTCTACAAAGAAGTGGAAATAGCAGGAAACCTGGTGCCGGCAGCAATTATGGAAGAAGAACTTTTAGACCTGTATTTCATCTTAAGCTATAAGCTGGGATAGTCCCCAGTATGAGTAGCTGAAATGGAGCAAAAGGATACCGCTTAAAGTATTTAATTAAAACAAAACCCATTTTAAAATGAAAAAGATCCTGCTGATTTGGATGGCGATGCTGCTCCTTATTGTAAAGGTATTGGCGCAGAAAGGAGAACAGGACTCCAGACCACTTATACAAAAAGATGAGTCGGGTCAATATACCTATCAAAATGTAGTGACTATTGACGGAGTTTCAAAAGAAGTATTATTCAAAAGAGCTGAAAACTATATTAAAACAAGCTTTAAAACTACAGATAATAATATCCAATTTGATCAAGAGTCCGCCTATATCCTGAATACCGGAACCATCGTTTTACCGGCACAGCCTAAAAGTTCATTTTTCCAGTACCAAAAAGCGGCTTACGATTTTAAGATAGAGCTTTGGTTTAAAGAAGGAAAGTATAAAGTGGTCGTCAGTAATATAATGATCTATGTTCAATGGGATTATAACTGGACGGAGACCAAATCGTTTCAGGAATACTCAGAAAGTACAAAGAAGAAATATAAAAGACTCGCCGAGGAAGTCAGTAATAGTATAATGAAGGTGTTGAATGATCTGGAAACGGCAAGCAGGCAAGATAAGCATACTAAGGATGAGGAATGGTAGCTTTTTGATTACCGGCCCTGCTTACATCCTGAACTTTTTGATGCACCTGAGCTTTAGTTGAAGTGATCAACCGGGTAAAAAGATTAATGAACCTGTAATGCAAAAATTATGGCAGATCAACCGAAAAGTCAATCTGGCGGAAAAGGACAAAGTGGCCCCATCGATCCTTATGCCTTGTCTCAATATAGTATGCAGCCGCAACAAAACAGCGGCAGCGAAGACAGTCCTTATTATAAAAGTACTGCGCCCTCCATCAGCATGCCCAAAGGCGGTGGCGCGATTAAAGGTATTGATGAAAAGTTTAGCGTTAATGCCCTGAACGGAACAGCAGGATTAGAAATTCCGCTGCCGCTTACTCCCGGGCGTGGCGGCTTTACCCCTGCTTTGTCCGTGAGTTATAACAGTGGTAGCGGTAATAGCGAGTTCGGGCTGGGCTGGGGACTTTCGCTACCCGCCATCCAGAGAAAAACAGACCGCAAATTGCCCCTTTATGATGATGCGCAGGAAAGCGATGTTTTCCTGCTGGCCGGGGCAGAGGACCTGGTGCCGGTATTGGATGCATCAGGACAAAGAGCGATATTTTCAAAAAATGGCTATACCATCAAAAGATATCGTCCGCGTATCGAAGGCTTATTTGCGCGGATAGAACTCATCACCCGGGAGAACGATTCAGAAAGCTGGTGGCGGGTGACTACAAAGGAAAATATTACGAGTTATTATGGCCTCTCCGCGGCTTCCAGGATAACTGATCCGGAACAGCCGCAGCGTATTTTTAAATGGTTGCCCGATATCACGATTGATCATAAAGGTAATGTGCAACGTTATCTGTATAAAGCCGAGGATACCGTGCAGGTACCGGATGTGATCTACGAAAAGAACCGTAAAAATGGCCTGCAGCCTGTCGCTAATACTTATTTGAAAAGAGTTTATTATGGTAACAGAACTCCTTATTTCATCAAACCGGGAGCAAACGATGTGCTGTTCCCGGAGCTGCCCGATACACAATGGTTATTCGAGGCTGTATTCGATTATGGAGAACATCAGCAGCATAGCTATGCAGAGCAGCATCCCTGGAATTACCGCCGGGATGCCTTTTCAGATTTTCACGCAGGCTTCGAGATCCGGACCTATAGAAGGTGTCAAAGGGTATTGATGTTTCATCATTTTGATGAATTAAATGAAGGTGACCCTACTTTAGTAAGAAGCCTGGACCTGCACTATGAAGCAGATGCTGCTGTCACAGCAGTAGAGACGGACTACATCACACAGGCTAAAATCAGTGCTTACCGCCTCAACGGATCAGGAACTTATGCATCCCGTTCACTGCCTGCGATGAAACTGAACTACAGCAAACTGGCATGGAATACAAAAATTACCAAAGTAACCCAGGAAGCGTTTCGGGGAGTGCCGCAGGGCCTCAGCGGCCCTTATCAATGGATGGACTTTGAAGGGGAGGGGATCAGCGGTATTTATACAGAACAGGGTAAAGGCTGGTTCTATAAAAACAACCTGGGCAAAGGCCATTTTGCAGGGCCTAAGCTCATTGCAGAAAAACCTTCCTTTGCGGGTATGGGACAAAACCTGCAATGGCAGGACCTGGACGGGGATGGGAGGAGACAGGTGGTGGACAGTGCAGTTGCCAAAGGCTTCTGGGAATTGGACGGGCCTGATGCTTTTACCCATTATGAAAACAAATGGCTGCCCTTCCGGGCATTTGAAGAACTGGTCAATATAGACTGGAACAGCCCCTTTACCCAGATGCTGGACCTTAACGGTGATGGCCGGGCCGATGTACTACTGACCGAAGATCGCGCCTGGACCTGGTGGGAAAATGAAGGTAAAAAAGGATTTGATGTTGGCGGCAATGCACCCATATATGATAACGAGGAAAAAGGCCCGGAATTGCTCTTGAGAGATGCTATACAAAGCATTTTCCTGGCCGATATGAATGGTGATGGCATGACCGATCTCGTAAGAGTACGCAATGGGGAAGTATGCTATTGGCCCAATAGGGGTTATGGCCGCTTTGGTGCTAAGGTAGCGATGCAGGGTGCTCCCTGTTTTGATACTCCGGAACACTTCAACCCGAAATACCTGATGTTTGCCGACATCAGTGGTACCGGCGCTGCTGATCTTATCTATATCGGTCAAAACAAGTGTACCGCCTGGATCAACCTTTCCGGCAATGCCTTTGCCGATGCCTTCGACATTAATCCTTTGCCGGGAACCGATGCTTACAGTAAACTGACCGTCGTAGATTTCCTGGGCAATGGTACGGGCTGCCTGGTATGGAGTTCTCCCTTACCGCAACATGCTACTGCGCCCCTGCAATACATCGACCTGATGGGTGGACAAAAACCGCATCTCCTGGAGAAATATGAAAATGGTACCGGCAAGAGCGTCTTGCTGCAATACAAAAGCTCGGTACAGTATTACCTGGAAGATAAGCAGAAAGGTATCCGCTGGGCGACCCGGCTACCTTTCCCTGTACACTGCGTGCAAAAAGTGACAACTTATGACCTGGTGAGCCGCAGTCGGTTTGCACAGGAGTACCGCTACCGGCATGGTTATTATGACCATGAAGAACGGGAATTCAGGGGCTTTGCTTATGTAGAGACGACAGATACCGAAAGCGTGGCTGAGCAGACTGGTCCCCGGGAAGCATATGATTTATACCAGCACCCGGTACTCACCAAAACCTGGTACCATACCGGTGTCTGGGTACGGGCGCGATCCCTTACCGATACCTTTAAACAGGAATATTTTCATTTCGAGGATTGGGATGACTGGACCCTGGTTGCTTCCCTGCCCGGGGGACTAAATGCTCAGGAATTAAGAGAGGCCCATCGTGCGCTGAAAGGCAGTGCCCTGCGTCAGGAAATATATGCATTGGATGGCAGTGAAAGGTCCGGGATTCCCTATTCCGTAAAGGCTATGGCCTACCTGGTGAAGAAAGTACAGGGTACTCCTGCAGAAACCGGGAACTGGAAAGCCTGCAAGCATGCCTGCTTTATCAATCTGCAGGAGCAAAGCATTGTGTATAGCTGTGAGCGCGATCCTGCAGATCCGCGGATAGTACATGAACTGGTATTGGATACGGATGAGTATGGTAATGTGCTTTCCTCAGCCACCGTAGCTTACCCAAGAAAGACAATACCCTCCTCTTTGCCAGGTATTGTTAAAGCAGCACAGGCAAAAATGCATATTACCGCTGTCGAAAACCGCTTTTCCAATGATGCTATCGATGATACCGAACTGGCCTGGTACCGCCTGCGTGCGGTAGTTGAACAAAAGAGCTTTGAACTTAATGTGAATGCCCCAACCGGCCCTCTCTACACCGTACCGGAGTTACATCTATTGCTGAATAATGCCGGTGAAGCAGATTACAGCGATTTTCCTACCAGTCCCGGGAAGAAAAGACTATTGAGCCAAAGCAGGACCTTGTTCTACAATAATCAGGCGACTGCTAAATTGTTGCCGCCCGGCACTATGGAAAGCCTGGCTATACCCTATGAAAGCTATACCCTGGCTTATACACCCGGTATGCTCAGTCTCTACTTTGGCACCAGGATTACGGCAACAATGCTAGATGACGCAGGCTATGAGGACATCGACAGCGACGGCAGGCAATGGCTGCCTTCCGGAGTAGCTGTATATACAAGCCCGGAAACTAATTTCTATACACCAGAACGCTATACCGATCCCTGGGGCAATCATACCGATATTGAATACTGGAACGATTACTGGCTCTTGCCGGAACTTGTATCGGATGCCAAAGCAAATATCAGCAGGGTGCTGGAATATGAATGGCGCAGCCTGCAGCCTTTGCGTATGCAGGATATAAATGATAATGTATCAGCAATGTGCTATGATATACTGGAATTTCCCGTAGCAATGGCGATTGGTGGTAAAGCCTTAGCCGCTCCGCAGGAAGGCGATAGCCTGGACGGTATAGAGCCGGATTCCCCCATTGACCGGCAATTACAGAAAACCTTTTGGAACAATCCGCAGGCCGGTACTATTGGAAGCTTATTACAACAGGCTACCTGGCGTTGTGTTTACCAGCTGGATAGCCTGCCCGTGGCCGTAGCCATGATGGGAAGGGAGCAGCATCATTTACCACTGAGTGCTGCTCCGCTGAAAACCCTGCTGCAGTTTACCTACTCCGATGGGATGGGTAGAGAAATTATGCAAAAAGTGCCCTGCGAGCCTACCGTATCCAATGGTAATAAATCATGGATTGGTACCGGTAGAACGATCTATAACAATAAGGGTAATCCTGTGATGCAGTATGAGCCCTATTTTAGCGCTACCTATGCCTGCGATACCGCAGAGCAGGCCGCGATGCAAGGGGTGTCGCCCAGATTGTATTATGATGCCCTGGGCAGGAATGATAAAACCGTGATGCCGGATGGCACTTTTACAAAGACCGAATGGACCACATGGGAACAACGAATCTGGGACAATAATGATACCGTATTGGACAGCTCCTGGTATGCGGCAAGAACAGCCGGGGCCATGGGCCCTGAAGAGCAGGATGCCGCAGAGAAAGCTTCGGCTCATGCAGATACACCTGCTGTCATACATACAGATACCCTGGCAAGGGGATTTTACACCATACAGAATGATGGTATAGGTCCGCTGATACATAGTTATGAACTTCTGGATATACAGGGCAATCGTATGGCGGTAGTGGACGGCAGAAATGCTTTATTGTCCGGCCCGGTCCTCTGTCTCTCTTATCGTTATAATATGTTGCAGGCACCCTGCCGGCAGGTAAGTGTGGACAGTGCCACTCAGCTCACCTTCCTTGATGTGGCCGGGCAGCCCTTATATGCCTGGGATGCGGCCGATAGGAGGTTTGAATACCTGTATGATGAACTCAGAAGAGTACTGCAAAGAAAAGTTACGGAGGCTTCCGTAACCCAGACTTTGGAGGTTTATGAATATGGAGAGGGCATTACCAGTGATAAACTGAACAATTTAAGAGGCAAAGCTTTTAAAGTGTACGATGGTGCCGGAAAGGTAGCCACACCGGAATATGATTTCAAAGCTAATCCTTTGCGGCAAGAACGTACCTATACAGAGATCGCTACTACTCACCCGGATTGGACAACACTATCAGCTATTGCCTTAGAAGCCGATACTTATACGACAAGCTATGTTTATGATGCATTGAACAGGCCTGTAAGTATGGAGACCCCGGATCATGCCACTACAAGCCATACTTATGATAAAGGCGGTTTACTCCAATCAATAGCAGTAGATGAGGTGCACAGTTTAGATACACCCCTTATCAGGAATATTGAATACGATGCTAAAGGGCAAAGAACAAAGGTTCAATATGAAAATGGCTGTACTACGACTTACGAGTATGACCCGTTCACGTTCAGGATAAGGCGTATAAGGACCACCCGACACAGTGATAATAAGGTATTACAGGACCTGCGATATTGGTATGATCCTGTGGGCAATATTACTTTGCAGAAAGACGGGGCACAACAGCCCGTTTATTTTGACGGTACAGTTGCCGAAGCCCATAATGACTATACCTATGATGCGCTCTACCGCCTGATCAAGGCCGCAGGCAGGGAACTTGCCGGTAATAATACAGCACCGGGCTATAACGACAGCAGCAGGTGTGGCTTTACACCTGTTCCTCTGGCGAGTACAGATACGGCTAAAATGCGCAGGTACACCCAATATTATACTTATGATGCTGTAGGCAACTTTATAGAAATGCGCCATACCTTAACAGGTGGTACAGGCAACTGGACCCGGACATATGATACCGCTGCTGACAGCAATAAGATGCTGAGCACCACCTTGAGTGGCGTTACGGAGACCTACCTGTATGATAGCCGGGGGAATATAACAGGAGGGATGAGTCATCTGAATGCAGGTGCTTTAAGCATGACTTACAATGCGGAGAACAGGCTGGAAAAAGTAATTATAGATGCCAACCAGACGGCCTATTATCAATATGATGCAAGCGGTCAAAGGGTAAGAAAGACACTACGGAATACGGCTGCTCATAAAACTGAGGTCAGGAAATATGTCGGTGAATGGGAAGTGTTTCGTAAATTTGATAGCAGTTCTTTGATAACAGAAGTGGAAAGAGAAACCTTGCATATCAGTGATGATACCGGCAGGGTCGCACTTATAGATACCCGCATCACCGGTTCCGGTGCAGAACCCGCACAGCTACTGCGTTACCAGTACAGCAATCATTTGCAATCCGCTTCCTTAGAACTCGATGGTACAGGAGCTATTATAAGCTACGAGGAGTACTATCCTTATGGTAGTACCAGTTTCCAGGGTGGCAGAAGCAGCGCAGAGGTTTCTTTAAAGCGGTATAGATATACAGGGAAAGAGCGGGACGAAGAAAGCGGATTGTACTACCATGGGGCGAGGTATTATATACCCTGGTTGTGTAGATGGACTGCGGTGGATCCTTTGGAAAGTGAGTATAGTCCTCAAAGTCCATTTAATTATGGAAATAGTAATCCAATTATTTTTAATGACCCAAGTGGAATGGGGGGAGAACTCGTCTTAAAAGATAATGTGATAACTGCTAATACAACTTTTGTATTTTATGGTAGCCAAACAACGTCTTCAAATTCTGAAGTAAAAGAAAAGAGACAAAAGGATATCTCCGATAGAATCAAAACGATTCAAAACTCTCTAAATGAAAGTGGCTTGAAAATGGAAGGTCCGGCTGGGGTGACAAATATACACAGGGGAACTTCTTTTGATCTAAAGTTTAATTTTAAAGTTCAATTTGTGGACGAATATGAAGCATATAAAAAAATGGCCAGTAATATAGGGGATAATTTTGATCCGAATTTAGTCTTTATTAGGTTAGAAAATGATTTTACCGATGGCATTTTATCTGCTCAAGTATCAACAACAGGGTCACTTTATACAACGCATAAAAATTTTGGAGATAATTCTTCATCAGGGGATAATTCTATGTATATTCAGATTAAGCAATTTAACACTACTACTTTTTTGCATGAATTATTTGCACATATTTTTGGTAGTAGAGGGACATCTGCTCATATTCAAACAGTGGATGCAGGAACGACAGAGTTCAGTATTAGAACTCATAAATTTACAAAAGGTGTTGATGATAAATACACAGAAAGTTACTTTGATCCTGGAAAAGGAAAGGATGTGCCGGTTTTAAAAGAAAGTCTAAGGAAAGTGCTACAATCTGACATTGATTTAATTAAAGTGTATGGTGATTGGAAGAAACAAGATAATGGTACCTGGAAAGCTTGGATATCTGGTGCAACTAATACTTTTTTTAAAAAAACACCAACATTACAAAAAACATTTAAATCAGGAGTAAAGTATTATATACCACAACAATTCAATGTACACAATAAAAAAAATACTTTTGAAAAAATATTTGCGACAAATTAATTTTAGCAAAGCTCTTTTTTATGTTGTTATATTAATGTTGTCAGTAAGTAAGCAGCATATTCTTGCTCAACAGAAAGAGCTACCCTCTTTATTCAGTAATTTTGATCACTATTACTATTATAGAGTAGATACAATAAATCGAAATGATAAAATACTCGATCTTCCTAATCATTCTGAAGACACTTTTTTTTTGATTTATTCATTGGTGAAGTTGTGGAATGAAGATGCTTGTGGGCACAAAGGGTATAAAGTAAATATAGCTAAGTATTTAGCTCAGAAACTTAAAGAAGGCCATCTCGTTTTATATAGAAGAGATGTAATGTATTATTTGGGACTACCTTTTGATACTTCCGAGTATAGATATAATGGAATATTAAATGGAGATGATTCTACAGGAATCTATGTGCCCGAATTAGACGAAAACGTCATACTATTAAAATATCCTATCATTAAAGGTAATGATTGCAAACATATAAAAGAATTTGTAGTGTTTAATATTGATCAGAAAAGTAATAAGGTTTGTTCTATAAGTTTTGTTTCTGATTTTTTTGATGAAACAGAGATAGATGTTGGACGATAACATGAAGGGAGATACTTCGTCAGATTTAGCAAACAAAAGATAATTAAGAATAGGATTAGTACTCTTTTTAAGATTACAGGAGTTGGGTTTAGCTTTAGGTATTTAGCAGCATTATATACTTATGGCAGTTTAGCAAAATATACAGCTCACCGCTGTACTTACTTGGATGGTGTTTGGTGATGATACTGAGTGTATAGCCATGCGAGTGTCCTGCTGGTTTTACCAGGAACAGTCATCCTTTTATTCAACTCCTTTCCAGTTCACTTCTGTGTTTCACTACTTCTAAAATATTCTTTTGAATCTCCTCCATGATCATCCTGGCCCAAAAACCACTATAGAAATTGAAATGGGTGGAGACCCGGTACCTGGCATACAAGTGCAGGTTGATCTTATTATGACCTGTTTTTTCTATTTCATATTTACCCTCCAGCACTTCAAAATATTTACCGTCTACAATGACATGCTTTTCTAAATCGGTCACAGGCCTGGAGCCGGGGTCCGCTTTTATGTTGAAGGCTAAAACTTTATTGGGTACAATGGTTTTGATCGTTTCCGTAAACAATAAACCCCGGTCAAAAATTGCTTTTCTTACCCCACCTACCGCAATGGTATCAAATTCTGCTTTGATGGGCTTGGGGAAACCGATCAACTGAAACAAGTTGCCCTTATTTTCTTCTTCTGAGATTGCTTTAACCCTTATGATGTTTTTCCAGACACTGTCTTCGCTGGAATGGATGCTTACCGTACTTTGTTTCCAGTAAATAGCATCATTCATACCAAAGTGATTTTCCAGGGGCGAAAGCAGGAAAGGCAGGAGCAGACATACACTAAGGATGAACACGTTTTTTTTCAACGCGAAGATAAAATGGCCTGCGATGCTCCCCGCTATAGCCATAACAGCATAAGCCGGGAATGCGATTAAAGCATAGATAATGCCATCTTGTTGCCACAACAGGTAAATAGTAAATAAGCTAATTACTGCTATTAAGGGCATGAAAAACAGGATGGATTTTCGCGAACTTTTTACTGCTGTTTGTTGTCGGTAAGCAATGATCAGGCCCATCACAAAAGGGACCAGAAACATAAAGGAAATCGTCGTTACTCCGGATGCAGGAACAGCATTTTTCACACCAGGTTCCAGGGAGAAAAATCCCTTTGCAACCCAGCCATATAGGATGGCGTAAACTATTCCCTTCCATTTATTGCCGGAAGTTGTAAGAGAGGTAAGATCACGATTGTTATTATGTTGTTTCAATATTGCTTAGATAATTGCTTTTAAGTAGTCTTCACACCACGCGCAACCCAATAAAGTTAGATAAATTATATGGCTAAATAAGTAGAATTTTAAAGAACAAAGGGTTTGTTTTTTTAAATCTAGATTTATTAGCTCCTATATACATCTTTCGTTCCGTCCATACAATAGCTCAGTTCTCAGTAAAAGTATGATTTGTGTCATTCATGATTATAGAAGATGGCTTATTGAAATAAATATTTCTATAAGCCAATAAAAAACATCCGCTTAGCAGATATTTATGCCTCCTTTCAACCTGGTATATTTATTACAGGAATTATCCTGTTTTAATGTGACCTGTTTTTTGATAGCGGAAGAGCATATTGTACACCAATACTAGCCATCATATGCCTGTTGATATTGTTTTGGTAGTAGTAAGAAGGCGTGGGTTCATTATAAGCCAGATCGGGCCTGTTGATGGTGTTGGAAAATCCCTGGTAAGCCGCAGCTTCAAGAAAAAGATGGAAATGTTGATAAACCTGCTTTTGAATACGGATACCAACCTGGAATCCCAGGTCCATCTTTTTAAAAGGTTTATCTTCCAGGTCAAGTGTAGGAGCTACCTCTTTGCCCAGTTCATTTAAACCTGCATAGTCTGAAGACTGCCGGGTCAAAATGCCGAGATTAGGACCTGCCATTAAACGGATGCCCCATGTAGATGATTTTGATAAGAAATTGTAATGCGCTAGAAGCGGTATGCGTGTATAATGGTAATTCCGGTACCGCTCTACTGCTGCAAGCCTTGTGCCTGCAATAGCGTCATCCTGGAAGTGATACAGCAGTTCCAGCTGCTCTTTATACCCCTCATTGGTAAATTGTAATTGGGCCTCTATTCCCCAGCGATTTGAAAAATTATACCCCACATGCAGGCCCCATATAAATCCATTGAGTAGCTCTGTACTATTTACATCGCGTAGGTATGCAGGCAGGGGACTATTATCCGTCATGATTTTTTTACGGAACTATACCCTCTAGTACTTAATATACAAAATAAAGAAACCGATACATAAATATCGGTTTTTGTTTTTTAGAATGATTACAGCTTCTTTTCGACTATCAGATCATTGACGAAGTATAACTTTTCGTTACTTTTATCCATGTAGACCATTTCAACAGCATATCCTGTCTGCTTATCCCAATATAGTTTAAACTCATTTTTCAAAACTGGTTCGTTATTAAGTACACTATGAGCCTTCGGTAATGTTCCGGTATAAAATATCCATATACCAGCTACATAGTCATATTTGGACTCAATTACATCAAAATCCTGTGTAATCCTTTTACCACCATAAGTACTAATTAATTGAATTAGTCTAGGAGTAATTACAATATTCCATTTTGTATCAGTATCTAATTCACTCTTACCATTCCTTTTAAACTGGAGAATCTTAGTGGAAAATGTAATGCTTTTTAGATTTTTGTCTTTAAGTGTTTGATTAGGCGAATTACCAATTGGAATATCAAAATGCCCTTCTTCAACTGTTACATCTCGTTCCTTAATATCATTTTGATATGGATTAGACTGCATTTTCTGCTTTATTAAGGTAGAATTTGATTTTTGATAACCCTGATAAATTCGTGTAGCCAGTAAGGCATCACCGCAAAGCGCACCTAGTAGGCTCGTTGTAGTTTCCTTATCATTATTTCCATAAAGAAAGATTTGTAAGATAAACTTTCTAAATACCACTTCATCCAATCCTAAAGTTGTAAAAAGTAGATATGCTGATGGTTCGTTGGGATAGGCATCACGAAGGAACTTGTTAGATACAGCCTCAACACCTATATAATTTGATATCCCAAATGGGACTTGAAAGAAATCAGAGGAATGTTTGTTAGAACCAAAGTTTTGGTATTTTCTGATAAGTAATTTGTCTGCGAATAGTTTTTGATCTTTCGTTGAGACTTGACAGAAAGAGATGTAGCAACCTAATAATAAGGCTGCAAGAGTTAAAATTGATCTTCTCATTTGTGGTAATTTGATGATTGATTTTGATAAAAAATTAGCGTAGCCACCAATTAGCCATCATCAGGTTTACCACAACCTACTAAAGCATACAAGTATAGCTACGCCATTATATGACGAACCATAACCATTCATTGCTTTAGTTTCTACTTCTTGTGGTAATTTGATGATGAAACGAACGAAACGGCTTATATTATTTATGTTCTTTGTTTTATGCCATAGGCAAAACTCATTTTGTTTAAATGCAAAGTTCCAAAAAATATATCAAAGTTCTTAAAGAAAGAAATCCAGTTACTAATAAGCAACTGGATTTGAGAACCTTGTACATCGTTTATCTTTTAGTATAAACTGCGAAAACGATAGCGCTGGTTCCATCAGAATAATGTTCAATCTCTGTTCTTTCTTTCCTGTCGTAAACATAGATGAACTCTGATATAGGTTCAATTCTTGTAATTGTTTTCATATTTCTCTAATTTAATTGTTAACAATTGTTGTATAAATGAGGGTCTCTACACCCTCATTTATCTTTTCAAAATTTAAAATTCTACCAAATCTAAAGATTTTCCAAACCTAAAGTTGTTAAATTGAATATTCTTTCACAAAACTTATAATTATCTCATTTTTAATAATTTATAGTGCGAGGTTATTCTCAATGTATTACATATTTTTTTTAAAAATCCAAGTAAAAATTTTTTCTTCCCAATAAACCTTTGGAACTTCGTATTGTAAATTTAAACATACGAATTATGGACTTTTTAGAATTGATGGAACGCTTTCCCACCGAAGAACACGTAATACAATATTTCATTAAGGTTCGATACAATAATAAGCCTACTTGTAATCATTGCAGCTCTGAAAAGGTTAGCCGTAGAACTGATAAAAGCAAGGTATTCCGTTGTAATGATTGTCAAAATGATTTCTCCATATTTAAAGACACAATGTTTGAAGATACTTACACTGATCTTCGTAAGTGGATGTATGCAATTCATCTTTTCCTAAATGCTAAGAAAGGTATATCCGGGTTACAACTCAAAAGGGAAATTAAAGTAACATACAAAACCGCCTGGCGTATGTTACACAAGATCAGAGCTGCAATGAGCAACAAAGGTGCATTTGATAGCAATTTCTTTCCAATTGTTGAAATTGATGAAACTTACATTGGTGGTAAGCCTAGAAAGGGAGCTAAGATTAAAGCTAAACGTGGTAGAGGAACAGCAAAGATACCTGTCATTGGTGTAGTCTGCCGTAAGACAAAACAAGTTCATGCTAAGGTAGCTCTTCCAGATAAAAACGGCAAAAAGCTAACAGGGAAACAACTCTTATCAGTCTTGGATGAAGCAGTAACCAGGAATGCAATAATAGTTACAGATGAATTTACCGGATATAGAGCCTTATCAAAAACTAGGCACGTACATCTTACAATAGATCACACAAAGGAATACGCCAGAGGAATCAGACACACAAACAATATTGAGAGCTTCTGGGCGACTTTGAAGAGAGGGCTGTATGGTATTTATCATGCTGTTTCAGTAAAGTATTTGCAGAACTATGTGAATGAGTTTTGTTTCCGCCATAACAATAAGCAAAACCCTGAAATATTTAATCAAGTACTTGTACAATCAATTAAGTCATAGTTATTCGTCTTGACAGTTATTACAAAGCTAATTTGTATTTTATGGAAGCAATTAGTATTTTTGTAAAAAAGTTTAATATGTCAGAAGTATTTCATTTCAGAGATGATGAAGAAAATTTTGAAACCCACGCATGTGAAAATGGATTTACTTATTGGAGTGCATTAAAATTAATGAATTTCTTAGGATATACAAATTGGGCTACTTTTAATCAAGTAATTAATAAGGCCATGATTACATGTAACACGCTCAATATTCCTATTGTAAATAATTTCGAACAAGTTATTATAAATGTAAATGGTAAAGATGGTGTAGACTTTAAACTTTCAAGATTTGCATGTTATCTGATTGCAATGAATGGTAGCGTAAAATTACCGAATGTTGCTCAAGCCCAAGTGTATTTTGCGACTATTGCAGGCGCTGTACAGGATTATCAACTAGAAGCTGAAAAAGTTGAAAGATTGCAAGTTCGTTCTGAAATATCTGAACGTGAAGCAACTTTGAATAGTGTAGCAAATCGCGCTGGTGTAGAAAACTATGCTTTTTTTCAAAATGCTGGATATAGAGGGATGTATAACAAAAATATGGGGCAGCTTAAAAAATTGAGAAACATAGATTCTAATAAAAGCTTGTTAGATTTTATGGGTAAAGATGAATTAGCAGCCAATCTTTTCAGGATAACACAGACAGAATTGAAAATCAAAAATGAAAAAGTAACTGGTCAAGCTAGATTAGAGAATGCAGCTGAGACTGTCGGGAAAGAAGTTCGGAATACTATGATAAAAATAAGTAAAATAGCTCCAGAAAAACTTCCCAAGCATGAAGATATAAAAGATGTAAAGAAAGGACTTAAAGAAACTAATAAGAGGTTGAAAACTCTTGACCAACCAAAAACAGTAAAGAATAAGAAAAGTAAATAATCATCGTTATAAACCGCTAAGAGAAACTTCTTAGCGGTTTTTTATTTAATTTGAATTCAGTACGAGAAGGTATAGTTCCGTTTTTTTATTATTAAGGTATCCTCCATTGATGCCAAAATATGCATCTTGTGCATGAGCAGTGAACAGGCTTGTTATGGTAATGCCCATAAGGGTAGCTAAGTACTTTTTCATTTTTGTAATATTTATTTCATGATTTAAATGGGTTCTTTTACATACCTGGAGCAAGGTAATGTTCCGGGAGGGTAAACATGGTTCTAAGTTAAAATAAAATGTTTTATTTATTAATATGTTTGGCTGGTATTATTTTTTAGCCCTGCCGTTTTCCGGGCTTTATTTAAAAATACTATCTTAGGCCTTTATACATAATATAGCCTTATGCAATCCTCCTGAAATGCTTATCGGGATTGGTTTTGTTGAATAAGACTAAGCGCTCAAGCGGATTAAAATGCTTAGATATGAATAATTTATTACAGCTTCCAAAATACGGGATAAAAACATTTTCTGTATGCTGCCTGAGTATCTTCCTCCTGGCCTGCCAGTCAACACCAGGCAATAAAGAGCCTTTTGTGCAGGAGGAGCAAGATAGCCCTAAACAGGCTAAGATAAAGGAGCAGGCTTTACTTCAGGAGCAGCGTGCAGAAGATGTATTGAGCTCTGATAAGCTCTATCCATTAGCACTGCTTCTACCCGAAAGCAATAATGTATATCAAAAGTATGGTATAGAATTTTCGGGTGTTTGCTATGCCTGTGATCTGGCTAAGATCAAAATAACAGCACGCAGCATTCAACTGATCAATGTTTGTGACGATAAAGATGTTACCACGATACCGAAACTCAACGCTGTAATTGATGGGGATAAAATTACCATTAAGACAGGGCAGCAGCTTTTGATCATTACAAAAATAGATAAGGCCCCGATCTATCAATTGGAAATAAAAGGCGATCAACTGAGCTCTGACAATAAGCGTATATTGAAGTATTATACACCGGAAAAATTAATAAAAAAGTTTGAACAGCACGATTGTGGTGACTTCCAGGGCTAAGCAGGATAATTATTGATAGGGCAGTATTCGGGATTGCATCTCTATGGCTCAACAGAAGGACTGCTTTAATGAAAACTAATCTTATTTAAATGAAATTTATGAACAGTGATCAACTGACTTTTAGAAAATACATCGAGGCAGATTTTGACAGTTTTTATGCCATGGTGCAGCAAGATGATGTGATGAAATATATCTCAGGAGCAGGATTGACGGAAGTGCAGGCCCGGAGCAAGTTTCGGTCCATGCTGGAGTTGAACCGGGAAGAAGACACTTTAGGTTGTTTTATGGTATATAATGAAGCTGGAATATTTATCGGAGATGGCAAATTAGTGAGTTACAAACATGATACCTCGCTCCTGGAGATTGGTTATATACTCAAGAGCACATTCTGGAACAGGGGATATGGGACCATGATATGCCACAAGATAATAACTTTAGCAGATGAACTGCTCCCGGGAAAAGATATGGTCGGCTTGATAGATCCGGACAATATAGCTTCCAAAAAGCTACTTGAAAAATTTGGATTTAGATCTTATTTCTTAGGGATGGAGGACGATCTGCCTACAGAAAAGCTTTTGTTGAAAAGAACATGGCCTGCTGAATAAAGCGATAGGAAAATATTACCAATTGATATTCAATCAGTTTGCTTAACTTTAGGACACAACTTTTAAAATATATTTTTATGGCAGACAAAAGAATAGGTATTGTAGTTGGATCGATCCGCAAGGACGCTTACACAAAAAAAATTGCAGATTTCCTTATTGAAAATACTCCTGAAGGATATCATTTTGAACAAATAAATATTGCAGAGTTGCCGCTATACAACCAGGATTATGATGAAGCAGGTGCACCTGCAGCTTATGATGTGTTTAGAAAAGAAGTGGCATCCAAAGACGGGATCATCTTTATTACGCCGGAGCATAACCGGTCCATACCTGCGGCGCTCAAAAATGCATTAGATGTAGCTTCTCGCCCCTATGGTAAAAATGCCTGGGATGCGAAACCGGCCCTGGTGATCTCCTCCTCCATCAGCGGTATCAGCGGCTTTGGGGCCAATCATCATTTAAGACAAACCTTAACTTTTCTGAATATGCCCACCTTGCAGCAGCCAGAAGTCTACCTGGCCAATGTACAGGATTACTTCGACGAGTCGGGCAAGCTAAGCAAAAAAGATGCGGCCGACTTTTTATTAAAAGCACTGGATGCTTATCTAAACTTCGCAGCAAAGTTTTAATTATTTTTTACAAAATACTCTATAAAAGAGGCAGTCTCCTATGTTTGCATTGAGCAAATGTAGGAGACTGCCTCTTTCATTTTTAAGCTTACATTTTTTTAATAATTCTATCATAGCCCTATTTGAACAGGCAAAGCCTAAAATACGCGGGCCTCTGAATTTTTTAGTTATATCCTCTCTCTTACCTTCAAATCATAAACCTGCACTCACCGTAATATCAAGTACTAAAACTTATTTATTATGGTTGAAATCTATAATAAACTTCGGGTATCGGGTATTGAAAAAAAGGAAATAGAGATTACTAAAAATCCTCCCTCAATATTAGGATGCACCGTAAGTGATTGTCACAGGCTGATTCAGGTCAGTCCCCGCTCAGAGCATCCTGTTTATGTCGATTTTATCGCACATCACCCTTTGTTCAGTGAATGGGTATTTGTTCCTGCACGGCATATTCTCTGTATGCCCCCTAACGAAAAAGATTATTACTGCATAGATATTCCACAGGCTTGTCTTGATAACATCCAACAGCTTTATTTCTTAAACCGGACCTATCAACAAATAAAAATGATAAAGCTGGAAGTGCCGGACCCTGATCATTTTGAGTTGAATAAATTATTCCGTTCCGGTCCTTATTTAAGCCCGAAATTTCCTTCCCTGCACTATGTCCATAAAGCAAAGGAACTGATACATATATTAACCAGGACAGAAATAGATTTCCGGGTGAATATAAATGACCTTGCTGCTACACTTCATATGTCCACAAAAACACTTTGCCGCATCAGCAAATCTGTATTTAATCATTCGCCTTATCAGATACTACGCTATTATTTGCAATTAAAAATTGTTTTCCGGATTATAAGCTGCAAACTCAATACCTTTTTTGAAATAGCAGATGACCTGAAATGCAGTGATGTAAGCTCATTTGGCCGCTATGTTAAATCCTTTTCCGGTTCTACACCCGGTGCTATAAGAGCACACTTCAATCATCTTCAACCTTAGTTGCCTGTCTCAGATTGATAAAAAGAATGTCTTTCAGTGTTCATTATTTTTTTTTCAGGTCTGCTAGTTTAGCAATTGAATTCTGATCTATTCTAAGCGCAAAGAATTGCGGTCTTTACTCCTTCATCAGACCAAAGAAAAAACAGGTAAAGGAAGCGCTTAAGCCCATGCGCCTTAATGGGAGTATATCATTTGAAAAACATTTTGTATGAAATTAGAAAGCTTAAGCAGCGAGAAATTTCAGGTAGTGCCCAGATCGGCAATGTCACAATTAGTAGGGGGTGGCGACTTAAGGTATGAATATACTAAACCCCTTCCGCCCTCCCCATGGGATAATGACCGGCGTGGATATACCATGGATGGAAACAATAAGAAATGGGAAGCTATGGAGTTTAAATGCCTGAATGAGGAGTGGCCGGCAAGAGAGGTCACCGGACCGTTTGGGATGATTCCTTAGCTAAATAGCTCAGGTGAGGTTTAGGTCCCCACCTGAGCTCATTCATCAATACTAAATCCTGATAAATTGAAAAGATCAACTCTTTATACATTTACCTTGTTCCTTATTATAGCTCAGGTAAACTGCTCAATAAGTTTATATGCCAAAAGAGCGCCAGCATCAAATACTGATGCTGTCAGGAACTACTATATGTTTACCAATAAGGCCGAACTGGCTATTGTAGACAGCAACTTCAAACAGGCAATCATATATTACGAAGCTGCATTTAGGAATAAAAGACCCAATGCCAAGGACCTGCATAATGCTTATTGTGCTACTGCGCTTATCCGGGATTGTCAAAATGGGAGGCGCTATCTGGAAAAGTTAGCTCATTTGGGTTATTATATCCCCAAAAAATTGATAGAGAATTCCGGTTTTTTGGCATGCACCGCCAATGGGTTAAATGAAATTTCAGAGAAAGTAAAACAGGACTTTAAGTTAAGTGCTATTGGGCGGCAACTGGATTCTTTGTATCAGGAAGACCAGTCACTAAGAGGAGAGGAAAACCCGGACTATGAAAAGATGGCAAAGACAGATGCAGCTGTATTAAAATCTCTCTACACATTACTTATCAACGAAGAATTTACCGATGTAGAAACCGGTATGTGGTATGGCAATCCCGGCAATGACAATTCTGTACTATGGCTTGTGCGTTGGCATGCTCATGGCACTCCCTCAATTTTAGATAGTATATTATTGGCGAATGTAATGTTGGGCAACTATGATCCTGCAGTGTATGCTTCTTTAATTTCAGTAGATAATAATGCTAAGTATGGAATTTTCTATAATCCCGGTAGAGTGTGGACAGACAAGGAGCGAAAAGTAATTGATGAAAATCGTAAAAAGATCTACCTGGAACCCCTGGAAGATTACGAAAAGAAAATAGCCATGCAATTAAAGACAGAAATATTGCATGAAAAGTTACGCTTACTCTATGGTGATGATGCCACTTGGAATAATATTTATTTTAAACTGACAACAGAAACCTATAAAGCACCTGCCTGGTAAGCTTGATCATAACATTTAATCTACCTGCTGTCCTCTGTTAAGAACAATAATACCGCCGCAGGGTAACAACTATTTAAGCTCAGTTTATAGAAAACCTGTTCACATGAATATATACACTGCTGCCAGCGATGCGAGCACAAATGATGTGATCGACTAGGTCTGTTTTTTATCACCCAAGCAGAAGATCAATCGCTTTAATGATTACCATATCCCAGAGCAATTTTCTATCCATATAGCAAAAGGAACTGCTGCCCCTTCTAAATCCTGGTATAGAAGGGGCCAGGTATTTAAGCCAGAGATAAAAATGCAAAGTGGATGCAGGGAACTGGACTTAATCCGTAAAACTTACGAAACCGAAAATGCATTCATTTATGAAGCTTACCTGGACACACTCTTTGACCCTTTAAGGGCCATAAATGCAGCAAAAGACAATGATACCAATAAGCTCATTAACCTGCGCAGGGCAATAGCTAAGGGCCTCGAAGTGCCCGATACATTGGTTAGTAATGAGCTTGCTGCCATTCACAGCTTTCTTAGAGATCAGCAGGATTATATCATAAAAGATGTGGCACTGGATCCCATTCATATTGAAAGAGCAGGTGCCCTGTTTTTGATCGGGCTTATGCCCCTTAAATTAAGTGGGAAAGCAATTAAAGAGCGATTGCAAAACAATACCTCAACATATGGATTCCTCTTTATTCAGCAATATATTGAGAAGAGGGTAGAGCTACGCATATTCTATCTCAAAGGCATATGCTATAGCATGGCAATATTTTCCCAGGATAATCCAAAGACACAAACAGACTACAGGAACTATGACAAAGAAAACCCTAACCGATGTGTTCCGTTTAAACTCCCTGGAAATGTAGAACAGCAGCTACATGCTTTTATGAATAGCATTGCCATTAACTGCGGTTCCATTGATATGATCTACACGCCAGACCAGCGATTCGTGTTTTTGGAACTAAACCCCATCGGCCAGTTCCAGTGGCTGGCAAGGAATTGCAATTATGATATAGAAAGAGCAATCGCACAGTTTTTGCTTACTTAAATCTCTGACAAATGAAAAACGATATCCCAAAAACAACAACTGAATTTGAGGAATGGTTAATGCAACAGCGAGACCAATTGCCGATTACAGCTCACTTTTGGCATATTGAGCCAATAGATCAATCTGGCCACACTGCAATCATTTCCTCCAAAATTAAACTAAAGCAACATGGAGCCGAAGTATTCCGGACAATGCCTTTTTACAAACCCTATTCAAAAATGGTACTCCTGTGATGAATAAAGAGGTAAATAGCTGTCTTCGCTTATTCAGTAATTGCAAAATAGTAAAAGGATATGCCAGGGCCAGCATCTGCGATCTTCAAAGAAACAGGATCTATACCATTCCGCTTTCCCTGGCAGCCATCTTTGATGAAAACGGAGTATGTTCTATCCCCCTTATCCAAAAAGAACTGGAAGAAGGGAGCCGGGCTATTTTTGAAGACTATCTATCCTTTATTATTGAACATGAATTAGGCTACTACTGCAGCGAAGAAGAATTAAGCCTGTTTCCTCAACTCCCTGAAGAATTTCTATTCCCGGCGCAGCTATCCAATGCAATACTGGATACCGATTCCAGGTTTGAATATTTAAGTGAAGCTGTATTGGAACAATTGGCATGGCTGGGTTGTCACTTTATCCAGCTTCGTTGCTATAACCCTGTTCCTTTTGATGAGCTGCAAAAAATACTGGAGCTGGTTTCCGCCTCCGGCATTAAAGCTTTAGATATTCTTTTGCCTTTTGACCCCGCTGATCATGAATTTTATGCTAAGCTACTGCTGCTTGTTAAAGAGCATAGGAAGATCAGTTGCCTGACAATTACTGGAGCGGATAAAGACGAGTGCCTGTCACCAGGAGATGATGGAACCGGGATGATGTTTAAATCACAAGCCCTCATTAATTCTGAAGTGCATTGTGGCCTGATCGCTCAGGAACTCTTCAGTATAAATATACCTACCTATACCGAATCCCTTGCCCACAATAGCTGCCTGAACCGTAAAGTAGCCATAGACACAGCAGGCAATATCAAAAACTGCCCCTCCATGAAAGAAAGCTTCGGTAACATCAAAGATACCACCTTGGAAGAAGCTATGGATATGCCAGGCTTTCAGCAATACTGGAACATTAAGAAAGCAGAAATCACTAAATGTAAAGATTGTGAATTTCGCCATGTATGCACCGATTGCAGGGCTTACCTGGATGATCCGCAAGATAGCTATGCTGCACCCCTTAAATGTGGCTATGATCCCTATGCCTGTACCTGGCAAGCCTGGAGTGATAGTCCGCTGAAACAAGCTGTCTTTGAATACTACAAGATGAATAACATAATATTATGATTCCTTTATACTGAATCATAATGTATTGATATCCATTTTCTTTTATCATTCTTACCTCCTGCCGGTGTTTCAATAGGACATCGTCTCCTGAATTTTTTTTAGCACTTTTCAAAAATGTCGCTAATATTGCTGCCGAAAATAACGCAAATACAATGCGCTGTTTTCCAGCTAAGACATAACCTGTTCCTTACTACCGGCTACTATAATCTTGACCTCCTTTTGACCTCTTCCTTACTACTACACATAATGCATTGAGTATTTACAATACATCATTAATATATCCTTGGCCATATTCAGTCTCAAGGAATTATGGTCTTTAATCATTAACAGGTCAGGCATTATAACAGGCTTGCACCTTAATGATGGTTTTGGAGCTACAAATATTTTGATGGATAAGATTGAAAAAATGTTGTCCGGGAACAGCGGATAACAGGATTGAACAAATACTATGTATGTACTCAAGTACTTTCAATGAATTATTTTTTAAATAAGTATAGTATTTACTTTGAATTTTATATGATATAGATAATTAAATAATGCACACAAGTATGATCAAAAGAAACATTTTTAAACTTATTATTCTTATACCCCTTCTCTGTTGCGGGTATTTAAAAAATTACGCTCAGGACTGTACGGTAAATGCCGGTGGTAACAGTATTATATGCGGGTCTGCAGCTACTTTGTCTGGTGGAGTAGCCGGTAATACCACAGGTACTCCTTTATGGACCTTTATATCAGGGCCTGCTACGCCTGTTATAGCTACGCCAAATGCTTTGACCACCAATGTTACCGGTATGACTGTAGATGGAAATTACCTGTTCCAGCTCAGCCATCCTTGCGGAACTGGTACCGCCACTTCGCAGGTAACGATTACGGCCCATCCCAGGCCGGCGAGTTTTACTGCCGGTACTGATATTACGACCATTTGCGCTACCACAGGCACTACGCCACTGGCTGGCGTAATACCTGCAGGATTCACCGGGCAATGGAGATCAGTCAATATTTTCAACCTGGCACGTTTTAATACCCAGGTGTCTACCAATTCCCAGTTTAGCAGCACTACGGTCGCTAATCCCACCTTCTCCCTGATCAATAAATCCAATCATGAGATTGACCCGGCTTACTATGCCATTTTAAAAATCACATCGCTGGACGGCAACTGTAGCTATGAAGATACTACCATTGTAAGGTTTGTACCTAATCCACAGATAGTAGTTGTCACCAACTGGACAAAATGCCGTACTAGCGGCGATACAAGAGGCTGGATCGATAACCAGTCTACATCTCCTGCTTTTTCTACCAGCTATGCCGGATCTGCAGGTACACCCGCATCAGGTACCAACGTTATACTGAATGTTAACAGCCAGCCTTCCGGTGCCAGTATGAGCTTTGATTATATTGAATCAAGAAGAATATACTTTAACGGGATGAATGTTGATGGTACCTATACCTTTAGCCTGACGATAACCAACAGTTGCGGTACCTACACCACACCACTGATCACGTTCACCTATTCCGGCACTACCCCCGAACCGGTGAGTTTTACCCTTGCTTCCCAGCCGGAACAATGGCAAATTTATGATGGTGGAAATAGTGGTGGTGAATTACATTGCAGCAGTATGGCAGGTACTACAACACCGGAAAATTTTTATTTTACCATTAATCCTGCAGATCCGCCAACCGTGATCACTACCGTAACACCTTCCGGAATACAACCTCCGGGTGGTGCTCCTACTGTTTCAGTGGCAGGAGCAGGTACCTATGACAGGGTAGCTACCGTCACCCCTCCCTCCGGTGGCTGGCGGGTAGGTACCTATAAATTCACGGTGATCACCTCAAATGGTTCTTGTACCAGAAACCAATCCTATTATATCCATATATCTGATGGAAACCGGGCCAATGTTGTAGTCCCTGATCAAAGTGTATGCTACCCGGGCACTGGTGCTATATCGGCCACTATACCTTTGCCGGCTGTGTATAAAGGGGTAGTTAATAGCAGTTATTTACAAGACTATGATCCCAATTATACTTTCAGCGTTATATCAATGCCCTCTGGTGCCGCTAACCCTACTTATACCTCGGCCAACCTGCGCAATATCAGCAGCACCAGCACCCAGATCAGCAACCTGAATAGGACCGGAGATTATGTTTTTCGCATCACATTGGCAAATTATACAAGCAGCGTAGGCCCGTTTTTCGCTGCAGAATACGCCTGTTCCGGAACCTCTTATGTAGACACCTTTACCATCCATGTAGAAAACCCCGTGAATGCTAATGCAGGATCAGATCAGACCGGTGTTTGCAGCCAGACCGTAAACCTTTTAGGCAATAACCCGGGAGCCGGAACAGGAACCTGGCAGCTCGTATCGGCACCGCCGGCCACCAGTCCTGTGATCACCGCCCCTAACAGCTTCTCTACCACTGCCACAAACCTGAACGCAATAGGAGAGTACCGCTTCAAATGGTCGATCACCAGCCCAATGGGTGGCTGTATGAGCAATGCTGAAGTTTCCTATTTTGTTACCTGTGCCTTGCCTGTAAGACTATCAGCCTTTAATGCGATACCACTAAACGGGTTGAGCCATTTAAAATGGATGACGAGCTCAGAGCAACATAATAAAGGCTTTGATATTGAACGTAGCACCGATGGCAAATCCTGGAACAAAATAGGTTTTGTACCCACTAAAGCATACGCAGGTAATAGCAGCCAGGGACTGAACTATGAGTATATAGATGCAGCACCAATCAACGGGGCCAACTATTACCGGCTTAAGCAAACAGACCTTGATGGCCTGGCAGAATATAGCCCCGTGCGTATATTAAGATATGAAACAATAAATGCTATCACCATTCATCCTAACCCGGCGAAAGAAAAGGTAAACCTTTCCGGCTTGCAGGGCAATGAGACCATCACACTTTATGATGTGATGGGCAGGACTCTGATCAGCCAAAAAGCGATCAATACAGGCAATACTCTTGATGTCAAACAGCTTGAGCCTGGTGTATACTATATCGGGATCACCAGCAATGAAGGGAAACTGTCCACTTACAAATTGCTGAAACATTAGTTTTTAATAAAGCACACATTCCGGTACTATAATCAAAAACAGGAGCATTATGCTCCTGTTTTTGATTATAGTATTTTTTATAAGCAGGATTCTATCAGCCTTTAGCGGACTGCTCATAAGTAGGGCCATACAAGCCCGGTACCTTATTGCCGCTGGCACGAAGATGTGCTACCAGTTCTCCCCGGTGATGATACAAGTGATTGTAAAGAAAGCCACGGATCGCCTGCATCTTAGGCATCGGGCCGATCAGCAGCTTATCCCCGTTTTTCATCGTCCAATCATTCATATAAGTGCTTTCCTCTGATGCCTCTATAGCCTGCTTCGCTTGAGCAAAATTCTCTTCGAATTTAGCCAGGATATTAGCCATCTTAGCGGAATCAGGATGCTCGTAATGAAAATTGGAAAAATTAAAATCGTCGACACTGAAAACCCCGTCATACCAGGCATAGATCGTGGCAATATGTGTAGCCAGTTCTGCGATAGACCAGAGGAAAGGCTGCGGCCGGTAATCCAGCGCTGTATCCGGGACTGCCTGCAGCAGTTTCCTGGTGTTTTCAGTTTCATGAAGAAATTCTCCGAGTAGTGCTTGTTTGACCATCTTTAAGCATATTTAATGAATAACAAATATAAGAAAAGAGCAAATGAAAATGAATTGATAAAAAGTAAATGATAAATATACCTTTAATGCCTGCCGGGAATGATTACCTTAAATGGCAAAGGCCACCCGGAAGGGTAGCCTCTCTGTTTATACTTGCCAGAATTAATGAAAAACGATATTGAATGGCCTATTGCCAGCCCTTAATGGCACCTCCTTTAAAAAGTTGCGTTGCTTTGGCAGCAACTGCATCCGACTGGTAGGCCTTTACAAACTCCTGTATCGCCTTTTCCTCCTTTTTGGCCGTTTGAGCCACAATCACATTTACGTAAGGCGAGCTACTATCTTCCCGGAACAGGGCATGGGCTGAGTTACTCAGCCCGGCCTGTGCCGCAAAATTATTATTGATAATAGCAATGGAGATCTGCGCATCATCCAATATCCTGGGCAATTGCGGCGCTTCTATTGCTACAATATTCAATTGTTTCGGGTTAGCAATGATATCTGTAAGTTTAGGCAATAAACCGGTACCTTCCTTTAAAGTGAGGAGACCGTTCTTTTGCAATAACAATAATGCCCGGCCTCCATTCGTAGGGTCATTAGGAATAGCAATGCTGCTGCCGGTTTTCAACTCATCAGCCTGGCTGATTTTCCTGGAATAAGCGGCAATAGGATACACAAAGGTATTGCCCACTACAGAAAGTTGATAACCTCTCTGTTTTGATTGAGCTTCCAGGTAAGGTATATGCTGGAACACATTCAAGTCTATGTCCCCGTTATTCAGCGCCTCATTGGGCAACACATATTCCGTAAAAGTAATGAGCTCCACATCCAGGCCAAACTGTTCTTTCGCTACCTTTTGTGCAGTAAGCGCCAGTTCATATTCCGGTCCGCTGCTCACGCCTACTTTCAGTTGATGCGCATTTTTATTTTCAGGGTTGCCACAAGCACTCCATAAGAAGAGCGCAGCAATACCTGGAACGATTAATTTTTTCATTCTTGTCGATCTTTTTTTATCTGTGGTCAAATTTTTTAGCAAGCCTGTTGCCCGTATACTGGATCAGGAATACCAGTCCGACGAGCAAGAGCAGTACCGTGTTCATAATGAAAGCATCATAGCCTATATAGCCATATTGATAACCTATCTGCCCCAGTCCGCCGGCACCTACAGCACCGCCCATGGCCGAGTAGCCCACTAAAGTGATTAATGTAATGCTTGCATTATTGATCAGCGAAGGCAGCGCCTCCGGCAACAGTATTTTCATAATGATCTGCAGGATACTTGCCCCTGCGGCCCTGCCCGTTTCAACAAGCCCGGCAGGTACCTCCGATAATGAATTCTCTGTAAGCCTTGCTATAAAAGGCGCTGCACCTATACTCAGCGGTACCAGTGCCGCTTTTAGCCCGATCGAAGTACCCGTGAGCATCCGCGTGAAAGGAATCATCCATACAATGAGGATAATAAAAGGAATAGAACGGAATATATTCACCAGCACAGAGACCGTACGATAGCAAAAAGCATTGTCCAGCAATTGACCCTTACGGGTAAGGTAGAGTAAGATACCTGCCGGCAGGCCTATGGCAAAGCCCAAAGCTCCCGAAGCCAGGCTCATAAAAATAGTTTCCCATAAACCCTTTAAAATAAGCGGCAGGAAAGAACTGTCAGGCATATCCTTTGATCGTGTTTTTAATATTATTGGTTTTGAAATAAGCGATTGTTCTGGCCTCATCTTCTGTTGAGCCCTGCAGCAATAAGAGCAGCTTGCCATAGTTAGCCTTGCCCAGGTATTCAATGTCCGCTTTGATTACCTTGTAAGGCACCCGGGAATAAGTGTCCATCGCCCGTATGAGTTCTTCAAAGCGTACATATCCATTCAACTCAACTTCTATTAAGGGGTGCAGGCCTTGTGCATATTCCGCCTGCAGCCCTTTGGCTAATTCCGGTGGTAAATTCATGATATCTGTATGTATAAATTGTTTAAATAAAGTTTCCTGCTCTGCCTGCAACAAGGTCTGCAGTGCTCCCCGGGCCACTATTTTTCCTGCCTGTATCAAGGCCACATCAGTACAAATCGACTTTAGCACCTGCATTTCATGCGTGATCAATACAATGGTAATCCCTGATTGCCGGTTGATGTCCGCCAGCAACTTCAGGATACTTTGTGTACTGGACGGGTCCAAAGCGCTGGTGGCCTCATCGCAGAGCAGGAGGTAAGGATCATTCGCTAAAGCCCGGGCAATAGATACCCTTTGCTTTTGCCCGCCGGAAAGATGTTTGGGATAAATATCCCTTTTGTCTTCCAGGGCCACAAGCTGAAGCAGCTCCTGTACTTTTTCTCTGATCTCCGTTTTTGATTGTCCTTCCAACTCCATAGGCAAGGCTATATTCTCAAACACCGTTCTGGAATGCAGTAGGTTGAAATGCTGGAAGATCATGCCGATCTTCCTCCGCTCGCCCGCCAACTCTTTATTGCTTAAAGCAGACAGGCATTTGCCCCGGATGAACACTTCCCCTTTGTCCGGCCGCTCCAGTAAATTAATACTTCTTAATAAAGTACTTTTTCCTGCGCCCGAAGACCCTATGATCCCGGTGATGGCACCTTCTGTAATATTTATGCTGATGTCATCCAGGACCTTAAGCGCATGATTTTTCTGCCGGAAAGTTTTCGAAATATTTTTTAACTGTATCATTGAATTGAGGTACTGATTTATGTTTCATTTTGGGTCTGCTTCATCTCTTTTTTGTGGATGCTGCGCATAACCGGGGCAACGATCCAGGAAAAAATATAACAGCCTGCACATATCCTGAAGGCCGCTTCCAATACAGCACAGGCGATCAGTAAGCCACCCGTAAGCCATGCAGCCGTATACAGGTTTAGGGACAGTAATATGAACACGGCCAGCGAAAATCCAAAGCCCAGGCCCGCGGCAAAACGTTTAGGTGCGGCGAAAATAGGGTAGGGTTGCAACTGGAGCGCACGCGCAATTAGTTTGGCCAGTGCTGCTACAGGCGATGGCTGAAAGGTAAAAGCGCGCAATGCAAAATCAATGACGAGGAAAAGTACAGCCAGGTGAGCATGAGCGATCAGGGCCAGAGTGCTAATAACCACGACCAGGCCTGCTATGATCCTTACCACGTGCTCATCCGCATAATAATGAGCGATGTCTTTCTTTAGCATAAAAAATAAATTGATAGGTTGAGCCAGGCATGCTACACACTGCCCGGCTCCGCCGGATGTTTACAAATTAGGTTGCGGTGTCAGGCGCAGGTAAGGCTTTACACGCCTATAGCCCTTAGGGAACTTAGCCGCAATATCTTCATCTTTAACTGCCGGGGTGATCACCACCTCTTCACCCTGTTGCCAGTTGGCAGGAGTGGCTACCTGGTAGTCTGCCGTGAGCTGCAGGCTGTCTATCACCCTCAGGATCTCATCAAAGTTCCTGCCCGTAGAAGCAGGGTAAGTAATCGTCAGCTTCACCGTCTTGTCCGGACCTATGACGAGTACCGAACGGACTGTAGCGGTAGCACTGGCATTAGGATGGATGAAATCATACAATTCCGAAACCTTACGGTCATGATCCGCGATGATGGGAAAATTCACCCTGGTGTTTTGCGTTTCATTAATGTCTTTGATCCATTCCAGGTGGCTCTCTACCGTGTCCACGCTCAGCGCGATCACTTTTACATTGCGCTGTTCAAAAGCATCTTTAAGCTTTGCTGTAGCGCCAAGTTCTGTCGTACATACCGGGGTGAAGTCTGCAGGATGGGAGAATAAAATGCCCCATCCATTACCCAGGTAATCATGGAAGTTAATCGTGCCTGCAGAACTTTCTGCAGTGAAATCAGGGGCAATGTCACCTAATCTTAATGTGGCCATAATAATATGTTTAAATATTTGTTGATGAATAATGGAAGTGCTGACCGGGATCGAACCGGTGTATTAGCTTTTGCAGAGCTATGCTTAAACCACTCGGCCACAGCACTCAGGTCCTTTTTATTAATTATAATTTATAGAAAACGGTGTACTGCTTTTGGGCACTAATGGTTCATAATATTGATCGCTGACGATCGCTATGCTTTCCTGTACCCTTTCTTTTTGAGCGTTCATTCTCCAGGATTGCAGGTTGATGAAGTCCCCTCCCCAGACCGAAAGCAGCAGGATGGAATAGTGATCAGGTAAAGCAGCATAGTCAATATGTTCGGGCACAGAAGGCTTATTGGGTAAAGTGTAAAATATACCCAGCACACTTAATCCTTCTTCTTCACCCAGTAAGGCAGCATCCAGCTGATCCTGAGCCGTGACGGGCAAGAAATGATCCGCATCCAGGTAAATGTCGCTGATCACGATCTTTTCAATAATGCGTATATCGCGCTTCTCAAAGCCCAGCAGGAAACCGATGCCTGCCTCCGGGAAATTAAGGATACCCGTTTCAATAATCTGGCGTTTTACCAGTTCTGTTATGTATAGCATAGTTGGTTGTTTTTTTAATGAAGCGATGTAGCAGGCGGCAATTGATGAATCGGGTGATAGACCCTTCCCAATTGTGCGGTAGCGGCAATCGCTCTTCTGAATTTTACTTTCTTTCTCCTGGATAGTTTAAAATATTTCGTTGTATTCGTGAGCAAGACCCCGGTAAGGATGATCAATAATCCACTGAGCTGTTTCGGGTTGATGGCCTGCCTGCTGATGATCCAGCCTGCAAGAACGGTGACAATAGGGTTGATATAAGTATGTGTACTCACCAGTGCTGCAGGCTTTACCGACAAGAGCCAGATATAAGAAAGATAAGCCACAACCGATCCGAAGAAGACCAGGAAGAGCAGGCCCAGCCAGGAATGCAGCGGTACCTGTGCTAAAGAGAACTCCTGCCATTCGCTTCTGAAAGAAGCAATGAGGAAAGCAGCTATTCCTGCAACAATAAGTTGCTGTGCAATATTCATCAACGTCGACTGGTCAGCAGCATTGTTCTTGGAATATAAAGAGCCCAATACCCAGCTGATAGAGCTTAAGGCCAATACGATAAAGGCGATGATGCGTATATTGCCTGATGCTGAGGATGCCTGGCTATGCAGAACACTTCCGCCCAGGAAAAGCAGCAAGCCTGAAAACCCTAGTAAAAGCCCGATAGGAATCCACTTGTCCGAAAAATATTTGCGCCAGTTCTTACGGTCGATAGCAATAAACCAGAATGGCCCGGTAGCAATAGCAATAGAGGCCTCAGCAGCACTTACATACTGCTCTCCCCAGCCCACAAGCCCGGTGCCGCCGGTGAGTACCAGCATACCGGTGATGGCATTTTTTCGCCAGTTGATGCGATTAAGCGCCTTTTCTCCCTTAGCAAGCAGGTAGCTGATGAGTATAAGACCGGCAACCAGGAAACGCAGGCCCGAAAGTACAAAAGGCGGGAAACCATCCAGGCCAAAGGATATGGCGATAAAGGTCAATCCCCATATTACGTATATATTAGTGAAAGCAATGGCCGATAGCCATTTGAATCTTAACGCATTCATTTGTTCGTTTGTTTTAAATAAAAAAAGGCTTCACGTCTATGTCGTAAAGCCCCTGATCTGATCAATATATTTATTGAGGTACTTCTTAACGACAACATCCTGGGGACATACAACAGCATACCATATACTGCTTTCGCATCATGTTGTGATGTGTAGCAACAGGAGGTATTATAGCGTTATTGTTCCGGTTCATGTTATGAATGCTTTTAAAGATGATCATCATGACTTTGTTGATGAATGATGATGCAAATATATAGTCTACTAAAATAGTAGACAAATAAATTTTTTGTTATCAAATCATAAAGAGGCATTTTTAAGGCATTCAATAATGGCTACAGTGCTGCTTTTCAGCTGCTTTTTGAAAGCCTTAAAGGTAATACAGTGCTGCATTTGATGGATTTTATACCTGGTGACGATAAGCCTCTTGTGTAAGCATTCTGTCATTTTTATATTAAGGTATAAATAAATAGTCCGTTTAAACATAAATATGGAAATGCAGCTTGCAGGAAGAAGGGTGGGAGGGTTTTAAAGACTTATACCGCAATCCTCAAACTATCCCTTTTGCAGCGTTCTGATAAGTATAGTTCTGCCTTGTCTTATTGGGAAGCGATAATAAAAAAGGTTCCGGCAAAGTATGTTTGCCGGAACCTGTATGCCTCTGTAATTATAATGTTTAATCCTCAAAAAGAGTGGGTGCCTTATGACCGCTTTCCAGTGCTAAAAGTATTGACTTATTCTGCAGTCCCCCTGCAAAGCCTACCAGTTTACCTGTTGCACCTACTATCCGGTGACAGGGAACGATAATGCCTACCGGGTTCTTGTTTAAAGCACCGCCAACTGCCCTTACCGCTTTATGATCGCCCAGTATCCGGGCCAGTGCTCCATAAGATTTAGTCTGGCCGAAAGGTATGTCCAGTAAGGCATTCCAGACCCTGAGCTGAAAAGCTGTTCCTTTCAGGTCCAGTGGGACATCAAAAACCGTTCTTGTTTTTGCAAAATATTCTTCCAACTGTTGCGCTGCCCGTAATAGGATTGGGTGCTGTTCGTCCTGTTCCGCACCAGGTAGTTTGGTGCGCAAATGACCTTCACCTTCCCACAATACCGCAGACAGCCCGGTAGCGCTGGCTACAAGCCGGATAAGTCCGAGCGGAGAGGGCATCTCTTTGTAGGAAAGCACAGTTCCGGGTTCCATGTTTTGCTGTTTAGTGGTCTGTAATAAGGAATGGGTAATGATCGCTATTCAATTAATTGCTTATTTTCTTGAAAATAGAACAGGCTATATGCCCGCCAAAACCAAATGTATTGCTCATGGCAAAATTTACCGGCTTCGCTTTTACACTGCCCAGGTTGATGTCGAGCTTTCCTTCAAATTCAGGCTCTATCTCCATGGTGTTAATGGTCGGCGGAATAAGATCTTCCTGTACAGACTTAATGCAGATAATGGCCTCTATAGCGCCTGCTGCACCCAGCAGGTGGCCGGTCATCGATTTGGTAGCGCCTATAGTAACATTCGCGTCCGGGCCGAATAGCTGTGCCATAGCCTTTAATTCGCTGCGGTCTCCCATAGGGGTAGAGGTAGCATGTGCATTTACATAATCAATATCTCCTGGTTGCAGGCCGGCTTCTTCAAGAGCGAGTTGCATACCCAGGAGCGCACCTGCTCCCTCCGGATGCGTACCCGTGATATGGTAGGCATCAGCTGCAAGGCCGCCGCCCACTATCTCTGCCAGGATAGGCGCATTTCTTTTTACGGCAGATTCATAGCTTTCCAGGATCACTGCCCCGGCACCTTCTCCAAGTACAAATCCGTCTCGGTGTACATCAAAGGGCTTAGATGCATGGGTGTAATCTTCATTATTGGTCGACAGTGCTTTTGAAGCATTGAAGCCGCCTATAGAACTTTTGGTAATAGAGGCTTCAGAGCCACCGGTGATCATCATGTCTGCCTTGCCCCAGCGGATGTAGTTGAAGGCATCAATGATGGCTGTATTGCTGGCAGAGCAGGCTGAGGCAGTAGTATAGTTAACCCCTCTGAGCCCGTATTTTATAGAGATCAATCCCGAGGCGATGTTGATGATCCGCTTAGAGATAAAGAAAGGATTAAACCTTGGTGTGCCTTCTCCCTGCGCAAACTCGGAGACCTGTTCTTCAAAAGTAGATACGCCGCCATCGCCCGAAGCCCAGATCACACCTATGCGATCACGGTTAAGGGTACTGAAGTCGATCCCTGCATGCTGAACCGCTTCGGCTACACTGGCCAGGGCATATTGTGAGAAGAGATCATACTTGCGCACCTCTGCTTTTTCCAGGTATTGTAAGGGGTTGAACCCGCTTACCTCACAGGCAAATTTTGTTTTGAAATTTGATGCATCAAATTTAGTGATGGGTTTGGCACCACTTTTTCCTGCCAGGAGCGCTTCCCAGAATTCATTCACTGAGTTACCCAATGGCGTAATAGCGCCCAAACCTGTTATTACTACTCTTTTCATCTTTTTTTGTTTAAATTATTTGTTCTGCAGCTCCTGCTTCACTGCTTTTATCATTAACCTGAAATCTTCTTCATGGGTGAGGCGGGTAAGCTGCACGATCGCCAGCATACCGGAGATCAGCATAATGGCTTTTGTGCGTGCTGCCTGTTTAAAGTGAAAGGTTCCTTCTGTCTTACCGGCTTTTAAAAAGCTGCTGACCCAATCGATCATCTGCGCAGAAAACTCCTGTAATTTTTCCTGTACTGCAGGCTCCAGGGTATTATAATCGGTAGACAGAGCTCCTACAATGCAGATTTGCTGCTGCGCTTTTATTTCCTGGTATATGGCCAGGAAGCGCTCCAGTTGTTGCAGCGGACTTTGTTGTAGCGTACTTTCCCGGGTAGCCTTTAAATGATCTATGTGATATTGGATCACTGCCATGCACAGATCAGCTTTATGTGGGAAGTGATGGTGTACAGATGGTTTTTTGATGCCCACGCTGCGCGCAATATCTACAAAGCTAAATGCATTGTAGCCTACATTCCTGATGAGTTTATCTGCATGCTGTATGATCTGTGCCCTGGTATTCATCTTTAAATTTTATCAAATGTACAAACCTTCCGGAAGGTAGGCAAATTTTATTTACGCTCCCTTTTATTGTTTTCTTATCTACTGATTGTTAAAGAAAACCTTATGTGGATAAAGTTTCAGTATTTGAGGCATTCCTTTTTTGCGCGGTCATTTTCCACAATTTGAGGAAAGTGCTGATGTGTTTTTCCCGTTTGTATAAATAGTAATGAATAGATATGAATGAGATTGAAACAACTATAATATACTGTATATCAATTACTTGTTTTGTGTATTGCCCTTGCTGGCATGGTTTTTGATTTATTATTAATAGAAATTTAATCCTTTGTTTATGTATTGTGATGGTATGTAAAATAATGTTTAAAATATTTTCATATATGAGAAATAGAACTGAAACAGGTATTTACAGTATAGAGACAGCTAATAGTTCATTGGTCGACTTCTTTAAGGAAAAGTACAATGCTGCTGTAGCCACTGAACTCAGGATAAGAAATCTCTTGGACCAGTTGAAAGGTGAATGTGAGGACAGCGCCTTATTCCAGTTCTTTAAGACAGAGCACCTGGAGGCCATAGGTTATGCAGGCATTGCTATAAATGCACCCGAACTGCTGAAAAGATAAATTGCGCTGTAAAGTCAGCATAAATGAAATAGGAAACGATAACCTTTAATAAAACAAATAAATATGAGAAGAGTAATCACGGCCTTATCAGGCCTGGCACTAGCCGGAGGAACATTTATCTTTGCATCTTCATGTTATAAAGAGCAAGACTGGAATTGTGTGTGTAAAGATAACCAGGGACAGGAAAGTACAGATCTCATCAGAGATAAAACAAGAAAAGAAGCTAAAGCAGAATGTGATTCAAAAATCAATGTTTTAGGCTACGAAAGAGAATGTAAACTTTCATTGTTCTAGGCTTTCAGCATAACTGAATCGCGCATTTTTATAAAGAGGTATTTTTATCATAATGATAGAAATGCCTCTTTTTTTCAGGGAAGAATCCGTAGATGATATAAGTGATTAATCATGATATAAGAGCAATTGTATGCTTGAAATTAAGTTTATAGTCATTTAATAATGAACAGGTTAGTAATGTCTTTTTTCACTGAATTTCAATTTAATTGTTTGTAATTCTCCCATAACTTCATTACTTTGCCTCTTTCTTATCTTTACTTCACACTATTATTACTTAAATTAATTAAAATATGAAAGTATTAGTGATTGGAAATGACCGTAATTACGTTAATTTCTTAAGCAAAAAGCTAACTGAAGTTTCGATGGAAATAAAAGACTGCGAATCGCTGGCTGATGCTTCTGAACTATTTAAAAATGAGGTATTTGAAGTTGTTATTTGCTGTCTTCCTCTGCTTCGTAAATCGTGTCCTTTTGAGTTGATGAGCGATCTCAACAAATTTGTGGGAGATGCGGCTATTATTATTATCAGTGACAATATACAATTACATGCCGCAATGGACCTGATGCGCCAGGGTGCTTATACTTGTTTCAACAGGCCTTTTCCTTTAGAGCAGCTGACCAAAGTGCTGGATGAGCTCCATAGTAAGAAAAAGCTGCAAGATACGCCGACCATTGTTCCGCCTAAACCTGAGATCATGAAACAGGAAAAGGAAAGGGTGATCTTATCGGAAAAGCATTATGTAAGAGGGATCAGTAAAGTGGCCAATAAAATGTATGGCCAGATCGACCTGGTAGGACCTACTTCATTTAGCGTGATCGTTTATGGAGAGACCGGTACGGGTAAAGAGGCTGTGGCACATCGTGTGGCTACGGCTAAAAGTGCAAAAGCGCCTTATATTGCTGTGGATTGTGGTTGCCTGACCAAAGAACTGGCCTTAAGTGAGCTGTTTGGTCATGAAAAAGGGAGTTTTACCGGCGCTATGAGTAAAAAGATCGGTGCCTTTGAACTGGCCAATAATGGCACGCTCTTCCTGGATGAGATCGGCAACCTGGATTATGAAGTACAGGGTTACCTGCTCAGGGCGATACAGGAACGTAAGATCCGCAGGGTAGGCGGTACAGAAGATGTGGTAACGCAGGTACGTATTGTGGTAGCTTCTAATGAAAACCTTTCTGCCGCGGTAAAAGCCGGGAAATTCAGGGAAGATCTTTATCATCGTCTTAATGAATTTGAAATCACCGTCCCGCCTTTGCGTTCGCGCCCGGAGGATCTGCCTTTGTTTATAGCGCAGTTCGTGTCCGAGGCTAATGTAGAGCTAGGCAAAGAGGTTGATATACCGGATACGGATGCTATGGCTGCCTTGCAGCAGTACAACTGGCCGGGTAACATCAGGGAACTGAAAAATGTGATCAGGAGGGCTTGTTTGTTTTGCCCGGATAATACTGCCATTAACAGTGCCTGTTTACCGGATGAGGTGCTGAATTATATCGTTGGAGCGTATGTGGAACCTGAAGAAGAACTTCCTGCAACTACCGTGCGCATGAAGCGTGCAGGAGCCATCACCGGGAAAGATATAGAAGAAGCATTAAAATTGTCTAATTACAATAAGACACAGGCAGCACAATACCTGGGTATAGACCGTAAAACTTTATACAATAAATTGAAGCGACTGAATAAGATAATTAACTGATCAGTTATAAGATCAGTGAAATGATTTAGACCTGTTAAGCATAAAGCGGCCCTGAATAAAATTATCCAGGGCCACTTTATATATTGTATAGCGCGTTTTTTTTTAAAATTAAAGGACTAAGCCTCTTTTACTCTGTTTCTTTTTTAACCTTGTAATATTCAGAACGGATCTTAGCTGTAGGCAGGTGGATCTGGAAGCCAAGGTTGAGCGACAAGCCCGATACATTACCTGTACCATACGTACCCTGGTACATGGCGGAAGTTTCTAAAGCGATGTTAGGAGACAGGAAGTAAGCATAACCGGCTCCGAACCTCAGGTTGAAGCCTACTTCAACATCTGTTTGCCCGGCAATACCCGCTGCCACTTCACCAAAGAAACGACCTTTGTTAAGGACATTGTCAATATTGAATTCTTTAGGTGCAAAATAATAACGACCAAATGCCCTGATGCCATAATTGAACATGATATCATTGTCCTTTACCGCGTTGAAGCCCAGTGGTACTTCCGCACCGATCGCCAGGTTGTTTTGTATAAAATAGCCTACTTTCGGACTTACCTGCAGGGAAACATTACTTGCAGATCCGAGACCGAATCCTACATTTGCCAACTGACCACCCACCATTATCGTACCTTTTTGTAATTGTGCATAGCTGCTGAAACCGAGAGTCGTCAGTAATAGCGTGTTCATGAAAATTCTTTTCATAATCTAAAATTTAGAAGGTGAGTAAATAAAAATAATTCTTGAAACAGGGTATCCTGTCTTTTTATAAAGCTTCCAGGTGAATGTGCTTATAAGGGTTAATGTATAGATTAATATTGCCTGTTTTACAGGGCAGTTTCATCCAATAATACAATGTTGTTACTGAAGTCACGGAGGCGGCATCTGATGCTGACCAGGTCACCGGTTTTTAGGGTATCCGTACGTTTAATGTCTAAGATGCAACACTTTATTAAAAGAGGTGTGGTATCTGTAGGACTATTCGTATTGCTGCACATCATAGTGACATAATTACAATCGTCTGTAGACAGTGATTTTGCAAGATGTACCGTTCCCGAAAGGATCAATATATTGTCTTTATATTTGGTCATAGCAAGTCCCGGATTGCCGGTAAAGTCGCTGCACATTTCCTTGGCACTTACTGTTATAGGTGCAGAAGCAGGCTTCTCGCTCAGTACCGAATCTGTATAGGCAGGCTCTTCTTGCTTGTTCTGATTATTGCTGTTGCAAGCATAAGTGAAAAGCGTGGTGATCATTAAAAGGGCAGAAATGAATGGCTTATTCATAAAATCGATTTAAAAGGTTAGTAAATCTGTTGCCGGGATCGCTGGCCGCCTATAAATGGCTGAACTATCCAATGACAGGAATTTGTCTTATAAAAATCCTTTGTTGTGTTCTCTTGTCTGTTTATCACGACTGTGCTGTAATCCCTGATCCATTAAGTATTCCTATAAAATACACAGCAAAAACCGCGCCTGTATGCATTTTGGGCCATATTGAATGTGTTTTGACCTTATTATTACTGAAAAGTGTTGTGGAACAAGATAAGGAGGTGGGGAATGCTACGTGGAAATGTACCCGTTCCGGAAGCTGCTGAAGGCCTTACAAGTATGGAACAGAGCTGTTTTGTAAGACCATTAACAGGCTGTATTATTGAATACAGGAGGGTAAGTAGCTTCTATAAGCCTTATCCGCACATATTTTTAACATGGTCTGATTATTGTAATGATACTTAATGTTTTATCTTTAGTTCAGGACCAAAAATAGAGCATATGCCGAATTCAAAAGTTACGTTTAAAGGTTTAGTCAGTGTTTTAAAGGATAGTTTTAAGGGATTTATGGATGATAATGTCATGGGTCTATGCGGAGCTTTATCCTATGCAACCATATTCTCTATTGCACCGCTGATGGTAGTCGTTATCGCCATCATCAGTTTTATTTACGGGGCAGATGCCGTTCAGGGTAATATCTACAGTTCCCTCACAGAGATCATGGGGGCCGATGCCGCACTCCAGATACAGAACCTGGTCAAGAGTGCCTCCCTATCGGGCAAAAGCACCTGGGCCGCTGTTATCGGTGTGGTCACGCTGATCTTCGGTGCTTCCGCAGTTTTTGCACAGATACAGGGTTCTTTAAACACCATCTGGGGCATCAAGCCTAAACCTAAAAGCGGGATCATTAAACTTTTGGTGAACCGTTTGCTGTCTTTCTCCCTGGTATTAAGTATCGGGTTTTTACTCATCGTTTCTTTAAGCCTTAATGCCGCTCTGTCCTATGTGAGCAATTATGTCCTGGAATACTTTCCCGGTGGGATGGGCGTAATCGTTAATATACTCAATTTTGTAGTGACCTATTTTATACTGGCAGTATTATTTGGTTATATATTTAAAGTATTGCCTGATGCCAGGATCCGCTTTAAAGATGTCGCTGTAGGTGCTCTCGTCACCGCGGCCTTGTTTATGATCGGCCGTTTGCTGATCTCCCTGTATATCGGTTTTTCCAATTTTGATGATACTTTCGGGGCCTCTGCGGCGGTTATCGTTATCCTGGTCTGGATTTATTATTCTTCCCTGATCCTGTACTTTGGTGCAGAATTTACAAAAGCCTGGGCTGTAAAATTCGGTTATAAGATCTACCCAGATAAGTTTGCCGTTACCACAAGAATCGTGGAGATAGAAATAGAAGATGCCCCGGTTGAAACCATTAACAAAGAAACAAGGGAGGCCGGGAGTCAAAGTACCGACTAATGCAGGCTGTACGTGAGTTTGATACCCATTTGCGTATGTATCGTGCGGAAGACAGCCGACTGCAGGACATGGGCTTTCATGATGAGGATGATCTTTTCCGTTCTTTGCTTACGGATGATCCTTCTTTCTTCAAACATTGTGATCCTGATGTAATCGAAGTTATCCATTTGATAGAGATCGACTATGGCCAGCGCTTCTGATAGATGAGATTCCATATGAGTTGTATGTCGTATTGCAAGTAAAGAATGGTGGTGAGCCATTTTTAACCGCCAATATATGGCGGTCCCCGTGTAGGGAACATTACTTACAAAAGGGTCCAGTAGAAATGCTTCAATTAATATGCCAAAGTAGGTCTGCCGGATATATTATTTCTCTTTACTAATATGCCAAATGGAGATTCAGCCTGGTAAAACAAGGAGTATAAGGATAGTGGCCTGACTTTAAAGAAGGAAAAATACTTTTTCAATTTTGTGAAATCAGACACTTTATTGCAGGGTAGGGAATAGACTGGTAGGGGGCATCGCTTAATAAATAGTCCTTAATTGGGGATATCCCCAATTAAGGACTATTTATTTGGATTAATGGTGTGTGACAGCTGTCTTTATTTCCAGTCTTCTATTTCCTCAACGGGGATCTGCTTGAGGAATTCGTCAAAACCGGCACCGTGGTGATCGGAGTATATACCATAAGAGTCCATCACATAACCCGTATTACCATCTTTATCCCGGATCAGGTAAATGGCCGAGTTGTCTGCCGGGTCAGACATACCTTCAAACCGGAAGATCTTAATAATCGTCAGGTCTTCAGGATTATAAATATGGTCCATGCCCTGGAGCTTGCCATGATCAGAGAAAGTAAGTTCCTGGTCAAAACCGCGTGCTTTTAATTTTTCCAATACTTCTGTCAGGGTGCTCATAGCGCCCATATGATCTTTGCTATGGTCCATAATATCTTGTTTTGATTATCCTTGAAAATAGTGCAAATTTTGTGCCGGATGTTTCTATATACTATACTGCATTTATTTGATGCCTATGCATAAAATACGGGAAAACCAGTATTGTGTAAATTTTTCATATGTTTTAAATTTGGTAATTGTTTGTTTTTATTAAAATTTTTAATATGAATATGAAAATTATTTTTTTAGCTGTAGCATTATTGATGAATGCAATGACAGTCTTAGCACAGAAAAAGAATCCCGTATCAAATGAGGCATTTACAAAAATGATGTTGGATTATTACAGTTTTACAATAGTTGGCTCACAGACACCGACTTCTGGTTTTAAGGTTGAAACCAGTAAGCCTTCCATCGCATTAAAAGGAAATATTTTTTCTGCTAATCATCGCAGGTTTATTATTAATGCTGAACTGGAAGGAGGCTTAGAGAACGGAGTAATGCAATTGGTTGAAGGTAATAATATTAATACTTACTTCAAGGCTGGTTTGGGGCTTAATTTTTTAATGCCGGGAAATGTCGCTTCTCATTATACAATGAGTAATCTTGAGTATCAAATAACCAATGATGCCTTTAAAAAGAATAAAATGTTTTTATTAAGACAACTGGATACCTTTATTATAATTCAAATGATTATTGACGAAGAGGATTTTGAAGATTATAATTTTCAATGTTTTGTAAATAGAGTAAAAAAAGAAAGTAAGGAAAAATCTTCATTTGAAGGATTTGAAAAAAGATATCCTTCTGGACCTGAGATCTATTATACAAACCTGATAAGAGGAATTTTATTAATGTACAAGACTGCTGATCATATCAATAATGATACCTTACTCAACAATTTCAGGAGACCTATATTAGATACGGTAAGTGATACAATACTTACAAAAAAAATCTTGCAAGATTATGACAGGTTGAAGAACGAGCTATTGATAGATAAGCAGGGAATAGCAGATAAGCAGTATGACTTTGAAATTGCTTTGACAAATTCACTCTGGACCTGGAAAAGAATAGCATGGTGGAATATTTCTATGTCTGTAGCTAATAGTAATTTAGAACTTTATTATCCAGCAAATACTTTAGTGGATTCAAATAGCTTGTTACCTGCCCTTACAGCTTCATTTAATGTGTTATGGAAAGGGAAAGAGAATAGCAAATTTATATATTCAAGATTGGGCCTGACCGTACAAAAGAGCAATAACATTTCGGAGTTAAGGAAAATCAATTACACTAAAGAAACAGTTATATCAGTTTCTGCAACAGAAGAATTAAAATCTATTAAAAATGGTATTGCATATCAAGGAGCATTTAAAGAGAAATTTGGCATGGAGTTATTTGTTGAACTTTATATGGTGCCTTGGAAATATGATTTCATTCCCGGATTGTATTTAAAAGCCAGTTATCGCAATAGTAAAGCCTGGATAAATGAAAATAAATTCGGGCTTGATGTAGGTACTATCTGGAACGTTACAAATAATGATAAAGATGCCAGAAACGTATTGAGTATAATACCTTATATGTCCTGGTCTAATTTGATGAAAGAATATAAAGATATCAATAAAGTAGAGGAAAAGAAACTATCTGATTTGTTTTCTTTCAATGTTAAATTGGGTATTCCTATCAATTTAGGCAAGTAGTTGATAAATGCTTATTCCTTTTCATCCCTCCAGGTCTTTTAAGCCCCGGTTCAGGCTTCTGACCGAAATGCCCAGGTAGGCCGCCATATCCTCTTTGGAGAGGCTTATGTCCTGCTTGGCCTTTAAGTCCAGCAGCTTACTAAGGCTATGCTCCAGCGTGTACAATTGCTGGTAAGAAGCCCGGCTGGCAGTATTCACGATCCGCTCGGCAAAGGTATTCAGCATAAGCTCGTTGAGCTGGAAATCTTTTTGCAACAGTGAGCGGAAGTAGGGAACCGAAAATGCATAGACCGTCACTTCGGTCATCGCTTCAATAGTGCAAAGGCAGGGAATATGGCGCAGCATTTCTATATCGCCCAGGATCTCCCCTTTGCCCAGGAACTCCAGGATATAAGCTTTATCATTATGCTCCGAAAAATAGCATTTGGTGATGCCCGATTTGATGAGCATTACTTTGGTAGCCGCTTCGTCCTGGCACAGCAGCCTGTCCCCCTGTGCATATTGCCGGATAATGATATCCTCCTTACGCTCCTGCTGATCGTAAAGTGCCTCGGCATAAATTAAAAATGATTGATTGGTCCTCAACATAATTGCTCGCGGGACAAATGTCCTTGCTGGTAGCGTGCTACTTCCCGACATTTGCATTTTATTGCTGCAAAGATAAATAAGAATGTATTTTGATGCAGCACAAACCTGCTTTGCACAGCGCAGGCAGGCCTGGTAATAGAGAAAATCAAATGGAATATGAAAACAAGGATCAATATAGATGAATGGAACAGGAAAGAACATTATTTATTCTTCTCCCGGTTTGATGAACCCTTCTTTGGGGTAACCGTAAATGTAGCAGTGACACAGGCCTACCGGATGGCAAAGGAAAAAGGGCATTCCTTCTTTCTCTATTACCTGTACCGGGCCATGAGAGCTGCCAACGAAATAGAAAACTTCCGTTACCGTATCGTGGAAGGAGAGGTCTACCTCTTTGACAAGGTCGATGCCTCACCTACCATTAACCGTCCCAATGGCACTTTTGGCTTTGCCTATATGGATTATGAAACGGACGAGGCCTTGTTCTATACTAAAGCAAAAGCCGAGATCAAAAGGACACAGGAGTCCACTTCATTGATGCCCGCAGTTTCCGGAGAAAATTTATTGCATTGCTCGGCTATTCCCTGGATCGATTTTACAGCCATCTCCCATGCGCGTAGCTTCCACTTCCCGGATAGTTGCCCCAAAATATCTTTCGGTAAGATGACCGAAAAAGACGGTATTCAGCAAATGGCAGTGTCTATACATGGTCACCACGGGCTCATGGATGGTTATCATATCGGCCAGTTTGTGGAACGCTTCCAGGAATTACTGAACGAATAATGAAACAGCGCAATAGCGATCATCAGCTACCCTCTATAACTAAAAACAAAACGGGAGGCCGGTACTTTATGTGCCGGCCTTTGCTGCTTTTGAGCTAATAAGATAATACCCCCGGAACTTCTAAACAGACGATAAAAACCTATAAGGTTTCAAAAACCTTATAGGTTTAAGCCGGTAAAGCAAGCCAAAGCCATAGACCATATCCGGTTGCTCTATTGAAGTTAAGGTGTATATTTACTTTAAATGAATGACCGACAGCTAAACTAATCCAACACTTTGATCATTAAATACACAGAAACATGAGTGATTCGAGAAAACTGGCCGACCGGTTCCGGGAAGTGATCCTGGACGGTACCTGGATTGCCAATACCAATTTCAGGCACCAGCTGCAGGACCTGGACTGGAAGATAGCCACAAAAAGAATAGATAGTTTGAATACCATTGCCATACTGGCCCAGCATATTCACTATTATGTCAAAGGCGTAAAGCAGGTAATGGAGGGCGGTGAACTGGATATCAGCGATCGTTATAGCTTCGACTTCCCGGAAATCGTATCACAGCAACAATGGGAGCAGTTCCTGTCTGCCTTCTGGAAGGATGCAGCTGACTTTGCTGCCCTCGTTGAAAAAATACCCCCGGCGCAATTAAATGAAGACTTTGTAAAGGAGCAATATGGTACCTACTTAAGAAATATAGACGGTATGATCGAGCATTGCTATTATCATTTAGGACAAATCGTGCTCATCAGGAAAATACTGAGTGAACACGCTTCATAACAATAAACAGAGACTTGTGAAAGGGTACAGGATGGCTTAGTATAATTTCTGGCAGTTATCGCAATAATATGTTCTTCGTTTTGTTTTGCCCAGGTATGCTTTCTGCATAGGCAGGTCACACCTGCTACAGGTAGACTGTGTATGGGCCAGCCAATGCTTTTTAAGGGAGCCTGCTTTCTTCCAGCGCAGGAAATCAAAGGCATACTCCGGTGTGGCCTTGACCAGTTGCGCTAATGCTTTTTGCGGCAGCTCTGAGATGGTATTCAGCGGATGCAGCTGAAGCCGGTACATGACTTCGTTTTTGATAATATTCCCGGAACCTGCAAAAATATCCTGGTCCAGTAATACGTCACATAGTAAAGATCCGGGCCTGGCTTTTAGTTTGGCAAGGGCATTTTTTTCATTCCAGGCTTTATGCATAATATCTGCACTCCAGTCATATACCGCATTAAGATCCCCTTCAATGAATTTGAGGGAACAGGTGTAAAAATTAATGTATCCGTTATTAAATGTCAGACTTAATCTTGGTGATGCAGCCTTTGTTTCATTGATGAGATAAGAGCCGAACAACATCAGGTGTATCCGCAGGGTAAAATCAGGGCAACAGATAAGGAAATGTTTGCCCCAGGTCTTAAAAGACTTGATGGTTACTCCCTGTAGCCTTTGTATCGCTTCTTTACTGTTACCGGATACCTGCAATATTTTTCTTCCTTCAAAAATCTGTGCTTCTTCTTTAAGCAGGACAATAGATGGACCTTCAGGCATAGAGCTTATTAATTAGAATGTGAGTATATGAGGGTTCAAGAAACAATATACGTGCCAGTACAGTGAAGTAGTGATAACTCATTTACTACTGTACAATTCCACAAAGTGCAAGGGCAAGGTGGTTTTTGTTTCCTCCTTTTGGGGAATAAGGCTTTCACGATAAATTGCTGATCTGCTGGCAACATATTTGTACTTTCTTATTGAGGCTACTGCATGCATCCCTAAAGCAGTGCCATTGATTATAGATATGCCTTCTTCTGTTATTCTGAAATATCATTATAATGAAGTATTGGAGCAATTGCAGATTACCTTTGTTTCCGGTGCGGTTTACCTGTATAAAGACCTTCCTCTACAGGTATTTGAACAGTTCATTCAAGCCCGTAGCAAAGGAAGTTTCTTCAATAAGTACATTAAGCCAAAATTTCCTTTTAAGAAATGCATCAAATAGCATCATAAAATGACTACTATGAAATACTATATAGGGTGTTCCGGGTTTTATTATAAAGAATGGAAAGAGCTCTTTTATCCTGCGGGGTTAAGCCCTAAAGACTGGTTTAAATTCTATTGCCGGCATTTTAATACTATTGAGATCAATTCCAGCTTTTACCGCAAACCTTCCGCTGCAAGCCTGCAGAAATGGTATATGGAAAGCCCACCGGAATTCCTTTTCTCCATGAAAGCGCCAAGGCTGATCACACATCTCAAGCGTTTTGATATAGAAAAGGACGAGATAAGGGCCTTTTATGAACTACTCCTTTCTGGTTTACAGGAAAAGCTGGGCACTGTTTTATTCCAGCTCCCTCCATCCTTTACTTATACACCTGAGCGGCTGGACCTGATCTGTGCACAACTGGACGACAGGCTGAATAATGTATTGGAGTTCCGGCACATCAGCTGGTGGCAGCAGGAAGTGTATGATCGTCTAAGCCATCATAAGATCATTTTTTGCGGGCAGAGTTACCCCGGTAATATCCCGGAGGTGGCAGTTCAAAATCATGAACTGGTGTATTACCGCTTTCATGGTAAGCCTGTTTTATACAAATCGGCTTATGAACCCGAATTCCTGCAAAGAGTATTAGAGGAGATAGGCAATGAAGGGCAGGCGGCATTCATTTATTTCAATAATACCTGGGGGAATGCTGCTTTGCGCAATAGCCGGGAAATGCAGCAATTGGTAGAAGGCCGGTAAAAGCGGATACGTCAGTATGCTACGCATCCGCCTGGATCAAGATTGAATTGAATTTTAGTTTGAATGCAGCGCGCACGATCTCTTAAGCTGAGATCTCTTCCAGCCGGACTACATGGTCGCTATATTCAATAAACCTGCAGGGAATGCTGATGTACTTGCCCGGCACAATAGTATCGGCCTTCACTTCATCCCTCATGCAACGTTTGATGAGAATAGTTACAGATCCTGTATCACGGCCATCAGGTGTCTGGCACATCATAATGATGTGATGGCAATTATTATCAACAGGTAATACTTCTGTCTGCGCTACTTTCCCGGATAGTGTAAGCTTGCTGTCCTTATACTTGGTTATTGCCATGCCTACATTAGTACCGAAATCACCGCATAGTTCCGGTGCGCTTACTGGCATAGCGATGCTACGTTTATCTTTTTGCCCGCTGGCTTCCGGCTCCTGATCAGCTGCAGGATTGTCCTGGCAGCCGCAAAGCGATAAACAGGCAAAGAGAAGCAACTTTGGTATCATTGAGTTCATCATAATATTAATTTTAGTGAATCAGATTATTTCAATCTTTATAAAAGAAGAGAGATCGTGCTACCTATTATATTTTTAGGATCTACCCTTATTAAATAGGCAAGATCAATGCCCGGTGTTAAATTAAGGGTATTATTTATTCTCTTGCCCTTCTGCCGGTGAGCACATTGATTACGATCAAAACGATAGCCAGTAAGATCAGGAAATGCATCAGGTTGCCCAATGCTACTGCAATACCGTAACCGGCAAGGCCAAGCACCCACAGTATAATACAGACGATCGCCAGAAACCATAAAATAATTCTCATAAAATATAAAGTTTAAAAAGTGGATAAATTCATGAAGTTTCAAGCCGGGAAAGTGCCCGTAGCATATCTATTCCTTTGCCTAGAACGGCTGCAAACAGGTCTCCTTTTGCCCTTACACGTGCTTCTATATTGTTTATGTTGAAATCCCCGGGCTTGATTCCTTTTTTAATCTCTTCCCAATCTAAAGGTGTAGAAATGGCAGCACCGGCTTTGGGCCTTAAGCTATATGCACTGGCCAATGTCTGGCCAAACCTGTTTTGTAAATAGTCCAGATATACTTTGTTTTTTGCTCTGCTTTGTAAATTTCGTTCCAGCGTGCATAATCCTGGTAATGCCTCGGCCGTTTTCTTCATCAACATATGGGCAAAATCTTTTGCCTGACCGTAATCATATTTTCGCCTCAGCGGCAGGTAAATATGCATTCCGCTGGCCCCCGATGTTTTACAATACCCGTCAATACCCGCATCATCCAAGATGGCTTTGATCTGTAAAGCAACTTCTACAACATCATCAAAATCGTTTTTTGCAGAAGGATCAAGGTCCAGTACCAGGTAATCGGGTAAGTGCAGGTCTTTGGTGCGGCTATTCCAGGGATTAAAATCAATACAGCCCAGGTTGTTGAGATAAGCCATAGTCGCCTTATTATTACAAATAATGTAATTAATATCCTTATCTGCCGACTCTGCGTAGACGCTGTATGATTTCACCCAGTCCGGAGCTTCCTGTCCCGCATCCTTCTGGAAAAAACCAGCTTCAGTAATGCCTTCTGGGAAGCGATGCAGGGAGAGCGGCCGGTCTTTAAGATAGGGGAGTATATAAGCTGCCATTCGCTGATAATACATGACTATATCTTCTTTACTGAGCTGCTCCTTTGGAAAATATAATTTGTCCGGATTGCTGATCTGGATTTGTTTCCTGTTTAAACTCAGGTTCAGCGCTGCTTTTGAGGATGCTTTTTTATTCATGGATTCATTGTTTAAATCCCCGGGATTTTTGTCTGCTCTCAGGTGAAGGAATACCGGATGTCGGTACACACCATGAGCGGTTATTTCGCTATACCTGATTTCAGCTACTCTTTCCGGCTTGAGCCAGGTTGCAGGCATATTTGTTACCGGTACTTGTTCAAAAGGACACTTTTTCCTGATCAGCGACTGCATTTGTTCCATTAAAGCGTGTTTGGTCTTTTGAGTAAATCCAGTGCCGCAATGGCCTGCATACACTAAATGGTTATCTTCATAGCGTCCCAGGATCAAAGCACCGAAGGGCTCATGTATGGCTTTAGACAAGGTGAACCCGCAAACTATTACCTCATCAGTATTATTTGTTTTTATTTTTAGCCATTCGGCAGATCGCGTATGTTGATGGTACCTACTCTCTGCTTTCTTGGCAATAATACCTTCTTTTCCATCTTTACTTATGGTATGAAACAAATCTTTACCGGTGCTATTTATAAAAGGAGTATTCCGGATGAAATCATTTTCTTGCAATGCTGCCTGCAATAATTCTTTCCGTTCCAGCAAAGAAAGTTTTTCTGTACTATGGCCATTCAACCATAAGAGGTCAAAGACCTGGTAAAGAAGACGGGTATCCTGCTCTGGTTCATAATGCTGCAGCAGGTTAAATTGCACATTGCCTTTTTTGTCCAGGGCCACCAGTTCTCCGTCCAACACCATCTCATGCTCCTGCTCCTTTAAAGCTTTTACTATAGCAGGATATTTACGTTCAAAAGCCAGTCCATTCCTGGAATATAAACGTACCGCTTTGTTGCGCAGATCGGCAATGGCCCGGTATCCGTCCCATTTCACTTCAAAGATCCAATCTTTACTGTCAAAGGCCGCCTGCCCCGTTTGCGCCAGCATGGGGCGTATAAGAGCCGAAGCCGTTTGCGGGGCTGCTTTTTTCTTTCGCTCCTCTTTCGTTGCTTTTAGCGGCTTTGCCGGTTTGATAGCGTCTTTCCCGGAGCGATGAGCTTCCGCATCATAGGGCTGTTGACTATACCGGTCTTCTTTTTTAATCAGTAACCAGTTTTTGTCACCTTTCCCTTTCATCTTTACCAGCGTAAATACTCCTTTCAGTTTTTTGCCTTTTAATCTGAAGCTTAAGGAATCACCTTTTATACCATCTTGGGTTTCCTTGCCCGTATCCGGACTGAGCATCTCGTAAGTGCCCTTATCCCATATGTCCACGCTTCCTGCACCATAATTACCCGCAGGTATGGTACCTTCAAAATCTTTGTACTCAAAAGGGTGATCTTCTACCATTACGGCCAGCCGTTTATCATCAGGATCCAGGGAAGGGCCTTTGGGCACCGCCCAACTTTTGAGTACCCCATTCAATTCCAGCCGGAAATCGTAATGCAACTTACGCGCTGCATGCCTTTGCACGACAAAGACGGGTGCTCCCTTCCGGGAGCTCATTGCAGCTTCCGGCTCTGTAGTAGATTTAAAATCCCTCTTTTTTCTGTATTCTTTTAAAGGCATAGTACTCAGGCTTTGGTTTTTCTTTTAGTTTTAGCCAGGCTTGCTTTGGGCTTATTCAGGCTTGCTTTCAATTGCGCCATCAGGTCGGTAACTTTAGTATCATTAACCGGAGCAGCTTTCCTGCTTACCTGTTTACCTTTTGATTTTTGGTTAATGATGCGCATAAGCGCTTTCTGGTAATTATTCTTATAAGCAGCAGGATCAAAAGAAGCTGTGTATTCTTTGATCAGGGTTTTAGCCATTTTCAGTTCGGCAGGTTTGGGTGCTTTATGCGCAGGTATTTTCAGATCTTTATAGCTTCTGATCTCTTCATGGAAGCGCAGCCGGTGCAGTAGCAGGATGTTATCGTCATATACCCTTACGAGGCACAATGCCTCCGTCTGCCGCAATACAAAAGTGCCTACGGCAACCATTTTGGTTTGCATCAGCGAGCGCAAGAGCAGGCTGTAAGCCGCTTCACCACCTTTCTGAGGTTCCAGGAAATAAGGATTTTCAAAATAAATACTGTCAATTTCCTGCTCTTTTACAAAACTGTCGATAGATAATATTTTAGATTTTTCAGGAAGGGCAGATTCGAAATCTTCCTCTTCGAGTATAATGTAGCGGTCGTTCTTCAGGAAGCCTTTTACGATATCTTCCCAGGCTACCTCCTTACCCGTCTTGGCATTTACCCTTTTGAAGTTAATATTGGCGTGATCGCGGCTATCCAGCATATCAAGATCAATGTGTCCTGTATCCGTAGCGGTATATATTTTTATAGGTATGTTCACCAGTCCGAAGCCAATGGCCCCTGTCCATATTGCTCTCATAAAATGATCCTTTAGGTTAGCGTAATGATACGTTTTGAAATATAGCAAAATGTGTTCCATTAAACAGGAACAGTTTACTGCATATTCTGCCACCTTTTTACCGGGTACTTTCCTCATATTGAGTAATCTTAAGATCCTGTATAACCTATTTCCCCGGGGCTGATTTTTATTGTATCTGGTCTAAGCAATATTTGTTTTTTGCTGCAGAGTACTGTGCTATGCCCGGAATGAGTAACAATATGCAATAAGAATGCGTAAATAAGTTTCCATCATCGATCTTATAGATGTGGATTAGTTTTATGTTAATAGCAGGAATATGGGTGAAGTCTTATAAAAATGTTAATTTAGCGCGCCAAAAAATCCTTAATATGAATCTCAGGTTGTATTTTTCTCTGATCTTATTATCGCTTACCACCCTCCATACTTCCGGTCAAACCAACTGGCAGTTTATGAAAGGAGTAGGCTATCATCCTGCTGTACCTTTGCGGGCCACACTCAACCAGGAGCATACCCTGGCCCATCCAGGGTTTAGAAGGCCGGTGGCCACCTGGACCTATGGCGGCGAATTTTATATGTATGGCGGCTATGGATTCAATGATCCGGAAGGCTCCTCTACCGGTGCTTCCAATGCTTACTATCACTTTAATAATATCTGGAAATATAACCCCGTAAGCAATAGCTGGACCTGGATAAAGCCGGGCGCAGTGAGTACCGATCCCGTAAATTATGGAACTGTAGGTGTAGAAAGCGCAGAGGTAAGGCCTAAGCCGGGCCGTGAAGGCAGTGGCTGGCTGGTAGGCGATTATTTTTACCTGTATGATGGCAGTTTCTGGCGCTTTAATATGCAGACCAAAAACTGGATGTGCATCAAGATGGTACCTAATGCAGTGTATAGCCCCTTATATGAGCAGTTAAATGTGCCTTCAACTACCGCCTATCCCGGCCCCAGGGTTGATGCCTGTACCTGGGTTAAAGGTAACTTCCTGTATTTATTTGGCGGCGCTACAAATATGGGAAATGAAGCCAGTAATGATATCTGGAAATATAATTTGAATACCGGTGAATGGACCTGGATAAAGGGTGGGCAGAATAACTGGAATGAAATACCGGGCACTCCCGGCGTAGAAGATGCAGCAAACCGGCCCAATACTGCGAGCCAGATCCTGCTGGGTGTATACGATGATCATGTCTTTATCTATAACAGGAACGACCAGGTATGGCGATATAATATGAATACCAATAACTGGTGCATAAAATCCGGGACAGATGTGGTGACGATGAGCAATACCCCCGTTCCTTTTTATTATGATAACCCGCGCTACGGGATGCAGCACGTCTATCATGCCAGCAATAGCCCGGGCAGAAGAACCGGGAGTGTAGGCTGGAGTGCAAACGGTAAAATGTATATTTTCGGAGGTAATACAAAATACCACAACTCTGTTACCTATTGGAATTTTGACCATAATGAGATATGGGAATTTGATACCGCCATCAGCCAATGGCGCTATATAAAAGGAAATGCGGCGATTAACCAATATGGAAAATATGGCGTTCAGGGCGTGGAAAGCCCGGGTAACCTGCCCGGAGGCAGATCCGTTTTGATGCATTGGAAAAGCGGTAATGAAGTGTTCCTCGCAGGCGGTATGGGTTTAGGTGCTAATGGTAGAAGGGGGGTACAGACGGACCTCTGGAAATACAATGTCACTACCAATAACTTTACCTGGGTAAAGGGCAAGCCCAATGCCACATTGAGTCACGTAGCCCTGGAGACGGGTACAGAAAATAAGTTCAATCTCCCGGCCCTGTCCAATGATTATGCAAACTGGCAGACTGATAGTTTCATGTACCTCTTCGGTGTAATGGGAAAAGTATCTGATAGCTTACCGAAAGCCGGAACAGAACTTTCTGTATGGTACGAGTCCTTTTTTGATACCCGCAGTGGAGATGCGGTATGGAGGTATAATAACTATACCAATAAATGGTCATTGGTCAAAGAGGAGTCTAAAGGATATCCATTAGCCTTGAACCCGGAACACACAGATCGTGCGGCCGTTTATGGCACCCTGAATACCTATGGAGATTCCCTGACACCCGGCAGAAGAGATGGAGTGGCTACCTGGACACTTGATCATAAGCTCTACCTGTTTGGCGGAATAAAGGTGAAGAGTGATGACTGGAGCATGATCGACAGCTTGAAAAATGATCTTTGGGAATTTAACCCGGCTACCCGGCAATGGCGATGGATCAAAGGCCCTAACTTCAACAATGGAGTAGGGGTTTATGGCCAGCAGGGCGTTTTTGCGGCACAAATGTACCCGGTGCACGTTCTAATCCACTTACCTGGACCGCTAACGGCAAGTTCTACCTCATGGGTGGTAAGGGCTATAATGAAACAGGCCAGTTCGGCGTTTTAAATGATCTCTGGGAATATGATCTGCAGATCGGGCAATGGAGATGGCTGCATGGCAATAAATTGATCAACCAGAATAGCGTTTTCGGGACCATAGGTGTCGGTACGGCAAGCACAAGGCCTGATGCCCGGCTTTCGGCTCCCTGCTGGGTACTTGGGGGTAAACTCTATACCTTCTCCGGGCGGGGCAGGTCCCCGGGCAGCACATCGGACAATAACCTGCTGAATGAAATGTGGGCTTATGATATCGCTACCAATATCTGGACCTTATTAAAAGGCTATATCAACACGAATGAATATGATGGCTACACTTATGCTTCCTATGGGGTTAAAGGAGTAGAAAATCCTAATAACCGGCCAGGCGGGATTGGCGAGGCCGGGGCAACGGTCTTTAATGGCCGCCTGATCTTGTTTGGAGGTTATGGCCGCGGTCAGTGCGGCTCCTGCGGAGGGAGTAAAAATAATATCTGGTCTTATAACCCGGCCACCAATAACTGGACTTTTGTAGAGGGTTCTGCTGATAATACCGCCCCGCTTAACTTCCCGGACGGACCTTATACTTTCACTACGGCTCCCGTTCCTTCAGGCTCCTACGGAGCACATAATCCGAGGCTCTGGGTGTTCAGGGATAAACTTTATATGATAGGGGGTACTACCACAGAGAGCTACAGAAGCTTCAGGAATATATGGCGTTTTGACATATGCCAGTTGATGCCGGGTATTTGCGGCCCTGCAACAGGCCCGGCGGTATCACTGCCCAGGGATACCAGCATTTGTGGAGTCAATGTGTTTACCCTGGATGCCGGTAATCCCGGTGCAAAATACCTTTGGAGCACCAGTGATACCAGCCAGGAATTAGACGTGACTCAGTCCGGCCAGTATTGGGTGGAGGTAACCGATCCGGTCACCAATCAGTCAGCCAGAGATACCATCAATATCCAGTTTTTGGCTGCCCCTGTGTTGCCCTTTGCCGGGGTGCTTGCTCCATGCGAAGGCGAGGTGCTGAGCTTAAATGCACAGAACCCGGGCGCTACCTATCAATGGTCTAACGGTAGTACCGGCCAGCAAATTACTGTGAATACATCAGGGATCTACAGTGTGGAGATCAGCAACGGCAGTATGTGTACGGTATCGGCCTCTTTAGCCGTCAATTATATGCCTAAACCTGTTTTTTCCTTAGGCAATGATACCGGCTTTTGCGCTCCCTGGGGCGGCCCGGTGACATTAAGACCCCTTTCCCCGGGACCCAACTATAGCAACCACCTGTATCAATGGAGCAATGGCAGCACAGATTACCTGATCTCTGCAAGCCAGGAAGGAACCTATCACCTGAAGATCAACAATGCATTTGGCTGCTCTTTCTCCGATACCATACAGGTTACGGCAGATACCGCCATTGCCTTTTCCCTGGGAGCAGATACCGCCATCTGCCCGGGCGATAGTCTTGTCTTAGGTACTTATCATCCCGGCTATAGCTATACCTGGGGCAGCGGCAGCCAGGATGCAACCATTGTGGTGACGCAACCGGGAACTTATGAGTGTAGTATGATGTCTCCTTATGGCTGCTATCATTTCAGCAGTATCTATGTGGGTCATTTAGCCACACAGCAACCGGTGGTTAGCGGCATTCAAACCGTGAAAAACGGGAAAACGGTTAGCTTCTCTTTCCAGAACTTAACCCATGTAGATAGCCTGTACTGGGATTTCGGGGACGGAAATACCAGTAATGATCATAGCCCGGTACATACTTATGCGCAATACGGTGTCTACCCGGCAAAGCTTTATTTTAAGAATCAATGTCTGCATGATTCCATCAGCATCCCTGTTGAGCTGACCGATACTTCAACCGGCATTGCACAGAATAATTTGCTGCAGGCAGGTATCGTACTATATCCTAACCCTACAAGCGGAAACATTTCTATTCAATCGAAATACCAGCCCATCTTGTCCATAAAAGTAAGGAATGCAATAGGCCAGGAATTATTATTCCGGGATAAAATAAACGCCAGGGAGTTCCATCAAAACCTGGAGTACCTGGTTGACGGGGTGTATTTCATCATTATTGAAACACCGCAGCAACAATATTATTACGGCAGGATAGTGAAATATTCCAGGTAGTTTTATAATCCGTTAAAGATAGATGGAAAGCAGAGGTCCTTTAAGGTCCTCTGCTTTCCTGTTTTAGAGCAAGCCCTTATTTTGGCGCATTTTTTGCAGTAGTTTATGAGTGATCGTTTAAGTTTTTAGTTAACTTGTAAAGAATAATCAATGCAGCACTCATTACTACAATTCCGTACAGAAGGTATCTACTGTGTGCCCGGTGATTTCTATATAGATCCCTGGCTGCCGGTAGCGCGTGCCGTTATCACCCACGGGCACAGCGATCATGCGCGCTGGGGGATGCAGCATTATCTATGCCACCACCATTCCGTTCCCGTGCTTAAAGTAAGGTTAGGAGCAGACATCAGCGTGCAGGGCCTGGCCTATGGAGAAAAAGTGGATATTAACGGTGTTCAGGTATCCCTGCATCCTGCCGGGCATATTATAGGCTCTGCGCAGGTGCGTATGGAGTATAAAGGCCGGGTAGCCGTTGCCTCAGGTGACTATAAAGTACAGGATGATGGCCTGAGTACCCCCATAGAGATCGTGCGATGTCATGAGTTCGTTACCGAAAGCACTTTTGCTTTACCCATTTATAATTGGGCATCTGTGGCACAGCAGCAGGAACAATTGCGTAACTGGGTAGTACAAAACCGGGAAAAAGGTAAAGTCTCTGTATTTGTAGGTTATGCGCTGGGTAAAGCCCAACGCATCATGCAGGCGCTGGAAGGAATGGGAAAATTAAAAGTGCATTATGCCATCGCAAAGCTTAACGAGGCTTATGCAACAGCCGGTGTGCAACTTCCGGCCTATGAAGTGCTGGAGGTAGATACCATAAAGGCAGGGCTGGACGATGTGATCATCGTACCGCCTTCCCTGGTGGACAGCAAGCTGCTGCGCAAAATCCCTGACCGTGCAGAAGCCATTTGTTCCGGCTGGATGCAGGTGCGCGGCGCACGCCGCTGGCGTGCTGCCGATGCAGGCTTTGCCATCAGTGATCATGCCGACTGGCAGGGATTGCTCGATGTGATCAAAGGTACGGGTGCCGAGCAGGTTTATGTGACACACGGGCAAACGGCAGTTTTTGAAAAATACCTGAATGAGATCGGCATCAGTGCCGCTGCGGTCACGACCAGGTTTGGCGAAGAAGAAGAAACAGAGGAAACTCCCTCAACGAATCCTTAAACGATAGCGAGTGAAAGAATTTGCAACCATGATCAGTGCGCTGGACAGCACCAATAAGACCGGGCTCAAGCAGGAAGCGGTCATCAAGTTCCTGGATACAGCGCCGGATGAAGATAAGTTATGGTTCCTGGCCCTCTTTACGGGCAAGCGGCCCAGGCGCAAGGTAAGTACTGCCTTGCTCAAAGAATGGGCTATGGAGATCAGCGGCATACCCGAATGGCTGTTCCGGGAATCCTATGCTTCCGTAGGCGACCTGGGGGAAACCATCTCGCTGATCTTACCGGAACCGGAGGCCCTCAATACGCAATCCCTGGCGCAATGGATGCAAGAGATCAGCCAACTGGATACGCAGACAGAAGAAGAAAAGAAACGATTTGTGATCGACTCCTGGCAACACCTGGCCCATATGGAGCGCTTTATTTTCAATAAACTGCTGGGTGGCAGTTTCAGGGTAGGGATTGCAGCCAAAGGGCTGATCAATGCCATTGCCGGGTATTACCAGCAGGAGCCCAATGCGGTGGCCCATACTTTAATGGGCAACTGGCAGCAGGATGAAGTGAGTTTTGATGCCCTCATCCGTGGGGAGTATATACAAAGTCACCGTTCGCGCCCTTATCCTTTCTGCCTGGCCTATGCCCTGGATAAGGACTTGCCGGAACTGGGCGAGGTGAGCGATTGGCAGGCGGAGTATAAGTGGGATGGCATCCGGGCACAGCTGATCAAAAGAGAAGGCGAAGTCTTCATCTGGTCGCGCGGCGAAGAACTGATCACCGACCAGTTTCCCGAGATCAGGGATGCCCTGCTGCAATGGGCCGGTAATTTTGTGATCGATGGCGAACTGCTGGTATCCCGGGACAATGTTGTCCAGGACTTTAGTGATCTGCAGAAGCGCCTGAACCGGAAGACCATCAGCCGTAAAATGCTGGAAGAATTGCCGGTGGTCCTCTATGCTTATGACTTGCTGGAATGGGAGCTGGAAGACTGGCGCGAAAAGCCTTTGTCGGAAAGAAGACTGAAGCTGGAGGAACTGATAGCTTCCCGGGAAGGGGAGCACATCAAGCTTTCAGCGATCATAGCCCTGGAATCCTGGACTGAATTGCCTGCCCTCCGGGAGCAGGCAAGGGACCGGAACAGCGAGGGGATCATGTTGAAGCATAAGTATTCTCCTTACCATAGCGGCAGGAAGAGGGGCGACTGGTGGAAGTGGAAAGTGGAGCCGCTGACCCTGGATGCGGTACTGATTTATGCGCAGAAGGGGAGTGGCAGGCGCAGTGGCTATTATACCGATTATACTTTTGCCGTTAGGAGTGGGGAGGAACTGGTGACCATTGCCAAAGCTTACTCTGGCCTTACGGATAAGGAGATACAGGAAGTGAGCCGTTTTGTCAACAGTCATGCATTGGAAAAGTTTGGCCCGGTACGCACGGTGAAGCCGGAACTGGTCTTTGAACTGGCCTTTGAAGGCATCAGCCTCAGCAGCCGGCATAAGTCCGGGGTAGCTCTGCGCTTCCCGAGGATCCTGCGCTGGAGAAGGGATAAGACGGTGAAAGATATTGATGATATTGAAAACATAAAAAAACTCATAGGATAGATTTGGACAGCAACTGGCAACAAAGTGATGGGTACAGGATCGTGCGCGACTGGATGGCGGCGCGTGGCATAGCTCCTTTTGACTTCCAGGAGAAAACCTGGGAGCGTTATGCAAAAGGGTACAGCGGTATGGTGGTAGCGCCTACAGGCTTTGGTAAAACGTATTCGGTATTCCTGGCGGTGCTCATCGATTTTATGAACCGGCCGGATGCTTATGGCAATGGCCTTAAGCTGGTATGGATCACACCGCTGCGCTCCCTGGCCAAAGACCTGGCCAAAGCCATGCAGGAGGCTATAGATAGTATAGGGCTGGACTGGACGGTGGAGGTGAGGCATGGGGATACGGATGTGAAGACCAGGCAAAGGCAGAGCAAGCAGATGCCGGATGTCTTATTACTGACCCCGGAAAGCCTGCACCTGCTCCTGGCGCAGAAGGGACGTACCCAATTTTTTAAATCGCTGCAATGTATTGCCATTGATGAATGGCATGAACTGATGGGCTCCAAGCGGGGCGTGATGATGGAACTGGCCCTGGCTTACCTGAAGGCACAGTATAAAGCTTTGCGCATCTGGGGCATCAGTGCCACTATAGGTAACCTGGACGAGGCTATGGAAGTGCTCTTGCCCGTAGCCGGGAAAAAGGTGAAAATTGTTGCTAAAGAAAAAAAGAAGATCGCGATTGAGCCTCTTTTCCCGGACAAGGTAGAAGTATTGCCCTGGGCAGGACACTTGGGCGGTGCTTTGGTCCATAAAGTGATACCGGTTATTTTACAAAGCAAGTCTTCCATCATATTTACCAATACCCGCAGCCAGTGTGAAATGTGGTACCAGCTTTTATTGGAAGCCTACCCCGATTTTGCCGGGCAGATCGCGCTGCATCACAGTTCCATTGATGCGCCCATCCGGCAATGGATAGAAGAGGCCTTGAGCGAAGGTAGGTTAAAAGCGGTGATCGCCACTTCTTCCCTGGACCTGGGTGTAGATTTCAAACCCGTGGATACCGTTATCCAGGTAGGTTCTGCAAAAGGTGTAGCCCGTTTTATGCAGCGTGCCGGTCGCAGCGGTCACAGTCCTAATGAAGTATCGAAGATCTATTTTGTACCTACCCATTCCCTGGAACTGGTAGAGGTAGCCGCGCTTAAAGATGCCGTGAAGCATAATGCCATTGAGCGCAGGGAACCTATGGTACTGAGTTTTGATGTATTGGTGCAATTCCTGGTGACCATTGCCCTGGGTGGCGGCTTCCTGCCAGCAGCGATGCAAAAGATCATCCGGCAGACCTTTGCTTTTAGCTATATGACGGAGGAAGAGTGGCAGCAATGTATCTTACTGATTACTGTAGGTGGCGAAATAGGGAAAAACTATGAAGATTTTCATAAAGTAGTACAAAGGGAAGATGGTATGCTGGTGGTAGAGAAGCGGCGCATAGGTATGCTGCATCGTATGAATATCGGGGTGATCGTGAGCGATGCGATGATGCGCGTGAAGTTCATCTCCGGGGGCTACATAGGTATGGTAGAAGAATATTTTTTATCTAAATTGAAAAAGGGAGATAAGTTTATATTAGCGGGAAGGGTATTGGAGCTGGTAACGATCAAAGAGATGACGGCTTTGGTAAGGGCCTCTTCCGGCAGGGCCATCACCCCGAGCTGGCTGGGTGGCCGCCTGCCTTTAAGCGCCAACCTCAGCCATTTCCTAAGACAAAACCTCGCTATGTCGGTACAGCATCCTGTGCGGCAAAAAGAACTGGCTTTCCTGCAGCCTTTGCTACTGACCCAGCAACAGTATTCTCATATCCCTGCGGAAGATGAGTTCCTGGTGGAGCGCATCCATACCCGGGAAGGTTTCCATCTCTTTATGTATCCCTTTGAAGGTCGCCTGGTGCACGAGGTGATGGCGGCGCTGGTGGCTTTCCGCATCAGCCGCCTGTACCCGGTCAGTTTTTCGATGGCCATGAATGATTATGGCTTTGAACTGTTTTCCGATACGGAGCTACAGCTTTCAGAAGAGGAACTACAGTTGGTATTAAGCCGGGAACATTTAATGGAGGACGTGATCAACAGCATCAATGCCACAGAAATGGCCAGCCGGAAGTTCCGGGATATCGCGGTGATCTCGGGCATGGTGGTACAGAATATGTACGGTAAGCAAAAAAGCAATAAATCCTTACAGGCATCTGCAGGCCTGATCTTTAAAGTGCTGGAGGAGTATGAACCCAATCATATTCTTTTAAAGCAGGCCTATACAGAAGTGTTCAACCAGCAACTGGAAGAGCCCCGGCTGATCGCTGCATTTGAGCGCATCAATGCCAGTACAATAGTGTACCGTATTTCCACTAAATTTACACCTTTAAGTTTCCCGATCAAAGTGGACAGCCTGCGGCAATCGCTGAGTAGTGAAGACCTGGAAAAGCGCATTCTTAAAATGCAGGAGCAAAGCCTGAAACAAACGCGGAACAAGAACAAATGATCATCAAGCAACAAGAAGTATTTTTCGGAACGGCACAGTTTATATTGACCAATCAGCGTGCCCTGTACTGGGAAGCCCAGCAGATGCTGGTCCTTTCCGATCTGCACCTGGGTAAAGCAGCACATTTCCGGAAGAACGGTATCGGCCTGCCGATGCAGTTAAGTGTAGATGACCTGGAACGATTAGCCACATTGATCTTTTTTTTCGAAGTGCGCACAGTATTGATCGTAGGGGATATGATCCATGCCGGTGCCAATAATGAAGTGGCCTTGTTCCGGGAGTTTATAGCCCGTTTCCCGGATAAGAAATTTGTACTGGTGAAAGGGAATCATGACCGTATTGCTGACTCCTTTTTGTCTGAATTGGGCATAAGCGCTGTAACGGATGAATTGGTGATAGAGGACATACATTTTATACATCATCCCACCGGGCATCATTCAGGAAGATATACGGTAAGCGGGCATCTGCATCCTGGTGTAGGCCTCAGGATGCCTACAAAAAAGATCATGCATTTTCCTTGTTTTGTTCTTAGTGAGCACCAGCTTATTTTACCTGCTTTTGCTAAGTTTACCGGGACAGATACGCGGTCAATGCCACGCCCGGCCCTTTGCTATGCCTTTTATGAAGCGGGCATTTTTGAAGTAAAGCTGAGTTAGGTGTTTTGATCTCTGCGATTAGTTAAGCCCATAAGCACATAAGGTACCTCCTTTAGTGCATAGCTGGCCGAAAACAGCTTCTTTCAGTATCTCGGCCTTCATGATAAAAACAATTTTTTCGCTTTTATGATTACGTATGATACGTCGTTCCTCAAACATGGTCACTCTTATATAAGTGGAGGTATCCTGGTTCAATAAATCTATGATCACAAATGCCTCTGTTAAGTAAAATTCCATACAGATTTATTTTTATAGTTTTCGGGTGCCCTGGTTATACTAGGGGCTGTTCTGTGATTTTTCATGAGTGTTGTTTTAGTAATGAACGTTGAATGTTGTAGTCTATTGCTTTAAAGCATATATTTTTTAGTTCAAATTCCGGTCCATTAATAGTATGAGGAATCTTTGTGTAATCATAATTTTTTAATGCGCGCTTGTCTCAGGTGCATATTGAAGGTTAATATAGCAGTAAATTAACTTTACCAATAATAATCGGGTAATACTGATAGAGACTGATTGAACTTTTTCAATCGCCCGATTTGTTGTTTGGGGAAATTTCCACAACAAAACGTGTATCCCGGTCTTTATATTTTGGAGTATTATTTATTTTATATAAACCCTTTTTAATTTACTTTTAGGTAATCATTCAATACCTGCATTTCATTAATAAAATAAGACCTCATAGATATGTTTGAAAAGTTATTACTTGATGGCGCGCAACTGGATTTCCTGGTAGAGATCTTTGCCCGTACCATATTGATGTTCCTGCTGATCCTTATTGTACTCCGGCTTTCGGGGAGGAGAGGTGTGCGCCAGCTTACTTTGTTTGAGGTGGCTATTATCCTCGGCCTGGGTTCTGCAGCAGGCGATCCTATGTTCCAGGAAGAGATCCCGGTGATCTACTCGGTTGTGGTACTTTTTTCGGTGATTGTTTTATACAAGTTCATCACCTGGGCGGCTTCCAAGTCCGACAAGCTGACGCATTTGCTGGAGGGGAAAGCCATGATCATAGTGGAAGAAGGTATGTTCAGCATTGAGGGTAATCGTAATGCAGACTTTTCTCAGAATGAATTTTTTTCTGAACTGCGCAACCAGTCGGTAGAGCACCTGGGGCAGGTGAGGCTGGCCTTGCTGGAAGTGGATGGTTCAATGAGCCTCTTGCGGTATGAAGACCAGGAGATCCGCTATGGGCTTCCCTTGTTTCCGAATGCTTATAAAAAGGTTCAACCAGAAGAGGGGAGCGGTCCATTCGCCTGCATGTTTTGCGGTAATATTGCTCAAACGGCCAAGGACACACAGGGTCATTGTAAGCGATGCGGAAAAGAGGAATGGACCAAAGCTATCAATACTAAATATGTCGGGTAATTTTTAGTGGCCTTCTAAATAACAAAGCATCCATAATCATTATGGATGCTTTGCTCTTTAATTTACGGTACTGCATTACCGCTGTCTTTTTTGTGCAGGTACCTTGTGGGTATCTATAGGCGGTACAAATGTAGTATCTGTTCTCCTGTCCTGCCTCATCATACGGCTGGTATCGCCCATGTCTCTTTTCTGATTAGGGACAGGCATAGGGGTGGCTCTAACCGTATCCTGTTCGTTGATCCATTCCCGGTCCAGGTTTTCCGGTATAGATATAGTTGCCGTTCGTTCTTTGGCGATGCTGCCGGCAAAACAAAAGCTGGCCAGTACGATCGCTGTTACACTCAAATAGTTTTTCATAATATTTATTTTAATGTTTTGTTCCATATTTATGTTCTATAGTTGATCAATCAGCTTTAGAAAAAAGGCGGCTTCCCATAACAGGAGCGACCGCCTCTTCTTGATGGAACTACTGTGTGATACTGATCTTACCTCTATAAGAATAAAGTATTATGTTCAAAAAGGAGGATCTGTAAGGGTATTAAGGGACGGATATGAGAAGTGGGTATGCAATGCTTGTTTCCCTTGAACAGCTCTACGTAAATCATCCTCCTTTTGAACACATTTATAGTTTTGAAACAGTGGACACTCTTGTGTCACTATTGTTTATTTATTTTTCCAGTCATCACCGTCATCTACGGGGATCTGTTTCAGGAATTCATCAAAGCCGGTGCCCTGGTGATCTGAATACATACCGTAAGAATCCATTACATAACCGGTGCCGCCTTCTTTGTCCCTGATCAGGTAAATGGCCGAGTTATCTGCCGGGTCGGACATTCCTTCAAACCTGAAAATTTTAATAATCGTCAGATCTTCCGGATTATATACATTGCCCATTCCCTGCAATTTACCATGATCAGAAAATGTAAGTTCATTGTCATAACCCTTTCCTTTCAATTTCTCCAATACTTCGCTTAAGGTGCGCATCTCGCCCGGAAACATTTGCTCTTCTGAATTTTCCATAACATTACATTTTAGGAGTGATTTAATTTTGATACTATACTTTCAAAGCCTTTTGCTCATCTGTTCTTTTTCAATAGTGGCAGGTTTTTGAACATAGTAATTAATCGCTATTACTTATGATGCTTATGAATTTTTATATTGGTCTCTTAGCATTTTTACCTGGTCATGAGACTGTAGCTGTGCATTTCTTTGCTCGGTAACCAGGGGCAGAGAATCTCCAAGATCCCCGGATTCAAGGGCACTGCTGTAAGCACGTTTCGCAGCATCTTCTCCACCTTCGCAGGACATGAGCACACTTTCCGGGTTATCTCCACCAAAGGTTGCTTTTACGTCCATCCAGGCGCGATAGATCTTGCCGCCGGTAGTGGTGCCCTGATCGGGATCGCCACCCAGGCGCAGTACTTCATTTTTAAGATGTGTCGTGTTTGTCTGGCTTTCGGTTTGCAGCTGGTCAAACAGCGGGATCAGGCGCGAGCGCTCATCTTTTAATTGCTCCGCTGCTTTCTTATAACCTTCAATACGGTCATTGTTAATCCTGATCAGATCGTTCAATACTTCAATTTGATTTTCGTGTTGCATGACTAATAAGTATTTAAGTTTAGAAATGTGTACCTCGATTATGATATGCTTTACTTACCATCATCGTTTGGTTAATTACTTGCAAATGCTATTCCACAGCAAGTATAAATTAAGTTAAAATGCCGAAAGCCTTGTTATGAAAGGGTTTTAGGCTGCGACTTATTTTTACTTATTGGAGTATGGGTACTATTGTTGTAGAATTGAGATGGGGAACTGTAGTGGAATCCCTATAGTTTAAAGAAAAGCAAAACGGCCGGAAGCCATAATGGTTCCGACCGTTTCTATTATAGATAATCAAAGATTAGTCAAATTTCATGTCCTCAATAAACTTATTGATCGCTTCTTTTGATTCTCCGGTTTTCTTTTGAATTTTACCGATCATTTCATCTTCTTTACCTTCTTCATATAATAACTCGTCATCAGTAAGCTCTGCCCACTTTTGTTTCAGGTTACCTTTCATCTGGTTCCAGTTTCCTTTGATCTTATCCTGTAATGCGCTCATAATAATTCAATTTTTAAGTTAGAAAATGGTGTTTAATTTTTACAAATATTTTTGATTAATCTACAGGTTTACGGCCTGAGATAATGTTATACAATACAACGATGATCGCAATCACCAGTAATATATGAATCAGATTCCCCATACCCATTCCTCCGCCTATTCCGACTAAACCTAAAATCCAAATAATAATACAAATAAAGGCTACAAGCCAAAGTAAGTTTCTCATATCTTTTTAGTTTTGTGTGATTAATAAATGACTGTCTTTTATCTTAAAATTCTTCTGTTGAATCTTTAATAGTTATGTTGCAAATTGAATGCCATCACCGCGCTTAATCTTTTAAAATACTGTTAATTGAATTGATTATCAGTTGTTTGTAACTTTGTTTAGCTGCTGCTACTGAGCTGTCTGCACTTTCTACCGGGTGTGATGAATTGTTTTTGTTTCCCCAATACGGGAAAGCTGATGTTGACATGATGTTGAATTTCTACAAAGCAGCTTGTCTTATTTTTTATCTGTTTTCTTTTTAGCGTTGCTTTTCTTTGCCGTACTTTTATCAGGAATAGCTGCACCGGCTTCCCGTGCTTCTGAAAGGCCTATGGCTATAGCCTGTTTAGGATCGGTCACTTTTTTACCGGTACCGGTTTTTAGCTTGCCTTCTTTCATTTCGTGCATAGCTGCTGCTACTTTTTTGCTTGCGAGTTTTGATGATTTAGACATAATAATGATTTTTTAGATTAAGCAATGATTTCTCCTCCGTTTGGATGCAAGACCTGTCCTGTGATATAAGAAGCAGCATCAGAAGCCAGGAACGTAAAGCAGGGTGCTACTTCATTGGGTTGCCCGCAACGCTTCATGGGGGTATCTTTTCCAAAGGTCGCCACCTCATCTTTAGGAAAGCTTGCAGGAATGAGGGGTGTCCATATGGGACCGGGAGCTACTGCATTTACCCGGATGTTCTTATCGGCCAGCGCTGCTGACAGGGAGCGGCATAATCCTATTAATGCTGCTTTGGTAGCTGCATAGTCGATCAGGTGATGGCTGCCGCGGAAGGCAGTAACGGAACTGGTATAGATAATGCTGGCACCTGCTTTGAGATGGGGCAGGCAGGCCTGTGTGAGGTAAAAGGCCCCGAAAACATTGGTTTGAAAAGTACGCTCCAATTGTTCTTTTGTGATCGACATAAAATCGTCCTGAACATATTGTATGGCCGCATTGCTCACTATTATATCTATACGCCCGAAGGCTTCCAGTGTTTTTGTTGCCACTTTATTGCAAAACGCAGGTTTGCTGATATCGCCTTTCAGCAAGAGGCATATTCCTTCCATCTCCCCGATCATTGCTTCCGTATCTTTTGCATCCTGGTCTTCATTAAGGTAAGCAATTACTACTGTAGCGCCTTCTTTTACAAAATCCAGTGCTGTAGCCCTGCCTATGCCGCTATCCCCGCCACTGATGATCGCAACCTTGTTCCTTAGTTTTTTATCGGTAGCCTTATCTCCTGGTGCAGATAAGGGTTGGGGTTTCATCCTGCTTTCAATGCCTGGTTGTTGTTTTTGTACCTGTCCCGGTATATTCTTAATGATCTTTTTCTTTGTCATAAGTTTTTATTTAGAGATGTATTGATGTGCTTCCAGAGATGTATTGATGTGCTTCCTATATTATTATGCAAAAAGCATTCCTTCCTTTGTAAGCGTATCGCTTTTCCCTTTGTTGTTTTGTATTGATCTTGATTAAATATTTGTTACCCTTTAACGGAACATGAATGTGAGCAGGGTTTGATTATTTAACAACAATTGTAAATAACAGGTTAATAACAGTTTAACATCAATTATCACTAATTGTCAATATATTGGTTTACCTTGTACATCCCTTAGTGTTTACAAATTAGTATGCGGACATTATCACTTAAAAATTTAGATTTTTATGAAAGTATTAATGATCGGCAACGACCACAATTACATTGGATTTCTGGGCAAAAAGCTTAAGGAATCTGATATGTTTACTCAAGAGTGCCAGAGCCTGGAAGATGCAGCGTTAATACTGGATAGCACTATGTTTGATGCGGTTATTTGTTGCCTGCCCTTATTGAACAAGTCTTGCCCTTTACAGATCGTTGCACAGCTACAACAAAGTGCCGGAGGTGCTGCAATTATCGTCATCAGTGATCATATACAATTACATACGGCTATGGAACTGATGCGTGAAGGATTGTACAGTTGTTTCAACCGGCCTTTTCCCCTGGAGCAGTTGACTCAAACACTGCTACAAGTAAAGGATCAGCAGGATACCGTGCAGCCGGAGCCGATAAAAGAAAAAAGAGAAAAAGACAGGATTGTATTAACCCAGCATAGCTATGTAAAAGGGCTTAGTGCAGTGGCACAACAGATGTATCATCAGATAGACCTCGTAGGACCTACCTCTTTTAGTGTAATAGTGTATGGGGAAACGGGAACGGGTAAAGAATCGGTAGCCCGTGAAGTGGCGAGGTCACAGGGTGAGGCCGCTCCTTATATTGCAGTAGATTGTGGTTGCTTATCCAAAGAGCTGGCATTGAGTGAGCTCTTTGGCCATGAGAAAGGTAGCTTCACCGGTGCGGTAGCCAGGAAAACAGGTGCATTTGAACTGGCGCATAATGGAACGCTTTTCCTGGATGAGATCGGCAACCTGGATTATGAGGTACAGGGATTTTTACTGCGGGCCATACAGGAGCGGAAAATTCACCGCCTGGGTGGTACAGAAGATATTCCCGTGCACACGAGGATTATCGTGGCTTCTAATGAGCACCTGTCTGCAGCGGTTAAAAATGGAAAATTCAGGGAGGACCTGTACCACAGGTTGAATGAATTTGAGATCGTGGTGCCTGCATTACGCAACCGGCAGGAAGACCTGCCTTTGTTCATAGAACAGTTCCTGGCAGATACGAATGTAGAACTGGATAAACATGTACAGGCTCCTGAAGCCCCTGCCCTGGAGGCTTTGCTGCACTACCACTGGCCGGGCAATATCCGCGAATTGAAAAATATCATCCGCAGGGCCTGCCTGCTTTGTCCTGATCATACAGCGATCAATCTGAATTGTCTGCCGGATGAAATTGTACATTATGAAGATGAGCCCTGGGAGGAACAAAGTGCCGCTATCTCTTCTTTAAAGTATAAAAAACCGAGGGATATCACTTTAAAAGAAATTGAAGAGGCACTCAGGATCTCTAATTATAATAAAAGTAAAGCGGCCAATTACCTGGGTATAGATCGTAAAACGCTTTACAACCGGCTTAAAACAGAAAAGATCTAGCCTCTTGTTATAAGGATACTTTTGATCTCCTTATCTGACCTGGATCAACAAACTGCATCTTGAATTTACCTCCTGTCTTAATCTTAAGTAGCACCGCTCTAAAAGTAAAGATCGCTTTGTTTTTCCTGATATTAATTTTTCCCTTCTTTTGTTTATTGTGTGATCGCCTGATGCATCGTGTACTACTCCCGGAGCAGTAATGCGCTTATGTTCTGTATGCAAATAAAAGCAGCTGCTTTAGCTTGCACAAGGCTGGTCTTGCTGTATAATACTATTACAATATGTTGATGAGTATTCCTCAAACTGGGGAATGAAATTCCACTATCTGTACGCGCGGATAAGCGTGCAGCCTGATTACAACTCATCTTTTAAGATTGGAATGATTATGGTGGTTAGATTAGAGCCTGACGGAAGGCATAAGAAAAGATTTGTTCATCAAAAATAGAAGCATATGAAAAAGCGTATTGCCATATTGGCCACACATGGATTTGAAGAAAGTGAATTGAAGTCGCCTAAGGAGCACCTGGAGCAGCAGGGCTGGCATGTAGATATTGTAAGCCCTGAGCGGGAAAGCATCAAGGCATGGGCCAAGAAGGATTGGGGCACGGAATATAAAGTGGATGTAAACCTGGACCGTGCAAGGGTCAAGGAATATGATGCACTGGTCTTACCGGGAGGGGTGATCAACCCGGATAAGCTGCGTACCAATATGGATGCTGTAAGATTTATCCGTGACTTTTTTGAACAGCAGAAACCTGTGGCGGCAATCTGCCACGGCCCGCAGTTATTGATAGAGGCCGGGGTAGTGAAGAATAAGCAACTGACTTCTGTAGCCAACATCAGTACAGATCTGAAAAATGCCGGTGCTTCCTGGAAGGATGATGAAGTGGTGGTAGATGGTAAATTGATCACGAGCAGAACGCCGGCAGACCTGCCTGCCTTTAATAAAGAGCTGGTGGCCATGCTTAATAGCACTACCTAGAAATAATGTCATGCTTAAATTTGTCTATTTGCGTTACTGCCAAGCCTGCTCGCAATAGCTTTAATATTTATGCAAAGGGGCATAAGTGCTTTGTCAGTAGCTTGGTGAAAAAAAAGGAAGCTTATAGGTTGTTCCTTTTTTACGTGTAAAAGTTGCGGCACTTTTGTTATTAACGCATGAGCCTTTGATAGAGTGCGATAAGAAATGGTAATACCAGGATGAGGATGGCGCATACTCGCAGCAAGAGGCTTTGGATACGGTCCTGCAATTGTTGTTGGAATAACTTGATCATAAATTTTAGTTTTTAACAGGTTTACTGAAGTATAACATATATTTTATGATGGATAAAAGAGAGTGAGTTGTATTATTCACTCTCTTTTTTGGCCAATACGCCCGACTTATTTAAGTCCTTCTATGCGAAGATGGATTAGATAAGGTATCAAATGGTGGTGGCGGTACCCTGGCGGTATCGGTTCTGATATCGGGTGGCATATTGGTCTTGTCCCTGGTATTGCTTCTGTTGTTTTTTGGGTTGCTTTGTCTGTCTTTCTTTACAGTGTCCTGATTGTTGAACTGTTGCCTATCTGCAGGCCAGTTATTCCCTGTCGTTTCATGTGCACTTACCATAATGGCCAATTGTATGCTTGCTGCAATAGCAATGATCGCTAATATGTTTTTCATACCGTTTAAAATTTAGAGGGTGAAAAAAGGCGCTTTACACTTTGCTCAGTCTTTAGCTGCTGTGTAAAAAGGCGGTAATACCTTTTTTGTACACCGCCTTTTTTGGTAATCTTTGAATGAGTGCATGCGTTATAAAAGCATATGCATATGATAGAATAGGATGCAGGTTTTTTCTATAGTTTAAGAGGCAGCAGCGGTCTCCGGTTCGGTTTCCTGCTCTGCTTCAAAATTGATATGGCTTTCGGCAATGTCGGTCAGGTTAAGATCTGTTTGCTCTTCCTCATCCAGTGTTTTCTGTAGCATATTGGCCACCTGGCTTAGTCCCAGGGTATGACCCAAAGCTACCAGCCCGCCATAACTCGCGATCTCATAGTGTTCTACTTTTTGCGCGGCAATGATAGCTATAGCATCCCTGGTTGCAGAATATTCCGGTGTTGCTTCCACCATTTCATCCACCTCTTTCAGAATGCCTTCCATGGCTTTGCATTTTTTAGCTTCTGCTTTTTCGCCCAGCATCTGGAAGACTTTTTCTAGCCGTGCAATATGCTTCTGCGTTTGTTGCTCATGTGTTTCAAATGCATCACTGAGTTGCTCGCAGGTGCTCAGCTTCTGAAGCTTTTGGAGGCCGGGTATAATGGCTTTTTCTGCCCAGAACATATCTTTCAGTCCGTCAATAAAAAAGCTTCTTAAAGAACCTGTATCATTACCGGGTTTTACGGCTGTGTTCTTATTAGCCGGACTTGCAGCGGTTTTGACTTGACTTTCGTTATTCATAATAATGGTATTTGATTTTTAGACAATCCGGGTGAATAAATTATTGATCGTAACGGCTGCCATATCCGCCTCTGCGACGGTTGCCACGGAAGTTGTCTGCATTATTAAACTCTTCTGTGCGTGATCCCAGGTGGCGACGATTGTAGTGCTGACTATCACTGTAGTCCTGGTGTTCTTGTTGCTGACGGTAGGCATTACCTTGTTGTTGCCTGTAGCCATTGTTGCCTTGCTGTCCGTAGCCGAATTCTTCACGCTGACCATTGTGCTGTCTCCTGTTGCGGTCTCCTGTGAAAGGTGCATTACCTTGTTGCCTGTTTTGACGGCGGGGTTCGTTGCGGTAATTGTTGTCATATTGCTCACGGCCATATTCTCCCCTGTATTCTCCACGTAGCGGAATGTTTCTTTGAGACTGGTTGCCATAAGCATCTATGTCCTGCCTGTCCGGTCTATCTTCTCTGTAACCGGCCTGGTTGTCGAAGTCATGGTCAAAGTCGTCCTCGAACTGGTTGTAGTTTTGGCCATATTGGTTGTAGTTACGGTTGCCATTATAATCATTACGATCACCGTAATCGCTACGATCATTATAACCTTGGTTTTGTTGATCGTAAGCCCGGTAATTGTTGTGATAGTTACCTTCAAATTCATCCCAGTCGTCCTGGTCGTTCCTGTTCTGACCGTATGCAGATCTGCCCTGGTAGCTGCTTTGGTCGTTATACTGCTGATGGTTGCGCGCATTTCTTGATCCGTTAGGGGCATTGTAGCCTCTGCGATTTTGCTGTGTCATAATCATTCGGTTTTTTAATAATTAAAAATGGTTTAGCAATAATTACTTTACTAAAATCATACCACAGCATATCATAATTGAATTGTAGCAAAAGTTGACTTATTGGTGTTGGGAATTGGGGTTTTTGTTTACTCAAAATGATGATTTTCTACATCTCTCCAGATGGCTTTTTGATATTCTTAACGATTGTGTCGTCTTAACAAAATTAATTTCTGTACCCATTAAATCTTTCATTTCTGTATCTGTAACTATTCTGGCATCCTGTCTACCTTTGTGTGGTATTAAATCTCAAAATTATGTACCAGGAAATAGTAGCGACCGGATGGAAGGTTCATGACGTATCTGCCCTGGATATGCCGGGAATACAACATTTTTACCATCACTTAAACAGCTCTCCCACGCAGCATAAACTTTTAACTGCCGCTTTCGGCCTGCCGTTCCTGCTGGCGCGGCATAAGGGTAGGATTGCAGGTTTTGCCAGCCTGGTGCTGGATGAACAAGGAAACATAAGTTACAAGTGTTACCATGAGGAATTATTTGCGTATTTTTCAGAAAATGAATGGAAGGAACAGCTGGCTGATGCCTTTCAACAGCAATGCCGTTTATTCACCGATGCAGAACAGGTAGCATCCGGTACCGCGAAACTGGTGGCATGGCTCAACAGGTCCCTGGGCTGATGGTAGCCGCTTTATTTGATTAAACAGGAAATATGAAAACCCGAGAAGTCCTTTATTTAAAAATTGCGAAAGCAATTACGGAACAGATCCAGAACAATACTCTGCAATTGGGTGATAAACTCCCTTCTGTGCGGAGCGCACAGAAGTTGTACAATGTGAGTTTGAATACGATAAAGCAAGCCTATCTGGAACTGGAGAGCAGGTCGCTGATCGAGTCCCGACCTAAATCGGGTTACTTTGTAAGCCAGCTTTCCAGGCGCAAGCTGGCTTTGCCCAGTGTGGGTTCATTTAAATCTGCAGGGCATCAGCAAGCGCCCCAGGACCTGATCGATAAGGTTTTCGGCACTATTGCCGACCAGGACATGACACAATTTGCACTGGGTGTACCGGGTAAAAATCTGTTGCCTATAGCGAAGCTGAACAAGAGTATCATCGATGCTTTGAAAAACAGGGGAGATGCGGCTACGGGTTATGAACCGGTGCAGGGTAATGTACGTTTAAGAAAAGAGGTGGCTAAGTGGGCGATGGTCCTGGAAGGTAAGATCACGGAAGATGACCTGGTGATCACCTCGGGTGCGATGAACGCGATCTATCACGGGCTCATGGCCGTCACCAAGCCCGGCGATGCAGTAGCCATAGAGACACCGGCTTACTTCGGGCTTTTGCAGGCCATTCAATTGCTGGGCTTAAGGGCCATAGAAATTCCTACACATCCGGTGCTGGGCGTGGACCTGGATGCCTTAAAGAAGCAATTGCCCAAAGTTGCAGCCTGCTGTTTTATTACCAATTACAATAATCCCCTGGGTTTCCAGATGCCGGACGAGCATAAGAAAGAATTGGTGCGGCTGATCATGCATTATAATGTACCGCTGATAGAGGACGATATTTATGGCAATATTTATTTCGGGACCTCCAGGCCCAGGCCCTGTAAATATTATGATGAAGCAGGACTGGTGATGTGGTGTGGCTCTGTATCCAAGGCACTTGCGCCCGGCTATCGCTTAGGCTGGCTGGCCCCGGGTCGTTTTAAAGAAAGAGTGATCCGGCAGAAACTGGTACAGACGGTATGTAGTCCTTCCCTGTTCCCTGATGTGATTGCTAACTTTTTATCTTATGGCCGCTATGATCATCATTTGCGGATGTTCCGGAATAAATTATATGCAAACTACCTGCAGATACAGAAAGCGGTAGCAGAATATTTTCCGGATAATACCAAAATGTCGCAACCTAAAGGTGGCTTTATGTTATGGCTGGAACTGGATGAGCGCATTTGTACCGAAGATCTTTACGATTTAGCCCTGAGGCAGAAAATTAATTTCGCTCCCGGAAGAATGTTTTCCCAGCACGAAAGGTATACCAACTGTATGCGGCTGAACTACGGTATCGAATGGACCGACAGAGTAGCCAATGACCTTAAAAAACTGGGCCGGATGGTGAAGAACAGCATTTAGACTAATGGTCAATTAACAATTAACAATTAACAATTAACAATTAACAATTAACAATTAACAATCACCTATCACTCATCACTTATCACCTATCATTCATCACTCATCACTCATCACTTATCACCTATCACTCATCACTCATCACTCATCACATATCACCTATCACCTATCACTCATAACAATTAAAGAGATGAATACAGCAACAACAGAGATTCGTATACAAACATTTAAGCCGGAGTACGCCGAAGCATTCAGGGCATTGAACGTAGCCTGGATTTCTTCGTTTTTTGAAATGGAGGAAAGTGATTATAAGGCATTAAACCATCCGCAGGAATACATATTGGATAAAGGCGGTGAAATATTTGTAGCTTTATCAGGCACTGCTGTGATTGGTGTATGTGCGATGATCAGGATCAATGAGCAAGTATATGAACTGGCTAAAATGGCGGTAAGTGAGCAAGCTCAGGGTAGAGGGGCCGGAAGGCAATTGGGTATAGCTGCTATTGAATGGGCCAGGCAACAAGGTGCGGCACGCATAATACTGGACAGTAACCGGAAGCTGGATGCTGCCCTACACCTGTATCATAAATTAGGGTTTAAAGAAGTAGCCCGGCAGGTGGACTCACCTTATCAGCGTGCAGACATACAAATGGTGCTGGACTTAGTATAAGCCGTGTAGGGAGTTAATAACTTATTTTCGTAAAGTTCCAGTTAAGGGTATCTATAATACTGAGCTGGTTGGTCGCTACAGGAAGCCCGGTAATGATCTTTAAAGCTTGCATAGCCATCATAGCTCCTATAATGCCTGCAAGCGGACCCAGCACGCCATTCCGGTCACAATCCGGCATAGTGCCGGGATGGGGTGGCTCGGGGAACAGGTCCCGTAGTTGCTTACTGCCCTGGTAATTGAATACAGCAAGCTGTCCTTCAAAACCCAATATACTGCCATATACCAGGGGCTTGTTCAAATGAAAACAAGTGTCATTGACGAGGTATCTTGTACTGAAATTATCAGAACAGTCTATAATTAATTCATACTCTTCCAGTATAGCTTTAATGTTCCCTGGCTCTATCTTTTCCCGGATAGGTATCAATTGAATATGGCTGTTAAGCTTAGTGGCGAATTCAGTTGCACTGGTAACTTTTGCCTTACCTACTGTTGCTTCACTGTGGATCACCTGCCGGTTGAGGTTATGCAGCTCCACCTGGTCATGATCGGCTACAGCAAGGGTGCCCACACCGGCAGCAGCCAGGTATTGTATCACGGGGCTGCCCAGCCCACCGGCACCGATGACGAGTACTTTTGACTTCATTATTGTTCTTTGCCCGCTCACCCCGATGTCTTCGAGAAAAATCTGCCGGCTGTAGCGTTCAAATAGCTTGTCTGTGTCCATATAAATATAGATTTAAAAGATAGTGTCCCAGTCTTTCATTACCGGGTCGTAGCCTGCTTTCCGGATGATTGCTTTAATCGTTTCCATACTGCGTTCATCGCTGGTCTCAAACTGTTCCAAAGAGGCCGGATCTACGGTGTATCCGCCCGGATTGGTTTTGGAAGCCGCACTCATACTGGTAACACCGATGGGTATGATATGGTTTCTGAACTGTTCGCTTTCCCGGGTAGATATAGAGAGCTCCAGGTCTTCGTTCCAGATGCGGTAAGCACAGATCAGTTGCAGGAGGTCGCGGTCCTCCATGATGAAATTGGGCGCTATAATGCCTTCTGCCGGTCTTAATCGGGGAAAGGAAACGGAATATTTGGTTTGCCAATAGGTTCGCTGCAAATAGTCGATATGCAGAGCATTGAAAAAGCTGTCTACGCGCCAGTCTTCCAGTCCCAGCAGTACACCCATGCCGATCTTGTGCAGTCCTGCAGCGCCAATCCTGTCGGGTGTTTCCAGCCGGAAATCGAAATTTGATTTTTTCCCTTTGGGATGGTATTGCCGGTACACTTCCCGGTGGTAGGTTTCCTGGTACACCAGTATGGAATGTACTCCTACCTGCTGCAATTGTATATACTCCTCTGTAGCTAATGGCTGCACTTCTATGGAGATGTGGGCGAAATGCGGACGTAACAGCCGGATCGCTTTCAGAAAATAATCGACCCCCACCGTCTTATTGGCTTCGCCACTCACCAGTAAAATATGGTCAATGCCCATTGACTTTAAGGCCATCGCTTCCTGCATGATCTCAACACTATTGAGCGTTTTTCTTTTGATCTTATTGTCCAGGCTGAAGCCGCAATAGGTGCAGATGTTCTGGCATTCATTGCTCAGGTACATCGGTGCGTACATTTGTATCGTCTTACCAAAACGTTTTTGGGTTAACTGTTGTGCCAGCTGTGCCATGGGTTCTAAAAAGGCCTGTGCCGCAGGAGCAAGCAGGACTAAGAAATCATCAAGACTCTTTTTTCGTTTTGATAAAGCCTGTTGTACTGCCATAGGAGTAGCAGCCTCTATGCGTGCGCTGATCTCCTGCCAGTCGTATTGCGAAAAAGCCGGGTGGAATGATTGCATATATTGGCCCATTTTAATCCAGTAAAAAGCTCGTTAAAGGACTGGAAGCAATAGCGCCGGAGTATGTAGCACCCAGACCGGACTCAAAGGCTTTACGCCCTGCAATGACGGCCTCTTTAAAGGCTTCACTCATGCCGATAGGGTCTTTGGCTACTGCAATGGCAGTATTGACGAGTACGGCATCTGCCCCTATCTCCATAGCTTTAGCGGCATCTGATGGCGCACCTATACCTGCATCCACCACTACGGGCACTTTGCTCTGTTCTATGATGATCTCCAGGAAATCCAGGGTGCGTAAACCTTTGTTACTGCCGATGGGGGCACCTAAAGGCATGACCACGGCTGTGCCGGCATCTTCCAGCCGCTTGCAGAGTACCGGGTCGGCATGGATGTAGGGCATGACCACAAAGCCTAGTTTGGACAGGGCTTCCGTAGCTTTCAGGGTTTCTATAGGATCGGGGAGCAGATACCTGGGGTCGGGGTGGATCTCCAGTTTTACCCAGTTCGTTTCCAGGGCTTCCCGGGCCAGCTGTGCTGCGAGCACAGCCTCTGCTGCGTTTCTTGCGCCTGAGGTATTAGGCAAAAGGTCTACGCCCGGTAGGTTCAGGGCTTGCAGGAAATCATCTTCGGATGCAGTAGATATAGACAAGCGCTTCAGGGCCATGGTGACCAGTCCTGAGCCTGATTCACGGATGGCAGCACTCATTTGCGCCAAATTGCCGAATTTTCCCGTTCCCAGGAATAAGCGCGATGCGAATGTTTTACCGGCTATGCTTAATGGATTCATTGTAATAAGTTTTTGAGTTGAGGAATAAGACCTGGTTCCCGGGTGATCAATCCTGAAAGTGCAATGCCGTAGACTCCGGTTTGCACTAATACAGGGATATCAGGCGTTTCAATGCCGCCAATTGCATACAGGGGTGGAGCTGAAATACTTTGTTCCCGTAAATAGGATAGGATATGTGTGTATCCTTCAAGGCCCAACACGGGGCTTAATTGTTCTTTGGTAGTAGTAAACCGAAAAGGCCCTAAGCCAATGTAGTCGCATTGTTCTTCTATCCTTTGCAAGACATCTGCCAGTGTGTTAGCCGTACCCCCGATTATTTTCTCTGTGCCCAGGACAGTCCTTGCTGTGGTAATTGTTTCATCGTTTAGCCCGAGGTGTACGCCATCTGCATCTACAGCTGCGGCTATATCGATATGATCATTGATGATGCAAAGGGCATGGTAGGAGGCACACATTTTCCGGGTAGCCGTACTCAATTCCATTTTCTCCCGGTAAGCCCCTTCTTTCCACCTGAGCTGTATCCAGTCTGCGCCCTGGTCCAGGGCTTTCTGTATGTTCAGGCTTTGTTCCGAAGCGGTTTTGCCCTGCGATATGTATTGTAGTTTACTCAGCATGATGATGATAACCCAATAGTGTAGGGTGACTGTTTAAAAATTGTTCCACATATATTTTGGCGAGCCTGCAGGCTTCTGTGATTGTATTACCTCTGGCTATATAAGCAGCAATAGCAGCCGACAGGACGCAACCTGAGCCATGCTTGGTATAGGCTTGTTTCGTATTGGGGGGCAGGCTAATGACCTGTTCCTGTAAATACAGCAGATCCAGTCCGGGATTATCTTTGCTATGGCCACCTTTAAGCAGTATGGCCTTCGCATTTGGTAGATAAGGCTCAAGTAGCTGGTGTTCTGAAAGGTTGGGCGTGATCAGGTCAATAGCATGAAGAGTGTCTGCCAGGACCATATCATCAAAACCTTCAAAGAAAATGTGGCCGGTAGAGCTTTTAAGCACCGGGTCCCAGGTAATGAACGCCTTTTCGCTGTATTGGCGGATGCAGCGGACGATCTCTTGCAGCATACTGGCATCTTTTACGATACCAATTTTGACAACATCAATCGGGTACTGTTGCATCAATACCCTTAAGTGTCTGCAGATGTCTGCTGTGGCCTGCCAGTGCAACTCATAAAAATGATTTTCTGTTTGCAGGGTATTGGCCGTCATCACCGTCATGCCACTTACCTTCAGCTGCTCAAAGGTTTTAATATCTGCCAGGATGCCCGCACCACCGCAAGGGTCCAGGCCTGCGATGCTCAATACAAAAGGTCTTTCGCTGGTTTTCATTTGTCTTGTTTTTTTGCCCTGCTGGTAGCGCAGGATTCTTGTATCTCCCGGAATGCATGTACCGGATCTTCTGCCTGCCAGACACTGCCCAGCAAGGCAATGCCATCGGCACCACGGAGCAGCACCTCACTGCAATTGCTTGCATCAATACCGCCAAGTCCGATCAATTGCGCATGTGCATGCTCTTTTTGTGCCAGCATAGACAAGGTAGTATGTGCTGTGCCATATCCTTGCTTGGATATACTTGGGTACATGGGCGATAAAAAAGCATATTGCCATTCTTTACCCAAGCCATTGAATGCAACAATGTCGTGTACAGAGGTAGACAGGCTATAATCGTTTTGATAATCCGTATGCCGGTTTTCTAGGCGGTCTTCCTCCCGGAAGTGTAGCCGGTTGATTCCGTAATCTTTGGCCAGATGGTAATGGGAATGCAGTACTAGCCGCTGACGATATACCGGGTCAACGGCATCCAGGTACTGTTTCATTTCGGCATCTTTCAGCCAATATTTACGTATATGAAACCGCTCCAGTCCGGCTTCAAAAAGCTGGCGGAGTATTCCATGTTCGTCAGATACTGTTTGTTCCGGTGTTAATACAATGATCATGAATAAATCTCTTTCCCCTGCTCGATAAATTCTTTTGATTTGTCCAGCATACCTTGTTCTGCAGCATCTCTGATCTCTTGTGTGATCTTCATCGAACAGAATTTAGGTCCGCACATGGAGCAGAAGTGGGCCACTTTAGCGGCATCGGCAGGCAGGGTTTCATCATGGAATGATTTTGCAGTATCGGGGTCCAGGGAGAGGTTGAACTGATCTGCCCAGCGGAACTCGAAACGTGCTTTGCTTAGTGCATTGTCCCTGTACTGTGCACCGGGATGGCCTTTGGCCAGGTCGGCCGCATGTGCCGCCAGCTTATAGGTGATCACCCCGTCTTTCACATCTTTTTTATTGGGCAATCCCAGGTGTTCTTTAGGGGTTACATAACAGAGCATGGCGCAGCCATACCAGCCGATCATCGCTGCACCGATTGCAGAAGTAATGTGGTCATAACCGGGCGCAATATCGGTGGTCAAAGGGCCCAAGGTATAGAAAGGTGCTTCATCACACACTTCCAGCTGCTTGTCCATATTCTCTTTGATCATATGCATGGGCACGTGGCCCGGCCCTTCTATCATCACCTGTACATCATGTTTCCAGGCGATCTTGGTGAGTTCGCCTAAGGTTTCCAGTTCGGCAAACTGTGCGGCATCATTGGCATCGGCTATGGAACCTGGGCGCAGGCCATCACCCAAAGAGAAAGCCACGTCATAACGCTTCATGATTTCGCAGATCTCTTCAAAATGGGTGTAGAGAAAGTTTTCTTTGTGATGATACAAACACCATTTTGCCATGATCGATCCGCCACGGGAAACGATACCGGTTACACGGTCAACGGTAAGGTGTATATAGCGTAATAAGACTCCGGCATGGATCGTGAAATAAGAAACACCTTGTTCTGCCTGCTCGATCAGGGTATCTCTAAACACTTCCCAGGTCAGGTTCTCTGGAATGCCTTTTACTTTTTCCAGGGCCTGGTAAATGGGTACGGTGCCAATAGGGACGGGAGAGTTTCTGATGATCCACTCACGGGTTTCATGTATGTTTTTCCCGGTAGATAGATCCATGATGGTATCAGCACCCCAGCGACAAGCCCAGACGGCTTTTTCCACTTCCTCTTCTATGCTGGAAGAAACGGCGCTGTTACCGATGTTGGCATTGATCTTCACCAGGAAGTTGCGCCCGATGATCATCGGTTCACTTTCCGGGTGATTGATATTATTAGGGATAATGGCCCGGCCTGCGGCAATTTCTTCGCGCACAAATTCAGCTGTGATCCGTTTTTTAGGTGTTCGTGCACCGAAGCTTTCCCCGGGGTGTTGTGCCTGCATGGCTGTGCCTGCGGTTTCCAGTTGTTCTATCTTTTGGTTTTCACGGATGGCTATATATTCCATTTCCGGGGTGATGATGCCCTGGCGTGCATAGTATAACTGCGTGACATTTTTGCCTTCTTTTGCTACCATAGGTTTATGGCAATACGCAAAGCGCAGGTGATCGAGGCTTTGATCGGCCAGGCGCGCTTTGCCATACTCAGAAGTGATGCTTTCAAGGATATCCACATCGGCACGGTCCAGTATCCATTGTTCGCGTATCCTGTCTATTCCTTTACGTACATCGATGTTTGCCGTTTCATCGGTATAAGGACCAGAGGTATCGTACACCGTTACCGGGGGATTTTCTTCCAGGCTGCCGTTGCTGCGCTTGGTAGGGTGTAAGGCGATCTCGCGCATGGCTACTTTTATGGGAAATAGTTGGCCGGGCAGGTAGACCTTTTTTGAATTAGGAAAGGGGGCCATTGTAATGGATTGCTGCTGCATAGTATGTTTGATTTTCAAGAATTGGAATTTATCCACCCTGGGTGGCGGTAATGATGAGAATGGTATCTTGATCTTGGAGGGGGGTCTTTGGCCATTGCTGCCTGGGGATGACCTGGTGGTTGAGGGCAACGGCAATGCCTTTTTCTTTTTCAGGGGCTTCTGAATGCATAAGCTCCGCCAGAGATCCGGGGATCTTGTCGAAAAATCGGGTTTGATGATTGATGATCAGCTCCATTCCTTTTATGATTTTATATAAATAATAAAAACTTTAGGAATGGCTGCAAATGTGCGGTATGCACGGATGAAGACAGTCTACTTTTCCCTACGCCGGTATGATCCGGATCAGGTTCTAAGGGTAAAATCTCAGCCTGCATTTGATCGCAGACACCCCTAAAGTTCGCTGCTAAGATAGGGAAATATTTTTAATAGCGCTTTTTATGCCTAATTTTGCAGGCTCATTACAGCTGCTTTTTATCTTACCTGTTACCAGGTGTATTCCAGGGAGGCTTGCTCTAAAACGAACAAATAACTGATGTTTCTTTTACGTGTATATGAGAGATAAAAGTGCTCTGTGACCCTAGTTTTAGCTTGCTGTAACTCGCGCTTCTCTGAGCCGGAAGAGTAAGTGGTTACAAATGTTTTCAATAAAAGAACGCCACCGGGAAAGTCTCCAGGTGGCGTTCTTTTATTGGATAAGGATCATTTAAAATTATTTCATAAAGCCTCTTAAGCGTACCCGGAATGAACCGTTGGTTACTTTCAATGGGGCATTGCCATCTTCAAAGTCACTGGGTAATTCCGCTTCAAAAGTGCCTTCAATCCATACACCCTCAACTTTTGTTATGGTAAATACTCCATTAGAGGGCTGTACTGTTCCGAAAAATTCTAATTCCCCTTTTATTTCTCTATTGATCCTGAGGTTTGCATTAGGTAAAATTTCCGTTTGGTCGGACAGGCTTTGAATAGTGTACTTACCCGTTTCGATTTTTTTTACCTGTTCTGTACGGATCACGATGCCCAGTTTTTCGGCTGCTTTCACATCGCTGTCTACATACAGGGTGGTTTCTAAGAAATCAACTTTATCCTCCTCGTCTCTATCTCCTTTTTTTTGATAGCAACCAGCCTTATCCCCTTTAAAATTATATGCTTTGCCATTGACCGTATATTTTATATAGGCCTCTTGACTGTACCCTTTGATGCCAGACAATAATCCTAAAACTGATAGGGTAATAATCAATAATAATCCTTTGTGTTTCATTTGTTTTCTAATTAATGTTTAGGAGTGAAATTTAAAATATAACCGTTGAGGATGGCCAATTTATTAAAAGGGTTGCATGGTTTTGATTACCATTTGTATTCCTTTACCTGTAGCTTGAATGATCCTTTAGTGACTTTTATAGGAGGGGCTCCCTCTTCAATATCATTGGGAATATTGGCTTCAAAGGTTCCTTCTATCCAGTCGCCGGTTACTTTAGTGATTTCAAATACGCCATTATCAGGGCCGTCTGTATTGTAGAAAATCAGGCCGTCCTCGGTTTCTCTTTCTACCGTTAAACATACATTGGGTAAAATCTTTGTTTGAGAAAGTAGCGCCTGGTAAATATACTTGCCTGCCTGAAGCTTCTTTCCTTTTTCGATACGTATTTTGAAAGTTAGTTTTTCCGGGGTTTCTATGGAGAAATCAAGGTAGGCGCTCACCTGTTGAAAGTCTACTTTGTCCTCCTCAGATTTGTTGCCCGGGGTTTTAGAGCAAAGCGCCTGCTTGCCTTTATAGCTGTAGCTGGTTTCATTGATGGTGTATTTTAAATAAGCTTCCTGGCTAAAACCTTTTAGGGTAAATAGGGAACCGAATAGCAGCGTGAGCATTGCGAGTAGTAATACTTTGTTCTTCATACAAATTATCTTAATTTTTTAATGAGCTCAAATGTACAGTTTTTATAAAAAGATTGAATAATCGTGTCGGAGAATTTAATTTTATATATAAATATTTGTTTGGTTGTGTTGTGGCTTATGCATCATCTGGTTTATTTTTAGGAGTGAAAAAATAGGGAATTCCCCCATTGTCTGGCTTGTTTTTAATCTTGATATTTACCACATATTTAAGCGTTGATTTTTGAAAAGTATAACAATTACCTAAATGAGAATCTATATTAAACTTTCTAAAAACAAAGAAATTATTCCGTTCAATTATCAGCATCTATTAACTGGCGTTGTACATAAGTGGATCGGTGTAAATAATAACGAACATGGTAAGCGTAGTTTGTATTCCTTCTCCTGGTTGCAAAATACGAGCTCTACAAAGAATGGAATTAATCTCGGACGAGACACTTATTTTTTTATCAGTGCATATGATACTGATCTAATAAAAAGAATTACTAAAGGTCTCCTTGATGATCCTGAAATGTTTTGTGGTTCAAGAGCCATAGATGTTCAGATTAGAGATGTGCCGGATTTTTCAAATGAAGAAAGGTTTTTTTTACATAGCCCGGTACTTATTCGCCAACGGGAAGGAGAAAAAACAAAACATGTAACTTACCTGGATGAGGTATTTGAAAAGTTACTGACAGAGAACCTGAAAATCAAATTACAATCTGTGGATCTTCCTATAGATAATGTTTCTGTTGAACTGGATAAAAGTTATGCTTTCCCACAAACCAAGCTGGTAGATTATAAAGGAATAAAGAACAAAACAACTTTAGCGCCTGTTATTATAAAGGGAAGTCCGGAGCAAATCGCATTTGCCTGGCAGGTAGGTTTGGGAAATAGTACCGGTATTGGCTTTGGTTCATTAAAATAGCAAACTATGGAAAAATATTATGTTGTAAAATTTTCAGGTCCATTTGGTTTTATAAAGCCCTGGACAGCTGTACGGGATAGTGAAACTTTTTCTCAACAGTTTCTTACACCCAGTATTGTTGAAGGAATTGAGAAAAAACTATTCCCGGAATTGTTGGGTGAGGTAGGGATAAAGAAGATTTTGAGACACAGGCTTTCATACACCCAAGTCAGTCAACAGCAGGAGGTCATACAGACCAGAGGTTGGAACTCCACGAAGAAGGGAAAACAGTTCCTCTTTGAAAGACCTACGGCAATTTTAATGAGAGGAGTTTTGCTAGAGCCTGTTTTATACCTGGCTTTTTCCAGTAAAGAAGAGGCTGAAGTAGCGTTTACCCAACATATTTGTTTATGCCGGAACGAAGATATTCTTATGCCGGATGAAATGATTGTCGTCAATAAAGATCAATTTGATACGGAAGAAGATTTTAATGGTTATGAGTTAATTTTTGAACATACTGAAGAAGCATTTCAGGTTGGCTACAACAGGCTAAGCAATGAACCAATGTTTGGGAGGCTACATATTGTTGGGACACCGGTAAAATCGTTTTAGATGGAATCTATTTTATACGCTAAATCAGCACCAGAATGGACCACCTTAGAAGCCCATACTGAACATGTTATTATAGTTGCTGTGACTTTTGCCAAATATCTGGGCTTAGATTCTGGTATCGCACGTAATGGAGCTATACTACATGACATTGGTAAGGCTCATTCTTATTTTCAAACTAAAAGATTGCAAGGTGAAGGAAAGCATAGAACAATTTTCAGACATGAAATTGCTTCCCTTTTTTTCTTATCTGCGTTTCCAAAAGAGCAGTGGAATGCCTTAATTGAAATGGTTGCCGGGCATCACAAATCCGTATTAAAAGATAACAATGAAATGGGTTTACTGGATTTGGAAGAAGCTTATGATTATATAGATTTTCATTTAAGAGAATGGGATATTTGGAGCAATGATGCTGTGGCACTACTGAATAAACTTGGTATAGCATGTAGCCCAATTTCAAAAAGAGCGGCTTTAGATAATTTACAATATTGTATTACTTATTGTGAGATAGCAACCAGAGAAAGAGGCTATTCGGAGTGGAGAGGATTGTTAATGGGAGCAGATCATTTTGCTTCTTCCCTGATTGACAAAACTTCGTTTGAAACTCAGAAAATCTTTAGAACACCTAATCTGAATTTTTACAACCGGCAGCATCCTTTATATCCTCTATCTTATAAGAATGCTACTTCAGATAAAAAACATACGATTGTGATAGCCTGTACTGGTGCCGGGAAAACAGATTATTTGTTCAGAAGGTGTATCGGCCGGGTTTTTTATACCCTTCCATTCCAGGCATCTATCAATGCTATGTACAAAAGAGTAGGCAGTGATTTGGAGCATGATAACCCGGGAATAGACATCAGGATTTTGCACTCAACATCTGTAATTGTAAAACGAAAGAAAGATGAAGAAACTGCCCTGCAAAATTTGATGGGTTCGGCTGTTAAAATATTAACCCCACACCAATTGGCAACAATAGCTTTAGGCATGAAAGGTTATGAAGCTATGATCCTGGATTTAAAAGGTTGTGACGTGATTTTGGATGAAGTGCATACTTATTCTGGCATTTCTCAGGCATTAGTATTGAAAATTATCGAAGTTTTGAAAGCTATTGATTGTCGTATTCATATTGGTACAGCAACTATGCCTACCGTCTTATATCAGAAAATTAAAGAACTTTTGGGTGATGATGTATTGGAGGTAAAACTAGAAGACGAAGAATTGGATCAGTTTGACCGACATAGGGTGCATAAATTGCAATCTTTTGATGAGTCAAAAGAAATTATAGATAGTGCAATTCAGCATAATCAGAAAGTTTTAATTGTAATGAATACTATTCAAGAGGCACAGCAGGTATATGATTATATTAAAGATGCTCATCCTAAAATTTCTTCATTGTTATTGCATAGTAAATTCAAAAGGGGCGATAGAAATATAAAGGAAAAGCAACTGATAGGTTTAGATGAAAAGGGTAATCCCACATTTGAATTTAATACAAGCAATGATGCGTGTATAGTTGTATCTACGCAAATTGTAGAAGTTAGTTTAGATATTAGTTTTGATGTCATGATAACTGCTACAGCTCCGTTGGATGCGCTGATACAACGCTTTGGACGTATTAACCGAAAAAGAACTCAGGATACAATTGGTCAATTGAAAGATGTTTATGTGATTGCTCCTGCCGAAACGGATAAAGAAGCACGTCCTTATGATGTAAATATTTTGAAGAGATCTTTTGATGTATTGGAGGATGGATCGGTTTTAAAAGAAAGGTCATTGCAAGCTAAGATTGACGCAGTTTTTACTGAGATTGATTTTTTACAAATAGAAGAGCATAGTGTCTTTAAGTCTGATGGGAAATTTACTATCAATAAATTGACACACAGGAGCAAAGCTATTTTGTTCGAATTATTAGAAATTGATAGTGTAAGCTGTATTACAGAAGATGATGTTTTAGCTTATGAGCAAGGTGACTTTGAAACCCGCCTGAACCTTGAAATACCTGTTGGGTATTGGTCGGTAGCTAATATGGAACAATCTCAAAAAGGGAATAAGCCATTTATTATCCCGGCTGCTGCTTACGATTTTGAACTTGGATTGGAGCCGGCAAAAATAAAACAAGAAAATTTCAATGTATTAAACCGATTTCTATGATTACAACATTAATAGGAAGAACATTTTTAAAAGCTTATAACGAAAAGTACAATAAGGATTATTCTGCTAAGGTGTTTTTTGAAAAAGAATATTTCGAGCTGTTTTTTAATCATCCGAAATATATGCAATGGATTACCAATTCACCTTTTGTTCAGATGAAATCAGGGCAAAAGCCTGAAAAATTATCTATAGAAGAAAGACAGGAGAAATTACAAAATTTATTCGCAAAAATAGAAACAGAAGCTCCTGATGCCAGCTTTGCTATCGGTTATCCGGCATCTGAAAGTAAGGAGTATGCAAGTACTTCCGGATTAGTTTCAGATGTATTGGTCGCGACAGATCAAGATGATATATATCTGTCATGGATTGGTTCCGGATTGGGTATTGGTGTTGCCGGAGGATATAACCTGTTGATTAATGATGCCGCTATAACATTAGAAACTTATGAAGGATGGAAACATTACCGGAAATATCTGAATGATCCGGTTTTGGAAAAGCTAAGGGGCAATCAGGTCAATTCATGGAATGGACAATGGCTTACTTTTCGTTTAGGAAAAGACTACATAGAAGACTTTGATTTTTCGACTTTGGAAGTTGAAAAAATTTTTAGGGTTGAAACTGGTTTAGCCGAAGTTAATACGGTTAATTGGTCTAACCTGTTCTTTAGTCTTTCTAATTTATATCCTGAAAAGGTATTGAATACCTATATCTACAGTTTTGGCCAGACCAATAAAACAATAGGATTTATTCCTCTTTATTTGAAAGCCGGTAAAAATCTGAAGGACGTATATAGAGAACTGTTTCAAACAGAACAACCATTTAATAACAAAGATTTTCAATCCTTGTTCGGTATGCATATTAAAAGAGCTTGTGAATTAGGAAATATAGGATTGCACGCACTCCGACCTGAAAATATTAAAAAGTACATGGAAGAAGAAAAGAATCTTTCTTTCAAAAAAGAAGAGGACAATTTAATTTATCAATCATATAAAACCTGGTTAATAGCTATGTTATCAAAAAATAAAGAAGAAATAACAGATTATACCATTGAATTGGCAAAGCTGATTCAAAGGTATCGAGCCGGCGCAAAAGGTACTGACAGAAAAAATCTAATTGAAAAGGACTTGTTTGCAGCTAAAGGTAAGAGAGGCTTTATTGATGCTTTGGCAATAATGATTGCCGGACTGGAAAAAGCAGACTTAACAATGATCAAAAATTTAAAGGATGAGGTGCATCTAATGACGAATGAGGAGTTTGGCTATTTCAATACACTTTTGAAATTCGATTACGCATTTATTGAAAAACAATCTTAAAATACCTAAAACAATATAATTATGAGCAATACAATTTATATCAGGACTTTAAAAAGAGCAGAGCACACAGTATTTTGCGTATCTGATGGGCAAAAATATTATTACGATGCACAGTTTAACAGACGCATTCCCTTCTCTAGTGGTCAACAAGTGAAGCGGTCTATTTTAGACACAGTTTCTGAAGTGTTGAATGTCGTGCCAAGTCCGACTACATTTTTATTTGATGTTACAAAGCAAAAAGAACTAAAAGAGGGCGAAGTGTATGGCACCTGTGATCCGACTTATCCTGACCAACTTTTAGGAGGATGGATGAAGGCTGCTAAAGGAGGGGAGGATAGGACTTTAAAAAGAAGAAGTCCCTTATCTATTTCAGCAATGAGAGGCTTGCATCCGCTTTTAGCTGGTATTGATAATGACAATGCTTCATTTGATAGAAGTGATCGTCCAAATAACCAGGTAATTGTCAGAGATGAAAATGGTAATCAATTATCTGAAGATGCGATTGTGGAATTTTTAGGAGGAAAGGATAGAAGTCTAAGTAGAAAATGGATTCCTAATCAAAGCCGGGCATCAGGCTTATTCGTTTCTGATATTGCCATTGACTTAAGAAGATTGTTTACTGTAAGCTTAAATTCATTTGAACCTGAAATGTCGGAAGACACGATAGCCAAATTGAAATCAGAAGGATGGTCTGAAACCAAAAATGTTTTCGGAGATTGTCTGGTTGCCCCGAAAGAATTAAGAGAGAACTGGGTGAAGGCATTAGCCAAGGCTATTGTAAACTGGAAAATTACATCTAATCAATCCCGGACATTCAGTCTTATGGATACTTTGGCGATTTCCATTAGTGATAACGCTAATCTAATAGCAGGGAGTATCAGAGCTAAATTATCAGAGGAAGACTCCAGGAAGGCAGATCCGATTATTGACGAGTCTTTATCAAATGTGACCACTTTCATATCCTTACAGGCTGGAGGTTATATTCAAACTAAAGGAGAAAAAGCAGATGCCTTTGAACTTGCAGAGCAAGCATTAATAGATAAAATGATGGCATTTGATTATGAAAATCAGGTTTAATTTGAAATAAGGTGTAGCAATACACCTTTTCTTTTTAGAAAGCATGCAAATCACCGGAACGCATATCGCCTACCTGCATACCTGCCATAGAAAACTATGGCTTTTTGCTAATGGTATCCGGATGGAGCATAATTCCGAAATCGTGGCAGAAGGAAAACTGATCGCGGATACAACCTATCTCGACCGGGCAAGAAAATATACGGAGTTAGCGATTGAAGGTATCAAAATTGATTTTTATGATGCTAAAAACAGGGTAGTGCATGAAGTGAAGAAGTCAGACAAAGTAGAACAGGCACACCTGGCACAGGTAAAATATTATCTCGCGGTCTTATCAAGGAATTGTATAGAAGCACCAGAGGCTATAATAGAATATCCTAAACTTAAACAGAGAGAATTTCTGAAATGGTCAGAAAGTTTTGTAAAGGAAGCAGAGGAATGGGAAGCAAAAGCTGCAGCAATCATTCAGTCGGAACATTGTCCTGAATTAATACAAAAGGGTATCTGTAAAAAATGCGCTTATTATGAACTTTGTTATATTGAGGAAATATGAAAGAAATAGAAATTTATACGACAAAGGATCAAAAGACAGAAATATCCGTTCAGTTTGAAGAAGATACGGTTTGGCTTACTCAATCTCAAATGGCAGACTTGTTTATGCAAACTAAACAAAATGTCAGTTTGCATATTAATAATTGTTTTAAAGAACAGGAGCTAGATCGGTTATCAGTTGTCAAGGATTTCTTGACAACTGCGGCTGATGGAAAAAGATATAATACAAAGCACTACAATCTGGAGGTGATTATATCGGTAGGTTATCGGGTCAAATCGAAAAGAGGTACACAGTTCAGGCAATGGGCTACAGAGCGTTTAAAGGATTACCTGGTACAAGGTTATGCTATCAATGAAAAGCGGCTTGAAGAAAAGCAACAGCAAGTCATGCATTTGAAAACAGGTATCAGGATATTGAGCAGGGCCATTGGTCAGCAGGCAACGGGCCAGGACAATGAGATCTTGCAGACTTTTGCTAATGGCCTGCAACTGCTGGATGATTTTGATCATGAGCAATTGGATGCCAAAGGAAATACAGAGATGCCGGCACAATATCCCGACGTTAGGGAATATCTTGAAGTCATCAACAATATGAAATCCAATTTTGCCTCTGATGTATTTGCCCGGCCTAAGGATAGTAGTTTCGAGAGTTCCGTACAACAGATTCAGCAAAGCTTTGATAACCGGGAACTCTATGCTTCAATAGAAGAAAAAGCAGCAATGCTCCTGTATCTCATCGTAAAGAACCACTCCTTCGTAGATGGTAATAAACGTATTGCGGCAGCTTGCTTTATCTATTTCCTGGATAGAAATAAGTTATTGTTCTTTCCCAATCAACAACCGGTGATCAGTAATGAAGCTTTAGCAGCACTTACCCTGTTTGTAGCAACGAGCAGACCTGACGAGATGGAAACCGTAAAGCAATTTATCATGAGTATTTTGAATAGAAGTGAATGATGGTATAGCATGAAAAAAACTTATTACCTTTTTAATCCCGGCAGGATGAGCCGGAAAGACAATACACTTAAGTTTACACCAGTGGATGAAAATGGGGTAGAGGGTACGCCGAAATACATTCCTGTTGAAGGCGTAAGCGACCTGTATTGTTTTGGCGCACTGGACGCAAATAGTGCTTTGTATAATTTTTTAGGAAAGGAACAAATAGCCGTACATTTTTTCGACTACTATGAGCACTACACCGGTAGCTTTTTACCAAAAGAATATTTACTGGCGGGTAAAATGCAAATCGCACAAACCAAACACTATATCTCGAAGCCTAAAAGAATCCTTATTGCACAGAAATTTATAGAGGGAGCGGCTTTTAATATCTTAAAGAACCTCAGGTATTATCAATCCCGTGGTAAGGACCTGGTGGGCTGTATTGAAGCGATTGAAAGATATAGTGCATCTATTAACCAAAGTGCAGATATAGATACTTTGATGGGCATAGAAGGCAATATTCGACAGGTGTATTATGATGCTTTTGATGTTATCCTTAATGACTTTGCCATGAACGGGCGGAGTAAACAGCCACCTAAAAATGAAGTCAATGCATTGGTGTCGTTTGGTAATATGATGTGCTATAGCCTGTGTTTAGGTCAGCTGTATCATACTCAATTAAATCCGGCCATTAGTTTCCTGCATGAGCCTGGCTACAGGAGATATTCCCTGGCCCTTGACCTGGCAGAGATATTCAAACCCATCCTGGTGGACAGAGTTATCTTTAAAGTGCTTAATAAAAGAGAGATCCAGGGAAAGGACTTTGATATACAGCTTAATGGGGTGGTATTAAAGGAGGGGGCGAAGAAAATATTTGTGCGGGCATTTGAGGAGCGTTTAAATGAAACCATTAAGCACCGGGCTTTAAACCGGAGTGTGAGTTACAAGCATTTGGTGAAACTGGAATGTTATAAACTGACTAAGCATTTGTTGGATATGGAACTATATAAACCTTTTAAATCCTGGTGGTGATATGTACGTGATCCTGGTATATGATATAGGAGAGAAGCGGGTGAGCAAGATGCTGAAATTATGCAGGCAATACCTGAACTGGATACAGAATTCGGTTTTTGAAGGAGAGCTAACAGAGGTTAAATTAAAAGAGTTATTACATAAGGCAAGATTGATCATGGATATGGAGTATGACAGTATCATTTTGTTTAAAAGCCGGAATAAAAAATGGCTGGAGAAAGAGATCGTTGGACAGGAAAAGAATGAGTTGGATACCTTTATTTAAGTTGTCGATGAAGTGTTATGAGTAACAAAAGTTCTTTGACATATTGTAATTAAATAGGAGAATGTTGTAATAGTCAGTATTTATATGGGTTGTCGATGCCTGCCTGAAAATGGCTTATCAGGCATCGACAACTTTTTTAGAATCTTTTGCTTATTTTTGTTGCTGTAAAGTGCCGAAAATAGGCATTTTTTAGTCGTCGATATGACGGCTTTCAATCGTACAATACTTGAATTGAAATTTCTTTATAGTATTCCAGGTGCTTCATTCCCTTAACACTTTCAATCGTACAATACTTGAATTGAAATTTTAAGATTGATAAAAAAGGAAAAAAGAAATATCATCTTTCAATCGTACAATACTTGAATTGAAATGAATTTGCCCCGGAAACAGCCCCGTCGACATATTCCTCTTTCAATCGTACAATACTTGAATTGAAATCTCGGAAACTTCAAACACCTTGATAACGCAGAATTCCTTTCAATCGTACAATACTTGAATTGAAATTAATTAATGTGTTTTTTGTAATGTACGATACAAATTCTTTCAATCGTACAATACTTGAATTGAAATCTGGGTATGTTGTCCTGGGGGAATATCGTCGACCACTTTCAATCGTACAATACTTGAATTGAAATTTTCTTCAAAAGAGAGATGAGAAGTAATTATTTTTATCTTTCAATCGTACAATACTTGAATTGAAATAGCAGGAGCAACCAAAAACGAAAATCGTAAAATTCACTTTCAATCGTACAATACTTGAATTGAAATAGATATGAATGAGAATGTGATCACAACACATAACGCTTTCAATCGTACAATACTTGAATTGAAATACTTGATCAATGACTGTGAGATTGCTGAGGTGGACGCTTTCAATCGTACAATACTTGAATTGAAATTAGATACTGACGGCGTTATTACCGATATTTTCTTACCTTTCAATCGTACAATACTTGAATTGAAATTGGCTTTCGTGGTGGTGGGTTGCTTTGCCTACTATCTTTCAATCGTACAATACTTGAATTGAAATATGTACACGTCTTGTTCGAAAGTGCGTGTGATGGCCTTTCAATCGTACAATACTTGAATTGAAATTGCGTTTTACCGGCATTTCGTCGTAAAGTTCTACGTCTTTCAATCGTACAATACTTGAATTGAAATAGAAAGAGCGCCGCAAAGGTGATAAAGATAAGGTGCTTTCAATCGTACAATACTTGAATTGAAATAAACTGACCGACGAGCGCACGCCCGTAAGCTGGCATCTTTCAATCGTACAATACTTGAATTGAAATAGGAAGAGCGCGAGGCTGGGCACCCTAAGCAGTATGTCTTTCAATCGTACAATACTTGAATTGAAATAAATTTGATTTACCATGTCCGGCGTTAAGAATTCCCCTTTCAATCGTACAATACTTGAATTGAAATAATCCCGGGTATCATATTTGCGGTTCTGGTTGCACACTTTCAATCGTACAATACTTGAATTGAAATTACGCAGGTTTTCCAATGTGGCGACCGTCTCATCTCCTTTCAATCGTACAATACTTGAATTGAAATAAGTTTAACGGCTAGTTCGTGCGATTTAATAGCGTTCTTTCAATCGTACAATACTTGAATTGAAATAAACAGCACGCTGATACTATAGAAGCTGAAATGGCCTTTCAATCGTACAATACTTGAATTGAAATGGATTTATGAAAAGGAAATATCCGGAGGAGACATTTACTTTCAATCGTACAATACTTGAATTGAAATAAAATTATTCTGATATGACCAGTATAGAAATACAGTCTTTCAATCGTACAATACTTGAATTGAAATAATCCAAAAGGTTGTATTTCAGCGTTTGTATAAAGACCTTTCAATCGTACAATACTTGAATTGAAATATTGAGAGGTAAGTATAAAACCGCTAAGGAAAGCGCTTTCAATCGTACAATACTTGAATTGAAATTGAGGAGGCCGGAGGGGATGCTGATACAGTTGCCGACTTTCAATCGTACAATACTTGAATTGAAATACATCCGCATTGAACATGCAGCCATTTACATAGTTTCTTTCAATCGCACAATACTTGAATTGAAATAAAATTTGCTTTATAAAGTCAATTGTTTGGTCGTATCTTTCAATCGCACAATACTTGAATTGAAATAATTAATCACACCGCCTGCTTTCAACTTCGCATTAACTTTCAATCGTACAATACTTGAATTGAAATTCTGATGGGCTTTCCGTAACCGGATCTGGTGGGAAACTTTCAATCGTACAGTACTTGAATTTAATTGGCCTTGCGCCCATTGCGTGCCTTTAGTTTTTTTCAATCGGACAATAATGAACTGAAATTAATTTGGCCTTACGCCCATTGCGCGCCATTAGCTTCTTTCAATCTGAATCCTATAATCAAATAGAAAACTAAACTATGGCCGCCTTCCGTAGATCAGCAAACGCTTAAATGCATAAATGGCCGGGAACTTAGGAAATGCAAGGACTATCTTTTCTTTAAAGGCAGCCTGGAAAATCGCTCCCTGCTCTTCATCTAACTTTTCCAGGTAAGGAATAAGGGCCGAGCCGGAAATAAAGCGGAATAAAGTATCACCGTCTTCCGCAATAATAGGGTAGACCTTTTGAAACAACTGTATATTTTCCATACCTCCTTCGAAGAGTATAGCAGCATATTCATCCAGCGTTAATACAGAGGAAGGCCTGTTCCAGCCCTGTAATTGCTCCCGGTAAGGCGATGTGGCTGCCAGCTCTGCGAGGAGCTGGTTCAGGATATTGCCCGGTTGGTAAGGCATCTGTACCGCGATCTGTCCACCGGGATTTATTTTTTTAATGATCTCCGGGAATAGTTTTTGGTGCTCATCAGACCATTGCAATGCCGCATTGCTGAAGACCAGGTCCCAGCTCTGTGCTTCTTGCAACCATTCTTCTGTAGCCGTTTGTTTAAAGGATAAACGATCATTGGCGCTATGCGGCCCTGCAGCCAGCATAGCCTCAGAACTATCAATACCCAGGAAACTTGCATCCTCAAAATGCTTTGCCAGTATGGCCGTTTGCTCTCCTGTACCACAACCCAGGTCTACAGCCTTCATGCCGGCAGCAGGATGGATCAAGGACATCAGGTCATAAAAAGGTTGAAAACGGATGTCTTTAAATTGATTGTACACTTCGGGATTCCAGGGCATAATATAAAGTATTGGCTGCTCAAAGATACGTTTAAACTGTTTAACCGTTTTGATGCAGGTATTAGGAAAACCCATATAAGACAGGTGTTCATTAAGCTTGGGGCATATCTTATTTTATACTTAAATTTGCCTATGCTTTCAAAAAAATCACAATATGCATTTAAGGCGCTTGCTTATTTGGTCGAACGCAGGCATTCCGGTCCTGTATTGATTGCTGAGATTGCGGAAGCAAAAAAGATCCCCTTAAAATTCCTGGAGAGCATCCTGCTTGACTTGAGGAAAGCCCATATACTGGAAAGTAAAAGAGGTAAAGGCGGCGGCTACTTCCTGACCGATGATGGCATCAATGTGGCGCTGGTCACTATTATGAGACTGGTCAACGGGCCTATCGCTTTATTGCCTTGTGTCAGCCTCAACTTTTACCAGCCCTGTGATGATTGTACCGAGGACCATTGCGGCCTGCATGATACCTTGGTGGAGGTGAGGGATGCTACCTTAAATATCCTCAGCAATAAAACCGTAATGGACCTGGTGAAGTAGAGCTGTTCCGGTTTGCCGGATTTTTATATATTTTCTGTATACTTTTCTTTATTTACAGGTTTGATTATTGCTTCTTTTTTATGATCACCTCTTAGTGACCGCCTGATTTAAGTCCTGTTTGCTTTATGACCAATGGTAAATCTAAAATAATTGAAAAATTATCTAAAATTTTCTAATGGAGCAGAAGATCTTTACGTCTTATTAACAATCACCCTAATGATGTAATGCATTTTTCAAACAACCCTTAAATCATGAAAATCCCATGAAACGTTATTTATTCCCTTTTCTTTCCCTGCTTTGCCTGGAGGCAATAGCCCAGCCTGCAGCTTTAGATGCCCAGTTCGGTAATGCCGGTCTTGCCGTATATCAGTCTACGGCCAGTTCTGAGTATAATTGTGTCACCACAGATGCCCAGGGCAATATTTTCTGTGCGGGGTACATAAGCACAGGTCCCGGTACCGGCATGTACCGTTTAATGATTACTAAAACGCTCCCTAGTGGTCAGCCGGACCTGAGTTTTGGTAATAATGGCATGACCCAGGTCACTGTAGATGCCTCTGAATTTCCTTTAAACCTGGAGCTTGCTCCCGATGGTAAAATCCTGGCCAGCGGCTCTGCTTATGCAGGACATACGCCAAACGGCCCCGGAGATTATCGTGGCTTTGTCGTAAGATTGAACAGCAACGGAGTTTTAGATGCTTCTTTTGCGCAGGGAGGGATCTATCATTTCACTTCACCGGACAGCCACTTCACCAATATCCTGTTTCGTAGTAACGGATCTATTTTATTGTGTGGAAATACCAGCTTTCAATCCTTTGTTCTTCAATTACTGGATAATGGTACTCCCGACACCCAATTTGCCAACAATGGTTATTTCTTCTTCAATATTGCATCTTTTCAATTCCTGATGTGGAATGCCCTGCAGGAAGCAGATGGGAGTGTGGTCTCCGTGGGTTATGAGTCCTCAGATCCGGACAATCCTAAACTGGCTTATTGTAAAATTAATGCCCAGGGAAGCTATGATCTTACTTTTGGGAATAACGGTTATATGAGCCTGGACCTGCACATCGGTCAGCCAATGATTGCTGAGATGCTGACCCAGATCCGTAAAGGAAGTGGGGGCAAATATTATATGGGGGGCTACGGTTCTGCTAATGTAATGCTGCGGGTCAATGCGAATGGCCTTATTGATTCCACTTACGGGCTTAATGGTGTGCTCAGCCATTCCTATCCTTTTAAAGATTTCGTGGTACAGCAGGATGGTAAACTTATCCTTGCAGGTGGCAAGGAATTCAGCGATTACAATTACGGATGGGCCATTACCCGTTTAAATGCAGATGGAACCATAGACCCGGGCTTTGCCAGTGGCCAGTCATTGGGCCTGGATATTTCTCCAGACAATGATTATCCTCAAGCCCTTAGCATAGTGAATGATCAGTCCCTTTTTGTAGCCGGCTCTTCCAGGATCAATAATGTGGCCAATGGAACGCTTGCCAAGATCAAATTAAGCAATACCTCGGGCATTGGAGATAAGATCTATGCAAAGAATATTGCAGTATATCCTAACCCGGTACAACAGACACTCAATTTAAGCGCCGATGACAAGATGGAGCTAGTGGAACTTGTGGACATGAGCGGACGACTGGTACAACAATATCCTAATCTACATACTCAATCAATAAAGATCAACTGCAACTTTCCTGCAGGAACATATGTGCTCCGCGTAAGGTTTAAATCAGGAGAAAGCCATACACAAACTTTAATCAAACGATAAACCGGCATTTTATTAAACAATAAACGGGAAAGTAATCAAAATTACTTTCCCGTTTATTGTTGATTGTAAAATCTAAATTTCATTAACCCTTTTCTTATTGCCCCAGGTAAGTAGTAAAACCAGGAAAATTAAAAAACAGATCAGCGCGGTGATATTCATTTGTATGATAAAAGCATGGAGCGAAGCAGCCACTAATATTGATTTCGTCCTGTTTACAGCAAAGGTTAATAAGAAGGAAAATACGATACAGAAAACGAGGAATATCCCGAATCCGCCATACTGATCGAAATCTTTAAAGATGAAAAGATGCCAGAAGGCCCACAAGATGCCCGACAGGATACTTTTGATTACATAAGGCAATTGGCCTAAAGCCTCCACCAGGTAGCCTCTCCAGGCATATTCCTCCATAATGTTGTAGATTATAGCAAAGCTACAAAACAGGAATGCCCAGCTATGTTTGTCCACACCATTACTGTTGCTGATGCCCATTGTTGTGTAAGCGGCCAACAGGATGATTGGGAACAGCAGGGCTTTGAATTTATTATTTCCCAGCAAACTTATTGATGGCTTAAAATGGCTTGTTTTATAAAACAGCAGGGCAGTAAGCGCTACCAGGATGCCATGGTTGTAATTAAAGGTAAAGGGTATATCTGTAACTTGCTTCAATATAAGCTGGAGCACATTGGGTAGCTTCCTCACCAAATAGGTGCCCAGTAAAACGATTGCATAAAATAAACCTATATAGGCCCAGTTGACAGTTCTTGCAGCTTCTTTTAATTTCAAGATTAAAACAGGTTTTAAGGTGATGGATGCCGTATGGAAGCGCAGATATCAGGATCTGTGACCTGGTACGGGTATTTACTGCATCCTTTTAATAACAGCAAATCTATACAAAAAGTCCGCTCACTTTATGCAGCGAGCGGAATTTTTAGAAGTATTGTGTTTGGATAATATTTTGTGTGCTTACTTACTCCGGAAGTTTGTTGGTCAGGAACAAATAAGGTTCAAACAAATGGTGTTCCCACACATCAGGATTCTCGGGGGTATTGTTGAACGTTTTGTTGTACGCTTCATCGGGTATTAAAGCGATGATGTTACCGGTGCGCACGTAATAATTGCTTTTGTAATAATCCGGGCTTTTGAAATCGGGCAGGGTCTTTTTCACGATCTTACTCGTCATGCGGCCCAGGTATTTTTCAAAGTTCTTTTGTGCGCGCTTCGTCGGCCGGTCCAGCTTATTGTACATATGCTTTACGATGAGATTATTCGGGAATTTCATTTTTTTGATGGCCTTTTTGGCATTCCTGAAAGGGTTCACATTGGTGAAGTCATTCACCGTCTGTATAGAGAAAGGTACGTCCGGTACCCAGTCTGCTGCATTCACTACATTATAGGCCCAGCCGCCATAGTTCATGCGCTCGTAATCATAAGCAAATACCAGGTTGCCCGGTTTAGGCCCCGCACTGCAATAGGTTTTAAACAAAATATCCTTAGGGATTCCTCCTTTGGCCTGTTTATGTTTTAAATGAGCATTGAGTAAAAAGGTAATGCCACCGCCCTGGCTATGTCCCGTAAGGATAAATTGTTTGATACCTTTCTTGTAGCAGGAATCGATCTTATGTTCAATGTCCGGGGCCAGGTAAGCCATTGCGATCAGCCATCCCACGTGCACTGCAGCCGCCGGATGATCGGCCAGCTCATATTTGAAAGAAGTATTTTTATCCAGTTCCAGCGTGCCTTTTGCAGGCACCATAGCGGCATACAAGTTGGCCAGGAAGCTGGCCTGGGTCATGACACTTCCTCTTATAGAAATTATGGCAATGCTTTTATCTTTGGCAACCCAGAGATCCCACATATTTTCAAAGCCCACAACAGGAGAGCGGTAGATGAAATCATACTGGTCTGAAGCAGGTACTTTTTTAATACTGTCCCATTTGTCCAGGTCGTAATGCACACGGGCATTGGCTTTAATCGTTTCCAGGTATTCTGCTTTGCTGAAACCCGGTTGTAAGGTCCTGGCAATAGCTACGGAGTGAAAAAGGAATATAGAAAATAGAATTATGTACCTCATATATTTCAGGTTTTTACAAATTTACAGGAAACTTGTGTGCTTTTACCTGGTGTAGATTGATTATTTTTAAAATAATGTACTGGTTTTTAACTAGATATCGTTACAGTATTATTGTTTTTTAGCAGTAGATGCTGCACGATAAATTTATGTTTTAATTAATTTTATCCTTAAATCAATACAGTAGTTTTGTCTTTCCATACAAGGAGACCAGGCTCATTGTTGACAGGGATTTTATAAAAAAGATAAAAATAATAAGATACTATGGCGTATATAATGGTAGATATAGAAAGTGACGGTCCCATTCCCGGGGATTATTCCATGATCTCCTTCGGTGCTGTGCTGGTGAACGAAACGCTGGACCAGACCTTCTATGGCAGGATGAAGCCCATCTCGGATAAGTATATAGCAGAAGCCCTTGCGGTATCGGGACACTCCCGGGAAGAAACGCTGAGCTTTGATGAGCCGGAAAAGGTCATGAACGAATTTGCGGCATGGATCAAAGCACAATGTAAGGACCGGCCTATTTTCATCAGTGATAACAACGGGTTTGACTGGATGTTTATCTGCTGGTATTTTCATCACTTTACCGGGTCCAATCCTTTTGGTTTCAGTTCTCAAAACCTGGGCAGTCTTTATAAAGGTATAGAGAAAGATACCTTTAAAACCTTTAAGCATTTAAGAAAGACGAAACATACACATTACCCGGTGGATGATGCAAAAGGCAATGCAGAAGCTTTACTGACCATGAAGAAAGAGTTGGGCTTAAAAATAAAATTCTGATCATAGTTCCTCTAATAATATGATCCTGGTACTACATAATTTATACTAGCATAGATGAAATGGACCACTGAAATCAACCAACTGCTGGGGATAGCTTATCCGCTGATACAAGCGCCTATGTTTGGAGTCAGTACCCCGGAAATGGCAGCTGCAGCGGCACAGGCCGGGGCTTTAGGTTCGCTGGCTTTAGGCGATCTGCCTGCAGCTCAGTGCCGCGAGCTGATCCGTAAGACAAGGGCCTTAAGCGACCAGGCTTTTTCCGTCAATATTTTTGTACATCACATACCGGAATGTACCGATGAACTGAAAGCCCGCTATACACAAACAAAGATTTTTATTGAAGAGCTGGCCCGGCAACACAAGCTGGAGCTTGATCTGCCTCCTGTTGACACATTGGTTGTTACCGGATACAGGGAGCAGGTAGACCTGTTGCTCGAAGAGCAGTGCAAAATCGTCAGCTTTACTTTTGGTAATCTCGATGCCGCAAGTATCCTTAAGTTTAAAGAGCAGGGTACGCTCCTGATCGGTACCTGTACTTCTGTGGCAGAAGCCTTGATACTGGAAGCTTCGGGCATTGATCTTATCTGTGTGCAGGGCTGGGAAGCAGGGGGGCACAGGGGCAGTTTCGAAGCAGACAATATTCCGGAGATCGGAGGTTTGTCTTTACTGGCACAGGTGTACGACCAGGTTAAGGTACCCCTTATCTATGCCGGGGGTATTTATGATGCGAAGACGGCATGTGCAGCAAGCAGCCTGGGGGCACAAGCCCTGCAGGTGGGCAGCTTATTGCTCGGTGCGCAGGAAAGTAATTTGCAGGCATTTGAAAAAGCACATTTGAGCAAGGCCCGGGAGGCGGATATCATCCTTACCAAAAGCTTTTCAGGGCGCTATGCCAGGGGATTGCGCAACCTCTTTACCGAAGCCCTGGCACAATCGGGGCTTACTTTACCTTATCCCTATCAAAATAAACTCACGGCGGCATTAAGGCAAGCCGCGAAGGAAAATGAGCAGACCGATTTTGTCAGTATATGGGCAGGCCAGTCGCTGGCCGCTTACCGGGAAGGAACGACTACAGCTATACTGAATGCATTGATTAACGATATAGAAAATTATTCATGGAACCCATAAGTATTCAAAGCAGCCTGGAAAATGAACAGGTAATCTTATTGCCCTTGCAGGAAACTGATTTTGAGGCATTATATGCCGCTGCTTCTGAACCTGAAGTATGGGCGCAGCATCCCAATAAGGACCGCTGGAAAAGAGAAGTGTTTCAAGTGTTCTTTGAAGGAGCCATGCAAAGCAAAGGGGCCTTCAAAATAGTAGACAAGGCCACAGAAACAGTCATTGGCAGCTCACGCTTCTATGACTACAACCCTTCGGATGACAGTATATTTATCGGCTATACTTTCTATGCCCGATCCTGTTGGGGAAAAGGTATCAATCCTATGGTCAAGAAAATGATGCTGGACTATATTTTTCAGTTTGTGTCGAAGGTCAACTTTCATATCGGTGCTGAGAATCTGCGCTCCCAGATCGCGATAGAACGCTTGGGTGCTCAAAAAGTAGCGACGGAAGAGGTTGCCTACTTTGGAGAACCATCCCGATTAAATTTTGTCTACGAGATCAGGAAGGAAGACTGGTTGCTTAAAGCTTCCCTGTAATGAATGTATTGGAATAGCGATTATATTGTATCAAGTCACATAAATACGGCTTGATACAATACTTCATAAATTCTTTTAGTCTTTCCTTAAAATGCCTTTGGCTACATTCTCATTCAGTAAGTCCTCGGCATAGTTCCAGATCGTGTCCGAACCCTCTTTGATCACTTTTTTCTTGTTGTAGACTTTACTAAAGGGTACATCAAATTCTTTCCAGGTACCCCCTGCATTAGAAGTGTTTTGCAGCAAAGGTTCCAGCCGGTCCATAGACCGGGCAAACCGGGCTTCTGCAGTATGGCCCGCTTCGAATTCTTCCCAGATCCCGATCAAGTCCTCTGCCTGCTCCTGCGGTAACATACCGAAGATCCTTTGTGCAGCCACCCGCTCTTCATCCGTATTGTTGTGATCCTTTACGGTATCATAGATGAAGGTATCCCCGGCATCGATCTCCACCAGGTCATGGATCAAGAGCATTTTTACCACCTTTAGTACATCAACAGGCTCGTTGGCATGCTCTGCGAGTACGATCGCCATGATGGCTAAATGCCAGCTGTGCTCGGCATCATTTTCATTGCGGTCACTGTTGAACAGTTTGGTCTTTCTTTGTATATATTTGATCTTGTCTATCTCTTTAATGAATTCGATCTGTTGTAAGAGTTTGTTTAAAGACATAAAGCAATTTTGTTGTTTGAATAAGTAAGCAAATGTGTGCCGGCTTTGGTTTAGGGCAGTTAGCGCGCCAGCCCGGCCTGCAGCGCTTTTTTTACCAGTGCCGCGATATTATTACAGTCCAGCTTGCGCATGATGCTGGTGCGGTAATTGACCACCGTTCTAAGGCTCAGGAAGATCTCTTCGGCAATTTGCGGTGCCGATCTGCCATCTACCAGCAATTGCAGGATCGTGAGTTCCCGAGGGGTTAAAGAGGTTTTTGAAAAAGTGACATTGCGTTCCATCAGGCTCATCTGCCTTATCTTTTCTTCCATCTCTTTATCCAGGAAATGCTCCCCGCGATACACCGCTTCTATGGCCGATATCAACACCTCTTTTTCTGCCGCTTTCAGGAGGAAGCCATGTGCTCCTCTTTTGAACATATTGTTGGCATAGAGTGTACTGTCAAAATTGGTCAGTACCAGGACTTTTATTTCCGGGAATTTCTTCAGGATAGCCGGGCAAAGCTCGTCACCGGTAATATTGGGCATCTGTATATCCAGCAGCAATACGTCTGTGGGCTTAGCTTCTAGCCCATCCAGCACCAGGTCTCCCGATTTGAAGCTATTGATGAGCTGTATGTGTGCACATCCTTCCAGCATATTATGAACGCCATCAATAATCATGGGATGGTCATCAGCTATGGCTACACGGATTAAAGGCTGGTTCATGGGTTTATTTATTCTGATAGTTGTTGCAATTTACTAAAATCAATCTCAATATGTATCGTAGCGCCAAACTGCGGGCTGGCATCAGCCGATAAATAACCGTCCAGGTGTGCAATACGCGCGCGCAGGCTATGCAGGCCCTGCCCGTTTTTGAGGTCTGTGCTGCTGTCAAATCCTTTCCCGTTATCTTCTACCGTTAAAGCTAAGGTATTTTCGGTCTTCATGAGCTGAATGGCCGCAAAATCTGCTTCCGCATGCTTGATCACATTCTGAATGAGTTCCTGTACGATCCGGTAGATAAATAGCTCTGCATTCTTGTGCAATACAATGTTGTCGTCATATTGCAGTTCTAAACGGAAATTTTCATGACTGTTGTATTCACAATAGTGGAGCAGTACTTCTTTAAGTCCCTGTCGGTTCAGCATATCCGGCATTAAATTATGGGCCGCCTGCCTCAATTCTTTGGCCGTCTCCAGCTGCATCACACTCAGTTTTTGCATATCCGCTTCAATGTTGTTGCCGGACTTGTATTTACCTTTCATCATGCTCAGCAGCATGGTCAGGGAGGCCATCTGTCCGCCTATACCGTCGTGCAGGTTCCTGGATATCTGTATGCGGGTCTTTTCTTCCCCCTTCATCATGCTTTTCAACTGTAGTATTTCCTGTTCCTTCTCAATATTGTTTAACTGCTCTTCCTGCGTTCGTTGCTTGTTTTTGCTGATGAGGAAACGGCTGTAGAGGAAAGCCGTGAGCATGGCCAGGGCCAGTGTGCCCGTGGCTACTATGGCGATCCATAGGTTGCGGTTCTGGATCTCATGTTGCTTGCGGTTGATGAGTAATTTGTTTTCAGCGATCTCTTTGTTTTTTTGTGCCGTCTGGTATTTTTTATCGAGCAGGCTGTTGCGGTCCAGGATCTCTGCTTTCATCAGGCTGTCCCGGAGCATATTGTAGCTGTTGGCATGTTCATAAGCCAGGTCATATTGCTGCGTGGCATGGTAGAGTTTGCCCAGCATTTTATGGACATACAGGATGCTTTTAGAGATCTTAAGATCGGTTGCTGACCTCAGTGTTTTCTGCCAGTAATATTCTGCCTGTCGGTAGTTCTTTGCCGCAAAATAGATATCACCCATAATACTGGTATTACTGTTCTGGTACACCGGGTCTATGTCTCCTTTTAACTTCAATGCTTCCTGCAGGTAACGCAGTGCGGTTTGATGATCATTTAACTGGAAATAAGATTGTGCAATATCACTCAAAGCCAGGTGTTGCCACTGTATGTATTCATATTTACGGGCGAGCTGCAAGGCTTCTTTTAAAGGCGTAATACTGTTCTGTACCTGTCCCAGCTTCAACAGTGCATTACCCTTGTTGATGAGTATAAGGCTGAGATAATAATGATCGCCCGAAGCACGGATGGCCGGTTCTGCTTTCTGCAGGTATTGCAGCCCTTTTTCATACTCCCCGGTATGTTCAAAAATACCGCTGAGGTTGCTGTAGATAGCAGGTATAATGCTGGGGTTGATGCCCGGCCGCGTTTCCAGGTCGTCCAAGGCCGTAAAGTAGTAATAAGAAGCAGAATCATATTGTCCTTTTCTCTGGTAATAATTGCCCAGGCTGTTGAGTACGGCTGCATTGAGCTGCACCAGCTCTGTCTTTGCCGCCAAGGTATGCATCTCCTGCATTAATGCAAAGGCGGCTTCGTACTGTCCTTTGTTGTTATAGATCGTAATGATATTACTGTAGGTATTGAAAGCACCGAAGTCAAATCGTTGCTCAATAGAAAGCTGCAGCAGTTCTTTGAAGAAGGGAATACTTTCCAGCGGCTGCCTTTTTGAATAGTTCAAAATGGTATCCATCCATTGCCTGATCTCTGCGGTGTCGGCATTTTTACGATCATATTGGGCCGCTATGCTCTTCCCGGGATCGAAAGAAGCTTTACCGGCTTGCTTTTGCGCATAGGAGGGTAGGGTGATGCCCAAGAGCAACAGCAAGCAGTAGATCGCTTTTAATACTGCGGAAAACAAAGTATTATTATTGTTTATCAATTTATTATAATTTATGTTTATTAATATAGATTTTTTGCTCTGTATAAAAGATAATTAATTGATGTTGCTTTGGTCTGGTAAAAATGATCTTTTTTGCGCATGATCAGAACCGTTTATTTCGGATACCGAAATCCCGGCAGGTTCTTTTGATTACGCAAACATCAATAAAAATATTATAAACTCAAAAAATGAAAAAGATGAGAAAATATACACTGGGTTGTATTGCTCTGTTAAGTGCCTCTGTCTTGCTTTCTACGGAAAGTAAAGCGCAGCACCTGAGCCTGGATTGGGCTAAACACTTTGGCGGTGCCGCGAATACCGCTTTTGGTACTTCTTCCATGACCAATATCAGGGATATTAAAGCAGATAGTGCCGGGAATACTTATGTAGTCGGTAATTACAACCATTCAGCAGATTTCAACCCGGGTACGGGTACTGCGGTGCTCAATGCCAGGAACGATGGCTTCACAAATTATGTAAGCGATGCCTACGTGGCTAAATACGATCCGCAGGGTGGCTTTCTCTGGGTAAGAGGGATCGGTGGTAACGGGGATGACCAGGGCAATCGCATAGAACTGGACCAGGCAGGCAATGTGTACATTGTGGGCACTTTGGGAGACGAATCGGGTATCGCTTATTTTGATACGGCAGCCAATGCGCCTTCTGTTAACAAAAATGCAGGGGGATATAGTTATACGGAAGGTTATGTCGCCAAATATGATAATAACGGGACTTTCATCTGGGCAAAGACTTTTGGAGGAAAAGGATATGATGTAGGTAATTCCCTTACGGTAAGTAAAGACGGCTCTGCGGTCTATGCCGGTGCTATGGTTTCGCCTATGAATGCAACGGATACCAATGGTATATTGATGCAAAAGTTTGATGGTGCAAATGGCAATACGGTGTGGAAGAAGCATATTTCCGGCAAGAACGGTATATTAAGCCCGCTGGGTATGGTATTGGACACCGATGAAAATTTATATGTAACAGGTGGTTTAAGTTATGCCGACACGGTGGACTTTGATCCTGGTGCTAATGTGGTGAACTGGGTCTCTGCCGGGGGAAGCAGTAATCCTTTCCTGGCCAAGTATGACTCTGCCGGTAACTACGTATGGGTACAGGGTGGCCTGCAAATGAATGCCAACCGTTCCGGTCAAAGCCAGTATATGACTATTGATGATAATAATAATGTCTATATCACCGGCTATTTTAACGGAGATCTTACCATGGATTCTGCCGCAACGATTGTTGTGCTGAATGTGAATGCCAACGATGGCTTTACGGCTAAGTATAACAGTGACGGACATTGTATCTGGGCCAACACTTATGGTTCTGTATCTAATGAAGGTTCAGATGGTATTGCTTTAGACCGTGCGGGAAATGTTATTATTACAGGTACCTTCCGGCTTACCGTTGATTTTAATAATGGTGCAGGCGTAGATACCTTAGTGGCTGCAGGAAGCGTAGATGCCTGTTGGGTGAAATATGATCCGGCCGGTAATTACCTGCAGGCAGGACGTTTAGGTGGTACTAATGATGACTGGGGACGCAAATTATCGGTTGATGGCAAGGGTAATATTTATGTGGCCGGTGACTTCAGAAGCAGGCCCGCTACAATGGAACCGGGAACTGCAGCAGATACTTTAAGCAACTTCGGTGTTGAAGAAGCTTTTATCATCAAACTGTTCTGTGGCGATACTTCTTTAACGCAATTGACCGTGGTGGAATGCGGAGAAAGCTATTCTTTTGACGGGCAGCTGTTGACTGCATCCGGAACTTATACCAGGCATTATCCTGGCTTAATGGGCTGTGACAGCCAGGTTGTATTGAATTTAACCTTACATCCTGTACCTGAAGCCATCATTACCGTAGATGTGGATACTTTAGGTACTACACAAGCTTATGTTACTTATCAGTGGATGAAAAACGGAGTGGAGATCTCGGGAGCTACACAGGCAAAATATACGGTGGGTGAAAATGCCGACTACCAGGTGATCGTAACTACACAAAGTGGTTGTATCGATACTTCTGATATCTATACGGTTACCAATCATGGTGTTAATGTGAAGCAGGTCAACTCGCTGAAGCAATCGGTGCAGGTGTATCCTAATCCTACTAATGGTAAACTCAGTATTAAAGCGCCTGTGGCGGTTCGCTGGGAACTGTTGAGTGTAGATGGCAGGACCTTAAAACAAGGCAATGGTAAATCGCAGGTTATTAACCTGGAAAATCTTGCAGCAGGTATTTATCTCCTGAAGATCCTGGATAGCGAGGGTAGTTTTATCAAAGCGGAAAGGGTAGTATATAATAAAGATTAAACCATAGAATGATACATAGCAAAATACCCTGTAAGCAAGGGTATTTTGCTTTTTAAAAAGGCAGCGATATGAAAAATATAATATGGAGTATATGCCTGTTATTGATGAGTCTCCGGGCCATGGCCCAGGTGACGATCACCAATGGAGATGGCAGTGTACTGACTACGCGCTATTGCCACCAGGATACGGATTTCCTGCTAGCTGGAAATCCTTCGGGGGGTAACTTTAGTGGTTGTGGTATGGTGCAAAGAAACGGGCATTGGTACTTCAACCCGGTATTGGCCACGCAGGGGGTAACGGTATTTCCTTACCAATGCCAGCTGACTTATACTACGGCGAATAACCAGAGCGTGACCAAGCTCCTGCTGATCCAGAAACCGGTGGTGATCAGTCCGCCTTTGCAGGACTTCGGGATGTGTGTGGATAGTTTCGTCTTGCGTGCCGAAATGCTTTATGCCGGCGCATATGATTTTGTCTGGACACCGGCGGCGGTCTTAGAGCGGCCTGATACAAGTGTGACCAAAGGCAGGATACAGGAAACCACAGAATTTGTGCTTACCGCTACCGATCGTGTGAGCGGATGTCGCGGTGCTGATACCATCGTAGTCACTAAGTACCCGATCCCGAGCATTACACTCAGCCCTGGCTATGCATTGATCAAATCCCGGGAATCGGTACAGTTGCAGGCGAGCGGGGCGGAGCATTATGAATGGTTTCCTATAGAAGGGCTGGACCATCCTGCCATAGCCGATCCGGTTGCGCGTCCGCAGGCACCCACAAGATATACTGTGGTGGGCTATAACAGCTATGCCTGTAAAGACTCTGCTCATGTAGTGATAGATATTGATGAGTCACTGGCTCTTCCCAATGCTTTTACGCCGAACGGGGATGGCCTGAATGATTTTTTCGCGGTTAAAAATATGGGTTACCAGGGCGTACATGGTTTTAAAATATTTAACCGCTGGGGGCAACTGGTCTTCGAAACGCTTGATGCGGTAAAGGGCTGGGATGGTATGTTTAAAGGAGAGCCTGCAGCACAGGGTGTCTATTTTTATGAGATCAGGCTGGCGCTGAGGGAAGGTCAGGTCAAAACATTTAAAGGAGACTTGCTGCTGCTGCGCTAGTTTTAAAATAATGATCTTAAGGCTTGAGTTGATATTAAATAGGGCAGGGCATTATTTGACCAGGCCCATCATGATGGCTTTTTTGATCAGGCCGGTGATGTTCTTTGCATCCAGTTTTTGTAATAAGCCGAGGCGGTAATTTTCTACCGTTCGCACGCTGAGGTGGATCTTTTCTGCGATCTCGGGACTGGTGTATTCTTCAAACAATAGCTGGAGGATCTGGAGTTCCCGGTCCGAAAGGTCTTTGTGAAAACCCAGGTTTGTTTTATGATGCAGCAAGCTGTTGGTCAGTAAATTTTTTACTTCTTCCGAGAGGAAAATACGCCCCTGGCCCACTTCCCTTATGGCTTCCGCGATATGCTCCTGGTTGCCTGTTTTTAAAAGATAGCCTTTGGCCCCTGCATGGAGCAGGTTTCTTATGATAAGTGCCGAGTCGATACTGGTGAGCACAATGATCTTGATAGAAGGATAGGTAGCAGTGATCAGGGGAATGAGCTCAAAGCCTGATGTGTCCGGCATTTGCAGGTCTAAAAGGAGTACGTCCGGTTGTGCAGACCGGAAGTCGGCCAGCATCTGGTTGCTGTTGCTGTAATTGCCCGTAAGTTCTATATCGGCTTCATAGCCAAGAAGGGCATTTATCCCGCCTCTCACCAGGGGATGATCATCTATGATCGCAACTTTTATACTCATTTCAGGTGATTAATTAATAGGGTCCAGGCTTTGCGTGATGGTTGCTGATTCTTTGGGAATATGAATAATGAAGGCACAACCTTTGTTGATTGCCGTTTCTATTTCTACTTTCCCCATAAGGAGGGCAACACGGTCGGTCACATTTTTAATGCCGATTCCCTTTTGCCGCTCTGTATCGCTTAATGAAAAACCGATACCATCATCTTCCACAATGATACAATATTCTTCCTGGTATTCATTCATCAGGATAATGATTTCTTTGGCACAGGCATGTTTCAAGGCATTTTGGACCAGTTCCTGGATGATGCGGAACATATGAGTAGCCTGCGTTTCGGCTACATTACTAAAGTCGCCGTAATGCTGGAACTCGATCTGGCAGGCATTGATCCCGGTCCTTTCCAGGTAAGTCTTTACAGCGGTGACCAGGCCTTTGTTGATAATGCCCGGTGCCATATTGTGTGCCATACTACGCAGCTCGGTGCTGGCACTGTTCAATATCTCTTTCACTAATTGGTAATGCTCATTATGCTTGAGCTCAGGATAGTGGTTGTTTAAGACCAGTAAATAGCTTTTGGCACCGGAGAGCTGGCTGTTGATGCCATCATGTAGTTCTTTGGCTATACGATGGCGCTCCATCTCTTCTCCCTGTACGATGTGTTGCAGGCGCTCTATTTCAAGGGTCTTCTTTTCAAGTTTTAAAGCCGCTTTTACTTTGTAGCGCCACCAGATGAAGATACCGGCGAGGATGAGTAAAGAAAGGGCAATAATAACGATCCATAGGTTTTGTTGGAAGATCCTCTGATTCTGGGTAATGATCCTTGCATGCTGCTCGCTGATTTCTTTATCTTTTTCTAAAGTGCGGTATTTGGTCTCCAGTTCCTGTACCTGTAATACGACTTCTTTAGAATTAAGGCTGTCATGTGCCTGGTAGAAGGTTAATAGCTGGTCATAGGCATTTTTATACCTGTGCTCTGCATAGGCCAGCTTGGCTTCCTGGTAGGTGATGAAGTTCTGGTCGAGCGGCGCATCTGTACTGTAGGCCTTAGATCTTTGCAGGTAGTATCTTGTTTTTACATAATCCTTTTGCAGGAAGCTGATGTCTGATAGTTGCCGGTACAGGTGACTGATCTCTGTCCTGGGCAGCGTGCTGTAGCGGTCGATCATTGCTTCCGCTTCACGCGCTACTGCAAGTGCTTCCCGGTACTGCTCCTGTGCTGTTTTGAGGTCACAGATGTTCAGTAAGATCTTGAATAATTTGTCTTCAAAACCATACTGCCTGCTGATGCTCCGGGCCTGTTCCATACTCAGCAGTGCATGGGCATCATCTCCTTTGAACCTGAGGTTTATGCCTTTGTTCAGGAGTAAGGTCGTCAGGAAAAGATGGTCACCGTTTTTGCGCGCATCAGTAATGCCTTTCTCTATATAGTAGAGGGCTTTGTCATATTGCTTTTGTTGCGATAAAATCGTGGCCAGGTTGTTGTAGGCATAGCTTGCCGGGAATTGCGTATTAGGGTATTGCTGGGCATAGCTTACCGAAAGCTGGTAATAGCGGAAAGCGCTGTCCTGGTTGGCCGATAAATTATACGTATTCCCTATTTTATTACAGCTAAGTGCCAGGTAAGCCGGTTCACTTTTCCGGGATATGGATAGTGCATTGTTGTAATGCTTCAATGCCTGGTTGTAGAAGCCGGATTGCAGGTAAATATTACCCATACTGAGATCAGCATGGAGTGCAATGGTTGCGGACTGAATGTGTTTTGATTTTAATTGCTCCAGTTGAACGATCGCTTCCTTATCATTCCCTGATTGTTCCAGGTTTTTAATTGTTGCAAGAGCTTCGGTATATCCATTATTATCCTGCGTATAAGCCTTGTTAATACTTAATACGGCAATTACACACATCATTACTAATAGCAAGAATCTTCTCATAGCCTCTATAATAATTGCAAAGCTAATACCTGCCTGGCCGGGCATTGTCAAATTTATGTCTTATTTCCTCTTTTCAGATATATGTTTATTATTAAAATAAGTAGTTCTACTCTTTTTATTTCAGGTAGTATTGCTGGTGACATAGCCTGGCAGCAGCATTACTTTTGTACAGATTGTCCTGATAGTATAAGGGCAGGAGACTGATTGATTATTTAAATTCTTTATTCATGTTAAGACGTATTTGTATATTAAGTGTGCTGGGACTTGTCGTAAGTCTTTCGGCAAAAGCGCAGGAGCAGGTTTATGACTGGTCTGTAAAACATAAGGCGCAGCGCTCGGCCAGCCTGTTCAATATCCAGCATATTAAGACGGACAAGGCGGGTAATGTTTATACGATTGGTACATTTACCGATAGTATTCATGTTGGCGGAGGTGCTGCTACTCAACTTTTGGTGGGCGCTCAGGCGGCCGGTGGAACGGGGCAGTATGATTATTTCCTCACCAAGCAGGACATTGATTCAAACCTGCTCTGGATCAAAAGGATCAATAAAAGAACGTTCCGCTTCAATGATATTTACGCACAGCCTTATGCCGGGGGATTTGAGGTGGATGATAACGGTAATATTTTTGTAGGAGGTTCCTTTCCCGGTACTATTGATGTGGACCCGGGTACAGACAGCCTCTTGTTAGCCGGACCTGTAGGGGTATTGGGTAATGCGAAAAGTGCTTTTGTGGCGCGCTACAGTACAGACGGGGAGCTAACCTGGGCTAAGCAGATTGCTACAAATACGGTATTGTGGTTTGCTCCTTGTTACCGTGCAGCAGATGTAAACGTTAACCATTTCAAGATTGGTGATAATGGTAAGTTATATGTATCCGGTTATTTGCTGGAAGCTACAGCCGGCGATACTTTGACCTATGATCCGGGCGGGCAGAACTACCAAAAAGCGTTTACCAATACAGTGGCCAAGAACAGGGGCTACTGGGCGGTTATTGATACTGCAAATGGTGCGCTGCAAAATATGAAATTCATTAAGGGAGAACAGCCGGGTAGTATGCTTCGTTTTAAGGCGACACCGGTCAATGCTGCTAATGGAGATATGTATGTGTTTGGACAGATCAGTGATACTTTCGATATCGCCATGGAAGGCCAGGCCCCGCATAATGTCAATGCACTGGTGAATGGCAGCCTGAACTTTAATGCTTATATCGCCCGGTATGATAGTGCCGGTGGAGTTATATGGGCCAATGTAATGAAAGCGAAGACAAGTACACCATTTGATTTTAAAGTAGATGGCCAGGGTAAACTGGCGTTCTATATGGGTTTTGTCGATTCGGTTACGATGAGTGATCAGGCTAGCTATAGCCAGCAGTATGTACAGAAGTCGGGTATTGTAGCCGGCAAGCTGAATAGTGACGGTACTATGGCCTGGGAAGATAAAATTGATTTTGCGCTGGTGAATGATAATGAATATACCGGGATCAACCTGAGTACAGATGCTTTTGATCATGTATACCTCTCTGGTACTGTAAAAGGAAGGATGGTGCCCGGTGCGCCGGTGTCTACTGTATATTCACATGCCTTTACCCGTAAATATAAGGATGACGGTACTTTAGACTGGACCATGCGTTATGGTAATACCAGCCCGCTTATCGCATCAGAAGCGGTAAGTGGAAATTATGTACATGTTGATGCTTCTAATAATTTATACACTTCTGCTTTATTTACGACCAGCCAGTTTGTGATCAATCCTTTGGAGACTACTACACAGAACATGAGTTCGAGTGCGCTGCGCAGCAGCTTTATCGCTAAATATACCTGCGCTGATACCTCTACTACGGTGCTGGATATAACGGCCTGCGAGGAGTATGTGCATGAAGGGAATACTTACACGCAAAGTGGTACACACAAGTTCCACTACTGGAGTGCCGGTGGCTGTGACAGTGTGGTGGTGTTGAACCTGACGGTGAATAATATCCCGGAGCCTTTTATCACGATCAATAACCAGGAACTGGGTGTTACCAGTGCTTACGATACTTACCAGTGGTTGCTTAACGGGCAGGCTATAACAGGCGCGACCCAAAGCACGTACACCGTAAGCCAGAACGGATCTTACCAGGTGGTTGCAGGTCTGGCAAATGGTTGCAGCGATACCTCGGATGTTTATGAGGTAACGAGCTCCTCATCCCTTAAAGGCACTACCATAGCTCAATTGGTACAGGTGTATCCCAATCCGAGTAATGGTATGTTAACGCTTAAAGCTCCGGTGACCCTACAATGGGAACTCATCAGCGTAGATGGCAGAAGCCTGCTCAAAGGAAAAGGCAAAACGCAGACTATTGTTTTGAGTGATTATGCTGCAGGTGTGTATCTCCTGAAGCTTTCAGACCAGGAAGGGAATTTTGTGAAAACGGAAAGGGTGGTCTATACCAAATAGTAATTACATTTGCAAAGTACCCTGTAGCCGGGGTACTTTGTATATTATAAGGATGATTATGAGAAGAATCGCAGGGAGCCTGCTCCTGGTATTGATGTGTTGTTCCGGTTTCGCACAGGTAAGTATTACTAATGGAAATGGAACTGTTCTTACCCAACGTTATTGTTATAATGATACAGATTATGTTTTGTCGGGCACACCTTCCGGCGGAAACTTCAGTGGTTGTGGCATTGTGAATCGTAATGGCCAATGGTATTTTAATCCTGTTGTCGCCACCCAGGGCATCAGTGTTTTTCCTTATCAATGTCCATTGACTTATACGGCTGCTAACGGCCAGGCGGTGACCCGGAGCCTGCTGATTGATAAGCCCGTTGTGATCAGTCCTCCCTTGCAGGATATGGGTTTGTGCGTGGATACTTTTCTTTTACAGGCCAAAATGCTTTATGCCGGTGCTTATGATTATAGCTGGAGTCCTGCTGCGTTCCTGGAGCGTCCCGATACCAGTTTTACGAAGGGCGCTATCCGGGAAACCACCAGATTTGTGCTCACAGCAACAGACCGTGTAAGCGCTTGTAAAGGATCGGATACGGTTACCGTAATGCGTTATCCGGTTCCGGTGCTTAGTGTAAGTCCGGCTTCGGTACTGATCAGGTCCCGGGAGTCGGTGCAGCTGCAGGCGAGTGGAGCAGAGTACTATGAATGGTCGCCTTTCGAAGGCCTGGACCATCCGGGTATTGCAAACCCGGTCGCAGCTCCCACAGGCCCTGTGAAGTACACTGTAGTGGGCTATAACAGCTTTTCCTGTAGTGATACTGCTGAAGTGTTTATTGATATCAATGAAATCCTTGCTTTGCCCAATGCCTTTACGCCTAACGGCGATGGACGTAATGATTTCTTTGCAGTAAAGAATATGGGTTTTCAGGGTGTACATAGTTTCCGGATCTTTAACCGTTGGGGGCAATTGGTTTTTGAGTCACAGGATGCCGTGAAGGGCTGGGATGGCACGGTGAAAGGCCTTCCTGCGGCGCAGGGTATTTACTTTTATGAAATAAGATTGTCTTTAAGGGATGGATCTCCTAAAGTGTTTAAAGGAGACCTTACTTTGATAAGATAAGTATATAGACCTGGTATTTGCATTGTTTGAAATGGGCTTCTTTTAGAAGTCCATTTTAGTTTGAATTTCAATTAATTATAAAATAATTTGGTAGAACAAAAAAAGGCGCTTACCTTTGCAATCCAATACAGCGCGAGGTAGAGCAGCGGTAGCTCGTCGGGCTCATAACCCGAAGGTCGTTGGTTCGATTCCAGCCCTCGCTACTCCGCAAAAGAGACAACATATTTGTTGTCTCTTTTTTTGTGCATAAGAATCGATGAGTTCTCAATTGGTGATCAATAGGATCAATGTAAAAAGTTGTGGAGTTGGCATTATTAAGCATAAAGTTTAGCAAGTCTTAAAAGCAAGAATTTGATAGACCTTGCTGCTTTGAATTGGGTATCCGGAACAGCTAATAAAGGGATTTTAAATCCCGGGTTATCGATTGTTCGAGATGCGCTTTGCTAACCTATCGAACAGCAGGGCAGGAATAACACCAAGCAGCATATAATACAATTAGATAGAGCGCTGTGAAAACAGCGCTCTAATTATTTCTTCAGCATTTATAATATTGATTACAATGACAGCATATAGTTGTCTTATAAGAGCATATTGATGCCCCAGTTTTTTCTTTTCAATAAAATATTCTGTTGACGCAACTTATTTACGAATGATCAGCTTTTTTGAAACAGACTCCTGCTGCGACCTGAACCTGGCTACGTAAACTCCTTCCGGTAAATGACTCATATCTAAGGTTATTTTTTCCTGTTTTAACTTCTTGAAGGTATAACAGGAAACCCTGGCTCCCGAAATGTCTATAATGTCCACCTGTAAATCCCTGGGATTTGTGAAATTGACACTAGCTGTGAATTTTCCCGATGAGGAAGGATTAGGATATATAAGCAGTGCATCATGTAACTCATTTTTATTGATTACTTCTATGTTGGTTGGCGCAGCCTCGCAATTGGATTTTGCAGGATTTAGCGTTACAGCGCCCGTGTTTATCGGGTCTAACCAAGGCTTCAGTTTTCTGAAATCGCTGTTTCCATCTACTGCATAGTTCCAGGCATAACTGAATTTGCTGTAGGAAACATTGGTAAAAAAGAATGCCGGGTCACCATTTGAATTGATATTACAACCAGGTCTGGGCGCATCCGCTACAGATGCAATGCCTACAACATACCCGTCTGCATCAAATAGCCCGCTACCAGAAGAACCTCCTTCTACACCTCCTGAATCTATATTAAGATCCCAATGTGTACCCGCAAATGACGGGTCAAATGCATAGCCATTGGGATTGATGCTGCGACTGACCGATACTTTTTTTACATCACCGGCCGGGTGATGAAAGCCGATGTATTTTTTAGGGGAATTGAGTTGTAAGGGAAGGCTGTCTGCACGATTCCAACCAGACAAATAAGCATCCCAATCATCAGGAATGGACTCTTTAAGGGAAAGGAGCATAAAATCGCCCTTTATCACATTCGTATTAGAATAATCCGCCCTTGCTTTAAGTGTTACTCCTGATAGGGTATTGACCGTAGCATTTGTACTGCCGCTACAATCTTCATTTTCAAAATTGAACCGTACCAGCATCAGCTCATAAGGAAGTGCATCGGAGTTATTGAAGTTTTTCCCTTCGCAATGTGTTGCTGTTAGAATGTAGGGGGTGCAATTTCCTGCTGAGTTTCCGGTATTGTTAATGAGTGTTGCAGAGCAACCACCTACTTCTGCAAATTCGTTGTCGTAAGCGATGATCAACTGTACGGTTGCTTTTCGCTGGATCTCATAACCTGCACCCAAAGGACAGACTGCATTTATCTGGCAGGTGGAAGAAGAGCCTTCTAATTCTAAAGAATCCGGTTGTCCGGTGATCGATGTTCGTGTTTCCCCTAAACCGTTATTTTTATATTTATCCAGGTAGCTAACGGAGGCAAAATAAACCAGTGCCCGGTTAATATGCAGCTTAATATCTTCTATAGCTACGCCTGCCGGTATATTGAGTTCCAGGTTAGCTTCAGCACCCTGTACCGGCTCATGCGCAAAAACGCCTGATTGACCGTTTGCACTCGTATAGGCACCCAATTGGTGGCTGCCGCTGTTATTGGATATATAATAGCTTACACCTTTGGGAAGACGAAAATCATCGTAGTACAGACCTATAGCAGGTGCACCGTCTATTTGAATCTTTGTCCTCCAGATGGTTTGCCCGTCTGCTAAATAGGTAAATGTCCCGGACTCCGGAAAACGAATATCCGTGGCAGTAAACAACCCCACTATTTCGGGGCCGGCCACACCTCTTTCGAGCTTAGCCTTTCTGGATGCCTGCTTTTGCTCCCAGTCCGGCAATGGATAGTTGTGAACAGATAGCGATGCTTGCTCCATCTGCAACTTTTTCGTTAACGGGAAGCCACCTTTACTGGTTTGCGCAGATGCTGTGCCTATACATGCCGTAAGGAATACAATCATTGTTATTTTCTTCATTATTCAGTTGTTTAAAGATGAATACAAAGACCGTAAATTTTATCATGCGTTTTCGCAGAATTATACGAACAGGGCTATTGACCGAACAAACAGGTATAAATCACGACCAAACTGATTTTTATAAATTTTGTAGAGCATTTACGGCAGTTGGTATAAAAGTCACTTTCTCCTCTATTCATAAGATTGAAATTTATCCATTATTTATCAACCCCTAAAATCAATGAATAATGAAAAGAACTTTTTTTCTGTGCTTCGCGCTCCCAATGTTGCTTTCCTGTAAGCCTTTAATGCTTAAAATGTATCATATTAAAAAGCCTGCTGTGGAAAGCAAAGTCAGCATTTTGAAAACTGCCCTGCGATACGGTTTAGATACCACGGATATGTATACAGTCGCAGCGAAAGATTTTCTGGGTACATTCAGTGCCCGGCCATTACCCGATATACTTGTTTTTGATAGTGCGGGTAACTATATTGAATACCGGAATGCCGATACTTATTGCAATGGTGTATTGTTTGATTTTATTCCATCACTGCATCCTGAAGGCATTTATCCAAAGGCAGGAACAACGACATTGCAGGAAGAAATGAAAAAGTTACGGGATATCGATGGTCATGAACTTTCGACCGCTTTAGAAAAAGCAGATTTTTACCTGCTCATCTATTGGACGGTCTGGATGGGAAAACTCAATAAAGATCAGGTAAAGGTTTGGGAACAATTGGCCCGTCAAAATAAAAAAAGCAACATAAAAGTGCTGAAAGTGAATCTGGACATACAGCAGTCCTGGGCTCCTGAAACAAGGGCCAATTTGGTGCAATCAATGCGTAAACCCAGATAATGGTTTTGATATTATGATGGCAATAGTCAATTTCTCATTAAATTCGTTGTTGAATGTCCTTTAAAGAAATAGCAGAAAAAATCTGGAGTAAACTAACCAACCGCTGGACTTTAAATCTGGTAGTATGGTTGTTTATTATTGATGGGGTTTACAATCCACGCATAGATGATATTTACAGGCTGGAGAATGGCAGGCATTTGCTGGCGGCATTGCTGATGCACTTAAGCTGGTTTGTACTGATCTACAGCAATACGTCCTGGCTGATACCCCGCTTCCTGATCCGTAAAAAGTATGCACTTTACTTCTTATTGCTCTCCATACAATCCATTCTTTTTGCCTTTTGGATTGGCTGGTATAGCGAATGGTTGCTGGAGGTTTTCCCTGTACCGACTAAGCATTTTTATTTTTTAATTAGTGTTCCATTACGCAGTTCCTTCGATAGCTTATTAGGCTATTACATGGGGGTCTTACTCTCTGCCGTACTGCCCGTACACTTCTTGTTCTCTTTGGGAAGATTGGTACAGTATTTTTTTAAGGAGAGGAAGCGGAGCGAACTGCTGGAGAAAAAGCAATTGGAATCTGAGCTGCTACTGCTCAAATCTCAGGTCAATCCTCACTTCTTGTTTAACGTATTAAACAGCATTTATTCCATGTCGCTGAAGCAATCTGCAAAAGCTCCTGAAATGATTTTAAAGCTCTCACATCTGCTGCGCTATATGCTGTATGAATCACAACAGGAATATGTACCCCTGGATAAAGAGTTACTGATGCTTCGGGCATATATAGATCTTGAGACCATGCGGTTAAAAGACAAAAATGCCATTCAGATAATGATTGAAGCGGAAGCAGCGCAAGGTTATATTGCACCGGCTTTACTCATATTCTTTGTAGAAAATGCAGTTAAGCATGGGCTGGAGACCTTGCCAAGCGGTGGATTCATCACCATAAAAATGAGTAAACAGAGGAATACGGAACTTTTACATTTTCAATGTATCAATAATTTTGAAGATAGCTCTGGTGCTCCTAAAATAAACGAAAAGGGCAGTGGAATCGGGCTACGTAATGTGGCAAAAAGACTAGAGCTTATTTATCCCGGCAAGCACGAATTGAAGATAACAAACAACAATTGTATTTTTGAAGTGAACCTTTACCTAAAAACATTTACCCATGACTTGTCTGATCATAGATGATGAAATCCTGGCGCAGGAGGTTATAGAACACTATATCTTCCAGGTACCCGGTCTTGAGCTGTTAGCTAAATGTGACAGTGCTACGGAGGCTTTTGCTTTCCTGAGCAACAACGTTGTCGACCTCATTTTTTTGGATATAAAAATGCCGGGTATTGGCGGGCTTGAGTTTTTACGCCTGTTGAAAAGTCCTCCTAAAGTTATTCTTACAACAGCCTATTCTGAATATGCCCTGCAGGGTTATGAACTTAATGTAGTGGATTACCTGGTTAAGCCTATAGCATTTGAGCGGTTTTTGCAGGCTGTAAATAAAGCAATGCCTGTACCTGTGCCGCAGCAAGGGCCAGGTCAAATTGCGGAAGATCTTTTTGTAAAGAGCGATGGAAAACTAATACGCCTGTTGGCAAAAGATATTTTGTATGTGGAGAGCTTGAAGAGCTATTTATTGATTCATACCATTGCTCAAAAGATTATCATTTACAGCACCATGCTCAATATGGTTGATCAATTGGCTGCCCGCACTGAATTTATACGCATTCACAAATCATACCTCATCAACAAAAATCATATCAAGATTATTCAAAATAATATAATCATTATCCATAATGCTGAACTTCCTATTGGTGCAGTGTACAGGACAGATACCATGAAGCGGCTCGGATTAGCTTAATATTGTAAGAGAATTGATGATGTGACTATTCAGTAGTTATATTTGAATGCTCATGGGAGCGTTTTTGTATAAATGATTTGGGTAAGTGAATTGTATTTTAAAAAGATGTGGATAAGGACTTACTGATAGAATGAGAAAATAGGAATCAAATGAATAGTATAGCACGGCTTTTCAAAAGATATTTTTTGAACTGTTTTGTTTTGATGTTACCTGTACTGATTTGGAACATTATTTTTAGCTCCAAACTGCCGGAAAACTATCAGCCTGAAGTATTTTTAAGAGATATTCCAGACTTCATAACTTATGGTGAAAATGCGTCACGGTTAGTTCTTTTTGTAATTGCATACTTGATGCCTCTGCATATAAGCACTAAAAGAGAGCAAATAGGTTTATCTATATATCTTGCAGGATTGCTGTTGTATTTTGTATCCTGGAGTATATTAATTTATTTCCCCAAAAGCATTTGGAGTACTACTGTTGTAGGTTTCTCAGCACCTGCATACCTACCTGCAATATGGATAGCAGGAATCTCCCTTTTAGGGAATTCATTTTATTTTAACTTGCCTTTCAGGCGCTGGATTTTTATAACAGCAGCCATAATATTTTTAGCTTTTCATATCAGTCATACAATTATGGTATATGATGCATTAAATTAACTATTGTATCCTGTAATTGGTGCTGTACAGCCAGGCTCTTCGCGACATTTTAGATAGGCTGGAACGTTTAAAGAACTGAAAAGTATTTCTTTCACTCCTGTACGTGAATGACACCTGAAATAATTTCATTTCCCTACCTTTGAGCCCTTCTGATTAATATGCCAATAGCTATGTATTATGTATATTAATCCCTGTTTGAATTTATGTTTAAAACGTATTAAAATTTATTGATCATGAAAATATACAAAAGGCATTACCTGCTCATTAGTTTTATGGTTGGTTTTTTGGTGTGGTTATTTGCCAGCATATTATTTAGAGTTGCCGGACATTATTTTTTCATTGTAGATAATGTATTCGTAATGGTAGTTTTGTATCTTATGCTCATTCCGGCCATGGGCTTTATGTCAACTGCAGTGTTTAAGAGATTTAAGTTAGATAATCTTGAAAGCGTAAAATCTGCTGCCATTATGGTTTTGCCAGGTATGTTACTGGATACATTATGTATACAGTTTTTTGAAAAAATATTTCCCAATATGCCTGAAATCTATAGTAAAACTTTTGCTTCCTGGTTAATGTTTGCTTATGCTATTGTTTTAATTTCCGGGCTTTTGAGAAGAAATCAGGACAAGCTTTGATTGTAATCAGGAAAATGCCGCTCGTTGAATTTTTCTAATCATTACAGTAGTTCTACCTGCCGCAAATCAATTTTACTTAAAGAGATAACAAGATAAATGTGATCTCTTTTTTTTGTGCTAAAATTTTCATCATTGTTCATACAAAACTTCAACAATTTCCCGTTATGAATTTTATGGAATAGCATACATAAACAAGTGTAGCTGTGCTATTTTACCTATAAAGGAATAGCTTAGGCTTTAACAAAATTATAGGGAGACTTGAGTTGAAAATAGGGAATTCCCTTATTGGTGACTTAGTTGGAATTGCGTAATTTTATTTATCCTTTTAATCTTTAAATTTAGCCCTTAATGATGAAGATAGAAACTTTGATTGCAGCACAAAAATTATTCCCTATACTGTCTGCAAACACGATACGCCCTAAAAATCCTACCTGCATCTGTTCTGTTATTAAAAACGCTGAGTACTATTATTTAAATACTTTACTCATTGCTTTTTTACCTGAACCTATTGATGATTAATATAGGTTCTTATCAAATCCCAACCTTTATGTGCTCCATTGCTTCTTAATGATACCGCTCATTAAGCATGGATAATTATGTGTAGAAATTTTATGCCAGTTGTGCTTCGTAACAGCTGAATGAGTAGTCATGCCGTGTTTCGGCGGTATGAATATTTTGCTTTTGTAAAATAAGGCAAGTGCTTTGTTGTGCGCACTTGTGCAGGCAAAGTATGCCTGTTTTTGAATATTTATTAATCATTATTTCCAATAAATCTTTTTTCTTAAATCAATAAAATATTTTTCTCATGGATTTCAAACCACTGCCAAAAATCACAGGTCAGATTCAAAGCAATGATAAGGAGCTGTATCAATTTGCCCAGGGCACTTTAATTGAAATTTTTAACCTGACCAATGGGTCATCTGGTGAAGCATTGCCCGGGAAATGGCTGGGTTCTGCTTCAATAAGACATGATGGTTCTTTTGAATTATTTGTCGGATATGATGTAAAACCAGAACTTTTTTGCAGATTGTCCTCAGGTGAAAATACCGTCAATATTACCAATGCCAGGTTGGAAGGCAATAATTTTTTTGTACCATTAGACCAGGATCAATATTTGAAACTCTCGGCTATTGATGAAGATTGTGCTCCCGTTATCAAAGGCCACGTTTCACTGGGCCCGGATAGTATCACCGCCTTCCCCAGGTATGATAATATATTTGTTGCAGTTTTTGTACCGGGCGTTGCAGAGCCCGTTCTGATCGGTCAGGGTGTTATTAATATTTATGGCAATTACGAAATATATATTGATAAGACTTTACTTCAGTCAGGCCTATTACAGGTTTCTGAAGTAAATTGTTCAGAAGAAGAATTCCTACAAGGGCTTTTTGTATGCGTTATTGACGCTAATCTTAACATAATGGCCCGCTCTGTTGACCTGCAACTGGACGATTGCTGTACTATTGTTGATCTTCACATAGAAGATAAAGAGTACTTTGAAAAGTACTATACTGAATTGGATCGTTTGATGATGCTGATGCAACAATTTGGTATGAATCATACTACGCTTGAAGCTATTGATCCTTCAGACAGCCAGGCGATCAGAGCATTATTCCTGAAGACCAATATTAGTGCCGAGCTGTTGATCACATTGATCTATAGCTGTCGTATTCAGCAGCAATATAGTATAGAACTTGAGATCGCTTATGCCTTTTCCAAAGGAATAAATATTGTGATAAAAGAATGGGCAGAAATGGAAGATTTTGTCTTGAATCAAACAGTAATTAATGCACAACAAAATCGTTTGATCAATAGTACAGGCGGCTTTGCCCCTGCATTAGAAATCCTGCACACCCTGCGTACAACATGGATCACAGATGACCGGGCAGAAGACGGCACATCTTTGATGAACCTGTTCAGTGCTATTTTCCAGGAAGATACTTTCCGTACCCGGCTGTTTGTAGATATAAACCTGCAATATGCTAATCAACCTGTGGAAATAATGTGGCAGGCTGTCCGGGACCAGTTTGGTCCCGATGAGGCAGAAAGAATCCAGTATGGGCTGCAAACGATTGCTATTACAGGCATGCAGCAACAAATGTCCAATGAACTTATTAATAACCGGCCCCCTTTAAGGGACATGGCCAGAGATTACACACCGGACGATTGGCGAAGCTTGGTATCAGAAGTTTGTAATATGCACGAGCAGTGGTGTATTCCACCCAGTATCATGGAAGAGGCTGCCGGTGACGGGCAATTAATGATAGAATTATATGGCAATAAGCTGTATAACCTGGTTACAGATGCCTATGCTACCCCGATTCTGGGTGATAAATTTGCAAACGGAGTTTTCGAATTCAGCGAAAACCCGCAGGAAACGGCCAACTTCATCCAGGCGCATCCCGATCTGGACCTCAGGACTCAGAATATCTGGGATTTTAACTTTGATGGTGATACACCGGTATCGGTACGCAATGACCTGCAACCCGTACAGAACCTCCTGAAAGTAGCCGCAGGAAAACCGGAATTAGTAACGCAAATGCTTATTGACGGGATCCGATCCTCTTCTGACATTGCAGAGATGTCCTCAGAAACTTTTGTGGCTACCTATGCCGGATTTGCAACTACTTTAACTACAGAAGGACTGGAAGCCATTCATGCCAATGCGGGCGCTACCAGCTTAGTAGTTGCCGAAACCAAAGCCTGGGTAGACGGCGCTGTTAATACACCGGGTGCAGTTTTTCCTGAATATGCTTTGGAACTCTGGAATCCCAGTCCCGGGCCTTCTGTGAACCCGGACCTGGAAACACTTTTTGGCAGCCTTGATCTCTGTAGCTGCTCCGAGTGTACCTCTATGTATAGCCCGGCCGCTTATTATACCGATATCCTTAATTTTATTAAGAGCAAACTGGCTACTACACCACCAACCGTATATAATGAACTGATCAGGAGAAGGCCCGATCTGATCCATATCGATCTGACCTGTAAAAATACAAATACAGTTATCCCTTACATAGACCTGGTAAACGAACTCTTGGAGCTGGCAATACTGAAAGCTAATGGCATCGCTATGCCATCAGAATTTAAATCTTACCAGACCAGCGGTACCAGCCTGGAACTGGAAGCCTACCCGGAACATACGTATAAAAACAATGCCGGAGCATACGTATCGGCTAATACCTATGAGCAGGTGTATAATACTATCCTGAGTGCAGCAGTTTTTGATAACAAACTTCCTTTTAATCTGCCATTAGAGGAGTCCCGTACCTATTTGTCACATCTGGGTTACAAGCGCTATGAACTCATGATGAAATTCAAGCCGGTAAAGGATTACACCGGTATGAGCAGCGTTCCCAGTATCAACGAATACAATGCGATGGCAGAGGGTTTACATTTATCCAGGAACGAAGCCGATATTATTACAAAGAATGCCAATGCAGCTTTGCCGACTGACGATCAGCAGTACTATGGCTATAGTGGCCTGGCTGTTGCCGCCTGGACCGGCTTACTGCTGAATGGTAATACCACTCCGCAGAATCACGGAGAAAAGGGACTGAATAATATATTGAAACGTGCGGGAATTACCTATAAAGAACTCTTGGAATTATTAAATACAGATTTTCTTAATAAGGAAATATCTTCCGGTGTGCGCCCCTTAAAGATCAAATCTACTAATGCCAATAATCCCGCTTCTTGCCAGCTTAATGAGCTCATCCTTGAATTTACTCCCGGAGGCTTGACCGTACCTGAAATCTTTAACCGATGGTATCGCTTTTTAAGGCTGAAAAGAGCGTCGGGCTGGAGCATTTACCAGCTTGATATTGTACTGGAAGCATTAAATGTTACCTCCCTTAATGTAGCCGATTTTATCCGCGTTGCTACATTGCATCAGCTCTGCTCAGAATGGAAAACCAGTCCCGAAAAGCTGAGTGCCTTCTTAAAACGTATCAACACACATACGTATATTAATTACAGCAACGATAGTCAAAACGACCTGCCTTCAGTTTATGATACCCTGTTTCAAAACAAAGCGCTGGTTAATCCCCCGGAGACCTATTTCAATAATCCCGATGCGATCTCCGGCACCTACCAGGAGCGCTCCGGTACTATAGTTGCCGCTTTCAATATTAAAGAAGAAGAATTCTTTATGCTGCTGAATTTCCTGGGCATTAATAAAGCCTCGGCTATACCGGCAGTAACAGGTTTAAATATATTGAGCCGCGTGTATGGCCTGGTGCAACTGGCCAAAGGAACAGGTTTGTCTATAAAAGAGCTGCTGCGTTTACTCAACTTATCAGAAACCCAGGGGCCTGATCTTATTGCAGCTACTCCTGCTGATCTGCTGGATATACTCAGTACAAAAAAGACATTTATTGAGCGGAGTAAATCCCTCTTATTTACGCTTCCAGAGATGGATTACCTGGTAGCCAACCAGGATGAAGAAGGTGTCTTCATCCCGCAGAACTCGGATATACAGTTGTTTTATGAATCCCTGCGTGCAGAACTTAAAAAACTGGTTACGGCAAATGAAAGCAGTACATTGGTCTCAGAAGATCTTAAGAATGCCTTATACAATGTCTGTATGCAAAAATTCAGTACAGAATTTGCCTGGCAGAACGATATCGCTTTTCATGTGATCAAATATGTGATCAATATTACCACTACATTAGTACCTCCCGATACGCCTTTGATCGATGCGCTGATCCGCACAGAATTTATCAATGCCGTGTTGCCACCACCATCAACAGGCCCTGATCCATTCACCCCTCTACCAATTAAAGAGAATGGGGCTATTGATATATACAATTTCTCTGAATTATATAAGGCCTATCGGCGTATCCATAAAATGGCTTACCTGAGTAATCGTTATAAACTTTCGGTTGCAGAACTGGAATTCTTTATAGACAATGCCGCAATCCTGGATGTTATTGCTATAGATCAACTCCCGATTACCACACCTACTACCACATGGGCACAGGCTTCAGGATTGTTCCGCCTCAACGACTGGATAAAAGTAAAAGGTATATACAATCTGCGGGAGAGCGAATACCTGGACATCCTGAGCGCTTCTGTAGGGACTTCCTCAAAAGCTACCTGGCAGCAATTGGTTTTACAAAGAACAGAATGGACAACAGAAGACCTGGAGTTCCTGACCGGGAATAATAGCACTACGGGTAAATTGAATACAAGCTATTCTGATATTACAGCTAATAACGATTTCAGGAAAGGAGCCCTGCTATTACAATTGTTTGAACTGATGAGTTCCGTTACAAGGATTGGCCTCACAACCGCTTTGACTTATAATGCCCTGGAGACAGATGTGCAAATGGTTGATTCCGGCAATATCAGGAAAGCAGCCAAGTCTAAACACTCTGATGTGGAATGGAGCAAAGTGGCTAAACCCTTACAAGATACCCTGAGAGAGCGGCAGCGCCTGGCGATGGTGGCCTACCTTGTAGTGCGGCCCGATGCAGGTGACCCGGTAGCCAGCCAGATGCGCTGGACCAATGAAAACGGGTTATTTGCCTATTACCTGATAGATGTTGAAATGCAGCCCTGCATGAAGACCTCAAGGATTAAGCAAGGGATCAGTAGTGTGCAGTTATACATGGACCGTACAATATTGAACCTGGAAAACGTTAATGGTATCCCTACCAATCATATCAGTATCCGCCCGGACCTGATTGCACAATGGCGGAGCTGGCGCAAATGGTACCGCGTATGGGAAGCCAACCGTAAGATATTCCTGTATCCCGAAAACTGGATAGAGCCAGAGCTGAGAGATAATAAAACCCCATTCTTCCGTGAACTGGAAACCCAGTTGTTGCAGGATGAGGTAAAAGATGATAAAGTAGAAGATGCATTCCGTGCCTACCTGGAGCAGGTAGAAGAAGTGGGCCGCCTGGACCCTGTATCCGCTTATCACCAGATTGAAAAAGACAGCAGCGGTAAAGTGATTATAGATCGTACGCACGTGATTGCACGCACCTCGGTACTGCCACACCGTTATTTTTACCGTATCCTTGAAAATAAAGAATGGACTCCTTGGGAGAAAGTAAATGCAGATATTAAAAGCGATCACGTGATACCCGTGATCTGGAACCGTAAATTATATTTGTTCTGGCTGACATTTAGATTTAAACGGCTTAGTGATGAGGCTATTGCAGATAAGAAGAAAGACATGAAGTTTTCTACAGGCTTATCAGAATGGTTAGACATTATTGACAATAAGCCGGGGATGAGAGATTATAATACAGTAAGGATTGCACCGGCTGATATTTCTGATGCTTTTAGTAATATAGACATTACGCTTAACTGGAGCCAATATAAAGATCATAAATGGCTTGCTTCAGAAATGTCTAAAGATACCATGACTTTTGATCTTTCAAAAGTCGTACTGAACCAGATTGGATTAAACTCTTACAGCAATACTGTTAATGCACAGAAAATCATGTCCTGGCTCAATAACAGGGGAGATATTAAAATGGATGAGCTGTTCCGGAATAGGGTATATTTCTTCCATACTTTTGAAAATACAGGGAATGAAAGCGCCGGGATCAACTTTAGTATCATGTTCTCCCCGGGCCTTGATGAAACGGCTACAGGTATTCACTCCTTCTTTTGGCGTGGAGACAACAGTAAAGATCCTTATGTCCTGAGAGATGGAGAAAAAGGCTACCAGTTGTTATCACCTACGGGTACCCGTTTAAACAGAATGAAATTTGTGGAAGACCCCTTTGGAGATGGCAAACTCCGCAGGGATAATACGAGCTTTAGTCCCACGAGTACAGTGCCCAACCAGTATTTTAGTTTCTCTACCTTCAAAGTAGAAAACAATCCCGGTATAGTCAGGGGAAATAATAACTCGATTTTAGATGCTACGAATAACGGACCGTTTAGTGTAGCTGCCAGGGCAAGCATCAACGGAGATCCCCATTATCATTTCCATAACCCGATGTTGAGCGAGTTCCTGTTTGACGATGATAAAAATACTTATTTCGCCAGGTGGGAAGACCTGAACCTGGTAACGACCGACATTAGCAAGACGGCTTCTATTTCATTTGGTAAGGTAGCGGAGTATACCGCAGTAGCCTATACCGGAGCGGCACCAACTGCCGCCATGTCCTCCTTGTCGGGGAGCGTAAGCAGTCCTTCATATTCTCTTTCAGGCAATGCTTTAGCAGGTCTGCTCCTGACTGGTGGGTATCGTTTCCATACCTTCTATCATCCGCAGATATATGGATTTATTAAAGCGCTGAATAAGGACGGCATTCCCGGTCTGCTGCGTATAGAAAATCAACGCCAGATCAATACCATGAATTTCGAAGGGAATTATAAACCTACGCCCCTTGTATTGAAGGCCTATCCACAGAATAATGTACAGTTCAAAGCCGGGGATGCCTACAGCATCTACAACTGGGAGATATTCTTCCATACCCCTATGCTGATTGCCCAGAGATTGAGCGATAACCAGCAATTTGAGCAGGCCCAGAAATGGTACCATTACATTTTCGATCCTACCAGCAATACCAATGCAAATGGTGCCTATAGCGTAGGTATTGAAAGGTTCTGGAAGTTCTATCCTTTCTATGAGATAGCAACACCGCAGGTACAAACCCTTACAGATTTGCTTACGGCGATTAATAACGGGGTAGGTGCAGCAGTAGCACAGGTGACCCAATGGGAGCAAAACCCTTTTAATCCCCACCTTATAGCCAGGATGCGTGTTTTGGCCTATATGAAAAATGTATTGATGAAATACCTGGATAACCTCATCGCATGGGGAGATCAGTTGTTCCGCAGAGATACCATAGAATCCATCAATGAAGCCACCCAGCTTTATATCCTGGCCAACAACTTGCTGGGAGAGCGACCTAAAGAAATACCTCCAAGGGCAAAAACAGTCTCAATGACCTTTAATGAATTGAGCACCGGCGGCGGATTAGATGCCTTATCTAATGCAATGGTCAATATAGAAGCATTCTTCTCACCCAATACTGCGACACCTACCGGCACCACCAGTACCGGTGCGCCAATCTACGGGAAGATGTTCTACTTCTGCCTGCCCAAGAATGATAAACTGATGAGCTACTGGGATACATTGGCCGATCGTTTATTTAAAATACGCAACTGCATGAATATTGAAGGTACAGTGCGCCAGCTGCCTTTATTTGAACCGCCGATCGATCCGGCATTGCTGGTAAGGGCTACGGCTATGGGGATAGACATTAATAGCGTATTGAACTCCGTTTCTATAGCAACCTTGCCACACTATCGTTTTGCCTATATGTTACAAAAAGCCAATGAAGTCTGTAATGACGTGAAAGTTTTGGGAGGTGCTTTATTAAGCGCACTGGAGAAAAAGGACGGAGAAGAACTGGCATTATTACGTTCCGGTCATGAACTCAAAATGCTTGAGCGTATCCGCGCTATCCGCGAACAGCAGGTGCGTGAAGCAGAGGAAAACCTGGAGGCTTTAAGACTGACCAAAGAAAGTATAGAGATCAGGCACCAGTACTACACCTCGCGCGCCTTTATGAACCCTAGTGAACAAAAACACCTACAATCCATTCAGACAGGATTGGTGCTTCAGGCTATTCAGTCAGGAATGTTTGGAACGATTAGCGCACTAGCACTCATACCACAATTTCATGGGCAGGGGCCGATGGCAATAGGCGCAAGCTTTGGTGGGGATCAGTTATCTCGTGCTACAAACGCTATTAATGCTGGATTGACAGTTGCCTCTGTGATCAATAATGCAAAAGGTTCAATGGCAGCTACTCTTGGTGGCTATGAACGCCGGAGAGATGACTGGACCTTCCAGGCAGATACTGCTGCTAAAGACCTGGAGCAGGTAGACCGCCAGCTGCTGGCCGCAGAGATCAGGCTGGATATTGCCCGTAAAGAATTATCCAACCAGGAATTGCAAGTAGAACAGACCACCGAAACGGATAACTATATGCGGAGTAAGTTTACCAATAAAGAACTTTACTCCTGGATGAGCAGCCAGGTAGCGGCTACTTATTTCCAGAGCTACCAGTTAGCCTATGACCTAGCTAAACGTACAGAAGAGTGCTTCAATAATGAACTGCCTGCCGTACAGGCCCCGATAGGAGGCTTTATCAAGTTTGGCTACTGGGATAGCTTGCGCAAAGGATTATTGAGCGGAGATAAACTGCAGTTTGATTTACGTAAAATGGAGTCCGGCTATATAGACAGCAATCGCAGAGAACTGGAATTAAGCAAAAGCTTCTCCCTCGCAATGATTGATCCTGCAGCCTTACTCAGCCTGAAGAAAAACGGATCCTGCATATTCAATCTCGATAAGATCTGGTTTGACCTTGATTTCCCGGGACACTACCTGAGAAAAATAAAATCAGTTTCCATCAGTATCCCTTGTGTGGCCGGACCTTACACAACAATTGCCGCTACATTGCAGATGACTTCAAATACAATCATGAAGACCGCTTTAGCTTCTGATGCCGGGGAAACCATGAAGATAGCCAGCAATGCGATCGCTACCAGCACCGGGCAGAACGATGCCGGTATGTTTGAACTGAACTTCCGCGATGAACGATATATGCCTTTTGAAAACGCAGGCGTGATTTCCTCCTGGCGTTTGAACATGATGGAAGATGCCGGACTGCGCCAGCTGGATTATGAGGGTATCAGCGACGTGATCATTCATGTTAACTATACTGCTAGAAACAGCGATGCTAAAATAAGCCCGACCGTTGCAGCCTTAAATGCGCAGCTGAGTTCATTGTCTACCGGTATTATGTTGCCAAGATATTTCAGCCTAAGGCACGAGTTCAGTAATGAATGGTATACAGGCTTCAGTAAGCTCGTAGACCTTCCGGCGACTGCAGCGGCAGGAAGGGAAATGAACCTCCTGTTGAAGCGCAGCATGTTCCCGCAATATGCCAAAGACAAAGAGATCCGGATCAGTTCGGTTAACTTCAAACTGAGGCCAAAACAAGCTGGCGTGTACAAACTCCTGATGGAAAATACCGTTATTGAGCTGGATAATGATATTGCTGTAAATATCAATCTTGCTCCTGAGGATACCGAAGAGGCCTTCAGCTTTATCCTGTATAAAGATGTGAGCGGTACACCGGTAGCTATTATGGAAGAGGAGCTTACAGACCTGTACTTCATCTTAAATTATAAGCTTGGATAAAAAGATTATTGAACCTGTAATAGAACAACCTTATGGCAGATCAACAGCAAAACCAACCCGGAGGAAAAGGACAGCAAGCCGCTCCTTATGCCTTGTCTCAATATAGTATGCAGCCGCAACAAAACAGCGGCAGTGAAGACAGCCCTTATTATAAAAGTGCGGCACCCTCTGTCAGTATGCCCAAAGGCGGTGGTGCGATCAAAGGAATAGATGAAAAGTTTAGCGTCAATGCAGTAAACGGAACAGCGGGATTAAGCATCCCGCTACCGCTTACACCCGGGCGTGGCGGCTTTACCCCTGCTTTGTCCGTGAGCTATAACAGCGGTAGCGGCAATAGCGAGTTCGGGCTGGGCTGGGGGCTTTCGCTACCCGCTATCCAGAGAAAAACAGACCGCAAGCTACCTCTTTATGATGATGCGCAGGAAAGTGATATTTTCCTGCTCGCAGGTGCAGAAGACCTGATACCTGTATTGGATGTGGCATCCGGTCAGCGTGTAATACTCCATAAAAACGGTTATACCATTAAAAGATACCGGCCGCGTATCGAAGGCCTGTTTGCCCGTATAGAGTTCATCACCCGGGACAACGATCCCGAAGGCTGGTGGCGCGTGACGACAAAAGAAAACATCACCACTTATTACGGCCTCTCTGTAGCTTCCCGGATAACGGACCCGGAACAGGCACATCGTATTTTTAAATGGTTGCCCGATATAACCATCGACCATAAAGGCAATGTGCAGCTATATGAATATAAAGCAGAAGATACCGCAGCGGTGCCCGATGTGATCTATGAGAAGAACCGCAAAAACGGCCTGCAGGCTATTGCCAATACCTACCTGAAAAGGGTGTATTATGGCAACCGTACCCCGTATTTCATCAAACCCGGTGAAAGCGATGTGCTGTTCCCGGAACTGCCCGATACCGAATGGTTGTTTGAAGCCGTGCTGGATTATGGAGAACATGGCCAGCAAAGCTATACCGAACAAGGGCCCTGGGCCTTCCGCCAGGATGCTTTTTCCGACTTCCATGCAGGTTTCGAGATCCGTACCTACAGGAAGTGCCACAGTGTATTGATGTTCCATCATTTTGAGGAACTCAATGCAGGTAATCCCACCCTGGTCAGAAGTCTCGACCTGCAATACGAAGCAGATGCAGCAACAGCAGCAGTAGAGACCGATTACATCATACAGGCCCGGATGAGCGCTTACCGGCTGGAAGGATCAGGAAGCTATAGTTCCCGTTCCCTGCCGGCCATGAAGCTGAAATACAGCAAACTAAACTGGAACACAAGGATCACTAAAGTGACGGAAGAAAACTTTAGCGGAGCTACGCAGGGACTCAGCGGCCCTTATCAGTGGATGGACTTCGAAGGGGAGGGCATCAGTGGTATTTTCACAGAGCAGGGTAAGGGCTGGTTTTATAAAAACAACCTGGGCAAGGGACATTTTGCAGGACCTAAACTTATCGCAGAAAAGCCCTCCTTTGCCGGGATGGGCCAGCAACTGCAGTGGCAGGACCTCGACGGAGATGGGAGAAGACAGGTGGTAGACAGTGCCGTTGCCAAAGGATTTTGGGAATTGGATGGGCAGGATGCTTTTACACAATATGAAAACAAATGGCTGCCCTTCCGCGCTTTTAAAGACCGGGTCAATATAGACTGGAACAGTCCCTTCACCCAAATGCTGGACCTGAACGGCGATGGTCGTGCAGATGTACTACTGACCGAAGACCGCGCCTGGAGCTGGTGGGAAAACGAAGGGAAAAAAGGCTTTGACTTCGGGGGTAATGCAGCCGTTTTTAATGATGAAGAAAAAGGGCCGGTATTATTGCTGCGAGATGCCGTGCAAAGTATCTTCCTCGCCGATATGAACGGTGATGGCATGACCGACCTGGTAAGGATACGCAATGGAGAAGTCTGCTACTGGCCTAATATGGGTTATGGACGTTTTGGCGCTAAAGTAGGGATGCAGGGTGCTCCTTACTTTGATGCACCCGAACTGTTTAACCCGCAATACCTCGCACTGGCCGATATCAGCGGTACAGGTGCCGCGGATCTTATCTACACCGGGAAGAATAAATGTACCGCCTGGATCAACCGCTCCGGCAATGCTTTTGCCGAAGGTTTCGACATTAATCCTTTGCCGGGAACAGATGCTTACAGCAAACTGGCCGTTGTCGATTTCCTGGGCAATGGTACGGCCTGCCTGGTATGGAGTTCCCCTTTGCCACATCATGCCGGTGCACCACTGCAATACATCGACCTGATGGGCGGGCATAAACCCCATCTTTTACAGAAATACTATAATGGCTCCGGGAAAAGCGTCTGGCTGCAATACAAAAGCTCCGTACAATATTACCTGGAAGACAAGCTGAAAGGCATTCGCTGGGCTACCCGGCTACCTTTCCCCGTACACTGCGTGCAGAAAGTAACTACTTATGACCTCGTGAGCCGCAGCCGCTTTGCGCAGGAGTACCGCTACCGGCATGGTTATTATGATCATGAAGAAAGAGAATTTCGAGGATTCGGTTACGTGGAAACCATAGATACAGATACCGTATCTATAAGGGGCGACAATGAAGAACTGGATGGCTTGTACCAGCATCCTGTGCTGACGAAGACCTGGTACCATACGGGGGCATGGATAAGGGCACAATCGCTTACCGATACTTTTAAACAGGAATATGTTCATTTTGACGGCTGGGACGACTGGACACAAATAGTGTCGCTGCCCGATGGCTTAAATGCACAGGAATTAAGAGAAGCTTACCGGGCACTCAAAGGCAGTGCGCTGCGACAGGAAGTATATGCAGCAGATGGCAGCAGTATTGCCGCTATTCCTTATTCAGTAACCGCGACTGCTTACCTGGTGAAGCATATACAGGACCTGCCTTCGGATGAGGCCGGCTGGAAAGCCTGTAAGCATGCTTCTTTTATGAACCTTCAGGAGCAAAGCGTGGTCTATAGCTGTGAACGTGATCCATCAGATCCGCGCATCGTGCAGGAGCTGGTATTGGAAACAGACCAGTACGGTAATGTACAGAAATCGGCTACAGTGGCCTATCCCCGGAAGGTGATACCTTCCTCTTTACCAGATGTAGTAAAGACAGCGCAGGCAAAGATGCAGATCACCGCTGCCGAAAGTCTTTTTACAAATGATGCTATAGATGATAATGACCTGGCTTTTTATCGTCTGCGCATTCCTTTTCAGCAAAAGAGTTTTGAACTCAATGTTACAGCACCGGATGGCCCTTTATATACCGTGCCGGAATTGTATGCATTGTTCCGGGATGCCACAGAAACGGATTACAGCAATGTTCCGGTAGCTGCAGGCAAAAAGAGACTGTTAAGCCAGAGCCGGGCTTTGTTTTACAATAATGAAGTGAATAATAAATTGCTGCCTGGTACTATAGAAAGCCTTGCTATACCTTATGAAAGCTATACCCTTGCTTATACCCCCGGTATGCTCAGCCAGTATTTCGGTGCAAGGATTACCCCAATCATGATCGATGAGGCTGGTTATGTGGATATCGACAGCGATGGCAGGCAATGGCTGCCATCGGGAGTGGCCCTATATGCAAATCCGGGAACTAATTTTTACACGCCGGAACGCTTTAGAGATCCCTGGGATAAATATACCGATATCGAATACTGGAATGATTACTGGCTCTTGCCGGAACTGGTATCGGATGCCAAAGCCAATCTGACCCAGGTGCTGGAGTATGACTGGCGTACGCTGCAGCCGCTGCGTATGAAGGATTTGAATGATAATGTATCAGAAGCTTGTTATGATATACTCGGCTTTGCGGTGGCTATGGCAATAAGAGGTAAGGAATTGCCCGCCCCGCAGGAGGGGGATAGCCTTTCCGGTCTTGATCCCGACTCGCTGACCGATCAGCAATTACAGGAAGCATTCTGGAGTGATCCTGAGGCCAATGCAGCAGCTTTACTGCAAGGGGCTACCTGGCGTTGTGTGTATGACCTCGACAGTCTGCCACTAGGGGTAGCGATGATAGGCCGCGAGCAGCATCATTATCCGCTGAATACCGATCCGGTGAAAACCCTGTTGCAGTTTACCTATTCAGATGCTATGGGCCGGGAGCTCATGCAGAAGTTGCCCTGTGAACCTACGATCACGAATGGTTATAAATCATGGATTGGTACGGGTAGGACCATTTATAATAATAAGGGTAATGCCGTGATGCAGTATGAACCCTATTTCAGCGATAGCCATCTTTGCGATACCGCCGAGCAGGCCGCCATGCAGGGTGTATCTCCCAAATTGTATTATGATGCGCTGGGCCGGAATTATAAAACCAGCCTGCCGGATGGTACTTATACCCATAACCAGTGGACGGCCTGGGAGCAATGGCTTTGGGATAATAATGATACCGTACTGAACAGTGCCTGGTATTGGGAACGGGAAAACGGGGATATGGGCCCGGAAGAGCAGGATGCCGCTGAAAAAGCTGCTGTTCATGCCAATACTCCGACAAGGGTACACACGGATACTTTGGGCAGAGGGTTTTATACTATACAATACCTGAATCCGCTAACAGATGTCACCCTGAGCACTGTCGAAGGGTATGAGGTGCTGGATATACAAGGCAATCGTATGGCGGTGGTAGATGGCCGGAATGCTTTATTGAACAATCCTGTGATCTGCCTTGCTTATCGTTATAATATGCTGCAGGCCCCTTGCCGGCAGGTAAGTGTAGACACTGGTACGCAGTATACCTTTTTAGATGTAGCCGGGCAGCCTTTGTGTGCCTGGGATGCGGAAGATAAGCTGACCCGCATCCTGTATGATGAATTGAGGCGGCCGCTGCAAAGTATTACAGAGGGCAGCATATTGGCCCTCTATGTATACGGAGAAGGCGAGTCGGACGATAAAGGCAGGAACTTAAGAGGGCAGGTATTCCAGACCTTTGACGGAGCTGGAAAGCAATGGGTGAAAAAGTATGACTTCAAAGGGAATCCTTTACAAAGTAATGTGCAGTTGCTTGAAAACCCCATGCTGACCGATGTAGACTGGGCGGGCAGTCCGGTGCTGAATGCCGAAGTGTTTACCAGCAGTACGGAATACGATGCGCTGAACCGCCCTGTGGTAGCTACCGATCCCGGAGGCAATGTAAATGAGTATTTTTATGATAAAGGCGGTGTACTGAAGACCGTAAAGCTGAATAGTATTACCTATCTGCAGGACCTGCATTATGATGCTAAAGGACAAAGACAGGCCATCTGGTATGGCAATAATACCAAGACCAGCTATACTTATGATGTATTGACCTTCCGCTTAAAGAGATTGCTTACCGTAAAGCTAAATACAAATGAAATATTGCAGGACTTACATTACTGGTACGACCCGGTAGGTAATATCACCCAGGTACAGGATGAGGCGCAGCAAACCTTATTTTTTAATAACAGTGTCGTAAGCCCTACGCAACTGTTTACTTATGATGCTTTATACCGCCTTATCGAGGCCAGTGGCAGGGAGTTGCTGGGTACAGCCACCTTTGGTGCAACAGATAACTGGAACGATGCCGCCTGGAAGACGAGCCATAAAGGGGATGGTAGTGCCGTGCAGGAGTACACCCAAAAATATAAGTATGATAATGTGGGTAATCTGCTGGAATTAAGGCATATGGCTTATGCCGGGGAATATACCCGCACCTACAACATTGACACGGTCAGTAACCGTTTATTAAGTACAACAGTTGGTGCCGATACTTATGTTTATACTCATGATGTAAGGGGCAATATGACGGAAATGCCGCAGCTGGATATCATGAACTGGAGCCGGAGCAATGAACTGGACCGGATAGAGAAGGGGACTATGAAGGGCTATTACCAGTACAGCGGCGGACAGCGGCTTAGAAAATACGTGGATAAAGACAGTATATATGAAGAGCGTATCTATTTGGGTAGTTTTGAATTGTATCGTAAATTTGACAGTGCAGGCGCTTTGACCATAGAACGGCAGACCGTTCATATAAGTGATGATACAGGCAGAATAGCCATGTATGAGCAGCTCTTATATGAAAGTCAGCCTGATGAAGAAGATTTTGCAGATGAACTGACACGGTATATCTACAGTAATCATTTACAGTCGGCAAGCCTGGAACTGGACGATCAGGCAGAGATCATTAGCTATGAAGAGTATCATCCTTATGGTACTACTTCCTACCAGGCGATGAATGCTTTGATTAAAGCTACTGCTAAACGGTATCGCTATACGGGTAAAGAAAGGGATGAGGAAAGTGGACTGTATTACCATGGAGCGCGTTATTATATTCCCTGGTTGTGTAGATGGAGTGCCAGTGATCCTTTGGAGAGTGAGTATGCGGGGATGAGTCCTTATAATTATTCTTTTAATAACCCTATCGTATATAATGATCCGAGTGGTATGAGTGGTGAAAAACCAGGTTTATGGTTAGAGTCTTTTAGCGCTAGTGAGAATAAACGAAATTTAACATGGGTAAATGGTGCACAAACATATGAACAGGCTATAAGAAATTTTCCTCTGTCTGATGGGTTTGATTTTACTGGTAATATTTATGAACGTATTGCCTTTAATAATGGAGAGGGAACAGTATACGGACTTTCAAATGGCGAAACAATAGAGCCCTCAAATAACTATTATTTTGGACCAATAAGAAATATGGCCAAAGATGCTGCTGTTTACACTTTTGATGCATATACAGAGTTCAAAGTAAAAAGTATTATGGAGAGAAATAAGGCAAGTGGGATAAAGGTCGATAATTTTGGAAAAGTACGACAATCGCCACGTATGTATAAGGATACTTATACCAGAACTCTATTGGGGAAAGACTTATTTATAGACCAAGGGGGTGCTTCTTCAAGAGGAAAATGGACAACCAGACTATCTGAATGGCAGGATCCTTTTAGTAACTATATGACTCCAAATGCTACGAAATGGAGCAAAGCAAAAATATTTGGAGAATTTCTTGGGATATTTGCTGATGCATATTCTTTGGGAGAAGTTGCTAAGGGTGGCTCACCTCTCACCTTGCTGCCAGTGCCCGTTGAAATTATTGTAAATCCAATGGTTGAAAAAATTGAAAAAGCCCATTTTGAAGTTAAATTGAATAGTTCAATTAATGATGTTAAGAGATGGATTTCTGATAGAAACAATAATAACAAAAACCCTTATTATAGCTTTTATCAGCAATTGAAGTTTGTTTATACATCAGATGAGCAAGTAAATATTCTCAATAAAGGTCAACTAAATGTCTCAAATTCTTATTTTTCAAGCCCTAATGAATCTACCACAAAAGCAACTTTAATCCAAGTTCAGGGCGATAATTTTTCAATAATAAAAACTTATGATTATAAACAATAAATATTTTTTATCAATATGGTTGTTAATGAGTTCTTGTGGTTTACAGGCACAGAATATTTCATTATGTGAGGATCAATATCAGAAAGAAGATATGCAAGATTGTTTTGCTTGCAGTAAAAATTACTTAAAATCTAATCCGCTAGATTTAGATGCTATGATGCTTATAGTTAAGTGTGCTCAATCCAAAAGTGAATTAGAATTTGTTGATAAGCATATGAGACAACAGTATAATGAACATGAAGAGCTGTTTAAAGAAAAAGTCAATTTTTGGATAACTCATAGCGATCTGCTTATGAAATTAGATGATCCGATGAGCGCATCTGCAGGATATATGATAGCAAGAAATATAGATTCAAATTTTAAAGGTATTAATTATAAATTGGCGCTTGCTCATTTTACATTGTATAGTAAAGAAAATAATAATAATGAGGAGGAGAGGAGTGATAATGCCTTCGAATTAACTAGAATGTTAAATTATATTAACCAGGAATTGGTTAATAATCCGGGAGATACCGCATCATTAACATTACAAAAGAAAGTAGAGGCTTTAATGAAGCCACTAAAGTAGAGATTCAGTAGCTTGTTTTAAGCAGCCTTGCCAAGAGGTAGTACTTACTTTATATTACCTCTTGGTTTAACATTTTTACTCTTACCGTCCTAAAAAGAGGGTTTTCAAATTTTCGATTTTCAGGCGATTCATCTACCTTTTTAGACACTTCCTTTGTATACATCGAAGTTTTGAATTGTATCATAAATTTGCTAGTGCAAGCGCTTTGACCATAGAACGGCAGACCGTTCATGGCTGTCCCAACCGATGGTAGGGATAAGTGATGATCCACCAACTGCTTTGGGGACAAGTACTGGCAGGATTGCCATATATGAGTAACTTTTATATGAGAGCCAGCCTGATGAAGAAGATTTTGCAGATGAACTGACACGGTATACCTACAGTAATCATCTTCAATCGGCAAGCCTGGAGCTGGACGATCAGGCAGAGATCATCAGCTATGAAGAAATCGAGCTTGCGAGATTCGCGAATACCAAAACAATCATTTAAAAATTTCATTGGCAATATCATCCTTATGGCACTACTTCCTACCAGACGATGAATGCTTTGATTAAAAAATGAAAAAGTAAAATGGTAATTTCAGTTTCGTGTGATTGGCGCAATCTTTGGTTGTAATCAATCAAAGAGATGAATAATATCTGGTCTTGAAGAGGAAATTGACCCTATGATAAAACTAAATGTTGCTTATCGAAACATGTAAAATAAAGCCAGGAGACAAAAGTATCATGGCTTTATTTTATTGTGGCTTTGAAGTCTACTATAATTAAATTGCTGGAAAATGAAAAGTAAATGATGTTTCTGCTGTTTCCTTTATTTACTTTTTAATCTTTGATACTTCTTTTACCAAAGTATATTTTATGTTTGAAGCATCTGCCGGTGGATTATCTACTTTCTCGACATTGACGATCAATTCATATTCATTCCCCGGCTCGTAAGTAAATCCTTCAATATTATCGTAGAAGAATTCCCACTCAGGATTGTCTGCACTGTACTTTACCTTCATACAATCTTTTTTCATTGCCCCGGCATCACAGGGTTCTGTTTTTGCCGCAATGAACAGAGGCCGCTCTCCATACATGATGGAGCGCGAAGATTTAAATACGGACTGACCATCTTTTGTGAGCTCCAGTTCTTCGCCTTTTCCCCTGAGTTCGTAATGATCGTTCTTGTACCAAATACCGGAAGCCGGCTTTTGTCCTTGCAACACAAGCTTTTCTCCTTTGAAGTCTATACTTGCCTCGTTTTTATTATTGTCAAAGCTCATCTCTACAGCAGTGCCATCTGTTCCGATGGCCCTGCTTTTTACGATATTGGAAGCAGGTGCTACTGTCGATTGTGTAGCAAGTGGCGCTTCAGAAGCATTTTTTTCGTTTCCATTATTGCAGGCAGCTAATAAGGCAGCGCAGGCACAGGTTACAACTAATTTTTTCATTGTTTTTCTTTTTAAGTTATAAAGTTAAAGTTATTGACTTTTCATACATATGTGATAGGGATAATAAAAAGATTTTGGCATTTATCCCCTCAGAACATTTGCGCAGATTTTGTGGATTTGTTTACAAAACTTGTCTCAATTATTTACCCGGTGTTGGAGCAAATGGAGATAGTACTTACCTGTTGGAAGAAGTATTGGATTCTTTTATTCTAAGTATAATTTTTAATCACAAACAGCTGTTATTAGTTTAGGTGCTTTTTAATAAATTTATAACATTAGTTCCTCCAACATTTTATACTTCCCTGCAATCTTATTTTAAATGCTTAATTATGAATAAATATACCATCAAGAAATTTCAAGAAGAATATCCGGATGATGATGCCTGTTTAGACAAGATTTATAAATTGATTTATGGTAATATGACCGAATGTCCTAAGTGTGGTAGTATAAAAGAGTTTATCAGAATTAAGACCAGGCGTTGCTATCAGTGCAGGGCTTGCTACCATCAGATCTATCCAACGGCCGGGACGGTTTTTCATCGCACAACAACGCCATTGACCTATTGGTTCTTTGCCATCTTCTTGTTTACGGTGAGTAAGAATGGTCTTTCCGCCTGCGAACTGCAAAGACACCTGGGAGTTACTTATAAGACCGCCTTTCGCATGCTCAAACAGATTCGTATGCTTATAAGCAATGATGAAAGTATCATGAAAGGAGTAATAGAGTTGGATGAAGCATATATTGGTGGCAAAAACAAGAATCGTCATAAGGACAAAAAGGTGAAAAATGCTCAGGGCAGAGCCTACAAAGATAAATCCCCGGTATTTGGTATACTAGAACGCTCTGAGGGCGGATCAAGCAGAGTTATTGCTTATACTTTGCGGGATGTGAAAGCTCAAACGCTTCAATCTGTAGTATATGAAAAAGTAGCACCAGGTAGCGCTATTATGACTGATGAATGGAATGCTTATACCGGGTTAAACAAAGACTACGAGCACGGCATCTGCTTTCATGGAAGGGGAAACTATGTATCGGGTGTGAATAGTGAAATCTACACGAATGGTTTAGAGAATTTTTGGAGTACTGTTAAGCGTTCAATTAATGGATCCTACGTGCGTGTTTCACCAAAGTATCTCCAGCTTTATATCAACGAGTTTGTATTTCGCTACAATAACAGGAAGTCTGCTGAAATGTTTAACGACTTGATTAATTGTCTGGCTTTTTAGGCTTAGGTGTATGCAACAGTTTTTTAAGCGCTTCATCAAAAGCTTCTTTGCTGATCTCTTTTTGATCCTTGTTTTCTTCCTTCAATTGCTTCATCAGCTCTTCCATTGTTTTTTGAGGAGCTTTTTTCTTTTTCGCCATCATAATGTAAAATTACGAATTTTTATTTTTATAAATTATAGGCATCCCGCAGCTTTAATGCTTAAACTTTTCTTAAGTATAAGCTTGCGCTATGGTGAACTGTTTTAGGAGTAGAGAGGCGAAAAAAATTATCCGCCTATTTATTTTATCATGAAGTATATTTAAGGTGGGGATCTTGTAAAATGGTTAAATGGCTTGAAGGGATAATTGCCAAAGCGTATTATAATATTATGAAGCCGCGTAAATGCTTGATATTTCCCCTCATCGCTCTACCGATTCGTTTTTCATAAAACGTTCCTTCCGTAATTTTTTTTATAAAATGGAGTGCCATACCCAGTGAAATCAATACTTCACCCGGTAGGTATAAAAATTGCGTAATTTCAGTCTACCTTAGTGGCTCGATTTGATCATATGAAACAAATCTTATGCGCTTTTTTTCATTCGGAGTATCCAAAGCTATCGACAGGAAAAATACAACTCGGGTCGCCATCAGTCAGATCGAAAATATCATTAAACTATTAATAAATATAAAATAAATCACCTGAACATGAAGTACAACAACCCTTTCAAACTGTTCACTTTTACATGCATTTTCATGGTTGCACTCAGTTCCTGTAAAGTAGGCAGATTTGTAATGTACAACTTTGCTGATATCAGGGACCATGAAAAGTTCCCGGCAAGAAACATCCAAACGGGGTCCGCAAAATTCAGTTTCCCTGTTGCTGAAAAAAGTAAAGTGCCCAAAGTGCTTCAACTGAAAGACAAGAGCTATCCTTTTGAACAGTACCTGGAAGACAATAAAACCGTGGCCTTCCTGGTGATCAAGAATGATACCATACAATATGAGCATTATTGGGACAACTATGATACAAACTCTATTGTGCCCTCCTTCTCGATGGCAAAATCCATCACTTCTATTTTAATCGGTTGCGCTATTGACGACAAGCTCATTCAATCCGTTGATGAACCGATCACCCGTTACATTCCCGAACTCAAAGAAAGTGGTTTTGAAAAAGTAAGCATTGAACATTTGTTGCAAATGACTTCGGGTCTAAAATTCAATGAAGGTTATAGCAATCCCTTCGGCGGTGTCGCCACTTTCTATTATGGTACCAACCTGCGGAAAGCAATTAAAAAAATGAAGCTTAAATCTGAACCCGGAACACAATTTGAATACCTGAGTGGCAACACACAGTTACTGGGCCTGGTTTTAGAAAGAGCATTGAAGGACAAAACCGTTACGGCCTACCTGGAAGAGAAAATATGGAAACCCCTGGAAATGGAATACGATGCGAGCTGGAGCCTGGACCGGAAGAAAAACGGTTTGGAAAAAACCTTTTGCTGCATCAATGCAAGAGCAAGAGATTATGCAAAAATAGGAAGGCTTTACCTCAATAAAGGGAAATGGAAAGACCGGCAAATCGTTTCAGAAGAATGGGTAAGACAATCCACGAAGATCGATACCAAAAACGGGAGCGCCGGCTATTACCAATACCAATGGTGGCTACCCACACAAACGGGAGATTTTATGGCACAGGGCATTTTGGGCCAATACATCTATGTACACCCAGATAAAAACCTCATCATCGTGAGGCTGGGCAGGAATGAAGGAAAAGCCGATTGGTGGGAGATATTATCAGGTTTGGGCGAAGCGTACTAAAGTAGGAGCATATAGATTAATTGGCTTATTCTATTCCTTGTTTTCATCAATCAGCTGCAGCATGTTTTTATTGAATGAAGAGAGCTTAGTACCCAATGTCTCGAAAAAATGCAGGTCTGCATTTTCAATTTCAATGATCCCTTTTTGCAAAACCATTTCACCTTCTTTGGTCAATCGAATTGTTTTGGCCCGGGTATCCTTTTGATGTTCTTGTCTGGTGAGAAATCCTTTGTCTTCCAAGGTGCGCAATACTTTGGATACCATCATCCGGTCTGCATTACTTTGGTTGGCAATATCAATTTGTGTCACCGCATCACTTTTTTTAGACAACCAGCCCAAAGCTGCTAACAATACAAATTGCGTTTGTGTCAGGTTCAGCGGGTCCAGTACTTTTTTTTGCTTGCGCTGCCAAAGCATGGTCAGTTGTCCCAGCAGGTAGCCCGGGCTGTTATGCGGATTTTTGAAATGAAACAAGAGCTCTTTTTTCATAATTATATTCCTGTGTTTGTGCTGTAGTAGCTACATACGGACAGGATTGGATGCCTGGTCCATCCTGCCGGTATGTATCATTTCTTTACTCTTTATCCGGATAAAATCCAGGACAATGATATGCTTTATTTTGTCTCCAGGAAGGTAAGCTTATAGCCGTCCAGGTCTTTCACATGAAAGGCCCTTCCAAAAGGCGTTTCTATAATAGGGCCTGCCGTAGTCACGCCCTTTGCTATGAATTTTTCCTTCAATTCATCTACGTTTTCATCAACTGCAAACCACAGCGCCACACCTGTACCTAATTCTTTTCCCTCGAGCGGTTCAAGCGGGGTACGGATGGCGAAACTGGCTTCTCCCTCATTGTACTTAAAAACACAGGCCTGTGGATTGGTATTGCCTATCTCGAAGCCTAACTTCTTTTCATAAAAATCTTTTGATGCCTCGAGATCTTTTACTTGTAATGATGCAAAATCTAATCTTCTCATTGTAATTCTTTTTTAGTAGTTGCAAATATAGTATATGCGACAACAATAAATCACTTTTTCCTTTTATTTATTTTAGCAGCTCATAGGTTTCAAATTTGTTAGCCTGAATATGGAGCATCTGTATTATACAATAATCTGGCTTGTAAAGACCAGATTATTGCTTTCAGATGGCTTATTATGTTATACGTTTAATACTTAGTCACTTTAAAAGCCTTTTTAAAATTTCCGCTCTGCTGGCTGATCTGCACAAAATAGCTACCTGCAGTTAATGCTTCAACATTCATTTGCCTGATATCCCTTTTCTTAACCTCGAAGTTTTTTGTGAGGAGTGCTCTGCCATCTATTCCGTACACGGTAACTGTATATGCACCTTCCTGGTCACCAAATGCAATATTGAGTAGTTGTTGTTTTGTTTCGTTAAAAAGGGTAGGATAGACCCTGATCTCCATAGGTTCACCTTGAATAGTCCTGTGTTCTTGAGTGGCTATGCTCTTTGATCCGTCAAACTCTTTGAATTTGCAATATTGAATATCAATGTTTGTTGGAAATTCGAATAAGGGATGATCCTGGGCATACATATCATCAACAGGCATATAATCTATATCGCTGCGATAAAGTATGTCGGCCTCTCTTAGTTCCAGTGCTACCTCCTCATACCCGCATACTTCCCCGTTAATATCTGTTCCAATCAAGCGGGAATAATAAGGACCAGGGTATGCCGGATAATTCCTGGCCCCGGAAAAGCTGGTGAAAATATAAGTTTCACCTCCTTCTTCTTCTCGCTCATTCACTGCAAGTGCAGCATGGCTGGGATGTTGGACTATTTCACCACGCATATAAAGTTTATAAAAAAGAGGGTCGCCATTTTCATTGATCTTTAGCAATACCTGGTTGATCGCTTCGATATCAGGGAAATATTGATCCCAATCGTTCCACATCCCGGCAATCACAAATTCATGATCCGAAATTTTACTTTTCTCAATTCTGTAGGCATAATTGTGATCGGAGTGCGGTGCCCAGTAGAGCTTGTACCAGATCGGATTATAAGACCTGTCTATACTTTGCACAACGGTAACTACAGCCTCAGGGCCGTCTGTGAGATAAGTATTGCAAAGGGAGAAGGAGTGCATGATGCGATCATTGGCCGGATCATAAACGGCATGTCCCGAATAATTATATTCTGAATGATGCTTTACGCGCTGGTAAGGCTTAACGATAGTACCCGTTTTATCAATAAACAGTTGAAACATCCAGCCATTATTCCCGTTTTGCGTGTTTTCATACCTTTCACCGCTTACATAATACAGATCTCCATAGTCCGGATCCTGGCCTGCAAATGATATGGTTTGCGGCATTTCCCAGACAATGTCATTAGGCACATCGGGTCTGTATTTCTTATTCCATAATAAGTTGCCGTTGCCATCAATGCTGAGGATATTGAGGGTTTGCCCCTGGTTGTATGGTGGATCGGTGGCTTCAGCAGGTGCGCCCGGTAAAGAAAAAATATACTTTTGATCATCTACAGTCGAACCTTCCATCCTCCGGGCATCTATTTTTACCAGGTTCATTCTTGGCCAGAATTCATGAGGATAGTAGGAGTGTCCATACTTTTTAGACCATACCAGGTTGCCGGCATGATCGATCTTCATAGCTGCCGGGTAGATGCCAATAGTGGGCACATGACCGCCGGAATAAGTAATCTCCCAGAGCATATAGAATAAGATAAAACCATCATCATCGGTGTGTACCAGTCTGCACAGATTATTGAGTTCCCAATGGTGCGAGGGAGGATTAAGGGCTATATTGTAAAGTCGCTCCCACAGCAGGTTGCCAGAGGCATCATATTTTCTAAAACCGGTACTCGATACCGTACAGAAATTTCCGTCACGGGCAGTTGCAATATCATAAACATATTCGGTTATATCGGATCTGTGATTAAACTGGGTGAACTGGGCCGGTGCAACTATAGACAGCAGTATAAAAATGGCCGGTAGGGTGAACCTGAGGTAGCTGATCATTTGATTTAATTTTCGTTTGTGATAAAATATGTGGATGAAACAGGGGCCGGTATATGAAGAGGGATGGGAGTAAACCAGGTCAGTAATTAAAGGGTATGGTACAATTTATGCCAGGGTAGATTTGTGTTGAATGTAATGGAAAAGAGCTGTGTTTTAGATGAACTGAAAGCAGCAAAAACTATGTTTTGAATTACGAATATAAATAAAATAAACACGTAATTAATTACAAATGAAAAAATACGGGAATTTACCCGTACATTTTTTCTATATAATTTTTTTCGTTTCGGTACCAATCGGCCAGACCTGCTCACCAGGTCTGGCCGATTGAATGCTGTGGCAGTATCTTTAAAAAACTAATCCAACCTAAATCTTAGAAAAGACGAAGGTTGGAATTAATCGTATGAAACAAAACTATTTTCAGGACCTGGTTTATTTGTACTTTAGGTCCCCTTATTTAACGATCTGCAATTTGAGGAAATGCCATTTATTGTGCTCATCCAGCAGGCCTAGAGCATAGGCACCATTGGCCAGGTTGCTGATATCTAAGCGATGAGTATTGCCGGTACTGATATTTTCTTCCAGGATCACCCGGCCCATCACATCTACCAGTCTTAATTTATAATTACCATTCAGGCCATCGATATCTGCATAAGCTTTTGCAGGGTTTGGATGCAGAGCAATGCCTGTTGCCTCTTTGTTGAAAAACAGGGATTTGATCTTGCTGAGCGTAAAGTTCATATCGGCATCTACTTGTTTTAAACGGTAGAAGTTTTGTCCGCTTAAAGGTTTTCTATCCACATAACTGTAGTCGAAAGAAAGGTCCTGTTGGCCAACGGTAGATTTTGCATCCACCCAGCCCAGGTCAAGCCAGTCCCTGCTGTCAGCACTTCTTTGTACGATGAACCCTTTGTTGTTTTTTTCATCAGTGGTTCTCCAGTCTATAACGGCTTCTTTTCCTTCTTTCCTCACCTCGAAGCTAAGCAGGCTTACGGGCAGGGGGGTATAGTTCATCAGGATATAGGACAGGCAAAGCGCTGCTTTATCTCCAAATTCATCGACGACATATATGGTTGTGTTCACCGTGTCACGCCCGCCCAATGGTACGCTGGAGGAAGGAGGCACGTTGAGGACAAATGATAAACCATTGACAGATTGAACGCTTCCTTTATTGGTATTACCGCTCGAGCGGCTCAGGCTGATGCTGTCAATAGCTACCGTTCCGCTTGCGGCAGTCGCTATGGTTACGGTATGCGCTATGGTAGCAGCCGGTGAAACGGAATAGTTGACAGAATCATAGACATAGCCATTGGTCAATAGTTGTGCCGGCAAAGATTTTGTGTTGAAAAACTGTATCGGGTCTACACTGAAGCTGGTGATGTATCCCACCTGTGCTCCTGAAGATCCGCCATCATTGAGCTGGCCCACATACATCCCGTCACAGTTGGTACAGCTCAGGTCATTGACGGCCAAAGGCGCAAAATTATTGTTCCAGTAATAGACTGTTTTAGCAGGCAATGTTCCCGATGCGCTTAAGGTCCAGCTATGGGTATTGCTTAATGTGGCAGACCCGTTTCTTTTCAGTTTTGAGGCATCAGCAGTATTTACGATTACCCATCCGTCTGCACCATGATCACTATCATAGATGATCTTCCCGGCTTTACCTACGGGCTGGTCTACAGGTGGGGCGGCATACAGCTCAAATTCCCCGATATTATTAGAGCCCAGTTCATATACATAGGCCGGTTTTGAAGTGGAGATACGAACCGGCTTGCCGTACAGCGAATCGGTAGGCATAATGTTGTATACCTGGTGTGATTCCCCGCCGTTTAAGACGGTTACCAAAACCCCGTTTCTATATACAGCAGTACCATTGTTCACTGCAACCACCTGGAAGCCGCCATAGCCCTCTGTATTGATGGTTACATATTCTTTTCCCAGGGTCCTGAAAGGAGCTACTTGCAAAACAGTGCCTTCGAGGCTTGTAGAACCACTATATATCCTCCTGTGCTGCTGACCCGAAGCCACGGTTACCGGTTTGTCAGTCAATACAAGCATACCGGAAACGCTTTTCACCATAAAGGTATCAGCATACTGTTGCCCTTTATTTAAAGTAAAAGTGCTTATAGATGAAGGAACAGATGGATTGCCTATCTGTACCCTGGTATTATTCTCGGTAGCCAATACGGTATAGTAGTGTGCCCCGTTAGGACTGGCATAATCTGTGGAGTTCAATACACTGGCCAGCCGGAAAGCATTGCCTAAGGCTGCCTGCCCGCGCAATACCACCTGCATTTTATTTACATTATTATTTAAACGCCAGCGAACAGTGACGGGTTGATTTGATTCAATAATATAACCCGGCCCGGTGAAAGGCGTTTTAAACGTGCTGGTGAAGATATTGGCGAGTGGTGTAGAATAGGAATATTTTGCCGTATTGGTAACGGTGCCTGTTGTGAGTACAGTACCATTTGTTGATTTTATAGTTATATTAGCCTGGCTCAGTTCTGTGGTCACCTGTATCTGTGCCGGAGGTGTACTGTTATCTGCATTTAAGCTGGCAGGCTGTGCCGCAATCGCAGGCAGGAAGTAATAGTAAGTGTTATCTGCAGGGTTTTCCGGTTTACATACCGGTACCGGTGCAGATTCACTGTAGTCAATTGCACCATTTGCATCCTGGATAATTGTAAAATAGCAGGAAGGACAGGCTACGGCAGCACTGTTAAGCGAGGTGACCGAAATATTGTCAAGATCGGCATAGTTGCCTGAATTACCGGAGGTATAGCTAAAGCGCAGGTTCCCGGTATAAGCGGTAGAGCGTGGGATCAGTAATGTTATGGTTCTGAAGGTGTCATTAGGCATAGACTGAAGCCCATAACTTAAAATGGCGTTATTGGCACTTGTCGCAACTATGCCGGTCGAACTTTTACTGATGCTTAAATAGTTCGTGTAAGAACTGCCGCTTTCCAGCTGTACAGTGAAAGATGGAGTAGCTGCATTCCGATATAATCTCAGGTCAAATTTCACTTTGATATATCCTTCTGTAGGATTTACCCCGCTTAATGCGGTCGTTAAGGTCATTGCCGTTCCGGTACTGTTATTTCTTTGTAGCCTTCCGAAGTTGCGGTAATCATTAGTGCCGTTACTGATCCTGGACAGGCCGGTATTATTGGTCCAGTCTGAAAGGCTGCTTTCAAATCCCGGGTTTGAGACTTTTTCCTCAATATTTTGGGCATATAAAGCCATAGAGGTGAGCAGGAGTGCTCCTGTAAGTAGTAAGTTTGTTTTCATGTGTTTTTTGTTTCAAGTGTCGTTAAGAATATAAAGAATTGTATTATCTAAGGTTTTGGCTTATATTTGATTAAGCGATTGGAGGATTTGTTTATATTTGCAGGCAGAACTAATTGTATTACTTGTGATTACACTTTATTTTGATGTAGTTTCATCATGCCGTAAAGTAGTGGGCCAGGCTATATTGATCTCCGGGTTGTGCTTAGTAGCATATAAGTAGTTTATAGATAATATGCTAGACTGGTATGCAACTTGTTCAGATCGAAATTAGAGAGAAATAATACCTGCTTTTTTAAGGAATGTACCAGCTAATGGCGCATCTGTGTACAAAAAGCGGTATATTGTATGAAAGTATCTTTTGAGTGTATTAAATTCCGGTTGCCGATGGCATATTGTACTGTGAAGGGAGAACAACCTACCTCTTCTGTGAACTGTGATACAATTTGTTCCTCATCTGGCGATGGAGTAATTGTAAATAAATAAACCTATATTTAAATAAGCTAGAAACCGATATTAGTGCCCTTTACCTAAAACAATTACCTGGAAAAAAAGCCAACTAAAAAAACAAGTCTGAAATGATTACTTACATTATCGTAGATGATGATGAGCTGCAAATTGATTTCCTCCAAATGCACTTATCTCAAATAGCCGGCTTACAATGCATGGCTACCTACACGAATGCTTTTGAAGCAAGAAACAAAATTATCGAGCAACGTCCCGAGTTGCTTATTCTTGACGTAGAGATGCCCGGATTGTCGGGTATACAATTAGTGAAAAGCTTAAATAATCCACCCTGTACCATTTTTGTCAGTTCCCATCCCGAGTATGCGGCAGATGCTTTTAATGTAGAAGCCATTGATTTTATCATCAAACCCGTAGCGCCCGAAAGGCTTATGCGGACTATTGATAAAGCCGTCATGACCATAGAGCATGTTACGGGGTCTGTAAGCCAGGCGGATGATTTCAGCATAGAGCGGAATGCCTTTTTCGTGAAAGACAAGAATGTTCATATCAAAATTGAATATTCTGATGTGCTGTACATTGAATCGTCGGGTAATTTTTCCGTAATTTATTTTACTACTCAGAGCAAACAACTGGTGCTGGCCAACCTGGCAAAGATGGAAGCGCAGCTACCCTCAAACAGGTTTGTAAGAATCAGCCGCTCTGCGATTATTAACATAGAACATATATCGTCTATCGGTATGGACACCTTGTTTATAAAGGAAGAAGAGCTGGCTATCGGCAAACCGTTTTTGGAAAAAGTGATGAAAGAAGTAGTGGGCAATAACTGCATCAGGAGAAGCTAAACAGGCTTTATTTCCTGCGGTCTCCAATAGACGATCAACAAGACCTTACTTAATTGTTTCTGCTGAAATAAGTATTCAGGCAGGGGCATACTTATGCCGGCCTATTGAGCATGCTTGTTTTGAGAGACCCGGTATTCCTTGTGCTCGAGCTATTTAAAAATATGTGCTGATCAGTTTAGTTTTACCTGTTTGAAGCAAGCTTTATGCATAAATCAATAATGACTTTAAATTTAAAAGGAGCTGTATAAAAGTACTATTTCGTTATTTCGACTGTAGCATAGCAGAATGGAGCAATCTAAACGTCAAGTATTTATACTTGTGAGATTGCTCGACTTCATTATATTTCGCTCGAAATGATGCGCTTTTTAGACAACTCCATAATTACACCGTTGTGCTGGATTGATCATTGAGTTTTAACGATCTTCCGGACAAACTCCTGTGTATCGTCTTTGTACTTTACCAGGTAATTTCCGGGAGTCTTATCGCCCATATATATATATATTCAGGTCCCTGTTGGAGGCAACTGCAATCTGCTGTAGTAATAAGTGATCTGTGTCCTTGACGCTTTATTGCAAAGCACCTTTAGCTGTTTCTTATGGCATACACACACCAAAGCCATCCTTTCCGGATGGCTTTGGTGTGTAGCTGTTATGCTGCGCAAAATATCGGGTGCTATTGAGCTGGAGGGCTTCAATACCTGAGTTTAAGCGGAGGGAACTATTACTTGGTTTTTATAAATTTCTTTGAAAAAGAGGAGCCGGAATGCTCGTTTGAAATGGTCAGCGTATACACTCCTTCGCTGAGAGCAGACAGGGATAAATCAAGACTTGTACCTGTTGCCTCTTGCTCCGCTACCTTCCTGCCATTCAGGTCAAATACCCGGATGGTCTCATTGCCGGAAAGATCACTGATGTACAATACCTCTTTCGCAGGATTGGGATAGATAAGTACCCTTGATGCTTCGTCGAAATGTACCATGCTCACATTACTGTAGTCCACCTGCTGGTCATAATCTGTTTGCTTAAGGCGGTAGAAGTTCTTGCCTTGTAAAAACGGGGCAGGATCGGTGAAGCTATAGCTGAGCTTTACATTGCTGTTGCCGGATGCAGAAAGGCTGTTTACAAAATCAATACTTTCCCAGTTTTTACCATCGGTACTTTTTTCAATGTCAAAGCCACGGTTATTTTGTTCGGAGGCTGTTTGCCATTCCAGTAAACTGGTCTTCCCTGCTTTTTGTGCTTTAAAGGAAAGCAACTGAACCGCTAAAGGAGTATTGGAAACAATGACCCTTACTGTTCCTGAGGTAGTACTGCAGGTACCTGCGCCGCTGACAACAACATAGTAATAGGTGGTGCCGGTAGTTGCAGATGCAGGGGGCGTATAGCTGGAAGCGTTAGCGCCCGGTATAAATGTGCCACCGGTGTTCGCATTGGTTGTATTGCGGTACCATTGGTAAGTAGGCGTGCTGTTGGTATTCCATTTGCTGGCTGTAGCCGTGATGGTTCCCTGTGCGGCATTGGTCGCTACGGTCTGTGTTGCCGGAGTTACGGAACTGATGACCGGGGCATCATTATAACCATAAGTGACAAAATTGTCATTATCACCGATCACCACGCCTCTCGAAACACCGCTATTGGTAGCACCTGCATCTCCAAAGGCAGCATAACGGGACGTATAGTTCTGGCCCGGTTGCATATCAACAGGTAATATGGAAGAGACCCCGGGGGTACTTTGCACCAGTGGATTGGCCAGGGGCTTGCACCACCAGCCCGAAGAGTTGGATGTTCCGTCAAAGCTAAGGTTGCCGGTGGTCCAGTTGATATACTGTTGTGCTAGCAGGCTGGCCCCGGAAGGAGGGCCAGGGAAGTTGCCTATATTGACGGTAAATTTACCTAATGGATTAAGGTTGCCATCCGCTATTTTAGTGGTAAAGACATTATCCGTACCATTAGGCGTTACCAGTCCTTCAGAACTTGTATTATTTGCAGGCAGACCGTTGTATAAGCTTCCCGTACCATCTGTTCTAGGTACCAGCATAACGCCTGTACGGCCAAGGCTTGCACTGCTGCCCTGGATCACAGCCTGCCACCTGTTGTCTGTACCATATTGGTTGAGGAAATCAGAATAGGTTACCGGTACGGTAAAGGAGTTGCCGATGCCGGGTATAGCTACGCCGCTGGAAAGCGTGTACAGGAGGTTTACCGTGCCACCGTCCACACCTATCGTATTGGCTGCAACTGATCCGGCCACATCAATCTTATAAGTAGTGGTGGCACAAGGCAAAGCAAAGATGTGGGTGGTGACGGAAGAGGAATTGTTTCCGGGATTATTGTCCTGGGGATAGCTTATGCTCGCTACGTTTGTGTAGGATCCGGAGCTGCCTGCTGCGGCAGAAACGGTGAATCTTACACAACTTCCTTCCGGAAGGCTGGGGATGACAATACCGGAGGCAAGAGCTGCAGGTGTGCTTGCTCCGGGACAGGTGGCCGAAGCCCCCGTTCCCGAACCTGCCTGGCAGGATACTGAATTAATACTTAGATTGGAAACTGCAGGTTTGGTCAGCGTGACATTAGTTGCATTATTAGGACCGTTATTCGTGACGATGATGGTAAAGTCTGCAACACCTCCGGGTCTTGCGCTTACAGGTCCTACAATATTAACAGATACATCTGTTGCTTGTGCATAAGCACTTGATCCTCCCAGTATCGTAGATACCAGGAGACCAATCGTTAACGATTTGTTCATACTTGTGTTTTTTAATTATTGGTCAATCATAATATGATCTGTTGCCAGGAATCATGAAAATGATGGATTAATTAATACGCAAAGTACAGTAATGAAATGCTATAATATATTTTTTCATATTCGTTAACTATAGACTAACATAATGAGATATTTTATAGATCCTTTGTTATTAAATAATTATCTCTTTGTGGTGAATATTTATTGGTTCATTTCGCAAATTTGTTTCCTGTTCTTTCACCAATTGCTAACAAAATACCTGGCTTTATTATATTGCAGTACTGACCGGTATTTTTAAAAAAATAGGGGAAGCAAATGCCTTTTAAAACATTCATCGCAGCTACAGGATGGACAAAACTTAAAAAAGCAGCAATAAAGGGAAATGCCTTCTATCGCTGCTTTTTACCGGGAATATTTATAGGTTGATCGCCCGCTTATGTGTGGTGATCAGATCACCCACATGATCAATACTTTCTTTACCTCTTCTTTGTCTTCTTCTTTTGCGGCATCATATAGCCGCACTTTTACCTCAGGACTTAAATCCCGGATACTTAAGTGCTCTGTAAAATCAAAGCCCTGAATATTCTTACCATATTCATGCAAAACAGAGCCATCCTGGTACAAGGTATAGTGGTCATCAAAAAGATTTGACCTTATTTTTTGCGCATGGGCTAATATCCTCTTTTCCATAAACTGAACATTGATGAACATATTTTATTTGGATGTTTTAGCTATCCGGGGCCGGATAAATGATGATTTTAAATCCTTATAAGTCTTTTATCTTAGGTATTTAATGAGCCTTCTCTGCCGATATCAAGCTTCTGCCCGCTTACCGCACTGGCCGCAAGTTTAAAAAAGGTAACCAGTTTGTTGGTTTTATTGTCCCAGTAATGGGCATCTTTTACGTTTACTTTCATTACCCTTATATTAGGATCTTCTTTTCCTTTTTCAAACCAGGCTTCTACAAATTTATTCCAATATTTATCTATACGTTCCTGGTCGCGGGAAACGGTAGCCACACCGTTAATGCTTAAAAAGTTATAATCTCCTACATGGGAAAACAGGATACTTACCTGGTCATTTGCCTGCAGGTGTTTAAAAGTATCGCTTTGTGCAGAGAAGAGGTACCAGATATTACCTGCTTCATCCACTTCCTGCCGGCTCATGGGTACTGCGTGTACATAAGCATCTGCAGCCGGGTAAGAACATACCATACCTACATCTATCTTATCGACTAAATCCCGGAGTTTTTCAATTGCTTCTTTGTTATAAAGGTTTTCTGTACTCATAATGGTCTGTTTTTATAGTTTCTTGATTAGCTAAATTAGCTGTTGCTAAAATCAGGCCAAAAGCTAAGTTTGTTATTGTTTAATGATATATGTAGTTGTAAATTTTCTATATGTGGAACTCATTACTCAAAATGGGGTGTACTGTTTACTTGAATGGACAACAATTTCAACACAATATTTTCATACTACCTGCTAATACTGAGGTGCTTATTTACATAAATTGTTGTAATGCCTGAAAAGATCATGATTAAAAAGCAGAGCTGCTTCAGCAATGAAGCAGCTCTTGTTGTATCATCCTGCAGTAAATTACTTTGCTGTGGAAGCGTTTAATCTGTTATTGTTTCACCATTACCTGTGCCCCTGTCTTTTTACCGTTTACAGTAGTGGTCAATATATAGTTACCTACCGGTAATTTGTCCAGTCCGTTCATTTCGATGGAATGGCTGCCTTTGTTCAGTTTTGAACTTTTCTGTGCCACGACCTGACCGCTTACATTAACAAGGCTCAACTGAACGTCTGCAACTTCATTAAGCGCTATATTATGAGTAAACCTGGCCTGGAAGGGGTTAGGTGCAGTACTTGTTTTGAGGACGGCTACCTGATCGTTGTGAGACGGGCTCTTACAATCCACTTCATGTGCCGGTGTTGATGTACCGCCTTTGAACACAGGATTGTTCCATTTGTGGAAAGCATGGTGCAGCTGATAGCTGCCGCTGCCTGCCGGAATTTCTGTAAAGTAAGTAGCATACATATAATCAGGAGCCAATACGCCTACGCCATCGCTCATTTTACTGTAAGCGATCCCTGAGCGGGCCGCAGCAGCAGGAGAGGTGGAATTAGGTAATCTCATATAATCGGGAGCGCTCAGCAATCCTGACCCGCTTTCTTTCATTTCAATGCCCATATATAAGGAAGCTCCGGAGCCGGAGAAACCTACGGAACTGTACCAGCCTACAGATATCTGGCCGGTGCTACCACCGCTTATAGCGCCATTGCCATAGTGCAGGGTAGGGTTTTGTGCCGAAAAGCGTTTTGAGCTTGCCTGGTTTCCTAATGATCCGTCATTAACTACAGTAGTTATCGGTGTCCCAAGGCTATGATAATCCAGGTGGCGCACATATACCTTTACACCGTCCGTGTAGGTATAGGCCCAGTTCTCTACATCATAGTGGTCCGGGCAGTCCAGTACTACATTAGAAATAGGGAAAGGAGCCCCGGTAACATCTTCTACCGCAGGATTAAGCACTACAGAAGTACCGAATGGAATACTTAACAGCTGTGGCCAGTCTATCATGGATTCGGTAATGGTGCTGTTAGCAGGATTTTTATAGACAAAGCGTACATTAAGTAAATTGTTGGTATGACTGAAGGCAACATCAGGCCCTTCTTCTCCTTTTGTACCATTTAAAGTAGTGATACCACTCCAGTTGCCCAGGTCACATACCGTGGTCTGGATACCTTTTCCCGGATAGTCCCAGGCGATGGCCACGGCATAGTCTTTATGGCTGTCCATACGTATGCGGCCATAGTTGGCAGAATAAGATAATTGGTTTTTACTGGCCAGGGCCAGAGGTCCGCTTACAGAGCCTGTCATCTTATATATATCAAGGATATGTCCCGGAGCGCCCGTCGGGCTATTTGTTCCTGTATAATCATAGTACGCTACCAATACCAGGTGACCGCCACCGCTGCCATTATATACGATACCCACTTCCAGGTCAGCTACCGATTTATATATAAAAGAGCCCTGAGACATTATTGAGGTCGGTATAGAAGGAGCGGTAAAAGTGTAGATAAATTCACTTCTGTCGGTGGCACTGTTAGAGCTCCAGGTAGACAAATAAAGATCTGTAGTACCAAAACTGGTCGGAATATCTTTACGGGAATAGTTTGCAGTGACTTTAGGACGCTTTACTGCCGGGCTTCCATAGGTATATTCACTGGCCGCAGGGGCTGTAAATGTCTGGGCCATCACCGGAGCTATGCCGATGGATAAAAAAGGTAGAAGTACTGCTGCTGTTTTTAAATTAAACATAATAATGATTTTTGCTTTTTGAGGTAAGAAAATGATTACTAAAGCAGAAGCTTTGCTAAACTCTGTGAATAGCTTTTAAGGTTTTTTTTCAGGTCGAGGGTGTACTGATTGTTTAATAAGGGATCATCTACCTGCCTCCTTCCAGGTCGTTTAGCGTGAATAATATTTTTTTCAATTGAGCTTAAATATAATGCACAACTTATTCATTTCAAAGCTTTTAGTTAAATATTTATCTAATAAAGAGAGCGCTGCTCCTGTAATGAAGCAGCGCTCTTTTTATATTGTATCGCGTAGCATTTGTAGTGCCGGTGTACGGGCAGGCTTATTGCTGCTTCACCATTACCTGTGTGCCACTGATCTTACCATTTACACTTGTGCTCAGGATATAATTGCCTGCAGGCAGTTTATCCAATCCACTCATTTCAATAGTATGATTGCCTTTATTCAGTGTAGCACTTTTCTGAGCTACTACCTGGCCGGTCACATTTACGAGGGTCAACATAACATTTGCCGTTTCTTTAAGGGCGATATTGTTTGTAAACCTGTTTTGGAAAGGATTCGGTGCACTATTTGTTTTAAGTATCGCAACCTGCTCTTGTTTAGACGGGCTTTTGCAATCCACTTCATGTTTCGGCGTTGGGGTACCACCTCTGAAAATAGGATTGTTCCACTTGTGGAAAGCATGATGCAGATCATAATTACCGCTTCCCGGGGAAGTTTCGGTGAAATAAGTAGCATACATATAGTCCGGGGCCAGTGAGCCCGGTGCATCGCTGATTTTACTGTAGGCGATGCCTGAATTAGAGAAGGAGAAAGGCACATAAGAATTAGGCAATCTCATATAGTCCGGAGCATTCAGGATGCTGGTACCGCTTTCTTTCATTTCTATACCTATATAGTGGGAAGGGCCAAAGCCGGAAAAAGTATAAGTACAATACCAGCCAACGGAGATCTGGCCGGCACTGCCTCCTATAGCTCCGTCACCATAATGCAGGGTAGGAGTATGCGCAGTATATTTGGTCGTTAAGGGTGCATTGCCCAGGGAACCGTCATTTACTATAGTGGTCACCGGTACTCCCCAGCTATGGTAGTCCAGGTGGCGCACAAATACTCTGTCGCCGTCCGTATAGGTGTAAGCCCAGTTTTCTACATCATAGTGATCCGGGCAGTCCAGTACCAGATTAGAAATAGGAAAAGGAGCGCCCGTAATATCTTCCACAGCAGGTGGAATAGTTGCCGTAGAGCCGAAAGGAATGCTTAAGAGCAAAGGCCAGTCCAGCATAGATTCTGTGATGGTGCCCGCTGCCGGATTTTGATAGACAAAGCGCACATTGAGCAAATTGTTGGTATGGCTGAAGGCAACATCAGGCCCTTCTTCTCCTGCTGTACCATTTAAAGTGGTTACACCACTCCAGTTCCCCATATCACATACCGTAGTCTGGATACCTACACCGTGATAGTCCCAGGCGATGGCTACGGCATAGTCTTTATGGCTGTCCATACGTATGCGGCCATAGTTGGGAGAATAAGAAAGTTGGTTTTTAACCGCCAGGGCCAGGGGAGATGATACCGATCCGGTCATTTTATACATATCAAGGATATGACCTGGACTGCCCGTAGGGCTATGCATACCCAGGTAATCATAATAGGTAACTACTACCCAGTGGCCACCGCCGCCATCTTGTACAATGCCCACTTCAATATCTGCAACACCACCATAGATAAAAGAACCCTGGGCGGCTATGGCTGTAGGCACAGAAGGAGCCGTGAAGGTGTAGATAAATTCACCTCTGCCCGAAGGATCATTGGAGCTCCATGCGGACAAATAAAGATCAGTAGTGCCAAAACCGGCAGAAATGCCTGTACGGGAATAGTTGGCCGTAACTTTTGGGTTGATAACGGCCGAACTGCCATACACGAATTCATCTGCCACAGGGTTGGTAAATGTCTGTGCCATCATTGGCGCTGCGCCGATAGAGAAAAAAGGGATAAGGACTGCTGCTCTTCTTAAATGTTTAAACATGCTAATAATTTTTGTTTTTGAGGTAAGAAAATGATCACAAAAGCAGAAGCTTTGCTAAACGTAATGAATAGCCTTTCGGTTTTTTTTCAGGGATTATGGCAGACTCAATGTGTACTCCGGGTAAATGGGCACCTGCCTCCTTTCAGGTTGTTTAATCAGTACACGAATTTGAAAATGAACTTGAATATAATACGCAACTTATTCATTTCAAAGCTTTTAGTTAAATATTTCTGTAAAGGGACGTGTAAAAAAAAGATGACAAAAAGTGTTGCTCCCTTTTATGCAGGATCATCTGCTTTGATAGAGACATGATGAAAGCCGCTGATATTTTGTTTTAAATCCATGATATAGAAATTCGTTTTTCAAAAGTAGGATTGCCCTTGCAAAGCAAAAAGGACTTACAAAACTGTAAGTAGCCGGGGGCTTATAAGGCTACATGGGCTTTTGTGCACTCTTCCATTGTTAAATTCCCCTGGTAATGATCTGCTTATGTGTGTAATCAGCTATATTTAGGCCTATGTTTGAAATATTCGATATCAATGATGTCTATAAAGCCTTAATGGCACTGGCTGCCGGAGCTATATTAGGTATGGAGCGCGAGCTGAAAGATAAAGCTGCCGGGCTTAAAACGATCAGTGTGATCTGTATCGGCTCTTGCCTGTTTACCATTCTTTCGATGAAGATCGGCAGCCAGTATGCAGATGCAGGCCGCATTGCTTCCTATGTAGTCAGCGGCATCGGTTTTTTAGGGGCCGGTGTTATCTTCAAAGATGGATTTACCGTCTCCGGGCTCACCACAGCCAGCGTTATATGGATCGCTTCTGCTATAGGTATGGCCATTGGCTTTGGCCACGTCTACGCCGCTTTGATCTTCCTGATGGCTTGCCTGTTGATCATTTATACAGGCAGACTGATTAATGCCAAATTTCTTTCAGATAAGGCAAATAAAGTGCTTAAAATTGTGCTGGCAGAAAATAATGCCCATCTGAAGCAGGATATAATAAGGGCACTCAAACTTTATTTACACAGGGTAGACCAGGTGAAACTGGAATCATATCCCGAAAAGATAGTGGTTACCTTCAACATCATTGTTATTACAAAAAGAATGAACGAGCTGGAACAATTTCTGATCAATGAAAAACGAATTGAAAGCTTTGAAATATAGTATCTGCAGCTCTTATGCTGACCCTTAATTAAAAAGATGATGTCTGAAAAGGCAGATGAATGCCCGGGCATTGAATAGTTAACACCCTTCCTGTATGAGGATAGGGTAAAAATGGCAAAAAAATTACCGGGGCTGTCCAAAAAAGTCAGTCCCGGTAATTTTTTATAGCTCCTGTTCGTAAAGCGTATGGGTAAAGCTCTACAGTTTAGTGAACTTTTCCCTGCTTATCTTACCCTCTTTATTACTCACCTCTATGATATAGCTACCCGGAAGAAGCCTGGAAACAGATAGCTCTATTGTTTTCTGGTCTTCATATTTCTGCTCCAGTACACTCAGGCCAAAAGATGATTTGATGGAGACCTGGTACATACCGAAAGCTGCTTTCACCTGGATCCGGTCATTAGATGGATTAGGGGAAATGAACAGCCGGGGTGTCGATTCCGATAGCGGATTATCTGCTTTTGCAGGGTTCTGCTGCACCGCTGCTGGAGGTGCAGCAGCAGGCTTTTCTTTTACTCCTGCTACATCACTGTTTTTGTCCAGGCATATTTTGATACATTTACGGCATTTGTCTCCATTTTCGGCAACCGTGGTCAGGCATACTTCATAAGAGCCCGGTCCGGGGAAGTTATAGGATAGACTGGACGTATTGCCTGCATAGGCACCGTTGACGATCCATTCGTAGGCTATTGAGTTAGGATTGTTGGCGGTAAAATTGACCAGGAAAGGATTGTTGGTGCTGATGCAGTAGCTGAAGCTCGGATCGCAGGGCACTTTATACTCCACGATAAGCTTTGGCCTCAGGTCACTGTCCGGGTATTCGCTGGTGGCATATACCTGTGAGCGATAATGTACCTCTGTATTCAGTTTCAGGTAGAAGCCGTTATTTACGCCACCGCCATTGATGATCTCTTGTACCAGGTTGGTCACATCGATGCTTACCGACCCGTTCCATTGTGTGTTGGTTACAGGTATCGCTGCTGTTAATCCCGGTTCAAAAGTCGGGCTGTTATTCCACCAGATATTATTCTCATACCAGGTAGCGGCAGTCCTGTCTGCCAGGTAAACGGTTCCCGGGTTGGTATTGGGCAGAGGAGTGCCCGGGTAATAGTTATTGCCCCAGTAAGGCGCGCTGGACGAGGGGTGGGAGAGTATCATGGTCGCGCTGCCGATAACTGCCCCGGGAGGGATCAGGCTGATCTCATCAAAACGGATCAGGGAGCGTAAAGTGCCGCCAGAGCAGCCTGCTGCGACCCAGGTCCAGTCGGTAATGGACATATAAGGCTCATTGCCGTAGATCATGAAATGATCCGGCAGGGGAGAACCTGCGGTCTGGCAGCCGCCATCCATCATCCTTATTTCCGCATCCTGCCCGTTGGCCGGGCCGGGTTGTGACGTAAGCGTATAGGTTTGTGCCCGGGCCGCATTGATGCCCGTCAATAATGCTATTGATAATAACCAGTTTTTCTTCATAATCATCACCTGCTTTTGTAATCTTAAAAAGCCAGGAAAAACTTTAAATGGGAGTTTGTTTTCAGATTAAAGAGCGCTTAAAAGGGAGTAATAATATCCTTTATCCTAAGAAAGGAATGTATGGGGCTTACCGGGGGACGTATCACAGGCAAGCCCTATAAGCCTTAATGGTATGAAACTGATACCTGCAATGCTATGGAGTGAAGACCAGTTTGGCAGTTTCCTGGCAGCTTTGAATGGTAGGATACCAGGTTGCTTTTGTCTTCTGGCAGGGTACGCAATTGCCGCTGATATTTAAAAAACCATAAGATAGGGGCAGGCCACATACATCTTGTCCTACAGTACCGCCATTAGGGGTACAGCCGGGTGTACCGTCCAGTATTTTAGCCCCTACGATGCCTTTGGGTGTGCCTCCGAATAAGGGTACACTAGTCGGGTAGGTGAAGGTGGTAACAGGAGGAATAGCAATCGTCTTACTCACATAAGTAGAGCCGCAGACACAGAACTCATCTCCGAAGACGATAAAATACTGTGTACAATTTGTCTGGTTGTCTACCACCAGGCTGTAAGCTGATTTAGCTTGTGCAAAAACAAACATTGAGCTCAACAGGAGCATTAAGGATAATAATAACTTTTTCATTTTGGGATGTTTTGAATGTGATTTATAATTGCTGTATAAGGCTCCCGGGAACAAAGCAACCGGGTTTAAAGGTGAATGATAAAATGTAGTATTGTATTTTTTGAAACCGGCGCTTATGTGCCTGGTTTACATCTATTGTGTAACTGTAGGGAAACTGTTTTTTGATCACACAAAATAATCAGGTGCAGATGCGGTATGCAAATAATTGGCAGGGAAATTGTGTGAGCGAACTTAAAAAATGTCAGAGCGATCGTAATTGCGGTAAAATCATGCTTAAGCGATATAAATATTGTCTAAACGATACTGTAAAACTGTCTGAGCGATACAAACAGGAGTACTGGAATTCCCTATATATGGACACGATTTTCTGTAAAAACAGTATAAGTTGTTTGTTTTCAATATTTTATAATATTAAAAGTATGCGTTGATGAATATTGTATATGGATATTTATTTGTGTGTTTTGCTCATGTATTTAAATCTTTACAGGAGGTCTTTTGGCCTAGGTTTAATGGCTTTATTGCATGCAATTGATCCGAAAAGGGTATTTTGAATTTAACGATTTAGTACCGTTATAAGGGCCCGGCGGTAGCGTTAAAATGACTAACTTTGAGTGCAACAATTTGTTGTGATGTATAGAGCAGGGATAGATGCCCTGTAATAAATTAGTTTAAAATGGTGAAAATATTAGTAGTAGGAATTGGTGGTGTGGGCGGTTATTTTGGCGGACTACTGGCTCAGGCCAACCAGGGAAATGAGGCATTAAATATTTATTTTATGGCAAGGGGTGCACACCTGGCGGCAATAAAGGAGCATGGATTGCATGTGTCCAAAGGAGAGGCCGCATTTGTAGCACGTCCTGCTTTATGTTCAGACAAAGCTGAGGATTTTGGCAAAGTAGATTACATTATACTTTGTACAAAAAGTTATGATATTGAAGCCACCATTAGCCAGCTGAGTAGTTGCGTAAAAGAAAATACGGTTTTCCTGCCGCTCTTAAACGGGGTGGACAGCAGTGAAAAGATAAAATCCATGTTCCCCGATCATCTTGTGGCAGATGGATGTGCTTATATTATAGGCAGACTGGTAGCGCCGGGACATATTCAAAACCAGGGCCAGTACCAGCGCATTGTTTTTGGGATAGAAAATGAAACAGATGCACGACTGGATTATTTGCATACTGCTTTTGAAAAGGCAGGTATAGAAGCTACTTTAACCAGGTCTGTTACGAGCCAGATCTGGGAGAAATTTATTTTTATTTCATCTACCGCGGCTGTAAGCTCTTTTCATAATAAGACTTTCGGGCAATTGAAGGCATGTGAGGAATGCTGTGCTGATCTTAAAGAACTCGTCAATGAGATCTGTGAACTTGCTGCAAAAATGCAGATTGAACTGCCTGAAGATATACGGGAGCGGACCTGGAATCGCTTTATCAGCCTGAGCCCGGAAGCAACGACCTCTATGCACTCGGACTTTATAGCGGGGAAAACGCAGACTGAAGTAAATTCCCTGCTGGGGTATGTTATCGAAAAGGGGAATTATTATGGAACAAAGGTAAGTAAGTACAGGGAGATCTTTGAGCAGCTTACAGCCCCTCATCGTTTGGCCCCTGGCACATTACAACAAAAGACTAGCTGTTAGCAGCACAATTAAGCTCATCCTTACTTCATTATCCTGTTGTTGATGGGACAATGGTTTGCATATTGCATTTGCTCTATGCGCGGAATTTGTTGGCCTGCATGGAGCATTTTAAGGAATTAAATCAGCATCTTTGCAGCCTGATTATTTAATTTAGCCATGAACATAACTGTCGAAGCACAAAATTTCCCGATAGAGGATATACTCTTCACCTTTGCTTTAACCGCTGAGGCTGCGGAAGTATTTGACGGCTGTAACACTTTAATTACCGGCATAGGCAAGGTGAATGCCGCTTACGAACTCACAAAAGCCATACAGCTAAAAAGACCGGCTTTGATTATCAACCTGGGTTCTGCAGGCAGCAATGCTTTCAGGAAAGGAACGGTGGTATGCTGCAGGCAATTCGTACAAAGAGATATGGATGTAAGAGGATTGGGTTTTGCCCAATATGAAACACCATTGTCCGGCCTGCCTGTTGTGCTGGAATACGGATTGAACATGGACGATTTACCGGCCGGTATATGCGGCAGCGGTGACAGCTTTGAAATGGGCCACCAGGCCACTATCTATGATGTGGTAGATATGGAGGCTTATGCATTGGCGATGATCGCGATGAAAGAAGGTATTCCTTTCTTTTGCCTGAAGTACATCTCTGATGGTGCTGATGACCAGGCGGCAGAAGACTGGAATGTACAGGTACATCTGGCCGCCCTGGCTTTTCAGCGCGTGCTTCAATTGAACAATGTGACTACAGCTGCCCGGGTATAACAATTAAACATAACAATAAGTGGCATTTACCTGATGGTCATTACCTTTGGTGTATCTCTGCAGGAAAGGTAATGACCAGGTTAAGGCCATCCTCGTTGAGCAGTTCGAGCTTGCCTTTTAAGATCGTCACACGTTTTTTAAGTGATCTTAATCCAAATCCTAAATGATTGGCATGTGGGGTAAAGCCAATGCCATTATCACTGACCTGGAAAACCAGCTGCTCGTTTTTTTGCTTCAATAGCACACTTACCTGGTTTGCTTTGCTGTGTTTTAGCACATTGGCAATCGCTTCCTGGAGAATTTTCATCAACTCGATACGTTGCTGTATGGTCAATAGCTGTGACGCTTCTTTTTCAATATTAATATGTCCCTTGAAGGATATGGACAATGCCGCATCCATGATCCTCTTTACACTTTCTTCAAAATGATCGCTCTGCTCTTCTGTAGCCTGCCTGTAGATCTGGTGGCTTTTGTTCCTTACCGTATTATAGATCGTGCTTATTCTTTTCTTTAATTCTTTCAGGTAGGCAAATACTTCTGAGGGATCACTTTTTTGATCGGCCAGTTCTGTTATATGCAGGGCACTCACCAGCGATGCGGAGAGGTCATCATGGAGGTCGCGTCCCAGCTTCCTTTGTTCTTCCTTAGCGCCATATCTTTTGGCTTCTTCAATCGTAATGTCTGCTATCCTGTTGAGTACCGCGATTTGCTCTCTTGACTTTTTCTTTACCTTTCTCATGTACAGGTAGAAGATGAGGATCATAGCAGTGGCCATTACAGAGATGGAGATGATCCAGATATTTTGTGCTTCCCGTTTTTTATTAGCTCTCTGGAGCTCTGCTTTATTGTATTCCGATTCGGTGAAAGCATACATTAAACGTGTTATTTCCTGCGAAGCTGTAGCAAATTCTTCTGATTTATACTTCAGCGCGCTGTCCAGGAAGATGTAGGCATGGCGCATATCGCCCTGGTTAAAGCTGAGCTTTGCTTTGTAGGTATAAAGATTGGAACGCTCATCGTCAAAGATCTGCACCGCATCTACCAACCGGGATAAATAATAGGCCGCGTGTTGATTGTCTTTAACTTTTATGTAATAGTTGAAAGAGAAGGAATTTAATATGTTTTCATAAGGAATCCTGTATGTGCCTATATTTTCGCGGTGTTCCTGCAGGATGGTCCAGGCACTGTCCAGTAATACTTTTTCATACTTCCGGTCATCCATGTAGGTATAATATTCTATGTTGCAAAAAAGGGAGAGCAGCCGGGGTATAGAGTGATGGATTTTCACTCCTTTCAGGGAGTCAAACCTTCCCTGTATCAGGGCTTCCATTTTAATGGCATTATCTTTCACCTCTTCCGCCCAGGGATGCCCGGATTGCAATAAAGGTTTGATCACGTAAACCAGGAACTGCATGGCTTGTAGGTATCTGGTCCTTGTACTGTCCTCGGGTTGCCGGTCCAGCAGGTCCAGCAGATGTTCCCTTTGCTCTGTATACAGTTCTATGACTTTAGCGTTATTCTCTGATTTTGCCCATATCAATAATTTCATGTAGGGAATGAGAAAAGTTTTCTTACCGGCTATGGTAGCTTCCTTATCGTTCTTTTCTGCGTAGAACAAGGCTTCGCCAAATCTGCCGCTGGCCAGCGCATGGTTCATCAAGAACCGGAAATAATTTGCCCGGAAAGGCTTGTAGGCATCATCATTCCAGATGATGTCCCTGTACCTGCTCATGAAACCGATGAAGGCTTCATTGGAGAGCCGCATCCCGGAGACGGTCACCTGCTCACTCATAGAGTCTATAGCGGTCACATATTGCTGTTCGGAAATGGCTTCCCGGATGTATTCCGTTTCGAGATGACGGTACTTGTCTGCCCATTTCTGTTGATCGGGACTTTGGGCAAACGAATGATGAAGCTGTATACAGGTAAGGATCAGGATCAGTAGCACACACTTTCTCATCATTATATCAATACTTGTTTTCTGGCGAAACTCAAAAGCTCGGCAATATTATTGCTGCCTGTTTTTTTGAACATTTTCCTTCTGTGTGCTGCAATGGTATGCCTGCTCAGGAACATCAGGCGCGCGGTTTCATCTACCGTAAGCCCTTTGGAAAAATGTTCCAGTATTTCTATCTCCCGGAGGGTAAGGTGATTTTGCTTATCGCCCAGGTCATTTATGATGGCCATAATTTCTGGTGCATAATAGTGTTCGCCTCTGCGCAATGCCTTCATGCAGTCGACTACTTCCAGCATGGAAGAGGCTTTGGGAATGATGGCATTTACATTATAGTCCAGTAAGCGGGCTACGATGTCAGGAGTGGGATCGCCGCTGATGATAATGGTCTTGGCATCTTTAATGATCCGCTGGATCTTGCTCAGGGTGGAAAGGACCGTTTGATCTTTGAGGTAATAATCTAAAAAAAAGTAAGGTGTGGTTACAGGGTTGCGCTGATCGCTGATGTGGTCCAGTAGTGCTTCAGGATTGGAGTAAAAGCAAACGCTGTTAAAGATCTTGGCACCCTCGAGGAGCATAGAAAAGGACTCTGCAAAAAGGGCATGGTCATCTAATACAAATGCCGACCTTTTATAGCGCTCCCATTGTGTTTGTAGTGTTTTCATACTTGAAAGGGGGAATAGTGTTGCAAAAGTAATTTGTTGGTAAAAACGGCGTTGAATGAATTTTTGAAAATAGTCTATTTGAACTAATGCTCAGGTGGTGGGGCGAGCTTGTTTTTCGCTTGTGCCCATCCCATAAACAGACTAAATTAAGTCCTTAGGGTAGTTTGTTTAGACTATTTGCAGGTGCCTGCTCCCTGAACAAGGCCATTTCCGGGGATAATTTTGTGTTATCGGAAAGGTACATGAAACTTGTTTTAAGGCATACAAATGTAGGGCATATCTCATTGCTTATGAATCATTAATCTATGCAGCAACTGCAAGGGGCCGAAATTAACGCGATTTTATATCATCATCATATTTATCAAAAAAATAGAACAACAAAATAAAACTATGAAAGCACGATTACAAAAACTATCAGGCGCTACGGCCTTTTCTCTGGCATTGACCAGCCTGGGGATCTCTGCACAGGCACAGGCCCCTGCATTGTATTCCACGGTGAATGGTAAAGTATGGATAGAAAGTGATTACTTACCTTCCAATGGGGTGCAGGATGGCACGGAGAACAATCTTTCGGGTATCCTGGTGAGGCTGATCACCACTTCTGTTCCTAACCGGATTGTTGCGGTAGGCATGACTGATGCCAGCGGTAATTATACTTTGAATAATTATGAAGGAGCCGGCTCTTACACTGTACAGTTCTACTATCCTAACGAAGCATTTGTAGGTGTGGCGCAAACCTCGGCTACTTTAGCCGGTTCACAGTCGCATGTTACCCGGTCAGGAGCCAATACCCGAGCTACGGTCAATATTACTGCACCTGCCCAGGTGAGTACGATCAACATGGCCTTGCTCCGGAATGAGAATTACATGGTGCGCTGTGGTATGTACTCCGGTGCCACCACCTGGAGCCAGGATGTATCTGTTGAGAAGTTCAACTTTACTTCCTTTGGTTTTGATGCTGATGTCAGCCTTTGGAGCGCTACCAACTCTTATCACAGTGATATCGTAGTGACGGAGAATTCTAATGCACCGACCACCCTGAATGCAAGGATCGGTATCCAGAGCACCGTTATGTATCCCGAGATGAGTCCTGAAACGGAGATGTATTCCCAGGCCGCAAGCACTATTATCACTGCAGCTTTTAACGGTAATGAAACCAGGCATTTTTATAACCTGAATAACTCGGCCATCTACCACCAGTCCAACTATTCTATGAACTATTCACCTGCAAACACAGGTTCCGGTATATTGAATATTCCTGTAGTAGTGGAAGGGCAAACTACTTTTACCGGGGCTACTAATTTCCAGGTAGATCTGCCTACGGTGGCTTCTGTGGGTACCTGCCTCATATACCAGTCGGCTACACCACTTCCGGTTACCCTTATGTCCCTGTCTGCTGTGGTAGAGAACGGACAGCCTAAACTTTTCTGGCAGACTGCTGCGGAGAAGAATTCCAAAGGTTTTGAGATTGAGCATAGTAAAGATGGTAAAAGCTGGAGCAATATAGGTTTTGTAGCTTCAAAAGGAGAAAAGGGCAATGCCGTAAAAGAGTTGTCTTATGAATTTTACCATAAGGGTGCTAAGAACGGCAGACATTACTACCGTTTAAGACAAGTTGATTTTGACGGTATCGCTACCTTGTCCAGGACCGTTTCTGCATTGTTGCAGTCCGGAGCAAATGGTGTACAGGTTTACCCGACTGTTGTTGAACCCGGAAATACGACAATTAATCTTAGCGGTTTAAGCGGGAACAGTGAGATCTCTGTATTCGATCTGTCCGGAGTAAGAGTGGCTTATTTCTCTTCGGTGAATGATACAGAAGTGATCAATATGTCTGCAGTACCGGCAGGTGTATACCAGATCCTCATCAGGGACTTTGGTACCAAAACAATGAGTTCAGAAAAAGTAATTAAAAAATAGTACAACTGATTGCATGCACCGTTTCACAGCGGTCACCCTACATATGTAAAGATTTTGTTTCATACTTGTTATACCTCCACCTTAGCTTACTCTTAAGCCGAAGGCGGGGGTTTTTTGCTTTGTACATACCGAAAATAGGAGCTCCGGGCAGGAAATAAGGAAAGTGTGATTTCCTTTTTAGTATTTCCTCTCCAGGAAATAAACAACTGCAGTGCCTGTTACAGGCAATACAAGTATGCACACATAAAACCTGTGCCACAAGCTGCTTCAGGATGAAGTATGTTCTGAAAAGAAACCGGAATGATTTATTTAACCCGAAAAATGTTTTTATGATCAGCAACTTATTGACCGCAATGACACAGTATTTTATGGTAACAGGATCCCTTATTACCCTGGGCTACAAGATAGCTGCTGCGCAGGCCCCGGCCTTGTATGGCACTATAAACGGGAAAGCCTGGGAGGAGGAGCAACCTGTTAACGGGATCTTTGATCTTACCGAAACCGTTTACCCCGGTTTCCTCGTGCGTATGAGCACCACAACAGTACCGGCCAGGGTGGTCGCTTCTGCCATCACCGACTCCAATGGTAACTATGTACTGCATCATTATGAGGGCCCGGGCACCTACAGGATACAGTTGTACTATCCGCACCAGGCATTTCTCGGTTTGGCACAGACCGCAGCGATTTTGCCGGGATCGCAATCCCATTTTGTAAGACTGGGCAGCAATACCAGTACTACAGCTACCGTTTCCGCTCCGGGGCAAACGATTACCCTGAATGCTGCTTTGGTACGCAATCCCCAGTACCGCTTGAGTTGTGCAAGATATTCAGGTAGCCTTAGTCCGGCAGTGCAGCAACAGATGCTGATGCCGAAATTCGATTACACAGCGGCAGGGGTCTTTTTACTGGACCTGAATTTATGGAGTGCCGTAAGTTCCTTTCATGATCATATTGTGATTGAAGAATCATTGAATATGGCTGCCAATATGCAGACCCGGGTAGGGGTGCAGACCAGCGCTAGCTGGCCTGCAATGAGTAATGCCGGGGAGATGTATGCCCAGGCTGCTACCGCTGCTTTTTCCGGGGCCGTAAATGCTAATGAAACGAGTCATTTTTTCAATGTGAATAATTCTGCGGTTTTGCCTTTGAGCAACCTGAATTATGCCCCTTTGAATAGCGGTGCCGGTTGGATCAATGTACCGCTAGCCCTGGCCAATTCTGTAACCCTGACGGGTGCTATGAATTTTGTAGTGACCTCTTTACCCACGCTTGCCTCCTGCGGTACCTGCCTCGTCTACTACACCTCAGCCCCTTTAAATTTGAGCACAGTCAGTGATAAAGCCAGTGTCGAAGAGCCGGGTACTGCAACATCTGTTACCAACCCGGTAAGCAGGTAAATAAAGCTATTGTTCCTTATAGTTTTATTTCATGTATAGAAACAGTATGGAAGCTTATTTTAATTACTGGCTGTACAATACGGGAATTCCCGTATTGTACAGCCAGTAATATATGGGTATCTTCGCGGCACATATAAGTATATGCTGATGTACAAAAGGATGCAACATTTTATCGTAAATATGCATTTATAAAAGTATCGGCAAATTTTTTATGATAAATAATGATATTATTGAGTAGTATGCTCGCCTGAAAATGATGGAGCAAGTGATGTTGAATTGTTAGAAATAATATTATAGTTGAGGATTATAAGATGTATAATCCTTGATATTTTATTATACCTATATACTTGATTCTACCAAGTAACCCTAGATCAAACATTTAGAAACTTAATCGATTATAATACATATTGATCATGATATTTATTTATAAAAATGCTTAATAGAGATTATATTTTTTAAGAGTTAAGTCATTGACAGTTTGCTTCTGTGTATATATTCCGAAGTATCGGTAAGTAAGTATGGATTGATAATGTTCAGGTATTGCATTACAATACTCAAGTACTGGAAGAGAACCATTATTAACCGTTTGGGGTGACAATTTTGACTAGACTATGGTAATTCATTTCAGCTATAAAAAGTATTATTGTAGTAAGAAACCGTACAATTTTGAAAAAAATAGTTGATTTTAATTATAGCTTTAAAACCCCGAGATCAGTAGTATGAGCGATGAGCAGATATTGTATATAAGTAGTATGATTTGTTTCATAGCAATCCTCACTTCCTTTAAATATGGTAAGCTGTTTGCCCTAATCAACCTGCTGCTGTTTTGCACCTACAGTATAGTGTTATATTACAATTTATTCTTTAATAGTGGAGGTGGCTCCTCATTGCTATGGCTCTTCTATTTAGCCTTGCTTACATTATTACAGATCATCATTGTAAGTACCTATATAGGGATAAAGCTGTTTCATGCACGCAAGCACCCTGGAAAATAATATTAAAGAGATATGCTCCTATTATAACCAGTTGACTGATGCTAATAGTGCAATAAATGGGTAAAGTGATGGACACAATTTTGTACTGGTTCATGCAGATCAAAGGCCTGGATGACCGCTATTCAATGGTACTGCCGGTTCACTTTATTTTTACTGAGAAATAGAATCCCCCTTAAAACAGAAAATGGAACCATTGGGTTCCATTTTTCTATTTCTTTTTACCTTTTTTCTTTGGTTTGTCCACCAATTCTTTCAATGCCTTACCAGCAGAGAATTTAGGTAATTTTTTTGCTGCAATTTTAAGTGCAGCACCCGTTTGAGGGTTCCGGCCAGTACGTGCTGCACGCTCAGATACTGAAAAAGTACCGAAACCTACAAGTGTTACTGGTTCTCCATTAGATAAAGATTGGGAGATAGCACCAGTGAAGCTGTTGATAGCATGTTCTGCTAAAGCTTTGGTCAATCCCGTTTCTTCTGCAACGTGTGTAATAAGATCTGCTTTGTTCATTGTGTTTATAAAATTGGTATTTGCTGGATTAAAGATAGTAAAATTAATAATTGCAATTAAAATAGGAGCAGGGTTTTTTCTTTTTTACCGAAAAATTACTGGTTTTCCCTATTATCACTGGCTTCCTGCTTCCCTTCCTCGATCAATTCATTCACCTCGGCCATCTCTTCCCCCTCCAGGTGCTTCACCTCTTCCTCCTGCTGCTCATTCCTTTTATCAATATGAAAAGTGCAGCCTATAGGGAAATGGTCCGATCCTATAGAAGGGTAAATAAACAATTTATCAATGAAGATATCCGGGCTATGGAACAGCAGGTCCAGGGGTACCCTGAAAAACCAGTAATGCGCATGAAAGGTCGCCAGGATGCCCCTGCCGATACGTGCATCAATGAGGCGGCTCGTTTTCTTGAAAAGAAGGGAAGACCTGGCCCAGGCCACATTATTGAAGTCACCCGTCACCAGTACCGGCAATTCATAATCCCTTACTCTCTTGGCCACACTCAGCAGGTCACCGTCCCGCTCCTTAGAGTTTTCCTCCTCCGTAGGGCTGGGCGGTGGTGGGTGCACGCCAAAAAATACAAAACGATGCCCGTCTTTGGTCTCCAGTTCTGCTTCAATACTCGGCAAGTCATCAGCTACAAAATAATGCACCTGCAATTTATTTACCTTAAGCCGCGTGTAGAAATGCATACCATAAGTATTCTCCAGGCCCACCTTGGCATGATGCGGATAATCTTTTTCCAGGGTTTCCATGGCCATTTCCCAGTCGCGGTTGCTTTCCATGGTCAGAAAAACATCTGGTTGTTCCTCCCGGATCAATGCAATAAACCGATCATAAGCAGTATTAAACTGTAGTACATTACAGGAAATGATCTTGATCTTGTCCGATGCCTGCCCGGACAGTGCAACTTTTTGCGTTCTCCAGAATTTGGTATAGCGCATCAGTATATAGACATGGAAAATGATAAAACCCAGTTGCAGTACCTGAATCACCCAGAGCCAGGTAATATCCTTTATGACAAAAAAAGAAAGCGTAAATACCGGCACCTGTAGCGCCAGCAGTTGTAGTTTTATAAATTCCGCTACCCGGAAGACCCAGTGCTGGTGCCGGATAAAAGGCAAAGCACTAAGTACAATAAGCAGCAGAGCACATACAATGATAAATATTTCCATTAAGGCCGCTAAATTATAAGCTTTGCCTCAAAAAAACAGCAATTCTATTATTAAACTTATGATAAGACCCTCCATACTTTTTAAATTATAGTGTGCTATTCCCTTTTCACCCTTTACCATTAACCATTCACCATTAACCATTCACCATTCACCATTAACCATTCACCATTCACCATTAACCATTCACCATTCACCATTTCCTTTTCACTATTCACTAATCCTTTTTCACTATTCCCTATTCACTATTCACTATTCACTTCTCATCATTAACCATTAACCCCTACCTTTACTCAATCAAATAACCATTAACATGCAAGACCATAAGTTAGCTGTATTAATAGATGCCGACAACGTTCCCTATGCCAATGTCAAAGAAATGCTGGAAGAAGTGTCCAAAAGCGGCACCCCTACCGTGAAGCGTATCTATGGCGACTGGACCAAGCCGCATCTTTCCGGCTGGAAGAACGTATTACTTGAAAATGCCATCACACCCGTTCAGCAGTATAGTTATACCACCGGGAAAAACTCCTCAGACAGTGCGCTCATCATTGATGCGATGGATATCCTGTATTCCGAGAAAGTGACCGGCTTCTGCATCGTGTCCAGTGATAGCGATTTTACGCGCCTGGCTACAAGGCTGAGAGAGGCCGGAATGCTCGTCATCGGAATAGGGGAGAAGAAAACACCACCGCCCTTTATCGCTGCCTGTAATAAATTTATCTACATAGAAATACTCAAGCAGGCAGAGAAAGTTGAGCCTCTTAAAACCGAGGATAAAACTGCAGTACCTAATAAATCAGTACCCGTGCAAAGGGCTATTGATAAAGTAGACAAGCAAACCGTGAAGATGATCGTCAATAGTGTAGATGACCTGGCTGATGAAACAGGTTGGGCCTTCCTGGCCTCATTGGGTAATTTTATCTCTAAAAAGAAACCCGACTTCGATCCGCGCAACTATGGCTTCAACAAACTTTATGACCTGGTGAAATACATAGACCGCTTTGAAATAGATGAACGCGAAGCCGGCGGACATAAGCATGTCAAACATATTTACCTAAGGTTGAAGTAAACCTTCCGCTCAGCGGAGCGATGGCCTCGCTGAGCAAGCATAATCAGAACTTTATCCTACTGCCTGACCGCATTTCAGCTCCCGATTTTGTCGCTTCAGTCAGATTGTAAGGTTTCCTGCTCCATTTTGGAAATAGTTTTGCGCCTCATACGCAAAATTACATTCCTGATGAACCCCAATACTTCAAAAGCCGCTTATATAAATACCGGTATAGCACTCTTCCTCGCATTGCTCCTTACCGCATGTGGCGACCATAAAGAAGCCGCTCCGGAGCAGCAGGCCACACCTGTGACCGCAGCATTGATCAGCCTGAACCCCGAAGAAGCTATTGTTGAAAATAGCTACCCTGCCCAGATAGAGGGTAAAGTAAACGTCGAGATCCGTCCGCAGGTAAGCGGGTATATCAATAAGATCCATATAGACGAAGGAGCCTATGTAAAAGCAGGCCAGGCCCTGTTTACCATCAATGCCAGTGTCTACCGCGAGCAGAAAAACACCTCACTGGCAGCCCTAGAAATGGCTAAATCCCAATTGGCAACTGCTCAACTGGATCTGGAAAAATATGCCATACTCAGCGAGAAAAAGGTAGTGGCAGACTTCTCCTACCAGAAAGCAAAGACCGCCTATGATGCAGCCCGCGCTGCCGTGCGCCAACAGCAGGCCCTCGTAGATGCGGCCGATCTCAATATAGGCTTCACCGTAGTAAAAGCACCCGTAAGCGGTTTTATAGGCCGTATTCCTAAACGCTTAGGTGCATTGGTGAGTCCTACCGATGCACAGGCCCTTACCACACTTTCACAGGTAGACGAGGTCTACGCCTACTTCTCCGTTCCCGAGTCTGAAATACTCCATATTAATGATACCCGTGAGGGAAATACACTCCTGCAAAAGCTGCAAACCTTTAAAGACATCGGCTTGCAAATGGCCAATGGTAAGCCCTACGGGCATCCGGGAAAAATAGATATGATGGACGGGCAGTTCGACCCAGGTACCGGGGCAGTTACCCTGAGGGCCACCTTTGCCAATCCCCAGCTGCTCCTGCGCTCCGGTAACACCGCCCGAGTAGTATTAAGTACCACACAGACTGGCGTATTCAAGATCCCCGTTCTCGCCACTTACGAAATGCAGGATAAGATATTTGTAGGCCTGGTAGATGCGCAAAACAAGATGAACCGGGTCGCACTTAAAGATTACATCAAATCCGGGGACTATTACATCGTTTCCTCAGGCTTTAAGGCCGGAGACCGCATCATTGCCGGAGAACTGGCCGCTATCCCGGAAAAATCACTGATTACCGCAAAGAAAAATAATTAAACCCTATCCCCCATATGTTACAGAAGATCATTAAGAGGCCGGTATTGGCAACCGTCATCTCCATCATACTCCTGCTGCTGGGCCTGGTAGGCCTGCAGCGCATTCCCATGACCCAGTTTCCCGAGATCGCTCCACCCACCGTTTATGTATATGGTACCTATCCCGGTGGTAATGCCCAGAGCGTAGTGCGCTCGGTGATCACACCTTTGGAAGAGGCCATCAACGGTGTGGAAAATATGCAGTACATGACCTCGAATGCCTCCAATGACGGGGCCTTCTCCATTACCGTTATTTTCAAGCAAGGCGTAGACCCCGACCAGGCAGCCGTAAATGTGCAGAACCGCGTGGCCCAGGCCAATGCCCAGTTACCGGCCGAAGTGATACGCCTGGGTGTAAATACCACCAAGCAACAGACCAGCAACCTGATGGTGGTGAATATTAACAGCGCATTACCGGAAAAGTACGATGAAGCCTTCCTGCAGAACTATGCCAAGATCAACCTCGTTCCCGAATTAAAACGCATTCCCGGGGTAGGAAACATCAACCTCTATGGTTCCAAAGACTATTCCGTGCGTATCTGGATAGACCCGGTAAAGCTGGCCGCTTACGGATTGACTCCCTCAGATATAGAAGCTGCTGTAAGCAATAATAGCTTTGAAGCCTCTCCCGGCAGGTTCGGTGAGGAGTCTGATGCACCCATGCAATATGTACTGCGTTATAAAGGAAAATTGAATACCCCTGAAGCATTTGACGGCATTGTGCTCAAGGCAGCCAATGGCAGTATCCTGCGCCTGAAAGACGTAGCCCGAGTAGAGTTTGGGGTCTCCACCTATTCCAGCGATACCTATACCGATGGTAAGCCCTCCATAGTACTTGCCGTCATCCAGGCCAGCGGTTCCAATGCCAATGATATTGCCATTGAAGTGAAAAAGACCCTGGATAATTTCCAGGAAGACCTGCCCGATGGTATCCATTACGATATCATCCAGAATATGAAAGAGCGCCTGGATGCCTCCATCAGCCAGATGCAGTCCACCCTGGTAGAAGCCTTCCTACTGGTATTTATTGTCGTGCTCATTTTCCTGCAGGATTTCCGCTCTACCATTATCCCGGCTATTGCAGTACCCGTATCCATTATCGGTACCATCTTCTTTATGTACCTGATCGGCTTTTCCATCAACGTATTGACCCTCTTTGCCCTGGTACTGGCCATAGGTATCGTGGTGGATGATGCCATTGTGGTAGTAGAAGCCGTACATGCCAAAATGGAGCACAGCGGAGAAGATGCACGTAAGGCCACCACCTCGGCCATGAGCGAGATCAGCGGTGCTATTATCTCCATTACCCTGGTCATGTCTGCCGTGTTCCTGCCCGTTGGTTTTATGGAAGGCCCGGCCGGTGTATTTTATAAACAGTTTTCCTACACCCTGGCGATCGCTATCCTCATCTCTGCCGTCAATGCATTGACCCTTAGCCCGGCCTTATGTGCCTTACTCCTGAAGCATCCCCACCAGGATACCGCTAAGCCAAAGAAATTTACACAGCGCTTTGCAGCCGCCTTCAATACCGGTTTCGAACGCCTGACCCATAAATATGTAAGCACCGTAAGCTTCCTGGGCCGTAAAAAATGGATCGCCATTACAGGGCTGGCCCTGGTGGGTTTTTCCGCCTTCTTCCTCATGAACCGCTCCCAGAAAGGATTTGTACCGGCAGAAGATGACAACAACCTCACCTTTATGATCACCCTGCAAGGCGGTACCAACCTGCAATATATGTCTCAGGAACTGGAAAAAGTGACCGCCATCATTGGTACTATGCCCGAAGTGAGAAGCCTGAGTACCGTTTCCGGCTTCAACCTGTTCAGTTTTTCCTCCTCTCCCAGCGCGGGAATGGGCTTTGTGACCCTCAAACATCCCAAAGAAAGAGGTGAGGTCAAAGATATAGATGAAGTGCTGATGAAGATCCAATCTGCCGTTCAGGGCAAAATAAAAGGCGAGTTTATCATCTTCCGCAACCCGGCAGTAGAAGGCTTCGGAACAGCCGGAGGTGTGGAGTTTGTACTCCAGGACAGGGCTTCCGGTAATATGGAACAGTTTGAAGCAGCAAGTGCTAAAGTCCTGGGGCAACTCAACCAGAGACCCGAGATAGCAGCAGCCTTTACCACCTTCCGCAGCGATTATCCGCAATATGAAGTCATCGTGGATGAAGATAAAACCGCACAACTGGGCTTAACGCCCAAAGAGGTCATGGATGCCCTGCAACTTTTCATGGGTGGCTCGCAAACAACAGACTTTGTACGCTTTGGTAAACTATACCGCGTGAACATCAAATCAGAAGCAGCCTTCCGGAAAGATGAATCCGCATTAAATAATATGATGATCCGCAACAATGCCGGGCAGATGGTACCTATAGCTACCCTCGTCACACTGAAGAAAGTGCTGGGACCAGAGGTGATCAACCGCTTCAACCTCTACAACAGCATCAGTGTAAACGTGACCGCAGCCCCGGGATACAGCAGTGGTAAAGTAATGGAAGTAATTGATGCCGTCCTGGACCGGGAGCTGCCCAAAGGCTACAGCTTTGAATATGGCGGACTAAGCCGCCAGGAGCGTAACTCAGGCAGCCAGATGCTGTTTATTTTCGGCCTGAGCATCCTGTTTGTTTACTTCTTGCTGGCCGCCCAGTATGAAAGTTACCTGCTGCCACTGGCCGTAATGCTGTCCCTGCCTACAGGTATCCTGGGTGTATTTATTGCTACAGGCATTTCGGGTATCGATAATAATATCTATGTACAGATCGCTTTGATCATGCTGGTAGGCCTGCTGGCCAAGAATGCCATCCTTATCGTTGAGTTTGCCGTACAGCAGCGCAAATCCGGGCTTTCCATTTTTGCCTCAGGGATAGCCGGGGCTAAGATGCGCCTGCGGCCTATATTGATGACCTCCTTTGCCTTTATCGCCGGGCTTACCCCTTTGATGTTTGCCAAAGGCGGTACCGCGATCGGTAACCAGTCCATCAGTATCAGTGCCGCCGGAGGTATGCTGAGCGGTGTACTGCTGGGTATATTCATTATCCCGGTATTATATATGATCTTCCAATACCTGCAGGAGCGGGTTTCAGGAAATAAAAACAGCTTGAATCATGAAACCATATCTTAAATATATTCCTAAAGCAGCCTTAATAGTTGCTTTACTGCAATCCTGCACCGTTACCAAAGATTATAAAAGGCCGGAGCTGCAGCTACCGGCCACTTATGACACCGACAGCGCTGTTGCGGGAACAGATACGAATTCCTTACCGGCTTATACCAATTATTTTAAAAGCAGGGAACTGCAAGCCCTTATAGATACCGTTATTGCCCATAACCCCGATCTGCTGATCGCAGCAGAGCAGATCTTAGCGGTACAGGCAAGCCTTAAAAGTGTAAAACTTAATTACCTGCCTGACCTTAATCTGCAGATCAATGCAGGGGTGCAGCGTTTGTCGCGTAACAGTATGATGGGTTCCTTTGCCGGAGGCCTGGTATTCGAGGACTATAACCTCGCCCCGGCCCTCTCCTGGGAAATTGACTTCTGGGGCAAGCTGAAGCGCCAGCGTGAAGAAGCCTTATCGGTCTACCTGGGACAGGTGGAAATGAAAAGAGCCTTAAGAATACAGCTGATCGCACAAACTGCAGCAGCCTATTATAACCTCCTGAGCCTTGACGAGCAATTGCAGATCACCGTTAAGGTAGAAGCCGCTATGACCAATACCCTGGAGCTGTTACAGACACAGTATAGTGTAGGAGAGGTGAATGTACTTGCCCTGCGTCAATCGGAAGCGCAGCTTGCAGAAGTAAGGGCATTGATGCCTGAAATCAAGGCTGCCATCCGCGCGCAGGAAAATGCTTTGCAGTTACTGGCAGGCAAATACCCCGCCAGGGTACAGCGTTCCGGATTATTATATAAAACCGCCTTCGAAGAAGAGCTTTCTGCCGGAGTGCCTGCAGATCTGCTGGGCCGGAGACCCGATGTAATGCAAAGTGAATTACAGTTACGAGCTGCCAATGCCAGGGTAGGGATTACCAAAGCCGATTTTTATCCCAGCCTCAAAATTACTGCCCAGGGTGGATTGAACAGTATCAAGGCCACAGACTGGTTTTCTATTCCTGCTTCCCTATTTGGCAACCTTGCCGGGGGACTTACGCAACCGGTATTCAACAGGCGCAGCATTCGTTCAGCCTATGAGCAGGCGCAGCACAACCGGGAAGCTGCTGTACATGGTTTCCGTAAATCTGTATTGACGGCTGTAGAAGAAGTGAGTACCCTGATGAATGGCCTGGAGCAACTCCGTCGCCAAAGCTTTGAGGTAGCGCAACGCAAAGCAGCCATGTACAAAGCCATTGAAGATGCACAGACTTTATACCAATACGGAGAAGCCAGTTACCTCGAAGTGTTGACGGTGCAGCAAAGCTATTTTCAGACACAATTGGCTGCTGCTGCAGTCCGGGCAAAGGAAATAAATACTAATATTGCTTTATATAAATCTTTAGGTGGCTATTAGCATATGAACATCCGGAACAATAAAGACAGCCCCAGGCTCAATGCATTAATATTTGCCGGTGTCAGCATTCCCCTTTCACTGGCACTGGCACATTTTATTCTATATTTCCTGGACCCCTCCAGCGTATGGTGGAATTTTTACCAGGAAAACTATTGGACAGAACTCACCGTATCTTTGCTCACCGGGATTTTAATGTATGCCATCCTCTTTGGACTCATCAATTTCCTGTCGCGCTGGGTCAGTCGTAAAGCCTTGTTTAAAAATAACCTCCTGGTACATTTTGTCTTGACCACCCTTGTAGTGGTGATCGCTATGTTCCTCTTGCTTTGTATTGAAGACTGGTTCTATGACTGGTACTGTACCGATAATATTGTGCCCGGACCCGAGCTGGAAAGGGCCTTCAGGAGCTATGTAATAGTGAACCTGGTGGTAGCCGCATTTGTCAACAGCTTTTACAATGCCTATGTATTTTTTGAAAGATGGAAAAGAGATATCACAGCACTGAACAAGCTTACGATCTTATCCCATGAATTAAAGGAAAGCGCTTTGCGTGCAGAGCTGGAAGTCCTGAAACTGCAGCTGGACCCGCATTTCCTGTTCAACAACTTCAGCACACTGACCCAATTGATCCAGATCAACCAGGCCGATGCCCAACTGTTTTTATCTAACCTGTCGCGCGTGTACCGCTACGTGCTGGCCGCCAGTAAGAAAAACATCGTCACCCTGGAAGAAGAAATGAAGTTTGTACAAAGCTATTTTCACCTGATCAAGATCAGGCAGGGAGAAGCCATAGCCCTGCATACTTCATTAACAGCGGCCGATCTTAAAAAAGGCATTCCCCCGGTGACTTTGCAATTGCTGATCGAAAATGCCATCAAACATAATATTTCCACTATACAGCAACCGCTGGAGATCTGTATAGAAAGCAGCGGAGACGGCTTTATTACCGTACGCAATAACCTGCAGCTTATGAAAATAGATTATAAAGGTACCGGGCTGGGATTAAGCAATATCAGGAAACAGTACCAGTTGCTCTCCGGTACAGAACCCCGGATCAGCACTACAGAGAGCGCTTTTGTGGTAGCGCTGCCTTTATTGAACTTTTAAATCGCTTCCTATGCAGTATATTATTATAGAAGATGAGCAATACAATGCCGACTTATTACATGACCTGGTAAGGTCCGTTGATGAGCAGAGTCATTTACTGGCCATATTGCCTACTGTTGAGGAGAGCATCGCCTGGTTGCAGCAACATCCGCATCCTGACCTGGTGTTTATGGACATCCGCCTGGCAGATGGTCTTTCGTTCCGGATATTTGAAGCCGTAGACATTCAAAGCCCGGTTGTGTTCACCACAGCCTATGATGAATATGCCTTGCAGGCTTTCCGGGTTTTTGGTACGGCATATCTTTTAAAACCCGTGTTAAGAGAAGAACTGGAAGCCGCCATAGAGCAGGTAAAGCGCATACGCCCGCAATTGGGTAAAGATGATGTGGGTGCACTGCTTGAGATGTTGAAAACGCAACAGAAAACTTATAAGACCCGGTTCTTACTGCACTTCCGGGAGACCTTACAGGTAGTGCCGGTCAATACCATTGACTATATTTACCTGGAACATAAAATTGTGCACTTTTGCCTGGTGGATGGCAGCATCCATGCAGTGCCTTATACGCTGGAAGAGTTGGAAGAGCAATTAGATCCGGCCCTTTTCTTCAGGGTCAACCGGCAGTACATCATACATATCGACAGTATGGAGCGCATCCATAAATATTTTAATGAGAAGGCCAAGATCATATTGAAAAGAAACCGCGAGGCCGAAGTCGTGGTGAGCAGGGTTAAGATGCCCCAGTTTAAGCTATGGCTGGACCGTTAAGTGATAACAAAGGAACGGTCTAAAAAGGTAAGCAAATTTGTCCTGTTGAACTCTGTTGAAATATAGACAAATTCGATGCTTAATTTTTGCCGCATCTCGACAAGCTCCATGTGACAAGAATTTTGACTTTTTATACAACCTCTTTTTTTATCGCTCCTTTATCAGTTTATTCTCAAGGCTGACATAAGTTTTCAATACGAAAACAGGCCGTAGCATTTGCTACGGCCTGTTTCTTTATATCAGTTAAAAACTGAAGCTTACCAGATCTTGGCTCTTTCAGCATCCGGACGATACATTTTATCGCCTTCTTTTACATTAAACGCTTTGTAGAATGGTTCAAAATTGCTTAAAGGACCATTTGCACGCCATTCACCAGGAGAGTGCGGATCGATCTTGATCAACTGCAGGCTGCGCTCTTTAGTCGCTTTACCTCTCCAGATCTGTGCCCAGCTCATAAAGAACCTTTGGTCAGGTGTGAAGCCGTCAATTTTCTCTTCACTTTGTCCTTGCTTGGTTTTCTTGAAAGCCTGGTAGGCAATCGCCAGACCACCAAGGTCAGCAATGTTCTCGCCCAGGGTCAATTCACCGTTTACATGAACTGAATCTAAAACTGTATAAGCATTGAATTGTTTTACCACTACGCCCGTTTTCTCTTTAAATTTCTTCTCATCTTCAGGAGTCCACCAGTTTTTCAGGTTACCATCAGCAGCATATTGTGCCCCCTGGTCATCAAATCCGTGTGTCATCTCGTGACCGATCACTGCACCGATACCACCATAGTTGATGGCATCATCTGCATTGAAGTCAAAGAACGGGAATTGCAGGATCGCAGCCGGGAACACGATCTCATTGAATGCAGGATTATAATAAGCATTCACGGTATTCGGTGTCATGAACCATTCAGCACGGTCTACGGGTTTACCGAATTTTGCGATCTCCCTGTTGTAGGCAAATTCGTTTGCTTTCAAAATGTTTTGTGCATAGTTATCGGCAACGATCTCCAGACCTGAATAGTCTTTCCATTTATCCGGGTAGCCGATCTTCTCCATGAAGCTGTTCAATTTGATCAGCGCTTTTTCTTTGGTCACATCGCTCATCCAGTCCAGTCCTTTGATGCGCTCTCCGAAGGCCACCTGCAGGTTCTTCACCAGCGTTTTCATTTTCTCTTTAGCCTCAGGCTTGAAGTTTTTTTCTACATACAACTCACCCAGCTGATCGCCCACACTGTGGTTGATAATGCCCATAACGCGTTCCCATCTTGGTTTCATTTCCTTCTGGCCGCTCAGTGTCTGACCATAAAAATTGAAGCTTAATTTTTCTGCAGCATCACCGATGTAAGCCGACATATCGCTCAGCAGGTGGAAGCTTAAGTATTGCTTCCAGTCTTCGATGGAAGTAGCTTTAAGTTCAGTGGAAAGGGTAGTGTAGTACTTGGGATTGCTCACCAGTAAACTGTCCTGTCCTTTAAAGTTCAGCTTGTCAAACAGTTTTACCCAGTCGATGTTCGGTGTTTTTTTATTGATATCAGCCAGGGAGAATTTGTTGTACAACTTTTGCGGATCGCGCATTTCTGCAGGATACATAGAAGCTCCGGCCAGTTTGTTTTCAATATTGAAGACAGCCGCCGCATTTTTAGCTGCAGTAGCTTCATCCTGTCCGGACAGTTTCAGGAAGTCCTGGATCAGCTTTTTATAAGCTTCCCTGTTGGCAACAGATTTCTCATCTTTATCGGTATAATAATCTTTCGATGGCAGACCCAGACCTGCTTGTCCAAACTGGGCAATGATCTTGGTCACCTCGCGGTCATCTGGTCCTACATAAGCACCAAACACAGTAGGAACGCCCTTTTTGGTCAGGGAGATAATCACGTCCAGTAATTGCTCCTGGTTAGTGATCGCATTGATCTGGTCCAGTTCCGGTTTGATCGCGTTAATACCGATTTTATTGACATTGGCAGAGTCCATACCACTTTTGAAGAAGTTGGCTACATTATATTCTTTACTGCCTTTTTGTGCATTGTTTTTTGCAGCAACGCCTTCCAGCAAATCTTTCACCGCTTTATTGGTACGGTCTGCTAATTCATCAAAGCTGCCCCAGCGTGTTTTGTCACCAGGTATTACCGCTTTTTTCAGCCAGCCACCGTTAGCATAGGCAAAAAAATCATCACCCGGACGCACAGTGGTGTCCATATTGGCAGGGTCAATAAATTTAAAGTCGGTTTTAGAAGTCATACTATTGGCAGTCCCTGCATTTTTCTGATCTCCACAAGAGCTTGCAGCAATGGTAATTGCCAATCCACCCATCAATAATAAGTGATTAAATCTCATAGTTAATTTTTTTAATAACTTTATGTTTGTGGTAAAATTAGGGAATTCAGTCTATATCTTCTTACATATTCAGGGGTAAAAATCGGGGGATTTTCTTTTCTTTGTCTATTCCCTGAATCATCGGATAAGCTATGCGCATAAAAATCATTAATGGTCCCAACCTCAATATGCTTGGGAAAAGACAACCGGAAATATACGGCACACTTAGTTTTGAAGCTTATTTTGCTACATTGGAAGCCTCCTTTCCTGCGCATGAACTTCATTATTTTCAAAGCAATCATGAGGGCGCTCTTATCGATGCTATCCAGGAACTGATGGAAGGTGGCTATGATGGGCTGGTGATTAACCCGGCTGCTTATACACATACGAGTATCGCTATTGCCGATGCTTTGGCTATGTTACCGGTCCCTATAGTGGAAGTACACATTTCCAATATCTATGAAAGGGAGGCCTTCCGGCAGCACAGTTATGTAGCACCTCTGGCGCTGGCTACTATTGCTGGTAAAGGACTGGAGGGCTATAAAATGGCCCTTGAACTGATCCTTAACAGCACGACAAACGGGTGTTTACCCGCCTGATCAAGTTTAAATAATACCCGGTTTACATGAAGCAAAAGAAATCTGTGCTGAAGCGCATAGGCAAATGGCTGCTCCTTTTTATTTTATTTTTTACAGGTGGTATTGCGCTTTACCTCGCTATTGAGGCTATCTTGTCGCGTATCACAGTAGATGGAGTGGCAACAAAGGAAAAGGATATTAGCATATATATTGTCAATAATGGGGCACATACGGATATTGTGATGCCTGTAAAATCAGGCGTGATCGACTGGAGCGCTTGGGTGCCTTATGAGCAGACGGCAGGCAAGGATACCACTAAATCTTTTGTCGCTATGGGTTGGGGAGACAAGGGATTTTACCTGGAAACGGAAACCTGGGCCGATCTCAAGCCAAGCGTGGCCATTAATGCAGCCTTCGGGCTGAGTACAACAGCGATACACGTCACTTATTATGCTGCGATGAAAGAGGGGGAGCGTTGTCGCAAGATAGATATTTCCAGGGCACAGTATGAAAACCTGGTGCGCTTCATTCAAAACTCTTTTCAAACAGATGCTGCCGGGAAATATATTTATGTGGATACCGATAAACAGTACGGGCCGAATGATGCTTTTTATGATGCCAAAGGCAGTTACAGTATGCTGTACACCTGTAATACCTGGGCAAACAATGCCCTGAAAGCAGCCGGCTTGAAGGCTTGTAAATGGACGGCTTTCTATTATGGTATCTTTAAGAAATATCCTTTACAGTAAATATGTTTGGCCTGCGGAGCCTGCCGGAGTCTTAAGCGCGACTCCTTATCCCAAGCTAGTGGAATGTTTCGCGGAATGATCAATCTCCATTCGTTCGGGAAGACTTATTACGTTTACCCTTCGACATGCTCAGGGTGACATAAGGAACAATGTCCTGCTGAACTCCGTTGAAGCAGCAAGGATTTAACCTTCAACATGTTCAGGGTGATATAAGGAACATGTCCTGCTGAGCCCTGTCGAAGCATGGGAACGAATTAAGCAATAACCTTAATGGCGGCATCGCCAGGATTAATCTCTTATGGAATAATTAACCATTAACCATTAATAATTATTAATTCAACACATTTGCGGCCACAATCTTCCCGTCATCAATATTTTTCGCCAGCAATGTAGTGAATACTTCTTCAAATGCTCCTCCTGCCTCTGAAATGGCTTCCTGTAGCCTTTTCCTTACCTGTGTTTCGTTAACCAGCGCTTCACGCCAGCTTTTCCCGGTGGTGTGTGAATTCAGGACAAAAGGAATGAGGCGGTCTATGGCATTGGCAAAAACGGAATCAGGTGTTGCACGTTCTTCAAATTCAAGCCATAGTTCCAGGAATAATTTCCCGGTATCATTGTTCAGGCTGCCAAAGAGGGCTTCTGCTGCCTGGCGTTCGCGCTCAAACTTACCTTCCATGCCTTTGTCGTCAAATATAAAGGTGTCACCTACGCCTATTTCCACCAGGTCGTGTATGGAAAGCATACGGATCACCCGCAGCAGGTCTATCTGCTCTTTCTGCTGCGCATAAGGATACAGGATCTGGGCAAAGATGATGATCTGCCAGCTATGCTCGGCCGTATTCTCCCTGCGTTGGTCATCAGCATTGAAATTGCGTCTTTCTACATTTTTAAGGGCATCTACAGCAATAATAAAATCAAGTTCGTTCTGGATTTGCATCATATCAAATTACGTTTGACCCGCAAATGTACGGCTAATGCACAGATGCCCGACTTAAAGAAATGTTGTTATTGCATTTGGGCAGCTGATAAAAAATAAGCAATTTTGTGCCTGCAATGGGGTGCTTGCCGATCAATATCGGCTTGCTGAGATGATACCCAGGACTTTTGTTCGATACCTGATGCGGATAATGCCGCCGTAGGGATTGCTGATGTTCTCGCTCATCTCCTGATCAATAATTTATCATATGATACAGGAAATCTTATCACAAACCAGTTGGCTGGAGTGGCTGGGTGTATACTTTTCAATGCTGCAGGTTGTGCTGGCGAGCCGGAACAATTCCCTGAATTACCTGTTTGGGATCGCAGGCATATCATTGACCCTGCTGGTGATGGCAGGTTCCGGCCTGTATGCCGAGTTTGTGCTGAACCTGTATTACCTGGTGATGAGTATCTATGGCTGGATCTACTGGCTGAGGGGAAAAGAGTCGGCACAGATGCCGATCACCAGGAGCAGTGCCAAAGACTGGATCATGTCTGTGAGTATAGTCCTGGTCAGTTTTGTGCTCTTTCTGCTGGCCCTTACCCAGTTCACCGATTCTGATGTGCCGGTAGCCGATGCACTGGTGAGTGCATTTGCCTGGGCCGGTATGTGGCTGATGGCACGACGCAAATTAGAGAACTGGATCCTGCTGAATGTTTCCAATCTTATTGCGGTGCCTTTAATGATCCATAAAGATCTTTACCTGTATGCTATCTTAAGTATGTTCCTGTTTATTGTTGCGGTGATCGGTTATTTCAACTGGCGCAGGATCATGAGGCAACAAAAAAATGATATTTAGTTTGGACGGTTTTGCTATTAGAAATTCAAATAATAGTAATATTTTTGCGCTCTAAATAAAAATAAGAATGGCTTCAGGCTTTTTTGCGATATTGGACGATATCGCAGCATTGATGGATGATGTAGCAGTGGCAAGTAAGGTAGCTACACAAAAAACCGCAGGTATTTTAGGGGATGACCTGGCCGTGAACGCGGAGAAAGCAACAGGTTTCCTGTCTTCAAGAGAACTGCCTGTGCTGTGGAAGATCACGAAAGGATCTTTACTCAATAAACTCATCATCATTCCTGTTGTCTTTCTACTCCAGTTTTTTTTACCGGTTGCTATTAAGGTGATCCTGATCATTGGTGGTTTTTACCTGGCTTATGAAGGGGTAGAGAAGATCGTGGAATTCCTTTTTCACAGGGAGAAAAAAGGACATGAGGTAGTAGAAGAAGCGGTCCAGGATGATGCCGCCATGGAAAAAACTAAAGTGAAGTCTGCTATCTCAACCGATTTTATTCTTTCCGTGGAGATCGTGATCATTGCTTTATCTACTGTAATGGCCCAACCATTGGCTACACAAATACTGGTAGTTTCTATAGTTGCTTTACTGGCTACAGTGGGTGTTTACGGGATTGTTGCCCTTATCGTGCGTATGGACGATGCGGGTTTTAAACTGATTAAACGTTCTAAAGATAAGGGTTTCATTGCAAAGGTCGGCCACGTATTGGTTAAGGCTTTACCCATTGTGATCAAGGTGCTGGCGGTTGTCGGTACGATTGCTTTACTCCTGGTATCCGGGGGTATCTTTGCCCACCAGGTCGATGCTTTACATCATACCTGGACAGCTTTACCTGATATGCTGAAAGAGTTTTTATTCGGTCTGATTGCCGGTTCTATTGCAGTGCTTGCCATTGCAGGAACTAAGAAGATCGTAGCATTGGTGAAAAAATAGTGTTGCGTAAGGATTCATTGTTTAAGTGATATTATTCTGTATCGTATTACTGTCATTCACCATTAATAATTCAAAAGATATCGCTCCACTCGCTATCGCCCGGTCGAGATGAGGGCTAAATTGTATACACCCGAAATATACCCAAAATCTTGTTGTTGCTGCATGGGAACACCAAAACCTATAAGGTTTCAAAAACCTTATAGGTTTATCTTCTTTCAAAATAGATTTAAAACCTTATGAGTTTATCTTGCTCAACAAGGCAAACTCTTTTCATACAACAGCCTCGAATACTTACAGGACAAGCATTCAAGGCTGTTGATCGTTTACCGGATCTCTATTCTTTTTACAGCAGTATTACCTTGCTCATCGGGGAAATACATCATAGATGCGCTGGCCGGGCTAAGTTGAAAAGAGCCTTTGAAACGCGCCTGTACTTCTATTTCAAAATAGTGAATGCCTTTAGGCAAGGTATTACAATAAATACTGGTTTTGTCTTTGAAGTCGGCCCTGCTGGCTTCGTAAGGATTGCTTCTTGACCTAGGTAGGGGTACACATCCTGCAGGGATAGGCACATCTATAAGTACATATTCTGCATCTTTGGTAACGGTTACCTGTACCAGGAGTTTCACCTGCTCTCCGTGTTTTAAGGTCTGCTGCAGTGTATCGCCCTTAGTTTTAAAGATGCTTTTTACCATAAATGTGCCTTGCTTTTCTTTTGCATCGGGATTGAAAAATTCATAGCTCACCGAGACATAGGCCGGGGCCAGGCCTTCTTTTTGAATGTTCAGTTGCACCTCTTTATTGTTTAATGTGATCCTTTTAGGAAAGGTCTGTACCTCTTCCCGGTGGCTGCCGGAAATGCGCACTGTTGTTCTTAAGGGATTTTTGCCCTCAGCTTTACTGTCTCTGATCAGGCCCGGTAACAGGGTACTCAATACCAGCCCGCTTTCTGCCGTGTTGCGGTAATAGCCTTTATTCCTTTTGAACAGCAGGTAATCGATGATCTGTTTTTTTACCGGGGCATACATCGTATCGTTTTCGATCATTTGATATGCGAGCAGGGTAGTGGCCAGTTGGTTGCGGTACCAGTCGTAGGATTCTTTACCCCAACTGAGCCCCTGCTCGTTTACATTTGCTTTTTTCAATAAAGTATCCAGTTCGTTTTTATAGTCAAATCCTTGTTCTTTCTTGATTTTAAGGAGTGCAAACTTGTTATAGTAGTCCAGGTTTGCCGTATCAAGACCGGCAACATAGAAGGCATAGGCTGCTTTTTGTTGTGCCTGTGATAAGGTTGCCAGGCTGCTGATGAGGCTGAGCGTATCCATATTTTTCAAGTTGTTCAGCAGGAAATTGTAACCTTCATTAATGATTGGGTTAAGGTTGCCGTCTGTGTTGATCTTCATTAAAGCATTGAGTACATAATTGCTCACCCGGATATCGCCGCTGTTATTGGCAAACCAGCCAAAGGAGCCGTCCCGGTTTTGTGCTGCGGCGATCTTGTTGATGATCATTCTTTTGGTACGGGTATTATTAAAGTCTTTACGGCCCATAAGTTTTTTGAGTACTTCTTCATAGTGTATGGACAAAAGTTTGCTGGTGATCTGCTCGGTACAGCCATGGGGGTATTCTTTCAGGTTTTCTATTTCCTGCATCATCACATCGATCAGGCTGCCGTCGATACTGATGGTCGTCTTGCCGGTAAAATGCCCGGTTGCCTGCGGATCGGGTTGCGTACGGAAACTGGTATCACCTTCCATTGCCGTGAAGATACCTTTGCGCTCTATGACACCTACAGGAATGACCGGGATTGTCCTTTCTTCCCCGTCCCGGAAACCGTTTGCTGTCTCCAGGCTAAAGGTCGCCTGTACAGATCCCGTATCTACGGTGTTGTTGGCCGGAGCTGCGAAGCTTGCCTTTTCGGTCTTGCCGGTTTTGACTTCGATGAAATCGGAAGATTGCTCCAGTTGCGGGCCGCTGAAATGAGTCTTTAAACTGAAAGGAGTACCGGTGTAATTGACCACATTGCCTACTGCTTCCACTGTATCGCCATATCTCAGGAAGCGTGGCATGGCTAAGGCTGCACTCAAAGGCTTAAATGATTTTGTGGTGTACAGCGCACTCGCGGCAAATCCTTTTGGGTTCATGGCCAGCACATAGGTTTTCCAGGAAGTAGCTGTACCGGGATAATGGGCTTCAAAACTCAGCTTACCTGCTTTGTCGGTCCATAGATTTGGTTCCCAGATGGCCCAGTCGCGGAAGTCGGAGCGGATACCGGAGGCCGCCTGCATGTCGTCCATAAAGCCTGCAATGAAATCCTGTGCCTGTTGCGACTGCAAGAAATTGTTGCTTCTTGGTTTCCCCTTCCCTGATTTTGTTTCGATCAATATTACCCCATTGGCCGCTCTTGCGCCATAAGCAGCTTTAGCGGAGGCATCTTTTAAGACCTCTAAGGAGGCTATATCCTCCGGATTGATACTGTTTAACTGGCCTGAGTAAGGCGCTCCATTCAATATGATCAAAGGTGCATTTTCAGCACTTAGCGCTCCTTGCCCTCGTAACATAATGTCGGGGTTGCTTCCAGGCTGGCCGCCACCTGAGGTCACTAATAAACCCGGAGCAGCACCATTCAGGGCCTCGGCAACAGAGGTTACCGGGCGCTGACTGACCTGCCTGCTGCTGACCGTTTGAAGCGCACCCGTGTAGCTACGCCTGTCTATCTTTTGACCGTAAACCGATATACCCTCTAAATATTGGGGGTTATCTTCCATCTGCAAGGTGATGTAATAGGTGGAGCGCGCATCCATTTTTATATCTTGCTCAATGCAGCCATAATAAGCAACCGTTATTTGTTGATTGTTTAGAGGAACATCCAGGGAGAATAAGCCGTTTTCATCCGCAGCTACGCCTATATCTGTTCCGGATAGCAGTATGATTGCTCCCGTGAGCACTTCTCCCAGGTTGTCGATCACCATGCCTTTGATCCTTCTTACTGAACCGGTGTTAAGCGGACTAGCTACAGTGTTTACAGGCTTATAATAGGGTTTTAATGCTTCAGGCAATAAGGTATAGTCCAGCGTTTCAACTGGCAGGTCCAGGTTATAGATATTGCGTCCATTCGCTTTTATATGCAGCCTGGGTATACGGGACATACCTGTATCTGCCCATATGATGAATAAGCTATATCGCCCGGTATCTGCTTTGAAGGAAGTGCTCCGCTCAAAGAATCCGTTGAAAATTTGTGTTTGCTGTGTATTGTTTTCCGGTACGAGTATAAATGTTTTTACTGGTCTTTTGGCCGGGTTCAGCAAGGTGAGGTTGCCATTGGTATAGATGTACACGGCTCTTCCCGAATCTTTAAGTACATGGTTCAGGCTATAATCCGGTTGCGGGAAGAGGTCATCATCTCTAAGTATTTTCAAGGTGTCTGTATTTACCGGGGCTTTATACACCCGGTTAAAGCCCGGGTTGATGATGATATATGGTATTTTGTAATTAAACTGCTGTACCGGGCTTTGTGTTTGCTGGAGCATACGCATCATTCCGGGCCTCAGGCTATAGCTGAAATTAAGTTCCGGTACCAGGCTCATTTTTACATTACCCTGCTGGAAGAAAAGCAGGGAATCCCGGGCAATTACCGGCCCTATCGTGTATTGCCGGTTTACGGATTGCCTGTTGATACTTTTAAGTTGATTGAAGGAGCTAAAGTTCCGGTCAGAAATAAACAGGTATTCTTTTTGTTGCACGAGGAAGGGTATGCCGTATTCACTTTTATAAGTAAATAGGGCATTAGCCAATGTTTGTCTTTCAAAATAGTTTAAGCTATCCTGTTCCTTAACTTTATTTACGTGTAAAGATTTAGTGTAAGTATTGTCTGTACTTATGCTGTCTCCGTTGATAAAAATATTGGTCTTGGTCCCTTTTTTGAGTACTACATTTTGAATCGAGTAGCTGCCACGGGCAGAACGAAACCTGATCTGTTTTACGGTTTCTTCTGCTAAGAGTGCATCCGGATCAGTACTTATGCTTGCCGTGCGTATGTAGGCCAGACGATTGTCTAAATAGATAAGATCGGGATGCACATAGTTGCTGTCTTCTTTGACATACACGGCTACCTGGGCATATTGCTTATCTTCTATATTAAAGGAGTAGACGATAAGGTCTGAAGTGTCTTGATAGATCCTGGAATAGAAGAAGCTGGTGTCTATTCCTAAGAGTGCAGCCCATTTAGGATGGATCTTTTCTGACCCGTAAAGATAGTTCCTGCTTTGATCTGTCATACCGCTGTACCGGTTCAGGCTAGCTAATCCCGGTTTTACATATCCCGATGATTCCAGCCTTGCGGTAAAGTCTTCTTTGAATTTTGAATTGAAGGCGAGTACGGTAACATTGGTATTAGGGATGCCTTTGTCATCGGGGTCTTTGAGTGCAATATGTATGGAATCTTTTTGCCCCGGAAATACAATGTCCTTTTTATCGATATCAATCAGCATTTTTGTTTTCAGCTTAAATGCTTTTGCCTGCTTGCTCAGCGCCTGGTTGCGCCAGTTGTAGCTGGCGATCAGGGTAAATGTATTGTCTTTTTTGCTGGTTTGTTTTATCAGGGTATCCCCATTGGTGTATCCGTAATAAAGAAATTTATTGCCTTCGTAAAGGGCATAACGGATACCTGTTTTTTGAGGATTAAGGAGCTCAAAGTAGGCGGTGTCTTTAAAATAGGCTTCGCGTATCTGTATCTGGTCATTGCCAATATTATGGTGTAAACGGGATATCACAGCACCCGTATCGTCTGTTTCAAAAAAAGTATAACTGATGTCTGTGTAATCTACAGGCAGGGTGCAAGGGTAGGAGATGCTGTCCCTGAAGACACCGTTCCTGTGGTAAAAGCCTTTACCGCTCAGGGCTTGCTTATTGCGGATCAGTTCGGCCCTGATCTTATCATTACGTTCAAATGCTTTCAGGTAGGATTTATGGCTATTGTAATGAAGCAGGAATGTGGTATCTCTTATTTCATTGTTGGCATTCTTTAACCTTACTGTGGCCATCAATTGCATGGAGTCTAAAAGTGGTAATGAATCGGTAGCAAAACCGATATAGGTATCGCCGTCCATGGCCACCTCAACGTGTTTATGGAATAAGGTATCGGGAATAAAGACATCGGGATTGTCCTCCCGGAACTTTGCGCTTCCGGGCCTGATATAAAGATCCAGGGTAGCATCTATTAAGGGCAGCCCGTTGGCATTGTAGGCATAGGCATAGAGGTGGATGCTGTCTCCCTGCTGGTAGGCATCCAGGTTTTCTGTATTTACCCTGAGGTAAGTGTCATCCAGCAGGTAATCTTCCACTTTGAAGGTCTGGCGGTAAACGGCCTGGCTCTCCCGGCCTTTTACCATCAGTGAATAGGACTGGCCGGGCAAAATAGAATCGCCTAACACAAATTCACTGAAATACAGGCCTGGACCTTGTGACAGGGAAGGGTGTATAAAGGATGTTTTCTGGCGACCTTCTATATAAATATCTAAGGGCTCGGTAACCGGTTCATTGGTGGCTGCATCTAAAAAATAGGCTTTGTATTTAATGGTGTCCTGTGGCAGGTAGTTGGGCTTATTGGTTACTAAATAACCTTTATAGGAGGTATTGTTTTGCGCGTAACGCGGAGTGTAATCGGAGTAGGGTTTGTTTTGAGTTGGGCCCCGGAAAAAGCCGCCATTATCCCATCGCTTTGCATAGGTATTGAGGAAGGTAATGTCCGCTCCTTTTGATACGGTCAGCAATCCTTTTCTTTTTAAACGAACCGGGTAAGCCTGCATGAGTTCGTCGTAGGCAATAGGTTTGCCTTTATAGCTTATACTTGCATCTTTGACCAGGCGACCTTCTGCATCTTTTACTTCTATAAACTCTTTGTTGTGTAGCTTGATCAGGGAGGCATGGAGTCCTGCTTTTCTCTTGATCTTGTAATGGACCTGGTTTTGTGTGGCATAAACGATTACATAGTACCCGGGCGCTACTTCGGGGGTGGCCAGTAAAGAGTCAAATTGCGAGAGGTCTGTTTGGAAGAAAGGGCGCTGCATCCAGTCTGCATAAGGCGAAAGCCTGGTGTTGCCGTTCATGAGATCATATACCGAATCTTTAGGTATTTTATAGACCTGCCCCGTTCTGCTCCCCCAGGTCATATCTTTGGCCTGCTCAAAGTGGTAATACCTGGCTTGTGCCAGCGTAGGGATGCGCGATATAAAAAGTAATGTGCTGATCATGCAGATAATTGTCCCTAGGTGTTTCATTTCATCTTTGCTTTGTGTCTGCGTAATAGATGCAGGCAGCCTGGCTTAGGTTGGAGGCCCGGTAAATATTTTATCCGAATGAGGATAAAAAAAACGGGACCTGATCTTTATGATACCAGGTCCCGTTCTGTATGTTTATTTCGATTACTTAATGCGTACTTTTTTTATCTCATTATTGCCCTGCTCTTCTGCATAGTACATCAGCGAAGCGGATGCCGGGTTGAGGGTGTAGATACCTTTGTATCGGGCCTGCAGCTCAATATCAAAGTAATGAGTGCCTTTGGGCAGGTAGCCGCAATAGATACTTGTTTTCTCTTTGAAATTGGCACGGCTGGACTCATAAGCGTTGGTCTTGTTTTTATTTTTTACTACACAACCTGCAGGTAGCGGCGCTTCGATCATTACATACTCTGCATCTTCTTTGCTCTCTACGGCTACGCGCAGGATCACTGTTGCACCTTGTTCCAGTTGTGACTGGTCTTCCTGGTTCAGGAAGCTGGAATGTACCGTAAATGTGCCTTTCTGCGCTTCGGGTGCCTGGTTGAAGTACTCGTAAGCCACGGAGATATACACCGGCGAAATGCCCGTTTTAGTGATGTTTAAATATGCATTTTTATCATTTAATTTCAGGTAGGCCGGGAAGGTTTTGATTGAGTCATTCCTGGAACCTGTGAGTACTACGCTGGTGGCAGTACGGTCTTTATATTGCGCTTCATTGCCTTTGATGAGGTCTGGTAATAGAGTCGTGAGGATCAAACCGCTTTCTGCAGTATTGTCGTAATACCCGTTTTTACGTTTGGAAAGCAGGTACATCATGATATTGTCTTTCTTACCGGAATAGACACTGTCCGATTTGATAATATCATAGGCCAGCAGGGTAGTGGCCAGCTCATTCCGGTACCAGTCATAGCTTTTATCGCCCCATTTAATGCCCGATTTGCCGGTTTGTGCTTCCTGCATGATACTGTCGAGGGCGGCACGATAAGGCAGGTTGCGTTCTTTTTTAATTTTGATGATGGCAAAGCGGTTGTAGGTGCTCAGTTGCTCTCCCTTTATCCTGTCCAACTCTTTTTCATAATTGCTTTGGTAAGCAGCAGCAGAAAGTGTAGCCAATGAGCTGATCAGGTCCTGGGTACTCATCCGGGATAAGTTGTAATTCAGGAAGGACAGTCCTTTGTACAGGATGGGGCCAAAGCTTTTGTCTTCCAGCTTTTGAAGCGTGCTCAATACATAATTGGTCACCCGGAAGTCGGCATTGTTGCCTCCAAACCAGCCGAATGATCCGTCGCTGTTCTGCGCAGCGATCAGCTTGGCCAGTATTTCTTTTTTCTCTTTTGTATTATTAAACGCTTTGCTGCCTAAGAGTTGTTTTACCTTCTCTTCATAATATACAGACAGCAGTTTACTCGTCAGTTGCTCGGTACAGCCATGGGGATATACTTTTAATTGCTCTATCTCGCTCAACATAACTTCCAGCAGGTTGCCTTCTATGCTGATGTAAGTATTGCCGGTAAAAGGAAGATCAATGTCTGTAGCCCTGGTATGGATCGTCGTGTCTCGCATACTGGCGGCAAAGAAGCCTTTACGCTCTACAAGGCCGACAGGATAAACCGGTATGGTTTTGAGCTCCCCGTCTTCATATTGCCCATCGGTGATAAGCTTATAACTTGCCGTCAAACTGCTGTCTTCAGAGGTATTTACGGCAGGTGCAGCAATGAATTGTTGCTCTATCTTCCCGTTCTGGATCTCTGCTTCCGGAGCGGTTTTGTCTATATTAAGGCTTGTAAAGTTTGTTTGCAGGCGAAAAGCTTTCCCGGTATGATTGATCACTTTTCCGATGATCTCAGCAGAGTCACCATACCTTAAGAAGGAGGGCATGCTCAGGCTGGCACTTAAAGGTTTGAAGGCTTTGGTAAGGCTGAACAGGCTGGCAGAGATGCCTTTTTTATCCATGGTCAGCACATAGGTTTTCCATGCCGTCGTATTGTCCGGGTATTGGACCGCAAAGGTTGCTTTGCCGGATTCATCTGTCCATAGGTTAGGTTGCCAGATCGCCCAGTCCCTGAAATTGCGCCTCATGCCGGAAGCGCCCTGCATATTGCCCAGGAAGTCTGCAATGAAATCTTTACCGCCTTCTGTGTTCAGTAAAGCGGCTGTACCGAAAACGGAATTGCTATTGGCCGCTTCTGCCTCTGCAGACATTTTTTGGGAAGATCCTGAGCTAGTGCCGCGCATACTGAGCATAGGCATTGGCGGTGCTCCATTGCTATAACTCGCGCTCACTCCCGGGCTTACATCTTCCAGTGCATAAGCTAAGCTATTGTTGCGCATAGGGCTCATCTCTATAGAAGAAACACTGTTCGATGAAGCAGTGTAGGCTCTACGGTCTATTTTCTGTCCATAGATCATGACTTCTAAATTATCTGCATCTGTATCCTGCACATTTCCGTAATTGCTTACACTACCCGTTTTCTGGTCGATAAAAGTTTCCAGCATCGCAGATGCTGCTTCAAGAACGGTCTCGGGGAAGACACTTTCCTTTGGCTCCATAATGATCTTGAAGTCCAGGCCATAGGGCCCAAGGTCCCGGGGTTCTATCCTCAACAACTGGTCTTTTAATCCCTTGCCGGTAAATTTCAGGAAGACCACATCGGCCGGCAGGTTTGCCAGGCTGAAGCGCCCTTTTTTATCACTTTTTGTTGTTGCGATCAACTGTTCGCCCTGCAATAATTCTATGTTTATATGTTTCAGTTTCTGCTCTTTCTCGTTTGTGATCCAGCCATTAACCATACCCTTGTTTATTCCGTCTCCCGCTTGCCTGCTATGCCGTGCTATGCCTTTGGTATTGTTATAATGGATCATCACATAAGGAATAAGCGCTTTAGGCACCTGTTTTTGAAAAGACTTCTCTGAAATCCAGATAGCGCTGGTGCCATAAGCTTTTACCTGTACGTTGTAGGTGCTGGAAAAAGTGGTATCATCCCAGTAGATATGCATATCATAAGTACCTATGGGCAGGTTGGTCGTAAATGGAATGGAGCGGCTGTATCCCATAAGAACGGGTTTCAGTGCTTTATCATGTGGCAGGAAAAGTACTCCTGCTAAAGGGTTGCGCTCAGTGGTGTTGACGTTTAGCCTGGACTGTGGCGTATTTGAGGGGTTGCTCTCCTGGTTTTTAAAGATCACAGATCTGCTTCTTTCTCTTTCTTGTTTTTGGGGCAGCGGCTTGACGATCAAAGAATCCCAGTCGGCCAGCGTTAATTCCTCATTGAATTTTAAAGGCCTGGTATTATCAATAATCGTCCCTTTTAAATAATTGTCAGGTCTCATCTTCTCCAGGCGGAACATTCCCGGCCTGATGGCATAGATATAACCGGCCTCCGGGGTAAAATCGATCTTAAGATTGCCCTGCTGAAAGTATTGAATGGGATTGGCGATATTGATAGGGGCTATGGTCTGGTAGTTGCGCCCGTTATACATATAGCCATAATCGTTATAATCATTATAGTAGCGGTCGCTGTAATACCTGGAATTGTAGACGGAGGCATTAAAGCTGAAATCAAAGCCATATTGACGAATGATGTAATCGTTTCCTTTTTCATTGTAGAGTTGAAAGGTCCGGCTCATGATCGCCTCTTTTTCCCATTGCAGGAGGGTGTCGGGCATTTGCTCTACCGAAGATATTTTTTTGTCGCGATGCGCTAAGGTGTCGGAGTTGATGAACAGGAGGGTCTTTTTACCTTGTGCCAGGTCTATGTTATTTAAGCGGAACAGTTGCTTACCGCTGCGCACGATAATGTTGTGCCTTCCACTGAATGCCAGTACCGCATTGGGATTGGTGCTTAGGGTTGCTTTGTTTACATAGAGCGGTACATTATAGTCGTAACTGATGTATTCGGGGAGGATGTAGGTATTGCCCTTTTTAATGTACACCGCCAGTTGCGCGATATCGGCCCTCTTGGTGTTATAGACATAGCTGCTGTAAGGTGCTTTATTTAAAAATATATGTTTGTAAAAATAAGCAGTGTCCAGGCCCAGGTTCTTTGCCCAGGATGTAGTAAGGGTGGAGGTCTGGTTAAAGATCGCAAAAGGTGCAAGCTGCATGATCTCTTTCTTTTGATCCAGACCCGGTGCTATAAGCCCGGCACTGCTCAGGCGCGGCACAAAGTCTTCTTTGAAGTTGGCATTAAATGCCAGTACGGTTAAGTTGAGGCCCGGCAGGGCTTTCCAGGCACTGTCGCTTAATGTTACCGCCAGGGTATCGGTCTGCCCCGGGTAAATAATGTCTTTTTTGTTGAGTTTGATATTTATACGGGACTTCAGCTTAAAAGCTACGGCATTGAATATTTCATAGTTATTGTTTCTTTCAAAGCTATATTGAAAGGTGACCGTCTCATCATGAGCGGTCCTGATCTTAATGAGGGTATCCTGGCTGACAATGCCTTTCATTACCGGCTCATTGCCTTTATATACCGTGTAGCGCAGCAGTTTCTCCCCGGGATTAAGCAGTTTGAAAATAGCCGTATCGGCAATATAGGTTTCCTGTACTACAGGTTCTCTGTTGCTGATATAAATTTCATTGAAGCTGAGCACCCGGCCGGAATCATTGATCTCGGTGAACCGATAATTCTGGTTATCTGCTTTTATACTTCCTTCAAAAGGATACGTGATCAGCATACTGTCTGTACCATTATAAAAGTAGCCTTTGCCTGCAATAGATTGCTTGTTCCTAATCAGGCGGGCGGTGATCTTATTGTCCTGCCTTTTCAACTCTATATAATTCCCTTTGGGTATATAATACAGGTTAAAGCTGGTGTCTTTTTGCTCAAATTGAGTATTGCGCAGCTTGATCTGTACGGTAAAGACCATATTCCTGATGTCCGGGAAGATGTCGGTAGCAAAAGCGATACGGGTATCTCCTTCCGGGTTGGCCGCTATTTTGGAATGATATAAAGTATCTGCTACGAAGACTTGCGCCACCTCTTTTTCGGGTGTAAATGAGCTCTGGAGTACCCAGTATTCGATGCTGCCATCGGTAATCGGCAGGCCGTTGGCATTATGGGCAAAGGCATAGAGGATCACACTATCGCCTTGCTGGTAGCGCGGCAGGTCTTCGCTTTTTACTTTCAGGTATGTATCGTCCAGGAGGTAATCTTCCACTTTGAACTGCTGCGTAATGGCGGTACCTTTTTTAGGATGTACCAATGCCAGGGAATATTGACGGTCCGGTAATACGGTATCTCCCAAAACAAATTCACCATAATAAATGCCCGGGGCTTGCGGCATTATTTTATGGATGCGCATCGTCTGGTAGCTGCTCAGCTGCACTTCAAAGGTGTCGGTTGCCGGCTTACCGGCTTTGTTCAGCAAGTGGGCTTTGTACCGGAGTGTATCGCCAGGCTTGTAAACGGGTTGGTTAGTGACCAGGTAGCCTTTATATTGAGGATTTTGGTAATAGTTATTGTTTTCGTAGTAGTAATCATTTCGTTCATAGTAACGATTTGCCTGGTTTTTATACCTGCTCGTGATGTAGTATTGGAGGTCATTGCCCCTGCGAACGGCTACGGTATCGCCCTGTTGCGGATCTATCACATAGGCCATTAATACTGTGTTGAAGGGTATCGCTTTCCCTTTTATGCTTACTACCGCATCATTGACTTCTTTTCCCGATTTATCTCTCACGATGAGCATCCGTTCCTGTTCCATATTGATGGTACGGACGGTAAAGGCAGAAATATTCCTGGAGTAGAAATTAATAATACCGTCCTGTACAGTGGCAACCATATAATGCCCTAAAGGTATTTGCTTACCGGACCATAAAGAATCGACTTTGTTTGCAGGTAGCCTGTACGTGGGCGCTTGCAGCCACTTACTGTTCGGGTCAGGTGTTTTTCCACGATAACAATAGGCCAGTACGGAGTCTTCCGGTACTTTAAAGATATAGGCATATTCAGACTTGAATATTAATTTATCTGCATTCTGGTGAACGGGGATTCCAGACTGGGCAAAAGCGCGTAAACAAAAAAACAGCAGCACTGCTAATAGTCCGTATCTCGTTAAGGCAATTTTCATGATAGGATGAAATTTATAAAAGTATTCACAACTAGATGCAAAATAGATCAAATTCCATAGATGTTATTTTTATTTGAATGGTTGGGAAAAGGCTTAAATGAATATTTTATTGATATGAGAGGGCTTGGTAATTGTACGGAATAAGCAATTGCTCTTTTCCGGGGGACGTAATTAACGGGATAGGTTAAACCATAAAATACTGCTGCATGTCCCTCAATAAATGCCCTGAAAAAAAGAAATAAAATATTATGACTATACATTTATATTTTCTAAGTTTGTGGCCGAAATTTTTATGATAACTGCCTGAAAACAAGTAGTATAATCCTAACTAATCTTGTGACAGCAGTGCTCTTTTTTTTTATCCTTTTTTTATCTTTTTAATCGTAAAGCAAGTATGAAATGCAATTTACTTTTAATCGGCATGGCCCTGTCTACTATGGCCCATGCCCAGTTTTCGGGTGCCTATGCCCCGGCCAACTGGACCACTACACATTACAACACTGCCAGCTCTACTGCAACTGCATTCGGATCGGTAAATACTTCCGGAGCGCCGGCTAGTATTGAGATTGTTGGCCCTGATGGTGGTACCAATGCTTATGCAAATATTCGTTATTCGATTGTGATTAACCAGGCGGGTACGGTGAGTTTTAGTTATGCGATAAATAACACAGACAGAGATGGCCCTACTTTAGATTACTTTTTTTGGGGTAAAAACAGTACAATGATCGATTCAGTGACAGTGTCCGGTTCGGGAACAGTGAGTGTACCGGTTAGTGCAGGCCAGACTTTTGTTATGGGTGTATCTGCAGGTGATGATCAGCTTGGACCTGTTTTCGCTACTATTTCCAATTTTATCGTATCAACAGCCGTACCGGTAAAAGGTACGGATCTGGAGATTAAGAATTCCGGTACAGGAAACGTATTGAGCTGGACTACCTTTACAGAGGAGTACAATAAAGGCTTTGAGCTACAAAGATCTGCCGATGCCATTCATTTTTCTGCTATTGGTTTTGTGCCATCAAAGGCTGTAGACGGTCATGCTGCAACAGCGCTCAACTATACGTTTACTGATAAAGATGCGGCACAGCCGGTGCTATATTATCGCTACAGGCAGGTAGATCATGATGGGCAGGAAAATTATTCCAATGTGGTAATCATGAAAAAAGTAATTTCTTCTACACAGCCGGTATGGTCAGTTTATCCTAATCCTGTAACCAAAGCGCAATCTTTATCTCTGAACAACAGGAGTGAAGGGAAATTGAGTCTTTTTGACGCAAAAGGAGCTTTAGTATATACGCAAGCTGTAATGAAACAAGCTAAGATACAATTGCCGGGACATTTAGCTGCAGGTAGCTATTTTAGCGTATTACAAACGGCTGCAGGCAGGCAATCTGCTACTTTGGTGATTAAATAAAAAATAGTTTAAGATACATTGAAGTGTATAACCTTTTGTCTGAAGCCGTTCGGGATTAACGGTTTCGGACAAAAGGTTTTTTATTGTCAATCTTTATTAATACAGCTGGTTCGTTTAAAACGTTTCCTGGGTCAGTTCATGATTGACCATAGCACCGGTAAGATTGCCGGTAGCTACGGCATTGGATACAGAGCGCATCATAGTACTGTTGTCTCCGCAGGCATAAATGCCCGGTATTTCGGTCTTTTGAAATGCATCTATTTTTATATGGCCCATCTCGGTCATAGAACAGCCCATTTGTGCGGGCAGCCCGCTATGTTGCTCGAAAGGCAGGGCAGCATAGATCGCTTCAAAGTCTTCTTCCTGTCCGTCCTCAAAAACCAGTTTAAGGATCGTTCCATTGTCCTGCACGATTCCTTTTACGGCTTTGTCGATTATTTCAATACCGTTTTTGCGCAGTTTTTCCAATTGTTCCGGGTTGAAATCCGGCTTGCCTGAAGTAATGATACTGATGTCACCGGTCAGGTTGTTGACCAGGCTGGCGACATGTACCGCCCGGTCTCCATTAGCCCAGATAGCCGTTTTCCTGCCCCGGAATTCATAACCGTGGCAGTAGGGGCAATGAATGATCGTTTTGCCCCAGCAGGCTTCAAAGCCCTCAATCTCCGGGAAAATATCGCGGACACCGGTAGCAAAAATGAGTTTTTTGGCCTGGTAAACTTTAGCCCCCTGCACTCCGATCTCAAAGCCATGTTCCAGTACCTTGCCAGATACGGCCAGGCCTTCCAGGAAAGACACGGTAGGGTATTGCAGGACCTGTTCTTTGGCGGCCTGCGCTATTGCGGCAGGCACGGCCCCGTCCTGTGTGATGAAATTATGGGAATGGGGCGTATAGCGGTTGCAAGGTTGGGCACTGTCAATGATCAGTACTTTGCGTAAAGAGCGACCCAGGGCCATAGCTGCCGAAAGCCCGGCATAGCTGCCACCGATGATGATCACGTCGAAGGAATGTTGCTCTGTTGTCATGTGTATATTACCTGATGCTTTTAAGGTAGCCGGTATGGCCATGGCTGCCATGGCTAAGCTACTGATTTTGATAAATGTCTTCCTGTTAATTTTTTTATTTGAATTACTTTTCATGCCGTGCTTCCTGCTGCGGGCGCATTTGTTTAGATTGATGATGAGTGCGCATATTGAGCACATGGCCCGCCACCAGCACCGCTACGCCGACATACATAAGCGGGCTGTGCAGGTGTAAAAAAATATCCATTGCGATGGATATAGTGATGAGCAGCAGGCCTGCCCAAAGCATATATTTTACACTGGTCCTTTTGCTGCGTTTACTGGTTTTGTAGACACTCCAGGCACCTATTAAGAGAAACAGGAGATCTATATAGGGGTTATGGCTGATGCCTATAGGGATAAACACCAGTAGGGGCAATACGACACAATGCACCAGGCAGAGCAGGGCTGCAGACATACCCAGCAGGTCGTAATTTTTTGTTTTATAGTTAAGGGGCATTTAAGGAATGTCTTATGAGAGGATAAAATAATTTATTTGCTGAAGTGGTATGTATCGGGAGAGCTGCCCCTTGCCTGTGTATGCTGATGACCACAAGCACTGTTCAGGGTACAACAATAGAGGAGCAGAATAATAAAGAGAAATCGCTGTCGCATAATTATGATCCGGGATTTAAAGAAAATGGGCAGTAGTAGGTTAGCTGATCTTGATGCAATTGTGTTGCAAATATAAAGCCTTTTTATTTATTGCAACAATGTTGCGATAAATTTAATTATTATTAACTTTTAGAGTTGCATAAATGGATTCCTGGGGAAGAGGATTGCAGGGATTCAATGAAAAGCCCCGGCTGTACAGGCCGGGGCTCAAACATTAACCGTTCTTATAATAAGTACCGGAGCTTCGCTGTTCGCTAATGAATCAATGACAACAATACGAAAGGCTCCTTATAAAATATTGCCTCTTGTTCATGCGATAGGGTTTGCGTTGCTATTAATAAAGACGGCCTTGCTCAGTAAAAAGATAGGGCCATGAAAATATATAATTATAAATAAAGCGTTGCCCGGGTGCATCTTGGCTATATATCAGGCCCAAATCCTGCCTGAAACTTTGAAGAAACTTGATATTTACTCCACCAGTTTATCAACGTAGTCGCAATTCATCAGGCGCAGGATGCCCATATAGTCCAGGTCAAACTCCAGCAGGCTACCCACTTCATATTGCTTATCATTTTCGCCCAGGTCAATCACCATCATATCCGAACTGGAACCTACGATCTTTAAAGCCGCATCTTTAGGTTTAATATGGCTGGCCTCCACATCCAGCAGGCCAATGTCAATGATCGCGCGGTAGGAATGACCATTGTCTCCTGATCCGTTAAAGTCCAGTACCTCTCCCGATACATTATGACCCAGATCTCCGTCCGGTATCATCGGCTTTTCGCGCAGTTCTATGATCTCTGCATACAGCTTAAACACATCCTGGTGCATCTCTGGATTAGGCGCACTATTATAGACATCAGTACCCAGGAACAGGGTTTCGCCCACCCGGAAGTGGTTGACATCTTTAGGCAGCAAGCCTCTTGAGATTAAAGGAATGGTCACTGAAGTACCCCCGGTAATATAGGGAATCACCTTATTGAATTTGGCCTCTATTAATTGCTCGTAAAGGCATAGCTGCAATAATTTATCCTGGCTGGGCAGTACGCCATACATACAGGTGAGATTGGTCCCCAGCCCCGCCACTTCTATATTGGGTAATTCAAATACTTTGGCATAAAAGTCCATAAACTCGCTGCGCATCACGCCCTCCCTTAATTCCCCGAGTTCGATCATGATAATGATCTTATGCACCTTGTCCTGCTTCACCGCTTCATCGGATAGCATTTTGATGGTTTCAAACTCTGTATTAAAGCTGGCATCAGCATATTTCACCACGCTGGAAATATAGCGTTTTGCCGGGGGCTTGATGAAGACCGTTTCTATGGTAGGGTCTAGTGATTTGATGATTTTTAAATTAGTAATGCGGCTGTCGCAGATTTGCTGAACGCCCAGGTCAATAAGCTCTTTGAGGTAAGTCCTGGACCCGCAGAATACTTTAGAGACCACACCCCATTCGATCTGCTGATCGCCGAACATCTTGTCCAGGTATTGGTAGTTGTCCTGTAATTTTTGTCTGTTGAGTACAGTATGTGCCATGGTAATTTATTTATTCAATCTCATTTCGAGATACTTGTTGGTAAAGCCTGCTTTTTCATACAGTTTTTTTGCCGGGTTATCCGGCTCTACATGAAGGGCTATATTGCCTTCTGTGTGTGCAATCGCTAATTGCATCAGCTCCTTGCCGATACCCTGGCCCCTGTAGGCATTATGGGTGGCGATATACACTAATATGTTTTCAGGGATATAATCCTGCATACCGGTAAAATTAATGATCACCGCACCGGCCATCGTATCTCCATCTGTTGCGGTGAAAAGGATACCACCAGGCTTTCCGGCCCTGGCCAGAGCATAGTCCAGGCATTTTTGAATGTCCGCTTTGGCATCGCCATACTGCTCTAAATGTCGGAACAGGAATTCCAGTACCCTTGCTTCCTCTGTTGCAGAAAAAGTGCCGGGATCTTTGTAAATGTTGTATTGAATCATAATAAAAATGAATAAGCAGTCATCAGCTGCTATAGATTTAGGTATAATGATTAAGTAAAAAAACAGACTATAAAATGTATCGTCTGATGCCAAAAGAAATCAATCTTGAAGCAGGATAAGGGTTAGGCCTTATAGATAAAAGGCGGCTGAAATACCCTTAAGAATAATGGTTGCAAAGGTAACCTAATGCTTTCTGGGAGACAAAACATTAACCCTAAATTAGCATTATCGAAGGAGGATAGTAAGTGGTTAGCTTTATTGATTAGCTGAAAATGGTATATAAAATGCACTTCCCGTGGAATAGGAAAAGGCTTATCAATAAAGTGGCCGGATCAGCTTTTGCTGTATCCGGCCACTTTATGAGGAACTTTTAATTTAGCTCTTTTTGCTTTCTGCATAAGGCTCTTTAAATAAGTGGTTAGGCTTCAGGTAGACCACATGCTTCTGGAAATCCAGGATAATATTGAAGCGTTTTAATATTTCACCACCCAGGAAATTGGTCGCATAGCCGGCAGGCCGCGTAGCGCTGTTGACCTGCGCCGGTACCTGGTCGAGTACATATTTTCCGAAGATGATCTTATCTGCAGCTACCGTTAACAGGGGGATGGCTTCTTTGCGTGAATTGTACACTAAAGACTCTTTGATCACCGGCATATCAGCTATAGGTAATCCTTTTTCCTGCATCATGTTATGGTCCAGCATTACCGTCCTCTGGTAGCCCAGGTCAAAGAGAAACCTGCCCGTATACCTTTTGTGGTCTGCTTCAACCCCTACCTGGATACAGAAATGCTCTTTCATATATTCTATATCAAACTTTTCATACTCCTTACTGATCTTAGGGCGCTTGGTGTGCACCAGCATCCTGTTCTTTTCATAATCTATTTCTACCACCTTACCATCAAAAGCATCCCAGCCAAACATACCCTCGCAACAGTCGCCTGTTGTGGTCAGGGGAATTACCTGCTGATGTTCCCAGGATAAGTTTTCAATCCTGAAATGATTATCGCTGATGTCTTGCATCGTTATCTGCTTCCCGCTAGGATTGAGGTATTTTTTGATGGCTGTTTTTAAGAGGTAAAAACCATAGGCACCGCTGTCAAATAAAAGCTTCAGGCTGTCCTTTTCATTAAGTACCGATTGCACTTCAAGGTTATTGTCTTTCGTCAATACAAAAGGAATAGTATCATGTTGGGCTGGCTGCACATTGCTGTAATTCTTCAGTTCAGGGCTTTGGAAGCGGGTATAGCAGGAGTCTTTACCGTTCAGCAATACCACGAAGTCAAAAGGCTTCCCGGGCTTCAGGTTGATCTCCAGGGAATCGGTATCCGTAACAAATTTTATATTCCTCGAACGTATATTTTTTCCGCTCTGGTAAACGTCCGGGCGGGCAGCAGGCTCCAGGTTCCAGTCCGTGACCAGGTCTTTCTGTTCTATGATCTTAGCCTGTTTGCTGGTCGCATGAACTACCGGTAATTTTTGCTGGGCAAAGCAAAAAGAAAAAGGGGCGAGTAATAAAAAGGTCAGTCTGGTTTTCATCCTTGAAATATAAATCATTAAATAAGCGCCATTGATACATACAGCAGCACAGCAAAAGTAAAACGCAAAAGCGGAAGAAAATGGTATTGCAGGATATTAATTCACTAAATGGTGACAATTTAACTTTTGGTGCTGATAGGTTTATCCTCCTACCACCCTGAGCCTGGTCGAAGGGTGAACGCGGCCCGTCACCCGAGCGCAATACAATGGAGTCGAGAAATCTTATTTAATGGTTAATGACTATTAATAATTAACCATTAATAATTAGGAAGAGATGTCTCCACGCACTGGCGCTTGGTCGACAGAACGGCACATGTTTCGACAGGCTCAACATGACAGCTTCCTGATGTCACCCTGAACTCAGTCGAAGGGTGAACGCGGCTCATCATCCCGAGCGGAATGCAATGGAGTTGAGCAATCTTATTTAATGATTAATGGTTAATGGTGAATGATGAATTACTATTATAAGTTAACCATCAATAATTAACCATTAATAATTAGGAAGAGATGTCTCCACGCACTGGCGCTTGGTCGATAGGACGGCACATGTTTCGACAGGCTCAACATGACAGCTTCCTGATGTCACCCTGAGCTCCGTCGAAGGGTGAACGCGGCTCATCATCCCGAGCGCAATGCAATGGAGTTGAGCAATCTTATTTAATGGTTAATGGTGAATGACTACTATAAATTAACCATCAATAATTAACCATTAATAATTAGGAAGAGATGTCTCCACGCGCTGGCGCTTGGTCGAGAGAACGGCACATGTTTCGACAGGCTCAACATGACCGCTTCCTGATGTCACCCTGAGCTCAGTCGAAGGGTGAACGCGGCTCATCATCCCGAACGGAATGCAATGGAGTCAAGCAATCTTATTTAATGATTAGGAAGAGATGTCTCCACGCACTAGCGCTTGGTCGAGAGAACGGCAGATGTTTCGACAGGCTCAATATGACAGCTTCCTGATGTCACCCTGAGCTCCGTCGAAGGGTGAACGCGGCTCATCATCCCGAGCGCAATGCAATGGAGTTGAGCAATCTTATTTAATGGTTAATGGTGAATGACTACTATAAATTAACCATCAATAATTAACCATTAATAATTAGGAAGAGATGTCTCCACGCGCTGGCGCTTGGTCGAGAGAACGGCAGATGTTTCGACAGGCGCAACATGACAGCTTCCTGATGTCGCTTGAGCCCGATCGAGAGGACAAAGAATGAATGATTAAGGCGTTTATCCTACCATTCATCACTCATCACCCATCACCCACCACCCACCATTACTAAGACAACCTTTGACTCATAGCAACCAGCATTTCTTTGATTTCTTCCAGGTCGGTCATTGCCTGCGGAAAATCTTTAGAGTGATACATGCTGAATGCCCAGATCTCCAGGATCTCCCCGGCACTCAACGTATAGGGCTGGAATTCTTTGTTCAGCGAACGCAATAAAAATGTGCCGTCCTTATGTACCGTCACCATCTTGAAGACGAAGTCCGCCTCCCCGTTCAGGATAAGGATACAGGGCGTGTCGGGCTTTATCGCTTGCCAGTTCTCTATATATTTACCCGTCACCAGGCTGCCTGGTGTGATGGGGAGCATAGAATTGCCCGTGATGGGGAAGGTGCGGTAACTGGCATGGGCGGGAAGGCCGGGAATGTTGAACTTGGGTAAAGCCGCTATATATTCCGGATTGGCATAGCCGTCCCGGTACCCGGCTTTCGCTTTAATGGGTACAAATTCACTGTTCTCTTTATTCTCCTTATCCACGCTTATGGCCAATACGCGCACCTTGCTGCCGGTCATATAGACATCATTGCCTGCTTCCAGGTCGCGCAATTGCAGTTCCGACAACCTGGCCAGGTTGACCTTTAAGAGGCTGTCCATACTTATTTTAAACAAAAGAGAAAGGGCCAGGTAGTCTTCCGGCTGCGGAGATTTGGTATGGCCGCTTTCCAGCGCTGCTATCTTAGCCCGGGTGTAACCCAGCTTCCCGGCCAGCGTTTCCTGGCTGTATTGCTTCCTTTCCCTGAGCAGTTTAAGATTTTCTTTAAAAAATATTTTTTGCTTTTCCATGTTTACTTGTTATTATTACAAACAACATTATGTTGCAATTTGTAACAAAAATAGTATTTTTTATGGAAAGACATATCGTGCATTGTGATTTAGATACTTTTTTTGTTTCGGTAGAACGCTTGCTGAATAAAGACCTGGCCGGTAAGCCGGTCCTGGTGGGTGGGTTTTCGGACAGGGCGGTGGTCGCTTCCTGCTCTTATGAAGCGCGGCAGTTCGGGGTACACTCGGCTATGCCTATGCGGCTGGCCCGGCAGTTGTGCCCGCAGGCAATTGTGGTAAGGGGCGACCATGACCAGTACAGCAAATTCTCCAGGATGGTGACGGAGATCATAGAGGCTTATACACCCCTGGTAGAGAAAGCGAGTATTGATGAGCATTACCTGGACCTCACCGGTATGGATAAATATTTCGGTTGCTGGAAATGGGCGCAGGAATTGCGGCAGCGCATCATTAAGGAAACACACCTGCCCATTTCCTTCGGCCTCTCGGTCAATAAAACAGTGTCCAAGATCGCCACAGGCGAGGCCAAGCCCTGTAATGAAAGGAAAATAGACCAGGGCACAGAGAAGCATTTCCTGGGGCCTTTATCCATCCGTAAGATCCCGATGGTAGGCGATAAAACTTATATGAAGCTGCGGAATATGGGCATTTCCCAGATCCGGACGCTGCAGGAAATGGAAGCGGATACACTGCATCGTGTCCTGGGCGAAAACGGCGTGTCCATATGGCGCAAGGCAAACGGGATAGACCATGCGCCGGTATTGCCTTTTCATGAGCAAAAGAGCATGAGCAAGGAACATACTTATGAAAGTGATACCATTAATATGACGGACCTGAACCGGACCATCGCACAGATGATTGATGAACTGTCTTTTGAGTTGCGGCAGGAGCGCAAGCTGACGGGTTGTATTACCCTCAAGATCCGCTATTCCAATTTTGAGACGGTGACCCGGCAACAGAAGATCAGCTTCTCCTGTTCTGAAAAAGTGCTGCTGGAGCAGGCCAAATCCTTATTTACAAAACTATACTCCAGGCGTATGCTGATCCGGCTGATCGGGGTTAAGTTCAGCGAGCTGGTTACCGGTGCTTACCAGGTAGACCTTTTCAATGATGTAGCCGAAGACCTGTCGCTGATGCAGGCCATGGACCACATCCGCCTGCGCTACGGGAAAGATAGTATCAAAAAAGGCATTTTATTACCCCATAAAGAAGATGATCATGTTGCTTAATGTACATAGCTATTACAGCCTGCGTTATGGCACCCTGAGCCCGGACCGGCTGATCGATAGCCTTAAACAGAACGGGTACGAATCGGCCGTGCTTACGGACATCAATAACAGCAGTGCGGTGCTTGATTTTATTCAAAAAGCACAGGATAAAGGATTCCATGGCCTGGCGGGTGTGGAATTCCGCAACGGGGATGAACTCTTGTATGTGGGCATTGCCCGGAATACGCAAGGCTTCCGCGAGCTGAATGAATTGCTTACGGCCGCTCACCGGGAGCATAGTCCTTACCCGGCATCCCCCCCGGCTATGGACCATGTTTTTATTATTTATCCTTATGGTAAAAAGAAGGTCCCGGAACTGCGCGATAATGAATACATTGGTGTCAGGGCGGGCCAGTTGAACAAGATCCTGCTCGATCCTGCGGCTTACAAAGCGCGTTATGTGATCTTCCAGCCGGTTACCTTTCATCCTGATGAATATAAATTGCATGTACAACTCCGTGCCATTGATCATAACCTGCTCATCTCCCAGTTGAGTGACGGGCAGCTGGCAGGGGGCGATGAGATCATTATGCCTTTTGAGGAATTAAGCAAACGGTATGCACATTTCCCCGAGCTGCTGCGGAATACAGCCTGGCTTTTGCAGCAATGCAGTTTTGATTTTGACTTTAAAGCGGTGAAAAATAAGCAGCGGTTTACCGGGGAACGGTATGCCGATAAAGAGTTGCTCTTGCAGTATGCGATTGAAGGCTTCGGGAAAAGGTACCGCAGCGATGACCGGGTAGCCCGGGAACGATTGCAAAAGGAGCTGCAGATCATCGATGACCTGCAGTTTAACGCTTACTTCTTAATCACGGATGATATCTGCCGCTTTGCCCGGTCGCAGCAATTTCATTATGTGGGCAGAGGGAGCGGGGCCAATTCCATAGTGGCTTATTGCCTGGGGATCACTGATGTGGACCCGGTTGCCTTAAGCCTCTATTTTGAACGCTTCTTAAATCCCAAACGTAAGACTCCGCCTGATTTCGATATTGATTTCAGTTGGAATGAAAGGGATGCGGTCTATGATTATATTTTTAATAAATACCCTAAAGGTCATGTAGCCCTCATGGGTACGATGAGCACTTTCCGCTCCCGGTCCATCATTCGTGAGCTGGGCAAGATATATGGCCTGCCTAAAGCAGATATTGATCGACTGGTACATGATCCGCATCATGCCCTCAATAAGAATGAAGTGACGGACCTGATCTATTTGGTATATAACCAGATGGAGGACCTGCCCAACCAGCGCAGCATTCATGCTTCGGGCGTGCTGATCTCGGAATTGCCGCTGACCAATTACTGCGCCTTGGATTATCCCCCGAAAGCTTTACCCACTACACAGATGGATATGTATATGGCAGAGGAGATCTGTTTTGAGAAATTCGATATTCTTTCCCAGAGGGGTATCGGCCATATCAGGGATTGCCGGGAGCTCATCCGGCTCAACAGGGGAGAGATCGTGCGCACCGATGAGCCGGAACGCCTGTTCCGCGATGAAAAGATAGCGGCCCGGCTCAGGTCGGCAGATTCTATTGGTTGCTTTTATATTGAAAGTCCTGCGATGCGGCAATTGCTCACCAAGCTGCATTGTGATAATTATGCAACACTGGTAGCGGCCTCCTCTATTATCAGGCCGGGCGTGGCTTCCTCCGGCATGATGAAAGCTTATATTGAAAGGCATCATGATCCGGAGCTGGCGGTCTATCCGCATCCTGTATTTAAAGAGCAGCTGGAAGAAACTTATGGGATCATGGTCTACCAGGAAGATGTGATGAAGGTGGGCCACTATTACGGTGGCCTGGACCTTGCAGATGCCGATGTTTTACGTCGTATGATGTCTGGGAAGACCCGTGATCAAAAGGCATTAAACGAGATCGAGCAACGTTTTTTTGATCATTGCCGGGCCAGTAACTTCCCGGAAGCGGTATCGCGGGAGATCTGGCGGCAGATGGAATCTTTTGCAGGCTTCAGTTTCAATAAGGCCCACAGTGCCAGCTTTGCCGTGGAGAGCTACCAGAGCCTTTATTTAAAAACTTATTATCCCCTTGAGTTTATGGTGGCGGTGCTGAACAATTACGGGGGCTTTTACCGCAGGAAAGTGTATGTCAACGAGGCAAAGAAAGCGGGCGCTACGATCTGCCTGCCCTGTGTTAATAACAGTATTTATAATACCGGTATCCGGGGCCGGGACATTTACCTGGGTTATGACGGGATCTTAAATCTGGAGCAAGGGCTGGCGCAGCTTATTCCAGCAGAGCAGCGGAGGAACGGCGACTATACCAGTCTTGAAAATTTTATGCAGCGAACGGGTGCCGGACTGGAGCAGCTGATCCTGCTCATTCGTTGCGGAGCTTTTCGTTTTACCGGAACGGGTAAGAAGGAATTGTTGTGGGAGGCCCACCTCTTGTGTAATGAACACAAAAGCAAAGCGCCTGCTTCCTTATTTGAGCATAATTCTAAAAAACCGGTACTGCCGCGGCTGGAGGGCAGTCTGGCCGAAGATCTGTATGATGAAATAGAATTGCTGGGATTCCCGGTATCTGCCTCCGGCTTTGAACTGCTGCGAAGCGATTACAGGGGCACGGCCATGGCTACAGACCTGCCTGCGCTGGAAGGAGAGACGGTACGCCTGGTGGTCGACTTTGTCTGTGATAAGAAAGTACATACCCGGAACGGGCAGCTGATGAAATTCGGTACGTTCATAGATGAGCGTGGCGACTTTATAGATACGGTGCATTTTCCGCCACAGCTCCGGCAATATCCTTTGCAGGGAGAGGGCATTTACCTGGTACAGGGTAAGGTGGTGAGCGACTTTGGTTGCCCGGCCGTTGAGGTAGAGAAATGTGCCCGTATGCCCGTAAAGCCCGATCCCAGGAGTGAGTAATCAAAGCTAAGTAGTTCAGGAATAGAATAGGGTATAAAAATTGAGAGCCGGGAATATTTCCCGGCCCTCAATTTTATACTTTATGTGTGCTTAGATCTTTTCTACTTTAAAGCTTGATCCGTCGCTCAGTACCAGCAGGTATTGACCTGTAGCGATATCACGGATATCGATTACCGTTTCCTGTTGGCTGATCTTGATTTGTTTCACTACTCTTCCATGCATATCATACAGGTAGGCCTGTACTGCAGCAGCGGGAGCATCGCTTAATTTCAGGGTGACATTTGCTTTTGCAGGGGCAGGGTAGAGCTGGTGTGCCGTAGCTGCAGACTGGAAGCGTGCATTCCGTACCGGTGAGTAAGACCAGGTACCGTCTGCATTCAGCATTTTCAGGCGATACAGGTTCAGGCCTTTCTCCGGTTGTACATCATCAAAGCGGTAGCCGGTTGCTTCGCTGGCATTACCGGCAGCATTCACGCGGCCGATTACCTTAAAGTCTGCACCATTGCTGCTGCGCTCGATCTCAAATGCAGAAGTGGCTTTTTCTGTAGCTGTTTTCCAGTCCAGTTGCACTTGTTGGGCCAGCACTTTAGCTTCAAAAGAGATCAAAGTGAAATCCAGTGGAGTTGCTGTGGTGATCGATCTTACTGCTGAAGGACCTGCCACGCCATCAGTTCCGCTTTTAACGGGTGTAACGCGGTAAAAGTATTTCGTATTATTGCTCAGGCCGCTTACATTAAAGCTCGTCACATTACCTACATTACGGCTATTGTAATTGCTCAGTTTATTATTGAATAAGCTATCCGTAGCTACATCCAGCAGGTAGTGGATTACGGTACCTGTAGCGGGAGCCGTCCAGTTGGCCGTAAAGCCGGAAGCCCCTGCGGCTGATTCTGTCGTCATTACCGGGTGTACCATAGCATAGCTCTCTGTCCAGTTAGAGGTAGTGCCCGTCAGGTTGAAATTGGTGATCGTACCGGTATTGTTGTTGCCGGAGTAATCATATACAGTATTACGGGTGGTGTTGTTGCCGTTGGCAATAGCAGCACCATTGTCAAACATATAGTAGCCGAGCAATCCGTTTTGAGGAAGGCTGAGGGGGCTGTACATATTGGCTTGTATCTGCGCCTGGCTGCGTTCTGTACTCCAGATCCGCACCTCATCCATAGCACCGTTAAAAGAACGCGGATCGGTATCAGACCAGCGGCCCAGTTTAAAGGATGGAGCTATATTACTTACCGGCGATACCGCAGTTCCTACCACGTTCAGGTCGCCTACACTTTTGCCGTCCAGGTACAATTTCATCGTACTTTTATTGGTACCGTTCCAGGTAGCGGCCACATGGTACCATCTGCCGGGCGTAAGGTTGGCCCCGCTATAGACTACATTACTATTGTTGGTACCATCCATACAGAAGAAGGCCAGGTTATTATTGTACACTAATAATTCAATACCATAACCGGTGATGGAGCGGTTCATCAGTTCCTGGCTGCCATTCATATCATTGAACTTGACCCAGCATTCCATTGTTTTAACACTGGTAGCAGGGATATTGCCCAGGTCTACATAATCGTTACCGGAAGCCCCTCCTGCAAAGTTCAGGGCATGACCAGGAGCCGGCATGATCGCCTGTGTTACGGACTGTACAGATGAAGTATCTGCACAACCATTGTTCACAATTACCCGGTAATCGCCTGCTGCGTTGGCAGCATAGCTTTGTGCCGTAGCTCCGGAGATCACTGCACCGTCTTTCAGCCACTGGTAAGTGCCGGTAGTACTGGCAGTCAGGGTTACCGTATTGCCCGGGTATATAGCTGTGCTGCCGGAAGCGCTGATGCTTACTGTTGAATAAGTATAGCCATATTTGGTACCCAGGTAGCGGTTTACCTGCTGGATCTCACATAAGCTTAATTTGCGGTTGTACACCACCACTTCAGCGATATCTCCGTCATAGGTATTGTTATCGCCATCCCATCCCAGGTAAAAGGAAGAGCGTGCATTTACTGAATCGGTATTGTCGGTTACGGATTGTACGGCTACACCATTGAAATAAATGGTAGAACCATTCGTTACCCTGTGGTCATAAACTGCGGTCAATAATTTGGTTTCATTGGGTACACCGGCATTGGTGATGGCCACATTAAACGGGCTGACCGTGCCGATAGAAACAGCGCCGTTTGGACTGCCATTGGCAAAGATCGTCATGAAGAAGCGATCCCAGGCCCCGTCATCATTACCCCAGAGCCCTTGTTGCGACTCTACATTGGTGCCCTGGCGGTACACCGTAAAGATCGTTAAGGCTTTCATACTTCTTGCACGGATATCCAGGGTAGGTACATTAAATACGGTACCCATTGTAGGAGAGCTACGGGTAAAACGAACGGTTGATTTACCATTGATCTGGTTGGTACGGAAAGTCGCCGCATTAAAGCCGCTGAGCAGGGTTACTGCGCGGTTTTTTGGGGACTTGTCTTTCCAGCTTGTAAACGTTCCGTTGTTCAGGGGATTTGTTGTGCTTACCTCGGAAGCATCGAGCCAGAGTTGGAGACTGTCGGTAACCGGCAGGGTCTGCGCATGCAGTTTGGGGCAAAGCAATAATAAGAGCGATGCTGTAAATAGTTTGTTCATACTTGTTTGGGGGTATTATGTTTTGCGGGGCCAAAAGTAAAAAAGCTTTTAGAAAAGTCACAGGAAAATGAGCGATTTTTTATATTATTTTTCTTGTAACAAACTTACTATCAGATACATATAACAATTGTGTTATGTGTCCGCTTGCTGAGATTGTAAGTATAAGTTTTAAGAGTATGACAGATCCTTTACCGGTGCTATAAATAAATTCGTCTCTGTTTGCTTTAAGGATATTCAGTATTTTCGAAGTTCACAAAAGCATACCGGGTCTGCTGTATCATCTGGTACAAGCCCGGCACAAGATCATTATGTCCAGAGAACTGTTGCAGCATTTCAGGAACTACATTGCTATTGAGGAAAAGGATGAGGCGGAAATTGCAGCGCATTTCCGCACCGCAACTTTTGCTAAGAAAAATATCCTGCTTGCTGAAAATGCGCGGAGTATCCCTCATTTTTTCGTAGTCAAAGGTTGCCTGAGGATGTTTTACCTGAACGAAAAAGGAATTGAGCAGACCGCCCAATTTGCCATTGAGAACTGGTGGCTGACGGATTATCTTTCTTTTGAAAGGCAAAGCAGGAGCAGCTTTTCGATACAGGCGCTAGAAGCAACGGAGGTCTTGATGATCGATTATAAACAACAGGAAGCATTGCTTGCACAATTTCCGCTGCTGGAGCGTTATTTCCGGCTGATCTATCAAAGAAATTATGGAGCACTGCAGCTTCGCTCCAAATACCTGCATGAGTTTTCAAGGGAAGAACTGTATGAGCACTTCAGCAGCCGGTTCCCGGAATTTGTACAAAGAGTGCCCCAGTATTTACTCGCCTCCTACCTGGGCATGACCCCGGAATACCTCAGTGAGATCAGGGCCAAAAGACGTTCTTAAACCAGTTTAAGATTTTTAGGGAGTGCGCTTCCGATCTTTGCTTCAAATTAAATGGATATGGAAAACAGGTTAGACCTACAAGCCGAGGCGTACAAAGCAATGTATGCTTTAGAAACTTATTTACAACATACACAACTCTCCAAATCGCATAAAGAGTTGATCAAGATCCGTGCTTCACAGATCAATGGCTGTGCTTATTGCATCAATATGCATACTAAGGATGCTTTGCAGCAGGGGGAGACCGCCCAGCGCATTTTCCTGCTCAATGCCTGGAAAGAAACCCATTTATTTACTGCCGAGGAAAAGGCCATCCTGGCGATGACGGAGGAGATCACCCTGATACACCAGAACGGATTGAGTGATCAAACTTATGAGTTGGCGCAAAAGTATTTTGACCAGGAATACATCAGCCAGTTGATCATGGCTATTGTTACCATCAATGCCTGGAACAGGATCGCGATCAGCACCAATAAATCGATTGAAGAGTAGGGTAGACTCCGGGAAGTTTAAATGTACTTTATTGGAGATATTGTAAGGTGCAATAAGCCTATATAAAAAACAAACTGGTGCAATGAGGTTACCCATAGAGATCCGGCAAATTATATATACCACTAGCCTTATTGATAACCTCAACGGAAAAATAAGAAAGTACACTAAAAACAAGTTGTCATTCCCAACTGATGATGCAGTCATGAAGTCTGTTTACTTGACATTACGCGAAGCATCAAAAAAATGGACCATGCCCATTAGAAACTGGGGTATGATCCTGAATCAATTTTTAACTATTTTTGGCAACAGAATAATGTTGTAAAAACCAACCTTCCCGGTTAAAAATTTACACACTTAATGAGATAGTTCCTTGTGAAATGATTATTACTATCATTTTAATTGAGATATGTCTATGATCTTTATATAAAAATTTTTAAAGTTTCTGATTTCATTTACGGTCTGTACTAATGAAAACTTTGCAATATTAGACTTACTTAATTCAATTTTTTCGATAGCTGTCTTACCCTTGTATGCAAGGTTCCTGTAGGCCATTACAAAGATTACTTTTAATGTTCCTTGCTGTATTTTTGAAAGAATATCAGTTGAGTCTAATTTGTTTTGCTGGCTAAATTTATTATAGTATTCAATTGTTTCAATAAAATAAGAACTTCCATCCTTATTGTTTAGATCGTTCCAAAGCCTTTGTGATGCTAAAGTGATTTGACTATACAAACTCCTCATATGAGTATTGAATCCGTCCTTTACGTGAATGAAATAAATGTCATTGCTATCCAAATACATTACATCACACAGTTCAATATTGTCTTTTATTTTTTTGTCAAAAACGAAATGTTTATCAGTTTGATGACTTTGATTATATTCATCTTCATTTATCTTTTTGTCGAACCATGTGTTTAAAATATTGGCTCTTAATTCAAAAGTATTATAATTATTTATCGCCTCTGATTGAATTTGAGCCAAGTATAAATCATCTAATTGAAACCATTGATTATCAATTCTGAAAAATTTAATATTGTCAAGCTCCAACTCTGTTACAATATGACTTAAAAATGTTCCAAATGTTACTTCTTTATCTTCAATCATCCCAATAATAGAAGTTTCATAAAGTTTCTTTGAAATTTCAAATTGGTCAGCTTCGTTTTCAAGGTTTTGATTTATGTATTTTGTTACTTCATAATATAGATCTTTTCTATTTTCAATTGTTTTATCATTCTTTGAAAGTTTATTTTTTAAATGTAGCTTATAGTTGTTGCACTCATAAAAATTTTCAAGTTTTTTATAATTTACGACTTCTATAATTTCAAATTGATGAAATCGTAAATCTTCGGGTGTATTATGTAGAAGAATATCAGTAACTAGTGTGTAGTTTAATTCATTGTCGAGTCTATCTGTTAATTTCTTTTCTTTTACACGATTAAAAAGGCTAAGATTTACATAGTTAGTCTTATCCTCTAAAATTTCTTCTATATCAATAATCAAAGACTTTAACTCCTTAAAGCTTAATTTTTTTCGGATACTAAAATATGCTCCGATTTCCATTAATGGCGAATTGCCAGACAGTTTATATTTTTTGAATAGTCCATTTCTTAGTTCTTCTCTCATTATTAACTTCAATTTTTTAGGGATTTCAGAATACACAAGAGATTCTCTGATTGTTTGAACTGAGTTGAAAGTATTAGATCTCTGTGATAAGTTACCAGTAACTCCTCGTGTATTAATTGATAATGCAATATCTTCATTTAAGTTTGCAAAATGCTGATAGAATTCAATTCCAAAATAATCGTTAACGTATTTTTTGATGACATTCATTCCACTTCCGCCAATAACTGCATAAATATGAGAATTGTAAACTAAGAATAAAACATAAGAAAATTCGTAAATTTCAAAATCTTGTTGTTGAGTAAGCTCTTCAGGAAGAAAGAGTTTCCAATAGCTCTGGTCTTTTAGCTGGTTAAAACAATAAGAATAGTATTTAAAATCTTTTTCTTTATGTGTTTCAAATTGTGGTTTAGTTTTTAATATGTCGTCTTCATTTGCGTAAATATATCTTTTATGATTTTCCCTAATTGTTTCAATTATTTCATCAATATTCTTACCCTCTAACTCATAATGATATTGGTCAATTTGAAAAATTTTTAAGTTGAATTTTATTTCGTTTATGCTCATAGAATTAAATTTATTAATATATTTTAAATATTTAAAAATATTAATTATAAATGCTTTTAAATAGTTGTAAAATTAGTATATATTTTTATTTAGTAAAATAATATTATATATAAATGTTACTTTTAAAATTTATTATTATAATTGTGAGATTTTACAAAGAAAGCCTTATTGTATATTTTTTTTAATTATAATTTGTATTTTATAAAATAAGAGTTATGAATATTGAACAAAGTAAATTGGTACAATCTCAAATTGATAATCTTTTAAAGTCTGATATTGATAAAAGAATATCAGAAATTTATAAAGACCAATCAGAAATTGATAAAATTCAAATAAGTAGGTTGAGCACTGGAGAATTTATTTCTTTGACAAAAAGAGTGCTAAAGCAAATCGAAAAAGAGATACATTCTGAAAACAGATTTGTCTTACCTTTTGTATATAATGTTTTAGAAGTAGGGCAATATAATTTGGATCAAGCTATTTCAATACTCAATTCTCAAATAAGCAATAATCAGTTAACTAATGCGGAAAATACTTTGTTTTGGTTATCACAGTATGCATTAAATAATGGGTTTTATGATAGATCAAAGTATAAGTTGCATGCAATTGAAAATTTTAAAGTTCAAGAACAGAAGGATAAACTTGATTTGTTAACTGAAAATTTCAAAAATTTAAATATTGCTTATTCAGAACTGCTTGAAAAAATTGCAACAACAAGATCGGATATTGAAAAATTTCAGAATCAAAAAATAGAAGAACTGCAAAGTATTACTAATAACCTTTCAAATTCAACAAATAATTCAAATCAAATTAATGAACTATTAAATCAATCAACAATAAATAATACAAAAATTAGCAGTCTTCTAGAGCAAATAGATAAGGAAAAATTAAGAGTAGAAAATCTAAACAATGAAACACAAACTAAGTTTAACGATCTAACTTCAAACTATAACATATTGTTAAGTGAATTACAAGAAAGCGATAGTTTATATAAAAAACATAATGATAATTTTCAGCAAAGGCTTGAATTTGTTGAAAACAAAACTGACTACTTCAATGAAAGGAATATGTATTTAGATAATTTAATAGGAAGAGAGGTTGGTGCATCTTTATTTGAAACTTTTAAACAGAGAAAGTCTGAACTGAATAAACCTTTGAATTTTTGGCGCTGGTCTGTGATTGCAATGGGTATAATATCTTTCGTTATAGTTTTGGCATTATTTACAAACTTCTTTGGTAAATTAGGTCCAATACCAGCAATATCTTGGGAGTCAATCGTAGTTAATTTTTTAAAATCAACTCCTATATTATTTTTGTTATATTATGCTATTTCCCAATACAATAAAGAGAGAAATTTTCAGGAAGAATATGCTTTTAAGTCAGCTTCAGCTTTAACTATTAAAGCTTATTCAGATATTTTAAAAGAAGATATAAATAAGGATCAATTGATATTAAAGGCTGTCTACAATGTTTATAAGAGCCCAATCAGTAATAAAAAGTATAACAGTAAAAAGGATATAAATAATATTAAGGATGCATTGGGTGATTTGGTTGATAAGGCAAAAGATATAATAAAAACTGCAAAGTAATATCAATACAATTAATATGAAAAAATATAGCAATATACAACAATGCCCGAAAATAGATAAAGTCTAATGCTTTCGGGTATTGTTTTACTTCCCGATACAAAACTTCCCGAAGATAGCCCCGAGGATATCCCGGTCCACTTCGATCTTACCCGTGATGGTGCCCAATTGATACAAGGCATCTTTCAGGTGCAGGGAAAGCAGGTCACCGCTCAAGCCCATTTGCATACCCGTATCTACCTGCTCCAGGGCTTCAAAAGCACGCTGCAGGGCTTCTTTATGCCGGATATTGGTAATGATCACCGATTGATTGCCTTGCTGGGCCTTAAAATGAACCACTAAAGCATCCGTCAGTCGGTCCAGGTTTTGATGGGTCTTTACCGACAAACCAAAATGCTGGTAAGCAGGGTAACGCTGCTGTAATGCAGCGGTATCATTCTCAGCACCGGATTGATCCACCTTACTCTGCAGGTTAAACACCAGTTTGTCCTGCAAACTATCTGACAATTCATCTAAAATATCGGTATCCTGCTCATACAGGTGGATCACCACTTTGGCCTGCTGTACCTTTTCTTTGGCACGCTCCACGCCAATGGCTTCAATCGTATCTTCGGTATTGCGGATACCGGCGGTATCTATAAACCGGAAAGTAATGCCTTCCAGGTTGATGGCTTCTTCGATCACATCGCGCGTGGTACCGGCAATATCACTCACAATAGCTCTTTCTTCTTTCAACAAAGCATTGAGCAGGGTAGACTTACCGGCATTAGGTTTGCCGATAATCGCCACCGGCACACCATTCTTAATGGCATTGCCATACTCAAAACTCTTAATCAAATTTTGAATTTTGAATTTTAAGTTTTGAATTAACCCTTTTAAAGCAGTGCGGTCGGCGAACTCCACATCTTCATCAGAGAAGTCGAGTTCCAGCTCCATCAAAGCCGTAAAATTGATCAGTTGCTCACGCAGAGCCGCCAGCTCTGAACTTACTCCGCCACGCATCTGGTTCAGCGCGATCTCATGACTCGCTTTATTCTCCGCAGCGATCAGGTCACCCACGGCCTCGGCTTGCGCCAAATCCATCTTGCCATTCAGGAAAGCCCTTTGGGTAAACTCTCCCGGTGCGGCCAGCCTTGCCCCGGCCATAATGCAGGCATGCAACACCTGGTCCAGGATATAAGGCGAACCATGTGCCGCAATCTCTACAGTATCTTCTCCGGTAAAACTTTTATTGCCTAGGAAAAGCGTTACCACTACCTCATCGATCAGTTGAGCACCTCCGGCTTTATGAGGACGATCATATAATCTTCCGAAATGCACGGTATGCGTGGCCTGTCGCTCCAGGGCTTTCCCGGCAAACAATTGGCTGACGATGGCAAGAGATTGAGCACCGCTAAGGCGTACGAGGCCGATGGCACCCACACCCGCAGCGGTAGAAATGGCTACTATGGTATCTTTAAAAAGCATGTTGCAATATTACAATTTTATAAGGCGACACTCAGGTTAATTAAGAAAAAACGCAAAGGCATGGGCCGATAAGCGATCACTTCATATTGTGTATTCCAGATGTTCTGCACCTGTACCCCCAGCTGTGTGTCCGCTTTTTTAAAAGGCAGGGGAAACATCACTTGCAGGTTGCCTGTATTATAGGGCTGCAGGAAGATGGATTCATCGGTGGTCACAAAACGATAACCGGTGTAAGTATGGTTGTAATTAACCAGTATTCCTTTATAGGTCAGACCTGCATTTATATTGCCGGAATAACGTGGTGCATAGGGGATCTGCTTGCCAATGCTGCCATCATTAGGCATATAGGATTCCAGAGTAGTGGACAGCACATAAGCCGTCTTGATGCCGATATGCAGTACCAGGTCTTTGTTGCAATCATAATTCAGCGCATTATTGGTCTCCACACCCCGGTTATGCACTTTAGCCAGGTTGTGGGGGGTCCATATGGATCCGCCCAGCCAGTAGATCCAATCCTGTATCTTACGGTTGAAATAATTCAATTGGTGGCTGAGGCGCAAGGTACCTGCCTTATTGTTCCAGCTTAAGTCATAAGCCAGTTCCCGGTTCCAGCCCTGTTCTGGTTTCAGGTTTTCATTACCGCCGGGGAAATTATACAGTTCATTGAGGGTAGGGACCCGGTAGGTCCTTTGCACACTACCTTTTAGGGTAAAGCGTAATTGTTCCCGGTTAAATAAAAGGTATTGCAGCCCGCCGCCTGGTAATAAAGGTATAGGATCGCCATTCAGCCATTCCTGGCGAACATTGGCTTGCAGGCCCAGTCTTTTATTGCCGTGCAGGTACTGGTAAGCGGCGGATATTGCAGGTTTGGACTGGTAAGGTGTTCTTCCGTCCTGCAAATCGATCCATGCATACTGGAAAGGTGCATTGACAAAGAACGTATGTTGCGCCTTTGTCTGGTGGAAACTCAGGCTATGCTTCCAGCCGATCTCCTGGTAATACTGCCGCGTAATATTATTGTTATGAATATTATAGAAACTGTCCTGGTAATTTAAATAATCGGTATTGAACGACAGCTTGGCAAACCAATGCCCGATGCGGCTTTGATTGTTCCACTGTAATAAACTCCTGAGGGCTTTATCTTCCTGTATCTTGGTAGAAAAGTCTTCAAACTGTGCTTTGGGAATCTCCCGGTAATAATTTTGGTACCAGACATCCAGGCTCAGGTTTTGTCTTTCAGAAAAGGAATAATTGATCGTACCTATAGCGCCTGCTGCCAGTAATTCCGCGTTTTGGGTTCTTTGAGTTGCCCCGTTTATATCCAGGTATTTAAAATTGTTGCGCATGCTCTGTGCAAAACCTTTAATACCGAACTGCCATTTTTTATAATTCCAGCCCCCTTGTGCACTAATGTCTTTGCGGCCAAAAGAGCCTGCCCCTAAGGAGAAATTATAAGTAGATTGATCCGGGTCTTGTGGCTGATCGTCCAGGATCAGCGCACCACCGATATTACCACTGCCCAGCAGGGCCGCATTACCGCCATATTGGAGGCCTATCTTGCTGAACAGGCCCGTCTGGATCAGGGAGATGTCGGATACCCCCAAAGCAGGATTGTTTAAGGGAATACCTTTCCATAAGACCATGGACTGTGCTGCCGATGCCCCACGGAAAGATAAGGTAGCCATACTGTTGATGCCATAAGACTTGATGAAAACAGGCGACTGCTGGCTGAGCAGGGTAGCAATAGAAAGATGGCGGTACTGCTTCAGGGTACGGGTTGCAAAGCTGTCGCTATACTGCCCGGTATTCAATGTAGACTTGATATCAGAGCTTTTCTGTATCCTGCCGGCGCTTACTTTGATGCCGGGCAGGGTATCATAAAAAACCTGACCCATCACCTTGGGAGTGATGGGTAGCAAGCTTATTAATAATATAAATAAAAATTTGTTTGTAGGACTCACACGGCAAATTTAAGCCGTTTCTTTATCTGTAGCGCTGATCGCCGGGCTTTCTTTCTTTTTGCTGAAGATCATTTTCCAGATTACAGGCCCTGTAGCCACCACGATCATACCTAAAACGATATACTCCAGGTTTCTTTTCACCCATGGATTAGCACCCAGGAAGTAACCTACGGTACACAGGGAACAGATCCAGAGTACCGCACCAATGATGTTATACAGCATAAACTTCCGGTAAGGCATTCTCACCACCCCGGCAATAATAGGGGCAAACGTTCTTACGATAGGGACGAAACGCGCCAGTACAATAGCACCGCCGCCTTTACGCTCATAGAATTCTTTAGCCTGCACGATGTGCTTCTTCTTCAGGTACCAGGTGTCTTTACGTTCAAATAAGAAGTTGCCTGATTTTTTACCAAACCAATAACCGAACATATTACCGACCACTGCTGCCAGCACCATCATCAGTTCCCAGAAGAGCAGGTTTTGTAAAGGATCGTCAAAAGGTTTGTTGCCGCTTGCTATAATAGTACCGGTCAAAAAGATGAGAAAATCGCCAGGAAGAATAAAGCCTAACAAAAGCCCTGTCTCTGCAAAGATGATAGCCAGGATGATATACATACCACCATTTGCCATAATCCATTCGGGATTTGTAAGGTTACTGAAAAAATCTATAATCACGTCCATGCTTGAGTATCGTGTAATAAGTTAACGCTAAAAGGATGCGCGAAAATAGCACATTTTGTGCAACCGGAAACAGGCAAAATCCCTAAGGAATTGGTAAATTGTCGATTTGAACTATTTTTGCTTTAATTTGTTACAGCGGGAAACGACATAATTATGAAAGCAGGTGGTAGGTTCAGACATATGTATCTCAGGTCAATGGTACACTTACGTAAAGTAAATGTATGGCGTAAGCGGCAACTCAGCGGGGCCAATTTCCTGATTATCGCAGCAGCATTTGTCGGTTTGCTGGGCGGCCTTGCCGGAGCACTCCTGAAACTCTTAACCCATACGATTGAGCACAGTATACAAGGTATAGACTGGGGCCTGAAATATTACATTTTGCTCATATTTCCCTCTATTGGTATCCTGCTTACGGTCGTGTATATCTCCGGCTTTATCCGGAAATCGAAGTTTGAGCATGGCTTATCACAACTCATCTACAGCATCTCCAAGTCCGGAAGTAAAATACCCATTCATAATACCTATTCACAAATCATCAGTAGTGCCCTTACCGTAGGTTTCGGTGGCTCTGCAGGGCTTGAAGCCCCTATCGCGGTTACTGGTGCAGCTATCGGCTCCAATTCGAGTAAAATCTTCGGGCTGAACTACAGGGACCGCACCTTACTGCTGGCCTGTGGTGCCGCAGCAGGTATCGCCTCCGTTTTCAACAGTCCTATTGCAGGTATGGTACTGGCCCTGGAACTCCTTTTGCCGCAGTTCAGCATCCCGGCCTTCATCCCCTTACTCATCGCTTCAGCAGTAGCCACGGTAGTTTCCCAGTTCCTGAGCCCGGAGCCCCTTTTTGTCTTCGTGGCAGAAGGCTGGCGTTTTGATGCGCTGCCTTATTATATCCTGATGGCTTTAGGTATCGGCTATTTCTGCAGTTACTTTACCAAATTAAATACCTGGGTAGGCGCATTGTTCCATTCCATTAAAAACAAATGGACCAAAGTCATTGTCGGTGGGCTGGTACTCGGTATTCTGATCGCTGTATTTCCCGCTTTATACGGAGAGGGATACATTACCATCCAGGAACTGCTCAACGGCAATTACAGCTATATGCTGCAGGTGAGTTTCTTTAAAGATTTTGCCCATACAGACTGGTCGGTATTCTTATTTGCCTTGCTGACCCTTTTCGGTAAATCGATCGCAGCATTGGTCACCGTGCAGGCAGGTGGTAATGGCGGCAGCTTTGGTCCCAGCCTGGTCATGGGTGGCTTTATAGGATTTGTATTTGCCTACGGGCTGAATACCTTTGCAGGCACACAACTTAATGTGACCAATTTCATCGTAGTAGGTATGGCTGCCTGCCTCAGTGGGGTCATGCATGCACCGCTGACGGGTATCTTCCTTATTGCAGAAATCACCGGTGGCTATAAGCTGATGGTACCCCTGATGATCGGTGCCGCTATTGCCTATTACGTCAACAGGAGACACAATAAATATTCTATTTATACCCAGTCACTGGCCAAAGAGGGTAACCTGCTGAGCCTTGAAGACCGCGACAGGACCCTGCTTGCGGCAGTAGATGTAGGGCAGCTACTGGAAACCGATTACATGGCTTTCCTTGCAGAGAGTAAACTCTCGGACAATATTTCGAAGATCCTGGATGCTAAAAAGAACATATTTGCCGTAGTGGAAGCAGATGGCACATTTACCGGGCTGGTCTTTAGTGAGCAGCTGCTGGAAGATGTGGTAAAGCTGAAAGATAAACTGGAAGAAGCAAGTGTGCTGATGAAAGACCTGGCACAACCTGCATTGGAACTGGTCTACCTGGATACACCGATCTATGAAGTGATCCAGCAAATGGAGCGGAAAAATATCCGGACCTTACCGGTACTCAACAGGGACGGACAGTTTGCAGGCTTTATTACCAAAAATGCCATTTTCAGTAAATACCGCCAGGAGATCAATAAAAGTTTGAATTATTTCTAGTAGCTGAAGCGCGTGTTGCGCTTAAGCCTGTATAGGATTTCTTTTACCCATACCTATATACCTTTTCAGGTTCATCCAGAAAGCAAGGATCATGTAGACGATGATAGGAGAGCCTAAAGTGAGGAAGGAGATATAAATAAACCACAAGCGAATCTTGGAAGAAGCAATATTCATTTTCTCTCCCAGTTTAGTACAGACACCAAAGGCCTGGTACTCTACAAAGCTTTTCAGTTTAATTAATGGTTGGCTCATAAGTTACAAAGCTACGTATTTCAATAAAAAAATCTTTCCTTTTAATTTGTTATCAGGAAAGATTTTTAAGAAAAATTTAAGCTCTTTTTGCTTTTGCATTTCTAGCTTTTTTAGGGCGACATACGCCAAAGCTACCTGTAGTAATTTTTCCTTTCTTAGAGCGGTTATCACCTCTACCCATTGCTGAAATTATTTTGTTGGTTAAATATTGGATGCAAAGTTAAAAAATAAAAGTGGAATTTCTGGAAATTCCACTTTTATTAAATGCTTATTGTTGAAATTATTTTTTCTTGCCACCGATTTTAGTCGAAAACTCTTTACCAGCTTTAAACTTAGGAACTTTGCGTGCTTTAATTTTAATCACGGCTCCTGTTTGAGGATTACGGCCGTTACGGGCAGAACGCTCAGATACCGAGAAAGTACCGAAACCTACAAGAGTCACTTTATCTCCACCTTTTAATGCCGCAATAACACCAGAAGTGAAAGAATCTAAAGCTTCGTTAGCCTGCACTTTAGTGATACCGGCATCTTTGGAAATTTTGTCAATTAATTCCGCTTTGTTCATAATGGTTATGTTTTTAAATGATGAAATATTATTTATGTATAGCAAAAATAAGAGATATTTTAACATAGCCAAATTTATTGCAAACTTTTTTGTTAAGTGAAACCCTTGCCTGTATTGATTATGAGCGGTTTTAACGTCTTCGTAGCAAATAACTTTGTTATTTGCACAGCGTATTTTAATTAATATCTTTGCAGGTATGAAAACCTTTGATGTACCGGTACATTACAGAAGCCCGATAATTACAGCAATTAAAGCCCACAGGAAGAAGCAGGATAAACTGAAAAAAGATTTTAACCCGAGCACACTCGTTTTAGATCATATCGAGATTATCCTGGCCCGGCATTTCGGCTTTTGCTATGGGGTGGAGAATGCTATTGAGATCGCATTCAAAGCTATTCATGATAATCCCGGTAAGCGGATCTTTTTATTAAGCGAAATGATCCATAACCCACAGGTAAATGCCGACCTCATTGCCGAAGGCCTGCAGTTTATCATGGATACCAAAGGCAATCAACTGATCGCCTGGGACGAGCTAAACAGTGAAGACATTGTTATCGTTCCTGCATTCGGTACCACCCTGGAGATCGAACAATTACTGAAGGATAAAGGCATACAGCCCGCCTTATACAATACCACCTGTCCCTTCGTAGAAAAAGTATGGAACCGTTCTGAGAAAATAGGTACAGAAGGCTATACCATCGTAGTGCATGGTAAACCAAATCATGAAGAAACGCGCGCTACCTTCTCGCACAGCAAGGCTATGACCCCCACAATAGTGGTCAAAGACATGAAGCAGACAGAGCGCCTGGCACAATACATCACCGGGGCAGCGCCTGCAGCGCAGTTCTATGAAGAATTCAAAGGACAATACTCCGAAGGATTTGATGTAGTCAAAGACCTGGAAAGGATCGGTGTCGTGAACCAGACTACCATGCTGGCCAGCGATACGCAAGGGATTGCTGAGTTCCTGAAGCAAACCATCAAAGAACATTATGGCCTGGATGAAGCCGGGCTGAGGCTGCAGTTTGCCGATACCCGGGATACGCTTTGCTATGCTACAAATGACAACCAGAATGCCGTGACCGAAATGTTGCGTACTCAAGCAGATATTGCCTTAGTGATCGGGGGCTATAATTCCAGCAATACCTCGCACCTGGTAGAATTGTGTGAAGAGCTACTGCCTACCTATTTCATCAACAATGAAACCTGCCTGATCGATGAGCAGACCATAGAACACTTCTCCCTTCATGAGAAAAAAGTGATTACGACCCATAATTATATGCCTGCTAAGCAGAAGGTACGGATTATGATCACTTCCGGGGCCAGTTGTCCCGATGCTTTGGTGGAAAATGTGATCCGCAGACTGGTCGCCCTGTTTGACAGTGCAACCTCTTTGGAAAAAGCTATGGAACTCTATGCAGATTAAATTTTAGCTTTTGATTTTTATTTAAATTGTCTATTTTTGCCTTGCTTTTAAGCATTAAACCCCTCACATAAATTTATATACATGTAGAATTGATTCTTATCCGGAACTGTAAATGGCCGCTTCTCATGGAAGCCGCTTTGTGCTGATCTTTTAAGAATTAATCGTATGTTGCTACTACAACAGGTGACTTATGCGCACCCCAACAGAGATGTGCTGTTTGAACACATCAACCTTTCCCTTACAATAAATAGTAAACAGGCCTTGGTCGGGAATAATGGTTCCGGTAAATCCACTTTGCTGAAACTGATTGCAGGCGAACTATCGCCACTTTCCGGTACGGTACAATGGGTAGAAAAACCTTATTATATACCCCAACTATTTGGCCAGTATAATCACCTGAGCATAGGTGCAGCGCTGGGTGTAGCCGGGAAACTGTCGGCATTGCACGCCATACTTGCAGGAGATACTGGTGAAAGACAGTTTGAACTGTTGCAGGACGACTGGACCATTGAAGAGCGCTGCAATGAAGCCCTTGCTTATTGGGAACTTCCGGGTATTGACCTGGAACAATCAATGAGTACCCTTAGTGGCGGACAAAAGACCAAAGTATTCCTGGCCGGTATGATGATCCATCAGCCCGGGTTTATATTGCTGGACGAGCCGAGTAATCACCTGGATGCCGCCTCGAGGGAAATTTTATATCATTTCGTAACTAACTATAGGGGCACTATGCTCGTGGTCAGCCACGACAAGCAATTGCTCAATCTCCTGGATACAACATTGGAACTGTCTAAAGATGGTCTGAAGACCTATGGCGGCAATTATGATTTCTATGTGGCCCAGAAAGCGATTGAACAATCGGCCTTACTGGACGATGTACAGAGCAGGGAAAAAGAACTGAGGAAGGCTAAAGAAAAAGAGCGCGAAACCCTGGAGCGACAGCAAAAGCTGGATGCCCGCGGCAAAAAGAAGCAGGAAAAGGCAGGCGTACCGAGGATCATGATGAACACGCTGCGCAATAATGCAGAACAAAGTAGCGCAAAAACCAAAGCCGTGCATGGAGAAAAAATAAGCGGTATAAAGGAAGAGTTGGCTGCATTGCGGGCTGCGCTTCCAGACCTGGATAAAATGCGCCTGGGCTTTGATGAATCCGGTTTTCATAAAGGAAAGCTCCTGTTCGATGCCAAAGCAATCAATGTTGCCATTGGTAATAGATTGCTATGGGAAGCTCCCTTGACAATGCAATTGCATTCCGGGGGAAGGCTTTGTATTAAAGGCCGGAACGGTTCCGGCAAGACCACCCTGATCAATATAATACTCGGGCTTAAGCTGCCGGAAACAGGATCGGTACAGCACAATAGCTTTAAATCTGTCTACATAGACCAGGAATATTCGCTGATCAATAATGCATTGACCGTATATGAACAATTACAACAGTATAATGACAGTGCTTTAGAAGAAGCAGTGCTGAAGAATAAACTGACCCATTTCCTGTTTATGAAAGCAGCCTGGGACAAGCCCTGCGCGGTGCTCAGCGGAGGAGAACGTATGCGCCTGGTATTATGCTGCCTTAGCCTGAGCAGGCAGGCACCGGACCTTATCGTACTCGATGAACCGACCAATAACCTGGATATACAAAATGTTTTGATCCTCACCCATGCGATCCGGGACTATAAGGGTACGGTCATTGTCGTATCTCATGATGCTGCTTTCCTCGAAGATATCGGACTGAGCGGTGTAATGACTTTATCGTAATCCCTGAAAACCTATAAGGTTTCAAAAACCTTATAGGTTTAATCCGGCGACGATCGTATCCTGCAGAGTTCCGTCGAAGCAGCAAGGAAACACCCTTCGACCAGGCTCAGGGTGATATGAAGAACGTGTCATGTTGAGCCAGTCGAAACATGCTATACCTTACATCACGTTCGTTAACGCAAAAGGAGCGGCATCAGGCCGCTCCTTTTGTGTATTGATCACCCGGGTTTAGAAGCCCAGGATCAGGGTCACATTATAGTTTCTTCCGGCTTGCGGGAAGTAATAATTAAAGGTTTGCAGACCTCCTTCATAATAGCTAAAGGTATAACCTTTACTCTCATATTTTTTATCCAGCAGGTTGTTCACCGAAGCGATCACTTTAAGGTCCTTTAAGGCTGCAAAGCCAGACTGGTACATCACGCTGAAATTGGCCAGTGCAAAAGGATTGATGCTCCTGCTTTTATCTGAGGTATTGTCCAGGTACTGGCGGCTGATGTATTTCCCGTTCAGGGTAAAACTCAGGTCATGACCGCGGCTTAAGGTAAACGGATTTACGCTCAGTCCTGCCACTGCGATCACCGATGGTGAGAGGGCAATTTCCGTATTTTTATGCGCAATTTCTACTTGTCCGCCATTATCATAATCATCTATATATTCGGTAAAGGACTGGATCTTGTTTTGAGAGAAAGTAGTATTGGCATGGGCACTCAGCCAGTTGCTGAAGCGGTGGCGGGCCATTAATTCCAGGCCTGCACGGTAGCTTACCGGTACATTCGCACGGGTATAAGCGCCCACATCATTGATCTTGCCGGTAAGGATCAGCTGATCTTTGTAATGCATATAATACAGGTTGGCACCAAATTCAGTACCGTTTTTCAGGTAACTATAGCCCAGTTCGATATCAGACAGGCGTTCTGCTTTAGGCTTATCATTAATGCCCGCTTCGAAATCATTCCGGTTCGGCTCTTTGTTGGCTATTGCAAAAGAGGCATACATTTTTTGATTTTTGTGCAGGTAACTGATGCCGACCTTAGGATTGAAGAACAGGAAATTGTTGTCCTGGACCACATCCTGGTTTTTCCGGAAACCATTGATCTGGTAATTCACCGATCTCACTTGCAGATCTACTGTAGCATATAGGTTGTCGGCCAGCTCCTGTTCCGCTTTCAGGTACACATTGGCATCTGTTTTATGTGCGGGCAGTTTATACCATTGGTAGGCCTGCGGAATGCCGCCATTAGCGGCCCAGTTGACACGGCCATAATGCTCCCCGTCATATTGGGTCACCGCACCACCCAGGTTGAGGATGGTCTTGTTTTTAGCATATTGTATATTGAAGATACCACCATAATAATAGTTATCTAACCACAACTGGCGCGTAAGCGAAGTTTTCGTAAGGGTATCATTACCCACTACCGGGTTGGCCAGGCCATAATCGCGGTATTTTTCACCAATACGGTATTCATCATAATAGCCCTTTCCACGGGTCAGGAATAAGCCTGCATTCAATTTCCAGTTACCGTTGAAGCGGTGATTTAAGAAGAGCTGGTAGTAATCCTGCTGGTAATTATCCGTCTGGTCTTTATAAAAGCTGCCATCCTCTTTAATCCCTAATTCATTAAAGCGCCTGTTGCTGTTCAGCATAGACTCGGCAACGCCATTCCAGGCCTGCCCGGTTTTCTGTACACCGGAGAACAGGTTGAATTTAAGACTCGTTTGCTCATTTTTACTCGTCCAGCCAGAGATGAACTGGAAAGACTTCATGTCAGCAGCACTTCTTTCTATGAAACCGTCACTTTTAATTTTAGAAAGGCGCAGATCGAAATTAAATCCATTGTTCAATCGGCCTGTGCCTGCATTCAGGGTATGTCTTAAAGTACCGAAAGAACCCACAGAGTTGATCAAAGTAGCACTGGCTACATCTTCCTGTTCTATATTGCTGATATTGATTGAGGCACCGAAAGCCCCGGAACCATTGGTACTGGAACCTACACCACGCTGCACCTGGATACTGCTGGTCGTAGAAGCAATGTCGGGGAAGTTGACAAAGAATACACCCTGCGATTCCGCATCATTGACAGGGATTCCATTTACCGTAAGATTGATCCGGCTGTTGTCCGTACCCCTTACCCGGATATCTGTATAGCCTACACCATTACCGGCATCGGAGTTCACCAGCACAGAAGGAGTCTGGTCCAGCAGGTAGGGCAGGTCACGCCCGTCATTTAATTTTTCAATATCTTTTTTTCTGAGATCACTAAAGGCAAAAGGTGCTTTATGGCTCACCCTGAGGGCGTTCACGGTTACGCCGGACAATTGTTCCTGCGGGATCGTATCCATTACTCCTTCCTGTGCCCACATACTGATGGGTAAAGTAAATAGGCTGAGGGTTCCTAAAATTTTATAATGCATATTAAACGGACTAAATATTTAAAAAATTCAATAATGGCCTGAACAGGAAAGCCTGTAATGCAAAACATTACTGCTCCATGTGCAGATAGATCATTTTAAAATTCAGTAAGTATAAAAACGAAACCGTTTCGGACCTACCATTTCCTAACCAGCATTACCTGGTCCAGGTTCTACGGGTTTGATCTCAGCCTGAAAGTAAGGCACCCCGTGGTTGAATCAGCATTTGCGATTCGGGAGCAAAGCTAGTACAGATTTCCGGAAAGAAAAATTCTTTTCCGCTAAATTATAAACAGGACTAAACCTATAAGGTTTTTGAAACCTTATAGGTTTTAAGTACAAAAACCAAGGTGATACCCATAAATTTATTGCCCGGCTGGTCGTACATTTGTTTTTCAATGATTGCTTTAATTATTTGACCTCCTTCTATTATGACTAAAATTACGGTCTGGCTCGCTTCTAATCACCTGGAGCAGCCTGAGCAGGCGCTGGCCCAATTCCCGGAGTCCGCCAGGCAGCGCATCGGGAGTTACCCGGCAGGGCCTGAATTCCGGAATCGTATCGGTAGCCAGTTGCTTTTAAAAAAAGCCGTAGAGGAAATAATGCCCAATGCTCCGGATGTTTTAAAGGATATCGTCCGCGTGGAAGGAGAGCAACCCTTTTTCAAAACCATCGGGCTGCATTTCAGCTTGTCGCACAGTCATGACAAGATCGCCCTTGCTTTATGCACTACACAGCCTGTGGGTATAGACATAGAATATATTGACCCTAAGCAGGATTATTTCACAACAGATTACTTACATGAAGCGGAAAAAAAGCAATTTGAACAGCTGGATGCAATTATGATGCAGCAAAAATTTATAGCACTTTGGACCCAAAAAGAAGCCGCGCTGAAAGCCATCGGTAAAAAAATTTATGAGATCCCATTAGCGAGCATAAATACATGCGAAACAATACTTGCTATCCCTCCACATCAGGTGCATTGCCGCCTGCTACATGCTTTGCCGGGTTATTGCATGGCCCTGGCCAGTACAAGCGCATTTGAGTACGAGATCAGGTTTACGGAGTTAGCATAAGGGTTACAGCCACTTTTCATAAACGACACGAATAGGCTGATAACCCTGTTTTTGCAGCCAGTAGTGCATAGGCTCATTATTCACTAAAGTATAGCGGAATATCCTGCGGAGCTTAAAGGAACTATAATGTTGTTCAAAAGCCTGGTTAAGCAAGCTATAAACACCCTGCTTACGATAGGCCGGCTCTACAAAACCCTCTGAAACATAAAGGTCATCACCGTCCCCCTCTTCAAAATTACTTTCGTCCTGCGTTTCAATATAACCAAAAATAAAACCAATAGGTTTTCCTTCTGCTTCTGCAAGCAGGAAAAGACCATCGTATTCGTTGATACATTCAGCTATATAATCCAGGTACTGCTGCCCGATAGCCGTCCATGCAGCGGTATGCCTATTTAAAGCCTGCTCTGATTCGTGTAATGCCGCCAGCAGGGTTGCAGCTGTGCTCCGTTCTGCTATGATGTCCAATGACCTTATGTTGATCCTATGCATAAAAAATTAGTGATGCGGCTCTGTAGGACTGCCATACCAGGAGCTGTGGTCCGGTATGGATTCACCTTTCATCACCAGGGATAAAGAACCTATATTGACCTCCTTGCCTAAAACAGAATCATACAGTATAATTGTTTTGGAGCCGATTGTTGTTTTTTCGCCTATAGATACACTACCGATTTTCATGATCCGGTCTTCAAATAAGTGTGTTTGCGGACCGCAATCCTCATTCAGCATAGCTCCTGATCCGATGTGGACCATATCAAACTCGGTAATGTCCGTTGTATTCAACCAGACTCTTTTGCCGGTTTTTACGCCCAACAGCCGCATGGCCAAGGGTAGCCACATCGTGCCCCGGAGTGCATCTAAAAGAAAAGGAACAGATAATGCCTCATGAAAACTCGTGATCGCTTCGCTGAGCCAGACCTTTAAGCTATACATAGGGTAAGCGGCCGTCTTGTAGCGGCCCACCAATACCCATTTGAGCAGTACCGTTACCAGGAATAGCGGTATGCCCATGAAAAATAAATAATACATGGGGATATACAGCAACAGCTTGCCGATAGACATTTGCAGCAGATCATGTGCATAAGCGATCAGCAATACGGAGCAAATGATGATACAGGTTTGTGGTAAAATGATCCGCAAGCCCTCAACAACCGCCCGGGACAGCTTGAGGCCAAATGAAGGGCTAAAGGTGCGTTTGTCTTCAAAACCCGCCATCTTTTGACGCGAGGGTAAAGCGATCGGTGGAGAACCGAACCAATCCACATTTTCCTGTGCGGCCTGTAACTCCTCTTCGGGCGCTTTTGACAACACACCGATCAGCGTTTTATCTTTTAAATGATAACCCTGTGGGATCAATCCGCTGTTGCCCACAAAACAAGTATTACCGATCCTTGTATTTTTCAAATGCAACACTTCATTTTTGACATCATGCTCTCCGAGGATCACCGCATCGGCAATAAAAGAGTCTGCACCGATCTCTAAGAGGTTATGGGAAACATCACTGGCCGTAGAGATCTCGGTATTCTTGCCCACTTTAGCGCCCAATAAGCGATAATAGGAAGAGATGTACACAGAAGCATATAGGGGATGTAAAACAGTTAAAGACAGGTTCATCAACTGATCTTTCATCCACTTCCGGTAATAAGTAAAGCCATAAATAGAATAATCACCGGGTTTCATACCCACCTGCAAAAGCCGGGAAAGCAATACCACACAGGTAATAAAGATGAGCAGATAGCTTGTGGCCAGGAAAGGAGCCTGCCACAAATAACTGAAGTTATAATCAGCTGCATTATTATCTGCCACATACAGGATATATAAAGTAGGCAGCAGGGGGATCACCACGATCAGAGGGAAAATAAAAAGCGAAGCCAGGTACTTCAAGGCATGTATATTCCGTTTCGTCGTCGAAGCTAATGGAATAGTTCCGGTATCGGCTTTAACTCCCGCCTTGTTTGCCGGGCTGCCGTTCCAAACCTCATTTCTCAAAATACGCTGCCCCTCCTGCAGGCAACTCAGGTCCTGTAATTCCCCGTTTGCTTCAATAAAAGCACCGCCACAGACGATGGAAGAAGAACCTAAATAAGCATTGTCGCCCAGTTCAACTTTCCGGAGTTTTAAATAACCGTCTTCAACAGAAGCATTATCAATCACACAGCCAGAACTCGTGCTCACATTCTTACCTATAGTCACCAGGTCTTCCGCACCGATAGACAATAAACTCAGCTGGGCAGAGTCGGCCACCTTAACCCCCAGGAAACGCAGGTAACGGGGATATAAAGGCGTGTCTACTATAAATTGGGAAGGTAAAAGCCGCTTGAGCGCTTTCCAGAACCACCATCGGAAATAATACCAGCCCCATAAAGGATAATCTCCTTCTTTTAATTTACCCACGATCAGCCATTTAAAAAAGATAGCGATGGTAGACAGGGCAGGGGGGATGAGTAAATAAAAGATAGCCGCACTCATAAAGGCAGAGAAATGAGAATACCCTTCTACCAGGAAATAGTAATAACTCAGGTAAGGAAAGATAACTTCAATAGCCAGCAAACCATATACCAGGAAAAGGCTCAGGGTTTGTAAAGCATTACATAAATAATACTGCAGGGTGCTCACCTCATATACCTTCCTGCGACCGGCATCAGTAACAGCGTTCTGGTTTTGTTTTTCTTTTAAGTATGCGGCAAAAGCATTTAAAGGCCTGTGCTCATAAATATCTTTTAAAGAAGCATAACTAAGGCCCGCATCTTTCCGGAGTTTAGATACTACAGTTGCTGCTAATAAAGAGTGCCCGCCCAGATCGGTGAAAAAATCATGCTCCAGGCTCAGGTCCGGCTTTTGAAATACATGTTGCAATACCTTCCGCACCTTTGTTTCCAGGTCATCTGCCGGAGCTATATACTCACCTCCTTCATCGGTGCCATGTTGCTTGAATGCATCGGGTAAGGGTAGGCTTTTCCGGTTGATCTTCCCACTGGGCATTCTGGGCATTTCCGGAAGCATAACGATAGCTACAGGTACCATATAAGGTGCCAGGAAACGGGCAATCTGTGCCCTGGTGTCTCCCTCATTAAAAGACCTGGAAGGATGTTTCCATACGACATAACCTACCAATTGCTCCTGGTCGTTTGCATCTTTCCTGGTGGTAACCGCCGCTGCAGACACGCCTTCGACCCGTGAAAGACGATTTTCAATCTCTCCCAGTTCTATCCGGTAGCCCCTGAGCTTGATCTGGTCGTCCAGTCGCCCGTGAAATTCTATAAAGCCATCTTCCCGGATCAGTACAGCATCACCCGTTTTATAAAGATGGCTTCCTGGCAACTCCTTAAAAGGATTTTCCAGGAACTTTTCCCGGGTTAACTCCGGTAGATTAAAATAACCCTGGCTCACACCGGGGCCGGTAATGATCATTTCACCGGCTTCCCCACGGGGAACGATCCGGAGTGATTCGTCCACTACAGCAATGTTATAATTAGGTAAGGGCGGACCTATAGTGATCGCATCTCCGGCCCTGCTAAAAGCCATATTGGAACTGACAGTCGTTTCTGTAGGGCCGTAACTATTGATAAATATACGCCCACCAATGCCCCATTTATCCAGCACAGACTGGGTGCAGGCCTCACCACCCGAATTGACCAGGCGTATACCCGGTAGTTCATCTATAATGGCCAGCACACTGGGTACTGCATGTAAAACAGTTATTTTATTTTGAGCCAGTACCTCAGAAAGCTCATCCAGCGCTTTAACCGTAATCGCATCGGCCATCCAAATGGAAGCACCGGCAAACAGGCTGATCCAGACTTCTTCGCACCACATATCAAAAGACACCGAGAAGCCCTGGTAGACAAGATCACTTTCCCGGATACGGAGTACGTCCTGTTCTGAGCGTACCAGGTGACAGATATTTTTATGCGAGATCGGGATACCTTTGGGTGTCCCGGTACTGCCCGAAGTAAATAATACATAGGCCCGGGAATCGGGGGAAATGTACAGCTCGGGTAGTGCAACAGGAGCTAGTGGTCGTTCTGCCAAGAGAGCAGGTGCGGCATTAACAGGGATCACTACATCTGAAAAATAAGCCCGTACGCCGATATCTGTAAAAACCTTTTGAATGCGCTCTACAGGCATTTCCCGGTCTAATGGGATATAAGCAGCACCGGCCTTCAATATACCCAAAATCATTACCGGTAACTCCAGGCTCCTTGGATACCAGACTCCTACTGTATCTCCGGGTTTTATTCCTGTAGCAATTAATTGACGGGCAATAGCATTACTCCAATGGTCCAGTTCTGCATAAGATAGCTTTTCGTCATTAAAGAAAAAAGCAGTTTTATCTGCAAATTTTATAAAGCTTGCCGAGAGCAGCTGCGGAAGCGATTCCTCCCGGATATAATCCGGCTCCTGTTTGCCAAGAATAATGCTTTGCATAGCGATTTGTTTAAGCACAACAGCACCATCTTATTACGGACGACAACTGTTCGGATCTTAGGTTTGTTATTGTAAATTAATACATTATCTATAAAGTAAAAATACGGATTATGCAAATTGCATAATCCGTATTTAAAAATTTATTTTTTCTTTTAAGCTTGCTGATACATCACCATCTTAGCTTCATTATTGATCGCTTCCAAAGCAATCTGGGCAGGTGTATCGTCCTCATGAGAAACGATATAGTTGATGATCCTGCCATTCAGTTCTTTGGCATCATCTTCAGGATTCAGTGTCATAGCGATCTGGTTGATCATCGCAATCTCCTGCTCCTTTACCGATACGATTGTGTTCCACACACTGGTAGACACATAGATCTGCTGGGAAAGATTATGCTCAAACTCCGTTTTGATCGCAGCAATAGACAATGTTTGCAGGTCACGCACCGTCATCCCGGTGATATATACCCTTGGCATTAACTCTCTGGGATGTGAACGCTCAATGAACATGGTCAGGCGCTCATAAGCCTGCAGGCGCAGGCGCAGGGTAGTTTCCTGGCCTTCCTGGAAAACAGCCAGCTGTTTTCTTTTGAACTCACCGGTAAGAAATTTTCCTACGATGATGGCACAAGCGATCAATACAACGATTGCAGGAATCGTGTACTTTAAAACTTCTAAAATTGTTGCTCCAACGCCCATTTAAGAAAAGAATTAATTATTTTAAATCAAATTTGATACCCTGAGCCAATGGCAACTGAGTACTGTAGTTTACCGTATTGGTCTGGCGACGCATATATACTTTCCAGGCATCAGATCCGCTCTCACGGCCACCACCGGTTTCTTTCTCACCACCAAAAGCACCACCGATCTCAGCTCCGCTGGTACCGATATTTACATTGGCAATACCACAATCACTACCGGCAGCACATAAGAATTGCTCTGCTTCGCGGATGTTCGTGGTCATGATTGCAGAAGAAAGGCCTTGCGGAACCGCATTTTGCAGTTCAATAGCTTCTTCCAGGGTGCTGTACTTCATAATATACAGGATAGGCGCGAAAGTTTCGTGCTGTACGATCTCGAAATGATTTTCTGCTTCGATCACACATGGCTTCACATAACAACCGCTTTCATAACCTGCACCGCTTAATACACCACCTTTTACTAAAACATTACCCCCTTCGGCTTCTGCTTTTTTGATAGAATCAAGGTACATTTCTACTGCAGCTTTATCGATCAAAGGACCTACGTGGTTTTTCGTATCTAAAGGATTGCCGATCTTCAATTGCTTGTAGCCGCTCACCAGTTTCTTTTTCAGCTCATCATATTTACTTTCGTGGATGATCAGGCGACGTGTAGTCGTACATCTTTGTCCTGCAGTACCTACAGCACCGAAGATCGCACCTACCAGGGTAATGTCCAGGTCTGCATTTTCGGTAACGATGATCGCATTGTTACCACCCAATTCCAGTAAAGAACGTCCTAAACGGCCCGCAACAGTCATCGCTACTTCTTTACCCATACGGGTAGAACCGGTAGCAGATACCAATGGAATACGTGTATCAGCGCTTAACAATTCACCGATTACTTTATCACCGATCACCAGGCAGGAAATACCTTCCGGCAGATTATTTCTCTTTAATACATCACCAATGATCTTTTGACAGGCAATAGCAGTAATTGGTGTTTTTTCTGAAGGCTTCCAGATACAAGTATCTCCGCACACCCAGGCTAAAGCAGTATTCCAGCTCCATACCGCCACAGGGAAGTTGAAAGCAGAAATGATACCTACCACACCTAAGGGATGATATTGCTCCATCATCCTGTGTCCCGGACGCTCACTGGCAATCGTTAAACCGAACAATTGACGGGAAAGGCCCACAGCCAGGTCACAAATGTCAATCATTTCCTGAACCTCACCTAAACCTTCCTGCAAGCTTTTACCCATTTCATAAGAAACCAGGGCTCCCAGGCTATCTTTCTTCGCTCTTAAAGAATCTCCGAATTGACGAACGATCTCTCCGCGTTTCGGCGCAGGCATCATTTTCCAGGTTTTGAAAGCTTCAGTTGCTTTTTGCATCACTTTCTCATAATCTTTAGCCGTTGATTGTTTTACCGTAGCTATCAATTTACCATCTACCGGTGAATAAGAATGCAATTCTGCACCCGTACTCTTCAGCCATTTAGCACCTGTAGAAGTACCTTCGTTTAATTTTTCGATTCCTAAGTCGCTTAGAATTTTCTTGATATTCATAAATACTGATTAATGTAATTTTAGGATGCGCAAATATAGCTTAATTTTTTAATTGAAAAGCCGCTTTAGCAAAGCTTTAGGCGCCATGGTCCTCAAACCTGAACTTGCGCAATTGTGGTGTTCTGAAATAAGTGATGCCCACCACCAGTAAGGTGATGAACCCACCTGTGATAATGGCCGGGAAAGTACCCAGGTAATGCGCCATAGTGCCACTTTCAAAATCCCCCAATTCATTCGAAGAACTAATAAACATACTATTGACCGAAGCCACACGACCGCGCATATCGTCCGGGGTCACGAGCTGTAAGATCGTACCTCTCACCACGACACTCACCGCATCAAACATACCCGTGAGGATCAGCAAGCCAAAAGAGAGGAATAAATAAGGTGAAAGCCCGAAAGCAATGATCCCCAGGGCAAAACCACCGGTACAGACAAATAGCTTTTTCCCGGGATTGGTCTTGAGTGGGTAAAAGGCCAGCAGCACCAAAGTGAGCAGCGCACCGATACCCATAGCCGAGCGCAGCAGGCCAAAGGCTACCGGGCCGGAAAAATAAACGCCTGCTTCTAAGGGAAAACGCTCTTCGACAACAGCAGGGAGCAAGGCGATAGCACCGCCAAACAATACCGAAAACATATCCAATAACTGCGCGCCCAGTAGGGCAGGAGTTTTAAAGACAAATTTTAAACCCGCTCCTATACTTTGGAAAATAGGTTCCCTTTCTTTTTTTAATATAGGCTTTGCAGCAATCCTTAAGATAGGGATCAATAAAAGCAATTCAATAGCGACCACAATACCCATACCACTGGCCGGGCCATAAGAAGCAATGATGATCCCTGAAAATATAGGACCGAACACGCCGCCCAGCTGCCAGGCCATACTCGACCAGCTTACCGCATTAGGATACAGTTTTTTAGGAATGAGTAAGCCTACCAGCGAAAATGCTGTAGGTCCTACAAAGGAACGAATGACACCTCCAAGGAAAATGACGAGGTAGATCAGGCCGATGCGCCAGTCATGGCTTAAATGTGTCGCAGCCGCAGGCAGAGAAAGATAAAATAAACCTAAGCCCAACAACAAATAGCTGACAATGATCTTGACCATCAGGTTACGCTTCTCACTGAGGTCGACAAAATAGCCGGAGAAAAAAGAGCAGGCTATCACGGGGATCACTTCTGCCAGTCCTACATAGGCCAGGGCCATTTTACTGTGGTTAGTGATCTGGTAGATCCAGTAAGTAACTACGGTAAACTGCATACTTAAAGCGAAGATCAGGCCAAAACGGATACAGAGGTAATTGCGGTATTCCCTATAGCCAAGTGTTTCATTCTTAGCCAGGAAATTTGAAAATATATTCAAGAGACGATGTTTGAATGATTGAGGCTGCAATTTACCTGAATTGTGAGGAATCATTCAATAGATATTTTCGATCTATTTCGTGGAAAGCGTATTTTTGCCCCGAAATACAAGATCATAGCACTTTCTGCACAACATACCACATTTGTAAAACAGCTTGCTACAAGGCTGGGCTTTGACTATTGCGGTATCGCAAAGGCCGAGCGGCTTGATGAGGAGGCACGGCACCTGGAAGCCTGGCTCAATAAAGGCTATAATGGCAATATGGGCTATATGGAGCGGAATTTTGATCTGCGCGTTGACCCCTCTTTGCTGGTGCCCGGTGCACATTCCGTCATTACTTTGTTGCTGAACTATTACCCGGAAGAAAGCCAGGTCGAGGAAGCACCCAAGATTTCTAAATATGCTTATGGTGCCGATTACCATGAAGTGATCCGTGCAAAACTAAACGAGTTTCTTTTCGAGGTCCGGGAACATATAGGCGAAGTGAACGGTCGTGGCTTTGTGGACAGCGCCCCGGTACTCGAGCGGGCCTGGGCCAAGCGCAGCGGTATCGGTTGGGTAGGGAAGAATGCCAACCTCATTACCAAACAGTCCGGTTCTTTCTTTTTTATCGCTACCCTGATCGTAGACCTGAAGCTGGACTATGACAATCCTTATGCCAGGGACTATTGCGGTACCTGTACCAAATGTATCGATGCCTGCCCCACAGAAGCCATTCTTGCCCCGGCCATAGTAGACGGCTCAAAATGTATTTCCTACCTCACCATCGAGTTAAAAGACGAACTCATAGCCCCGGAATTTGCCGGGAAGATGGAAAACTGGATGTTTGGCTGCGATATCTGCCAGGACGTATGCCCCTGGAACAGGTTTTCCAAGCCCCATCAGCAGGAAGCTTTTAAGCCCATAGATGCAGTACTCAACTTTACTTCAGGCGATTGGGAAGCCCTTAACGAAGACTATTTTAAACAACTATTGAAACATTCCCCCATCAAGCGTTCCAAGTGGAAAGGCATTAAAAGAAATATAGACTTTTTAAAAGTTTAAAACTTTAAATATTAAGAAAATAGCTGATAAACCTTTAGATTTGATTTATATATTTTATAGATTAAACGAGTTTCCATGAAAAAACCTTTATTCTTATTCTTTTTGTGTGCAACCACAGGTATAAATTCCTTAGCTCAGACTACACGCCATGCTTTAGGTATAAAACCCTTTAATTTTTCGAACATAGTCCTGCAAAATGAGCCAAACGATCATTTTGGTGTGCAATTTGGCCTGGAATACGAATATTGCTTTTCCAAAAGCAAAAAATTCAGTGCTGTATTACCCCTTACCTATGGTGTCATTAATGAAAACAACAGTTTGGGTTCTAAATTACAAGGACGTGAATTTTATATCAGCCCGGGTCTTAAATTTTATCCCGGCACTACTGATCAGGCTTCCGGGCATAGTTTTGGCCTGAATTTCCTTTTGGGAAAAGCACAATACAGTTATACCTATCCGCTTGCAGTCGGAGATATTGACTTAAAATATTTAGGTTTTTTAGCCAATTACAATTATTCAGTCCGGCTTTGGCGTACCCTTTCCCTGAGACCGGAAGCCGGTATTGGTTGCAGGTTCCAGTCAAAAAATAATGATTTTATTTTCGTTAACGATGTAGGGCCCGATAACGGTTGGATCAGCGGCAACGAGACACACAATAAAGCAGTTTTAATCGGTAATTTATCCATAGGACTTCACTACAGGTTCTAATAGCCGGCTGCAAAAATCCTGATTTATCATTCCCGGCCTATTACTTTGACTCAATAAGTCTGAGCAATTTGTATATTTGTGCCTCAAATAAAAAATCAAGTAAATAATCAAGATATATGGCAACTACAGGCAAAAGAGTGATAAAAGCGCCTACCGGCAGTACATTGAACTGTAAAAACTGGGTTTCGGAAGCGGCCTACAGGATGATCCAGAACAACCTGGACCCTGAAGTAGCCGAGCGTCCCGAGGACCTGGTAGTGTATGGCGGTATTGGTAAAGCTGCCCGCAACTGGGAAAGCTTTGACAAGATCCTGGAATGTTTGAAGAATTTAGAAGAAGACGAAACCTTAATGGTACAATCCGGTAAACCGGTAGGGGTACTGCGTTCCCATAAAAACGCTCCGCGCGTATTGATCGCCAACTCCAACCTGGTGGGTAAATGGGCCAACTGGGAACATTTCCGTGAGCTGGAAGCCAAAGGCCTGATGATGTATGGACAGATGACCGCAGGTAGCTGGATCTATATCGGTTCACAGGGTATCGTACAAGGTACTTATGAGACCTATTTATCCCTGGCCAATAAACACTATAACGGCACCTTAAAAGGTACCTTGAACGTTACTGCCGGTCTGGGTGGTATGGGTGGCGCTCAGCCCCTGGCCATTACCATGAATGAAGGTGTAGCTTTAGTAGCAGAGATCGAGCAATGGCGCATCGACAAACGTATAGAAACACGTTATTGCGATGAAAGCTATAGCAATATCAAAACAGCTGTAGACCGTGCCCTTGAAGCAAAAGCCAATGGCGAGGCGGTATCTATAGGTGTTTGCTGTAATGTAGTAGACCTGCTGCAATATTTAATTGACAACAAGATCATTCCCGATACATTAACCGACCAGACCTCTGCACATGATGAATTGATCGGTTATTTCCCGGAAGGACTTTCTGTTGAAGAAGCAAATACTTTACGAGAAAGCGATCCGGAAACTTATAAATCCCGTTCTCTAGACACTATGGCCAAACACGTACGCCAGATGCTGGAGTTACAAAAAATGGGCGCCATCACTTTTGACTACGGCAATAACCTGCGCGGACAGGCAAAAGATAAGCGCGGTGTAGAAAATGCATTTGACTTCCCGGGATTTGTACCGGCTTATATCCGTCCTTTGTTCTGCGAAGGTAAAGGTCCTTTCCGTTGGGTAGCCTTAAGCGGAGATCCTGAAGATATCTATACTACAGATAAAGCATTGGCAGAATTATTCCCGGAAAATGAGGGCCTGCAACGTTGGTTGAAAATGGCTAAAGAGAAAATCGCTTTCCAGGGCTTACCTTCCCGTATTTGCTGGCTAGGCATGGGAGAAAGAGAAAAAGCCGGCCTGTTATTTAACCAACTCGTGAGAGAAGGTAAAGTAAAAGCCCCGATCGTGATTGGTCGTGATCACCTGGACTGTGGTTCAGTAGCCTCTCCTAACCGCGAGACCGAAGCCATGAAAGATGGTTCCGATGCAGTAGCCGACTGGCCTATCCTGAATGCATTGATCAATACTGCAGGCGGTGCCAGCTGGGTCAGCTTCCACCATGGCGGTGGGGTAGGTATGGGCTATTCCCTGCATGCCGGTATGGTCATCGTTGCCGACGGTTCAGATGATGCAGAAGAAAGACTGAAACGCGTATTGCATAACGACCCGGCAATGGGTGTACTGCGTCATACCGATGCAGGTTATGAAGATGCTACGGAGTATGCCGACAATTTCGGTCTTAATATTTGGTAATCATAATATTGTGATAATTTGTGAATGGTGGTTGATAATTCAACCACCATTTTTTTACTTTTAACCATTAAATGCAGCATAGATAAAATGAAGAAAATAATCATTGGCGCAATAGCCGCCTTTTTAGCCATAACGCCCCTAAGTTCTGTCATCGCACAGGGAAAGGCGAAAACTGCCAAACAAAAAAATGTAGACCAGAATTCCTTACTCTGGAAAGTGACCGGTAACGGGCTCGATAAAGCTTCCTATGTTTTCGGTACCATACACCTGATCTGCGAAGCAGATTACTTCTGGAACCCCGTAATGGAAGAAGCCTTCAATGCCGCAGAAAAGATCTGTATGGAGATGGATATGGATGACCCGCAATTGCAGATGACCCTGGCTATGGGCATGGTCGACAAAAGCGGTAAAAAACTTTCATCCTACTTTGAACCTGCCGATTATGAAAAATTGAAAGCATATGCTGAGGAGCGCGTAAAAGCAGTGCCCGTAAGCGTAATGGAAATGATGAAACCTGCTGCAGTATGGACTACGATGGTGATGATGCAGTACAGCTGTGATGAGGTGAAATCTTACGAGGCAGAGCTGATGGAAAAAGCAAAACAGGGCGAAAAAGAGATCCTGGGCCTGGAAACGGCCAACGAGCAACTCGATTTTATATTGGGTATGCCGGACAAAGAAGTCGTGCAATCTATAAACGATATCGTTCAGGGCAAAGATAAAAAAGAACTGGATGCACAGTTTGCCGACATGATCAATGCTTATAAAAAGCAACAATTGAATAAATTATATGAACTCACCGACCAGGAAACAGCCATGAAGATGGATAAAGTAAAATTCCTCGACGATCGTAACAGGAACTGGATCCCGAAAATGAAAACAATGATGCAGAAGCAGGCTACCTTCTTTGCGGTGGGTGCGGCACATCTACCGGGCAAAACAGGTGTGCTTCAATTGTTGAAAGATGCAGGGTATACCGTAGAACCGGTAAAATAAATGTTGAGAGGACGTAAAAACCTATAAGGTTTCAAAAACCTTATAGGTTTAACTGCAACTAATGGATACCAAAGAGCCGTCATGTCGACCGGAGCCTTAGCGAAGCGGAGACATCTCATAACATTGTTAAGCTCCCCCGACTACATTGCATTGCAGCCGTGATAACGAGTGCTGTCCTGCAGCAAGAAAAGAGCAAGACTAAATGTATAAAAACAAAAGTGGGCGCATGAGCACCCACTTTTGTTTTTATGTAAACCGGAAATCCGGTAAGCTTACTTCTTAATATACATAACTTCTTTTACTGCTTTCATGGTTTTCGCTACATCCGGAAGATAAGCAGCCACCAGGTTAGGAGCATAGTGCATATTGGCATCTGCAGAATTCACACGGATCACCGGTGCATCCAGGAAGTCAAAAGCATCTTTCTGAACACGATAAGCGATCTCAGAAGAAATGGAAGCAAAAGGCCATTGCTCTTCCACGATCACCAGGCGATTGGTTTTCTTTACAGAATTCAGGATCGTTTCATGGTCCAGCGGACGAATGGTACGCAGATCGATCACCTCGGCATCAATCCCTTCTTTCGCCAACTCTTCAGCAGCAGCCAAAGCCACTTTCATCATTTTGTTATAAGAAATAATGGTGATGTCTTTACCTTCACGTGCAATACGCGCTTTACCGATCGGGATAAAATATTCCTCTTCAGGAACTTCACCCAGGTCTCCGTACATAACCTCAGATTCCATGAAAACAACCGGATCATCATCACGGATCGCTGATTTCAATAAACCTTTGGCATCATATGGATTAGAAACGGAAATCACTTTTAAACCCGGGATATTTGCATACCAGTTCTCAAAAGCCTGGGAGTGCTGCGCGCCCAACTGGCCTGCAGACCCGTTAGGTCCTCTGAAAACGATAGGGTTGCCAAAGTGGCCACCACTCATAGAAAGCATCTTAGCAGAGTGATTCAATATCTGGTCCAGGGCCAGAACAGCAAAGTTCCAGGTCATAAATTCCACGATAGGACGTAAACCATTGGAGGCCGCACCTACAGCGATAGCCGCAAAACCTAATTCTGCGATCGGGGTATCAATTATCCTTTTGGGGCCAAATTCTTCTAACATTCCCTGGCTCACCTTGTAAGCACCATTGTACTGCGCCACCTCTTCTCCCATCAAAAATACACGCTCATCTCTACGCATTTCTTCTTGCATTGCCTCACGTAAGGCCTGACGAAAAGCTATTTCAGCCATAAACTATTCTTTATTAGATTATTGTTCTGAGTTTAAAAAAAATCCGGGTAAAGATACATTACTATTTGTAATCGGGCTGATTTTTTTAAAAAAAGCTTACACACCCTTTTACCTGCAAAAATTACCTTTGCAATAAAGCTGAAAACTACAGGCAACGAAGCGTTGATATAATGCATTTTCATAAATCATTATTTGGTATGTTTGAACTTTTTCACCCCATAAAAAGATAGTGTATTTATTTTTCATCCCGTTTAAAACCATGAATATGTCGCTTTTTAAAAAGATAATCCGGAAAACATTGTTCATTTCCGGCCTGTTGCTTCCGGCAGCTTACCTCCAGGCTCAAACACAATCCGAGATAGACGCTGCTTTAGCTTCCATCAAATCAATGCCTCCTGCACAGGTAGAAGCAATGTTGAAAATGGCCATGAACACAATGCCTGCAGATAAAAGAGGCGATATGGAAGATGCCCTGAAACTGATGAAAGCCAGTAAGCCGGAAACAAAGACCATCCAATGGAAAAAGAAAACCATCGTGTTTGTACCCATCGCCCATGCCAGCACGCCCGAGTTTTATGCCTCCGTAAAGTCAATCGTTAGCGATTATAAAGCCAAAGGCTACACCGTATTTTTTGAACAATTAAAAAGGGCAGAAACCAATAGGCCAAGACCTGTAACGGACACCGTAAGTCTGAAACTGAGGAAACTGGTAGGCCTGGAGCCTAGCCGTCAGACTTATGCGGTATTGAAAAACTTTTTCCCGGATATTGTGCCGCAGCCGGAATATGAGGCACTGGGCGTGACAAAATCTGACCTGAATGCAGATGTTACCGTGGAACAACTGGTACAGCACTATGAAAAGCTATATGGCACCATCAACCTTACAGCCTGTGACTTTGATGTTAATAAAACAAGCCTGCTTTACAATTGTGATAAACTGAACAATGATATTGAACCCGTGATCCTGGATTACCGCAACGAAAATGTGGCCGGGCTGCTCAAGTCTTCTAAAACAGATAAGATATTGGTGATCTATGGGGCCAAGCACGTCCCGGGAATTATTAAATTGTTATCTGCCGGATAATCGGGTGAAAGTATCTGTGCATCAGCTTCTTGCTTCTTTTTGCCCGTTTTTTATATTTTTATGAATAATATGAATAATTTTAGTTTTTTTTCCTAATTTTGCATTTCTAATTTATTTATTAACGCAAATAATTTCAATTATTATGGCAGTAAAAATCCGCCTGCAACGCCATGGGTCTAAAAAACGCCCATTTTACTTTATCGTAGCTGCTAACAGCACATCTCCACGTGACGGTAAATTTATCGAAAAATTAGGTACTTACAATCCATTGACTGTACCGGCTACTGTACGTATCAATCGTGAAGCTGCTCTTGAGTGGTTGAACAAAGGTGCACAACCTACTAACACAGTACGTCGTATCTTATCCTTCAAAGGTGTATTGTACATGAAACACCTTATGCGTGGTGTAGCTTTAGGTTTATTCAACGAAACTGAAGCAAAAGAGAAATTTGAAAAATGGAATGGCGAACACGAACAATTAGTGGTTAAACGTGAAGAAGCTAACCGTAAACACAAAGCAGATAAGCGTCATGCTACTGCACAGGAATCCGTTCGTCGCGTAGAAGAGAAATCTGCTGCCAAGGCTGCTGCTAAAGCAGAAGCTGAAGCTGCAACTGCTGCTACAGAAGATGCTCCTGCTGCTGAAGGCGAAGCGCCAACAGAAGAGGCATAGTCTTTTTTGTATAAAAAATGAATCAAAAGGAAATAACATTTTTGTTGTTTCCTTTTTTTATGAAACCAGATCGATTATGGATTTTATTCAAATAGGAAAAATTACCGGCACCCACGGACTCAGCGGCAATGTGACCGTATTTCATAAACTGGGCAAAACCCCGGGACTGAAAAACCTCAAACATATTTTCATCGAACTTAAGCGCGAAAGCTATATTCCTTTCTTTATCGAACAGATAAAAGTAGATAACGACCAGGAACTGTTCTTGAAACTTGAAGAAGTAGATGCAGTTGAAGAGGCCAAATCACTGAGCGGCAAGCAGGTATTCTTAAGCACAGAACAGTATGAAAAACTCAATCCCAAAGAGGCCGATATCAATTTTATAGGCTTTGAGGCCTGGGACGAGCAGGCCGGGAAACTGGGTAGAGTAGAGCATCTTTTTGAAACGCCCGGTCAATTGCTGGCCACCATTGCAGTAGGCGACAAAGAAGTGATCGCACCCCTCAACGAGCAGACAATCGTTTCCGTAGATATTCCTACCAAACAATTGAAGTTGAGATTACCGGAAGGGTTGCTGGATGTCTACCTCAACGAGTAGGTTTTTGATCCTCAAAGGGGTATTTTTCAGGGGAAATTCAAGGCTCCTCTTGGAGTTTGCTTTATTCTCCATTAACTTTGGACGGCTTAGTATCAATGTTTAGCTTACAAAAACACACAAAAGAATAGCACATATGCAGGATTCAATTTTATTATCTGTAAAGAACCTGAAGAAGTCATATGGGAATCATAAGGCTGTAGATGACATTAGTTTTGACATAAAAAAAGGAACGATCTTTGGTTTGCTGGGCCCCAACGGTGCCGGTAAAAGTACCTTACTGCGTATGGTCACCGGGATCTTCCACCAGGACAGTGGCGAGATATTGATGGGCGACAAACCCTTTGACGGCCTGCAACACACCGACCTGATCGGTTATATGCCCGAAGAGCGTGGCCTGTATAAAAAAATGAAAGTAGGGGAGCACATCCTTTACCTGGCGAAACTGAAAGGACTAAAAGGCGATGTAGCGACACAAAAAGCAAAATACTGGGTAGAGCGCCTGCAAATGGGCAGCTGGTGGAACAAAAAAGTAGAAGACTTAAGTAAGGGGATGAGCCAGAAGCTGCAATTTGTGGCCACAGTCATCCACGACCCTAAGCTCCTGATCCTGGATGAACCCTTCAGCGGACTCGACCCCGTGAATGCAAATGTGATCAAAGAAGAGATCTTCCGCCTGGCTAAAGAGGGCACCACCATCATCTTCAGTACCCACCGTATGGAGCAGGTAGAAGAGATCTGCGACCAGATCATATTAGTGAACTTAGGCAAGAAACTTTTAGATGGCAGTGTCAATGAAGTGAAGCAGCAGTTTAAAGAACATATCTTTAGTGTAGCGACCAATGAAAACATTGCGAGTATGCCTGATTTTGTCACCATCCTCGAAAGCGGTCCCAGGAATATCCGCTTCCAGGTATCAGAAGACGGGATGCCAAACAGGGTATTGAGTCACCTGATCGCGCAGAACAATCCTATTCACTCTTTCCAGGAGCACCTGCCTTCCCTGAATGATATTTTTATTAAACTGGTAGGTACTTCACCTACAGCCAGACCATTTGAAGCTATCTAAAAACAAAAAATATTCCGGTTCATGAAAACAGCCATAATCATAAAAAGAGAATACCTTTCGCGTGTCAAGAAACGCTCCTTTATCATTACCACTTTATTATTACCCATCTTATTTATTGTCTTCCTGTTTGGTACCAGCTACCTGGCGGCAAAAAGCACAAGAGAGAAGAAAGTAATCGTTAAAGATGACAGCGGATATTTTGTAAATAAACTAAAGTCTTCAAAATCAGTACTATACTCTTATTCCCAGGAGTCTGTAGAGGAATTAAAGAAAAAACTGTACAGCGATAGCTTTACCGCACTGATCTATATTCCACAATTCAACCTGGACCAGAAGCAGAAGTTCCAGATCTATAGTAATGAGAACCTGGGTACAGAGGTGGAAACCAACCTGAACCAGCAGTCCAACGATATCGTACGTGGCGAGCGTATTAAAATTGCAGGTATTGATGAGCAGAAATATAAGGACGCAAGTGCCAATATGGTAAGCTTTGACAATATTGTAGGTAAAGAACAGAAAAAAGGAAACACAAACCTGGCCAGTATCATCGGTATGGCCAGCGGATTTTTACTATACCTCTTCATGTTGCTTTACGGAGCCAGCGTGATGACCAGTGTTATGGAAGAGAAGACCAACCGGATAGCCGAGATTATTGTGAGTTCGGTAAAACCATTCCAGCTGATGATGGGTAAGATAGTAGGTGTAGCTATGGTGGGCCTTACACAGGTAGCTATCTGGGTAGCCTTTATTGCGATTCTTGGCTTTGTAGCCATGCCTTTATTGGGCAATATGCAGATGGATCCCGAGCAGGCCAAAGCCATATCGGAACAGGCGATGTCCGGAGGTGATGCAGGCATTGCCGGTAAAATCACCACTTTAATGGCTACCGGTACACTGGAAGGCGTTAACTTACTCTCTATCTTCGGATGGTTCGTATTCTTCTTCCTGGGTGGTTATTTCCTGTATGCAGCCTTGTTTGCAGCAGTAGGTAGCCTGGTAAACGAAGGACAACAGGATGCACAACAGTTCAGCACCATCATCACTTTACCGATTATCTTCAGTTTTGTGATCATGACAACGGCTATTAAAGATCCTAACAGTGGCCTGGCCGTGTTTGGCAGCATCTTCCCGCTGACTTCCCCGATTGTGATGATGGCAAGGATACCATTTGATGTACCGGCCTCTCAACTCATCATTTCAGTGGTCTGTCTCATCGGAGGATTTATATTCACCACATTCTTGGCCGCTAAGATCTACAGAACAGGTATCCTGATGTACGGTAAGAAAATAACAATGAAAGAAGTGGGTAAATGGTTGATTCGTAAAGGATAAAACCAGCCAAAATTTATATAATCGCCATTAAATCATTTTAATGGCGATTTTTTTTGCAAAAGAGCACCCTGTAAAGAAGATTTTATACCGAATATTCACTTTTTCTTACAAAGCATTTTAGCTTCAAATGAGTTAACTTTGAAAGTTATACTTTTATCAAAAGTTTTGCGTTGTTAATGTAATAAGTTTGATGCAGACAGCTTCCTGCTTATTGCTACAACCTGACTTTTGAACCATAACCCGAAAAACTGTTGAATAATGAAAACATATCTAAGTCTTTTTTCCATTACGCTCCTTAGCACTTTAAGTGCTATAGCGGGAGAAAAACGAACGGTGAACTTTAAGGATTTCAAGTCCTATGAAGTGTCTGAGGAAGGTGTTTACGTGGGATTCATTACCATGCAGAACCGTATTGATACCGGTACCATCATCTTGAAAAATGTACAGGCCGAAAAGTTTGAAGGTCAGCTCCCTGCTGAAATAGCTGTTATCGATGGCACTATTCATCCCAGCTTATTCTGGGGCGTACAGCAAAAACAACTAAAAGCAGGATTCAGACTACCCCTTTATTATAAGCAGGACGGCCAGGTCTACAAAGTGCGGTCATTTGATATGGAGGTGGAAGAAGAAAGACCTTCTAAAGTCATGGCCAGGACTTATACCGGCAATTCAGTATTAAGCACAGGAAACTGGTATAAGATCGCAGTAGACAAGAAAGGGATCTTTAAAGTAGATTATAACTTATTACAATCTTTAGGCATTAATCCTGCAAGCGTTAATCCCAACAATATACGTATTTATGGCAATGGCGGGCAGGTAATGCCGGAGGCAGTAACCGATGGCACCCCGGATGACCTGGTGGAAAATGCCATTGAAGTACATGCCGGTGGCAGCAGCTTCGGTCAGAATGATTACATTCTTTTCTACGCTAACGGTCCCATACAATGGACTCCGGCCGCTAACGGTAAAGATTTTCAGCATAAACAAAACCCTTATGAAGATAAAAGTTACTATTTTATCAATGTAGATCTGGGTACGGGAAAAAGAGTCGCTACTGCGGGCCAGGTGCCCGGAGCGGCAAGTACTACCATTAATAAGTTTGATGCCTACACGGTTATGGAACAGGATACCGTTAACCTGGGCCGTATCGGTAAAGAATGGCTGGGGCAGAGAGTGTCCAGGAATACTCCCCTGGAGTTACCTTTCTCCCTGGGCAATATAAGCGATACCGTGCGCTACAAAGCTACTTTTGGCGGCATCGTGGAGAGCGGATCTATAGGCGTGAACCTCAAAGTGGGTTCTAATAATATAGGTACTGCTTCTATTGGTCTCACCAGCGGAGATTATACTTACTATAGAAACGGGGAAAGCAACGGGGCCTTTATGCCCGGTAGTGCCAGCTTCAATATGGGTATTTCCTATACGGCAGCCTCTGTGAATGCTTCTCTTTATTTAGATTATGTCCTTTTAAATTATAAGCGCCCTTTATCCTTTAGTTCCGGCCAGTTGAGCCTGCGCTCTTTTGAGCAACGCGCTGCCGTGGGCACTGTGGTGGCCTTCAACCTCTCCAATGCCAATGGCAATACCCGGGTTTGGAACGTAAGCAATCCTTTGGAACCTAAGCTGATGACCGCACAACTCTCCGGAAGTGTATTGAATTTTACCGATTCCGGGGGCGTTTTAGGAGAATATATAGCCTTTGACGGCTCTGCCTACCTGAGCCCTGCTGCGATCGGGAAAATAGACAATCAGGACCTGCATGGTATGCCCCAGGCAGATTACCTGATCATTACCAATAAAGACCTTTTACCTGCAGCCGAAAACCTGGCCACTATCCACAGGGATAAATTTGGCAGAACGGTTAATGTGGCTACGGTAGAAAAAATATACAATGAATTCTCCTCCGGCGGACAGGATATCGGCGGGATCAGGAATTTCATCAGGATGTTCTACGACCGTGGCAATGGTACAAACGACATTAAAAATGTACTCCTGTTCGGTACAGCCTCCTTTGACTTTAAGAACAGGGTGCCTAATAATACAAATGTGGTGCCCACCTTCCAGACCGATATTTCGGCTAATGGAAATGCGGCCTACGTAACCGATGAATATTTTACCCTGCTGGACGATGGGGAAGACATAAAAGATAATACTGATGGCGTGTTTATCGACATCGGAAGTGGCCGGATTCCTGCCCGTAACCTGGATGAGGCAAATAATTACGTGGCTAAAATGGCCCAATACATCAGTGCCGGAAGCTTCGGGGAATGGAAACTCAACTCCACCTTTGTAACCGACGATTTTGAACCGGGTATGGGCTTTCTGAAAAGTTCAGAATCGATGAGCAATGCCCTGGATGAAGCATATAACCTGATCGGTGCGAGTAAACTGCTGGCCGATGCCGCTCCCAGGGTGGCTACACCAAGTGGTGTAAAATTCCCTTCTATTACCAGGGACATCAATAACCAGATATTTACCGGTACTTTCCTGATGAACTACATCGGTCATGGTAACCCTACCAGATGGGCAGTAGAAGAGATCTTGTACCAGGGAGATATTGATCAATGGTCCAATTTTGAAAAATTACCGATGGTCATCACTGCGACCTGTGACTTCGGCCGCTTCGATAATCCTTTACAGCCTTCTTCTGGCGTGAATATGGTCATGAAAAAAAATGGCGGAGCCATCATGTCCCTGACTACAACCCAACTTGTATATCCCGGACCTAATGACCGCCTGAATGCTGCTTTTATTGACAACCAGTTCAAGCAAAAGCCGGATGGTAGCTTCCCTAGCTTCGGAGAAGCCTTTATGAATGCTAAAAATATAGCCAGCTCAACCTCCAGCACCCGCTTAAACTCCAAAAAGTTCGTGGTATTGGGCGATCCGGGGCTTGCACCTGCATTACCTAAGCATAAAGTGTTCCGTGATTCTATCCTGGAAGTAAGAGGGGAGGAAGAACTCGCAGCTACCGATACGTTAAAAGCATTAGGCCGCTATGTGATCAAAGGACATATAACCGATGCGGCAGGTAATCCTAAAACAGATTTTAACGGCCAGGTATATGTCACCATCTTTGACAAGAAAAGAGATGTTTCTGTAACGAATCCTAAGTTATTGATATCAAATGATCCGAATAAAACTTATTCCTTACAAAACAGTGTACTGTTCCGGGGTAATACCACAGTAGAAAATGGGGAATTTGCCGTGAGTGTGATCATTCCTAAAGATATTAACTATGACCTGGGCAAAGGAAAGATTACCTATTATGCCTTTGACGATAAAGAAGAGGCGGCCAGCACAGATACCAATTTCGTGGTAGGAGATTTCAGCCCCTATGCCGGTTCAGACAATACCGGTCCTGTCGTTAAACCATTTATAGACAATAACTTCTTCCGCTCCGGGGATATTGTGAGTGCCAACCCTATGTTGTATGTAGAACTGGAAGATGATAACGGGATCAATGTTTCCGGGTCTTCGGTAGGTCATGACCTGATCGCCGTTGTAGACGGGGACTACAGTAATCCTTATATCCTCAATTCATTTTACCGCACAGAGCCCAATGATTTTACAAAAGGTAACCTGTATTATCAATTATCCCGTTTAGAACCGGGCAAACATACCCTTACCGTGCGTGCCTGGGACGTGTATAATAACTTTGGTGAAGGATCCATTGACTTTGAAGTGGTAGCAGGCGATGCCCTGGACTTCAACCTGTACAACTTCCCGAATCCGTTTGGACAATCTACAAGGATCGTTTTCCAGCATAACCAGCCTAATGTGGCCATGGAAGTAGACCTGAAAATATTCGGTACCAATGGTCAATTGATCTTTAATAAATCGCAGCAGATGCAGCCTACCGGCAGTTTCACCTACTGGACCTGGGAAGGAACAGACAGGAGCGGTGCCAAAGTGGCCAACGGGGTTTATATGTGCCAGTTAAATATAAAAACAAGTACAGGAATTTCTAAAACGGTATATCATAAAATAGTTTTTTCACGTTAAATAGGAGAAGCTGTTACAGCAGCAGGTAAAAACAGATTTTTTAAAACAATAAGAAATTGGTGCTTAATATAAATGTTGTAGTTTTGCACCTCCCCAAAAACAAAATTATATATTGATGACTCGAAAATTGTTTGTTCCCGGAATCACATTGTTAGGTATGGCAATTGGTAATATTGCCCAGGCTCAGGAGTATGGTGAAGTTGGTCCGATCTCTTACGCGGTCCCTTTCCTGACGATTGCTCCCGATGCCCGTTCTGGTGCCATGGGTGATGTAGGTGTGGCTTTGTCTCCGGATGCTTACAGCCAACACTATAATGTAGGTAAAATGGCGATGAATGAAGATGAGGCAGGTATTGCTGTAAGTTATTCTCCCTGGTTGAAAGATATCGTTCCTGATGTAGCACTTTTATATGCTTCAGGCTTCTATAAATTCGGTGAGAATAAAGAGCAGGCAATCAGCGGTTCCATCCGTTATTTTAACCTGGGTGAGATCAACTATCGTGATGAGTTCAATGGTGACCTGGGAATAGGAAAACCTTTTGAAATGGCTATCGACCTGGGTTATTCCCGTAAACTGTCCGATAACCTGTCTTTAGGTGCCAGCATCCGCTATATTAATTCCAACATTGCAGCAGGGGTAAAAAATACAGGTAGTTCCGCTGGCTACAAGCCGGCCAATACTGCAGCAGCAGATATAGGCCTGTTCTATACCAAAACAACTATGACTACTGAAGAGCAAGGTTCTACCTTTAACTTCGGTGCAGCCCTGAGAAACCTGGGTGGTCGTGTTACTTACTCCCAGTTACAAAGAGATTTCTTACCGGCTCAGTTAGCGGTAGGTGCATCTTATACTTATCATATTGATAAATTCAATAAATTCACCGCATCCGTTGACCTGGTAAAATTACTGGTTCCGGCTGCAGAACGTATCATCTTACCTAATGGCGAAACCTCTTATGAGCAGCCAAGAGATATGAGCGTGGTTTCAGGTGCTTTGAGTTCCTTTACTAAAGCTCCGGGTATGTACGGTACTACCATCGGTGCCGGTGCAGAATACTGGTACCAGGATCAGTTTGCTTTACGTGCCGGATACTTCCACGAGGATAAATTATTAGGTAACAGACAATACTTTGCTTTAGGCGTAGGCTTAAGATACAGCATGTTCGGTATTGATGCTTCTTACCTGGTACCAAGCGGATCGAGTATTGCACGTAACCCATTAAGCAATACATTACGTTTCTCTTTATTGTTTAACTTCAACAATAAAAAGTACTTTAAAGATAAAGAAGAAGCTTAATTTTAATAAGCCGATTTTAATAAAAAGCACTGTTATATCATCGATATACAGTGCTTTTTCTTTTATTCAGCAATGTTTTTGTTTAGGTTAGGAAAATGCTCTAAATTGCTTCGAGTCCGATTTGTCCTACATTTCTGACGATAAAATAATACTAAAACTTTTATTTTCTTAACAATTAATTGAATGGTATGAAGTTTAGAATTGGTAACGGTGTGGATTTTCACAGGTTAGAAGCAGGTCTTCCTTTTACACTGGGAGGGATACAGATTGAACATGATAAAGGTCCTGTAGGACACTCAGATGCAGACGTATTACTACATGCTATCTGCGATGCTTTACTGGGTGCAGCAGCGCTGGGCGATATTGGGAAACATTTCCCTAATACAGATGACAGCCTTAAAGGAATTGACAGTAAAATACTCTTAAAACGTACCCATAACATCATCAAAGAGCATGGTTACAATATAGTGAATATCGATGCGACCGTTTGCCTGGAAAAGCCAAAGATCGCGCCGCATATTCCTCATATGCTGACCACAATAGCCAATACATTGGGGATCTCTGAAGAAGATATTTCTATAAAAGCGACCACTACAGAAGGTATGGGTTTTGCCGGAAGAGAAGAAGGCCTTGTGGCTTATGCCAACGCCCTGATCTCTAAATTTTAAATAATAAATTATCAATAAATGAGTCAACAGGAAAGGACAGAAGTAAATCAAATAGGAGAATTTGGATTGATCGAGCATCTGACCAAGAATTTTGAAATAAGAAAAGCCGGTACCTTACTGGCAGTGGGTGATGATGCCGCAGTAATAGATCATTTTGGCCGCCAGACGGTGGTCACTACCGAGTTGTTTATAGAAGGCGTACACTTCGATCTGACGTACACCCCTTTAAAGCATCTGGGCTATAAGATCGTCTCTGCATCCATTTCCGATATTTGTGCCATGAATGCCGATCCGGCTCAGATCACGGTTTCCATTGGTATTTCCAACAGGTTTTCAGTGGAAGCACTGACGGAATTGTATGATGGTATTTATTATGCCTGCGAACATTACGATATTGACCTGATCGGTGGAGATACCACTTCTGCACCCCAGGGACTCATCATTAGTGTGACTGCATTGGGAGAAGTAAGCCCCGATAAATTTGTGACCCGTAAAGGCGCGCAGCAGGGTGACCTGATCTGTGTCAGCGGAGAGCTGGGTGGCGCTTACCTGGGCCTGCAATTGCTCGAAAGAGAAAAAAAGATATTTATGGAAAGCCCGGGCGTACAGCCGGACCTGGACAACAGGGCCTATGTAGTAGGGCGCTTATTGAAGCCCGAAGCCAGGTTGGATATTGTAGAATGGCTGGCTGCCCAGGAGATCGTTCCTACCGCTATGATGGACATCAGTGACGGGCTGAGCTCTGAACTCTTTCACATCTGTAAAGATAGCGCGGTAGGCTGTACCATATATGAGGATAAAATTCCTTTCCATGATGAAATGCGTGAGGTGGCCTATACTTTTGAGATCGATCCTACGGCCTGTGCTTTAAGTGGCGGCGAAGACTATGAGCTGTTGTTTACCGTTAAGCAGGAAGATTATGATAAGATCAGGCTGTCAGAAAAAATAAGTGTAGTAGGATATATTACAGAAGCCGGGGAAGGCAAGAAGATCATCACCCGTAAAGGTAATGTACATGACCTGCAGGCCCAGGGCTGGCAGCACTTTAATTAATCATACCAGAAGTAGCGTATCCTGTAAAGTAAAAGGAAGAATAAATGGATTTGGAACAAGTACTGGAAGCCGCCAATAAAGACCGGAAGAAGCTGACGAAGTTTCTGAAAAAGTTTGATGATATCATTCCGCCTGACCTGGGCGAGATTGTTGCGGAAGAAGATCAGAAAGTATGGCAGCAAGTCGACTGTACCGTGTGTGCCAATTGCTGTAAAACGATGACCCCGATCTTCACAGAAGAGGACATCAAGCGCATCTCCGCTCATCTCAACATGAGCCCGGAAGCTTTTTTTGATCAATACCTGGAAGTAGAAGCCGATACCGGGAGTACGGTGAACAGGATATTGCCCTGCGTATTCTTAAAAGACGATAAATGCAGTATCTATGAAGTGCGGCCTATCGATTGTGCGGAATTCCCACACCATGATAAGCGGCCATTTGATGATTATAACGATACCTTTATCCAGAATGTGTTTCGTTGTCCGGCAACCTACGAATTGGTCAAAAACCTCAAAGAGCGTATAGAAGCTGAATACGATTTTTAAGTAGATAAAAGACACGGGAACTCATACTGTTCCCGTGTTTTTTTGTAATAATAGATAGATTCTTAATGAGATTGCTCCACGACGTAAAAGTTTGAAACACCAACGTCATTTCGACCGTAATAAATTTCGAGGAACGAGAAATTGATGGAGCGGAGAAATCTCTAAATGTACCGTATGATTATCTAAAAGTCTTACTCAAGGTCTACTACATTAGCTTAAGAGATTGCTCCACGACGTAAAAGCTGCATTATATTCCACTTTTACTCTGGTCGAAATGACGAGGGGTAACGTAAAAAAGCCTACGTCATTTGCATCATTTAGCCAGTATTATGCTATGCTAATCACTTTTCTAAGTTACAATTCTTACTTTATGCAAATACAAATTAACACTCCCCATTCGTCATCCTCGACCGGAAGTAATTTCGAGGAACTAGAAATACAAGGACAAAATACTACTCCCCGGCCGTCATTTCGACCGCAATAAATTTCGAGGAACGAGAAAATTTATGGAGCGGAGAAATCTCTAAATGTACCGTATGATTATCTAAAAGTCTTACTCAAGGTCTACTACATTAGCTTAAGAGATTGCTCCACGACGTAAAGGCTACATTATATTCCGCTTTTACTCTGGTCGAAATGACGATGAGTAACGTAAAAAAGCCTACGTCATTTCGACCGTAATAAATTTCGAGGAACGAGAAAATTTATGGAGCGGAGAAATCTCTAAATGTACCGTATGATTATCTAAAAGTCTTACTCAAGGTCTACTACATTAGCTTAAGAGATTGCTCCACGACGTAAAAGCTACATTATATTCTGCTTTTACTCTGGTCGAAATGACGAGGGGTAACGTAAAAAAGCCTACGTCATTTGCATCATTTAGCCAGTATTATGCCATGCTAATCACTTTTCTAAGTTACAATTCTTACTTTATGCAAATACAAATTAACACTCCCCATTCGTCATCCTCGACCGGAAGTAATTTCGAGGAACGAGGAAATTAATGGAGCGAAGCAATCTGTCAAAAGCAGTTTTATTTACCTGATCTCCGAATTGAAAATGATCAAAGAAGAATCAATTCCTTTTATATCTTCTACAGGCACCATCTCCGGCCGCTCCAGCATAAGTATATATTTATGAATATAACCCGGCTGGTAATAAGCATGCACATAACTGACCGACTTATTGGTAAAAGGAATGCTGTAAACCGTAGGTACCGGTTCCCTGGAGTCATCATAAAAATAGATAGCCTTAGGTTTTGTAGGTAATACTTTGCTCACCCGCTCCCGGTAGGCTAAAAAATTAACCGGTTTTCTTACCGCAAATACAAAGTTGAACAGGATAGAAAAGAAACCAATGCCAATTGCGTATTTAAACTTACCCGGGTATTGCTCCTGTACCATGACCAGCACAATAAACATCAGGAACATTGAAGATACAATGACTACGCGCGTATAGATCGGGTCGATATTATTGAGGTATTCAACGATAAAGACACAAACAAAAAAGACCAAAGCAACGATCAGTAAACTCAGCCAGAACGGGTTTTTGAAATAAGACCTGTGCCTATACATCACTTTAATCCCGATGAACAGGAATGTGGCATCAATCAATGAAATAACACCCTGCAACAGGATCCTGCTGCCATAAAGCGTATCAAATTTTATAGAATAGACCGGGTTCAGGATATTGACCGAACCGATGATGTTCAGGGTGGTGAATAAAGCCAGGTCTTTATAGATAGGATCACTCCTCAGGTCTTCCCCGAACATAGAGGGGAACAGCAGCATACTAACTGCGATATACAGCCCGATAAGCACTGCAGACAATAATAAAAAATAGAAAAAACCATTCCTGAAAAATGTCCTACATCGATCCAGGCGATAACTGTAGACCAGGTAAAACAGGGCCAGTCCTAAACAGATAAAGACTGTATTGTAACGCAAAGTGTACAGGCCAAAAAGCAGGAGCGCAGCAATGATGACGAAGCTTCCGGTTTTAATTTTTCCATGGAAAAAGGCATAGATATAATACACCAGGAAATACAATACCGGCAGGAAGATCGTTTCGGAAAGGGAGTAATAAAATATCATAGTAAATACCTTAAAACTCAGCAGTACAATAGTGGGCTTTACATAGAAATCCTTCCGGATGGCAAAGAGACCGATCGCAAGGATGGATAGAGTACTCAATATTTTAGAGCTCCAGTAATAATCATTGAACAGGACATTTACGATCCTTAGCAGCAAGGGATAACCGATCGGGTAGATATTGGTCGTAACACGAGGCAATTTCTCGGCCATGTCAAAATAGATGAGTGCATCTAAATTAATACCGCCATCCGGGCGCAGTATAGGTACAACAGCCACTAAGACCATCGTAAGGATCCAGAGTATCCAGACTGATACAGGAACACTTTTTATTTTTTCCATTTATGAGTAAATAAGTAATCGGGTATTATAAAATTTCGGCAACGTGTTTGTTGATATTTTCGGCCATTTTGCCCAAGGGCAGGTCATTAGGATCACTGCCAAAAGGATCTTCAATATCTTCTGCGATCAGCTCTAAGGTACCCAGTACATAAGCAATGAAAGCCGTAAGCGGCGCTACATTATAGCCCAGCTGGAATACATAACCTATAGGCAGGGTGAGGATATAGATGGCAATGAAACGCTTGATAAAAGAGCTGTAAGAGTAGGGGATCGGGGTATTTTTGATCCGCTCACATTTACCACAGATATCCGTAAAAGCACTCAGGTCCTTATTGAGATTGATCAGTTCCGCATTAGTGAGCAGGCCTTCTTTATTCAACTGGGAAGTCTTCATGTAGAGCAGTTTGGCCACTTTATTAGGAATATGCTTCCCTTTGGTCTCCCGGGCCAGTTCCGGGTGCTCCTTTTCATCCAGGGTGAGTCTTGTACTTTCCTCGTTCAGATGCACCCTTAAAGTATCCGCATATAAAGGGATGTATTTCTTGAAAAAGTTACGGTTGTCTTTATCATCACTGTCCAGGAATGCTGCCAGCTTGATCGCCAGGTTCCTGCTGGTATTCGTCAGTTCGCCCCATACCTTTCTGCCTTCCCACCAGCGGTCATAGGCCGTATTGGTCCTGAAGACAATGAGTAAGGAAATCACAAAACCCAGGATGGAATGCAGGAGATTAATATGCTTCAATTCTTCCAGTACAGAGAATTGCAGATAGTTGATCTCCACATAAGCAACTAAAAGGCTGTAGGCAAAGATAGCAAGCAGGTAGGGCCAGAAGCGCCGCAGCGTATCTGCTTTAGAGAAAAAGAATTTAAAATCAAACCAGGTCTTACCGTCGTATATGTACATTAATGAGCTTTAAATAATCCGTGTAAAAATAAAGAAATTAGAAAAGCCATGCGTTCCTGCACACCGGGTTTTTCAAGGAATGATAATCTTTGCTTTTGATGCAAATTCTCCTTAAATCATTTAACTTTGCGCTCTTGTAAATAATTCAATATAAAACAATGATTAACCTAAGATTTCCCGATGGAGCTGTTCGCAGCTATGAACCAGGCATTTCGGGGCTGGATGTAGCTAAGTCAATTAGCGAAGGTCTGATGCGTAAAGTATTGGCCGTTTCGCTTGATGGTAAAATAGTAGATGCATTTGGTCCGATAACGACAGATGGTGAAATCAAATTCCTCACCTGGGATGATGAAGGCGGTAAATCTACGTTCTGGCACTCTTCTGCACACCTTATGGCAGAAGCTTTACAGCATTTCTACCCGGATACAAAATTTGCGATCGGGCCTCCGATTGATAAAGGATTCTATTACGATATCGACCTCGGAGACGTAAAGATCACCGATACAGACCTGGAGCAGATCGAAAAGAAAATGAAAGAGCTGGCCGGAAAGAAAGAGCGCTTTGCCCGCCAGGAAGTGGCTAAGGCTGATGCGATCAAATACTTTACCGAAAAGCAGGACCCTTATAAACTGGAACTGATCGATGGCCTGGAAGACGGTCACATCACTTTCTATACCCAGGGCGACTTTACGGACCTGTGTCGCGGACCACATATTCCCAATACCGGTTTCATCAAAGCCATTAAACTGACTAACATCGCCGGGGCCTACTGGCGTGGTGATGAGAAAAATAAAATGCTGACCCGTATCTATGGCGTTACCTTCCCTTCCAACAAAGAACTGGAAGAGTACAACACCATGATGGAAGAAGCGCGTAAACGCGATCACCGTAAACTGGGTAAAGAACTGGAATTATTTGCCTTTTCAGAAAGAGTAGGTGCAGGTCTGCCTTTATGGTTGCCTAAAGGAGCTATGCTGAGAGAGCGCTTACAGCAGTTCCTGCAGAAAGCGCAGATCGAAAGCGGTTACCTGCCCGTGATCACACCGCATATCGGTAACATTAATTTATACAAAACTTCCGGTCACTATGAGAAATATGGTGCAGATAGTTTCCAGTCTATAAAAACACCACATGAAGGCGAAGAATTCATGTTGAAACCCATGAACTGTCCGCATCACTGTGAGATCTACAAAACCTCCCCTAAGTCCTACAAAGACCTGCCGGTACGTTTTGCAGAGTTCGGTACCGTGTACCGTTATGAGCAGGCAGGTGAATTACATGGCCTTACCCGTGTACGTGGTTTTACCCAGGATGATGCGCACCTGTTTTGCCGTCCCGACCAGGTAAAAGATGAGTTCAAGAAAGTAATTGACCTGGTATTATATGTATTCCAGTCTTTAGGATTTACCGATTATACCGCACAGGTATCCTTACGTCACCAGACCGACAGGGCTAAATATATAGGTACAGAAGAGAACTGGGATATCGCCGAAAATGCGATCCGTGAAGCAGCTGCTGAGAAAGGACTGAATACTGTTGAAGAATATGGTGAAGCCGCTTTCTATGGTCCTAAACTGGATTTCATGGTGAAAGATGCGATCGGCCGTAGCTGGCAGTTGGGCACCATCCAGGTAGACTACAACTTACCGGAGCGTTTTGAACTGGAATATGTAGACAGCGACAACAGCCGTAAGCGCCCGGTAATGATCCACCGTGCACCATTCGGTAGCATGGAGCGTTTCGTGGCCGTATTGCTGGAGCACTGCTCGGGTAAATTGCCTTTATGGCTGGTACCTACCCAGGTGAAGGTCCTGCCAATCTCCGATAAGTTTATGGAGTATGCAGAAGAAATTGCAGCTGAGCTAAAGCGCAAAGAGATCCGTTGCGAGATCGATGACCGCCAGGAGAAGATCGGCCGTAAGATCCGTGATACAGAATTAGAAAAAGTGCCTTATATGTTGATCGTGGGAGAGAAAGAAATGGAGAGCAAGACCATAGGCGTGCGTAAGCAATCTGTGGGAGATCTGGGTGCGCAAACAGTAGAAGAGTTTGCACAACATATCCAGGCAGAAATTGATGCGAAATTAGCATAAGTCTATTCGACTCATCAAAAAATAAAACAGGCTGTCCAAAAGGTTAAATTCTTGTCACATTGAGCTTGTCGAAATGCGGTAAGAATTTAATATCAGATTTGTCTATATCAAAGGAGTCTCCTTCGGCAGGCTTAGGATGACAGATTTGATTTCTTTTTGGACAGCTTTTACTTTTTATAAAACTCAGAATAAAAAGCATAGATCAAAAAAAGGATGCAATCGCCTGATTGCATCCTTTTCTCTTATAATTTGAAGCGAGATTAATTCGCCAATTCTTTACTCCAGCTACCCACATTGGAAATACCCCATTTATCCATATTGGCAAAGGCAAAGTCCATTTTGTAACGGTCCGGGATATTCTCCGGGTTCAGGAACTCACCCACAGCATAGTTAGGGAAGATCTCCTCATAAGTCAGCATAGAGTTCAAAGAGATCCTTCTGTAGATATGAGAACGGGTCAGTTCTTCCTTAGAACCTAAACCACCGGCACCCATCAGTTCAACAAAATTCTCTACCGTATATTTATGGAACTGGGCCACACGTGTTTTCTTATCGTCAACCACCAATCCTACAGATAAAGTCTTGTCTTGTGTAGCCACACCCACCGGGCATTTATTGGTATTACATAATAAAGCCTGGATACAACCTACGGCCATCATCATAGCACGGGCAGAATAACAGGCATCTGCACCTAAAGCCATCGCCCTTACCAGGTGGAAGCCGCTGATCATCTTACCGGAAGCTATAATAGCAATATGTTTTTTAATATCCAGTCCTCTTAAAATATTGGAAACGAAATCAAGTCCGTCAATTAATGGCGCACCCACATAGTTGGAGAACTCCTGTGGTGCCGCACCGGTACCACCTTCACCACCATCTACGGTGATAAAGTCAGGATAAGTGTCTAAAGCGATCATCGCTTTACAGATACTGATGAATTCTGATTTATGACCGATACATAATTTAAAACCAACCGGCTTACCACCACTCAGGTCCCTCAGTTTCTGTACAAACTGTACCAATTCTTTAGGCGTGCTGAAAGCAGAGTGATAAGGAGGAGAAGCCACTAATATACCTGGCTCGATGGCACGGATGGCCGCGATCTCAGGTGTATTTTTTGCTGCAGGCAGGATACCGCCATGGCCCGGTTTTGCACCCTGGGAGATCTTGATCTCGATCATTTTCACGTTCGGGATCTGCGCTTTTTCAGCAAACAGTTTTTCATCAAAATTACCTTCTTTAGTACGGCAACCGAAATAACCGGTACCGATCTGCCAGATGATGTCACCACCATGCTTTAAGTGGAAAGGGCTCAGGCCTCCTTCACCGGTATTATGGGCAAAGCCACCGATCTGTGCACCGGCATTCATGGCCTCTACAGCATTGGAGCTCAAAGAACCATAACTCATGGCCGAGATATTATATATACTCAGGGAGTAGGGTTGGGTACAATCTTTATTACCTACCAGCACCCTTGGATTGTGGTCCAGGGTCTTGAAGTCTTTAGGCGCTATAGAGTGGCACATCCACTCATAACCTTCGGCATACACATCTAATTGTGTACCGAAAGGCATGGTATCATTTTCTTTCTTGGCTCTTTGATAAATAGTAGAGCGGTCAATACGATTGATCGGTCTGCCGTCGATATCAGATTCAATGAAATATTGGTAGATTTTTGGGCGCATATCCTCCATAAAGAACCTTAAACGCCCGAAAACGGGGTAGATCCTCATGATGGAGTGTTTGGTCTGGTACATGTCGTAATAACCCAGGATCGTCAGGACCAGGATAATGGCAAAGAATACAGACCAGTTTTTACTTAAAAAGAAGGTCAACCCTAAGGTTCCTAAAAGAAGAAGAGACGAAACAATAACAAAGCCTTTTCGCATACTAATGTCTTATTGCTTGGTGGAATTGAAAATAAAACTGCGAACTTAGAATTATTAAATTACTTAAAAAAATAAAAAAGGTCTTTTAGTATTTTTTGTGAGAAAACGGGTAAAGAACAAGGATATGATACACAATTCGCTTTGATATAAACTATATTACTTATGCTAAGAAAAGTAGTAAAAATTTAGATCTATTTGAAAAATCCCTGTAAATTCATCGCATATATAGTGTTAATTTAATAAAATATTCTAATCTTAACAAACGTACAATAACAGATGAAAATCTTACTCACATTTATTCTGGCAGGTTTATTTTATTCCTCATCATTCGGGCAGACTGCTCAGGATCTATATAAGGAAAAGAACTACCCGGAATTGGCAAAACTCGAAAGTAATGCTGACAAGTTGAGCAGCGATGAGCTGTATATGGTAGGTTATGCCTTTTACCGGCTTGAAAACGACCATAAAGCCATTGAACTTTATGATAAGGCAATGGCAAAAGGGCTGGATAATGGTACAATTCATTTTTATAAAGGGCTTTCTCTTTGTTACCAAAAGAAATATGAGGCAGCGCTGAAGGAAATCGAAATCTCGCTGAACAGAGAACCCGGTAACCAGGAATATATGAACCAGAAAGCCCTGATCTATAAATACCAGGGAAAAGAGGAAGAGGCATTGAGGTATTTTGTAAAAGCTACAGAGCTGGACAACACCTACGGTGAACCCTTCTATTGGGTAGCATCCATTCATCATGGAAAGCAAAATTTAAAGAAAGCTTTGGAATTGTACTATGTAGCCTTGGAGAAAGTGCCCAAACACAATAGCCATTACCTGACTACATTACAAAACATAGGTCAGCTTGAATATACCTTTACCAAAAACTATCAGAAATCTGCACAAGCCTATGCACAGGCGATAAGCCTGAAAAAAGGGAACTATGACAGCTACCCTAAATTAATCAAAGCTTATAACGGGGCTAAGCAATTTACGCAGGCAGACAGTGTTTTCGATCTGATGAAAGTCGCTTATACTGATAAAAAGCTGCCAGAGGACAATATGAAATTCGGCAATACCGCTATTTATGAGTCTGCATGGAAGGGGCAAAAGCTAATTGTTTACAAATCATTTGCCAGCCCTAAAGAAATGCTGGATGTTTCTTATAAAATATACCTGCTGGATAAAGCAGGGGATAAAATAGAACGGGTTTTTATGGTAGAGCAAACCCTCCAGATGGAGGAAGATGATGTGAAACACCTGCTTTGCGAAAGAGACAAGAAATCAGGGGCACATATTACTTACTCCTATGGCTGGGCATCAGATACCATTCTGCCCGAAGCATTGACCAAAGCCGTTGAGCTGGTGCTGGATGAAAAAGTAAAAATGGGAGCTTCCTCCAATTTTCGTGGTAATTAATTAAAACTACAATAATTTCGTACCTGTATACTAAGTGTGCAACAACTAAACTTTAATTCATTTTATACATTACTAACCCTTGAAAAAATATTCGTTTTTAATCCTGCTGTTCTGCATACACTTTAGCTTTTCTTCAAAAGCACAAAATTCATCAGCAATAGATATCACTTCATTTTCCTGGACTCCTATGCGTAAGCATACCCTGGTTAAAGGGCTGGCCTTAGGCCTGAGTGCTAATCCCTGAACAGATAGTACATCGGTAAACATTAAGGGGCTTAATATAGAACTGGGGCCCATGGGCCTTGTTATGGGATTATGGGGCACAGCGATTGGCCTTGCCGGTCATAGAGATAGGGTAACAGGAAAAAGAACCAGCTTCTTCAGATATTATGATGACAGCTTAACTACAGATGACGCAAAATATCCCACTTATGTAAGCGGGCTTTCCATAAGCCTGCTCGGGCTTACCGGAACACACAATAAAGGCCTGTTCCTTAACGGGCTGGCGGCTGAGGCCCGGGAGATGAAAGGAGTACAATTTAGCGGCATGCTGAATATGACCGACCAAATGGACGGCGTATCTGCCGCCTTACTGGCTAATGTGGCCATAAAAGCGAATGGCCTGCAAATAGGCCTGATCAATAATTGCCATTCAGGCAATGTAGTGCAGATCGGTTTATTCAACCGGATCGGGAAGCGGGTTGTTCCTTTTGTGAACCTGCGCTTCAAAAGAGATAAAAAGAATAGTTGAGGACCCGGATATTTGAACGGAAATATGCCTGTTAGCTATTCTTTTTGCTTAAATTTACCGGTAAATTCTACGGATAAACAAACTAAATCATTCCTTTTATGGCACTCATCAATCCCAGCATCAACTTCAATGGCAATGCCGAAGAAGCATTCCTTTTTTACCAATCCGTATTTGGCGGCAACTTTGGAAGAATAGTTCGTTTCAAAGACCTTTCAGGATCAGGCTATCCCATCGCTGAAAATGAAGCCGAAAAGATCATGCACATCACTTTAGCTATAGGTCCTAATGTATTAATAGGCAATGATGTACCTGAGAGTATGGGTAGAGTAAATGAGCAGGAAAACCGTTCTAAAATATCCATCAGCGCAGCTAGCCGCGAAGAAGCAGATCATTTATTCAAGGGGCTTAGTGCCGGTAGCAGCGTAGAAGTGCCTATGAACGACAGTCCATGGGGTTCCTATTTTGGTATGTTCCGCGATAAATATGGTATCGAATGGATGATCGATTTTAACCCCAATGAGCAATAAATCCTGGACTGACCATGAGAAAAGTCATTGCCGCCATCAATATGAGCCTGGACGGTTTTTGCGATCATGACCTGCTGTTGCCCGATGAAGTGGTACATGATCACTATACCGCCTTATTAAAGAGCGGCGGTGTTATTTTATATGGCAGCACCACTTTCCGGCTGATGAAATACTGGCAGGAAATCCTCGAAAAACCTTCCGCTGAGCCATCCATGAACAGTTTTGCACAAGCTATAGACCAGATCCCCAAACTTGTCTTTTCCCATAAACTGCAAGATACCGGATGGGCAACAGCTACATTGGCGCAACAAACACTTGAAGCTACAGTCACAGACCTGAAGCAGCAATCGGGTAAAGATATCCTGGTCGGCAGCCGGAGCCTGATCCTCCAATTAATGCAACTCAACCTGGTCGATGAGTACCAGATCTGTGTGCATCCCCTGCTGGTGGGAGGCGGCCTGCCTTTATTTGAACACAAAAACGACCGGAAGGTATTTCAACTGGTCAACACCAAAACCTTTAGTGGCGGGGCCATTATCCTGTACTATAAAATGAGGGAGCAGGCATCCTGATTTTAGCTTTTTTAATAACCTTACACTACTATTACAAGACTATATTTAATGAGATCCAATTACAAATTCCCCTCGCTGATTATTATACTATTTACCCTTTTAAGCTTTACTGCAAGTAGCCAGGATTATCCTTTTGCCAGGGGTTTCAGCAAGGGTATCATTTTTTTGAATGATTCTTCGCAACTCAGCGGACAGCTGAAATGGTTTCCTAACCAGTACGAAAAACTGCAGTTCAGGCTTAAAGAAGGTGGCGACATTAAGAAATATGCCCCCGGGGAAATTATGGGTTTTACCGCCGATGGTTTAAAGTTTGAGGCACTATTTGACCTGGAAGTTTATGCAGAAAATTATGCCCTGCTAGGCAAGACATCCAGGGTCAAACATACCTTCGGAGAAGTATTGAGCAGCGGTCCGGTTGCCATCTACTATGTATTAGTTACCGGGTACAACGCGGTGAGCGGTGTGGTAGAGATCTATCCTAATATTTACTTTCAAAAAAAGGTAAACGATAAATATGTATATGCACACTACCCGGTCGGCATACGCATGAAGGACAAAAAGTATGAAAAGGCAAAAGAAAATCTATATGTCTTTTTTAATGATTATCCAGAAATAGTGCAGCAGATCAAAGCCTACAAAAAACAGGATGACTTCTTTAAGATCATAGAATCAATCCATAAAACAAACACCACCAACTAATCAAAATACCCAAATGCGCAGCTTTATCATTGGCGATATACATGGTTGTTATGAAGAACTCCTGGAATTGGTCGCACAAATGGGTGTGACTGCCGATGACCGCCTGATCTCCCTGGGCGACCTGGTAGACCGCGGCAATCAATCTAAAGCAGTATATGAATATTTCAAAAACAGGCCCAATAGCCTTGTTTTAATGGGTAATCATGAAAGAAAACACCAAAGAAAGATCCTGAGCTATGCCCAGGAAATTGTGAAAATACAGTTCGGTGCAGCTTATGAAACCTTCTTAAACTGGCTGGACCATCTTCCCTATTATTATGAAACAGAAGAGGCCATCATCGTGCATGCCTTTTATGAACACGATATAGTCCCCGAACAACAAAGGCAGGAAGTATTATGTGGAGCTACCTCGGGAGACCGTTACCTGCAAGAGAAATATCCCGAAGGCAAGTACTGGACCGATTTCTATACCGGGCACAAGCCCATTATCTATGGTCATCAAGTAGTAGGTGATCTTCCCAAAATATACAACAATACTTACGGCATTGACACCGGGGCCTGTCATGGAGGCTATTTAACCGCTATCGAACTGCCGGGCTTTGTCCTGCACCAGGTCAGGGCTAAAAAAGATTATTGGAAAGAAGAGCAAAAAAAGGGGCAGATCCCCGTGTTGCAGGCAAAGAACTGGCCGGATATGACATTCGGTGAGATCGATAAGCAGTTAGACAAACTCGCTTATATTGAAGATCACGACATCAAGAGCTACCTGTCAGAGATCCGTCAGTGGAAAGAAAAGCTGGAAGCCGGCTATCCTTCCCTCAAAGCTAAAATCGACACACTGGCACAAGAACTTTTAGCCAACCATAAAGAACAGTTCAGCCGCGAAGCCAATAAGTATGCGTTTAAAACTTACTTGTTCAAAAGCAGATCCAATAACCTGAAGCTGGAAGACCTGAGTAAAGGATTGAATACGCCTAATAAAATTATTAGTATCAGGGAGCAATTAGGCTGACCACCACCCAAAACCTATAAGGTTTTTGAAACCTTATAGGTTTAGAAGTTCCCTTCCTGTTTCCCTGGCAATACTTTAGTCTAAACATTCCACACACCAAAACAGAGTCTTTCATACCCTTACTTGCGTGTTCCGCAGCATAAATGTTATTTTCTATGCACTAAGTCACGTATTCTGTACCTTAAATACAGTATTCCGTAACCTAAAAAAGATTTTCCTTACACTAAATTGAATATTCCGCGACATAAATGTTGTTTTCCATGCACTAAGTCACGTATTCCATAACTTAAATGAAATATTCCGTGACATAAATAAAGTTTTCCATACCTTAACCCTTTGGCATAAAAGAGTGCTTCAATTTAATTATACCATAAAATTAAAAGAATAAATTACCTGCAACAGTAGTGGCAATGATTGTAAATCAATTTTTTATCCATAAACTTGCCCTTACGAATAATCCAAAATCCTTTCAAATCCTAAATACAACCTGTCAATATGAGACTTCTGATAACATGCCTGCTGAGTTTATTATTTACATTCAACGCTTTGGCACAAACAAACCTGCCCGTTTGGAATAAGTTCCTGGGACAATTTCAAAAACTGGAAAGTGCCTATAACACCCATTACCCGGCTAAAGAATACGGGGAAGCAGCAGGCGTATTAAAGACAATCCTACATACCCTTGATACCTTACAATTACCCCAGACAGAAAAGCAGGAAGTATCCAATATTATCAAAACAATGTATATTAATCTCTACTATAACCTGGCCTGTGTGCAATCATTGCTGGGTCAAAAAAAAGAAGCAGCACTTAGTTTTGAACAAGCAGTAGCAAGAGGCTATACAGAATACCAACATGCTAAAAAAGATACCGACTTAGATAATATACGTAAAGAGAAAAAATTCATTGCCGCATTTAACCGCTTAAAACAATATGATAAACTCGTTTTATTACAACAATCCGGCAGCTATCAGCGTGGTAAGCAGGATTCCCTGCCCGCATTTCAATACCAGGCTGCTGATCACTATAATTTAAAACAGGTCAGACAATATTTCAACCTGGATTCTATAGCAGGCAATGGAGATGAAGTTTCCAAACTGATCAACATCATGTTATTTGTTACCCATAGCATCAAATACGATGGCAGCAACTGGGCTTTATGCGAATTTGATGCGATCGACTTTTACAACTATCATAAGACCACCGGCAAAGGCATAAACTGTAGGCACAAGGCTATGACCCTAAATGAAATGTACCTGGCTATGGGTTTTAAATCGCGCTATGTGACCTGTATGCCCAAAGACCAGGAAGACCCCGATTGCCATGTGATCAACAGCGTCTACTCAGAAACCCTGAAAAAATGGCTGTGGATGGATGCTTCTCATGGGATCTATGTGAAGGATGAAAACAATAATCTGCTGAGCATAGAAGAAGTGCGGGAACGCCTGAAAAATAACCAGCCCATGAGCCTGAATACAGAAACCCAGGTCACTAAAGACTGGTACCTGGATTATTATATGGCCAAAAACCTCTACTGGATACAATGTACCAACAAAAGCCAGTTCAATGCAGAAAGCAGGTACCGGCCTTTAGATAAAGATCTGCAATTCATTTCCCTCCTGCCTGGCGGATGGAATGAAAACAACAAGTACTTAAAGAACAATACCATAACGCATGATCCTTCCTACTTCTGGCAAGCCCCTCATTAAAACGGTGAAGCTCAGGCTTGAGCATTTTATTGCTACATTTGAAATAAATAGGAACATTACCGCTATAGAGTGGTAATTTCTGTTCTATTATTGATACAAATAATCGCTGAACAATGAGCCATAACATCAGGATAATCGCGCAGGACCAGGGCGAAACATTAAATATAGCCGGGGGCACATACCGCATCATTGTCCCGGGAGCAGCTACTAATGGGGCCTATGCCATTATAGAAATGTCCGTACCTCCCGGGGCAGGACCCGTACCGCATGAGCACCCGGGTTTTGAAGAGATCTTTTTTGTACTGGAAGGTGAATTATATTTTACCTCGGCAAATGGTACTTTCCCGGCACGTAAAGGAGATACCGTAGCGATCCCCAAAGGAGGAGGCGTACACAATTTCAAAAACCGGAGTGAGGAAACGGCAAAACTATTATGTACCGTAGTCCCTGCAGGGCTCGACAATTTCTTTTCGGAAGCTGCAGCCTACCTGGACACCAAACCAGGCAATGAAGTGGATATTAAAGAAAAGCTGAGGCTACTCTCCGAAAAATACGGGCAGCAACTTTATCCGCCCGATTACTGGGAGCGGTAAGCCTGGGATTACAAAAAAAGAATTATCAAACTGCTTTTGTACTGTCTGATCATTATTCAGGGATCAAAATAAAAATCTATTTACCAATTTATGATGATGAATACAGGTTCTGAAAAATCCATACTTTATGCCCTCTTTATACTATTGCTTTCCATCACAGGCATGAGCGCCTGTAGCTCTTCACTTTCTGATGAAAAGATCACAGACATCTCCCTGCTAGCAGCAGACATAGAAATAACACAAAACCCGGAGGATAAAGCAGCTAATAGTGTAGTGGTCACTTTAAAGGACAAGCGGGGGCACAGGATCAGCAACGATTCGGTCAGCATTATCGTAAATGGGGTAGAAAGACAAGTCCAGCACCGGCAAGGACTTTATTACAGTAATGAATCAGTGTACACCTTCCCTGATGTACCCGTTGTGGAAACCTATACTGTAGAGATCAAACTGGCCGATGGCACAACATCGCTCCTGGGTACTATTAATGCACTCCGGGAAGAGCAGGAAGCAAACATTATATGCCAGGAAAGAGGCGATCTGAACAGCGACTTTATCATTTCCTGGAAGAATATGCAGGACATAGATGAACTAAGCATTTTTATGTCTGTGCTGCAAAAGAATAGTCCGCCTAATGAGAAAAATTATGGATATAAGCCTGAAAAAATTATAAAGATCGGCCGCAATGGTCATTATACCATACCCAAATCGAGCTATGTGGATGACAGTACCATCATCAGCGGACTCGAATTTGACTTCAGGACAACAAAGAGCGGTATCACAAATCCCAAATTGCTGCCCGCCAGTAAGATAACGATACAGACCTTGATGGAGAAAAATGTAAACTTCGAAGAAGAATAATCAGCGCCTTATCAGGTATAAAAGAGAACCTATGAGCGTAAAAGCAATTAAACTACAGCCGCATCAGTTTATCGTTTGGACAGCTGAATTTGCTACAGGAATAGTATTAAGAAATGACAACAATTATTATCATTCCGGTGATGAATGGAATGATGTATACACTATTTTTGAAGACTTAGATACTGCAAAAGATTATATATTGCAAAAAGTAAAAAAGAATTTAGATATAGAATGTTATATAAAAGATCATGAGGGCAAGCTCGTTTTCTTTGTAGATCAAAGGGGTATTCATACTGTTTAAAATTTGTACTGTTGATAATCTTTTATAAACAGTACAAGACAGTCATTAAATGTAGCATCGCTAAATACAATATACAACAAAATACATAATGGATACACAGGCAAATACCGAAGTTTTAGATCATGGTCCTTTTTATCATGGCACCAGGGCAGATTTACAGGTGGGAGAACTCTTAACACCGGGCTTCAACTCCAACTATCATCCCGAAGTCATTATGAACCATATTTACTTCACCGCTCTAGTCAATGGCGCAGGACTTGCTGCTGCACTCGCTAAAGGGGAGGGTAGAGAACGCGTGTACCTGGTTGAGCCTACCGGCAGCTTTGAAAATGACCCTAATGTCACCGATAAAAAATTTCCGGGCAATCCCACAAGGTCCTATCGTAGCCAGGCACCCCTGAAGATCATTGGTGAAGTGAGCGACTGGGAACGCATAACGCCCGAAGCCCTGCAGCAATGGCGCGAAAGACTGGCCAATAACAAAGGAGCAATCATCAATTAATAAAACCCGGTAGTTCAGCCTGAGCATACACTCTATAAATCATGAAGAACAGACCCCTTATCGCCTTCCTCACTTTTTTAATCAGTCAATACCTGCTGCAAAATTTCGTGAAGCAATATAAATACCACGAAGCAGATAACCTTATGGAACTACTACCACTGGCTATAGCCAGCATCCTGGTCGTTGGCTTAAGCTGGAATTTCATCAAAACAAAGAGTTTTAGCAAAACTTATTTAAGACTGTCTTTCGCATCTATTGCAGGATTGGCAGTGGCCAAAGCCATCCTTTTCTTTCAATGGTACTGGACCATTGCTCCGCAATACAGAAAAATAGATAACGATATGGAGATAGGTTTTTACTGGACATTGTTTGAACTGGCAGGCAAAGGAATCGCGATCCTGATCTTGTATCTGTTTGCAATACTTGTAGTAAAGGGAGTACAGCGATATAAAGTACAGGGATAGCTTAAAGCTTTTAAATAATAACTATATTTGATCCATAAGCTCAAGCAGTAAACATGAGAAAATTCTACCAATCCACTTACTATTTCTGGATCATTTCAAAATTTTTGATGGCCATAGCAGGCTTTATCAGCTCAATAAGTATACTGCAGGAGAGCAACAATTTAAGGGAGGAAGAAAAAATAGCTAATTACCTGTGCCTTATCTATTCAATACTATTAGTGTTGGATAACGTTTTCTCCTTACAGGGAAAACCGAACCGGGCTATAAAATATATTACCGGTACCATATCTGTTGTTATAGGTTTAGCCCTTTTTATTTTGATGCTGTATATGAAGGTCATCAGCATTCCGCTTACGATAGCCTTTGTTATTTTGGTACTATTGATGGGCCTATTCGACCTGTTACAGGTTAATAAAAGAACTGAACTACAAGATGATGACACCATTTAAATCCTGGATTTTATCCTTTTTGCCAATGTATGAAACAAATAATCCTACTCCTCCTGTTTATTTCTTTTAACCATTTCCTTATGGGACAAAATAATGTAAACATAGACCTGAGTGATTTAGAGGGAAAATGGTTTATCAATCAGTCCAACTTTCCTATGTGGTTAAAAGGAGATAAGACCTCCCCTACATTTAATTATACCCTTGTAAAAAAGAAAAAAGGCCTGTACCTGCTGGATAGAGTAAGCTACCTGAAAAACGGGAAAACGAAAAACATCAAAGGAATAGATAAACCTAAAGATAGCACCAACAGGGAATTTATATGGAGAGGTAATGGTATCCTGAGCCTGTTAAAAAGCAAATGGAACATACTGCATTTAGATAAAAAGCAACAATGGGCAATTATATTTTTTGAGCCAACCCTGTTTACCCCCAAAGGTTATGATGTGATCTCCCGGGAGGCAACATTAAACCCGGAGACAGCCCAAAAAGTAGCCGAAAAATTAAGTGAGCTGGGCATAACACAAAAATTAAAAACTATAGACCAAAGCCGGGAATGAGCCTGGATCAATAAACATAACGAAAACGCAACAACAATGATCAATATTTTAGACCGGACGAAATTATTTGAGATGATCAGTAAGCTCCGGGCCGATGATCAGCCTCTATTTGGAGTAATGAGCCCGCAACATATGGTCGAGCATTTATCCTTTACCATAAGCTTCTCCAATGGAAATGATCCGCAACAGCAACATTACCCGGCAGAAAAAGAACAAAAGATCAAGGCATTTATTTTAGGTACAGACCAGGATATGCCTATAAGCTTCAAATCGCCCGTATTACCTGCAGAAGGCCTCCCTTCCCTTAAACATAAAGATCTAGCAGAGGCTGTAACACAGCTTCAAAAGGAATTGAATGACTTTGACGCATATTTTAAGCGGCAGCCTGCAGAACAGCCCGTCAACCCCACAATGGGAGCATTGGATTATGAAGAATGGCTCAGGTTTCACAACCGTCATTTCAGCCACCATTTGAAGCAATTCAATTTGCTGTAAAACGCTCAGGGTCCCTTATTCATTCAACACTTTACATGAAGGGCAACTAAAGCATTTCCGCACCAAAAGAGAAAGGCAAGAGGTCCATTGCATTATTGATCCTATAGACCGGACCGGTAGCACTGCACAGCAACAATGCAATAGGCTGCTTTTGCCGGGCTGTATACTCCGCTATCGATTGCCTGCAGGTGCCGCAAGGCGACAAAACAGTATGGGCCATCGCTTCCGATAAATTATCTTTTTGATAAGCCACCGCAATGCTCCGGATCTTTGCACCCGGATGCAGTACCGATACAGCGCTCAAAGCCACTCTTTCGGCACAAATACTGGCCGGGAAAGCCGCATTCTCCTGGTTGCTGCCTGGTACAATAGTACCGTTTTCCAGCAGTACCGCTGCGCCTACCTTAAAAGAAGAATAAGGCGCATAAGACAGTTGTGCCGCTGCATCGAAGGCCTGCTCCACCAGTTCCCTTTCTTCCCGGGATAAATCTGCCTTATTGTCTATTACCGTGTACTCAAACTCAAATCTTGCCATATGATGATCACGCTTGGTCTTCCTGCAATATAAGTATAAATTTTTGTACTAAAATCAGCAGCCCGTCCTAACATTTTATTTGTAAAAGTTAAGCTTATCTTTGTGGGCAATTTAAAAAGCGAATATGAAAGATTTTTTTAAGTATTTCCTGGCCTCCCTCCTGGCCATTATCGTGTCCGGTATCCTACTGGCGATCATCTCCTTCGGTATCATGGGCGCATTGGTCAGCTCTGCTACCAGCCAGCAGGTGGCCGTGATTAAAGAGAACAGTATCCTGGAAATAGACCTGTCCAGGCAAATCACCGAGATCCCCCAGGCCAATATCCTGTCCGCTATCACAGGCGGCAACAATGGTTCTTCAGTAGGCCTGTTTGAAGTGATCCGTTCCATAGAAGCAGCAAAATCAGACAACAATATAAAAGGTATTTACCTCAAAGCCGGTGGCAATGCCAATGGCTGGGCTACCTCGCAGCAAGTAAGAGATGCCCTGAAAGACTTTAAAAGCAGCGGCAAATTTATATTCGCCTATGCCGATGCCATTTCTCAGAAAGCTTATTATGTGGCATCCGTAGCGGACAGTATCTACATCAATCCATTAGGAACTATCGAGCTCAAAGGTTTAAGCACCAGCCTCATGTTCTACAAAGGCTTACTGGATAAACTGGAAGTAGAACCGGAAATCTTCTATTGCGGTAAATTCAAAAGCGCTACAGAACCTATGCGCGCTTATAAAATGACCGATGAAAACAGGACCCAGATCAAAGCTTACCAGCAAGACTTCTGGTCTGAGATACTGGCTGCCGTAGCAGAACACAGCAATATGGAAGCAAGCGCCATCGATTCACTGGTGACTGCAGGCCTGATACAGACCAGCGATGATGCTTTACGCTATAGACTGGCAGATGGCATCAAATACAAAGATGAATTTGAAGACATCCTGAAAACAAAATTAGGCGTGGAGAAAAAAGATAAACTGAACTTTGCCTCCTTATCCGACTACAAAAGCAGGTTGTCTCAAAAACCAAGCAGCAACCAGATCGCTTTACTCATCGCAGAAGGCAATATCGTAGACGGTAAGGCCGGAGCTACTTCAGATGCAGTGATCGCTTCTGAAGACTTCATCGAAGAGATCCGTAAAGTGAATGCCGACAGCAACATTAAAGCCGTAGTCATGCGTGTCAACTCTCCCGGTGGTTCTGCATTGGCTTCTGAAAACATATTAAGAGAACTTGACCTCTTACAAAAAAACAAGAAACTCGTCGTGACCATGGGCGACTATGCCGCCTCCGGGGGGTACTATATAGCCTGTAATGCCGACAGTATCTTTGCCCTGCCCAATACCATCACCGGTAGTATAGGTGTATTTGGCGTGATGATGAACACCCAGAAAATGTTCAACAACAAGCTGGGCATTACCTTCGATGTAGAGAAAACAGCACCTTTAGCCGACCTGGGCGATGCGACCAAACCCCTGAGCGAGCGCGAAAGAGCTATTATACAGAGCGGTGTAGATACCATCTACCATATGTTTAAATCCCATGTGGCATCAGGCAGAAAGATGGACATCAATTATGTAGACAGCATAGGGCAGGGCAGAGTATGGACCGGTAAAAGAGCCCTTGACCTGAAACTGGTAGATGGCATGGGCGGACTGGAAAGGGCTATAAAAGCCGCTGCTAACCTGGCCGGATTGGAAAGCTACCGTGTAGTGACCTATCCCAGAGCCACTTCCGATATGGAGCGCCTGCTGAAATTAATGAACAGCAGCCAGGCCCAGGGAGACCTCATGAGCAGGGCATTCCTGCAAAACGAATTGGGCAACCCGGCCATAAACGCCTGGACCCAGTTGTCCCTGATGCTGAAGCATCCAAAAACAATATGGACCATTCTGCCATTTGTTCCGGAAACAAATTAATAGCATTGAAATTGCAAAAAGCCCGATAAAATATGCTTTTGTCTCAACCTTATATGCTATATTTGGGGCTTGTTATTGATACACACAAAACTACTAAAAGAATATTATGGCTGAAATCGTTCGTATGCCTTTGCTGAGTGACACAATGAAAGAGGGTGTGATCGCAGCTTGGCATAAAAAAGTTGGCGACAAAGTACAATCAGATGATGTAATTGCAGAAGTAGAAACCGATAAAGCAACCATGGAAGTAATGCCATACGTTGACGGTGTACTGCTGTATGCAAGTGATAAAAAAGCGATCCCGGTTAATGGCATTATGGTGATCATTGGTAAAGAAGGGGAAGATATTTCAGCTTTATTAAATGAAGAAGGCAGCGAAAAACCTTCAGCAGAGACTAAAGAAGAAAAACCGGAAGCAAAGACAGCAACGACTACAGAAGCTCCGGCTGCTGCGCCTCAAAAGGCAAGCGCCAAGCCAGATGAATCCTTAGCAACGGTAATACAAATGCCTTTGTTGAGCGATACGATGAAAGAAGGTAAGATAGCCGCCTGGTTGAAAAAAGTAGGCGATAAAGTCGCTTCTGATGATGTGCTTGCCGAAGTAGAAACCGATAAGGCAACTATGGAAGTAATGCCTTATGTGGATGGCGTTGTTTTATATATCAGTGATAAAAAAGCTATCCCGGTAAACGATGTTATGGCTATAGTAGGTAAAGAAGGTACCGATGTACAACCTTACCTTGACTATTATGCCAATCCGGGTGCTGCAGCAGCTGCAGAAAAGGATACAAAAGAAACCGGCACACAAGCCGAAACGGCAACTCCTTCAAAAGAAGCAGCAGCAGCTCCGGCTGCCGAAGCATCCAAGCAGGATGATGGCGGAAGAGTAAAAATATCTCCTTTGGCCCGTAAAATGGCTAAAGACAAAGGCATCAACATTAGCGAAGTGAAAGGTACCGGAGACGGTGGCAGAATCATAAAATCTGATATCGAAAACTTTGTACCTGCAGCCAAATCAAATGCTACAGCGCCTAAAGCCGCAGCAAGCGCAGCGAACGGTGCCTGGGAAGAATCTTATAAAGACACCGACTTATCTCAAATGAGAAGAGTGATCGCTCAACGCCTGGGCGAAAGCAAATTCTCTGCTCCGCACTTCTACCTCACCATTTCTGTGAAAATGGATAAGGCTATGGATGCAAGAACCGAGATGAACAAGATGTCTGAATCCAAGATATCCTTCAATGACCTGGTGATCAAAGCATCTGCTATGGCATTGCAAAAACATCCTGCCGTCAACAGCTCCTGGATGGGCGACTTCATCAGGGAAAACCATCATATCCATATCGGTACTGCAGTAGCCGTACCGGAAGGATTGATCGTTCCTGTAGTTAAATTTGCCAACCACAAGACCCTTTCTGCCATTGCAGCAGAGTCTAAAGAACTGGTGAAGAAAGCTAAAGATAAAAAATTACAACCGGTAGAATTTACCGGCAATACCTTTACCATCTCTAACCTGGGCATGATGGATATCGATGAATTTACGGCCATCATCAACCCTCCGGATGCCTGTATCCTGGCCGTTGGTAAAATAGAGCCGACACCGGTAGTAGAAGAAGGCGAGATCCTGGTAAGGAATATTATGAAACTGACATTAAGCTGCGATCACCGTGTGGTAGACGGAGCCGTAGGTGCTGCATTCCTGCAAACACTGAAAGCCTTCCTGGAAAACCCGGTTACCATGCTCGTTTAATTTCAATACATTAGCTATTTCGAAAGGCATTTACAATCACGTAAATGCCTTTTTTAATGAAATGATAGCATAAAAGAGCGTGATTTGATAAAAACAGCAACAATAAAAAATACAAATCATTGATCTTTAATACATTATATTTTTTGAATAGTTTATCTAACGAATAATATACCATTCCTTTATAATCTGTTAGACAAACGTTAACTTTGCGCTTAATAACCTGAAACGTAAAGTAAAGTATGCATACTCTTTATAAAGTATTTGCTATCCTGTTGCTGTGTCTTACAGCAACAAACTCTTTCGCGACCCACTTACTTGGTGGAGAATTACATTATAAATATCTAAGCAGTAATGGTACCAGTCATACCTACGAGCTTACCCTGGTATTGTTTGGCGACTGCGGCGGAAGTGCCTTTGGCAGTAACTTATTAAATGCAAATACCAAACCGGTGCAGGTCAGGAACGGGGCAGGGCATACCTCGGCTGTAACCCTTACCAAGGTAGCTGCAGAGAGTAATTTATTGGTTTCCCCTATCTGTGCCTCCATGGTCAACACCACCACCTGCAATGGCGGAGCCACTGCAGGTATTAAACAATTTGTCTACAGGGGTAATGTCACTATTACAGAACATGCCAACTGGGTATTCTATTTTTCGGAGGCTTCCCGGAGCAGCGTGATCCAGAATACCGTAAGCCCGGGCACCTACAACCTCATCTTAAGAGCGACTTTAAATAATACAACAGAACAGCACTCTTCCCCGGAATTTACCACCAATCCCACCTCTTACATCTGTATCAATCAGCCTACAGTATTAAATGTAGGAGCACTGGCCCTTCCCGGAGATTCATTGGCCTATAATATGATTGCACCCATTACAGGGGTCAATGCCACTACAGGTGCTATTACTGGCTCCAATAATTTTGTAGCCCCCTTATCGGTAACCCAGCCGATGCCTGTTGCCCCCGGCAATTTCAGTTTTTCTGCACAAAACGGGAATATATCCTTTACCCAGAATGCCATGCGCAATTGCATTACCGTAACCGTCATCCGGAAATTCAGGAATGGCGTAGAAGTAGGTACAACCATGCGCGAAATGACCTATGTTTCTTTAAACAACTGTGCGAACTCAGGGCCTACCTATACGACACCTGTGGTCACCGGAGGCAATATAATTCAAAATGTGCCTGATGCCATCACCATAAATGCCTGTAAACTGGACACCACATTAGACCTGTCCCTGTCCTTTACAGATCCGCAGGGCGATAATGTGACCCTGAGCACTACCGGTGCACCTGCGGGAATGCTGGTGAATTTTACCGGCAACGGAAGCCTCAATGCCGCTGCCCATATCAGCTGGGCCCTGAACAATGTACCCTCCGGTCCATATACCTTTTACTTAAGCTATGCAGATGACGGATGTCCTTATTTCGAAAGCAGGCAGATCTCCATTACCGTAAATGTAAAAGATATAGATACCCCTTTCTTTCCAAGCTATGCCCCTATATGTGCAGGAGCAGCTTTAACTGCTTTACCCGATTCCTCAATAAATGGCATCCACGGTGCCTGGAGCCCTGCATTGAATAATACAACAACGACCAATTATACCTTTACACCCCTGGCAGGATCCTGTGCACTTTCCACTCAATTGCAGATCCAGGTGAACCCGAGTTTTACACCCGTATTTACCCAGGTTAATCCTATCTGTGCGGGCGACACACTTCAGGCATTGCCGCTTGTGTCCAATAATAACTATACCGGTACCTGGTCTCCGGCTTTAAATAATACAGCGACCACTACCTATACCTTTAGCCCGGCTTCAGGGCAGCAATGCGTACAGCAAACCACTATGCAGATACAGGTGAATACACCTGTGTTACCTGCTTTTAATCCAGTAGCGGCCATCTGTGAAGGAGCCGGCCTGAATGCGCTTCCTCTAAGTTCCAATAACAATATTACCGGTACCTGGTCTCCGGCCATTAATAATCTGGCGACCACTAACTATACTTTTACGCCCAACACAGGCCAATGTGCCACCCCGGCTAACCTGCAGATACAGGTCAATCCTAACCTGGTCCCGGCATTTAATCCCGTTGCGGCCATTTGTGCAGGTGCTCCCCTCAATGCCTTACCTACTACCTCTACCAATAACTTCAGCGGTTCCTGGCAACCTGCGGTTATGAACAATACCGCCACCACCAATTATACTTTTACCCCTAATGCCGGGCAATGTGCTACTACGGCGAGTATGCAGGTACAGGTCAATCCAAATATCACACCACTCTTTACTCCCGTAGATTCCATCTGTGCAGGTGCTGTATTAAATCCATTACCACTTAGCGCTACAAATAATATTACTGGTACCTGGTCTCCGGCCTTAAATAATATGGCGACCACTACCTATACCTTTAGCCCGGCAGCCGGGCAATGTGCCACAAGCACTACCATGCAGATACTGGTCAGCCCTAATATTACCCCGGTATTTACCCAGGTAGCCCCCATCTGTGCCGGAGCAGCATTAAATGCTTTGCCGCTAAGCTCCAATAACAACTATACCGGCACCTGGTCTCCGGCATTGAACAATACTGCTACCACTACTTATACCTTCACTCCTGCAGCCGGGCAATGTGCCACAACGGCTACCATGCAGATCCAGGTAAACCCCTATGTTACACCCACATTCAACCCTGTAGCACCCATCTGTACAGGAAGTGCCTTAAATGCTTTGCCCTTAACCTCCAATAATAACTATACCGGTACCTGGTCTCCGGCCTTGAACAATACTGCCACCACCACTTATACCTTTACCCCGGATGCAGGACAATGTGCTCATACCACAACCCTCACGATACAGGTCAATCCTTATGTGACCCCTGTATTCACCCAAGTGGCCCCGATCTGTGCCGGTGCAGCATTAAATGCTTTGCCGCTGACCTCCAATAATAACTATACCGGCACCTGGTCTCCGGCATTGAACAATAATGCGACTACCACCTATACCTTTACGGCCAATCCCGGGCAATGTGCCAACAATACGAGTATGCAAATACAGGTCAATCCCAATATAACACCGACCTTTACGCAAGTAGCCCCTTTGTGTATAGGCAGCGCCATGACCCCTTTACCTACAGTATCTAATAATAACTATACCGGCACCTGGTCGCCTGCCTTAAACAATACCAGCACCACTACTTATACCTTTACCCCGGCGGCGGGTCAACAATGTGTGCTGAACACGACAATGCAGATCCAGATCAATCCGCTGACTCCACCTTTATTCAGCCCTGTCAATCCCGTATGTATCGGCAGCAGCATCGCTCCCTTACCTACGACCGCTCAAAACGGGATAACGGGTAACTGGACACCGGCAATAAATAATGCAGCCACCACAACCTATACCTTTACGCCCGATCCAGGCCAATGTGCGGCAAATACTACATTGCAGATCGCGGTTAATCCTTACTTAACCGCCTTAAAGAATATCACGATCTGCCAGGGAAATGCCTACACCTTCAAAGGAGTCACTTATACAAGCAGCGTTTCGGGCATTGTAGATACCATTCACAATACAAATACCTGTGACAGCATCATTACCCTTAATCTTACCGTTGCCCCGGTTTCCGCGTCTACAGAGCATGCTATCATCTGTGAGGGTAGTAGTTATACCTTTAACGGGCAGGTCTACACCAGTAATAATAATACGGCTAGCTATACCATACCCAATCACCAGGGCTGCGACAGTACCATTACCCTGGACCTGACGGTATTGCCCGGAACACCTATACTGCAAAATGTAAACCTCGAAGGCTGCGGCAGCATTGTATATAACGGGCAGACCTATACCACTTCAGCTTTCTATACCGATACAGTAATGAATACACTCGGCTGCGACAGTATCTACACACAGGTAGACATCAAAGTGCATCCGGAATATAAGTTCAGGACCACAACAGACCTGTTTGCTTGTGAAAGCGCGGTATATAAAGACCAGATCTATACCCAGTCCACTTCCTTTACAGAAGACATCAAAACAGCCTATGGCTGCGATAGCCTGATCAACCAGGTAAATATCACCGTAAAACATTTCAGGCTCCATGCCGTGATGGACCCGGAAGTGCCTTATAAAGGAGAGCAGGTAAAAATAAGTACCTCCAGTGAAAATGGTACAGACTACAGGGTACTTTCCTGGACCCCATCAGCTTTATTCAGCAGCCAAACAGCGAAATCTCAATACGCCGTTTTCACACAAGCCACCCATGTGATCATTACCGGTGAATCAGAAGGCTGTACAGATACCGCAATGATCCTGGTCGGAGATTTTCCTCCATTGCCTACCGATGTGCGGATGCCCAATGCATTTTCACCTAATGGAGATGGCCGCAATGATGTGTTCCGCCCGGTATTCGGCTCAGAAAGAGGCTATTCCATACTCAGGTTCCGGGTGTATAACCGCTACGGCCAGCTGATCCACACATCAGCCAATGAAAGCGCAGGATGGGATGGTACTTTCAAAGGTAAATTACAGGACCAGGGTGTTTATTATTACCATGTGATCATCCATTTTGTGGACGGCACAGAGAAAGAATTTAAAGGCGATGTTACCTTAATTCACTAAAAGGTGATACCTGATTTTGAAAGGACCAGAATTTACGCTTTATTTGCAGTCAATTTCAAAAATCACAGGTAAGACATCAGGTGCTTTACCATGATCTTGAAATAATATTTTATTACTAAACCTACATTAATTTATGTGCACAACACGTATAGCATCTTTCCTTGTGCTATTATCAAGCCTTTGCGGCTTTACTTCAAATGCCCAGAACTTCAGGGTGGAGTCCAACCAGGATTCCCTGCTTTATTACCTTAAATCAGAAGCTGACCAGCAATACCCGGATGCTGATGCCACCATATTATATAATTTAGGAAAAACAGAACTTGTTTATTCCGGTGGTATTTCCAATTCAAAATACGAGATCGCTTTTAAAGTATATAATGCATCCGAGATCGGGGATCTGGCAGATGTTATTATTCCCCATAGCAGCGGCGGTAAGATCTCCAAAATTGAAGCCACTACTTACAACCTGGAAAACGGTAAAATAGTGGAGACTAAGCTGGAAAAGTCAAACATCCTCATTGATGAATACACTATAGGCGTGGATGTAGTCAAATTCAATATACCCGGTATTAAAGACGGTTCTGTGGTGAGGTACACTTACACCTGCGAATTTGGTCCCCTGCTTTATTCCTGGGATTTTCAAAAGAACTACCCGGTACGTTTTTCAAGGTTTGATTTTTATGCGAACAAAGCTTACATCCTTACCCCAAAAGTCAATACAGATATTCCTTTTAAAGAATATTCAAGCTTAAAAAAGTACAACCAGTCCAAAGAACCGGCAGCTTCCTGTGAAGAAATGACCGAATACCAGTATCAGATAGCCAGGACATGGACCAGGCGTAATATAGCTCCGTTTAATAAAGAAAGCTTCTTGTATAATGAAAAAATATACAAAGAGCGGGTGAAAATATTTTACAATGGTTATGCCGGGAATGGCTATTATTATCCTATAGTAGAGAACTGGGAAAAGTTCAATAAAGAGGTATGGTATGATAAAACGTTCAACATGGTATTTCAAAAAAACCAGTTTTTGGACCAGACCCTAAAGTCAATCATTGGGGATACCAGGGATTCTATAGAGATCGCTCAAAAGATCTTCTACCATGTGCAGAACGAGATAAAGCTGAACAACAGGGGTGTGGAGATCGACCAGATCGCGAAATTGAAAGCAGGCAACGAGATGAGTATCAATAAATACTTAACGGCATTGTACCTCAGGGCCGGCTTCACCAGTGATATTATTTTACTGTCCAATAAATATTTTGAAAAAATAGATCCTATATTATTTAATATTGATGACCTCAGCAATATCGTTTGCCGTGTTGTGGTCAAAAATGTTTCCTATGTAGCTTCCGCATCCAGCAAGTCATTGCCCTTTGGCTATCTGCCATTGAGCTACTATAATGGCTATGCAAGGATCGTCAATAAAGAAGGCGGTGCCATCAACCTTACCCCTGCACTTGCTATTGACAATAATAACTACTCGGTCTCTTTAAAACCCCTGAAAAAAGATGCGGCCGATTACGAGATGAAAGTGAAGGTGGAATATGGGGTCTATTCTGCAATTGGCATAAGAGAAGAATGGAATAAAGACAGCCTGGCACTGATCAATAGAATAAAAGGCAATAGCCGGGATTACAATACGATAGAAGGTTTTAAAGTGAATAAAATATATGTAGAAAACAGTAAAGACCTGAGTAAAAAGTTTAGCCTGATCATTGAAGGAGAGTTAAAGTGGGCACAGAATGTGGGTAATATCATGATCGAGCCTTATTTTTTCAAGACCTTTAGCGAGAATCCTTTAAAGGAAAAAAACAAACGAAAACACCCCGTAGAATTTGATTGTGTTACGGTAAACAAATTTAAATTTTTCATGCAATTGCCGGATCATTTTGAGATAGATGAAGTACCGGAAAAGAAGACCTTAGTATTTGGCAGTCCTACTTTATTAAGCTTTAATAATACCGTTATCGCCAATGAGAAGACCAATACTATTGTGATCAACTACCAATATGAAAGTGCAGCGACACCTATCCCGGAAACGGAAGCAGAGGACCTGAGGAACTTTTTTAATGAAATGCTGAAAACATACGCGCAAAAAATTGTAGTAAAAAGAAAATAGACCAGGATGCACATTCATAAAACAATTTATTCAACAATACTGATCCTGCTGAGTTTAAGTAATTCAGTTTTCGGGCAGAAAATAAGTTATCCTGCCAGTGAGATAGCCCCTGCATTATCTTTAAACGCAGATGCCGTGGTGCGCTACGACAGTACTTTCATGAAAGTAGAGATGGGCGTAGTGCAGCTGGTACATAAATATGCCATCACCATATTAAATAACCGGGGAGACCGATATGCAGGCTTCAGAGAGACCTATAGTTCTTTCAATACGATCAGTAATATAAAAGGCAGGCTGATCAATGCCGAGGGAAAACAAATACAGAGCCTGCTAAAGAACAAGATATTGGACAACTCTGCTTTTGGCAGTTCCATTTCATTTCATGACGATGTAAGAGTAAAAAGCTATGACTTTATGCATAGAGCATACCCTTACACGGTTGAATTTGAGCATGAGCTCAATTCCAACTCCAGCGCTTATTTACCCGTTTGGTTTCCGCAGGCTGATTCAAGAGTAGCGGTGGAAAGAGCTGTTTTAAATTTGATTTACTATAAAACAGATTCCATAAATTTCAAACTCAACAATATCCCGGATAGCGCCACCAAAAAGAATCTTGCCCAGGGCAGCTATGTTTACAAAATATGGACACTGACCGATATCCCGGCATTTGCTTACGAAGCTAATTCAGGAGCAAGTACACCATTTCCTTACATCAGGATGATGGCCCAAAATTTCATTTTATCCGGTATGAAAGGCAGTGCTGACAGCTGGCAGGCCTTAGGCAGATTCTACTATGAGCTGAATAAAGACAGGGATGGCTTATCCGCCATTGCTGTTACGAAAATGAAAGAGATGACAGATACCATCCCGGATACGTATCAAAAAGTAGCCCGTTTGTACCGTCATTTGCAGGAAAACTGCAGGTATGTGGCCAATGAATATGGTATAGCCGGCTGGCAAACCTTTAAAGCAGAAGAAGTAGATAAAGTAGGATATGGAGATTGTAAAGGTTTATCCAATTACATGAAAGCTATGCTGCAGGCCATCGGCATCCCGTCCCACTTAGTATTGATCAATGCGGGTAATAATGCCTTGTGGCGCTCAGAAGCCTCATTCGTCAACAACAGCTTTAATCACATGATCCTGTGCGTACCCCTGGCCAATGATACCATTTGGCTGGAATGCACTTCCACGGCCCTTCCTGCCGGTTACCTGGGCACCTTCACTTATGACAGGCCCGCGCTCTTATTAACCGAAAACGGAGGTGTATTTACACAAACACCTGCTTACGATAAAGAGAAAAGTTTCATAGACCGGAAAGTAGAGATATGGCTGGAGCCGGGTAAAGAAAGTAACCGTATTACCTGGAACACCTTGTATAGCGGCATTGTGCAGGATGACCTGCTGTATATTTACAAATCCAAATCGGCACCCAAAAGAAAAAAATGGCAAAAGGAGATCCTGCCGTTTAAAAGTTACGAGATCGAAAAAGAAAGCTACGAAACCTTAAGCACTAAAGGAAAGATACCGCAAGTCAAAGAGCAGATGAATATACTGGCAGAGCACCTGGGTGTAGAGTCCGGTAAACGTTATACCGTCGATATTCCTTTAAGACTAGACCTGATGGCAGATATAGATAACGGAAGCGAGCGTACCTTACCGATCAATATTGATCAGGATACCAGGTATGCCCTTGAATATAAGATCAACCTTCCCGAAGGCTACAAGCTGGAATCCAGGCCCGGAAATTCAAGCTTTAAAAACGATTTCGTAAGCTTTGACTATACGATAGCTGTAAACGGTGCTGTATGTACCGTGAGCATTAATTTCCAGCAGAACAAAGGTATTTTCCCGGCAGCTAAATACAAGGATTATATAGAAACAGAGCACAGGATTAAATCCTCCTTAAGCACGATCAGCCTGAGCCTGCTCAAGTAAATGTTCTATTATTAATCATTTTGAGCCTTTAAGGTAAAAGACCAAATAAATAACAAAAAGTCGCCTGTAATTATTTACAGGCGACTTTTTACATCATTAATAGTACTCCGGCAAAATTTTACTTCCAGCCTCCGCCCAATGCGCGGTACAGTTCGATGATAGCTGTATTTTGCTGCAGCAGGTCACTCACACCCGCAAGCTTTGCCGTCAGCAGGCTTTGCTCTGAGGTCAATACATCTGTATAGTTTGTCGTGCTGGTATATTCAAGCAATTGCATATTGAAATTAACTGCTTTTTCTAAAGCCGCGATTTGCTTGGCGCGGGTCGTCTGCTTGTCCAGGCTGGTTTCATAGGCATATAATGCATTACTTACCTCCTGCCCGGCAGCAAGGATCGCCTGCTGGAAAATATTGAGGGCCTGCTCCTGCTGGAGTTTAGAAACCTTATAATTGGTCCTGATGGCACCCCGGTTAAAGATAGGCTGCGTGATACCGCCTACCAGGTTATAGAAAATCGCGGAAGTGCCGGCAAACAGGTTCTTATGCGTCAAAGCACTGATACCGATACCACCGGAGGTTAAAGCAATCGTAGGGTAGAACTGAGCCTTGGCTACATTCGTATTCTCAAAAGCCCTGCGATAACCCATTTCTGCAGCCATCACATCAGGACGGTTCTGCAGCAGTTGCACCGGGACACCCGTAGTTAAAGGAGTCTGGATCATATATTCAGACAGGCTGGCCCTTTGGATACTATGGCCCGGTTTCCCGGTCATATTACTCAGGCTGTTTTCCAGCTCGCGGATACTCCTTTTCAGGTCCGGAACAGAAACCTCGGCCGCATAAAGATTCGCTTCGGCCTGCACCACTGCAGCACCCGTAAGTACAGCAGCCGCTTTCAGGGCCTTGATCGTAGTCAGCGACTTCTCTCTTAAAGTAATGGTCTGGTAAGTGATCTCCAGTTGCTGGTCCAGCGCCATCAAAGTATAATAAGCATTGGCAATACCGGAGACCAAAGCCGTCTGTACCGCTTTCTTAGAAGCCTCTGTCTGGTACCAGGAAGCCTGTGCACCGCGTTTGGCACTCGCCAGCTTGCCCCATACATCCAGCTCCCAGTTCGTACCGAAACCCAGTTGCACCGTAGTCGTATTCAAGCGGATACTTACATTAGACGGGAAGTTCAGCGCCTCTGCAGAAGCATGGTTATACGTCACCTGCGGCGTAAAGCTTAAGGTAGGGTAGAAGGCCAGTTTACTTTGACGGTACACCGCCTCTGCCTGGGCTATCTGCAGGATCGTATTTTTAAAATCATAGTTATTGGCAAAAGCCTCTTCAATAAGATATTGAAGCTTCGGATCTTTAAAGACCTCTTTCCAGCTCAGCTGTGCCAGGGAAGTCGTATCTGTGGTGTACGCATCCCGGTAAAGACTATCCTGGATATGTTGCGCCACAGGGGCCCGCTGATATTTTTTAGTGACAACACCACAGGAGCTTAAGAGTATAGGAATGGCTAAAATGCCGGCAATTTTATAGGATTGATTGAATCTCATTGTTGTTAAAGCTTTTACAGGCTATAAATTAAGCAGATGGTAAGGAATCGTAGGCTTCGTCTCTGTTCTGCCGTTTCACCGTTATTTTCTCCTGCAGGTACTGGAAGATCACGAACAATACCGGGATCACAAATACACCCAGGATCGTACCGATCAACATACCGCCGATCGCACCGATACCAATCGAAGAGTTACCGATCGCACCGGCACCTTTAGAAACACTCAATGGCAACAAGCCTAAGATAAAGGCAAACGAAGTCATCAGGATAGGGCGCAGACGTGCCGTAGCACCCGAGATAGCCGCTTCTACCAGTCCCATACCATGCTTCCTTCTTTCTACCGCATATTCCACGATCAGGATCGCATTCTTAGCCAGCAAACCGATCAGCATGATGAGCGTGATCTGTAAATAAATATTATTACTTACATCAAGGAACGTAGCAAAAATGAAGGTACCTGCAAGACCCATCGGTAAAGACAATAATACCGCGAAAGGTAACATATAGCTTTCATATTGAGCCGCCAGTAAGAAGTACACGAAGATGAGACACAATACAAAGATATAAATCGTCTGTCCGCCGCTGCTTTGCTCCTCCCTGGTCATACCAGAATATTCATAACCAAAACCTACAGGCAAAGACTCTTTGGCCACTTCTTCTACCGCCCTCAACGCATCACCCGAACTGAAGCCCGGGTTAGGCGATCCGTTAATATTGATGGAAGTAAACAAGTTGAACCGGTTGATCGTTTGCGGACCAAACACCTTTTCCATAGTAATGTACTGGGTTACCGGTGCCATCTGGCCTGCTTTGTTACGTACCATAATATTATTCAGGCTGGCAAGATCTGCCCTGAACTCAGGCTCTGCCTGGTACATCACGCGGTATTGCTTACCGAATTTATTAAAGTTAGAGGCATACACACCACCATAATAACCCTGCATGGTAGACATGATATCATTTACCGTGATCCCGGCTTTTTTGGCCGCAGCCACATCAATATCCATGCGGTATTGCGGGAAAGTAGGACTGAATGAAGTCTGGGCAAACTGTATTTCCGGCCTTTGGTTCAGCTTAGCCAGGAAATCAGTATTCACCGCATTCAGTTTTTCCAGGCCTGCACCCAGCTGATCCTGCAACTGGAATTCAAAACCACCACTCATACCAAAACCCTGGATTGTAGGCGGTGCAAAGAAGACTACTTTTGCATCTTTGATATTGGCCGTTTTGCCAAACAATTGCTTGATCAGCATTTGCGAGCTACTGTTTTTACCCGGGCGCTGATCCCAGGGCTTCAGCCTGATGATGACCATACCAAAGTTACTACCCGAACCACTGATCATACTCCTTCCGGAAATACGTAATACACGCTCTATCTCCGGCATACCTTCCAATGAACTCTGGATCTGCTTCAGCACCTCCTCTGTACGCTCTACAGAACTACCTTCCGGCAAGCGCACATCTGTGGTGATCGATCCCATATCCTCATTCGGAACAAAGGCTTTAGGCGTAGTGTTCATCAGGTAAGCAAAGAGGCCGGTGAACAGCAAAATACCCAGTATCGCCAGCCATTTCTTATTGATGAAAAAGCCTACCGCTTTCTTATACTTATTCGTTGTGACCTCAAAAGCAGTATTAAAAGCACTGAAAAATCTTTTCAGAACATTTTTCTTCTTGCCCTCATCATGATGCTCATGCGGCTTCAGGATAATGGCACATAATGCCGGGCTGAGCGTTAAGGCATTTACCGCAGACAAGATAATAGATACCGCCAGTGTAAGCCCAAATTGCTTATAGAATACCCCTGCAGATCCCTGGATGAAACTCACCGGGATAAATACCGCAGACATAACAAGCGTAATACTGATGATCGCACTGCTGATCTCACTCATGGCACTGATCGATGCTTTACGCGGATTGCGCTCTCCGCCTTCCATTTTAGCATGGACGGCCTCGACCACCACAATGGCATCATCCACCACGATACCCACCGCCAGTACAAGGGCAAATAAGGTTAAGAGGTTGATCGTAAAACCAAATAGCTGCAAGAAAAAGAAAGTACCTACAATAGCCACCGGTACCGAAATAGCCGGGATGAGCGTAGAACGCCAGTCTTGCAGGAATACAAACACCACGATAAATACCAGGATAAAGGCTTCAATCAAAGTGTGAATTACTTTAGTGATAGAAGCATCCAGGAAGTCATTGGCATTGGTGATCGTAAAATAACTGACCCCTTCCGGGAAGTTCTTGGAAGCCTTGTCCAGTACCGCCAAGGATCCGTTGATCACCTCCTGGGCATTAGAACCTGAAGTCTGGGAAATAGCCACACCCGAACTCGGGAAGCCATTGGTATAAGAACTACCGTTATAAGCCTGCGTACCCAGTTCTATACGGGCAATGTCCTTTAAACGCAGGATCTGTCCGTCCTCCGTAGTTTTCACCACGATATCGCTGAACTCCTGCTCGTCCTGCAGCCTTCCTTTATACTTTAAGGTGTACTGGAACGACTGGTCTGCATTCTCCCCCAACTGGCCCGGGGCCGCTTCAATATTCTGCTCTGCCAGGGCCACATTCACATCAGAAGGTACCAGGCCATAACTCGCCATCACGTCCGGCTTCAGCCAGATACGCATAGAATAGTCTTTAGAACCGAATACCATCGCTTCACCCACGCCATTTACCCTTTTGAGCTGAGGCAGGATGTTGATGTTAAGATAGTTTTGTAAAAAGGACTGATCATAAGCAGGATTAGTACTCGTCAAAGCAAAGATCATTACATTACTGCTCTGGCGCTTTGCCGTGGTCACACCCGCACGCGTAACCTCCTGCGGCAGCAGGCTGGTGGCACGGGCCACACGGTTCTGTACATTCACCGCAGCCAGATCGGGATTAGTCCCTAATTTGAAATAAATATTAATATTGGCAGTACCATCGTTACCTGCCGTTGAAGTCATGTAAGTCATGTCCTCAACACCATTGATCTGCTCTTCCAGCGGGATCACCACACTATTCAACACCACCTCTGCACTGGCACCCTGGTAGCTGGCCTGCACACTTACGGTCGGAGGTGCAATCTCCGGGTATTGTGATACGGGCAAGGTCACTAAACCCAAAATACCCAATATCACTATGATAATTGAAATCACTGTAGACAATACAGGACGTTCAATAAATTTCTTAAACATGTTGTGGAATTAAAGAGATCCTATAATCTTATTTCTTGTCAAATGCTTTCAATGCGCTGTCTGCAGGGATCAGTGTAGGCTTGATCACCGTACCTTCTGTCAGCAAACCCACCCCTTCAACGATCAGCTGATCACTTTCTTTAAGGCCCTCATCCACTACAAAGAACTTGCCGCCCGGCACTTCTCTTACTTTTATCGGCACCGCCTTCACCTTGTTACTGTCTGCTACGATGTAGGCCAGGCGCTTATCCTGGAGTTCCGTAGTAGCTTTCTGAGGTATGATGATGGCTTTGTCCACATAAGTAGGGATACGCACCACCGCACTGCTCCCGGAGCGTAATAAACGCTGGTCATTAGGGAAAGTCGCCCGTACATTATAAGACCCGGTCTGCGTATTGGCCTGTCCGCTGATAGATTCCAGCTTACCTTTCGCAGGGTATTCCTCTGTATTGGATAACAGAAGACTTACTGCAGGCATCTGTTTCAATTTTTGCTCTACCGTAGCGCCCGGTGTATTGATGTAAAAAGACAGTTGCTGTTTTTCATTCATAGAAAAATAAGCATAGACCCTGGAGATATCAGATACCGTAGTCAGCGGCAAAGCTGAGGCATTTACATAACTCCCGATACGATAGGGGATAGTGCCTACCAGGCCGCTTACCGGGCTGGTCACTGTAGTGTATCCCTGGTTGATCTTAGAATTGTTATACACCGCCCTGGCCTGTGTCAGTGCAGCTTCCTTTGCCTTTAAATTCAATTCCGCACTTTCATATTCATAAGGACTGATGATGTCCTGGTCCACCAGCGGCTTGGTCTTCTTTACCTGCAAGCGGGCAGTAGCCACAGCAGCTTCTGCACTGGCAATGGCCGCACGGGTATTATTTACGTCCTGCGCATACTGCGGGTTATTGATCGTAAACAGGACCTGGCCTGCACTTACAGACTGTCCTTCGTCAACAAATACTTTCTCGATATAGCCATCTATCTTCGGGCGTATATCAATATCGCGGATACCCTGTAATGTAGCCGGGTAGTCTGCAAATAAGGTTACCGATTGCCTTTCCAGGCTGATGACATTATAAGGCTTTACCTGGTTGGCCTTGGCCTGGGCTTCCTTAGCTGCATTATCGCCCTTACAGGCAACAAAAAAGGCCGTACTGCCTATTAAGCCAGAAATGATTAAGCCGCCCCTAACTAGTTTATCTAAACTCATTTAGAAAATATTTATGATTGTTGTTGTGTGTGTTGAAATATTAATTTTAAAATGACCTCCTTCCTGCTGGCATATAGTTCATCCATCTCTTTTTTACTGACTTCAAATATCTGGTCATAATAAGGACGCATGATAATAGGATAGGAGAGTAAAGCAAAAATATTAATGTAAAAATTCAAAGGGTTCATTTGAGGAATTTTTCCATCTTCCATTTCCGCTTCTATTTCCCTGAAAAAAATATTTAATTCAGGAAAATGATATTTTTTCATTCTTTCGGTCTTGTTGACACCCACCGTATTAATTTCGTTGATCAGAAATATATTGAAGTGAGGATACTTTTTAATAAAATCAGAACAATAATGGATCAGGGCAGATACTTTATCATAAACACTTGCCGTACCACTCACCGCTTTATGCAGGAGTGACTTAAAAGTGAACCTCAATTCTTCAAATACCAGGTCGAAAAGCTTTTGCTTGGAGCCAAAATAGTAATTGACCAAAGTACGTTTTACCCCGGCATTATCGGCGATCTCCTGCGTAGAAGCATTCAATTTTCCTTTATTAAAAAAAAGGTCTTTAGAACACGACTTTATAAGTTCTTCTGTTTTATTGTCTTTCACAGATTTTTTGACAAAAATGTCAACAAAGGTAATTGAATAAATAACGCACGGGCAAATAGAAATAATTTATTTAACGATTTCTTGACTTCCCGTTTTTTTAACAAAACATATGTCCGGATACTGTAAAAATATGGACTTTCCGCAATTCTTTCCCTGCAACTTTAAGTACATTGCAAGACTAAAAAAGGTAACAATTTGGAAAAACCGTTTTCAGAAGAACAATTGAAAAACCTGGCCGCGCAACTGAGATGTCCCGAAGGTGAAATGGGTATTGCAACCGGCCTCAACATGAATACCGGCAACCAGGCCATGATCTCCGCAACACTGGAACTGCTCCAACTGCCTGCGAATGCAAGCGTCCTGGAACTGGGACCCGGCAATGCACAGCACCTGCCATCTTTGCTGGAGCAATATTCTATAAGCAATTATCAGGGACTGGAAATATCACAAACCATGTGCGACCAGGCCGCAGCTATGCACAAAGATGCTGCGCACAGCAAGGTCCGGTTCTCCTGCTATGATGGTATCCATATTCCTTTTGAAAAGGAGATGTTTGATGGTATATTTACCATCAATACCATTTACTTCTGGGAGCAGCCTCAAGTACTTTTGTCGGAAATGGAGCGCGTATTAAAACCGGGGGGTCAACTCTTCATCACCTTTGCACAGGCTTCCTTTATGCAGCAATTACCCTTTGTGCAATACGGCTTCACCTTATATGATACTGAAAAAATAGCTGCACTGTTAACACCTGCCAATTTCTCCATAGCAGAAGAATGGCACAAAAATGATGTAGCCATCAGCAAGATCGGCACAAAAGTTGACCGGGCGTTTACTGTATTAAAATTGAAAAAATCAGGCCTTTAGATAATTCAGCGCAGCCCAGGCCATCGTTCCGGCACCTACGGCCAGTGCATCCTCATCAATGTCAAAATTAGGATGATGTACCGGTATCGTGAATGCCTCGTTGTTCTTGTTTGTACCTAAACGGAAGAAGCAACCCGGTATTTCCTGCGTGTAAAAGCTGAAATCTTCAGCCGTCATGCGCATTTCCAGGGGCTTAATGTATTCATCGCCTAAGTAAGCACGGGCATAGCCCTCTATCGCAGTGGTCAGGGCCTCATCATTATACAGGCAGGGATAGCCGGGAGGCATATCGATATGCGCAGTAGCGCCCCATGCAGCACAATTATGCGTAACCACTTCATGTATCAGGCGTACCGCCTCTTGCCGCCACTCCTCGTCAAAAGTGCGCAGCGTACCTTTGATCGTTACCGCTCCGGGGATCACATTCGTCACCTGTCCGCCGCTGATGTGGCCAAAAGACAATACAGTGGGCGTAAGTGGATGACTGCGGCGTGAAACGATCTGTTGTAGCTGAACAATAATATTAGCAGCGATCACGATAGGATCGATCGTGCTCTGGGGCAGGGCAGCATGGCCGCCTTTTCCCTCAATCGTAATATGCAGTTCATCGGCACTGGCCATATATTGCCCTCCTCTGAAGCCGAGGTAACCGGAAGGTAATTCAGGAAAAACGTGCAGCCCTATAATAGCTTCAGGTGCGGGATCTTGCAATACTCCTGCTTTGATCATTAAACTGGCCCCACCGGGGCTTTGCTCTTCCCCAGGTTGAAAAATAAGTTTTACGGTACCCTTAAGTGCCTGCCTGTTTTGCCACAGGATTGCTGCTGCACCCAGAAGACAGGTAGTATGCACATCATGTCCGCAGGCATGCATGACACCTTCATTCCGGCTCTTATAAGGCACTTCATTCTGCTCCTTGATCGGCAATGCATCCATATCTGCCCGCAGTGCAATACATTTTCCGGCTTCAGCCCCTTCAATAAGCGCTACAATACCAGTCCCGGCCACCCCCTGTGTATAAGGTATGCCCAGTTCCTCTAGTTGCGCAGCAATATAATTCATCGTTTGCACCTCTTCGAAAGATAATTCGGGATGCCGGTGTAAATGTTGTCTGATGGCTACCAGTTTAGGCAGCAGGGATTGAGCAAGAGTCTGTATTTCCGCGCGCATGAAGTCAATTCAGTTTATCTGGAGGTATCGGCCGGGGAAGGACTGGCTTCCTGGTCGGGGCTATCCGGGTTATTATAAGTGCCCGGCACTTTAGGTGGAATTTTATTATTGATCAGGGAAGGCACCACCATCGAGGTATAAGTCTGGCTTAAATAACGATAAAGTTCATGGGCATCCCTGCGGGATTTAAAATCCCCAACTTTTATCTTGTAATAAGGTACTTCATAGCTGATGTAGGAACGGATGGAAGGAAAACGCTTCATAAAGCTGATCTTCGTAGCCTTGGCTACTTCCCGGTCCGGTCCGCTATAGATCTGGATACGGTATCCTTTGGTAACGCTGGACACCTTTCTTTTAATTCTTACCGTTTCTGTCTCATCAGGATCCTCATCCATAAAATTGGAGGAACCGGATGGTGGCGGCTGCTGTGGCGCTTGCGCAAAAACAGGTCCCGTAAAAAAAACGGTTAAAAAAGCCAGGATTAAAAATGCATATTTAACGATCATTGATTACTCGGTTTAGCTGAAAACAAGTCCCGTCATAAGGCATGACAGGACAAATCTACGATTTTTTCGCTTCTTTCGAAATCTGTACACCAGAAGATGTACCTATACGTGTGGCTCCTGCCGCAACATAGTCCTTCAGGGCTTCTAATGTCCTTATACCCCCGGAAGCTTTGATCTCAATAGTTTCCGGTAAATGAGAACGCATCAGTTTTACCGCCTCTATGCTGGCTCCTTTTTCGGCATAGCCGGTAGAGGTTTTCACAAAGTCTACTTTATGTTTGGCATAAAGCGCACAAGACTTCACGATCTCCGTTTCCGTCAATATACCACTTTCGATAATCACCTTAACTACTTTATCTGCAAGGCGAATGGGTTGCAGGCATAAAGCAATTTCCTTAGCCAGGTAATCCCAGTCCTCATTTTTTAAAGCAGCAAGATTATGCACAATATCCAGTTCATCTGCACCATCCGACAAAGCCTGCCTGATCGCAACCAGCTTGCTCTCTGTGCCCTCATAGCCAAAAGGGAAACCGATAACGGTAGCCACCTTCACCGGTGTACCACTTAACAACTGCCGCGCTGCCTTTACATAAAAAGGCGGTACACATACCGCTTTAAAATTATATTGAAGTGCATCGCTACACAATTGCTCTATTTCACCAATCGTTGTCGTAGGCTTAAGGATCGTATGGTCTATATATTGTGCTATGTTCATCTGATGCTTATTCTTTTACAGTTACAGTCTTATAAGTAGGGGCATATCCGGCCCAGATACCCAAAGCACCGTTCGAGATATTAGAAGGCACTTTTACCGGTGTGGAGAAGGGGTTACCCGTCGTTCCTACCGAAAAGTCCAGGGTTTGCCAGAAATCATAAGTCGCTTTATCAATGGCAGAGAATTTAATCGTGACCACATCATCCGGCAAAAAGGCAAACCGGCCATCCTGTGTGGAAGTATCCATAGGACTCAACACATTATAAAAATCAAGTGTGGTAGTCGTACCGTTGGTGATATTATCATCCAAAGTGGAAAAACGGCCTGCGGTAAAAGGTCGGTTGTTTTGCTGGATAAATATCCTGAAGCGGTTACCCAATTCCGGCGGATCATTATAGCGGACCATTACCCTGCGGTATTCCGGGTGTTCCGGGTCAGGGTTTTCAAAAGGCTCACTCCAGATACTGTCAAATGCAGCACTCACCGGTTGCGGGATAGTCGTGGTCGATTCATACGTTTTACCATCCACCACAATTTTCAATTGATACGATTTACCGGCCTGCCCTATAAAAGTCAGATCAGCAGCATTGGAAGAATCTACAGAATAGAACTTATAGAAATTGCCCAATGTATCAATGGAATACTCGCGGAGGTTAACCGTTCTGCTGCCATCACTTACACTGATCTGCGCACCGCTGATAAACGCATTCTGCAGCGTGCTCAGGTCAAGCTTGGAAAAGAAGCCGAAACTATTGGTCAACAGTACGAGGGGAGGAGTACCCAATTCGATACCACCCTCTACAACTACCTTTTCAGATATACTGGCAGGTAAGTTGAAGTTGACTTCTTTTTCACAAGAGATCAGGTAGAAAGATCCGGTAATAAAGGCAACATACAATAAGGCTTTTTTCATAGCTTATGTTATTTTCTTTGTATAAAGGTTTGATAGAGCATAATGCCCGCAGCAACAGATACATTCAGCGAGTCAAACTGGTCAGACATCGGGATCTTCACCAGGTGATCGGCCGTTTTCAACACATAAGGGCTTACTCCCGTATCTTCTGCACCCATGACGATGGCTATAGGCTCATTCAAAGGTACTTCCGAAATTTCCCTGGGCGTTTCCAGTGTTGTAGCTACAATCTGTATGCCATTTAATTTTAAGGTATCTATGGCCTGCTGTACAGAGGCTACCCTGCACACCGGCAATTTTTCTAAAGCTCCGGCAGAAGTTTTGATCCCTTCTTCGGTAACCGCAGCATTGTTGGAGCTGGGAATGATCAGGGCCTGCGCCCCGAAGCTGAAAGCAGAACGGGCAATAGCACCCAGGTTCCGGGTATCTGTAATGCCGTCCAGCAATACAAATAAAGGCACATTACCGGCATCTACTACCTGGTCTATGACTCCCTGTAAAGGTTGATACTTGATCAGACCGGCAATCGCGACCACACCCTGGTGATTGGCCTGGGTAAACTTATCCAGCTTTTCAGAAGGTACAAAACTCAGTGTAATGTCCAGTTGCCTGGCCAGGTTCTTGATCACCGCCAATTCCTCTCCGGTTGCGGACTTCAGGATAAATATCTTTTCGATGTCTGCAGCCTGTTTAAGGGCCTCAATTAATGGTTTCCTGCCAATAATTAACCTGTTCTTGGGTACACTGGTCTTTTGAGATCTGAAATTTTGCCTGTTGTTCAATTTATTTATACTTATTGGTTATTAATATTTTTGAAGGACCATTTATGCAGGAAGTCCATTACTTTTTCTTTACTGTAACTCTTACCACTTTCTAAATCGCCCGTATTCTGCGTGGCCATATAATTCCCCTTATCATCCAGCAGGACGATCACCGGGAAACCGAATTGCTGCGGATTATTCAACTCAGCCAGTATCTTCTCATTTTTATTCTCCTTGCTATAATTGATATGCATCACCTCGTATTCACCCAGGGCAGCCGTAATCTGCGGGTCATTATTTAAAAACGCATCTAAGCGCTTGCACCATACACACCAATTACCTCCAACGAAAATAATGATGTTTTTATGCGCTTTAAGGGCACGCTCTTTGGCATACTTCAATTCATACCCGGCATCTGCATATACTTTATACACCTGGAAACTATTCTGGCTTTCTGTTTTTTGCGCATACAAGTCCTGCTTTCCCGGTACCATAGCGGCCGTGAGCAAAGTACCCGTCAGTAAGGCGCTAAAAAATCTGCTGCATTTCATGTTGCAAAAGTACTATTGAATATTTAAACCTTCGGAATTAAAATTGTGTACACTTTCCCGGGCTTTACCGTCAGCGATTTGCCGCGCAGCCATTGATTGGCCATTTTCACCTGCTGGTAAGTACTGTTGTTTTGCTTGGCCCAGGCAGCCAGGTCACCTATAGAACTGCTTACCTGTATGTTTTTACCTTCTATCGGTTGGTATACATCACTTTTATCCAGGTAGAAACCATGCTTCTCAGGATTAGAGATGATCGTTTTCAAAGCCAGGATACGGTATACATAACGGTTCGTCTCTTCCGGTAATAATAAATTATAGTAATTGTTTTCGTACTGCTGAGCGCTGTAATTGCTGTATCCTCCCATACCCATATTATAAGAAGCAGCGGCAGCGGTCCAGTTACCGAATTTGGCATAAGCTTGTTTCAGGTACTTGCAGGCAGCTATAGTAGAAGCTTCCAGGTCATAGCGCATATCCACTTCATCCGTGATCTCCAGCCCGAACTGTATTCCTGCTGCTTTCATAAATTGCCAGTAGCCCGTTGCACCTGCTTTAGATATCTGGTTATACAAAGCGCTTTCTGCTACCGCCAGGAATTTAAAATCCTCAGGTACGCCCTGTTCTCTTAAAATTCTTTCAATAGTCGGGAACGTGCGATGGGCCAATTTCAGGATATATAAAGTAGAGCCATGCATATAAGTATTAAATAACAATTCGCGGTCCAGTCTTTCCTTCACATCCCACCTGCTCAGGGGCGTTTGTTCCCCGGCAAATGAAATACCGGCCGGTAATTTAGGCGGTGTATAGCGGCCTCCGCTAATCGGAGGAGGGGGCGTTACCGGTTTTGGGGGATCAGCCTCCCCGGCAGCCTCAACGGGTACTGGTTCCGCATTGCGGTTATCTTTCTTTCTGGCATAAGCGGCAGAATTGATCATTAATCCTACTCCAAGCGTATAAATCAGGGCTTTATGGTTCATTATAGAAAAATATATTTAATATTAAAAATGATAATATTTATGCTGGGCAATGATTGTGCAAGATAATAAACTAATCGTATAATAATGTGTTAATGAACTGGGCGAATTTTTCTTTAAAAAAATGATAATGTACTATCTTTGCGAACCAAATTACCCCTCAACGGGCATAAATAAAAAATTGCATTATTAAATATGACAGATTCGCAAGCTGCAACAGACACTCCGGTAGCCTATTTACTTTTAGAAGACGGAACCTTATTTACCGGAAAACCATTTGGAAAAATTGGCACCACCGGTGGGGAATTATGTTTTAATACCGGTATGACCGGGTACCAGGAGGTATTTACCGATCCTTCCTATTCCGGGCAAATGTTGATCATGAACACCGCCTATGTAGGGAATTACGGCGTGAATGAAGTAGATGTGGAATCTGACAGGGTAATGATCAAAGGCCTGATCTGTAAAAACATCACCGCCCGCTACTCCAGGATGACGGCTACCGGCTCCTTGAGCGATTACCTGATCAATAACGGTATTGTCGCTATACAGGATGTAGATACCCGCGCACTGGTACAACACGTACGCACTAAAGGAGCGATGAACTGTATCATCTCCTCTGAACTGAGCGATGTGGCACAATTAAAAGAGCAACTGGCTGCCATCCCTAAAATGGAAGGCCTGGACCTGGCCTCTGAAGTGGGTACCAAAGTAGCCTATACTTTTGGTGATGAAAATGCTTCGATCCGCGTATCCGTACTGGACTTCGGGGTAAAAAGAAACATGCTGCAATGCTTTGCCGACAGGGATGTATTTGTAAAAGTATTCCCGGGAAAAGCGAGTATTGAAGACCTTTTATCCTTCCAGCCCGATGGTATCTTTGTCTCCAACGGCCCTGGCGATCCTGCAGCTATGGATTATGCCGTAAAAACCGTACAAGACATCCTGGCCAGCGGAAAGCCTATGTTTGGCATTTGCCTGGGACACCAGTTACTGGCATTGGCCAATGGATTGAAAACCTACAAAATGCACCATGGCCACAGAGGACTGAACCACCCGGTGAAGAACCTGCAAACGGGATTAGGAGAGATCACTACCCAAAACCACGGCTTCTGTGTAGATGATGCTACCATAAAGACCAACGATAAAATAGAAGTTACCCACTTAAACCTGAATGACGGAACCGTAGAGGGTATAAAAATTAAAGATAAACCTGCCTTCTCTGTACAATACCACCCGGAGAGCACCCCTGGCCCTTATGATTCAAGATATCTGTTTGATGATTTCTTAAATCTGATCAACCAACATAAAAACAATTAATTTCAACACAATATAAGCTTAGGGATCATGGAAAAGGTATTAGTTATAGGAGCAGGCGGTCAATTGGGTGTAGAGCTCACATTGGCATTAAGAGAAAAATTCGGCAGCGAAAATGTGATCGCTTCAGACATCAGGGAGCCACACGTTTTATTGGCAGAGAGTGGTCCGTTCATCCAGCTGGATGTAATGAACTCCAATGCAGTAGCGGCAGTGGTGAAGAAAGAAAGCATTACCCAGATCTATTTGCTGGCAGCTATACTATCTGCTACGGGCGAGAAGAACCCGCTGTGGGCATGGGACATCAATATGAAAAGTCTCATGAATGTGCTGGACATCTGTGTGGAGCATAAAGTAGCTAAACTATATTGGCCAAGTTCTATTGCCGTGTTTGGCAACACCACCCCTAAAGATGATACCCCTCAAAAAACCGTTATAGAACCGACCACCGTTTACGGGATCAGTAAATATGCCGGTGAATTGTGGTGCCAGTACTATTTTGAAAAATACGGTTTAGATGTGCGCAGTATGCGCTACCCGGGCCTCATTAGCTGGAAATCGGCACCAGGTGGCGGTACCACCGATTATGCTATAGATATTTACATAGAAGCTTTAAAGAAACAATCTTATGAATGCTTCTTAAGTGAACATACCTATTTGCCCATGATGTATATGGACGATGCAGTACGTGCTACCCTGGAATTAATGGATGCGCCTAAAGAGTCTATTAAAAATAGGATGTCCTACAATCTGGCAGCCATGAGCTTTTCACCAAAAGAGATCTCAGAAGCGATACAGAAACGTATTCCTGAGTTTACTATTTCTTATGCGCCCGACTTCAGGCAGAAGATCGCAGACAGCTGGCCTTCAAAAATTGATGACAGCGATGCGCGCGCAGACTGGGGCTGGAAACCGGAATATGACCTGGAAAAAATGACCGATGTGATGCTGGAAATGCTGAAAACCGTAAACAGGATCTAAGCAAACAAGCATCAATTATAGCTATTAAAATAGCCAACTAATGATAGTTGGCTATTTTTTTATAGTAAAAAAATATCTTGAAGATCATAAGGTTTAATTCCAGTATAATCATGAAATAGCCAATATCTACGTTTAACTACTTATGTCACCCTGAGCATGTCGAAGGGTGGAAAGAAGGGTACGTGAATTAATAGTAATACATGCTTCGACGGAGCTCAGCATGACATATTCCTGATGTCACCCTGAGCCCTGTCGAAGGGTGGAAAGCAGGATAAATGGATGGATAGCAATACATGCTTTGACGGAGCTCAGCATGACATGTTCCTGATGTCACCCTGAGCCGGTAACTATAATTAGTCATTGAACATTAACCTAACAGAAAATATCGCTCCGTCAGCGATCAGGCATGATAATATCAATAGAATGAGTAATATTGCTATAAAACTAAACAATTATGCTTACCGCAATACATCCCAAACTCCCGATGAGGGACTTCCGTATCACCAAGGCCTTTTACCTGGACCTGGGTTTCTCCCAATTAGGAGACCCGGACTTTGAACCCTACCTGATGCTGAAAAAAGATGCCATAGAACTGCACTTCTTCTTATTCCCCGAACTCAATCCCCTGGACAATTACGGCCAGGTGTACATAAGGGTGAATCATATAGAACAACTCAACCAGGAATTCATCGATAAAGGCCTGCGCTTTGCAGACCTGGGCAAACTGGCTGTAAAGCCCTGGGGGCAAATAGAATGCTCTATCCTCGACCCGGACCATAACCTGCTCACCTTCGGGCAAGCCATAGAATAAAAAAAATCCCCGTTTTAAATAAAACAGGGATTCGTAAATATATCAATATAATAGATTAAACGTTCATTTCCTTCACGTCATCAGCGATGACTAACCTACCGGCCGTTTTCGCTTTAATCTCTTCCACCGTTACACCGGGTGCATATTCCTTCAACAGGAATCCTTCCGGAGTGATCTCAAAATAACCCAGGTCCGTAACTACACGTTTTACGCACTTAAGACCGGTGATCGGTAAACTACATTCCGGTAATAATTTTGAATTACCTTCCTTATCTGTATGCATCATCGCCACGATAATATTCTTTGCAGAAGCTACCAGGTCCATAGCACCACCCATACCTTTCACCATTTTGCCCGGTACTTTCCAGTTGGCGATATCGCCCTGGTCAGAGATCTCCATGGCTCCTAAAACCGTAAGGTCTACCTTACCGGCACGGATCATACCAAAGCTCAGCGCACTGTCAAAAAAGCTGCCGCCCGTACGCAAAGTCACCGTTTGCTTACCTGCATTGATCAGGTCCGGGTCCACATTAGCTTCAGCAGGGAAGGGGCCTATACCCAGCATACCATTCTCACTCTGCAATTCAATTTCAATATCTTCAGGCACAAAATTGGCGACTAATGTCGGCACGCCAATGCCCAGGTTAACATACATGCCATCCTTCAGTTCTTTAGCTATGCGTTGCGCGATCTGCTCTCTGTTAAGGCCCATTTTATTGGTTTTAATGATTGTTTTAAGATGCACCAAAAGTAGTACAATATTTCTATTTGGACAATAAGATTAATAGGTAAATTCTGCTTTGAAATGAACCCTTTCCCTGGGCTTGGTCACCACTTTCCAATTGCCCCTGTAATTGATAAATGAAGGCAGGAGATCATTACCTACCTGCTTCAGCGTGACATACATATCCACATCAAAATCGTAGCCCAAAGCATCGTAAGACAAGGAATAATCCCGGGCAATAATAGAATAATCATCCGGGTTGAACCAGGTAATGAATTTATTGATGACCACTTTCTTTTTATATTCTTCTTTAGGAACGGCTGCAAATTTATAGGCTTCTATGCCATTCTTGGTTTCCGCACTCAGGCTGAAGTGGTACATCCTGGCCACATCAGGCTCAAAGATGCCCACCTTATTGCCGATAAAAGGCAGGCCGGGAATACTTGCCCCGGGATTGAACATCAGTAACTTTAACTGCACTTTGCTCTTCTCCATACGGCTCAAGCCCGAAAGCTCGCGTGACATGGAGCCCCTCACGATATTAGTTTCATTGCATACTTTACCATTCGTGAAAAACAAGCTGGCATACAGCTGGGCTGTGAAATAATTATAGTTACCTTTTTTTGTAAAAAAGTCGCCCGTTACCTTTTCCTCCAGCGTACTCATCGTCCTGCAGCCATCCCGATAGATCTGCTTGGTCTCACTCACCAGGGAGGCTACACTCGCTCCTTTCTTATCCAGGCAATTGATGTAATTCTCTGCATTATAAGTCTTTAGACGCATTGTCTTAAATGCTTTATAGAAAGTTGTATCCTCCTTGATCAGCCGGATGAAGTTCTCTACATTAAAACCTTCATTCCTGGCCTTTACAATAAATGGATCAAGCTCAATGCGCTCAGAGAAAGCCGTAGTATCCGTTTCCTGGGCATAGGATACCGCTGTACTGAATACAGACATCAACAATAATAATAAACGGAAATAATATTTACACATCGTCTTGAGCGGTTTGAATAGCTGCTGCAAATAAAATATCTTCAGGTGTGGTGATCTTCAGGTTGGACTTTTCACCGGCTACCAGGTGCACTTTGATCCCAAACTGCTCTACCACACTGGCCTCATCCGTAAAACTCTCCCGGTAAGCTTGCTCAAATGCCGGCAACAATACCGAACCTTGAAAAGTTTGCGGCGTCTGCACCGCCCTTAAAAGCTCCCGGTCAACGGTATTTGAATCATTATCCCCTGTGATCTGCCGGATAGAATCAGTCACCGGTACAACAGGGATCGCATTGCCATATGCCTTTGCAGCCTCCAGGCAGGTTGCTATCAATTGTGTCGAAAGCAGGGGACGCACCCCGTCATGCACAAATATAATATCTGTCTCACGGGTTTCTTTAAGGCCATTCTTTACACTTTCAAAGCGGCTAGCCCCGCCTTCAACGATCGTGATATCAATACCCGAAGTAAAGTGTTGCAATACACTATTGGCATAGCTAAAGTGGGCATTAGGCAACACCAGCACTATGCGGATGCCCGGGACAGCCTCCATAAAAGCTTTAATCGAATAATAAAGGATCGGCTTACCATTCAGGGGAAGAAACTGCTTGGGAACTGCATTCTGCATCCGCAAGCCCTGCCCCCCGGCAACTATAACAGCTACTGCATGCGTACTATCTTGTGTCATCATCGTGGTTATGTGGCCAAAATTAACTTTAATCTGCTTAAAGCGCTTTTAAAACAAGCGGAATTTTAGGCCAGATAAAGAATTTTTAACTCATCCTGATCTCGCGCATCCAGGCCGCACCTACCAGGATCAGCAAAGCACAGACCAGGTTGAGGCCCGACCAGAAAGCCCTTTGCTTTTGCATCCCCAGGAAGCGTGGATTAGGTACTGCCAGCATCAGCGTGATCGATAGCAAACCAACCGCCCCGATCATTTTCACCAGGAAAGCGATGAGGTAACTGTCCGTATCCTTCACCGTCGGGTAGATATACAGCCATTGTACAATACCTGTGACCACGATGGCCGTTACCCCGATCCATTTCACATAACCAAACCTTTTGATCATCCGGTTCAGATAATCGGTACGTGCAGGTTCCGGTAAATACCGGAGATTGGGCAGCAATACCACCCTGGAATAAAACAGCCCGCCAAAGGAAGTACAGGTGGCCGCAATATGAATAACATGACAAATAAACTCTGGGATCATAACTGGCCTTTTGCTTCTTTAATAGACAATTGACGGCCCCTGAGGAAGGTCATGGCCAAAGTAAGGATACCTGCAATAATGCCATGAGTAAACAGTGGCCCATACAGTAAATGAGTATAAGACCGGAACAAGAGCGCGGATAAATAACCCAGCAAAGTACCTAAACCTATAATGATCAGGAAGAGACTAACCAGGTTATGCTTCCAGGCATCAGGGGAGAAATGGCTGGAGCCTGCGGCAAATACACCCACAATAGCACCGATGAGCAATACTTTAATACTCAGGTCCAGGCTCTGGAAGGGTAGAAAGGCAACCAGGTAGGCCAGGGCACCGAAAGCAAAAGGCTCCAGCCAGTGCGCATCCCGGCCAAAGGTCTCCTCCACTGTATTGTCTGATGCCTTTAAGATTTCCTGGTCATCCCGGTAAAAGTAGGAGAGGAAAGCACCCACCGGGGCACCTATATAGGCAAAGATAATGAGCCAGTAAGTCTGCTGCTCTTTCAATTCCGGCATCCATACAGCCGAAAGATAGTATAAACCGATGGCAGTCAGTAAACCCCAGATCGCACCTACAGCGATACCTCGCTGCATCTGTAAAGGAAAGAATAAAGATTTTAAAACCAGCACCTGCACCACAGCAATAGCTACAGAGAGCATAATGAGCTGCCCGGAACCGATGGGGATATCAAATGCAAGAACGCCTACAAAGGAGAAACACAGCCAACCAACCAGGCCGGTGACGAAAGCAGAGCCCCAGGAACTTCTTTTCTTAAAAGGATTCATAATTTAAGGTGTTAAAAGCTTAAAAATACGCAGAAAATAATGGTTATACAAAGGTAAATAAATACTTTCGTGTATATATTTTAACTGTTATGAAAAAGGTCCTACTGCTGCTTAACGCACTGCTTTATTTTTTTACCGATTGTACTGCTCAGAAGAGCGTCGACAATACACCCGTTCCGGCATCTATCTACGACTTTAAAGTAGAAGGATTAAGCGGAGAGATCATAGATTTTGCCCAGTTTAAAGGCAAGAAGATCATGATCGTGAACACCGCATCTAAATGCGGGCACACCCCTCAATATGAAGAACTGGAAAAATTGTACCAGGAACATAAAGACAACCTGGTCATTGTAGGCTTCCCGGCCAATGATTTCATGTGGCAGGAGCCGGGCTCCAATGAAGATATCGCAGCATTCTGTAAAAAGAATTACGGGGTCACCTTCCCGATGGCTGCTAAAATCACCGTTAAGGGAAAAGGGATCGCACCTATCTATAAATGGCTGACAGATAAGAAATACAACAAAGTAGAGAGTAGTAAGGTAAAGTGGAACTTCCAGAAGTACCTGATCGATGAACAAGGCAAACTGGTACAACATTTTGATCCAGGTACCAAACCTTTGAGTGAAGAGATCGTAAATGCTATAAAATAGTACAGATAAAGATGAGATCATCAAAATTAGTTTATATAACTATCACAATACTTTCATTATCAATAATTTCTTGCGTAAAAGACAAGCCGAAAGACAACGGATCTCAGCCTGATATCAATGATCATCCTAAGGTGATCATTGCCAATGAAGGCGTGTTCAATGGCGGCAATGCATCCCTGAGCTATATCGACCTGCAGGAGCAAAAAATCTATAATGACGTGTACCAGGCCCAGAACGACAGAGTTTTGGGCGACGTGCTACAAAGTATCGCCGGTGACGACAATAACCTCTACCTGGTGGTAAATAACTCCAACAAGATCATTACTGTTGATAAAAAAACATTCAAATATAAATCAGAGATCAACGTATCACAGCCCAGGTACATGACTTTAGTTGGCAACAATAAAGCATTGGTTAGCAGTATGTACCGATCAAAACTATATCTTATTGACCTGAACAGCAACCAGGTAGACAAAGAGATCAACGTACCATACCCGAATACAGAAGGAATGACCCGGCTGAATGATAAAGTTTACATCTGCCCCTGGAACACCCAATGCAATTACATCTACCAGTTTGACATCGCCACAGAACGCATCGAAGACAGCATCTACATAGGTGGCTATGCACCCACACAGGCCATTATAGACAAAAACAATAAGCTTTGGGTGTTTGCAGGCAATCCATACCTCAATATAGCTGCCAGCATCACACAGGTAGACCCTTTTAATAAGCAAATACTTAAAACATTCACTTTCAATGGATCAGAAGAGATAATTAAACCAGTTTTTAATCCAGAAAGAAATGCATTCTATTACCTCGCTGTAGTGTACAGCAGCAATACTGCCGATGACTACAACGGGCTTTATAAAATGAGCATTGAGGCCAGCCAGGTACCCGCAACGGCTTTGGTAAAAGCTCAAACCCTGCAATACTTCTGGGGCCTGGGTGTAAACCCGGAAAATGGTCATATCTTCCTGGGAGACCCTAAGGGCTTTATACAAAGTGGTACGGTAACAGAATACAACCAGGAAGGTGTTTTAAAAAATACATACCCGGTGGGACTGGGACCCGGATTTTTCTATTTTGATTAAAATCCTGAAACATACTATCCGCTTCTTCATTTGCCTGTTCCTGATCGGGCAATCAAATACTTATTGCTTTGGAGAAGAGCCACTTAGACCATTCAAACTAAAGTTGATCAGCCAGGGAAGCGAGCCTACTATACTCCCGGGCACTTTTAAAGATTCCCTGGCCGTACAGGAAGAACTCAATGCTCAACTGCTCCAGCTCCAGAAGAAGGGAATGCTTGCGGCCAATATAGATGCCCTTAGCTACCATGAAGATACCGTAATTGTGCACCTGCACCAGGGAGCAGTCTATCGCTTCGGCAAATTGAACTTCGATTCTATCCCCGTAGGTATATTGAACATCACAGGCATCAGCGCAAAGCAATATGAGGGAAAGTTCCTGGAGCCACAGAAAATAGCCCAGCTGATGAATAAGATCCTGAGCTATGCAGAGAACAATGGCTACCCATTTGCCTCCCTGCGTTTTCAAAACACCGCGATGTCTGCCAACAGGGTGCTGGATGCTCGATTGATCTACCGTCCGGGCAAAAAAATAATTATAGATACTATTGAAATTCAAGGAAATGCAACGGTTGACTATAGTTTTATCTTAAGTTACCTTGGTTTGAAAAACAAGCAACTCTACAACGAAGCCACCCTTAAAGCTATTTCCCGTAAAATCAAAGAATTGCCCTTCCTGCAGGAGTCGCAGCCCTGGAATATAAGCTTCAATATCCTGAAAAACTCACTTTATATTTATCTCGAGGAAAAACGCTCCAACCAGGTCAATGCATTACTGGGCTTTCAACCCAATAACCTGGAAACAGGCAAGTTTTTATGGACCGCCGATGTGCAAATGCTCTTAAATAACACCTTAGGCTACGGGGAAACCTTTTCCGCCTCTTATAAAAACCTCCAGGCCAAATCGCCCCAGTTAGACATAGGAGCCGTGCTGCCTTATATCATGGGCAGCAAGTTTGCCATAGATGCAAAATTTGAATATTTCAAAAGAGACAGCCTCTTTGACCGCATCACTTTTGAGGCCGGTCTCCGCTACCAGTTCTCCGAAAAAGATTATTTAAGGATCAGCTACCAGCAGCACACCAACCGGGTACCCAATCCCGATACCAATTTTGTAAGGGCCAATAAACGCCTGAGCAATAACGTGGATCTGCTATCCCGGGGCTTTGGCGTGAGCTATGTAATGGACCGTACCGACTTTTCCTTAAACCCGAGGAGCGGCTGGGTGGCCGGTTTAAATGTCTCTGTACTCAGGAGGAATATCAGGAAAAACGACCTGATCCTCAGTATCAATGATGGCTTTGACTACAATACTTTATACGATACGGTCAACAACCAGCCCAATCAATACCGGGTCTCCGGAAACCTGCAATATTTCATCCCATTAAATAAACAACTGGCTGTAAAACTGGCCTATAATGGTGCTTATATCGGCGGCCGGGACCTGTTCCAGAATGAGCTGTACCAGATCGGTGGGTTCAAGGTATTAAGGGGTTTTGATGAAAGAAGTATCTTTTCCAACCAGTACCATATCTTTACTGCAGAACTGAAAGCATTATTGGGAGAGCGCTCCTATTTCTCCTTATTCTCTGATTATGGCCGTTTCTTCACCCAATACAATATTATTGATTTAAAAAGAAGTGCTTTAAGTTTCGGTACCGGGCTCACCCTGGAAAACAAATCGGGACTGTTCAATATTATTGTCGCGCTGGGCAGGTTCGATAATGATGCCTTCCGCTTCCGGGATGCTAAAATACATTTCGGCTATGTCACATACTTTTAGCGATTAACCCAGAAATTAGTACTTTTGTGCGTTTCTGAAATTTTAAATTAGCCAGATGGTAGAAATAAGACCGTTTAGAGGCCTGAGGCCTAAAATTGAATTGGTTGAAAGAGTTGCCGCTTTACCCTATGACGTATCCAGTCAGGATGAGGTGATGGCAAAAAAAATAAATCCTTACAGCTTTTATCATATTACCCGTTCCGAAATAGATGTGGAGACCGGTGCCCCGGTCAATAGTAAAGAAGTCTATGAAAAGGCAAAGGAGAACCTGGAAAGATTTATCCAGGAAGGTATCATGATCCAGGACGAGCAGCCCTGCTATTATATTTACCGCATCACCATGAACGGCAGGAGCCAGACCGGGCTCGTTTGCTGCTCTGCATTAAAAGACTATGAAGAAGGCCGCATCAAGCGCCATGAACTCACGCGGCCAGACCGGGTAAAGGACCGTGTTGATAATATCTTAATGACCCAGGCACATACGGGTGTCGTATTTTTGGCCTATAAAGCCATTGATGCCATAGAAACGATTATCACGAACTGGACGAATACGCATGACAAGATCTATGACTTCGTAGCAGAAGATGAGGTCGCCCATAGCTTCTGGGTACTGGATGATGCCGCGCTAATAGAGCAGCTCACCAGCCTGTACCGGGAAAAAGTAGCGGCTACCTATATCGCAGACGGTCATCACCGTTCTCATGCCGCAGAAAATGCCATGCGCGCTGTCAACGGCCAGGCCACATCAGATGAGCATCAGTATTACTTAACCTGTATCTTCCCGGATACCCAGGTGTATATTATGGATTACAACCGGGTAGTGAAAGACCTGAATGGACTCAGCGCAGCAGAACTGATCAATAAGCTGGAAAGCTCATTTGAGGTGAGCGCCAGTGCTGTAGCCGTCAAGCCACAGGCCAGCCATGAATTTGGTATGTATGTATCGGGCCAATGGTATTTATTAAAAGCAAAAGCAGGCAGCTTTGATGTATCCAGCAATATTGAATCACTGGATGTCAGCATCCTGCAAAATAATTTATTAAGTCCGGTATTAGGAGTAGGAGACCCTAGAGTAGATGAGCGCGTAGATTTCGTAGGGGGGATCCGCGGCCTGGCTTACCTGGAACACAAAGTAGACAGCGGACAGTTTGCCGTAGCCTTCAGTTGTTTCCCGGTGAGTATGCAACAGCTGTTTGACGTAGCCGACAGCGGTAATATCATGCCGCCCAAATCTACCTGGTTTGAACCCAAGATCAGGGATGGCCTGGTCTTACACCTAATCTCTTAAACTTATAGCTCCCGGAAAAAAAATGGATACCTTAATACAATATAACGATGTAGTGGCTAAATGCCAGGAGGTCTTTCTCAGGAAAGCACAGGATTACGGCACATCCTGGCGGATGTTCCGGCCCATCTCCATCGTAGACCAGATCTACATCAAAGCCTGGCGCATCAGGCAGATACAGGAAAACAAAGGCGTACAGACCATCGAGGACAGTATAGAAAGTGAATTTTCTGCCATCATTAATTATGGCTATATTGCCCTCATACAATCTTCCCTCAGCGAAGCGCATCCCGTAGACCTGCCTTTAGCAGAGGTACAAGCTCTTTATGCAACTAAGGTGGAGGAAGTGCGTGCACTGATGCTGTTGAAAAATCATGATTACGGAGAGGCCTGGCGCAATATGTCGCAGGAGTCTTTTGCCGACCTGATCCTCACCAAACTATACCGCATCAAACAGATCCTGGCCAATGACGGGAAGACCATAGCTTCGGAAGGAATAGAAGCTAACTTTTGTGACATCATCAACTATGCGATTTTTGCCCTAATTTTAATCAACGAACCCTCTTAAATTTAAACAGTAAATCATTCATTCATGCAAACAACAAACAAGAATGCCGCTTACTACATCTTGAATTTTATCAGAATCTTTGTCGGTGTATTATTTATCTTTTCCGGCTTGATCAAGGCTAACGATCCTTTGGGCCTGTCTTATAAGATGAACGAGTTTTTCGAAGTTTGGAAAATGGAATCTTTTGTCGCTTACAGCTTATACATTTCCATTGCAATGATCATCTTTGAAATACTGGCCGGTGTGGCAATGATCATCGGTTATGCTTACCGCTCTATTTCTTTCCTGATCTTATTACTCACTATATTCTTTACGTTCCTCACCGGCTATGCCGTTTTGTCCGGGAAGATAAAAGAGTGTGGCTGCTTCGGAGACTGTATCCCTTTACAGGCACACCAGTCCTTCATTAAAGATATTGTGTTGCTGATACTGGTCACTATATTGTTCCTGTCGCGCAACCGCATCCACTCTTTCCTGAGCAAAATGGCCGGAACGGTGGTGATCATTGTTACTTTAGCCCTTTCCCTGGGCGTGCAGATCTATGTATTGAACAAGCTTCCTTTTGTTGATTGTTTAGCGTACAAAAAAGGCACCAACATCTGGCAGGATATGCAAATGCCGCCTCATGCTACGCCTGATGTCTATAAAACGCTCCTGATCTATGAAAAAGACGGGAAGCGTATGGAATTTACAGAAGAGCAGTTCATGGCAGACTCTACGATCTGGGACAACCCGGCTTATAAGTATATTGACAGCAAATCTGAACTGATCAAAAAAGGTACCGGTTTGCCTAAGATCCAGGACTTCTCAGTAAGAGATTTTGCCGGGCAGGATTACACCGAGGCTTTACTTTTAGACCAGGGCTATAGCTATCTTTTGTTTGTGAAAGATGCCGATAAAGTAAGCGGCAAAATGGATGACCTGAAAAGCCTCATCAAGCAATGTCACAGTAAAGGTATTGGCTTTTACATCCTTTCTGCTAATGATGAAGCTACGACCAACCGCTTTAAAACCCGTTATGGCCTGGATGCAGATGCTTATGCTATTGACGGCACCATGTGTAAGACTGCAATGCGTAGCAATGCAGGCCTGATGCTGATCAAGAAAGGCGTGATCATCGACAAATGGAGCAGGAATGACTATCCTGCTACTGCAGTAAATCCTTAAAACAATAAGTACTTTAATACAAAAACAGGCATTCAAAATGAATGCCTGTTTTTGTATTAGCTATACTGCTGTGACCATTTATTTGGGTGCTAAAAGATGCTGCTTTTTCTTGTTTACCCATCCGGCATCACTTTTCCACTTTGAAAAATAAACAATGATGTCTGCATCGGATTTCCATTCTGTATAATAGATCTGCTTACCCTCCGATTTCCATGTTGTAAAATACCAGATGCCCTCGTTCTTTTTATCCGCATCAGACTTCCATTCAGAAACATAAACGACCAGGTCTGCATCACTTTTCCATTCCGTCACATAAACTTGTGCAACTGCATCGGATTTCCATTCGGTGACGTAGACCTGCTGCGCCTGCACCTTAAATCCAATGGAGCAGAAAAACAATAAAAAACCGGGTAAGGAATACTTCATATTAAGGTATATTATCTGCCTTTGATTGAATTATCCTGCCAGGGTTTAATACGAAGGACTAGCAGCCTTCATACACCATACCTACTTTTATCTCAACCACTTTATTGTTCCTCAATACAAAGGTCAGGCTGGAGCCCGCCTCATCATCATATATAGTAAAGTGCCTGTCTGTATCTACACGGCCACCATTGCCATCATAAGGCTTAAGGATCTCTATGTGACTGAAGTCTTTATAGGTAGCCCAGAGCTCATCTCTCGTGCTGCCTACACCAATACCTGATTTAGTTTTGAACTTAGTGCTTTTGGTCGCTATTTCGGCAATAAAAACGCCTTCCTGGCTTTCCTCATCGATATAACCTTGTGTGAGCGTAACTTCGATGAGTTCATTATTATATTTAACCACCGTTAAGCCATTATATTCATTGCTCTCTGTGGGTACTTTAAGGGGTTTACGCGCCAGTTCGATAGCTTCCGCTTCTTTCATACGGACTTTAAATGGCCCGATACGTAAGGTGGATACATCCCAATTGGCTTGCTGTGCAAAGCTGGTAAAAGCAGATAATACCAATAATAAAGACAATAATTTTTTCATTTTGTTCTTGTTTAATTTAATGCCAAATGTACATCAAATGCTGATTTCAAAAGCCAGCAGGGCATTGATTTTAATGCATTTAGCTAGTATTTACGGCTATTTACACCGATCATGGTGATTCCATCCAGGCAGCAGGCTTTTTGCTATTTATAATTGCTGGCTGATCCTTTTATGCATAAAGCCATGACCCAGGGCCATGGCTTTATCAAAGTAATATAAAGACTATTATAGTTTATTTTTTCACTACAGCTTTTGTTGCAGATCTTTTCCCGTCTTTAGTGGTCAGTCTGATAAAATACTGACCGGCTGCTACCTGGCTTAAATCAATTTGAGTTACATCTTTCTGATTGATGATCAGGTTGCCGGACATATCTACTACCATTAAATTAACCTGCTCTTTAGCATCAATGTAGATCAGTCCTGTTGTAGGGTTAGGGTAGAGTTGTACTGCGATCTGGTCAGCATTTTTCAGGCCTGAAGATGCCGTTGTGAACGGAACATGCTGCCAGGTGGTAAAGCTGTCAGAATAATAGCAGAAAGCTCTTACGTGCGCATAATAGTTCTGGCTTGCAGTAAGTCCTGCAGCATTATAAAAATCGCTGTTGGTAACCGTATTTACCGCATCAGTACCGGAAACCGTAGCCGCCTGGTTGATCACTACCTGGAATGAATCTGCAGCCGCGAATGTGTTATTAAAGGTCCAGTTGATCTTTGCCGTGTTGGCATTGATATCAGAAACATTAAGATTCAGATTTTCTGAACAGGCAAGACCGGTTTCCATAGTCACGAAATTATCCATAGCAAAGTAAGCAGGATAAAAATCATTACTTGATGTTACCCGGAAGGTAAGGCTGTCTACATGACCCAGGCTTTGCAGATTTACCCAATCCCAGCCTTTTAAAGTACCTTGCTGCGCTGCTGGAGTTGCAGAACGGTAATCAGACAGGTAGTAACCAACAGAATCAACCAGTGTACCATTAAGGAAACCACGTACTACCAATTTGGCCCAGCCATTACTGCCTGCATAAGTGTTAGTTCCATAGCTGTATCCCCAGGTGGTATTGGCCACCATAAATCCTGCTACCTGTACACCGCTTGCCGGAGCTGTAAGTTTTAATTTAGCAGGGGAGTAAGCGTAAGCCACTGCATAGATATCAGAACTATCGTAACCTACACCCGGCTTAGCTGCATATTGGAAATGCAGGTCATAACAGTTATTACAATTTACCGTATCAAAGATATTGGAATAAGTAAAGCCTTCTCCACCATAAGATCCGCCACCGAAATCTGTAAATGTGCCGTAAAGTTTAGCATTGCCGGAAGTGAAGTTGTAGCCACTTGCAGCCGCATCAAAGTGAAAAGTGTCGGTGCCTAATGTCAGGTTTTCAAAGTCCGCAACAGTTTGCGCATTGGACACAAGGCCAAAGCATGCAGCAGAAGCTGCCAGAAGTAAATGTTTTACCATTTTGTATATTGATTTTTAATAAATAATTCCTTTTTTCTTTTTCCCGAGAAAAACGACGGAAACGCCTGTAATGGCAGGTCTTCTGACTTTGTTCTTCCTGATAACGACCTTCCCGCATCTTGCAGTGGTATTGTAGCTGGCTATCAGATTATTTTCAGAACTTACAGCAACGGGTATTGTTTTGGATTTTCACCAAATTCCCTATTAATTCCTAACCTTCATGATATGTCAAAAAACATGAAGCGGAAACCGATTACGCTGCGAAATTACAATATTTTGTATATTAAGTACCGTTTTTTATTTAGAAAAAAATTGAGCATACATTTGCAACAAAGAAAATAATTTGTTGCAATGATATATAATGTGATCGGATTGATGTCCGGCAGTTCTCATGACGGGCTGGATATTGCTTTCGTGGAAATAACGGATATACGTAATGACTGGAGCTTTGAGATTAAACATGCGGCCTGTATTCCTTTTGAAAAGGATATGGAAACAAATCTGCGCCAGGCAGCCACACGTCCTGTACCTGAGTTTTTAAAATTACATACTACTTTCGGCAGGTGGATAGGTACACAGGTGGTCGATTTTATTGAACAGAACGGGCTGCACCATAAAGTACATTTTGTAGCTTCACACGGCCATACGGTATTTCATGACCCGGAAAACAAAACGAGTGTACAGATCGGTGACGGGGCCAGTATTTCTGCCATCACGGGCCTGCCCACCATCACTGATCTCAGGAATGCAGATGTGGCCCTGGCGGGGCAGGGGGCACCTATAGTCCCGATCGCTGACCGTAAATTTTTCAATGATTTTAAATATTGTTTAAACATCGGCGGCATTTGTAATGTGACTATTAACGATGCGGCACCTGTTGCCTTTGACATCGTACCGGCCAACCAGGTGCTGGATTATTTTGCACAGGCATCCGGCAAAGCTTTTGACGCAGAAGGTGCATGGGCCGCAAAGGGAACGGTACACGATTCCGTTCTGGCAGCATTAAATGCTTTACCCTATTACCAGTCGGAAGGGCCTAAATCCCTGGCCAATGAATACAGTAAGCAATTGATTGAGCTCATTGAAAACAGTGGCATGTCCAATGTTGAAGATATCCTGGCAACACTGGTAGCCCACATTACTGAGCAGATCGCTCTTGCGCTAAAACCTTATCTTGTAGCTGAACCTAGCAAAATGCTGGTTACGGGTGGTGGTGCTTTGAATCAATTCCTGGTAGCACAGTTATCAGCGGCGCTGGAAGCGCAAGGGATCGAAGTAGTGATCCCGGAAGAGAATATAGTACATTATAAAGAAGCGCTGGCTATGGCCTTCATTGGTGTGCTGCGCTGGAGGGAAGAAGAAAATGTATTGGCCTCGGTAACGGGTGCGGCTAAGAACAGCATTGGCGGTGCTTTATGGCTGGGAAATTAATCTGCTGAATTAATTTTTTATTTCAAATTTCTTTTTTTCGTTTAAGTTTTTACCTTTGTAAGATAGCATTGTCTTAAAAAACAGACAGTATTTAACATTTATATTTCATACATGAAGCGCATCGTTCTATTGGCATCCCTTTTTGGAGTTTCATTATCTTCCATAGCCCAGGTAACGGTTACTCCGGAAGTAGGCTATAATTTTGGCAAGTTTTACGGATTTACATATGATCCTGTAGCAAATGTTCAATACACAGAAAATTATGATTGGATGTGGAGTCCCAGGGCCGGTATTGCTTTAGATATTCCACTGGGTAAAAATGGTTTCTCTTTTGAACCGGGCCTATATTACAATGTCCGCACGGCCAGGATAACCACTGATATTGAAGAGTACAAGGAAACAACTACTGCAGGACAAAACTATGTTGAATTACCCATCAACTTAAAATACAGTTGGGAAGTAGCAAGATATACCGGTAAATTTATGGTGCAGTTGTCTCCGTATGTTGCCTATGCTGTTGCCGGCAATGTAAGTGGCAAAAGGGTGCAAAAAATACCGACCAGCTATACCACTACTTATACCAGTGAACTGGAGTGGGGCGCTCAGATGCACCAGTTGAAACCATTGGATTACGGGGCTTATGTAGGCTTTGGTTACCAATTGCAAATGGGCCTACAGGTGCGGATGATCTATGGCCTGAGTTTCGCGAATTTCTCAAATGTACCTAATACGGTAGCCAGTACCGGAAGTGTGTTCAACCTGAGCGTTGGCTATGTACTGGGCAGAAAGATCCCGGGAAGATTTTATTAACCGGGGTTCATTAAAAAATATTTTAAAGAGAAAGGAGTAGCTGTTCATAGCTACTCCTTTCTCTTTATCAGTAAGTACTCAATACCTTGAGTTTTGTAAGTAAAAACTATAGATTTGCCGCACATTAAGCCGTACTGAGGCATTGTACGGTGCCTTTATTTTGTTTTGGGCGCTTATCTTTTGTCCGTCTTTTATTCCTGACAATAACTAGCAGGAGATCTTTACTCCTTAAACATTCCTTCTGCGAAGGGGCCAGGCTCAAGGCGACCAATAGCGGCACAAGCGATATGAAAGGACCGCAGTGTTTTACTGAGATTGGGATACAGATATCTTGGAAGTGATCTGACCGATCATTTCGTAAAGCCGTTCAATGTTACTCTCCAGCCGGTTAATCGTCTGTTCATACATTTTTTTCTCGAGCACACTTAATGCAGGAGGAAAATTGGTATGTGCCCCGTTAGGATCTTGCGGTTTGGACAGCACACTATCAAAACCTTCAGTAATCAAGTCCTGCGGAGTGGTTTTGTACAGTATCGCAAGTTCTTCCAGCCGGTCCAGCGTAATTTTAGTTGCTCCTTTTTCTAATAAACTGTAGGCATTCTGTGAAATGTCCAGTTGATTAGCAACATATGCCTGAGTATAATCATTGATTTCTCTTAAAGTCTTCAACTTTTTTGCACATAGCTCTGTTATGTTCATTACCTGTTTCTTATTTCTTGTTTAGACTTTTATCAATCTGTTGTTAAGACAAACGACAAAATATCTTGTTGTTTATTTCTAAGTGTTTGTTTTTAGGGTAAAAATTTGTCCTTCTGTTGTGTTGAAAAAGCAGGTTTATCAGTAAAACTTTTGTTTAGCAGGATTCCTGATAAACAAACTGATCTATTGATATCTTATCAATCAAAAAGTAATACGTATTGCCTGCTGTGTAACAACTTTGCATTTAGAAAAAATTTTAACCCTTTTAGGTAAATGAGGTGCGGAGGATTAATAAAATCCTGGAACAAATTTAAAAAAAGATATCTGTATTTCCAATTTTAAAGCAGTTCTATATCAAACTTCAAGTACATAATGAAGATCAAAAATAGTATGAACAAAAGTATTTATTCCAAATTAGTTATTGTTTTATCCCTTTTAACGGGATCTGTTATGCAGAGTACAGCTCAAAACTGTCCTACTGTTAACTGTACCAACACTTTTTCCGGTTCTTATGTAACGGTGAACAGTGGCCAGGTATACTGTTTGTCCAGCGGTAGCTGGTCGGGTGGTGTTACTTTAAACGCCGGCGGAACGATCTATGTCGCTCCTGGTGCCAGCCTGAACATTGACTATGTAAACGGAGACTTTAACGGTAAGATCATTAACTGTGGAAATCTTAGCATGAGCTTATGGAACAATCCAAGAAATGCTGAGATCATCAACTATGGTACTTTGACTTCTAATGGTATTCAAAACCTGACGGGTTCAATCACGAACTATGGTACTGTAGATATTCCTCAGTTTACAACTAACGGAGCTACTTTGATCAATTATAAAAAAATGAACCTTAAAAGTGTTTCTCTTCAAAATACAACTCTGAGGAACCACGATACCTTTGTGGTGAACGGAAACTTTTACGCCCTTAACGGTGGTACTATTGATAACCGCGTGAATGCTTACATGTCGCTTAATAATAGCTACGGTAACACAGAACTGGCCGGTACTGTTGAGAATACAGGAACGATGATCATGCGCAATGCTAATTCAGGAAATGGTATTTCCAGGAAAGTAAACAACTATGGTGTGATGAAGATTTCAGATGCGGTTGTTGTGGGTTCTACAGCCTATTTCACCAATGACAGCTTACTGGAATTTGTGAATATCGGTTCTGTAAACCTTCAAGGCTCTTCTATATTACAAAACAATAAAAGACTGAATGTAACTTCCGGTAATATTGACTTAAACTCATCCAATACACAGTTTGTGAATAATGGTATGGCAAAAGTTTCCGGAACGATCGCTCAAAATGCAGCAGGATCTATAGTGGTTAATAACTGCAGAATGTTTGCCGCTAACTATTTCATTGGTAACGGTATCACCACCAACAAAGGACTGATCTGGGTAACTGGTGATTTCAAAGTAGAAGGTTTACCTTCTGAAGTAAAAAATGACACTACAGGTTTTATCAGAGGTGCTAATTTCAGGAATTCAGGTAAGATCACCGGGTACGGAAGTTTTTACTTCACCGGTAATACAGACTTCAACAGTGCAGGTATTTTTGCAGGATCAAGTGCCAGTCATCCTATCGTGTTCTTTGATGCTTCACCAACCGGCAACCAGATTTTTGATACCTATGTTCAGAACAATCCTGCGGTAAATACCATAAGACCAGGTTCACTGACTCCAATGGATACGACAAGCTATAACTGTTCACCAGCTTTTGCGATTGCAGGCTTCCCGCCAAGTGCCGCTCTGGTTTACAAACAAGTTTGCTCTAATGCACCGATCCAGATCAACCTGAATGATTATGTGACCCCGCATGCAACAACTAATTCAAGAACATTTACCGTTCAATTGAACTCTGCTAAATTCTTTGATTATTACAACAAGAATAATGTTACCAATAACACGAACAGCCTGAATATAGATGGTAAAGGAACGTTTGTTCTGAACCCGGCAACAGGTATCATCATCTTCACACCGAGTGCCAACTTTACCCAGGGAGAAGTGATTGCCCAATACGTTATTTCAAATGCAGCTAACGGAGAGACGATGACTTATCCAAGCAATAAAACGAACATCACCATAACGATCGGAAGCGGTTATTCCTCTCCTATCATCACTGTAAAACCACAATAAGTAAAAAAAACAATCAGTCCGCTACATGCACAACTACACCTGGTATTGGCAGACTGACAAGAAACAAAATAGTATGAAGTAAATGCTGGTATGAAACAAGCTGGCGTAGTATGAAGCAAAATAGTATGAAACAAAATATCGGTAAGGTTTTCCCTAAAGCCTTAACAACCTTACCGATAATTTTTTACCCTCTTTTTTAATATTCTCCAAGTTGATCTTTTTTAAAATGAAAAATATATATAATTCTTTATTCGTTGCACTATTAGCAGTAGTTACTGGTTCAAATGCAAACAGCCAGACTAATCCTCAGAGTATCAAAATCTGCCGTGGCAGTTCGGTTGTTTTAAAAGCAAACCCTACAGCTTCCGATATCGGTGGTGGCTATGCCTGGTATCGTGATGGTGTCCTGGTGGGTGGATCTGACGATTCACTGGTTATTTCTCAACCAGGTAACTACACATTAGCTTCTGTGAGCAGCGGTGGATGTAATTCTAACCTTTCTTCTGCATTGGAGGTGTCCTACAGAGAACTTATAGCGGTTAATGATACTGCCAATACGCACTCTGGTACACCTGTAAACATTCCGGTAACTTCAAATGACATCGCAGAGTGTGGAGATTTCAATTTCCAGACCTTGAGCATGACATCATCTCCGAAAAATGGAAGTGTAAGTTCTACTGAGCCTGGTGTATTTTCTTATACACCGAATGCTTCATTCGTAGGTACAGACTCTTTCACTTACATCGTACAAGACGTTACCGGCAATGTTTCTAACATAGGAAAAGTTTTTGTCACAACATCATCAGTTACACCTTTAGCAGTAGAATTATTGTCTTTTGAAGCAACAAAAGTTAAAGATCAGGCTCTTTTAAACTGGCAGGTAATTGAAGATAATACCGAAAGCACTTTTACCATAGAAAAAAGTACTAATGCCAAATCTTTCGAGCAGATCAACACTATAAAAGCGGCTGCCGGAACTAATAATCAAGTAACAAGCTATTCCTTTACAGACATTAACCCTTCAAAAGGAAACAACTACTACAGGTTGAAAATAGCGGATAATAATGGTGCCGTTAAATACAGTAATGTAAAAATGTTACACTTCTCTTCTGCTGCTACAATCGCAGTATATCCAAACCCTGCTACCACAACAGCATACGTGAAGGTGAGCGGAGCTTTACCTAAAATGGTACAGTTATTGGACCTGAACGGAAGAGTACTGCAGGCAACAACTCCATCTTCTGCTCTGGTAAGTATTGACCTTAACCTTTTATCCGGTGGTATCTACCTGATTAAAGTGATCACACAAGACGATAGTATAGAGACATTTAAGATCGAAAAAGCTGCAAAATAATCAATGCAGATACCGGCAAGTTGCACATTTTAAAAGAAGAAATAGGTTTAGTATTTGTGTTGTATTCTTATTAATTCTTGCCGGTATCTTTTAATTATTCATTGAAAAGTGGTACATTTGGAATGTACGTAAAATGACCAAGACTCACCAATAGCCTCTTATAACCTGGAGAATTGACAGTACATTCCTGCTACCACGCATACCTTAATGTTGAGATAAAAGCATTCTGCACCCAACTATTTATTTAATAATTAATGCATGTGGTGTTTTGTTTACCAAAACCGCTACATGCATTTCAGGTTTTAATCATTAAACTAATTTTAGTTCCAGAGGAATAAAAGATGGATAATAATTTAGAAAGAGAAATTCCTCAAGTCAGACTTAGGGCATTTCGTGCGATAGATGATCCGGATACCTGTATGCGATTCATAGAAGGACATCAACATGTTCTGGAGGTATACAATTTAAAAATGGTCACTTCTGCCAATTACGAATGGGTGAAGAACCCGGCAGTGTTTGTGATCGTGGTAGAATCACTGGATAAGACCAAACTGTATGGTGGAGCAAGGATCCATGTAGCCGGCGGTACACAACCTTTACCGGTAGAAGAAGCCATTGGCCGTTATGATCCGCGGATCTGTGACCTGGTAAAAGAATGTGCCCTGGAAGGCACCGGAGAGGGTTGCGGCTTATGGAATTCCAGGGAAATAGCCGGTTATGGCGTAGGCAGTATATTCCTGTCCCGTGTGGGTGTTGCTATCTCTTCCCAGATCGGGATCAAAACATTATTTGCACTATGTGCACCCTATACGGTAAAGCTGGCAGAGAGCATAGGCTACAGAGTTGATGACCGTTTAGGAGACCAGGGTACCTTTTATTACCCGCGCGAAGGCTTCGTAGCCACCTCCATGTTTTATAGCGATATTGAAAGTGCAGATTCTGCTTCCGAAGAAGATAAGATCTCCATTCTGGAATTGAGGAACAATGTCAATGCCGTGCGCGTAGAAACCTTACGTAAAAAACAAATTGAAATTCACTATGATATTGCCATACCTAATATCAGCGCATGGAATTTACAGGAAGTAACCGCTAAATTTGCACAATAATTAATCAAAACACAAACCGGTTTATATATGAGTTCTAATTTGTATAGTATAGAATACTTAGAAAAGACAACGCAATTACTGAAAGAGATCAAAGAAAAATCCTATGAACGCTTCCTGAATATCGAAGAGGGACACATTGCAGATATAGGTTGTGGTACAGGACAGGATGTAATTAATTTAGCTCAATTAATACCGGGTAATGTAAAGGTGACTGGCGTAGATATTGAAGATGCCATGATCCGGAAGGCAGAGGAACTTGCCCAGGGTATGGAAAAAGTAGCTTTTGTGAAAGCTAATGTGGAAGACCTGCCTTTTGATCATGAAGCACTTCATGGCCTCAGAAATGAAAGATTAATACAGCATGTACACGATCCCTTACAGGCATTCAGGGAATTTAACCGGGTTCTGAAACCTGGAGCCTCCCTGGTGATCGTGGAGACAGACTGGAGCAGCATAAGCCTTTATTGCGGCCTTCCTGGTATGGCCAACCGGATAAAAGATTTTTATGCCAATCATAATGTAGCTAATGGTTCCGTGGCTTTAGAGCTGGACACCTTATTGCTGCAAACGGGTTTCCGGGATATCGAGTTCAATGTATATCCGCTGGTATCTCACTCCTTACAGCAGGTGATCGCTTTCACCAGGCTGGACTATATCCTGGCCCAGATGCTGGAGCGTGAGCTGCTGACTACAGAAGAGCATGAAGCCTGGAATAAAACGCTGCAGGAAGCAGATCAGAACGGACATTTTGCCTTGTCCTTAAATTTAGTTGTGGCTACAGGAATAAAATAGCAGGCACTGAACAGTGTATAGTTTAAAAATGTAAATTGCTGCTTTTATTAATAGAATATGTTACGCAACTGTATTGTTTTTTTCCTGCTTCTTTTTTGCCTGAAAACTTATGCCAAAGATCAGCCTGTTATCCTGCTGGACAGTGCCTCCAGTCATCTTGTAGGGAAAAGCCTGCAGGTATTCATGCCTGATTCAGAAGTTCCTTTTGAAACAGCAAGGAGTGCTGCATTTGAACCGGTAGAAAGTGAAGTACCTAACTTTGGTACCCATAAAAACAGTGTATGGCTGAAACTGCTCATTAAGAACAACAGTTTCACGCCATCTTTTGTATTATATATGGATAATCCGACTCTTGATGAAGTCGAATTATTCTGGCAACCCCAGGACTCAGATACCTTTAAAAGACAATTACTCACGAAGGATCAACCTTTAAGCGTGCGCAAACATAAAGGTTCAGACTTTGTCTTCAGGCTGGACCAGGAAGACACACAAGCCACTGTTTATTATGTAAGGATAAAAGGAGAGCAGCCGCTGATCCTGCCCGTAAGTGTCAACCTGCCCAATGCACAACTGGCAGAAATGTTGAAGAAAAACTGGCTGAACGGGATCTACTTCGGGCTGGTACTCATCATGGCCACCTACAACTTTTTTATCTATGCTTCGGTAAAAGACAGTAGTTATCTCTACTACGTAATGTTCATTTGCTTTGCAGGCATTACGCAGTTGATGTTAAAGGGTATCGCTTTCCAATATTTCTGGCCCAATACACCCTTTTTTGAACAGCACGGGATGGTGCTCTTTGCTTCCCTCAGCGGTGCCGCAGGTTTGTTGTTCACCCGGCAGTTCCTCAACCTGAAGAAAGACTTCCCGATACTGAATAAACTGATCATACTTGCCTTAATTCCCTTTGGTGTCAGTATCATATTGATTCCTTTCAGCAGGCAGCTTTCCTTCCTGTTCATGAGGAATGCAACCACTGTAGGCGCACTCATCGCTTTGATGGTTTCTATCTATGTATTCAGAAAAAGCCGCAAAGCTTCCGTCGTCTATTTTGTGGTCGCCTGGTGTAAATTGATTGCAGGCTCTATTATCTACCTGCTGTATAACTATGGTATCCTTAAATACAGCACCTTCACCAATTACTCCGTGCAATTGAGCTCTGCCATCGAAATGACCTTATTATCACTCGCCCTGGCCAGCCGGATCAATATCCTGGAAAAAGAAAAAGAAAATTCCCGGAGAACGGCACTCAGACTTGCCCGGGAGAATACCCGCATCGTGAAAGAGCAAAATATACACCTGGAAGAACAGGTCAATAAACGAACAGAAGAGCTGGTACTTAAAAACGATATACTGAATGAAACTTATGAGGACCTGAAACAGGCACAATCAAAACTGGTGATTGCAGAAAAGATGTCTTCCTTGGGTCAACTGACCGCAGGTATTGCCCATGAGATCAACAATCCCATCAATTTCGTGGCCTCAAATGTGAGTCCTTTAAGACGTGATTTCAAGGCTTTGCTGGACGCACTTGAAAAAATCGAGTCTATCGGTTTAAAAGATGACACCACTACAGAGTCTAAGAAAAAGGAAATAGACCAGTTTAAATCCGATGAAGACCTCGACTACCTGAAAACAGAAATAGGCTTTTTATTGAACGGTATCCAGGATGGTGCCACCCGCACTGCTGAGATTGTGAAAGGACTGCGCGTATTTTCCCGTGTAGACGAGGCAGAATTAAAAGCGGCGGATGTCAATGATGGTATCAGGTCCACATTGGTCATTGTCAACAACCTGCTTCATGGGATTACCTTAGTGGAAGATTTAAAAGAATGCCCCCAGATCCTTTGCTATCCCGGGAAGCTTAACCAGGTATTCCTGAACATCATTACCAATGCCATTGGTGCCATCAGGGAGCGGCATGGCAACGAAGAGGGCGGACGGCTGGAGATCAGCACTTATTCTGAAGGTGAGGATACCATATGTATCATGATCAAAGACAATGGTATAGGTATGGACGAGTTGACCTTATCTAAATTATATGAACCCTTCTTTACCACCAAAAAAGTAGGAGAGGGCATGGGACTCGGTATGTCTATCGTATTTTCTATTATTAAAGAACACAATGCAACTATATTGGTAGATTCGGTAAAAAATGAAGGCACCGTTTTTACTATTAAACTAAATACAAACAATAATTAAATGTAATAATATGAAATGTTATATATTGCATAATGAGGAAAATGAAAAAGCGTAGAAATCTTTGTTATTTCAGTATTTCCCTTAACTTTACATAACAGATCGTTTAACTTCTTAATGATTTAATTGATTTTGATGTCGGATAAAATAACTATATTATACGTTGATGACGAGGAAAATAATCTAATTTCATTCAAAGCTACCTTTCGCCTTAAATACAAAATATTTACGGCCATAGGAGGGGAAGAAGCATTGAAGATATTAGAGGAAAATACCGTGCATATTATCATTACAGATCAGAGAATGCCTAATATGACGGGGACTGAATTTCTGGAGAAGGTTTTACATAAATATACAGATCCAATACGTATATTACTTACGGGATATACTGATATGAGTGCATTGGTAGAAGCGGTGAACAAGGGACAGATCTTTCATTACCTGACCAAACCATGGAGTGAAGAAGAGTTGGAACAAACCATTGAAAGGGCTTATGGTATCTACCTGGAAAGAGAGAAAATCAAACAGATGAACGAGAAACTTTCTCTTTCAAATGAGCAACTTGAATTTTTATTAAGACAAAAACTATTATCCTGATATTCTTAGATTATCCAGATAAATATTAAAAATGTAAATAGCAGTTAATACGATTAACTGCTATTTACATTTTATCTTTTCTAAGCCTGTTTCGGGGTAATTACCGGTCGGTTTCTGAGCACAGGTGAATAAATCAGGATAAAATATCTTTGATCTGCTGTACCAGTTCATTGATATCCTTAAACTTTTCCAGTTGAATACTTTTTCCTGTGTGCTCCAGTTGAGCTGCAAGCTCAAGAATAAGTTCCAGCGGATCAATTTCAAAACCGATGCCTTCAGCAGAAGCTTCGGTACCGGCAATCAGGCCTTCACTGCTCATACCTATACACCAGCTTTCTATAAAAGTGCTTAAAGGGATCATATCCACCCGGCAATCCTGCCATTCTGCTACCATACAACTCTCCGCCAGCGCCTTGTCCGACCAGAAGCACATTTTATCATAGGGGACACCTTCATCGTCCTCCATCAGGTTGCAGGCCGAAGATACATAGCCCTCTTCATTCTTCAGGGTATAGACCAGCTCTGCAGCACATACTTTTTCAATAAAAGCCTTATGATGCTCCACGATATAATGTAAAGATTCGGGGACGGTAAATGTTGGTATCATTGTCAGGGTATGTTTTATTGCATGACCAGCTCTTTGGCATTGTCCAATGCTGCAGCCGATGGAGCGTCGCCTCCGATCATCGTTGCGATCAACTGAATGCGCTCTTCTGTACTTAATGTTTTGATTTGTGTATGGACCTTATTGTCCTGTGTCGTTTTATAGACATATAAATGCAGATGCCCCTTACCGGCCACCTGCGGCTGATGGGTAATACAGAGTATCTGGTGATAATCGCCCAAAGAGCGTAATAAAATACCTACCTGCCTGGCCGCTTCTCCGGAAATACCGGTATCTACCTCATCAAAGATCAAAGTAGGCATATGCAGGGCTTTTGCCGTAAGCGTTTTAATGCTCAGCATAATACGGCTGAGCTCACCACCCGAAGCTGCTTTCTGCACCGCCACCAGTTTACCACTTTTATTGGCATCCAGTAAATATTGTACCTGGTCCTTACCAAAGCTGTTAAAGTCGGCAGCAGGTTTTAATTCAATTTCAAAACGCGCATTAGGCATACCTACGAGGTGGAGCAGGGCATTGATCTCTTTACCGAAATTTACGGCACGCTCACGTCGTACGGCAGTTATCTGCTCCGCCTGCACCTCGAGACCGGCCTTTTGCTGTGCTATATCCTTTTCCAGTTGCAACAGGTCTGCCCCTGCATGTGCTTGCTGCGTAATGCTTAAAGCCAGGGATTCATGCAGCTCTCTTAGAGCTTTAGTATCCGTCAGTCCATGTTTTTTTAGTAAACGGTTGCCCAGGTCATGGCGCTCCTGCATCTCCAGGAGTTTAGCAGGGTCCAGGTCGATCATCCCATGCAGCCGTTCACAATCGGCAGCCACATCTTTCAGCTCTTCGTAGCAGCTGTTCAGGCGCTGGCCTAAAGTCGCTGCTTCCGGCATATAGCTTTCCAGGCCTTGCAATTGCTGGGCCAGTTTGCGTATTTCCTGTATGATGGGCTGTTCACTTTCTGTGAGTAGATGATTGCTTTCTGAAAGCGTATTTTGAATCAGTTCTGTATGGCTGAGTTGTTTCAACTGCAATTCCAGCTGCTCGATTTCTTCCGGCTGGAAGTTGGCCGTTTCCAGCTCATCAAACAAAAACTGGTTATAGTCCGCTTCCTTTTGCCATTGCTGCTGTGCAGCCATGAGGTTCTGGTAAGACTTCTGTAATTGCTTGTATTGCTCAAAGTCCTGCTGGTATTGCTTTACGGCAGGCAAATGTCCTGCTACGGCATCCAGCGACTGGTACATAAACCGGCTGTCGTCCAGTGCGCGGTTATCAAACTGGCGATGCAGGTCCACCAGGCAGGCCGTGAGTTCATTCAGCACCGCAAGCGTTACCGGTGTATCATTGACAAAAGCACGGGACTTGCCGCTCGTGCTGATCTCCCTGCGGATGATGCTGGGATGCTCGGCATCCAGTTCATGCGTCTGCAGCAAACCATTAAAGTCAGCATTGTCCCTGGTATCAAAATGCGCTTCAACGATACATTTCTCCCGGGTATTGATGAGTACCGAGCTGTCGGCACGCTCGCCCAGTATCAAGGAAATGGCGCCGAGAATGATTGACTTTCCGGCGCCGGTTTCCCCTGTAATTACATTTAAATGTTGATCAAAACTGATGCTGATCTCGTCAATGATCGCATAGTTTTTTATAAATAACTTTTGTAACACAGCTACGAGTAGTTTTCTTTATTTTTTAGGTAACAGGATCTCCGCCATCATGCAACGGGCACTGCCGCCGCCATTGGTTTCTATCGTGTTTAAAGGTACATGTATAATCGGGTTAAAAGACTCCAGTGTCTGCACCTGCTCTTCCGTTAAAGAAGCATAGGCCTGGCTGGACATCACCAGGAACTGCTCACCCTGCACATTGGTCACCTGCAGCATATTGCCTGCAAAATGATTCATCTGCTCAAAGCTGATATCGACAATCACTTTGCCCGATTGGGCCAGAGTTGCCGTAACCACAGCCCTCTGGTCGGCCTCTGGGATACTGTCCATGCAGATCACGGCATATTTATCGCCGAGACACATCATCACATTGGTATGATAGATATCTTTTCCTTTCTGGTCCAGGGCATTAAAAATAACCGGCTCATAACCCATCTCTTCACAGAACTCCAGGAACAGGTTCTTGTCTGTTCTCGGGGAGATGCAGGCATAAGCGATCTTATTGTCCCGGTCCAGGATAATGCTGCCCGTACCTTCCAGGAACACGTCATGAGACTCATTCTTGGTCAGGTCTATCGTACTATCGATCTGGAACCTGCTTTTGATCGCTTCTATAACCGTCTCTTTGCGTTCCAGTCTCCTGTTAGCGGCAAACATAGGGTAAAGCACGATCGTGCTGTTTTTATGAAAACTGATCCAGTTATTCGGAAAAATACTGTCCGGTGTATGTGGCTCTACGGTATCTTCTACCACCACTACGTCGATATCATGACTGCGTAAGGTCGCCACAAAATGATCAAATTCTTGTAAGGCACTTGCCTGTACTTCTTCCTGGTTCTGACCTGCTACCTGGAAGACATTGTTTACTGCCGTTTCGGCATTGTAGCCGAAACGGACAGGTCTTACCATTAACAATGCATAGCTCATAATATGCAATTAAATATTTTTATATAAATGATTTATTTTAATCTCTTAACAAAGGCATACTCATACAATGGAAGCCGCCCCTGGCCCGGGAAAGTTCAGCAGAAGGCATCAGTACAATCGTATCTTTGATGTGCTCCACCTTCACTTTATCACTTTCCAGGTCCTGAATCAGGTCTTCTACGTTCACTACTTTAAACCCGGCCTGCTCAAAAGCTTCTACCGTTTTATCGTTGCGGTCATAGCCTAATACAACCCCTTCTTTGATCGCCAGCAAATTACAACTGTCGGTCCATTGCTCACGCATATCATACGGGAACTCATCATTACCGGACAGGATGATTTTCACATCCTTTTCTTTACAACCCAGGTCTTTGGTACTGATATCGATCAATAACTCTTCCAGGCTGTCAAACTGAACGGGCTTGTCCACGTTTTTGATATTAAATTGTATGATCTTCAGTTTATCATCTTTCGCTTTCTGCGCCGTGCCTATACCCAGGTGTCTCTGCACGCTGTCTCCGTCCAGGTGTTTAACCGACTTGTTGGAGAAAATACCCAGCATTACCCATACATTCTTTTTCACCTGTGTGAACACCGTATCAATGTGCATATAATCACGCTTGCGCGGGATCTTCACTACAGTGATCTTCTTCACCACTTTTTTATCAAACAGTGCTTTAATGGTTTGATAAGCCGCATCCCAGGTGGTACGCTCGCTCACCCCAACCAGTAAATGGTCTTTACTCACCACCATCACATCGCCGCCTTCCAGGGTCACTTTATGCCCTTCCGTTTCCTTTGGTAATAAGAAGTGGTGTTCTGTGTCCGGCAATTCAATGATCTTCTCCGCATATCCTTCAAACATAGGATGGTTGAAAAAGATATACTTAGCCAGTAAAGCCTCTCTTGTACGTGCTTTCTTGGCCGGCTTGTTCAGTAATATATGGTCATTGACCGTAATCCCGATATCTCTTGTGAAGATAAAGTTAGGGATAGGCGGGAAGATCATTTCATTATCATTGTGTGTACCGCTGATAAAGATCTTAGCCAGCGCTTTAGGGTCATAGCTTAATAAGGTCTGCTGTGTGGCATAAGAACAGTTTTCTATAGCACATACAGAAGCAATTAATTTGTGACGGATATTTTCATGCTCCAGGATCTGGGCCAGCAATAATTGCAGTTCCACCACCTTATCAGAAGCATGGAAATCTTTATGGTCCGGCTTATAGAAGGATCTTTTGTTTTTAGGATCATCAATTTTCTTCAGCTTTCCTTTGATTTTTTCAGGGTCAAGAAAATACAAAAGCAATTTAGTGTAATAATCATATTCTTTTCTGCGGATCGTGTCCAGGTGAACAATGTCCTCGAACAACCAATCTTGCGCTTTAGAAGGAACGACCTTGCCTAATCCGCTGTCCGGACTGTGTACCAATAGTCTTCTTAAGGTTCCCGTTTCTGTTGTTACATTAATTTGATCTTGTTTAGATTTCGACATAAATTTTTTAGCCTTGATGAATCATGCAAGTTAATGCTTTTTTTAGGATTGGACTAATAATGATTGATGGCCGGCAAGTACTTACCACAAAGGAATTTACGTTCATTTATTGAATCTGCCTGATAAATATACAGGCTTGATGATTTTTTAATTTCAATGCTTACTTTTGAGACATGATTAAGCGCTTTTTGAACTGGCGTAGCTATGCTATCTTATTCGGGATCTTTATCCTGGCCTTCTCCTTTTATTTCATCAGTAAGATCACTAAAGAAATGGAACTGGCAGAGCGGGAAAAGGTACAGGTCACCATAGAAGCCATCAAACAGATGAGTATCCCTGATGCTAATACGGATGTAAACTTCGCCTATTTTATTATTGAAAAGAATAAAGACATCCCCCTGATTACAACGGATGAGCAAGATAGTATCCTGGAATATATGAACCTGGACCAGAAAAGGATTGCCGCTGATTCCAACTTTGTCGCCAACAAACTAGCAGAATTTAAAAAGGCCAACAAGCTCATCATTACTGATATCCAGTTTGCCAAAAGACATATCTATTACGGCGATTCTCCCATGCTGGAAAAGCTTAAATACTACCCGGCCTTACAAATGGCCGTGATCTCTGTCTTTGTATTGATCGTACTGATTGCTGTGTTTAATGCCCAGAAGAGTATCCAGAACCAGGTCTGGGTAGGTATGTCCAAAGAAACGGCCCACCAGATGGGTACCCCTTTATCTTCTATTGTAGGCTGGATGGAACTGCTCAAAGAGAATGAAGACAACCGGGAATATGTACAGGAAATGGAAAGAGATGTCAACCGCCTGCAACTGGTGGCAGACCGTTTTTCCAAAATAGGTTCTGTGCCGGTACTGGAAGAAGAAAACCTGGTGCCCAGGCTCGCTGCCATGGCCGCCTATATGCAAACCCGCGCACCGAAAAAAGTAGAGATCACCTTTGACAGCAATGGGGCAGAGGAAGCGGCTTACCTCCTGAGCGGACCACTGTTTGACTGGGTGATAGAAAACCTGATCCGCAATGCCTTAGATGCCATCGAAGGCTCTGGCAAGATCAAGATCAACATGACCAATACGACCCGCCAGATCGTTATCGACATCTGCGATACCGGGAAGGGAATGCCGCAAAATGCCTATAAGAAAGTATTTAAGCCCGGCTACTCTACCAAGAAGCGGGGCTGGGGATTGGGACTTTCGCTGGCAAAGCGCATCATCAGTGAATATCATAACGGCCAGATCTTTGTCAAACAATCAGAACCGGGGAAAGGTACTACCTTCAGAATTATACTCACCCGATAGGAAAATTAAGGTAAACTTAATATGGAATATGATACCTTTGCGCATAATTTATGAGTCCATTAAGTAGCACAGAGATTTTCGAAAAGATCAACCAATTAAAAGTCGTGGTTATAGGCGACCTGATGCTGGACCAGTATATCTTTGGGAAAGTGGACCGCATCTCCCCGGAGGCCCCGGTACCTGTGCTGCGCATCGAACAGAAAACATCAAGACTGGGCGGTGCCGCCAATGTGGCTTTCAATTGTAAAAGCCTGGGCGCTGAGGTCACCGTAGCCAGTGTCATGGGCGATGATGAAAATGGCCATGCGCTTAAAGCACTACTGGAGAAAGAGGGCATTAAGACCGATCTGATCCATTTAAGTGCCTTCCGCAAAACGACGACCAAGTCCCGTATCATCAGCAAAGGACAGCAGGTAATGCGACTGGACGAGGAAGATCTTAATCCGCTGACCCCTAAAGAAGAGCATCCTTTTATAGATGCCACCCTGCGCTATTTACAGATCCAGAAGCCAGACCTGGTCATTTTTGAAGACTACAATAAAGGGGTTTTAAAGGAAAATGTGATCCACAGGGTTTTAGAACATTGCCAGCACCTGGGCCTGATCACTGCCGTGGACCCTAAATTTGATAATTTCCTGCAGTATAAAGGGGTTGATATTTTCAAGCCTAATCTAAAAGAAGTGCAGCAGGGACTTAATATCACGATACCCAAGGTAGCGCTGGAAGAACTGGAAACCGTACACCAGCTGTTATATAAGCGCCTGGAACATAAAATTACTTTACTCACCTTATCAGAGCACGGGATGTTTTACAGTACCGGCACTACAGAGGGGTTGATCCCGACCAATGTGCGCAACCTGGCCGATGTGTCCGGGGCAGGGGATACGGTGATTGCCGTTGCTGCGATGGTATATGCCGTCACCAAAGATGTGTACACGATGGCCAACTGGAGCAATATTGCCGGCGGAATGGTCTGTGAAGAAACGGGTGTAGTGCCTGTCAATAAAGAAAAATTAGCAAACATTATAAATTCATAATCAAACACAATTAAATTTAAAACATGTCATTAGTTATTACCGGAACCATGGCTTTCGATGCCCTGGAAACACCTTTTGGAAAAGTGGATAGAATCATCGGAGGATCTGCAACCTATGCTGCATGGGCTGCTTCTGCAGTGTATAACAACATCAAGCAGGTATCTATTGTAGGTTATGACTTTCCACAAGAGGAGTTTGATCTTTTGGCAAAACGCGGTGTAAGCTTTGAAGGTGTGGAAGTGAAAAAGGACGAGAAAAGCTTTTTCTGGAGCGGACGTTACCATGCTGACATGAACACGCGCGATACTTTAGTGACCGATTTAAATGTATTGGCTTCCTTTGATCCGCAATTACCGGAAAGCTACCAGGATTGCAGCTACCTGATGCTGGGCAACCTGGTTCCTGCCGTTCAGCAGAGCGTGATCAGCCAGTTTAAAAACCGTCCCAAGCTGATCATCATGGATACGATGAACTTCTGGATGGAGGTTGCCATGGACGCTTTGAAGGAAACCATGAAAATGGTGGACCTGATCGTTTTAAATGATGCAGAAGCCCGTCAATTAACAGAAGAATACTCTTTAGTGAAAGCCGCACAGAAGATTCGTGCAATGGGCCCGAAATATGTAGTGATCAAGAAAGGGGAGCATGGCGCGCTGTTGTTCCATGAAGATAAAGTATTCTCTGCTCCTGCCTTGCCCCTGGAAGATGTGTATGATCCTACCGGTGCCGGTGACACTTTTGCCGGTGGATTTATCGGTCATATCGCCCGTGCAGATGATTTCAGTTTTGAAACGATGAAAACAGCGGTGATCATGGGATCCGTAATGGCTTCTTTCTGCGTGGAAAAATTCGGCCCGGAAAGAATGAAAGAGATCACCACAGAAGATATACAGGGAAGACTGAAGCAATTTAAGGCTTTATGTACTTTCAATGACGTTTTAGAAGTTGTTTAAACAATAAAATCAATATTATGCTTAGAAAAACAAAAATCGTAGCAACGGTAGGACCGGCCTGCGATACTTTTGAAAAATTATTGGAATTGGTTAAATCCGGAGTCAATGTATTCCGTTTAAACTTTTCGCATGGTTTGCATGAAAAGCATAAGGAAGTAATTGACCATATCCGCAGGATCAATATTGAACAACCTTACAATATTGCTATCCTGGCAGATCTGCAGGGACCTAAGTTGCGCATTGGTGAAATGGAAAATAACGGGGTCTTCTTTGATGAAGGAGAAACCATCACCTTTACCAATGAACCGTGTATAGGTAATAAAGACTGTGTATACATGTCTTACCAGAACTTTGCCTCAGATGTAAAAGTAGGAGAATCCGTATTGCTGGATGACGGGAAAATTGAAACAAAAATTACAGAGATTTTCCCCAATGGTACGGTAAAAGCCGTCGTAATCAACTCCGGTATTTTATCTTCTAAAAAAGGAGTGAACCTGCCGGACACGAATGTATCTATTCCTTCCCTGACCGAGAAAGACCTGCACGACCTGGAGTTCATTATTGAACAAAAGATCGAATGGATCGGTTTGTCCTTTGTAAGGAAACCGGAAGACATCAAGAATCTTAAGGCCATTATCCGCAACAAGGAAAGCAATGCGAAGATCGTAGCCAAAATTGAAAAACCGGAGGCTTTAAAGAACCTGCGTGAGATCATACTGGCCTCAGATGCCGTTATGGTAGCCCGTGGCGACCTGGGCGTAGAACTACCGATCGAGCGCGTGCCTATGGTGCAGCGCGATATTGTAAGAATGTGTATCCACAGGGCGAAGCCGGTAATCATTGCCACCCAGATGATGGAAAGTATGATGACCCGGACCAGGCCCAACAGGAGCGAGATCACCGATGTGGCCAATGCTGTACTGGAAGGTGCCGATGCGGTTATGTTGAGCGGAGAAACTGCTATGGGGGATCATCCTTCCCTGGTGGTGAAAACCATGTCTAATATCATCGTGGAAACGGAAAAAGAGGAAAGTGTCTACAACCGTAACCTGGTACCGCAACCCCATTCTCCTAGTTTCTTAAGCGATGCTTTGTGCTATAATGCCTGTAAAATATCGGAAGAAGTAAATGCCAATGCACTGGTGGGTATGACCCAAAGCGGGTACACCGGTTTTATGCTGTCCAGCTTCAGACCGGAAGCGCCACTGTTTGTGTTTACTAAAACGAAATCGCTGGTGAACCAGCTCAGCCTGAGCTGGGGCGTTACGGCTTTATATTATACCAACGAGGAAGATGTCGATAACATCATCTTTGAACAGATCGATATCTTGAAAGAGCGCGGTTATGTAAAAACAGGTGATGTGGTGATCAACACCGGAAGTATTCCTGTGGCTGCTCACCTGCCGACCAATATGCTGAAGATCACTAAGGTGACCTGGTAATATTAATCCATAAATAACAGTATAACAGTAAAACGGGCTTCAGTTAATGACTGAAGCCCGTTTTTTTATTGCGGTAAAATTTCAAAAAAAACCTATAAGGTTTTGGAAACCTTATAGGCTTACATATCATCCCAAACCGGCAGCGAAAACCAATTTCTGACAGGTAATCCTCAACAAAAAAGCGGTTGAACTGAAAAGTTCAACCGCTTTTTGATTTATCTTATTTGCTTAAAATTAAGCCTGGGCTTTTAAGCCTTTAATACGCTCTTCTTTATCTTCTTCTAATTTTAAAGAGTCATTTTTATCCATGTCAGACAACATAGGTGCTGCAAGGAAAATAGAAGAGTAAGTACCTACCAGTACACCTAAAGACATCGCGAAGGCGAAGCCTCTCAATACCTCACCACCAAAGATGAACAGGATCACAGCGGTAATGAATACCGTGAATGAAGTCATAATGGTACGGGATAAAGTGGCATTGATAGAACTGTTGATCACTTCATTTTTATCCGCATTAGGCGTGCGACGGAAGGTCTCACGGATACGGTCAAATACGATAACGGTATCATTCATTGAGAAACCGATAACGGTAAGCAATGCTGCGATAAAGTGCTGATCGATCTCTAAGGCAAACGGAACGATGTTGCGGAAGAAAGAGAAGATAGCAACGGTAAACAAGGCATCGTGCAACAAAGAAACGATTGTTCCGATAGAGTACTGCCATTTTCTGAAACGGATGAAGATATACAGGAAGATCGCAAGAATTGAATAAATAGTTGCTTTTAATGCTCCTGTTTTCAGGTCTTCAGAGATCATTGGAGATACAGCCTGTGTACTTTGTACATATTGAGCAGCAAATGTTGGCAGGTCTACTGTAGCAGGAATGAATTTTTCTGCTTTCAGACCATCATACAATTTAGCCATTACTTTATTCTCTGCATCTTTACCTTGCTGGTTGATGAGGTAGTCTGTAGTAATGCTCAACTGGTTACCCGTACCGATTGTTTTCACTACCGGGTGTTTTTCCAGGTGCTTGCTCAAGTGCTCACGGATATCAGAAGTTTTGTATTGCTGATCGAATTTAATGGTATAAGAACGACCTCCGTCAAATTCAACACCATAATCAAAGCCATTAGCAAAAGAAGCCAGACCGGCAACCATTACAATTGCAGAAATCACATAAGCGATCTTTCTCTTACCGATAAAGTTAAACTTAGCTTTTTGGAAGATCTTCTCAGAAAACTTAGTGAAGTATTTAAAGTGACGACCTTTCTTAGTGTAAGCATCTGTGATCATACGGGATACCATGATACCGGTGAACAAAGACAGCAATAAGGAAATGATCTGTGTAGTAGCGAAACCTTTGATCGCGCCCAGACCGAAGTACAATAAGATCGTTGCGGTGATCAAACTGGTAACGTGACCATCGATGATCGGTGCATAAGAACGCTTGTATCCTTTATCTACGGCTTCTTCGTAAGTATCGCCCAGGGAAAGTTCATCCTTGATCCTTTCAAATATAATTACGTTCGCATCCACTGCCATACCGATACCGAGTACGATACCCGCAATACCGGCCATGGTTAAGGTAGCACCTAAGTTGGCCAATACACCGAAAGTGAATAATAAGTTCAATAATAAAGCGATGTTCGCGATAATACCGGAAGTATTATAGTAAACCACCATCAATACAAAGATCACTAAGAATGCAGCGATGAATGATTTCATACCACCATCAATTGACTCAGCACCCAAAGTAGGTCCTACGATTTGCTCAGAAACGATCTTGGCAGGAGCAGGTAATTTACCTGTCTGTAAGATGCTCGCTAATTCTGTACCTGTAGTTACATCAAAACCACCGGTGATAGAAGAGTTACCTGTATTGCTCTGGCTGATTACATTAGGCGCAGAGTATACAAAGCTATCCAATACAATAGCTATAGGCCTGTTTAAGTTATCTCCGGTCAATTTAGACCAGATACCGGCACCTTGCTGGTCAAATTCCAATTTGATCTCAGGAGTACCATCTTGCTGATAGTCAAACTTAGAACTTTTTACGTGGTCACCTTCCAGTTTTGCATCAGGAGAACCCTGAACCGTTTTGATGACATACACTCCGTAATAAGCATTTTTCTTACCGTTCTTATCTGTCATACCGGATTCTCCTAATAAGAATACAGCATTAGAAGGGAACTGGGCTTTTACTTCTTTTTCATTCAATAAAGAAAGTACTCTCTCCTTATCTTTATTTGCAACGATACCAATCATATTGGACTCTTGCTGCATAGGAGACATGAAGGAGAACAGGGATTGCTCCTGGTTTTGTGCTAAAGAAGAAGCCGAAGTATCTTTTGCCATTGCGCTGGCCAGGCTACTGTTTTTAGCCGTATCGTTTACATTCTTTGTAGAATCTGATTTTGCTACAGTAGAGTCTTTGGCAGCAACCGGGGTAGCTGCTTTACCGGAAAGCTTGGCTTTGATGATATCATTGGCTTTCACCAGGGATTCAACTACTTCACTGTTTTTATACACTTCCCAGAATTGCAGTTTTGCAGTGGCCTGGAGGTAGTTTCTTACCTGCTCAGGGTTCTTCACACCGGCAAGTTCTACAGTGATGATCCCTTTATTTTTATCTAATGAAATAGAAGGTTGTGCAACACCAAATTTATCGATACGTGTTTGCAATACAGTGTACGTACGGTCAGTTGCCTTATCAGCTTCTGCTCTGATGTAACGGATCACGTCCTCATTGCTGCTGTTGTGACTGATCGCAGATTGATTCGGTTTAGCAAAAATAGCAGAAAGTTTGCCGCCCGGGTTTACCTGCTGATAAGCTTTTACAAACAGGTTAACGAAGTTGTCCGGAGTTTGCTCGTGCATTTTTTCAGCTACGGCAATAGCCTGGTTCAATCCCGGATCTTCCGGATTGATGGCCATAGACTTTAATAAACCTTCCAGCCCTACTTCCAGGGTTACGCTCATACCACCTTGCAGGTCAAGACCTAAACCCAATTCCTTGGACTTAAGCTCCTGGTAAGTGTACTCCGCACCTAAGAAGCCAAATGCTTTTTCATCACGTAAACTGTCTGTGATGTGTACAAACGCTTTGTTAATCAACTCATCTTTTTCAACGCCTTTTGCATCAGGATGAGATTGACCAACTTTTTTAACAGCCATTGCTTCATACTTTCTATCTACACTTTGCGCGACGAAAGTAAATGATAGTCTCCATAGTGAGAACAGTATCAGGGCTGCGGTAAAAAATTTCACCAATCCTTTTAATTGCATACCAAAAATTGTGTTAGGATTTTTAAATTAAAAAATTCAATAAGTGGGCAAAGATAATGGTTAATCTCAATATTCTTATATATATTTTACCATTTCCTTAGTATATTTTAGGCTGTTTTGGGCTATTTTTTTTAACAATTGTTGATAAGTAAGATTAAGGGCTATTATCTATCTTAATGAAGCTGCCTGTTTGGGAAAGCGTATCTTTGCCAAAAAGCAAAACAGTGAAATTTTCTATAGGCGATAAAGTGATCGTGAAACACACGAAGGAGGAAGGTAAAGTGATCCAGATCATCAATAATGAAATGGTGGAACTGGAGGTATTGAACACAAGATTTCCTGCATTTGCAGACGAACTGGACCATCCCTACCTGAAACTGTTTACCAGTAAAAAGATGAATGCCCGAAAAAGGGCCCTGAACCTGGACGATTTTCCCTCTGAAAAGCCGGGAACGCAGAAGGGCGACAGCAATGCCCATAAGGGACTGGAACCCGGATTTTATTTCTCCGTCATACCCGTTTATTTCTTTGAAGGAGACCAGGACCAGCTGGCCCGCCTTAAACTCTACTTCATCAACCAGACAGAGTACACCATTAAACTAAGGTATGACTGCCAGACTAACCTGGGAAAAGAATTTACTTTAGGTACTACTATCTATCCCTTTCAGCATCTGTATCTTCACCATATTAAATTTGACTTGGTGAACGAGGGATTATCTTTTGATTTTAAGCTCGAAAGCATTGCTAAAGTATCGGAATCGAAGCAACTGGAGCATCACCTGAAGATCAAACCCAAAAGTATTTTCCAAAGGATCCATCAACTGGAGCAGAGTGGGGAGCCTATGTTCTCGGTGCAGATCGCATCCGACTTCCCCAGGGTTGACCTCTCGGGCCTTAAAGCTTCAGATCTCTTCGCTGCACCTGCGATTAAACCGGTGCCTCAAACCTATAATTTTAAGAAGCGCCCTTCGGGCTCACAGGAAATAGACCTGCATATAGAGCAACTGGTGGTGGATTACCATACCATGTCTAATGCGCAAAAACTGGAAGCGCAGCTGCAAGCCTGCGAACTGGGGATTATTAACGCTTACCACAACCAGATGCCTTCTGTGGTCATCATCCATGGTATAGGGGCAGGTAAGTTAAAAGAAGAGGTGCATAGGCTGCTGAAATCTATGAAAAAGCAGGTGCGCCAATTTGAAAATAAATACAGCCAGAAGTATGGATTTGGTGCGACTGAGGTATTTCTGAGATATATTTAAATTTAATTGCAAATTATTGATTTTTAATAATTAACTAATGTTTACTAAAGCAAAACTTAGATTTATTAATTAAAAATCATGCTGGATATTTGTATGCAGATATTTTGCCAGCACAAGGGTAGCTCCTTCTGTTTTGATCTGTTTAAAACCCATCTTTAGGGCGAATTTTATCGCATTCTTATTTTCAATTTCGGTTTTTGCAAGGATCGTATTTATTGCATATTGATGCTGTGCCCAGGCTATTAATAAGTCAAATGCGGTGTTCATGATGCCTTTACCCCAATACTCAGGGAGCAGGCTTCCACCGATCTCGATCTCGCGCCTTGAGGCATTCCAGTCATGCAATGCACAGTCCCCGATGATGTTTTCCGGATCATCTCCCATCCTGATGCTAAAGATCTGATTACAAAGCGAGATGATATGTTGCGTAAATTCAAGAGGCGTTTTACTTCCCCTAAGATCACTGTCTTTTTCAGCTCCGGCATACAAACGATGAAACATTAAAGCATCCTCTGTGCTCAACTGTTTCAATAAAATATTCCCTTTCCTGAGTATTGTTTGCATATTATAATTTAGTTTCTTTTCAACCTTTCCCAAGAATGGCTTCCCTTGATTTTTGACTTACAAAAAGCAAAATACAAAAACACCGCCTTTCCGCCATCAGCGTTTTGACTTCAAGCGTTTTTAGCTTAAAAAGTATTAGCAATTATTTATAACAGTTTGACTGTTACTTAAAGCATCAAAACATTCGACTGATATATTAATTATCCCAAAAACTCCATCATAAACTGTGCTGTTTGCTCCGCTTGTTCGGTCAATATAAAGTGTCCGCTTGCTGCAACTTTCCTGAGCTGCAGATCACTTGTACTTGCAGGGAGCGACATCGCCAGCATTTCATAGCCGCTGCCACCGATCCCCATTACCGGCATATTGAGCTTGCGGTACGTTTTGCTGTCTGCAATGTCCTGGGGGAATGCCTGGTACCAGCCATTCGATGCGCGTATGGCATCTTTACTATTATAGGCAGCCGCGTACACAGCCTTATCAAAAGCAGTGATGCTTTCTTTATTTTCTATTAAATGTTCAAATAACCATGCGATCACGATCTCCATTCTTCCTTCCAGTAATTGTTCCGGGAGCTCTTTTACCTGGTTGAAGGCCAGCCACCAGGGGTAAAGATGGTTTGCGCCCGGAATGGGCAACATAGGCAAATGATACATGCCCTCATCGGGATGCGGTGTATCTAAAACCATTAATTTAGCCGTAGTGGCCGGGTAATTGGCCGCAAAACTGAAGGCCACATGCGCCCCGATGTCATGCCCGCCTATATACACTTTTTCCAATCCCAGCATTTGCACCAGTTCATAAACATCTTTCGCCATATTCTTTTTCTCATAACCATCTGCCGGCTTGGCCGAGCTGCCCATGCCCCTCATCTCCACCACGATCACCCGGTATTTGCTTGCGAGCAGGGGCATCACTTTATGGTAGGCCCACCAGGTTTCGGGATAACCGGGAACCAGCACCAAAGGCTCCCCAGTACCCCCGGATACATAATGTAAGGTAGTGCCGTTTACTGTCGCATAATGATTGGAAAAACCGGGTAGGGTATTGACCAGGGCTTCATCTGAGTACTGTGCTTCCATATATTTTACTCTAAGGGTATAGTTACTATTCTAATCGTGAAATGTAAAATTAAGTACTAATTTTGCAACACACAACAATGCAGTATACTATATAGTTCAATATTTTTTTTAAAACTTTTTCAGTAATGAAATTAATCCATCAGCTTTCAAAAGAAACGGGCATACCTATAGGCACCATACGCTTTTATGAGAAGAGCGGACTTTTTAAAGGTACTACCAAAAAAGAAGTCACTACTAATAATTATGTGTACTATGGGGAGGAAGTCGCCGACAAGCTGAGGTTTATTCAGATGGCGAAAGCTGTAGGCTTTACTTTATCTGAAATCAAGGAAGTAGTGGATGCCTGGTACAAGAAAGAGATCAGCAGGAAAGCAAAAATTGAAGTTTTAGATAAAAAGCTGGCACAAATAGAAGAAAAAATGAAGGAGTTAAGAACCGTCAAGAAGCAAATTGCACTTTGCAAATTCAATATTGAAAACGGCTTGGATTAAAGATCTTTTAAATCATTCATCCATTTTGGTGAAAGTTCTTTTTCCCGGGAGTACGCTTTACAATTTGTTTCTTTTCCAGGCAATTACCTGCACTCCTTCAGAATAATGCATGAGCTGGGGTTGCCCGGTCAAACTTAATTCGCCTAGTTTATATTGTACGTTCAAAGCATTTAATGCCACCTTCTTTAGTTCCCATGCTTTATGATGAATATCATAACAATAAATTGCTTCCCTATTATTAAGGTACAAGCAATAACGCTCAGTCAACCAATGATCTAATGCTGTCTTTTCAGGTATAGATGCTTTCACTTCATATGCAGCATCCAGGTAAAAATCCTTTCTTGTATTAAGGGATCGGTAGTATTGATTAGTACGCCGGATATTTGATTTTTCATAAGGAAGCCCCGATAAGGCCCTGGCGATAAATACCGATAATTGTTTTTCCGCTTCGATATTCAAAAAGTACACCCCTTTTTTATTATTGTGATCAATATAGGTTCTTATATTGATTTCCTCAAAATCAGAAACAAAAGCCAGCGCAGGTAAATTTCTCGGCCTGATCTTTTGCATCGTAAAGGCCACTAATGACACATAAGCATTTCCCTCAAATACATCAATATTCAAGCTTTCCGGCACCAATGGTCTTAAAAGATCAAGCGGCACCTGCCAGTGCAAAAACAAAGCATTATTCCACTCTTGATAATAGGTCCACTTACCTGCAGGCACATCAAAGGGCCTGTGCCTGGTCTGAGAAAGTATTTGGTTAATGTCTGTCATTATTTTGATTATTGCTTAGCTATTTCTTCTGCCAGCCCGATCAGTAATCCATCAGCCGAGCGGATGTAGCATAAGCGATAAGATTGCTCATACTGCACCACTTCTCCTACGAGCTGCGCACCAAGCTTCATCAGCCGGGACACCATTTCATCAACATCTGCAACGGTGAACATGACCCGCAGGTAGCCTAATGCATTTACCGGTGCATTACGATGATCAGCAACCGTAGCCGGTGTGATAAATTGCGAAAGTTCGAGCCTGCTGTGCCCGTCAGGCGTAAGCATCATGGCGATCTCTACAGATTGTGTGCCCAGTCCGGTAACGCGCCCGGCCCATTCACCTTCAACCATTCCCCTGCCTTCCAGTTTCAAACCGATCTCGGTAAAAAAGGCAATCGCATCGTCCAGCGAGGCCACGACAATGCCTACATTGTCCATTCTCAATAATTTGTTCTTTTCCATGTACAAAAATAAATTTTGAAATTAAAGCTGATTACAGTGTTTGGTAGCTTATCCTGTACCGGGAGAATACAATACAAACTAAGGTTTTGTCGTACTATTCATTTCTATATCAATCATTTGCTGCCCCTTATCTCTAGTGCTGTTCTACATGTTAGCGAAGCGCATATAGAACAATCAAAAACCCGGGATTTAAAATCCTCTTATTAGCTGTTTCGGATATGCAGCTTATCCTGAATTATGAGCAGAGCAATACAAACTAAGGATTAGCGGTACCATTCATTTCTATATCAATTATTTGCTGCCCCTTATCTCCTAAGTAGTGCTTCACTAAACTTTCATAAACGCTTCCACCTGTATCGGCATTCGTAAAGATCAAAAGCCCTTGTTTTGTTTTAGGTAAGATAAATACAATTGCCTGAACACCATTATCAGAACCGCCATGACTTAAAGCATAGTCTCCATTTCCTAAATCGTAAATTTCGAAGCCGAGGCCAAAGTGTTTTCCTTTGCTACTGGCCACCTGCTGCCGGGTCATTTCATCAAATACCTGCGATGTCAAGCCCTCTGCATGCATCACACTGATCAGGAATTTACCATAATCTTCAATCGTAGTCATCAGGTCATCTGCTCCGTTAGGCGTTTTATTCTTTACCGTTTCATATGCCTTGCCCTCCTTGTCATAACCAATGGCAAGTCTTGCGGTGTCTATATTTTTGTCCCAGACATACCGGGTATCCTGCAGCTTTAGGGGTTGAAAAATAAGTTCGTCGGCCAGTTCCTGTAAAGATTTATGGAACTTCTTTTCCAGGGCTTTCCTCAGGTACTCCATGCCTTCCCCGGAATATTGATAATGCGTTCCCGGATCAAAGTGGAATTTAAGTTTTTTATCCGCATCCAGCCAACGCCAGTTCGCAAAGCCGGTCTGGTGACTTAAGATATGTCTCGTAGTCAGTTTTTTATTGCGCGGATCAGCGGCAATATCCGGGTCCGTCCAGTATTTATACAGCGGTTCATCTAAATGCCATTTACCGGAGCTTACCAGTTTCAAGGCCACTAAAGCCGTTACCGGTTTGGTAAGCGAAGCAACATTGAAAATGGTATTATAAGGTGCGGCCATACCTTTCCGGTGCTCCCCGAAAACCTGAACCTGCTTGAGTTGCCCGTTTTCAATAATGCCGAGTCCGAGTGCAGGCACCTGGTTGGCCTGCAACCATTTATCAATGGCCTGCTCATTACCGAATATAGAAGCGGATGCTTCCTTTGGTTCATAAGCTTGATGATCAAAACTTAAAGAAGTGGCGAGTTTCCAGGCCCCTTGCTCCAGTGTCCACAAGTGTGTAAACCGGGCAATGCCGGGCTGGCTTCCCGGCGCTTCATAAAACATATGTACACCATTTTGCACCGCAGCATAAAGCACCTCATTTTTATACAAAGGAAAAACCTCTGCGCTTTCTTTGAGCAAAACCCTTTTTATCTGCCGGGTTCCGGGATCTTTGCACAGCCCGTTTTTAAGATCCGCCAGGAACTTTGCTTTATCCGAAAATCCCCCTTTGTCGTGGTAAAATTTTAAGCTGTCGCTCAAGAGCAATTCAAACTGCTTAATGTCGCAGGTATTAAAACCCACATTAAAGAGCAAACTATCCTGCTTAAGAATGGTCTGGTATAATGCTGTGTTTTTGTCCACCTGTGCACTAGCCTTACAGGCACAGAGGAAAAGAAAAAGAGTGTATAGATATTTTGTCATTTTTTAGCTTAGCTATTGCAGGTCAAATATACTTGATTCAGGATCATTCTCTTTAATACAGTTTGCATATTTCTTTGTAAATGCCTATACGCTTAATTAAAAATCAATGCGACTAATCCCTAAAATAAAACTAAAATCCCTGCCGGGACAAATCCCTTATCGTTTATTCCCTTACATTTGAAGCCGTGCCTACAATAGCCAGACATACTATCAATAAGCTCATCATCCTCTGGACGATCTTATTGCTATGGACACCCTGCATTACCAAGCAATCCCTTAAAGATTACCTGGGCATCCCGGTAGCTGCATGGACTACTGCGGACAGGCCCGACAAACTCCGCAACTGTCCCGAAAGCAGGCAAGCCGGCGACGGACAAGTTTCAATAGAATTTGTAAAAAAACTAATAAAGGATCAGCACCTTAATGATGCTTATGCTTTCATTACTACTTACAAAGGATCGGCAACCGTTCAATCGGTTTTTCTATCTCTGGACCGAAGGGCTTATCCGGTCCCCATCTACATCCTCCACGATCAACTGCTTATTTAATACTCTAATTATTAATAGTTTATGCGCTTTTACTAAAGTGTACAACCCTTTTTGAGGCTGCCTCATGCAGCTTCAGTAATATTATGTGTATCCTCATTTAATAAGCTTTTGATATGAATCATACTACCTATAATTATGCCGGTATGTTCGCCACAGCCTTACGCTGGGTGACCGGCTGGACTTACTTTTCTGCCTTCTGGCGACGACTCGTCCTGGAAAACAAACTCAATCCCGGTGAAGCCGGTTATATCGGGGAGAAATTCAACCACTTTTTACCTAATGCCCTCGGCATCAAACCCATGATCGAATACCTGGTCTCACACCCCGAAGCGCTGTGGTGGGCCATGGCCATTTTTACCATCGTAGAAGGTATTGTTGGGCTATTCTTTATGCTGGGCCTGTTTACACGGGCAGCGAGCATAGCCGTGATGGGCCTTGCCCTCGGCATCCTGCTCGGATCGGGCTGGCTGGGCACTACCTGCCTGGACGAGTGGCAGATCGGTATCCTGGGTATTGCCGCAGGCTTTACCATCTTCCTGACGGGTGGGAGCTATTATTCCCTGGACCGGTATATCGTGCGCAAAAGAAAACGCACTTCCGCTAAACCCTTGTTGCAATGGCTGGGCTCGGGCGATTTAAACATAAAAGAACCGGTACTGAAGAAAATTGCTCTTGCTGGAGCTGTATTCATTTTCGGACTCAGCCTGTTCACCAATCAATACTTTCATGGAGGTGTTTATGGTAAATTGCATAACCTGTCCGTGCGGCCTCATGTCACCATCAGCGAACCCAAAATCGATGCCGGAACATTATCATTTACCGTATTCCGGGATGAAGGCGCTGATGTGTATGGTTCTTTTTTGATTGGCGTACAGCTCAAAGATGAAAAAGGTCATATCCTCTATCAGCAAAACCAGGAACAGCTGGCCGCCCTGGAACCGGGGCAAATAAAGAACAGCTATGTGGCTAAAGTGAAACCCGGGAAACACAGCCTGGTCTTGCCTTTGGGTGCACGGGCACAATTGCAGTTCTCGGATCCGGCTTTACAAAACCTTCAAGGGGTCTTCACCCTTACTTTAACGGATATCAGCGGCCTGGTTTGGGAAGAGACCATTTCGGTACCATAATATAAACCTATAAGGTTTTTGAAACCTTATAGGTTTTGTTGTTCCCTCCTTGCTTCGACAGGAGCAGCAGGGCTGTTCCTGATGTCAGCCTGAGCCCCTTCGATGGCTGAGCCGTAGCTCGTCCTTTCAAGCGCAATGAAATGGAGTCGGGAAATCTTATTTTAATGATTAATGATTAATGGTTAATGACTATTATAAATCAACAATTATAGGAGATACCTACGCTCCGGTCGGCAGGACGGTCCTTACGATGTCAGCCTGAGCCTGTCCAAGGGTAGGTGAGTAAAGGAAACATCGGATCCTGTAAAACAGCCTTAGATTCCCCGGCAATAACACAAAAGAATGATATATAAACCTATAAGGTTTTTGAAACCTTATAGGTTTTGTTGTTCCCTCCTTGCTTCGACAGGAGCAGCAGGGCTGTTCCTGATGTCAGCCTGAGCCCCTTCGATGGCTGAGCTGTAGCTCGTCCTTTCGAGCGCAATGAAATGTAGTCGGGAAATCTTATTTTAATAGTGAATAGTTAATGGTGAATGACTATTATAAATCAACAATTACAGGAGATGCCTCCGCTCCGGTCGGCAGGACGGTCCTTACGATGTCAGCCTGAGCCTGTCCAAGGGTAGGTGAGTAAAGGAAACACCGGATCCTGTAAAACAGCCTTAGATTCCCCTGCAATAACACAAAAGAATAAACGCCGTAGTTTTTTAAAACTACGGCGTTTACATTACAGGAATCAACCTTAGTTTATCCCATTTCAGGATACAGGTCAAAACCGCTCATATATTCATTGATCTCACCTCTTACGGTAGCGATCACGCTGTCATTATCCGTATTCATCAGCACCTGGTCCAGCCAGTGTACCACTTGCTTCATCTCTTTCTCTTTAAATCCGCGCGTGGTCAATGCAGGCACACCTACACGGATACCTGAAGTGATAAACGGTGATTTATCATCAAAAGGCACCATATTCTTATTGATCGTAATATCTGCTTTTACTAAAGTATTTTCTGCTTTTTTACCGGAAATACCCTTGTTCCTCAAGTCAATCAATAATAAATGGTTATCTGTACCACCAGAAACGAGGTCATAACCTTTTTCCAGGAAAGCATTTGACATAGCCTGCGCATTGCTTTGCATCTGGCGGGCATACACTTTATAGTCATCCTGCAGGATCTCGAAGAAAGACACCGCTTTGGCAGCAATCACATGCTCCAATGGTCCGCCCTGGATACCCGGGAATACAGACAGATCGATCAGTTGGCTCACCGTTCTTACCTCTCCTTTAGGTGTAGTGATACCCCATGGATTTTCAAAATCATTTTTCATCATGATGATACCGCCACGAGGACCACGTAAAGTCTTATGCGTGGTAGAGGTTACAAAATGACAATGATCAAAAGGAGAATTCAGCAAACCGGCAGCAATCAGACCCGCAGGGTGGGCGATATCTGCCATTACCAAAGCACCTACTTTATCTGCAATAGCACGCACACGGGCATAATCCCAGTCACGGCTATAAGCAGAAGCACCACAGATGATCAGTTTAGGCTTCACCTCAACCGCTTTCTTTTCCATATCATCATAGTCCACCAGGCCGTCTTCTTTACGCACGCCATAATGATGTGCCTGGTAAGTCTTACCGGAAAAGGCTACCGGGGAACCATGTGTCAGGTGTCCGCCCATGCTCAGGTCAAGGCCCAGGATAGCATCACCAGGCTGCAATACCACTGCCTGCACCGCCATATTGGCCTGTGCACCACTATGTGGTTGTACATTGGCATATTCAATATTAAAGATATCTTTCAGGCGGTCAATAGCCAGTTGCTCGCTCTTATCCACTACTTCACATCCGCCATAATATCTTTTACCCGGATAACCTTCTGCATATTTATTGGTCATCACATTACCCATTGCCTGCATCACCTGCAAGCTGGTAAAGTTTTCTGAAGCGATCAACTCCAGTCCTCTTCTTTGTCTTTGAAGTTCTTCCTGAATTAAATCAAAAATGGCCGTGTCTCTTGTCATGATTTAAAAATATTTAATAATTTTTTTATTTACTTTTTAGGGCAAGACTTGCAGCGCTTACCGCGTTTATATTTTTTACAACATTTTTTGGCTTCGCAAAACACAGCGCACCGGAATGCACCTTTGCAGCCATCATATTTTTGTTCCTGTTCCTTTTGCACCGTTTCTAATCCCTTCATGATAAACTATTTTAATTATTGTTGGCTAACAATACCTGCCAGGCCATTTCAATATTGCCGGAATCGATTAATTCCTTGGCATATTGATGCAGCGCCTGCTGCTGTTCCTGCTCATTATTGCTGTATTCTTTCAAGATATGGATCAATCTTTCATCCTCCAACATATTGGTCAGTACAGGTATTTCAGAACTGTTGGCCAATATACCCAGGTCATTACCGGTTAATATGCTCGAACGCAAAACAGATTGGGGTAAATGGTCGAAACCAATGCCTAACTGCAAGTTGGGCTTAGGCACTTCAAAAACGCTGTCCCCGGAAGCACGGCAATAATAATCCATGCCCATCCTGGCGACCAGGTCAATTTTATGCGGATCGATCTGCTGGTTTTCATCCAGTATCGCATCGTCAATGTGCATTTTGATCACCTCACAAATGATGAGGTTGGCCGCGCCACCCCCTTCACCGATCGGCTTCACTTCCATCACGCGACACTCCAGGCTCACCGGTGCTTCTTTCACCCGGAAAGGTTTCACCAGGTCAGAAGCCACAGGTGTAAATCCTGACTTTATAAATTCATCCGTACCTTTAGGGTATTCGCAACTGGCCAGGCTCATCTGCTGTACCATTGCATAAGACACCACATTGATCACCACCTCTTGTGTCTCCTGCACATTTTCTAAAGTATGCTTGATCGTATTATCTCTTACCCTGCGTGCAGGGGAGAATACCACTATCGGCGGATTACTGCCGAATACATTAAAAAAACTAAAGGGAGATAAGTTGGCATTGCCTTCATTATCAATGGTGCTGGCAAAACAAATAGGTCTTGGCGCAACACTTCCCAATAAGTAGGCATGGAGTTGTTTGGTACTGATTTCTTTAGGTAAAACTTTCATATCTTTCTGCTAAGCCCGGCAAATTTAAACAAATACTTATAGTAAAGCTCAATTGGTCTTTAAAAAACAAAAAGAGCTATTATGAACAATAGCTCCGGTATTTTTAAAATTTTAAGCATCTTTATTCTCGATGTTCCAGGTATCAAACAAAAGATTCAGGTAATAATTCTCTTTTGAAGTGATCACATCATCTGCCTTACATAATTTAAGGGCAAACTGGATAAAGTTGAGGCGTTCTTCTTCGGTGGCATCTTCATAAAAATCATCCATATATTTTAAGAAATGAGCTTCCCAGTCTTCCTGTCTCAGGCTGCTAATGATATCCATTTCTTTATCCAGATTTATATGAAAAGGAAATTCCTGTACCAGGAATTCGCGCACAATCATATCCCCATCCACAGAAAACTTAAAGTCGACTGCTGATAAGATCATTAATAAATGATACCCGGCAATGGTTTTATTGGTTCTTTTGTGCATACGGTTTTTGTTAGTTGCTTTCTTTTAGTTTATAGTTTATGTCTTTAAATGAAATTGGTCATGATCAGGTTGAGATCAGTATATTTCATATCAAATCGTTTTGCGATGTGCTGGTTGGTGATCAGTCCTTTATAGAGATAGACTCCATTACGGATACCTTGCTTGGTTTTCAATACATAATCCACACCACCTTTCTCTGCAATGTCCATAACAATAGGCATCAGTACATTGCTGATCGCTTTGGAAGCCGTTCTGGCCACCCCTGAAGCTATATTAGGCACACAATAGTGAATGACATCAAATTTTGAAAATACCGGGTTATCATGGGTCGTAGGTCTTGAGGTCTCAATACAACCACCCCTGTCGATGCTCACATCAATGATCACAGAACCCGCCTTCATCAAGGCCACCATTTCTTCGGTAACCACCATAGGCGTTACCCCGTTGATTGGTTTCAGGGCACCTATGACCACATCAGTTTTGGCCAGGGATTTCTTCAATTCATGCGGATCGATGACGGAAGTATATAAACGACGGCCCACATTATTCTGCAGGCGCATCAAGCGATAAATAGAATTGTCAAACACTTTCACATCTGCACCCAGGCCTAATGCAGTCCTGGTAGCCGACTCGCCTACAACGCCTGCTCCTAAAATAACCACCTGTGCAGGAGGGATACCCGAAATGCCTCCCAGTAAGACACCCACACCATTGTGAGAATTGCTCAGGTATTTCGCCGCCTGTATGATGGCAGAACTGCCTGCGATCTCACTCATGGTACGCACGATAGGGTAGGAACCGTTATCGTCTTTTATAGAATCAAAAGCAATAGCTACAATCTGCTTCTTCACCAGTTTCTGGATCATTTCTGCCTTCAGGAAGGGAAGATGAACCGGAGAGATCACTACTTTACCGGCCTGGAGTATATTGATCTCTTCATCAGAGATGGGTGCCGATTTGATAATAATGTCCGCACGGAATACTTCTGCCTTGTCGTACACTATTTTGGCCCCTGCTTCACTGAAATCATTGTCTTTATAAAATGCATGTTCCCCGGCGCGGTGCTCGACCACTACCTCATGACCATTCTGGATGAGTACAGACACGGCTTCGGGGGTCAGGGGAATACGATTTTCAGAAAAAGTATCTTCTTTCGGAATACCTATAAATAACTGCTTCCGTCTCGGAATAATTTCAATAGTTTCTTCTAAAGGTATGTATGAAAATGAGGAAGATATTTTTACTTTGCTGGACATAATTTTGAACTGTGAATATCGAAAGCTAAAAGTAAAGCCAATTTACAAATCTGGCAACTATTTCGACTTAATTTTATCATATTTTCAACAAAAGATCTTAGCTTTATTTTTATCTTCGCCCTAATAAACACGACTTTACATTGCTCAAGATAACTCAAAGCCAACGACTACTACAGAAACTTTCTCCGCAACAAATCCAATTCATCAAGCTATTGCAGGTACCTACCGCAAATCTTGAAGAGGCTATCGAACATGAACTGGAGGTCAATCCGGCACTGGAAATCGATCCGCAAACCAACGAAGCTGAAGATCCTTACGAATTTTCTAACGATGCGGACCATGATACGCCCGGTGAAGAAGGAGAGCATACTGATGATCTTTCTGAGTATTTAAGAGATGAAAATGAAAGTATGTCCGACTATCACCTCAACGAAAACGGGGATGATGATGAAGATGAGCGCGAATCGCCCGTAAGACAGGAATCGACCTTTCATGATTACCTATTGAGCCAGGTAGGACTCTGGGACCTGAACGAGCAGGACACCCGTATAGCAGAGCAACTTATCGGCAGTATCGATGATGACGGCTACCTGAGGAGAGATGTGATGAGCATTGTGGATGACCTTGCCTTTAATGCCAATGTGTACGTTTCCGAGGCAGAGATCAGCAATATTTTACTGAAAGTGCAGGAACTGGACCCGGCAGGAGTGGGGGCAGCAGACTTGCAGGAATGCCTGATGCTGCAACTAAAAAGACTGGACCAGTCTAAGCAGGTGATGGATGCACGCCAGATACTGCAAAAGTATTTTGATGAGTTTACCAAGAAACAATATGACCGGATCAAATCTCAATTAAGTTTAGATGATGATTCCTTTAAAGCTGCTATACAAGTAATTATAAAATTAACGCCTAAGCCCGGCATGGCTTTTCATGACGGCTCTAAGGAGAACGGTTATATCATTCCCGACTTTTTTGTGTACAACAATAATGGTGTACTGGAACTTACCTTAAACTCCCGCAATGCACCGCCTTTAAGGATCTCTGATGAATACCGGGATATGCTCAAAGCTTATGACAAGGGAAGTATTAAAGACAAGCAGCAGAAAGAAGCGGTTACCTTCATCAAACAAAAGCTGGATGCCGCCAAGTGGTTTATTGATGCCATCAAACAAAGACAACATACTTTGCTGTACACCATGAAATCTATTATGGACTACCAAAGTGAGTTCTTTTTCACCGGTAATGAATCTTCCTTAAAGCCGATGATCTTAAAAGATATCGCGGATAAGATCAATATGGACATCTCTACCGTGAGCAGGGTAGCCAACAGCAAATATGTGCAAACGGAGTACGGTACATTCCTCCTTAAGTACTTTTTCTCGGAATCTATCACTAACGATTCCGGGGAAGAGGTCTCTACCTACGAGGTGAAGAACCTGCTGCAGGACCTGGTGGACCATGAAGATAAAAACAATCCATTATCCGATGAGCAATTGATGGAGCAGCTTTCTGAGAAAGGATTTAAAGTAGCCCGCAGAACGATCGCCAAGTACCGGGAACAGTTACAGATCCCCGTGGCCAGGCTGCGTAAACTGGCTTAATAAGCATAAACCTATAAGGTTTTTGAAACCTTATAGGTTTTGGTGTTCCTTTCCTGCTTAGAGGAAATGCACCCCATGTTTCGAGAGGCTCAACATGACATGCTCGTCATCCCGAGCGCAATGAAATGGAGCCGAGAAATCTTATTTAATGATTAATGGTGAATGGTTAATTACTATTATAAATTAACCATCAATAATTAACCCCTAATAATTGGAGGAGATGTCTCCACTCGCTGTCGCCCGGTCGACAGGACCCGGTCTCTTTCGGGCGCAATAGAATCGGGAAATAACTGATCATTATAAAAGAGTCCCTTTCGAGGCTTATAAAAGAACAGGAGCGGCTATGAGCCGCTCCTGTTCTTTTATAAATAATAACCGTTTTCATTAATATAATCAATCACCTCATCCGGCAAGAGGTAGCGGATGCTTTTATGCTCTTTGATCATCTTACGGATCATAGTGGCAGAGATTTCTATTAAAGGGGCATCCAACAAATAGGTTTGCTCTGAAAGCTTCTCAGAGACCTCATGCCCGGGCCTTTGGTAGACGATCACCGGGTAGTGTTTCAGCAGTTGCTCATAGTTTTTCCACCGGCCCAGGTTCTGGTAGCTATCACTGCCCATAATGACAGAAAACTTTTCATGCGGGAACTTCTCCTGTAAATAGGTTAAGGTATCAATCGTGTAAGAAGGCTTAGGCAAGCCGAATTCAACATTACTGGCCCTGAATTTATTATTGCCCTTGATGGCTATTTCCACCAGGTGCAGCCGGTTGTATTCATTCAGCAGGGAGCTGGTCTGCTTCAAAGGATTATGCGGAGAGACCACAAACCAGATCTTATCCAGGTGGCTGTGCTCAATGATGTAATTTGCTATAATTAAATGACCTAAATGTACCGGGTTAAAACTTCCAAAATACAGTCCTATATTCACTTTTAAACGCTTAAATTTTTTAATTAAAAATACCTCGACAAATCTTTTCCTGCCTATAGTTCTACCCAGACATGGGCCGCATCGGCCTTACGGATACTTAAAACATATCCTGCGATCTGCACGGCAATAGGATCTCCGAAAGGAGCGATATGATCTACCTGGACCGGCTTATCTATGATAAAGCCCATTTCCATGAGCTGGACGGCAAAAGGGCCGTCTTCTATTTTCCTGATCATTCCTTTTTGTCCCTGTATTAACTCTGATAAACGTAACATCTCCGCTATATTTGTTGGCAAATTTACCCGTATTTATTCGCTCTGCCAATCCAAGTAACAAATTTGTCAGCGATTTTTTTTAATTTCGCGGCACGAAGCAAATACTGTAAAATATATAAATGAGTATTCAGAATAATTATGTGGCCATTATGGCCGGCGGTATTGGAAGCAGATTCTGGCCTGAAAGCCGCCAGAATTTACCCAAGCAATTTTTAGATATCTTGGGAACAGGTCGTACCTTCATCCAGGATACCTATGCGCGCTTCAAAGATATTTGTCCGAAAGAGAATATCTATGTGGTGACCCACCATTCCTACGAACATTTGGTAAAAGAGCAATTGCCGGAATTACCGGAAGCCAATATTATCAAAGAACCTTTCAGAAAAAACACAGCTCCTGCAGCAGCCTATGTCACTTATAAAATTGAAGCTTTAAACCCTAAAGCGAATATTATACTGGCACCGGCAGATCACCTGATCCTGGACCAGAGAAATTTTGAAATAAAAGCTTTCCAGGGCCTGGACTATGCCTCAAGAAACGATGCCATCCTGACCTTTGGTATCCAGCCGACCCGCCCGGATACCGGCTATGGCTATATACAATATGCCAAAGACCAGCTGGAAGAAGGGATTGCAAAAGTGATCGTATTTACCGAGAAGCCCAACCTGGACCTGGCAAGGGTATTTTTATCCTCCGGAGATTTTGTGTGGAATTCCGGTATTTTTGTGTGGAATGTAGCTACTTTTACAAAAGCGTTTAAAGAATACCAGCCGGAAATGGCTGAAGTATTTGAGCAAGGCAGGAATTCCTACAATACACCTAAAGAGTATGCCACCATGGAGCGGCTGTATACGCAGACCACCAACCTGTCCATAGATTATGGATTGATGGAAAAAGCAAAAAATGTTTTTGTCATTCCTTCAAATTTCGGTTGGAGCGACCTGGGTACCTGGGAGTCGGCCTACGAGCATTCAGAAAAAGATTACCTGGGCAATGCAAGCAACCAGAAAAGTGTCTTTGTTGTAGATGCGGCTAACTGTATGATAAAATCAAGCATTAACAAGCTGGTGGTACTACAAGGCTTACAGGACTATATTGTGGTGGACACGAATGATGTATTGCTGATCTGTGAAAGAAGCCAGGAGCAACAAATCAAAGAATATGTTGCCGAAATAAAACGCAACCTCGGCGAAAAATATTTGTAAGAAAGAAAGAAAAACAATTAAAAATAAAAAATGCTTCCAAAATTTAAGAGAGTATTAGTAAAGCTTTCCGGCGAATCACTAATGGGTGACAAAAACTATGGTTTAGACTCTAAAATGCTAGGTGCTTATGCCCAGGACATTAAAGAGGTGGTAGAACTGGGTGTTGAAGTTGCGGTAGTGATAGGAGGCGGTAATATTTACCGGGGTATGAATGAAAGCGAAACAGGTATCGAACGTGCTCATGGCGACTACATGGGTATGCTGGCTACCGTTATCAATGGTATGGCGCTTCAGGCTTCCTTAGAAAAAATCGGTGTCAAGACCCGTTTACAGTCTGCACTGGTGATGGACCAGGTAGCAGAACCTTACATCCGTCGCAGGGCCATCCGCCACCTGGAAAAGGGCAGGGTAGTGATCTTTGGTGCCGGTACGGGAAATCCGTATTTCACCACAGATACTGCAGGTTCATTAAGAGCCATCGAGATCAATGCAGACGTTATCCTTAAAGGTACCCGTGTGGATGGTATCTACACAGAAGATCCGGAGAAGAACCCGGATGCAATACGTTATGAAAAAATAACTTTTGATGAAGTAATTGCTAAAGGATTGGCCGTTATGGACCTTACTGCATTCACTTTGTGTAAGGAGAATGACCTGCCGATCATTGTTTTTGACATGAACAAAAAAGGTAACCTTTCTGAAGTTGTTTCCGGCAAGAATGTAGGCACCATCGTTAAGAGCAAATAGTAAAATGATAAGCTAAAACAGCTTATTTTTAATAGAAAAATGACTAAAAAAGACCGCTACCAGTTTGTAATTGATTATTTTTCAGAGCATGCTCCCGATGCGGAGACCGAATTGCTCTATGATAATCCATACCAACTACTGGTAGCGGTTATTTTGTCGGCACAGTGCACGGACAAAAGGGTGAACCTCACTACGCCCGCCATTTTTGAACAATACCCTGATGCTGAAAGCCTGTCGCAAGCCAGCTTTGAAGCGCTTTTTCCCCTCATAAGAAGCATCAGTTACCCCAATAATAAGACCAAACACCTGATCGGCATGGCCAATATGCTGGTCCATGATTTCAACAGCGAAGTGCCCCTCACAGTTCCAGAACTGATCAGGCTCCCCGGTGTAGGCCGTAAAACAGCCAATGTTATTACTTCTGTGATCGACAACCAACCCAATATGGCGGTAGATACACACGTATTCAGGGTATCTGCCCGGATCGGTCTGACCACCAATGCCAAAACGCCTTTACAGGCGGAACTGCAACTCATCAAACATTTCCCCAAGGCTTTGATCCATAAAGCCCATCACTGGCTCATCCTGCATGGCCGCTATATCTGCCTGGCCCGCACGCCAAAATGTGAGCAATGCGGCATTACACAAGCTTGTAAATATTACGCACAACATTTCGGCAAAAACTAAAAGCAAGTCCTCTAACACTTACTGTGCTCTAGCGAATAATTCATATATTCTTTTGCCTTGATGCAAAAGAATCAAAAGATCAAGGCTGTGAAAAAATTGGCTAAAAATTGCGCAGGAAACCTAAACCCGCCGAAACTCGCCATAAAAGTGGGATATAAATTATAGACTAATAGGAGGCTCAAACAGCGGCGGCTTTTCCGTGCCAAGGCATGGACGGCTTCCTGCACAATTTTCTTAACGCCATTTTTTCAAAGGCCAATCTTCAAAAGCCATTACTATTCAATAATTAAACAATAGTCTGCTTAAACGACCATTCAAAAGCTAACCCGGCCAAGCACACAGTTCAATAGATATTCCAACCGGAAATCGCCTCTGCAACCGATTTCCGGGGTCTTTTTTGCTCCACTTTTTGGACAAGCAAAAAGTGGAAAAGAAATATCATTCTATACACTCTGCTGTTCAACCTATTAACAAAGCGTATGTCGAAAAAAGATAGTAAAGGATATGAAATCCTGTTTTATTCACCTGTTCGGGATGCCCTGGCGGAGCATCCCGAACAGCGAAAAAAGAAAAAGCAGCACAAGGAGTGCTGCTTTCGTATATAATTTTAGATTCCCTAACTTTCAATTCTCCTAATATCCGCTCCCAATGCCTGCAGTCGGCCATCAATATTCTGGTAGCCCCTGTCGATCTGGTCGATGTGCTCGATAACGCTCTTGCCTTCAGCAGAGAGTGCCGCAATGAGCAAGGCTACACCTGCACGTATGTCCGGGGACACCATACGGATCCCCCTTAAAGCAGTCTGCCTGTTCAGCCCGATCACTACAGCCCTGTGCGGATCGCATAATACGATCTGCGCCCCCATATCGATCAATTTGTCCACGAAGAACAAACGGCTTTCAAACATTTTCTGGTAAATAAGTACCGTACCTTTAGCCTGAGTCGCCATTACCAGGATCACCGAGATGAGGTCGGGCGACAATCCCGGCCAGGGATGGTCATAAATATTTAGGATAGAACCATCAATAAACTTATGGATCGTATAGTTTTCCTGTGCAGGAATAAAAATATCATTACCCTGTATCTCGAACTGTACGCCGAACTTGGCAAAAGTTTCTGGTAAGATGCCCAGGTGCTCCACATCTGCATCTTTGATCAGGATCTCGCTGCGCGTCATCGCTGCCATAGCAATGAAAGAACCCACTTCGATCATATCTGCCAGCAGGCGGTGCTCACAGCCACCCAGTTTTTTTACGCCGTTTATGGTCAATAGGTTAGAACCCACACCTTGTATATCTGCACCCATTGCATTCAGCATTTTGCAAAGCTGTTGCACATAAGGTTCACAGGCGGCATTATAAATAGTCGTTGTCCCTTCGGCCAACACAGCAGCCATTACAATATTAGCTGTACCGGTCACAGAAGGCTCCTCGAGCAGGAGCTTGGCCCCTTTAAGCTGCGAACCGTCTAATATAAATTCTTTAAGCTCCGCATCATAATTGAACTGAACGCCCATCTTCTCAAATCCTAAAATATGGGTATCCAGCCTGCGGCGGCCGATCTTATCTCCCCCCGGCTGTGGCAGGTAGGTCTTGCCAAACCTGGCCAGCAAAGGCCCTGCTAGCATTACCGCACCACGCAGTTTGCCTGACTTCTTTTTATACACGTCACTTTGAAGGAATTCGATATTTACCGTCTTCGCTTCAAAAGTAAAACTGTTATCACCGATCTTATGAACGATAACCCCAAGGTCACCCAGCAATTCAATCAGCATATTAACATCCAGGATATCCGGGACATTATTTATAGTCACCTTTTCTTCTGTAAGCAATACGGCACATAAAACCTGAAGCGCCTCATTTTTTGCACCTTGTGGCGTTATACTACCTTTTAATGGCTTTCCACCTCTGATTTCAAATACTGACATTATCTATTTTGAGTAAAAAATCACGAATATTATTAGAGCCGCAAAGTAAGTTTTTTTTCGCATTAAGCCGGGCGATGTGTATAAATATAAGCAGCCTCCCGTTTAAATAAAACCTACAGTTCCAATATTTTTTCCGAAAAAATGGGGCTTTCCTGCTGTCCGAAAGAAGGCATTTCTTTTACCGCATTATCCACCGTTTTGAGGTACAATTTGACCGCTTCTGTATATTCATTAGGGTACAATTGTACGCTATGCTTATAGGGAAAGATCAATACTTCATAAAAAGCCACTTTACCTTCTGTATCTATTACATAATTGGTGAAATGGATACGCACTTCTTTTTCATTGAACAAAGGCCTTTCCACTCTCTTCGACCGCACTGCGCTTTTGATCTTTTTCTCAATGTCACGCTCCATAGAACGGGGCACCTCATAGATCACCTGTTTACCGTCGTAGGTCAACAATTTACCCCGGTCCAGCACTTCCTTCGTGCTCGATTTCCCTGTTTTGGGGTCCAGCACTGCCGCCATTACAGGTTTAGTGGCCCAGGTCATCTTTTTACCATGATGTAAGGTAGACGTTTGCTTTTTCTGTGCAAGACCCGTAAGTGCCATCCCGGAAAACGCCAGGATCAATAAAGACTTTAAAAAGGATGTTTTCATAAAAAAGAATGATTGAACAGGCATAAAAAAGGCTACCGTTAACAAGAAGAGGTAGCCTTTAGTATAAAGTAATTTATGGTTTAAAATTCAACTTTTGGTGCAGATTGGGCTGCTGCATCAGCTTGGAATTCAGGCCTTTCTTTAAAGCCCATCCAACCGGCAAAAACACTGGTAGGGAAGTTGGTAACAGCAGTATTATAGCTTTGTACAGAAGTATTAAAATTACCTCTTGCTACAGATATCCGGTTCTCTGTACCTTCTAATTGAACTTGTAAATCAGCAAAATTCTGGGTGGCTTTCAGATTAGGATATGCTTCTACGGCAACATTTATCATCATTCTGGTCGCTTGAACAGCTTGTTGGCTCGCCTTTTCTATTTCAGCCATTTTAGCCGGTGTTAATTGATCAGCAGAAGTTTGGGTTGCTTGCTTTAACTGTCCGGCTCTTGCCAATGCAGTTTCTGTATATGTTTCTTTTTCAAATTTAGCGGCACCCTTTACCGTTGCTACTAAATTACCGATCAGATCTGCCCTTCTCTGGTATTGGTTTTGAACCTCTGCCCACTTAGCCTTCACATCTTTTTCTCCTGCATTCAATCTATTTTGTGTAGATTTATACATATTACAACCGCCGATCAAAACAATTGCAATAATTGCTAAAAAAATCAGTAATCCTTTTTTCATTCTATTTGCTTTTTGGTTTTTATAAGTGATCAAAAATACACTATTCTCTGATGGATAAAAATTAATTTACCTAATTTCTGCTGTCCGCACCCCAATACAATTTATGACGCAGGGTCTGCAGGAAGTCATGCTCATCTAAACGGATCAGCTTAAGGCTGAAATTTTCTTTCTTAATGGCCAGTTGCACCTTGTCCGTAATGGTCGCCACCCTGGAGTCCAGCGTGCATAAAAACTGGTCGGTACGGCCTTCTACTTCAAAAGAAATAATAGAACTGTCTGAAACAATGATCGGGCGTATATTCAGGTTATGTGGTGCTACCGGGGTAATGATAAAGTTCTCCGCGGTAGGGAAAACGATAGGCCCGTTACAGCTTAAAGAATAACCCGTAGAGCCGGTAGGCGTAGCTACGATGAGCCCGTCTGCCCAGTAAGTATTCAGGAAATCGCCATTGATAAAGGTATGGATCTTGATCATAGAAGAAGAATCTTTCCTATGGATTGTAAACTCGTTTAAGGCAAAAGGAAAGGGACCAAACAGGTCTACATTGGAATCCAGGTGCACCAGGCTACGCTCCTCTACAGAATAGGAACCCAGCTTTAAGGCACGGATCGCAAACTCAATCTCTTCCTTGCTCACATCTGCCAGGAAACCTAAACGGCCCAGGTTGACACCCAGGGTAGGGATATTGGAATTATAGACAAAGCAAACAGTATCCAGCATAGTACCGTCACCACCCAGGCTCAGCATGATATCTACGTCCTTACTCAGATCCTTATGGTCGGTAAATAATTCAAGAGATTCAGGCAGCTTAATGTGCGGTGCGAGCTGCTCCTTAAACTCTTTAAATAAAACAATATTCACCTGCTGTTCTTCCAGGATCTTAAACAGATATTCAAAAAAAGGAATATCTATCTCTTCAAACACCCTGTTGTATAAAGCTATTTTCACTAAATTATATTTTTACTGCTATTCTCCTGATTTATGTAAGTATAGTCCTTTCAATCCACTGTCATTAATGGTATACTCTAAGCGTATGCGAATATCGTATAAAGTTACAATATCTAATCCGATTCCATAACTATAAAGTAATTTGTTGTTTAAGGTATTGCTACCTGGCTGCTCTGCAAAAGTATAACCCAGGTCGCTGTACCCCTTGGCAAACACCCTTATGGGGATATACCTGAAATACCTTACCGGTAGTTTTACCTGCCGGTCTATTAATTTATACTTGAGGTTGCCCCTGAGGATATTGAAGAAAGTGCCGTCGTGTACAAAATATTCATACCCCCTCATCTCATCAAAATCATAGCCCATATTCTTTTGCATATAATAGGGCAGGTCTTTGCCAAAAGCCTTTCTGCCACGCAGGATAAAGTTGTAATACCATTTAGGCGCTATTTGCTGGTACCAGTCTGCCTGCCAGTGTACCGATGGTAAAAAGGTAGCACCAAACTGGTAGTCTGCACTTAAAGAGCCGATGGCCCGGAAGCCCTCGAGGGGATAGTTCCAGTTGTCCACGCCATTGTAGTCCATGCGATAGCTGAGTCCCAGTATAGTCGCCTTAGTCCTTCCTTTCCCTAAATAACCGGGGTTGTACCAGGAAGCAATACTATCATGCACCGAGAGATGCCGCAGGCTCAACTGTATATTATGCGTTGTTGCAAAAGCCGGCCGGTAAGTGTACCAGAAAGATAGAACAGTCTGCTGAAAAGCGGCTTTATCTTCAAAGCGTTTAAAGAGCAACTTGTTTTTATCGGTCTTGTAAGCGGCTTCCATATTATGCAATACTGCTATAGAAGCGCCTATTCCATGCTTCTGCTGCCGGTCCAGGAAGGGCATAGTATAGCTTAAGGCAAACTTACGGGTATAGCCGATCTGGGCTTCAATACCCAATTGCTCTCTGCGCCCCCTCACGTTCTGGTGCATGAGCCCCAGCCCGAGGTTGAGCCGGTTGAGCTTTGCGCCCTGCTCCTGCCACCATACATTAAAGTTACGGTCGGCAAATTCAAGATTGGGTTTGGGAAATATGGGAAAACGTTCATCAAGATAAAAGCGCACCGCTTGTTTACCTTCCAGCATCAAGGTATCGGCCTTTACTTTGTTGAACAATTGCGTATTAAAGAGCCGTTTTTCAGCCAGTTGCAGGGATTGCTGCAGGGAATCAAGGGGAATACAGTCTTTTTCTTTAAAATTCAATTCACGGGTCAATAAAGAGCGCCTGGTCCTGAAATCGCCCTCGAAGATGATGCTGTCAATGCAATAATGCTCCCGGGCTTTTGCAGCCAAAGCACACATCAGGAATAAAAGGAAAAAAAATTGCCGGCACACGGCTGCAAAGGTAGGGGTAAAGGAAATATCTTGTAAATTAAATTGCTCTTTAAGCCATTCATCGCATTAAAGCCGGGTTTATAAAGGCCAATAACACATTTATCATGCACTTTTCACAAATGTTATTGCTTTTTATGCCCCCTTATTAAATTGATCTTTTGACATTTTGGCAAATAAAGTAGCTTTGGCAATTATTTTGAACTATAGATTAAATAAACACTTGATTAAATACACTTTAGATATGAATACACAGGAAAGCAACTTAAATAATGAGCAGGAGCAGCCTTTAGATGATCAGAATACACAAGAAGCGGCTCAGCCCGGTGAGGAGCAACTGTCAGAATTAGAGCAATGTCAAGCCGAATTGGCAGAGATGAAGGATAAATATTTAAGACAAGTTGCAGAATTTGACAATTTCAGAAAGCGTAATGCCAAAGAACGCATAGAATTGATCCAGACAGCCGGTAAAGACATCATTACAGAGCTGCTGGAAGTACTGGACGATATGGACAGGGCTGCAGAGCAAATGGACAAAACGGATGACGTAGCACAGATAAAAGGTGGTACTCAACTGGTATTCAATAAGTTGAAAAGAACATTAGAAAGTAAAGGCCTGAAAGCCATGGATACAAAAAATGCGGATTTTGATGTTGAATTCCATGAAGCGATCACGGAAATACCTTCACCTACTCCGGATATGGAAGGTAAAGTAATTGACGAATTACAAAAAGGTTATTTCTTAAATGACAAACTGATTCGCCATGCTAAGGTGGTGGTTGGAAAATAATCATCTTAAACTATTAATTGCGCAAAATGACAAAAAGAGATTATTACGAGGTATTAAGCGTTAGCAAAAGTGCGTCGGGCGATGAGATCAAAAAAGCTTACCGTAAACTGGCTTTGCAATACCACCCGGACAGGAACCCGGGCGATACGGAAGCGGAAGAAATGTTTAAAGAAGCTGCAGAAGCTTATGATGTATTAAGCAACGAGGAGAAGAAAGCACGTTATGACCGTTTTGGTCATGCAGGTATGACCGGTGCTGCCGGTGGCGGTGGGTTTAATGGTGGTGGCGGTATGAATATGGATGACATATTCAGTCACTTCGGCGACATCTTTGGCGGTGGCGGAGGCGGTGGCTTCAGCGACTTCTTCGGAGGTGGCGGTGGCGGTAGCCGCGGACGCAATAACCGGGGCTCTAACCTGCGCGTTAAACTGAAGCTGACCTATGCAGAAATGGCCAATGGGGTCAATAAGAAAATAAAAGTAAAAAAGCATGTAGGATGTACCACTTGTGGTAATTCCGGTGCTAAAGATAAAAATTCGGTACAGACCTGCCAGACCTGTGGCGGTAGCGGACAGGTGCGCAGGGTGACGAATACCTTTATGGGCCAGATGCAGACGGTATCTCCGTGCCCGACCTGTGAAGGACAAGGTACTACCATTACCAATAAATGTACTTCCTGTAAAGGTGAGGGCAGGGTATATGGAGAAGAAACGATCTCTATAGATGTGCCGGCAGGTGTTCAGGACGGTATGCAACTGAGCATGGGCGGCAGGGGTAATGCAGGTGAACGCGGCGGTCCCGCAGGCGACCTGATCATCCTTATAGAGGAAGAAAAACACGCTGAACTGACCAGGGATGGCAATGATGTGCAATATGTACTGTCTATTTCTTTCCCGGATGCAGTGTTCGGTACTCAAATAGAGGTGCCTACCATTGATGGCCGTGCCAAGATTAAAATTCCACCGGGTACACAAAGTGGCAAAATTTTCCGCTTAAAAGGAAAAGGATTCCCGGATATTAACGGTTATGGCAAGGGAGATCAGCTGGTACTGGTAAAAATATGGACCCCTACAGAATTGACAGAAGAGGAAAGAGCGGCCATAGAAACCTTAAGAGGATCACAATCAAAAAACATAGAGCCGGGAGAAGAAGCTCGCAAGGAGAAAAGTTTTTTCGATAAAATAAGCGACTTCTTCAACTAGTCTTGCTGTAAAGAAAAGCAGCACTGCCTTAGGGTAGTGCTGCTTTTTTATGTAACAAAGGAAAGGATTACTTTTTCACCTGGAATTTAAAATCCAAAGCATCAAAGTCTTTGAGTGTATCCATCACCTTTGCAGTAAGTCCCTCCTGGAAGGTTTTCATTTTTTTGGAGATTGCCGGGTCTGCAGCACCAAGGATCTTGGCGGCTAAGATACCAGCATTCTTTGACCCGTTCAGGGCTACTGTAGCCACGGGAATACCGCTTGGCATCTGCAGGATAGACAGGATAGAATCCCAGCCGTCTATTGAATTGCTGGATTTTACCGGCACACCTATCACCGGGAGCGTGGTCATAGAAGCTACCATACCGGGAAGGTGGGCGGCACCACCGGCACCTGCAATGATCACCTGTATACCACGGATCGGGGCTTCTTTGGCATAGTCAAACATCCTTTCGGGGGTTCTGTGGGCAGAAACCACGGTGATCTCGAAGGGAATTTCCATTTCTTCCAGGAAATCTGCCGCTTCTTTCATTACCGGTAAGTCACTCTTACTCCCCATTATTATTCCTACTCTTGGTATCATTATTTAAAATTTTGAATTTTAAGTTTTGAATTTTGAATAAAAAATTGAAGTTTCAATCAGGTATCCAGGTAAAACCCTATTTTCCAAATGAAGCCCTATCCACTATTCACCATTCACTTTTCACTATACACTATTCACTTTTCACTATTTACTATTCACTTCTCACCATTATCTGAGACTTCTCGACTTCATTACATTTCGCTCGAAGTGACGTATGTTTTATAAAAAATTGACAATAAATAACTTATAGCCAACTATTCACTTCTTACTCTTCACTATTTACTTCTTACTTTTCACTATTCTCTTTTCACTATTCACTTTTCACTTTTCACTATTCCCTATCTAAGCCTTCACCTTAATAGTAGCTAGTATCTTATTGGCATCAGCTTTTACTTTTTCCGCATCTTTTCCCACCACGGTAACATGGCCCATTTTACGGAAAGATTTTGTTTTGGACTTGCCGTACAGGTGCACAAATACGCCTTCCATACCCAGGATATCTGCTATCCCTTCATATATGGGCGTACCTTCAAATCCTTTTTCACCCACCAGGTTGACCATAGCTCCGTATTGCTGGGCCTCGGTATTTCCGGGTGCCAGGTTTAAGATCGCTCTTAAATGTTGCTCATACTGAGAACACCAGCCGGCTTCTATAGTATGATGACCACTGTTATGCGGCCTTGGAGCCACCTCGTTCACCCAGATGCTGCCATCTTTATTGTAAAACATCTCTACGGCCAGGATGCCTACCATGTCCAGCTTTTCGATCACTGTTAAAGCAAGGGCTTTTGCACGTTCTGCTATTGTAGTATCGATCTGTGCCGGGGCAAACAGGTATTGCACCATATTGCTCTCGGGATTGAATTCCATTTCTACAGCAGGGAAAGCATTGGTCTCACCTTGCTCGTTCCGGGAAACAATCACGGAAAGTTCTTTGTCCAGGTCGGCCATAGCTTCTATAACGGAGGGTGCTTTAAAGCTATCGTTTAAATCCTCATCGCTGTTCACTTTTCTTACGCCATAACCATCATAACCCGAGGTGCGCAGTTTCTGGAAGAAAGGGTAGGGAATACCGCTCTGGGCGATCTCTACGGTATTTTCTATCAAAGCAAACGGGGCAGTAGGGATATTATGCTGCTGGTAAAAGAGTTTTTGTAAGCCTTTATCCTGTATAATCTTTAAGACACGGGGCTGTGGAAATACTTTTACGCCTTCCTGCTCGAGTTGCATTAAAGCATCGCTGTTGACATCTTCAAATTCGATGGTCAGCAGGTCTTTGTCTTTACCGAAGTTATAAACGGTAGTATAATCTTTGAAATCGCCTACCTGGAAATCAGCCGTAAGGTGTGCACAAGGCGCATCTGCCGAAGGGTCCAGTATCGAGATCTGTAAATTCCAGTCAATTGCTTTCTGCATCAGCATCCTGCCCAGTTGACCACCACCCAGTAATCCTATTTTTAAGTCTGTAATTTGTTTGTTCATTAATTTAAAAGTAAAAAGTAAAAAGTGAAAAGTGAATAGTAAAACGCTATTTAGCATCACACTTTATTGGTTTAAAATAATTATTATAAGAATAATGACTATCATTAAACCTCCGATACCGACAGCTGTGTTATATCCGGGCTCATCTTTAAGAATAGTCTTAAATGGCTTCCGGCCTAAATGATATAACCACCGGATAGCGGCACCAGGCATCTGTAATAAATACTCGAAAAAAATCCATATAATAGCTTCTACTATAAATTCCATTTTCAACTATTCTAAAAGTAAAAATTCAAAAGCCAAAACCGGGATTTCCAAATTTTGACTTTTGAATTTTGCATTTTCATTTATTTGCCAAACAGGTTCGGCATACCGCCCGGAGGCATAGGAGGCATTCCGCCGCCTTTACCACCACCAAACGGATTCATTCCACCCATTCCCGGCATACCTTTAAACTTGTTCATCTGCTTCATCATCTGGCGCATCTGGTCAAACTGTTTCATGAATGCATTCATTTCTGAAACGTCTTTCCCTGCCCCTTTGGCAATACGATTGCGGCGTGCCGGAGTAATGAGATCAGGATTAGCGCGCTCTGCCGGTGTCATAGAGTCGATCATGGCTTCGATACCTTTAAAGGCATCATCACTGATATCAATATCTTTAATGGCTTTTCCCACACCCGGGATCATGGCCAGCAGGTCTTTAATACTACCCATTTTCTTGATCTGCATCAGCTGGGTTTTGAAATCATCAAAATCAAATTTATTGGCCCTGATCTTCTTTTCAATCTTTTTGGCCTGCTCTTCATCAAACTGGTCCTGTGCTTTCTCTACCAGGGAGATGATATCACCCATACCAAGGATACGCTGTGCCATACGCTCGGGATAGAAAACATCCAGAGTGTCCAGCTTCTCACCCATACTTACAAATTTGATGGGCTTATCAACAGTATATTTAATGGTCAAAGCAGCACCACCGCGGGTATCACCATCCAGTTTGGTCAATACTACACCAGTGAAGTTCAGGCGGTCGTTGAAGGCCTTGGCAGTGTTCACGGCATCTTGCCCGGTCATGGAATCCACGACAAACAGGATCTCGCTGGGCTGCACAGCCTCTTTGATATTGGCTACCTCGGTCATCATCGCCTCATCAACGGCTAAACGACCTGCGGTATCTATGATCACGACCTGGTTGCCATCTTGCTTTGCTTTGGCTACTGCGGCTTTGGCAATGCTTACGGCATCTTTATTTTCAGGATCGGAGTACACGGGTACCTTGATCTGCTCTCCAAGAACATGGAGTTGATTGATCGCCGCCGGACGATAAATATCGGCAGCTACCAAAAGCGGTTTCTTATGTTTCTTGCTGTTTAAATAATTGGCCAGTTTACCGGAGAAAGTAGTCTTACCGGAACCTTGCAGACCAGCGATCAGGATCACGGTTGGTTTACCGGTGAGTTCCAGCTCTGCAGCTTCTCCGCCCATCAGGTCGGCAAGCTCATCTTTAACGATCTTGACCATTAACTGGCCCGGAGATACGGAAGTAAGCACTTTATCACCTAAAGCTTTTTCTTTTACTCTATCGGTAAATTCTTTGGCAATTTTATAGTTTACGTCGGCATCAACCAATGCACGGCGAATTTCTTTTATGGTAGCGGCTACGTTGATTTCGGTAATCCTGCCCTCACCCTTAAGCTGCTTAAAGGCGGAGTCTAACCGTTCACTGAGACTTTCAAACATTTCTTAATATAAAATTTGAGGAGCAAAGTTAACTAATTTTAAGCGAATATTTAAAGGAATAAAAAGCAAAAAGCTGCCATTACTGACAGCTTATATTAAAACTTAAAATCAACAAATAATTCCGTGTTTTTTTAGAAAGTTTTGGCCACGAAAACCGGGTTTTCTTTCTCGGTGATGTCAAAGATGACCATGCCGCCTTCTACCATACAGATCAATACATCATTGTAAGGGATCACATCAAAATAATTGTACTCTCCTACAGACTTGATCAGTCGCGGGTTTGTGGCATTATTCACATCAAATACTTTAAGGCCTTTCTGCCCGTCACATACATAAAGTGTATTTTCTGCAATACCTAAACCATGCGGATTGGACATATTTACGGTCGTGATCGCAGTCGGGTATTGTATATTGGAAATATCATAAACGATCAGCGCGTCCAGGTTACCGCCGCAAGGGCTGCCATTAGTGGTGCTGCGTACGGTAACATAAGCCAGGTTATCTTTGGCCACTACAGGATCACAAGCCCGCACATGGCTGGCCATACCTTCCTGTTGCGGCTGCTCCGGATTGCGTAAAGAATAGATGTACATGGCGGTGGCAGAGCCGATAAACAAGTTTCCGTTATAAGGATAGATGGTCTCGATACCGGAACCTATCTCCATCACAGAAACCTGTACCATATTTTTGGGATTGCTGATGTTGAAGGTTTTCAGGGAAGTGCCGTCCACGACATAGAGGTAATTACCATAAATGGTGAACCTGGCCAGGCTTCCGCCGGTACCAGAGCCTCCGATACCCGGAGCGGCCGAGTTGTCAGATTTGGAGCAGGCGCTAAAGGTGAAAATAACACCGGCAGCTAATAAGAGTGTATAGATGATTTTTTTCATTGATCGTTTAATTTTTTAGTAAATACAAGCAGCTTCAACATTATCCTGTTTTTCCCATCCTATCAGCATTCCCTTAGTCGTATCTATACATTGGAAATACCCTTTGGAAGGAGGCAGCAATTCAAAGGTATTCATATCAAATGCACCTGGAATACGGCTTTCTACAGCGACTTCCTGGGGATTACTGGCATTCAATACGACGATATCTTTAAAATTATTGGTATAGATCAGGTTATCTTTAATAGCGATCTCCTGTGCGCCATATACCTGTATGAACTTCACCGGAACGGGTTTCTTATCATCCAGCCGGTAAACATGGATGCCCTGGTTCTGCTCCAGTTGAAAGATGTAATTCCCATAGGCATAGATCTTGCCGCCGGATCTTACCTGCTGGGCAGGCAGGTTAAGGATAACCCTGGCCTCGGTCTTGTCTTTATAGACAGGCACCCATACAGCATCTCTTTTCAGATTTGCCTGGTTGCAGGAGGAAAAAGCAATCGCCAATCCCGCTAAAACTAAGATGTAGTTCTTTTTCATAAATATTATACTTTCTGATGTGATGGGTCTAAAGGGCTGTTTGTTTGTCTACGGATCAAAAAACACTGAAGTTATAGGGTGTATTCATGGCAATGTAGCATAGCTAACATAACTTCAGCATTTTCCTACCGGTTTTGTTTGTTTGTTTAAAGAAGGTAGTTTATTTATTATCTTCCCGTACAATAATCAAGACGCAGCATTTATTGTAAACCTTAGTAAAAAATAAAAAAAGCTGAGTGGCTCAGCTTTTCTTATTTTCTTATAAAGTGTTATTATTTCTTTACGAGTGCTATCCGGAGGACTTCACCCATTTCTTTTACATAATGGAATTTTAAGCCTTTGATAAAGGCAGGATTAATTTCCTCTACATCTGAACGGTTCTGGGCACAAAGAATAATGTCTTTAGCACCAGAACGCTTGGCTGCCAGTATTTTTTCCTTGATACCACCCACCGGTAATACCTGGCCTCTCAGGGTGATCTCCCCAGTCATGGCAATACGGCTTTTTACTTTTTTATTGGTATAAGCAGAAGCAATGGCAGTGAGCATGGTGATACCGGCACTAGGCCCGTCTTTAGGCTGTGCCCCTTCCGGCACATGGATGTGAATATTGGTTTCCTCGAATTTTTCAACGGGGATATCATACTCCGCAGCATTTGATTTCAGGTAAGATAAAGCAGCATAAGCGCTCTCTTTCATCACGTTACCCAGGTTACCGGTTAAGGTGAGCACACCTTTACCTTTGCTGAGGCTGGCCTCTATAAATAATACATCACCCCCTACATAAGTCCAGGCAAGGCCCATGACCACCCCCGGGATGTTGATGCTTTCAAATTCATCATTCTGGTAAACGGGTTTGCCCAATGCACTTTCCAGGTAGTCCGGGGTGACAGTGCTTACGGGCTTAAGCTCCAGCGCTACGTCCATAGCAATATGGCGCATCACACCGGCAAGTTTACGGTCCAGCTCGCGCACGCCCGACTCGCGGGTATAATTTTCAATCAGCTTTTGAAGCGCAGGCTTGCCAAAGGTAAACTTAACGTCTTTCAGGCCATGTGCTTCTTTCTGCTTGTTGATGAGGTGCTTCTGAGCTATTTCTATCTTCTCTTCAATCGCATAGCCACTCAGGTGAATGATCTCCAGGCGGTCTCTCAGGGCCGGCTGTATCGTATTCAGGTTATTGGCTGTAGCGATGAACAATACTTTTGAAAGATCGTATTCCAGCTCCAGGTAGTTGTCATAGAAACCGGAATTTTGTTCCGGGTCCAGGATCTCAAGCATGGCAGAGCTCGGGTCTCCTTTGAAGTCTTTACCCAATTTATCGATCTCATCGAGGATCATCACCGGGTTGGAGGTCTTTGCTTTTTTGATGGACTGGATGATCCTGCCCGGCATGGCACCGATATAGGTCTTCCTATGTCCCCTCAATTCGCTTTCGTCACTCATACCACCCAGGCTTAAACGCACAAAATTCCGGTTCACTGCCTTGGCAATAGAGTGGGCCAGTGAAGTTTTACCGATACCCGGAGGGCCTACAAAGCATAAGATCGGGGACTTCATGTCTCCTTTCAGCTTCAGTACAGCCAGGTATTCCAGGATGCGCTCTTTGATCTTTTCCATACCGAAATGGTCCTCATCCAGCACTTTTCTCACCTTCTTCAGATCGTAATCATCTGTGGTATATTCATTCCAGGGCAATTCCAGCATCAGTTCAGCATGGTTATAGGAAACAGAATATTCGGGTGTGCTGGGATGCATACGCTCCAGCTTTTCGATATCTTTTCCAAATGCTTCTGCTACTTTATCGTCCCATTTCTTGGCTTCTGCTCTTTTCCTTAAATCACTGATTTCCTTTTCATTACCCTCATTCAACTCATCTTTGATGGACTTAAGCTGCTGTTGCAAAAAGTATTCTCTCTGCTGCTTGTCCATCTCGCCCCTTGCCTTATTGGTGATCTCGTTTTTCAGCTCAGCCATTTGCAGGTCTGATTGTAAAAGGCCCAGTAATTTTGAAGTACGCTCTTTAAGATCATTGATTTCCAGCAGGTTTTGCTTCTCCCTCAGTTGTGTGTCCAGGTTGGTGGCAATATAATGGATCAGGAAAGAGTGGCTTTCAATGTTCTTCAACATCATGCCGGTCTCCACCTGTATATTGGGCGACAACTGGATGATCCGCTCTGCGATGTCCTTAATAGAGCCTATCATGGCATCGAACTCTTTATCCCCTTCCGGGAACTTATCTTCCAGGTATTTCACCTCAGCTTTTAAATACGGATCTTCCTGTGTATATTTTTTGATCTGGAAGCGGGTCCTGCCCATAATGAAGAGGGTAGTATTGCCATCCGGTAATTTTAATTGCTTGATGATCTTGGCTACCGTACCCATTTTATAGATCTCATCGGTCAAGGGATCATCGTCGTTAGCATCTTTCTGGGCCAGTACACCGATCAATCCATCGCCTTTCTGGGCGATCTCAATGGCTTGCAAAGATTTATCTCTTGCCACGGTTATAGGTAAGACCACATTGGGAAACAATACGGTGTTCCTTAATGCGATAATCGGCAATTCTTTAGGAAGTTTTTTAATATCCTCATCCTGCATTTCAGCTTCTCCAAGCGGGACGATGGGTAAAAACTCAACATCACTTCCCTGGTTACTTTGTACCAACAACTCTTTTATATTCATCTATAATTTTTTTAAAACAAAGATCTCCCTACTGACAGATTGTCAAATAAAGGAACAAGCTGTCCTTAAAAAGGACTACACCTATAATGGTTCAAACAATATGCCAAAAAAAATAGCTGATAAAATTTCAGTTTTGGGGCTTTGCAGGTTAACTTTGTGGCAGTCATTTGAAAACTAACAAATTAGATCGTATATGAAGCAATTTTTTACACTGGCACTGGCCTCACTTCTCTCTCAGGCAGTTATCGCACAGGATGCGCCAAAAAGCATCGAAAAAACCAGGAAAGCAGGCAAGGTGGGTAAAGTATATTTTGGTATTAACATGGACAGTTATTTACTGTCTTCTTCCTTACTCGAAAAATCGGGTGAAGATTTCGTAACCGTACCGAGATTTACTTTGTTTCCTCATATCGGTACGACGGCTCATTACAATTTTTCCAAAGGTTTTGGTATTTACAGTGGTTTAGGTGTAAAAAACCTGGGTTTTATTGAAAAATACAATAACCCGGACAGTACGGTGATCCGCAGAAACTATACCATCGGTATTCCTTTGGGATTGAAATTCGGTAATATGTTCGGTACCTATGCCATGATCGGTGGTGGTATTGATATCCCGTTCTGGTTTAAAGAAAAAGGATTTGTAAAGCGCAATGATAAAGTAAAAACCAATGAATGGTTTTCTCAGAGATCGGCCACTGTTTTGCCTTATGTATTTGTAGGCGCAAGATTCAACCCTGGCGTGTATGTGAAAGCAACTTACTATCCTACCAACTTCCTGAACCCTGATTTCAAGGAAACGGTAAATGGCCTTACGGTACAGCCGTATAAAGATTATAATGTAAATCTTTTGTTGGTAAGTGTAGGTATTGATCTGCCGTACAGACCTAAATATGATTAATTTAATCAGAACATATTGACAGCATAATGAAGCCGGCAAAAGCCGGCTTTTTTTATTAATCTATATACCGGGAATAATTGTCACCGGATGTTCCTATTTTTGCTCCATGCCCAAGATATTACTCACGACCCTTAATGCAAAATATATTCACCTTAACCTGGCTATTCGTATTTTATATGATCTGAACCGGGAGAAAGGGGACCTGGATTTTTGTGAGTTTACCATTAAGAATGATCCGCTGGATGTAGCGAAAGCATGCATTGCCTATGATGTTGTGTGCTTTAGCTGCTATATCTGGAACATTACCCAGACTTTAGCGGTAGCAAAAGCCATCAAATCGCTGAACCCGGCCACTAAAGTATTGCTGGGCGGCCCGGAAGTAAGCTATGAATGGGAGCCGGTGATTGCCAATGATCATGTAGACTACCTCATTATCGGGGAGGGAGAAATACCTTTTGAACAATTTATCAGCAATTACCCGGATGTGAGCCATGTGGCCAACCTGGTATCCAAATCAGAAGGGCAGATCCATTACAACAAACAGCAGGTACAATTTGACGTGGCCCTGCTGGCAGATAGAAATCCTTATCAATACGACCCTGTAGAAGAATTGCACAACAAAGTTTGCTATATTGAGACCAGCAGGGGTTGTCCTTATAAATGTGAGTTTTGCCTGGCCAGCCTGGACAATAAGGTGCGTTACCTGCCCATGGACACTATCAAAACCAATTTACATTACCTGATGCAACATGGCCGGACCATTAAATTCCTGGACCGGACCTTTAATATCAAAAAGGATTTCACCATTGATCTTTTTGGCTTCATCCTGGAACACTACCGCAAAGAAAATGTTTTCCAGTTTGAGATAACCGCTGATATCGTCCACCCGGATATTATCAAGTTTGTCAACGAAAAAGTACCTAAAAACCTGTTCCGCTTCGAGATCGGTATACAGACGGTGAATAAGGAAAGTAACCTGGCCGTGAGCAGGAAGCAGAACTTTGACAAAACGGCCTCTGTGATCAAACAGCTGGATGATAAGATAGAGATGCACCTCGACCTGATCGTAGGCTTGCCGCTTGAATATTTAGAAGACCTGAAATATAGCTTTGAGCAAACCTTCAAATTGCATCCGCCGGAACTGCAACTGGGCTTCCTCAAGTTCCTGAAAGGTACACCGGTAAGGGAAAAATATGAACAATATGATTATGTATTTGATCCCGAACCGCCTTACCAGATCATCAGGAGCAAATTCCTAAGCGAAGAGGACCTGTACCATATTACGCTTGCAGAGCATGCTCTGGAGATCTACTGGAATAAAAAACGTGCTTTTCATGCTTTAAAATACCTGAGCGAAAATTACAGCATATTCGATGCCCTTATGGGACTTGGTAAAAGCTTCGGTGCGCTGTATCCTTTCCATAAATACACGCTGAAGCAGGTTTATGAAGTGGCCTTTGCCTATTTTAAAGACCATTTCGACGACCCGGTTTTACTGGAATTACTGGCCCTGGACTATTATACTTTTTACAAGGTAAAACCACAGGACCTCTTCCTGCTTGAAATAGATAAAGTGGCCCGTTTTGAAAAGATTGAACAACTGGGCCTCAACCACCATAAATACCGTTATGCCATCTACCCGGTGCATTTCAATGTGATACAGTATCTCGATTTAGGCATCATTACACCGGAGGAAGACCTCATGATCGTGCAGTTTGACGGGGTACATGCCGGCAGGGTATTGCAGGAATATGAAGCACTGCTTTAGTGGATCAAACCTATAAGGTTTTTGAAACCTTATAGGTTTTGGAGTTATTAATGGTTGATGGTAAATTATAGGTGATTAGTGATGGGGTGATTAATCATGTTGCACATTAACAATCAATAATTGATAATTAACCATTAAAAAAGGCTATCAAACTTCAGGATTATTGAATAAATTGCAATAACTAAATCGTTCTGTAACATGAAAGTAACCGTAGTGGGTGCAGGGGCAGTAGGTGCTACCTGTGCAGATAATATTGTGCGGAAAGAGATCTGTGATGAACTGGTAATTGTTGATATTGTCGAAGGGGTAGCAGAAGGCAAAGCCTTAGACCTCTTACAATGCTCTTCTCTGTTGGGTTTTGACGTGAATATCTCCGGCACTACCGGGGACTACCAGGCGACAGAGCATTCCGACATTGTTGTGATCACTGCGGGCATTCCCCGTAAACCCGGCATGACCCGGGAAGACCTCATCGGTACTAATGCAGGTATTGTGAAAACAGTAGCCGATAATATCCTGAAATACTCTCCCGATACCATTTTAGTCGTCGTGGCCAATCCTATGGATACCATGACCTATCATGTATTGAAATCTACCGGGCTGCCCAAGAAGCGCGTCATAGGTATGGGCGGAGCTTTGGACTCTGCAAGGTTTAAAACGAACCTGCAAAAACTGCTGAAATGCTCTCAGAATGACCTGCAGGCCACAGTGATCGGCGGACATGGGGATACGACCATGATCCCACTCACACGCCTGACGACCTTAAACAATCTTCCTATTACAGATGTACTTACCCGTGAAGAACTGGACAAAGTGATCCAGGAAACTATGGTAGGCGGAGCCACTTTAACCAAGTTGCTGGGCACCTCTGCTTGGTATGCCCCCGGGGCTGCAGCCACTATGGTGCTGGAATCTATTGTCCGGAATAAGAAAAAGATCTTTCCCTGCTCGGTGTACCTGGAAGGAGAATACGGACAAGGGGATATTTGTATCGGCGTGCCCGTAGTACTGGGCCGCTACGGCTGGGAAGAGATCATTGACCTTAAGCTGAATGCCGAGGAGCAGCGCATGTTTAATGAAAGTGCTGCCGCAGTGCGTAAAATGAATGAGGTATTAAAAACGGTTTAAAGTCATCAAAATACATAAAATAAGCTCCGGATATATCCGGAGCTTATTTTTTATATGATTACGGGCTTTTTATTATCTCAATAAGGTCACATTACCCGATTGTTTAAAGGCCTTACCTTCTGTGGTAGTCGCTTTTATCTGGTACACGTATACTCCGGTTGGCTGAGGCGTACCTTTTAAGGTACCATTCCAGCCCTGGCGGATATCTTTTGTTTCAAATACCTTTTGCCCCCAGCGGTTATAGATCTCAAATGACTCTAAAGTCGCAATGCCTCTTATACTCACTTTATATTCCTCATAATTGGGATTAAAAGCATTAGGCATATCCAGCACCGTCTCTTTTACACGAATGTCAAATGAATCACTGATGGCACAACCGAAATCTGTTTTTGCCGTCACGAAGTAGCGCGTATCTACAGCAGGATTAAAGCGCGGATTACTGATTGCCACATCATTGATCCCCGAATTAGGGAACCAATGGAAGAACACGGCATTGGTACCGGGCTCCAGGTAGTAAACCTCTCCGGGATACAGGTTCACGACTTCCGGCAATTGCAGCACCGCAGCAGGATGCACGGTAATATTGACCAGCTGCGTATCGGTACAACCTTTTACACTGGTACCCACCAGTTCATAAGTCGTAGTCACTTCTGGCCTGGCCACAGGATTAGCGATTACCGGGCTGCTTAAGCCCCTGGCTGGTGTCCACAGGTAAGTATTGGCACCGCTTACCGACAATTGAACGGAATCTCCGGGACAGATCGCAAAATCATTTTGCGGCACTTCGAGGAAATCACCGGGGTTAACGATCACATCTACTGTATCGGTTAAGCTACAAGGCACATTATTCACCGTATTGGTCACCCGCAGCACGTACCTGCGCGAAGCATCTGCAAAGAACCATACATTCGGGTCCGTATCTGCATTCAGATTGGTGGACGGGGTCCATTGATAAGTATAACTGTTATTGGGTGGTAAAGTATTGGACTGCAGCGGAACAGAGTCGTACTGGCAGGCAATGAGCGAGTCCGGCATCATAATCTGTTGTGGGGTAGGCACCACTACCAGTTCCATCCGGAACATAGAATCACAGCGCATACCTGAGGAAGGAATGATGGTATCATATATACCGGATTCGGTAAGTGTCCTGCCAAAAAAAGGAATCGATTGACCGGAGCAAATGGTTTCAAACATTTCTATAAGCGGGATAGAATCTACCACCACCCTGGAGGTATCACTGGTGGAAGTACAGTTAATATTCCCCGTAGTACCGGCAGAGCCGGTAATATAACGGATCAGGTATTCACCCAGGGGCAGACCCGTAGTGCTAAACGAATAGTTAGGACTGGCAGAAGGCAATCCCTGGTTTTGCCAAGTAGCGCCACCATCTGTACTGTACTGCCATTGGTATTCTGCAGGACTGTAAGGGCTGTTGATCACATTTGCCACAAAATCCAGGGTAGTATTTGAACAGGTCAAGGTATCCAGTTTAGGTAATACCTGTGACACGGGGATACAGGCCTGAACAGTAATATCATCTAATGCAAGGTCATTACCACAACCGGAGCCTACAGAATTATTAACCACCTGGAGTTTTACAGAAGTATTGTTAGCATTATTGAAGGTTACAAAGAACTGGTGCCAGCTGGTATCAATAGGTACATTACCGGTATTGGCCAGGGCGAGTACTGCATTGGTAACAGGGTCAACTACTCTTAATGTCAGGTTGGGGTATTGTGTATTGACACCACAGGCATTGGTAATTACATTGGCAGAGTTTACATTAAGTACCCAAACACCCAGCCTCAATGTTGTATTGGGGCAAAGATTATCCATTGTATATTCAAAAAATACCGTAGCCGCTGTAGAAGGAGCATTAACCAGGAGCATCAGCCCATTGGCATCCCCGGTATGGTCAGTAGCGCTCACCCAGTTGATCCCCTGGCCGGTACCCGGCGCTGAGCTGTTTTTTACCAGTCCGGACAGTCCGTCAGACATCATGCCACCCGGAGGGCCTGCAGTGCCCACAAAAGTCGTGGAGGTACTGGCTCCCGGTGCATAGGTGGCCAGCGGGCCATACCAGTTGTCCGTCGCATTACCCTGCCCGAAGGTCTGGTTCACGAGGAAGGGGCCCCAATAACCATTACAGGTAAGCTGAGCAGAGGAATGTAAAGAATATAAAAATAATAGGGTGCAAAAAAAGAATCTCTTCATACTGCGAAATGATAACAAACATTTAAAGATGGTAAAAATATTCTATAAAATTCATAAAATATAACAACTGTTACCCAAAAATGTATTTTTTTTAGGCCTCAGCACCAAATAGTTGTTATCAGGCAGTAGATAAATCCATTATAAACCCTCATAATCCAATGATTAATAAGCCATAAAAGGCGGGGCAGGGCTATCATCATACTTAAGAAAAAACACCCTTAGTTTTTCTTCATCAATACGCCCATCCCTGCTGATCACCTGGTCGCGGACAATCATGTTCAATAGCCTGGCATAAGACAAATCCTTAAGCCGGTAAGAGATTAGGCTTACCTGTGATCCAGGAAACACGATCTGGATAAAATCATCCTCCCAATAATGATCAGTGCCATTATCGTTCCGGATGATGCTTAACAGCTCATCACCCTCCTGTAAAGTCCGCAATACAAATTCACTGTTGAATAACCTCCGCTCAAACTGGAAACGTTCCTGCTTGTCGACGATCACTTTGCCTTTTTTAAGTTCAACTTTCTGGGCCAGGGCAGGAAAGCTCATCATCAATAAACAAGCTGCCCATAAAAATAAAATGCTCTTCATAAATAATGCTATAGTAAGATGAAATGCAATAAGCGCATCGTGCAGGCTGCGCTCATCTGCTTAAGCCATAGATATGATTTTTAAGGGCTGGTTTAATACACTACAGATTTTTTTTCCGGGATATAATCCAAATAGCATCAACTATTTACCATGAAGAATGCCGTTCTGGGAAAACGGTCGAAAAGTTCATCCTTTAAAGCTTCTGTAATCGGCAGCTCTTTAATGGCCCCGGCCATACATTCCAGCCAGCCCATGGCATCTTCCTGGCTGATCTGGTGCGGCATATGCCGAGCGCGCATTCTCGGATGCCCGTATGCTTCGGTGTAGGCAGCAGGCCCACCCAGGAACTGGGTCAGGAAAAGCTGCTGCTTATGCTTGATCAGTTCCTTATCACCGGTAAACAGTCGCCTGATCCGCTCATGCGCATACACTAAATCGTAAAACCTGTCTAATAAAGCGGTTAAAGCTGTTGCGCCGCCGATTCTCTCATAAAGTGACTGTTCTTCTATTTGCTGTTCCATAAAGCCGATCCTGGAAATATTGTTCTTAAGACTGCAAAGTTACAGCATTGCTTTATCTACCGGGACATGCTTTTATTTTTCTGCTCAAATGGGAAAAACCCTCAAATTAAAACACCCTGAACCAGGAGTAAAATATAGCAGGCAAAATAAACACAAAACAATAATAACCAATATATTACAAAATATAACTAAAGACAAAACAACAACATAATTGTTGCTACAGAAAGCCATATCACACTCCAATCAGGGAAAATAAAGAAAGAACTTGCAGGTAATTAACAGGCAATTACCCCCCACCAATATAAGCCTTATCCATTCCCAGTTCAGCACATCGTGTCCGGCCCGATCTTGTAATTATTCCTCCACGCAACCTTTCACGCTCCAGGTCACCTACTCAGACACTATAAATTGCTCCAGAATAAATTATTCCATTCATCTCTCAAAATAATAAAATATGCCCATTCTTTTAAAATCATTAAAATATCTGGAAGGTGCTTTGCCGTTCCCCCTGCCTTTAACCTTCAACGGGCCGGTATTTGAATACAAGAAACACGAGATCCGTTCTGACAAGGAAAAGGCCTCAAAACTAATAGAACGCGTAAAGGTAGACGAGTTCAATATCACCACAGAAGTATCAGGTGCCACTTACCAGGTCAGCCTGCCCGGCAGCAAGGATAAGCTGATACAGATAGAGTACCTCTCAGAGCTCATGGACAAGGCCGGTCAACTGATACCCGGTATGCCGGCCGTCAATATTGATGATCTATCTTACAAGATAAAAGTTCTTTTGGCAGGTGAGGTCATCCGGGAATTTGAAGTTGTCGATTTTTTCTACCTGCAAAAAAGAGGGCAGATGAACGAAGCCAATTACATTCCCGGCTACGAAGCACTCTACCTGAACAAAGCCGTTTACTCAGAATTGGTCGACACCCTTAACCTGGGCATCCTGGGCAATTGGATCTTCATTATCTTACTGTATGCTATTCGTGTAAAAGATGATACCTATTTCATAGACAGCTCTGTGTATCACGAACAGATGATGACCATGATCAATACCGTCTATACCAAAGCCTATGCGCAATATGGCGACAAAAGCAAGGAAATGCTGGATGCAGTAGTAAAAAGAGTAAAAGCAAGCCTGAAAACATTTGATATGGGCCGCTTGCTGGACTTCCCGATAGAGATCCCCGAACAGTTCAAAGGCCTGGAAGCAGGCGGGACTTTTACCATCAATACAGATAAGGAACTGCCTGTGTCCACCCTGGATTTTTACACACTCAACATCAGTTATGCGACCGGCCAGGACACCAAAACAAAAACATTTGACTGGAGCACGCTGAGCACAGAGGCCGATATAGCCAACCTGCCTTTACCCTTTAGCTTTAATATACAGGAAAATGCCATTAATCCCATCACCGTAACTGTAAAAGGATATGATGGCTCTGTACTGTGGTTAAAGAACTTCAGCCCTTCAGATGAAGCGCTGAACGATATCCATATAAGGGTACAATTGCTCAGCCCGGGAACGATCAACAACAATAATAATAACGGCACTAACACCGCCCAGAAAAAATTAAGGGGCCAGGTCATCAGCACAGTGTCTTCAGCCAGTGTAAAAGACCTGACCGTACTGATCCAGGCTAAAAAACAGGGAGACACCATTTACCGTATCGTAGGTTCGGCTCAAACAGACAATGGCGGCTACTTTTCCCTGCCTTACCCTTACGGGCAATATACAGAGTCCCAGGCCATCATCTCTACGCTGCCCAATGATGCCACCAATATTCCCATAGAACAAAACGAAAACACCGAAGAGCGCATCGCCGATGATTTCCTGTACCTGCTCATCAGCGATAACCCCATAGAAGCGCATGATCATGAAGGGGATGAAGACTGCAGCTGTCACAGTACACCTAAAACCCATCGCTTACCGGACCAGGCAGACCTGATCAATTCCGATGAATATACCCAGGACATAGGTAGCTCCTGCATGAGCCTCACCACACCCAACAGGACCCTGAGGGAATACAACTACCATGCCATTGTAAGGATCTCTGATCCTGATGTGGCCAACTATGTATTGGAAAAAAACAGTACCGGAAATGGTAATTTTGAGTTTAAACTAAGCGGGGGCAATTCCCTGGTCCAGCGCCAGCCCATAGGACTGGAAAACCCTATCATGTGGCAGGATGCCCCGGATGCCAAAGAGAACCTCTCCTTTTATCAATCCGTAAGCATAGCCACCGGGCATATCCTGCATTATAAATCCAAGTTTAAAGCAGACGGGTATTCTTTAGGCGAATTATTATACTCCTTACCCTTAGCACCGGGCCAGAAGAAGCAGATCGTTGTTTTTGACAGCAACAGGAGCCTCTTGGGTGCAGAAACGCAGGGCATCACACAATCGGAACGTTTATCTGCCGACCTGCTCAATGATCGTTCCATTACCGACCAGATCAGCGGCCTGGTCAACGAGTCCATGTCGGGAAGAAGCTCTGCTGAAACATCGGGCGTGAGCGCGGGCCTGGGAGCCAGTGCCTCCTATGGTCCTTTCGGGGCATCCCTGGGCGTTGCAGGAGGCTACTCCAATGCCACCTCCAGCGCCTCACAAAACAGCGGCCGCAACATTTCCCAGTTCTTTGGCGAACGGCTGCGCCAGACCATCATGCAGAATGCGGAAAGTTACAGGGGCATGAATGCATCTGTAGTGACCACGGTAAAAGAGAACCAAAACTACTCGGCCAGCACAGAGGTCATCTCCAACCATAACCACTGTCACGGGCTGACGATGATGTACTTTGAAGTATTGCGCCATTATGCCATCTACCAGGAACTGGTAGGCGCAGAGGAATGTGTTTTCGTTCCTTTCCTGATGACCAATTTCACCAGGGAAAATATCTATAAATGGAAAGACGTACTGGCGGCCAACTTAAAACCGATACATTCCAATACTTACCTCCAGCCTTTCCGTTTATTATTCAGGGGAAGACAGCATCCGCTCCTTAAAGCTTTTGATGCCAATGACCGCATCCGCACCAATTATGCCCAGGTAGATTACCCCAATGGTATGTATGCCGATGAGCGCATCACCGAGATCAAAGGGCAGATGCAGGTACGCATCCACATCCCCAGGCCCAAAACACGTTTTGACCGCATCCTGTCTTTCCCGGTCATCAAGAAAACCGTGACCACGCAGGGTGGCGTAGATATTGCCGGAACTATACGCACCAATATTGAGGACTCTATTGTGGGGGCTGTGGTACCTTGTGCCGCAAAAGGTCCCAGCATCAAATACCAGACCAATAGCACAGAGGTGCTTACCCGGAAAGCTATTTTTGATATGTTCATGACCCTGGATGCCAATTTTGAAACCGTGCCTCCGGCACAATGTATCCGGGTCAATTTTAACGGGCCTATAGATCTCTTCTCCAATTTCTTACCCATCGTTTTCCATGGAGATGCTACCGGCACACCAATGGATTTCTTTGCCGGTATGGAGACGGAAAGATCGTTATGGACGGCTTATGCCAAAATACTGGGCATGTCGCTGAAAGAATTGTTCCAGTATTTCAATGGTAATGTAGTGTCCGACTGGGACCGCATCTTCCAGGAAAATATAGCCCCGCTGATCGCAGATAAGCTCATCCGCGACAACTGCTTCAGCTTCCAGCCCCTGGGCCAGCTCGACCTCACGCCCCAGGGCAGGTATTACGGTGGCGAAAGGCTCATGACAGTTCAGCTGATGGGCAGTACTTCACTGAGAAGGAGTGACATCCAGGACCTGAAGATCAATTACAGCCTGCCCGGCGGACTTTCCCTGAATGAAAGGGAAGCTTTCTTCAACTTAATTACCCTGAACCTCGAAACCATAGATATCCAATACAGTACCAATTTCAGCAGCAATGTGATCTTACGCAAAACATTGCGTAATGACCTGCGCGACAATGTGCCACAGATCCCGACTCCTTTAAATAGCGATGAAAAACGTAATCCAAGGAAAGAGGACATCTACCTGGTGCGCCAGTTGATCGAGCACCTCAACAGCAATATGGAGCATTACAATAAAGTGCTCTGGAAAAACCTGGACGAAGACCGTCGCTATATGCTCCTGGACGGCTTTACCATCCAGATCTTCAATGAATATGGCAACCCGGTAGCCTACAGGAGCCTGGCCTCTGTGGTTAAAAACCAGATGATGGGTATTGCCGGTAATGCACTGGTATTCCCGGTAGCCGCCGGCTACCGCATCAGCCAGTCCTATATTATAGAACCTGGTGCTGACGAAGCGAATATGCTGAAAGGGGACGAATTGCTGAAACAATATGAACCCATTACCCCGATGGAACCTTTCCGCATCAGCGTGCCTACAAAAGGGGTCTACCTGGAAACAGTACAGAGTGCCTGCAATGCCTGCGAGAAAGTCTACCCGAACTCATCGCAGGACTGGGATAAATTCAAAGCAGATGAACCTACCGGCTTTATGCCAATCACTGCGCCCACCCCAACGGTTACAGACTGGAAAGCAGCCTTTAAAGACTTTGCCTCCCCGATGATCAATATCCAGAATGCCCCTGCCACACCGGAACCCGCTGCAGGATTATCCGGGCTTTCAGAATTGCTGGGAAAATCAGGCATCTTCACCGACATCACGGGCCTGCAGGGCAACCAGCAAAATGCGATCAGGACCTACCTCTCCAATAATGAGAATGCAAAAGCATTTGCAGAAATGGCAAAAGGCCTCGCCATGCAGCAGCACAATACACAAAATGCCAATTCCATTGCACAAAGCCTGGACAATGCAAGGGAAAGCGGTGCTATCACACCAGACCAGCACCGCAGCTTAACCCAGCAGCACCTGGAGCAGCAAATTGATGGCGGAGAAACCCGCAGGACACAATCTGCTGCAGAACGCGAGCAAAGCAGGCCTTCTTTATCAGAAGCGGCAGTAGAAGCAGCAGCAGAAGGTAAGAATGTAAGTGCACAACGCATCGATCCTGATGGCAGTACAGAATCTTTGGTCATCGGCAACGCTTTAGAAGACAGTACAGCCGCCCGTATCTCCTTGCTGAATAACGGCGCAGACCTGAGGGCCTTTGAACCGGCCTCAGATGCTAAAACCGGGGTGATCAATATGGGGGTCAATGTAGTGGGTATCTCTAACCCGACTATTTTATGGGAAAACATTTCCGGTACCAATGTAAGCTTCGGCACAGCCAATGCCGCTACGACCAACATCAGCGGTATCATACCGGGCATTCACCAGGTAAAGGTGAGCGCGACCAGCAATGGCGTAAGCCCTACCGTAAGCAGGCACATTAACTTTACCATTTCTGTACCACAGTTTGTAAGGATCACAGAAGACAGCGCTGCCTTCGATGCCGCACTGAACACTTACCATGTCGTGCATCTGAAAAATGCTATTGTCGCCGAAATGCGGGATACCTGTAATACGATCCTGCGCCGGGTTAATGTACGTACCATATGGCAACTGGCCGGGCTTAACGAAACGATGCCAACACACCTGCCTGCCAATATGATCACATCTCTGGTGGTGAAAAACATAGATGCATCCAGGCCGAGCTTATTGGGTGCTACTGGTCTGAGTAGTGCAGGAGCCGGACCTACGGTCTTTAATGACCTTATAGAGGTCTACCCGGGTGCCTATGCCACCAATAATCCCGGCAGTACCCTGGAACTGGATACACAAACCATTGCCCTGATCAATGAACTCACCAATGCGACCACAAGCAACCCGGCCATGGAAGCACTGGCCGTCAAAATGCTGGGCAGGCTGATCGGTGAAACCACGGCCCATGAGATACTGCACTCTCTGCTGGGCAGCACCATCTCTCCTGATGGACACAACAGTCCATCCATAAGCGGCGATATCCTGAACCACGGTAGAGAACGGACCTTTACGCAAAGAACGGGTATGGTAAATACCGTGATGACCAGTCCTATGGACCCGGCTGATTTTACTGACAATGGCCTCAATACCATTAACCGTTTACAAACAGCCAACCAGAACAGGATCAATACACTGTTCCCCGTTAACCCGGCTTAGCCTGGTAAAATAGCGTTCATTAAAAAAACCTCCCGGCCTATGCCGGGAGGTTTTTTTGTAAAATAAGGACTGTCCTGCAGCAATCAAGCAGTAATAGATATATCGAGGAGCAGGATACAGCAAGGGGACATCAAAACCTATAAGGTTTTTGAAACCTTATAGGTTTTAACAGGCGCTACAACTTATAGCTTATCAAAATACTTAAAAGAGTGCCCTTTTTTAATATTCAACAACGTATTGTATATCAATAGTATTACATGGGCTACATCATCTTTGTGCACCATCTCTACGGTAGTATGCATATACCTTAAGGGTAGGGAGATCAATGCAGAAGGAGTACCGTCATTACTGTAAGCAAATGCATCCGTATCGGTACCGGTAGAGCGGGAACAGGCATTTTTTTGCAATGGAATTTTCTCTTGTTCAGCCGTATCGGTCAACAGCTTCAGGAGATTCATCTGCACCGCAGGGCCATAAGCGATCACCGGGCCATTACCACATTGCACATCTCCCTGTGTGATCTTATTGATCATAGGCGTATGCGTATCATGCGTTACATCGGTACAGATAGCGACATCAGGTTTCAGGCGGCGCGCGATCATTTCGGCACCCCTCAGCCCAATCTCTTCCTGTACGGCATTGACGATATATAAAGTATAAGGTAACTTTTTCTTGTTTTCTTTTAACAGGCGTGCCACCTCTGCGATCATAAAGCCACCGATGCGGTTGTCCAGCGCACGGCCCATATAATAGCGGTCGTTCAGTACCTCAAACGTATCTTCATAGGTGATCACCGAGCCGATATCTATCCCCAAAGCCAGCACTTCTTCTTTGGAAGTGCAGCCACAGTCAATAAAGATATTTTTTAAAGTCGGCGCTTCTTCCTTCTCACCATTACGGGTATGAATGGCCGGCCAGCCGAAAACGCCACGCACAGTACCTTTATCACCGTGGATCAATACTTTCTTGGAAGGAGCGATCTGGTGATCGGAGCCGCCATTGCGGATCACATAGATCAGTCCATCGCTGGTGATGTAATTCACATACCAGGAGATCTCATCAGCATGCGCTTCTATCACTACTTTATATTCCTTACCCGGGTTGATCACCCCTACAGCGGTACCATAGTTATCAATAAACCATTCATCAATATAAGGCTCCAGGTATTGCAACCATAGTTTTTGCCCTGCAGCTTCAAAAGAAGTAGGCGAGGGATTATTGATATAGGAAGCTAAAAAGGAAAGGGACTGTTTATTCAAAACTTTTTTCATGCTATAATTTATTGCTGCTATTTAAATGTTCTATTGTCGCAAATATCGGGAAAAGGGGGAGCATGACACCAGCTTAGGTAAATAATTCTCCCCGGAACAGGGTATCGTTAACGCCCGAAGCTAAAATACTTACTCAGCGGATGCTTTTTACCCTGCAACATAGCGGCCACCATATCCATACCGATCACAGAAAAGGTGATGCCATTGCCCCCGAAACCAAGCACGAAATAAGCGCCCGGAAAATCTTTATGGGTGCCTATATAGGGCAAGCCGTCTTTGGTCTCCCCGAAGGTACCTGCCCAGACAAAATCGGTACGAAAATCATAAGCGGGAAACATACGTTCTACCTGCTTTTCCAGCTTCCTGCTCTTTGCCGTCAGCAACTGGTCTCTTTTCTTTGCATTGACAAAATCTTCATCTTCACCACCGATGAGCAAACGATTATCATCAGTCGTGCGCATATACATATAAGGACTGGCGGTATTCCAGAACAAGGTATTGTTCAGTTGTTTAAAATCGTTTTCGGCGACTTCGCTTACGGCTGCATAGGTAGACAAAAGACTTACAAATTTTTCTTTGATCAGCTCCGTACTTTCAAAACCATTACAATAAATGATTTTTTTGGCTTTAATGGTATTACCATAATCGGTGGTGACGATCACCCCATTTCTTTGATAGCGGACGGCTTCAATATCTGTTTTATCATAAATCTCCAGTCCTTTTTTATAATTATAGGCCAGGATATCATGAGCCAGGCAAAAGGCATCTATACTGCCGCCTTGCGCAGAGAGGATGCCGCCATGAGCATTTTCAAGCCCGAATTTCTCTTGAATATCTGCTGCTTCCAGCCACTTTACGGGAAAACCATGTTTTTTACGCGCTTCAAATTCCTGTTTCAGCCAGTCCAAATCCTTTTTGTAGGCAGCAAAGTAGAGGGAGTCTTTCTTTTTGAATCCGCATCCCGACCTGATTTGTTTGACCACTTTAGCCAGGTCATCAATAGAATCGAAGCAGGCTTTATAAGCTGCTACTGCACCTTCTTCGCCAATCTGTTCTATGAGTTTGTATAAAGGCACGTCGATCTCATACTGCAACATAGAAGTCGTGGCCGAGGTACTGCCATTGGCCACTTCGCGCCGGTCGATGAGTACCGTTTTATGCCCCGCTTCCATACAGCGGTGTGCGATGAGGCTTCCGGTAATGCCACTGCCCACGATCAGAACATCGGTACTGATATCTTTGTCCAGGGAAGGATAGGAGTGCTTGAGGCCGTTTTTTACCAGCCAGAAGGGTTCATTGGATTTTAATTTCATCATAAAGTTTGCCTGTTAAGACATTTGCTGCCCGAATATACTTTATTTGACATACAATTGCGGCAAATTAAGGTCTTTAACATTTTTGCCCTTATCATGCAACTCGCTCAGGGCCAATAAACAAAAAGCGGCAACAGGCGATCATTTACCTTTTTTGGTCAAAACTTTACGCCTGAATTTCAACACAACCCTGTCTACCCGTTTATCATTAAAGTAGAAGTTCAGCTTTTTCTTGTAGATCGAAAAAAAGGGAGTAGGGATGTCGTAGCTGACCAGGTGCCAATGCGCTTCATCCCTGCCATTGCCGAAAATACTGATCAACTCTTCTTTAGACAGGTTAATGGCCATATCACTCTCTATAATATGGTTCACCATGCGCATTCTGAAATTAGGACGTTGATGCCAAAGTACAGGATCAAACTTAAAAAGGAAATTAAATGGAAATTTCCAATTGTATAAAGCTGGTGTTTTAAAAAACATACGTTAACATTTTTTCTGTTATGTCCTATTAGCTGCAGGAAGCCTGGTAACAGGTTAGACAACACGTTTAAGGCTTAGCGTATTGCTTATCATCTGGTGATCAAAGCAATAAGCGATATTTTGCAGCTTACTGATAATAACAATTCATTTCTGGTAATACCTCCATCAGCCGGGTAGCTATGATGCAGGGCCTCGGTTTTTAAATAAATTGAGGACTTAGGTTATATCCTATAATGCAAAATTTTAATGATACGTTACTTTCATTCCTAAATTTACTGCTCTTTATACATAAAGATTATACAATACCATATTTAACTACTCTTTAGCTATATATAAAATATACTTGTAGCATATAGTAAGCTTTGCAAGACAAGATAAAGATGATGCTCTGGGATGAAGGCGGAGCACAGCGCTGCTAAACAGAAAAGGAAGCCGGTCCGGTTTCTTAGCATTTGATGGATGCGCTACCGGCTTTAAATATCTGAAGCAGAGATACTTTATCTTTGTTAGCGATTATAGCATAAACCCCATTATTCCATCAGGCACTCCATGCAACGCAAGATCATTCATATAGATATGGACGCTTTCTACGCCTCTGTAGAGCAGCGGGATTTCCCGGAATACAGGGGCCTGCCCCTGGTGGTGGGTGGCAGCCCCGAGGGCCGGGGCGGGGTGGTGGCTACGGCCAGCTACGAGGCCCGGAAGTTTGGGATCCGCTCTGCCATGTCTTCGAAAACGGCACAAAGGCTCTGCCCGGAAGCCCTGTTTGTCTTCCCGAGGTTTGATGCTTACAAGGCTGTTTCCCGGCATATCCGGGAGATCTTCCACCGCTATACCGATATCATAGAACCCCTTTCCCTGGATGAAGCTTTCCTGGATGTAACGGAAGACAAACTGGGTATCGGTTCAGCCATAGAGATCGCAGCGCAGATCAAGAAAGCGATCCGGGAAGAGCTGCAGTTGACGGCCTCTGCCGGTGTTTCGGTCAATAAGTTTGTGGCCAAGATCGCATCTGATATGAACAAGCCGGATGGGCTTACTTTTATAGGGCCTTCAAAAATAGAAGCTTTTATGGAAGCCTTACCTGTAGAGAAATTTTTCGGGGTAGGGAAGGTCACCGCCCGGAAGATGAAGGCCATGGGCCTGTTTACCGGCAAAGACCTGAAACAGCTCCCTGAACAGGTGCTGGTACAGAAGTTTGGTAAAACAGGCAAGTTCTATTACCAGATCGTAAGGGGTATAGATGACCGCGAGGTGCAGGCCCATCGTGCCACAAAATCTGTAAGCGTGGAAGATACTTACCAGGAGGACCTCCGCAGTAAGGCAGAGATGTTGCCGGAGCTGGAAATACTTGCAGCACGCCTGATGAGCAGGCTGCAGCGTTCCGGTTTAAAGGGAAGAACGGTGACCCTTAAATTTAAATTCCATGATTTCACCCTCATTACCCGTAGTCTGTCCGGTACAGCGCCTGTCCGGGAGCTGGGGGAACTATTGATTATGGTACAGGCCATCCTCGAGAAAGCACCGCTGGAGGAGAAGCGGGTGCGGCTTTTAGGCATCGGCATCGCTAATTTTGAGTCCCCGGACAGCAAAGAAAATACACCAGGCACCCAGTTAAAATTATTCTGACCGGGCATATGCTCGCGCTCGTTTCTTGCCTTAGGGCAAGTAATCTCTCCGCATAAGTGCCTAACTTTAATCACTCAATCTTACCGGGCTTCCGGTTTTTTAGTTCATTAAAAACAACAAGACATGAAAACACTGCATTATAACATCGACATTAATGCTCCTGCTGCAAAAGTAGCGGCAACCATGCTGGATAAGGCTACTTATAAGCAATGGACCGAGGCATTTAACCCTACTTCAGACTTTGAAGGCAGCTGGGCAAAGGGCGAAAACATCAAGTTTACGGGTATCAGCAAGGAAGGTAAAAAAGAAGGTATGGTGGCCGAGGTAATGGAGCATATACCCAATGAGTTTGTCTCCCTGCGCCATTATGGCGTGCTGGATGGGGAAGAGATCATTACAGAAGGTCCGGCTACAGAAGGCTGGGCAGGCGCTTTGGAAAATTACACATTCGAGGAAAAGAACGGCAAGACTAAGGTTACCGTAGATGTAGATTGCAATGAGCAACACCTCGATTATTTTGACAAGACCTGGCCGCTGGCCCTGGACAAGTTAAAAGCATTGGCAGAGCGATAGCTTTGTTTTACTATAATAGTATAATATATTTATAACAGAAACAGGGTTTTGTTTCAGGATCAATAAAAACTAAATAGCTTTTTATGAAAATTGTAAAAACCATATTGTTCTCGCTGTTTGGACTGATGATGCTCAATGGCGGCCTGGATAAATTTTTGCACTATATGCCTATGCCGGAAAAGGTTCCCGAAGGGATGGCCAAAGACGGTGCTGCATTTGCAGAGATTGCCTGGCTCATGCCACTCGTGGGTTTTGCTGAGGTGCTTGGCGGGCTGTTGATCCTTATACCCCGTACAAGGGCGCTGGGTGCATTAGTGATCTTCCCTTTGATGGTGGGTATCCTGCTCACGCACATTACGGTAGCTCCGGAAGGCCTTCCCATTGCACTGGTGCTTTGGGCGATCCTGCTCTGGATCATTATAGATAACCGGCATAAGTATCTGCCTGTCATTAATAAATAAAAAAGTAAGGAATGATGAATGATGCGGTAACGCAATATATTTCTGGCTTTGGGCCAGAGATACAAGCGCGTCTAAATGCCCTGAGAGCACTTTTCCATGAAGAGCTCCCGGGAACGGAAGAGAGTATCCGCTACCAGATACCGGCCTTCAGGATAGGAAAACGGCATCTTTATTTTGCGGCCTATAAGAAGCACATCGGTTTTTACCCGGTATATGGATTGAAAGAGTTATTGCCGGAGATTGATGATTATAAAGCCCCCAAAACGAAAGATACATTGCATTTCCTGCATGATCAGCCTTTGCCCCTGGAACTGGTCCGCAAGATCATCAGGCTGAAAAAAGAAAAATAATACCAGGAGTAAAGTGAGCTTTTCAACAGAATAAGCAGCGCTTACCACAATAAAAAAAACCTTACAGGAACCGAAATCCTGCAAGGTTTCAAAATCAAAACACCACAAAAAGTCTTTTAGTGTTTCATACAGTTTGGCAAAGCCTACCTGTTCACAGTCACTTATGGCATTAATACACCATCGATCACATGGATCACACCATTAGACTGATTGACATCAGCGATGGTTACTTTGGCACTACTACCATGAGCATCTTTTACATACACATCTTTCCCTTTCATCCAAAAGGTAAGCTTGCCACCCTGTACTGTTTTTGTTTCATACATACCCTTACCATCTTTAATCGCTTTCATGATCTGTGCGGCGCTCCATTTTCCCGGAATCACATGGTAAGTCAATATTTTTGTCAGTTGTGCTTTGTTCTCCGGCATCATCAGGCTGTTCAGCGCATCCTTAGGTACTTTAGCAAAAGCACTATTTGTAGGTGCCAATACGGTGAATGGTCCGGCACTCTGTAAAGTTTCTACCAATCCTGCAGCTTTCACCGCAGCTACCAGTGTAGTGTGGTCTTTAGAGTTCACTGCATTTTCAACAATGTTTTTGGAAGGGTACATCGGCGCACCGCCTACCATAACTGTTTTCTCTTTAGTCTGGGCCTGGCTCATATAAGTGCTTCCCATTAATGTGGCGGCTGTAGCTGCAAGCAATACAATTGATCTGAATTTCATAATCTTAGTTTTTTATTTATGGATTGAAAAGTTTTGTACTATTATTTACGAGGTATGCTGGTGTTTGGATTTAAATGCCGGAAAAATTTAAAAAAATATTTTTTTCACGCTTCCGTTTATTGACTCTATATTCTTTTTTTTGTTCCCCGGTAAAAGAAAGCGAAGCATCCAGCTTATTTCTTTTTAAAAGGTTCAAAGTCCAGCGATACAGAATTCATGCAATACCTTTTACCCGTAGGTGCAGGCCCGTCATCAAACACATGGCCCAGGTGGGCATCGCATCTGCCGCACTTGACTTCTGTACGCACCATATTATAGGAGCGATCGGTCTGATAGCTCACTGCATTGGCGCGCAGCGGCTCAAAGAAAGAGGGCCAGCCACAGGTAGTAGCAAATTTTGAGGTCGCATGGAACAAGGCATTGCCACATACGGCACAGTAATAAGTTCCTTTCTCATCGAACTCATAATATTTACCGGTAAAGGCGGTCTCTGTAGCCCCTTCCCGTGCCACCAGGTATAGCTCTTTGGGCAATATCGTTTTCCAGACCTTGTTGGATACCTGCAATTTTGTAGTATCGGTGCGGGAATAGTAAGGATTCTTCGGCTGCTGCTGTGCCGGTGCAATATGTGCCAGTACAGACAGCGCAACTATCAACAAGCCTTTTTTCATAATTAAGACGTTTTGAAATATATACGACAGCCGGAAGCGTATAGATTGCCTTAAGGTATTTTTTTTGTTTATTTATAGCATATCTCATTCATTTCCTTTACATTTGTGCCGTATCTAAATCATTTTTTTGACTTCCATTATCAATCAGGCAGCACTGGCGGACATGCTCCGCAGACGGGAACGAAAGGGCTTCGACCTGTTGTATGATGCCTATTCGGCAGCATTGCTCGGGGTCATCATGCAAATGATCACGCCTAAGGAAAGCGCCGAGGATATCCTGCAGGAAACTTTTGTGAAGATATGGAAGTATATAGACCGCTTTGATGAACAAAAGGGCACTCTATATACCTGGATGTTGAATATTGCCAGGAATACCGCGCTGGATGCCCTGAAATCTAAAGGACATAAAAAACAACTGCAAAACCAAACCATCGATAATATCGTATATAATGAAAGTGGTTCCTCAGAACTCTCTCAACCGGCGGCTTCGGCCAGGCTGGACCTGAAAGATCTGATGGGGGTGCTGGACCAGGAAAATACCCTCCTGATCTCCAAAGCTTATTTCGAAGGATATACGCAGGCAGAGATCGCGGAAGAAACGGGCATGCCCCTGGGCACGGTTAAGACACGCATGCGCAGTGCCTTAAAGAAGTTGAGAACATTTTTTAATGATTAATAAAAGTATAATACATTTTTAGTTTTGAACACTCAGGATATCATATCATCCGGCATTATTGAAAGCTACGTACTGGGCACTGCAAGCCCGGAGGAAGCTGCTATGCTGGACTGTATGCAACAATCTTTTCCCGAGATAAAAGCGGCCATCACCGAAGCGCAACAATCGCTGGAACTGATGGCAGGCCACCTGGCAGTAAGTCCTTCTGCCGGCTTAAAGGAAAAAATATGGAGCAGGCTGGAAGCGGAAGTTTCCGGCGGAGGCGGTGTACCTGTTGAAGAACCTGTAATGCCCCGTATGGAAGCACGTAAAAGCACGGCCTGGAAGGGCTGGGCAATGGCGGCTTCTGTATTACTGGTATTGAGTGTTGCTGCTAATATCTATTATAACCAGGAGAATACACAAAAAGAACGCGAACTGGCTACAATCATCAGTCGCCAGCAGCAGCAGGACCTGGAAATTGCCGCTGCCGAAAGCCGGATTGCCATGCTGGCTAAACCGGAAATGAAAGTGGTGCGCCTTAAAGGTGTTGAAACTCACCCTTCTGAACATGCATTGGTCTTCTGGAATGAGCAGACCAAACAAGTATATCTCGATGCCGCAGCGCTGCCCAAAGCGCCGGAAGGCAGGCAATACCAGCTCTGGGCCATGGTGAACGGTCAGCCTGTAGATGCGGGCTTGTACACACCCGGCCAGGACCTTGGTAAAGCATTGTCTACTATACCTAATGCGGAGGCTTTTGCCATCACGCTTGAAAAGGCCGGAGGTAGTCCCTCGCCTGACCTGACTCAATTGTACGTGATGGGGCCGGTATCTTAATTTATAATTGTTAATTATTTATGGGTGATTGGTGATGGGTGATCACTGCCTGTTTTGTTCCCTAAAGTAAACTAACCATAAACTACCGCGCTTTGGGTGGCACCGGGAAGCTGTCCTGTTGCGCCTGTAGAAACGTGTGCCGTCATGTCGACCGAGCGATAGCGAGTGGAGACATCTCCTGATCTTATGAGGAAACGCCCTGAAAGCATATTTTACCCGGCAAAAGGAATAATTTATCCCCTTACAAAATCTATCAGCGATTAATAATTTAATTATTTTTGATCACCTTACACTTCCTACAATTTTAAAACTGCTCCTATGATCAACCCATAATCATATGAGTAGTATACATGAAGGTCGCAATGTAAAACGTTTCCGGGAAAGCCTGGGCCTGCCACAAACCATACTGGCCGAGGTGCTGGGCATGGACTGGAATACGGAAGCCGTAGAATTACTTGAATCAAGTGCTATGATAGAGATACCCATACTCCAAAAAATATCTGTCGCATTAAATATACCTGTGGCAGCTTTTCAAAACTTCAACGAGGAACAAAGCATGAACATTGTATCTAATACTTTTAATGAAGGCTCCATTGCCTATGCCCGTGCCGAAAATATTCAATGCACCTCCGATCCTGCAGATAAACTCATAGAACTTTATGAACGGATGCTTCAAGAAAAGGAAGCTGTCATCAGGAAACTGGAACAGAGAATGAAGCGCCCCTGATCTGGTCTGTGCCGGCAAACCTGTATTTATCGCAGCAGGCTGCCTGCCTTCACTATTTTGCGGATCTCCTGTTCAAAATAATAGGCGATCTCAAAGTTTTCGCTGGCTATATTTTCCAAAACAATAATGCTCGTTTGGGTTCCGGGATAGTATAGATTAACGGCCGTAAAGCCCTCGCCCGGGTGAAAACCCGTATGTCCGAGCTCCGGGATGCTGTCCCGGTCATTGATGCGCAGGCCATAGCCATAGCCAATGGCCTGGTCGCCAAAAAGGGGATGGGCATTGGTCTTCTCATAACTGCACATTAATTTATAAGTAGCGGGTTTTAATAATTTTCCGCCATGCAGGTAGTCATTCCATGTTGCCAGGTCGGGAACGGTAACCACCAGGTGGCTGCCAAAACAATGGCTCGCATCGAAACGGACAGTTTCATGTTGCACCACTGTTCCGTCTTTTTGGATCGTATGTCCTTTACTTAAGTGTTTACTATTGGGGACAGAAGGGTAGCAGCTGTGTACCATCTGGCATTGCTTGAATAAAGCGCTGACCAATGCTTCAAATGACTGACCACTTTGCTGTTCGAGGACCAGGCCGGCTACAGCATAGCCCACATTGGAATAGCTGAACGCACTGCCGGGTTTGAATTTCAGGGGTTTGTCCATATCATCGCTTTGCAGACCGGAAGTATGGTTCAGCAATTGATGCAGGGTAATGGAATCTGCCCAGGCATACTTAAAACCGGGTAAGTATTTGCGGATGGGCACTTGCAAATCAATACTACCTTTTTCCACTTGCTGCAAAATCAAAGCAGCGGTAAATTGCTTGGCGATGGACATGGTAGAGAATTGATCTGCCACCTTCAAGGCTGTTTTTTGATTAACATCTGCAAAGCCCTGTGCCCTGGCATATTTGGTTTCCCCCTTTTGCCGGATCAGGATTACTCCATTAAAACTCCGGGGTTCTGTAGTCTTGATTAAACTGTCGATCTTTGTGGTATAGTCATCCTTGACCCGGGCAGTCCCCTGGCAGCTGGTCCACAAAAGGGCCATTGCACATATGGTAAGTGTAAAAAGGTATTTCATGATTGTTTCAGTCGTTTTTATACTGTCTTAAGCGGCCCATAAATCTATAGGGTACAGCGCCGCGCACTTAACCGGTCTAAATTAGCGCATTATTTCATTTCTGCTCGATTCCGGCTACGCTTCTTTTTGTACACATTTCACTTTCTTTTAAAACATTTCTGTGTAGATTTATGTTCGAAAGATAACTTAATCAATTACTTAAGCGAATAATTTATGATCTGTCAGCGCATCAGAAAAGGGAAAGGCTTTAGTTATACCGACAATTCGGGTCAGCCTATATCAGATCCTCAATTGAAGGAGTTTTTCAAATCTCTCGTTATCCCCCCGGCCTGGGAGCAGGTCAGCATCAATACCTCGCCGAGGGCCAAGGTACAAGCCACGGGCTATGATGCCAAAGGCCGTAAACAATATATCTACAATCCTAAATACCGCAAGCAGCAGGATGAGCTGAAGTTTGACCGCATCATCCGCTTTGCAAAGCAGCTCGAGCATATGCGCCGGGTGACGGGTCAGCATTTACGCAAACGTAAATTGAGCCGCGATAAGGTACTGGCTACCATGGTGCGCCTGCTGGATGCAGCCTTCTTCAGACCCGGCAATGAATCCTACCGAAAGGCCAATCAAAGCTACGGGCTCACCACACTACGCAGCAAGCACCTGGAGATCAGGGGCAATGAAATGATCTTTAGCTTCCGGGGCAAGTCGGGACAAGACCAGGAAAAGCATATAATGGATGCACGCCTGACTAAGATCGTACAGGAGCTGGACGAACTGCCGGGCTATGAGATCTTTAAATACCTGGATGAGGAAGATAATTTACATGATATCCGGAGCAATGACCTGAACGAGTATATCCGCGAGACGATGGGCGAGGAGTTCTCCGCCAAAGATTTCCGTACCTGGGCCGGTACCGTGATCGCTGCTATGGCCCTGGACGAGATCGGTGCCGTGGAGGCCGAAGACCAGAAGCGATTGAAGAAAAATATCCGCGATGCCGTGGTGACGGTAAGCGAAAAGCTGGGCAATACCCCGGCCATCGCGCGCAGTTCCTACATCGACCCCCGGGTGATCACGCATTACACCCAGGGCCGCACCTTAGCCAATATGAACCGTTCGGTAAAAAGACTACTCAAAAACAATGAGCAGCTCTCTGTGGAGGAACTGGGGGTTTTGTGTTTGTTAAGGAAGAGGTTGGGGGAGGGGTAATATGAACAGTTAGGTAACGATTATTAATTATATACCTCAAAAATGGAGAAATTACATTAACTTCTTTAACTTTTATAAGAAATAAAATAATAATCCTATTTCAACTTACATTATTCACTACTATATTTAAAAATTATTATTAATAGTCAAATGTCTCATCATCGTTATTGTACTTTGAATTTAGTTCGTTAGCAATCATTATCAGATCAGCTCTTTTATAAATATCATTTAAAGCCTTTTTAGGATAGTGTTTACTCTTATTTTTATCTAAACATTCTCTCAACGTTCTGATTGAATTAGCTTTATCATTTTTAACATAATAAAGATATTCTCCTTGCATAACAGATGCTATTTCTTTAGCTCTAAAATCAGAACTACGCTCTATATTTTTAAGAAGTTCTTCTATCATTAATTTGTCTTCTTTTGATAGGAATTTTTTTCTTGTTAATGAAATAAAATATGCTTGAATATGAAATGCATTTAACTTTTGATTCTCATAATTTGACTTTGCCATACTTAATGCTTCGCTAAAATTTGATTTTAATAGCAAAACATTTACTAATTCTCTTTTTGCTCTTTGAAAACCTGGATTTTTTAAAAGGGCTCCTTTTAAATAAGTTTCTGCATTATCTAATTGTTTGTTAATTCTAAAATAAAAACCAAAAAGATAGTTATAATCTGCACCTTCAATATTTTTCACTTCAGATTCAAACCTTGGCTCTTTTTTTCTGGCCAGTGATAGGCAAAGCCAATATTTAAATTCTCTAACAAGATCTTTATCAATTCGACTGGAATTTTCAAGAACTTTATCTATAAGGGCTATAACGCTTGAATAATTTTCCAAGTAATAAAGTTCTACAATTGTCTTCAAAACAAATGAAGGAATATAGTATTTGTCCGGCAAATCATAATTGGCAATTATTGCACCTTTAATGTTATGTAATAGTTCAGAAACATCCTGAAAATCCTTAATTTTTCCCTCATCATTTATAAAACTATTTATTTTCTGCTTTAATGTAAGCTTAAATGAAGAGTCAATCTTAGCTTTCGATCGGGTTAAATAATCTGCAATTGGATAATGGACTTTAATATACTCTTTATTAGCTCCGACTAAATCAAAAACACCAGTAATGAAAAAGTCTTCCAGTAAATTATCAACCTCTTCTGTTTTACCAACAATGGAATAAACAAAATCATAACTTATAAAATCAAAGTTTGAGATTAAAACTAGTAGATCAAAAGCGAATTTCCCTTTAGACCTAATATTATCAACCATATAATAAACTTGTGTTTCTCCATAATCAACTATCTCCTCTTTTTTCTTTAATGTTTCAATGATACCGAAATCCTTAATTCTTTCAACAGCATAGTGGACTTGAGATGGAATACCATTAAGAACATTTAGAATTTCTTGTGCCTGATCTGTTTTTAGATCAAGTTTAAGAAATGAATAATATTTAACAAATAATTTTTCCGTATCTTTTTCAGATAAATTCGAAACATTAAAATGAATTATACCTTTATTACCTCTAATTAACTCATTTGAGGGTCTAAATCTTGAAATAATATTTAGTGTAAAAAGATTGTCGAATTCTTCGCTGTCAATTATTTGTAAAAACCAATCTGCTAATTGCTTATTAGGCTTTACGATACATCCAGAGTCGATAATAAATACATATTCATTCGAATTCTTTACTGCTATTAGGAGCTTTTTTGCTTCCAAAACCTTTTCCTCAAACTCTACTTGAGAAAGCTGATCTAGGTATTCGGCTGTATTCCCTCCTTTGTAATCCTGTAATTTAAGAATAAAATCTTCTATGCTATCCTTTGTATCAAGAGTAATGTATATTGGTGAATAAAAATCTTTTATTCGTTTTTCTCTTAAAAAAGCTTCTTTAAGAAATGTTCTTCTACCAATACCCTCAAATCCAGAAACAATAATTGATCTAGGCTTCATTTCAGATAAAGAATAAATTTTTGCCTCTAATTGATCAAATAAATCTTGCCTCCCTACAAATAAACTAGCCTTAGCTTTAAAAATCGGATTGGTGTCCAATCTCAATTCAAGGAGTCTTTGCCTTATTTTCTTTGTAATTAGAAAATGCTCAGAGATTGGTTTTAATAAAAATTTTTTTATCCAGTTTGGAATTCGTTCATCATTTGAAACATCCAAAGATTTGTCTATCAAAATTGGAAAGAACTGTTTATCTAATCCATTATCTATTAAATTCTTAATTTCAGTAATCTCTAATTTAACCCATTCAGAATTTAATGCATCATCTGATAAAAATAAAACAAAGACATCACTTTGTCCAATACTTTTTTTTATCTCATCAAAAAGTGGCATTCCTGATTCAAACTCAAATTCGTCAAAAACACAGTTTGCTTTACCTAAATTATTTGCAATTTGCTGTACCAGCTGCTTTTGTTTGCTACTGTGTGATAAAAAAGCTCTATTCATATTTATAGGTTAATCAGTAAATAATAATCATTTCATTTGTAATTTCTAAACCAATCCCTTGATTTAATGCAACAAATATCTTCTACTCTTTATAAATATCCTATACTGGAATTCCCGTATTTTTTCTATTAAACATATAAATAGTTAAGCAAAAAGCTGGTTTTCCGGACCTTACAAAAGATATTCCTGACCCTACAAGCGGTTTTCCGAACCTTACAAACGATATTCCGAGCCTTACAAGTCATGTTCCCGACCTTACAAACGATGTTCCGAACCTTACAAACGGTTTTCCGAACCTTACAAGTCATGTTCCCAACCTTACAAGCGATATTCCCGACCTTACAAACGGTTTTCCCGACCTTACAAACGGTTTTCCGAACCTTACAAGTAATGTTCCCAACCTTACAAGCGATATTCCGGACCTTACAAGCGATATTCCGGAGCTTACAAGTCATGTTCCCGACCTTACAAACGGTTTTCCTGACCTTACAAGCGATGTTCCGAACCTTACAAACTGTATTCCGGACCTTACAACGAATGTTCCGGACTTCACAAGGAGTGTTCCTGAACTGCTAGCAATTGCTGGCTTTTATTCCGATCCTTTCCTACCAATACTACATAAGAACTCATGTATTGCAAATTACCCTTATAGATTCCCATAAGCAACAAACCTATAGCATACATTAAAAAATGTAGTACTTAGAAGTATTTTTATGGGTATGTATAAATGCTTATGCCAAAATTGGATTCTTTTACAACATCTTTACTATCTTTAAAATCCATGGATAACCCTTTTCAGCCATACATCAATGCATTTTGCCATTTAAAACGAGGTGTTACCAGGTATGGCCCGGCACCACATAAACCAGTACTATTATTAACCCTGATTGAGTTGATAGACAGAGGTATTGTTTTAAAAAACCGGTTTGAGGTCAACGTTGATCTTGTAGGTTTATTCCAGGAGAACTGGCGGCTATTGGTACCTACAGCCCACCAGCCCGATTTTACCCAACCCTTCTACTATCTGCAGTCCGAGAAAGTATCCGGGCAGTCCTTCTGGACTTTATATCCACATCCAGGCTTGCAGATCAATGCACCTATTAAAAGCGTACAAGCATTATCCCATACTGTAGCATTTGGCGCTTTTCGTGATGAACTGTTTTTACACTTAGCAGAAGTCGAAAACAGAACGATAGCAAGAGCTGCTATACTATCCACATATTTTGAGAAAGAACAAGCTGGTTATTACCAACACAAGCAAATCAATGACGGCTTTTATCAAGAGGTACAATCATTGGTACTCAACGATCCACAGGTAAGATATAAGCATTTGTCATTCGTTACCGAAGAAGATGTATTTGTACGCTCCGGCCTGTTTAAACGATATATCCCCCGGTTGTACAAGGACACCTGCGCTATGACCGGAATGCGTATGCGCACTACCTTTAGATACAATTTCATTGATGCCTGCCATATTATACCCTTTGCGGTCACTCACGATGATAAGGTAAGTAATGGCATTGCATTATGTCCCAACCTGCACCGTGCCTTTGACCGGGGACTGGTCAGTATTGATGAACATTACCGGGTACTCGTTTCCTCGCATATTAACGAAGATAAAGCACATCCCTACAGCTTGAATAACCTGCAAGGCCGGCCTATTTTTTTACCTACAGAATCCCAATATCAACCTGCACAGGAAAACCTGGAATGGCATAGAAAAGAAGTATTCAAACAATAGGGCTAAATATATAGATGATCAATTATAGGTGATTAATTCATTTCGTATAATACCCTTTCTTTTTGGATGAGTAAAAAAAACTCCTAAAAACCAAGGCCCAGCTTTATACAGAAGAGTTGGGGAAGTTCAAAACCTATAAGGTTTTTGAAACCTTATAGGTTTAACCGTTCAGATGGCTTTTTTCATATTTTTCAGAAGCCGGTGCTACCGGGAGTATTAAATGGAAAGGCAGGGCTAAGCAGCAGGGCAACACAAAACCTATAAGGTTTTTGAAACCTTATAGGTTTATTTTCGGATCAACATCCTGTTGATGGAATTTAATAAATTCTTCCCTTCCACCAAACCAACGGATCACTTCATCCCTTAGCAATGACGTAGGTGCCTCGCTCAACAAAGAACGGTAACTATCATATTTCCAATCACCTACCGACTTAACTAATTGATGATGCACCGCATTTTTATGTATGTACCAGACAAAATTAGTAAAGTCAGCCTCCTTACTCACTAAGCTCCGCTTCATATAGTCCATAAACAGAGCACCTTTACGTCCATTTACTTTATTAAACGATTTGGTATAACTATTCAAACAATTACTGAATCGCTCCATGATAAAGTCAGGAAGATTATCTTTCATTACATCAAATGCTCTTTTCTTTATTTCTTTAAAATGCTGAACAATGACCTCATTTTCTTTTATGCTAACCAGTAAATGGAAATGGTTCGGTAATAAAGCATAACAGTATAAATCACAAACCGCTGAAGTATGCTGCTTTATTTTTCTAAGAAAAAAATGATAATGCTCTTCCGATAAAAACAGTCGTTCTCCACCAATAGCCCTTGAAAACAAATGATAAGTCTCTCCAGGTAACAATGCCAGATGATAATTATTCATATTTTAAAATTACAAATAATTCATTATGAAAATACCTATCTAAAAACAAACACCCTGCAAAAATAATCTTGCAGGGTGCTCTTATCAAACCTATAAGGTTTTTTGAAACCTTATAGGTTTATTTTGATTTACTTTCCGTTTTCCACACACCAGTTTCTTGCATTCACAAAGCCTTCGATCCAAGGGCTCACCTCATCGCGACGATCCACAAAACCTATAAGGTTTTTTGAAACCTTATAGGTTTATTTCGATTTACTTTCCGTTTTCCACACACCAGTTCCTTGCATTCACAAAGCCTTCGATCCACGGGCTCACCTCGTCACGACGATCTGCAGGGTAGTGCGCCCAGTTCCACTGGAAGATAGAACGCTCAATATGCGGCATCGTCACCAGGTGGCGACCCGTTGTATCACACAACATCGCCGTGTTATAATCAGAACCATTCGGGTTATGCGGGTAACCCTCATAAGCATACTTGGCTACGATATCATACTGGTTTTCTGCAGCAGGCAGGTTGAACTTACCCTCACCATGCGAGATCCATACGCCCAAAGTACTACCAGCAAGGGTTTTGAGCATAATGGAGTTATTCTCCTGCACCTTCACCGAAACAAAATTCGATTCATGCTTACCAGAAATATTATGGTGCATCTTTCCATGCTCTGTATGATCCGGGTTGATCAGTTCCAGTTCCATAAACAACTGGCAACCGTTACAGATACCCACCGACATCGTGTCCGGACGGGCAAAAAAGTTATCCAAAGCCTTTTTCGCCTTTTCATTATACAGGAAAGCACCGGCCCAACCTTTGGCCGAACCCAATACATCAGAGTTGGAGAATCCACCCACCGCACCGATGAACTGGATATCCTCCAAAGTCTCCCGACCCGAAATCAGGTCCGTCATATGCACATCCTTCACATCAAAACCAGCCAGGTACATAGCATTCGCCATTTCACGCTCCGAGTTAGAACCCTTTTCGCGAATGATGGCCGCTTTAGGACGAGGAGATGTCTCGACTCCGCTCGACATGACGGGACGCTTCCCATCAAAATGTGCCGGGAAAGTATAGTGTAATGGTTGATGTTTATAATTATTAAAACGTTCCTGCGCCATACCATTTTTAGACTGCCTCTGGTCCAGAAGGAAAGAAGTCTTATACCAGGTATCACGCGTATCCGCAACATTAAAGCTAAAGCTGTCCCCATTATTCTTAACACTTACAGCAGCCCCTTCTGTCACCGTACCAATCTTCACAATATCAATACCGGCATTCGTAAACAGGCTTTCAAAATCCTTATCTTCCTTAGCCTGTAATACCACCGCGATATTCTCATTGAACAATGCCTTTACCGTATCCACTTCATCCAAAGCACTCAGGTCATAATCAGCCGCCAGGTTCACATCCGCAAAACACAATTCCAGAAGCGTAGTGATCAAACCTCCGGAACCCACATCATGACCCGCAGCAATCTGCTGTTGGTTGATCGCCTCCTGGATCGTATTGAAAGCTGTAGCAAAATAGTCCGCATCCTTCACCGTTGGCACCTCATCACCGATCTTATTCTGGATCTGCGCAAAAGAAGAACCACCCAGCTTAAAAGCATCCTTAGACAAATTAATATAATATACCGAACCGGCATTCTTCTGCAATACAGGCTCTACCACTTTATTAATATCAATACAGTTACCACCTGCAGAGATGATCACCGTACCCGGAGCGATCACATTTTCCCCATTCGGGTACTTCTGCTTCATCGACAGAGAATCTTTACCCGTAGGGATATTGATGCCCAAAGCAATCGCAAAGTCAGAACAAGCCTGTACCGCTTCATACAAACGCGCATCCTCACCCTCATTATTACAAGCCCACATCCAGTTGGCAGAAAGAGAAATCCCTTTCAAACCATCCTTGATCGGTGCAAACACTATATTAGACAAAGCCTCACCCATCGCATTCCTTGAACCCGCAGCCGGGTCTACCAGCGCAATCAATGGAGCATGACCTACCGTAGTAGCAATACCTTGACCCGATTTATAATCCAAAGCCATCACACCCACATTATTCAAAGGCAGTTGCAAAGGTCCGGCACATTGCTGCTTAGCCACGCGGCCACCCACACAACGGTCCACCTTATTCGTCAGCCAGTCCTTACAAGCCACCGCTTCCAGTTGCAATAATTGCTCTAAATAAGTCGGGATATTATTCACCTCATAAGAAAGCCCTGCATAATTATAAGCCACTTTCTTATCATTCATAATCGTTTTAGGAGAAGAACCGAAGAAATCTTCCAGCGCATAATCCATCGGCTTTTCCTTCGTCGTCTGCGACTCAAAAGTAAAGCGATGATCGCCCGTCACATCACCCACCGTATACATAGGCGCACGCTCACGGTCCGCTACACGCTTCAGCGTTTCAATATCTTTTTCACCGATCACCAGGCCCATTCTTTCCTGGGATTCATTACCAATAATTTCTTTGGCAGAAAGAGTAGGGTCACCCACCGGCAATTTATCCAGGTCGATCAGTCCGCCCGTATCCTCCACCAGTTCCGACAGACAGTTCAAGTGTCCGCCCGCACCATGGTCATGGATCGACACGATCGGGTTATGGTCCGACTCTACCAGACCACGAATCGCATTAGCCGCACGCTTCTGCATCTCCGGGTTAGAACGCTGAATCGCGTTCAACTCAATACCCGAACCAAAAGCACCGGTGTCTGCAGAAGATACCGCAGCACCACCCATACCAATCCTATAATTCTCACCACCCAGGATCACGATCTTATCGCCCACCTGCGGTGTATGTTTTTTAGCTTGCTCCAGTTTGCCATAACCGACACCACCGGCCTGCATGATCACCTTATCATAACCCAGCTTACGGCCATTTTCTTCATGTTCAAAGGTCAATACCGAACCAGTGATCAAAGGCTGCCCGAATTTATTACCAAAATCAGAAGCACCATTAGAAGCCTTGATCAGGATATCCATCGGAGTCTGGTACAGCCATTGACGGGCCTCCATACCTTTTTCCCAGGGACGGTCTTCCAGCAAGCGCGAATAAGCCGTCATATAAATTGCCGTTCCAGCCAGGGGCAAAGCACCTTGTCCGCCAGCCAGGCGGTCGCGGATCTCACCACCCGAACCCGTTGCAGCGCCCGAAAAAGGCTCTACCGTAGTCGGGAAATTATGCGTTTCCGCTTTAAGCGACAATACCGATTCAAACTCCTTTTCCTCGTAAAAATCCGGTTTATCCGGAGACTTAGGCGCAAATTGCGTCACTTTCGGTCCTTTCACGAAAGCCACATTATCCTTATAAGCCGAAACGATATCATTAGGATGCGTTTCAGAAGTTTTCTTGATCAGTTTAAATAAAGAAGTCGGCATCGTTTCCCCATCGATCACAAAAGTACCATTGAAGATCTTGTGGCGACAGTGCTCCGAGTTAGCCTGCGAAAAAGCGAATACCTCCGCATCCGTCAGCTTACGGCCAATCTTTACCGCCAGCTGGTCCAGGTAAGCCACTTCCTCGCCACTCAGGGCCAGGCCTTCCTGTTTGTTATAAGCAGCAATATCATCAATCTCCAGCACCGGCTCCGGGCTGATGTTGATCGTGTACATTTCCTGTGTCAGCGCAGCATACTTCTGCGAGATCATCGGGTCAAAATCATTAAAATCAGCCGGTACAGGCTCAAACTCCTCAATACGGATAATACCTTCAATACCCATATTCTGCGTGATCTCTACCGCATTGGTACTCCAGGGAGTGATCATTGCCGCACGAGGTCCCACATAATAATGGTTGAGCGTGGTATCATCGAGTTTTTGAGCTTTGCCAAACAGCCAGTTCAGCTTTTGAGAGTCTTCTGTAGAAAGGTTTTGTGCAGTTTGAACACCATAAACGATGTTCTTTGGGTTCACGAAGAAATGAATCATTATGTGTTGTTATTGAAGCTTATAATAACTAAGGTGCAAAATTAAGGAATTATTACCGATAAATTAAACAGTAAAGTCGCCCATATTACCCCAAAAGAAAGATAATTTAATTTAAGACAAACCTGTCCGAAATAAAAATACACCTAACTTTCTTACCCCATCACCCATCACTCATCACCTATCACCCATAGATAATTAACCATCAACAATTAGGAAGAGATGTCTCCGCTCGCTATCGCCCGGTCGACAGGACGGCACATGTTTCGACAGGCTCAACAGGACAGCTTACTGGTGTCACCCAGAGCGCGGTAGTTTATGGTTAGTTTACTTTAGAGAACAAAACAGGCAGTGATCACCCATCACCAACCACCAATCATTAACCATCAATAATTAACCATTAATAATTGGGAAGAGATGTCTCCGCTCGCTATCGCCCGTCGACAGGACGGCATATGTTTCGACAGGACGGCACATGTTTCGACAGGCGCAACAGGACAGCTTCCTGGTGTCACCCAGAGCGCGGTAGTTTATGGTTAGTTTACTTTAAGTAACAAAACAGGTAGTGGTCACCCATCACCAATCACCAATCACCAATAATTAACCATTAACCATTAAAAAAAGACTACTTGTAATCAATCAGGCTAATCGTCTGCAAAGCACCGGGATATTCCCTTTCATCATTAGAAGCCACTACGACCAGGCGGTCTTTACCCAGTTGCTGCAGCCAGTCCTGGTACATCGCCACACCCTTAAGATCGAGGTTGCTGCAGGGTTCATCCAGCAATAAAAAAGGAGTATCCGAAAAGAAAGCCTGGGCCAGCTTAGCCCTTTGCTTCATCCCGGAAGAGAAATCATGGATAAACTTATGGCGTACCGCTTCCATTTCCAGGGCAGTAATGATCTTATCTACCGTCCAGCCGGGTAATATTTTTTTAAAACTAAAATGAAAATGCAGGAATTCAGAAAGTGTCATCTCTTCGATCACGTCCATGGCGGGCGCACAAAAGCCGACACATTGATACAAGGTATCGGCTTCAATTTTTTTCCCTTCAATTTCATATACGATCTGCCCGCTGCTGATCTGTTGCATACCGGCTATGAGCCGCAACAGCGTGGATTTACCAGAACCATTAGATCCCAGTAAGGCATAGACACCAGCCCCATCAAATGTTGCACCAACATTTTTAAAGACCCAGTCCCTGATATATCTTTTGCTAACCTGTTGTAGCTCAATCTTCATTTGCAGTACCTGTAGTAAGCCCGCGCATAATGCCGTGCTTAGACTCTCTGATGAACTTTAGAATTTGTTCCCTTTCTTCTGAGAACGGGATCTCTGCCTCGATAATACTCAATGCATTGGCAATATTATAGCCCTTTACATAAAGTATACGGTAGATATCCATAACATGATTAATGGTCTCCGAAGAATAACCTTTACGCTTTAAACCTACAGAGTTGACCCCAACATAGGAAAGCGGCTCACGCGCTGCTTTAACAAACGGGGGTACATCTTTTCTCACCAGAGACCCCCCGGTAACGAAGGCATGAGAACCGATGTTGACAAACTGCTGTACCGCTACCAGGCCCGCCAGTACGACATTGCTGCCTACGGTGATGTGCCCTGCCAGGGTAGTACTGTTGGAAAACACACAATTATCCCCGATGATGCAATCATGCGCCACGTGACAGTAAGCCATGATCAGGCAATTGTTCCCGATCTGCGTCATACCGCGGTCACTGGTCCCTTTATTGATGGTCACACACTCCCGGATGGTAGTATTATCCCCGATAATGGTAACCGTTTCTTCCCCCTGGTACTTAAGGTCCTGCGGGATAGCCGAGATCACTGCCCCGGGAAATATCCTGCAGTTTTTACCGATACGGGCCCCCTCCATAATGGTCACATTGGAAGCGATCCAGGTGCCATCACCGATCTCTACATTTTTATGAATAGTAGAGAAGGGGTCTATTTTTACGTTTTTCCCGATCTTAGCCTCAGGATGGATATAGGTTAACGGATGAATCATTGTTCCTTTGTAATGTAATTTTTATCTATTCGCACTGGGCGTTACCTGAGCCATTAATTCAGCCTCTGCGGCTACTTTATTGCCTACATAAGCAGTTGCTTTCATTTCGCATAAACCTCTGCGGATCGGTGCCATCAATTCCATTTTCAGGATCAGCGTGTCACCGGGCATTACTTTATGCTTGAACCTTACCTTATCTATTTTGACAAAATAGGTATCATAACCACCCGGTACTTCCGGCATAATGCTTAAAGCCAGCAAACCACCGCATTGCGCCAGCGATTCTACTATTAAGACGCCGGGCATTACCGGATTCTTAGGGAAGTGCCCCTGGAAAAACGGTTCGTTCATGGTCACATTCTTGATCCCTACCACATAATTTTCAGTGAGTTCAATGATCTTGTCTACCAAAAGGAAAGGGTAACGGTGCGGCAATTTAGACTCGATCTCGTTAATATTGAAGACCGGTTCTTTATTAGGGTCATAAACCGGGGCTTCCAGCGCCGCTTTATTCTTCTTAATATAATCTTTGATCACCTTGGCAAAGGCCACATTCCCGGCATGACCAGGTCTCTGGGCTATGATTTTAGCATTGATGCTGTAACCGCTCAAAGCCAGGTCACCCACGATATCCAATAACTTATGGCGGGCAGGTTCATTAGAATAACGCAGGTCCAGGTTATTCAAAATACCCCCGTCCTTAACGTCGATATTCTCTTTATTGAAGGCCTTTTTCAGCTTAGTCAGCGTATCATCAGAGATAGGCTTGTCTACCACTACAATAGCATTGTTCAGGTCTCCGCCCTTGATCAGGTTATTGTCCAGCAGGTATTCCAGTTCATGTAAGAAAGAGAAAGTCCTGCAGGAAGCGATCTCTGCTTTATACTCAGAAAGATCACTGATAGAAATATGCTGTGTGCCTAATACCTGGGAATTAAAATCAATCATAGAGGTAAAAGAATAATGCGCTGCCGGTACAGCCAGCATATCCACATTCTTCACCGGATCATAATAATGGAGGTTCTCGGGCAGGGTATATACGTTCTTTTTTGCTTCCAGTTCTTTTACCCCGATTTCTTCGATCAGCTCAACGAAAGGCATCGCACTACCGTCCATAATCGGCACTTCAGGTCCGTCAATCTCTATCAATACATTATCTACACCCATACCCACAAAAGCAGACAGTAAATGCTCAATAGTGCTCACTTTAGCTTCTTTATGCTCAATGGTCGTTCCCCTTGAAGTATCGGTAACGAAGTCCACATCTGCTTTCACCATAGGCTCCCCTTCGAGGTCGGTACGTTTAAAACGATAGCCGAAATTAGCATCGGCAGGGTGCAGGGTGATGGTAGTTTTTGCCCCGGTATGTAATCCTATACCCGAAAGGCTTCCTGTATTTTGTAATGTAGTCTGATTAACCTGTTGAATCATTTATTGTAATGATTAGTATTATTTATATAATGAATGATGCTGATGAGGATAATGTTGTATCCATAAAACAGGTATTCCTGTTCAAAAGCACGGCAAACTTAGCTATTTTTTTCTATCAAGGCTTTCAATTCAGCCTCCAATTTGTTTATTCTATCCAGCATTTCGGGCAGTTGACGGAAAACGATCTGGCTTTTCACCTCACTTTTATAATCAAAGGCCGGGCTGCCACTGATGGCCGTACCTTCCTGCTTAATGGTTTTGGAAACACCACTTTGCGCATTGATCTTAGTACCATTGGCCAGGGTGATGTGCCCTACAATACCTGCCTGGCCACCAATCACACAATTGGCACCCAGCTTGGTAGAACCAGAGATCCCGGTCTGTGCCGCAATCACCGTATTAGACCCAATCTCCACATTATGAGCTATTTGCAACAGGTTATCTAATTTAACTCCGGCTTTTATAACCGTAGCGCCCATAGTCGCCCGGTCGATACAGGTATTGGCCCCGATCTCCACATGATCTTCAATGATCACGTTGCCGATCTGTGGCACTTTATCATAAGTACCATCTGCTTTTGGCGCGAAGCCAAAACCATCTGAACCGATCACCGTGCCGCTGTGAATGATCACATTGGCTCCCACCTTACAATCTTTATAAATACTCACCATCGGATGAATCACCGTATTATCTGCGATCACTACCTGCTCCCCGATAAAGACATTAGGACTGATCTGGACATTTTTCCCGATCACCGCCCCGGCAGAGATATAGCTAAAAGCACCTATATATGCGGTTTCATCCACCTTTGCCGTATCTGCTACAAAAGACTGGGTTTCTATGCCCTTCTTCTTCTTTGCGCCCGTGATGGTCTCATACATCTGTAACAGCTGTGCAAAGGCCGCATAAGCGTCTTCCACGCGGATCAGGGTAGTAGTAAATGCTTTTTCTGCCACAAAATCCTTAGCCACTACAACAACGGCTGCAGGAGAGCTATATAAATAAGGTATATATTTAGGATTGGCAATAAAACATAAAGATTGGGGGCCAGCTTCTTCAATTTTTGAAAAGGTATTGATGATTGCTTCCGGGTTTCCCTCTATGGTACCGTTTAAGAGCTGTGCGATCTGCGCTGCTGTAACCTGCATAATGACTTGATATATTTCAAATTATTTATCTAACGATAGAATTCTTAGTTCTGGTATCGCACATATGTAGTGCTTTTTGATTTCTCCCGAAACACCATTCCCGATCAAGCTGTTGTTGACCCCTGAAATGTCGACCACTCTACCGCTTTTCATATAGATATTGATATTGTCATCAGTGGCATGATAAGCATTATTGCTCGTGCTGCCCCTGAATAAAAAATATTCCTGGTTTTCCTCGTTCAAAAGACCTTTTTCACGGCCCAGTGCCAGGTAGCGCTCATAAAGTTCCGTATTTTCCTCAGAAGACAGTTTTACTTTATACAAATTCCTGTTGGTAAACATGCGGCAAAGGCGAGACAGGATCTCATCCGGGTGATTGCTCCATTCTTTTATGCTGCAGATCACATCTGAATCATCTATAGCACAGAATTTTTCAAGAATATGAATATCACTTTCAAAATCTTCTTTTTTCAGTTTTTCATACAGGAAAAATCCTAATGAAGGCGTGGCAAACAACTGCTGGCCCTGTTCGGCCAGTTCTTTGGCCCTTTTCAGGATCTTGATCACCAGTTTTTCGGCACCCAGCACAGTTTTATGCAGATAGACCTGCCAGTACATGATCCTCCTGGCAACAATAAATTTCTCTACCGAATAAATGCCCTTTTCCTCCACCATCAGGCGACCATTCACAACAGTAAGCATTTGAAGGATGCGGTCATAACCAATCGTTCCTTCTGCCACACCAGAGAAGAAGCTATCCCTGTTCAGGTAGTCCATCCGGTCCATATCGAGCTGGCTGCTCACCAACTGGTGCAAAAATGGAGTAGGGTAATCATTCTTAAAGATCTCCATCGCTCCGGAAAGGGTACCCCCAAACTGGGTATTCAGGGTCTCCATGATCTTTAAAGAAATAGATTCATGGGAAACGGGAATAAGGGTATGCTCCAGGGCATGGGAAAAAGGACCGTGTCCTATATCATGCAATAAAATGGCCGAACGTGCAGCGAGGGTCTCCTCAGGAGAGATGCTCACCCCTTTTCTTTGCAGTCCTTCCAGGGCAATGCCCATCAAATGACAGGCACCCAGGGAGTGGTGAAAACGCGTATGCACCGCCCCGGGATAAACAAGCTGGGCCATGCCCATTTGCTTAATTCTTCTGAGCCTCTGGAACCAGGGGTGCTCGATCACCTGCATGAGTTCTCTTTCAGTAAACTGAACAAAACCGTAAACAGGATCATTAATTATTTTGCCGTACAATTGAATCTGCAATTATGTAATTGGCAAAATTAAAGAATTATCAAGCGCCACAAAGAAATTGTTTTTAAATTAAGGGTATAAATCGCAGCATTATTGCCTGCTTTCTGATACTTTTGCGTTTTAAACAGCCTATTCATGTTCTTTATCGCATTATTTCCCATAGCAGCAGCCCTCCTTTCATGGATTGTATTCAAGATATTCACTGTAATCCTGTTACAAGGTTTTTATAAAAAGAAAACGGAATTTTCCCATATTGCGGCCGAAATGATCGCGGAGCAAGACCTGTCCAAAGGCCTGCAAGGCATGATCGCGGCAGAAAAGATCAAAACTTATGAGCCGATGATCTCGGAGAAGATAAGCGCTTTCCTGGATAATAAATTGCAAAAGAAAATGCCGGTACTGGCGATGTTTTCGGGAGATAAATTAATGGTCCAGGCCAAAGAAGTAGTGATGGAAGAGATCATGGAGTCACTGCCTGCTTTAATACAAGAGGTAGCGCAGCAGGAGTTCAATAATGAAAAGATCGCAGAGAAAGTCCGGTCCAGCATAAGCGCCTTACCTGGTGCAGAGTGGGAACAGAAAGTAAACAGGTTATTAAACCCGTTATTGTCAAAAATACAAATAGCCGGAGCTATATTAGGATTTATACTAGGTATCCTCTTTATCCTGTGCCTGGCACTCTATTATTATATTTTCCTGCAGGGAGTTAAGTGAGGGGAATAGGGAATTAGTGAATAGTGAATAGTGAATAGTGAATAGTGGTGAGTGGTGGGTGATGGGTGATGGGTGCGAAATAAAATACAGCAGCGGCTTATTGTTTCAATCGCTTCCAGTCCCTGTCAAAGAGTATTTTTAAATTGTTCTTAAACTCCTCTGAGAATATTTCTTGGGCTTCGTTTTCTTTATCCAACGCTATCTCAAAGGTGGTGATTTCGTCTGCCTCGTCAAATTTATTGTTCTTGTCGCTGTCTTTTACCACGGTCATGATGATCCTATTACTACTTTTTATAAACTCCCAGTTGCTTAAATGATACCCGGCAGGTGATAATTGTTTAAAATTGTTACCCATTTTGTCCGAGACAAAAAGATACTGAGGATCTTGATTGTTTAGTTTTTTGTCTTTGTTGAGATCATCTGTGCGAATGGTATAAAAAATATAATTGCTCTTCTGCGCGATACTTGCATTTTCTGCATTACCATATTTGTAGCCATAGCTTTCAATGAGCATTTTTCTATCGTTCAGTAAGTGATAAGCCTGTGTCTGGGTATTATAAAAGATAATATTCCAGCAGGTATTGTCCGGCATTTCTTTGTAAGAGCGACTTTTGCCTTCTCTTTCGGTTTCGCCCATAGATAAAGGGAACATCAAAATACCAGAACTGTCAATTTCTGTAAAGGTGTTCATCTGTATATTCAGGTTATTCTTAGGGTTATTTACGATACCAAGAGTATCTGTAGCAGCGCTTTCCTGCCCCGGATTTTCTTGTTGCTCATTATTCCTTTGACAGGAAACGAATAAAATTAAGGTCAGCAGGTAGACTATTTGTCGGCTCATAATGGTATTTAAGTGCTATAAAACGTGAACAAAACGAGGAAGCCCCCGTTTTGCTGTTCAAAGTTAAATAAAATATACCTGATTGTTTTGAATGATATGTTTCCTAGTTTTAAAATGTTTCAGATGCAGGGATGCTTTTATGTGCAATATTAGAATGTTACCGTTAATCCTAGTCCATATTGATCTCCTTCGTTAAAGTTTGGCGCACCAGAACCTTTTTGATATTTGAAGTCAAAATATTTATCCTTATTATTTGTAAGATAGCATCTTAATTTTCCTTGAATCGTATAATAAACCTGGCTGTTTAAGAAATCGTACCAAAGGTCTCCATTACCTAATAATGCGATGCCAACTCCACTTAATTCAAAAAGAGAATTTGTATTAAAACCGAAACTCGATTTTGCTCTAAAAATTGCTTTGTCCACGTCTTCTTTACTCTCATCTTTTGCGCCACCGATAGCTGTAAAATTGGTTGTATCAATACCAAATTTATAGCCTCCCTGTAAGAAGATGCCAAACTTTGTATTTTTTAGCCATTTAGGCGTTCTTTTATTACCTTGAGTTTGGTACCAGGGAACCCAACCTGCTTCAACAATCCCATTAATAATATTGAATTTGTTATTTGTTTCAATTCCTATAGAAATGGGAAATGTTTGAAACCCTCTGGCAGTATTGGGCGTTTTTTGTTCAGCAATAGTAGTATCCCTGAAGGTCATAAACAAGCCGGTTACTTTTGCATTAATAGACGAAAAAGCGTCACTAGTGCCTGTTTGCACATTAAATTGCGGTGTTACCTGGAATAATGAATTTTTATTTGCCACTAATATGTCCTGAAGTTGAAAAAGACTATCAAGTGATTTTATGTAGTTGATACCTACACTAATGGCATTTTGTTTCAGTTCAGTTTTAATGGTACTTAAATCAATCGCAATAGGCTTATCTTGCCCGGATACCTTTAAGTTTGCGAAGAATATGATTACAAAGAATATTTTTTTCATTGTATTTACATTTAAAGAATTTTGGAAGAAAGGTATTCAACGCTTTTATCGAACCAATCTGTGGGCCAGGGTTTATCCTGATGCGCATTTTTTTTCATTGTCCATCTGATCGAAGCTCTATAAATAGCTTTAGAATTGGCAGCTCCGTAACCATCAGAGTCACTCAAGACTGTATTATGAATGGTTTCATCATTAATTTCTACCTCCTCATCATTGAAATTGGAAAGATGAAATTTCATTACTTCTTTTAATTGTTTTTGTGTCATAGTTATTTTGCTTTTTGTATCATAGTATACTTCAATTTTTTACATCTGTGCCTTTTTATAAGCATTTATCATTAATACAGTAAAGTTGATAAAACACTACTACTCGCACAAGCGTGTTTTCACGGTATTTTTAATATAAGAAAACCCCAATTTAAGGCAGGGTTTCTGAAAAAAACAGAAAACGAGGAAGTCCTCGTTTCACTATAGTTATTTGTTATTAATCAGCTTCTCCAACCTCGCCATCATTTCATCCTTCTCCTTCAACATCCTTTCATATAGGGTAATCTTATCTTCATTTAGCTTTTTTATCTCTTCTAAAGCCTCAACCCATTTTTCAATAGGATTAATATTGAAAGTAGAATTGTAATTTACATTACCATTTGAGCAAGAGTTATCATTAAATGTGTTGGTTATAATGTTTAGTGCCTGTTCCTCATCAAAATTTTGGATCGCCTCCACCGGTATTTTCAATAGGGCAGAAATCTGCTGGAGTAGGGGAGTATCAATGGTTTCTTTTTGTTCCAGCAAAGAGATCTTTTGCTGGTTCCAGTCATCGCCCAGATCTGCAGCAAGGGCATCTTGTTTTATACCCAGCATTTCGCGGAAGCGTTTAATGTTGCGGCCTTCGTGTACTTTGTGGTTCGGCATAGCAGTATGTGTTGTCATAGGAGCAAATTTAGTTTTTTCAAATTAGATTTAGCAAACCTAAAGATACATAAAATACAAGCGTTTTGGTGTAACACACAATCAATTTTTGTAGGAAACAATACATGGCGGCCGTTGCTTTGTACCAACAAAAAAGCTAAGCTATGCAAACAGTAAAGCCTTGCAAGAGCGGTTTCAAAGAGAAAAGATCGAGATTGTGTAGGCGCCTTACATTATGTTAAGTAGAGATTGTTGGAATGCACAAAAAAGTGGAACTTTAGCATAATGACTGGGGAAGAACATATACAAACGGAAGCTAAAGCCACATTAACCCATAAATTAAACCAGTTGGGCTACAAACCGCTACCAGAGCAGGTTTCAAAAGATCGTATCAGATTTATAGCTAACAATGGCGATACGCGCGAAGTCATTTTATGCTTCCTGAATTTAGACGAATCCCGCAGCGTTTACATCAACCAACGCGATTTCGATTATACACCGCACCCGGATTTGTTGATACTGCTCACCGTGTATATGAACGATATAAAACCCGTGCATTACCTGGTACCCAGCATGGTTTTTACCACGCCCGACAATATATTTCTGGCTAACGAACAGCCCGGAGCATTGCGCCATTTTTCAACCTGGCAGATCAAAGTATTTACCAAAGCCATCGAAACGCTTAGCCATTACATGCTGGATGCCGTTATTGAGCTGTGAAACCGCCTGCGTCCGTCAGGCAATTATATTCCACAGTTGATTTGCCAAGCACACCGCTCAATAGATATTCCCTCCGGAAATCGCCCCGGCAACCGATTTCCGGGGTCTTTTTTGCTCCACTTTTTGGACAAGCAAAAAGTGGATAATAAACCAACTCCGCGAGCGTCCGACTGGAAAAATGCAATTAAAGACCTACAAGCATATTGCATTTTTACAGGCCAGCGAGCGACCATAAAAAAAGAGAAAAAAGAAGCGTTGGCAAAAAGGCAAAAATTTTAAAGACACTATAAATACGGCGTGAACATGGGTGCAGTAAAAACTTCCTGTGTAAGTTTTCAGTTCGACACAGGAATTTTTACCAGCCCATGAAGCGCCTGCCTTTACGGCTATTTACCCGCAAGGGCAAGGCTCCGCCTTAAAGCGGAGCCGCAGACATAACGACTAATTATAGGACAAACCGAAAAGCCGAACTGATCGAAAATCAAAAGCTCAATAGCAGTACAAAAGCTGATACATTATTTAACATAATATTGTTATAGGACAAACGGCACTGGGCTGCATTAACTGTCCGGCCAAAACGCAGCCACCGATTTGTCCTATAATTTATATTATGTTAAGTAATAAAAATGAAAACACACTACACCTAAATATAAACGCCATAAGTAATCAACCCTAATAGTCCAGTTAACTCATACCAAAACCTGATACAATCCGTAAACATACTCGTGCACAGCCATATCCTTTTGATACCAGCCACAAGCCGCTTAAAATTTTATTTGCGACAAACTACCAATAATTATTACTTTTGCAAACATCTGATGATATGATGTAACAAAATTCTATGCAACCGATTCAAAGAAAATCCCTGGCCCAGGATGTGGCCGACACCTTAAAGCACCGCATTAAAAGCGGTGTACTGGCCCTTGACAGCAAACTGCCTACGGAGCCTGAATTAATGGAGAAATTTGGTGTAGGTCGCTCTACCATCCGTGAGGCCATTAAAAACCTGGCCCAATCTGGTTTTGTACATGTACAGCAAGGCCTGGGCACTTTTGTGATCAGCCTTACCGGGCATACCGCCCTGGATGAAAAAATCAGCGATGCCGATTTTGCGGAGGTATTTGAAGTACGCCAGATCCTGGAATTACAGATTATTGAAAAAGCCTGCCAGCACCGTACTACCAAGCACCTGCGGGCTATGACCAAAAACCTGAAAGAAAGATGGAAACAGGCTCAAGCCGGTCAGTTGAATGCCTGTATTGAAGCGGACATCGCCTTCCATACCAATATTGCTGAAAGCTGTGGCAATACCATCCTGGCTGAACTGTATAAAACCCTGTCCATCCACGTAACCCGTTTTTTTTCGCAGGCCTATACAGGCACCATACCCTTTACCCAATCGCAAGCCATACATGAGGACCTGCTGAAACATATTGAAGCTGGCAATCCGGGTCTGGCATTGCAGGCCGCTAAAAAGATTATCGGCACCTTATAATTTTTTTTAATTCATTTAAACATCAGATGACCTGATGAATGTAATCATATGAAAGCAACAACCACTACTCTCAACAGCCGGCAAACAGTTTACCCTATTTTGTTTGCTATAAGTTTCTCCCATTTGCTTAACGACCTGATACAATCTGTGATACCGGCCGTATATCCCTTGTTAAAAGAAAATTATGCACTCTCCTTTACTCAAATCGGAATTATTACCCTGGTATTCCAGTTAACGGCATCTATACTGCAGCCTTTTGTCGGTTTATATACGGATAAAAAGCCCAATCCACGGTCGCTGGCTATAGGTATGGTATTCTCCTTTACGGGTTTACTTTGTATCGCCTTTGCATCTAACTTTTACTATATACTGGCTTCGGTAAGCCTCATTGGTATGGGTTCTTCCATCTTTCACCCGGAAGCTTCACGTGTGGCACACCTGGCATCGGGCGGTAAAAAAGGACTGGCACAATCCATCTTCCAGGTGGGCGGTAATGCAGGCAGCTCAACAGGACCTCTGCTTGCAGCGCTTGTCGTCATCCCTTTCGGGCAACATTTTATCAGCTGGTTTGGCCTGCTGGCTATTGGCGGTATGCTGCTATTAACATGGGTAGGTAAATGGTACCAATACAATTTGCCCCTCAGCACACCCAAAAAAGAAATCAAAACTCATCCGGAAGTAATCACGACAGACCTTGCCACTCCCCTTATTCCTAAAAGAAAAGTGATTATCTCCATCATCATTTTATTGGTCCTTATTTTCTCGAAGTACTTCTACATGGCCTCTATGACCAGCTATTTTACTTTTTACCTTATCGATAAATTTCATGTAACGGTACAGCAGTCACAGATATATTTATTCACCTTCCTGGCTGCTGTCGCCATAGGCACTATCTTAGGCGGACCATTGGGGGATCGTTATGGTCGTAAACTCATTATTTGGGTATCTATTTTGGGAGCAGCGCCCTTTACCTTGTTGTTACCGCATATGAACTTATTTGGTACCGTCGTACTGGCGGTTGTCATCGGGGTAATTATTGCCTCGGCATTTTCGGCCATATTGGTGTATGCTACGGATCTTATTCCCGGTAAAGTGGGACTGGTCGCAGGTTTGTTCTTTGGTTTTGCCTTTGGAATGGGCGGTATTGGTTCGGCCGTATTGGGTTGGATAGCCGATAAGACAAGCATCGAATATGTATTTTCTATTTGTGCTTACTTACCCCTCATTGGCATCATCACCGGATTTTTGCCCAATATAGAAGGTAGCAGGAAAAGAAATAAATCATAAGAATGATATCCCTATTGAAAATTCCCGGCACAGGTCTTGTACCGGGAATTGTTACCTTTTTAGTTATCTTATCAATGCATCTTCACATCAGCTCATCAACTTAAGCAAGCTTCTGTGGCGGCTCCATTACGGTACCACACTTTTCACAGGTTCGCTTGGCCTCATCTGCATAAAAAGCATTCATCACCGGTGGTAACTGGGACACTATATCTGCTACGGGCAGGAACTCTTCATATAATTTATGGGAGCAGTTTTCGCAATACCAGGCAAAGGAATCCATCATCGTACTGGGACGCACACGCTCAATTACCAGGCCTACGGTATTAGGTCCGCGTTGTGGCGAGTGCGGCACTCTTGCCGGCAACAGGAACATATCTCCTGCTTTGATTTCTATAGGCACTATTTTGCCTTCTTCAATAATGCGCACGACAACATCTCCCTCCAGTTGGAAAAACAATTCTTCCGTCTCATTATAATGAAAGTCTTTACGGCTGTTGGGCCCACCTACGACCATTACAATGAAATCATCCACTTCATGATACACCTGCTGATTGCCCACAGGTGGCTTTAATAAATGTCGGTTTTCATCTATCCATTTGTTTAAATTAAACGGCCTGCGAATGCTCATATCTTAATTTTATTTTTAAATTCAAAATCAGCCTTAAAGGTAAGCGTTTATTTGTAAAATATCCATTTGTTAATATCTGTTATCTGTCCTTAGTCTTATATCAATTCCAGACTTTTAATCGTTTAATATTGTAATTTTAAATAGCTTTGCCGCTGGTGCTAAAGCCTTGTTTACACGTATTTTTGATGCTCAGAAGATTATTGACACATATATTATTTTGCTTACTACCGGTTTGCCTGCTGGCGCTTAATGCCCGGGCACAATTGGGCAACAGGCCTAATACCCAAGGCAATTCTAACCTGGATCAGCGAGATCCTTTTGCGGATAATAAAGACCAGAGCGATACTACGCAAAAGAAAAAGCCCTCGGATTGGGATGAAGAGCCTGCCGTTATCTCATATAAATATTTAAAATCTGAGGTTCCTCACTTTTACGACAGCAGTCTCCTGTTTTTTCATAGAAATCAATACCGTCAGCCGGCATGGTACACAAGCCTTGGCAACCTCGGCTCCCCGGCAAGGGAAACGATCTTCAACCTGAATAATACGCCGGGCCTGAGACTCGGCTACGACACCTGGAATGTCTACAAGTACACCATAGATAGCATTCATTTTATCAACACTACAAGACCTTATACCTCCTTCTCTTTCATGCTTGGCCCCAAGCAGATGCAGTGGGTGGATATGATGCATACGCAGAACATTAACCCGAGATGGAACTTCACGTTCAGAATAGCCAACAATGTTTCTGATGGTTATTTTAAAATGCAAAAATCCAATGGTCTGAACGCCTATGTGAGCTCTAATTACAAAAGTGAAGATGAAAGGCTGGAAACTAAATTTGCCTTTATCTATAATAATTTCAAGAATGATGAGAATGGCGGTATCCTGGCGGATAGCCTGCTCAGTAATCCGAATTTCTCTAACCGTGCTTCTATACCGGTTAATATTCAACCCGGATTAAGGGCCTCCACCTCCCCGGTACACAACAGGCAAAGTGAGCTCCAGTTTTTTGTGCAGAACAATTATGCCTGGGGTCAAAAGGACTCTTTATACAATGAAGATTCCACGAATGTACAATACAGGTTTACGCCCAGGTTTTCCATCAAGCATGTCCTGGATATAAGGAGAGTGCTGCATAAATACCAGGATGCACTCCCCGACCCTGCTTATTACAGCTTCTACGACAGCATGTCTTTTGCCGGTAATGATACAGTACGCTCCTATCAAATGAATACGGTTATAGACAATCGTTTTTCCTTAAATACCTTTTTAGGGAAGGATAGTCAACTGGTACATATAGAAGCCGGGATCGGGTTCAGGTATGACCGTTTTAGCACTAAGGATTTTGTGCATGAAAGATTGATGGATGACTATGGCAGCAGTTATGTATTCGGGCAGTTGAGAAAGGATGCCTTGAAAGATAATCAATGGTCTTACCTGGCTGACCTGGTCTTCTTTTATTTCGGGCCGGCTGCAGGCAATCTTAAAATGGACGGCCAGTTCTCCAAAAGTTTTCCGAAGCTAGGGCAGTTCACGCTGGGAGCTTCACAAAGTATTGTAGCGCCAACGTACCAACAAGGTATTTTTAAAAGCAATGTATTTGAAATTAACAACAGCTTTTCCAATACCACGAATACGCAGCTTTACGCCAATCTGTGGATCAAAGCCCTTAAGATAAATATGGGCTTTAAAAACCAGTTGATCGGTAATTATATTTACCTGGATGAATCCTTGAAATTCCAACAGTATAGTACTGTATTTTCCGTACTTCAGTTTACGGGAAGAAAGCTGTTCACCTTTGGTGCATTCTCCCTGGACAATGAAGTGGTATGGCAGCAGAAAGCAGGCAATGCCCCTATCAATTTACCGGCATTCCTCCTGCGTCACCAGCTGGCTTATAAAGCACCGATGTTCAAAGACAGGCTGGATGCCTACCTGGGTGTTGAAGTACGCTATCATACGCCTTATAAAGCTGATGGCTATAATGCTGTTTTTAACCAGTATTACTACCAGGACAATATCACACTGGATAATGTCCCGGCTTTATCGGCCTTCTTTAATTTTAAAGTAAAAAGACTGAGGGCATTTGTGATCGGCGACCAGTTGCAGCAAATGTTATGGGTGAAAAATGTAATTAATACACCCGGTTACCCGGCAGCAAATGCACATATAAGATTTGGTTTTAACTGGATCATGATGAACTAAGAAGCATAAAATTCCTGCTCATATCCTACATCCGTAATCAGGTTTTGGCCATCTGCAGCCCCTGTTGCCAGTTCATCACAACGGTTGTTGAACGGGTTATTGGCATGGCCTTTCACCCAATGAAATTTAACCCTGTGTTTACGGTAAGATTTCAGGAAACGCATCCACAGGTCGGGGTTTTTCTTGCCGGTAAAGCCTTTCTTTTCCCAGCCGAAGACCCAGCCTTTCTCTACAGAATCTATGACGTATTTAGAATCGGAGTACACCATGATCTCTATACCTTCGCGTGTAAGGGACTCGAGCGCCACAATAACCGCCAGGAGCTCCATCCGGTTATTCGTCGTTAACTTAAATCCCTGTGCTATTTCTTTTCTTACGGAACCCCACTGTAGTATTATGCCGTAGCCTCCCCTGCCCGGGTTTCCTCTGGAGGCACCGTCTGTGTAAATGATTAAGGACAATTTGTATTTTCTTTTGAAGATTTATACGGTACTTTTGCCAACAAATTTACAATTACATTTTGAATCATAAGGTAAAAGTTAGCGCGGTAAGTTATTTAAATACAAAACCACTCTTGTATGGTATAGAAAGGCACCCGGTAATACAACAGATAGTGCTCAATTTAGAATATCCGTCCCTCATCGCGAAGCATCTTACGGACGGCTCTACAGACCTCGGGCTGGTATCTACTGCGGCTTTATTAAATATCCCCAATCCCCAGATCATCTCCGATTACGGTATTGCAGCATCCGGCAAAGTGGCTTCTGTATGCATTTTCAGCCAGGTACCCTTAGACCAGGTGGAAAAGATATACCTCGATTATCAATCCAGGACATCGGTGCGGCTGGCAGAAATATTATTGAAAAAACACTGGAACCTGGATATTCCCTTAGAAGATGCACCGGAGCAGTATATTGACCAGATACAGGGAAAAGTTGCCGGTGTGATCATTGGCGATAGAGCATTGCAATCCCTGGATAAATTTGAATACATATATGACCTGGCCGAACACTGGAAATCCTTAACCGGCCTGGACTTTATCTTTGCTGCCTGGATTGCCAACAAAGCATTACCAGAGCAGTTTATACACGATTTCAACCAGGCTAATGAAGCAGGGCTACATCATATAGACGAGGTGGTGGCTGCTCATCCCTACCCTTTCTATGACCTTAATGTTTACTATCGCCAAAATATTCAGTATAAATTTGACGACAGTAAACGCGAAGGATTAAACTTGTTCCTGGACTATATCCGGCAATTATCTTGATGCGATCAGGTCTATGAGCTGGGCCAGTGAAGACCTGTTTTTATTCTGAAAGCTCAGCTCGATCTTGTACGTGTCGCCGGTATCGTGGTTGATACTCAGTTGATCAAATACACTTAAATAAGATTTAAGCTCTGCCAGTGAAGACATATTGCTCAGCTTTTGAAAATCGATCCAGGCCACAAGGTCGGCATCTGTTTCTAATTGTACGGGCTGTGCAATAGCTGTATCAAGGTCCTGGCTGGCATACATGAATAAGGTCCTTCCCGACTTGAGGAAATACTTCATGTTCCATAAAGGTAGTATGGCATTGTTGACACTATCGGCACCTATCAGCACCTGGGCCGAGAGCAAAGAATTCATTGCCGTATGCTCATTGCTTAATGGTATCTTCAGGTTCAGGTTAGGTACAGTCACCGGCTCTGTTTTCTTTACCGCTACTTTTTCAAAATTATCATCATACTCATAGGTAACTACCGATTTGACTTGCTCTGTTTCTCCATTTATATAGAGGGCAAATCCCTGGTGGGCATAGGCATTCAGTTCTTGTGTAGACACATTGGGTGTAAGCTCCTTAATGCCCAGCTTATTTAATAAAGAGAAAAAGTTTTCTTTGGAGATCACTGCCAGGGCCGATTCTTTAGGCACTTTCAGGCTGATGGGGCTCTCCTGCTGTACGTTGCTGACAAAGCTTCCGGAGATCTTCCCTTGTTCAAAGTTGATGGCAAAATTATACATATTGCCCAATGAAGACAGGTCTGCATCTATCTCTTTGACCTCATAAAGCTGGCTCTTACTGAATTCGACTACATTTTTATTATTCAGGAAATCGCTGGATTGGCTAAACACGCGCAAAGTGGTGTCTTTACCCCAGATCACCACAGCATGCTCACTATTGAACATAATGCTCATCGTATTGGTGGCATTATGTCTTAAGCTGTCCTGGCCATTTGGGAAAACTTTCCCGATCAATTCATTGAAAGCCTCTTTATCGGCAATTTTCACTTTAGTGAAATAGACACTGGTCGATAAACTCTTAATGCCAAAAGCAAAAAGATTAAAAGGCAAGTCAAAAGATTTGTTGACTAAAGGCACCAATTCATTCTGCTGCATCTTCGATTTATCGGCTGTTTTTAAGATCTTTTTACCGATCTGCTCCAGGTTGATCCTCACCACCCTGTCGGCCTGTGCCGGTATATTTACCTGGTAAGAGCTCCATCTTTGATAATATAAAAAAGCCCAGAAACCCGCTGCCAGGAGTAATAATATACCGACTACGTATAAAATAATTTTTCTGATCATCTATAAATGTTTCAAGTCATCAATTAAATACATTAAATATTCAAAGGAATTGGCTCTACTATTTGGTGTCATTAAATTAAAATCAGCTTTAACCTTATTGTTTTTCACTTTCCCGCTATGGAACTGCATCACGCCAAGGCTGTTCAGCATATTATTCACCCGGATCATTTTCAGATTATCATCGTCAGATTGGGCAAACTTACCGACCAGTCTTTTTGGATGAAACCAGCCAAAGACAGCATTGTTTTTCATCAGCTTTTTATCTGCTCCGGACACACTGCCCCTGTGGATGCCTTTTTGTATATTTTCTATTTCCTGCAATTCAGTACCGATGAACACGATACCATCTTTAACGGTACAGAAATATTCAAAGGGATCATACCTGCCGGAAAGTTTCTTGGCAACATAAATATTGTTGTTTACCTGGTAGGCATTCTTTTTCACCCCAAAATCAAGTATCTTTTTAATGATCGCCTCATCTTTGGTGTCGAACATAAGCAGGAAATTGGGCAGCATTTCTTTCTCGGTCACTTCTTCTTCAGAAGATTCATAGCTTTCCTCATCCCACTTATACTTGATCGATTGATATTCCTTCTCTTTGACATTGGTCATCACAAAAGCACCATCGCCCCAAATGACCTTTCCTATTGCTTTTTCATCGATCACAATACCAAACAGGTCGGCAATAAGCGCACTTTCGTCTGCCCACGCCCCAAAAGTACTCATCACCTCTTTTACTATCACCGGCGTTTCCTCCAGGTAGTTTTTCGTGTTCATGGCCATGCCCATTACACCGATATCCGTCTGGCTATTGATGTATTTATTGAACTTTTTGTTGAACTTTCTTTTATAAATGCGGTTGCTGCTTTTGGACATCTGATCGGTGAGCCTGGAAGTAGCATTCAACTGGATAGCATCAGTTGCAAAATTCAACTGGATCATGCTCCAGTTATCGTTTAACTTTACGGCTTCCTGGTTTTTATTGTACCTGTTCATCCCGAAAAAACCATACATGCCGTACAGATCTCTTACATTAAAGCCCATGCTGTTCATGTAAAATGTTGCAGCGGAGTTTTTCTGAGGGGCTTCAAAATCTTTGAGCTGCTGCAGCCTGCTGTAGCTGTCCTTATTTTCATTAACGAAGCCGGTAACAAAATCTTTCATCCAGATATTAAAAATGGAATCCTTTTTAGATTGGTACGCTTCATATTCCGAATCATTATAGGTGTATTCTACCGCACTGGCAGCACTATCCACCGCATCATCATCTTCATCGTAACCCTCTGTATAAACAACCGTATCTGCCACTGCAGCAGCTGCCTCGGCCGCCGCCTCAGCTGCTTCTGATGCAGCCCTGGCGGCTTCCCTCGCTGCATCGCGCGCACTTACCACAGGTGGTGGCGGTGGGGCTATCTCAACTTCAACGGGCACAGCCTCGGCAGCATCTGCGACTGCATAAGCCTCCGTTGTTGTGTCCCACTCTTCCGGCGGAGCAATCTCCGTTGTAGTCGCTCCGTCCCAGCCATATCCTTTGTCATACTCAATACCCCACCTTTCGGCACGGGCAGAATCATCAAAAGCTTTGTAAGTACTGGAAGACGAAACCAGGACCGCGTAATCTCCGGCATTGGGTATAAAAGCAAGATCCCTGTATTTCAGGTTGTAAAAAGTGCCTTTGTCCACCTTTGACTGCTCCGTTTTTGCATTGATCTCTATGGATTGCTTAAATAAGTCCATATTTTTCACAGGAAGTAAGCGCACGGTATATTCAATACTATCTGTGCTCACAATGTGCATATAAGCTTTACGCGAATGGTCTATACCAGACTTATTGATGTCGGGTTCAGATTCATAATTTTTATTTTTCACCAGGAGCGCTTCATACATTTGGCTTCCGATCTCAGATAAGTTCAGTCGTTCCGGGGAGGTCTGTGTAAATATAAACGGGAGGTTATATTCTAAAACGAATTTTGCATCCCGGGGTGCCGGTATGGCAGATTGTTGCGCTTTTGCTGCAACAGGAACCATTATTCCGCACAGCAAAATATAGTAGAGCTTTTTCATCAGCTGGATAGATATTTATTGTAATTGAATAGAATTATTGACAGATGCCCCTGAGTTTACGATATTTAAGATCGGGGTTTTATGCATCACTGCTTTCTTAGAAGCAGAGACACTGGCTTTTGCATTGGCAACAGATTTCACCAAAGACTGGAAGCGATACACGCTGGTATATTGTGCACTTTTAAACACGTCTTTATCTTCCTGCTTCAGCTCATTGTATTGCTTTTTAGTTGCCGGATTGAGCTGGTATGTTTTAGTGAAGGTTTTTGTACTCTTATTGTACACATACGTAGCTGCGTTATAGGTAGGGATCTTGTAGGCTGTAAGCATTTTACTGAATGCCTGATTGATCTGTGACACTTCTTTAAAATCAAAGCTTACGGATATAATATAATTTTGGAAATCGGCATTGGTCTTTACATTACTGATGCCCGGGATGGCCTTTAGCTGGGCTGCCGTCTGGGCCAATTCACTGTTAATTTCGGGGATGGAAGGTACTCTGTGCCCGTTTACTGACTTTAGTTTCATGATGGAAGCCAGCTTGGCTTTACTCTGAGAACCATTAAAGGTCAGCACCATACGACCCGAACCGTCATTATTCAAATTGATCTCTTCAATAGTCTCAAAACAAGAGCTCAGGGAGAGTAAAGAAATCAGTAATAAAATGGATAATAAAATACTTTTTATTTTCATTTGATAGCGGATTTAACAAGCGGAACAAAGATAAGGTTTCTGGAAAAGAAAAAAGCTACAAACCTTAAGTTCATAGCTTTTTGTGATTTCTTTGTTATTGAAAAACAAATTAGTTTTTCGCGTATTTTTTCTTGAATTTATCGATACGACCTGCGGTATCAACGAACATTGATTTACCAGTGTAGAAAGGGTGTGAAGTATTAGAGATCTCTACTTTGATCAATGGATACTCGTTACCATCTTCCCATTTGATTGTTTCGTTAGAAGCAGTTGTAGATTTAGTCAAAAAAGTAGTCTCGTTAGACATATCTTTGAATACTACAAGACGATAATTCTCCGGATGTGTTCCTTTTTTCATTATTTTATTGTTTTATGCATGGTACTAAGCATGCTTTGTTTAAAAATTGGATGGCAAAGGTAAAATTATATATTAATTTCCCCAAATTTAATTTTTGGATATTACAGTACTGATTTACTGCTAATAAGCCAGCAATTCCGCTATTTTAGCCGCCACCTTTTTCGGGTTGGGCAACATCGCCTCTTCCAGTACCAGGTTGATGGGTACACAAGGCAGGTTTAAAGCGCCAATGGTCTGCACCGGTGCATCCAAATAACGGAAACATTCCTGGGCGATCTTGCCGCTTAAGGCTTGTGCAAAGGAATTATTCAACTGTTCTTCCGTAAGTACGATCACTTTACCGTGCTTTTTCACCGTTTCATAGATCAGCTCTTCATCCAATGGGAATAAAGTCCTGATATCGATCACCTCTACCTGGCCCGGGAACTGCTCAGCAGCCGCCTGTGCCCAGTACACGCCCATACCATAGGTAATGATACATACCGACTCACCGTTATCAACCGCTTCCTGGCTGGATGCCAATACGACATTACCGATACCGAAAGGCAGGATATAATCTGCTGCAGGCTCGATTGTTTTTGCCCCTAAAGTTCCGGGAACTTTAGACCAATATAAACCTTTATGCTCCAGCATTACCACAGGATTATTGTCATAATAAGCTGCTTTTATCAATCCTTTCAGGTCTGCGGCATTAGAAGGATAAGCGATCTTGATCCCTTTAATAGTCGCCAGTGTGCTTTCCACACTACCACTATGATAAGGACCGCCACCGCCATAAGCACCTATAGGCACCCGGATGATATTGCTCACCGGGAACTTACCACAGCTCAGGTAATTGGATTTTGAGATCTCTGTCACCAATTGGTTCAGGCCGGGATAAATATAATCTGCAAACTGAACTTCTACGATCGGCTTCAGGCCTACCGCGCTCATGCCTACCGTAGAACCAATGATATATGCTTCCTGGATAGCGGTATTAAACACACGCCTGTCCCCGAATTTCTGTGCCAGGGTGGCAGCCTCGCGGAACACGCCCCCTATCCTGCCACCCACATCCTGGCCGTAAAACAGGCATTCAGGATGCTTGCGCATCAATTCTTCAATGGCGTGTAAAGCCGCGTCCACCATCACCACCTTCTCTCCATCAGCCGGTACACGGGTACCTTCTTCTTTAGTGATCGGGTTAGGGGCAAAAATATGGTCCATCACCGTTGAAGGATCAGGATCAGCAGCTTCTGTAGCTTTCTGAAAATCCTGTGCGATCAGCGCTGCTTCTTCTTTTTCGATCTGTGCCAGGTCTGCTTCGCTCATTCCTAAATCCAGCAATCTTTGCTTCAATTTAGGTCCCGGATCGTCCTGCATATGTTTGGCAAGGTCCTCTTCTCCACGATACCACTCCCTGCGTACACCGGAAGTATGGTGACCGATCAAAGGTACTTTTGCATGTACCAGTATAGGTTTGCGCTCTTTTCTCACGAATTCAAATGCTTCTTGCATCGTAGCATAAGCCTCTTCAAAAACACTTCCGTCACACCTTAAACGCTCAATTCCTTTAAAGCCCTCTATGAACTCGTAGGCATCCATGGTACGCGCCTCTGCGCTTGTCACAGAAATACCCCAGTCATTGTCCTGGACCAAAAATATAATAGGTAGCTGATGTAAAGCTGCAAACTGGAATGCTTCACTCACCTCACCCTCCGTCACACTACCATCACCCAAAGAGCAGACGGTAACCGGGGGTACTGAATACGTTTTTAATTGTTGGTTTTCAATATAAGCAATACCCTGTGCCACACCGGTGGTAGGGATCGCCTGCATACCTGTAGCACTGCTCTGGTGGATAATGCGCGCCATATTGTCCCGGGCAATGTTCGGATGCCCGTAATAAGCACGACCTCCGGTAAACGGATCATCGGCTTTGGCCAGTAATTGCAGCATCATCTCATAAGGACTGAAACCCATACCCAGCAAAATGCTCTCATCTCTATAATAAGGACTTACATAATCCTCCGGCTGCAGCAAGAAACCTGTAGCCAATTGAATGGCCTCATGTCCACGGGAAGTACTGTGCACATATTTGGCAACCGGCCTGTTCTGTTCATAAACATCAGCCATCGCCTTTGCAGTCATCATAAGCCTGTATGCCTTCAGTAGTAAATCTTTATCTGTCATGAGCACCTTTTTAATTCAATGAGTCGCAAATTTAAGGTAATAATTTTTGTATTAAAATGTATTTTTTCTTAATAAGTTTCATTTTCTGAATACTACACATAATTAAATAAAATAAATTGTAGATAAATTATCTACCGTCATGGTTTTAACAGCGCGCTATACATTACTGTAAAAGCAATCCATACCCTGCTGATAGTTGCTATCACTAAATTTATTAAAAAATACCTGTACATATGATTATCAATAAGATATATTTCTTTTATTAATCCCGGGATAATCATTTTAGGATTATTATTTATCTTAGCCCTGCTCAAAAAAATAGGGAAACCATGGACACCACTGTACTGGCAAAACATATCAGGCTGAAAGTAGACTTAAGTGATGCGGAAATAGAGATAGTGGCTGCTTACTTTATAGAAAAGGACTTACCCAAGAAAACGATCCTGTTCAAAGAGGGCATCATTGTGGATGCCATTGCTTTTGTGGTGGAAGGCTGCCTGCGCTCCTACTCTGTCGATGAAAACGGCTTTGAACATATTTTACAGTTTGCCCCCGAGGGCTGGTGGATCACCGATATGCTCTCTGTGATCAAGCGGCAGCAAAGCGTTTTGAATGTAGAAAGCATTGTAGACAGTAAGGTGTTTTTATTGAAAAGGGCTTCACAGGATGAACTCTTTGATAAAGTGCCTAAAATGGAACGCTTTTTCAGGATACTGACCGAGAATGCATTGTGTGCTACCCGCCAACGTGTCATTGAAGGTATGAGCCTTACGGCCAAAGACCGCTACATTAATTTCTGCGAGACCTACCCTGATACGGTGGTGAATAATATTCCCCAGAAATATGTGGCTGCCTATATCGGTGTCACCCCCGAGTTCCTGAGCAAAATGCGCAGTCAATTGTACCGGAGTTGATTTCTTAACCTATGTTATTTTCCACCTTTGTATCCTGTTCGATATTTGCATTATAAATAAAAAGCAATAAAAATGGACAGAAAAGATTTTCTCAAAAAAGGGTTTATAGGTACCGGCATCTTTGCGGCTACTGTCTCCGGCTTAAGATCGATCGCCAATGGCATTGAAGAGTTGCAGCCCCTGGAAGGAATGTCTTTGAACGACATTGTAGGCTTTAATCATATCAAGAATACAAAATCAAGAATTATGGAAAATACAGTTTTTCACCCTGCCGATAGCAGAGGAGATGCCAACCACGGATGGCTGCACAGTAAACACAGCTTTAGTTTTGCCAACTATTACAACCCGGAACGTATGCACTTTGGCGTACTGCGGGTGTTGAATGATGACCAGGTAGCACCCGGTATGGGCTTTGGTGCGCATCCGCATGACAATATGGAGATCATATCCATCCCTTTGAGTGGCGACCTGGAGCACAAAGACAGTATGGGCAATACTACCGTGATCAAAAACGGGGACATACAGGTGATGAGCGCCGGTACGGGTATACAGCATAGCGAGTACAATGCCAGCAAGGATAAAGAAGTGAAGTTTTTGCAGATATGGGTCTTCCCGAATCAGCAAAACGTGACTCCCCGTTATGACCAGATCACATTAAACCCTGCGGACAGGAAAAATAAGCTCCAGCAGATCTTATCGCCCGATGCAGCAGATGCAGGCGTATGGATCCATCAGAATGCCTGGTTCCACCTGGCCGATTTTGATAAAGACCACCAGGAGACTTATCAAATGAAGGCTGCAGGCAATGGCTTATATGTATTCAACCTGAAGGGAAATATTAAGGTGGGTGACACACAACTTTCCACCAGGGATGGCCTGGGTATCTGGGATACAAAGGAGATCCTGATAACTGCGGAAAGCGATGCGGAATTCCTCTTAATGGAAGTACCGATGCAGGTTTCCTAAATAAGATTAAGATAAAGTACAGTGAAAAATAAGATGAGGCATTAAGTCTCATCTTATTTTTTGCGCTAAGGCCTTTGGCCAACTTTGTGCGGATTGACTTAGCTTTGCAGGCACAAAATGCAGAGGTAAAAGAGATGGATCATTCAGAATTCAAGAAAAAATCGATGGCTGAGCTGCAGCGCTTAAGCACCAATGAAGCCCAGGAACAGTATACCTTCCCGGTAGTCATCGTACTGGATCATGTAAGAAGTATGCATAATGTAGGTTCTGTGTTCAGAACGGCAGACAGCTTCGGCCTGCAGGAGATCGTCCTTTGTGGCTTCACGCCGGTACCTCCGCACCGCGAGATCCACAAAACGGCACTGGGCGCTACGGAAACGGTCAAGTGGAGCTATACACCAGATGTAGCCACCTCTTTGATGGAACTCAAAGCTCAGGGCTATAAAATAATTGCCGCAGAACAGGTACATAACAGCATTTCCCTGGAAGCGCTCCATATGGACTGCAAAGAAAAGGTCGCCATCATCTTTGGCAACGAAGTGGAAGGCGTAAGCGAGCAGGCTTTGTCTTTTTGTGATGCTGTAGTAGAGATTCCCCAGTTTGGTGCCAAACACTCTTTAAATATATCTGTATCGGTCGGTATTATATGCTGGGAACTCATCAGGACCTATTCCGGCAAGCAGGAAATATAAAGTTCCGGAAGAGCATTTAGCCAGACTTTACTATCTTTAAAACTGATCAACCTGAAGTATTCCGGAAAATGAATAAAAAGTGGATAAAGTTTAAATACCGTTTCATCAATTTCCCGGTCCGGCCCAACTTAATATTGGTGGCCGGCCTGGTTGCGCTGGTCTACTTCCTGTTTTTTCGCCCGTCTGCCGATAAAGAAACCGATGCGCTCAACAGTTTTTTACCCTTAGTTATTTTACTGGCCAAAGTAGCCCTGATCATCATTGCGGTGATTATTGCCTGTTCACTAATAAGCACCATTGTTGCTTTCCTTATCTTTAAGTCCAGGAGTAAAGCGCAGCGCGCCTTGTTCCGCTTAAACTTATCCGGTGATACAGAGCAAAACAATGCCATCCATATTCAACCCTCCATTACCCATACCTACAGGCCGCTCTTAGGCTATATATCCGGCAGGCTGATCTTAAAAGATCAACGCTTAAGTGATCCCTTTGTGCTGGCATCCACACAGTTCAAAAAAAACAGTTTGTGGGTAGATGCCGTTTACGGGAATAATACCATGAGCTTCCCCGACATTAAAGAATACCAGGTAGCGGGCGTGATGCTTTATTTTGAAGATATGCTGCGCCTGATCAAGCTCCCGGTGAAGCAGGCACATACCGGTAGCTTCTTCAATCCGCCCCAGGCCAATACCGGGCAGGAACCTGCGGTACAGCCACAGGCCACCCGGGAACAGGATATCCGGATTGAGCAGATGAGAAATGTCCAGGGCGAGTACCTTAACTACAAACAGTTTGAATTTGGTGATGACGTACGGAGGATTGTATGGAAAGTCTATGCCAAGAACCGGGAATTGATTGTCCGCAACCCCGAGATCCGCAATCCCTATGCCTCCAGGATTGAAATGTATGCAAGCTTTCATAATAGCCTGCTTACCTTAATACCCGATTCAGCTATCTTCAATACCCTGCTGAATACCTATAAGAATGCTGTATGGTCCCTGTATCAATCCCTTTCTTTACAGCAGGACTATGAATTGATCTATATGCCAGAACAGGCTTTCCCGAGGCATTTTGATGATGAGGCAGAAAGGACGGCCTATTGTATTGCCCAGTCCGAATGGCAGAACGATCAGCCTATTGAGCAGTATTTTGACCTGAAGAAAGGAACTGTTTATTGCATCCATTCCCTCACCGATGCCGCAGCGCTGGAGCAATTCCTGGGTAATGGTGGTGCCGATAAATTTGTTTACATGGCCTATCTTTCAGATGCCTTTAAGCAAAGCAGTAAGTCTTTATTGAAAAAAATATTCTTCTACGAGGAAGAGGAAAATAGTCAACAGCCGGCTTCCTGGCTGGTTTCCCCTTTAAGGTCACGTATCCTGAAAAATGAAGCTACCCTGAGCCGGATCCTTAAATCCTATGGGTTTTAAATAAATCGGTCCCTTCATTCTTTGATGACTAAACTATAAGAGTAACTATGCTGAATGTATGCCTGGATGTACAATATTATGATACCTATGCCGTCACCGCTTATGTATTGTTTAAAGATTACGGAGATGCAGAGCCGGTCAGTACAGGGCAGGTGATCACCCGTGAGATTCATGCTTATGAACCCGGGGCATTTTACAAGAGAGAGCTGCCTTGCCTCCTGAACGCCCTCCGGGCCATCAGCGAACCGCTGCGACTCATTATTATAGATGCCAATGTCTGGCTCAGCGATGAGAAAACTGGCCTGGGTGGTATATTATATGAGTCGATACAACATAGCATCCCGGTGATCGGGGTATGTAAATCGAAATATGCCGGTGAAACTTCTAAAATAGTTCCTGTATATCGGGGTGCATCAGAGAACCCGCTTTATGTTTCAGCCATAGGTATCGCCACAGAAGAGGCCGTAGCTATCGTTAAAGAAATGTCCGGGCCATACCGGCTACCTACATTGATCAAACTGGCCGATACGGTTTGCCGCCGTGTATAGCATTTTAAACCTATAAGGTTTTAAAAACCTTATAGGTTTACGTGTTCTTTATAAAGGAGACGACCTTAATTTGGCATAAATTTGCAGGAAATCTGGCCTTGCCGGGCAAAGCTTTTTAAAAAATATTTCAATTTTAATGCTGATTATCAATTGATTACAGAAGCATGTTTAATTTTATCAATTAAATTGTTGGCAAATCGAAACCAAGCGCGTACCTTTGCCGTCCGTTTGTGACAAGAGGTGGTAAACATCTGTCACTTAAGTATTAACAATTTAATAAAAAAATCAGAACAAATGGCTTTAAATCAATTGAGCTACAGAACACAGTCTGCTAACGAGAAAATCGTAAAACGTGATTGGTTCGTTGCTGATGCAACAAATCAAACATTAGGTCGTTTTTGCTCTAAAGTAGCTGCGGTATTACGCGGAAAGAACAAGGCGTATTTTACCCCACACTTTGATTGTGGTGATTATGTAATCGTTATCAACTCTGCAAAAATTGCATTCACTGGTAACAAGTTAGATCAAAAAGAGTACCAAACCTATTCAGGCTACCCGAATGGTCAAAAGCAGGAAGTTGCTAAAAACTTGTTGGCTCGTCGTCCAAATGCAGTTATTGAGCGCGGTGTAAAAGGTATGTTACCTAAAAACAAATTAGGTCGTGCTATGATTAAGAAATTATTCGTTTACGATGGCGCACAACATCCGCATGCAGCACAACAACCTAAAGAATTCAAATACTAATTTAATCTCTCTGTAGAGAACAAAATATTTCAAAAGTAAATGGAAAAGCAAATTAATGCAATTGGTCGTCGTAAAGAAGCAGTAGCCCGCGTTTATATGAGCAAAGGTTCTGGTGCTATCAAAGTGAACGGCAAAGAATACAAAAATTATTTCCCATTGGTTTACTTACAAAACCAAGTAGAGGCTCCTTTCAAAACAATTGAAGCTGCAGATGCATTTGATGTTGTTATTAACGTAAAAGGTGGTGGTCCTAAAGGTCAGGCTGAGGCAATCAAATTGGCTATTGCGCGCGTTTTATGTGAAGTAAATGCAGAATATCGTCCTTCATTGAAGAAAGCAGGATTATTACATCGTGACCCACGTGCTGTTGAACGTAAGAAATTCGGTAAAGCAGGTGCCCGTCGTAGCTTCCAGTTCTCTAAACGTTAATGGATTCATTACACGATTAAGTGTAGCGTAAAAATAATTTTCAAAAACAATATTAATACATTCCAAAAATGGAAGAAAATAAATCATTACATCAGCAGTTATTGGAGGCAGGCGTTCACTTCGGTCACCAAAGAAAAAAATGGAATCCTAAAATGTTACCTTATATCTTCACTGAGAAGAATGGTATTCACATCATCGATCTGAACAGAACGATCGAAGGATTGCAAGAAGCTGCTGCAGGATTGAAACAAATTGCCAAAAGCGGTAAAAAAATCATGTTCGTTGCTACTAAGAAACAAGCTAAAGAAATCGTTTCTGAAGCAGCAGCTAAAGTAAATATGCCTTTCGTTACAGAAAGATGGTTAGGTGGTATGTTGACCAACTTCCAAACTATCCGTAAGAGCGTTAAGAAAATGCAATCTATCGACAAAATGTTGACTGATGGTACTTTGGACAGCGTTACTAAGAAAGAGCGTTTGACTTTAACCCGTAGCCGTGATAAAATGGACAAAGTATTAGGTGGTATCGCTCAGATGGGCCGCACTCCTGCTGCATTGTTTATCGTAGACATCAGCCACGAACACATCGCTTTAGCTGAATCTAAGCGTTTAGGTATCACTACTTTCGCTATGGTAGATACTAACTCTGATCCTACTAAAGTTGATTTCGCTGTACCATCTAATGATGATGCAACTAAATCTATCGCTATCATCACCAACTACCTGACTGCAGCTATTATGGAAGGTCTTGAAGAAAGAGCTCAAAATAAAGAAGCTGAAGCAGAAGAAACGGAGATCGAAATCGAAGAAAGAGATACTTTACACATCAACGAAGAAGATGATAAAGTTGAAGGAAATAAAAAGGCTACAACCGGTAACCGTCGTGGTGGAAACACTGCAGGTGGTGGCGCAGGTGCCCGCAAACCGGGTAGTGGTGCTCCAAGAAAATAATATTTTCAAAAAGCCTTTTAATAAAATGCCTTGCTTAGTACTAAGCAAGGCATTTTTTATTGCCCGGATTTTTTGTAAATTTGAAGATAACCCATTAAACCCCATTGCATGAGAACATTAAATTTTATTCTATTTACACTCATCCTTTCCTTATTTCATACCCATACAAAAGCAAACCTGTCTAAAAACTGGACCAGCTATTTCGGCTATGGCAATACCAAGATCTGCAGTATTGAATTTGATACCGTATCTAAACATTTCTATATGGTGGGCACCAGCGCAGAACCGGACCTGGGCACCTCAGGGGTACATCAGCCCAGTTTAAATAATTCAAGCAGCGATCCTATAGAGCACCTGGATATTTTCCTGGCAAAGTTTACTACAGCAGGTGAACTGGTATGGTTTACCTATTACGGTGGCAATAAAAGAGAAACCAATCCCGGCCTGGCTTTGGACAAAACAGGTAATATCTATGTCTCCGGCTATACCAATAGTGCATCCGGCATAGCCACCCCCGGGGCCTTTAAAACCAGTTTGCTTACCGATGGTGCAGACTTCCTGGTGAAGTTCAACCCCCAGGGACAAAGATTATGGGGCTCCTACTACAATGAGCGCATCAACATCACCCCCTATGGCAGTCTGCTTGCAATAGACGAAAATAATGATGTGTGTATGTTTGGGCTTACCTATAATACCACAGATATTGCCACCGCGGGCACCTATCAACCAAATTTTTATCCTATCCCCAATACCAATACCGGTAAAAATGCCTATTTAGTGAAATTTAATGCATCAGGTCAAAGGATCTGGGGCACTTATTTTGGCGGAGGAGGTGAAGGATGGAGCAAAGATATCAGGATAGATAAGCAAAATAATATATACATCGTGGGTAGCACAGTAAGTGTAACCAATATTGCCAGCCCCGGTGCTATGGTGAGCACGGCCAATCTATCTCAGGTGCCCACTTCTTTCCTGGCCAAATTCAATACTAATGGCCAAAGGGTCTGGAGCACCTACATACATCCAAAGGAGGGCAGCATCATCAGTTCCCTGGCTGTAGATGCAGCAGCCAATGTGTACCTTTTCGGTATGACGGGTATTGATTCAGGAATAGCTACCCCCGGCACGCATCAACCCGATAAAGCGCTGCTCACAGACTTCTTTTTGATGAAGCTGAATAGTGCCGGACAAAAAGTATGGGGCACTTACTATGGAGGTGAGGAAGTGGAGGATGAACAGATTGCTGTTAATATGGCCTTCGATATCAATTTCTCAAAGAACCGGATAAGGCTGAAAAACGGTCCTAACCCGGACATTTATGTAAGCGGCTTCTCCTTCAGCACTACAGGCATACAAAAAGGGTGTACCATACCTATTGATACTAATATAGGAGGTGTACTCTCCAAATTCAGCAATAACGGGCAACTCATCTGGGGAAGCAATTACGATGCACCCGTTTTTGATTTTGCACTAGGGCTGAATGATAGCTTATTTTTGATCAGTAATACAAGCAAAGATAACCTGGGCAGTTCAAATGCCTACCAGCCGTCCAAACCTTTGCAGGTAGAAACAGGTTTATTTGGAAAATTAGTGGAGCAGTTCATCTGCCCGGCCTCCTTCACCTTGCCCTTCCACCGCTCTAATGATAGCCTGATCGCACAAACCGGTTATTTAAGCTATCAATGGTACCGGAACGACACATTGCTGCAAAACGGCCCGCAAAACTATTATAAACTTACCGGCAACTACCAGGGTGTGTATAAGCTCAAAGTACTGGATCGCTGTAATTGTACCTTCAACTCCGATACTCTGTTTATAGAACAATCCAGCGCTTTACACAACGCGGCAAAAAATACCCTGAATTTAAGCATCAGTCCTAATCCTGTGATGAATGAACTAAATCTTCACCTGGACCAGACGGGACAAGATCAATTTCAGGTCAGTATTTATAATATGCTGGGCCAGAAAGTGTTCCGGTCCACAGCGATACTTGGCGCATCCAATAAAAAAGTAATTGACGTAAGCAACTATTCACCGGGATTATACATTATTAGCGTGGAAAGTAAAACCGGAAAAGCAAACAGGAAGTTTATCAAACAGTAAACATAGTAAAACACTTGATCTTCATTATATTAAACCTATAAACATAATAGCTGCTCATGAGGAGTGGCTGTTATTAAAAAATAGCGTGAAGTATAGCAAATAAGCATTTGCAATTGCTATATCCATCACGCTTTTTTTATTTTTATACATTAAAAATCATCCTACATAAACCAGGTTAAATGTTCAAAAAACTATTAGTGGCCAATCGCGGAGAAATCGCAGTGAGAGTACTTCGCGCAGCATCTGAGTTAAGAATTACAACAGTAGCGGTCTACACCTACGAAGACCGCTTTTCCCTGCACCGGTTCAAAGCTGATGAAGCTTACCAGATAGGTGCAGATGACCAGCCATTAAAACCTTACCTGGATATTGAAGCCATCATACATGTGGCTAAAGAAAACGAAGTAGATGCGATACATCCCGGCTATGGGTTCTTAAGCGAGAACGTACAATTTGCCCGCCGCTGCCGGGAAGAAGGTATTGTCTTTGTTGGCCCGCAACCCGAGGTGATGGAGCAGTTGGGCGATAAGATCGCTGCCAAGAAAATTGCCCGTTCCGTTCAGGTGCCCGTTATCGAAGATGCCATACTCTCAGCAGAAGCCATAGATAAAGTAGATGATATTGCCGAGCAGATCGGTTTTCCAGTCATCTTTAAAGCAGCAGCAGGCGGTGGTGGCCGTGGTATGCGTGTGGTAAGAGAAAAAGCAGAGGCCAAAGCTTCCTTTGCAGAAGCTTCCAGTGAAGCATTAAAAGCTTTTGGCGATGGTACTATTTTTATCGAAAAATTTATTGATAACCCCAAGCATATAGAAGTACAACTCCTGGCCGATAACTTCGGCAATATCGTTCACCTCTTTGAGCGGGATTGCTCTGTGCAAAGACGCTTCCAGAAAGTGGTGGAAATAGCGCCTGCACCTAACCTGCCCGAGCAGGCACGCCAGAACGTTTATGACTACGCGATCAAGATCGCCAAAGCCGTTAATTACAATAATGCAGGGACTGTGGAGTTCCTCGTAGACCAGCAGGGCGAAGTATTCTTCATCGAGGTAAATCCGAGGATACAGGTAGAGCACACCGTTACCGAAGAAATTACCGGTATCGATATCGTACGCAGCCAGATCCTGATTGCTTCCGGGGTAAAACTAGCCGATCCCCAGATCTACATCACCTCCCAGGAAAGCTTAAAGATAAATGGCTTTGCCATACAATGCCGGATCACTACAGAAGATCCCGAAAGCAATTTCAAGCCCGACTACGGTACCCTCATCGCTTACCGCAATGCCGCAGGCTTCGGTATCCGCCTGGACGAGGGTTCTGCCTACCAGGGCATGAAGATCTCGCCCTTCTTCGATTCCATGATCGTGAAGGTCACTGCCAGCGGCCGCACCCTTTCCGGTACGGCCAACAGGATGTTACGCGCCTTGTCCGAGTTCCGGGTGCGCGGTGTTACCACCAATATCCTGTTCCTGGAGAATGTAATCAGCCATGAACTCTTCCGTAAAGGGGCCTGTACCGTAAACTTCATCGGTGAACACCCCGAACTGTTCAAGCTGAGAAAACTGAAAGATACTTCTACCAAACTATTAAGCTACCTGGCAGACGTTAAGGTCAACGGCCATCCCGACATCAAACACTACGATGCTTCCAGGACCTTCCGGAAACCATTAGTGCCGGCATTCGATGCCAAAGCCAGCTTTCCCAAAGGCTATAAAGACCAGTTAAATGAACTGGGCAGAGATGCCCTGATGCAAAAAATAAGGGCTGAAAAACAGATCCTGTTTACCGACACCACCTACAGAGATGCCCACCAGTCCCTGGTGGCCACCCGGGTCCGCTCCAAGGATATGCTGGCCGTTGCGGCCAGTTTCGCGCAACAAAACAGCGGCATCTTCTCTACCGAAGTATGGGGCGGTGCTACCTTTGATGTGGCCCTCAGGTTCCTGCATGAGTGCCCCTGGGAGCGCCTGCAGCAACTCAGCAAGGCCATGCCCAATACCCTGCTGCAAATGTTGTTCCGCGGCAGCAATGCCGTAGGCTATTCCGCATACCCTAAAAATGTCATCCGTAAATTTGTAGAAGAAGCCGCACACAAGGGTATTGATATTTTCCGCGTATTCGATTCCCTGAATAACCTGGAGTCCATGTTGCCGACCATTGAATATGTCAACAAATACACCACTTCCATCGCCCAGGCCTCGGTCTGCTATACCGGAGATGTGCTTAAAAAAGACAACAATAAATACAGCCTTCAATACTATGTAGACCTGGCCCGCAGGCTGGAAGATGCCGGGGCACATATGATCGCCATAAAAGATATGGCCGGACTCCTGAAGCCACAGGCAGCAGAAGTGCTCATCCCTGCTATAAGAGAAGCCATACACATCCCATTGGCCTTACATACCCATGATACGGCAGGTACACAGATCACGACCTACATGAAAGCGATAGAAGCAGGTGTGGATAGTATCGATTGTGCCATAGCCTCCTGGAGTGGCACTACCTCCCAGCCCAATATGAACTCCGTGATTGCACTGTTGCAGGGACAGGAAAGAGAAAACACCGGCATGAACCTGCGTTCCCTGAACGAGCACAGCGATTACTGGGATGCCGTACGCGACTACTACTACCCTTTCGAGTCCGACCTCAAATCGTCTACAGCAGAAGTGTACGAGAATGAGATCCCGGGCGGCCAGTACTCCAACCTGCGCCAGCAGGCCGAAGGAGTAGGACTGGGCGACAAACTACCGCAGATAAAAGCAAACTACGCCATCGTTAACCAGCTTTTCGGAGACATCATTAAAGTAACCCCGAGCAGTAAGGTCGTAGGCGACATGGCCCTGTTTATGACGGCCAACAACCTGAGCGCTGAAGAGGTGCTGGATGAGAGTAAGCATCATTCCTTCCCGGCTTCTGTAGTAGGATTTTTCAGGGGCGATCTTGGTGTGCCTTATGGAGGCTTCCCCGAGCACTTAAGGAAAATAATGCTGCGCAATGAACCGGCTCAAAGTGCCCAATCACAGTCCTTGCCGGACATTGACCTGGACCAGGCATTTGAAAGTTTCCGGGAAACCTATTCTAAAGCCAATTTCCTGGACTTCTTGTCCTACCAGATGTTCCCGAAAGTGTTTGACGAATACTATAAACATGTAGAAAAGTATGGAAAAGTAGAGCAGATGCCTACACCGGCCTTCTACTATCCCTTAGCCGACGGGGAAGAGATCGAGATCAAGATCGGGCCGGGAAAAGTCATTCATATCACCCTGTTATACGTTTCCCCGCCAGATGAAGCAGGCATCAGGAAAGTAGCCTTCGGACTCAATGGCGGCCAGAGAACAGTACTGGTAAAGGATAATGCCATTAAATCCAATAAAGCAGTCCATCAGAAAGTAAGCAACCCGGATACCGAGACCGGAGCTCCGCTGCAGGGTAGCTTATCGGCTATACTGGTTAAGGCCGGAGATACAGTAGCAGCAGGCACACCGCTCTTCGTTATCGAGGCCATGAAAATGGAGAGCACCGTGAGCGCGGCCAAAGCCGGCACCATAAAGTCAATCGCTTTAGCGCCTGGTGTTATGGTCGACCAAAATGATCTTGTGATTACTTTTGAATAGATCCGGGCATAAAATATTAAACCTATAAGGTTTCAAAAACCTTATAGGTTTTCCCTATCCGGCGAAGTTCTGTATAAGGACTAAAGCCCTAATGCTTTTTTCACTTCAGGCACTACTTTGCTGCCAAACAATTCAATTGATCGCATCATTTTTAAATGATCCGGTCCGCCTACATCAATCTGGCCCACAAAACGGGTGTACTGAAACAGTTCATGATTATACAGTAATTTATCGATCACTTCATTGGGACTGCCAAATAAATAAGCACCTCCGGGCGCTGCCGTAGCTTCATATACCTCTTTCCTAAACGGTGGCCATCCCCTGTCTCTGCCTATCTGGTCCATCTGGCGCGCATACACCGGGTAGTGCCAATCCCTGATAGAAGCATCATCACCTACAAACAAATGTGCATTTACCGAAAACTGGTAATCCTCTTCTTTATGGCCAAAAGCTTTCCATTGCTCCCGGTACATAGCTACCAAAGGCACAAACTGCTTAGGCATACCCCCTATAATAGCTATTGTTAAAGGCAGGCCCAGCCTTGCCGCCCTTAAGACAGATTCCGGCGTACCCCCTGCAGCTATCCAGAGCGGCAATTTACCGTTCATGGGCTTAGGAAACACTTCCTGGTCGATCAAAGGAGCTCTTAAAGTACCGCGCCAGTTGATACGGCCGCCTTTATTCAAAGCCAGTAACAGGTCCAGCTTCTCTTCAAATAATTTTTCATAATCGTCCAGGTTAAAGCCGAACAAAGGAAACGATTCTATAAAGCTGCCCCGGCCTACCATCAGCTCTGCCCTGCCCTTAGAGATCAGGTCCAGCATACTGAAGGACTCATACACCCTTACCGGGTCTGCAGAACTTAATACCGTAACGGCAGAACCCAGTTTAATATTTTTCGTGATACTTGCCGCCGCTGCCAGCAAGATCTCCGGCTCCGATACCAGGTAGTCGGCACGATGATGCTCCCCCATACCAAAAACATCTAATCCCACTTCATCGGCCAGTTTTATTTCTTCCAGTATTTCGGCCATTCTTTCAGCAGGATCTTTCCTGCTCTTTGTTTGCGGATCTAAGGCTAAATCGCCAAACATTGATATTCCAAATTCCATAGCGCTCTAATTGAACTACAAAACTCTTTAATTAAAATCACAAAAGCATTGATCTAGGTTAATAAACAGCTTTCATAGGGGTAGCGGCTCCATTGACTGTCCTATATACAGAAGAAAGGCAAACGGGTGCTTTACCTATTTTTTAATTCCCCAAAAACTTTACCTTTATGCAACAAGCTGCGCTTGCCGGTGCCGGCAAACCTAAATTCGATCTTTTATTGTTCCTGTGCATGACTGTAGCAGCACTGCTGTTGTCTTATTTCGGCCAGGCGCAGAACAGGGCCGTGGATCAATTTCCCATCCCTTCATTCACAAAACAGACACAGTTCTACCTGCAAAGAACTACTGATGCTAATACGATCATGTATGACCTCAACTTTCAGAATGGCGTGCTCAATGAGAAAGAACCCATCAAACCTTACTGGATCAGGTATACCGAGAAAGGAGCAAAAAAGAACCTCAGCAGTATCCAGAACCACTATGCATTCGGGATTAAAAGCACGAAGATCAGGGACGGGCAGTTTAAGCTCCGCTTTGCCGGGTATGAAAAAGTGCCCCTCTACCTGAAACAATTGTCCAACGGCACTTACCAGACCAGCGTCCAACTGGACGGAGAAGAAATGGTATTGCAGCGCTTATACATCCATATAGAGCCGGGAGGCACCTTCTGGTCGCCCAATATCGGCTATATCGAATTCAAAGGCAAAGAGACGGCAAGCGGCAAGCTTGTACAAAAAAGAATACATCCGAAGTCCTAGCTGACAAATCTGCAAAAATCCGGTTGCAAAGAATGACAAAAAGGGATATGCGCTTTTATCTGGAAAGTGCATGTCCCTTTTCAGTATATTTGGAACAGTTTTTGAACGCCTTTCTTATAAAAATAATGATCCATGTCTGATATACTCACCACAACCTTTAATACCCCCTTTCAATCTGCTCCTTTTGAACAGATCAAAGCAGCGGATTACCTTCCGGCTTTTAAGGCCATGATCCTGCAGGCAGAAAAAGAAATAGATGCTATCGTAGCCGACACGGCTGCACCCGATTTTAAAAATGTCATTGAAGCTTTGGCCTACTCCGGGCAGGGCCTGGAAGTACTTTCCAATATTTTCTTCAATATCAATTCGGCAGAGACCACTGATGAAATTCAGCAAATAGCCCAGGAGGTGTCTCCCCTACTCTCGGCACATTCCTCGAAGATTGCGCAAAACATCCCTTTATTTGAAAAGATAAAAACTGTTTTTGATCAGCAAGCGCAATATGAGCTGGACGAAGAGCAAAAAACATTGCTGCATGATACCTATAAAGGATTTGAGCGTAGTGGTGCCTTGCTGAACGATGCCGATAAGAAAACACTGGAATCGATCAACAAAGAACTTTCCCTGAAATCATTGCAGTTCGGACAAAATGCCCTCGCGGCCACCAATGCTTATACCAAACACATTACTGACAAAGCACTTTTGTCGGGTATACCCGAAGCTATTTTAGCGCAATATGCAGAAGAAGCGCAGGAACGCGGACTGGAAGGTTGGGTGATCACCCTGCAATACCCGAGCTTTGTGCCCCTGATGACCTATACCGACAACAGGGAACTGCGGCAGGAGATCGCATTGGCCAATGGAAAGAAATCTTTTGATGGCGGGGACTTTGACAATCAAAACCTGATCCGCGAGATCATTGCCTTAAGAGACCAGAAGGCAAAACTTTTAGGCTACGCAAACTATGCAGACTATGTGTTGGAAGAAAGAATGGCTAAAACTCCCGAGAAAGTGACCGGCTTCCTGGAGGAACTGCTGGTAAAGGCTACGCCCTATGCCCAAAAGGAAATCGAGGTATTGAAGGCAATGGCCCGGGAAGATGGCATAGAAGAGATGCAGAGCTACGACCATGCCTACTATGCCGAAAAATTAAGAAAACAAAAATTTGACCTGAGCGATGAGGAACTTAAACCTTATTTCCCCTTAGAGCAGGTACAGGAAGCAGTCTTTGGATTGGCTAAAACACTTTTTGGACTTGAGTTTACAGAGTTGAAGGACATCCAGAAATACCATCCGGATGTCAAAACCTATAAGATTACAGAAAACGGCGAATATAAATCCCTGCTGTATGTAGACTACCACCCGAGGAAGGGAAAACGTTCCGGGGCCTGGATGACATCTTATAAAAACCAATACATCCAGGACGGTGAAAACTACAGGCCACATATTTCGGTAGTATGTAATTTCTCCAAACCTACAGCCGATACGCCCAGTCTGCTGAGCTTCCAGGAAGTGACCACTTTGTTCCATGAATTTGGCCATGCCTTACATGGTGTGCTGGCCAATACCCAATACCCTGGTCTGTCCGGTACTTCTGTGAAATGGGATTTTGTAGAACTTCCTTCACAGTTCCTGGAAAACTATTGCTACGAGCCGGAATTCCTGAAAACCTTTGCCCGCCACTATAAGACCGGTGAAGTATTACCGGATGATAAAATCGCGCGCATCTCTGATAGTAAAAACTTCATGGAAGGCTACCAGACCTTACGCCAGCTGGGCTTTGGCCTCCTGGACATGGCTTATCATACACAGGCAGAAAAAGTAGCCGATATCAAATCCTTTGAGACGGAAGCGACTCAGGCCACCAGCTTATACCCTTTAAACCCGGAAACTGCAGCCAGTCCCGGCTTCTCTCATATCTTTGGAGGAGGCTACGCGGCTGGTTATTATTCCTACAAATGGGCGGAAGTGTTGGATGCAGATGCTTTTCAATATTTTAAAGAAAACGGGATATTCAACCCCGAAGTAGCCGCTAAGTACAAAGTATTATTATCTTCCGGCGGCACTAAAGACCCGATGGAATTGTTCAAGGCCTTCAGAGGCAGTGAGCCTAAAGTAGAAAGTCTCCTGAAAAGAGCTTTCGGTGAATAAAGACGAAAAAGCAGCTCAGGATTACTGAGCTGCTTTTTGCTTTATATTAATAGGCCGTGTACCGTTCAAAGGTCTGCCAGTACTTATCTTTAAAGATCTGGTAATCTATGTCCAGCTTACCCTTGAAATGGTGAATCAGGTGTTGACTGGTCAGGGAAGGTATCCTGAATCCTTTACAGGCAAAATAGATCTCCCTGATCCCCTCTCCCGTTTCCCTGCCGAGGTTGATAAAGCCGTCCTGCTCCGGGAAATGCTCCAGCAACAAATCATCAAATTGATTGATCAGCAAGAGGCTTGCGGCATCCGGGAAGCCTTCATTTAAAGTGCCGTCATAGGTGATGGCGATCTTTAAGATCCAGGGATGAGATCCTTTATACTCCCAGCTAAGCGCAGCCGTATTCATCGTGGCAATGAGCTTACTGCCGCTTTTCAACTGAGCTTCGAAGCCGGTATAATTATCTTCGGTGGAATCGTAATAGTAATCCCCGTATTTTTCTACAAATTCTTTTTCCCGCCAGACCAGGTAAGGCTTTAGCTTGGCAATAGGGATCAGCTCTGCAGTTGCATCGGCCTGCGCGGCGATCTTAATACTGTCGATTAAAGTAACGGCATTGATCTCACCCAATAAATGATCAATAAATATGAAAGCCCCGCTGTAGGCACTGCTTTTCTGCTCTTCTGTAAAATGGCTCAGTACGATGACCAGTTCTATCTCATCCGGGTACTTTTCATGCTGCACCGGGTAGAAGCAAATGCTTTTCTCCTCAAACTTTAAACCGGAAAGCTCTACATTGATCTCGCTGGCCAGGTGTTCCGGCTTAAGGGCTGTGAATTTCCAGTTCTTTACTTCTGGAGCAGCAGCCACAAGCTCTTCCACAAAGACAATATTTTTGATGACCCCGTCCGCGGTAAAGATCAGCTCTGCGGTATCGTCATCACGCATCCCTACCAGGAAAAAGACCCGGTCTTTTAATTCGCCCAGCCTGGGCGACAATAATTCAAAAAAACTATCTTCAGCCTCATTGACGCTCTTTAGCCGGTCAAACAGCATAGTGGCATTACGGGCAAACCAGCTCCAGAATTGCTGGTAGTGCTCAAAGTAAGGCGATTGGTTGGTATCTAATTTTAGTAACTCCATTTAACTAATTAAAAATAGAAAAAATTGGGTAGAAACCAAGTAATTATAAAAATATACTCCTTGAATGCACCAAAAAAGACCGGGGAGCTGTAAACAGCTCCCCGGTCTTTTCAATCATTTTTTATTTATTCAGCTCCGGCTACAAACTTGAACCGGGCCAAAGGGGCCATTCTTGCTTTATTTAAAGAGAGTACGCCATTATTAACCGTATAGTTATCGGCTGTTCTTAAGGCTTCCGTAAATTGGTTTTCGATGTCCATCATACCCAGGCAGGCCATCATGGTCTGCATAGCAGGGCCAAATTCGATCTTGAAATCATCCATTTTTTTGATGCTTCCGCTAAAGCCATTACAGCCTGAATGTCCGTAAAAAGTACCGTCAGTTTCTTTAAAAGCTAAAAACGGCTCTTTATTCATTTTATCTGATTTGGAGATCGCCTTGCCTCTTAATTCAATTAACATCCATCTGCCACCCAGCAAACGGCTATTGATTTTCGCCTGGCCGCCCGGTGCCACTTCTACCGCATGGTCGCCCGATTTTACAAATTCAGTACCATTGAATTCATTTTTCAGTTTTCCTTCGATTACCCTGTATTTTTCCTGGGTTTCTGATAAAGTTATGATGTTCTTATTAGCTCCCCATATTACCTTACCGGAGTTAAAGATATTGCCGTTCTGGTACAGGTAGCTGTTATCTGCAAACAAGTTTAATTTTACCAGGCCATTGGAGTAAGCTCCCTGCCAGTCCAGGCTGTTCTTGGAATGATGTGTTCCGGCTTTCTTATGCTTTGATTGTGCCTGTACATTTACAGCATACATATTACCTGCTAATGCTGCAAATAAAAAAGCCATTTTAAGGGGGGTAGCAATTTTTTTCATATAAATAAATTTTTAAATCTTAAAAACATGAGGTCATTTTTTACTTAAAAATTACCTTGTTAACGAAAATAATGAAAATAAAGAGAAATAGTTACCAGTGTACTTGTTAATTTATCAACATTTAAAGATACATACATTTGTTCGCTCTTTAAATAAAACCGGGAATTTACAATTAAACGCAGGAATGCTTCGTTATTTTTTCAGGAACTTAAAGCAAAAATTATAGTGTATTTTTGAAGCGAGGCTCATCCCAATATAGAAAATAAGCAATGAATACAAATAGCTACATACTAAAGAAGTCCTTCAGCGCAGTACTTTTGTCTGCCCTGTCTTTTCTTTTAAGCCCGGCAGAGGCAATGGCACAAACAGAGCGGCCCTATGTGGGTGGCTGGAATACCTACCTCCCTTACGCTAATGCCATCGACTTTGATACAGAAGATAATGATATGTATTATTGTATTTCCAGGTCCTCCTTTTTTACCTTTAAACATAGTGAAGGTGTCCTGGAAAGATACAGTAAAGCGAATGGCATGAGCGATGTGGAAATGGCCTTCCTGGAAGCAGATGAATATACCGGGAAAGTGGCATTGGTCTATTTAAACGGTAATATAGACCTGTTCAAAGACGGTAAATTTGAAAACATTCCCGATCTTAAAGTTTCCACAGTGCCCGGTGACAAAACGCTGTATGCCGCACATGCGGAGCAAGGTAAGCTTTACCTCAGTTCCGGTATCGGGCTGATCATAGTAGACCTGGAAAAGAAAGTAGTAGCGCAGCAGATTCCTTTTTACAGTAATAATATGCAGGCATTGGTCAAATCGGTGACCACCAAAGACAATAATATATATGTGGCTACAGATATCGGCTTATTCATGTCTCCGCTGAGCAACCCGCAATTATTCAACTCTGCTACCTGGCAAAAGATAAGTAGCCTTAATTTAAACTTCTTAAGCAGCAATGCCCAAAATGCCTTTGTGGCTACCGACAGCCTGGTGTACCTCATCAATGGCAGTAACCTCGTAAACATAAACACTCCGGTCAACCCGGTCCAGAAAATTGATGCCAGCAGCGATGGCAATTTATGGATCATGACCAGAGAAAGTACCAACGCACGTCCATATGCAGTAAAGATAAGCAGTAATGGTACCCGTGTAGATTCCATTCCGGCCTTCTTTGCAGCAAGGTTTAAAGATGAAGGGGACGGCTATTACTGGGCAGTTGACGGCTATGCCGGGCTGCGCAGGAGAAGCAGTACCAACAGCACAGAAGACTGGGCCAACATCTACCCTGCAGGCCCGACCAATGCCGGTGCGCAAAAAACATGGGCCAAAAACGGCGAAATATGGCTGGCACATGGTAGTAAAGATTATACCTCATGGATACCTGGTCTGAACCAGGAAGCCTTCTCCCGCTACAAGGAGGACAAATGGAGAAACTGGAAATGGGATATCCTGAGCCACCTGTCTCCGGCACAACAATACCTGCAAACAGATGCGATCGCCATTCAAAAAGATGAATCTACCGGAAATGCCTATGCCGGGCTTTTAAACGGCGGCGTGGTTAAAATAGATGCCAACGAGCAGTTGACCACTTACAAATCGGGGTATTTAGGGGTAAATATACAGGGAGATACCGGCAGTTACCGGGTCACCGACATTAAACTGGATGCAGAAAATAACCTTTGGGTCACCCAGAGCCTGGTGCAAAATCCTTTAAGGGTCAAAACTTATGATGATCAGTGGTACAACTTTAATATATCCGGCATTAACCACCTGGCTGCTATTGCCATAGATGACCTGGGACAAAAGTGGATGGCTGCCGGGGTATCCGGTTCGGGTATTGCTGTCTTTAACGACAATAATACCATTGGTAATCCTAATGATGATTATGTAAGGATCCTCGGCACCGGGGAAAACAATGGTAACCTGCCCAATGCACAGGTCCATACCATCGCAAAAGATAAAAACGGGGAAATGTGGGCCGGGACCGAAAGTGGTATTGCCATTTTCAGTTGTGGTGCCGACATCCGCCAGGGGGTATGTAATGCCATCTTGAGACCTTTGGTGACTAAAGGGTTCAATTTTGCCAACTATATGTTTGAAGGCATCCCGGTAAAGTCTATAGCAGTAGATGGTGGTAACCGCAAATGGGTGGGTACCAGTGTAGGTTTATTCCTGCTTACCGAGGATGGAGAAGAGATCATAGAACAGTTTACCGCAGAAAACAGCCCTTTGCTGTCTAACACGATCATCAGTGTGGATATTGACCCGGTTACCGGGGTCGTGTACATTGCCACCGACAAAGGCTTATGTTCTTTTGGTGGTGCAGCCATAGAAGCCGGGGAGAACATCAGCAAACCCTTGTTTGTATTCCCCAACCCGGTACCCTCCGGCTATAATGGCCAGATCTCTATCAAAGGCATGACCGAAGTATCCAATGTGAAGATCACTGATATTAACGGCCAGTTGGTCTACCAGGGCACTTCTAATGGCGCTATGATGGCCTGGAACGGCCGTGACTATAATGGCAGGAAAGTACAGTCCGGCGTTTACCTGATCTTTGTGGTGAGCAAAGACGGTACACAAAAAGCCAATGGCAAGTTTATTATTCACGAATAGTAAGCCATGATTATTACCACAAAAGGAATCGTTTTAAAGATCATAAAATATGGAGACACCAGCATCATCTGTAATATATTTACAGAGCTGCTGGGGCTGCAGACCTACCTGGTAAAAGGGGTCAGGAGCGAAAAAAAACAAAGCCGGAAAGGGAACATACTCCGGCCCGGAAATATCCTGGACCTGCAGGTGTACCATCAAAACGATAAAAATCTTCAATACATCAAAGAGTACCGGCTCGACTATTTCTTTGAAACCATTGGTGAAAATGTTATCAAAAACACTTTATTGCTTTTTGCGGTAGAAGTATTGAGCAGCTTGGTACAAACGGCCGATGCGCAGGAAGACCTGTTTGAATTTGCTACCGGTTTTCTTCATAAAATAGATAAGGCAAGCTCAGACAGCCTGACCAATATGCCCGTCTTCTTCCTGAAAGAGGCGGCAAAAAAGATGGGCTATGCCATTGATGATAATTACAGTGCTACCAACTGTTACCTGAATACCTATGAAGGTTGTTTCCAGTCCAGGCCCGGGGAATCCTTACCCGTATTTGACCGGGAGCTTTCTCATCAATGCTATTTACTGATCAGGGAGACGGCTTTTGAAAATATTGCCGCCATAAAAGTGCCTGCCCTGGACAGGACTGCTATACTGGAAGGTTATCTTCACTTTGTACAGTGGCATGATAAAAGCTTCAAGCCCCTTAAATCTTTACCCGTGCTGCAGGCTATTTTACATTAGCCTTATTGAGCTTACTGTTTTTGTACCCGAACAGGAAATAGACGATCAGGCCCGCACCCATCCAGCATAGGAATACCATCCAGCTATTGGCAGGGATCTCTATCATCAGGTACATACAACACAATAGACCCAATACCGGGATCAAAGTATATTGACGATAAGCGGAATAAGCCACTATGGCCGTAGCGGCGATCACATACAATACAAATAAGATCTCGTCAAACTTTATTTCATATAAATGCTGGTAATTATAAGTAAACTTATCCCAGGTGAAAAACAAGAAAACAGCCAATAATGCAGGGGCAATATACCTGGAATTGATATAAGGCAATTTAAACTTCTGATCAGGACCGGCTTTGGGCAAACGCAACACACCGGCACAGACCAGCACAAAGGCAAACAAGGTACCTATACTGGTAAGATCAGTAACGATATTGGCATCTATAAACAATGCCGGTAGGGCAACGATCAAACCGGTAATAATGGTAGCAAAACCAGGTGTTTTAAACTTAGGATGAATTTTTGAAAACTTCTTCGGCAGCAGTCCATCTCGGCTCATGCTCATCCATATCCTGGGCTGCCCGATCTGGAAGATCAGCATCACACTGGTGGCCGCTACTACAGCACTAAAAGAAATGATCTTTCCTACAATAGGCTGGTTGATCTGCTCAAAAACAAAAGCCAAAGGATCGGTCACATGCTCAAACTTACTGAAATGTACCATCCCCGTAATCACCAAGGCTGTCAATACATAAATGCCGGTACAGATGAGTAAAGAATAGATCATACCGCGCGGCATATCCCTCTGCGGATTTTCACACTCTTCAGCCGTAGTTGAGATCGCATCAAAGCCTATGTAGGCATAAAACACCGCTGATACCCCCATCAATACGCCTTTAAAGCCATTCGGCATAAAGGGTACATAGTTATCCGAATTAATATAAAAGAAGCCCAGTGCGATCACCACCACTAATATAGCCAGTTTCACCACGACCATAGCATTGGCGCTCTTTTTACTCTCTTTAATGCCGATATAAGCCAGCCAGGTCACCAGGATCACCACGACGAAAGCCGGTAGGTTCATGATCAGCTTAGTGTTGCCTATACCCGGTGCAGTGGCCCAGGCCCTTGCATGAATATTATTAGCTCCTTTGAGGAAGGCATCTTGTGCCGTCTTCACATCAGAGATCAGCCAGGCAGGCAGATGAATATTGACAGCCTCCAGCATATTATTAAAATAACTGCTCCAGCTGATGGCGACCACAATATTACCAATGGCATACTCCAGGATCAGCGACCAGCCGATAACCCAGGCTATGATCTCCCCGAAAGCCACATAAGAATAAGTGTATGCACTCCCCGATACCGGGATACGCGCGGCAAACTCTGCATAACATAAGGCCGTAAAGCCGCAAGTGACCGCAGTAATAAGAAACAGGAAAATTACACCCGGCCCGCCCTGGAAGGCAGCCTGGCCAATGGTACTGAAAATACCTGCACCGATCACCGCGGCAATGCCCATCATCACCAGGTCTTTTACTTTAAGCGTACGCTTCATCGTATGCTCACCAACCTTTTGCGGAATATTTTCATCTATTCCCAACAATTCCGGGGTTACATCGGTGTGGGAATGTTGTACTTGCGCTATTGTTTTTTTCCTTGTTAGTTTATCGAACATATTAAATAGTTAAACTGAAAACCCTAAGCTGCCGGCAACTCCTCATATTCATGTAGGTCTCGTTTCCAGATATATAATTTACAAATTATAGTATTTCAGTTTCAAATATAATCACAAAGATCGTTCTGGCCCTGTTTTTATTGTTTTTGTCTGCTCTGTAAAACAAGCTGGATAAAAGCAGCTGCGTTAACATCATGATTGTAAACCATATTTATGCAATCCCAACCCTTTTTTCATCTTACTTTTGTCAAACATCGTTTTAAACAAAAGCTCGATTATATGAGGTCATTTTATTATTTAATGTGGACGGCGCTTATCTGCCTAAATATTAATGTTCAGGCTCAAAACAGAACAAACAGGATGGAAAAAGGAACACCTTGGGCCAAAGTTGACTCACTCGTCAACATTGGCAAACCGGAATCAGCAAAAATTATCGTAGCCGATATACTGAAATCGGCAGAGCAAAAAAAGCAGGCCGATGAGGTCATCAAGGCAAAAGCCTGGCTGCTGGCACTGGACCAGCAACAGGAAGATGCAGCAGCTAAGACCATCCTTCAAATGGAGGCAGAAATAGCCAAAGCAAAAAATACGGTGGAAAAAGCCATCTGGCAAAACATAACCGCCAAGGCTTATTTATCTTATTTTGAAAACAACCGCTACCAGGTCTACGAGCAAACAACCGTAGAAAACAATACCAGCACAGATATTGCTACCTGGGATGCTACCAAGTTCCATAAAAAGATCACTGCATTATTCCTGGCATCTATAGAACATCGGCAGGAGCTGGTTAATGTGCCTACCACTAAGTATAAAGCAATTATTAACCCGGGAGAGAACACTTCCAAACTACGTCCCAGTCTATACGATCTTTTAGTGTTCGATGCCCTGGATTATTTTAAATCAGAGGAAAGAGATGTGATCAACCCGGCTTACAAATTCAGCATAGATGAGCTGAAATATTTTGCTGCTGCAACTGATTTTGTAAAACTGAACATCCAGTCTAAGGACAGCAGCTCCCTGCAAATGCAGGCACTGAAGCTATACCAGGAAGTCCTTAATAAAAATATACAAAGCGACAATATAGAAGGCCTGATCGATGCAGATATTTCCCGTCTTGCATTCGTTCATCAATATGCCACCTTCCCCAATAAAGAGGAACACTACAGGAATGCCCTATATACATTAGCTAAAAAATATAGCAAACATGCAGGTGCCGCACAGGTTTATTTCTTAGCTGCCCAGACTAAGCTGAATACCACAGGTAATAACAGGGGCAGATATATGGAAATAGAAGCCCCGGCAGAAAACAAAGCAGATCTTATTGCCTTAAGAAAAGAGTTGCAGCAGATCATACAGCAATATCCTAATGAGGAAGGAGCCATAAACGCTTCCAACCTGATCGGTTCAATGGAGTCCCATTCATTAAGGGTTGAACTGGAAGATGCCTACATCCCTAATGAAAATATCAAATGGCTCTTATCTTATAAGAATGTAAAAGAAGTCGAGATCAGTATTTACACCACGACCTTGTCCCAGGCCAGGAACGAAGAATACCAGGGTAAGCTGGTCAAAAGCTGGAAACAGGTCCTGGTGAATAGCGAAGACCTTAAAGACCACAGCGTAGAACTGAAAGCGGATGCTTTAGCCGCAGGCTTGTACCTGATCGTGATCAAAGACAGTAAAGCAGACCTGGTGGTTAAAAAACTATTACAGGTAAGCCATCTATCCGGTATCAGGCTCCAGGGCGATAAAGAAGACAATAAACTGTATGTACTGGACCGTAAAACCGGTCAATATGTAGCCAATGCCAATCTTGCCCTGATTAATTTTCAATACCAGAACAAAAGCGGGAAATACCTGGGAAGCATTAAGAACGTATTAAATGGAACGAAAGAAGGCACCATTGCCCTGCCGGGAGATAATATTGATTACAATACTTCTTTTGCCATTGTAAAAGATAAAGATACTTTCCTGGTAGACCAGAACGAGAGCTACAGCTTACGTAGAACACCTTACTACCGCGACCAGAACCAGGCACGCAAAACCAATTTCATCTTCACCGACCGCAGCATCTACAGGCCGGGACAAACGATTTATTTCAAAGGTATTTTACTGAATACAAAAAATCCCAAAGACCATACAGTAGCCGCTAAGGAGACCGTAAAGGTGATCTTCCGTGATGCGAATTACCAGGCTATAAAAGAACTGTCTTTCACGACCAATGAATTCGGCTCTTTCTCCGGGAGCTTTGAAGCGCCTGCAAGCGGACTGACCGGAGGCATGAGCATCAGCTCTCAATACGGTAGTGTGTACTTCAATGTAGAGGAGTACAAGCGCCCGAAATTCTATGTTGAGTTGGATACCTTAAAGACCAATTACAAACTGGAAGAAAATATTAAGATCTCCGGTAAAGCATTGGCTTATGCAGGTAATAACATCGACCAGGCTACCGTGAACTATCGTGTGGTGCGTAATGTACGTTACCCCTACCCTTGGCTCTACCGTTCCTATGTGCCGAACACCCCACAGACGGAGATCGTTAACGGCACTGTAAAAACAGATGAGAACGGCAACTTCAACTTTGACTTTACGGCTATTCCCGATAAAAGCGCCGATGCGGCTAACTTACCCGTTTTTACCTATACCGTTACCGTAGATATCACCGATATTAATGGTGAAACCCGGAGCAATACCCAATTTGTTTCCGTAGGTTACCGCAGTCTTGATATACAGCTCAATGCCCCTGCACAAGCGCTTTCAAGCAACCTGGCTAACATTGCTGTGTTGACCAGGAACCTGAACGGCATCTTTACACCGGCTGCTGTGCAGGTGCAGATCAGCCCTTTACAAGGCCCCGATAAATTCTATCGTGAGCGTTTATGGGCCATGCCAAGCGATTTCATTTATACAGAAAGTGAATTTAAACAACTCTTCCCGGCCGATCAATATAAAGAAGAATGGAAGCCCGAAAACAGGAAAAAGCTGGCTGCTGCCTGGAGCAATACCTTCACCAGTACCAAAGATGGCAAACTCGAGCTGCCGAAAAATATATGGAAACAATCCGGCTATTACGAGATTGAAGTAAAAGCAAAAGATAAAGAAGGTAAAGAAGTCGTACAAAAACAATATATCTACGTTTTTCTCCCCGACACCAAAGTACAGTTCGATGTACCACTGTTTACCGCCAGCGACAAAAGCAGCTATCAACCGGGCGACAACATAAAACTCTTCGTAGCACCGGCATTGGAGCAGGCTAATCTTTTACAGCGCAACAGTTGGAATAAGCCATTGGACTGGAAAAAAAGTCCGCTGAACATTGCAGTTACAGAAGCAGACCGGGGCAACCAAAGCACCAACTGGTTATATGTATACAATAACCGTGTGTACCAGGCCACACAAGGCATCAATATTCCATGGAGCAATAAAGACCTGTCGATTAGCTGGGCTACCCATCGCGATAAATTATTGCCGGGTGCAGCAGAAGAATGGACCCTGACCATTAAAGGCCATCAAAAAGAAAAAGTAGCGGCAGAATTAGTGGCCGGCCTGTATGATGCTTCTTTAGATGCATTAAAACCACATAGCTGGAACTGGGACAAACTGTTTGGCAGTAATCCTCAATATATGTACTGGAATAACTTCGGCTTCAAAAGCAGGAGTGGCAATGCTGTAGAGATGGAATCAGAACAGGCGCAATTACTTAAAGAATATCCCTCCTGGAACTTACCACTTGGATTTGAAGTATATAGAAGTTATTCTGCTAATGGTGGCAGAATGTACAAAAGCAGTGCATTAAGAGCGAATTATGCAGCAGCAGAAGTTGCGGCGGCAGCTCCATCAGCTGATGAGAAAAGTGCAGGCTACACCACTCCTGAGGTAAAAAAAGACAGCGAGGTTCAACAAGAAAATGCCCCAAGGCATATGATCCTGCCTGACCCTCAATCAACTGTTTCTAATAAAAATGCAGCTATCCGTACCAATTTAAACGAGACGGCCTTCTTTATCCCGCAATTGCAAACCGATGCCGATGGCAATGTCAAAATAAAATTCACCATACCGGAAGCATTGACCGAATGGAACTTTATGGCCTTCGCGCATACCAAAGACTGGCAAACCGGCTACCTGAGCGGTTCTGTAAAAACGCAGAAAGACCTGATGGTAACCCCTAACCTGCCGCGCTTCTTCCGCCAGGGCGACCAGATCACCGTTGCCGCTAAGATCAGCAACCTGTCTGATAAAGCCTTAAACGGCAAAGCACGTATCGAGATCGTAGATGCACAGACCTTACAAACCCTGAACCTGCCTTTTGGCTTTAAGGACAACCAGCAAAGCTTTACCGTGGCCGCACAACAAAGCGGCGTGGTGAACTTTAACCTCAATGTGCCACAAGCCCGCTATGAACCCGTACTGGTACGTATTGTAGCCGAAGCCGGTGATTTCAGCGATGGTGAAGAGCACCTGGTGCCTGTTGTGACCAATAGAATGCTGGTCACCGAAACACAACCATTACCCGTTCGCGGTAATACCACGGAGACTTTTTCTTTAGAAAAACTTTTACAATCTGCCGGCAGCAATACCTTATTGCATAAAGGACTGACGGTAGAGTTTACCGGAAACCCGGCATGGTATGCCGTACAGGCCCTGCCCTACCTGATGGAGTTCCCTTATGAATGTGCCGAGCAGACCTTTAACCGTTTTTATGCCAATGCACTGGCCGGTCATATCGTCGCCCAAAGCCCTAAAGTAGCGGCCATCTTTGATAAATGGCGCACTACAGATACCGCTGCATTGCTCTCTAACCTGCAAAAGAACCAGGAATTAAAAACAGCCCTGCTGGAAGAAACTCCCTGGGTACTGGAAGCAAAATCAGAAGCACAGCAAAAACAAAATATAGCACGCTTATTTGAGACCCATCAACTATCCAAAGGCCTGAACAGCGCTATTGATAAGCTGTCTAAAATGCAGAACAATGATGGTTCATTCGGTTGGTTCCCGGGTATGGGCAGCAATCGCTACATCACCCAGTATATCCTTACGGGTATGGCAAAGTTGCAATCCATGAATGTAAAAGCCGCCCAGGACAAAGAGGTACAAAACATCCTGCGCAAAGGCCTTTCCTTTCTGGATACCGAAGTATTGAAAGACTACCGCAATATCAAAAAAGAACAACTGAAACAAAATAACCTGTCTCAATCCCAGGTTCAATACCTGTACCTGAGAAGCTTTATGAACAGTACAGTACCCCAGGAGGCTAAAATTGCTTATGACTATTACATGAGCCAGGAAAAGCAATTCTGGATGGACCAGAATAATTATATGCAGGGCATGATCGCTTTAACGCAATTCCGTAAAGCAGATAAACCGACTGCTAATACGATTATGGAATCCTTATCGGAAAGAGCACTGCGCAGTAAAGAAATGGGTATGTACTGGAACAATGCCCGTAGTTACTGGTGGTACGATCTTCCGGTGGAGTCACATGCTTTGCTGATCACCGCATTTGAAGAGATCAAAAAAGATGAGAAAACCGTAGATGACCTGAAAGTATGGTTACTGAAACAGAAACAAACCCAGAACTGGCAAACTACTACAGCCACAGCCGATGCCGTTTATGCCCTCTTGCGCAGCGGTACAGACTGGTTGCAATATGAACCGGAAGTAGTCATCTCCCTGGGTAATATGACCATCAATTCCGCGCAGGAAAAGACAGAGGCCGGAACGGGTTATTTCAAAAAGCAAATTGAAGGTAAAGACGTAAAACCGGAAATGGGTAATATCAAAGTGACCGTAGACAATAAAACCGGCAAAAATACAGGTACTTCCTGGGGAGCGGTTTATTGGCAGTATTTTGAGAACATGGACAAGATCACTTCTTCAGCAGGTGCCAGCCCATTGAACATTACCAAGCAATTGTATATTGAAACCAATACCGATCGCGGTCCCGTATTAAAAGAGATCACCACCAATCAGCCATTGAAAATAGGCGATAAAGTAAAAGTGCGCATCGTATTGAAAGTAGACCGCGATATGGAATACGTACACATGAAAGATATGCGTGCAGCAGGCTTCGAGCCGGTAAACGTATTAAGCGGTTATAAATGGAACAGTGGCCTGGGTTATTATGAATCCACCAAAGACATTGCTACCCATTTCTTCTTTGACCGCCTGCCTAAAGGCACATTTGTATTCGAATATCCTTTGGTCGTAGCGCAAAAAGGTACTTTTTCCAACGGCATTACCACTGCACAATGTATGTATGCACCTGAGTTCAGCTCACATACAGAAGGCATTCGCGTAGAAGTGAAGTAGTATCTATTGTAAGTATCAATATTAATAAGGTGGCCATGAAAATTTCATGGCCACCTTATTATAAAAGGAACGGTCTCCTAAAGGCTAAAATGCTTGTCGCATTCAGCTTATCGCCCCTGCGATAAATTCAGGGTGATAAGAATTAAGCATTAAATTACAGAGGACAATTCATTACAAAAACGTTAGGTGGTCCTGAAATCGTAATGGTATTACGGGCGCCGTCTATTTCATAATAAGAGCTCCAGGTAGTAGTAGAACTTCCGGATGGATACACTCGTTTACTCAGGAATGCGGTCCTGCAGGCTGCAGTTGAAAAAGCCAGCCAGCCCTCGTAGTTAGCCGGTGAATATAAACTGGTCAGGTTATAAGTCGTATAGGAATTGGATATATAACTGGCAATATGAGCACTTGTTGCGGCAGTTAGCGCCGTATTTGGCGGAAGTGGTTTCCATCTGACCAGGTAATAAGTGTTGATCTCCGGAGGCGGAGCACTGGGCGCATCATTCGGGTTTGTCACCACAACTTCAGAAACTTTTCCGCTCCCGGCATAGCTCATGCCTGATAAGGTTAAAACAGCCGCAGCTGCTGTAAAAATGAGTAGTTTTTTCATAAAAAAAATAAATTTATATTACAACATTAATTAAACTAAAAATTATTGAATTTGTTTAAACTTTTATGAGCAAGATCAGAAGAAGTCAGCGCACGATCTGTTTTCATGGAGTACAATATAAATATCAGTTCATTGTTTATTTTCCGCAAGGACCAGTTCATCATTGGCCATTCCAGGTTCATACTTTCTTACTCTGAGTTCATAACTTATAGTTACACTTACAAAATATATTAAGAAGCAATGTCATAATGATGCTATAGGATCTGCGATCTAAAATCCGGATTTTTATCATTCAGCACCCGTCCATGGTAACCTACAAGAGAAAGCACAAGAAATGGATTTTATTACCCGGAATAATTCCTGAATTTTGCTACAGACAATTACCCCTTTATGGAAACACAAACCACGCTTAATTTCAACAGGATCGCACAGGCTATTGAATACATTCAAGAGCACTATAAAGAGCATCCCGACCTGGAAACAATTGCTGCAAGTGTACACCTCAGCCCGCATCATTTCCAGAAACTATTTACAGACTGGGCCGGCACCAGCCCCAAGAAATTCCTGCAATACATCAGCCTGGCCCATGCTAAAAAGCTATTGAAAGAAGACAATCATACCTTACTGGATGCCAGCCTGGCCACCGGTTTTTCCAGTACCAGCCGCCTGCACGACCTGTTTATAAAAATAGAGGGTATGACCCCTGCGGAATATAAAAACGGGGGCAAAGACCTGCACATCAATTACAGTTATGCATCCAGTATTTTCGGGGAGATATTAATCGCTTCCACAGCAAAAGGAATTTGCCATATGGCCTTTGACGCAGATCCGGTAAAGGCGTTCGATAATTTAAGCGCCCGGTTTCCCAATGCAACATTTACAGCGCAAAGTGATGCGCGGCAGGAAAATGCACTACATATATTCCGCGATGACTGGAGTAAGCTGGGTGAAATAAAACTGCACCTGAAAGGCACAGAATTCCAGGTCAAAGTTTGGGAAAGCCTGTTAAAGATCCCTATGGGCAGCCTGAGTACTTATGGCAAGATCGCTGATGAGATCGGCAAGCCTAAGGCTTCAAGGGCAGTAGGCACGGCCATCGGCAGCAATCCCGTTGCTTTTCTTATTCCCTGCCACCGGGTCATCCAGAACTCAGGGCTTATTGGTGGTTATATGTGGGGACCAACCCGGAAAACAGCCCTTATAGGCTGGGAAAGCGCACAAAGATTTGAAGAATAAACCTACTATTATGCTACTATTTGAAGAACATTTAGACAAAGAAAAAAATTATCTGCCCCAGGATGGTATCGTCAATTACCTGGGCATCATTATAGACCGGGCAACTGCAGATCATTATTTTGAGCAGCTGCTGAGCGGTATTGACTGGGAGCATGATAAGGCAATTATTTTTGGTAAAGAGATCATTACAAAAAGAAAAGTAGCCTGGTATGGCGATGAGCCTTTTGCCTACACTTACTCCAATACCACCAAATATGCCCTACCCTGGACAGCAGCCTTGCTGGCCTTAAAAACTATAGTAGAGCAAGAAACCGGGGAGACCTTTAACTCCTGCCTCTTGAACTTGTATCATACCGGGGAAGAAGGTATGGCCTGGCACAGCGATGATGAAAAAGACCTGAAGAAAGACGGTGCTATCGCTTCCCTTAGCCTGGGAGCAGAACGGAAATTTGCCTTCAAACATAAATTCAATAAAGAAAAAGTGGAGCTGCAACTACCTCATGGCAGCCTGCTGGTGATGAAAGGCAGCACACAAAGCTTTTGGCTGCATCGCTTGCCCCCTACCAAAAAAGTGCATACCGCCAGGATCAATCTCACTTTTAGAAATATTGAGCGCTGATATCATATTGAGCAGGTTAAGACAGCCAGGCTGCACCAAAACCTATAAGGTTTTTGAAACCTTATAGGTTTTATCACTGATATAGCTAGCCTTTCCCGGTAACTTCTTTTGTCTGTCGTGTGTAATACATACTGCCGGTCTTGTATTTTGCACAATAAGAAAACTTATCTTTGCGCGTCTAAAAAACGTTGACGTTTGATAAAATGGAATTAATCACAAAGAAAATTGTAATGACCAAGGATATCGGTATTCATGGTAATTTGTTTGGCGGCATCCTGATGGCCTGGATCGATGAAGCAGCAGGCTCATTTGCCACGGAATATTGCCAGACCCAGAATATGGTGACCTTGCGTGTAGGAGAATTGTTGTTCAAGAAGCCATTAAAAGCCGGTAACCATATCCGCCTGTACGGAGAAGTGACCAAGGTGGGCAATACTTCCGTTACCTTAACGGTGGAAGCCCGTAAATATAGTGTGTACAATGCAGAGGAAACCGTTGCCTGTACCACCTCTGCTACCTTTGTACGCATTGATGACGATGGCAATCCCCGTGCTTTGGACGAAAAAGTAAAAGAGAAATTTAAAAATGGTATCTTAGCATAATTCTTAAAATAGTTTCAAATGCCACATTATTACAGTCTGGGTAACATACCACCTAAGAGACATACGCAATTCAGACAAGAGAACGGGGAATTATATGCAGAGCAACTGTTCAGCACAGAAGGTTTTTCTTCGCACTATTCCTTATTATATCATATCCATCCACCTACCGTTATCGTAAAGACCAAAGAGCCTTACGATGTTTCCCCTAAAGCAGCTTCAGACAACATTTTGAAGCCAAGATGCTTCGAAGGGTTTTCGGTGAAGCCGGATACCGACTATTTAAGGTCCAGGAAAGTCGTTTTGTTCAACAATGATGTGCAGATCGCCCTCGCAGCGCCCATGAAAGGCCTGGACGGCAATACATTTTTCAAGAATGCAGATGCCGACGAGGTGATCTTCGTACACGTAGGCGAAGGCGTTTTGAAAACACAGTACGGCAATATCCCTTTTGGCTACGGCGACTACCTGGTGATCCCGCGCGGTTGTATTTACCAGATTGAATTCAAAACAGAAGAGAACCGCTTATTCATCGTAGATTCCTTCAGCCCCATTACTTTCCCTAAAAGATACCTGAGCCGTTACGGACAATTACTGGAGCACTCCCCATTCTGTGAGCGCGATATCCGCAAGCCGGAATATGTAGCCCCCATCAATGAAAAAGGAGAATTCCTGATCAATACCAAGAAGAAAGGCATGATGTACCCGATCTGGTACGGCTATCATCCTTTTGATGTGGTAGGCTGGGATGGCTGCGAGTATCCTTATGCCATCAGCATACATGATTTTGAACCCATCACCGGGCGTGTACACCAGCCGCCACCGGTGCACCAGCATTTCGATGCGCATAATTTCGTGATCTGTTCCTTTGTGCCGCGTTTATTCGATTACCATCCGAAGTCTATACCGGCCCCTTACCACCATAGCAATATTGATAGCGATGAGGTACTGTATTATGTAGATGGTGATTTCATGAGCCGTAAGCATGTTACCAAAGGTATGATCACCCTGCACCCTGCCGGTATCCCGCATGGTCCGCACCCGGGTACCGTGGAGAAAAGCATTGGCGCTAAAGAAACCCTGGAACTGGCCGTAATGGTGGATACCTTCCACCCGCTGATCATGACCGCAGATGCTTTAGGCGTAGAAAATGAAGACTATGCTTTAAGCTGGATTGACGGGTAATGTGATGATTAGCTGATGTGATGATTAGCTGATTTGGAGATTAGCTGATGTGATGATTTGGAGATGTGCTGATGAGATAAATGAGCCAGTGGCTTATGAAAATTTAATTAAACGTATTTAAATATTCAATAAATATTCAACAAAAAATGCAAAAAGAGATTATCAATTCACCGGCAGCACCGGCACCGATCGGGCCTTATAACCATGCGGTGAAATTTGGCAATATGTTATTCGTTTCCGGTCAGATCCCTTTCAACCAGGAAAGAAATGAACTGATCACTTCCGGCATACAGGATGAAACCCGCCAGTGCCTGGAGAATGTAAAAGCCATTTTAAGCACGGCAGGATACGGTTTTGGAAACGTATTGAAAGCAACTATTTTTATTACCGATATGGGCCAGTTTTCCCAGATCAATGAAGTATATGCAACTTATTTTACTGAAAACGAGCCTGCCCGCGAATGCGTACAGGTAGCGGCTTTACCTCGTGGGGTAAACGTAGAGATCTCCGTGATCGCTGCAAAATAATGATGCTTAATATATCAGCAAGGCTCTTTATTGTCTAAGAACAATAAAGAGCCTTATTTTTTGAAAAACCGTGGAAAACTATTCCTGCTTCCCTCCTCAAATTTTCCGAAATTTGTAACCTGCATATTCAAGGCTTTGGGCCATTGAATCTTTATTGTTGAATGTACCATGAAACTTTGTATTGCCGAAAAGCCAAGCGTTGCCAGAGATATTGCCAAAGTGCTGGGCGCTACCCAAATGCGCTCCGGTTACCTGGAGGGCAATGACTATTGTGTCACCTGGACCTTCGGACATCTCTGCACGCTGAAAGAACCCCACGACTATCACCCCAGCTATAAGTACTGGGACCTGGGCTATCTGCCCATTATCCCGGAACGCTTCGGCCTTAAACTCATCCCTAATAAAGGAGTAGAACAGCAGTTTAAAGTCATCGAAAAACTGGTACAGTCCTGTGAAGAGGTCATCAACTGCGGGGATGCCGGGCAGGAAGGAGAATTGATACAACGCTGGGTACTACAAAAAGCCAATTGTGATAAACCCGTCAGGCGACTTTGGATATCTTCGCTTACAGAAGAAGCCATTAAAGAAGGATTTGATAATTTAAAACCCGGGGAAGATTATAAAAATCTATACCTGGCCGGAAATGCCCGCGCCATTGGCGACTGGCTGCTGGGCATCAATGCCACACGCCTGTTTACCAAAAAATTTGGTCAGAACAAGGCCGTGTTATCTATAGGCAGGGTGCAGACTCCAACCCTTGCCATGCTGGTGCAAAGGCAGAAAGAGATCAATGCCTTCCAGTCGGCAGACTATTGGGAATTAAAAACCGTTTACCGGGAAGTGCTGTTTAGTGCCGCCATCGATCGCCTGGTGCAGAAAGAACGTGCGGAAAAAGGCCTTGAGTATTTAAAACAGCATCCTTTCGAGATCGTTTCTTTTGAGAAAAAAGAAGGTAAAGAAAAGAACCCGCGCCTGTTTGACCTCACCGGGTTACAGGTAGAGGCCAACCGGAAATTCGGTTTTTCGGCCGAGAATACCCTGAAACATGTACAGAGTTTATATGAGAAAAAGCACGTTACCTACCCGCGCGTAGATACCACTTACCTCTCAGAAAGCCTCTATCCCAAAATACCCGGCATTCTGCAAAACCTGTATTATTACCAGGAATTTACCGCCCCGCTATTGCAGGCACCCATTCCCAAATCCAAAGCGGTCTTTGACGATACCAAAGTGACCGATCACCATGCCATCATCCCCACCGAGATCTGCCCGCCGGGCTCGCTGTACCGGGAAGAGAAGATGATCTATGACCTGATCGCCAGGCGCTTTATCGCCGTTTTTTACCCCGAGTGTAAAATCTCCAATACCCTGGTAGAAGGCAAAGTAGCTGAAATTCCCTTTAAGGCTACAGGAAAACAGATACTGGAGCCGGGCTGGAAGATCATTTATGCCAAAGATGTGAAGACTGAAGAGGAAGAAAAAGAGAAAAATAAAGAAGAAGAGCAAAACATACCTGAATTTAAAGCCGGAGAGTCAGGGCCGCATGAGCCGCTGATCCACCAGGGAAAGACCACGGCCCCCAAACCCTATACAGAAGCCACCATCCTGCGCGCTATGGAAACTGCCGGTAAGCAGGTGGAAGATGAGGAGCTGCGCGAACTTATGAAGAGCAATGGCATCGGCCGTCCTTCCACACGTGCCAATATCATTGAGACCTTATTCAAGCGTAAATACATTGAGAAAAAGCGCAAAAACCTGATCGCTACGCAGACCGGCATCGACCTCATCGATACCATAGAAGATGAATTGCTGAAAAGCCCGGAGCTTACCGGGGAATGGGAATTTAAATTGCGTAAGATTGAAAAGGGGGAATATGAAGCGCAACAGTTCAAACAGGAACTGATAGATATGGTCGTGGCGCTGACCCACAAAGTGATCTACAGCCAGAATAAAGTAATTGCCATCCAGGAGGAAAAACCTGCTGCAACAGAAAAACCTAAAAAGGAAAAAGCCCCTAAAGACAATACCCCTTTGGACTGGAACAGCCTGGACTGCCCTAAGTGTAAACAGCGCAAACTGATGAAAGGAAACACCGCTGTAGGTTGCAGCGATTACCAGAATTGTGGCTTCAAAGTGCCCTTTGTGGTCTTCGGTAAAAAACTGAATGAGAAGCAACTGCAGACCTTAATTCAGAAAGGAAAGACCGCCAGGATCAAAGGATTTAAAGAGCATCCGCAAAATATAGAAGAAGGAGTGATCAGCTTAGATGATAAATTTCAACTTATAATAGATTGATTGTTAATTGTTTTTGACATAAAAAAAACATTACTTTGCAGTCAGATTATAAACTTTAAAAACATGAAATTAAAATTAAGTATTATTCCTGCATTGCTTTTATGCCTTTCCAGCATCTTTATGGTATCCTGTAAAGATAAAGCCGATTCAAAATGTGCCAGCGTTCCCTGTGCTGCGGGATATTGTGAAAAAGGGAACTGTGTGTGTCCTGCCGGCTATTCCGGACAGCATTGTACTGATCTTTGGATGGTAAAGTTTAGCGGTGGCTGGAATCTTACAGAATATGAGATGAATGGCAGTCGCTTAGACGGACCTTATTTTACCACCTTAGGACCTGTTCAGGGTTCTTTCACAGACCTTGAATTGACTAACTTTTGGAATGAAGGTAGCCAGGTTATCTTAGTGATGAATTCCGCTACACAATTTAGCTTGAAAGAGCAACAGACTGTAGGTAACGGATTTATGCTATTGTCTATGGAAGGAACGCTTAATGGAAATCAGATCATGGGTACCTATAAAATAGAATACCAGGGAGAACAACATAATTTAAAATTTATTATGGTTAAGATGTAAATCTATTTGAGCACGCAAAATTAAAGGCCCGGTATTTTTACCGGGCCTTTAATTTTATAATGTTTTATTTATCAACTACTTCATTCTTAAAACGTTCTTTCAGATAATTGGTGTTGAACAAAGAACTCAGTTTGGGGTAATTCTCTGCATCGACCACTTTCGCTTTTAATACCCGGGTCACTTCATAACGGGAAGACTGAGAGTCAAAATTCATTGCAATGGTCCTCACCTGGTCGGTGCTGAAACAATATTTAGGTGCATTTTTCCGCACGATGACCAGCTTTTGCTCTTCATCCTCTGTTGCATTCAATAAGCTTGCAAAATTGTCAAACTGGCTTTCTGTAGCCGCTTCCGTGCATTTCCCGTTATGGTTAGCCGAAGTATTTTTGGCACTTTTACTATTACCCGTATTGCCTTCTTTCTTGTCCATTTCAAAGTCCAGGAAACGTTCTTGCTCTGTCTTCGCTTCTTTTTCCTGCTCCCTGTCTGCACGCTTTCTTTTTGCCGGTTTTGGCGTATCATTATTTTCCGGCACTGCTTGCGCCACCTCAAGTGCTTCGCTTTTCTTCTTCTTTTCTTCCTTTACTTTAGCTGCTGTAAACTCAGGAATTGATTCTTCCGTGTTTTTTTCCTTTTTTGTTTTTTGTGCTACTACCTTTTCCTTCTTCGGTTGCGCTGCAGCTGTTTCTTTTGGCGGTTGTGCTTCCTCTGTCCTGTTATTAGCCGCTAAAACGGTATTCTGGTAATCATTATCACTGCCGGAAATGTCTTCCTCAAGCCGGTTGCCATTGTTTAAATAAATACCATAGTTCAGGTCATACAAGGCAAACTTGTTCTGGTCCAGCTTTTTCAATACCAGGGAGCGCTGGCTGGAGGGAGGTATGTTCAGTATAAATTTCTGATTCGGGTATTTGTTTTGCTGAAACAAGATCTCCAGGTTGAGCGGTCCTGAGGCCAGGTTGCCCAATACCACATAGTTTTTACTGTAACGCTCCATCATACGCCCTTCTACTTTTACGTAGATCGGGGTTTCTTTATCACTCTGGATATAGACCACTGCATCATTCAGGTCCTGGCTGAGAGCACAAAACCCGGCCAGGATCAGACAAAACCATACCAGTATCGTTTTTTTTATCATTTTTGTAAGTAATAGGCCATTACTAGGCAAGTTCAATCAAAATCTCTCCTTTCTCTACCGCCTGCCCTTCAGCTATCTTAATGGCTTTGACCGTAGCATCAGCAGATGCTTTAAACACATTTTCCATTTTCATGGCTTCCAGGATCAGTACAGGATCTCCTTTCTTGATCACCTGGCCTTCTGTCACCATTACTTTTAATACAAGGCCCGGCATAGGTGCTTTCACCGGCTCTACCTTCTGTGTTTTGGAAATATCCAGTCCCATTTGCTCCAGTAAGAGGTCTATAGGTTCCTGGATCTTTATAGCATACAGGCTGTTCTCAATCCTCAGGTTCATGGTTTTTCTTACACGGTCCACATTTTCGAGAAAAGCAACATAACTTTTATTATTGGCAATGATACTGAAACTCTTATTGGGTAAAGCCTGGATATCCCATTGTAAATCTTTACCACCCACATTGATCTGTCCTGCTTCCAAAGCTAAAGAAAGCTCGTCCTGTCCGTTTATTTTTATATTGTACATCCTAGATTATTTGCAAGTGACAAATTTACATTAAAAATCAATATTCATTTGCGCGCGCTACTTTTTAATTTTATAGATAAACATTACTTTTGGGCACGGGAACAGATGCTATTCATCCTTCATTTAAATAATTACCCTAAAAACACAGCAAACTTTATGTTTGAAAAAGATACTTTAAAAGCCCTTGAGGCCATGGATAGAGCGCACCTGATCGCTTTTGCACCATACGTTTGGGAGGCTTCTAAACTGTTAATTGAAAAAGATATATTACCACAGATCGATAAGAGCGGTACCAAGGGCATCAGCATGAACGAGCTGCGGCCCAATACACCAATGTCTGAATATGCATTAAGAGTATTGCTGGAAGCAGGATTGGGCATTGGCCTGGTCTACCGCAAAGAAGATAAATATTTCCTGGCCAAAACAGGTTATTTTATCCTTAAAAACGAAATGACCCGGGTGAACTATGAGTTTATGAGAGATGTATGTGAGCCAGGAGCCGATACTATGGAGGACTGCCTCAGAGACGGCAAACCTTATGGCCTTAAGACCCTGGGAGACTGGAGTACTTTATATGAAGGACTCTCCGTAATGCCCGAACCGGCAAAAACTAGCTGGTTGAATTTCGATCATTTTTATTCCGACAATACCTTTGAGACCGCACTGAAAATAGTATTTGAGTCCGGTCCCAAAAAGATCCTTGATATCGGTGGCAACACCGGCAAATGGTCCTTACAGGCTTTGCAATACAATCCTGAAGTGCACATGGGTATTGTAGACCTGCCGGGACAACTGGCTATGGCAGAAAAAAACATTGATGCTGCAGGCTTCAAAGGCAGAGTGTCTTACTACAATCACAACGTACTGGACAATAGCCTCAAGCTGCCGGAAGGCTATGACATCATCTGGATGAGCCAGTTCCTGGATTGCTTTGCCGATGCTGAAATTGTAAGCATTTTGAAAAAATGCCATGCCGTAGCTACAGCAGACACCAAAATTTTCATCAATGAAACCTTCTGGGACCGCCAGAAGTTTGAAACATCGGCCTTTGCCCTGCAAATGACCTCTTTATATTTCACGACCATGGCCAACGGCAATAGCCAGATGTATGACAGTGCTGTGTTCTATAAACTCATTGATGAGGCAGGGTTCAAAATCATAAAAGAATACGACAATATAGGATTAAGCCATACCATTTTAGAGATTCAGAAAAAATAAGAGGTTTCCAGTTAATAATAAAGATTAAGAGGTAGACATGAAGCATACAGATGTTTTGGTAATCGGAGCCGGCCCGGCAGGAACTGTAGCGGCCGCTATTATAAAAAAAGCAGGATTTAATGTGGAGATAGTGGAAAAAACACAATTTCCAAGATTCGTAATCGGGGAAAGCCTCCTGCCGCGCTGCCTGGAAGGTATGGAAGAAGCCGGATTCCTGCCCGCCTTGCAGGCACAGGGCTTCCAGGAAAAATGGGGCGCAAAATTTGTACTGGGCGATAAGGTCTGCGACTTCACCTTTGCCGATCAGCATGCGAAAGGCTACAACTATGCCTGGCAAATGCCGCGTGCAGACTTTGATATGACCCTGGCCAATGAATGTGAACGCATGGGCATTCCCGTTCATTACCTGAGTGAGCTGACGGCTATTGAAATGAATGAAGACGGCAGCAGCATCTCTACGATCCAAAAAGAAAACGGTGAAACCTGGCAGGTACACGCAAAATTTATCGTGGACGGCAGTGGTTATGGACGTGTCATCCCAAGGCTGTTTAACCTGGAAATGCCTCCTGGACTACCTACCCGTAAAACCATTTTCTGCCATATGGAAGACCCTAAACGCATGGAAATGGTGGAGCCTAACCGCATCGTGGTCTATGCACAGGATACCGATTGCTGGATCTGGACCATTCCTTTCTCTACCGGCATTACCTCTGTAGGTTTTGTGGCAGATCCTTCCTACTTTGAACCCTTTGGCAGCGATGAAGACATCCGGGCAAAATACCTGAGACTTTTAGAAAACGATCCTAATACGGCCTATCGCTTCAAAGATGCCGCGATGAAATTTGAGCCCCGGATCTTGCAGGGCTGGAGCGCTACTTCCAGCAGCTTCTATGGTAAAGGTTATGTGCTCACCGGGAATGTGACAGAGTTTTTAGATCCTATTTTCTCCTCCGGCGTTACCCTGGCAACGGTATCTTCCCAGAAAGCAGCCCACCTTGTGGTCAAACACTTACAGGGAGAACAGGTAGACTGGGAAAACGATTATATGAAATTTATGGAACAGGGTGTTGATGTCTTCCGCACCTACGTAAAGGCCTGGTACACCGGCGATCTGTACAAGATCTTTTTTGCCGAGTATAAAGATCCTTTGATCAAATCCCAGATCTGTTCCGTATTGGCCGGTTATGTATGGGACGATAGCAATCCTTTTGTCAAAAACCATCAGAAAGCCATTACTTCCCTGATCAAATTTTTAGAACGCGAGCAATCCTGATGACAACCCTGCTGAAAAAACATAGCATACAAATAAGTGCTGCCGGAGTTGTGAGAGACGGGCAGCACTTATACGATTTTAGTGCCCTGCCTGCAGCCGAGATCCCGGCACAGCTCTACCGAAACCTGGGGCTCAGCTATCCCAAATTTTTCAAGATGGACCGCATCTCCAAGCTGGGATTTATAGCTACCGAACTACTGATGCAGGTGGTGGGCGAACCTGTAAATAAAAACAAGGTAGCCCTCTTACTGACCACAGCAGATGGTTGTCGCGAGATCGATGAAAAGTTTGAAGCATCCATGAAGGATATCCCTTCTCCTGCCCTGTTTGTATACACCCTGCCCAATATTGTTGCCGGGGAGATCTGCATCCGGAATGGCTTTAAAGGCGAGCAAATGGTCTGGGTAGCCGAAGCGCAGGATGAAAAAATGACCGAAGCTTACCTCCACAGCCTTTTCGCTAAAGGCAATACAGAGGCCTGTATCACAGGTTTTGTGAATGCCTACCAAGAGGATATACGGGCAGAATTGAGCTGGGTGGAAGCAGGCACATAGGCCACAGACCATTATAAAAAATAAAGTTATTTTTCCCTTTATGTGGCGTGCAATAATTGAAGCTATATTGGATAGCGCCAGTATACAGATAGATCCCGGGAAGCGCAACAATAAGCGCCGGAGTCGTTGGGCAGAATATTTATTGATCTCCAGCTTGCTGCTGCTGGTGCTGGTGATCAATCTTGCCCCGGCACTGTATAGCCTCAAAAACAAAGGATTGCTCCTGGCGCTGCTGACCCTCAGTTCCCTGTTGCTCAGCAGCATTACCCTCATCTTCCTCGTTTTGATAAAAGTCATTAGAAGTATCTACCCCCAAAACTTCCTCTTGCTTTATCTATCCCTTGCCATTATTTATTCCATGCTGCTCTCTTTACTTAATCTTAAATTTGAAATTATTCTATAAGCATAAAAGTTCATTGCATGGATACACTTCCCCAATACCTGGCCATTTTTGAGATCGTCCTGCTTATTCCCGAGGGCCGGGTATGCAGCTATGGCGTTATTGCCCGGTATTCCGGCCCGGGAATTACCGCCAGGATAGTAGGCAGAGCCATGTCCGCCTCTCATAACATTAAAGATCTTCCGGCCCATCGCGTGGTCAACAGCCAGGGCCGTCTCACCGGAAAAATGCATTTTGAAACCCCTACCCGGATGCAGGAATTGCTACTGGCAGAAGGTGTGCTGGTCAAAAATGATAAAATCGTCAATTTTGAGCAACATTTTTGGTCCCCGGAAGAATTGATTTAGCTTTTTTATAATAATTTATACATTTTAATATTATTTATTATTAATTAAAATAATGAATAATAGATTTTAAAATCCCTCTATAGCTTTTACAGTAAAGGATATTAATAAATGACCGATATTTTTTCATTTTTAAATATAAATATGGTACATTTGTAATAACCTTTGAAAGACCGACTTATACTCCTGCCTATTTAATTGTTTGAATAGACGGTTGGAGCATTCCTTGTTCCTGTTCCGTTTTGTGATGTACTTAAAAACCTATAACAATTAAACAAAGTCTCGGTATACACTTAGGGGGTATTTGTCTCTGCCTGCTTACCTGCTTTAATGTGCAGGCACAAAGGATTTATGCTTCTATGCAGCAAAGTAGCGGGAGTGTTACCAACCCGGGCAATGCACTGACCAGCGATCCGGCTACCTATTCTACCTTAACCTCCGTTTTGTTTGGCTCCGTTACACAAAATTTACAATTTCCCAGTACCAATAAACCGACCAGTACCACGCCCATTATACTCCGTATGACCACTTCAACAGGAGTTGTATTGGGTACGGGACTCTTGTCTAATCTTGAAGTGGCCAAAACCCTCGGCGGCATAACGCCTACGGTAGGTACGGTGTACACAAGCACTACGCTTGCTTCTCTCTTAGGACTCAGTGGCGGTGCCGTAGGAGAAATGATGATCCCGGCAGAGGGGGTAACCTTTGATGGCGTGCGGGCCTACTTTTATGGCCTGGCCAATTCTATACGGGTCTATTATGCCTTTTTTGTTCAATCACCTACTGCAAATAACCTGACTACCTGCTCGGGACAAAGCACTTCACTCCCGATCACCAATTTCCACAGTGGCTATACCTATAAATTGTATGAAGGTACCACACAGGTAAGCACCACAACCACGGCCAATATGCCCTTGCCTGTAATTACCACATCGAGTACTGTGGTTAAAAATTACAGCCTCGAAGCGGTAGATGCCGGTATTTACCCATCCGGGCGAACGGCCGTGCAGGTAACGATACGCCCTAATCCCAGCGTGCCCAGCAGTGCAACCATTAATTAAAATAAATTTTCTTTTCAACCTAAAAAATCAAGTATTATGAAGACCAAATTTTTCAAATCCATTTTTATCGCAGCAGCTTTAAGCCTGATGACGATCGTCAATGCAATAGCAGGAACTTTCTATGTATGTTCCGGTACTGCTTTTACCTTAACCCCGAGTGTGTCCACTTTCTCTGTTTATGAATGGAGTGATGGTGCTACCGTCGTACAGACAGGTAGTAGCCCCAACCTGGTGCAAACCGTCACGCTCAGCCCGGCAACCACAGCAATAGCCAAAACCTATACCCTCAGGGTGCAGGATGGCAATGGTTGTTGGTCGGCACAGGCCACTCATACCGTTTATGTGCTGCCTGCATTGACCGCATCTATTGCCGGTGCTACAGCTATCTGTTCTAATGTTACATTGAACGAAACCCTGACGGCTTCCACTAACTATGGTGCGCTTAACCTTACTGCAGCACCGGGTCTCAGTTATAACTTTACCTGGACAGGTGGTGGTACGGTTTCCGGAACAAACAATCATTTAAACCAGGTAACTACAAGTGGTACTTATGGGGTATCTGTAGCTTATGTATTGCCTACCAACGATGGTTCTAAAATGACCGGATGTACTGGTACGGCTTCCCATACTATCATTACCAATACCGCACCAACCACGCCGAGCGTTACGATACAATAATTTTAATCAGTGCTTAAGGATAGAATTTGTGCAGATGAAGTATAAAAATTTGGTTTGTTTACTGTTTGCTGTCATGTCTCAGTTTGAGGTACATGCACAGCAAACAGTTTATATCTGTAACGGAGAGACACATTTACTTACGGCCAGCTCTACCGGGGCAGCCAGCTACCAGTGGTACAAAAACGGTGCACCGCTGAGCGGTGCTGTTACCGATACCCTGACCGTGGAGGAAGAAGCCACATTTACGGTAAAAGGTATCTCTGCTGTAGGCTGTACTTCAGACTTCTCTGATGATATATTTGTACGCATCAAACATCCGAACGTTTTAAATGACTCTGTGACCGTTGACTCTACCACCCAGATAGCCGTACTCTTAAATGATACCAGCTATTGCAGCCCCTTTGCTCTGAATACCTTAAGTATCGTGCAACAGCCCTTGAAAGGCACCGTAACGATCCAGGCAAACGGTATTTTTCTTTATACCCCCGACCCTAATGCCCAGGGCACAGATAGCTTCACCTATACCATCAGTGACCAGAACGGCAATGTGGCCAATGTGGCTACAGTCTATATCACCCTGGAGACACTGCCGCTTTTTATTAACCTGCATAACTTTACCGCTGAGCTGGTCATCAGGAACGTGCAGTTAAAATGGACCTGTGAAAAAAGTGAATTACTCTCCAGGATAGAAATCGAAAGAAGCAGCAATGGCGCGCAATGGTCGATTATAGGTATCCGGAAACCCAACAATACCGGAGATTATGCCTACCTGGACTACCTGCCTCCTTTCGGGAACAATTATTACCGGCTCAAGCTCCGGAGTGTAGATGGAGAGTTTGTCTATAGCGACATCAGGCAGGTATTCATTCCCGGTGATAAAGAGGACATCCGCATCTATCCTAATCCTGCAGAACATGAGGTCACCATTGAGATCCCTTATAATACGGGCCGGTTCATACAATTAATAGATGAATCCGGTAAAGTGCTCAAGTCAATCAGTACACAAGAGCAATATGTAAAATTTGACCTGGGAGCTTTTGCTTCCGGCGCTTATTTTATCAAATTGATTGACCAGAATGGAAACAGTAAATCCTATAAGATCAATAAAATTTAATGAACCGGAACATACTATTAGGTAGATATCTCCAACCGCTAATGTTAGGCTTGAAAGTATGAGCGCATATTGTTGATATACCTGTAAATGCGGTACTTTATATCCACTAACCTGAGGAAACGTTATTGTTTTTATAAGGATTATTGGAGATTGTGCTAAGTTCTGTATATTTGCGTATTATGTTTTGGAAGATCGTTATATTTTTATTTATTGCTTCAATAGTTTTGAGATTTGTCTTGAAATACGTGCTGCCTATAGCCCGTTTTACAAAAGGCATGCGACAGCAGATGAATGATATCCAGAATCAGGTAAACCAGCAAGCTGCGCAGCAAAAACAGAAAAAAAGAGTGGACGGCGATTTTATTGACTACGAAGAAGTCAAATAATTAGCCCCAACTTATTATATATTTGCCCGCCAGCTTCCTGGCGGGCATATTTTTTATAAATCATCACCTAATGCCGTATAGATTAAACGCATTAGGTATATTTGCACAAATTTTTATTCCAGATTTTTATGAGCGAAGAACGTTCCCTCAACTTTATAGAAGAGATCATTGAAAAAGACCTGGCCAATGGTGCCCATAAGGGACGTGTACACACACGCTTCCCCCCGGAGCCTAATGGCTATTTGCATATTGGTCATGCCAAATCCATTTGTTTGAATTTTGGCCTGGCTAAAAAATATAAGGGTAAATGTAATTTACGTTTTGACGATACGAATCCCGTAACCGAAGACACTGAATATGTAGACAGCATCATGAATGATGTGCGCTGGCTGGGCTTCGAATGGGATGAGCTACATTATACCTCCGACTATTTCCAACAATTACACGACTTTGCCGTTAAGCTGATCGAGAAAGGTCTGGCTTACGTGGACGATTCTACTGCCGAAGAGATCGCTGCCCTGAAAGGCAATATTGATAAACCGGGTAGCAATAGTCCTTACAGGGACAGGAGCGTTGAAGAAAACCTGGAACTGTTTGCCGCTATGCGTGACGGTAAATATGCCGATGGCGAAAAAGTATTACGTGCAAAAATAGATATGGGCCACCCTAACTTATTGTTGCGCGACCCGATCATTTACCGCATCAAACATGCCCATCACCACCGTACCGGCGATACCTGGTGCATCTACCCGATGTACGATTTCGCACACGGGCAAAGTGATAGTATAGAAGAGATCACCCACTCTATTTGTACCCTGGAATTTATTCATCACAGGCCATTATACGATTGGTGTATCGAGAAATTAGAAATTTTCCCTTCTCATCAATATGAATTTGCGCGCCTCAACCTGAACTATACGGTGATGAGCAAACGTAAATTGCTGCAACTGGTGAATGAGAAGCACGTGAGTGGCTGGGACGATCCGCGTATGCCTACCATTAGCGGTATGCGTCGTCGTGGTTATACACCGGAGTCGATCCGCAAATTTGCAGAAACCATCGGTGTGGCCAAGCGCGAAAACCTGATCGACATAGGCTTATTGGAATTCTGCGTGCGCGAGCACCTGAACAAAGTTGCTTTGCGCAGGATGGCCGTGCTGGACCCGATCAAACTGATCATTACCAATTATCCTGAAGGGCAAACGGAGCTCCTGAATGCAGAGAATAATCCTGAAGATGAAAATGGCGGACACCGCGAGATCAGCTTCAGCAATACCTTATGGATCGAGCGCGAAGACTTTATGGAAAATCCACCGGCTAAATACTTCCGCCTGGGTAAAGGATTGAAAGTACGCCTGAAACATGCCTTTATCGTAGAATGCGAGGATTACAAAACAGATGAGAACGGTAAAGTTACCGAGGTGTACTGTAAATACTTCCCGGAAAGCAGGAGCGGTAGCGATACCAGCGGTATTAAGGTAAAAGGTACTATGCACTGGCTGGATGTCAATACGGCAAAAGAAGCAGAGATCAGGTTATATGATCGCCTGTTCAAAGTAGAAAATCCTGCGGCTGAAGAAGGAGACTTTAAAGATTATATCAATACAGACAGCCTGACGATTATTCCGAAAGCTTATATAGAACCGGCTTTGGCAGAGACTGCAGAAACAGACCGCTTCCAGTTTTTAAGGATTGGTTATTTTGCTTTGGATAAAGACAGCACTGCCGATAAAATTGTGTTCAATAAAACCGTTGGCCTGAAAGACAGCTGGGCAAAGGAACAGAAGAAAGGCTAATTCAAGCGAATAATGAATAGTGAAAAATGAATAGTTAATAGATATTCTACAAATTCACAAATTCACAAATTTGCTCATTCACAATTAACAATTATATGAAATACGCATTAGTAACGGGGGGATCAAGAGGTATAGGCCGCGCCATATGTGTGGCTTTGGCTCAATCGGGTTATCCCGTTTTAATCAACTATAAAGGCAATGCAGCCGCAGCAGCGGAAACAGCCGACCTGGTAAGAGCGGAAGGGCAAACGGCAGAACTGCTGCCTTTTGATGTGGCAAAAAAAGAAGAAGTACAAGCGGCGCTGCAGGCCTGGATGGAAAATAACAAAGGCGCTACCATTGAAGTGTTGGTGAATAATGCCGGGATAAGGAATGATGTGCTGATGACTTTCATGGAAGATGAACAATGGCGCAGCGTGGTAGATACCAACCTGGAGGGTATGTATAACGTTACCCGTACCATTATGCAGCCTTTATTGATGAACCGCTATGGCCGCATCATTAATATCGTGTCCCTGAGCGGTCTGAAAGGAATGCCTGGACAGGTCAATTATTCTGCCGCGAAAGCAGGCGTGATAGGCGCTACAAAAGCTTTGGCACAGGAGATCGCGAAACGTAATATTACCGTAAATGCGATTGCACCGGGCTTTATCGCTTCTGATATGACCCAGGACCTGGACCAGAAAGAGCTCTCGGCCATGATCCCGATGAACCGTTTCGGTAAACCAGAAGAGGTAGCTGCTTTGGTGAAATTCCTGGCTTCAAAGGATGCCGGTTATATTACCGGGCAGGTGATCTCGATCAATGGCGGACTGTATACTTAAATTCGTGAATGAACTAATTCGTGAATTTGTAAATGTTAATTCATGAATAATATAAGTGTCTCATAGCCTAAATACAAGTAACAATATTATAAAGTAGATGAAGTAAAATTGCACATTTACAAATTTACAAATCTTCAAATTCACAAATTTACAAATCAAATAAAAATGTTCCGTACACACAATTGTGGTCAATTAAGAATAAATAATGTAGGCGAAACTGTTACGTTGAGCGGATGGGTGCAGATCACCCGGAAATTTGGCAGCATTACCTTTGTAGATCTGAGAGACCGTTATGGTATCACTCAATTGTTTTTCAATGAAGCGATGACGGAGCAATTGAATGAAAACTCATTAGGCCGTGAGTTCGTAGTACAGGCTACGGGTAAAGTTATCGAACGTAGCAGCAAGAACCCTAAAATGCCGACAGGTGATATCGAGATCGAAGTAACGGAATATACTATACTCAACAAATCACTTACTCCTCCATTTACCATCGAGGATGAAACGGATGGTGGTGAAGAGTTAAGGATGAAATACCGCTACCTGGACCTGCGTCGTAATCCTTTGCGCCGCAACCTGGAGCTGCGTTACCAGGTAGGTCGCGTTGCGCGCAACTACTTGCATGAGCAAGGCTTTCTGGATATAGAAACGCCTTTCCTGATCCGCTCTACTCCGGAAGGAGCAAGGGATTTCGTAGTGCCTTCCCGTATGAACGAAGGTCAGTTCTATGCCCTGCCCCAGTCTCCGCAAACTTTCAAGCAATTATTGATGGTGAGTGGCTACGACCGTTATTACCAGATCGTGAAATGCTTCCGTGATGAGGACCTGAGAGCAGACCGTCAGCCGGAATTTACCCAGATCGACTGTGAAATGAGTTTTGTAGAGCAGGAAGATATTTTAAATACATTTGAAGGCATGTTCAAGCATATCTTCAAAGAGATAAAAGGCATTGATATCGCTGATGCATTCCCCAGGATGACCTATAAAGATGCCATGTGGCATTATGGTAATGACAAGCCGGATATCCGCTTTGAGATGAAGATCAATAACCTCAAAGTGAACAATGAGGTTTTCTGTGAAGCTTTGAATGGTGTTGACTTTAAAGTGACCGATGAAGCAGCCTCGATCCTGGCGATCGCTGTGCCGAACGGTTCGGAATATACCCGTAAGCAAACCGATGAGATCACCGAATGGGTGAAACGTCCGCAGATTGGTATGACCGGAATGCTGTTCATCAAATGCAATACTGACGGTACGTTTAAAAGCAGTGTAGACAAATTCTTTGATGAAGCGCGTCAAAAGCAAATAGCAGAGCAATGTGGCGCTAAAGCTGGTGATATTATTTTGATCCTTGCCGGAGGCGAAGACAAGACCCGCTCGGCGATGGCTACTTTGCGCCTTGAAATGGCAGAGCGCCTGGGTTGGAGAAACCCGGAAACCTTTGCCCCGCTTTGGGTAATCGACTTCCCATTGTTTGAACACAATGAAGAAGATGGGCGCTACTATGCCAAGCACCATCCCTTCACGGCTCCTAAGCCGGAGCAGGCAGAGCTGATGGACCAGCCGGAGCGTTTCGGAGAGATCAACGCCAATGCTTATGATATCGTGCTGAACGGTACGGAGATCGGTGGTGGTTCTATCCGGATCTATCAAAAAGAAATGCAACAAAAAATGTTTGCCGCGTTAGGATTGAGCGAGGAAGAAGCAAAAGAGCAATTCGGTTTTTTACTGGGTGCCTTTGAATACGGTGCGCCACCACATGGCGGACTAGCCTTCGGGTTTGACCGTCTTTGTGCCCTACTAGGCGGTGATGAAAGCATCAGGGAGTATATTGCCTTCCCTAAAAACAACTCGGGCAGAGATGTGATGCTGGATGCACCTGCTAGTCTTGACCTTAAGCAACTGGATGAACTGAAACTAAGTATAAAAGCATAAGATCAGTCTGAATCATTTAAGGCTGTCTGGAAAAGCTGACAAATTTCTCTTATTGAGCACCGTCGATACTTCGATGAACTCAGGATGACAAATTTCCAGGCTTCCCGGACAGCCCTTTTTATGCCCGGGCAGTATGCCGGGCTTCAGCTCTTTTAAGAATATTTTATAGATTAGCTTTTGACCTTCAGATGCTTGTCCAGCCTGGCTTTCATACAGGTTATTCCAAAATTATAAGATTTACTTGAGCCGCATAAGCCATTTAATCTTTACATTTGCAATCGTTATGGAATTAAGCTTTAAGAAGACATTGCCATTGGCGATTGGTTCAGATCATGCAGGTTTTGCTTACAAGGAACAATTGAAAGCAGTATTGACAGAATTAGGTTGGGAGTTTGTAGATAAAGGCACCCACTCTACCGACAGTACTGATTATCCTGATTATGCCCACCCGGTGGCTACTATGGTAGAAAACGGTGAAGCAGCAGCAGGTATATTGATCTGCGGTAGCGGCAACGGTGTGTGTATGACCGCTAATAAACACCAGGGCGTGCGCGCTGCACTTTGCTGGACTAAGGAACTGGCCGAGCTGGCCCGTCAGCATAATAATGCAAATGTATTATGTATGCCCGAGCGTTTCGTTGACTTTGATACCGCAAAAGCAATGACTACAGCCTTTTTGACGACCGACTTCGAAGGTGGCCGCCACGAAAGAAGAGCGGAGAAGATCAGTTTGTAATCTTTTATTTTTTGTTTAAAAAGAGGCAGCCTTGAGTATTATAGATAAGTTTTTAGCAAAGAGAGCGGCCGGAAATCCGGGTGCCGAGATGGCTTTTGTAGATCATATTGAAGCCTTACGCTGGCACATCGTCCGGGCACTGGCTGCGATCATTGTCTGTTCCATCCTCGTATTCATCAACATTGAATGGATATTCGATAAAATTATCCTCGGGCCTGCCTCAGCCGATTTTATCGCGTATAAGTGGTTTTGCGCATTAGGTAACGTACTGCATATCGATGCCCTGTGTATGGATGCCATCAATGTACAATTCCAGAATACCCAATTGAGCGGACAGTTCATGATGAGCTTCTCTTCCTCTTTCATGATCGGTTTTATTGTTGCCTTTCCTTATGTATTCTGGGAGTTCTGGCGATTTATGAAACCGGCCTTAAAAGAGAATGAGCTGAAACATACAAGAGGTATCGTTTTCTGGGCAACCCTCCTGTTTTTTGTAGGAGTATTGTTCTCTTACTTTATCATTGCACCGTTCACCATTAACTTTTTTGCCAACTATACCCTCAGTCCGCAGTTCGATAATATCATTACCATTGCCAACTATTACGATACCATGAGTGACCTGATCTTTGGTATGGGTATTGTATTTGAATTGCCGATCCTGGTCTACATCCTGGCTAAAGCAGGTATCCTTACCCCGGCCTTTATGAGAGATAAACGCCGCTATGCCATTGTATTCATTATGCTCCTGGCAGCCGTGATCACTCCGCCGGACTGGTTCAGTATCTTCCTGGTGGCCATTCCACTGGTAGGACTCTATGAGGCCAGTATCTTGGTAACTGCACGTATGAACCGGAAACAAAGAAAAGAAGAAAAAGAAAATGAGACCTTACCCTGGTAAGCGATCATAAGCAACAAATATTTTAAAAGGCTATCCTATTGTCACCTTGAGCTTGTCGAAATGTGATCATAAGATAGCCTTTAATCTTCAGGCGATCTGTATTATTGTTGGCCGTTTATTACAGGCTCATACTTCTGTAAAAGTGCGGTATCAAAATGGAAATAGCTGATCCGCTTGATGGCTTTTTCCTTTTGGGCTAATAGCTTAATTGTTGTTTGCAGTTCTTTTTGCGAAGGCCATTCAGAGCGCAGGATGTCTCCGGTGCGTACATATTGCCCGGCTATAACCGTATCTTTAAGCGCCATATATCTATTACTATTCGCTTTTTTACTGAAATGAGCCGCATCCAGTTGTTCGTCGGAAAGATATAAGATATGTTTGTATTCCCCGTTCCTGAACCAGACCATCCAGCCAAAGCAGGGTAAAGCAATATTCAAAGGCTTGGGATAGCTGCGCTTATCATTGAGATAAGCTTTGAGCTCCTTAGTGTCAAGAATAGAATTGTAGGTGTCTAACTCCTTTATTTTTCCCAGGTTATAGCACATCAGGCTCAGCTCATCTACCGGTGGCACGCCCATCTGTTCAAAATATTTATAAGGATACATGCGTAGCGTAGCAGATAGCCTGATCCGTGGATTGAGCGCCTTTAGTTCCTTTAAAAAATAAAAATACTGGTCTTTAGTAGATTTCGTCCAGTCACAATCGATCTGTAGTGTACTGTAATCTGCCACCTTATCCTGATAAAGTATATTCAATTGCTGATAAAAACTTTGGACATACTTGTCTACATCTCTTGCCAGTTGTAGCGATGCAGCCGAATCAATCTTTAGCAGGCAATTATTGTTGATAAAGATAACCGGTGTATGCAGTCTGCCCCAGGCATTTTCGAGGGCTTTCCAGTTGGTTAAACTTGCTTTGGGTCCGGCTTTTTGTGATGCCGGGTCGATATCAACATCCATCAACTTTACATAGAAATGTTGAAAGCCATACCTGTTTAATACTTGTGTGTCCAGGTCATTTTGAGAGCCGTTCAGCTTCCAGTAATACACACTTTTTCCAGGTATTGACTGCCGTTCCTGCTTACAGGAGATGAGGGCAGATAGTAAACTCATCCCCAAGATCAATGGCTTCCTCATAGATCTATATCAGCGCAATAGGAAGCCGCTGCCTCATAAGCTTTCGTGTGGGCATAGTATTTCCTCAGCATAGTTACATTTTGAGTCCTGGTCCTTTTTTCATCATAATTGTTGCTGAATGCATAGTCAGAAAGGACCAATGCCAATTCTTTATACAAATATAGAGCGGCCAATTGTTCCTTGTTTTTAGTCAATTTAAGTGCTTTGTCATAAGCTGCCTGTGCTGATTTTGCGCCATAATAATTGTCTCCGTAGGCAATCGTATTCGGGTAAAAAGAATAGGTGTGAAAATTGCCAGGATTTCCCCGGTTTTCCTGGCCAAAGTTGCCATAGCTCAGCATCATCCAGAACAGACCGTTCTTGGTCATATTCAGTTTACAATTGCCCAGCTTCTTATAATATTCTGCGCGCTGCTCATTACTGATGCCGGGCGCATTCAGTTTATCTGTAATGGCCACGATATCCGCTACAATATCTGTTTTGGAGGTGCTTTTATACTGCTTGGTCTTGCTTTGTTCCCAGGGAGCATAAGTGACCAGGTCCGATATCCCGGTGTAAGGAAGGTATTCCGAGAAGAAATAATTATCATTCCAGAACTCCTGGTCCATGGACTGAAACACTTTCAGCGCATCATGATAACGCTCCATACGCATAAATTTAGTTCCTATAAGGTCTTTATACACCTGATCGTCCGGCCAGGACTCCGGGCTGAAGTACTGTTCAAAAGGTGTTTTGTGTTTTTTGTCTTTAAATTGGATCAGCTCTTTTAGATCTTCGGTGCTGGAATGCCGGTCCCAGAAGGCGATCTGTTTGTAATTCATTTTCGGGGAAACCGTATGAGGGCTTTTTTCTTTAGACTTAAATACATCATCCCAGGTAGACTCCCAGCCATCATATACATTTCTCAGGTGATTAGATTTGTTGTAGATCAGGCCCGCCATATTGATCGCTCCCCTATCCATGAACTGTTGGCTGATGACCAAAAATAATTCTGAGAGATCATCTTCGTTTTCTGCAATAGGTTCTTCTTTTTTCAGGTTAAGCGGCTCCGGAGCCTTGTCAAATGCCTGGAGCAATTGCAGGAGTTTGGCTTGCACTTTATCTTCCCGTACATCTTCTGTATGGGTATAGATGATAATCGATTCGATCAGCCATTGTTTGAAATAGACAGAACTTTCAGGAATCACGACACCTGTCATTAACCGGGCAGCTGTAGTATAATTTCCTTTGACATTATAGAGATGAGCCTGTGCCAGCTTGAGGAAATCCCGGTCGATGAAAGCCGTACCGGACATTTGCTCCATTAAACGGCAAAGCCCGTCTGCGTAAGCAAGATCATTTTTACGATTCGTGCTCATCATATCTTTCATTGCCGGTTCGTCTTCCGTATACCCTTTATTCCAATAAGAAAAACTGGGCGTGCCCTGATCATCCATTGCCAGGTTGGAAAATCCGAGGAAGGTATAAGACCATACCCAATCCTCGATCTTATTGATCTCCCTGGATAAGAGCAGGGGAAGGTATTTGCTGCCGGGATTTACCGTAAACAAGGCCCGGATGATGTCTTCGGCCCTGCCCATTGTGTAAATACCCTGCATGGCGAGTGCAATTTCTTTCAGGTAAGGGTCCTTTTCTTTCTGGATTAACTCCACTAAAAAATCGGATTCTATTTTATTAAAAGCGGCTATTTTCTTCTCTTCTGATAAGTCGAAAGCCCGCAGCAGGCATAGGTTTCGTTTATACTGATCTTTTTGCAGCAAACCGTAGAAGTAGTACCCCCAGCCCTTCACAATGGTCTCCCGGGGTTCTATATAAGTTTCAAAAGCTTTTAAATAGGGGCTGAAGTCATCCGTTGTGGGGACATAATAAACTGACTTGATTGCCTGAAAAGCATACCTGGTTTTCAGGAAATCATTTTTTGTTTTATGAGAACGCTCCAGTGCCGTTTTGGCCAGGGCTTGCAGCGATATGGTATTTGTATCCAGGAGGTTTGCCGTCCAGGGATCGCCATGATGAAACTGTTCCGATTCCATCTGTTTGGCCAATACAAAATAATCCAGGTAAGCCCTGTTTTTCTTTTTGGAGAGCCATTGCACAAAACTGTTGCCCCTGAATGCAGCCCAGTTCCTGCTTTCATAAGCCCTCAGGAAAGAATCGGGAGCGCAGGTATATTGTATCGAATAGAGGTCTTCCAGTTGTACCCCTTTCCCGGTGATCGCTTGCCATTCCCGGCAATTGCGCTCATAATCTCTGCCCTGTGGGTCGGGTGCATTGCTGTTGAGGAAATATTCCGAATAATAAAAGGGTTCGAAGCCTTCCTGGCCGTTGATCCCGTTCCGGAACAGGGCAAAGCGGGCCTCATCCGGGTAGATAGAAGGGCCGCAGGCCCAGAGGAGACCTGGTATAAAGCAAAATAAAATCAGGCAAAGGCTTTTGGATAGATGCTTCATAAGAAAATATCAATAGCTACAAATCTAAAAATTAAAAACCGATTTAGCGTTTTTAGCAGGCTTTAACTTTGTACTTTTACCCTTTAACAAGCTTTGCTGTATCATGAGAGAATTTAAGAAATACTTTATTATCCCCGCTCCCCCGGAAGAGGTGTACCTGGCACTGACCAATGAACCTACTGTGATGCTCTGGACCGGCGCTCCGGCATCGGTGGATGCACAGCCTGATGGAGAATTCTCGCTCTGGGACGATTCCATTGCAGGGCGATTTATAGAATTAGAGCCTAATAAAAAGATCGTACAGGAATGGTATTTTGGTGAGCAGGAAGAAGCTTCAATTGTCACGATGAAATTGCATGAAGATAAGAAAGGCACTTCGCTGGAAGTGCGCCATATCAATATTCCCGAAGAAGCCTATGAAGACATCATGGAAGGATGGGAAGATCCCTATATGGCATCGCTGATCGATTTTTACACCGATGACGGCCAGGATTAAAACCGGGAAAGACCCCATTATTTTTTGGAAAACCTGGGTATGCCGCGCATCCTGAATGAAAAAGAATAGGATCGGCTTGCTCTGCCACGCGGAGATACCCCAGCGTGCTAACCGTATACTGGCGGTGCCTTCAGATTATATCTTCCATCAAAAAGCCAATTTGCCCGCTGCTTTCGAAGCGACAAATTGGCTTTAATTAAAAATATAATAATCTGCTTATAGTTTGGCCGTCTGGATACGCAATACCTTGCGGTCCGATTTTTGCACCTTCATTTTTTCCGGGATCAGGTTTAATATCTCATCCATTAAAGTCTGCAGTATAGATAGTTTTACAAAGTGACTATTGGTGACCAATGATATTTCACGTTCCGGTTGCGGATCTTTGAAATAACGGATATTGTCCTGGTAGTCTTCTTTGAACTCGAAAGTCGCTAATTCCGGTAACACAGTTACACCGCCATTGGTATCTACCATTTTTCGGAGCATGTCTACACTACCCGATTCATAACGGTAAGGCTTCTCGTCCTGGATCTGGTTGATGTTATCGGCACAAAGATTTAAGACCTGGTTGCGCAAGCAATTCCCTTCATTCAAGAGCCATAAATTGTTCAGGTCAATATCAGCAGGTTCAATGGTGCGCTTTGATAAAGCGGCATCTCCTTCTGCAAAATAGCCCACTAAGGGTTCAAAGAACAAAGGATATTCTTTAATATGCTGCATTTCCAAAGGCGTACTTAAAAGACCCGCATCCAGTTCATCTTTACGGAGTGCCGCGACTATATCTTCGGTTTGCATTTCGGTTACGATCAGCTTTACTTTAGGGAATTTGTCTACGTAGGCGGCTAAAAATTTAGGCAGGATATAAGGGGCAATGGTAGGAATGATGCCTAATTTAAAAGTACCCCAGATGTCTTCTTTGCTTTGCTGGATGATTTCTTCGATCTTTCCGGCTTCTGATAAGATGATTTTTGCCTGCGCTACGATGCGCTGACCTATATCGGTAGGGCTGATGGGATGTTTGTTCCTGTCAAAAATCTTAACGCCCAGCTCGTCTTCCAGTTTTTGAATTTGCATACTTAATGTAGGCTGCGTCACATAGCTTTTTTCTGCTGCAGCTACAAAACTTTTATAAGTGGCCACAGAGACCACGTATTCTAATTGCGTTAGCGTCATAATGATTGAAGTAAGAGATACAAACTTAGCAGAAAAAACTCAACTCAGGGTCAATTTTAACTACTTTTGTACCCTCAATTGATAATTTAGATTATGGCACAAGGTTTGGAATTGCTGCAAGAGCGGCTGGGTACGGTTTTAAATGATACATTATCTCCTGCCGGCAGTTGGCTGGGCTTTACTTTAGTCTCGGTAAGTAAAGGAAAAGCGACCGCTACCCTCACTGTGCGTCCAGAAATGTGCAATCCTTATGGTAATATCCATGGTGGTATGATGTCCCTGGTGATCGATGAGATCATTGGCTTTGCAGTTATATCCTTAAATGCAGATCATCATTATACCAGTGTAAACCTGAATGTTGATTTTTTATATGCCATAAAAAGAGGAGAAACTTTACGGGCCGAAGGTGAAGTGATCCGTTACGGGAAGAAGATCATGAATGTGGACGTGCGCGTATATCACCAGGAGACCAATGTACTTTTGGCCAAAGCAAGCAGCAATCTCACATCCACCAATATGCCCATCTTACAGGAACAGTAAAGTGAGCTGTACGCTAAATAGTATTTACAGGACTCAAGAGCAATATGGGATTTGGTTTTAATTTGTTTTTTGCTTTTTTCTTTGTTCCATTACTGGTTATTTTCCTGATCCTATCCCTGATCTTTGGACAGATATTCAGTTGGAAGCAACTAAGGTATATCGGGCTGGGGATAACAGGACTTGTTTGTTGTCTGCTTACTTTGAACTGGCTAAGATCAGCAACTGTATTAAGTAAGCAGGACTATTACGGATCTTATGTTATCAACCGGGAATATTTTAGGGGCAAACAAACGGACTGGCAGTACAACACTTTTCGTTTTGAAATCAAAGACAACGATTCCATCTATTTTTACTATACCGATAAAGAACGGATACTACAGACTTTCAAGGGGGTAATCACCACGACAGATGCGTATAAATCAGCAAGGCTGGCGATCAGAATGGAGCAGCCCGGGCATCATATATTCAGCACCGATCCGACTATTTACAGAAGTTCATGGAGTTTTTACCTGGTATTCAATTCACCAAAATTCAATAATGTATTTTTCAAAAAAGGGAAATGGAAACCTATTGATTAAAATCTTAGTTGATTTACTGAATTGTCGCAGAAATGCCCCTGTCTAATAAAGCTTCACATTTTGGCCTCAGGTCATCGAAACTGCCTTTCTTTACGGCATATTTACCACTGAAATGAATGATTAGCGCACATTGCTCGGCACTTTCCAGGGTATGGTCACAGACCTCTACTAATGATTCAATCACCCAGTCAAAAGTATTTACATCATCATTCCAGACCACAATACTATTGTTAAACAACAGGTCTTCGTCGACGAGGACATCAGTATCCTCTTCCTGGAAAGGCTTGGATTGGTTGTTTTGAGGAAGGTAAACCGCTGCTATTTCTTTTTCACTGATCGAAAACATTACAAGATTTTTATTTAAAGTACTAAGGTACGAATTTTATAAGAATTCCTAAAATGCAGGGTGCTAAAATAGCTTAAATTCGCTGTTCGGGATGTTTCGCAAGGCATCCCGAACAGGTAATTAAATAGGATTTCAAATCCTTCATTATCCATTGTTCGACATGCGCTTCGCTAATAGGTCGAATAGCATTCATTAAAAATGTGCTGTTCGGGATGTTCCGTAGGGCATCCCGAATAGGTGATAAAATAGGATTTTAAATCCTTCATTATCTTTTGTTCGATATGCACTTCGCTAATAGGTCGAACAGCATTCATTAGAGATGTTCCTGTTGTTATTCGGGATGTTCCGTAGGGCATCCCGAATAGGTGATAAAATTAGGATTTCAAATCCTTCATTATCCATTGTTCGACATGCGCTTCGCTAACAAGTCGAACGGCAATAAGCTTACAATTAAAAACAGTAGCAACTCAATGGCTGCTACTGTTTAATCTATAAACTGATGATTACTTTATTTATCTTGCTGTTCGGGATGTTCCGCAGGGCATCCCGAACAGGTCATAAAATAGGATTTCAAATCCTTCATTATCCATTGTTCGACATGCGCTTCGCTAACAAGTCGAACGGCAATAAGCTTACAATTAAAAACAGTAGCAACTCAATGGCTGCTACTGTTTAATCTATAAACTGATGATTACTTTATTTATCTTGCTGTTCGGGATGTTCCGAAGGGCATCCCGAACAAGCAATAAAATAGGATTTCAAATCCTTCATTATCCATTGTTCGACATGCGCTTCGCTAACGAGTCGAACGGCAATAAGCTTACAATAAAAAACAGTAGCAACTCAATGGCTGCTACTGTTTAATCTATAAACTGATGATTACTTTATTTATTCCCTATTTTACTGTTCTTCTTACTATAAGCAAAGTAGATGATCAGTCCCAATCCCAGCCAGATCGCTAAGCGTTCCCAGCTCTCTTTAGGTAAGCCAAGCATTAATACTACACAAACAAGCACCCCTAAAATAGGTAATACCGGAACAAAAGGCGTTCTGAAGCCGCGTACCGCATCCGGGTTGGTCTTACGCATCACGATCACCCCGATACATACCAGCGCGAAAGCAAATAAAGTACCGATACTTACCATATGCCCCAGGTCGGCAACCGGCACAAAACCGGCAAACAAGCTTACAAAAACCATGAAAATAAGATTGGTTTTATAAGGCGTTCTGTTCTTTTTATGCAGATCAGAGAACATTTTTGGCAACAAGCCATCCACGCTCATACTGTAAAATACACGACTTTGTCCCATCAACATAACCAACATCACAGAAGTATAACCCGCTATAATGGCCATGGTGAGGAATGAATTCAGGAAGGTATAGCCTGTATGTGCAAATGCCGTAGTTACCGGGCTTGCATTACCCTTGAAGTTGATGTAATTTTCCAGGCCCGTAAGCACATAGGCAAACAATACATACAATATAGTACATACTACAAGCGATCCTATAATACCGATCGGCATACCTTTTTGAGGATTTTTAGCTTCCTGGGCCGCTGTGCTCACCGCATCAAAACCGATAAAGGCAAAGAAAACAACACCCGCACCCCTTAAGATACCACTAATCCCATAACTACCGAAAGATTCACTGGTGAAGAAACTCCAGAAAGACATCGTGCCCGATTTCACCATTTCCTCTCCTGCATTTACAGGAATAAAAGGCTCATGATTAGCAGGATTAATGAAAGACCAGCCAATACAAATGAAAACAAGTACCACAACCACCTTAAGAATAACCAATATATTATTCAATAATGCAGATTCTTTGGTACCACGGATCAATAATAAAGACAATAAACAAACAATAATAATGGCCGGAAGATTGATGATCCCGTTCATGGCTACGCCATTCACCTCATCCCAGGGGCCATGCAGCAAATACTGGGGGAGATCAATCCCGACCGAATGGAGAAACTTGTTGACATACTGCGACCAGCTTACCGCCACCGTAGCAGCGCCGAGTGCATATTCCAGCACCAGGTCCCAGCCTATGATCCAGGCGATCAGTTCGCCCATTGTGGCATAAGAATAAGTATAAGCACTACCCGCTACCGGGATCATAGAAGCAAATTCTGCATAGCACAAACCCGCAAAACCACAACCCACTGCCGCCAGTATAAACGAAAACACAACAGCAGGGCCGGCATTATCTGCAGCCGCCATACCGGTCAATGAAAATAAACCTGCGCCGATAATCGCACCGATTCCTAAAGAAACTAAAGCACCGGCACTTAAAGTCTTTTTTAATCCTTTCTCTGACTCACTGGCTTCGGCAATAAGTTGGTTCAATTGCTTCTTCGCAAATATTCCCATAATTGTATATGTTTATTTTTAAGCATCAAACCTAGATTATTTTTTTGAGAAACACAACAATTAAGCCTAATTAAAAATCCTACATTTGCAGGAATGAAAATCAATTTCTTTAAATACCAGGGTGCTGGAAATGATTTTGTGATCATAGATAACCGCAGTCAATCCATACAACTGACCACGGAACAGGTGAATTTCCTATGCGACCGGAGATTTGGCATCGGTGCTGATGGCCTTATGCTCGTAGAGCAGGCAGAAGGCTACGATTACAGGATGGTTTACTTCAATGCAGATGGTCATGAAAGCACTATGTGTGGGAACGGAGGCCGTTGTATTGCCGCCTTTACCCATCATACCGGTGTTTCCGGAAAAGAACAACTGTTTATCGCCATAGATGGTCCTCATAAAGCGAATATTTTATCCCCGGATTTGGTTTCACTGCAGATGCAGGATGTTGACCAGGTTGAGCAGAGTGAAGAAGCCACTATTTTAAATACAGGATCTCCACACTTCGTAAAGTTTGTACAAGATGTAGCTACCGTTGATGTCTATAGCGAAGGTAAGACGATCCGGAACAGAGATCAATTTCAGCCTAAAGGCATCAATGTCAACTTTGCTATGTTTACAGACAGTGGGCTCAAAGTACGTACCTATGAAAGAGGTGTAGAAGATGAAACCCTGGCCTGTGGCACAGGCGTAACGGCAGCCGCCATAGCCTCAGCTACGGATAAGACCGGGCATATTACCGTACCCGTAGCTACACTCGGTGGTATGCTCGAAGTGAGTTTCGATAAAACAGATGATCAGCATATAAATAACATTTGGCTCAAAGGACCGGCACAATTGGTCTTTTCTGGCACCATTGACATTTAATGCAGAAGTTTTACTAAAAAACTTAAAATATTATACTTTACTTTATTCTTTTAAATCCATGACCGCTACCATGAATTATTGGTTAGTAAAATCAGAACCTTTTAAATACAGTTGGGATCAATTTGTGAAAGATGGCAGTACTTTCTGGGATGGCGTGCGCAATTACCAGGCCCGCAATAACCTGAAAGCCATGAAAAAAGGCGACAAAGTATTGTTCTACCACAGTAATGAAGGCATGGCCATAGTAGGTCTGGCCAGCGTTTTGAAAGAAGCCTACCCCGATCCGACCATTGATGATGAAAGATGGGTAGCCGTGGACCTGAAAGCAGGCAAACCTTTTAAGACCCCTGTTACCTTAAAAGAAATGAAAGAACAACCCGGTTTGCAAAACCTTTCTTTGATCAGGCAGGGCCGCTTATCCGTCTGCGATGTCTCAAAAGAAGAATTTGATCTTATCGTAAACCTGGGAAAATAGTATATTCGCAAGCTTCCCCTAATAAAAAATGCCAGGTATCAAGGAAGCACCTGGTCCATAAAAGAATACAATGCTGAGCATAGATCATATATTTCAGGCCTTAGAAAGCCCCAAAAAAATATTTATTACCACCCATCAGAAACCTGATGCAGATGCCATAGGCTCCAGCCTGGGGCTTTACCATTACCTAAAACTAAAGGGACACGAGCCTACTGTTGTGATCCCTAATGAACTGCCCGATTTCCTGCACTGGATGCCGGGTATAGAGACTGTTTTGAATTTTGAATCAGAATCTAAAACCTGTCTGGGCGTTTTGAAAGAAGCCGAACTGATCTTCTGCCTCGATTTCAACCACCTCAGCAGGGTAAAACAACTGGAAACACCCATCAGGAATGCCGTGCAGCCACGCATATTGATCGATCATCACCTGCAACCGGAGCCGGAAGTGTTCTATGCCGGCACCAGCGACCCGGATAAAAGCAGTACCTGTGAGATGATCTATGACTTTATCATCCAGACCGGAGATAAAGAACTGATCAATGATGATATCGCCCGTTGCCTCTACACCGGCACCATGACCGATACCGGATCCTTCCGCTTCCCGGCTACGAATGCCAATGTACATGAAATGATTGCTTTCTTTAAATCCAGGGGACTGCAACACAGCCGGATTCATGAAGACGTATACGATTCCTGGACAGAAAACAGGATGCGCTTTATCGGCTATGCCATGTACCAGAAGATGGAAGTAGTGCATCAGGGCAAACTATCGATCATCGCACTTACAGAAGAAGAGATCAAGCCTTTTAACCTGCTGGCCGGAGATACCGAAGGACTGGTGAATATGCCACTGGGCATCCAAAGTGTTAAAGTATCAGTTTTACTTACCCAGAAGAACGGTATCATTAAACTATCCTTCAGAAGTAAAGGTCAGATAGATGTGAGCACCTTCTCCCGGCAACATTTTAATGGCGGCGGGCATTTTAATGCAGCAGGAGGCTCTTCCGAAGAAAGTATGGAAGCCACTTTAACCAAATTAAAAACACTTATTACTAACATTATACCCTAATTAATACAATAGATTTACAACATGAAGTTCAGTAATTTAATTTTCGGTGCAGCGCTAACGCTGGCCAGTGCAGCAACACTTAATGCACAGCAGTATCAAAAATATCCAAGCGGACTTGAATACAAGGTAGTCACTAAAGGAACCGGCAATTATGAAGCTAAGCCCGGCGACATCGCCAGCCTGCACATCAGCTTTGCCGTGAGTGACAGTACCCTGATCGATTCACGCAAGATGAATAACAATATGCCGATCGAACAGCCGATCAACAAACCCGGCTTTGAAGGCGATGTGTTTGAAGGCATCCTCAAAATGAAAAAAGGTGAGCATACCGAATTCCGTTTAGGCGCTAAAGAACTGTTTGAAAAGACCAACCAGCCTATGCCGGAATGGATCAAGCCAGGAGCATATGCAGTATGGCATGTAGAAATGGTAGACCTGAAGAGCAAAGAACAGATGGAAAAAGAAGCTACAGAAAAGTCTGCCAAGCAAATGGCTACCGATGAAGCCCTTATCTTAAGCCATCTTAAATCAAAAGGTATTGCCGTGAAAGCCCTGCCTAAAAGTGGTGTGGTAAAAGCCAATCCTAAAGTAGCTTACAAAGATGCTTCCGGTTTATACTATATCGTAACTAAGGTTGGCACCGGTGCTATGGGTGCTGATGATAAATCAGTATCCGTTAACTATACCGGTTCTTTACTGGATGGTACCGTTTTTGATTCCAATGTAGATCCTAAATTCAACCACGTACAACCAATTGAGTTTACAGTAGGTAAAGGCCAGATGATCAAAGGTTGGGATAAAATGCTGCCTAAAATGAAGACAGGTGATAAAGTAATCGCTATATTACCTTCTCCATTGGCTTATGGTCCACAGGCAAGACCTCCTCATATTCCTGCAAACGGCATCCTGCAATTTGAAATGGAATTGTTGAGCGTTAAATAAAACTACAGTGCCTCAAAATATATCAGCGTTCCTGATCAACTATAAATAATAAAGCCGGCAGTGCATACTGCCGGCTTTATTATTTATCCTATAATTCCTTAACTTCGGTGCTTCTTCAAATCCGTACATGAAAAGCATTATTTATACTTTACTCCTCTTTATAGCAGCAATACCTGCTGCAACTGCCCAGACAAGAGATTGTGTCAATACCCCAATCCGGGAAAATTTCAACGTCCTGCATTACGACCTGGACATAAGTTTTGATACCCTGAACAATACCCTGAGCGGGATCGTGAAGATTAAGGCGGACCTGGTCAAGGACCCGGCAGTGCCTTTCCAGATCGATCTGCAGGAACCTTTAGTGATCAATAAAGTGGTCTATGGTAATTTAGAGCTGGAACTTAAAAAGGAAAAAGACAAATACTTTGTACAAGTACCCGACCTGGTGGAAGGAGAAACCTTTGTCCTGGCCGTTCATTATTCCGGTGTGCCCAAAGCAGCAGCCAATGCGCCCTGGGATGGCGGTATGGTAAGAACCAAAGATAAACGTGGCAAAGTATGGTGGGCTGCAGCCTGCCAGGGAGCCGGGGCCAGTGTCTGGTTTCCCTGTAAAGATATCAATGCCGATGAACCCGAAATGGGCGTAGACCTGCACTATACCGTGCCATCCGGCCTCACGGCTATAGGCAATGGCAGGTTTGCCAGTGTGACCAATGCTGCAGGCAACCAGAATACATGGCACTGGAAAGTCATTTCCCCCATCAATATCTACAACATCACTTTTTACATCGGTAACTACCTGAGGATACAGGATGTATTTAATGGCATCAATGGTAAAATGGACCTGGACTACTTCGTGATGAATGAAAATTACCAGGTCGCCAAAGAGCATCTGAAAGCTGTACCTCCCATGCTCACCGTATTTGAAGACTGGATGGGTGCCTACCCTTTCCATAATGACGGCTTCAAGATTGTAGAAGCTCCCTACCTGGGCATGGAGCACCAGAGCGCAATAGCTTATGGCAATAATTACCAGATGGGCTACCTGGGCAAAGACAGGAGCAAAACCGGTGTAGGTATGCTTTTTGATTTCATCCTCGTGCACGAGACCGGGCATGAGTGGTTCGGCAACGGCATCTCCATCCTGGACCCTGCTTACTTCTGGATCAATGAAGGCTTTACCAGCTATACCGAGATCATGTACATCGAGTCCGTGTTCGGGAAAGAGAAAGCCATCGACTACCTGATCGGTACCCGGAGCCTGATCAAGAATAAAGCACCGATGCAAGGCGCATTAGGACAATGCCAGAATACCAATACCGATTGCTATCCCAAAGCAGCCAACCTGGTGCATATGGTCCGCAAGCTGATGAAAGATGACGAAGCCTTCAAAGGCATGATCCGTAAAATGAATAATGACTTTGCCCGGAAAGTAATTACAGGCCCCGAGATGGAATCCTTTATTGCCAAAGAAACCGCATTAGACCTGCAAAAAGTATTTGAGCAATACCTGAGACATAAAGAACTGCCTACCCTCAGGGTGAAAAGGTCCAAGAAAGGCTTTAGCTATAAATGGGAAAAATGCGTGCCCGGCTTTAATATGCCCGTCTTGGCTGTGATCAACGGAGAAGAAAAATGGCTTTACCCTACCACAAAAGAGCAAAGCCATCTACAGGCAGAGGTAGCCTCATTCGCTGTTCAGAAAGAGTTTTATTGCGCCCTGACCTTAGAATAAAAGGTGCTTGACCGTATGGCCGTTATTGATCAGTTGCTTCAGCGATTCAATACCGATCCTTAAATGTTCCGATACATATTCACGGGTCACAGAAGTATCACTTTTAGAGGTCTTGACCCCGTCCGGTGTCATCGGCTGGTCCGATACCAGGAGCAGGGCCCCTGTAGGTATAGAGTTGGCAAAACCTACAGAGAAGATCGTAGCCGTTTCCATATCTACCGCCATCACGCGTATCGCCCTTAAGTAATCTTTGAATTTGTCATCATGTTCCCATACCCTCCTGTTGGTGGTGTAGCAGGTACCCGTCCAGTAATCTTTATCATGATCGCGGATGGTGGTGGAGATCGCCTTTTGCAAAGCAAAGGCCGGTAGTGCAGGCACTTCCGGTGGGAAATAGTCATTGCTCGTACCCTCTCCCCTGATCGCAGCGATCGGTAAGATGAGGTCACCCACTTTCGTCTTATCCTTTATGCCGCCACATTTACCCAGGAACAAAACCGCTTTGGGTTCTATAGCCGTAAGCAGGTCCATAATAGTGGCTGCGGTAGGGCTGCCCATACCGAAGTTGATAATCGTGATGCCTGCAGCAGTAGCACAGGTCATAGGCTTGCTGTAACCGATTACAGAAACACCATGCATCTGCGCAAACATATCTACATAATTCTGGAAATTACACAATAAGATATACTCTCCAAAATCCTCCAAAGACTGCCCCGTATACCTGGGTAACCAATCTTTTACTATTTCTTGTTTCGTTTTCATGCTATTCCGTTTTATATGCGCTCCTGATCTGCTTCAAGAATAACAAAATAAAACATTTTTTGTAAGGAATAAGTTGATTGAAAAAATATTTATTTAGAATTAATAAAAGCAGGAATTCCTCCGGGAAAGCAGCACCGGATCTCAGCAAAAAAATGCATATTTGCAGGCAGCATGAGTTTAATCATTCCATTTCCAGAGCCAGACTTTAAATACCGGGATACCGATGGTCTTCGTTATATTTTTGACGGGTTGCGTAAAAAATATATCCGCCTGAGTCCCGAAGAGTGGGTGCGCCAAAACCTGCTGGCTGCCCTGGTCCGGGTCTTTGACTACCCTGCCGGTCTCATTGCCGTGGAAAAGGAATTAAAGATTAATCAACTGAAGCGGAGATATGATGCCGTAGTGTACGACCGGGAAAGAAATCCCTGGATGCTGATTGAATGTAAAGCGCCCCATATTGTGCTCAACGAGGCTACCCTGATGCAAACGCTGAATTATTACCGCCAGTTGCAATGCCCCTATGTATTGATCAGCAACGGGCAAAGCAATTACCTCGCGGCTATTGACTCACAATCCTTCCGCTGGCTTGATGCTGTTCCCGCCTATAATTTTTGAGTATTCATCTGTGCTGATCACCTCATAGGCCCGCTTCAATACCTTATCAGAGCGGTTCATTACATTATAAAAGCCATCATTGTTGAACATGATCCTGGCCAGGGTCGCTTTCACATAGTTTTGCAACAACCTTAATTCCGCAGGCCTTGTTTTCACGATAGAACGATACATCGGGCTGATGCTGTTACACACCGCATCCAGTTGTTTGCCGAAATCTCCTTTGAAGTCCAGGGTGGCATCAAAGTCCTGGAAAGAGCCGAAGCTTTTAAATATTTTAGGATTATGGGCAAAATAACTATAAATAAAATCGTCCAGTTTAGGATCAGTAATGATCTGGCTGAGGACAGAAGAGTAAGCTTCTTCAAACTTGGACACGATCACATCGGGCCTGATGCCACCACCGCCATATACCGGGCGGTTGTTCTCACTGGTAAAGAATTTGGTCGTTTTGTCCACCGCATTCGTATCACTCAATTGCTGTGCCTTGTCCCAGAAATATTTTTCACGTCCTTCATTATATGATTTCTGTATAGACCTGCCCACAGGAGTGTAATACCGGGCAATGGTGATCCGCATCGCTGCGCCATCCCCCATCTCAAACTGCTCCTGTACCAGGCCTTTTCCATAAGTATCCCTGCCTATGATCACGCCCCTGTCCCAGTCCTGCACGGCACCGGCCAGGATCTCGCTCGCCGAGGCACTGCCTTCATCCACAAGGATGATCAGCCTGCCGTTCTCAAAGATACCCGTACGGTAAGCATTATAATTTTCACGGCCTATTTTTGAACCGTAAGTATAGACCAGCAATTTATTACCCGAGATAAACTCATCAGCTATTTCCGTAGCCGCTTCCAGGAATCCGCCTCCATTGCCACGAAGGTCTAAGATCAGGCGCTTCATGCCCGACTCTTTTAATTCTTTCAGTTGCTTGATAAATTCGTCGTAAGTATTAGCCGCAAAACGCTTCACACGGATATAACCCGTTTCCTTATCCAGCATAAAGGCCGCATCGATACTGGAGATCTCCACATCTGCACGGGTAAGTTTTATCGTTAAACTTTTCTGCTCTATAGGCCTGTAGATACTCAGCATGACCTGGTTGCCGCCCCATTTCCGAACCCGGGTCACTAATTCTCTTTTAGACATCTGTACACCCGCAACCGTAGTGTCATTCACTTTTAAGATCATATCACCCGTTTCAATACCTCCGAAGAAAGAAGGACTGTTAGGGCTGATCAGGGAAACCATAGGCGTATCATTCACAAACTGGTATTCCATACCCAGGCCGGTGAAATTGCCGCCCAGAGCTGCGTTTACCGCATCCAGGTCTTTTGCGGGAATGTATGAGGTATGGGGGTCGAGGTGGCTTAGAATGCCGTTAATAGCATCATTATACAGGGAATCTGAACTGATAGAGTCCACATATTTTTCAGAAATGATATCGATCATCTCTTCCAGGCGGTCATTCCTGTCGAGGATCGTAGCAAAGTCCCTTTTATTTCCCGTCAGTTTATTCAGATAAAAACCTCCCACCAGGCCGATGATCATTACAAGGGCCAGCAATAAGGGTGTCCAGATATTTTTGGAACGGTTTTTAGGTGTTTTATCAGACATGGGTTATAAAAAGCACACAAAATTAATCTAATATTTAATCGAAAAATCATTAAAATGTACACAAAGTGTGATTAAGTTATCAATAATCTTTATGGACAGAGTAATTTAATACTTTTTTCGCTCATTTCGATGCTAATCGTTGAGGCACAATCGATCGCCTCGCCATCCATTTGCATCACCCGGTTACTTTCACTGGAGATCTTGACCGATTTTGCTTTGTAATGGTTCACATAGCGGTTATTCAAAAGCGTATCCGTAAAAGCCTGCAGTCCTATGATACCGGAAAGTATTTTCGGGTGCTTCCTGATGACCACCACATCAAAATACCCGTCATTCATCAGGGCCACCGGGGCGATCTGGAAATTATACCCCAGCTGGGTAGCATTGGCCACTGTGATCATGAAAGCTTTTTCCCTGATCACCTTCCCATCCAGCTCAATGGTCCATTTTTTAGGGGAGTAAGACCAAATCTTTTTGTTGATGATGCCCACATAAGACCAGAACCCACGCTTTTTGCTGTGTACAAACTCTTCAGTCACCACCGCATCAAAGCCTACCCCAGCATTGCTGATAAAAAGCCGCTTGTTGTCCACCATGCCCGAGTCAATGGCATGAACATTGTTTTTGTTCAACACTTTTATGGCCGCCTCAAGTTTTAAAGGAATGCCTGCAGAGCGTGCCAGCCCGTTACCGGAACCCATGGGAATAACCCCAAGCACAGTGTCTGTATTATGTATGCCCTGTATGATGTCATTCAGCGAGCCATCACCACCTACGGCTACCACTACGTCAATCCCCGATGCTACAGCATCTTTGGCGATTGCTGTCCCATGCTTAGGATACTGGGTCTCGGCAATCTCATATTGGTATTGCTGATGGTCTAAATGTTGTTGCAATGCCGTTTCTATCGCTTTGGATCGGTCTACCCCGGCACGCGGATTTATAATAAATAAGATTTTCTTCACTTGCCCCCGGGGTTCTTAAATTTCTGCTTTCAAACTGATGTCCAGGCTGACCGCATGATGCGTCAGCGCGCCAATGGAAATATAATCTACTCCTGTAGCAGCATAGGATTCTATATTTTCAAAATGAATCCCGCCAGAAGCTTCTGTTTCCACACGGCCATCGATCAGGGCCAGTGCTTTGACGATCTCTTCCGGTTTATAATTATCCAGCATGATGCGGTCCACACCTCCTGTAGCCAATACACGCGCCACATCATCAATATTGCGGGTCTCCACTTCTATTTTCAGGTCAAGGTGGTTATTTTTAAGGTAATTCTGTGTGGTCAGGATGGCCTTCTCAATGCCACCGCAGAAGTCAATATGATTGTCTTTGAGCATGACCATATCATAAAGACCATGACGGTGATTGTGCCCGCCGCCGGTCACCACGGCCTGCTTCTCCTGTAAACGGAACAGGGGCGTGGTTTTACGGGTATCCAGTATCTTAGTTTTATAACCTTTGATCTTATCTACATACTGATGCGTTAAAGTAGCAATGCCACTCATGCGCTGCATCGTATTTAAAACCAGGCGTTCTGCCTGCAGGATCGTATGCACTTTAGCTTCTACTTCAAAGCCTACATCCCCGTACTTGATTGCCGCTCCGTCTTTCAGGAAAATATTAAAATGCGCTTCCGGTTCCAGGTAATGAAAAATATCCTGCGCCCATTGCATACCGGCCAGTATGCCATCTTCCTTTAATTTGAGGATGGCCTTACCCCGGGCTTCAGGAGGAATGCTCGCTAAGGTAGAATAATCTCCGGAGCGTATATCCTCTTCCAGGGCCAGTTGAATAAATTCTTGAGCAGTCATTGTAGCTTAGTTTGTGCAAATATAAGCATTAGGCAAAAGCATTTTGATAAACAATTATAAAAGCCTTATTGAAACGGGAATAAAAAAGCAAGGCACTACTGGCCTTGCTTTTGAATAACTCTATTAAAAGGCTCCCTTACCGGGAACTCAATGGCTTATTTGAAAGCGCTTAATCCCGTTACATCCTGTCCGGTGATCAACAAGTGGATATCATGTGTACCCTCATAAGTGATCACAGATTCCAGGTTCATAGAGTGACGCATAATGCTGTACTCCCCGGTAATACCCATACCACCCAGGATCTGGCGTGCTTCACGGGCAATATTGATCGCTACTTCACAGCTGTTACGCTTCGCCATAGAGATCTGTGCCGGAGTGGCACGGCCTTCATTCCTCAGCTGACCTAAGCGCCATACCAGTAACTGGCCTTTAGTGATCTCGGTGATCATTTCTGCCAGTTTCTTTTGTTGCAACTGGAAAGCACCGATCGGCTTGTCAAACTGGATACGCTCCTGCGCATAACGCAGCGCCGTATCATAACAGTCCATACCTGCGCCCAAAGCACCCCAGGCAATACCGAAACGGGCACTGGACAAGCAGCCCAATGGTCCTTTCAGGCCTTGTACATTAGGTAAAATATTTTCTTTAGGTACTTTTACATTATCAAACACCAGTTCCCCGGTTGCAGAGGCACGTAAGCTCCATTTATTGTGCGTTTCAGGAGTTGTAAAGCCTTCCATGCCGCGCTCTACGATCAGGCCCTGGATCTTGCCCTGCGGGTTTCTTGCCCATACCACAGCGATATCTGCAAAAGGAGCATTAGATATCCACATTTTAGCACCGTTCAGGATAACATGGCTGCCTGCATCCGTAAAGTTAGTGATCATCCCGGCAGGATTAGAACCAAAATCAGGCTCAGTAAGACCGAAACAACCCATCATTTCACCGGAAGCCAATTTAGGTAAGTATTTTTTCTTTTGCTCCTCAGAACCATAAGTAAGGATAGGATACATTACCAGGGAACCTTGTACAGATGCTGTAGAACGAACACCGGAATCACCACGCTCCAGTTCCTGCATCATGATACCATAGGTCATATAGTCCAGGCCCGGTCCACCATATTCTTCAGGCACGAAAGGACCAAAACATCCTTGCTCTCCTAATCCTTTAATGATTTGTTCAGGAAAAGCTGCACGCTGTGCATAATCTTCAATAATAGGAGAAATATCTTTTTTTACAAATGCCCTTACCGAATCGCGGATTACCTTTTGTTCATCAGTAAGAAACTCATCTAATAAATAATAATCCGGATGTTGATACAGATCCTGTGCCATATAATATTTTATATTTTTTAAAACTCGGACAAATTTAGGACAATAAAACTTATTTTACTCACTCTCATTGATTTCCCGGAAACTTTGCCGGGTTATACCTTCATAATGCTATAATATGATTTATCTGTTATGGAATGAAAATATAATTATAAATCATTTGTAATGAGTATTTAGCAATTATGCTCACTTTTATCCCCGGCAATATAAGATTGATTTTATCTGTAAAATAATGCACTTAAACCTATAAGGTTTTAAAAACCTTATAGGTTTCTAAATGAAGAAGGTTTATTGCCTTTGATAAAGCGCAATAAACCTTCCTGAATCAATATTTTTCCGGTGCTATAGTATGAAATGCCGGAAATAAAGCCTGCTTATAATTTCATAAACTTAGCCGCAGACAATCCCGATTTAAGGATATAAATACCCTGTGGTAAAGCATTCAGTTCAAAAGTGAAAACAGAGCTGTTCTTAGGGATCAATTGTTCCGCTACTACTTTTCCTGTGATATCGCTAATGCTTACCTGCCTGTCCTGCGCGGTAGCCGTACCAAAATCAATCATTAATTTATCCTGCACCGGGTTAGGATATAAGTTAAATGCATTGGGCTTGGAAATATCTTTGGTACTCACCGCTTGATGATTGGTGAATTGCAGCTGTACCGCAATCTCCCTGATCTGCACGCCCCATCCTATCGCATCGATCAGGTACAGGTTGCCGCTTTGGTCAATAGTGTACAGCGAATCGTTCAGGCCGGTATTGCTGTTGGCCGCAAAGTAGCCTTTGTTTACCGAAGCAACAGAATCGTAATAGAAATCCATACCTGTGGACCGGTCTGTACTGTTAAACATGAGTAAGGAACTCATGATCGTATTCAGCGCGCCCTGGTTGGGCGGTGCTATAGATACAAACGCATTGTTCACCTCATCCACACCATACAGCATAGTAGTGGTTGCATTTTTATAACTATTGATGTAAGCAATAGCACCTACATGAGGATCTGTACCTGCATGGACATCCCCGGCAACATAAGCCAGGGCCGTATCTGTAGCTGCCAGGCCGCCCGTTTCCGGATTCAGGCGATAGTTGGCCGCATTGGTGGCCGTTACCCTGATCCTGTCCACAGTAGGGTTAAAGTCAAAGCCTATTCTTTCGCCCATGCCCAGGTCTATAGTGCCGCCTTCACCGATTTTTGTAGCAGCGCCCGTAGCCGTATCGATCCGGTACACGGCAAAGTTTTTGCTCGTATCATTATAGCCCAATGCATAAAGCTTCAGGTCTGCCGGGCGCACGTCCATACCGGCTATCCGGTGATTGTTCACCAGGCCGGAGATGGCTTTAAGGCTGCGGATCGTAGTAGGATCATCACTGGAAAAAGTAACCAGGTTACTGTTCACTTTGGTGAGTCCATAGACCAGCTCGCCGCTGAACGTAGCAGGTACCGTCCTGTTGATGACTGCGGCAATATCTCTTACCGGCACTCCTATGTTGCCTAAATTGCTCGTCTGGCCCGAGCTTAAGTTCACACTGTATAAGTTATCATTGCCAGCCGTACCTACATTCGCATTGATAAATGCCATATTGGTTTTTGTCACCGGGTTAAAATAGATGTCCATTCCCGTGGTCGGGTTGGACATATTTACCGCTAAGCCCGAAGTGCCGATGGTATTGAGGGTTCCGTTATTAGGCGGCACCTGGCTTACCAGTACATCCAGGCCCTTATCGTAATTGTATAAAGTAGTGGCCTCTGAGCCTATATAACTGTTGGTATAGCCGCAAGCCACAATATGCGGTGTCGTACCTGTATGAATATCCCCTACCGCATAAGCCAGGTTGCCGTCTGTAGCCACCAGCGCCCCGGTTACCGGGTGCAGGCGATAGTTCATCCCGTTTTCTGCCACGATCCTGATGCGGTCCACTGCCGGGTTGAAGTCAAAACCAATGCCACCGCTGCCCAGGTTCAAAGATACCGGGCTGCCTATAGCATTGGCCATACCCGTTGTCGTATTGATCACGACAAGCTGTGCATTATTAGTAAGGGCAGCGCTGTTATAAGCCAGGCCATAAAGCTCACCCGTATTGGGCCGGTAGTCAATACCTGCGATCATCATGCCAGCGGGAACACCACTGATCGCCATATTTTGGCTGAGGGTTGAGGGACTGGCTATATCCTGCATCAGGGCTATCTGACCATTGTCGGTCAGTACCATTAGCTGCTGTGCGATTAAATTACTGTTTAATAAAGCCGAAAAGGAGAAAAATAGAAAAAATTTCTTCATAAAATAATGTTTTTAAAATTAAATGAATGTGTATTGGTATTATATACGATATAATTTTCCTTTTGGATGTACTTACACGATCATTTTAAAAAATACATTATTTATAGGGTGTAGATAATCATTCTTGTAAACAGCCGGAAGAGCAGGCGACAAAGCTACCTCTTGTGTCAGTATAAGAGGTGTAATCGGCTTAATTGTTGTCCTGAGCAGGCCTAAAATACTGTCAGCATTAAGTACCTGGCAGTTAAAACCTTATTATCTTATTTTTAAGGAATCGTGTATCTTATGATCTGCGAAAAATACGTTTAACTAGTGTTATACTACAGCAGCAGGCTGCTTTCGGGAAGAATTTTCTAAAAGTAAACCTAAGGGATAAAATGCCGGGAGTTAATTTGGCAGCAGAAGCCTTTAATGGTACGGTTTTTGTGGATAATATATAGTTGTCTATCCTGTCAGTTTTAACAGATAAATTAAATGCATTTGCTTTGAAATGAAAAAAATGCATTATACTTTTACACCCAATTAGGGGAAAGGACAGTTTGAGACATCAAATATAGACTTTTTTCGAGATAAAAAAACAGTTTTTTTAGATATGAGACAGCTCAAGATAGCTACCCAGATTACCAATCGCGATTCCCAGGCAGTAGAGAAGTATTTGCAGGAGATTAGCCGTATTTCGATGATTACGCCTGAAGAAGAAACCATTTTAGCACAAAAGATCCACATGGGTGATCAGCGTGCTTTGGAAAAATTGGTTAAAGCTAACTTGCGTTTCGTGGTTTCTGTAGCTAAGCAATATCAGCACCAAGGTTTATCATTGAGTGATTTGATTAATGAAGGGAATTTAGGATTGATTAAGGCTGCACAAAGATTTGATGAAACTAAAGGGTTTAAATTCATTTCTTATGCCGTTTGGTGGATTCGTCAAAGTATTTTGCAGGCATTGGCCGAGCAAGGCCGCCTGGTGCGTTTGCCTCAGAATAAGATCGGTACTTATAACAAGGCCAATAAAGCATATATCGCATTTGAACAAGAGCATGAGCGCGAGCCAAGCACAGAAGAGCTGGCCTCTATTCTTGAAATGAGCGAAACAGAGATTGCCAACATTTTCAGCAGCAACAGCCGTCATACCTCTTTGGATGCACCGGTGCATGAAGCAGAAGATGTAGCTATGGGCGATTTACTGGAAGGCAGCAGCGATACAGATGATGATGTGATGAAAGACTCTTTGAAAGCAGAGATTCAACGCATCCTTAAATCTTTAAGCGTTCGTGAAGCGGAGATCATCTCTTCTTACTTCGGCCTGGAAGGCGATAATGGTCCTACCATCGAAGAGATCGGTAAAAAGTATGACCTTACCAAAGAGCGTATCCGCCAGATCAAAGAGAGAGCCATCAAACGCCTGCAGAAAGCGCGTTACAGCGGTTCCCTGAAATCTTATCTGGGTTAATCAACAGAAAAAAATAATACGCATAAAAAAAGCACTTCTTACGAAGTGCTTTTTTTATGTCAGAACCGGGATAAGCTTAATAGCCTCTGCCCGATTTCTTTTCCATATAATTTAAAAAGGCCCTGTTGGCTACACGGTTACCCCCTTTGGTCGGGTAGTTCCCGGTAAAGTACCAATCCCCGGTATTATTCGGGCAGGATTTATGTAAGCCTTCAATAGACTGGTAAATGATCTCCACTTCAGATTCAATGAAATCCTGCTTCAGCATAGCAGCGATCTTGGCACTGATCTCAACCGGTGTAAACGGCTCATAGATACGTTTTACATAGTTCTCTTTCAGCAGGTCCTCGTCAGAAGCATTTTTGATCAATTCATATACCTCTTCCATTAAAGCCTCTTTACCCTGGTCTTTGATCAAAGCAACAGCGGCCTGGAAGGCAATGAAATCGCCCATGCGGCTCATATCGATACCATAACAGTCCGGGTAGCGGATCTGTGGTGCAGAAGACACGATCACGATCTTTTTAGGCTTCAGACGGTCCAGCATGGTAATGATGCTTTCTCTTAATGTCGTTCCCCTTACAATACTGTCATCGATCACCACTAAAGTGTCTACATGAGGACGAACGGTACCGTAGGTAATATCATAGACGTGCTGCACCATCTCATCCCGGCTGCTGTCTTCCGTAATGAAGGTCCTTAGCTTAACGTCTTTAATGGCGATCTTCTCGATCTTAACCCTGCGGTGGATGAGCTCGCTCATCTCTTCTTCCGTAAGGGTATCTTTATTCTTGATGATCTTATCCACCAGTACATCTTTCAGGTAAGTCTCCAGGCCTTTGATGAGGCCATAGAACGCGATCTCTGCAGTGTTCGGAATAAAGGATACTATAGTATTTTTAAGGTCGTAATTGATAGATTTCAATACATCATGTGCCAGTTGCTCACCTAATGCAATACGCTCTTTATAAATGTCTGCATCTGAACCACGGCTGAAGTAGATTCTTTCAAAGCTACAGGCCGTTTTAGGCGCTTCGTCCAGGATGCGTTCATATTGGAAAGCACCATCCGGGTCTACGATCACAGCATGACCGGCTTCCAGTTCCTTCACATCATCGATGCCCAGGTTAAAGGTAGTCTGTATAGCAGGACGCTCAGAAGCAACAACGATGATCTCATCGTCTACATAATAATAGGCAGGGCGTATGCCGTGCTTGTCTCTCAGCACAAAGCTGGAACCGTTACCCACCAGTCCGCCGCAAACAAATCCGCCGTCAAAGGTAGAGGCAGCCTGCTTCAGCACTTTCACCATATCCGGGTTTTCAGGGCTTAAGGTCTCTTCTTTACACAAGAAATGATGCACCGTCTCTATCATTGCGCCCAGGTCACTGTCGCGCATTTGCGGAGAAGGAGTAGCGCCTACTCTTGAAAATAATTCATCCGTATTCACCAGGTTGAAATTCCCGGCCATAGTCAGGTTACGCGCAGGATTAATGTCCGGCATCACGAAAGGATGGCAGAAGGCCTCTTCGTTTTTGCCCTGGGTACCGTATCTCAGGTGGCCCAGCATGATCTCACCCATGAAGCGCAGGTAGCCTTTCAGCAGGCCCGGGTGGGTTTTCAGATCAGGGTAGAGCTTTTCCAGCTCTTCCACTTCCTGGTTTACGTTTTTGAAGATTTCTTTAATGGCCCCGGATCCGGGGATGCGTAAACGATGAACATAAGGGTGTCCCGGCTCAACGTTTAATTTCAGTGTAGCGATACCTGCACCATCCTGGCCCCTGTTGTGCTGCTTTTCCATCAGCAAGTACAATTTGTTCAGGCCATAAAAGGCGGTACCATACTTTCTGTAATAATAAGAGATTGGCTTGCGTAATCTTACATAAGCAAGACCACATTCGTGGAGAATAGCATCTGACATAAGGCTGCAAAGTTACAATAATTTACTATCCGCAAAAAATCATAAATACTTAATTTATGTATTGTTTATTGCCCTATAATCATTAGCTATTTTTGTTACATATGGGGAATAGTAGTGGAAGTGTGGAATTTTGTGGTATATAATTAAAAAAGGCAGGAATCATACGAAAACGACCCCTACCCTCTTTAAACTAAAAACAAAACAAAAAAATATAAATGCAATTTAGGACAAAATATTAATCTGGCCAACACCTTTATTCCACACATTGAGGAAAACCTCTACAACACACACGGGGATTGGATAAAGAAAATGTTAATAAATAAATCTTATTTAAAATCCTGGTATTTTTTCAGATAAAATTCCATCTCCTGGTGTACTTTTTCTTTTAATGCTTTCACATTTCCATCATAAGCTGCCGGGTCTATCTCCGGTAAAAAGACCACCCTGTTCTTCCCGGGCTTAAAAGACCAGAAGCTCATATTATTCCATCTTTCGTTGGTGTCCAGGAATAATAAGGGTAAAATGGGCGTATGGGTCTGTATCGCGATCTTAAAAGCACCGTCATAGAATTCATTGAGCATCTTGCCTGTCTTGTTGAACCTGCCTTCGGGGAAGATAAAGATGCTGCTGCCTTCATTCAGGGTCTGGCGCAGGATCTTTACCCCATCCGACTTACTCTGCATATTGCCCCGGTCGATAATGACTGCAAGATGCTTATACAGGTAGCCAAACAAGGGTATTTTAGAATATTCATAAGTAGCCAGGGGGCGCACAAAGAAAGAAATGGCACGGAAGATGACCGGGGTGTCCAGGTAGGAGTAATGATTGGCCACTACAATATAGTTCCTGCCGCGCTGCGGCTGTGCTTCATAAATATTCCTGTTAAAGATACCTACCAGGGCAAACCAGATATAGGCCCAGATGCGAACGGCAAACCAGCTGGCCCTTCTGCCACGGTTGCCAAACAGGCTGAATACTAAAACGAAAGGTAAAACAATCAAAAAGAGGGCAACAAAAATCAGGAGGGCATAGATTACATAGATATATTTCATCGCTCGGACCGGGTTTATTTGGGCGTAAAAATATTGATTTGGACTAAAAAATAAGGTATAAAGATGTGTAAATCTTTATACCTTATTGTATGTTTAACTAATGTTGTTGTCAACTTACATACCCGGGAACCAGGTTCTGCCTGCGCCCACTTCACGGAAAGGCCATGGAATGCTGGCAATGATCACCACTAATGCGATCAGGTATAGCCAGAATGATTTTTTGAATTTTTTCTGGTCCGTTACCTCAGCTTTCTTGGTAGTGGCATAACCGATGTGTACCAGTACTAAAGCAATCAGCATACCGATAAGGTGCTCAATGGCGAAGAAGCGCGTAATGCTGTTTTTCATGGTTTCACCCATACCTAATTCCTTAATACTGTTGAGGCCGAATCCACCGCTGAAATATAAGATCAATCCTACCAGGAGCTGCACATCCATACTGATCATAAAAAATAATCCCGGTCTCTGGTCTGCTTTGGTGAAAGCTTTATTGCCGCCCATTCCGGACATGGATTTGAAAATGGCCCAAAGGGCAAAGAACAATACCAGATAGCGTAAAACGCTATGTAGATGAAGCATTCCTGTTGTCATGATTGTGTAATTTTTTGGGCAAAGATAAGGCAAAAGCAGCAAGCTTTGTGATCTAAAAATCGGCCCCGAAACTAAAGCGGATCCCCCAGGGCGCAGCCAGGGGAAGATCGTTATAGGTAAAGCGTTTGACAAAATCTATACGCAGGATCTTAAATACATTTTCTACCCCTACAGATGCTTCTATATAGGGTTCGCGGCCAAAAGTGTTCACAATACTCTCTCCTTTGTCATTGACCGGGAATTGCAATAAGTCCATATTGTTTTGCGGCAGGTTATTCTTACGGATATCGCCATACAAGACTTTAAAGCTGGCCACTTCCCTGAGGTACATTTTTTTGACCAGGGGAATGCGGTTCAGCAGGAATCCTTTCATATGGTAATCGATGGTAAGCCCCACATAACGGTCTGAGGCAAATTCCATGAAATTCATCAGGTTGTAGGAGCCTATGCTGTAGCGATAGCTCTGGTTGGCCTGCGGGATGAACAGGTAAGGATAAGGCACCTCGCCCAGCAGGTAACCACCCGTCATGAATACATAAGCCTGTCCAAAGGGAGGGAAGAAAAATCGTTTTTCGATCTTAGCTTCCAGCTTCTGGTAGTTCACAATATGGTCGGCATAGCCATCATTAAAGCCTGCTGTAAGCTTCATGTTGAAGACCCAGGCCTGGTTTTCCATATAAGACCTTTGCCGCCTGTTCTGTATAAACTTTTCTCCCGGAGAGAAGCGCCAGTTGACACTGAATTCGTTTGTCGTCAGGTTACGGACAGTATCGCCGTTGGGCCGTTCAAAATACAGGCTGCCCGCAGCTTCCTGCTGCCAGTTGTTAAAGCCGAAGTTGAGGGTCATCCTGTTCTGGAATTCTTTCGTGTACAGTAAGGTAAATAGGCGATTGTACAGGTAGCGGTTATTGTCTCCCCTGCGGATCAGGTCTACGGGTTTCTCGGCGGTCACAAACCCGAGTTGCTGCCCCGGAGAGCGCACATCGTACTGGTAGCTCAGGCTTACATTATGCCTGGGGAAGCCGAATGCGTATTTGCCATTTAAGGCAATCGTGGCACCGGCATAATATTTCAGGCGCTTATCCCTTAATCCATAGCTGGCATAGCCCTGGAGGAAGAGGTTGGGGATAGTAGTAATATTGGACCTGGCCCCTGCCCTGAACTTTACACCCTCTATAGGGTTATAGGAAACCACATCATAGATACTGCCGAATTCAATATATTTAGTAGGCACATGACCTGTTGCGACAATGAACATGGTTTTCATCATGTTTTTGTACATACGGGTATTCCTCAGTGAATCTATATTCCGGTAAGCCTTGAGTTCCGGGAAGCTCAGCGGGAAAGGTCTTTCTGCCTCCCAGAAGGCATCTGGCTGCTCGTGTAAAGTATCTGCGGCATCAATGGTTTGCTGCTTTACGGCAAATACGGTATCGGGAATGACCGGGTTGGCCTGGTAGTTCGATTTATTCACATACCGGAGCCCTACTACCCCTCTTTTGGAATTAAACAGCCCGAAGTTTACCAGGTAATTACTGCTGGTTTGCCAGTACTTCCCGTTTTCCTGCTTGGTAAAGCCCAGGTTGATGTCCAGGCCGCTGGTCCAGTTCAAAGGAGTCTTTTTAGGCACTTTCATGTTCACTTTGGTAACGGCATAGTCGGGGCCCAGGGTCACAAAGATCCTGCCTTCAAACAGGAAGTCATTGGTATTCCTGGGTTCAAACCTTAACTGCACGATCTGCTGTCCGTCTGTAACTGTAGTGTCTACAATAAAGAATTTATAAAAGGAAGGTGCAGCCGGTGCTATAGGACTCAGGAAAAAGTTGTTCAGCACCCTGATCTTATCATCATAAATATCGATCTGGTCATACAGGCGGTCCAGGAAGGAGCTGATATTGCGGCTCTCGACCAGCCTGCTGTCAAAACGGATACGCTTTTCTGCAGTCAGCTGGCTGCCTGTTTTTTGTTTTGATTTGCTGTAATAGTGATCTGCAATGGTCTCGTTGACATACATGGGCACCAGCTTGCGCTTGGCGATCAGGGTGGTATCTTCATTTTCAAAGATCACGCGCACTTTTCTTAAGAAGAAGTTACGTGTGATGAACCTGGGGATATTGCTGATGTAGAGCACCATTTTATCATAGACCTCATATTTTGCATCTTCATCAGAGACCATTTTATTCTGGGGCTTGCGGTCAATCACTTTCCGCATCAGGGCCACCGCCGGGTTGTTCTTGTTGCGGTAACGCTTTTTCCTGCCATAGACCACCACGCCATCCAGCTCGCCGGGGAGCGGCTCCAGGTAGATGGTGACCGGTGCTTCCTGGCCTATGCTATAGATAAGGGTGTCTTTTACATAATAGCCGAGGGCATCCAGAGTGATCGTCTGCTGATTGCCTTCAAACAGGAGCTCAAAGTAGCCGGTGCTGTCACTTGCGGTACCGTCTTCAGACTCTTTCATATAGACGGTGGTAATGTCCAGGGGTTCTTTGGTCTGTGCATTGAGCACATAAGCCGCAAAGCGGCCCTGCGTACCCGTAAAGTGGCTGGTATCGTTACTTTGCTGGCTGAGGCGGTCTGCATGGGCAATATCTTTCCCTTTCAGGTCTTTGTCTTTGACATATTTCTGAATTTCCTGCGACAATAAAATCGTTAAGGCATATTCATTACTGTCAGAAAGGGCAACAGTCTGTGGGGCATAGTCATTGGTCAGGATGAGTAATTGCTTCGACTTTTCTTTGTTCACAGCAATAAAGGCACCGAGGCTGTCGGTGTAGGCGGTGTCTTTGCCTATCACTATGATGGCCCTTTCTACCGGTGTCTGGTCCGTTTCATCCAATACCTTGCCCATTACTACGGTTTGGGCCAGCAGTACCTGTCGTCCTGATAAGCAGAGCAACGACAGCAATAATATTTTGAGTACTAATTTATAATTCAATTTAATGCGCTAAGGTGTTAAGTTTCCGGACTTGCGGCATCCCGATTTTTTTCAAAAATATTTTTGCAAACAAATATCCGAACAGGCATCCTGTGATCGCCCCTGCGGTAATATCTACCGGAAAGTGAACGCCGACATATACCTGTCCGTAAGCTATTGAAAAAGCCCAGAACCAGAGCATATAGACCATTTTTCCCCAATAGGGTTTAAGTGTGAAAATTAAAAAGGTGGCAATACAGAAGTGGTTCACCGCATGGGAAGACATAAAACTGTAGCTGTCCCGGCAGTAGCCCAAAAGGCTCCGGACCTGTAATGCGATCTCGGGATCGTTGCAGGGCCGCGGACGGGCCACCCAGGGCTTGATGAGGCTGCTGCTGAACTGGTCGCTCAGCACCATCATTACCCCTATGGTCAGCAACCAGGGCCATATGCGCCAGCCGAATTTGTAAACTGCCCAGCCTACAATAAGTACATAGAGGAAAATCCATGTTTTGGCATCACGCCAGACAGGCATTATCTGATCCAAAAACGGAGCGGTCCATTCTGTATTGATCTTTAAAAAAAGAGCTTTATCAAAAGCAATGATCGTTTCTAACATGACTACACAGGTTCTATGCAGGACAAAAAAACGAAAAAATACTGATAATTAGTAAGGTATCGGGTTTTGAGATTCCGGGTTATTGTAATCCTCATTCCCGGCCGGCCTTTGTGCCTGCGAAACTTCTGCCTTGTCTACAATATATTGACCCGGTTCCTGGTTTTTAGCATTATAGTTTTCTCCTCTCCAGGGCAGGCTTTTCTTGTATTTGATAAAATGAAGGGTCAGATTTTTTCCTGCATTTTGTTCTATAAAACCGGCTACCTGAGGGTCTTCCACGCTAAAATAAAAGTATTGCGCCTGGAAACCGGCACCCACGCGGCCAAAACCGCCGCCCAGCAATTCTCCTTCATAGGTCTTGAACACATCTCCTTTCCTGGAAAATTTCTGAACAACACCCTCTCTTACGCCATCGTCATATACTCTCATATAATTCCAATAAGTATATAAACCGATGCTGACAATCAGCAATAATGCAACAAGACCTATTATTTTTCTCATTTTGTTAGAATAAATGTGTTTAGTGTACCGATCTGCCTTTCCACTTGTAAGTGCCAAACTTACCTAAAAAACCGGCCGAAATAATGTACAATATATGCAAAGGTTGTAAAATTATCAAAAATAATAATTCATTACGCTTGTTAAAAAAAATTGACAGAGGCGTAACAAAGATGATTTCGGCAATTATTTTTGAAAGGAATATATATTGTAAGGATTTGCATGCAATGGGATTAAAACAGGCCGCAATAGCCAGGAACAGCATATTCAGGTTGAAGAGATAGACCAGGAGCAGGACCAGGGTCAATTTGCGCTGCGGATAGCTGTCTGCTTTTGAGGCCCAGCGGATCCTTTGGTTTAAAAAGGAGGCCCAGTCTGGCTGTACCGGGGTGTCCACAATGGCTTTTGGGTCAAATAAATAGTCAATGCCGCCGGGAAACCTGTTTTGTATCTTTTGCATGAGCATCATATCATCGCCCGAGGCTTTTTGGTCGATGCCTTTATAGCCGTCCACGGTTTCAAAGGCCATTTTGGAAAAAAGAAAATTGGCCCCGTTGCTCATGTTCCCCAGCCCGAGCCGGTTAGAAGCGATGGTAATGCCCTGCATGGTCATGAAGTCGATACTCTGGAAATAATACAACCAGTTTTTCCGGCCCTGGTAAGGGATGAAATTAACCGGGGCGGCCAGGCATTGGATCTCATCTGATGTATTGAGTTGTCTGGCATAGGAGCGCAACCAGTTTTTACCCACGATACAGTCTGCATCAGTGGTAATGATAAAAGTACCTTTTGCCTTACTGATCCCTATTTCCAGTGCTTTCTTTTTGAAGGCATTCAACCTTTCTTCGGGGTTAATATGCTCAGACAGTCTTATGATCCGGAGATTAGGCCCGGAAAACTTTGAAGCGATGGCTACGGTATTATCTTCCGAAAAATCATCGATCAGTATTAGTTCAAAGCGGTCTGCAGGGTAATCATTGTCAAGGATGCTACCCAGGCATTGTGCTATATTTTCGGCTTCGTTTCTTGCAGGTATGATAATGGAAAAAAACGGGTCTTCCTTAGGGGCTAAGGCATGGACCTTTGGCTTTGGCTTGAAGTAGCCATAGCTATAAGCCAGCATTAAGAGCACATAGGCTGCGGCCAGGGCATAGGAAAGCCAGCTATATAATTCCATTTATTGTCTCGGATTAAAAATGGCTTCTGACAGGTTTAACAAGCCCGGTATGTTTTCAAAATCGGCCTCGGGAAGCAGGTTTACTACAGTAAAATCCTGTTTTTTGGCGAATTTTAAAGCATCCTTTTTCAGCACCAGGGCATGCTCGGGACAATACATATGTAATTCTATCTTGTTCTTTTTTACATTCCAGCGCACTTTCTGGATCTCGGGCACGAGTTTGTAATGAAGCGGGTACACCTGATTCCAGCTACTTCTTACCGTATCGTTTTTAATATAATCGTCCAGAGGCGCGGTCCATTCTTTTTTCAGGATGCCCCAGTTGCGGATGCCTTTTAGTTTTTGCGCGGCTTTCTCCGGTTGTGCAATAGCTGCTTTGATCCTGCCTTTAGCATAAAAATGCCGGGTAGCCAGGGATTGCCAGGAGCTTCTTCTCAAACCGTCGGGGGCAAAAAGCACTACTTTTTCGATCCATTCGCTTCTTTGTTCCATCAGGCTTAAGGCATAAAGGGCACCGAAGCCCAACGCCAGCAGGTCAAATTTTTCTACTTTGAACTCCAGTTTGAAGCGTTCTATTATGGTGACCAGGGCCAGCTTATCCACCTGTTTTTGCTGCCATATGGAATGTCCCAGGCCGGGAATTTCGATGGCTATAATGGTGTAACGGTGACCCAGCGCGCGTTCCAGCGGAGCAAACACCTCAGCATGCTGGCCGAAATCATGAAAAGCAAAGAGTAATTGCTTCCCCTGCCCCAGCCTGTTTACCTGTAATGTATTGTTTTCGTACTTTAAAACGCCTGTTTGCATGACCGATCCGGAAATATGATTGCGGGCAAAGATAAATATATCTCAGCATAAGCTTTAGCGAATTGATACTTTTGCGTTTAATTAGGAGCGTAAATAGTATTATATTTGCACAAATTTTTTAAAACATGGCTTTACAGGCAGGCATTGTCGGATTACCAAATGTGGGTAAATCAACTTTATTTAACGCAGTAAGCAACAGTGCTAAGGCACAGGCTTCTAACTATAGATTCTGTACTATTGAACCTAATGTGGGATTGGTAGATGTACCCGATGAGCGCCTGGATGCCCTGGCCAAGATCGTGCAACCGGAGCGTATTTTGCCTACTGCCATTGAGTTTGTGGATATCGCAGGATTGGTAAAGGGAGCTTCTAAAGGAGAAGGTTTAGGTAATAAGTTTTTGGGCAACATCCGTGAAGTGGATGCGATCATTCACGTGGTACGTTGCTTTGAAGATGAAAATATATTAAGAGAAGAAGGTGCCATCAACCCGGTGAGTGATAAAGAGATCATTGATACGGAACTGCAACTGGCCGACCTTGCCAGCGTTGAGAAGAAGATTGCCAGGGTAGAAAAAATGGCAAAAAGCGATCCTAAAATGAAAGCGGCGCTGGATGTTTTAGTAAAATGTAAGGCGCACCTGGAGCAAGGTAAGAATGTACGTGGCCTGGGCCTGGAAGGAGAAGATAAAGAAGCGATAGCGGATATCTTTTTGCTGACTGCCAAGCCGGTTTTATATGTTGCGAATGTAGCAGAAGCGGCTATGCATACGGGTAATGAATACTCAGAAGCTTTGAAAAAAGTGGCGGATGAAGAAGGGGCACAGATTATCATCATGTGCAACAATATCGAGGCACAGATCTCTGAAATGGAAGACCCGGATGATAAAGCTTTGTTCCTGGAAGAGTATAAACTGGCTGAGCCGGGCCTGAACCGCTTGATCAGGGCAGCTTATAACTTACTCGACCTGATCACTTACTTCACTGCAGGGGTGCAGGAGGTGCGTGCCTGGACGATCAATAAAGGCTGGAAAGCCCCACAGGCTGCCGGTGTGATCCACACGGATTTTGAAAAAGGATTCATCAAAGCCGAGGTGATCGGTTATAGTGACTATATAGAACTGGGCGGTGAGCCGGGTGCTAAAGAGAAAGGTAAATTACGTATTGAAGGAAAAGAATATACGGTAGCGGATGGTGATGTAATGCACTTCCGTTTTAATGTGTAAGGAATAATATATTCATCAATGATATTGCCCGGTACTTAATTCAGTTTAAGGCCGGGCTTTTCTTTTGTAAATCCCATCAGGGAACATAATGGTAAGCAGCGCAAAGATGAGTAATATATTGAACTCAATACCGTTTGTTCCGCCGCCCACTACAAACCAGCCATTGGGCAAGTGCACCATGAAAATACCTGCAATTAAAACGACAATAGTGATCAGGCCAGCCAGCTTAATGTATTTTTCGGTTAAAAGACAAATAGCGGCTATTACATGAGATATTTTAATCGCCCAGGCAAGCGGTACGCCTATGGGAGCAAATCCCTTGTTGTCCAAAAAGAATTTACCAAATTCATACACGCCATTATTGAACATACCTCCGGCTCCATGTATGATTAAAATAATAGCAACAATCAATCGTAGTAATAAGGTGTTGGGATGTTTCATGTGTATCTTTTTTTTAATAGGTATGCAGCTTATGGTTTAAAACAATGTATCAAATACCCGTTTTATAAAAGTAGTTCTGTTTTCCGTAGAAATGAACTTATGGATATTTGTTTTATGTTTATTTGCGCTCATCTGTATGCATTCCGGGGCAATGTAACAAAGCGGTTTTGCTCCGGCTAAAGTAGATAGTTAAATCATATTCAATTATAGTTAAATCTTATGACAAAAACATGACTATTTGGCTCGAATATTTTTTTAAATCTTCTTTATTGACTAAATTTGCAAGCCTTGGGAGCAAGGTTGTGATACCTTTGAATAAAGGAATTGCAGCTGAAGCCCAAAATAAACTTATTGCATAAAATATTATTTTAATTTATACAGTTTAATAAAGAAAAAATGGCAGTTTGGTCTGCCGACCCATATTTCAAATTATATGAACATTTACCAGGATTATCTTAAAGAGATAGAAGAACGTAAAGAACAAGGACTTCATCCAAAACCGATTGACAGTGCCGAATTGTTAAGCGAAATTATCGCGCAAATTAAAGATACTGCTAACGAGCATCGCGAAGGTTCGCTTCAGTTTTTTATTTATAACACATTGCCGGGTACAACGAGCGCTGCCGGAGTGAAAGCCAAGTTCTTAAAAGAAATCATCCTGGGTGAATCGGTATTGGCAGAAATTACCCCTGCTTTTGCTTTTGAATTATTGTCTCATATGAAAGGTGGTCCTTCTATAGAAGTATTACTGGACCTGGCTTTGGGAGCAGATATAACTATTGCTAAAGCTGCTGCTGAAGTATTGAAAACACAGGTTTATCTTTATGATGCCGATACGGACCGTCTTAGAGAAGCCTTCAAAAATGAAAACCCGATTGCAAGAGATATCCTGGAAAGCTACGCAAAAGCAGAGTTTTTCACGAAATTGCCAGAGGTGCCTGAGGAAATTCAAATCGTGACTTTTATTGCCGGTGAAGGTGATATCTCTACCGATTTATTGTCTCCGGGTAACCAGGCACACTCACGCTCTGACCGTGAGCTGCATGGCTTATGTATGATCACGCCACAAGCGCAATTAGAGATCAAAGGTCTTCAGGAGCATCACCCGGATAAAAGCGTGATGCTGATCGCGGAGAAAGGTACTATGGGCGTGGGTTCTTCCCGTATGTCGGGCGTGAATAACGTGGCCTTATGGACCGGTAAGCAAGCCAGCAAATATGTGCCGTTTGTAAATATCGCTCCTATTGTGGGTGGTACTAATGGTATTTCCCCGATCTTTTTAACTACAGTTGATGTAACGGGTGGTATCGGTATCGACCTGAAGAACTGGGTGAAGAAAACAGATGCTGAAGGAAATGTGGTACGTAATGAAAACGGCGATCCTGTATTGGAAGAAGTTTATTCTGTTGCTACGGGTACCGTACTTACGATCAATACAAAGACTAAGAAATTATATAACGGTGAGCAGGAACTGATCGATATTTCCAAGGCTTTAACACCTCAGAAAAAAGAATTTATCCGTGCGGGAGGTTCTTATGCCATCGTGTTTGGTAAAAAGATCCAGACGATTGCGGCCAAAATTTTAGGAATCGAACCTACCCCGGTTTTTGCACCTTCCAAAGAAATCTCTAATGAAGGACAAGGCCTGACTGCTGTTGAAAAAATATTCAATAGAAATGCAGTAGGTATCACTCCGGGTACGGTATTACATGCCGGTTCTGATGTACGTGTAGAAGTAAACATCGTAGGTTCCCAGGATACTACCGGTCTGATGACGGCCCAGGAACTGGAATCTATGGCGGCTACCGTTATCTCCCCGATCGTGGACGGCGCTTACCAATCCGGTTGTCATACCGCTTCTGTATGGGATAAAAAAGCACAGGCTAATATTCCTAAGCTGATGAAGTTTATGAACGACTTTGGTGTGATCACTGCCCGTGACCCTAAAGGCGAGTATCACTCTATGACGGATGTGATCCATAAAGTATTGAATGATATCACTATTGACGAATGGGCCATCATTATCGGTGGTGACTCTCATACCAGGATGTCTAAAGGGGTAGCTTTCGGAGCAGATTCCGGAACGGTTGCCTTGGCATTGGCTACCGGTGAGGCTTCTATGCCGATCCCTGAGTCGGTAAAAGTAACCTTCAAAGGTGAAATGAAAGAGCACATGGACTTCCGTGATGTGGTACATGCTACGCAATTACAAATGTTGCAGCAGTTTGACGGGGAGAATGTATTCCAGGGCAGGATCATTGAAGTACACATAGGTACTTTACTGGCTGACCAGGCCTTTACCTTCACCGACTGGACGGCAGAGATGAAAGCAAAAGCTTCTATCTGTATCTCCCAGGATGATACCCTGATCGAATCGCTTGACATTGCTAAAGGACGTATCCAGATCATGATCGATAAGGGTATGGACAACAGCAGACAAGTATTACAAGGATTGATCAATAAAGCAGATAAGCGCATTGCAGAGATCAAATCGGGTGAGAAACCTGCTTTGATGCCGGATGCAAATGCTAAATACTATGCTGAAGTTGTAGTCGATTTAGATGTGATCGATCAACCGATGATCGCGGATCCTGATGTGAATAATGTAGACGTTTCTAAAAGATATACGCACGATACCATTCGTGAACTGTCTTTCTACGAAGGCGATAAAAAAGTGGATCTTGGTTTTGTAGGATCTTGCATGGTGCATAAAGGCGATTTGAAGATCGTGGCTCAAATGTTGAAAAACCTGGAGCAGCAGCAGGGCGAGGTTAAGTTCAATGCACCTTTGGTGGTAGCAGCACCTACTTACAATATCATTGATGAATTGAAAGAAGAAGGTGATTGGGATATGTTGCAAAAATATTCCGGCTTCGAGTTCAGCGACCTGTTGCCAAAAAATACAGCCCGTACAGAATATGAAAATATTATGTATTTAGAGCGTCCGGGTTGTAACCTGTGTATGGGTAACCAGGAGAAAGCAGCAAAAGGAGATACCGTACTGGCTACTTCTACGCGCTTGTTCCAGGGCCGTGTAGTAGAAGATTCTGATCGCAAAAAAGGAGAGTCATTACTGGCTTCTACCCCGGTGGTTGTACTTTCCGCTATTTTGGGCCGCATTCCTAATATTGAGGAGTATAAAGCAGCGGTGCAGGGCATCAACTTAACTAAGTTTGCTCCGGTTACTACTAACTAATATTTCTTTTTAATAATAAACGAGGCTACCTGCTTGCAGGTAGCCTCGTTTTATGTTTTTGGTAATGCCTTGAAAAATAGCAGGTGAATCTTTTTTAGCGCAATACTAATTTTTTTATACCTGATTCATCCTTATTCCTGATTTTTACTATATAAGTTCCTCTGGCCAGCTTATTTAAATCAATATTGCTTGCATGGTTGGCCGAAGCCACCTGTTCTTCTGAATGAAATACAACACGGCCTTGCAGGTCAATAATAGTGATATCCAGGTTTCCGGGAGTCAATTTATGGAATAAAATGGTCACCAGATCCTTAGCAGGACTCGGGAAAATACTGATCGCCTTTTCCCAATCGGTTTCTTTTATGCTTGTCGGACTCAGATTGATGCAATCCGAAGTATCGGAACAGCCATTTAAGGAAAGGGCAACTTTATAAGTGCCGGCCGTTGTGGCGGTAAAGCTTTGATGGGTAGCACCGGATATGGCTTGGTTGGTAGCACAATTGATCCATTGATAACCTGCTCCTGCCTGGGAAGCCGTAGCGGTATGTCCGTCGTTCGTGACTAAGGTTTCAGGTGAGGTGTTTATCGTTAAATTCAAGGTGACTACGCTATCACAGCCCGAAGCATTGATCAGGGTATCGGTAGCCGTATTATTACTGCTTGTATAAGTAATTCCGTTTATCCAGGTATAGCTGCCACAGGCAGTAATGATATCTGTACCTGTTGTAAGGCTACATAATTCATAAGCGCCCATATCTATTGTTGTTCCTGTAAGTCTTGGACGATTACCCAGATCTTTATCTGTACTGATATTGCCTACCATACTGTATGCAGCATTACTGCCCTGATCAATAGCAGGACTAAGCGCCTGTAAAGTATAATCTCCTGCTGCAGTATTCACAAATAAAGGATCAGAACTGCTGTTGCCCGTACCGGAAAAACCGTTCTCTACCAGGCTATAGGTAACTGCGATCGAAGTACCGGCATTCGTTATGCTACTGGAATTACCCCAAATAATAGAGTTGCGCACTGTTGTTACATTTGAACCACTGTTCATGTTATAAATGCCACCACTATGCCCGCTTACGGTATTGCCTGCAATGGTACAATTGGTGATAACCGGAGCAGAAGCATACCAATTATAAATACCGCCTCCATAAGTTGCTGTATTGTTTATCAGCTTACAATTAGTTATTTTCGGGTAAGCACTGCAACAGTTATAAATACCTCCACCTGATCCTGCAGCTGTATTCCCGGCAATGACACAGTTTTTAATAATGGATGAAGAGTCTGCATTATAGATACCACCACCATCGCCGCCTGTATTATTGGTAATCGTGGAGTTGTAGATCAATGAAGCAGCACCATCATTACAAATACCGCCTCCTTTGCCCGAATAGGTCACATTGTCTTTTATAATACAGTTCTTGATAACAGGATATGAAGTCCAGTTATAAATGCCGCCACCTGCTGCCAATGCGGAATCGTTTGAAATGGTACAATTGGCTATAATGGGAGCAGAAGAAGGCCCGTCCCCTACAGTGTATATACCAGCGCCTGCATTATGATCAATATAGAGCCCGTTTACTACTGAGCTAAAACTATTTTGATTAGCGCGGCCATCCCGAACGGTAAAGCCGTCTAATGTTGCCGTATCGCTTCCCGAAACAGCATTTCCGGCACTTACGACCACGTGATAAGACTTGTTAATAATATTATTTGAAGTGCCCAGGTAGCCACTTAATATGCTCAGGTTGGAAGACCAGTTGCGACTAGCCAGGGAGGATTCAGTACCGGCAAATCCTCCATATAATTTCACGCCTGCTTTTAATACAAAAGCATTATAAGGATTATCCGGAGTGATAAGATTGGTCTCATGTACTTTACGGTTAGGCTTATAAGTACCGGCTGCGATCCAGATCTGGTCGCCTGCAACCGAAGTATTGATCATATTCTGGATATCTCCGGAGGCATTTGCCCAGGATGCTCCTGTTCCCGTTGCTCCGGGCTTTACATAACGAATCGTCTGAGCAATACTTAGCTGAGAACAGAGTAAGAATAATACAAGTAGCTTTTTTTTAATTTTCATAATAGCGTATTATTGATTTTTATACTTGGTTTTGTTTGCAGAATATTTTTTCAAATCATTGATTATCAACTAATTAAATAGATTTTGAAATATCATTCAAAATTACAAAATTATTTCAGAACTATTGACAGAACTTGTAGTTATTCTATTAATGAGTAATGTAAACTTTGATGTTTATTTTTATGCATTCAGATTGATTGGTAACAAACATTCATAAAGCTTATTGTACGTATGAAGCAAAGCCTGTTAAAACTCGTAATAACGATCAGCTTGTTTTTAGTAGTAAATATTGTATTCGCACAGCAACCGCGCGAATACCGGCAGTTTATAAAAGCTAATTTCCCGGAGTTTGTCCAGCATTTTAAACATTTAGACTTTGAAAAATTTGATGCCGGATATAAAACAGAGCTGGACTTAGAGGTAACTAATAATGTACCGGAAGACTGGTCCGCATATATTAAGCAATACAAAGATTTTCTAATTCACAATCCGGGTAAATCATTTGCTGTAGACCTGCTGAGCGCCTACATCGATATAGAATTTAGGCATGGAGCTTATTATGGTGTTTCAGATGTTGACCAGGCCGTATTATTAGTGGATATGAAGCATAAAAGATTTGTTCAAATTGCTTTTTGTGGCCCTTCCTGTGAATATGAAGACGTAAAATGGCTCAATGACGACCAATTTATAATTGTCGGCTATTTTCAGACGGATGAGCAGCAATACATTCCAACTATTACTTTTGTGGACCTTGTTTCCAAAACCAGGCTAGCTTATATGAATGAGACCAATACTGCGAAAGCGGTTTATAAAGGAAAATTATTCAAGAAGATCAGGTTTGAATAGTATTGCTAACTGAAAAAAATGGGATTAAGTTCTTTCCTTTTTTAACACAGGACTAGTTCTTGTGAATCTATTCATGCATCATCAAGGGGCTTTTTTGACTGAGCTTGTTCCAGGATGAAAATCAAGCTATTTAAACTTACCAAAATTTAACAGAAAATCAAAGGTAATACTGCAACTTAATTCGTAAATTGTCATCTGATTTTGACAAATAAGAATAAACAATAGATATATGGCTTTCGATTTAGATTTAATCAAAAAAGTGTACGCTGAAATGCCTGCTAAGATAGAAGCAGCACGTCAGCTGATCAATCGTCCTTTGACTTTAACGGAGAAAATACTGTATGCCCACCTGGATAAGCCGGCTACGACACCGCTTAAAAGAGGTGAAGACTACGTGGATTTCCGGCCGGACAGGGTTGCTATGCAGGATGCTACGGCCCAGATGGCCCTCTTGCAGTTCATGACTTGCGGACGTGACCAGGTGGCGGTGCCCTCAACAGTACACTGTGATCACCTGATCCAGGCTAAAAACGAATCAGTATCTGATCTGCAGGTTGCTGTAGATACCAATAAAGAAGTGTACGATTTCCTGTCTTCCGTATCTGACCGTTATGGTCTTGGGTTCTGGAAAGCAGGAGCCGGTATCATTCACCAGGTAGTCCTGGAAAACTATGCCTTCCCGGGTGGTATGATGATCGGTACCGATTCTCATACGCCCAATGCAGGTGGCCTGGGTATGATCGCGATCGGTGTCGGCGGTGCCGATGCCTGTGATGTGATGGCCGGTCTGCCCTGGGAATTAAAAATGCCTAAGCTCATCGGGGTGCACCTGAAAGGCAGCCTGAATGGCTGGGCTACTCCAAAAGATATCATCCTCTGGGTAGCAGGTAAGCTGACTGTAAAAGGCGGTACGGGTTGTATCGTGGAGTACTTTGGTGAAGGGGCTAAAAATATCTCTTGTACCGGTAAAGGTACTATTGGTAATATGGGTGCCGAGATCGGGGCCACGACTTCTACTTTCGGTTATGATGACTCTATGGAGCGCTATTTAAGAGCGACCGGCCGTGCTGAAATTGCTGATGAAGCCAATAAAGTAAGAGAACATTTGACTGGTGATGATGAGGTATATGCTAATCCTGAAGCTTATTTCGACCAGGTGATCGAATTAGATCTGTCCACCTTAGAACCTTATATTAACGGACCTTTCTCCCCGGACCTGGCAACGCCGATCTCAAAAATGAAAGAAGCGGCTGCTGCCAACGGTTGGCCGACCAACCTGGAAGTAGGACTGATCGGGTCTTGTACCAACTCTTCTTATGAAGACATCAGCCGTGCTGCCAACCTTGCAGAGCAGGCGGTGACCAAAAATTTAAAAACCAAAGCTAAATATACCATTACTCCGGGCTCAGAACTGGTGCGTTTCACTATTGAGCGCGACGGGTTTATCAATACTTTTGAAAAGATCGGCGGTACGGTATTTGCCAATGCCTGCGGACCTTGTATTGGTATGTGGGCACGTGAAGGAGCTGAGAAGAAAGAAAAAAATACCATTATCCACTCCTTTAACAGGAACTTTGCCGCGCGCCAGGATGGTAACCCGAATACCTACGCTTTCGTAGGTTCCCCGGAGATCGTTACGGCCTTGGCCATTGCCGGTGACCTGACTTTTAACCCACTGACCGATACTTTAATGAATGAAGACGGACAGCAGGTGAAGCTGGACCCGCCAACAGGATGGGAATTGCCGGTTAAAGGTTTTGAAGTGGCCGATGCCGGTTACCAGGCCCCTGCCGAAGATGGCAGCCAGGTTGAGGTGATCGTATCTCCTACTTCATCCCGCCTGCAGTTATTGGAAGTGTTCCCGGCCTGGGAAGGTGTAGACCTGAGGGGCCTTAAATTACTGATCAAAGCGAAAGGTAAATGTACTACCGACCATATCTCTATGGCTGGCCCCTGGTTGAAGTTCCGTGGACACCTGGACAATATTTCCAACAATATGCTCATCGGTGCTACCAATTTCTATAATGAACAAACGAATACGGTTAAAAATCAGCTGACCGGTGAATATGGCGCTGTGCCTGATGTACAGAGAGCTTATAAAGCAGCCGGTATCGGGTCTATAGTGATCGGGGATGAAAACTATGGTGAAGGTTCTTCCCGTGAGCATGCGGCCATGGAGCCCCGTCACCTGGGTGTAAGGGCGGTACTGGTGAAATCTTTTGCCCGTATCCATGAGACCAACCTGAAAAAACAAGGTATGTTGGGATTAACCTTTGCAGACAAAGCAGATTATGATAAGATCCGCGAAGATGATACAATCGATATCGTAGGACTGACAGAGTTTGCCCCGGGTAAACAACTGACGATCATCTTACATCATGCAGATGGTTCGCTGGAAGAGTTTCCGGTAAATCATACTTATAATGCACAACAGATCGAATGGTTTAAAGCAGGTTCTGCTTTGAATATCATCCGTAAAGAATTTGGTGTGGCATAATTATATTAAATAAATAGCCATTGCGCAAAGTTTTAAAAAAACTACTGTCTTATCCGGCAGTAGTTTTTTGTATATACATATATTGTATTCAGCACTTTCCTTACGTAGCTCATTTTATGTGCCAGGCAAGCAAAAGGATAGTCGCTTACATAAAGTATAGTTGCTTGCCGGAAACGAATGGTCGATTTTGACTATGTTTGTTCTGGTGTATTTATCTTCTATTGGGTTATATTTAGCATTAAATTTCTTTTAAATTGAAATTAATTTAATGATAATTCTTTTATTGTGACTGGTATGATCATTTTTGCCGGGATATACTAATGACCAAATAATGTTGAAATGTTTGCTTTTTCGGCTTTTAATTTAGAGTTTAATTCATTAACTTTGTCCCGCTCGCAGAAAAAGCGCAGCAGTATTTTTCATTTAAAATTCAGAAAACTTTTATGGGAATTGTAAAGGATAGGTTTAAAGCGAAAGCTGATTCAGTAGCTGCCGATATCAAACAAATAATTGCAGAACACGGAAATACTAAATTAGGAGACATTACTATTGCGCAGGTATACCAGGGTATGAGAGGTATGGTTGGTCTGATCACAGAAACGTCACTTTTAGATGCAGAAGTTGGTATCCGCTTTAGAGGTTATTCTATTCCCGAATTAAGAGAAAAACTACCTAAAGCCCCGGGTGGTACAGAACCATTACCAGAGGGTTTATTTTACCTGATGCTGGTAGGTGAATTGCCAACCGAGGAGGATGTTGAGCATCTGTCTGCAACTTTCGCCCGCAAATCTCATGTGCCTAACTATGTATTTGATGTAATTGAAAAATTACCGGTAAATACACACCCGATGACTCAATTCTCAATCGCGGTAACCGCTTTACAAAGAGAGTCGATCTTCGCTAAAGAATATGCAAACGGTATCAGCAAGAAAGATTACTGGTCTTACATTTTTGACGATTGTATGAACCTGATCGCTAAATTACCACGTGTAGCTGCTTATATCTATCGCCGTAAATATAAAGGTGGCGATCATATCCAGCCGGATGGTATGCTGGACTGGGCGGGTAACTTTGCTCATATGCTTGGCTACAACTCTAAAGGTTTTTACGCTTTAATGCGTTTATATTTAACGATCCATGCAGATCATGAAGGCGGTAATGTGTCTGCACATGCCACACACCTGGTAGGCTCTGCATTGTCTGATCCTTACCTGGCTTTTGCTTCCGGTATGAATGGTCTTGCAGGTCCTTTACACGGACTGGCTAACCAGGAAGTGATCAAATGGATCGAAGAGATGAATAATGAATTAGGCACTAATGCTCCAAGTAAAGAGCAGATCGCTGATTATATCAAAAAGACATTGAGCGAAGGTAAAGTTGTTCCGGGATACGGACACGCAGTATTGCGCCAGACCGATCCGCGCTTCACAGCGCAGGCTGAGTTTGCTAAAACACACTGCCCTGATGATCCGATGGTACAAACGGTTTGGAACATTTATGAAGTAGCTCCGGATATCTTAGGTGCTACCGGTAAGATCAAAAACCCGTTCCCTAATGTGGATGCGCACAGTGGTGCTTTGCTGAAACACTTCGGTTTAGTAGAAGAAGAGTTCTACACGGTGATCTTCGGTGTGAGCCGTGCCCTGGGTGTATTGGCCGGTTTATGTTGGGACAGAGCTTTGGGCTTCCCGATCGAAAGACCTAAATCTGTGGATACGCACTGGATCAAGCAATTCATTGCAGGTGATGTAAAAGAGGATTAATATCTGATTATATTGTGTATCAATGAGCTGGCCCTTTTGGGTCAGCTCATTTTTTATTGCGGTCATTTGATCAGGGTATACGGGTTGGTAGATTGCTCCGCTCCAGAAATTGCTCGTTCCCCGAAACTTATTGCGGTCGGATGACGGTCCGCGGAGCAACTGTTTTTATAAAATTAATAGGAGGAGCATTTAATACCGGGCAAATATTACAAGATAAGACCTGTAAAGGCTTGTCAATAAAGCATCCTGGCGTTTGTTTATGAAAGAATTACGAAGGTTGAAAATAGTAATTTATTAATGCTGAAATCTTAATAGCTGCCTTTATTTGGAGGAAATTTGGGGGTCCTTTTGAATACATAAACCCCATTTAATCACCATTTAATTTTAATTGATGAACCTCAGTTTCGGCCATTCGGTTTTCCTGTTCTTTTTAATTTTATGTTCCGGGCTTAAAGCACAAGCTCAGTTCCCTTTTACCAATACCACGCCCACTTATACGCAAAACTTCAATAGCTTTAACGGCACATTTGCCGGTCTGCCACAATACTGGACTATACTCACGCAGGCAAGTATTGCCCAGAGAGGCGAAGGCTGCGGATCGGACAATGCCGGCGGCTTATGGTCTTATTACAGCAGTTCCAGTGAAAGAGCTTTGGGCTATCTGCCTTCGGCTACCAGTGATACTTTCCTGGCGCAGGTTACTTTTGTCAATAATACCAGTAATGTCATTACGAGTTTACGGGTATCCTATAATTTTGAAACCTGGAGAAGATTATCTTCCGGTCGTACCAATGGCTTTACCGTGAGCACAAATATTCCCGGTGCTAATGTGAGCAGCTTAAGTCATAGCCAGGCTCCCAGCGGTATGTCTACCTGTACTCAGCTTTCTACTTTGAAATCTTTAGTGCTCAACAACCTTAGTGTTCTTCCCGGCCAGACCTTCTATTTCCGCTGGGGCGGTGGCAGGGGCACTTCCAGCGGAGCTTCCAATGGGATTGGCATAGATAATGTAACGATTGAAATACTTTGTCCGCCTCAAACCATCAATAAGGATACATCGATCTGTTTCGGCAGTTCTTTTATAGATTCTAAATTGAATACCTATACAAGTTCCCAAACATTTTTTGACACGTTGCAGACTGCTGCAGGATGCGATAGTATTGTGCATTACAACTTAACCATATTGCCACTGATTACACAAACCGTAGATACCGCCATCTGCTCCGGGCAATCCCTGGTGTTTAACAACCAGACTTATACCACCAGCCAGACTGGCTTAAAAGATACCTTTACCAATGCAAACGGCTGTGATTCTGTAGTTACTTTAAACCTGACCGTAAACCCCGTTTACCAGCATACCTTGAATGAATCTATCTGCCAGGGGCAATCTTATACCTTTAACGGTAATGTCTATACGGCTACGCAGCATGGTATCGTCGGCAATTTCCAGACCATTAAAGGTTGTGACAGTATCGTAACCCTGAACCTTACAGTGCAGCCACTCCCCACTCTGGTCCTGAACAAAACCATTTGTGAGGGCGAAAGCTTTACGCATAACGGGATTACTTATACAACTTCGCAGACGGGCATTACCACCTTTTACCCGGTTCCGGGGTCTTGTGACAGCCAGGTTGTTTTTAACCTGAATGTATTGCCGGTCAACCCGCTTACGCAGACTGAAATGATCAGGGCCTGCTTTGAGGTGCAATACCGGGGCATGACTTTTTACCGGGATACAGTGATCCGGGATACGCTTTATAATCAATCCGGTTGTGACAGTATCTATCATATTGCTACCATTGAAGTCTTCAACCGGCCGCCTTCGGTAATGTATACGGATACTACTGCTTGTGGGGAGCTATGGTTTAATGGTAATCTTTATACGCAAAATACCACGGTAATAGATACCCTGAAAAACAGTACCGGTTGCGATAGCGCTATTGTGCATACGGCCATCTATATTGAGCATATAGATATGTTCCTGAGTATTGAAGACCCACATGATCCTTATGAAGGAGAATCGTTCTTGTTGCGTGCAGATAACCGCGAAAACCAGGGTTTCTATGTGACCCAATGGTTGCCGGAGCATATATTTGACCAGGATAAGCGCCTAAATTACCAGAGGCTAAGCCTTAACGGCCCGGAAACCTTGATGGTTATTGCTACTACACCAGCAGGATGTATGGATACTGCTGTACTCCTGGTGGAGCCAAGGGAATACAATAAAAATATGGTCATTCCGAATGCCTTTACGCCTAACGGGGATGGCAAAAATGATGTATTCCGGCCTTTCATTAACCTGGACAGGGCTTATTCTATTATTGATTTCAAAGTGTATAACCGCTATGGGCAGGTGATCCATGCCTCTGCTCATAGCAGCCAGGGCTGGGATGGTAGCTTTAATGGCAAGGTACAGGATAATGGCGTGTATCAATACATCATCCGGATACGCTTTATTGATGGTACAGAGAAACAATTCAAAGGAGATGTTACCTTGATCAGGTAGTTGATTGCAGTTATATTAATGGTTCATTTAAAAAGTGTTATTTCGTCATTTTGACTGTAGCGTAGCAAAATGGAGCAATCTAAACATCAAGTATTTATATTGGTAAGATTTCTCGGCTGCACTACGTTGCGCTCGAAATGACGACCTTTTGGGGCAGCGCGTTTTCGATAAATCAAATGTTGATTTATCGTGCCATTTCTTTTTTAGTACTTAATACCTCTTCTACCCATTTGAGGGCCAGGTTCAACTGTTGCTCCTGGCTCATGTCACTATTGTTCAGCACACGCGCATCTTCTGCCTGTCTTAAAGGGCTTTCTTCGCGGTTGCTGTCAATGTAATCTCTCATCTGCAGGTTGCTGATCACATCTTCGATATTTACGTTCTGGTTTTGCTCCTGCATTTCGAGGAACCTGCGCTTCACACGTATCTCAATATCAGCCGTCATAAAGATCTTCAGTTCGGCATTGGGGAAAACCACAGTACCTATATCCCTTCCATCCATGACAACGCCTTTCTTTTTGCCCATAAGCTGCTGCTGTTTTACGGCAGATACGCGCACCGCTTTTATAGCAGCTACTTCGCTCACTTTCTGGGCTATGGTCATTTCCCGGATATATTGCTCTACATTTTCATCATTCAGGAACATATCCGATTTGCCTTTCTCTTCATTGAACTCAAAATGCAGGTTCACATTTTTCAATGCTTCCGTTACACTTTCCGGCTCATCCAGTCTTACATTGTTGCGGATAAAGTATAGCGTAATGGCACGGTACATAGCGCCGGTATCGATAAAATTGTAATTGAGTTTCCGGGCCAAAGCCTTTGCCAGGGTGCTTTTACCACATGAAGAATATCCATCGATCGCTATGATTATCTTTTTACTCATTTTTACAATTTCTCCAACAAAGGTAGCAAGATATTAATGATTAACTTTGCTTTTTTAAGATAGAATATGGAACATTTAACGCTTGGTTTTAGTCCTTGTCCCAATGATACTTTTATATTTGACCAGATGGTGCATGAAAGCCCGGACAAGCATGGCATCCGTTATGATTATGTGCTGGCTGATGTGGAGCAACTGAACCAGTGGGCCTTTGAAGGTAAATTTGACGTGACGAAACTGAGCTATAGTGCATTCCTGCACCTTGCAGATCAATATGAGCTCCTGGATTGCGGCAGTGCCCTGGGTTTTGGCGTAGGGCCATTGCTCATCACGACCCGGGAAAAATATGCGGCCATTAAAGCGGATCCGGCTGCTTTCCTGGCCCGTGCAAAGATCGCCATCCCCGGTAAATTCACTACGGCTAACCTCCTTTTATCGCTGGCCTATCCCGAAGCAAAAAATAAGACCGAAGTACTGTTTAGTGATATAGAACAGGAAGTGCTGTCGGGCAATTATGATGCGGGGTTGATCATACATGAGAACCGCTTTACTTATGCTGATAAAGGATTGGAAAAAATAATCGATTGCGGTGAATGGTGGGAGCAGCATTTTAATGCAGCCATTCCTTTGGGGGGCATCGTGATCCGGAAAAGCATGGACCCGGACCTGAAGTTAAAGGTTCAGGGGCAGATCAAAGCTAGTATTGAAAACAGTTGGGACCAGTACCCCACTCTTTCTGATTTTATCACCCGCAATGCCCAGGAGATGAGCGAAGAAGTGATGAGAAAGCACATCAATTTATACGTGAACGAGTACAGTTCCAGCCTGCAAGGCCTGGGGGATAAAGCTATTAATACTTTGTTTGAACAGGCATATGCCTCAGGTATGATCGCTGCAATGCCGGAAAAATATAAGGTGTAGTCTGTGACTTGAACTTAAACCTATAAGGTTTCTAAAACCTTATAGGTTTTTTCATGCTTCTGCGGGAAACGAAGATGGTTACCTGCTTCGGCGAAGCTCAGCTCGACACCCATTTTTTTCCAGGAGGATGTTGAAGGATGACATATCTTGACCAAAACAATAAAGCCTTATAGATGAACTATAAGGCTTTATTATTTTAAAGAGTTTGATTAGAATACTAAGGCTAAGTTGACAAAGTAGTTCGCACCATAACCATAGAAATATTTAGGCGGGAAACGCTCCGGGTTTTTCATTTGTGTATCGAAACGTAATTGCTCAAATCCACCGGTGATGATGTTCCTGTTGTTCAAAACATTGTTCACACCAGCATTTAATCTTAAGTAAACATTACCTCCGGCACTCTTGATATGATTTTTTACCCTGATCGATGTTCCGGCAAAGATATCTACCGTATAGAAAGAAGGCAATTTAGTCTGGCCCAGGATGGATTTCCATTGCTCAGAACCTTTTTCTATAAATTCAACCGCATCAGATGTTTTGCTGGCCGGGTTAACTTCCATATAGTTCCTGTCGAAATAGTTGAAGTTAACGGTAGCAAACCAGTACTTAGGAGAGTTATAGCTCAAGCCAACGGTGTAAGCAGATTGCGGACCGGAAGCTACATAATAGTCTTTCAGGTAAACCGTATTTTTAGCTACACGTGTAGTGGTATCATTATCCAGGTAAACACTTACATCTGGTCTGCTGGTATAAAACACCTGTGTCCAGGTAGCAACGGCGTTTGCAGTCAAGGTATTGGTCAGCTTTGCTTTAACCGCCATCTCTGCACCCAGGTTGCGGATGTTTACATTTTGCATCACGTAGTTTACAAAGGTTCTGTAATCTTCATGATAAAAACGTTTCACATCGGTTAAGTTCTTGGATTCTGTTACGAAACCGCTCAACCTGCCGCTGATCTTCGGAGAACGCAATAAATAACCTCCCTCTACAGTAGCGTATTGCTCCAGCTGAACATTATCAATGGTCTTGTTTCTTGTTCTCGGAGATACAAATGTATTGTCAAAAGTAGGTGCAGCGGTCATATAGCTTGCGCTGGCGTAAAGGTAGTTACGGCCATCGATCTTGTAAGTAGCACCACCTTTTACGGCATAAGTCAGGAAGTTGAAGTTTTCTGATTTTCCTTCAGAATCGTTCGGGAAAATACCGATCTTATACATACCGTTTCTCTGGAAACCTTCTGTACCTAATCTACCGGTTAAAAAGAAGTCCATTTTGTTATAAGTGAACTCTCCCTGTGCCCAGGCATACGCTTTGTAGAAATTAGATTTGTAGTAATAACCGTATTTATCCCCTTTCCTTACGATACCGTTCGGGTTATTTAAATCATTTTGGTTCAGGTCTGTGTTACCGATATAAGTACGCTCTGCAAACTGGTTCAGGTTTACATAATAGTCACCACCTAAAAGATCATACACTTTCCTGTAGCTTTCCATTTGCTGATACACACCGGCTACGCCTGCTGTTATTTTAGTGTGCGGGTTCAATACTTTCTGAAGCGTAGAGCTCAGCATATATTTGTTGATATCGTCTCTGTCTTCACCGATGATGTACACAGAACGTGCCCCGGTAACACCGTTTACCGTTCTTTGGTTCATCCTGTTGGCATCATAAAGACGTTGCCAGTTCACCTGCATTAATTCAGGATTGTCCTGCAAATATTGTCTTTGAGCATCAGCAGCATCCTGGTCTGCACCCTGGGGGTTGAACAGGAAGAAGCTGGGCAGGTTCCTGTAATAGTCCGGGCGCGGATCCATTGCATTGTACCAGTCTAAAGAAGTATTACCATTGTAACCGGTCTGGAAACCAAAAGAAGTGTTCCAGCGTGTATTTACATCAGGATTATGCTTGAAAGTTAAGATCGCTGCAGGCTGGAATGAATTGTTGATCCTTGCATTTTTCTTTTCCCCGTTAACATAGCCCCAGTTAGGATTGTAGAAATTGCTACCCACGATATCCATTGCTTCCTGTGTAGATGGCATGGCTTTACCGCGGCTGGTAGGTGCACCGAAAACGGTTAAGTGAATAGAGTTGCTTTCATTTAATTTTTTACTTACTGCAGCGTAGAAGGAATGCCCGTCATAAAAAGTACCCGGGATATAACCTTCCTGTGCCCAGCGCTTAGAACCGGCAAAGGAATAAGCCCAGCCGTTTTTATTCATGCCTGAATTATGGGTCAGCATTAACCTGTTCCTGTAGGTACGGTTAGAGGCTGCATAGGAGATGACTGTTTGTTTGCGTTGATCAGCAGCCGTTGCGTCGATCTGGGAAGTACCGGTAAGGCCACCGAAACCTACTTCAGAAGGGTTAAGGCCAAAAGTAACCGTTTGGTTCCTGAAGGCATCATTAAGACCGCCCCACTGTCCGAAGAATGCAGCACCGGATTCGGCATCATTCATCGGTAAACCATTCATATATACTTCCAGCTGATCTCTTTTGTAGCCACGGATCTGGTAACGCATAGGCCCGAAAGTGAAAGAGGCTGCCTGCATATAAGGATCTCTTGATGCCGTCAACACGCCCGATACATTCTGACCGCTTACGCCATCTTCATCGCTTTCAGAGAAATTATCTTCCAATGCGATGGTAGGAGTCTGGCCGGTAGTGAAACTTACCGCAGCAAGGTCTACCGAAAAAGTGTAGACACCCAGGTCCACAACTTCCTCGTTCACATTGATCATTACAGTGTCTCTCTTAGCGGCAGAGGTAGTCACCACTAATTTGTAAGAACCGAAAGGCACCTGGCTAAAGGCAAAGCGACCATCGGCATCTGTAACTTTCATTAATTTTAATTCGGGGAGCGTAACGTCCGTTTCTGAAAGCGGAGCATTATTTTCTTTGTTTTGTATCACGCCTCTTACTAATGCAGTTTGAGCCTGTGCAATTACAGAAAAAGAAGAAATTACCGATAGCAGTAAAATATGCTTCATAAAGAAATATGTAAATTGAACTATTGATTTTTTGTTCAGACTGCGAAATTACAATTCTTTTAAAACAAAAAATGGAGAGAATAATAAATTATTGTTACCTAATTCGGCTTTAGGCCTGATCTTCGAGAGAAAAGAGGGTATCTACAAATTCATATTTATTGAAAACCTGCAGATCCTCCATTCTTTCTCCTACGCCTATGTACTTAACCGGGATCTTGAATTGGTTGGCAATGGCCAATACAACACCACCTTTTGCGGTACCGTCCAGCTTGGTAATGGTAAGTGAGGTGACTTCTGTAGCAGCCGTAAAGTGCTTGGCCTGCTCCAGGGCATTCTGCCCGGTGCTGCCATCCAATACCAGCATTACTTCGTGGGGTGCATTTTCCAGGTTTTTAGAAATAGATCTTTTAATTTTACTCAACTCCTCCATCAGGTGCGCTTTATTGTGCAGCCTGCCTGCTGTGTCAATAATAATGACATCTACATCTTTGGCTACTCCGCTTACGATGGTATCATAAGCTACAGAGCTGGGATCACTGCCCATTTCTTTTTTTACAATAGGTACGCCCACCCTTTCACTCCAGATCGTCAACTGGTCTACGGCCGCAGCCCTGAAGGTATCTGCTGCGCCCAGCAATACAGATTTGCCGCTTTTCTTGAAATTATAAGCCAGTTTACCGATCGTTGTGGTCTTACCCACTCCGTTCACACCAACTACCAATATGACATAAGGCTTTTTATCTAAAGGAGTATTATACGTTTTGTATTCAGAAGAACCCGAATCGGTTAATACATTCGCGATCTCTTCCTGCAGGATATTGTTCAGCTCAGCGGTACTTACATATTTATCTTTGCCTACACGGGCCTCAATATTTTTGATGATCGTAACGGTAGTATCCAGGCCTACATCTGCTGTGATCAGGGCTTCCTCCAGGCTATCTAAAACCTCCTCATCCACTTCACTTTTACCGGCTATGGCTTTTGATATTTTGGTAAAGAAGTTTTGCTTGGTTTGTTTAAGTCCCTCATCAAGCACTTCTTTTTGCTCTTCTTGTTCTTTATTGCGCTTAAATAGCTTGTCGAAAAAACCCATACTGATAAAATAATATTTGGCTGTAAAATTAGAGCATTATATACGGATACAAAAGTTTAATTTTAGCGCAAATTAATTATTTAAATGGACCATACTATTCCTATCACGATATGGCTGGCAGAGCGGAGTTACCGGATCAGGGTAAAGCCCGAAGAGGAGCAGGCGATCCGGCAGGCTATGAAAGTGGCCGACCAGCGACTGGCAAAATTAAGAAATGAAATTCCGGGAAAAGATGAGCAGGACTTCCTCGCGATGTGCCTGATGATGTATGCTACTGACCAGGTGACGGATCATAGTGGTCTCAACCCTGTGCAGCAAGATACCGTACAGCAGATGATAGATACTATTGACAACTGTCTCGGACAGGATTAAAAAGACTGTAGCATACTGGATAAAATAAGCGCTCAGTATAGCCTTAAAAAAGACTATATGGTTTTTAGGAACAAAATGCTTGCCCGACAAAGATGGCTATCCGAAAATTAAGGTGTAAGTTTTAGTACGTATAGGTTTTAGTGTACTTCTCGAATAGCTAGGTTTTAGTAGATCTATCGTCTGGTAGTTGTTTTCCTGTGTATTAATATTAAAATGCAGTACAGGCAGGAAGTGTTGCCTGAGATTTAACATTTATTTATTTTTAAATTGTTTTCAGGTTATTATTTATCCCTGGTTGCATAGAGCGCAGCGAGGGTTTGGAACAAAAAAAGGTTGCGCAATCCTGCGCAACCTTTTTTATATCGGAGTCTTTGATTATAAATTAGCTCCGTGACATTGTTTGTATTTTTTTCCGCTTCCGCAAGGACAAGGATCGTTTCTTCCGATCTTAGGTTCTACAGAAACCGGGCTTTGTTTGGGCGCTTCATAGATATGATCTTCTGAATAGTAATCCGATTCATCAGCGGCATAATCTTCTCCCCTGCGCTCAATATCCGCACTGTTGTCATACAGTTCCTCGAAATCCGTATATTCCTGAGGGATCTGTTGTACGTGCTGCTGCTGTTCTTCCTGTACAGGAATACCGGCGCGCAACAGGAAGGAAACAATATTTTTATTGGTTTCCATCATCATCTTTTTAAACAATTCGAAAGCTTCGAATTTGTAGATCAATAATGGGTCTTTTTGCTCATAAGAAGCCATTTGTACCGATGTTCTCAGGTCATCCATAGCTCTCAGGTGATCTTTCCAGGACTCATCGATCAGGGCCAGGGTAATGGATTTCTCCAATGCCTCAGGAACCGGTTTGATCTCTTTCTCGATCGCTTCATCCAGTCCCACCTGGACCTGGATACCTTTTACGCCATCAGAGAACGGGATCATGATGTACTCAATACGTCCTTCAGATTGTGCTTTGATATTCTGGAACTGAGGTAACATAGCCTCACGCATACCGGCGATCTTGGTTTGGTAGAAGGATTTCACTTCCTGGTAGAAGTCTTCTACACCCGTATTGGATTTGGCTTGCTCTTCTGTGATCTGAGGTTCAAAGGCCAGGTGTTTCATCACTTCCAGTTTGAAGTCTGCATAAGACTGCCCGTTCTGGAATTGAGCGATGAAGTCATCTGCTACATCATACATCGCATTATCGATATCAATCGCTACGCGATCGCCGAATAAGGCATTGTGACGACGTTTGTAGATTTGATTCCTTTGTGCATTCATCACATCATCATATTCCAGCAAACGCTTACGGATACCAAAGTTATTCTCTTCTACTTTCTTCTGTGCACGCTCAATAGATTTAGAGATCATGCCATGTTGCAGTACCTCGCCTTCTTTGTGCCCCATCCTGTCCATTAAAGCAGCAATACGCTCTGAACCGAATAAACGCATCAATTCATCTTCTAATGAAACGAAGAACTGGGAACTACCCGGATCTCCCTGGCGACCCGCACGACCACGCAACTGGCGGTCTACACGACGGGATTCATGGCGTTCTGTACCGATGATGGCCAGACCACCCGCTTCTTTCACCCCTTCGCCCAGTTTGATATCGGTACCACGACCGGCCATATTGGTAGCAATGGTAACTGCTCCCGGCAAACCTGCTTCGGCAACTACTTGAGCTTCTTTGGCGTGTTGCTTGGCATTCAATACGTTATGTGGAAGTTTTCTTTGCTGCATCATACGGCTCAGCAACTCCGAAACCTCAACAGAGGTAGTACCCACCAGTACCGGACGGCCGATAGAGCGCATGGCTTCTACCTCGTCAATAACGGCTTTGTACTTTTCACGTTTGGTTTTATATACTAAGTCTTGCTGGTCTTTACGCTGGATACCACGATTAGTAGGTATCGTCACTACGTCCAGTTTATAGATTTCCCAGAATTCACCTGCTTCCGTTTCTGCCGTACCGGTCATACCGGCCAGCTTGTGGTACATACGGAAATAGTTCTGTAAAGTAACGGTCGCAAAAGTTTGCGTGGCCGCCTCGATGTGTACATTTTCTTTTGCTTCAATCGCCTGGTGCAATCCGTCAGAATAGCGGCGACCTTCCATGATACGGCCGGTCTGCTCATCTACGATCTTAACCTTATCATCTACTACGATGTACTCAACGTCTTTTTCAAACATTGTGTAGGCTTTCAGCAATTGCTGTACGGAGTGGATACGGTCTGTTTTGGCCGCATACTCCTGTAGTAAATTATCTTTGCGTTGTGCCCTTTCCTCATCGGTAACATCTTTGGCATTTTCTATAGCAGCCAGAGCTGTACTGATATCCGGGAGTACAAAGAAGCTTGGATCTTCACCCGCACCGGTGATCAATGCAATACCTTTTTCGGTAAGGTCAACACTTTTTTGCTTTTCGTCTATGTAGAAATATAATTCTTCATATACTTTAGGCATATTCTTCTGATGCTCGGCAATGTAATAGTTCTCTGCCTTCTGCATGATCTGGCGATTGCCCTCTTCACTCAGGTATTTGATGATCGCAGAGTTCTTAGGCATACCTCTGAAGGCACGGTACAGTTGTAAACCACCCGTATCTTTATCGGCTTTACCTTCTTTGATCAGTTTTTTAGCTTCATTAAGCGCCTGGTTAACCACTCTTTTCTGCGCTTCAACGATATTTTCAATCCTTGGTTTCAGGAAATGGAATTGTTGGTCATCTCCTTTAGGTACCGGACCGGAAATGATCAATGGCGTACGTGCATCATCGATCAATACGCTATCCACCTCATCCACAATAGCGAAATGGTGTTTGCGTTGTACCATTTCTTCCGGGCGGTGTACCATGTTATCACGCAGGTAGTCAAAACCGAACTCATTATTCGTTCCGTAAGTGATATCTGCATTATACGCATGTCTGCGTGAATTAGAGTTAGGTTGGTGCTTGTCGATACAGTCTACCCTTAAGCCCAGCCATTCATATAAAGGACCGTTCCACTCAGAGTCACGACGGGCCAGGTAATCATTCACCGTTACTACGTGAACGCCCAGTCCGGCCAATGCATTCAGGTAAACCGGTAAAGTAGACACGAGCGTTTTACCTTCACCCGTTGCCATTTCCGATATTTTACCCTGGTGCAATACCGTACCGCCAATCAGCTGTACATCGTAGTGTACCATATTCCAGGAAACCTCAACACCGGCTGCTAGCCAGGTGGTGTTTTGAGTCATCTGGTCACCATCGATGATGATATGCTGACGGCCATTGGCAGCTAATTCTCTATCCAGGTCTGTAGCCATAGATACTACCTGGTCTGCTTCCGCAAAACGACGGGCAGCCTCCTTAATAGTAGCAAAAGCTTCAGGTAATATCTCTTCCAATATTTCCTCAAGCTTTTCATCACGGCCTTTGACCAATTTATCTACTTCGTTCAACACAGCTTCACGGGTATGCAGTTCTTCTATACCGCCGGCCTCTTCTTTTTTCGCAGCAATTTGTGCATCAATATCAGAAAGATATTCAGCAATTCTTTGTTTAAATTCTCCTGTTTTTGCTCTTAATTCGTCATTACTTAATGAGCTGTAGCGCTCGAAATATTCATTAATTGACTTAACTATAGGCTGAATTTTTTTTACGTCTTTTTCAGACTTGCTGCCACCTAATAGTTTTGATAGAAATCCTAGCATCGTTTCTGTGTTTGATAATATGACCGTTTACAATATGACGTTACACTTATATGGTCTAAAGTATAAAAGTGTTGCGAAGTTAAATATATTATTCTTTATCTCAAATCCCGTGCAAAAAAATAATAAATGCCAAAAAGTCTGTTAAAAATACTCAATGCGACAAATTGGATGAAAATATCTTTTTGAAATAAGCCGCGGAAGCCAGTAACCTACTGCCATACCAGCTGAAAAGTTCGCCATCTACCAGTAAAACAGTGGCATTTGGCAGTTTATCTTTAAACTCCAGGAGGTGTTTTTCTTTAAATGGAAAAGGTTCTGAACTTAAAAGGATATAATCGGGCGCTGCCGCCTGCAATTCCTGCCACTGTGTCTCAGGATAGCGCGGATGTGTTGCATATACATTAATAAATCCTATCCTTGACAAAATATCATGCAGGAAAGTTTGACTTCCGGCTGACATGAGTGGCTGATACCAAATGAAATAAGCAACACGCTTATCTTCTATAAGACGGATATTTTCCGGGCTGAAGTCTTTGCGGATATTTGCCACAATCTCCTGCGCCCTTCCTTCCGTTGAGGTGATCGCTCCCAATTGAGCAATCATCTCCAGGCTGTCCTCCAGGTTTAAAATATCACTCGTCCAGACCGGAGCTATGGCCCTGAGTTGTTCAATATCTGCTTTCGTATTTTCTTCTTTATTGGCGATGATGAGGTCGGGCTGCAATGCCGCCACCTTGTCGATATGGACGGTTTTGGTACCGCCTATCCTTTCTTTACTGCGGAACCAGCTTTCCGGGTGAATGCAGAATTTAGTAATGCCCACCACCCGCTCTTCCAGTCCCAGGTCATACAGCAACTCTGTTTGTGAAGGTACCAGCGATACGATGCGTTGAGGGCTTTGTGTAAGCGCTATATCATAACCGATCATATCTGTGTACTGCATAAAAAAGCGCTGTTCCGGTTTAATTCATTCTTCGGTAGAAGAACAAGGCAATAAAAGAAAAAATAGCACTTAAAGGTATCGGCACCGATTTGCCTTCCATAACGGGGACATGAAGCATGAGTATATTGCCGAATAAGGCTTTGAGCTCTAAAGAATCGGAATAAAAGTAGACCATTAAAGACACAATGGTCAGGATGACGAAGCCTAAAGCCCCCCATTTCTGGAAGAAGGTAGCTCCCGTCCAGAATATGGCCATCAGGATCATTAATATGGGCCTGATCTTATAAATCCCTTCTACCTGGTCTGAAAAAAGCGATTGAGAGGCTTCATAGATACCCAGGAATATTAAAAAGCAAGCCACCAAAGGGAAAATGACTGGTGGCTTAACAAAGAAGTTTTGGATGAAAGATTTCATACCTTAAAAATATTATTTATTTTGGATAAATCATTCTATAGCCCATACTCACCTTTCCTTTAGAGATATCATCCAGTTTTTTCTTGATCAGGCGCTTCTTGATAGGTGCTAAATAATCGATGAACAGCTTGCCTTCAATATGGTCATATTCATGTAAGATCACCCTGGCGGTGATGCCGTTAAAGGTCTTTTCCTGCGCTTCAAAGTTTTCATCCAGGTAAGCAATCGTTATTTGCTCCTCGCGCCATACATCTTCACGCACCTTGGGAATGCTCAGGCAGCCTTCATTATAAGGCCAGGCTTCACCTTCCTTATTCAGGATCTGCGCATTGATGAATACACTTTTGATTGGCTTTTCATTCGGGAATTCCTTTTTATCTTCCTCATCAAAGTTCTCCACGATCTGCTCGGTATCCACCACGAACAGGCGAATAGCTTTATTGATCTGCGGAGCTGCAATACCTACACCATTACTGTGGTACATCGTTTCCCACATATCAGCGATCAGTTTCTTTAAATCCGGGTAATTTTCATCTATAGGAGCACCCACTTTTCTTAATACAGGATGCCCGTAGGCCACAATCGGTAATACCATTTCTATGAATATCTTATTAAAAATCAGCTATAATTGATGCCACACCTGCGTGTAAGCATAATAAGGACGCGAAATTACAAAAAATCACCCAACATTTACTTCAAATATTGGCCTACTTTATTACCACTACTGATCAAGGGCCGGCAGCAAGCTACATTTTAGCTATATTAAATGAGCAAGGATATAGCTTTAAGTTTAGGTGCTTTACTTTTCTTTTTTGTAAATTGTGTGTTCAAAAATTAAACGAATTAAATACATATCGAATTTCATACAGAAATCATCAGGACAATGAAAAATTATCAGATAGAGTCGCTTCCGGACTACTTTAAACAGTATAAAAAATCGATCAAGAACCCTAAGAAATTCTGGGACAAAATAGCCGATGACAACTTTGTCTGGTACCAGAAGTGGGAGAAGGTAGTGAAGTATGATATGCGTGAGGCAAAGATCGAATGGTTTATCAATGCCAAACTGAATATGACGAAAAACTGTATTGATCGTCATTTGCTGAACCGGAGCAACAAGAATGCCATTATATTTGAACCCAATGATCCCAATGAAGCTGTGCAATATATTACCTACCAGGAATTGCACGAGCGCGTATGTAAGTTTGCCAATGTATTAAGAGACCAGGGGATACAAAAAGGTGACCGGGTATGTATTTACCTGCCCATGGTTCCTGAATTGGCTATATCCATGCTGGCCTGTGCCCGTATCGGGGCCATACACTCGGTAGTGTTTGCCGGTTTTTCCTCTTCCGCCATTGCGGCCCGGATCAATGACTGTGAATCCAAAATGGTGATCACCTCCAATGGCAGTTTCCGCGGCGATAAGACCATTAACCTTAAAGCTTTGGTAGATGAGGCCCTGGAGAAAACCCATACGGTTGAAAAAGTGTTACTGGTTAAGCGTACTGATATTGAAGTGCCGGTAAAAGAAGGCCGTGATCAATGGATCGCACCATTGCTGGAAAAAGCTTCTGCAGATTGTGTGCCCGAGATCATGGATGCTGAAGATCCTCTATTCATTCTATACACCTCCGGCTCCACCGGGAAGCCCAAAGGTATGTTGCATACCACGGCCGGCTATATGGTCTATACCGCTTATACTTTTAAAAATGTATTCAACTACCAGGAGAATGACATCTTCTGGTGTACCGCAGACATCGGCTGGATCACCGGCCACTCTTATATATTATATGGTCCGCTGCTGAACGGTGCTACCACGGTCATCTTTGAAGGCGTACCCTCTTATCCGCAACCCGACAGGTTCTGGGAAGTGATCGACAAGCATAAAGTGACCCAGTTCTATACCGCGCCTACGGCCATTCGTGCCCTGGCCAAAGAAGATACCAAATGGGTAGATGAGCATGACCTCTCCAGCCTTAAAGTGATCGGCTCCGTAGGAGAACCCATCAATGATGAGGCCTGGCACTGGTACAACGATCATGTGGGCCGGAAAAAATGTCCGATCGTAGATACCTGGTGGCAGACCGAGACAGGGGGTATCCTGATTTCTCCCATTCCTTTTGTGACCCCTACAAAGCCTACTTATGCTACCCTGCCCTTGCCGGGCATACAGCCCGTGCTGCTGAATGATAAGCGTATAGAGATCATCGGCAACCAGACCACCGGTAATTTATGTATCCGTTACCCCTGGCCGGGTATAGCCCGGAGCATCTGGGGCGATCACCAGCGCTATATCGAAACCTACTTCTCTGCCTACCCGGGCAAGTACTTTACCGGAGATGGTGCCTTGAGGGATGAAGTGGGTTATTACCGCATTACCGGTCGTGTAGATGATGTGATCATCGTTTCGGGGCATAACCTGGGTACAGCGCCTATTGAAGATTCCATCAATGAGCACCCTGCCGTTGCAGAATCTGCCATTGTAGGTTATCCTCATGATATCAAAGGTAATGCCCTGTATGGATTTGTGATGCTGAAAGATATTGGCGAAAGCCGTGATAAGGACAACCTGAGAAAAGAAATTAACCAGATCATTACCGAGCAGATCGGGCCTATAGCTAAGCTGGATAAGATCCAGTTTGTCAGCGGATTGCCTAAAACCCGTTCCGGTAAGATCATGCGGCGCATCTTGCGCAAGATCGCCGAAGGTGCTTTTGACCAGTTCGGCGATACCTCAACTTTACTCAACCCCGAAGTAGTAGAAGAGATCAAGGAAGGTAAGCTCTAAGCTCATAAAATAGTAGCCTTAAGGCTGATCAAGGGATTCTGTTTGTCATATTAAGCTCTGTCGAAATATGGACAAGGAATCCTTACTTTTTTGTATTTGCTTTATTGCATTCCGCCCTGCAATAAATGCCGGGCAAGCCTTTCTTTTTTTGTTAATTTTCCGCCCATTCCGGCGAATCCGGATTTGATGATTTATAAGTATTGTTATATTTGCTACTTGCAATGCTTTTGCTATTATGTTTAGATTTGAATCAGGTTACTTTTTCTGGCTGCTTTTATTAATACCCTTGCTTGTTTTCTGCTATACACGCTATCTTTCCTGGCGCAGGAAAAGTGTGCGACTGCTGGGCAGTGAAGCAATGGTCGAGAAGCTTTTGCCGGGAAGTGCTTCGGGCAGAAGAACAACGAAATTTGTATTAAGCATCCTGGCCATAATATTTGCCATCTTCGGGCTGGCAAATTTCCAGGTGGGCGACCAGTCGAGCACCGTCATGCGCAGAGGTGTGGATGTGGTCTTTGCCATAGATGTGAGTAAAAGTATGCTGGCTAAAGACATTAGTCCAGATCGCCTGAGCCGGGCAAAATTACTTGTGCAGTCTATGCTCAATAAAATGAGTAATGATAAAGTAGGACTTGTATTGTTTGCCGGGAGGGCTTACCTGCAGTCCCCCCTTACCATGGATTATGGGACGATTAAAATGTTGTTGAATACTACGAATACCAGTTCTGCGCCTACGCAGGGAACAGTGCTGAGTGATGCCATACAGATGTCGCAGGAAGCATTTGATAAAAGAGACCGCAAGTTTAAGACGGTAGTGCTCATCTCCGATGGAGAAGATCATGATGAAAAAGCAGTAGAATTGGCTAAGCAGGCAGCAGAAGAGGGCATTATTATCCATACCATTGGTATAGGTTCGCCAAACGGAGCACCTATTTTTGACCCGGAAACGGGTGCCAATAAACTGGATGAAAATGGCAAGGAAGTAATTACCAAACTAAACGAATCGGTACTTAAAGAAATAGCTACATCAGGTGGCGGCACTTACCATTTGCTTGCCAATAATAACCAGACCGTAAATGCCCTTCAGGCTGAGATCTCTAAAATGGAAAGCCGGAATATGGGTGCCAGTATGTTCCTGCATTATAAAAGCTATTACCAGTACTTTTTAGTCTTATCTTTTGTGCTGATGTTGATTAATCTGTTTATTCCCAATGCGAGAAAGGCACAATTGAAGATTGCATAATTTTAGTATAAAAAATGATTTACAGATATTTTATAGTTATTATCTCATGTTTTTTGTCGATTGCCTCTTTTGCCCAGGAGCAGAAAAAGCAAGCTAATATAAACTCGATACTATATGAAGGGAATGACCTCTATCACCAGCATAAATATGCCGAGTCGGATAAGTTATATGAAAAAGCACAAGGCAAAAATAACCAGGACCCGGTAGCTTTTTACAACCGTGGTAATGCCTTGATGCAAACCAAAAAGTATGAACCAGCCCGGAAACAATTTGAAAAGGCCCTCACCCTTACCGCAGACAAAAACCTCAGGGCCAAGGCCTATCATAATATCGGAAATAGCTTTTCAGAAGAGAAGAACTGGAAGAGTGCCGTGGATGCTTATAAAAATGCACTAAAGAGCAATCCTGCTGACCGGGAATCGAAATACAACCTGGCTTATGCCCAGGAGATGCTGAAAAAGCAGGATCAGAAAAAAGACGATCAGCAAAAGGATAAAGACAAAAAAGACAATAAAGACGAGAACAAAGAAGATAAGAAGGACGATAAAAAACCGGAGGATAAGAACGATAAAGATAAAGACAAAAAGGACAAAGACAAGCAACAATCCGAGGAAGAAAAGAAAAAAGAAGAAGAGCAGAAGCAACAGCAGTCCCAGTCTGAGGCACAGAAAATGACCGAGCAAAGAGCTGCGGAAATGTTGAATGCCGTGCAGCAAAGCGAGAAAAAAGTACAGGAACGCAAAGGCGAAGCAGGTAAAACAAGCCCGAAAAAGCTGGACAAAGACTGGTAGGGTAATTGTTAGTTGTTAATGGTTAATGGTGAGTGGTTAATTATGAACTATCTCATTAAGTGTGTAAATTTTTAACCGGGGAGCTTGGTTTTTACAACGTTATTCTGTTGCCAAAAATAGTTAAAAATTGATTCAGGATCATGCCCCAGTTCCTAATGGGCATGGTCCTTTTTTTTGATCCTTCACGTAATACCAGGTAAACAGACTTCGTGATTGCATCATCAGTTGGGAATGACAACTTGTTTCTGGCTGCCATTTTTAAAAACTGGTTTGTTTATATTGAAAATTGTTGGCTACTATGATCTACTTTAAAAGGATAGACAGGTCTTGAAAAACCTGCATATTTTTTGATATTTCAAAATTAGTAACGTGCATTAACCTGTTATAACAAAACTATATTTGCTTATATTCCTAAACAATACTGAGAAACCCTACTTTTTTTTAAATAAGATAAGCATTATCCGGCAACCAGGAGGTAAAGAAGTCCAGCAACTGCCCCCTTTGGTAGACCTCTTTATACTTTCCGTAAAGTTCATGTGAGGTAATAGACTTATTTTTGAAGTCTCTCCCGGTCAGAAAAAATGCCGTGAGCCTGCTGTAGGCAGGCGATAACTGATGATCGGAGAAAAGCTGAATAGCTGCTTTAATCTCTGCTTCACTAATTTCAATACCTGCCTGGCTTGTGGGTTTGTCTTTTTTGAGGTGTTCAATCGCAATCTGCAATGCCCGGATTACAGAGCGTTCATTAAGCACACTTTCTCCGCTAATCAGCTCTCCTGTTACAGGTGAGCAACCCGAAGCAAGGGCTTCTAAGGAGGCTATTGTTTGATGTAGTTCCATAGGAGTATAATTTAAAAAGTCCTCAATAATTATCTATTCATATAGGTAGTCGTTGTTATGGTTTCAGTTCACTAAAATTAAATAATTTATATAAATATGTTGCACTGCTTATTTTGCATACACCTTACAGCTTTGCTCCTTATTACTTTATGGACACAGTTCTAAATAGCACCTGCTATTAACTATGACTGGTTTATACAAAATCGCAGGTATTTAAGTACCTTTCAGCTTATGATAAAAAGTACTGGTCGGCCAGGAATAAATCAATTAAATGAACCAGGAGGCCATAAAAAAATACTAGCCAGAATACCCTATGCAAAGCAATGCCGCTATTGCAGCTATAACGGGCATAATTTATAATACTCCGCAAGACCCACATATTGAAACGATGAACCACAAACTTACAAAGGGGCTGTTATCCATACTTCTCCTGCTTATGTCTACATTTAGTTTTGCTCAAAGCACACAAAAAACTAAATTATACCTCATTGGCACCGTTCATGAGGCTTCCGCGATTTTAAATCCTCAAATGTTGTTTGAAATATTGGATAGTATTCAACCCAATGTATTATTGCAGGAAAATGATAGCGAACAGATAGCCACTTACTTTGATGATATAAGGCCCACTTCTAATGAACAAAATGCTTCGCTGATGTATATAAAAAAATACCCGGCGACCTTAAACCTGCCCTTTGAGTTTGAAGGCAGAAACCGGTATAGGAAAAACAATGGCATGACCCCTACTGATCGCCTGGCGATACAGCTTATGGACAGCTTGTACGAAAACAAGCTGCTCAGCAAGACCAATCGAAAGCGATACAAGTCCTATAAAGATGCCAATAAAGCCCTGATTGATTTTTCTAAGAAAGGTATTGCTGCCATGAATTCTATGGAGTTTGAACAACTAAACAGGCATCGTCAGGAGATACAACATCATCAACTGCCTAAGATCGTTCATTCAGAAGCAATCTTTGCAGAGCAATTTGTGACCAAACCTGACGGTGAAAAGATCTCCTACCGGGATGGCTATCAACTTTGGTGCAATTTCTGGGACCTGAGAAATAATGCCATGGCCCTGAATATTATAAAGCAGGCAAACCTGCATAAAGGGAAAACTATTGTTGTCCTCACCGGCGTGCAACACAAGTATTATCTCAAAGAATTATTGACCAAATATTACGATGGCAACTATACAATCATCGAATACTTCCAATGAAACGGAAAATGATAACAACATTATTTTTCGCATATAGATATCAAATGGAGATGGCTACCTGCTATCATGCTCTTTAAACAGATGAATTAGATACAGGTTTTAAACAGAGCAGCAAATAAAATTTGATAGTTCCGCTTATTGATCGTAATATTGCGATACAATTAAAAACAATGGGAGTCACCAGGTCAGATATCTTTACGGCAAAACAAAATCATTTGGCATCAGTGTTTAAAGCACTCGCCCACCCTGCCCGTATTGCCATCCTGCAATACATCATCAGGCAAAATGCCTGTATCTGTAACGATCTCGTACAGGAATTAGGACTGGCACAGGCTACCATTTCCCAACACTTAAAAGAGCTTAAAAACATAGGCATCATTAAAGGAAATATTGAAGGTACCAGCGTATGCTACTGTATTGATGAAAAAGTATGGCTGAAATTCAAAAAAGAACTGGACCTCTTTTTTACGGAAAATATAGCCGCAAACAAATGTTGCTAAAATTTTCTATGCTTCAATATATCGCAATATTGCATTATAACAATTAAATAAATCAATACGATGAAACTTTCTGAATTAAAAGCACTATTACCCGGCCTCGATAATGTGGCCTTTCAACTGCCTGACGGTGCATGGGTGCCGGAACACTTTCATGTAACGGAAGTAGGCCTGGTAAGCAGGCATTTTATAGATTGTGGCGGCACCGTTCGTAAAGAGCAGGTGGTCAATTTCCAGCTTTGGAATGCAGATGATTATGAGCATCGCCTGAAGCCTGAAAAACTATTACATATCATCCGGCTTTCAGAAGAGCAACTGGGCATTACCGACCTGGAAATAGAAGTGGAATACCAAAGCGGCACCATCGGCAAATACGGTCTGGCATTTAATAACCGGCATTTTATCCTGGAAAATAAAACTACGGCTTGCCTGGCCCAGGATGCCTGCGGCATCCCCCAACAAAAAAAGCCCCTGCAGCTGGCCGAACTCAAAAAATCTTCTTGTTGTGGTGAGGGGCAGTGTTAAATTAAAACAACTATACCTGCGCTATAAAAAGCCGGTCATTATTACAGCATCAGTGATCCTGCTGCAAGTCATTTTCGGCTTCGACCCTAAGTTTTGCATCATCAATATCATCTGGTTATTCGTATAAAAATCATCATGGAAACAAAGAAAATATTAGTGCTGTGTACCGGCAACAGTTGCCGCAGTCAAATGGCAGAAGCTTATTTAAGGCATTTTGCGGCAGGAAAGGCCGACATTTACAGTGCCGGAGTGGAAACACATGGCCTGAACCCAATGGCCATCACAACAATGCTGGAAGATGGCCTGGATATATCCGGCCACACCTCCAATCATGTTTTAGAATATGCCGGTATCGACTTTGACTTTGTGATCACGGTCTGTGATCATGCTCGGGAGCGTTGTCCCCTGTTTCCCGGCAAAGCAAAAAAATCACACCACAATTTCCCCGATCCTGCAAGGGCTTCAGGCACAGCAGATGAAATCGCGCAGCAGTTTAGGGCTACACGTGCCCTCATTAAAGATTATTGCAGAGACTTTGTACAGCAGCATCTATAAAATGGATTTAAATAGCCCTATGAGCATAGCCGGACAGGCATAGGCCCCTTCCTGCTCTGCAAAACGGATACCATAACAAAGCCCGCTTTATGATAAAGCGGGCTTTGTTATGGTAAAATTGAGTTCAGGACTATTGCTTCACTAGCTTCTTCATACCTATAAGCCGGCCATCAGCATCGCGGAATTCCAACAAATAAATGCCCGGACTTAAAAAGTGCACATCAATACTTTCCGTTTTCGGGCTTTCCAGGTGTACTCTGCCATCAATACCTAACAGTCTTAAACGGAAATCGGCATCAGACCGGAGGTAAACTTTATCCATAGCAGGATTCGGGAATACCTTGATCTGCGCAGCAATCTTAACCGGGTCATCAAAGCCTACACCACCGCTAAACAATACCGCATCAGAGGTGTCGTTACAATAAGGATTAGCCACAGCAACAGTATATAGCCCGTCCTGTGTTACGGTATACGTCGCATTGGTCGCCCCGGCAATAGCCACACCATCCCTGATCCATTGATAAGCGCTGTGCGTATTAAGGGTACTCAAGACCATATTGTTGACCACGATCTGGGCCGGGATCTCCGGAACCACATGCACCTGTAGCGATTGTGTCGCACTGGTATCGCAGCGCACAACGCTTACCGATACTGTGCCTCCCGTGCCATTAGTCTGTACGGTAATGCTCGAAGTATTTGAACTGCCGCTCCAGCCCGAAGGGATATCCCAGATATAAGCACTGGCTCCTTGTAAAGGTGTGGCAAAAAAGGTAGCTGTAGTATTCGCGCAAAGTGTATCCGGACCGCCGATTTGTGTCGCTGCTACCGAAGTACAGAACTTAGCAAGATATACCGCAATACCACCACCGAAAACCGTGGAGAAGCTACCCGGAGTGGCTATATTATTAGAACTGTTGGTACCGCCGGAAATATAAGCATTACCTATATAGTCAAAACCTACGGCATAACCTTCATCCGTTTCAGAACCACCGTAGTAAGTTCCGTATTCTAATACGCCAGCACCGCTAAACCGGGAAAGGAAGGCATCATTAGGGCCACCGCCAAAATTCACCTGCTGCGCATCTGCCGTAATAATGCCCGAGGTGCTGGTGGTAATGCCCGACCAGAAGATCTTATCCGAGAAATCAATAGCAATAGCACCCCCGTTTTCATCACCGGCCCCGCCATAATAAGTACCCCAGGCGCGCTGACCCGAAGTATTGAACTTGACCAGGTAAGCATCATAGCCCCCCGCAAGTGCCGGTTGATGGCTCCCTGCAGTAGCAATACCCGAAGCACTTTGAGAATGTCCGCAGGTGTACACATTGCCTGCTTTATCACAAGCAACCATTCTCATATACCCGTTGAACTCATTGCCCGTACCTCCGTAATAAGTTGCCCATTGCCTCTGTCCGTTCGGGTCAAACTTGACCAGGAAGTTATCATATAAGCCCCCCAATACAGGCTGGTGACTACCGGCAGTAGCAATATTGTTGGGGCTGTTGGTATTACCACCCAGGTACACATTACCCATTAAATCGCAGGCGATGCCATCCGCTTCATCACTTCCCGATCCCCCGTAGTAAGTGCTCCATATCCTCAATCCCGAAGTATCAAATTTAGCGAGGTAAGCATCATTGATCCCACCGCCATTACTGCTCTGGTGCCCGTTACTGGCAATATTATTACTACCGGCCGTATAGCCCGCCAGGTATACATGTCCGGTTTCATCTACCGTGCAAATGCCATTGTACTCGCTGCCACTGCTGCCATAATAAGTCGCCCATAAAAGCACACCTGCACTGTCAAACCGGGCCAGGTAGTTATCTGTAGATCCCGCATAAGTTGCCTGGTGGCTGCCCGCAGTGGCAATACCACTCAGGCTCTGCGTAGTGCCCGATATAAACACCCTGTTGTTCTGGTCACAGGCAAGCCCGAAGCTGTAGTCAACACTGCTTCCCCCATAATAAGTAGCCCAGATGCGGTTACCATTCGCATCAAACTTGGCCAGGAATGCATCAAAATCCCCGGCACTCGTGCTTTGGTGGCTGCCCGAGGTAGCGATATTAGTGCCCATCCAGGAAGCCCCCGTCAGATAGATATTCCCGGCAAAATCACAGGCCAATACCGTACCCAGGTCAAAGCCTGCTCCTCCATAGTAAGTGCCCCATTCCAGTGACGGGTCGATCACCAGGGTACCGGAGTAGGCATCCGTTTTAAAACTCAGCACATTATCCTTGAGCTCATAACGGGAAGAGACCATTTGCCCTTGCCCGGTTTTATTGCCCTGCATCACATAAGTATAAGGCGCTGCTTCTGTGATCGTGCCCATGGGCGTACTGGCAGAAAGGCTGCCGTCTTTATTGAGCACGACACTACCTGCACCCTTATACTTCAGCCGGATCTTTGCCGGGTCTGCACCCGGATGTACTATAAAATCATATTTAAGCTGTTCCTTACCTACTTTATCTTTACTCACATACAAGACCCAGTCGATGCCGGGGTAAATATCTTTATAGGTCACCTGTTCAAAAGCCCTTGCCGTTTGCCCTTTTAAACCTAAATGCTCCAGGTAATAACGCTCATAGTAAGAGGCCTGTTGCCCGCTGATGATCTCCGCTTTAGGATTAGCCCCGATCAATTCCACATCCATGCGGTAATGATTCACCTGGAAAGCCGTATGGTTACGCAGGTTTTGCGGGTCAATGCCTTCAGCCTTATTCCATTGATAATGGATACCTTTATCGCTGAGCAATACCGTAAAATTTTCCTGTTGCAGCTTAAAGCGAACATCTTTCCTCTGCTTATGGTGCTGATCGGTTATCTGCCCTACGTTTTCAATAAAGACTAAGGCATCCCTTTTGGGTGCCGCTGGTAAAGGCGCGCTACGGGCATCAGCACCACATACCCCGATGAGTAAAAGTGCCAGTAATAAGATCTTTTTCATTTTCCTTGATTTTTTGGTTTAAAAAACATACAAATTGCATCAATCACAGGGAGATACTATTTGTTTATTGCTGAGGTAAAGATAATCTACCGCCACTGCCGCCACAATAAGTGATAATACGCTATTTTTAGAACTCCGTATTTTCCCGTATATTTTAAACACAAGTTTTTACTTACATTTAACCATGCATTTGCTTTCCTGTGTTGTTTTCCTGTTACTATCCATCTGCTGCACCACTACCTTGTCCGGTCAGCAGAACAGGCAGGTTGCACCACATCGGAGCAGTATAGCCCTTCATCCCGAACGGTCGGTTACCACCCCACCCCGCTATGCAGATACCGCCAGGATAGACAGCCTGCTCAACTATGCCAGTGTACTCACCCTGCATAAGCCGGACAGTGCACAGGAACTACTTGGCGAGATCCTGTACTACAGCGAGTCCCTGGCCTATAACCGGGGTATAGCCGCTGCATTATCCAATATGGGGCGCATCAGTAATGTAAGAGGAGAACATGCCCGTTCTGTTGCTTACTACAGGCAGGCCAGCCCCTATGCAGAAAAGGCTTTTACCAACAAAGCACTGCTGGCCATGTTTTATAATTGTGTCAGCGCTCCCTATTACAACCTCTCCCGCTTTGACTCCATGTATTTTTACATATCCAAAGCAGAGCAACTGATCCGTAACTATACACCCGTGACATTAAGTGATGTACTCAACATGGGGGGTGTGTACAATAATATCGGCCTGCTCTGGGCTGGTGTAGGTAATTATGATAAAACCCTTTACTATCTCCATAAATCATTACAGGTTAATATTGCCTTCCGGGAAAACAGGAGCCGTCTGGACCCGGATGCCGGCATGATCTATTCCAATATCGGCATGATCTATATTGAGCAAAAAAAGTTCGACTCCGCCGCTCTCTACCTTAAAAAGGCCGAAGAACTGATGCCGCAGAATTCGATCACCCAGATGGGGCTCGGACAGTTGAAAGCAGCAGCAGGGCAAGCGGCCGCGGCAGAGACTTACTTCAGAACAGCCATTAAGATAGCCCGGCAAAGCCAGAACTATGCCAATCTCATCAGCAGCAGTACACGTTTAGGTATTTTATTATTTGACCAGAAAGATTATCGCCAGGCACAATCTGTATTGGAAGAGGTCGTGCGCACCTCAAAGAACCAGGGTAATATAGACATGGAAAATACGGCAGCAGCCTACCGCACTTTGGCTAATATTGCCTCTGCCTCCGGTAATTATAAGCAAGCTTACACCTGGGAACAGGAGAGCCTGAAACTACTCGATTCCATGAAGCTGAAAGACAAACGCCTGGCCCTTTATGCCCTGGAATCAGAATTAAAAGCCAAAGAAAATGAGCAAGCCAGCGCCGGCCAGCGCTTACAACTGGACCGCTCCAGGTATCGCTTCAACCTCCTGCTGATACTTTCCTGCGCCGGGATCATGGTAGCCTTGGTTGTATTCTGGAATATCTATACCAATGTGCGCAATAAGCAGCGCATCCATAAAAATGAACTGGACAAGCTCAAGCAGGAAGAAGAGATCAAAGCCCTGCAGGCAATGATCAAGGGGGAAGAAAAAGAACGCAGCCGCCTGGCCAGGGAGATCCATGATGGCATCATGGTACAGTTTGCCACCATTAAAATGAAGATGAAAAGTATGCCCGGGATCTACGAGACCGCAGATGCCGCTACTTTTTTTCATTCCGATTACTACCGGCAGATCGTAGACCAGATGGAAGATGCAACCCGGGACCTCCGGCATACAGCCCACAACCTTATGCCCGATATGCTCCTGCAGGGCGGGCTCGATGCTGCGATCACTTACTTTTGCACCATCGTCAGGAAAAACACGGATATTGCAGTAGAATTTCAAAAAGTAGGCAACATCAACCTGCTCAGCAAAGAATTTGAACTACATGTTTACCGCATCGTACAAGAGCTGTTGCAGAACGCCATCAAGCACAGCGGGGCTACCGAAATACTGGTACAGCTTGCCTTGCTGTCAGATACACAATTTTCGCTTACAGTAGAAGATAATGGTACCGGTTTTGACACCAGGGCACCTTCCGGGGGGCTGGGCATGTACAGTATTGCAAACAGGCTGCAGGTACTGAACGGTAACATGGACGTTTATAGTGAAAAAGGTAAGGGCACTTCTGTTTCCATTGAATTTGAAGGTAATTTTAAGCAAGCACATCATGATACAAATAGCTATAGTCGATGATCATCCGATTGCCCTGAACGGCCTGATGATGATGCTCTCCGACCAGGAAAATATACATATCTCTGCTACCTATGCCAGTGGCAAAGCACTATTGGAAGGCCTGCACAGCCATCAGCCGGATGTATTGCTCATGGACATCATGCTGCCCGATATCATGGGCAATGAATTGGCCCTTGCTGTGCTGAAACAATATCCTGCGATAAAGATCATTGCGCTCAGCAGCCTGGATGCGCCCGCTGTCGTCAAAAGTATGCTCCACAATGGCTGCATCGGTTACCTGCTCAAAGGTGCAGATAAAGCCACCATCATCACCGCGATAGAGCATGCCATAGCCAACCGGGAGTTTCTCGAACCGCAACTGAAGGAGCATTTACTGCAAAGTATGCTTAAACCACAAAAGAGCACACCTCAAAAGCCTTATGCACTTACCAAGCGTGAAGATGAGGTCCTACAACTGATTGTACAGGGCTCTACCACACAGGAGATCGGCGATCAGCTGTCCATCAGCACACGCACAGCCGAAACGCATCGCCTGGCCCTGATCAAAAAACTCTATGCCCGTAATACGGCAGAGTTGGTCGCGATAGCACTAAGGCTGGGTCTGGCGGAATGAATGGATTGACTTAATGTAAAAATCCCTGTAACACGTACTGTTTTACAGGGATTCCTTTTAGGAGCGATTGAAGTTTAGCTATACGGCTCTTCTGCTACGGGAGTATTGCTAAGTAATAGCTTGAACGCAGCTAAAAACTGCTCCAGCCTGGTATTTGTTACAGCATCGGTAATCTGTCCCTGCTCATTGATCTTTCCTTTTATACCGGGGATCAATAAGGTAGTAGCCGCATTGAAATCAGCCATAAGTGTCTGCATTATAAGTTGCAGCTCCTCGTGTCCTTTTGCACCATTGGCCGAAGCTGTAATGATACCCAGGACTTTGCCTGAAAAGATAGGTGCAGCCACACACCATTCAAGCGCGTTCTTCAGTCCGGCCGGGATACTGAATATATATTCCGGAGTGCAGATGATAACACCATCGGCCTCCTGGATCTGTTGCCTGAATTGCACTATAGATCCAGGCGTACCGGCAATAGAAAGCTCAGGGTTAAAATGAGGCAGGTTGCTTAAGGCATCACAAAAGGTAAGCGTAAAAAGACCGCTTGTCCATTCCCCAAGTTGATCGATCAGCTTTTGAGTAGAAGAATGCTCACTAGCACTGCCATTGATGATCAATACTTTCTTTTTGTCTGCCTTCATTGCTGTCATATACCACTCAAAAATACAGCAATTACAGCATATCTGTAATCTGCACACATCATATTAAGGCAGTATAAACATATAATTTATGTTGTAAATATTTAAATTTGCTGAGGCTATTTTTAAAAAAGAACTTAATTTTAATGACTAAAAATACAATACTATGGAATCAAGGGTACATGAAGGGCATAATGTAAAACGTTTCAGAGAAATGTTAGGCATAAAGCAAGATGCCTTAGCCTATGAATTGGGAGAAAACTGGACACAAAAGAAGATCTCTTTACTGGAACAGAAAGAGGTATTAGAGCCTGAAGTATTATATATGGTTGCCAAAGCACTCAAAATACCGGAAACGGCGATCAAGAATTTTGACGAAGAACAGGCGGTCAATATTATTGCCAATACATTTGAAGTCGGTTCAATTGGCTATCAGCAGAATCATAACCCGATCTTTAACCCGGTAGAAGCTATTCTACGCTTGCACCAGGAAAAAATTGATTTATATGAGCGTATGTTGAAAGAAAAAGACGAGATCCTGATAGAGTTAAGAAAGCTGGTCAACACCAATAAACTATAAGGTTTTCCACTTTGACTTCTGGTGAGACATTTACATACACGTCGCTAAAAACAAGCCCATTAAAGTTCCTGTTCATCATTACAGTTTGACCGATCAATTGAATAACACATGGCTAAATCAAAAAAGATAGATGTGGCAGCCACCGAGGCACTATTGGAGCTATTGAAAAAACGCTTTGCCGCTCATGCTGCGCGCCATAAAGGCATTGCCTGGGAAGCTATTGAAGAAAAACTGAGAAAAACCCCGGCAACCTTATGGTCGGTAAATGAAATGGAACTGTCTGGTGGAGAACCCGATGTGGTAATACTACAGGATGCAACTGTTTTTTGCGACTGCTCGGCAGAAAGCCCTAAAGGCAGGAGAAGTACCTGTTATGACCAGGATGCCCTCGACGCACGCAAAGAACATAAACCTGCAGACAGTGCTTTAGGCATGGCCAGAGTGATGGGCGTAGACATTTTAGATGAGGCCCAGTATAGAGCACTACAGGAATTGGGAAAATTTGATCTGAAAACATCCAGCTGGATAAAGACACCGGCAAAGATTCGCGACCTGGACGGAGCTTTATTCTGCGACCGGAGGTATGATACCGTTTTCCTGTACCATAACGGGGCCTCCTCTTATTATGCTGCACGGGGCTTCAGGGCATTCATTAAACTTTGATCCTGGCACAATTTAATAGCTTAATATAAAACGAAGCCGGTAAACATTGTTTGCCGGCTTCGTTTTATATTAAGTGATGCTATTATTTTAAAAACGTGTAATAAATACCTACATTAAACCTTTGCCCTAAAGTACCGGCATTACTAAAGCCAAAAGACTCCTGTATGGATTTCACCGCTGAGCCCTCTTCCTGGGAAGTACTTTTTGAATAACCTACGGCCCCGAAAGAGCCTACTGCCGTCACCCTGGAGCTTAAGGCCAATGCAAAACCAGCGTTCAGGTTAGCACCAAGATCCATTGTTTTGATTTTAGTTATTACAGTATTCGAGGAATCAGACTGGGTACCTAAACCAGGTAATACGGTCACATTGATGCCCACAAAAGGGCGGAATATACCCTCACCGAAAAAATAACGGCCATAGATCGTACCACCGGTCATATTTGATTTGTTCACATAACTTCCGGCATTCTGTGTTTCATATTTTGTGCCGGCAAAGGTGAGCGCGGCACCCAACTGGAAGTTGTCGCTTAAGAAAGTACCCAACTCCGGCGAAAAGGACCAGGATGAAGTTTTAGGACCTCTTGAAATGATCCCATTATTACCAGTCTTTTGCTCCATGACGGAATAACCGGCATTGCCGCCGACATACCATGATCCCTGCTGTGCATGGGTAGACAGTACCAATAGTCCTGCACTTAAAGTCAATATTAATTTTTTCATCTTTCTTGATCAATTTTAAAGTTCAATATATCAGATATAATACAAGACTTCTATGTAGCATTGAATCTTAGCAGAATTTATGGTTTAGCCGGAGATTAACATATCTCAGGAATCAGAAACTATTCATTGTTGACAAACATTACTACGCTACCTGCAAGTTTTCAGAAACCAAAGACCGATGCTGCATTCCAGGCATTTTTTAGCCGTACAGTATTGACGGAACAGGTGCAGCAAAGCTTGTGTGTCCCATGCACTGCCTGGCTTGATGCCCGATTGCCGCCAAGTCTTTATCACCGAATTATCTTCCTGTGCTGTCTGTTGCAATTTTGTGATAGTATCCTGTAACTTGTTAAGGCCTTCCTGGTTTAAGCCATAAAAATACTGCATAGGAACGATGGTATTGATCCAGATAAGGGCTTGCATAGCATGCCCCAGGTGTTTTTGGGACTTTACTTTAGACTCTTTTTGAAACGTATAGTGTGTTTCCCAATACTGACTGACTCCCAGTTCGAATAAATGCCTGATGTCATCCGGTTGCTGCACGTTTAAGAGGCTTGCAAAAAGCTGTTCACTTTTATAAAGGATCATGGCCAGTTGTGCTATCCGGATACTTGGGAAACCGGCAGGCCTCATCCTCAGGAATTTCCATTGCCTTGCCTGCATGGCTTGCAGCCCGTATTTCTGCTTAAAGAATGCATAATGAATACTCAGTTCTATCTCATAGGGATTTTGTGGTTGTTGAGGGATCATTCCTGCCTGCCCGAATAATAAGGCTTCTATATGGGTCAGGTTATCCTTATGCTTGGCAAGTACAGCAAGCGGGCTTACTTTGGCCAGCTCTTCAAAAGCATCATCATTTACTTTACTACCGAAATTCCGGGTGAAGACCTGGTAAAACAATTGAGACCAGTTACCCTGTGCCTGCCGGAGTATTTCCTGCCAGCGGGTAAATTTCAATTCCCATTTTTCTAAAAGCATTCTTTGCAGCCAGCTCTGCCAGACCAGGTCTGGAATATTTTGTAAATGTGGCGCACAGGGAATACTTACCGGAGACTGCATTAAGGTCGTGTAATAGTCCATCAATGCTACACTTATATAAGGCTTGAGCTCCAGTACCGGGAAATTACCGGCATCCTCGCTGAGGTCTGAGGTATAAACTACATGGAGAATGATATTTTGATAGGCAGGCTCCTCGTGGTGCTTATGCTTTTTCCAATCAGACTCTTTGACGTGTAATTCAATATTACCTGCCCAGATCGTATTTTGTATACGAATCTTTGCATTGCTGAAATCGGGCCCGGCATTCCTGTTTAATGTTCCACGGTTGATTATAGTAAGCCCCCTGCCGTCTTTAAGTTGGAGACCGACGGCTTGAAAAAGCGCAAATTGCCAGATGAACTGTAGGAGTTTCTCGTTCAATATAAATTCAATGGGTGTGTTTAGCACCCTAATATTAAACAAAAAACATTATTTTACAAAAATAAATAAAGCCCGGTACGGATAGTACGGGCTCCAAAAATATTCAGATTGAATGAGAATTAAGCGATTGTGCTTATCTTTCTGCTCAATTTAGATTTTAAATTGTTAGCTTTGTTTTTGTGAATAACGTTACGTTTCGCTAACTTATCGATCATAGAAATAACTTTAGGAAGTTTTTCTGTAGCCACTTCTTTTTCAGAAGTTGCTAATAAGTTACGAATGGCGTTACGTGTAGTTTTGCCATAGTATCTGTTACGGTCACGACGCTTCGCTGCTTGTCTTACGTCTTTACGGGTTGCTTTATGATTTGCCATTAGAAAATGTAATTATAAATTTGGAGTGCAAAGATATGAGTTCTTTTTTTAAAATCAAAATATTTTTAAGAAATTAAAAAACAAATCTCGATTGTCGGGGCGAAGTTAATCGAAATCCACTTAAATTGCTGTAAAATTTTATTGAACCGGTGTTTGATTTTAGTAAGATCAGGGCATTTATCTTGGAGCGCAAAGCACTGAAATTCTTATTTTTCGGTAACTATTTCTATGGTTTTTGTGCTGTGGGCATGGCATTGGAGACCTATAGTACATTAGATGTAGGGATAGATTATGCCCTGCTGTTACTCTTGCTGATTTCAGTGATCACTTTTTATACCCATGCCTACCGCTTTGCCCACCTTGGCTTTGATGGCAGCCTGTCTAAGCAGCAATTTTACTACCAGCGGAATTTATGGTATTATATAAATTATAAAAAACTAAAATGGCTGCAACTCTTCAATGCTGTTGCTCTCTGTTTTTTAAGCTATGAACTCTTTATCCATCCTGTCCCCATAAGCTGGTCGGCAAGGGACTATACCCTGCTCATCATTACCCTCCTGGCCGGATTGTGCTATATAGGTGCCGGAAAATTTTCCGGCAGGAATGTGCGTGCCGGGAAAAATGTGATCATCGCCTGGGTATGGGCGGGTATGACCACAGCTCTGCCCATTGCAGGTCACGAGCTCGATGCGGATAAGTGGCTGCCTTTCCTTTTGCTTTTTGTCGAGAATTTTCTTTTTGTACTTGTCCTGAGTATCGTTTTTGACATTAAAGATTATGTACTGGACGCGACTAATGGATTAGCCACCATCCCTACCAAGCTGGGCTTCAAAAAAACCTTAAAAAGAACGATCATACCCTTATGTGTTGTATTATTTTTTGTGCACCTGGCCGACCTGTTCATCGTAGATGATCTGAATATCGGGTGGAAAGCATTATCATTTATACCTTTTTTATTTTTATTGGCACTTCCCCGGCTTTTAAAGAGAAGGCAATCCTTATTGTTTTATTTATTCATCATTGATGGTATGATGTTATTCAAGGGTTTGCTCGGTTTTATTGTACATACTTATTGATTTAGTTGCAGGTATGTTAACAAAAACTCTTTTTTCAACAGAGATTAAACTTTTTCTCTGAAAAAGCTTCTATATTTACATTCAATAAACAAAATTAATGATCATGAAAAAAATACTTTTGATTTCAGCAGTAGGTTTAGCATTAACGAGCACTATGGTAGTGGCGCAGCAAAAGCAAGACAAAGGCGAACGCATTACACGTGCAGATGCCAAAAATAATGCCGAGTCTCGTGCAGACAGACTTGCAGATAAAATGAACACTGAATTGGGTTTATCTAAAGATCAAAAAGCTCAAATACACAGCGTGGCATTAAAACATTTCTCCAGTAAAGAAACATCTATAGAATCAAGAAAGCAATTCAATGCTGAAATTGAACAACTATTGACTGCAGAGCAAAGAGTAAAGAAAACACAGCTTGAAAAACAGAAAATGGATGATATGATGAACGAAAAGCCGCAAAGAAGTGAGCCGGTAAAAGCTCCCGGAAAAGCAATGAGAATAGACTAAAATTCATTAATATATTTATCATTACCCCGTTAAAATTTCTATTACAAAAACCGGATTTTTTAACGGGTATTTTTATGTCAAATCATAGCATATACAGGATTGGAATTTTGTTAACAATTTCATCACCCAACCTTTGGAGGCAACATTCCGTCTTTTTATACATTAATATGTTCTGAAGGAAGAACTATTATTTTAAAAAACATAAAGCATTTAATATGCAACTAAATAAAATTAATGTATGGTGGCTGCGGTTGGCACTCTTCCTGAGTGTTGCAGTATCTGCTCAAAGGGTAAATGCACAGGATTATCATCCTCGTGATGACAAACAGGTTGAGCGTAAAATTATGATCCCCACAGCATTCACACCGAATAATGACGGGCATAATGATGTATTCAAAATGGTGAACATCACCGATGAGACCTTATTGGAAATGCGGGTGTTTAATCGCTGGGGCACTGTGGTTTTCGCTACCAATGACATCAGGAAAGGCTGGGATGGCATGTACAAAGGCCAGGAACAACCTATGGCAGTATATGGCTATGCAATAAAAATAAGATACAGTGACGGCACTGAAGAGATCTATAAAGGCACCGTTACCTTAATCCGATAAATATTAATTTTTAAGCAAAAAGCTTCCCGGGAATACGGGAAGCTTTTTTGGTTTATTCTTCGAAATTCTTCTTTTTTCTGGTCAGTTGTTTTTGTTTGACGGGTTTTACAAAATGCATATGTCCCAAAAAATCCATCCATTGCTCTACGGTCCTTGCTTCTGTTACATTAAATGCACCGATCTTCGTTCTCCGCAGGGCGCTTAAATAGCCACCTACTCCCAGCGCTGCCCCGAAATCATGGGCCAGGGACCTGATATAAGTACCTGTACTGCAGTTGATCCGGAAATGAACTTCCGGCAGTGCTATGTGGGTGATCTCAAATTCATTAACGGTGACTTTTCTCGGGTCAAGCTTTACTTCTTTCCCGGCACGTGCCAGTTCATACAAGCGCTTACCATCCTTTTTAATCGCAGAATGCGCCGGAGGCAATTGTTCTATAGCCCCTACAAACTGCGCTACCGCATTGCGCACGGTTGCTTCATCAAGATGGCTATAGTCTTTATTGTTTTCCGGACTGGATTCCAGGTCGTAGGTAGGCGTGGTTGCTCCCAGGGTGATGACACCGGTATATTCTTTATCCTGTTTTTGAAATTGTTCAATTTGTTTGGTCATTTTACCCGTACAGCAAATGAGCAAACCGGTGGCCAGGGGGTCCAGTGTACCGCAATGGCCTATTTTGGCATGGGTGGTATGTTTTATCTTATTGATGGCATCAAAAGAGGTCCACCGGAACGCTTTATCGATCAGTATTACCGCACCTTCTTTGATTTCTGCTTCTGTAGGGTTGAAATTCATTTTGCAAAAATCCCGTTTTCTTGCAAAATTGCCAAAATCCATTCACTATTAATTAATTGAGACTATGCACGATTTATAGGGATTTATTTGTACGTTTGCAGCTAGTTTTAAAAGCATTTTATCACAATTCTATTTTTCGTATCGTAAATGAATAATACGTATCGTGGTCTTGTCGATCAAACATTTGATTTTCCCCAGGAGGGATTTGAAGTTGACGACAACTACTTAAAGTTTAATGGTGTAGACATTAAAAGGTTAATTGATAAGTATGGGACACCTTTTAAACTTACCTTTCTTCCTAAAATAGGATCTCAGATTAATAAGGCTAAAGAGTATTTTAACAATGCGATCAAAAAGCATCGTTATCCCGGAACTTACAATTACTGCTATTGTACCAAAAGTTCTCACTTTTCCTTTATTATGGAAGAGGCACTTAAAAATGATATTCATGTAGAGACTTCCTCTGCCTATGATATGGATATCATCAGGGCGCTTCATGCAAAAAAGAAACTGGATAAGGACCGTTTTATCGTTTGTAATGGCTATAAAACGAAACAGTACACTAAAGCGATCTCCAGGCTGATCAATGAAGGCTGGACAAATGTGATACCGGTACTGGACAATAAAGAAGAGATTGAAGATTATCAAAAGGCGGTAAGGGGAAAAGGCCCGGTAAAACTGGGGATCAGGATTGCAGCTGAGGAAGAACCTACTTTTGACTTCTATACCTCAAGACTGGGTATCCGTAAGGAAGAGATCCTGGAATTTTACGTAGATAAGATTAAAGGCAACAGCAAATTCCAATTGAAAATGCTGCACTTCTTTATGAATAAGGGGATCAAGGATGATATCTATTACTGGAGTTCCTTAAGTAAAGTGATCAACTTGTATTGCCAGCTGAAGAAGATCTGCCCGGAACTGGACAGTATCAATATCGGTGGTGGCTTCCCGATCAAGCATAGTCTTGGTTTTGACTATGATTATCAATACATGGCCAACGAGATCGTATCTACGATAAAGAACGTGTGTAAGAAGAACAAGGTGGATATGCCCAATATCTTTACAGAATTCGGTTCGTTCACTGTAGGTGAAGCCGGGGCGGTTATCTATAGTGTTTTGGGAGAGAAAAAGCAGAATGACCGGGAGATCTGGTATATGATCGACAGCTCCTTTATCACTACCCTGCCGGATACCTGGGGGATTGGGGAGAAGTTCTTAATGTTGCCGATCAACCAATGGGAAAATGAATACCAGGAAGTGCACTTGGGTGGGCTGACCTGTGACGGACATGACTTTTATACTTCTGAGGAGCACATCAATGCGGTGTTCCTGCCGAAGCTGGATGATGAAACGGTGGAGACCAAAGAACCTTTATACATTGGCTTCTTCCATACGGGTGCTTACCAGGACCAGCTTTCGGGTTATGGCGGTATCAAGCACTGTATGATCCCTTCTCCTAAGCATGTGATCGTGAATGTGAAGAAAAACGGTGAAATGGAGGACTGGCAATATGCTAAGGAGCAAACTCCTTTGAGCATGCTCAAGATCCTGGGTTATGTAAAATAATAGTATCCTGGTTATAGGAAAACAAAAAGGGTAAACTTGTATAAAGTTTACCCTTTTTAATATTTTAATAAGAATAGGAAGTAATCCTGTCATCATTCATCATTGCCCTGATGACCTGGTTATGGGCTTTCTGCTTCCCGGTCACATGCCAGGTGCCCATATAGCCTGTACTCATTTTCAGCTGTTTGGTCAGTTTGTATTTAAGATGATGCTGGTGAAACAGGTGGTCGCAATAGTCAAAATCGCTGAGTGCAGCAAAGCTTACGGTATATTCATGGATCTTATGCAGGTGATCAATTTTCCGTTCCAGGCTTACCAGCAGCTGGAGCACGACCAGCATCAGTAAGGCACCGATAATGGCGAGCACTGCATAGCCCGAGCCTACAGCCATACCCAATGAGGCGGTAGCCCATACGGAAGTGGCCGTGGTAATGCCGCCAATGCGGTTGGCATCTTTAAATATGATACCGGCTCCCAGGAAACCGATCCCGGTAACAATATTTGCGGCCAGCCGGTCGGGGTTGCCGATACCTATCTTGAGGGATAGAATGGTGAACAGGCAGGAGCCAAAGGCCACGAGAATAAAAGTCCTTAAACCTGCAGACTTGTTCCTGTATTCTCTTTCCAGCCCTATAAGGCCCCCGGCAATGATGGAGATACAGAGTAGTAAAAACTGGTAGCCCAATTCCGGGTAGTCTAAGTGAAAGTAGTTATCCATGAGTTCCTGTTCTTTTTTAAAAGCTTTTAATAGTGCCTTACAAATGTATTGAATTCCTTATTTAATGTATTGTATTAAGGAGATAAAGGGCAACATTTTTTGAGGTTTAAGTTTTTAATTATTACTTTGTTGCCATGAAAATATTCATCGCCGGAGCCTCCGGACTGGTAGGAGGAAATTGTCTGAAACATTTTACAGAGCAGGGTCACGAGGTTGTGGGTACACACCTTTCTTTCGGCACTGCAGATACGGTATTCTATAATACTTTAGAGCCGGCACACCCGGATAATTTTGATGTAAAGGCTTTCGGGCCGGACGTGATCGTGCATTGCGGCGCGCTGACTCATGTGGACTATTGTGAAGATCATATTGAAGAAAGTTATGAGAAAACGGTAGCCAGTACCCAGGCTTTGGTGACATTAGCACAGGCTTGTAATGCCCGCATGGTCTATATCTCTACTGATTATGTTTTTGATGGTACGGAAGGGCCTTATAAAGAGGATGGCAAGATCAATCCTTTGAGCATTTATGGCAAACATAAGCTGGAAGCAGAGCAATTGGTGCTTAGGGAAATAGCCAATGGCTTAGTCTTAAGGGTGACCAATGTGTACGGGGATGAAATCAGAGGGAAAAACTTTATTGCCCGTATCGTGAGCCAATGTAAGGAGGGACAAAAGTTAACGCTGAACCTGCCCAAAGATCAATATGCTTCTCCCACTAATGCCTGGGATATTGCCAGGGCCATGCTGGTACTACTGACGGACGATCAGTCAGGGGTATTTCACATCGGCAGTACGGATTATATGAACCGGGTGGAATTGGCCCTTCGTGTCTTAAAGTATTTCCCGGATGCGGCCTATGAATTAAACGCCATTGACACCGCCAGCCTCAAGCAACCGGCCAAGAGGCCTTTATTGGGAGGCTTTATCAAAGAGAAATTCTCGAATCTATATCCGGAGTTTTTATTTGGTACGGTGGATGAGTATGTGAGCAGTAAGGTGTAATTGTGATAAGTGATAAGTGATAAGTGATAAGTGATAAGTGATAAGTGAGAAGTGAGAAGTGAGAAGTGAGAAGTGAGAAGTGAGAAGTGAGAAGGAGCTGTGAAAAATTATTGTCATGCTCATCAACAATCAACAATTCACCATCACCCACCACCCATCACTCACCACTCATCAACCATCACTCATCACCCACCACTCATCACCTATCACTTTTTACTTCTCACTCATCCCCCACCACCTATCACTATCCAAACACATCAGGGTCTGGCCCTACTCTTTGTGCTTTATCTAAATGGTCGATCAACTGCAGGTCTGCTGCTTCTATTTCAAAGTTCCAGATGTCGAAGTTTTCTTTAATGCGTTCGGGGTGGATGCTTTTAGGTATACTGATGATGCTGTTTTGAATATTCCATCTTAATACGAGCTGGGCTATGGTTTTGTTGTATTTCAACGATAATTCTTGTAACAGGGGAATGGTAAATACGCCGCCCTGCATTAATGGGCTCCAGGCTTCGAAGCGGATCTCTTGTCGGCGGCAGAAGTCCTGCAAGTCTTTTTGCACCAGGTAGGGATGATGTTCCAGTTGGTTGATCATGGGTTTGATCTCACAATAAGGCAGGAGGGCTTCCAGGTGATGTTGCAGGAAATTGCTTACTCCTATTGCTTTCACTTTACCCTCCCGGTACAGGAATTCAAGGGCTTTCCAGGTATCGCGTTCTTTACCTTTTACGGGCCAGTGAATTAAGTATAAATCAATGTAAGGGCTGTCCAGCAGGGCCAGGCTGCGCTCAAAGGCTTTGAGGGTCTGTGCATAGCCCTGGTCTTCATTCCATACTTTGGTGGTTATAAAAAACTGAGCACGGTCTATCCCGGAGTGTTTCATAGCCTGCCCCACCCCGGCTTCATTATGGTAAAAAGCAGCGGTATCTATATGACGGTACCCGGTTTCAAAAGCTACGGCAAGGGCTTCCTGCAGCAGTTCTCCATTGCCGGACTGCCACACTCCCAAACCTAATTGGGGGACTTGCAATCCGTTGTTTAAGGTGATTGTTTGCATCTCTGTAATTGATCTTCCCGGTATATTTCAGCCGTAGGTATTTATTTTTTGTTCTTTTTAAACAATTACTTTTTCGATCAGGTTCTCGCCATAGGCATAAGGCAGGTAGGCCAGGGAAGGTACTGGTTTGGTAATGATGAGGCTGGCTTTTTTTCCTACGGTAATACTGCCCATGCTTTCTTCCAGTTCCATAGCGGCTGCCGCATTTATGGTTTGTGCATTTACGGCTTCTTCGGGGGTCATTTTTAATTGGGTACAGGCGATGGTCAGTAAGAGGTTCATATTGCCTGAAGGGCAGGTCCCGGGATTGAGGTCTGAGGCCAGGCACACGGGCAGGTCTGCATCTATCATCATCCTGGCGGGCTGGTAATGCATACCCAGGAAGAAGGCTGCTCCCGGCAGTAATGTGGGTATGGTATGGCTCTCTCTCAGGCAGTCCAGCTCTTCTTGTCCCATGCTTTCCAGGTGGTCTACGCTTACGGCATCATGTTTAACGCCTACCTGTACGCCACCGGAACGATGCAGTTGGTTGGCATGAATTTTTGGCTTTAAGCCGTATTTCCAGCCTGCTTCCAGTAATTGCTCGGTCTCTGCTACGGAGAAAAAACCTTCTTCGCAGAAGGCATCCATATAATCTGCCAGGCCTTCTCCGGCTACCTGTGGCAGCATCTCGTTAATGATGAGGTCGATATATCCCTGGTGATTTTCTCTATATTCCAGGGGGAAGGCATGCGCGGCTAAGAAGCTTGCCTTAATGGGTATGCGCGGATAGTTTTCTTTCAGGCTGCGAATAACGCGAAGCATCTTCAGCTCTGCTGCGGTACTTAGGCCGTAGCCGCTTTTTATCTCAATCGCACCGGTACCCAATGCTATTAATTGTTCCAGGCGGGCAGCAGCGGCTTCGTAGAGTTGTTGCTCATCGGCATCGGCCATTTTGCGTGCGGAATTCAATATACCCCCGCCTTTTGCTGCGATCTCTGCATAGCTTAAGCCATTGATGCGATCTACAAATTCCTGTTCCCGGGATGCGGCATATACCAGGTGGGTATGTGAATCGATCCAGGTAGGTAGGATCAGGCGGTCAGAGGCATCAAATGTTTCTGCAAATTGCAACATCGGCAGTTCACTCATTTTACCAAAAGAATGAATCAGCCCATTTTCCACAATCAGGTAAGCATCATCTATTTGTGGCAGATATTTCATGTTCAGACCATTTACTCTGAGTACATTTTCGCTCCTGGTTTGGATTAAAGATTTGATGTTGGAAATGAGGGTCAGCATGTTTATTTTAATTTTGGCAAAGTAAATTATTATTTTATTATCAAATTCACCAACTTTTGGTATTTTTAGCCTGTCTTACCACTTAGTAACCCATTGTATCAAAGTGCTTTTTATAAAATTATGAAAAAGAGAATTATTTTTAGCTGTTTAAGTTTGGCATTTTTTGCGAGTGCAGATCTGAACGCTCAACAGTTCAACAATACGGTGCTTGCCTCAAAGGCGGGTCCGTTTACGATGGAAGTTGAGGGTGGATGCTGGACACCGCCTGCTACATATATCCAAACGAATGCACAACTTTTGTCCCGTGTTGAGATCAAAAGTCAGCCAATTGTTCCCAATGAAGGATTGCCTGTTTTATCTAATGCAATATTAGCGAATAAGTGTAATCCTGCCTTGCAGCGGGATGAGGCTAACTTTAACCCGGATACTTTTAATCCTTTAAAGTATTTTTTAAATTTCACTCCGGGAACGAGTACTACTTACCGGGTAGATAATAGCAGCTATATTATTGTTATTCACCCTTAGGGCTTCAAATGTATTGAGCATTTTAATTATTCCAAAATTAGTCTTTAAAAAATGATAACCGATTTGAAAAATATAATCTCAACAATTAAGGCCAGTTGTTTTGCGCTTGTTTCCCTGTTTGGAACCCTGGCGACTACCGAAGCTTTTGCTCAGCCGACTCCTACGGGTACCAGTTGTGCAGATGCTATTCCCTTCTGTACGGGAACAACTTATAACTTCCCTAATATTACCAACGGAGCTGCGGCTCCTCCGGGACTAGGCTATGCATGCTTGTCTACGCAGCCTAATGCGGTATGGTATTATATGAAAATAGCTAACCCGGGAACGATGCAGATCAGCCTGAACCAATATAACGGAGCTGGTGGCGGCACGGATGTGGATTTTGCCTTCTGGGGACCTTTTAACAGTCTTGCGGCCGGCTGTTCTGCTATCAGTGGCGGACAGATGGCGATACAAAGCTCTTATGCAGGCGGTGGTGTGCAGGAGATCATTGGTATCGGACTTCCCGGCGGTACCGGAACTGGTACGGGTTGTGCAACTACTCCTCCTCCGGCCCAAACGGGTGAGTACTACATATTGCTCATGACGAACTTCAGTAACCAGGCGGGTAATATCGTGTTCTCTCAGACGGCAGGTACGGCAACTACGGACTGTTCTATCATTACTTGCGGGGTAACGCTGACCAGCAATTCCCCGGTGTGTGATAATGATACGCTGAAAATTAACCTGGCTAACTCTAACGATACTTCTTATGTATATAATTATGTATGGACCGGACCTGCAGGATTTACTTCTACTCAGAAGAACCTGGTGATTACAGGACTCACTCAGGGTACTTACACTTATTCTGTAGATGCGATCGCTACTTTGGCGAATGGTAATTTTGATACTTGTACAGAACAGATAGAGGTGGTTATTAACCCGACTTATCATACTGAACTGACTGAATATATCTGTGAAGGTGATTCTATAGATATATATGGTACTTACCGCAAAATTGCCGGTGACTATGATTCTATGTATACGACCATAAACGGGTGTGACAGCTTGATCACGACAACATTGCATGTGGTAACCAGGCCGGTAAAAATTGAAATGCTGGATTCTCTGATTGTCTGCCAATATGATTCGGTAGCATTGGAATCAAATACTTTGCCTTATAATGCCGGGTATACGTATAGCTGGAATCCTTCTACAAACCTGAATACTACAGATCAGCCTAATGTATGGTTTTTTGCAGATCAGAGCAGAAGGTATACTTTAACGGTGACTAAGACGGATGTGATCCCATGTAGTCTCAGGGATACGATAGATATTATTGTTAACCCGGGAGATTTCCTGGAAGTACCTATCACGCAGTTTGCCATTTGCTCGGGAGATTCTGTTCAGCTGAATGCAAGCGGGGCTAATACTTACAAATGGTCTCCTGCTTTATACCTGAACAATCCTAATATCGCTAATCCTATAGCGAAAGTGGAAACGACTACTGAATATACTTTGATCGGTACCAGCCTTAAAAACTGTACGGATACGCAGAAAGTACTGGTTACGGTGCACCCGAATGCGGTATTGCAACTGCCGGATTATGTGAATATTTATCCTGGTGAATCGTACTTTATGCAACCGGGTACTAATGCGGTTTATTTTAACTGGTTCCCTGTTGCCGGCTTGAACAATCACCTGATCGCTAATCCGATTATGAACCCGACTGTAAACACCCGTTATTTTGTAACGGCGAAAACGGAATTCGGTTGTTCGGTTACTGACTCTGTAGATGTTTATGTAAAAGAAACTGTACTGGATATGCCGAATGCTTTTAATCCTAATTATGAGCAATTTAAAGTAAGCATCAGGGGCCTGGCATCTATCGAATCGTTCGAAATATACAACAGATGGGGTCAACTGGTTTATGAAACGAAAGCGCTGAACCAGGGATGGGATGGTCTCTTCAAAGGCACGGCTCAACCTGCAGGTGTATATGTGTATAAAATAAATGCTACTACGGTTGAAGGTAAACCTTTCCAAAAAACGGGGAATGTGACCTTGATCAGGTAATAAAAATTTATCGAATAGAAAGCTGCCGGAATATTAAATATTCCGGCAGCTTTTTTTATACTTGATAATATGATTGTTTATTTAAATATCTCAACAGGCTTTATATTGTTGGCCATGCTGCGTTCAGCACCAACTAAAAGCACTATTTATACTGTCTATTCTTCATGTGAACCTTGATCTGATGTAATCCCTTTTTTTATCCTGAATATAAATCAAATGATAAAAGCAATCAAACTTACAGCCTGCCTTGCTGCTCTTGTCCTCTTTTTACCTTTTGGTAAAGCAATGGCACAAAATCTTATCCAGAACGGGGACTTTAGTGTCCAGCCGGCTAATCAATGGACTTTTGTAGCACCGGCTACTTCTATTGAGGCCAACTACCCGGAAAGTACTTATGGCGGCACTTCCACGACTAATATTGTAGCGGAGATCGATGCGGCTTCCAACTTAAGGCAAACTAATATCGCGGTAGCTCCGGGTGTGAAGTATTATTTTTCTTATTTAAGGAGCAGGAGGACGGGCAATGGTGCTGCGCCTAATCCTAATTATATCAATGTGAAAATTTATGACGGGGCTACGGTATATGTGAACCGGACGGATACTTCTGCCAATGCTGCCTTTACCTGGCTCTGTGCGCTGGACTCTTTCACTGCTACGGGCAATACGGTAACTATAGAATTTACCAATACTAATACGAGCAGTACCCTGGGCACGCTGGTGGATAATATTACGATTGTTCCGGAATATGTGCCGGTACATATCAATGGTGTGGTATGCCAGGGTAATAATTTCAGGATGAGTCTTCCTTTGCAGAACCCGAATAATACTTTTTTTAATTTCCAGTGGACGCATCCTAATACGCTGGTGACGACGGATAGTTTTGTGGATATTGTGAATGCAAACCCGGCTAATCATAATGGTACTTATACTTGTGAGTTTAACATGAATACTCCTTGCCTGAGGGTGAAGGCAACCTTTAACCTGGTGGTGAACCCGACCAGTGATTCTTCTTTCCATTATATCTGTGACGGGGATTCTATCCCTTATTTTGATACTTTTATTAAGGTGGCGGGTATCTATGATACTACGCTTAAATCTATCAACGGGTGTGACAGTATACTCACTACTGTGGTTACGGTAGTACCGAAGCCGGTAAAAATCATGATGCCGGATTCGCTGATCGTATGCCAGTATGATTCTGTGGCTTTTGAATCTTATACTTTGCCTCATAATAATAGTTATACGTATAGCTGGTCTCCTTCTAATAACCTGAATGCGACGGATCAGCCTAATGTATGGTTCTCGGCAGATGAGAGCCGCAGGTATACGCTTACGGTAACTTATACTGGTGTGATCCCCTGTAGCCTGAGGGATACGCTGGATGTGATCGTGAACCCGGGCAATTTCCTGCAGCTGGCAAAGACGGATTTCAGCATTTGTCCCGGTGATTCTATACCTTTAATGGCATCGGGTGCCCAGGCTTATAAATGGACGAGCGGGCTGTATCTCAGTAGTACTACGATTGGTAACCCGGTGGCTAAACCGGAAACGAGCATTGATTATGTACTGGTGGGTACGAGTGATAAAAACTGTACGGATACGCAAATGGTGCATGTTACGGTTCATCCGAATGCGGTACTGGAGCTGCCGGACTATGTGCATCTTTATGCGGGTGAAACTTATTTTATGCAACCGGCTACGAATGCGGTTTATTTCAGCTGGTTTCCAGATGCGGGCCTGAATGACACGAAAATTGCTAATCCTAAAATGAACCCCACGGTTAATACGCGGTATTTTGTAAGTGCTCAAACGGAGTATGGCTGTACGGTTTCTGACTCTGTGGATGTGTATGTGAAGGAAACGGTTTTGGGTATGCCTAATGCGTTTAACCCGAACAGTGAGCGTTTTAAAGCTAGTATCAGGGGGGTGGCTTCTTTGGAGTCTTTTGCGATCTATAACCGTTGGGGCCAGAAGATCTATGAGACTAAGGAATTGAATGATGGCTGGGATGGTAACTTTAAGGGTACGCCGCAGCCGGTGGGTGTTTATGTCTATTCTATACAGGCGACTACGATTGAAGGGAAGCCGTTTAAGCAATCGGGCAATGTAACTTTACTTAGGTAATACAATATAGGTGTAATAAAAAATCCGGTAGTCGCTGACTACCGGATTTTTTATGTGTCTGAAGCTTATTTCTTAAACTTGCTTTTCAGGAAGCTCAGGGCATCGTTGATATTGGTATGCTCTGGCTCTGCCTGTTGACGTTTTTGTTGTGCCGGGCGTTTGCCACCACCGGTATTCCCGGGATTGGGTAATGCCTGCTTGATGGACAGGGCAATGCGCTTCCTGCCCAGGTCTACCTCGGTCACCACGACTTTCACTTTATCGTTCAGCTTCAGGGCTTCGGAGGGATCGCTGATATAGGTATGTGATATTTCTGAAACGTGGACGAGGCCGTCTTGTTTTACACCGATATCTACAAATGCACCGAAGCGGGTGAGGTTGGTCACGATGCCGGGCACTTCCATGCCTACTTGTACGTCTTCTATGGAATAGATATTGGCGTATTCAAATTGCTCGAGTTCGCTACGGGGATCTAATCCTGGTTTTCTTAATTCTTTCAGGATATCTTCCAGGGTGTGCTTACCGATGGTATCGCTCACGTAGCTGGAGATCTTTATGGTTTTGATGGCTTCTTCATTACCTACCAGCTCTTTTACGGAAATGTTGACATCTTTGGCCATTTGCTCTACTACGGCATAGGCTTCGGGGTGTACGCCGGAGGCATCGAGGGGATGGCTGGCTTCTTTGATCCTCAGGAAGCCGGCGCATTGTTCAAATGCTTTATTGCCCAGGCGCGGCACTTTCAATAATTGTTTACGATCGGTGAACTGTCCGTTCTCTGAGCGGTATTTCACAATATTATCGGCTACGCTGGCCCCGATACCGGAAACGTAGGATAAGAGGTGTTTCCCGGCTGTATTCAGGTTGACTCCTACGGCATTTACGCAGCTCTCTACGGTCTGGTCCAGTTTTTCTTTTAAGCGGGTCTGGTTGACATCATGCTGGTATTGCCCCACCCCAATGCTTTTGGGATCGATCTTCACCAGCTCTGCCAGGGGGTCCATCAGGCGACGGCCAATGCTTACGGCACCACGAACGGTGACATCGTAATCGGGGAACTCTTCACGGGCGGTGGTGGAGGCGGAGTAGACGGAAGCGCCATCTTCGTTGACCAGGAAGATGGGTAATTCCAGTTTCAGTTTTTTGATAAATTGCTCGGTCTCGCGGCCTGCAGTGCCATCGCCGATGGCGAAGGCCTGCACGTCATATTGTTTCACTAATGAGCGCACTTTATGTTCTGCATCGTTTAGCTTGAAATTGTTTTCGTGCACGTAGATGAGGTCGTTGTGCTTGAGGTCGCCTTTTTCATCGATCACCACTACTTTACAGCCTGTACGGTAACCCGGGTCGATGGCCAGTATCCTTTTGGAGCCAAGTGGTGAGGACAGTAAAAGCTGTCTTAAGTTCTCGGCAAAAACGGTGATGGCTTCTTCATCTGATTTTATTTTTAATTCCATACGGAATTCAGATTCCAGGCTCGGCTGGAGTAACCTGCGGTAGGCATCGCGTACGGCTTTCTTCACCTGCTCGCCGGCCTCATTGCCGGCTTTGATGAAGTTTTCGCCCACCATTTCCAGGGCTACTTCTTCTTCGGGGGAAATGGTCATTCTTAAAATGCCTTCCATGAAGCCGCGCATGATGGCCAGCATCCTGTGGGAAGGGATCTTGCTTACGGGTTCTGAGAACTCGAAATAGTCTTTATATTTTGCCCCGGCTTCTTCCTGCCCGGTGAGTACTTTGCTTTGTACGGTGGCTTGTGATTCAAATAGTTTACGCATCTGTGCTCTTACGCCGGCATCTTCGTTGATGGTCTCTGCTATGATGTCGCGCGCGCCTTGTAATGCGGCTGTGGTATCTGCTACATTTTCTGTGATGAAGGCTGCTGCCTCGCTCTCGGGGCTGCCTTCGTTTTGTGCCAGCAGCCATAGGGCCAGGGGTTCGAGGCCGTTTTCACGGGCTGTCTGGGCCTTGGTTTTACGCTTGGGCTTGTAGGGCAGGTAAATGTCTTCCAGCTCGTTAAGGGTGATGGCTTTGTCGAGGCTCGCCTGCAGCTCTTCCGTCATCTTACCCTGCTCGGCAATGGTTTTTTCTATAAAGGTTTTCCGGTCAGAGAATTCCTGGCGGAATTTAGCTTCTTCTTGTATCTGTTGGATCTGCACCTCATCCATGGCCCCGGTCACGTCTTTACGGTAACGGGCTATGAAGGGAATGGTAGCGCCTTCGGCTAATAAATCCAAAACTGAATTGATGCTCTTTTCTGCAATATTCAATTTTTGAGCAATCGTACTTGCAAACACATTTGCCATAATCTAATCTCCATTTTTAAGGAGGGCAAATATACTCATATCTGCACGGAATGTCTTTGAGAAAATGAACAGGTTATCCACAATGAGGTATGGATGATTTAATGTATAGGAGAAAGTTCTTTTGTATGGTTAGGAAAACGCTTTGTAGAGTCCGGAACATCGCTTGTAAGGTCCGGAACATCACTTGTAAGGTCAGGAAAACCCTTTGTAAGGTCCGGAACATCACTTGTAAGGCCAGGAAAATCCTTTGTAAGGCCCGGAACATCACTTGTAAGGCCAGGAAAACCCTTTGTAAGGCCCGGAACATCGCTTGTAAGGTCAGGAAAACCCTTTGTAAGGTCCGGAACATCACTTGTAAGGTCAGGAAAACCATTTGTAAGGTCCGGAACATCGCTTGTAAGGTCAGGAAAACCCTTTGTAAGGCCCGGAACATCACTTGTAAGGTCAGGAAAACCCTTTGTAAGGCCCGGAACATCACTTGTAAGGTCAGGAAAACCCTTTGTAAGGCCCGGAACATCGCCTGAAGACCAGGGAAGATTAATAGAAAACCGGGACAAAACATTGAATATCAAGCATATTATATTTTTTAATAAAACATTAGAAACAAATAATATATTTGAACTGAAAACTAATTCTTTAACACTTAAAATTTAATTGAAAAAATGAGACAGTCTGAAAACAACTTCATTGCTATGTGCAAGACGGTACAAAGGGTATTGACCAGGCATAATTCCACATGGAATAGCCAGGTAGCTTACAGTCAACTGGCGGCAAGCTTTCTGGGCATAATGGATAGTCTCTCTGAGGCTACAGAGGGTGCCGAGCTGGTGTCTACGGGTGCAACGGTGGATAAAGCTACTGCTGAATCAGATGCGGTGACAATGGCGGTAAATTTGGCGAAACGAGCCAGTATCTATGCCCTGGAGGTCAACAATATGGAACTGCACAACCAGCTACGTGTGAGTAAAAGTGCGCTGCTGCGCCGACCGGATGAATTAACGCTTGCCAAACTCAGGAATATTATTGCTACTTTGTCTACTGTGGTGGCAGATCTGGGTGATTATGGTGTGTCTACGGCAGACATTAATCAACTGGTAAGTGCAACGGACGACTTTGATCGTTTGATAGTGCGGCCCAGAACGGTTATCGTAGAACGTAAAGGGTTTAACCAGGAGGCTATACCTGGCCTGCTGGCCCAGTTAAGAACTGTGCTATACAAGCTGGACAGCTTAATGAATATATTTAACGACAGGGAATTCAGGCGGGAGTATAAGGATGCGCGGATCATTGTGGATCTGGGAAAAAGGGGTGAAGAGGAGCAAAGTGTACCGGTAGTGTAAGTGGAACCGGCTCTCGCGGAAAGGTCATTAGTTCAAGGCAAGACAAGCATGGCTTGAATTAATGACCTTCCTGCTTTTTTATTGATGCATTATTTATTGTTGAAGTTATAGGTAAGATAAGACACGGTATCTATGAAAAATAGAATACCGTCTTTTGACAACACATTTTCATCATGCAGGTCTTCAAAAATAAGCCCGTTCTCATGGTTTATGTAGTCGTTATTGCGGGTGTTGACAAAGCCGTTGTAGGCCAAAAAGTCTTTTACAAGGGCAAGGTTAGTGGGTTCGGTAGCTATAATAAAGTCTTGCTTTACCACGGCATGTAAATCTTCCTTTATGATTTTGAACCCTAAAAAATCATAGGCGGTAGCAGGGAAAAAATAATTATGAATAAGCAGGCTGTTAAAATAATCGAGCCAGAAAGCGTAGAAAATGCTGTCGTTGGGTTTTGAGTACCCTATAATCGTCATACCGGAAGACCCGCTGCTCAGCCCCCGCAGCTATAAAGTTTTCCTCAAAAATATCGCCCGGGTAAAAAAGGGATTCGGTATGGGCAAAGGCTACGAGTGCTGCTGCTTCTTCACTTTTGAGCTGCTGCTGTTTTTGAGCGCCTGAACCTGTTTACGCATATCTTCTAAGGAAATTTTGGACTTTTTTGAGTTGGCTTTTTGTGCCAGAAGGTTCATCTGTGTAAATGATATTTTGTAGTTCATGTTTAATGTGTTTCATTTCCTAATCACTGCTGTAAAGGTACGGATTATATGCAATTACCAAAAACGGCAAAAAACCTCCTGCCGGATAAGCCGGCTATACAATCCTTATCTTTTTTCTTTGAAACAGCTCTTGCAAGGCCCCGGTTTTGTTTACTATAGAATCTGGTTGTTGTTTACCGCAATAAGCCGGTTTTTTCCTTAACTTTATGCCACTAAAATATATAAATTTGCACCTATGACAACAGAAGCAACTCATCCAAACAAGAAGGTACATCAAGGCCGCAACGTAAAGCGCTTCCGCGAAATGCTGGGTATAAAGCAAGACTCGCTGGCCTTTGAGCTGGGCGACGACTGGAGCCAAAAGAAAATCTCCATCCTGGAACAGAAGGAAACGATTGACACTCCCTTGCTGCAACAAATTTCTGCTGTATTGAAAATACCGGTAGAGGCTTTTCAGAATTTTGATGAGCAGCAGGCAATAAATAATATTGCGTGCAATTTTTCAGATTACGCCATGCTCAATAATTATCCTACGTTTCATCCTGTCGAACAATTAATCAAAGTTCATGAAGAAAAGATTGCCCTGTATGAGCGTATGCTGAAGGAGAAGGATGAGATGATTGCGAAGTTGGAAAAGCTGATGTAGGGGAAGTAAAATGCCGTAACACTAACCTTACACCAAAACCTATGGCAAAAAATAAGAAGATACAGGTTGAAGGACTTGAGATTGTTTTGTATGAAGACAATCAGCAGGACTTTATTTCCCTGACGGATATAGCAAGGTTTAAAAATCCTGCCGAACCTAAAGATGTGGTCAAAAATTGGATGCGCTCCCGAACTACTATTGAATTTCTCGGTTTATGGGAGCAACTCAACAATCCCGATTTTAAAGGGGTCGAATTCGACTCCTTTTTGTACGAGGCAGGTAGTAACTCTTTCACATTATCTCCTTCAAAATGGATTGAAGCTACCAACGCCAAAGGAGTGGTATCGCGGCAGGGGAAAAATGGAGGAACCTTTGCTCATAAAGATATTGCTTTTGAATTTGCATCGTGGGTTTCTGCAAGTTTCAAATTATACCTGATTAAAGAGTTCCAACGCTTAAAAGACGATGAAAACAATCGCCTGAAGCTCGATTGGAGCCTGCAACGCACACTTTCAAAGATCAATTACCACATACACACTGATGCTATTAAAGAAAACCTGGTGCCCAAGGCCATTACCAGCCAGCAAGCCGGTTATGTATATGCCAATGAGGCTGATCTGCTGAACGTTGCTCTTTTCGGCATTACAGCCAAGGAGTGGCGCGATGCCAATCCGGACAAAGCCGGAAATATCAGGGATCATGCTACCCTGGAGCAGCTGGTGGTATTGAGCAATGTAGAGAGCATCAATGCCTTGTTGATCAAACAAGGATTGCCCCAAAGCGAAAGGCTGCTGCAACTTAACCAGGTGGCGATCACACAAATGAAATCGCTCCTACAAAACAAAGCCATCAAAAGGCTGAAGTAATAAGTAATTATTGAAAAACGAGGGTCTCCTCGTTTTTTGTTTTTATAAGAACCCTGCTTTTTATCCTAAAAAAGTAGGGTTTTCCAGTATTGTGGGATTATGTGAGAGATATTATTTTTGTTGCGACAGCTGTAATAAGATTTCAACAAATACTTGTAACCAATTACAAGATTTAAATAATAATAACTTGCGTCAAGAAAGACGTTAGTGGCAATTTTAAAACCAAACAAATTCAAAAAACACAAGATTATGTTTGAACACTATTCAATTGACGGAAGTATCTCTGAACTTTCAAAAGAAGAAGCTTTTAAAAAAATGAACGAAATTTCACAACAATGGGAAGATGAACTTACCAATTTTGGAAGATTATATATGGGAGTGTATGATTGGGCATATAAAGAAAATCCATTTGAATTATTGATACCAAATCTAAGAACTGGAGGAGCTATTCCTAAAAACGAAAAAGCATCGCAAAAATTTGGATTTGATATTTATGGTGATTGTTTTTTAAAATTATAAAATTATGATAGATACAAAAAATAATTTTTCCGATGACAATGCAATGAGTTATGAATATTTAATAAGACGTGCTCATCAATGTGGAAGATATGGCGTTGCTGGCGCTGACGCCGATACATATAGACGTTTAATACGAAATGCTGGTACATATTATTATGAAACAGAGGCTATAAAAAATAAAAAACAGCGAATATCATTGAAAAGTGAACAAGATATGTTAGCCGATTATATGCTTTCTTGTGGAGAAGTTAATGGATATATCAAAACAGCTATTGACAAAGTAAAAAAAGATTATGGAAGCAAATTAACTGATGAACAATACAAAGAACTAGAAGACGTTGAAGTTTTACTAATTTCTCCAAACCTCTCTAAAATTACGGAAGCACTAATTAGAACTGAAAAGATTTTCTTAGAACTACAGCTATTTCCTAAATAAAAAAATACCTATAACATGGTATTATTAAAAGCGGGCAGAAAGTCCAATTTCAACTTTTTTGCTTCTAATCCGCAAAAACCATTTTTTATTTGCTTTGAAAAATGTTAATTAGCAAACAAAAGAATGGCTTTGCTAACTGTGGTGCTGAAACGAACTTTTGTGCTTCCTTCTCCCCGCCTTTGGCAATACCTGAACCGTTAGCGGCAATACGCTCGAAAAAACGAACACAATTTTTGACGAATGACAAACTTTACAAAAGGAGAAATTGATAGATTAGGAAAAAATATAAGAGATGAGGTTTTTGAAATTTCAGATAATACAATTAATTCATTACAGGATTACAGAACTTCCCATCAAGTCCCCCTAGCAAATGTTTTCAAGCTCATTTGTAAAATAGCAAAAAACATTCACCATTCTTCGATAGCTACATATAGAATTAAAAGATTTGAATCTATAATAAATAAACTAGATAGGTATCCTGAAATGCGTTTCAGTAGAATGTGGGATATAGCAGGATGTAGAATCATTTTAAAAAATGAAAAAGAGGTCTATAAAACAATATCTAAAATAGAATCAAACCCTGATATTGAAATTATAAAAACTAATGATTATATCATTGCACCACAGCAAGATGGTTATAAATCAATTCATTTATATCTAAAACACAGCTCAAGTAATATTATTGTTGAAGTTCAACTCAGAACTTTAAGTAACCACAATTGGGCTACTTTGGTAGAGATTACAGACCTTTTATATAATACTCGATTAAAGGAAATAGGTGATGACAAAACCTTACTTGAATTCCATAAACTCTTATCAGATACATCAAACTTATCAATAGAAAATAAATACAAGATTTTTCAGATACTACGAGAAAGAAATTATTTTGAAAATTTAAGTGAAGTCTTTTCAAAAAACTACCTTATTGTTAGAAAACAATGGCTAAAACTAGAAACTAAAACAAATCATAGATACTTTTTAATTGAAGTTGACAACAATACACCTAATATTAAATCCTTTTCAACATTCAACGATGCAGAAAAAGAATATTATGAACTGTATAGAAACAAAGCGAGTACTAATATCGTATTAACGTATTTACAAAATCACAATTATGAATTATTAGCAACCGCTTATGCGAATTACATATTAACTTTTCATAGTTTCTTATATGAATGTTTGGAAATTATCGAAGCCCTCATAACTGATTGCTTAGATGAAAAGAAATATTTCAAACTACAGAAAGTCTATAATTTTTATAACGAATTAATTTTTAGATTCAACAAAAACATTATACAAGAATTAGACGATTCTTTTGCAACTCAGTTCAATAACTTAAGTGAAAAGGAAAAAGCTTTATTAAATAAAAAAAGAGAACTTTGGATTGATGATATTCATAAACAAATTAGAAGAATATCAGATAATCAAAAAAAGGTAGAAATCAACGTTCAAAAAAGACTGAAAGTCAGTGGTTTTAAAATCATAATTCTTAAAAATATAATCAGACTTAGTAATAGGCGTTATCGCAAGCTAAATCAAAGGGTTTTTGAGAAGTCAATCGTTTTAGGACCAATAATAAAGAAAGCTAAACAAAAAAGATAAAGTACTGCAGGTAACAGGTTATTACCAAAAGAGGGGCTGATTGATTCGATTGAGCATTTGTGCTAAAAATTCCCACCTTCGGCAAGCCCCGAAAAGTTGGCTGCAACTTTAAAAACACCGTATTATGACTCAAAACATCAAAATTTCAAGTCCCGAAAATTGTACGAAAGAAGAACTTGATTCATTTAAAGAACTTGTACTCTTAGGAGGACAAGTAGATTCAAATGGGTTAGAAAATAGGATATTGAATTGCAACCTTTTGGCATTTTGCTATTCTGAAAATGAAGAACTCATAGGAGTTTCTGCAGTAAAGAATAAGAACATTAATTCTGTCAAGTTAGTAAGAAAAAAAGCAAATTTCTCAGATAAAGAAATTCCAACACAAGAGTTAGGCTATTCAGTTACAAAAGCAGAACATCGAGTCAAAGGAATTAATCGTTTACTTAACAATCAACTACTTGACAATTTAGGCGGTGAAAAAATATTTGCCACAACTGATAATGATACAATGAGAAAATATTTATTGTCAAAAGGTTTTTCAAAAAAAGGACAATCATTTAAAGGAAAGTACAATACTAATTTAGAATATTACGAAAAATAAGAATAAGATTATGGTAATTGTTATTGTAAGGTGGTACATAAAAGCAGGATATGAAGAAGTTTTTAAAGAAACTTGGATTAAAACAATGGAGCCAAAAATTAAAGATGGGTTATTCCGTGAATTTTTTAGCAAACCTATTGATAATGTTGTAGAGAAACATCATACACTTGATATTGAAAGCAAGCATTATAATACGTTCATCAATGTTGGAATTTGGAAAGATGTTGAAGAGTTTGAAAACTCAATTGGAAATTTCATTCTAGGACGTACAGCCCACAATAAAGATCCGCAAAAAGAATTGATGGAAATATTTAATTTTGAATATAAACTTAGAGAAAGAATTGTAATGTCAGTTGAAGAAAATAGAACAGGGCTTTGGGAACTGCCATTGCCAAGTTTGACAAACCAATTCTAAAAAAGCTGCCGCCAACAAGGTATTGCCAAAACGTTATCTGCAACCCTAAAAAGACCGATCAAAATAAACTATAAGTATGGAGAATGAAACTTCAACATTAAAAGTAACAGCTGAAAGGCTTGGAACAATCAAAGAAATTAAGGAGTTACTGACAGACTTTGAAAATGCTTATAACAGTATTTATGCTTTTGAATTTCTTGTAGACACTCTTTCAGAAGACAGAGAAAGAAGACGTAAATTAATAAAGGAAGAATTTCGCTACATAGAAAAAAAATTGGAAAGACCAGAACCTTATTGGTTTGATTTTTTAGACAACAGATATCTATTTAGAAATTATGAAAATTCAACTAATCTTTTAGAAATTCTAAACAAAATTGACATTGAAAAAATTATCTTACCAACTGAAAGACTATCAATATCAAGAGTGAATATTCAATCACCCGGATTTTGGGAGTTTTTAGGTTCGTTAAATCCACTTCAACAAATTAGAGAATATATTAAAGACAGACACGAACGAAAAAAGGATAATAGGTATAGAAGCAGACAAGAGGAAGAGTTGGGGGACTTAAACATAATGAAAGAAAAGAATAATGTTTTAAGTCAGAGAATTGAAATACTTCGTGGATTAGGTTATAGTGAAGTACAAATTCGAGAATTAGTAATAAAAATGGTAATTGAACCACTTAACAAACTTGGAGAACATCAGGACAAAGGACAAATTGAAGGTCTTGAAAATTGAAAACAAAAGGGCATGCAGGTAACGAAGGTTTGCCAAAAGCATGGCTTCGATTGAATGTTTGTGCTAAAGGTCCCCGCCTTCGGCAATACTTTTTCCGTTAGCGGTAATTTTACAGCACCATTCTCCAAACAAAAAAATTGACTATTAATAACTAAAACAAGTATAAATAACAAACCGCAATGACTATAAAAACACAGTGCCTTTTAATTGTATTTTTCTTTTTTGCCACGACTGTATTTGGGCAAACAGACCCGCCACCAATGGCAATGCCTACGGACAGTAATGTGATTCTAGTTGACAAAATAATTGAAGTGACAAAACACGAAGAGTATTTTATTGACTACTGCACGAAAAAAGTAAAAAAATACTCCATAGAAAATAATTGGTCACCAGAAAGGACAAATCTGATTTTGGAAAGTATTAAGTTTAAATATTACAACTCGACAATTTACAATTCATATGCTTTTTATTCAATCGACCAACTCAAATCATTGCTAGACGCATTAACTTTAATAAATAAGGACTCAAAAAATCACATGACAATGGTTTTGACAAATTCTATGATGCAAAGTAATTTGGACTTATTTGTTGAAGGAGTTATTCAAGGCAGGTATGTAACATCGAAATAGACAAAACTGCATACAACAAGGTATTACCAAAATCGGGGCTGATTGCTTCTATTGAGCTTTTGTGCTAAAATTCCGCCCTTCGGCAAGCAGTGAAACATTAACTGAAAAACTCCCAAACCAGTTAAAAGATCAAGCTGTGCTTAAGCATCACCATTAATAGATAGGGCTGTTTAAAATGGTCGTCATGTCGAGCGAAAACTAGTGTAGTCGAGAAATCTAACAAATATAAACACTTGATATTTAGATTTCTCCATTTCGCTACGCTACAGTCGAAATGACGAAATAGTACTTTTAGATATCTCCTTAAGCTTATTTAAAAATCAAGATTCTTGTCACAGTGAGCTTGCCGCCCCTTCGATAAACTCAAGGGCGGCAAGAATGGAGCCTCAAATGTGTCATCCTGAGCATGTCGAAGGATCGACGGAACTCAATATTACAAATTTGGTTGCCGTTTTAGACACTCGTCTTTGTTTCAATTTGTCCATATTTCGACGGAGCTCAATAGGACAAATTCCAAGCTCAATAGGACAAATTTGAGGCGCTTAATCAGGCTTCGCCTGCCCCACTTTAGCCGATTTGATCAGGTAATGCAATACTTCTGTAGACAGTCCGTGTAAAGTAAGCCGGAATCCCGCCCCGTATGTAGGTAAAGGTATCATGGGATGCTTATTGTTCAAAGCCACCAGCTTCTCGGGGCAATCCATGATCGTGGCGGCGTATACGCCGATTACCTCATCCAGTTGCAAAGAATTGGAGGCGCGCCAGAAATCATTATCGGTTAGGAAAAACTGGTACACGGGCGTAAAGATCTCTATGGCGCTGGACAGGTCCAGGAAATTGGTCCATCGGTTGGGAAACTCCTCGAAGGGAATCTTACCCGTACCTATCGCATCAAAGTTCGGCTGTTCGGCTTTCTCTATCTTCAGTCCCTGGTCCTGTATCGCCTTGTTCAGGTTAATGATAAAATTGTACAGGTTAAGGTCATGCTCCAGGAACATATTGTCTTTGATATCTTTCAGCGACAAGGGTTTCAATGGATTCATGGGGATATGCTCCGCCCCTTTTACATTGTCTTTGATAAAGCGCAATACTTCTGATCCCAGGTAGAAATGCCGGAGAATCAAAAAATTGGCTTCGGGCGACACCCAGTATTTCATACCCCAGTACAGGCATTTATGCAGGGTCCTGGGTGCATTGATCACATTGGGAATAATGAATTTCAACAACTGGAACAGGATGATGGAGAAGCGCCCCAATACCCGCACTACGGGCAACAGGTATTGCTTTGACTTCCTCCCGGAATCGTACAGGAAGGCGGCTTTGGCATCGGGGTCGAAGGGCACACTGTTGTCCCAGAACAGGGCATGCCAGTGGCTGGGATCGCGGGGATTGTTCTCTAATTGTTCAAAATAGGCTTTATCGTGCAACATGATGTTTTTGGTTTAATAATTCCCGATTTCTGCTAACTGCATCCGGTACAGGCTGGCCACTACTTTTGCGGTCTTGGCAATGCGCCTGGCCATATTCATGTCCAGCAGGTCTGAATTTAAGGCATTTTCAAATCTTTCGAAATGATTGTCGTTGCTGTCGCTGGTCTCGTGATAGGTAAAGAAGGATACCTGGTCATTGTCCAGGTTGAGCAGTCCTTGTATGGCCCTGCCCCAGTTACCTGCAATGCGGTTGCCCAGCCCTTCGATGATGAACATACCGCCCAGGAGGTCAAAAGGATTGGGCTGGCTGGCTCTTTGAAACATAAAGGCGCTCAAGGCCTCACTGCCTATATTTTTCTCCCCGGTATACAGGTCTTCTTTATTACCCCCACAATTGATATAGTTCTTTTCCAGGATCTGGTAGTCGCGGTGCTCATCCCTGGAATGAGAGATGAAGGAGGAACGAATGTCGAAATACTCCATGCTCACATTAGAGGCCGCACGGGCGATCCATTGCGAGCCGTCGATCACCTGCTGGCGTAAGTTCAGTAAGAGTAATTTATAATCTTCCAGGGTGATGGTGCCCTTATAGATCTTTTGTATAATAGGCACTTTTCTTAAATGGGTTTCAAAATCTACCCAGGTGTCTACGAGCTGGCGCACGAGCCACTCCTGTGTAGGATTGCCCTCAATGCGGATATCCGGTGCCAGGATCTCGTCTGACTCATCAATGGAGGCTTGTCTTTTTTCTGCCGTAGGGGCGATAACTTTCAGTTTCATGAATGTGGTGATGAAGCGCCCGCTTTCGGGCACCATGCAGAGGATCTCCTGCCCGGCTACCAGTTCTTTCTCGTTCAGCAGCTCTTCCAGCATAATGAATATGGAAGCGGCCCCTGTATTGCCTTTGGTATGGAGGTTGGTAAACCATTTTTCTTCCGGGATCACCAGGCCGCCTTTTTCCAGCAGGGAGACAATGGGATTTTTGAAATACTCGGAGGAGTAGTGTGCGACCAGCCAGTCCATACGCTTGGGATCGATCTTCCCGGCATCTACCAGGTTGAAGAAATGCTGTACGCCCAGGGCAATGATGTTGTTGACCAGGCGGATGTCCTGGCGCAGGTTGAGGGCCGCATCGGCATCTGCATCGGTAAAGCTGTCGTAGTCGATCCAACTGGTGCCCATGCTGCCATCAGCATTTTTGCGCATACCGGTGTACATACAGGGCTCAAAGAGGTGGGCATGAGAACGTATATCGATCCATTCTACCTCAAAGCTGAAGCGCTCAGCATTGGGCTGATGGCTCATGTAGAAGGCCCCGGCACCATCGGAGAGCATCCAGCGCAGGAAGTCGGTTTCCAGGTCCAGGCCATGGGCCACTACGGCTTGCTGGTGGGCAAATCTTTTGGCTTTAAACAGGCGGCTGGGAAAATCTGCGGCACAGGCAACGGCCTTTTGCACCTCCCCGTTTTTGATGGTCTGGAACACATGGTTCACGGCCATCATACCGGCAGCACATACGGACTGGAAGCTGGAGATCGCACAAACGGGGATCTCCGTCCCGGCATGCACCATACTGGCAAAGCCGGGTATGGGCAGATCGTTCTGGGTAGTGCCTGCGGCCAGTAGTTCAATATGCTTTGCGGCCACATTGGCTTTTGCCAGAGTGTCTTTGATGGCTTTGGCGGCCATGCCCGCAACGGAGTCGGTAGAGGCCTGCTCTTTATTGATGGCATAGTACCGGGAAGTGATCCCGTTTTGCTGCAGCATCCTGGATTTGGTTCTGGAGGGCTGACCGTTGATCAGGCCCAGGTAATCTTCCATGGCTTCGTTGGGCACCGGCTCGCCGGGTAAGTGTTTGCCGATGGCATTGATATATACTTTATGGCTCATTAATGTTTGTTTTTAGGTAGTTTGGTGTTGAATAAGCGGTCCAGGTAAGGCAGCATGAACCCGTAATTGCCATTGCTCCATTTGTGGTGCATACTGTGCCGGAAGATAAAGCGGCTGATGTGCTCCGGGTCTTTAGCGGAAGGGCCTTCATGATTGGAATGCCCCATTAAGTTCAATACAATGCTCAGCACGGGCAGGCTCAGGATCGCAAAAATGTGAAAGGAATACAGGGTTATGGGCAGGAAAATGACCGTGCCCAGGAGGAAGGCCTCAAACCAATGAAAACTGTACACCGAAAACAGGGTCGGCTCTTTGGAACGATGGTGCAGGAAGTGTACGCGCTTCATCAGCCATTTGCGGTGCAGCAGTGCATGGACGAGGTAAAAATGTATCTCATTCCAGAGGAACAGAAGGGGGATTTGCCAGAGCAAGACCCAGGCATTGCTAAAACTGACGGCTGCATAGCCCTGCGCTACCAGGTATTGCAAAGGAATGGCCTGCAGGCTGAATACCAGGATCGATAGCAGTGAATGCCGGATCTCGAAAGCGACCTGTCCTTTTCTTAGGTTGTGCTGGATGGCATGGAAGCCATAATATTGCTTCAAAAAGTAAAGCGCTGCCCGGTAAAGGGCAATGCCGCCAAAGTATAACAGGAGGAAGAAAATGAAAAACGTGATCGCTGCATTCAGCCCCGTATCAAAAGCCAGGTAGTAGAGCGATGCGATGCGATTCATTCAGGAAAGATATTGGTTCAGGATTAAAAATAATGTTTTAAAACATCAATCGCTCAGCTCATCTGTTAGGATTTCATCAAAATCTACCGTTTCGCTGAAGATAGGGCTAAGGGTATAGCCTTCTTTACGCAAGAGATTGATGAGGCCTGTCTCCCCGGCCAGGTGCCCGGCACCTACGGCATAGAACACGCTTTTGTCTTTAGAATAGGTATTGAATTTGGGGATCCAGTTCTTGTTCCGGAAATCGAGGATCATTTCCTTTTTGTCGAACAGGACTGTTGTGTCCAGGCTGATGATGTCGTAGAGTTCCCGTATATCCTGTTTTTTATACAAAGACGTGATCCGGGCATAGATCATCAAATGCGATTTGTCCCTTAAATATTTACCATTGACAATGTTCATCACATAGGACACTACTTCTTTGTCAGTAGCATCGGCCACCGCGGCAAACTGCTCTTCTACGGTCTCTAAACCTGATATGGGTTTATGGAACTTACGGGCTTCTTTTTTGATCTCTTCTTCATAGGATTTGAAAGTGGCGCAGTTGACATAATCGGTTTCCAGTAAAAGCATGAGTACAGAGGGCTTCACTTCATTGAACAGCATGATGTCCAAACCATTGGCGCGCTTAAAATAACGGGCAAGCTTGGTGAAGTCCTGCGGGGTAAAGAGATCTTTGAGGGTGCGACCATTACTGCTCCTGATGCCTTTTATGGTGCTGAACAGCAGGAAGGGATTATCCAGGTCTATTTCAAAGCATACCTGCTCTGAGCGGTGGAAATACTTCTTCATGGTATCGGTCCAGAAATAATCTTTTTCACAGATCTTGTGCATGGTGCCGAAGAGGTAGGAATCTTTACTTAAGCCATTACCCGATATGCGCCAGAGCAAGGTCTTTTCCTGGGCATGAAGGGCATAGGCAAATAAAAACAGTAATAAGAAAAGCAAAATTTTTTTGCCCGTAATCATAGTCTTTAGGATTTAGACCTAAAGGTAAAATAGTTTTGGGCAAAATAACTCACTACGGCCAGGATTATGGTGGTAAGCGCCTGTGAAGGGGTGGCCCAGAAACCACAGAATCCGGCAAAGAAGTGGAGTAAAAGGTAGTTGAAGAGAATATTTAAAGCAGCGATGAGGGCATAGCGAAACAGTTGTACCCTACCCTTCAGATGAGAGGATTGGAAAACAACAAATTTGTTCATGACAAAACCCAATGGAAAAGTGATGGCCAGGGAAAATACAAAGGCCGCGATATAACGGTTCATGGTAATGCCGCCCAGGTGAATGATCTCCTCTGTAAACATATAATTGTAACTGAGGTAAAACAAGACCAGGTTGAGTAAGGCGTTACCGCCCCCGCAAGCTGCATACCGGAACGTTTGCACGGGTATGAGTTTGTGGAAGACCGGGAAATAAAAAAAATCAATAAGCTGAATGATTAGATTCTTTGACCTGCCTAGCATTAAAAAACAAAAAAATTGTTCGCAAAGGTAATATTTTTAATGATTAATGGTGAATTGTTTATGGGTGATGAGTGATTGTTGATGAGTGATGGGTGATGGGTGATGGTGAATTGTTGATTGTTAATTGTTAATTGTTAATTGGTGATTAGTGATGGGCGATGGGCATGGCAATAATTTTTCATAGCTCCTTCTCACTTCTCACTTATCACTTATCACCTACCACTTATCACTTATCACTTATCACCTACCACTCATCACTCATCACCTACCACCCACCACTCATCACTTATCACCTACTGGCTCACATTCCGCGACCGGAGCACTTCTTCCACATCTGATAGTGCATAACCCTTAGCTTTGAGCAACACCAGGTAGTGGTACAGCAGGTCGGCTGCTTCGCCCAGGAACAATGATTCGTTATTGTCTTTGGCCTCTATGACCAGCTCTACGGCTTCCTCGCCTACTTTCTGGGCCACTTTATTGATGCCTTTCCGGTAAAGTGCATTGGTATAAGAGCCTACCTCATTACTATCGATCTTTTCAGCGATGGTTTGGCCCAGCCGGTAGATAAAGCCATCGGCATTATCCATGCCAAAGCAGGAATCGGTCCCGGTATGGCAGGTAGGCCCTTGAGGCAGGGCTTGTATCAGCAGGGTGTCGCGGTCACAGTCCAGGTGTATCTTTTTCCAGTACAGGAAATGGCCCGAGCTTTCGCCTTTCATCCAGAGCCTTTGCCTGCTCCTACTGTAAAAGACGACTTTATCGCCTGCCAGGGTTAGCGCCAAGGCTTCCCGGTTCATATAGCCCAGCATCAGTACCCGGAGGCTTACGGCATCCTGCACGATGACCGGTACCAGCCCGTCTGATGGTTGAAAATTGAGGTCTTCTATCCTGAAATTTATGGGGTTCATCTTATGGAAATGTTTTTTGATTTGAGGTATTGTTTGAGATCGGGTATAGCTATGCTGCCAAAGTGAAAGACCGATGCGGCTAAAGCGCCCGTAGCCCGGGTTTGTGTAAAAACCTGTGCAAAGTCTTCGGGGCGGCCTGCGCCACCTGATGCTATGACGGGGATATTGATGGCTGCGGCTACTGCCTCGGTAATCTCCAGGGAGAAACCGAAGCGGGTGCCATCGCCCTGCATGGAGGTGAGCAGGATCTCCCCTGCCCCGCATTGCTCGGCTGCCTTTGCCCAGTCTACTGCGCTCCATTTGGTGGCTTTCCTGCCGCCATGGCTAAAGACTTTCCATGTTCCGTCTATATAATCGGTATCTATGGCCACGGTGACACATTGTGTGCCGAACTGCGCGGCAATATTGCTGATCAAATCAGGGTTTGCTAAGGCTGCGGAATTAATGCTGAGCTTGTCTGCACCGGCCTCAATCACCCGGGCTGCGGTAGCCAGGGAGTGAATGCCGCCGCCAACGGTAAAGGGGATATTGATGGCAGCGGCTACCAGGCTTACCCATTCTGTAAGGGTTGTCCTGCGCTCGTGGGTAGCGGTAATATCCAGGAAGACCAGTTCATCGGCTCCTTCTTCCATATACCTTTTGGCCAGGGCAACGGGGTCGCCTGCATCCACCAGGTTTTCAAACCTGATCCCTTTCACGGTCCTGCCATTGTTGATGTCCAGGCAGGGAATGATCCTTTTCTTAAGCATAGCTTTCCAGTTGTTTTAAGGTGATGCGCTGTTCATAGATGGCTTTCCCGATAATGGCAGCTTCGCATCCTGTTCTTTGCAATTGATCCAGGTCACTCATCTTGCTGATGCCACCGCTGGCGATAAGGCGAAGCGGCACCTGGTCGAGTATGTCATTGTATAATGTATCATCAGGACCTTGCAGCATACCATCCCTGGAGATCTCGGTGACGATGGCGTACAGTACGCCTTGGGTCACTTTCTCCTTCATAAAGCTGATAATGTCTATATCCTCTATCCGGTCCCAGGCATTGGTGGCTATTTTCCGGTTCAGGCAGTCGGCACCCAGTATGATCTTATCTGTACCGAAGGTCTGGAGACAATCATACAGTATGACGGGTTTACGGACGGCTATACTGCCCAGTGTGACTTGACCGGCACCGGCATCCAGGAGGGTCTTTACATCAGCTTTGGTCTGTACTCCACCGCCAAAGTCAATGTTCAGCCCGGTTTTGGCGGCAATACGTTCCAGTATATTGACATGAGTGAGTACTTTTGTTTTTGCCGCATCCAGGTCTACAAGGTGCAGGTACCTGATGCCTGCTGCTTCAAAAGCTTTAGCGACTTCCAGGGGATCTTCATTGTATATTTTTTTAGTGTTATAGTCACCTTTGGACAAGCGCACACATTTACCTTCGATGAGGTCGATTGCAGGAATAATTCTCATAGGTCTAAAAAGTTTTCAAGTAAGGTAAGCCCGGTTTGGGCAGACTTTTCCGGGTGAAATTGTACGGCATAAAAATTGTCTTTTTGCAGTGCCGCGCTAAAGGGTAGTATATAATCTGTGGTCGCTACCGTTGCCACACCTTGGGTAGCATAATATGTATGTACAAAGTAGAAGTCGGCCGATTGCCCGAGGTCTTTGAATAATGCACCGCTTGTATTTTCCAGGTTGTTCCAGCCCATATGAGGCACTAATAGTCCCGGTGGAAATCTTTTCACCTGGTTGTCGAAAATGCCGATGCCTGCCGTATCTCCTTCTTCTGAGTGCGCGCACAATAATTGCATCCCCAGGCAAATGCCGAGTACGGGCTGCTTTAATGCCCTTATCACCTGGTCGAGCTGGCGGGCTTTTAAGTAAGCCATAGCAGTACCTGCCTCGCCCACCCCGGGAAAGATGACTTTATCGGCCGCTTGCAGCTGCACCGGGTCATCGCTGATGCAGGCCTCATAGCCCAAGCTATTGAGGGCATTAAGGACGGAGCGGGTATTGCCTGCATTGTATTTTAAGATCGCTATCATAATATACCTTTTGTGCTGGGAATGCTGTATTGCCCGTTGGGGCTGCAGGCCATCTGCAGTGCCCGGGCAAAGGCTTTAAATACGGATTCTATTTTATGGTGCTCGTTGCTGCCCTCTGCCTTTATGTTCAGGTTGCATTGTGCGGCATCGCTAAAGGATTTAAAAAAGTGTACAAACATTTCCGTAGGCACTGCTCCGATCTTTTCTCTTTGGAAAGTCAGGTCCCATACCAGCCAGGGACGGCCGCCGAAATCTATAGCGACCTGCGCCAGGCAATCGTCCATGGGCAAGAGGAAGCCATAGCGGGCAATGCCTTTTTTAGCTCCTAAAGCCTGGGCAAAGGCGCTACCCAAAGCCAGGGCGGTATCTTCGATGGTATGGTGCTCATCTACCTGCAGGTCGCCTTTCACGGAGATGTTTAAGCCAAAATTTCCATGTTTTGCTACCTGGTGCAGCATATGATCGAAGAAGGCTAAGCCGGTATCTATATAGGTTTCATCCGGCTGGTCTAAGTTTAAGCGGATGCTGATCTGTGTCTCTGCAGTAGCTCTTTCTATATAGGCTGTTCTATCCTGCCCTTTCAGGAAACGGTAAATAGCGTCCCAGCTTGTTGTCGTGAAACCGGCAGCAGGACTGGGCCGGCTACTGATCAGGATAGACTGCGCGCCCAGGTTTTGGGCCAATTGTACATCGGTCATGCGGTCACCGATCACGAAAGATCCCTGCAGGTCATAGTCGCCGTAAATGTATTTGGAAAGCATACCTGTTCCGGGTTTGCGGGTGGCTGCCTGCTCTTCCTCAAAGCTGCGGTCGATATAAATATCTTTGAATACCACGCCTTCTTCTTTTAAGGTATTGAGGATAAAATCCTGGACGGGCCAGAAGGTGGGTTCAGGGAAGGATGCGGTGCCCAGACCATCCTGGTTGCTCACCATCACCAGGTCGAAATCCAGCTCCCGGACAATCCTGGCCAGGCTGCTGATGGCCCGGGGCAGGAACTTCAATTTCTCAAAGGCATCGATCTGGAAGTCTTCGGGCTCTGCTATAATGGTGCCGTCACGGTCTATGAATAAAACTTTTTTAGGCATGGAAAATGGTTTTAAGGGTTTGTATCAATTGTTTATTTTGCCCGGGGCTGCCCACGGTGATGCGGAGGGTATTGGGGATGATGCCATGCCGGTTGCGGACCACTATTTTGTGTGCGCTCAACTGATCATACAAGGCAGGGGCATCTTCCACCTCCAGCAGGATGAAATTGGCCGAAGAGGGATACACCTTTTTGATCTGTGTAATAGCGCTCAGTTCCCGGCTCAGCCAGGCCTGCTCTGTTTTAAGCAGCTTTATTTCTTGTTCAAAATTGCCCTGCTCCAGTATGGATAAGGCGAGCTGCTGGTTGGCCGCGCTAATGTTGTAGGGTGGCTTCACTTTATTGTAATACTGCAGGAGCTCAGGGCTCATCCAGGCCAGGCCGATCCTTAATGCGGCCATACCCCAGGCCTTGGACAGGGTTTGCACTACCACCAGCTTGGGATAGTTGCCTATCTGTGTAGCCCGGGAAAGTGTGCCGGAGAAATCGATATAGGCTTCGTCAATGATGACAATACCTTTAAAACGGTCCAGTATAGTGCTGATGCGCTCTTCGCTCAATATATTCCCGCTGGGGTTGTTTGGGGAGCAAAGGAACATCAGTTTGATATCGGTCCTTTCCCAATACTCTTCCAAGGCAGGCAGGTCAATATCAAATGCGGCATCAAGGGGCACCTGGATGAGGGTGACATTATTGATCTGTGCCGCCACTTCATACATGCCATAGGTGGGTCCCAGGCAAATGGCTTTATCCTTTCCCGGTTCGCAAAATATCCGGTAGCTGAGGTCTATGATCTCATCACTGCCATTGCCTAAAAACAAGGCATTTGCATCCAGGTTTTTTAAAGCGGCTATTTTTTGCTTTAGTTGTTTTTGATAAGGATCCGGGTAGCGGTTCCATTGGCCAAAGGGATTTTCGTTGGCATCGAGGAAGAGTGCTTCTGCTCCTGTGTATTCGTCTCGCGCACTGGAATAGGGCTTCAGCGCGAGGATATTGGGCCGGATGAGTGCTGTTATATTCATGCTTGTAGTTTTTTTAAGCGGATGCTTACTGCGTTTTTATGTGCATATAATGCTTCGGCTTCGGCCATTGTTTCTATGACCGGGCCTATGTTTTGAATGCCTTTTTCGCTGATGCTCTGAAAGGTTATTTTTTTATAAAAGCTATCTAAGGATACGCCGCTGTAGCTTTTGGCAAATCCATTGGTAGGTAGTGTATGATTGGTACCACTGGCATAGTCTCCGGCTGATTCGCAGGCATATTTTCCTAAAAAGACAGAGCCTGCATTTATGATCTGCCCGGTATAGAATTCCGGTTTTTCCAGTGCAAGGATCAGGTGCTCGGGGGCATACTCATTGCTGAAATCAAAACAGGCCGCAATGGAGTCCAATTGTATGGCCATACTGTTGGCCAGGGCAGCAATTGCAATGTCTTTCCGGGGAAGATTTTCCAGTTGCTGTACCAGGGCTTCCAGGGTTTTATGGATCAGCTGGCTGCTATTGCTCAAGAGCACGACCTGGCTGTCTGCTCCGTGCTCGGCCTGTGATAGAAGATCGGCGGCTACAAAATCGGGATCGGCATATTGATCGGCAATGATCAGCAGCTCGCTGGGGCCTGCAGGCATATCTATGGCCATGCCTTCTATTTGTAAAAGGGTTTTGGCTTTGGTGACATATTGATTGCCGGGACCGAATATTTTATACACCTTAGGGATGGTCTCGGTGCCATAGGCCATAGCGGCTATAGCTTGCGCACCGCCTGCTTTATAGATGTTTTTAATGCCTAAAAGATGAGCGGTGTACAGGATCGCCGGGTCTATATTGCCCTGTTTATCGGGCGGTGTACATAAAATGATCGTGTTGCATCCTGCCAGTTGTGCCGGGATGCCCAGCATGAGTATGGTAGAGAATAAGGGGGCTGATCCGCCGGGGATATAGATCCCTACTTTTTCTACCGGTACAGACTTGCGCCAGCAGAAAACTCCGGGGCTGGTCTCTATACGCGCTTCTGTTACTATCTGGCTACGGTGAAATTTTTCAATGTTTGCCGCAGCTACCTGTATGGCATAGGCCAGTGCCGGTACCACCTGCACCAATGCGGCAGCTATTTCTGCTTCTTTAACTTCCAGGTCCTTAATATCTGCCTGGTCCAATTCGAGGGTTAATGCGTTCAGGGCTTTGTCGCCTCCGGACTTTACCCGGTCCATGATCTTCCGGACGGCCTGTTCCAGGTCTTCGGTTTTGATCGCGGGCCTTTGACAGAGTCTTTTCAAGGTTGCCCGATCGGGGGAGTTGTATGTTTTCATAGTTTTTATTGGATCATTTTTTCAATAGGGACGACTAAAATGCCTTCTGCACCTGCTTTTTTCAATTCATCAATATGTTCCCAAAACTGGTCTTCATCGATCACGGAATGCAGGCTGCTCCAGCCTTTTGCGGCAAGGGGGAGTATGGTGGGGCTTTTCATCCCGGGCAGTATCCGGACGATGGCATCGATCTTATCATTAGGTGCATTGAGCAGGATGTATTTCTTCCCTTTTGAGGACAGGACTGCATCGATGCGGAAGAGCAATTGTTGCAGCAGTAATGCTTTCTCCCCTTCCAGGTGTTCGCTACCGATCAATACGGCCTCGCTTTTCATGACCAGTTCTACTTCTTTAAGTCCATTGGAGAAGAGGGTGGAACCGCTGCTGACGATATCGCAAATGCCTGCTGCAAGACCCAGGCCGGGAACGATCTCCACACTCCCGGAGATCTCTTCGATCTGTGCCCGGATCGCTTGCCGGTCCAGGTAGGATTGCAGCAATTGAGGATAGGAGGTGGCGATCGTTTTATCCTGAAAAAAGCGGATGCCTTCATAGGGAATGTCTTTGGGAATGGCTAAGCTGAGCCTGCATTTGGCGATGCCCAGTTTTTTAAGCATAGACACTTTTTTGCGCGATTCGATGAGCACGTTTTCGCCCACTATGCCCAGGTCCGCTACTTTCTGATGTACATATTGAGGGATATCATCGTCGCGCAGGAACAGGATATCGATCGGGAAGTTGGATGATTCTGCAATCAGCTTCCCTGCCCCGTTAGGGATCTCAATACCGCATTCTCTGAGTATGGAAAGGGAGGATTCGTTTAGCCGGCCTTTTTTCTGGATGGCGATCTTTAGTCTGCTCATAAGTTGTGTTTGGGGTCTGAGCAAACCGAAGACGGTAAAGGAATTCCCGGAAGAAAAAGAAAAAACCCCGTTCGATTTACTCAAACGGGGTTGTAGATATATTGTGTATCAATTTACATAATCATCTCATCTCGCTTGAGCGAAAATATGATGATGATGATGTAATTGATTTGTGAACATGATTTTTTTTTCTTTTACCCGACAAAGATATAGATGAAAAATTTTATTATCCAAATTTTTTTTGAAGCAATAAAAAAACCTGTGGGAATCGAATGCTGTCGTGTGAAAATCAGAATTGTTAAAATCATTTAAGGGGTCTCTTAAGCTCAGTCAATTATGGTTACATTTGCAGAAATTCAGCCCTAAAATTATGTCAGCTAAAGAAATTGCTTGTCAGGTTTCTTATGTTCCGGTGCAGGAAACAGGTTATTTTTCCAAACTTGTAAATGATTATGTCCGGGAAGACCGGGACTTAAGTTCTTTTTATGCGTTTGAGATCAATGATGCTGGTCTGAAAAAGGCAATTGCTGCAAGAAAGGAATTTAAGACTGACCGCGATTTACTGCATAGCGTAATCAAGGAACAGTATGAAGGGCTGGAGCTGAGTGAGGCAGTTACAGAAAACCTGGAACGCTTACGTACCGCAAATACCTTTACGGTATGTTCGGCACATCAGCCTAACCTGATGACGGGTTACCTGTATTTTATCTACAAAATTATTCATTCGGTAAAGCTGGCAAAGCACTTAAAAGCTTTGGATACTGCTTCCGATTTTGTACCTGTTTTTTATATTGGTTCAGAGGACAATGACTTTGATGAATTGGGGCATTTCCGCTTTGCAGGAAAAGTTTTTGACTGGAAGACGGACCAAAGGGGCGCGGTAGGCATGATGACTGTAGATGAGCCACTGGCGCGGCTGATCAAAGAATTGTCGGCTTTACTAGGCCCTTCCGGAGTGTCTGAAAAACAGCTCAGAAGTACTATTGCAAAGGCTTACCAGGCCGGGAATAGTATTGCCAGGGCTACCCGGATCCTGATCAATGATCTGCTGGGCTTCCTGGGTGTACTTGTACTGGATGCTAATGATGCACGGCTGAAGCGGCAATTTCTCCCGGTGATCAGGGAAGAGGTGTTGCGCCCAAAGGCTTTTGAAATTGTAAAGCAAGACTCGGATCGATTGAACGAGGTCTATAAGGCACAGGCATTTTTCAGGCCGATCAACTTTTTCTATCTTAAGGATGGCCTGCGTGAAAGGATCGAACTGGTGCATGATGAATATGTTGTTCTGAATTCGGAGATCCGGTTTTCGCCTGCGGAAATGGCTGCGGAGATTGAAGATCATCCGGAACGTTTTAGTCCTAATGTGATTTTAAGGGGACTATACCAGGAAAGTATTTTACCAGATATTGCTTTTATAGGTGGTGGCAGTGAGGTGGCTTACTGGATGCAGCTAAAAGGCTTGTTTCAGCATTACCAGGTGTTTTACCCTGCGGTAGTATTGCGGCAGTCTGCTGTAGTGCTGGACCAGAAGACGATAGAGACACAGGAGAAGGCGGGCCTGGATGACCGTACTATGTTTACGCATACGGCTGAGCTGGTGCAGGAACTGGTAAGCGCCGAAAAGGATGCAGCATGGAGTCTTTCGGACTATTTTGCGACCCTGGAAAACTGGAAGTCGGAGCTTGCTGATAAGTATGCTAAATTGGATAAAAATTTACAGGGAAGTGTTTTGTCTGCTTTAGCTAAGGCGGAAGCGCAATTCAACATCTTGGATAAAAAGATCAACAGGTCTATTAAAAAGGGTTTGGAGCTGCGGGTAGACCGCATCCAGAATTTTAAAGATCATGCTTTCCCTAATGACAGCCTGCAGGAGCGTTACGAAACGTTTCTACCGCATTACTTAAACTACGGCCAAAGTTTCTTTGAGGATTTATACCAACATACGGATCCTTTCGGGAAGCAATTCCTGGTGCTGAAGTATCAGAATAATGATGAGTGATAAGTGATAAGTGATAAGTGATAAGTGATGGGTGATGGGTGATTTTTACTTTTCACGGGAATCTAAAACTATGGTTACGGGTCCGTCATTGATTAAGGCTACTTCCATATCTGCGCCAAAGACTCCGGTAGCAACGGCTTTGCCGGAAAGCACGGTAACCAGCTGGCAGAACTGTTCGTACAGGGGAATAGCTACTTCTGGTCTTGCGGCTGCTATATAAGAAGGCCGGTTGCCTTTCCTGGTCTGGGCCAGTAAAGTAAACTGGCTCACTACCAGAATAGCCCCGTCTACATCTTTTACTGATCGGTTCATTACACCATTTTCATCTGCACATATACGCAGCTGCACCAGTTTATTGGCGGCATATTCCAGGTCCCGGCTGGTATCATCATGGCTGATGCCGGCCAATACCAGCAAACCTTGTTCTATGGAGGAATGTACTTTCCCGCCTATACTGACGGATGCTTTTTTTACTCGTTGAATGACTAATTTCATGGGACAAAAATAGCTTGAAAAATAATAATGGCCCGTAGTAGACACTACAGGCCAATTTATATTAAATATAGGGCTGAAAAACTAGATATGGCCAAAGCGGATACCGAAACTGATAGGTTGTTGTTTCAGGTTGGAACCTTTATACATATTGGTTAACTGGTAGCTGGCAAAGAACCTTAAGCTATTGATACCGATCTCTCCGATTACATTAACGTTGAACTCGTTGAAGTTGTAGAGATCATGATTTTTTTGTGTACCAAAGTCGGCTGATTGCTGTTTGGTCCAGGTGTTCAGGTTGTAACCTGCGCTGGCACCAAAGCCATAGGTCAGCCAGTTCTTTTTATCAATTTTATGGTTGAAATTGACCATTAAAGGAACGGTTAAAAAGTTCTGGGACAATTTATTCTTGGTAAACTTAACACCGGGATCATTGCTCAGCCTGTCTTTAGGGTCTGAATGGTGGGTCAGGTTTGTTTTATAACGGAAGTTATAGATCTGCAAGCCGATACCGGTGTATAGGTTCATGCGGAATTTTTTCTGGCGTATTAATTTGTAATTGACCATTACCGGGTAGATGTTCACATTCCAGGAGCGGCCATTGCGCAGGTCAAACCAATCTTCCTGTACGCCATACTGGTTGCTTAAAGGATTTCCTGCACCATATACCGATTGATCGTGTATAAAATTCAGTCCCAGGTCTACTAATCCCCAATAAGTTTGTATCCTTGGAGATTTATCGCCATATACGTCTTTCTTGTTGCTTACTTTTACGCCATGGGTACTTACGTTTAAACTATAACCACCGTTTTCTCCGTCTTTTCCATTGACTGTGGTATCTGTGGCCGGAGCTGCTTTATCTTGTGCATTCATATTTAAAGCACAGCTCATGGTGAGGGCAAAAATGACACTTTTGGTTAATTGAATACTTTTCATCTTTATCTGTTTTTATCTGTTGTTATAATTTGAATTTTATACTTCTTTTTTCGTTGTTACCGATTGCTATTTCTACTGTAGTGGTATTTTTCCTTTCTCCGAAGATCCATTGTCCGGCTTTGATCATATCGGGCAGCAAACCGCCTGATTCCTTCAGGTCCAGTTCCTCCGAGGCTTTCAGGGGTTGCGGTAAACTGGCATAATAGTCGCTGTTCCTGCCGGGAACCTCCTGTAGAGCCCCACTCTGAACTTGGGCTATTCCAGAGACTTGATCCTTATAGATACTGGATATAGCGACTCTTTGACTTGGTGTACTTGCATTGTCCTGTAAGGCCAGCCTTAGTTCCGCATCTTTATACCTTTTAGGTGCCTGCTTTGATTTATTCATCTGTGGCGCTTTTTTAAGGTCGAGTTTCCGCTCCAGGGAGTCTATGGCCAGTTGCTGTATGGGGCCTTGTACGGTCTGGTGAATTTTATCAGACTTAGCCAGGCCATGATCTGTTGCGGCTATTTCAGTATTGTTCATCCTGATCAATATACCGGTAGTTAAGACCAGGGCCAGTCCGGCTGCTATCCCCCATACGGGTTTCAAGGATCTTTTGACTTTCATGGGAGGCAGCTCTGCAGCACTGCCTTTTTCGAGATAGGAAAAATCAATGTTTGGTATTGCCTCTTCTTGTTCGAAGTATACAGAAGCGTATTCTTCGTATAATGCTTTATATTCCGGGAAGGCCTCGATCTGTGCCCAGACCTGATCGGCTTGCTCCGTGTTTAATTCCCCATCCAGCAAGAGTAAGATCTGCTCTTCCATATATGCTTGCTCAAACTGCTCCATCACAACAATTGCTTTTTTTGGATTAAATAATTTTTTAATAGTTTCCTCGCTCTGTGCAGGTATACTTTTACCTGGCTTTCGTTGAGTCCGGTGATCTGCCCGATTTCGTTGTAGTTATATCCTTCATAGTCTTTTAATAGAATTAACTGTTTGCTTTGCTGGTCCAATATTTTTAAGGCTTCTTGTAAATACGCTTTCCATTCGTTTTTGCTTTGTTCGTTGCTGGTGATCACTTCCGGGATATGTTCCATTTCTTTTGGTTTATCTCTCCGGTAGTAGTCCATACATCGTCGGTGTGCAATCGTGAACAGGTAGCTTTTTCCTTTTTCGAAGGCTATGGACTCATGCCTGGTCCATAAGACTTCGAATGCCTGCTGTACCACATCTTTCGCTTCTTCCGCATCATTGATGGTCTTTAAAGCAAACCGAAAGACATTATTAGCCCACTCTTTTACGATATTGTTATATTCAGCCCTGGTCATTTAATAGTTAATCGTACAACAAAAGAAAAAGTTACAAAATGAATGAATATTTTTTTATTTAATAATTTGCTTACTACTTTTCCTGCCTCCTATTATTAGTATTGTCTTGCCGGAAGCTTAGAGGAAATTATATTGATGAAAGGACACTACGGGTTTAGGAAATGCATCAGAAAGCAGCCTGGTCGGGCTTATGAGCAATGCTTCAGCGCTGCCTGCCGGGACAAATGTCCTTTTTTCAAAAGTCTCCTTACTGCATTTTTGTCGTCAAAATTACAAAAGGGAAACAATGAAAAAGGAGATAAAAACAATAGCCTTTGATGCAGATGATACTTTATGGATCAACGAGCCTTATTTCCAGGAAGCGGAACAACGGTTCTGTCTATTGCTGGACAACTACCTGAGTGCAGACCTGGTGTCACAGGAATTGTTTAAAACTGAAATGAACAACCTGCCTCTTTACGGTTACGGGGTAAAAGGTTTTGTATTGTGTATGATAGAAACGGCGGGCAGGATTTGCGGACCTGCAGCATCTCTTGATTTAACGGATAAGATCATAGCGCTTGGTCATGATCTATTACAAAAGCCTGTGGAATTATTAGAGGGTGTAACGGAAACTTTGGAGCAACTGAAAGGTAATTATAAATTGATCCTTGCCACGAAGGGAGATTTGTTGGACCAGGAACGTAAATTGAAAAAATCGGGATTGGAAAGTTATTTTCATCATATCGAAATAATGAGTGATAAAAGAGCGGGTGATTATCAAAAGCTATTGCAACACCTGGACTGTGTGCCCGGGCAATTCCTGATGTTAGGTAATTCCATTAAATCGGATATCTTGCCTGTCCTGGAGCTGGGCGGTTTTGGCGGTCATATTCCTTACCACATCACATGGACACACGAGCAGCATGAGCAAGAGTTTAAACACCCTAATTTTGTAGCATTAAAACAGATCAATGAAATTTTAAATTATTTATAGCCTATGTCTATTCATATCCGGCAGGAAAGGCCATCTGATTACCCGCAGGTCTTCCATTTAATTGAAGCTGCCTTTCGCCAAGAGAAGTATAGTGATAAAAAAGAGCAGTTCCTGGTAGAGCGCTTAAGAAGCACGGATGGATTTATTCCGGACTTATCACTGCTTGCTGAAATGGACCGGCAGGTAGTAGGTTACGTGTTGCTCACAGAGGTTAAAATAGCTACTGCCCGGGATGAAGTTACGGCACTGGCATTGGCCCCGGTGGCTGTTTTACCTGCATTTCAAGGGAAAGGAATCGGTGCTGCTTTGATCGAAAAAGCACATACTGTGGCCAGAGATTTGGGCTACCAATCGGTTATTTTATTGGGACACGAACGGTATTATCCCAGATTCGGATACCGGCCCCTGTATGAATTCGGCATTTCGCTTCCTTTTGAGGCTCCTCCGGAAAACTGTATGGCGCTCGAACTTGTACCGGATGCTTTGAAGAACAAGGCAGGTAAAGTCATATACCCGGCTGCATTCTTTGAATAAATTGTGATCTTAACTGAACCCTTCAGGACTGCTCAATATATCCAGGGATGAAGTATCTATATAAATTAGTAAGCCCCTGCAGTGTATGCAGGGGCTTACTATTCATTTAAAATTTATAGTTATAGCCCAGCCTGATGACCTGTGTTTCGTAATAGTCATCGCTGGTATAGTTAAAGCCTGTTCCATTTATCTTCCTTCTGATGACCATGGTATTCAGCAAGTCGGTGGCATTAAAGAAGAGTTCTCCTTTGCCTTTCTGTACAGATTTTTTGAGTCCGGCATCGATAGAGAAGCGGGAAAGGATCTGCCCTTGCGGTATAATATCGGGGGCGAGGTACACGGCTGCTACCTGCGCATTCCATCCTGCTGCAAAGCGGAAGATATTGTTCAGCTTCAGGTTGCCCGATATTGCCGATTGACGGTCTGCGGAGAAGGTGTTGGGCACCGGGTACAGGTTCTGTACGGTAAACGCATTTATCTGGTTGCGGTAAATATTCCCGTTAAGGTTGATGGAGTAAGCACCGGAAATCTTCTGATCTAAAATAGCCTCCAGGCCTGTGTTGTAGCTTTTACCTGCATTCTGAAATATGGCGTAGATCAGGTTACTGCCGGGAGCTGTGCTCGAAATTCTTGTAATGGTCCCATCAGCAAAACGGTGGTACAAAGCGGTATAGAAATAGCCCTTATCCCAGGTGTTTTTATAGCCCAGTTCTATGGAATTGGTAAACTGCGGCCGTAAAGCAGGGTTGCCGACTTTAATGATTTCTGCATCATCATACTTGGGGAAGATACGAATATCTACTTCATTAGGCCGGTCTACCCTGCGGTTATAGAATAGGCTAAGTTTATTGTTGTCATCCAGTTTATAGCCTAATCTCAGGTTGGGGAAAGGTTGCGTATAGTTGTAGCCGTCGCTTTTGTAGGTGCTGTGGCCGGGATTTACATCATATTGTATATTGACATACTCTACACGCAGGCCCAGCTCGGCTTCCCATTTTTTATTTTCAAAAACATAGTTACCATAAACTGCGGGTATCAGTTCTTTATAGGTAGCCCAGCCACCGGCATTTGTATCCAGCACGGAGTTGTTGCCCGGCCTGAAGTCCATATTGGTGGGAATGCTGCGGTTACGGAATTTGATCCCGGTTTCGATACGCCCATATTTTAAGGGTTTGATGTAGTCTATATTGAAGTCATAGACCTGCTCGTCCGACAATAATTTAAATGCATCTGTTCCGGTGGAAGATGGCAGGTAGTTATCGTAAAAATATTGTTCGTTTTCCCGGTGAAAGGTGTAGTTAAAACCAATGTTCAGCAAGTGCCCGGCTTCTTTGAATTTGTGCTGATAGGCTGCAGTGCCCATTGCTGTTGTTTTCAGCTCATCTTCCAGGAACTGCCAGAGGCGCAAACGCTGTGATTGGTCGCTGTTGAAAAAGGGCTGGTCGCCGCGGTCAATGATCTTTTCACTGCCGTACATTCCCGAAACTGTAAGCGTATTGCGTTCATCTATATTCCAGTCCATCCCTGCCCTGGTCGTCAGGAAATTGGTATTCCTGTTGCGTTTCAGTTGTGAATGGATCACAGTCCCGTCCTCATAATTACGGGTTACAAATTCATTTTTGTTGAGGGTTTCTGTGTAGAGGTTATCTGCCTGTAAAAAGAGGTTTACCTTATTCTTCCGGTAATTCAGCGATACAGACGGATTGATCTTTGGTGTAAAGGTATATTGAGGTCTTATGCCCGGAAGGTTCTCTTTGCACACCCATAGTGAACCCATACCAGAAGTGAGGCCCAGCTTGCCGTTAAAGCCGTTCTGCTTGTTTTTCTTCATGATGATGTTGATGATACCTGCATTACCATTGGCATCATACTTTGAAGAGGGATTGTTGATGATCTCTATTTTCTCAATGGCAGATGCCGGGATGTTGTCTAAGCCGGTCTGGCTGCCGAAACCAGTCAAAGCAGTCTGCTTGCCATCAATTAAAACCGTCACTTTCTCATTACCACGCAACTGTACTTTACCGTCCTGCACCGTAATCCCGGGAAGGTTTTGCATACTTTGCAGCACCGATCCTCCGGTCTGGCTGATGTTATCAGCGAGGGAATAGGTCTTTTTGTCCAGCCTGCTGCTGAGCTCATCTGCTTTTCCCATAACGGTTATACCTTCCAGGGCAGTGGACTGCTCCTCCAGATCGATCACCGGGATATCCAGGAAAGCAGAAAGGCTGCCTATAAATAAAGTTTGTTCTTTGGCTTCAAATCCTGCAGAAGAAGTTTCCATTATATAGTTACCAGGCTTAATCCCGGCAAGGGAAAACCGGCCTTCCTCATCGGTCAGTGTACCGGAGACAAAAGCACTGTCTTTTTCATTTTTGATAACAATATTTGCATAAGGTACGGTCGACTTATCTGCCTTGCTTTTTACGATACCGGAAATAGTGACTGCATTGGTCTGTGCGACAACCACCGTGTGCAAGAACAAGAAGAGCAAACTGGTCCATACTTTTTTACTTAAACTCATAGCCTTGATATTTTATATTTACAAGAGCAAAGTTCAGTAGCGATTTAGAAGAAATTTAGCAGGATCAAAGCTGCACAGAGAAAATGTGTTGCTTATTTTCAAATTTATATTTAATGCTCCAATGGTGCAGGCGGCATATTTCCCAAACGATTGATAAGCCTAAGCCACTACCGCTATTGTCGGCAGACATCCTGGAAAATCTTTTAAACAGCAGATCTGGATCAAGCGCCTTTTGCCCGGAATTGCTGAGTTCAAAACCGGTTGCTGATAAGACGATGGTACAATCGCATCCCGGTGCAGTATGCCGGATGGCGTTCACGATCAGGTTATTGATCAGCACTTCTGCCAGGCCGGCATTTGCTTTCACTTCCACCTCCTGTTGAATATCTGTATGGAGACTTATGTTTTTTTCTTTGAAATGTGCCTGCAGCGCATCAACACTATGCAGCACTAAGTTGTCAAACCGGATAAGGGTTGAATGATCAAACTGGCTGTTTTCAATCTTGGCCAGCAGGAGCAGGTTTTTGTTGATCCTTGAACTCCTGATCAGGGCTTTGTTCATGGCCTCTGCAATATGGTATTGCTTTTCGGTGAGGTCAGCACTTTGCAGCAGCAGGTCGAGTTGGTTTTTGAGTACCGCCAGGGGTGTCTGCAGTTCGTGCGAAGCGTTTTCGGTAAACTCTTTCTGGCTTTGATAGGTGGCAATATTATGTTGCAGCAGCTTGTCGAGCGTTGCATTCAGTTCCGTAAACTCTATGATATCGGTCTCCTGGAAACGGATTTTTTCCTGGCTGTGCAATTGGAAGGATTTTAATTGCTGTAAAGTATCCCGGAAGGGTCGCCATAATTTTTGAGAAAGCCTCCTGTTCAGTATCCAGAATCCAATAACAAGGATCAGGAAAAAGCCCAGTGTCACCAGCGCAATATAGGCAACCGTTTCCTCGGTCTCTTCTACGTTAGTTTCTACTACCAATACATAGTTCCGGTTATTGATCCTGATATTGGTCTTTAAGCCGCGAAAGCGGTCTATCGCTTCTTTTTTGGCATAAGTATTTTGCCGCCTGATGGTGTACAGGCTATCCTGCGATAAGGGTTGCCGGGCGGATTCTATTTTGCTTACCGGCTGTATTTCATTCCAGAAAGTAATGCTTTCCGCTAATTTTTCTTCGCTGATATGTTGTTCATTAAATTCATTTTCTATACGCTCAGCGGTAAGGTGATTGTTTTCGTCCAGTTCTTTCAGCCAGATCCAGTCCACCAGCAGGAAATAGGATGGAATGCTCAATGCAAATACAATAAATGCAAAGACCGTAAGCTGTTTCAGCGATTTTTGTAATAAGTTTTTTTTCAATTGTATATTATTATAGCGCTTATAATTGACTGATATATCACTAATCACCCATCACTCACCACCCACCATTCACAATTAACCCTTCCCCTTCCATATATACCCCGTACCATAAATAGTTTTTATATATGGAGCGCAGCCAGCATCACTTAGTTTTTTCTTCAGGTTTTTCACATGAGCATATACGAAATCGTGGTTGTCGAGCATATCAGCAAAATCGCCGGAAAGATGCTCCGCCAGCGTGCTTTTGGAAAGTACCCGGTTTTTATTCCCGATAAAGTAGATCAACAGATCAAATTCCTTTTTAGTCAGATTAAGGACTGCATTATTCACAGTAACGGTTTTTGCCAGCAGGTCAATTTCCAGTTCTTCCTGCTTTATAATGTTAGCATTATTGAATTGCTTCCTGCGGATAATGGAATAGATACGGGCGGTAAGCTCCGATAAGTGAAAGGGTTTGGTCAGGTAATCATCGGCCCCCAGCTGCAGGCCTTTTATCTTATCATCGAGCGCATGCTTCGCTGAGATGATGATCACCCCATCTTGTTTATTATCGTTCTTCAGTTCTTCTAATATTTTCAGTCCATTCCCGTCGGGAAGCGTTATATCTAATAGGATACAGTCATAATTGAATATATCTATTTTATCCATCGCTTCCCTGAAAGTGGCCGCCACCTCACATAAGTATTGCTCTTCAGCAAGATATTCGACGATGCTTTTTGCCAGCTCTTTTTCGTCTTCTATGACCAGGATCTTCATTGTTCAGATAGCTTAATGTTTACAAATTTACCGTTGAATTTTGAAGAAATTTAGCATTCACAGATAGTTTACGCAAACTATATAAAAGAATAATTAATACTAAAAACGGCAGTTGCGGATAATATAAGTCCTTACAGCATTCTACTCATTGGAGCTTAATTCCGGGAAAACTTCTAAATAAAAAAAGCGGGAATGATTCCCGCTTTTAATTATTTGTTGCCCACTCCTGTTTTTGTTTTGATCAGGTAAACCTGCAAAACCATACTAAACATCAGGAACATGGCGATCATCTGGTGACTTAGCGCGATCGTTTCGAAGGTCAGCCATTTATTGGCTTGTATCGTATTGCTGGACAATAAGGTGAAAATGCCCAGTGTCACCTGAACCAGCACCAGTATTATTGGTGTGTATTTAAATTTATTGAAGACACCGGATACCTTTATTTTAGCCGCTTTTACCGTAAATAAGATGGTCAGCAGTAATATCAGGTAAGCCAGGCCGCGGTGCATAAAATGAATCGTGATCTTATTTTCCAGCATATAATGCCCGGAGGGAGACTGGTCCATATTTTCCGGGATCCACATCCCGTTAATAGTTGGCCAGGTAGCAGCCACCGTAGCCGCCTTATGTCCGGCCATTAAGGCACCATAAATAAATTGAATACCTATAGCCACCAGGATAATAAGGGCAAGTCTATGCAAAGAAGCGGAAACGATCTTCTTATTATTGGGAATTAATAATTTTATGGCAAACCAGAATACATAGGCCCCTAAGACCATGGCCAATACAAAGTGCATCGCCAGCCTGGTCGGCCGCACATAAATGGCATCGCCTACAAGCCCGCTGGCTACCATGATCCAGCCTATAGCACCTTGTAAAGCGCCGAGGACAAACATCCCTACAATCGGCGTAACCATATCCTTAGTGAAGTATTTCTTCACCAGGAAGTATATAAAAGGAAGGGCAAATACAAGGCCGATCAACCTGGCCCATAAGCGGTGAAACCATTCCCAGAAGAAAATAAATTTGAAATCGGAAACGGTGAAATCACTATTCAGGTATTTAAACTGCGGAGATGCCTGATATTTTGCAAACTCTTCTGCCCATTGCTGCTCATTTAAAGGCGGCAGCGTACCGGTTACAATATTCCATTCTGTAATGGATAATCCGGAGCCGGAAAGCCGGGTGATACCTCCCAGTAAGGTCTGCACGATTACCATACCGACACCGATCAACAGCCAAATGGCTACCGTACGGTTTTTGCGTGCCTGATCGTTAAAATCCTGAATCATTTTGTACAAAAAAATTTGCCAAAGTTAAGCCTCAAATCCCGCCCTTTCGCTATTTACTGCACAATTATTTAATTTTTGTAAAGAATTTTCGCTTGTATTACGTCTTAATAATAGATTTCCGGCTTAAACCGACCGGTAGAGATCCGGCAGAAGCATAATTCTAATAAATTTGAATCATATTTTAAATGACGATATCTATGAAAAAAATTGTCCTGGCTTTAAGTTTAGGTGCTTTAGCGCTTATTAAAAATAATCCTGCAAACGCTCAATCCGGTCACTGGATCGTGGGCGGCCAAAATGTTATTGAAGGGCAATTTCCATGGCTCGGGGATATTCGGATCACATACGATTCCGTTCGCTACCATTTATGCGGCTCTGCTTTGATCCATCCTTATTGGGTACTTACGGCGGCACATTGTGTGATGACCGAAGATATGGGCATAGATGCTCCTACCCATGTCCGTTTTAATACAGTAAGCACCAATACACAGACTACAAACCCTAATGGAGGTATAGAAGCTGAAATAGATACTTTTTTCAGGCACAGGTCTTTTGATCTTTCCGTAAACCTGGGGAACGGGTATGATATAGGCCTGATCAAATTAAAACAGCCGGTTTACACAATCGCTCCGATTGCCATGCCTCAGCGCGCGGATACCGCTCTTTATTATAACCATAACCAGGCGGTTAAGACAGCTGGATGGGGCATCATGGATACCTTCAGTATGCAATCTGCAGATATTATGAAATGGACCAATTCGAAGATCATTGGCAGGACAAAGTGTAATACTTTTTATCAAAATGACCCTTCCATATCGCCAATTACCGAAAGAGTGGCCTGTGTGGGTTATGAAGGTAATGAAGACCAGTCCGGTGCGGCGGCCGGGGACAGTGGCGGGCCATTATGGGTAGAAGATAACGGGACAAAATATATAATAGGTGTGGTCAGCGGAGGCGGTAATGCCACAACCCTTTTTGAGCAACCGGGCATTTATACCAATGTCGCTTACTTCAGGCCCTGGATCGATTCTGTAATGAACGCGAACCCCACTTCTATTCCGGGCAACAATGGTTTTAACGATGAAAATGTGAAGATCGGTACCGGTCAGCAAAACATTAAATTGACAATCGGGAATATACCTTCCTCCAGGATCTTTGTGCAATTAAGCAATGTAGAGGGAAAAATATTATTTAAGCAAAGCTTTGACCGTCCACAATTTCAAACGTATACCATCAACACTGCCGCCTTTGCACAGGGCATGTACGTGATCAGGGTTTATGATAATGCCGGGAATCATATTTACAGGAAACTGCAGCACCTGAGTTGGTAAAATGATCAGAAACCTATAAGGTTTTTGAAACCTTATAGGTTTTATCAGAGTCCTCTCGGCAAATAATAAACTATCTTATCTCGGATCATCAGCAGAAGGGCCATAAAGGCCGGGCACCGGGATATCATTCAGGCGCAGGTAAACGCTCAGCTGGCCGCGGTGATGGATCAGGTGATTCTGCACAATATAGCGGATCGCTGCTTTCCTGGGCATACTGGCAATGGTATGCGCACCAGCCTTCAAAGACCAGGTCTGCTCCCATTCTTCCTCATTCACTTCCTGTAAACGCGCAATATTATGCTCATAACCCACCTTTAAAGCTTCCAATAGCTCACTGACCGTAGCAGGTCTCAAGGGTGTATAACCACTATGAAAATCTAATGCATCTTTACTCAATATCTCCCCTACCCAACTATGCAATTCAACAATATGCCTGGCCAGCGCCAGCATACTCATAGATTTTTCATGTGGCTTGAATGCCAGATGACCATCCTCGATCCTGCTGATCATCTTTCTCGTGTTTTCCGTTTCGCGCTCAACTTCTATCAGTAAAGCCTGTTTAAGTCCCATTGAATTTGCTTATTTAAGTGAAACATTGAAGGTAGGAAAAATGCTTCAACCATAGCCTTGTATTTCAAGCGCGATAAAATGAAGCCGGGAAATCTACAGCCAACCTGTACCCCCGAGTCCCGTCGAAAAATACTCGCTTGCTGCTTTGATATGAGTACATCTTATAACCTTTCTTAACCTAAATCAATGGCAGGATTGGAATAACTGCCTAACTTTGTCTGTAAATAAAAAAATTATGAAAACATTAAACACATACGTCGTTTACGATACTCATACTTCAACAGATATCTTTCAAAAAGTAAGCAAAGAATTTGACCACATCAGCACAACTTTTGAAACCGATATAGAAAAAGCGATTGATGCCATCAATACCCACAGTTTCGATATGCTGGTGATGGATAAAATGCTGGACAAAACCGCACAGACAAAATTGAATAAACTCGTCGACCTTATTGATCCTGGCATCGCAACGGTAGAATTGCATATGAATGATGAAGATTTTATCCGCTTTAAAATGGGCGATATGAGCCGGAAATGGTCAGAAGCGCAATCTCACAGTATTGTAAAATTTATAGACAATCCGAAATTTTAAAAAAATATCCTGCAGAGAATCCCTAGATTTGCGCCCTTATTGAGCAATATACAATATGGCAGAGATCAGAGACACCAAAACCTTTATGCGCGTAGTACACCGCTATTTAGGCTATTTCCTTGCCGGCATCATGGCTATTTATTCCCTGAGCGGCATTGTACTCATCTTCCGGGATAAAGATGCATTGAAACAAGAAAAGCATATCACTAAAACCCTCGAGCCAGGGCTCTCTGATAAAGCTTTAGGTAAAGAGATCAGCATCCGCAACCTGGAATTTACTAAAGAGTCCAATGATACAGCCTATTTTAAAGAAGGCTGGTATGCGGTAAAAAACGGTGCGGTGGATTATAAAAAGAAAGAATACCCTTTTGTGCTGAACAAGCTGGTGTCCTTACATAAATCCAAATCTGCCGAGCCATTATCTGCCTTGAATGTATTCTTCGGCACATCACTGCTGTTCTATGTCATCTCCAGCTTCTGGATGTTCCAGCCCAAATCAAAGATCTTCAAAAAAGGCATGGTCTATACCCTGGTAGGCGCGGTACTCACCATCATATTACTCTTTGTATAGTCCTTCATAAATACTCAAAGGTGCGGTTATAATTAATCGCACCTTTTTATATGTATTTTACTGCCATAATTATATATTTGCGCTTTAACTTAACATTACAACAAGCATTCATAAAATGAAAATCACAAAACTTTCTTTATTAGCGCTCGGTATGAGCTCCTTAATCGCTTGCCAGCAAGGCCCTAAAGTAGATGCTAAAGTGGCACAAAACGCTGAGAAAAAATCAAGCTATGCTATTGGCCTCGCTATGGCGCAGGACATCAAGCGCAATGTATCTTCTGTAGCTACACAGGATAAAGACCTGGATACCCAATTGATCTATGCTACGATCAGCGACTATTTAAGTTCCGGAAAAGCCCACCTGGATTCTGCTGCATTACAAGCCACATTGATGGACTGGCAGAAAGGAATGATGGATAAAAAGACCAAGAACAATGAAGCTGCTGCCGCTGAAAATGAGCAAAAAGGTGCTCAGTACATCGCAGACCAGATGAAGGCCAATCCCAAGCTGCAAAAGACCGCCAGCGGACTGGTATATGAAGCCATTACAGAAGGTAGCGGGGCTAAACCAACCGGCAGCCAACTGGTATCTGTAAACTATAAAGGTACCCTGATCGATGGGACTACTTTTGACGAAAGTAAAGGACAACCGGTTGAATTCCCTTTAAACCAGGTGATCAAAGGCTGGACCGAAGGTTTGCAACTGATGAGTCCCGGAGCAAAATATAAATTCATCATCCCTGCAGCCTTGGCTTATGGCGCACAGGAAAGACCTCCATTCATCCAACCAGGTTCTACATTGGTGTTTGAAGTAGAATTATTAAAAGTAAAATAAACACTTGCTTTTCCTTGTACCCGGAAAATTAATAGTATGAAAAAATTAATTATTACTGCGCTTAGTATTGCCAGCTTCAGCCTGGCGCAGGCGCAGGATTGCAAAGAAGTGAAACAAGAGGTGGACAAGTTCACTAAAAAAGAAACCAAAGTGGGGACCGTTATATTTGGTAAAATAAAAGTGGTATCATTTAAACAATCCACCAAATGGGCATTAACCATTAACCAGGATGCCGGTAAAACGCAGATCCAGACCACGATTGCTGCTTTGGGTGAGTTTAACCAGACACTGGATGAATCCACTTATTTCTATTTCCTTTTAGATAATGGAGAAGTAGTTAAATTGTCCAATGTAATACCTGCAAAACCGGTTACACAGGCTTTTGGTTCCGGAGGAGCATTAACTGTATATACAACTTATCAGCTTACTTTAGAGCCTACGATCGAAGAAATGAAGAAACTGGCATCAGGCAATGTAACCGATGTGAAAGTGGAAATTTCTAACCAGAAGATTCTGTCACCGAACGTAGATGGCAAGGATGCAAGGAAATTCAAGTCTATTATGGCTTGTATGCTGGCTACGGCTAAATAAGTTTAAAATAATAGTGGCTGAACCCTAAGCTTCTCGCTTGTCATCCTGAGCCTGTCGCTTGTCATCCTGAGCCTGTCGCTTGTCATCCTGAGCCTGTTGCTTGTCATCCTGAGCCTGTCGCTTGTCATCCTGAGCCTCTTGATTGTCATCCTGAGCCTGTCGAAGGATAATTAAAATGATAAGCTGAAAACAGCAACCTATAAGGTTTTAAAAACCTTATAGGTTTTTTTATACCCTGCATCTACGTCCTTCTACGTGAAAATGAGTGCCATGCTGAGCCTGTCGAAGCATGAGCCTAATGCAATTCCAGGCCTTCCTATCGACGAAGCATCAGTGCGCGGAGACCTCTCTGCTGAATGATTAATTAGTCACCCATCACCCATCACTTCTCACTATTTACTATTTATGAGATTCCTCGACTCCATTTCATTACGCTCGGAATGACGTACAGGATGAGCACAAAGGAGCACAAAAAATAAACTTTCATTTTTTCTTGAAAATACAAAAATTACCCGTTACCTTTGAATCATGAAATTAGAGGAAGCCAAAGATAAATTTATCCAGACCTGGGGTAGCCTGGCCACTAGCTGGGGCATCAACAGGACCATGGCTATGGTGCATGCCTTGCTGCTGGTGAGTGAAGCGCCTTTGTCTACCGATGAGATCATGGAAGCTTTGCTTATCTCAAGGGGTAATGCCAATATGAATGTGCGCGAACTGATGGATTGGGGCATAGTGAAGAAAGAGCTGAAAATGGGCGAACGCAAAGAATTTTTCGTGGCCGATAAAGATATCTGGAATGTATTTAAACAGATCGTCAAAGAAAGAAGAAAAAGAGAGCTCGAGCCCTTGGTCAGCTCCCTGGAAGAACTGCGCCAGATAGACGGAAAAACAGCTGACAGCAAGGATTTCCTTAAACTGATCGACAATTTAACGGGGGTGACTTCTAAAGCTAATGTATTACTGGATCTGGCCATCAAAAGTGATGAAAACTGGCTCATGAGTAAATTACTTAAACTATTATAAAATGCTTCATTGCATTTTTTTTGAATTCTATATTTCAATATTTTCTGAAAGTTCTAAACTATAAAGATGTATCAAATATTAGCCTATTCAATTTACCTCACTTTAAGTGGCTTCATCACCTTTTATGTAGGTTGGCGCTGCTACATCCATGGGCTGGTCTTCCTCCGGCATTTGTTTGACGATGAGGCCATCAGCAAGGCCGTCAACCGCGTATTATTACTCTGCTATTACCTGGTCAATATCGGCTATATCGTGTGGAGCATCAGCACCTGGAAGCAGGTGCATCATGCCCGGGAACTCATCAATGAACTGGGCTTTAAGATCGGCGGCATAACGCTTATACTCTGCCTGCTGCACTATATCAATATCGCTACACTTTATTTTTTTCATAAAAAGATTATTCACTCAAAACATCAAGTATCATGAACAACACAATGCAATTGACCGCTTATTACATTTACCTTCCAGTGGTGATCAGCCTTACCCTTCTTGTGGCCCACCAATTGTTCAAAAACGGTAAAATATTCATGTTCGATATTTTCTCCGGGCAGCATGACATCGCCATCGCGACGAATTCTTTGTTTAAGATCGGCTTTTACCTGCTCAATATTGGTTTTGCGCTCACCATTATCTACTTCAACGAGATCACGGGCAGAGCAGATATGATCGTGCGCCTGAGCACCAAGATCGGTGGTTTTATGATCTACCTGGGCGCTATGATGCTCCTGAACCTTTTACTCTTCATGCGTGGCCGTAAAGCTGCCCGCAGGAAAGAATGGGAACGCAAACATTTCAACAACACAGAAAACATCGCTTAAACACTGCATCATGAAAATAGTCATCGCAGGTGGTTCCGGTTTCCTGGGCAAAGCTTTACAGCAATATTTCGAAGCACAGCAACATACCGTACTCATCCTCAGCCGCACAGCCCATAAATCCAATCACATAGCATGGGACGGTAAAAACCAGGGCAATTGGTCTGCCGCCATTGAAGGAACTGATGTACTCATCAACCTTACGGGCAAATCGGTAGATTGCCGCTATACAGCCGCGAACAAACAAGCTATCCTGGCTTCACGTATCGACAGTACCAAAGCCTTACAGGAAGCGGTTAACCGGGCATCACATCAACCTGCGCTCTGGATCAATGCCAGCTCCGCCACCATCTATATCCATGCCGAAACGCGGCAGATGGACGAGTACAACGGCACCATCGGCGATGACTTTTCTATGAATGTATGTAAACAATGGGAAGCAACTTTCTTCGAAGAAAAACTGCCTGGATTACGGAAAGTAGCCCTGCGCACTTCCATTGTCCTGGGTAATGAAGGCGGTGCTTATCCCAAACTGAAAGCACTAACCAAAGCCTACATGGGCGGCAGCCAGGGTGATGGCCGGCAGATGATGAGCTGGATCCATATTCATGATTTTTGCCGGGCTGTTGCACACATCATCCGCGACCAGGAGATAGACGGGGCGGTGAATGTTACAGCACCCTACCCCATCTCCAATAAGGATTTCATGCAAGCCATGCGCCATAAATACCGGCGGTCTTTTGGTTTATCTCAAAACAGGTTATTGCTGGAACTGGGTGCAATCTTCCTGCGCACAGAGGCCGAACTATTATTGAAGAGCCGGAATGTATTCCCCGAAAAGCTGAGCCTGCAAGGCTTTAGCTTCGATTACCCAAAACTCGAACTTGCACTTCAAAACCTTTAATTGTTTCATTTCCTTAAAGACTTAAAGCCATGACCCAACAGGAAATTGTAAAAGCCGTGCAATGGCAGGACCTCAAAAAGCTCTCGGTAAAAGAGATGCTGATCGAAAACAACATCAGCCTGCCCTGGTTGTTTATCTCGCTGGGACTGGCTTGGATGGAATATTATGTGTTTGCCCTGCTCTTCTCCGCGGTATTCTTCCTCACCGCATTGAGGCAGGTGCATAATGGTTTTCATCATTCCCTGGGCACACATAAATGGCTGACCTGGTTCAGCCTGGTGTCCAATAGTGTATTGATGTTGGGATCTATACATGCCGTTAAATTCAATCACCTGCGGCACCATAAATATTGCCTGCAGGAAGAGGACCAGGAAGGTAAATCCGCACATATGAGTTGGTATGGCGCTATTTTGTATGGCCCCGTACATATCTTCCGGGTACATCAGATCACCTGGCAGAAAGGCAACCGTAAATACCGGCGCAATATGCTTTTGGAATTGTTCCTGATCGCTTTGTTTATCTCCACCGTCTTCTATTTCGATATTAGCTTCCTGAAATACCATATAGTCATTATGTTCATAGGGGAAATGCTCTCGGCTTTCTTTGCCGTATGGACGGTGCACCATGATACGCATGAACACCCGGAACTGGCGCGTACTCAGCGTTCCGCCTGGAAGAATAAAATTACTTTTAGTATGTTCTACCACCTCGAGCATCATTTATTCCCTGCCGTGCCTACCATCAAATTACCCGAGCTGGCCCGGCGTATTGATGCGGCCTGCCCGGAGATCGAGAAGAAGGAGACATTTTGAGTTTACTGTTTTAGTAAAAGTTTGAACAAAAACGAGGTAATGCCTCGTTTTCTTGTTTTAAGCGTGTTTTAAGTGCAAAAATTAGGGTTTTCCAGTATTGTGGAAATGAAAGCGGAATATTAGTTTTGTTAAGACAGTTTAGCATAACAAACTTGCATACAATTGAAAATATTAATTATACGAAATTTAAATCATTAATCTTTATGCAAGAATATTTAATTGGCGGAATAATAGGGGCCATTATAGGTTACATAATATCTAATTTTTTCGATGGGATTAAATCATATACAAAAAAACATTTAAAAAATAAAAAGAGAAAAAAAGACACAGGGGAATTATCGGTATTAACATTTACAGAAAATTTTGGTTATTTACCAATAGATCATTCTATTCCTATGTACAAAGAGGAAAACATAATTTTAAGAAACAAAAAATCTCACTTCATTATAGAAATTCCTGAGGATTACAAGGAGAGATTAAGTGAACTTAATTTTAAATTTAATTCAGCATCTAAAAACAATTTTGAGCATAAAGTCAAAGAAGTATTTGACTTTTTAGAAATTGAAAATTATTTATCTGTAATTAAACAAGCTTCAGAAGTGGTTGCTCAGAAATTTTTGAATGACCTTGAGTCAGGACTTCCAAGATTTAACGGGGAATTATTTGGAGTCGAAAATCTTAAAATTAACAGACTGACAGAAAATGAAGATTCTTCTTTAGACATTTCTTTTTATGTGACTGATTATTTTACATTTAGGGTATTTTCCGAAATATATAATAATAATAAGCATCTTTTTAAGCCAAATAATGTTGTTTATTTAAATAAAATAACTCCTTTTCTTTGTTCCTTTGGATTAGGAACTTTTGTAATTGCAAACAATGGTATGTGCGACTGTATCATTTTAGCTAGAAGGTCTGATAATGTAGTTGTTGATCAAAATCGCATACATTTTTCCATGAATGAAGCATTTAGTATGCTTGATTTAGATGAATTTAAAAATCCATCGTTCATTTCCTGTTTGTTTAGAGGATTGAAAGAAGAGCTAGGAATAGATGAAAAGTATAGAACCAAGATAACTGATTACGGTTTTTTAGATTTAGGAATTGATATTAATAGGATGGAAATGGGAATTTCTTCTTTTGCCCGAATTGAATTTGACTCCAAATTTACACCTGCACTGTTAAAAGAGTTATACTCCATAGCGCAAGACGGCGAGCTCGAAACAAATGAATTAATGCTTGTACCATTAAATAAGCTTACTGAGTTTATTCAAAATAATGAAAATAAAATGAGTTCAAGTTGTAGAGCTACATTAAAAGCATTTGACATTAGATATAAAAATGGATATATACCTTTAGAAAAATAAATCGACCATTAATAAGGTGACACTAAAGGTAAGTTGGCCCGGCGCATTGATGCCGCCTGTCCGGAGATCGAGAAGAAGGTGACATTTTGAGTTATATAACTTAATCAAAACTTGAATAGGAAAAGCGAGGCGTTGCCTCGTTTTCTGCTTTTAGCGTATTTTATAAGCAAAAAATACGGTTTGGGGTGTATTATTAAATTAAAAATTATTATTTTGATTTGATTATTAATGATCTAAATTACAAATCATATGAAAATAAATAAGCATGGATTAAGAAGATATATACCTACCGAGATTAAAAGATTAGTAAGGCGCAGGTCTGGATTTGGCTGTGTAATATGTGGATTAGGTTTTTATGAATATGAGCATGTAGATCCAGAATTTAATGATACAAAAGAGCATGACCCATATAAAATAACACTTTTATGTCCAAATTGCCATGGAAAAGTAACCACAAAAAAATGGACAAAAGATAAAGTCAGAGCAGCTATGATGAATCCTAAAAACTTTTCTACGAGCACTGTCAAAGATATTTTTGATATCGGAGAAAATGAATTAACTGTGATTTGGGGAGACACATCTTTTACAGGGTCACATCAAATCATTAATATTGAAGGGAAAGGTGTATTAAAATTTGAAGTATGTAAAGAATCTAAAAAATGGTTACTATCTGGTCGATTCAATAACAGTAAAGGAGAATTAGCTTTAATAATTGAAAAAAATGAATGGATTGGTTATTTAGATAATTGGGATATTAATGTCGAAGGCCAATCAATTGTTATTAGAGAGAAAAGTAAACATATTTGCCTACACTTAATAGTAGATCCGCCAAATATACTAATAATAAAACAATCTGATGTTAATTATGGTAATTTGAGAATAGTAACTAAAGGAAAGAGCACGATATTCTATAATAATAAAATGGAGCCATCTTTAACATTATCAAACAATGTGTTTTCAAATAATTTTATAGATATCTTAATTGATAACAATCCATTTAATTAAGTTATGAATAATCTAAAACGAGGCCTTACCTCGTTTTTTTTCTTTTCAGGCCCTTCATGTACTAAAAAGTTCCCTGATGTGCTTTATGATGCTATTTATCTATCCATTCTTTAATCACTTAATTCAAACAACAATATATTGATCCTGTATTATCTGTAAATTAAACAAATTTTACCCGTACAAAAAAAATGTTTGAGATACTGTTTACCGGGGACTTTTACTTTTTTATGTGCCCTTCTTAGACATTCTCTTGATCTTTTTGTATTTTTCAAAAAAACAAAACGTTATGAACAAGTTTTACCCTACTTATTTTATAATGTTCTTAGCCTTTTTCTGCGGATCATCCCTTGCCTTCGCACAGCCTGAATGGCAATGGGGTAAACGGGGAGGAAGCTTTGCTTCTGCTTCCGGAGCCTTTGCCCATGAAGAGGTAATGGATATGGTTACAGATAAGCACAACAATATTTACGTACTGTCTATACACAACCAGGGAGCTGTCCCGGATGTGGACGGTCATTCAGGAACCAGTATGTACGATAATATCATACTGTCAAGCTGGACCTGCGATGGCGGATTCCGGTGGATGAAAACGTTTGGCACCGCGGGAAGCACCATTGCCAGAAATCTGGGCATCGACACCTTCGGGGGACTGTATGTCGCTGGGATCAATACCTCCACGAATGCAGCACGCTATGCTTATTTCGACACCGACACCGCGCTGGGATATTCCACTAAAAGCTTTTTCCTGATTAAGTACGACACCTCCGGAAATTTCATGTGGCTCAAAAGGCCACAACCAGATACAGCCTCTGTAACTGCGACGAGCTTTACGGCACCTTACGGGCTCGCTGTCGCACCCAACGGTAACAGCTACCTGTTTAGTCACCTGTCTCCCGGCAGCTACAATAATGCAGCATACATCGTCTCAGAATATGGCTTCCATCTGCTGGCGTATGACAGGGATGGTCTTTTTATCAGTGGTACACCGATGGATATCACCGTTTCCGCTACAGCGTGGGGACCTGATTTAAACAACCTTCAGGTTGCCCGGTTCAACAGAGATCACCGCAACGGAAAATGCTACCTGTATGGCCAATATCTCCCTGACTTTGGATCACTGGCGTTTGGTACTTCCAACCTGGAACCGGCAAACCCCGGGATCGGTGTCGGCCCTATGTACCTGGCCGCATTTGCCCCCACAGGTGCCCCCCTGTGGGTAAAACAATCAACGCCAGCTAACGCCATTCTTACCCGCAATTGCAAGCCGGTTTTGGACCAGCAGGGCAATATCTATATCGGCGGAGATGCATTCCCCCTTGGCACCAATGTATTCAACGGCTATACTTTTACAAATTCGATGGGTGACGGTATGGTTGCCTTTGTCTCCAGCCTGGACAGCAACGGCAATCAGCGATGGACAACGAATGCAGATACGGACGGGGAAATACTCGGATCTGGGATTTCTTATGCGAACAATACCGTCAGCCTTACCGGCTCCTACGGACGAGAAGTGCAGTGGGACAGCAAAGAACTCACCAACAGGATTGGGTCAACATCCGGCACAGATATATTTTTAGCTAAATTCAATGCGTTCTCAGGCGAAATTGTAAGCCTGGACTCACTGGTCACCACCGGCAACGGGAATACAGGTACATCGGTAGCAAATGATAGAAACGGCAATGTATACGTGGGTGGCCGGTTTAGTGAACAGCTTTATCCCGGCAGCGCCCCTTTAAATTCTGCCGGTGGAACATATGACTGGTTCGTAGCCAAATTCGGCGCTACCAACTGCAATTGTGCGATCCCTGTTCCAGATTTCAGCTATGCCGCGACAGGCCCCAATACGCTGAGCTTTACCTATACAGGAACCTCGCCCTTTACCGCTATCAGCTGGGACTTCGGCGATGGAAGTGCTCCCTCCGCCACAACCAACCCGACGCACACTTACAGTGCTGGAAGTAACTACACGGTATGTGTAACCGTTACCAATGATTGCGGAACCAATACCTACTGCATGCTGGTCAATGCCAGCGGTAGCAGCAACATCGGTAGTATACCCGGGTTTCCCCGTATGAATTTCTATCCTAATCCCGCCACACAAATGATACACATAGACCATGCAGCAGCAGGAACTATTCTGGATGTCTATAATGCAACAGGAAAGCATATCATGCAGGCAACATTAAGGGGTAACAAGGACATCGTCGATATAAGCAAGCTTGCTAAAGGTATTTACCTGCTACACTTTACCGGAAAAAACGGAAAACAGGGGAGCACAAGATTGGTAAAACATTAATGGAATAAGGGGAGCTTTGCAGCTCCGGCAATAAGCGAGTGTTCGGACAAAAGTTCCCGACTCTTATGCAAGACTCCGCTTTAAAAAAATGGCAACTTTTCTGAATATGGATCAGGTTGGGTTGTTGAAAAATCTGATAGTGGAATGATTGCCTGACATACTAGCTGACAGGTTTCAGAAGCCTGTTCTGGAAAGATTTAAAAAACGGCAACACGATAATTACATCGACCAATCAAGGGGATGCCTTTCCTGTAATTGATTTTCTAAATGACCTGAAGAAGACCAATAAGTAGCAACAATTATAGCATACATAAGTTCGTAAATATTCTTAAGACTTAAATAAAGTCACTGCAACGGACGATGTACAGGTGAAAAATGTTAAGGCAAAGAACATAATCTAAATAGTTAAATAACAACAAATTGCATTAACTTGGACAAGATTTTTTTTGACTAAAAATGTATCATTTTTTACCCAAAAAATAGGCGGAAAAGCCCCCAAAACAATAAACCTTAATTTAAACAAATAAAGAATGACAACAAAAGTGAAACTGGCCATTGCTTTGATGGCAACAGTTGTAAGTATGAACGTGCAGGCACAGAAAAAAGCCCCGGTAAAAACTCCGCAAGCAAAAACCACCGCAGTAAGTAAAACAGCCCAACCCACCAAAGCAGAAACCATGGACTGGATTGCTTCGAAAATGAAAGAAAATATAGTCCTGCGTAATGGAAATGAATTTGTTTCCTATAAAGACGGTCTATTCATTTATAAAAACAATTATGGTATTAATAAATTTTGTCAGTACACTTATGACTTAAATAAGGTCACCAAGATGGGCGATGAATACACCGATGATCTATACATCTCCGGAAGAGGGTTGATCTATGTGGAGTGCGACTATGACAGGGCCGGTCAAGGGAATTCATATAACAACCTCTCCATCAGTGGTCCCAATTACAACAACTACAGAGACGCATTTAGCTTTACTACAGATAAAGCTTTGACAGAAAGATTAAGAAAAGCTTTTGCTACTTTAGTCGAATACAACGCCACTAAAAAAGCTCCGGACGAGAAATTTTAAAAAACAGCAACTATTTCAATACTGTATAAATGCAAAAATCGGGATTTAAAACCCCGATTTTTGCATTTAAAATTGTACAGAAGTTTAAAAACATAACACTAGCTATATGAAGTTTGGGGAATTGGCCTTGGCATTCAGACAGGTAAAAATTCCTTACTGCACCAATTCAAAATAACTTCCTTTAAATCCGTACTTAATTCTTTTAGTACTGATGGTACCATCCTGCTGAACCAGGGGGAAAGAAAATTGTTTCAGAGTAGCATCATAGGTGAGCGCCTGCTTGATATTAAGATTCCCTCTATCCCGATTGACCTTTTCTGACCAATCCAGTCCATAACTAATACTGTGCTGCAAACCACTGCCGGTCTTAATATATTTCGCCTGCCGGTTCAGTTTGCCACGCTCAATACTCAAGCTGCTAACAGTATAACGGAATAAAGACGTACTCGCTTTTACATATTCAAATTGCAGGTAGATCGCCTTACCTTTACTTGTATTCACCTGGTGCAAAGCATAGACATTAGAGCCTGCCGAGAATTCTTCTCTGACCGGATGGATCGTTTCAGTAACACAAACAGATCCATTGTGGTAAATATAAAACCCTTCAAAATTACGCATGGTACCGCCCGTTTGGTCATCCCAGCAAACGCTGTACAATTTAGTATCTGTCGTCTTTTGAAATTGGAAACCGATTTCCTGCCTGGCCAGCTCAGACAAAGCATACAAGGTCGCCGTATGATTTACCTTTACACCATTTATAACCTGCTCCTTAAATAATGCCCGGTAATGCGTTGCCGAATCGGACTGACTTTGATCAGAAAAATCAACAAATTTTTGGTAGTAAAGGGATAGTTTTGCTACACTTACCTCTTGTGCAGATGAAGACAAAGTAAATGCACTGAAAGCAATACTAAATAAAATACGACAGGTCATAATAAAGCAATTACGGAGTTTATATTAAATATTCGGGGACTCCCTACTGACAGCACCTTTTCTTAAATAACTTCCTATATAGCCAATTCAAGGCTTTTACCATTCCTTTCATAATACTATTTATTTTTAAAAGTCAATCCCGGCTGCTGCATCATGGAGGCAATGGTGGCCGAGAAACTCTGAACCATTTGACCGAGATTATCAAAATCTATAATACTCAATTCATCGTTTTTCTGGTGGTAATGATTCGTGTTTTCCATATCGCAGGTCGAGAAGGAATGAGCTACAATACCTTTATGGTAAAAGCCCACATTGTCTGAGCGGAAGAACAATTCCTGCTCCAGGTAAGGATCTTTCACTATGGTAAAACCCTCTTTGGCATTCGCCTTCAATAAGTCGTATAAGTTAGACTGGTCATCTCCGGTCATGAACATACTGTTCCTGCCCGAAGCAGCTACCGTACCCACCATCTCCATATTGAACAGCACCTGTGTCCTTTTTAACAGGGACTGCATCTCCGGCTGCGCCACCAAAGCTTCTGAACCCCAAAGCCCCATCTCCTCGGCATTAAAAGCCATGATCAATACCGACTTTTCCGGTGGATGCTGTTTAAAATAGGTAGCAATACCGATCATGGCCGCTACCCCACTCGCATTATCATCAGCTCCGTTAAACACCGTATCGGGTCCTCTTTGATCAAAACCGATATGATCGAAGTGTGCCCCGAAAGCATAGATGCCCTCCGATTTCCCTTTTAATATCCCGCAAACATTATACAATTTCATACCCCGTACCTCGAAAGGCACTAAAAAACTATTGCCCACCGCGGGCTTAAGCCCGGCGGCTTTAAAGACCCCGGCCAGGTAGAGTGCCGCCTGTTCATTCTCTGCCGTACCGGATTTGCGGCCCTTATAACGGTCATCGCTCAACTCTTTCACCACGGCATACAGCAGGCTGTCTGCAGATGCTTTAGGCTTTTGAGCGCAGGAGCTGCCGGCGCACAACAGCAGGCCGGTCACCCATAAAACAAAGTGTTTAGGATACTTCATCTAAAGGTTTTCTTTTCGTGATCTTTAATTTTTTATAGGCACTGGGGGTCATACCCGTAACTTTCTTAAACTGGCTGCTCAGGTGCGCCACACTGGAATAATGCAGGCGATCGCTGATCTCGCTCAGGCTAAGCTCATCATAAAACAATAACTCTTTTACTTTCTCTATCTTTTGCGCGATATAGTACTTCTCTATCGTGATACCATTCAGCTCCGAAAAAAGGTTGCTGATGGTGGTATATTCATAATGCAAATGCTTAGATAAATAGTCGGAAAGATTTACTTCCAGCTCATTGTCCTTATCCTGTACCAATTCCACGATGAGCGCCTTAATCGCCTCCACCATGCGCTCTTTACGGTCGTCGATCCATTCAAAGCCCAAAGCTTCCAGCGCGGCAATCACCTGCTCTTTCTTATCGTCTATATCCTCTTCTGCCAGCTGCACTTCTCCCAAAACAATATTGGTCGGGTGAAGATCATGGTCCGTCATCACTTTCTCCACCGCTGCGATACAGCGCCTGCACACCATATTTTTTACGTACAACTTCATGTTATAAAATTAGTCAAAAAACAGAAAACAATCCCTTCCGGGATTGCTTTCTACGTTATTAAATAGTTTATTGTGATTATTGCTGCAAAGCACCTACTCCTCTGAAAATACGACCCCATCTCATGCCGCTCTTATTGTACACCGTACCATCACCGTTTCCGTAGCTCAGCCATACAAAAGATGCTTTACCTACAATATGATCTTCCGGAACGAAGCCGAAATAACGGGAATCTGCAGAATTGTGGCGGTTATCACCCATCATCCAGTAATAATCCATTTTAAAGGTATAAGAAGTAATTTGCTTACCCTCTATAAAGAAAGCACCGTCTTTCTGAACAAAACTAGGGTTCTCTTCATAATCCTTGATGATCCTGCGGTATAAGGCCACATTTTCAGGGCTTAACTGTATCGTCGCACCTTTCTTAGGAACGATCAAAGCACCGAAATTATCCTGGTTCCATTTAAAATTTGCCGTATCAAAAGGGAAAGTCCACTGGGCAATATTACCCGTCTCACCCGGCATCAATACGCTGGCAGGCAGGACACTTTTTACATTCGGGATCGCTTTCACCTTTTCTACCGTACCATGTTCCATTTCATATACCTGCATATTATTACGGGCATCCACACTTTTAAACACGATAAAGTTCTCTTCCATAAAATCAGCAGAAAGCTTCACATCACCTTCCACCCAGTAGTCGATGCGTTGATGCGCATGTTGCGGAGCTACCTGGTCATTCACATACAATACACCTTCCTTGATCACTACCTTATCGCCCGGGCCGGCCACACATCTTTTAATATAGTTCTCTCTCTTATCTACCGGTCTTGTGATCACGGTAAAACGGTCTTTCACCGCCTGGCTGCCGCCCATCTGGCGCACATAGTTATAATAATCCTGGCTCGGATCTTCCAGGATGGTCGTATCATTGTTCGGGAAGTTAAACACCACCACATCGCCCACTTTTACATGACCGAAGCCGGGTAATCTCCTGTATTTCCAGTGTACAGATTCTGAATAAGATTTACCACCTGTGACCGGCATCGTATTATGGACTAAAGGAAAAGACAAAGGCGTATTGGGCAAACGAGGACCATAGGCCAGTTTACTCACAAAAAGATAATCATTCACCTTGAGCGTACCTTCCATAGAACCCGTAGGGATGGTATAGGCCTCAATGAAAAACATACGGATAATCGTAGCCGCTACCACCGCAAAAAGGGCAGCATCCAGCCACTCTCTCCAGGCCGGTTTTTTCTTTTTATTGGTCTCTTTCTTTTTCCAAAAAGCTAATCTCATCGCGCTTTAAAATTTATTTTTTTCAATATTAATAGTTTCACCCGATATTTCTGAGGAAACCGGTGTTAAATATTTATCGTGGAGCGATCCAGCCGGTAGGGTTAACCGTATTAAAGGAGCCGTTGTCGTTTACTTTCCACAATTCAAAATGCACCACATTATCGCCTTCATCATTCTTACCGGCAGAGCCTACTACCTGTCCGGCACCCACAGTGGCACCCTGTGCTACCGATGAACCCGAAAGCTTGGCATACAAAGTATAGTACTGCCCGTGATTGACCAATACAGAAACGCCCATACCCGGTACATTAAAGATCTTGGTTACCACCCCTTTAAACACTGCTTTTACAGGCGCATTGGCATTGGTACCGATGTCGATCCCTTCATTGTTCAGCGTTACACTCCTTTCTATAGGGTGCTGGTATTTACCATAAGGCGCTACGATCACGCCCTGGCTTACCGGCCAGGGTAAAGATCCCCTGTTGGCCTCGAAGCTGGCCGACAGGTTTTGTACTTCCTGCGGCAGCATATTTTTATAATTCTTTTGCTCCTGTGCCGGCGGACTTACCGGCCTGGTACCGGAAGATGGCGGATTAGAGCCGGAACCCGGGTTCTTGTTGATCGTCACTACAGTAGCTCCTGACTTGTATTGCTCCACCTGCTTCTGGGAAGCCGCTTTTTGCTTTTCCAGGTCCTCGGCAATTTTCTTCTGACGGGCGATCTCTTTCTGGCGCTCTTCCTCCTTACGCTTATCTATTTCCTTATTACGCTCCTCATTTCTTCTTCTCTGGTCTTCACGGGATTTAGCATCAGCAATGCGCTTCTCTTCTGCAGCCGCTTCTTCCCGGCGCTTCTTTGCATCTTCTATATCTTTCAGGCGCTGGCGCTCCGCTTCTTCTGCAGCACGCTTACGGGCATTCTCTGCCTGCTTCGCCAGTTCAACCGCTCTCTTTTGCTCTTCGTCTATAGCTCTTTGCCTGGCGATCTCATCCTGCCGCTGAGACTCCATAGCCCTACGCTTGGCATCTTCTTCCGCTTTGATGCGCGCATTTTCCAAAGCCAGTCTCCGGGCTTCCTCTTCTGCCTTACGCTTAGCTTCTGCAATTTCTCTTTGAATCTGTGCGCGGATGGCATTATCCAGTTGCGCCGCAGCCGCTTTGTTCTTAGCGATCTGTCCCGAAAGGTCCGTCACCTGGCTTTTCAGCTCCTGTGCGGCCTGGTTGGTCTGGTCGGCATCGGCCTGTATGGCCGCTTTATGCTTCTGCTCATCGCCCAGTAAAGTATTACGCTGTACTTTGCGGTTATTGAGATGGGTTACTTTAGCAGATAAAGAAGACTGCAATTCCCTGATCCTGCCGGCCTGCACCGTACGGTACTGTCGGTACTTTTTCATGTACTCCATCCGGCGGGTCATCTCGTTAAAGGTATTTGCCGAAAACACAAACACCATCATATTCTGAGATTCCTTGTTGCGGTAGGCATAACGGATCGAGCGGGCATACTCCATTTTGTACTTGCCCAGTCGCTGGTTCAGTACCTCCACTTCTTTATTGGTGAGGTCAATGTCCTTACCGATCGTTTTGATTTCGAGATTGATATTATTGATCAGTTGCTGCCGCAGCGCCAGTTTTTTATTCAGCGCACTCAATTCTGTAAGTGTTACTTTCTGGTTGGCCTTGGCATTGTCCAGTAAAGCCTGGGCATTCGCAATCTCCCGGAGAATGGCTTCTCTCTTGCTTTGTAGTTCCGATTTTGTACCACTGACAGTTGTCCCTTTCTGGGCAAATGCAGCAATTGTAAAAAACAGCGTGAATATATATATACCTATGATTCTTTGCAGCATCAGGGATATTGATTTTTTGGTAGAATGAACAAAAATAAGTTTTTAGTATGAGGATTCTGAATATTAATATAATATTGACTATTTTTTACCCACCCAAACAACAAACTTTTCTTCAAAGCCCTCTCCGGCAAATATATCTTCCAGGTCCCACAGGGAAGGACGCACTTCACTTTCCACGATCTCCTGGTTGAGGTCACCGCCTTTCAGGCAGATGAGGCCATTGGCCAGCTCGGTAGATTTATTCTTTTTAATGATCGGCTTGGCCCATTCCCATAAACTCTTCAGCGGGGCTACAGCCCTCGAAACGGCAAAGTCAAAATCCCTCTGTGATATATCTTCTATCCTGGAATGCAGGGTACGCACGTTCTTCAGGCCAATAGATGCGATGATCTCATCTACCACTTTAAGTTTTTTACCGATAGAATCTACTAAAAGAAAATCTACCTCAGGATACATGATCGCCAGCGGAATGCCGGGAAATCCGCCACCGGTGCCGATGTCCACGATCCTCATACCCGGCAGGAAAGGACATATAGCCGCTATAGCCAGGGAATGCAATACATGCTTGGTATATAACTGGTCAATATCTTTCCTGGAAATGACATTGATCTTTTCATTCCATTCTTTATAAAGTCCTTCCAAAGCCCTGAACTGGGCGATCTGCTCTTCCGTGAAATCTGTAAAATATTTTAATACTACTTCCATTGTTGTTTATTTTTCCAAAATATAAAAGGGGACACAGCCATATTATAGACCAGCCACATCAGCTCTCCCAAAGGATAAAACCAGGCCTGTCGCTTACTCCCCAGAACAGACAGCCATTTAAAGGCATTTGCCCAATAGGCCGCCAGCCTGCAAAGTATCAAAAATAAAACAAGCTTTTGGATTAATCCTTCAGAACTTACTAACAAAATAAGGGCGAGTACCCAGAACAAAAATGCAGACAGGGCATATAGTCCCAGGCCCTTTTTGATCCAAGGGGCATAATACTTCCCCGAAGATACATGCCTGGTCTTTTGCCGCCACCATTGCCGCCAGCCTGCAGGTGCTGCAGAGATGGTATGTGTAGCTGCATCATCAGCAATGATGGTGTTCTCTATAGTAGCCAGTGCCGAAATAATGAGGTCATCATCTCCTGATGCCGTTGCGGCAAAAGTATTTTTGAATGCTGAATCGTGTTCCAATAAATCAATTACGGATCGCTTATGATAGAGTATATTCCTGCCTACGCCCATATAAGGCCGGTAGATCCTGGCCCAGGAGGCATATTGAATAAAAGTATGCAGGGTTTCCCAGCGCACAAAACGATTGAGCAATCCCGGCTCTTTCTGATAAGCGCCATAGCCCAGCACAAAGTTCTGCTCCAAATGATTTTTATCTTTTAATTGCTGATAAGCCCTCACCATACCTTCCAGCCACAATGCAGCAGCAGGATAGCAATCTGCATCGGTTAATAAAACAAGGTCATGCTCAGCTTGTTGCAAACCTTGCAAAAGAGCCTGTTTTTTGCCGGGAAAAATGCGTGCCTCTCCCGGTTCAATATCCAGGATGCGCAGTTGCGGGTATTCCAGACTTAAGGCCTGCAGCAGCCTTGCACTCTCATCTGTAGAAGCATCATTGACGTATAGAAGTTCCCAGTCATTATGCCCATACTGTTGGCTTAATACCAATGGCAGGAATCGCTGAATATTTTCAGCTTCGTTTTTACCACAAATTACGACACTCACTTTCGGCCACTCTTTGGGGATATAAGCCGGGTCTGCACCGGGACGATAGCGGTAAGCATAAGCAAAGCAAAGCTGCATGGTGAACAGGAACAATAAAAACCAAAACATAGGGCATTAGTTTTTAGCATGTATATAGTCCAGGACAGCTTGCAGCTCATCGGGAGCAAACCAGGCAAATGCCGGGTCTTTGCGAAACCAGGTCAGTTGGCGTTTGGCATAATTGCGGGTATGTTGTTTTACTTTATCTACCGCCTCTGTGATCTGCGCTTGGGACAAAGGAAAATCACCGGCTTCGTAAAACTCGGCATAACCCACTGTTTGCAGGTTTTTCAGCTCCCGTAAAGGATATAGGGTATTCACTTCCTCCAACAAGCCCTGCTGCATCATTATATCTACCCTATGATTGATACGCGCATACAATTGCTCACGCGGAATATCCAGGGCAATCTTGATCACCCGGAAAGGTCTTTCTTTAGCGGTCTGCTTTTTAAAAGCAGTAATAGATAGTTTATTGGTTTCTAAAAAGGACAAGGCCCGGATGAGCCTTACGGGGTTCTGCTGCTCGGCCTGTTCAAAGAACACAGGGTCTTTGGCTTTCAGCTCTTCCTGCAACCAGGATAAGCCTTTAGCTTCAAAATTGCGTTTGATGACGGCTTCTATCTCTTTGTCTACACCTGGCATCTCATCAATACCCTCACAAAGGGCTTTAATGTACAAGCCGGTGCCACCACATACGATCGCTACATCAGCAGACTGGAAGATCTCTTCGAGATAGCCCAATGCCAATTGCTCATAAGCGGCCGCATTGATGGGCTCATGTATGGAATGGGAATTGATAAAGTAATGGGGCACTGCCGCCAGCTCTGAGGCATCGGGCTTTGCCGTACCGATGTTCATTTCCCGGTAGCATTGCCGGGAATCTGCGGACACTATAGCTGTATTAAAATGCTGCGCCAGCTGTATACTGAGCGCAGTCTTGCCGATCGCGGTCGGTCCTGCTATCACAATAACCGTTCGCATGCTCACAATTAGAATTGTTCTCCTTCCTCACCATATTCTTCTTCACCGTAGCTTTCCTCGTCACTGTCGGTTTCCTTATCATCATCTTCTCCTTCGCTGCCATAGCCTTCATCCATCTCTTCTTTACCCAGGTCATACTTTTCTTCCAGTTCTACCATCTTGTTTTCCGACAGGGACTTGGCCCCGGTCAGGATCGGGGAAATGCCTTCTTTAAAGAAGCAGTGCGGGTAGCTGATCTTTACATTTTCGTCCCTGTCTATGCCCACCAGTTCTACAAAAAACGACCAGTTCTTCACCGGGTCATATTCATAAATAAACTTCTTATCGGGGCTGTCTACCAAGGCAGAAACCGGGGTCTTCATCATGGATAAAGCCGGTGCATCTTTTTTATTGACCAGCACTTCTGAAGAAATGGCGCGGCCTTTCATATGCTTATCATTGCTCTCATAAAAGTTTGCGGCAGCCTCTTTCTTATCAAATTCAAAAGCGGTAAGAATGGCTTGGTGAAATTGTAAAAAAGACTGACCATTGGTAAGTGCTATACTCCGATTGATGTTATCGTCGTCTTCCCAGGAAACTTTAAACTTAAAAACAGGCATAAATGCGTATGAAATTAATAGATTGAATAAATATAGAGGAGCAAATATAATAAAAAGTAAGCGGTCTGCTTTTTTATCAGCAGATTGTTCTGTTTACCTTCTTTGCTGGGGTACTTCTTCCAGCATCCCCGGCGGGAAATTGACGGCTTCTAAATACAAACCGTTGCCCGTGACGCTAAAGTCTGCTAAAGTACAGTTTTTAGCGGTGATAATGTTGCGTAAAGCCGTAACCGGGTCTTCCTGCTTCATCATCTTGAGCTGGGTGCCTACCAGGGCACGCACCATACCTCTTAAAAACCGGTTGGCCTCCACTATATAGTGCACTTCATCCCCATGGTCTTCCCAGTAAGACTGGAATATGGTACAGTTATGGGTAAAGGTCTGCGAATTGCGTTTACAGAAACTTTCAAAATCAATATATTCCTTTATCACCTCAGCAGTTGCCCGGAGCTTCTCCAGGTCGATGGGGTAAGGAAAGAACAAAGCCCTTGATTGCTTAAAAGGATCTTTTCGCTGGTATATTTTATAACGGTACCTCCTGCTGGAGGCATCAAAACGCGCATTGAACTCAGGATTATGGGCCTTCAACAAACGCTTTACCGCCATTTGCGGCGGCAATAAGGCATTCAGCTTATAGACCAGTTGCGGATGAATAGCTTCGTCCCAGTCAAAATGATAGGCGTTGCCCAGGGCATGCACCCCTTCATCTGTCCTGCTGGCACCAAAAGTTTCTACAGGCTGTCTCAATAAGATACTCAATGCTTTGTTTATGGCAAATTGTACTGTATTTAACTCACCCTGCACCTGTGAACCGTGAAATGCCGTGCCATCATAGGCCACTTCTAATAGATATCGCATTATTTGATCCGGCTTAAGCTACGCTCTCGATGCGTTTTTTCTCTTCTTTTAATTTTTTGTCCACCCAGAATGTTCCGAAAGGCACCAAAGAAAGTACAAAATAAAGCACGGATTTGCCAAAAGACCATCTGAAAGCGATCTTACACTGGATCAACAACAAAATGTAAGCGACAAACAAGAGACCGTGTGCCATACCTATAGGGTACACTAATGCTTTGCCCATTTCAGGGTCCATTCTTTTCACGATCACCATATTGGCGAATAAAAGGATGTAGGAAATACCTTCCAGGATAGCGGCCCAGCCAAATGCGCTCAGTAATTTTGTGTTCTTCATAACCAGATAAAAATTTTGCAAAGATACTGTTCAAAACCTTAACTACGGGCCAGATAAAAAGGGGAATTCGTTAAAAAAACCATACAAAGGGCCTGCGGAGGCCCACAAATACTATTTTTCCTCACAATTCTATATCTTGCAGCGCAAAAAGGCCGATCTTGGCCGGGAATCAATCACAACACATTAATGATAGGACTAATAGGAAACGGATCCTGGGCAACTGCACTCGCAAAATTATTAACGACTAACAATAACCAGATCTGCTGGTGGATGCGTAATGAAGCTGCAGTGGAGCACCTGAAAGAGAAAGGACATAATGAACAATATCTTTCCGCTGTCGAGTTTGACCGCGCACTCATCTTTCCTACCACAGACCTGCAAGAAGTCATCGACCAATGCACGGTTTTAGTCTTATGCATTCCCTCTGCTTATCTACTGGAAGTGGTGAATAAGATCCCTAAAGCGGCCATGCAGCACAAGCAGATCGTATCTGCCGTGAAAGGCATCCTACCGGAGCACCATCAATTGCTGCAGGAATACCTGGTGGAGGGTTTTGACATCAACCTGGACCAGTATTTTGCCATCACCGGCCCCTGCCACGCAGAAGAAGTAGCCCAGGAGCGCCTTTCCTACCTGACCTTTTCAGGAACTGAAGCTACTGAGGCCAAAGCGATTGCTGCTTTGTTTGAAACACCTTTCTTAAAAACGACGACCAACAATGACCTTTGGGGTTCTCAATATGCCGCTGTGCTTAAAAATATCTATGCCGTAGGCTCCGGTATAGCGCACGGACTGGGTTATGGGGACAATTTCCTGAGCGTGTATATCACCAATTGCTACCGGGAGATGTACCGCTTCCTCAAATTTCATTTTTATGATAAGAACCCGGACAGTCTAAAGCCCGATTTTCATACCGCGGCCTACCTGGGCGACCTGCTGGTCACCTGCTACTCCCTGCACTCCAGGAACCGCAGCTTCGGTAACCTGCTGGGCAAAGGCTACCGCGTAAGCGATGCCAAGCTGGAAATGAACATGGTGGCAGAAGGCTATTATGCCGTTAAAGGCATGAAAGAGGTCTTGAAAAGCATTCCGGTAGATATGCCTATCTTGAATATCATTTACGAGGTACTTTGGGAAAACAAGATCCCGAAGCATGCCTTTAAAGACATAGAAAATTTACTTTCATAGTACCCATAATCTTCCTGCAATGAATCTTAAACTGCTTTCCGTAATCGGTTTACTCATTATCTCCAACACGGTAATGACCTTCGCCTGGTACTGGCACCTGAAACCGGGAGGGGCTAGTTTTCCGCTCTGGAAAATGGTGCTGATCAGCTGGGGCATTGCACTGTTTGAGTATATGTTTGCCGTACCGGCCAACCATTTTGGCTCGGAATGGGGCATTAAACCTTTCCAGCTGAAGATCATACAGGAGGTAATTACGCTGACCGTATTTTCTGTTTTTGCCATCTTTTATTTAAAAGATGACTTTAACTGGAATTATGTGTTCAGTTTTATTTGTATTTTAGGGGCCGTTTTTTTTGCATTCAGAAAATAGACACCACATTTTTTAACACTAATTAATAGGATTTCAATGAACTTAGTAAAGAGCCTGGCGGCAGGCGTTCTCATTGTAGCTGGAAGTTTTCACTTCAGCTTCGCACAAGACAGTAAACACCAGTGGAAGGAAGCTACCGAAAATGGCTATACCTACCGTTATGTCACTAACGACCCTTCCAATGCCCGTTTTTATACCCTTAAAAACGGCCTGACCGTCATCCTGAGCCCGAGTAAAAAGAAACCAAGAATACAGACTTATATCGCTGTAAAAGCGGGTAGCAAGACCGATCCGGCCAACCATACCGGCCTGGCACACTACCTGGAGCATATGTTGTTTAAAGGAACAGATGTATTCGGTTCCTTAGACTGGAATAAAGAAAAACCATTGCTGGATAAAGTAGATGCACTGTATGAACAATACAACAATACTACCGACGAAGCACAACGTAAAGAAATTTACAAACAGATCGACCAGGCATCAGGTGAGGCAGCAAAGTTTGCGATCCCTAATGAATATGATAAATTAATGGCTGCAATGGGTGCCGAAGGAACCAATGCCTTTACCTCGTTTGAGCAAACGGTATACGTGGAAGATATTCCAAGTAATGCCATTGATAAATTCCTTGCGGTACAGGCAGAACGCTTCCGCAAACCCGTTTTACGCTTGTTCCACACAGAGCTGGAAGCGGTATATGAAGAAAAAAACAGGGGCCTGGATGATGATGGCAGAAAGTCATTTGAAACGCTTTTCTCTGCTTTGTTCCCTAATAATAATTATGGTAAGCAAACAACGATTGGTACCATTGAGCACCTGAAGAATCCTTCTTTAACAGCTATCCGCAAGTATTACGACGATTATTACGTACCTAATAATATGGGTATTATCATGGCAGGCGATTTTGATCCTGCTGTTGTGATCAAAAAGATCGAGAACACTTTCGGTTATATGAAAACCAAACAGATCCCGGCATATACACCCGGAAAAGAAAGTGAGATCACCAGCCCTATTACACGTGAAGTAATGGGACCTAAACCGGAGAACGTTATGATGGGCTTCCGCTTCCCGGGTGCTTCTTCTAAAGATGCACAGATCCTGGAACTGGTAGGTAATATCCTGACCAATGGTTCTGCCGGTCTGATCGACCTGAACCTGGTAAAATCACAAAAATTACTGAGTGCTTACGCTTTCCCTTATGTATTGAAAGATTACTCAATGCTGATCTTACAGGGTAATCCTACACAAGGACAATCTCTGGACCAGGTAAAAGAATTGTTACTGGGACAGATCGCTAAATTAAGAAGCGGTGATTTCTCTGATGAACTGATCCAGTCTATCGTCAATAACGAAAAGAAAAACGACATTGCTCAGAATGAAGATTACAGCAGTCGCGCCAGCAACCTGATGGACAACTTTACTTCTGAAGTTGATTGGAGCACAGCCATTTCCTACCCGGATATGATCAGCAAGATCACTAAGAAAGATATCATGGACTTTGCTACCAAATATCTGAAAGACAATAACTATGTCATCATCTACAAGAAAAAAGGTGAGGATAAAGATATCGTAAAAGTAGACAAGCCTACCATCACCCCGGTATCGGTAAACAAAGAGCAATCTGCATTTGTAAAGAAAGTAAATGCGATGCCTGAAAATGCGATCACACCGCAATGGCTGAACTTTGCTACTGATATCAAAAAAGGCAAGCATGGCAATATTGACCTGTTGACGGTTCAGAATAAAGACAATGCCCTCTTCCGTATGTACTACCACTTTGACATTGGTAAATGGAACAACAAGCTGTTACCGATCGCTGCAGGCTACCTGGAATACCTGGGTACTAAAGATAAATCCAGCGAGCAGATCTCCCAGGATTTCTACAAATTAGCCTCTTCTTTCTCTGTTAGCTCTGCTAATGAAGAAACCTATGTGACACTGGACGGTTTAAATGAAAACTTCGATGCTTCCGTTAAGTTGCTGGAAGACCTGATCAGAAACTGTGAACCAGATGAAGATGCGCTGCAAGCTTACAAAGAGAACCTGAAAAAATCCAGGTCAAATGCTAAAGAGAACAAGAATGCGATCATGGCAGGCTTACGCTCTTATGCGCAATATGGCCCTCAGAACCCGTTCAACAACGTACTTTCTGAGAGCGAACTGGATGCTTTAACAGCAAAACAACTGGTAGACATCATCCGCAATATGGTGAACTATAAGCACAGGGTATTATATTACGGTCCGCAAACGGTAGCTCAGTTGCAAAGCAGCTTAGCTAAAAACCATAAAGCTCCGGCACAATTTGCCAGCATGCCTGCTTCTAAAACGTTTACACAAACAACGACTACAAGCAACCAGGTATTGTTTGCCAACTATGAAATGACACAAGCTGAGGTATTCTGGCTGAGAAACGGGGAGAAATACAATGTAACGGTTACTCCGACGGTTTCTTTATTCAACAACTACTTTGGCGGTGGTATGGGTAGCATTGTATTCCAGACCATTCGTGAATCTAAAGCATTGGCCTACTCTACTTATTCTTACTACGGACTGCCTTCTAAAAAAGAAGACAGAAGTTTGGTAGCTGCTTATGTAGGTACACAAGCCGATAAATTGAAAGAGGCCGTAGGTGGTATGAACGAATTGCTGAACACTTTACCGGAATCTGGTATTGCTTTCGACAATGCAAAGCTGAGCCTGAGAAAATCACTGGCGAGTGAACGTATCTCCCAGGACGGTATCATCTTCTCTTACCTGGCAGCACAGAAGCTGGGCAACTCTGCAGATAACAGGAAACTGATCTATGATAAATCAGCTACTCTGACCTTTAATGATATCAAAGATTTCCACATTAAAGAATTTGCGGGCAAGCCTTATACTTATTGTATCGTAGGTAATGAGAAAAACCTGACACAAGAGCAATTAAGCCAAATGGGTACTTTCAAGAAATTAAGCCTGGAAGAGATCTTCGGGTATTAATCTTAAGAAAGATTATAAAAGATAAGCGGTCCTGGAACTCCAGGACCGCTTATCTTTTATGTGTTGTGCCTGAAATAATGTGTGTGTCTTATAAAGCCTGTCGAAGCAGCAGGGGAACACCAAAACCTATAAGGTTTCAAAAACCTTATAGGTTTAAGGCCCTTCAGGTATTAATCAATATACGTACTTATAAAAAAGATAAGCGGTCCCGGGAAGCCAGGACCGCTTACCTTTTATGTGTTGTGCTTGAAATAATGTGTGTATCTTGCAGTGCCCTGTCGAAGCAGCATGGGAACACCAAAACCTATAAGGTTTCAAAAACCTTATAGGTTTAAGGCCCTTCAGGTATTAATCAATATATGTACTTATAAAAAAGATAAGCGGTCCCGGGAAGCCAGGACCGCTTAACTTTTATGTGTTGTGCCTGAAATAATGTATGTGTCTTACAGAGCCTCTCGAAGCAGCAGGGGAACACCAAAACCTATAAGGTTTCAAAAACCTTATAGGTTTAAGGCATTGCGCCCGGGATGATGCAAGACGCGCCCGTATGAGTGATCGTCTTATCGACCGGGCAATAGCGAGCGGAGAACTATTTTTACAGGATCATTTAGATTTCCCAGCTTAAGCAAACCTTAACTACCTCCTCGAAGAAGAACGGTTAATGTCATTACCACAGCCACAGCCTTTTTTGCTGCCGGCACAGCTTTGCAAAGTGAGCGCGATGACACAAAAAGCCAATATTCCTTTAAAAATCCTGTTTTTCATCTATCAAAAATAAAGAATAATCGGATAAAAAATTACTTTCGTTGTGCCACTTTAATGAAACGTAAACAAAAAATACTCATTGCCCCGCTCGACTGGGGATTGGGACACACCACCCGGTGTATTCCCATCATTCAATACCTGCAGGCCTGCGGTCATGAGGTATATGCAGCAGCAGAAGGCAATGCAGCGCAGCTGTTACGCAATAACTTCCCGGACCTCAACATACTACCCCTGAAAGGTTATAATATTGAGTATTCCAAAACGAGGAGTGGCTTTATCTTCAAAATACTGCAGCAGCTCCCTAAGATAATCGCCACTATAAAGGCAGAAAGGCTGTGGCTAGAAAAAATACAAGCTGAATATGGCTTTGACGGCATCATCTCAGACAACCGCTATGGCATGTACCATAAGGACATTAAAAATGTGGTCCTGACCCATCAGGTCCAGATCCTTTCCGGTATGGGTCCCTTGGCCGATCTCATTATGCTGAAATGGCACAGGGGTCTTTTAGAGCGTTTTAAGGCCTGCTGGATCGTAGATAGCCCTGAGGCCCCGGGCTTATCCGGCAAACTGGCGCATCCCCGGCAACTGCCCCGCAATGCGGCTTACATCGGTTACCTGAGCCAGTTCTTCGACACACCAGGCCAGTCAAGAGCTCCGGTAAAAAACCATTTCCTGGTCTTGCTTTCCGGGCCGGAACCTATGCGCAGCCAGTTTGAGCAAAAACTCTGGCAGCAATGTACCGCGCTGGAGGAGTACACGTTTACCTTTGTCGCCGGCAAGTCGGGCCAGGCTGCCCCCGGCCCTGTACCTGCACATATCACCTGGCACAGTTACCTCGGTGCCGAAAAACTGGCAGAAGAGATCCTTAACGCATCAGGTATGGTGTGCAGGGGCGGCTATACTACTTTAATGGACTTACAGGTTCTGCAGCGCCCTGCCCTGCTGGTCCCTACCCCCGGCCAGACCGAGCAGGAGTATCTGGCAAAGGCTTTAAGCAAGGTAAATCCCTATTTCAGCTATAAAGATCAGCAGGATTTTGAGTTAAAAGATGAACTTGCTAAAATGCTATACCTCCCCCTTCGGCCGGAATCGGCACTGACCAGGCCTTTATTCCGGGAAATCCTGGATAGGTGGTTAAATTGTTAAATATCAGAAGAGCGTGTTTTGGCTTGTTAAAGTCGAAAGCCTTTATTAATTTTACACCCAAATTTAGAAATCCCGGTTTCAGGGTCTAGACAAATAATCTTTTTTACTGCATATAAAGCAAATTATGATAGAAATTAAAGTGCCTCCTGTTGGCGAATCAATTAGTGAAGTGACACTGGTTACATGGATGAAGAAAGATGGTGAGTGGGTAGATAGAGATGAAGTCATCTGCGAACTGGAGTCTGAAAAAGCGACCTTTGAACTGAATGCTGAGCAAGCAGGTATTTTACATATCGTAGCTCAGGAAGGCGACACTTTAAATATCGGTGATTTAGCTTGTAAAATTGATGAAACGGCAGAACGCCCTGCAGGCGCTGCTGCTCCTGCGGAAGCCCCTAAGGCGGAAGCTAAACCAGAAGCGGCCCCGGCTGCTCCTGCTGCGGTAAGCCCAGCTCCTATTGCTGCTGATGTGAAAGCAACACCTGTTGCTAAAAGCATGATGAGCGATAAGAACGTAAGCCCTTCAAAAGTACAGGGTACCGGTGCTAACGGCCGTATCTTCAAAGCAGACGTTTTAGCTGCTTTGGAAAACCCGGGCAGACCTGCCGGTAAAGAACTGTTCACCAGAGAAGATAAAGTTCAAAAAATGAGCAATCTTCGTAAAACAGTTTCCCGCAGACTGGTAGAAGCCAAAAACACAACGGCCATGTTGACTACCTTCAATGAAGTAGACATGACCAATATCATGGCGATCCGTAAACAATATAAAGATAAGTTCAAAGAAGCACATGGTGTTAACCTGGGCTTTATGTCTTTCTTCACCAAAGCCTGTACCATCGCATTGATGGAATGGCCTGCGGTAAATGCTTACATTGATGGTGAAAATATCGTGTACCATGAGTATGCCGATATCTCTATCGCGGTATCTGCACCTAAAGGTCTTGTGGTACCTATCATTCGCAATGCAGAAAGCCTGAGTATGGCTGAGATAGAAGCGAAAGTGATGGAGCTGGCCGGTAAAGCAAGAGATAATAAATTAACCATCGAAGAAATGTCCGGCGGTACCTTTACCATTACCAATGGTGGTGTATTCGGTTCATTGATGTCTACACCGATCATCAACATTCCTCAATCTGCTATCTTAGGGATGCATAAGATCCAGGAACGTGCCATGGTAATTGATGGTGAGATCAAGATCCGCCCGATGATGTACCTGGCACTGAGCTACGACCACAGGATTATCGATGGTCGTGAATCTGTAGGATTCCTGGTAAGAGTAAAAGAATTACTGGAAAACCCTGAATTAATGCTGATCGGTAAAAGCCCTACGCAGGCATTACTGGAGCTTTAATCTTAGGATAAGAAAATACGAAGCGATACTTTTTAAGTATCGCTTTTTTATCGCCACTTCGGCTAGAACGCAGTGACAACAGGCCTGTTGTCATGTAGCCTCTGTAAATGTATCAAGGGAACAGTAAAACCTATAAGGTTTTTGAAACCTTATAGGTTTAAATAAGAGCTGTAGTGTGGACTACAGCTCTTATTTTATGTATGACATAGCGTATGACTACAGCCCCTGGCTCACTATTTTCAACTTCAGTATTCTTTTCACAGAAGCTTCAAACTGCTTGCCCAAGACCGTTTCTTTTTCTATTTCTGCTGCAATCTGTTTATTTAACCGGGCAGCGTCCAAAGGCATCAATACCAGGTCAGCACCGGCTTTAGCGGCTTCCCAGTCTGCATCCGGGAAGTTTTTGGAAGCCTGCATATTCATGGCATCGGTCGTAATAATGCCCTGGAATTTCAGTTTGTTACGCAACAGGTCGGTAATTATTTTCTTCGAGGTAGTGGAAGGCCTTCCGTTCTCTGTATCAAAACCTTCAGGGTTATTCTTTACAGAAATATGCCCGATCATCACAAATACCGGCTGGTCTTTTTTAATGATCTGTTCAAAGGTTTTCAATTCGGTCATTTTACCATTGATGGCTACCGATTGCTTATGTGTATCCCCAACTACGGCCCCATGTCCCGGGAAATGCTTTACTGTGGCGGCTTTATTGTCCGCCTGTGTTCTTTTGATAAATGTTCCGGCCAGCTCTTCAATCACCAGTGGCTGATCAGAAAAAGCGCGTTTGTTGATTACGGCTTTATTGGCCGCAATATCAACAATCGGTGCAAAGTTGACCAGGATGCCCATTTCATCCATGACCCGGTTAATGGTATCTACCGCGCTGTTTACAGCCTCCTGTGTTTTCAGGTTTGCTGTAGCCTGCATCTTTGGCTCTCCGGTAAATTTATTGTGGAATAAGGTGGGTTCACAATCACAGGCAAACAAAGGTCCTAAGCCTGCGATCTGAAACTGCTTCAGTTCTTTATTCTGGCGTATAAAATCTGTTTTATTGCCTTTCAGAAACAGGACATTGGCTGCCTGTTCTTTGCTTACGGCAGTCTTTACCGTACCGGTATAAGGAAAGCCCAGGGCCTCGCTGGAAGCTACCATGATCATCTGCGCAGCTTTTTGTGCACTGCTCATCTGGCGATACAGTTCTTCCACTTTCTTATCAGTAGCGGCAGAAGTAGCAAAGAATTTTTGCGCCACTGTACCTGCATTGGATGCAGTGACCTCTTTCGCCCCATATTCATATTTAGGTTTTTGGGTGGCCGCGTTCTGGCTGCCGGTCTGTGCCTGGCAGGCTGCAAAAGACATCATTCCCAATCCCAGCAAATAAATTCTTTTCATATTCTTTTAAAAAAACTTGAATGACAAAACTAAACTTTTTCAATACGCTTATTGCGCAAAATTTCCTCAATAATGAAAGCAATACCTATGACCAGCAACGCTCCTATAAGGTTTAACCAAAGGAAGCCCACCAGGTCATAGATGTAAATAACAACGATGATGACTTGCCCGATCAGTGCGGCAATGAAAACAGAGGTCCCCTTGATACGCTTGATAAAGAAAGCGACCAGGAAAACCCCGAGTATTACCCCGTAAAATACACTGCCCAGGGCATTGACCACCTCTATGAGCGAAGCGCTCATCTTGGTCGCCAGCATGGCCACCAGGATACTGAATACGCCCCAGCCCAGGGTATGCCAGCGCACCCATTTCAATTCTTCCCGGGGCGTAAAACTGCCGCGCTTCACCACGAGTTTATGAAAATCCAGGAAGGAACTGGAAGCGAGTGCATTTAAAGCCGCTGAGATAGATCCCCAGCTGGCCAGGAATACTACGGCAAACAAAAGCCCGACCATACCCATAGGCATATAGTTCTTTACAAAATGTAGGAAGATATAATTGGTATCATTGGCTTCTGCCTGGATATTATTGGATTTAATGATCTTTTGAAAATCGGCACGGTTGTCTTCGATTTGTTTTTGGGTCTGCCGGAGTTCATCCAGGTTCTTTTGCAGTGATACCGGGTTGGGCGTACCTTTCAGGGCCACGATATTGGCAGATAGTTCTTTGTTCCGTTCTGTCAAAAGGTTATATTCTACTTTCAGGTTTTGATAAGCAACACTTGCCTGCTGTGCCGCCAGGGTCTCTGCTTTTGTATTAAAAGTGATGGGTGCTTTCTGGAAACTGTAGAAAGAGAAGAGTAAAGCGCCCAACAAGAGGATCAGGAATTGCATCGGTATTTTCACGAAGCCGTTCAGCAACAGCCCCAGCCTGCTCTCTTTGGTATCTTTGGCACTGATGTAGCGTCCTACCTGGCTCTGGTCGGTACCGAAATAGGATAAGGCCAGGAAGAAGCCGCCGATGAGGCCGCTCCAGATATTGTATTTATCGCGCGGGTCGAAATTGGTAGTAATGACATTCAGCTTCCCGGACTTCCCGGCCAGGAACAGGGCTTCCTGGAAGTTTACGTCTTTGGGCAAAGCATTTACGATGAGGTAACCGGCAAATGCCATGGATAAAAGTATAATGCTAAACTGTATCTTCTGCGTCTGAGCAATCGCTTTGGCACCGCCCATATAAGTATAAATGATCAGTAGCCCACCCACCAGCACATTGGTCAGGTAGATATTAATATCCAGGATGGAGGAAAGGATAATGGCCGGTGCGTAGACACTGATACCCGTAGATACGCCCCTGGAAAACAGGAAAAGTATACCAGTGAGTAATCTTGTTTTCTGATCAAAGCGCTGATCGAGGTATTCATAAGCGGTATATACGTTCATCTTCCGGAACAAGGGAACGAATACTGCTGCAATGACGATCATGGCAAGGGGCAAACCGAAATAGTATTGCACAAAACGCATCCCGTCGCTGTAAGCCTGCCCGGGACCGGAAAGGAAGGTGATGGCACTGGCCTGTGTGGCCATAATGCCCAATAGTACGGTGTACCAGGGCATCTGGCGGCCTGCCATGATGTAAGAATCACTACTTTGCTGTCCTTTACTTTGATACAAGCCATACAGGATCATAGCCAGTAAAGTACCGATCAATATAAGCCAATCTAAAATACTCATTTATAAAATTGTGTAAACCAATAGAAAAAAACGATCAACAAGACCAGCCATACCAAAAGCAGTACATACCATCTGCTCCAGTAGCGGCGTTCCCCGTTCTTTTCCTGCATATTGTGATCCATAGCTGCTAACGATAATTATAATTGCAAACTTATCGTATTTCAGGTAGAACACCTGATGCAAATACAAATCAATCTCCCTGATCCTGCAAAATATTCTTTAAAAAATCTGTGATATTTTTGAAAAACTGCGAATAATAAATAAATGATTCAAAAAACAGGATGTGAATAAAGAACAATTTATTGCCACTATTAATGAATACCGGAGCCTGATCTACAAAGTTTGCCATTCTTACTGTCCTAATAAAGCGGATCACCAGGACCTGGAGCAGGATATCATCATGCAGTTATGGACTTCTATGTCCCGTTATAACGGCAGTGTAAAGATGTCGACCTGGATCTACCGGATCGCTTTAAATACGGCGATCTCTTATTACCGGAAAGAAAAAAACCGCAGCCATGTGGATAGCCATAGTTTTATAGAACTGGCCCGGCATACTTACGATGCAGAGACTGATGAACACATAAAGCTGTTATACACTTTCATTGATCAGTTGAATTACCTGGACAAAGCATTGATGCTGCTCTACCTGGACGACAACAAGTATAAAGACATTGCTGACATACTGGGCATCTCGGAAAGCAATGTGTCGACTAAAATGAACCGCATCAAAATAAAACTAAAGAACTTCTTTCACCCCGAAAAAGCTTAAGATATGGACATCAACGAATTTAAAAGTGCCTGGCTGCAACATGACCGGAAACTCACTGAAAATTTATCAATCAACGAAACATTATTAAAAAAAGTAAACATGGACCGTTCAAGAAAAGAATTAAATAAACCCCTGATCTATGAGATCGTTAGTTTTTTCTTTTTCATTATACTCATCCCCGTATTTATATTCCTGGCTGTGCTGTACCGCTCAGAAAGTAATATGCTGATTTGTGGCATACTGGCTACTGTTGCCCTTGTACTGGGCCTTGTATTATGTGTCAAAAAGATCCGCCTTTTTTACCGCATTGATTATTTTAATCAGCCGGTCATTCAACTCCAGGAACGGCTGGCGCTGTTAAAGTCCGGTATACTCAGCGCCCGGAAGATAGAAGTGTTCTTTTTATTACCCACACTATTCATCACGGCCCTGGTATTAATGTTGCGATATCTGCGTGGCATTGATTTATTCGAAGATATCAGTTTTTTCCTGCCGCTCATCTTACCGGGTCTTTTAGTGACCATAGTGGGTACGGTATTCATCAACAAATACCTGTATGACAAAAAAATAAAAAATGTAGAGCATTTATTGATGGAGTTAAAAGCTTACCAGCAGGAGGTTTAATCTTTTCTCCAGGTGTAATACCTGGTTAACTGGAACACGAAAACTGGGCTGGCGACTAATGACAGGATAATAATTTCCATCAAAAAATTATCTGCAAAAAAAGACCAGTCCTCGTAATACTCTGCGAGATAGGAAAAGACATTGGTGTCCTCATAGGAGAAGGTGCCATAAAATGTAGCCAGGATCAAAAACAAACCTGAAGCAATGAGTTGTCGCTTGTTCTGCTGTGGTGTTTTATCTTTAGAGATCTTCAGCGAAAAGAAGATGCAGCAAATAAAAAAGGCGATCAATAAGAAATTCAGGATCAGTTCCAGGTAAAAGAAGACATCACCCCTGGTAGTGCTGCCCAAAATGCCCTGTGCCAGCCCCTCGAAAAAAGCATAAAATTTGATCCAGCAATACATGAAGGCAAGCGCCAGCGAAAAAAACAACACCCTATATTTTCTCATATACTTCAGTTCTTTATGCTGTATAAAGCAGGTAATTATGATCGCCTGAAGGCAGGCACTTCAACATAGATTTAAAATGCGCGGTTATTCTCCGGTAACAATTTTGTTTTTACAGGCATCCTGGCACAAAAATACAGTACTTACTTAAAGCTGTACCATTTTTGATTCCTCTAAATTTATTGTTCTTTTACCCCGAATTAACTACTTTTGTGCGATATAATTGAACATTAATCAAAAACTAAACTCAATTTAATATTATGGCATACGATGTAATCGTAGTAGGTAGCGGTCCCGGAGGTTATGTAGCTGCTATCCGCGCTGCACAATTAGGTTATAAAACTGCAATCGTAGAAAGAGAAAGCCTTGGAGGTATCTGCTTGAACTGGGGTTGTATCCCGACTAAAGCTTTATTGAAATCGGCCCAGGTTTTTGAATACATCAGCCATGCACAGGACTATGGTGTATCTGTTGAAGGTGCAAAGCATGATTTTGACGCGATCATCAAGCGTAGCCGCGGTGTTGCCGATAAAATGAGCAAAGGTATCCAGTTCCTGATGAAGAAGAACAAGATCGACGTTTTGAACGGTTTTGGTAAACTGAATGCATCTAAAGAATTAGAAGTTACTGCTGCTGATGGTAGCGTGACTAAACATACTGCCAAACACATTGTACTGGCTACAGGTGCACGCAGCCGCGAATTACCTGCATTGCCGATTGATGGTAAAAAAATCATTGGTTACAGAGAAGCATTGACTTTACCTGCTCAGCCTAAATCTATGATCGTTGTAGGTTCCGGAGCGATCGGTGTTGAGTTTGCTTATTTCTATAGCGCATTAGGTACACAGGTAACTATCGTAGAATTTATGGATAGGATCGTACCGGTTGAAGATGCGGATATTTCCAAAGAACTGGAAAAATCTTTCAAGAAGAAAGGCATTACTGTAATGACTTCTTCTTCTGTTGAAAAAGCAGACATCAGCGGAGATGGCGTAAAAGCTACTGTAAAAACGGCCACCGGTGAAATTACTTTAGAAGCAGAGATCTTATTATCTGCTGCCGGAGTAGCTACCAATATTGAAAACATTGGTCTGGAAGCATTGAACATTGCAACGGATAAAGGTCGTGTAACGGTTGATCCTTACTACAAAACAAATGTAGACGGTATCTACGCGATCGGTGACATCGTTCCCGGCCAGGCTTTGGCACACGTAGCGATGAAAGAAGCGGTGATCTGTATCGAAGCGATTGCACAAAAAGAAGGTAAATACAACCACGTACCTGCAGTATTAGATTACGGCAATGTACCGGGATGTACTTACTGCTCTCCTGAGATTGCTTCTGTTGGTCTGACTGAGAAAGCTGCTAAAGAAGCAGGTTACGAGATCAAAGTGGGTAAATTCCCGTTCTCTGCATCCGGTAAAGCAAGTGCTGCCGGTGCTACAGAAGGTTTTGTAAAAGTGGTTATTGATGCTAAATACGGCGAGTGGTTAGGTTGTCATATGATCGGTGCTAATGTTACCGAGATCATTGCAGAAACTGTTACTGCCCGTAAGCTGGAAACTACTTATCATGAGCAATTAGATACCATCTTCCCGCACCCTACTATGAGTGAAGCGGTAAAAGATGCTATTGAAGTAGCTTTAGGAGAAGCGATCCACCTCTAATATTATTTTTAAATTAAACTCTTCTAAAAAGTGCAAGTATTACTTGCACTTTTTTTTGTTTTATAACAAAAAACATCTCCTTTTTCCTCAGAAGAAAAGAATAAAAAACAATAATATCTGGTTAACAAAACATTTAATACTATAAAATACTGTTAACAAACAGAGGCAGAGTGTATTAGGTCAAAAAAGGGAGCAAATTCTTATCTTTGCATCTATTTTTATCTATTGTAAATCAATCACTTGAAACAAAATTACAATTTATTAAAAAATCTATTTATCCAGTAGTATGAACCCTTTTTTAAAATCACCAAAAAAATCCCTTTCATGAAAACGCGATTTTTAAACATTCGAAAGCTGCGATTTAAGCTGCTCGCCGGTTTAATGCTGGTCAGCAGTATGGCTGTGAACAGTTTTGCGCAGACCAACATTGCCAACTACACCTTAAGCCAAAGTACGAGTACTTATACGCCCATCACGGGCGGTACTGTATTCATTGCGGCAAATACACCTTTTGACCAGGAAATATCCGCTGCTATTACGATACCTTCTTTCAACTTCGGAGGTACGGCCATTACTTCAATGTATATTGCAGCAAACGGGTATATTACCTTCGGTGGTACTCCGGCAGCCACCAACTACACGCCTCTTTCTACAACAGGTACCGGTATAACGGGCGTGATCTCCGGTCTGGCCGCTGACCTTGGTTACGGAACCGGTAATGGTACTACCGGCGCAACCAGTGAGATCAGACATGAACTGGTAGGCACTGAGTATGTAGTGCAATATACTGATGTCAAAAGATGGAACTCCACTAACGAACGTATTTCCTTCCAGATCCGCCTGAACACGGCTAACGGGCAGATAAAAATAGTTTATGGCGGACCTATTGTTATCGGTAGTTCTACCAGTTCGCTGCAAATAGGCCTCAGGGGTAACAGTACCGCTTATGCCAGCAATGTAAACAGTCTTATGATCGGCAATGTACCTGCAAGTACAACTTGTGACTGGAATAATGCAGTAACGGCTTATGACAACTCCTCTACGCTGTACATGAACACGACGAATGCTGCGGTAACCCCGGTAGCCGGCCTTACTTATACCTGGACTCCGGGTACACAGGCCCCGGTACGCACATTTTCTGCAGTGTCAAATATCTTACCGACAAGCGCAACGATCAATTATACCGCCCCGACAGGAGCCACACAATACAATGTGCGCTACAGGGTGCCGGGTACCTGTACCTGGACCAATGCTTCCGGTAACCCTTATACAGGAACCGCGGCTACAATTACCGGACTGACTGCCAATACCACTTACCAGGTACAGGTGAAAGCCCTGAACGGTGCTACAGAAAGTATCTGGTCACACATTCCTAACCAGGCAGGAAGCGGAAACGGCTATATCGCAGCCGGTACGTTTACCACATTGCCCAGCTGTGTGGTACCTACTGCACTCACTTATAATACTGTTACCAATAATGGTGCTACAGTAAAATGGAACAAACCTGTAGTGATTCCTGCAAATGGTTATGAATACTATGTAAGTACTACCAATACTGCACCTACATCCACCACCACTCCAACAGGAACAGCTACAGATAGCTTCAAGGTCATTACAGGTTTACCTGCTGCTACCTTACATTATGTATGGGTACGTTCAAATTGTAGTACTTCTGATAAAAGTACCTGGACCAGCTCCACTTCCTTTACCACACTTTGTGCCACTCCTGCTCCGGGAGCAACCATCGCCAGCAGCAGCACTAACTTATGTGCCGGTGCTGTAGTGAACTTTTCTTTAACTACCGTCCCTACCGGACCGGGTTTATCCTATTTATGGCAATCTTCCCTGGACGGAGTCAACTATGTAAATATTACGACGGCTACCGCCAGCACCTTCTCTGCCAGCGTAAGCGCAATTTATTACCGTTGCCGCGTGGTGTGTACCGGCGGACCGGATACCGTATACTCTACCCCGGTACAATTGAGCTATACCAATAGCGTAGCTACCACAACAGGAGCACAACGCTGTGGTGCCGGATCGGTAACCTTAAATGCAACAGGCAATACAGGTTCCACCATTAACTGGTATGATGTTGCCAGCGGAGGTACCAGTTTAGGTACAGGTGCCAGTTTTGTAACACCTGTAGTAGCCAATACAACACCTTTTTATGCTGAAGCGAGCCAAATATCCTCAGGAACGGCTACCGTTGGTGCAGGGGCTTCTGCAGGAAACTCCGTTGCCTATAATCCTTTACAAGGGGGCTATGGCGGATTGAAAGGACAATATATCTTTACAGCAGCAGAACTCCTCAACGCAGGATTGAGTGCAGGTAATATTAATAGTATAGCTTTAGATATTACCACTGCAGGTGCTACCCTGAACGGTTTTACTGTTGCTATGGGCAATACGGCACTTTCTACGTTCCCGGATAACAATATCCAGGCCGTAGCTGCAATCGTTGCACCTTCTGCAGCCTTTGTGCCTACAGTAGGGATCAATACGATCACATTTACTACTCCTTTTGTATGGGATGGCGTGTCTAACGTTATTGTTTCTATCAGCTGGAGTAATAACAATTCAAGTAATACCAGCTCCTCTCTGAGATTTGATGCTACAAGCAGCCAGATGTCATTAACTTATAGAAAAGACAATGAAACGGCAGCCAACATGCTGGCATTTACCGGAGCTACCGGTAGCGGTACCAGCACATTTGACAGAACATCAAACCGTCCTAAAGTTATTTTCGGTGGCCAGGTAGTGTGTAAAAGTGCCCGGAAAGAAGCCGTAGCAACGATCAATACTGCTCCGACATTTACGATTACAAATGACAAGACCGTATGTAATAACGCGACTACTCCATTAACGGTAACCTCAACACAAGCCAGCTATAACAATGTTACCTGGAGCCCTGTTGCAGGACTGTTTACTGATGCTGCAGCTACGGTTCCTTATGTTGCCAATACACATGCCTATACCGTTTATCACAAATCTAATGTGATCGGCAGCGAAAGTTATATTGCTACTGCACAAAATACAACCACCCTTTGTGGCGGAATCGATACGGTTAAAATCCAGGTGATCCCACCTGCTATCACAGCAATCGCAAGCCCGGGTACTTTATGTTTAACAGGATCCAGCGTAGTGAAAATAAGCCCTGTAATTCCACAAACAGGAGAATTATACCAATGGCAATCTTCAACCGACAACGTAAACTTTACCAATGTAGGCTCTGTAGTCACTGCAGATACATTGGCTACCGGCACTTTAACGGCTACCAGGTATTTCCGCGCTATTGTAAAAAACAGTGACAGTGTCACTTGTTTCAATTCAGTATCTGATACGGTATTGGTCAACACCCCTTCAATTACAGGTACTACACCTGCTACAAGATGTGGTATAGGTCCAGTGACCTTACAGGCAACAGGAAGCACAGGTACTACCCTGAACTGGTACACGGTAGCTACAGGCGGCACCCCGGTAAGCACCGGCGGCAGCTATACTACACCAACCTTAACCAATACTACAACCTACTACGTAGAAGCGGTAACAGGCGGAACGGTTAACGTAGGTCCTCTTTCTCCTACCGCCCAGGGAGGAACCATCGGTACACAAACTACGGGATGGGATATCAATTTTGTAGTGACCCAGGCCACAACACTTAAAAGTATTGATATATTCCCGGTAACAAGCGGTGAAACCGGTGTGATCAGGATCCAGACAGGTACCGGATTTAGCGGCACTATCCTGCAGACCATTAACTACACAACGAATGTAGGTGGCGGAACTACCCCTCAGACCATTACTTTTGATTATCCTTTGTCTCCGGGTACTTATTCCCTGTACACCAGCACACTGCCGGCTTCAGGAATCAGGCGTAATACAAGCGGAGCGGTGTACCCTTATACTTCTACCGTTGCCAATATTACAGCAAACGGTTATGACCAGACTTATTATATGGGTGCTTACAACTGGGTTTTCGGAAGCGGATGTGTTTCTAACAGGACTCCGGTAGTAGCTACGGTTACTCCTGCACCTGCTTTTGACATCACTAACGATAAAACAGTTTGTAATAATTCAGTTACGGCACTTACCGCAATCACCGGCGGCAGCAATTATAATAATGTGACCTGGACTCCTGCTGCTAACCTGTACACCAATGCAGCAGCAACTACTGCTTATGTAGCCGGTACACATGCCGCTACGGTATATTACAAAAATGCAACACCTGGTATCACTACTATTACAGCTAATGCAAATAATACCACCAGTAACTGTGCTAACCTGGACACTATAAAGATCCAGACTTTACCGGCTGCTATAAATGTCGTTGTTGCTCCTAAGCAATTATGCGAAAGCGGTGTAGCCACGATCAGCTATACGCCTGCAATCAGCCAGACCGGATTTACCCAGCAATGGAGCGGATCTGCTGACAATATCGGCTTTGCTGATATTAACGGTGCTACGAGTTCAAGCTATACCACACCAACGCTTACTAATACACGCTACTATCGTATCACGGTTAAAAACAGTGATGGCGCTACTTGTCTTACCAGCACAGATACCGTTAAAGTATTGCATCCGCAGATCACCCAAACGGTTGCTGCAGAAAGATGCGGACCTGGTATTTTAACCCTGAACGCTACTGCCATTGACGGCATAGCTAAATGGTATGCCGCTGCAAATGGGGGTACTCCTTTAGCTACAGGCAATAGCTTTACCACACCTAACATTACCAACACAACTACTTATTATGTAGGTGCAGGTTCCGGCAAAAACGATACCGTTACCGTGGGTTCAGGTACAACAACCTCTTCAGGCTTCCCTAATCCTTTCAATAAAGCATGGGGCGGAAGCAGGCACCAATACCTGATCACCGCACAGGAATTAACCACAGCAGGCTTAACTGCAGGCCCTATCCAGGGAGTAGCATTAGATATAGTTGCTATTTCCACATCTGGTACTGCAGCGCAAAGAACCATGAACGACCTGACCATTAAATTAGGTAGTACTACTAACACGACTATGGCCGGAGGATTCGTTCCTACGACCGGTCTGCAAACGGTTTATAACAATGCTGCAGGTTACCTGCCAACCGCAACCGGTTGGAATTACCTGAACTTTGCCAACTCTTATAACTGGGATGGCGTAAGCAACCTTATTGTAGAATTCACCCACAACTCCGGCAATACCGGCGGTGGCGGAGCACACACGATCAGGATGTCGACCACTACCTACCCTGCTACCTTTACAAGATGGGCAGATAATGTTACACCTGCTACAGCCGCAGAATTTATGGTAACCACCACGACTTCCGGCAGCACTAACTCTTACAGCACAAGAGCCAACATGCGTTTTTATGCCAATACATTATGTGAAGGACCAAGAACAGCAGTTATCGCAACCATTAAACCTAAACCAGTTGCAGGTCTGACTCCAAATGGCAACATCAACCTTTGTGACGGAGAAACGCAAACCCTTACCGCATCCGGTACCGGTACTTACACCTGGTTAAGGAATAATGCAATTGTAAGTGGCCAAACCGGGTCAACCCTGGCCGTAACACAGGCTAACCCTTACAAAGTAGTAGTAACCGGTGCTAATGGTTGTACCGACACTTCCGTGACAGCCAATATTACCATAGTTCCGAAACCAGTAGTCCATTTAGGTAATGATACTGCAGTATGTGCCAATGAAACCCTGCAATTAAATGCCGGGAACCAGGGCGCTACTTATTTATGGAGCAACAATACTACTGCCCAGACTATTGACGTAACTACACCGGGCCAGTACTCAGTAACCGTTACCAATAACTTCAACTGTATTGCCCGCGATACCATCAACGTGACACACCTGGCAATTCCTGTTGTAGACCTGGGAGCAGATACCGCTATCTGTCCGAGCCGTCCTTTAACCCTTGATGCACAGAATCCGGGAGCGGCATACCTCTGGAATAACGGTAATACCGGCCAGACGCTGATCGTAGACCAGGTAGGGACTTATGCAGTTGCCGTAACTAATGCTGATCAATGTACGGGTACAGATACGATCAATGTATCTTTTGTTCCTGCAATTGCCAACCTTGGTTTTGACTTTGAGCCATTGTTCAATATCCAACCGGGCAGAGTGAAGTTTACACCGATCGACATCAATCCTGACTATACTTATACCTGGAATTTCGGAGATGGTAACACTTCTACCCAAACCATTGCACAGCACGATTATACGGTTTCAGGAGACTATGTAGTAACACTCAATGTTTCTGATGGTTGTGCCGATTCACTGGAAACGCTGGAGATCAGAGTAGACCTGTTTACTTCTTCTGTAAGCAGAGTGAAACAATCAGACCTGTCGGTTAAGATCTACCCTAACCCTACCAGCAGTGTATTAAATGTAGTATTGGAAACTGAAAATACGCATATCAACAAATTAAGTATATTTAATCTCCTCGGACAAAATGTAACAACGATTGTTCCGGCTACTAAAAATACCAAACAGCAGGAAATTCAATTGAGTAACCTGGCTTCTGGTGCCTATCTGATAAAAATAGAAACGGATAAGGGTACGGTAAACAGGAAATTTGAATACATCAAATAGATCAATTTACTATTTCTAAAAAAGCAGCTTAATTTATTTTAAGCTGCTTTTTTTTTGTCGACCTAAACTAAAATATTAACAAAAATATCTATCTGATTTATAAACAATAAATATAAAATCCATACACAAAAAAAAATCAATATTTAATATTTTCAGCACCCCCGGGGCTTGATTAAATCAATCAAAATAACCATATTTAATATTTATATTTGATAAACAATTTGTTCTATAAACTGTTTTTATTTTAAAGAATATATGATCAGGATACAGCATTTATTACATAACACAAACATATATTTTTTTATTATAATGATATATAATTGATTACTATTACTCCTATTACCTCGACAATAAAATCTTATTCGATTGAAGTTTTAAATATTGTTCTATGATTAAAAAAATTACCCTTACACTATTTTTAGGGTTAGGTTTACTGTCTGCCCGGGCGCAATACAGTAATGTACCTATAACACCCACATCTTTTAATGCAGATGTCATTGCTGATGGAACAGCAGGAACTACGCCAGCCGCTACAACAACTACAGGGGCAGATTCGTCCTCCCCGGCTTACGTATTTGTCGCTGCTACATTTGGTTTGGGAACTACAACTTGTGCCACTGCTGCAACCGCCTGGCCTGCTTCACTCAATATTACCAGCACCAATACCACAACGAACACAGGCATTACCTATACACTACAGTCACCAGGCACCGGAACGGGCACTAATAATAATGCCCTGGTTTTACCCTATAACACGAGTGGAACATTAACGCTTGTTACACCTATATCTGCGGCCAGACTATATATAGTGGCTATGGGTGGTAGCGGCGCTACCAACTACACAGCTGTAGTTAATTTCTCCGATGCTACATCACAGACGATCACCACAGGTACCCAGGCTCCGGATTGGTGTTCAGGAGCTGCTACTTACAGGTTAACGGCTCAAAGTTATTATAGAATTACAAGAACTGCTACAACCTGTAATGGAGCAACTTGTCAATATTTGTATGAATTGCCTATAAATATTGCTCCTGAAAATTATTATAAGACGATTACTTCCGTTACCTTGACTAATACAACAAACGGTTCTTCTAAGCTTGATATTTTTGCCATGGGTGCACAAGCACCTTGTATTACACCCACAGCACAACCTACTGCTTTAACCTTTGCTTCCGGAGTAATCCAGATTACAGGAAATTTTACAGCGGCCACAGGAACGCCGGGTGGTTATTTAGTCGTTCAATATCCTCATAATGCGGTTACCACTAACCCCGTTTCCGGCACCATTTATACGGTAGGCCAAACTTTAGGCCTGGGTACTGTTGTAGGAGTGGGCACTACTACTACATTTACCAGTACCGGCTTAACCCCGGGTACACAGTATGATTACTATGTTTATTCCTACAATTCAGGAACTACTTGCGGAGGGCCGGTGTATTTAACCACAAATCCTTTAACAGGCGCTGGGACTACAGCCAATTGCGGCGGTACGATGGCAGGAACGATACCCATAGGCCCTGGTCTGCCCAATACACCTGGCGGAGGGTTTACTTCTCTTACCAATGCCTTAGCGTATATCAATACAAATGGATTGGCAGGAAATACTACCCTGGCCCTGCAAAGCGGCTATATAGGTACATCGGCAAATGAAACCTTCCCTATTACCTTTCCTAACAACCCTTGTGTTAATGCAGCAAAAACATTAACGATCCGGCCGGCTACAGGAGTTACAGGTCTTACCATTACCAATACCTCAGATGCCGCTCCTGTAATAGATTTTAATGGTGCAACAAATGTTACGATCAATGGTATAAATTATGGCTTAACTATTGCCAATACAAGCGTAGCTGCAACCGCCAACACTTCTACGATCCGTTTTATTAATGATGCTAAAAATAATGTGGTCACCAATTGTAATATTTTAGGCTCTGCTTTAGTTCCATTAGCAACAAACGGAGGTACCATCTATTTTGCTACGGGAATAACAAACGGAAATGATTCTATTACTATTTCCAACAATAAAATAGGAGCTAACAGTGCCACTACCCTGCCCTCTAAAAGCATTTTCGCTCAGGGGTCCACCACCAATCCCACTATTGCCAATAGTACGATTAATATTACAGGTAATGAAATCAGCGACTTCTTCTTAACCAGTGGCTGTGCTGGCGTATATGCACTTGCGGGTAACACACAATGGAGTATCAGCAATAATAAAATTTTCCAATCGGCAAGCCGGACATTTACGGCTACAGGAACTATGAATGGTATTTATTTTTCCAGCTTAACTTATGGTTCCGGCATACAAATAACCGGCAATACGATCGGTTATGCCAATAATGCTGCTACAGGTACATTAACATTAACCGGTACTGTATCCGGAGCTTTCCAGGGCATTTATTTAAATATGAATTCAAATGATACAACTACTTGTAACATTAATAACAACATTATTAATAATATTGCCCTTACCTCTTCTTCAGGTACTTTTTATGGTATTCAAAATGCCTCTAGTGCCGGTAGCAACAAAATCAACATCAACAATAATCAAATTCAAAATATAGCTACGAATACAACTACAGGTACACTATACGGTATTTCCTGGGGATCGGCTGCTCAAATAAATATTTTGGGCAACATGCTTAATAACATAAGCAGAACCGGTGCGGGAACCATTTATGGTATTTATAGCGGCTCTTCTTCTGCAAATGAAGATGTAAATAATAACATCGTATCCAACTTAATATCAACCAGCGCAAGTGGAAGTACTTTATATGGAATAAGACAAAATACCGCCCCCGGAACTAAAAACTTCAAAAACAACCAAGTATTTAGTTGGTCCGGAGCAGGTGGAACGAACATGTATGGGATATATATCGGATTTGGTACAACGATTGATATCAGTGGAAATACTATTCGCGACCTCGTATCTACAGGCGGTACAAGTGGTATTATATACGGTATCGGTACGGGTAGTTCTGGTACTACATTTAATGTGTATAGAAACAAAATATATAACTTAAGCATGAGCGGTACTACTACAAGTACTGTTTATGGTTTATACAATGCTACTTCCACAATTAATGCGTATAATAATATTATTGGCGATTTAGCCTCTACTGCGTACACCAGCACTACAGCTCCCTATATTGGTGTTTCAGGTATATACATAAGCAGTGGTATGGCCAACTTATACAACAATACAGTAAATTTAAGCAGTGCTGTTACCAGTAGTGGTACCAATTTTTCGGCAGTAGGTATTTATGTCAATACCACACCTACAGTCTTGCTTCAAAATAATTTAATTGTTAACAATGCAGTACCCAAAGGAAGCGGAAAGGCCATAGCTTATCAAAGGAGCAGCACTACCTTAACGACTTATGCCGCTGCTTCTAATAATAATTCATTTTATGCAGGCACTCCCGGTACAGGTAATGTGATCTTTTGGGATGGCACCAATAGCTATCCAACCATAGCTGCCTACCAGGCCGCTATGGCTACAAGAGACCAACTTTCGGTATCTGTAAACCCTGCATTTGTGAGTACTGTGGGAGCCAATGCAGGCTATCTTCACATTACCGGAGGCATGGCTACCCCGCTGGAAAGTGGCGGGATCGCATCTTTATTATTCAATACAGATTATGACGGAGATAGCAGACCCGGCCCGGCAGGCTCTGTGAACGGTGGAGCCCTCAGCTTTGACATAGGTGCCGACGAGTTTGATGGCATTAAGTCCTTTACCTGTAGCCCGCCTGCTCCCGGAAATACCATCAGTAGCAATACCGCTATTTGTTTAGGCAATACAACTACCTTATCCCTACAGAATGCTACTCCGGGAACAGGGCTATTATATCAATGGCAGGCTTCTGCTAATGGTACTGACTATGTGGATAGTATAGGAGCAACAAGTGTGGTCTACACCTTTACACCTGTTGGAGCAGGCGCTTATTACAGGTGTAAGGTAAGATGCCTGAACGGCCTTGACAGTACTTACTCTAGCCCTATTCAACTCAACTTCACCAATAATATACTAACCACTACTCCCGGCACTCGTTGCGGTGCGGGTATAGTAAATCTTGCGGCTACTGCTAATACAGGGTCTACTATCAATTGGTACACGGCTCCTACAGGGGGAACTTCCGTAGGAACAGGTGTGTCTTTTACTCCAACATTAACGACAACAACTCCTTACTATGTAGCTGCCGAAACATATTCCCCAAATGCCGTTACCATTGGTGCCGGGGCCAACACTGCAACTAGCTACGAGGGAATTTTTTATCACTTATATGGTGGAGCACAATCTCAATTTATGATAAAAGCCTCTGAATTGCTGGCAGCCGGATTATCAGCCGGTAACATTTCAAGTCTTGGGATAAATATGAATACTGTAAATGCAGCTTCTTATGCCGGATTTACAATAAGTATCGGTAGTACTTCAAACAATGATATGAGCGGAGGTATTTTCACAGGAACATTCACCCCTGTATACTCTTCTGCAAGTTATACACCTACTACTGGTATCAATACATTTACCTTTACCCCTGCTGCATTTAACTGGAATGGAACATCCAATATTATAATAAAATTCTGCTGGAGTAATAATAATACAGGAGGCACCAGCAATTATTCTAAAATAGATAATGTAGGATTTACAGCATGTGCTTACTACAGGCAAGATAGCCAAACCCCTGCAACTATCTGTGGAAGCACTTCAACAACTAATATAACCTCTAACAGACCACAGTTTATTCTTAATGGGATCAGTATGTGTTCCAGCCCTCGTGTAGCTGTAACGGCAACTGTAAACATGGCACCTGTATTTGATGTTACGAACGACAAAACAGTATGTAATAATGGAATTACGCAACTAAATGTTTTAAGCCCTGCAACTAACTTTAACCAGGTAACCTGGAGTCCTGTAAATAATTTATACACCGATGCCGCAGCTACGATACCTTACACATCTGGAGCCAATACAAACACCTTGTATTTCAAATCAAATACAACAGGATTAAGTACAATAACTGCTACAGCTAATAATACGACCACCTTATGCGGAGGGACAGACACCGTAAAAATCCAGACCCTGCCCACTGCTACCACAGCGATAGCAGCATCTGGCAGTATATGCCAGACCGGTGCCACCAGCTTAAGCCTGAGCCCTGCCATTACCCAAACCAACCTGGGCTACCAATGGCAAAGCTCTTCGAACAATACTTTCTTTTCTGATATTTCCGGAGCGACCAGTGCCACATACACCACACCTACCATTAACACCACCACTTACTATCGTGCCACTATAAAAAACAGTGATGGCAATGTATGTTTCAATTCAGTTTCGGATACCGTATTCATCAGTAACCCCGTAGTATTGACCGCCAATAGTGCCGAAAGATGCGGTCCTGGCGCACTTGACCTGACCGCTACCACAAATCCCGGCTACACCTTAAACTGGTATGCAGCGGCAACAGGTGGTACTGCGATTGCCAGCGGCAATACATTTACCACGCCTGCCCTGACCGCTACCACCAATTATTATGTGAGTTCAGAGTACAATATTCCCAAAGAGCTGACCATAGGTACAGCAGGTACAATAAGCAACGGTGCAGGAACTTCTCCTTTCAGTCAAACCTGGGAAAGCAATCACTCTCAATACCTGGTCATGGCCAGTGATCTTATCGCTGCAGGCCTTTCTGCCGGTAACATCACCGCTATGTCTCTGAACATCACCAACAAAAACAGTACCTTCCCATTCACCGGTTATTCTATCAAAATGACGCACACTGCGCTGACCAGTCTTACGGCACTGACGGCTCCTGCATTTACCAATGTATATGGCCCCACAAACTACACTTCAGTAGCAGGTGCCAATAACTTCACCTTTACGACTCCGTTTAACTGGAACGGTACTGCAAATATCCTGGTAGACATTTGCTACGACAATGACCCTGGCAGCTTGGGTACTTTCTGGTCTTCTAACGATGCAGTACAGTCCAGGACAACTACCTATACCTCAGTTGCAGGTGCCTATGCAGATAACTCAACCTTGTGTGGCAACATTACTTCCGGTACTTCAGGTACGGTGAGCAACTTACCGATATTTAAATTTAACGGTAATACATTGTGTACAAGCCCGAGAACAACGGTAACCGCTACTATAAAAGCCAAACCTACAGCCGGTCTGAGCCCTACAGGTAATATCAATCTTTGTAACAATGACGTGGAACTCTTAACCGCAACAGGTGGAGGTACTTACTCCTGGTTAAGAAACGGGAATATCATTCCCGGACAAAGCAATGCTACTTTAAGCGTATCACAAACAGATCCTTACCGGGTAGTTGTTACGGCGGCAAACGGATGTAAGGATACCTCGGCAACGGCTAATATCATTGTGCAACCAGATCCTGTAGTATTCCTGGGCAACGATACTGCTTATTGTGGTAATGTGCCCTATACTTTAAACGCAGGTAATGCAGGAGCTACTTTCTTATGGAACGACAACAGTACCGCAGGCACTTTAAACGTAATGAACACGGGACAGTACGCGGTTACCGTAACCAACACCTACAACTGTTCTTCCAGCGACACCATTAATATCACCCACTACCCTTACCCTATTGTCAACCTGGGTAATGATACCGCCATATGTCGCGTACAGCCATTAGTACTGGATGCGGCCAATGCCGGGGCAGCTTATGCCTGGAACAACAATGCGACTACACAAACCATAAGTGTCAACCAGGCCGGCACCTATTCTGTGACCGTGACCAACGGCTTTAACTGTGTGGGTAAAGACACCATCAACGTAAACTTTCAACCGATTCCAAGTAACTACGGATTTGATTTTGAACCCTTGTTCAATGTTCACCCGGGAAGAGTACGGTTCACACCCATCAACTTAAATCCTGCTTATACCTATCAGTGGAACTTCGGGGACAACAGCACTTCTAATGTGGCCGTGAGCACCCATGACTATTTAGCTTCAGGGGTCTACAATGTTACCCTCGTAGCATCAGATGGCTGTACCGATTCCTTGGAACAACTTGAGATTTCAGTTGATCTGTATACCAATGTAGTCAAAGTCAACAAGACAGCAATTGCGGTTAAGGTCTACCCTAACCCAACCAGTGGTATATTAAATGTAGTATTGGAAAGTGAAAATACTTATATCAACAAACTGAGTATTTTTAATATCATCGGGCAAAATATAACAACGATTGTTCCGGCGGCCAAAAACACCAAACAACAGGAAATATATCTTAATAACCTGGCTTCGGGAACTTACCTCATAAAAATTGAAACCGACAAAGGCACTGTGAGCAAGAAGTTCGAGTTCACCAAATAGTGATTTTATCTCCAAAAATACCAAAAGGCAGCTTAATTATTTTAAGCTGCCTTTTTTTTTGTCGATTTAATTAAATTTATTCCAAAAATTATCTAAATTGTTAAAAAATAACAAATACATAATCTGTGTATATACAATAATTAAATCTTTCATCTCCAGCCATTACAGCCTATGTTTCAGGCATATAAAATAACGCCATTTAATTTTTATATTTGAGTAGCAATTTGTTCTACGAGGGTTCTACAAACTGCACTTTTTTTGTTTATAAGTTAAATCACAAGGATGAAACATCTATTTTTACCCCCACCAAAAAACATACTTAAGAGGGCAGCCTCAAGTATGCTTAAAATGAAATATGTATTAGGACTAAGTACCCTATTGGCATTTTCATCAACTGACAGTTTTGCACAGGTAACCGTTACGGCTACCGCAGGTACTTCAAACACCAGTTACACCTCTGTGAATGCAGCCTTTACGGCCATCAATGCCGGTACGCACCAGGGAGCTATCACCATCACCGTAACCGCCAACACTACAGAACCGGCCACAGTTGTACCGCTATTAAGAAGCGCCAGCCCTTCCAGCTACACTTCTGTGCTCATCAAACCTTCGGGGAACGTAACGATCAATTCCGCAGCCAGCCCTTCGGCGAACAGGGGTATCATCGAACTTGCAGGAGCAGATAATGTAACTATAGATGGCGATGATCCCGGTACTGCAGGAGATAAAAACTTAAGTATAGTAGCGGTAAGCTCTTCCACCGCCGGTATCGCCTGTATCCGTTTATCTTCCAACTCTACAACGGGTGCCGACGGGGCCAATAACAATACCATCAAGAACTGTATCATTACCGGTTCCAGGAACAGTGCCACTACGACAACATCAAGTTATGGTATCCAGTTTTCTAATGGTACCAGCACCAGCTCTACCTCTACAGGAGCTTACAGCAGTCTGAACACCTTGATCCAGAATAACCTGATCACCAGGGCCTATTATGGTATCAATGCTATAGGTAACAGCACGACCTATTACAATACCGGTACACAGATCATTGGCAATACAATAGGCTCTGCCACCAGCGGACTCAATGTGGGCCTGTATGGTATCAACCTAAGCTACACGTCTGCCAACGCAACGGGGGCCGCTATCATAGAAGGCAATGATATCCAGGGCGGTGATGCCACAACCGGTATAGGTACCAACATTTCCGGTATCTACCTGAATACCGCTGCCAATTCCACTATCATAAGAAGAAACAATATTCACAATGTAGCCAATCCATCATCAGGTGGCTGGGGCGCATACGGGATAGGTATTGTTGCTGCTGTAACGGGAGTAGAGATCTACAACAATTTCATCCGCGACATCACGACAACAAACTATTCTACCTCTGTAAGCACGGCCTACCAGAACTATGGTATCTACGTCAGCTCCGGAGCTACAGGCTTAAAGATCATTCATAACACGATTTACCTGAACCTGGCCAATGCTACCAATGTAGGTACAGCTAACCCTGCATCTGCTTGTATCAATTTAACCAGCAGTTCTGCCACCATCACCCAGATGTATAACAATATCCTGGTCAATAACCAGGGTACGGCCAGTACCGCAGCTTTTTGTATCATTACAGCCGGAACCGCTAATATTTCCGGCGGAGCGATAAATAACAATGACTATTACGCCAATGGTAACGGTAAAATAGGTTATTACAATTCAGCTGTAGTAGCTACCCTTACCGCCTGGCAAACAGCAACGGGCAAAGATGCCTTATCTTTAAACGAAGCACCTATATTTACTTCAGCAACCGACCTTCATATTCCTACCAATACCATTACCTTACTGGAATCTTCCGGAGCTCCCGTAGCTACAACAGGGATCAATAATGATATTGACGGCCAGACCAGGCCTGGTATTTCCAGCTACGGCTTCGGCACGGCACCGGATATGGGCGCAGACGAGTTTGACGGAAGAGTGCAGTACACCTGTACCACTCCGGCACCGGGCAATACCCTGACCTCGGCCAACAACTTATGCCTGGGACAAACCGTAAACCTGTCCTTACAAAATGCTACAACAGGAACAGGAGTTTCCTATCAATGGCAAAGCTCCCCCGATAATGTTACCTATACCAATATAGCTTCTGCATTTTCACCCACCCTTTCCCTTACGCCGACAGCAGCCCTGTGGTACAGGTGCAAGGTCAAATGTTTAAGCGGCCCCGACAGTACTTATTCTAACCCGGTAAATATTCTCTTTATCAACAATGTGCTTACCACAACCAATGGTACACGTTGCGGTACCGGTACGGTGGTCTTACAGGCTACCGGCAATACAGGCGGTATCTTAAACTGGTATGCCAATGCTACCGGTGGCGCAGCCATCGGCACAGGTACTTCTTTTACCACACCTTCTTTATTGACCACCACCAATTTCTATGTAGCCTCTGAAGCAATAGCTCCAGGAGATGTTACGATCGGTACAGCCACAACGACATCCAGCAATTCGGGCACCTCTCCGTTCAGCCAGAACTGGGAAAGTAATCACTCCCAATACCTGATCCTGGCGAGTGACCTCACTGCCGCAGGCCTTTCTGCAGGCAATATAACCGCTATGTCCCTGAACATTACCAGCAAGGTGAGTACCTTCCCCTTCACAGGTTACTCTATCAAAATGGCCAATAGTACCCTGACCAGCCTTACGGCGCTCACGGCTCCCACCTTCACCAATGTGTACGGCCCTACTAACTATACTTCTGTAGCCGGTGCCAATAACTTCACCTTTACCGCACCTTTTAACTGGGATGGCAGCTCAAATATCTTAGTAGACATCTGCTTTGACAATGACCCTACCAGCTCAGGTACCTTCTGGTCTTCTAATGATGTGGTACAGGCAAGAACTACTGCATACACTTCTGTTGCGGGTAATTATGCCGATAACTCCACTTTATGCGGCAGCACTACTGCCGGTTCTTCCGGAACAACGACCAATTTACCGATCTTTAAATTCAGCGGTAATGCGACCTGTTCCAGCCCGAGAAAAACCGTAATAGCAACCATTACCCCTGCACCTGCTTTTGATATTACCAATGACAAAACCGTTTGTAACAATGCGATTACCACACTTACAGTAACCACAGGAGCAAGCAGCTTTAACAATGTAACCTGGTCACCGGTAACTAACTTATATACCAATGCAGCCGCTACAGTTCCTTATACTGCAGGTAGTAATACCAATACCGTATACCACAGGTCTGCGACTACAGGTTTGATCAATTATACCGCAACAGCATTAAACACAACTTCATTATGTGGCAACCTGGATACCGTTAAGATCCAAACCCTGCCGGCTGCCACTACAGCGATAGCAGCAACTGGAAGTATGTGCCTGACGGGTACTACCAGCTTAAGCCTGAGCCCTGCCATTACCCAAACCAACCTGGGCTACCAATGGCAAAGCTCTCCGAACAATATCGCCTTCACAGATATTTCAGGGGCGACCAGTGCCACGTACACCACCCCTACGCTTACTACGACCAATTACTATCGTGCCACTATAAAAAACAGTGATGGCAATGTATGTTTCAATTCAGTTTCGGATACCGTATTCATCAGTAACCCGGTTGTATTGACCGCCAATAGTGCTGAAAGATGCGGTCCTGGTGCACTTGACCTGACCGCTACCACAAATCCCGGCTACACCTTAAACTGGTATGCAGCGGCAACAGGTGGCGCTGCGATTGCCAGCGGCAATACATTTACCACGCCTGCCCTGACCGCTACCACCAATTATTATGTGAGTTCAGAGTACATCACTCCGAAAGAACTGACCATAGGTACTGCAGGTACGACAACAAGCGGCTCAGGAACGTCTCCTTTCAGTCAAACCTGGGAAAGCAATCACTCGCAATACCTGATCCTGGCCAGTGACCTTACTGCAGCAGGCCTTTCAGCAGGTAACATCACCGCTATGTCTCTGAACATCACCAGCAAAAGCAGTACGTTCCCATTCACCGGTTATTCCATCAAAATGACGAACACTGCCCTGACCAGTCTTACGGCACTGACGGCTCCTGCATTTACCAATGTATATGGCCCTACAAACTACACTTCAGTAGCCGGTGCCAATAACTTCACCTTTACGACTCCCTTTAACTGGAACGGTACTTCAAATATCCTGGTAGACATTTGCTTTGACAATGACCCCGGCAGCTTGGGTACTTTCTGGTCTTCAAACGATGTAGTACAGTCCAGGACAACTACCTATACTTCTGTAGCAGGTGTTTATGCAGATAACTCAACCTTGTGTGGCAACATTACTTCCGGTACTTCAGGTACGGTGAGCAACTTACCAATATTTAAATTTAACGGTAATACAGCCTGTACCAGCCCGAGAACAACGGTAACCGCTACTATAAAAGCCAAACCTACAGCCGGCCTGAGCCCTACAGGTAATATCAATCTTTGTAACAATGATGAAGAACTCTTAACCGCAACAGGTGGAGGTACTTACTCCTGGTTAAGAAACGGGAATATCATTGCAGGACAAAGCAATGCTACTTTAAGCGTATCACAAACAGATCCATACAGGGCAATCGTTACTGCGGCAAACGGATGTAAAGATACCTCGGCTACTGCCAATATCATTGTGCAACCAGATCCTGTAGTATTCCTGGGCAACGATACTGCTTATTGCGGCAATATACCTTATACCCTAAACGCAGGTAATGCAGGAGCTACGTTCTTATGGAACAACAACAGCACGGCAAGCACCTTAAACGTGTTGAATCCCGGACAGTATTCTGTTACCGTAACCAACACCTACAACTGTTCTTCCAGTGATACCATTAATATCACCCACTACCCTTACCCTATTGTCAACCTGGGTAATGATACTATCATTTGTCGCGTACAGCCATTAATACTGGATGCGGCCAATGCCGGAGCAGCTTATGCCTGGAACAACAATGCGACTACACAAACCATAAGCGTCAACCAGGCAGGAACCTATTCTGTGACCGTGACCAATGGCTTTAGCTGTGTGGGTAAAGACTCCATCAACGTGACCTTACAACCGATCCCTAATAACTACGGCTTCGACTTCGAACCCCTGTTCAACGTTCACCCGGGAAGAGTAAGGTTTAGACCAATCAATGCAAATCCTAATTACACTTATCTGTGGAACTTTGGCGATAGCAGCACTTCTAATGTAACCGTGGTTACCCATGATTTTTTAGCTTCAGGGGTCTACAATGTTACCCTCGTAGCATCAGATGGCTGTACCGATTCCTTGGAACAACTCGAGATTTCAGTTGATCTGTATACCAATGTAGTTAAAGTTAACAAGGCAGCTATTGCGGTGAAAGTCTACCCGAATCCGAGCAGCAATGTCCTGAATGTATTGTTAGAAAGTAAAGATGCAACGATCAGGAGCCTGTCTGTATTCAATGTGCTGGGCCAGCAATTGATGCAGGTACCTTCAAGATCCAAACAATCTACACAGGAACAAATATCACTGGATAACCTTGCCTCAGGGGCCTATATCATAAGAATAGAAACCGATAAGGGTATCGTAAACAGGAAATTTGAGATCATCAAATAAACAGTAAGAGATCAATACAAAGCGATTCTTCTTTATACAAAAAGACGGTAACAGGCGCAGCTTGTTACCGTCTTTTTTATGATTGTTACTCATTTTATGCGGAGATATACCTGCTCATAAATACCGCTCAAAACAGCACTATTATTCCTGCCTGAAGTTTATTATCCCTTCAGGGAACAATATCGCTTCGGTTAATAGTAGCAGTATAGAAAATAGTGATCCATATTGCTCCCGTGCCGATACAGCTCAACGGATCATGGAAGCATTAATATAGGGCAATAAAAAAACGAACGCCCCGTAGGACATTCGTTTTTTATATATCTAAAGATAGAATTAAGCTAATTCAACTTCAGCACCAGCTTCAGTTAATTTTGCTTTAAGATCTTCAGCTGTAGCTTTATCTACACCTTCTTTGATCGCTTTAGGAGCGCCATCAACTAATTCTTTAGCTTCTTTCAAACCTAAACCAGTTAAGTCTTTAACCACTTTAACTACGTTTAATTTAGAAGCACCCGCTGATTTCAAAATTACATCGAAAGTTGATTTTTCAGCAGCAGCAGCAGGACCATCACCAGCAGCAACAACAACTGCAGCAGCAGCTGGTTCGATACCGTATTCTGATTTTAAGAAATCTGCTAATTCTTGAACGTCTTTTACTGTTAAGTTTACTAATGACTCAGCAATTGCTTTAATATCTGCCATTTTTATAAGATTTTGATAGTTTTTTAAAATAATATGATTAATGTTGGAAGCATTCTAATTTGTGAATTTGAAAATTTGAGGATGTGGAAAATGATACAATTAATTCAAAATCCAAAACTCAAAACTCAAAATTATTCTGCTGCTGGTGCTTCAGGAGCCGGAGCTTCTTCTACAGGAGCAGCTTCCTCACCACCTTCGTTCCTGTTTTGTAAAGCAGAAACTACGCGGCTGATCGGAGATTGCAACAAGCCAATAACTTCACCGATAAGTTCGTTTTTAGTCTTGATGTTTTTCAATTGAGTAAGTGTGTTATCACCTACAAACAGATCTTCACCGATCAAAGCAGCTTTCAATACTGGCTTGTCACCAGGATTATCTTTACGGAAAGCAGAAAGAATAACAGCTGGTTCTTTTGGAGATTCAGAGAACATTAAAGCAGTTACACCGTGTAATGAATCATACAATCCTGCATATTTTTCATCATTCAGGCTTTCTAAAGCTTTTTTGATTAAGGTATTCTTTGCAACCGTCATTTCAACTTCTTTTTCGAAGCAGGCACGACGAATGCTATTGATTTGAGCTACAGACAAAGACTCAGTGTTAGTAACGTAGAAGTTACTGTATTGAGAAAACTTGCTTTTTAAAAGCTCGATAGCTTCTTGTTTTTGAGCAGTGTTCATTGATAATAATTTGAATTTCGTTTGACCGAAAATTGTGAATTAATGTTTTTCGCTATTGCTATTAAGATACAGATTTAGCATCTACTGCGATACCAGGACCCATAGAAGGCGCAATAGTTACACCTTTTACATAAGTACCTTTAGCAGTAGCCGGTTTCATACGTACCAGAGTATTGATCAATTCCTGTGCATTCTCAACCAGTTTGTTTGGCTCAAAAGATACACGACCAACAGAAGCGTGAATGATACCTGCTTTATCTACTTTAAAAGCAATTTTACCACCTTTAACGTCGTTAACAGCAGTAGCTACATCATTAGTAACTGTACCTGTTTTAGGGTTTGGCATTAAGTTACGTGGACCTAACACTTTACCTAAACGACCGATTTTAGGCATTACAGATGGTGTAGCGATGATTACATCAATATCAGTCCAACCACCGTCGATTTTTGTGATGAATTCGTCCAGACCTACATAGTCAGCACCGGCAGCTTTTGCTTCAGCTTCTTTATCAGGAGGACATAAAACCAATACAGTTTTAGTCTTACCTGTACCATGAGGTAAAGTAACGGTTCCGCGTAAAGCCTGATCAGCTTTCTTAGGATCGATACCTAAACGAACGTGTACGTCTACTGAACTATCAAAATTAGTACAGTTAACTTCTTTTACCAACTGAGCAGCTTCACTCAGGGTATAAGCTTTATTTTTATCTACTTTAGCTTCTGCAGCTTTTCTTTTTTTAGTAAGGGTTGCCATTGTAACAACAAATTTTAAAATTAGGGTGAACTAATAAGGTTTAGTTTTGCCAAGGCGCATCGCCCTCAACTGTTAAACCCATACTACGTGCCGTACCGGCAACCATTTTCATTGCACTTTCAAGAGTGAAACAGTTCAGATCGCTCATTTTATCTTTTGCGATATCTTCTACTTGTGCCCAGGTTACTTTCCCTACTTTGTTACGGTTAGGCTCTTTAGAACCACTTTTAACATTTGACAACTCTAACAATTGGATTGCTGCAGGAGGAGTTTTGATAACGAAGTCGAACGACTTGTCAGAATAAACGGTAATCAAAACCGGTAATACTTTACCTGGTTTGTCTTGAGTACGCGCATTAAATTGCTTACAGAATTCCATGATGTTTACACCTTTAGAACCCAAAGCAGGACCGATTGGAGGTGCAGGGTTTGCCTGACCACCTTTCGCTTGTAGCTTTACATAGCCTGTAATTTCTTTAGCCATTGCTTAATTTTTTGGTATTAACGAGTTAATTGTTTACTCTCCCAAACCCACATAAAAGATATGCAGATTTTTTGAGGATGCAAAAGTAAGACTATTTTATTATATTCCAAAATTATTTATAAAAAATACCCTGACTCAATAAGCCAGGGTATTTCCTAAGTCAAATATACATTAATATTTAGCGAACTTCTGAATATATTGTTTATCATTTGCAATGATGCTGATTATATAACTACCGGCCGGTAATGTTGAAACATCTATATCTTTAGTTTTAATGCTCTGATTTAATTTACTCTCCCACAGGCTTATCCCTGCCAGGTTAGTAATACTGATCTGGCTTACATAAGTAGTACTATTAAATACGATACCCAACTTATCATTTACCGGGTTCGGGAAAACAGAAGCAATGTTGCTCAGGGCCACTTCTTTAACACTGGTTGGCGTAATCGTATGACAACCTGATTCAAAAACACAGTTACCGTTGGTAATTTTCACCCTGTAAGTACCGCCTTGCGCACTTGCTGTGAAAGTACGGCTATTCGCTCCGGCAACTTCCTGGTTAGTATTACAATCGATCCATTGGTAACTGTAAGCAGGGTTATTAGCAACCGCCTGCAAGGTACCGGCATTAACCACAACTGTAGTATCTATAACCGGCAAAACATTCAGACTAAGACTAATCACAGAGTCACATCCGCTGCTCAAAGGAATACTGATGGTATAGTTTCCTGATTGAGTAAAAGTTTGACCGTTGACCACATAAGATTCTCCAGAACAAATGGAAGCATTTACATGGGTAACCGCCCATTTACAACTGTTAAATTCTGTAAAGTAAGTCCAGGATTGATTCGTAGGCATATTCACAACTGAACTTGGGACTCCTTGCTGAAAGACAGTAGAATCATATAGTTTGCCATTGAACCTTATTTTATTTTTATAGGTCGAAAGACTTCCAATATAATACTCGCTGCTATTATTTGTAGCTCTGATAGCATTATAAGAAACCAGGTTCGCCATAGAGTCTACTATAAAAATAAAAGAGCCGCTCGTATCAATGGTATTTTGCTTAAAGTCAATATAAGCATTTTGATTAGACATAAGAGCCAGGGCTAGCTCATCTCTGTTATTGACCGACATTCCCATAAATGTCCCTACACTCCCGGTTGCATTTTGACCGCTAATTTTATAAGCCCATTTATAAGTTCCGGCAGAATCATAACGTACGATAAAGCCTGTCGGAATATTATTGGCGCTATTATTAATTACATTAGTTGCAATAGGATCTAAATTTAAGTCTAAGGTCCCTTTAAATCTTCCGGTAACATATACATTATTTCTACTATCAATTTTTATCATTTCCGGTGCTGTATACTCAGAGGCTATTATTACATTGGCAGCATAACTCATAGGCGTATATTTCTCCCACTTAATGAATCCTGCGGTATCCGTCTTTATGATGCCCATTTCATAGTCAAGCTGAGGGTGATTACTCTTTAACAGCAAATACCAACTGTTAAACTGATCCGGTTCAAGATCCATAATAGTATAGGCATAATTCTCCCCGGCTGTAAAGAGACTGGACAAATTCAGATTCTGATCATAATAGATAACAATACTTTCATAGCCGGAACCGTAGATACCTGCACCACCATAAAGATCAACATTCACATACCCTATCGCATTTCCAAAAACAACCAACCTGCCGTTTTTGTCAAATTCAGCCCCGTTAATCGTAAAACTCCCATTATATGCCTGCCCGTCACTATGTACATAGCCGCTATAGATTTCATATTTATGGACAGACTTGAAGACCCCATTACTGGTGTAAACCGCAACAAAACTCTGAGGCACACTATAATCAGGTGTGGTCATTATAGCTGCAGGATTGTTATTGTTAAAAAAGTCAAAATTGCAGGTATCGCTGAAATAACCCAAAACATAAACATCTCCGTTTACAGGGTTTACTTTAATATAATTGGGAGTTACATGTCCCAGGTCAGTTACGTTCTTGTAATTACTTCCCCAGATAAAATTACCGATGGAATCATACTTAGCAACATATGAAGTGCCCGCCTCTAAATTGATATTTGTTGTTCCGGTACCCGGATTCAAATCAAAAGTTTCTCCATTAAATAAACCAGACCAGCTAGTGACTAACCCAATCATATATAATGAACCTTGGTTATCACTCACCATCTCTCTTAAATGGGGACTGAGACTTGGCTGATGAGAAAGTGTCTTCACCCAGTTAAATTGTTGTGCAAACGTGGTGGTATGAATCAAACTCAATACCAGGAACAGTTTCAGTAGATTTTTATACATATTTTAAGGCTTAAAAATTCGTGCAAAAGAACCATCTTTTTCTTGCTTAAACAAAAAACCAAGGTGAAACATTTATTACTTTTACAAAAAAGTATTTTCACATCTGTTTTGATCATTATAGATAACGAACAATTTACATGGAACATAGCAAAAAAATCCTCAGGCAAACCTATTTGAATAAAAGGCAACAACTGTCCGCACAGGATCAATCAAAACTGAACGACCTGCTTCTGATCCAATTGCAAAGACTGGAACTCCCTTTTGTACAAACTATATTTAACTATGTGCCTATGGAGCATAAAGCCGAACCCAATACCTACCTCTTTTCCCATTACCTCTCCTTTATCATACCCGAGCTTACCCTGGCCTACCCTGTTACCGATATCGGCAATCATAGCATGGAAGCCTATGCCATCCACGAGGATACCGAGTTTGAACAAAGGCAATTCGGGCTTATAGAACCCTTAAGTACAGCGCTCGTAGACCCGCAGGAAATTGACCTGATCATCGTACCACTTTTAGCAGCAGACAGTTCCGGCTATCGGGTAGGATACGGAAAAGGCATATATGACCGTTATATAAGCAGATGCCGTGAAGACGTGTTTAAAATCGGGTTCAGCTTTTTCCCGCCTGTTGAGCAGATTTCAGATATAGACATAAATGACATACCTTTGGATGTTCTGGTATGTCCGGAAAAAATTTATTATTTTAGCTAATCACCGATTTTTTTTTCAAATAAACCCGAATTCATGAATAAATTGATCAAAATCTCTGCTATCCTGGTAACAAGCCTGGGCATAATGATGTTTCATTCCTGCAAGCCTAAACCCATTGACCCCACCAACGAAGGTATCGGAGAGTTGCTGCCTATTAATGTAGACAACTGGTGGCAATATGAAGCCAGTGACAGTACTATATTCAGAAGATACTATACCGGCAGGGATACCACGATCGATAATTTTAACTATAATTACTTTGAACAGGTAAATGTCAATAGCGGTACCATTGTAAAGGAATTCTATGCCAAATTTGAAGGTAACTATTATACCCTGGTAAAAATTGACGATGCCGGGAATACCTTCGTAAAAGCACAGGTTTTGAATGGCGATCCTAAACTGGGGGACACCTGGGAGAATACCGCAACCGTTCAATACAGCACCCTGACCTTCTATGCTAAAACAGAAGGAGAAATTATCTCTGTCACAGATACCATTACGGTAAACGGGGCACTGCTGGATAATGTGATTGTATCAAAAACAAAGCTGTATGCAAGATTCAGCCCTTTTGACAACTGGGCAGAATGTGGTACCATGATCATGAAATTCAAAAGAGGCACAGGTATTATCGGGGAAGATTATGACTTTCAGGTTCCTGGCTTCGTAGACAAAACTTACTCCAACCACCTGGTGAATTATCATATTGTACCATAATAAACCGGTTCTATAAACGAAAAGGCCTTCAATTATATGTTGAAGGCCTTTCCTTATTGGTAATGTAATCAAAAAAATAACGGTAATGTGGTCAAAAATAACTGGTTTATTGGCCACAAAAGCGGGTATCTGCATCCATTGCAGAACGATACTCTTTATTCCTCGGGGTGAAACCAGTTCCAGACCAGCCGCGCTTTAGCGGCACCGATGGTCATCGTCAGCTCCCTTTCCGTCATCGTCTTGATCTTATTGACCGAGCGATAGCGTTGCAGCAAAGTTTCCGCGATCTTCTGGCCTATTCCCGGTATGGATTCCAGTTCATTTTTGATGGTCCCTTTACTCCTTACATCCCGGTGAAACGTAATCCCGAAGCGGTGCACCTCATCCCTGATCCTGCGGATCAGCAAGAGGCTGCTACCATTATACTCCAATTGCAACGGTTCCGAGTCGCCCGGAAAAAAGATACTCTCCTCCCTTTTGGCCAGGCCCACAACCGTCATTTTACCCACCAGGTCCAGGGCCTGTATACTTTCCATCGCAGCGCTCAGCTGCCCCTTACCCCCATCAATGATCACCAGTTGAGGCAGAGGTTTATTTTCTTTCAGCAACCTGGAATAGCGGCGATAGACAATCTCCTTCATAGAAGCAAAGTCATTGATCCCCTCTACTGTTTTAATATGAAAATGGCGGTATTCCTTTTTATAAGGTAAGCCTTCCTTGAAGCAGACCATGGCCGCCACCGGGAAAGCCCCCTGGAAGTTGGAGTTATCAAAACACTCAATATGCAAAGGCACTTCTTTCAGGTGCAGCTCCTCTTTTAACTGCTCCAATACCATATTCATGTCCCTCATCATGGTCTTATCCATATTGATCTTCTTCTTCAATAAAGACTGGCGCATGAACTCTTCCGCATTTTTATAACTCAGGTCCAGCAGCTTCTTCCGGTCCCCTCCCAGGGGCATGGTTTGCAGCAAGCCCTCTTCTTCTGTATTGATGGTAAAAGGAACAATAATTTCTTTAGCCGTCGATTGAAAGCGGGGCCGCAGATAAGCTATGGCATAAGCCAGCAGGTCCTCTTTGCTTTCCTCCAGCTTCTTTTCTATCTGTATACTTTTACTCTGCACAATAGTACCGTCCACCAGCACCATATAATTCACATAAGCCTGTACTTCATTATCGATAATGCTGGCCACATCCGCATCGCCGATGCGGAGATTGGTAATACTGGATTTAGTATGAAAGTTCTGCAGGCTGTCAATCGCCTGTTTCGTCAGGTGTGCCTGCTCAAATTCCATACGCTCACTCTCTTCAATCATCTGCTGCTTCAGCTGGCTCAGTACCTGGCTCACATTTCCCTTGATGATCTGCTTTAGCTGGGCCACATCCTTTAAATAATCAGATTCCGTCTGTAGTCCTTCACAGGGCGCTTTACAATTACCCAGGTGATACTCCAGGCATTTATTGAACTTTCCCTTCTGGATATTCTCCTTCGTCAGGTTAAGCTTGCAGTTGCGCATCGGGAACACCTTCTTCATCAGGTCCATCAACACATAGACCTGCGATACATTAGTGTAAGGGCCCAGGTACTCTGAACCGTCGCGCACAAACCTCCTCGTCAAATAGACCCTGGGGAACGACTCATTCTTCACCACCACATAAGGATAAGTCTTATCATCCTTTAAACTGATATTATAAGGCGGCTTAAAGTGCTTGATCAATGAGTTCTCCAGCAAGAAAGCCTCATGCTCATTATTGGTCACCGTCCACTCTACAAAGTCGATCTGGTTGACTAAGGTATTCGTTTTGGCATTCTCAATTTTCTTTACAAAGTAAGAACTGACCCGCTTTCTTAAATCCTTTGCCTTACCCACATACAAAAGCTTCTTCCCGGCATCGTAATATCGGTAAACGCCGGGTAAATGGGGTAAAGTGGGTGCAATTTCTGCCTGAAAATGCTCTTTAATCATATTTAAAAATTCAATGGAGCACCGGAAGGCAACTCATAAGGATCTTTTCCTGCTTCAAAAATACGGGTAGATTCGCTACCCTCAACACTAATCTTATCTCCCTTTACCCTGATCCAGTTCCCTTCTCTCAAGCCTACTACCGGGATCGTATTCTGGGTATGAAACTCCCGGATCCGGGTTTCCCGGGTTTCTCCATTATGCTTCAGCTCCGGTTGAGGATCCAGGTAATGTGGATTTAAATTGAAAGGCACCAGGCCCATCGTATCAAAGCTTGGCGGGTACACAATAGGCATATCATTCGTAGTGCGCATATTCATGCCACCGATATTACTTCCGGCGCTGGCACCCATATAAGGCGTACCGCTTTCTACCACCGCCTTCAATGCAGCCATAAGACCGGCCTCATGCAGCTCTTTTACCAACAGGAAGGTATTACCGCCCCCGGTAAAAAAGCCCTGTGCATTTTTAATAGCTTCAACTTTGTTGTCAAAAGTATGCAAGCCCACCACATTAATACCGATGCCGCTGAAGAATTCACTTGCTTTGGCCGTATACTCATCATGGGAGATCCCGCCCGGGCGGGCAAAGGGTACAAATACAATAGTATCCACACCTGCAAACAATTCTGATATAGTATCCTTTAAATAATCTAAATATTGACCTCCATACAAGGTGGAAGTGCTGGCTAATACAATGTTTTTCATATTTCTTTTAATGATGGCAAAGTTACAAAATACAATTTTCCCGTAAGGCTTAAAGCAAAAAAGCAATGGCATCAGCCATTGCTTTTTAACAAAATAAGTATTTGCTTATTTTACAAATTTACCGGTTTGTCTTGCCGTACCTTTTTCATTGTACACTTCATAGAAGTAAGTACCTGCAGCATATTTACCCAGGTCAATATTGTTAGCACCCTGGCCCATTTTGCTGTAGTGCATGATCTGTCCTACACTGTTTTGAATGATGAGGGTAGTATTAGCCATATTGCTTTTGTTATTGAAATTGATCTGTGTGCTGGCAGGATTAGGATATACCTGGAAGCCCAGATCTGTAGCAGCTATATTCTTTACAGAATTTGGCTCGCTGGCATAGATAGCTACATCATCTACAAACAAAGTATTGTCTACCGTAAAGTCAGCAGAAGAAGAGACAAAACCTACTACCATAGAGTCTGTCGCCTGGCCTGCAGGATAAACTACAGGAACCGTTATTTTAATATAACCACCGGAGTTGGGCGCAATAGTCATGCCACCCTGGCCGATCACCGCATTAGAATCTGCTCCTGATCCGGTTTGTACCTTTTGATAAGCCAAAACAAAAACCGCACCGGAATCTGCATTGGTTGCCGGTGTTTTCACATAGGCAGTGATGCTGTCAATACGCTTACCATATACCGCTGCACATTCAGAGAATTTAAACAAGTCCATCAGGTTGATATTATCAAAATCAGCACCCATCAGTGCAGACATGCTCACATTCTGCTTGGCATTGGTCAGTAATACCGGAAGTTTCTTTAAGGTATCGCCGAAGTCTTTGGTCATCAGTTTGGCTGCGAAAGAGCCTTCGTGCTTATCAGTATCTTTAAACAATTGTTTGTTGTAGTCGAAATCCAGGCTTTGTGTCGCCATCAAAGGGCCTACTGTATGATTCAGAAACTGGTCAGAACCATACCAGCCGGTAGGACGCTCCAAAGCAGGTAAAAGTGGATATGGCGCACTTATATTAGTCCACAGTTCCATAGAACCGTTAGTAATTACAGGAGTCTGGGCTATACTCAGGGTAGCCAGGCCGATACAGGCAGAAATGGTTAGTAAAGTTTTTTTCATGATTTAAAATTAATGGTCAAATTTACAAATATTATTGTCAATATCAGGAATTTCTGGAATTTTAAACTTTAGCGAGTTAAATCTTATTGAAGACGGTACTAAACTGCATAAAAAAATGCAGCAACATTGGTTACTGCATTTCTATAAAAAAGATTCAGAAAATGATTATTTCTTACCTTTTGCTGCTTCAGTTTCTGCCTGGCGCAATGCACGGGTCATAACTACAGAAGCAACTGGTTGACGACCTGGCATCATGATCTCCATATTCTCTACAGAGATATCTTCAACCCGCAGGTTACCATTCAGTTCAAGGTTAGTTAAGTCAACTTTGATACCGTCTGTCAAGTGCTTAGGGAAAGTTCTTACTTTTACTTTCTTTAAACGTAATTGTAAACGACCACCCGCTTTAACACCTGCAGGTTGTCCTTCGAAGATGAAAGGTAAGTTAGCAATGATCTTTTTATCTTCTACCAATTCTAAGAAATCAACGTGATTCAGTCTGTCTGTAACCACATCAAATTGTAAATCCTTAACGATAGCTTTGTAAGATTTACCATCTACTTTGATCTCTGCAACCTGGAAAGCTGAAGTGTACACCAAAGAACGGAAAGCTAAAACCGGAGCAGAGAAGTGAACTTCTTCTTTACCGCCATAGATTACGCCTAAAACTTTACCCTGGCTACGTAAATCACGAGCCGCTTTTTTTCCTGAGTCAGTTCTCAATTGTCCTTCAATAACAACTGTATTCATTGTATAATTAATTTTTACTTTTCAGCGGCAAACGATTATTCGGTTAACACCTACAACTGAATCGCGATTTTTAATAATTTCAAAATATTTTTTGCCCTCAGGCTTACCGAATTTTGATGCTTAAACAGTGATCTTCCTAAAAAGAGTTTGCAAAATTAAGTCAATTTTGGTTTATGTGCAAATAAACTTGTAATTGACTTATTTTCAAATGTATTTCTAATGGCAACGGCAAATAACTGTGCCGAGGTCAATACTTCAATCTTATCAATGTTTTCTTTCAAAGGCATCGTATCGCAAACAACCAGCTTCTCCAATTCTGAATTAGCTACATTCTCGTATGCTTTACCGCTTAATACCGGGTGCGTACAGAATGCTCTTACCGATAAAGCGCCTTTCTCTTTCAATAAGCTGGCCGCTTTACATAAGGTACCCGCAGTATCCACGATATCATCAATCAGGATCACGTGCTTTCCGTTCACATCACCGATAACAGTCATAGAACCTACTTCATTGGCTTTTTTACGGTATTTATCACAAATAACCATTTCAGCACCAAAATAGCTGGCCACCTCTCTTACCCTGTTGGTAGACCCCACATCAGGAGCTGCAAACACGTAATTGTCCAGGCCTAAATTCTCTATATAAGGAATAAAGATAGCAGAGCTGTCCAGGTGATCTACCGGGATATCAAAAAATCCCTGGATTTGCGGCGCGTGCAGGTCCATGGTCATTACACGGTCTGCCCCGGCCTCGGTCAGCAGGTTAGCGATCAGCTTAGAAGCAATCGCCACCCTCGGACGGTCTTTACGGTCCTGGCGGGCAAAGCCATAATAAGGGATCACAGCGGTAATGTATCCTGCAGAAGCACGACGTGCCGCATCGATCATCATCAGCAACTCCATCAGGTTATCTGCAGGAGCACTGGTAGACTGAACAATAAAAACATGATCACCCCTTACAGATTCATTAAATCTTGGCTGAAACTCTCCATCACTGAACTTTTGAATGGTTACTTCGCTTAACTTTTTGCCAGCGGCTTTAGCAATACCTTCTGCTAGTTTACGGGAGGCGTTCCCGGCAAAGATTTTTACTGATGGTTGCATGAGAAAATTCTATTTTTGAAAACAGATTGCAAAAGTAATTTTTTTGTCATTGAATTCAAAAGAAAACTTCAATACAATTATTTTTTCAAGATCCGGCAAAAGCAAAATCAACAAATCGCTATATTTATCCGGAGGATCGGTTAATCATTTAAACTTAAAGACTTGATAGCAGTAATCAGTGGCAAAATAGTCAATGCCTGGAAGGTCAATCCCAACGCCTGGTTGTTTAAATTGAAGCAGTTTTTCGCCAGTTTCGGCGATACTCCTTTAAAATGGGAGATCTTTGGCGGCAATGCCTTCCTGCTCCGGATCAACTACCCGGAAGAAAGCCTGTTTGTGGCCATGATCATCAAAGCGATCTTCCGGCAGGTAGAAGACCTGGACATTGAACTGAAGATCGGCATCGGCGATGCTACAGAACCCTATGAGGCTTTAAGAAAAATGACCGGATCGGCCCTGGACCGCACCCTTTGGAACGAAAGCGATAAGATCCCTCAAAAACCGGGAATGATACTCCATACCGGCAATGAGCCTTTCGATAATGAATGCAACCTGCTACTGGAATTTGCCCTGTTAAGTATGAACCAGTGGTCGCTTGCAGAAGCGGAGATCGTGGAGCTTTGCCTGCTTTTCCCGGAAAAAAGCCAGCAGGAGCTTGCAGAATGGCTGCGGATCAAACAATCTGCCGTAAGCCAGCGGCGCAGCAGGTCACATCTGGATCTCTTACTTAAACTGGACCAATACTTCAGAACAAAAATAAAAACCACACAGCCTCAATATGAATGATCAGGAAATAAAAGAATGGATCAAGACCCTGGAGCAAGGAAAATTTGTGGAGAAAATGGTCGCCTCTAAGGCACTCAAAAAAGTATCTGAGACAGAGCCGGAAACGCTCGTCCCCTACTACCCTGCTTTCTTAAAGATCCTTGCCGACAAAAATGTAAAAGTAGCCTGGGCTACCTTTTTCATGCTCACGCCCATGGCAGTCTTCAAGCCGGCAATGGCCTTTGACAACTTGGGATTATTTGCACAAATAGCGGATGGTGAATCTGTCATCGCCCGGGACCAGTACGTAAAGATCCTTACAGAACTAGCGACACACGAAAAGTACAAGGACACCTGTCTTACCTTATTGCTGGATGAGGTCTTAAAAGCACCTGTGAACCAGTTGCCTTCCTATGCCAAAAGTGCCACATCTGTTATTGACCAGGAACATGCGGCAACTTTAAAAGACCTGATCATCAGCAGGCTGCCGGAGGTCGAAGATTATCCACCCAAAACGAAAAAATTACAGCAATTGCTGAAGCAATTGAATAAGCTATAATTATGGTGAAATCAGTATTAACGATCGTCAAACTATAGGCTATTTGTACAGATTTTACCTACCTTTGAATTTCAGCTAAAAAACAAAATACTATGTTATCTCAAACGATTCAAGAAGCATTAAATAAACAGGTAGCCATGGAAGCGGCTTCCTCTCAGGCATATTTAGCGATGGCCAGCTGGGCAGAAATTCAACCTGGCCTGGATGGTGTCACCAATTTCTTTTACCAGCAAAGCGATGAAGAGCGTATCCATATGCTGAAACTGATCCGCTACATCAATGAGCGTGGTGGTTTTGCCGTGGTACCGGCCCTGGAGCAACCCAATATTACGTTCCAGTCTTTACAGCGCGTGTTTGAAGAATTCCTGAAACACGAGATCGCGGTATCAGAAAGCATTAACGAATTAGTAGGACTTTGCCTGGGTGAAAGAGACTTCTCTACCCATAACTTCCTGCAATGGTATGTGACCGAGCAACTGGAAGAAGAAGCTCTGGCGCGCACCTTGAATGATAAATTAGAATTAGTAGGCGACGATAAAGGCGGTATCTACTTATTTGACAAAGACATCATGCTGTTCCGCAATGCAGCCAATGCCAGCGGTAATATGACTACTTAAGGTTAATAATAATACATCAATAGGAGGCGGCTGACTAAAACTCAGCCGCTTTTTTGTGTCTGGATTTTTAAATCATGAAAACAGCCCGTAAAAGAATAGCATCAATTTCTTTTCACGTATTTTTGTAGTTTATAATAATAATTTCATCCTTCGCGTCAAGCTCCCATTAATGGAAAGTAATCCGATATTCGAAAAAGCAGTTTCTTTTGTCAATCATACCAACCAGCCCGTGTTCCTGACCGGTAAGGCCGGTACGGGTAAAACTACTTTTTTGAGGTATATCCGGGAGCACAGTCATAAGCGTATGGCGGTACTGGCACCTACCGGTGTAGCGGCCATCAATGCAGGCGGCAGTACCATACACTCTTTTTTCTTCCTGCCATTCGGCACCTATATCCCCACCACAAAAACAGTATGGGGCGGTGGTCATACCAATGTATATAACAAGCATCAATTATTCGAAAAGGCCAAACTCTCACAGGTAAAGCGGGACATCATCAAAAACCTGGACACACTGATCATTGATGAGATATCCATGGTACGTGCTGATATTTTAGATGCTATAGATGCCCTCCTGAGGATGGTGCGCCGCAAGCCGGACACCCCTTTTGGCGGCATACAGATGGTCTTCATCGGTGATATGTTCCAGCTCCCCCCTGTCGTGAAAGATGAGGACTGGGAGCACCTGAAAGAGGTGTACGACTCCCCGTATTTCTTTGATGCCCTGGTCATGAAAGATGCAGAGCCGGTCTATATAGAACTGAAGAAAATCTATCGCCAGAGCGATGAGCAATTTATTAAAATACTGAACAGGATCCGTAATAATGAAGTAGAGGCCGAAGACCTTGAGGTGCTGAACGATCATTACGATCCTTACTTCATCCCTGATGCTCATACGGGCTTTATTACCCTGACCACGCACAATTATAAAGCTGATGAGATCAACCAGTCGGCCCTGGAGCAGATCATGGCCGAACCTGTGGTCTTCGAGGCCAAAATAAGCGGGGAATTCCCGCCACAGGCCTACCCTGTTGAAGACAGGCTGGTGCTGAAAGAAGGCGCGCAGATCATGTTCATCAAAAATGACAAGGGCGAAGAACGCCGGTTTTACAATGGTAAGATCGGCACCATTGCTGCCCTGGACGGCCCCAATAAAAAGATCACCGTTCGCTTCCTGAACGAAGATAAAGACCTGGTGCTGGAACCCGAAGAATGGAAAAACCTGAGGTACGATTACAACAAAGAGGCAGATGAAATAAAGGAAGTAGAACTGGGCACCTATACCCAATACCCGATCCGGCTGGCCTGGGCGGTAACGATCCACAAAAGCCAGGGTTTAACTTTTGAAAAGGCCATTGTGGATGCAGGGCAATCTTTTGCACCCGGCCAGGTTTATGTAGCCCTCTCGAGGCTTACCTCGCTCAGCGGCCTGGTCTTGAAATCCAGGATCGGTGCAGGAAGTATCCATACCGATCCCAAGATCCTGGCTTTTGCAGAAAAAGAAAGCGATCCGGATGCGCTGGACAATATGCTCACGCTGAGCCAGCAGGTATTTGCCGAGCAATCGGTAGCTACGGCTTTTGACTTCACCGAAGTGTATGATCAATGGCTGGAATTCACCAAAGACCTGGTAAGACGCGCGATACCGGAAAAAGATATGGCCTCCGATTTTGCACTGGCACAACTGGAGCGCTTAAAGTCGCTGGACAGCACCGCACAAAAGTTTGAGCCTACCTTAAAAATGATCGTCAATGAGCATTCCAAAGAGCGGTATGCCAGGCTGAGCGAGCGGGTACAGGCAGGCGCGGTATGGTTTTTAAACCTGCTGAACCCTGTATTATCGGATACCCAGGAGCACATCAAAGCATTTAAAATAAAGGCAAAGAGTAAAAAATACGTCCAGGATGTGCAACATCTCTGGCAAATCGCAGAAAAGAAGCGGATACAGATCGAGCAGGCAGCAGCCGTCGCTATGGGACTGGCCAGTAATGTAGGCATCCAGTCGGTGATACAGGAGGTCAATAAGATGTTTACCTCCGTCCCAGTACAGGAACAGAAAGGAGAGGGAGCCGGTAATGAGAAGCTACCTGCATCAAAAGACATCAGCCTGGAACTTTTCCTGGAAGGCAAAAGCCCGGAGAAGATCGCGGAGATCCGCGGACTGGGTGTAGAAACGATCTACAGCCACCTGAGCTTTGCCGTAAGCGCCGGCAAGCTGGAAGCCCGAAAACTGATCGATCCCTCCAAGCTAAGCACGATCTTAAGTACGATCGCCGCAAGTCCCGAAGCTGGCCTTGTGCCTTTAAAAGAAAGACTGGGCGCACAATACAGCTATGCAGAAATCAAAATCGCGAAAGCGCAGTTCGATTTTGACCGGGCAAAAGCCTAATATCTGTTAAATATATAGAAAACGGGCAATTTCGGCTAATTGAGTGCCGGGTTAGTCATTTTTAAAGGATTAAATAGCGTAAATTTGCCTGCAATTTTAAAAAATCAAATTCTAATTTGATGTATCATGAAGAAGACTAGCATCATTTTTCTGTTGGCTATTGCCGTCGTCCTGGGATTAGCAGTTTCTATGTTTGGCAGCCTGAGTTCTTACGAGACCTTTAAATCTGCTGCGGAGAAAGAAGGTAAAACCTTTGTAGTTATGGGTACCCTCGACACCACCCAGGCCATGGTTTATGACCCTTTAAAAGATGCGAACAAGTTTGTCTTCCATGCCCTGGACAAAGCAGGAACTCCTTTACAGGTTGTTTTTAACGGTACCAAGCCACAGGACTTTGAACGTTCTGAGTCTTTAGTGATGACCGGATTTGTAAAGAACAACATCTTCCATTGCGAAAAAATTCAAATGAAGTGCCCATCAAAATATGAAGAAGACCAGATTGTAGTGGCCCAAAATCCCAGTGCAAGCTAATTTTTTTCAACATCAGACACCCCCTTAATTTTTTCGCGACTTGGAAACTAAATTCATTGGAGAGCATTTATTGCCCGGCCAGTTAGGTCAATTCTTATTAGTATTTTCATTCATCAGTTCCCTGTTTGCTATCTACAGCTACCTGCAGGTCAACCGGTATGAGCTGAAAGATTTAAAACAATCCATCAGCTGGCAGAAAATTGCCCGTATCAGCTATACCTTACATGCCTTTGCCGTGATCGGCATTTTCGTTACCTTATTTTACATCATTCAAAATCACCTTTTTGAATATTCATATGCCTATAGCCACAGTTCAAAAGGACTGAAAGCCAAATACCTGCTTTCCTGTTTCTGGGAAGGATCAGAAGGTAGCTTTCTTTTATGGACCTTCTGGCATGCCGTATTAGGCTTCTTTGTCATTGCCAAAGGTGGTAAATGGGAAAACAAAGTAATGGTAGTGGTCTTGATGGTACAGGCTATCTTAATCACCCTACAATTAGGTATCTATATCGGGGACACAAAAATAGGCGCTTCTGCATTCACGCTATTACGTAATGAAATGGATGCCCCTATCCTGAAGCAAGCCAATTACCTGGAATTTATTACAGACGGTAACGGATTGAATGTTTTATTACAGAACTACTGGATGGTCATTCACCCGCCGATCTTATTCTTAGGCTTTGCATTGACCTTATTTCCTTTTGCATACGCCATTGCAGCGCTCTGGAAAGGAGAATACAAAACCTGGATCAACCCTGCATTGAGATGGACCCTGGCCGCAGGCGGCATCCTGGGTATGGGTATTATGATGGGCGGTGCCTGGGCTTATGAGAGCCTTAACTTTGGCGGATACTGGGCATGGGACCCGGTAGAGAATGCCTCCCTGGTACCCTGGCTGATCATTATCTCCGGGATACATACCCTTATTATTTATAAAAGTACCGGCAGGTCTTTGAAGATCACCCTGGTATTTTTCATCCTGCAATATTTCCTCATCTGGTACAGTACCTTCCTGACCCGTACGGGTATTCTGGGAGAGACTTCTGTACATGCCTTTACCGGTGAAGGTGCTTCTATGAAATGGCACCTGGTGATCGCTATGTTCCTCATCCTGGTTATGGGCCTGGTGCTGATGATCAGGCAATGGAAAAAAATGCCGCATATTGCCGGGGAAGAAGCCGGTAACAGCCGTGAGTTCTGGATGCTGATCGGCTCCATCGCCTTCCTCATCAGCTCTGTTCATATTATCTTCATGACCTCTTTACCGGTGTGGGCACCTTTGTACAAGGCCATCTCGGGTAATGATGTCGCACCGCCCAATGATGTGGTGACCTATTATAATGAGATCCAGGTCTGGTTCGGTATCATCGTTGCGATACTGACGGCCTGTACCCAATATTTCAAATACAAGAAGACGGCCAATATGAAGGCCTTCTGGATGAATAACGGCGCTATGTTGCTGGCCAGTATCATCATAGGTGGGCTCATTGTTTACCAGCAAAAGATCGCGCATATACAGTACATGGTCTTCCTGGTGGTGTCTTTATATTCTTTCTTTGCCAATATCACTTACCTGTTCACCGCTCAGAAGGGCAACCTGAAAAAGGCCGGTGGCTCTATTACCCATATTGGTTTTGCCATGATCCTTTTAGGTATCCTGTTTTCAGGGTATAAGAAAGAGGTGATCTCTAAAGACATCAGTGGTAAAGTGCTCAACTTCGGCAAGGAAACCTTCGAGGAAAATGCCATGGAAAGCCGGAATAATGTAATGCTTTATCGCAATACCTCTATTCCTATGGGTGAATACCTGGTTACCTACCTGGGCGATAGTGCAGATACCAAAAATGATCCGCCGCTGACCTATTTCAAAGTAAGATTTGAGAAGATCGATGCACTGACCGGCAAGACCACAGAAAGCTTTATGCTCTACCCGGATGCTTTTGTGAACCCTAAAGGACAGAAAGGACTCAGCTCTAACCCGGATGCCAAGCACTACTGGAATAAAGATATCTTTATCTATGTGAACTCCTTTGCGCCGAAAGATACCGACAGTTCTATTTTCAGGAGTATGGAGATCCGCCAGGGCGATACTGTTTTCGTGGATAACGGGTTCTTTGTACTGGATACAATTGGTGGAAAAATTACCAATGCAGGCTATAAAAATGAAGCCCATGATGCAGCCGTGCCTTTCCAGTTTACCGGATATGATATTGGTGGCAAGCTAGGTACTATACAACCTGTTTTCTACGTTAAAGGAAATGAAACAGGATATGTGTCCGATTCATTAAACGCTTTAGGTACCCATATAAGAGTAGAAAGTATTGATCCGGAGAAAAAAACCTTCAAGCTGGGCATTAAACAACGTGCGCAGCAAGATGACTACATTGTGATGAAAGCATTGATCTTCCCATTGATATGGTTACTTTGGATCGGTATTATTATCATGGTGATCGGCTTTTTCATCAGTCTTTTTGCCCGAATGGAAAAGAATAATAAAACGCCCAAAAGTGTGCTGGACAAAATTTAACTTTGCGGCCAGGAAACGAAATTAAAAATATTGCATTAAATAGATAATTGATATAAATCAAAAAATAATAAAAATTATACTGTTAAATGTCAATGACTCATTAGAAACTTAATATATTTGACGAATAGATAATCTACATGAAACATCAAATAGACGATAAAAACAAACAGATCTTAGAGATCCTGCAAAAAGATGCCAAACTTTCCGTGAAGGAAATCGCCTCCAGGATCCAGCTTTCTTTCACACCTACGTATGAAAGGATTAAAAACATGGAAGAAGCCGGTATCATTAGCGGCTATGTTGCTTTGCTGAACAGAAATACATTGGGACTGAAAGTAGTTGCATATTGTAGCCTGACTTTAAAAGAACAATCCAAAGATGCGCAGATGCAATTTGAATCTGCCGTAAGAGAAATACCCGAAGTAGTAGAAGCCGTTACCCTTTCAGGTCAATACGATTACCTGATGAAAATTGTGGTTCAGGACATTGAAGCCTACAACCAATTCCTGGTAGATGTATTCTCTACTTTACCACACATCGATCATTTCCAAAGCAATATTGTGCTTTCAGAGATCAAATGCGAAACCGCATTCAGAATTCCTTAAGCAGCATTATATTTAAAGAATAAAAAGGGAGCGGGAAATTGCTACGCAATTTCCCGCTCCCTTTAATTATTGCTCCCTTTAATTATTGCTCCCTTTAATTATTGCTCCCTTTAATTATTGCTCCCTTTAATTATTGCTCACTTTACATTATTCACCACATTACCCTATTCCCTTTTCATTATTCACTATTCACTTCTCCCTTTTCACTAATCACTCATCACCCATCACCCATCACTATCCATTCCCTTCTTCCAGCTCCATCATTTTATCAAATAAAGTGTCATACTGGCTTTGCAGCTGTGTCACCTCATTACTTTGTTTTTGATAGTCTGCTTCTGCAGCTTTGAATTTATTCTTATCAGCATATACAGCAGGGTCACCTAAAGCGGCCTCAAACTTTACTTTATTCTTTTTTGCATCCTGTATCTGCTGCTCCAGTTTTTCCAATTGCTTCTGCAATTTTTGCAATTCCTTCTGCTGCTCCTTATTCACCTGTTGTGGCTTAGGCGCTTCAACTTTAGGAGCTTCCTTAGGTTTTTCCACTTTCACCGTCGCAGTAGCTGCTGCCAGTTCCTTAGCTTTTTTCTCTTTGTAATACATCCACTCCTCGTAAGGTCCTTCAAAAGAATTCACCTTACCGGCCTCGATCTCCCAATACTTGTTTGCCGTCTGGCTCACAAAATAGCGGTCATGCGAAATAATGATGTAAGTACCTTCATACTGCTGCAGGGCCTCTATCAACAACTCCACAGACTGTATGTCCAGGTGGTTGGTAGGCTCATCGAGCAGCAGGAAGTTGGCATTACTGGTAATTACCTTAGACAAGGCCACACGGGCTTTCTCTCCCCCGGATAATACCTTTATCTTCTTAAATACATCATCTCCCGAGAACAGGAAACAGCCCAATAACTGGCGCAACTGCACCTCTGTCTTATTACTGCCACAGGATTTCAGTTCATCCAGGATGGTATTTTCTACATTTAAACTCTCCAGCTGGTGCTGTGCATAGAAGCTCGGCACCACATTATGCCATCCGCTGCGCTCCCCTTCAAAAGACTCGCCGCCGGTAACGATACGCATCAGGGTAGATTTACCTTTACCATTGGCCCCTACTAAAGCGATCTTATCGCCACGCAGGATCTCGGCATCTGCATTGTTCAGCAATTGCAGGTCGCCATAGGATTTAGATACTTTTTTCAGCTCACAGATAATCTTACCCGGAGTCACACCTACTTCAAAGTTGATGTTCATCCTTGGCCCTGAGTCATCATTCAGTTCTATACGCTCCAGCTTATCCAGTTTTTTCATCAAACTCTGTGCCTGTGCCGCTTTTGAGGCTTTGGCCTTAAAGCGTTCAATGAAGCGCTCCTGCTGTTTGATAAACTTTTGCTGGTTCTCATATTCACGCTCCAGGAACTCCATCCTTAAAGCCTTCTCCTCTTCATAGAAAGAATAGTTACCGGAATAGATATGCAGCTTTTGCATAAACAGTTCTACCGTTTTGGTCACCATGCGGTCCAGGAAAAAGCGGTCATGCGACACGATGATCACCGTGCCCGGGTAGGACTGCAGGTATTTCTCCAGCCACTCAATAGACGGTAAATCCAGGTGGTTGGTAGGCTCATCGAGCATCAGGATATCCGGTTGCTGCAGCATGATCTTTGCCAGCAGCACACGCATACGCCATCCACCGGAGAACTGGTTGTAAGCCCTGTGCAGGTCCCTGGTGCTAAAGCCCAGCCCTTCTAAAACGGCTGCTGCCTTATGTTCCATCTCATAACCACCGGCCAGCTCAAACTCATGTAATAGTTCACTGTATTTAAGCAAGAGGTCCTCATCTTCATATTTTGTTTCCAGCTCTTTGGTCATGGCCTCGATCTGCTTTTCCAATTGAGCCGCTTTCTCATAAGCCATCATACAAACGGACAGGATGCTGTCGTCTGTAGCAAAGCTCAGGAGGTCCTGGTTAAAGAACCCTATGGTCGTATCATTGGCCTTCTGGATAGAGCCACCATTGATACTATATTCGCCCATGATCAGGCGCAGCAAGGTAGATTTACCCGCGCCGTTCGGCCCGATCAGGCCTATCCTTTCCCCTTCCCCGATCTGCCAGCTGGCTTCGTTCAGCATGGTACGGGCACCAAAAGAAAAAGATACATTGTTAAGTGCTAAAAGCATTTTATATAGTCTATTATTGTTCGCTAAAATTTCAATTCAAAAGGCCACAAAACAGGAATGAGTAACCTTTATGTTTTTCAAGCCGCAAATTTAACCAAATTAAAACAAAAGCTCTTTCTAAATTGCACATCAAAATACTGCAACAATTGAAAAAAATCCTGCTCCTTGTCTTACTGGCCTTTATTGCCGGTATACTGATCTTTGCACTGGTCAACTTTAACAGCACGAAAGCTTACCTGGGACTGGGTAAACGCAGTATTGATTCTACTTTTATGGCAGTAGAACTGAATGATACCAAGCTGGAAGAGATCACGGAGAAAGCAAGGGGCCTTGCAGCTTATGCGCGCAAGAACGGCTATGATACCAGCATTTTTTTCATTATAGACATGAAACAGTCCTCCGGTAAAAAGAGATTTCATATCTATGACTGGAACCAGAAAAAGATCCGCCAGTCTGCATTGGTCACCCATGGTAATTGTTATGAAGGGGCCCTGGTGGGCAGGAAATACAATAATGTTGTGGGGGGCGGTTGCACTTCACTGGGAAAGTATAAGATCGGGCAAGCTTACCAGGGAAAATTTGGACTGGCCTATAAAATGTATGGGCTGGACGCTTCCAATAATAATGCTTTTGAAAGGTTCGTGGTATTACATTCCCACTCCTGCGTACCCGATGCGGAGGTACATCCCTATCCCATCTGCCAGAGCGAAGGCTGCCCTACGGTCTCTCCTGAATTCTTACAGAGCCTGGCCAAAATAATTGATAACAGTACGAAGCCTGTACTGATGGAAATTTACGATAAGGACCATCAATAAAAAGCAGCTTCCCAATGCACCATCTCTATGACCTGATCACCGCTGATCAAAATGCCAATGGTATCGAACCTGAGTTGTAGAAACTCGGGATGGTCCGCTAAAAAAACTTCCGCTGCTGCTTTCATATGTGCCTGCTTGCGCGCATCCACAGCGGCTTCCGGGTACCCGTAGCTAAAGCTTGTCCTCGTCTTCACTTCGGTGAATACCAGCACAGCTCCATCCAGGGAAATGATGTCAATCTCTTTGTGTTGCCAGCGGTAGTTTTCAAACAGGATGGAGTGTCCTTTATCCCTTAAAAGTTGTACGGCAGCTTTTTCACCTGCCCTTCCTTTGCCGAGATTGCCTGCCGCCATTGTTTACACACATTTCATGATGGAATCATATAATAATTCGGCGCTTCTGTCCCAGCTGAATTTCTGGCTTTGCAGGGCGGCTTCCTGTATAAATTTACTCCTTAATACTTCATCTTTATACATTTTTTCCATCGCAGTAGCTATACTCTCCACCTCTTTAGGATTCACTAAGATGCCCGCATTTCCTAATACTTCGGGCATAGAAGAAGTATCAGATGCGATCGCCGGCACACCCGATTTGAGGGCTTCCAGGATGGGAATACCAAACCCTTCAAACAGGGAAGGATATACCATAGCATAGGCCGAGGCCGTAATTTTTGCCAACTCTTCAATATCCACATAACCCAGCCAGATCACCTCTTCTTTAAAAGGCATTTTGGCCTTAGCTTCTTCTATCTCTTTTGCCAGCCAGGCCATACGTCCTACGATCACCAGCTTCATCGGGCTTTTCTGCCTGCGCTTGAATTTCACAAATGCCTTCAATAGGTTAATGACATTTTTCCGGGGATGCAGGGAACCTGTAAACAGGAAAAACTGCTTACCGTCTGTATATTGCTCTTTAATTGCCTGCTTGGCTTCGTATGAAAGTGGCTGGTAGAGCTCATGTGCCCCATTGTACACAATGTCTATCTTATCCGGCTCAACGCCATAGCGACTGATGATATCCTGCTTCGTAAACTCCGAAACGGCCACGACACGACTGGCTTTACGCACAAACCTGGGTACATATCTTTTGTAATGCATCAGGTGTGTCTTGTTCACAAATTTGGGGTAATGCTCAAAAGCGAGATCATGAACCACCAGGCAGGTAGGCACTTTGGTGCTCAGACTTGCATAATTGTCGGGAGAAAGGAAGACATCAATTTTATACTTTTTTAATGCCCTCGTTATCGACCATTCAAACCAGATATAAAAAAGTACGGGATGCCTTGCCTGCGGGGAAAGCACAACGGGAGTAACATTGGGCGCAAAAATAAAACTTTCGTCATAGGGCCGGTCAAAGAAGAAATAGAACTCATGCTCGGGATGGTTCACCACCATTCGCTTTAAAGTCTCATGCATGAACCAGCCTATTCCTTCCAGCTTCCCTTTCAAAAACAATCTTGTATTTACCCCTATCCTCATAGCACAAAAATAAAAGGATAATTTCTTTTAAAAGAAATTATCCTCGAAATTAGTTATTCAAACAATGGCTTAGAAAGAAACCATAATAATACTGCTCAAAGGGATGATCACACCGCCTTTAAGCTGAATACTATTTTCAGTTGCAGACCATACTGTAGTCTCTACAGTCAAAGGCCCTTCAGAAGTCAGAAAAGTGATGATTGTTTTCCCTTTATACTCATTGCCCAATCTTACAGCGTATTCCAGTTCTTTTTTCAGCTCTTTCGATCGGTCTTCGGCAGCAGGAACCATCAAATAGTTTTCAATCTCCTCTTTTTGGATCATTGTTGATTTCATCTCTGATACATTTAATTGCGCGACCATCATAACATCTTATTTTCTTTGATTTAAAAATAAGCAATTTTCGATTGATAGCCAGTTCTAAAGTGTGCAAATTTAGTTAAACCCTTTTGAATTGACAAAGTTTAAAAATTCTTTCGGAGTTTGACTGAGGCACACGCTGCTGTTGGCTATACTAATTTCACATTGCTAACCAAATGTAAATAAAAAATATTTTATTTCACATAGCAAATGATGATAAAAATATCAAAAAAAATTAATCTATAGGAAATATGTATCACTCCGGCCCTTTTATAAAGGCATATTTTCCCACCCGGAGCACTCCCAAAACACTTATGTTTAAACTTAGGGATCTTATAAAGGTCAAAATCCATAGTTATCCTTATATTTATAGGTACCCTTTAAGTTCCTGAATGCCCATAAGATTTCAAAAAACAATCAATCTATACAGTATATACAAGCAGCTTGCTCCCTATACCAGGCCCTATAAATGGCTCATAGCAGGCACGCTTACGCTCACCTTAATAGGCGCTGTGACCGCACAGGTCAACCCGGTTGTACTTAAATATACCGTAGATGAGGTCAGCAAGCTGATCAGCAGCGCCGGTTCTTTTCAAAAAGGCATTCCCCTGCTTATATTCATCAGTATCATTTTACTGGGCAAGGAATTATTGAACATCTTTATCCACTTCGGGCAAAAGTTCTATGGAGAAAAGATCCGCATCAATGTAAGTTCAAAACTGGCCCAGGCCGCGATAGATAAGATCTTAACGTATAAAGTAGCTTATTACACAGACGAGGACCATAGTTCCGGGAAGCTGCAAACCCGTATCGACAGGGGCATTGAGAGCCTCACAAAGTTGGTACAGAATTTCTTTATCGACATCCTGCCGCTTTTCTCCAGCGCCATTATTGCACTCATCATCATGTACCTGCAGAATGTATATGTAGGACTGGTGTCTACCATTATCGTACCCATCTATTTTTATATAACCGCAAAACAGGCGAAGAAACTGGGTGGTGTACGCAGAAGACTAAGGAGCCAGCGCGAACAAAAAACCTCCGGCCTGCTGAACCTTGTCAATTCGATCATGGTGATTAAAAGCTTTGTACGGGAACAACTGGAAGGCAAAAAACAACTGAACCTGCAAAAGCAATTAATGGACAGCCAGCTGGCCACGAGGAAAGCCAGCTTTCTCTATGACGGGCTCAAAACCTTTATTGAACAGATCGGGGTCGTGCTCATCATATTGCTGACGGTCTACCTGGTATTGCAGCAGCAAATGACCATAGGGGCCATCATGCTGCACATTATGCTGTTCAACAATGTTTCTGCGCCCATAAGACAACTGCACCGTATATATGATGACATGAATGATGCCATGATCTATGCAGAAAGTTATTTTGAAATTTTAAATGCAGATGACCAGGCCGAGCCCGAAGGTACGGTTACCGATAACGAGATAAGGGGTAATTTCGAGGTGGACCAGGTGTACTTTAATTACCCTAATGGCACAAAAGCCCTGCATGATGTATCGATCCATATTGAAAGCGGCAAAACCACCGCATTGGTAGGATTGAGCGGGGCAGGCAAATCAACGGTCATTAACCTGCTCAGCAAATTTTATACGCCCGACAGCGGATCTATACAGCTGGACGGCATTTCTTTAGCTGACTATAACAATGCTCACTTAAGAAGTGAGATAGGCCTGGTGTTACAAAAGAACCACATTTTCCAGGGCAGCATAGCAGAAAATATCCGGTATGGCAAAACAGAGGCAACACTGGAAGAGATCAGGGAGGCAGCAAAAAAGGCTTACCTGCACGAGCAGATCATGAGCCTGCCGGATCAATATGATTATGATGCCACGCTGCTTTCAGGCGGCCAGCAGCAGCGCATCGCCATAGCCAGGCTGTTCTTAAAAGATCCGCCCATCATCCTTTTAGATGAACCTACGGCCAGCCTCGATGCAATCGCTACTGAGCACATCAAAAACTCGCTGGATGCTATAAAAAAAGGGAGAACGGTGGTCATTATATCCCACTCCCTCTCCCAGATCATTGATGCGGATAAGATCTATGTCATGCAAAATGGTACGGTAGTACAATCGGGCACACATGAGACTTTATATAAATTTGAAGGTGTGTACAAAGAGATCTTCGATGCTTCGGCAAGAAGCCTTAACCTGGACAGGTTATTGAAGACACTTTCGTAAACGCCCCTAAGATTGCAGTAAAACGATTAATGCGATACGGCCTTCAGACCTATGATAGAACCGATCAAAGTGGTGATGAAGAATACCCTCCAGAAACTGGCCGGATCTTTAAAGATAAGGATACCTACTAAAGCGGTGCCTACTGCGCCGATACCGGTCCATACGGCATATGCTGTACCGATGGGTAATGTTTGCGTAGCTTTTACCAAAAGTCCCATACTGATGGCCAGGGCCACAAAAAATCCTGCATACCACCATCCTGCAGCGGCTCCTGTAGCCTCTTTTGCTTTACCCAGGCAAGAGGCAAAGATCACTTCAAAAATACCCGCGATCACCAATAAAAACCAGTTCATAATTTTATCTTTTTAGAAACACAAAGTTCCGGAAAGATCGCGGCATCTCATTTTACAAATGATAAAATCTCAGCAGCGCACATCGGCCCTGATGCGGCTCAGGCTCACTTGTGTAATGCCGAGGTAAGAGGCAATGACATTCAACTGTACCCTTTGTAAGAAATCAGGATTGTTTTGCAAGAGATCCTTGTAGCGCTCTGTGGCTGTTTTAAATTGCCTGGAGATCAGCCTTTCTTCGGTATGGATCAGCTCCAGCTCGGCAAACTTCCTGCCCCAGTTGGCGATATGTATATCTGCTAAAAAAAGTTCTTGTAAAATAGTGCCTTCGAGCTGGTATAGTTCACAGTCTTCCAGCAATTCTATATGCTCGTAGCCTTCTTTATGCTCCACATAACTTCTCATGGAAATGATTGTTGCGCCTTCTTTTCCTATCCAGAAGGTAACTTCACTCTCCCCGATATCCGCAAATGCCCTTACCAGTCCCTTTTTGATAAAATAGATGTTCTGGTCTATTTTATTGGCCTTGATGATCAGGTGTCCTTTTTTGAAAGATACTTCTTTAATGTGACCGGTGAGGGTAGCTTTTGAGGAGGCCGGGAGCGGCAAGACGCTGTCAATGATTTGTTCAATAAGCATAAAATAAAAATAACCGGAGCCCTCTTCGGTATCTCCGTGGCTAAAACTAATCAATTATTCAGAAATAGCGGCCATTTAAGTTAACAAGAGATTGCGGCTCATCTATACAGGATTCTCTACCTTTGTTCCATACTGTCAAGCACCTGATCCTTATGACGACAAGCGAAAAACAACAACAACTCCGCAAGCATAAAATGCTGGCCACCGGATTATTTATCCTGATGGCGATTATATTTATTGCCATGAGCATGGGCATCCAGAAAGCACCGCAAAACTGGATGTATTATGTACGTGCTTTCTCAGAAGCCGCCATGGTGGGTGCCCTGGCCGACTGGTTTGCCGTTACGGCCCTGTTTCACTATCCCCTGGGCTTACGTATTCCGCATACTAACCTGATAGAAAACAGCAAGCAAAAGATCGGGGATAATCTCGGCAGCTTTGTAGTAGATAATTTCCTGACCCCGGAGAACCTGAGGCCTTATATTTCTAAGCTCGAGATCTCGCGCTTTGTTTCCGACTGGCTGGAAAAAGAAAAAAACAAAAACCTTTTGTCGGAGGAGTTTATCAAATATGCCCACAAGATCATTGTAGCGCTGGATGACCAGTTCATCATCGGCGTGATCGAAAAAAAAGGCATCGAGTTCCTGGACCGTATAGATGTCAACGAAATGCTGGGCAAGGGCCTGGAATATGCGATGAATAAAGACATGCACAACCAGCTCATGACTTTTATTGCCGGAAAACTGAAGACCTATATTGCCGAAAATGAAAACATCGTAAAGGATAAAGTAAAAGAAGAAAGCTCTGTACTCATTCCCGGCTTTGTAGATAATATGATCGCTAAAAAGATCACGAATGGTCTCTCTAAATACTTTGGCGATATTGAAGCCAACCCGCAGCACCAGATAAGGGCAGATATTGCCGCGCAGTTAAAAACGATTGCCACAGATATCAAAACAAAACCGGAATGGAAGCAGGATATAGATAAACTGAAGCATGAATTCCTGGACAGCAACCAGACCACTCAGCTGGCCAAAGACATATGGAGCAGTGTGAAGAACGGCATCCTTACGGCACTGGAAGCGGATCATTCGGGTTTAAAAAACTACATCCGCAAATCGATAGATGATATAGCAGACACTTTTAAACATGATGAAGCCTTCAACCAGAAGATCAATGCATGGGTAAGAAAGAATGCTTATAAAATTGTACTGAAAAACAGGGGTAGCCTGGGTGCGCTCATCAGCCAGACGGTGGGCAACTGGGAAGGTAAAGACCTGAGTGAAAAACTGGAACTGGAAGTGGGCAAGGACCTGCAGTTTATACGCATCAATGGTACCCTCGTCGGGGGCATTGTAGGCCTCTTGATTTATACCCTTACGCAAATACTGCTTTAATATAAATGTTTTTGTAATTTGCAACGAAATTCAAATAACCCGGTTTTGAAAAAAATTGTACTCTTTCCCGTATTACTTTTATTGATCGCTGACCTTACACATGCGCAAAGTGCTTATGAAGACGTTGACGGAGCTGCTTATGATCTGGTCAACAGGCTGTCTACCCTCTCCGGCGAACTGCCGCAGGCTATACACACTACCGTTCAGCCCCTGGATAAAAAAAGTGTTGCCGGATTTATGGAACAGGCAGCGCAGTACAATACGCGCAGAGGCTGGACCCAAACGGATAATGCCAACATAGGACTGGCATTGAGCAATGCCGGGGAATGGGCCGCACCAGACGGTTTCGGGGCCATAGATTCCCGTCGTCCTGCAGGACCTTTCTACCAGAAAATCACTGACCTCGCTTATTACAACAACAGGGATTTTTTCATCAGTGCCAACCCTGTACTGGGTTTTCAGGGTATTTATGAAAACGCAGATGAAGCCACAGACTTCAAATATAATATTGCTGCCGGGGCTAAGGTTAGAGCAAAGTACAAGGACTATGTGGGCCTGGACCTGAACATCCGCTACATACGGGAGCAACCGGTGAGCTACTATGAAGCCCTCAATAACAGCAGGAACACCCTCGTCGGCGGGCCGCGGAATTATAACTACAACAGTGAGGAGCAAAGCTACAGCTACCTCTTGCCTACGGGGAATATCAGTGTCAGCTTATTAAGAGATTATATCAGCCTTAACCTGGGCTATGATTATTTAAAATTGGGCGACGGTTACAGGGGACTTGTATTATCCGACTTTGCGGCCCCGGTGGCTTATGCCAATATCCGTACCAAGGTATGGAAACTGCAATATGATAATATATTCATGAAGCTCAACCCGGACACAAATATCCCGGGAAACGCTTTAACGAATGTACAGCCTAATTACAAGTTTGCAACGGCCCATCAATTAAGTGTCAACCTGACGAAGTGGCTCAATGTAGGCGCTTATGAAATGGTGGTCTTCAGCCGTGAAAATGGTTTTGAGATGGGCTACCTGAACCCGATCATTTTTTACCGGGCCATAGAAAGAGGACTGGGCAGCCCCGATAAAGTTACGATCGGTATCAATGCAAAAGCAATAGCAGCAAAGGGATTAAGGTTTTACGGCCAGTTCCTGCTGAATGAATTTACGGCTAAGGAATTTTTTGCCGGTAATGGATATATTCATAATAAATGGGGGGCACAACTGGGCCTTAATTATTACGATGCCTTCAATATTTCCAACCTGGACCTACAGCTGGAAGGCAATGTCATCCGTCCCTATACCTTTCAACACATAGACAGAGGCGAAGGTTATGTAGCCGCTAATTTCACCAATAACAACCTGCCGCTTGGGCATCCTTTGGCTGCAGGCTTCCGCGAAGCGATCTTTATCGCCACTTACCGGCCTGCTAAAAACATTACACTGGAAGCCAAAGCCATGTTTTACCAGCATGGTGTAGACACGGGCGGTCTTAACCTGGGCAATGATCCTTCTAAAGATTACAGCAAAAATTACCCTGCCGATCATGGCATTAAAATGGTCAACGGGCCTAAGCTGACCCGGCTCTTGGGCAGCCTGCATGCCAGCTACCAGATCGCGCCTAATTTATTCTTTGACCTGGGTGGTGTGTATGGCAATTTCAATTATGCGGCCCTGCCAGCAAACAATTCCAGCCATTACCATATTTATTCAGGCATACGCCTTAACCTGGCGCACAGAGATTATACGAAAATTTAGCAGCGCTTAAGCAAAGAAAACGCTGCTTAATTTTGTGGTATTAAAAAATTAACTATTTTCGCAACGAATTTTAAACCAATACAAAAATTATCAAAATGTCAGGCTTCAATATTACATACAGGACGCAAGCATGTGCTCATACAAACCGTACAGCATTTTAGATAATCACAATATGGCCATCGCCAAAGCGTCCGATAAGATTTATCGGGCGCTTTTTTTGTGTTTACCGGTCCGCAAAACAAGCACTTTTGCGCCAGGCAGTACAGGTATTTCCACCTGTTTTACTGCAATGTTCCCCTTTAGGGCGCAAACAGATTTTCTATGTCCAAAAATTCATAAGTAATTGATTTTCTTTTAAAAATAATTTAAAATATTTTTTGTTATTTAAAAAATGCAATTACCTTTGCCTCGAAAATTATTTAAATCACTCTTTTAAACGAAGCAAAATGTTCCTGTTCAACACTAACATACCGGCTGTAGCACCAATAGGACCTGGTGTGCACGCGCTTCGCGACTTTCACTTTTCATAGGAGGAAGACTCCTTCCATTTGATACGAAAGTCCGGGGCCAAAAGTTTCGGGCTTCTTTTTTACGAAAAAGATTCCCATAAATACCTGAATCACTTCAATACATTTATTGATGTGGTAACAGGGATCATGTATCATTTTCAATCCAAATCATGGGAAATAAAATCAAAGGGAAAGACCTCTTAAAGATAGGTTACCCTAATAATAATAGTATCAATATAGCTATGGGGCAGATCAGTCGCTATGGCAAAAAAGAAAAAAAGGAAAGGCTTTTATCGGATGCCAGGCTGGTCCTGGAGACACCGGAGCAGTTTAAAGGACACCCGGTATGGGGTAAGATAGCAGAAGCATTAATAGAACCGGTAAAGGTTCAGCAGCAGCAGCTTAATACAACTCGTGCACCCTTCCGGATATTTGGCGAGCACGAGATCGAAGACAGTGCCAAATACCAGATGTTTGAAGCCTTAAAGCTTCCTGTATCTGTAAAAGGTGCTCTGATGCCGGATGCCCATAGTGGTTACGGCCTGCCGATCGGGGGTGTATTAGCCACCGATAACGCGGTGATTCCTTATGGTGTGGGCGTGGACATAGGCTGCCGGATGTGTTTAAGCATCTATCCTATCCCGGCCGCTTACCTGAGGAGCCATAGTTACCAGCTGACTCAAATACTGTCTGAGCATACAAAGTTCGGTATGTATGAAGTGCATAAAAATAAAGGCGAAAGCGAAGTGTTTGAGCGGCCCGAGTTCAGGGAGATCCCTTTACTGAAAAGCCTGTTTTCAAAAGCACATCGCCAACTGGGCACTTCGGGTAGTGGTAATCACTTTGTGGAGTTTGGCATTGTAAGTATTGAGGAGCTTAATAATCCCTGGAAGATACAACCGGGCGAATACCTGGGATTGCTCTCCCACAGTGGCTCCAGGGCCTTAGGGTCTAATATAGCGCGACACTATACTTATCTCGCAGCGAAGCAATGCCCCTTGCCCCGGCAGGTGCAGCACCTGGCCTGGCTGGATGTGAACAGCCATGACGGGCAGGAGTACTGGATCGCGATGAACCTTGCGGGTGATTATGCACAGGCTTGCCATGATGATATTCACCGGCGCATCACCCGATTACTGGGCACGCAGGCTATAGCGAAAATTGCGCATCACCACAATTTCGCCTGGAAAGAACTGGTGGATGGCAAAGAATGTATCGTGCACCGTAAAGGGGCTACGCCTGCAGGTGCCGGCGAGATCGGGATCATCCCGGGGTCGCTTACTGCTCCCGGTTTTGTAGTGATGGGTTTGGGTAATGAAGACAGCCTGCATTCTGCATCTCATGGTGCCGGGCGCTTGATGTCGCGCTCGCAGTGCAAAAACAAGCTCACGAAAAGCCAGGTACAGAAGCACCTTGTAGCTCATGAGGTGACCCTTATCGGCGGAGGTATAGATGAAGCTCCGATGGCTTATAAAGACATCGAAAGAGTAATGGCCAATCAGCAGGAACTGGTGAAGATCATCGCAAAGTTCACACCGAAGATCGCGAGAATGGACAAATAAAAAATGGGGTGTCTGAAAAGCTGAATGCCGCTCACATCCAGTTTGTAGCAATGTGGCAAGCAGTCAACTCAAACCTGACACCCTTTTAAAAACAAACAAATCATGAAATCGAATAAATATGTATTAAAAGCATTGGATGCCTATCCTTATAACCTGGAAGAGGCCAGTGAATCACTGGAATATGCTTTGTCCTATGACCGTGAAGACACTACGGCACTTTGCCTGATGGGCAGGATGCACGGGGAGATCTTTAAAGACTTTGAGGCTTCAAAGGAATACTTCCTGGAAGCACTGGCAGTAAATGTACATGCCATTGAGATTTATCCGCACTATATCAATGTATTGATCTGGAACGAGGATTATACCGATGCAGAAAAGTTCATAGATTTTGCCCTGGGTGTAAAAGGAACAGATAAATCCTGGTTATTGTACCGCAAAGCGAGCCTTTATGAACAGGTAAAAAAACTAAAAAAGGCGATGAAGATGATCCAGAAAGCGAAAGCAATTGCGCATAATACAAACATCATCGAATGCCTGAACACTTTGGAAGAAAGGATCAAGACCAAAACCTCCGGGAAGAAGAGCGGCAAAAAAGATAAAAAAGAAAAAAGTGCCGCATAGAAAATCAGATGCTTGCCACCTTAAGTTGTTTAGACCCCTCAGAACTAGACTCAACAGTGGCAAGCATACTTTTGTTTCTGAACAAAGTACAGAAGAGCTTCTAAGCATTTTATTATATGTTTCCACTCACTAACGTTCGGTCGACATTACGGCCATTTGGCCGAATACAGTCCGTCCTTTCGAGTGCAATGCAATGGAGTCGAGAAATCTATATGCGCCCTGTCACCCTGAGCCCGGTCGAAGGATGCCCCGTTCATGCTTCGACATAGCTCAGCATGACAAGCTTAATTTTTAGGAAGCTTAATTTTTATTACCTATGTCGCCTGCCGCCTATATAGATAGGCCCCTAAGATCATAAATATAAAATTAGGTATCCATACGGCAATGACGGGATGCAGGCCGCTGTTGACGGTAAATGTAGCGGTAAGCTGCATGGTAAGGATATATAATGCGCTGATGGCAATACCAATCGCCAGGTGAAGGCCACTACCTCCACGTACTTTTCGTGAAGCAATACACACCCCGATGATCACCAGGATAAAAGCAGCGAAAGGCTGTGCAGAGCGCTTATATAATTCTATTTCAAAATCGGAGACATTCTCTGCGCCCCTGGATTTCTCCCGGGCAATAAAAGCCGACAGTTCCGGGGAAGTTAGTTCGATCTTGATATTACGGTCAATATTGAGGTCTTCGGGAGTGAAATTGTACTTTTTCCTGAGTTCAGGGAACTTATCCAGATGCTCGGCAATACTGTCATTTTTCAAATGAACGACATTGGTCATCACCCATTCTTTTTTCTCTTTATCGTAAGATACCCGTTCTGCAATCAGCTTATCCACCAGGCTTACGCCTTTTATGGTTTCTACGGTAAAGTTATTACCATTAGATCCCTCAAAATTAAAGGTGCCCATATAGATATAGGTGCTGTCGGATATTTTAAGATGCACCCCGTCTGCAGATACTTTTTTATCAAAAAAGTACTTGCGCAGGAAGGTATTCATAATGGTATTGGCCTTGGGTATGAGGTAGTGATTGGTGATGAGATTGGCAGCACACAATAAAACACCTCCTATGATAAAGGGCCTTAAAAACCGGACAAATGAAGTACCTGTGGCCAGTATGGCAATGATCTCTGTACGGTAAGCCAGGCGCGAGGTATAATAGATGGTGGCCAGGAATACAAACAAAGGGAACAGCAGGGTAATAAAACTCGGAGCGGTCACCAGGAAATAGATAAACAACTCACCGGTCGGTGCCTTATACCTTACAAAATCGTCGATCTTCTGCGTATAATCAATTACGCAGATGATCACAGACATCATTAATACAAAGAATAAGAATGTCACTAAAAAGCTATACAGTATGTACCGATCCAGTTTTTTCATGAAGTGTTAATCGCTCTTCTTGATTTACAACCTTGTTTTAACCCTTGCCAGGGCACCGTTTTTCCATTGTCCGAATGTACCGTTCAAGATATGTGCCCTTGCTTCCTGTGCCAGGTGCAGGTAGAAGCTCAGGTTTTGCAGGCTGGCCAGCTGCAATCCCAATATCTCCTTGGCCTGGAACAGGTGGCGCAAATAGGCTTTGGTATAATAATTACTTGCAGGAGCAGCTATCCCGGCATCTATCGGAGAAAAGTCTGCTTCCCATTTTTTATTCTTGATATTGACTACGCCCTCAGAGGTAAACAACATCCCGTTACGTCCGTTACGGGTAGGCATCACACAGTCAAACATATCTACACCCAATGAGATGTTCTCAATGATGTTCCAGGGGGTACCTACTCCCATTAAATAACGTGGTTTATCCTTCGGAAGTATATCGCAGACCAATCCGCACATTTCATACATATCTTCTTCCGGCTCGCCTACAGACAATCCGCCGATGGCATTACCTTCTGCACCTTTTGAGGCGATGTATTCTGCCGATTGTTTTCTCAGGTCTTTATAGGTACTTCCCTGCACGATGGGGAACAGGGACTGGTGGTAGCCATATTTAGGCTCGGTCTCGTCCATACGCTGTACACAACGGTCCAGCCATCTATGGGTCATTTCCATAGATTTTTTGGCATAATTATAGTCGCAGGGATACGGGGTACATTCATCGAAAGCCATTACGATATCGGCACCTATGCTGCGCTGGATATCCATCACACGTTCGGGAGAAAAGAGGTGCCTGGAACCATCGATATGGGACTGGAACATAGCGCCTTCTTCTTTCAGTTTCCGGTTGCCGGAAAGAGAAAATACCTGGTAGCCTCCGCTATCGGTCAAGATAGGTTTATGCCAGCCATTGAATTTGTGCAGCCCACCGGCTTTTTCTAAAATATCGGTTCCCGGTCTTAAATATAAGTGGTAAGTATTGCCTAAAATGATCTGTGCCTTGATATCGTTCAGCAACTGGTCCTGCATCACCGCTTTCACACTGCCTACGGTACCTACCGGCATAAATATTGGTGTCTCGATCACACCATGATCGGTATGCAGCAAACCTGCCCTTGCTCCCGTATCGGGACATACCGCCTGTAATTCAAATTTCATGGATAATGTATTCAAAAGTCAAAAGTCAAAATGGACCATTCGATGGATTGCAAAAGTAGCCAATAATATTAGTAAGACTAAAAAAATAGCTGCTACAGGAAGCGAAAGTGTAAAATAAAACCATCAGCGATCGCTGATTTTCGACAGCAATTAATGTCCAAAAGCAAAAAAACATTGAGTAAAGCAGGATACTTCACTCAATGTTTTTCCAAAAATAAAATTTCCTAGTTATGTACAAACTCGCCCAGGTATCTTTCTGCATCCAGGGCGGCCATACAGCCGCTACCGGCCGCAGTTACTGCCTGGCGGTACATTTTATCCTGTACATCGCCACAGGCAAATACACCTGCAATATTTGTTTTGGAAGTACCCGGAACGGTCAGGATATACCCTTGATCGTCCATATCGATCACGTCTTTGAACAGGTCACTGTTGGGCTGGTGACCGATGGCCACGAAGAACGCGGATACCGGGATCTCTGTTTTCTCTCCTGTCTGGTTGTTCAGTATTCTTACTGCTTCTACTTTCTTCTCGCCTAAGATCTCGTCTGTTTCTGTATTCCAGTACACCTGGATATTCGGCGTTTTCAATACTCTGTCCTGCATCACTTTTGAAGCGCGCATTTCATCTTTACGGATAAACATATGTACTTTAGTACATAATTTAGCCAGGTATATGGCTTCTTCACAAGCCGTATCTCCGGCACCTACGATCGCTACTTCTTTTTCTTTGAAGAAGAAACCATCGCAAACGGCACAGGCAGAAACGCCATAGCCATTCAGGCGGGTCTCACTTTCGATACCCAGCCATTTTGCCGATGCACCGGTAGAGATGATCAGTGAATTGGCTTCGATCCAGTCCTGCTCATCTACCTGTACCAGGAAGGGGCGAACGCTCAGGTCTACTTTAGACACATAGCCCCAACGCAGGTCTGCACCCATACGGCGTGCCTGGTTTTCAAAATCTTTCATCATCTGGGGGCCCATAACGCCTTCGGGATAGCCCGGGTAGTTTTCCACGTCTGTAGTGATGGTCAATTGGCCACCCGGCTGTAAGCCACTGTACAAGACAGGTTTAAGACCTGCTCTTGATGCATAAATAGCTGCAGTATACCCTGCAGGGCCGGAACCGATGATCAAACAATCTATTACTTCTTTCTTTATTTCTGTAGACATAATTTTAATTTAAACCTTGCGAAGATAATTTTTTTTCAGTCAAATGAAAAATAGACAAAGTCAATATAGGATTAGAGGAATGTTAAGTGCTTAAAACCTGGCCGCGATCTTAAAATTGATCATACGGTTAGTCAACCTGTTAGGAATATAAAAGGAGAAATTATTGTTTAAAGACTCAATATATTCATAAGAAAGGGTATTGGCAATACCCAATAAATTAAACACTTCCAGGCTCACCCACACTGATTTCAGGCCTTTAAAAAAGCTGTAGTAACCGGCTTTGTTGTTGGCCGCATCCAGCAAAAGGGCGGAAAACCCGATGTCCACCCGGCGATAAGCAGGTAACCTGAAGTTGTCTCTGCGCTGGAAATTACGCTCCGGTAATGGTGAAGGTAGCCCGGTTGCATACATCATATTCAGGTAAACCCTGAAGTTATCATTCTGGGGCAGGTAGTCGGAGAAGAAAACACCGAAGGTAACACGACCATCAGTAGGTCTCGGCTGCCAGTCGCCATATTCACCTGTAGCAGGATTCAGCAAGCGCTCCATGGTCTTCAGGTAGCCTATGCTCACCCAGGATTCTGCATCTTTAACCAGGTCTCCGAATAAACGTAATTCACCGCCATAGGCATAGCCTATACCATTGTTATTGGCGGCATAGCGGATGCGTACATTATCATAATCGTAAGGTACCAGGTCTGAAAGGGCTTTGTAAAACAACTCGGCGGTAAACTTGAAGGGCCTGTCGTTCAATGCAATAAAGTTATAATCAAGCCCGGCGGCAAACTGCCAGGATTTCTGTGCTTTAAGGTCGGTGTTCAAAGAGCCGTCCATGGCCCTCATCTCGCGGTAGAATGGCGGCTGGGTATATTGCCCGGCGGCTACTTTGATCAGCATATTTTCCTGCCATTTCGGTTTAAAGCTGAAATTGGCCCTCGGGCTGATGATCATTTCCTTGTTCAAAAAGTTGTAGACTCCTCTTACACCCAGGGTCAGTACGGCATCAAAGTTCTTGCTCAGTAAGATATTGTCCTGGATATAGGCATCTACTTTATTGTAGCTGAGCTGGTTGCTCGCTTTGTAATACTGGTACATATTGACCTGGAAAGGATTGTAAGGGATGGAGAAGCCTGCGCTGTCCCTGCGTTCCCATTCCAGTAAACGGTCGTCGATATTTACGTTCTGAACATTGCCACCAAAACTAAAAAAGTGATCTCCGGCACTGTAAGTGCCTTTGAGGCCCACATTGGCCACATAGGCGTTCAGGAAATTGCGTGCATAGCGGTGAATAGCGCCTGATCCGAGGCTGTAGAGCTCTTTACCCAGGTTCTGAGAGCCAAGGTCCAGCTCTACTACGGAAAGCATGTATTCACTTTTAATATCAAAGGTTTCTTTTTCAAAAGAATTATACAGGCTGCCCAGTAGTTTAAGTTTAAGCTTTTTATTGGGCGTAAAGGTCAGGGACAGGCCACCGAAGGTATTGTCAAACTGGTCGATCTCTCCACCGGTGTACACGGAGGTAAAGGCCAGTGCCTGGGTCACCGAGCCGAAGGCGGCACGGGCACGCTCCGGTTCAAAGCGGAAGCTGTTGAGGGCATAGTTACCGATAAACTCCAGTTCCAGTTTCTTGGAAAATCTATAATTGATTAATGCCTGTATGTCTGTGAAAGAGGGATTATACTGCCCTTTCGTGGGTTGGGATTGTAATAAATACTGGTTGGTCTTTTGACGGAAGCCCAGCATAAAGCTTAGTTTTTTATTTTTACTGCCTCCTGCCAGGTGTGCCTGGAAGCCTAATAAGCTGGCCATTACGGAGCCGGAGAATTTTTCCGGGCGCTGGTAAGTAACATCAAGAACGGAGGACATTTTATCTCCGTAGCGGGCCTGGAAACCGCCAACGGAAAAGTCTACCCGGCTTACCATATCGGGGTTCACAAAGCTGAGCCCTTCCTGCTGGCCACTCCTCACCAAAAAGGGCCTGTTGATCTCAAAATCATTGACATATACCAGGTTTTCATCAAAGTTGCCCCCTCTTACGGTATATTGTGAGGTCAGCTCATTGCGATGACCTACCAGCATTTTCAATAAACCTTCTACCCCTTCTAAGCCGGGTAAAGCCTGCACATTTTTTGTATTTACGCCTATGGTACCTACCTGGCCTCGTTCCCGCTCTGCTTTTACCTGTACGGCATCGAGCTTGGTGCCCCTGCTTTCCATGAAGATATTCCGGGTGCGGGTCTCCCCTTCTTTAAGGGTTACGCTAAAGGGTTCTGATTCAAAATCTACGCCACTCGCTCTTAAGAGGATACGCTTACCGGCCGGTATTTCTATTTCATAATAACCCAGGGTATCGGTCAGGACAAACTTATCTGACTTATCCACGCTGATGGTAATATCGGCAATGGGCGCTCTATCGTAATCCGTGACTTTACCGGTAAGTTTTGCCGTTTGCGCAACAGCACAAAAGCTGCATAAAATGCAGCTTACAAATAGTATAATAGATCTGGAATGTAGCATAATGATTCGTCAAAATAAACGAAATTTTAGCAATTTTTATTGTTATTGACAGAATAGTATCTACAAGACGGAGCGGGCTATTTTCCTTTGATGGTATTCCAGGTCTCAAACAGGGTATCCTGTGCCGGGCGGTCTGCCGGAATTTCGCTTAATGGATCACAGGCTTTCCAGTGCCGGCGCATATCTTCGGGTAGTGACTGGTACAATTGGGTGCCCTTGGTTTTCCAGGCGATCATCTCATCGCTCACTTGTTTGATGATCTTGGCCGGATTACCTACCACCAGGCTCCTGGCCGGGATAATGGTATTGGCATTGATGAAGGACAGTGCTCCTACGATGCATTCATCTCCCAGTTCCACATCGTCCATCAGAACGGCATTCATGCCTACCAGGCAGTTTTTCCCGATATGTGCGCCATGAATGATGGCCCCGTGACCGATATGGGCATTTTCTTCCAGGCGAACGGTAACGCCGGGAAACATATGTATGGTACAATTTTCCTGCACATTGCAGCCATCAGCGATCTCTATGCCGCCCCAGTCGCCCCTCAGGGCAGCCCCGGGACCGATGTAGACATCTTTGCCAATGATCACATTGCCGGTAACGATAGCCTGCGGATGTACAAAAGCGCTGGGATGCACTACAGGGATAAAGCCTTTAAATTCGTATATCATATTGCTGAATATTTATGGTTGTTCCGGCTTTTGCCGGGTATATAACTCAGGAGATGGCCCTAATGGCACTTGAAGTGTTCAAAGGGCTCTTTACAGTCGAGGCAGCGGTACATGGATTTGCAACTGGTAGCCCCAAAGCGGCTCACTAATTCGGTATGAACGCTCTCACATTTAGGACAGGCCACTTCATCTTCTTCAAATAAGCCCAGTTCGCTGGAGGCCCTGCGCACGGGAGGGGCGATGCCATAAGCCAGCATACGCTTCCGGCCTTCTTCGGTGATCCAGTCTGTGGTCCAGGCGGGGCTTAACTGCATCTCTATTTCTATATGCTTCAGCCCATGTCCCAGGAGGGTCATGCGCACCTGCATAGCGATCACGTCCATAGCCGGGCAACCGCTGTAGGTAGGGGTAATGGTTATTTTGACTGATGTATCGTCTATCAGTGCTACACCGCGCAGGATGCCCATATCCTTAATGCTTACATTAGGAATTTCGGGGTCTGTTACGCTCTCCAGCCATTGATATATCAGGTCTACGGTCAACATGGTATTAATTCACTTGAATGATCCAAAATTTTAAATACTGGGTATTGGGCATATGCCATACCACAGGATGATCGGCCGACTGGGTCTGGCAGCTCACGGTTTTCAGTTTGCACTTTGCATCCCGGGCCGCTTCTTTTAACACGGTAGCGAAAGCCTCTTCTGTGACCAGGTGAGTGGCACAGGTGGTAACCAGGAAGCCTCCGGGCTTCAGCAGTTGCATGGCCCTTAAATTGATCTCTTTATAGGCTCCCAATGCTTTTTCCAGGTTGGCTTTAGCGTGCAGCAGAACCGGTGGATCTAATATAAGCACGTCAAACTGTTTCTTTTCCTTTGCCCAGGTTTTCAAAAGGTCAAAGGCATTCTTTGTATCAAAGGTACAGCTTTCTGCATAGCCGTTTTGCTGTGCATTCTCCCGGGCAAGCCGGATCGCATCTGCCGCATAATCTATGCCGAGTACGCTTTTGGCACCATGCCGGGCAGCCATGAGGCTGAAAGCACCGGTATAGCAGAACACGTCTAAAACGTCTGCACCATGCACCAGGGGCGCTATCAGGCGACGATTGTGCTGGTTGTCCAGGAAATAGCCTGTTTTGAGGCCGTTTTCAAGGTCTATATAGAGTTGCAGGCCTTCTTCCCGGATCGTAATTTTCGTATCAAATGGTGCGCTTAAAAAGCCTTTGACCTGGGGCAGTCCTTCCAGGCTGCGCTGCGGGATATCATTGCACTCATAAATGCCTTTGGGACTAAAGAGGGTATTTAATGCCTGTATAATTTCTGCTCTGCGCACATCAATGCCCAGGGTCTGAAATTGCAGGACAAAGTAATCATTAAATTTATCGATGATCAGCCCGGGAAGCCCGTCGGACTCGCTATTGACCAGGCGAAAGTTTTCTGTAAAACCAAGTTGCAGCCGGTAGGCCAGGGCAGCTTTTATTTTCTTCAAAAAGAATGCTTCATCGATCGCTTCCTGTTGATTGCTCAGTATACGCACAGGGATCTGGGATAGAGGATTGTAATAGCCTCTGCCGACAAATGAACCGTTGGAAGAGAATACATCTGCCAGTGCCCCACGCTCTGCTTCTGTGCCTACGATATCCCCGATCTCATTTTGGTAGATCCAGAGATGGCCTTCGGATATCCTTGTACTTATTTTTTTCTTCAGAAAGACTTTGATCATCTACGGCTGTTTATGTACCTGAACAGGCCCTAGAGGGAACCGTCTTTCATTTGTTGTAATGTTGCTGCTACATCTTTTACCAGGTCGGCATTATTGGCCGATTTTGCCAGGTCGAGGGCCTGTGTCTGTTGTTTCAGGGCTTCTTCATTTTGCCCGTTACGGTAGAGTAAATGGGCATAGGTATCCAGTAAGGAAACACGTGTAGTGACATCAGTACCGCCCAGCAGTTCTAAAGATTTCTCGGACCATTTAATGGCATCTTTATACATTTGTTTATTATTGGTCTCATAGACATTCCAGGCCATTTCATTCAGATCGGTGGCGGCGTTTAAAGAGGCCATTTTGTTCACCTGCGGATTTTGCTTTTTAAAGCTCTCGATATAGTTTTTTTGTTCTGCTGCAGGCATTTTATTCTGGTTGAGCTGGCGCTCTACGGTCAATACATACTCTGCCAGTTTTGCTGCATCTTCTTTTTGGAATCCGGCAACAGGGGTATTCATCATTTCATTGGTACGTAATAATTTGAACACTTCCATTTTGGTTTCATCACCCAGGCGCTCATAGAAGGCTTTGGAGTAGAACCATCCGTCCATCTTAGGTGTGCTGCTGTTTTTATTGACAAAGCCCAGTATTATTTTCTTAAAACCGGCCTCGTCTTTATCTTCTGCCAGTTTTTCAATGGTTCCCGGCACCAGGGATTCTGTATAGTATTTGAAGAAATTGGGCGTTTCCTTTTGTTTGAGCTTATCTAAAGCAGTCCTGTTTTTTTCCAGCAAAGCATAGGCTTTATTGTCCATGGTCTGGTTGTAGTCCAGCAAAAAGAGCATTTCATCCTCTTTCATTTTCTTACTTATATGCTTGTCCACATACATATCCAGGCCTTTATCGGTATTCTTGCCTAATCTTTTTCCTTTAACCAGGTAATTTTTCAGGAATTCTTTATCTGCTTTATTACTATTGATCCGGGCTTCATAGTCGGACCACTGCATAGGATCTTTGGACTCGGCAATGGCAACATTGGCATTTCCCAGGAACCAGGGCAGATCTCCTGCACCCATTACGGTGTAGACCACGGAGCCATCGGGCCTTAAAAACAGGTTGGTAGGGTATCCCTGCACTTTATATTTTGCAGCGACTTCCAGTCCTTCTCCTTTTTCGGCATCAATTTTATAGTTGACGAAATGTTTGTTGTAGATGTTCCCGGCTTCTGTGGTAGGAAACAGTTTGGCGGCCATCTGTTTACAAGGACCACACCAGGTGGTGTACACATCCAGGAATACTATTTTATTTTCCTGCTTAGCTTTTGCCAGCGCCTCTGCAAAGGTCCCGGTTTCAAACAAAATGCCTTGTGCCCAGAATACCAGGGGGCTAAGGGTGGCTATCAGCAAAAGTCCAAGCTTTTTCATCATATTAAGTTAAGGTATAAAAAAATTACCCCAGGATATTTTTCAGTGTGTTGATCACACTATCAATTTCGTTGGTGGTATTGTGTTTGCAAAAAGAGAAACGTACGGGTACTACTTCATTGTTATTGGGCAAGCACCTGATCACATGTGATCCTATGCTAGCTCCGCTGGAGCAGGCGCTGCCGCCGGATACGCAGATCCCTGCCATATCCAGGCTCATAAGGAGCATTTCTGTTTTATCTGTCCGGGGGAATGATACGTTTAAAACGGTGTATAAAGATTCTCCCTGCCAGTCTCCGTTAAAGGTCACGCCTGGTATCAAGGCCGTTAACTGGTCGGCCATGTATTGTTTCAGGGAACGCATATGGGTGGAATCCTGCTCATAGGTCTCTGTAGCCATTTCCAGGGCTTTGGCAAAGCCTACGATGCCATACAGGTTCTCGGTACCGGCACGCATATTGCGCTCCTGCCCTCCCCCGTTGATCATGGGTTTGATCTGTACTTCGTCTGAAACATAGAGTATGCCCACACCTTTAGGGCCATGGAATTTATGCCCGGCACCGTTGGCAAAGTGTACATTCAGCTCAGAAAAGTTTAAGGGATAGTGTCCTACGGTCTGCACGGTATCGCAATGGAAATAAGCATTGTGTGCTTTGCATATTTCCCCTACTTCCTGGATCGGCAATAAGTTACCGATCTCGTTATTGGCATGCATCAGGGATACCAGTACGGGTTGAGGTCCTTCACTCAGCAATGTTTTCAGGCTTTCGAGGTCTACGTGACCGCTGGGCAATATATCTACCAGGGAAAGCTTTATCCCTTGTTTTTCGTAATACTCTGCGGTATGCAGGGTGGCATGGTGCTCAATAGGTGAGGTGATGATATGCTTCACGCCCAGATCTCTTACTGCTGCAGACATTGCGGTATTGGTACTTTCGGTTCCGCCGGAGGTAAAGAAGATATTGGCCGGTTTGGTGCCTAATATCTTTGCAACAGATTTGCGCGCGGCCTCTATCCCCATCTTACTTTCTCTCCCGTAGGAGTAGATGGAACTGGGGTTGCCGAATTTTTCGGTCAGAAAGGGCAGCATAGCTTCCAATACTTGTGGGTCTAAAGCTGTAGTGGCCGCATTATCAAAGTATATACGTTGCATAGTTAAAACTATATTATTTAAATAGTAGGCAAAATTACAAAAAGAAAGCGAATTCGTGTATAAACGAATCCGCTTTCCCTATATTCATTATTGATACATTAACTTTTTTGTGTTCTTTTGTCTTTGATGCTGCAACCTACGGCAACTGTTTTGTTCTCGGTTACCGGTTTGCCGGCCAAAAGCGCATCTACAGCGGTTTCTACGTATTTAGCCTTCACTTCTACAGGTTTTTCATAATTATCGTCTATCGCACCTATGTATTTGACAATCAGCTTACCGTTCTCTTTTTGGAGCAGGTACACATGGGGTGTTTTGGTGGCTCCGTATACGGGATACACTTCCTGTTTTTCGTCGAAGAGGTAAGGGAAGGTAAAGCCTTTTTCTTTGGCATTGGTCACCATCGCCTCATAGCTGTCTTCGGGCTGCAAAGCCGGATCATTAGGGTTGATAGCGATCACAGGGTATCCTTTTGCTTTATATTTCTTATCAAGGTCTACGATGCGGCTTTCATAGGCTTTTGCATAGGGACAATGGTTACAGGTAAATATAACGATATAGCCTTTTGCATCTGCAAATTGTCCCAGGGACACGCCGTTGCCATCAATGTTCTTCAGTTTAAAGTCCATGGCTTCATCGCCTACTTTATAGCCTTCTGGCATGGTCACTTTGGGTGTTTCTTCTTGTTTTTTTACAGAAGAGTCTGCCGCTGCAGCACCTTCATCGTTTTTTGATGAATTGATGTCATTGCAGGCGCTCAAGGCCAAAGTGAGGATACCGGCACCTATCAATAATTTCTTCATATTGTATTTATTTATCGGTTAAATGGGTTTGAATGAATGTTTTTAACTCTTTTTCGGACAACTGTCCCTGAACAAAACGCAGTTGTTGGCCGTTTTTATATAAAGCTGTGGCAGGAATGGCACCATCCCAGTCTGCTGCTATCTTAGGTATCCACTCGTTCATCCGGCCATTGTCATCCAGCAAATAGTGGGTGGCGACAAAATTTTTCTTTTGAATGAAGGGTATTACTGCGCTGTCTAAGCTGCTTCTGGCATCCAGGCTCACCAGGATCAGTTTCACGGGCTTATCTTTCATCTCCTGTACTGTGGCCATGAAATAGGGCAATTCTTTGACACAGGGCACACACCAGGTAGCCCAGAAGTTAATGACGTTTAAAGTATCATTTTGTTGCCTGAGTACCTCCAGCAGTTCTTCATATTTCACTACGGTAACTTTGGGCTGATAGTTTTCGGTTGCCGGGTTTGACGTGTGGGAGGAACCGGCTGCTGCTTCGTTCTTCTTTTCATTACCCTGTCCGCAAGCCATTAAAATAAGTGCCGCAATGCCTAAACCTATCGTGTACTTCATCAATAATGTATCTTTTAAACTGTATAAAACAAAGTACTAAGCTAAGTAAAAAACGGGTAGCAAAAGCAGGTAAAAAGCTACAATAATGTTATAAATCATTACAAGTGCTCCTCTTCCAGGATCCAGTTCATGGCCTTATCTTTATCTTCAATGATGTCTTTAACGGACTGTGTAAATGCCTGGTCGGGGAAGATACCTCTTCCTTTAACATCGGTCCTGTTCACGGGCCGCACATGCATCAGGCCTATGCGCCAGATGATATTTGAATTGGGTAAACTAAGGACGGGCATGATCCCGGCAACGGTACCATTAAAATCGCCCCCGGTCTCTTCGCCTACAACGGTAACATTGGGCAGTACGGAGAGCCTGCTGGCCATAAGACAGGCTGCGGAGAAGCTACCGCCATTGACCAATAAATAGACTTTGCCTTTAAAGGCTTTTTCGTGGGGTGTCTTCCATCTATTACCATTCATACCGGAGTAATAGTAGCTCCCGTCTTTATGTTTTTTGGTATTCACAAAACGGTGTACGGCATAGAAGGGATAGTAGATAGAAAAGAAGGGCCAGATGGCTTTGGGCATCTTACTGTAGAACCCGGCATTCAGTAAAGAAGACTTTGAACTTACTTTGCTGGGTGCATATAATTTAAAGCTGCTGTCTGCAAAGTAGCGGTACAGCTCGGTCACCTCCATCGCCCTGCCCCCGGGATTATCTCTCAGGTCCAATACCAGTACTTCTGCTTTCGCTTTTTGAATGGAATCAAACAATTTAGTATAGGCTTTTTTGTATTTGCCTTCGCTGAACTGGGCTACTTTAAGGTAGGCCAGCGTACTGTCTTTACCATAAAACTTCAGGTTGCGGATGTATTCTTTTTTAGTGGCATCATAGCCGTAAAGCGCTTTATTGCTACGTTCTTCTTTGTTTTTTTGCTGCTTCAGCTTTTCCTGCTCTTTTTTAGCCAGGGCAGTAGTATCGGATACGGCACTGTCCTTCTTCACCAATTGATTTTTGGCAGAATCGGCAAGGCCGGATTTAGCCGCAGGATTTTTTTGCGCTCTTTTTATTTCTTTAACCACCAGCTCGCCTTCTTTTGTTTTAAAGGTATAGCTCAGGCTATCCTGCTGGCCCAGTTCTTCATTATAAAAGGTAGGGATACGGCGGGCAAAAAAGCCCGGGAGGGCGGTCTGGTTATAGCCGTCGGAGCTAAAGGTCTGGGCGTATTTTTTATAGATATCCTGAACGCTGAGCTGATTGATGGCGACCAGTTCCCAGCCTTTCTGGATGGCGCTGTCGGCAGAGCGGTTCCTGATCACGAAAAGGCGGTGTTCTTCCCATTTGTAATCAAATTGCTGCAGGGGACTGGCTCCCATGGTTTTTAAATATTTTTTCCGCTCCCGGCTCACTTTCATCGGGGCGGGCAAGGTAGCCATATGGCCCTGGTGTACCTGGGCGATCACCGGGCTGAGGCTTACATAGAATTCATTGGCGGTCATCGGGTGATTGACGGCTTTTCTTAAGCTATCGAAGCGGGCATCTAAAACAGGCTTGGGGGTATAATAGTCGTAATCCGGATGCCGGGAGTACAGGTTTTTCTGAACGTAATCAATGTCTTTCTGTAGCTTTTTGACGCTAATGGGCTGGGTTCTTCTAAGGTTATATTTTTCTACACTTACACAACTGGAAAGTAGTCCTAAAAGGGTAAAGACTACTGGAAACATCTTCATCACTTGCTTCATAAATGGCCGGCTTCGAAATTTAAAAAAGCTAATGTACAAAAGAAATGTTTGCTTAACAAAAAAGGGTGTGCTATTCTGCACACCCTTTAACTATCAATTAATTATCTTATTTTAAAATATCATGTCCCAATTTATCACGCTTGGTGGTCAGGTATTTTTCATTGTAAGGATTTGGCTTGATCTCGATAGGAACGATATCCACTATTTCAATGCCATAGCCCAGCAAACCTGCACGTTTTCTCGGGTTATTGCTCATTAATTTAATCTTCGTGATATCCAGGTGACGCAGGATCTGCGCGCCTACTCCGTAATCCCGCTCGTCCATTTTAAAGCCGAGTGCAAGGTTGGCTTCTACGGTATCTTTACCTTCTTCCTGGAGTTTATAGGCTTTCAGCTTATTGATCAGTCCTATGCCACGGCCTTCCTGGTTCATGTACAAGACACATCCTTTACCTTCCTGCTCTACCATTTGCATGGCGGCCTGCAACTGCTCTCCGCAATCGCAACGTAAGGAATGCAGGATATCGCCTGTAAAGCAAGAGCTATGCACCCTGGTCAATACGGCATCGCCTTCTTTCCAGTCACCTTTGATCAGGGCAAGGTGTTGCTCGCCTGTATTTTTTTGCCTGAAGGCGATCAGCTCAAAATGACCGTATTTGGTGGGCATATCCACGCGCACTTCTTCTTCGATCAGGCTTTCTTTTTCTAAGCGGTAAGCGATCAGGTCTTTTATGGAAATGATTTTAAGATCGTATTTCTCGGAGATCTCCATGAGTTCGGGTAAACGAGCCATCGTGCCGTCGTCATTCATGATCTCTACCAATACACCTGCAGGTTCAAAGCCGGCAAGCCTGGCCAGGTCTACGGTGGCTTCTGTATGTCCTGTCCTTCTCAATACCCCACCCGGTTTTGCTCTTAGTGGAAATATATGACCGGGACGGCCCAGGTCAGAGGGTTTGGTTGCGGGATCGATCAATGCCTGAACGGTTTTTGCACGGTCATGTGCGGAAATACCGGTGGTACATCCCTGCCCGATCAGGTCTACAGAAACGGTAAAGGGAGTCTGGTGCAACACGGTATTGTCTTCTACCATCAGGTTCAGCTGCAAAGCATCTGCCCTGCTTTCGGTAATCGGTGCACAGATAAGTCCTCTGCCATATTTTGACATAAAGTTGATAATCTCCGGAGTTACATTAGCAGCTGCAGTTATAAAATCGCCTTCGTTCTCTCTATCCTCATCATCCACTACAATGATCAGTTTGCCTTTTTTAAGATCATCCAGTGCTTCATCAATAGTATGTAACATAAAAATATTTTGGAATTTTAAGATATACAAAAGTACAGCTATTTCCCCGATTAACGCTCAGGGCCGAATCTAATATTGTCATAATTGTAACAGAATTTGAAAACCCCGGTCATTTGTATAAAAAAGAGCGCCGGTAATCTATACCGGCGCCCGTGCTTCACAACTGTAAGTTCTACTTCAGTAAGGTGACATCTCCTTTAAAGAACTTCTCTGTTCCGTCCAGGAATTTAATTTTGATCATGTAGTAGTACACACCGGCATCCTGCAGTCTGCCTTTGTAGGTGCCGTCCCAGCCGGAGTTCATATTGCTGGTGGTATGCACCAGTTCTCCGTAGCGGCTGTAAATTTTAAAGGAAACTATGGAATAGCCATGATCGATCCTTAATACCGGGGCAAACACATCGTTCAATCCGTCGCCGTTCGGGCTAAAGGCACTCGGTACTTTAACTTCATTAGAGTATCCCGGGAATTCGGTGATATCGATCATTGCGGTATCCTGGCATCCTCCCTGTACCCCGGTGATCACGATCCTTACCGGGTTGTCTAAGACCACTCTCTGCTCTCTTGCCGTCTGGTTAGGGAACAGTATGGCCGGCTCCCAGGACAGGATAGAGTAAGGTACATTGTCCACAGAATAGGTCTGGATATGTACATTCTCTCCTTTAAACGGTTCTGCCGGATTGGTGAATGCTTTCAGTTTAAAGTCATTGACTTCTATCACCACTGTGTTAATAAGACTATCACATCCGTTTGCGGTCCTGATCTCTTCTTCAAATACAGTAGATGCGCCATAGGTCACTCCTTTGTAAGTAACTTCTTTACATCCTTTAAGGTGTACGGTTTCTTTAAATGAATAAACCGGGTTGACTTGTATCAGGATATGTTTGTAGATACTGTCACAACCATTTGCATTGGATATAGTATCAACAAGATGTGTACTGGCGGTATAGGTATTGCCTGCATACGTTACGCTTCCGCAATCTGTTAATCTCAGGGTATCGGCAACAGGGTTCACCGGGATCACGGTTAAGTTAAGGGTAACAATGCTATCGCAACCGTAATGGTTCACTAAGGTGTCTTTCGCGGTATTATTGCTGGTGCTGTAGGATTGCCCGTTAAAAGTATAGGTATCTCCGGCACAGATAGTAGCATTTTGGATACCTGTCGTCACAGGGTTAACGGTCAGGTTAAGGGTAATGATACTGTCACAGGTTGCAGGGTTGGAAATGGTGTCCTTCACACCTGTAACGGAGTTGGTATAAGTGATCCCGTTAAAGGTATAGCTGCTGCCGGAACATATGCTTACGTTCCTGTTACCGGTCAGGTATGGATTTACTACGATCTGCATGGTGGCACCGGACCAGCAATTGCCGGTTCCTGTGGTTGGGGTAAAGGTATAGGTGGTCGTAGCCGTATTGTTCAGGGCAGGTGACCAGGTACCTGTAACGCCATTCAGCGAGGTGGTTGGTAATGGACTCAAAGTACTGCCGGTACAGATAGGTGCTACCTGGGTAAACTGTGCTACTGTGTTTGGCGTAACGGTAATGGTCAAAGTTGTACTCGCTGCACATAATCCTGCTGCCGGGGTAAAGGTATAGGTGGTGGTCGCATTGTTATTCAATGCCGGAGACCAGGTTCCTGCAATACCATTCTGCGAGGTAGCAGGTAATGGATTCAATGCCGCACCCTGGCAAATAGCCGCTACCGGGGCAAATGTAGGTACAACAGCCGTATCCACTGTTATGGTCATCGTTGTTGTGGTCGCACATTGTCCTGTAGTTGGGGTAAAGGTATAAGTGGTCGTAGCTGTATTGTTCAAGGCTGGAGACCAGGTTCCGGTAATACCATTCTGTGAAGTAAGCGGCAATGGGTTTAAAGTACTGCCGGTACAGATGGAAGGCACCTGTGCAAAGGTCGGTGTTACATTAGGGTTCACCACTATGGTCATGGTGGTACCTAATGCGCACTGTCCTGCAGCAGGGGTAAAGGTGTAGGTGGTAGTCGCTGCATTATTAAGCGCGGGAGACCAGGTCCCGGTGATATTGTTGTTAGATGTGGCGGGCAATGGATTTAAAGTACCGCCTGCACAGATAGCTGCTACCTGGGTGAAGGTCGGTAAAGTACCATTGTTCACATTTATCGTCATGGTCGTTGTGGTCGCACATTGACCTGCTGCCGGGGTAAAGGTATAAGTGGTGGTTGCCGTGTTGTTCAGGGCCGGTGACCAGGTACCGGTAATACCATTCTGCGAGGTAGTGGGTAAAGGATTTAAAGCAGCTCCTGCACAAATTGGATTTACCTGTGTGAAAGTTGGCAGGATATTAGGGTTAACGGTTATGGTAAGGCTAGCCTGGGCCGCACATTGACCTGCTGCAGGTGTAAAGGTATAAGTGGTGGTTGCACCGTTATTCAATGCTGGCGACCAGGTACCGGTAATACCATTCTGCGAGGTAGTGGGCAATGGACTCAATGCAGCCCCCTGGCAAATAGCCGCTACTGCAGCAAATGTAGGCATCACGGCTGTATCCACCGTTATGGTCATTGTGGCTGTGGTCGCACACAGGCCTGTAGTTGGCGTAAAGGTATAAGTAGTGGTCTGTGTATTGTTCAAGGCCGGTGACCAGGTTCCGGTAATACCATTCTGCGAAGTGGTCGGCAATGGATTTAAGTTGCTGCCGGTACAGATCGAAGGTATTTGTGCAAAGGTAGGTGTTACATTAGGGTTCACCACGATGGTCATGGTGGTGCTCAGCGCACACTGCCCTGCTGCCGGGGTAAAGGTATAGGTAGTGGTCGCTGTATTATTCAATGCAGGTGACCAGGTACCGGTAATATTGTTATTGGATGCGGTAGGTAATGGATTTAAAGTACCTCCTGCACAGATAGCTGCTACCTGGGTAAAGGTAGGTAAGGTACCGTCATTCACATTGATGATCATGGTCGTTGTGGTCGCACATTGACCGGCCGCCGGGGTAAAGGTATAAGTGGTGGTGGCGGTGTTGTTCAGGGCCGGTGACCAGGTACCGGTAATATTATTCAAAGAGTTCGTTGGCAAAGGACTCAAAGTTGTTCCTGCACAAATGGCGCTCACCTGGGTGAATTGTGGTACTATATTAGGATTAACGGTTATGGTCAGGGTGTTTGAAGTGGCACATTGACCGGTAGCAGGCGTGAAGGTATAAGTAGTCGTTGCACCGTTATTCAATGCAGGCGACCAGGTACCGGTAATACCATTCTGCGAGGTAGCAGGCAATGGATTCAATGCAGCTCCTTCACATATCGCAGCTACTGCAGCAAATGTAGGTACCACAGCGGTATCCACTGTTATGGTCATTGTGGCTGTGGTCGCACAAAGACCTGTAGTAGGTGTAAAGGTATAAGTTGTGGTCTGTGTATTGTTCAAGGCCGGAGACCAGGTACCCGTAACGCCATTATTTGACGTAGCAGGCAATGGGCTTAAGTTGCTCCCGGTACAGATAGCTGCTACCTGGGTAAAGGTCGGGATGACGTTAGTATCTACCACTATGATCATGGTCGTGCTCAGGGCACATTGACCTGCAGCCGGGGTAAAGGTATAGGTGGTGGTCGCTGTATTATTCAATGCTGGCGACCAGGTTCCGGTAATATTGTTATTGGATGCGGTAGGTAATGGATTTAAGTTACTGCCTGCACAGATAGCGGCTACCTGGGTAAAAGTAGGTAAGGTACCGTCATTCACATTGATGGTCATGGTGGTGTTTAGCGCACATTGACCGGCTGCCGGGGTAAAGGTATAAGTGGTGGTCTGCGTATTGTTCAGGGCCGGAGACCAGGTACCGGTAACCCCATTATTGGATGTAGTCGGTAAGGGACTCAAAGGCTCGCCCACACAGATGGCATTTACCTGGGTGAACAGTGGTGTCACATTAGGATGTACCACAATGGTCATGGTATCAGGGGCCGCACATTGTCCCGCTGTTGGGGTGAAGGTATAGGTGGTCGTGGTGCCGTTGTTTAAAGCCGGTGACCAGGTACCGGTAATACCATTCTGTGAGGTAGTAGGTAAAGGATTCAATGTTGCTCCTTCGCAAATAGCTGCTACGGCAGCAAATGTAGGTACAATCGCTGTGTCCACCACAATGGTCATGGTTGTAGGCACCGCACATTGGCCAAATAAAGGAGTAAAGGTATAAGTAGTGGTTTGTGTATTATTCAAAGCCGGGGACCAGGTACCTTTAAGCCCGTTATTAGAGATCAGTGGTAAGGGGTTCAGCGTCGATCCCTGGCAGATGGGGCCAACCTGGTTAAAGGTTGGGATCATCAGGGTATCTATGATGATAGTAAGGCTTGTAGGTATCCCGCAAGAATTGGCAGCAGGTGTAAAGGTATAGGTCGTTGTCTGTGTATTGTTCAGCGCAGGAGACCATGTTCCGGTGATACCGTTGAGTGAAGTGGTCGGTAAAGGAGTCATTATGGTACCGATACACATATTAGGCAATGAATCAAAGACCGGTAAAGTACCGCTGCTGTTGACCACTACGGTCATTGTAGCTGTGGTAGCACAGAATGAGGTATCCGGTGTAAAGGTATACGTGGTGGTCGCCATATTGTTTGGCGCGGGAGACCAGGTACCGCTTATTCCGTTCAAAGAAGTAGTAGGGAAAGGGTTTAAGGCATCACCCTGACACAGGGGAATGATCTGGGTAAATACAGGTACTGTTCTTGCTGATATACCCAGGGTATGTGTTACCGAAGGCGCACATTGAGAAGCTGGTGTAAAGGTATAAGTGGTAGGTGTGCTGCTGTTGAATGCAGGACTCCAGGTTCCGGCAATACCGTTTGTAGAGGTCGTTGGCAGAGGGCTTACTGTGGACCCTTCACATACTGAATCTACGATGGCAAAAGTGGGTAAGGTACCGCTGTCCACCACAATGGTCATGGTAACCGGGTTGGCACAATAAGCAGTTGAAGGTGTAAAAGTATAGGTAGTGGTTGCCGTATTGTTCAGGGCCGGTGACCAGGATCCCGTTATATTATTATTGGAAGTCGTCGGTAATGGATTGATCGTTCCTCCAAGACATACCGGTGGTACTTGTGTAAAGTCGGGCACTACATAAGGATATATGGCAATCGTCATTGAAAAAGACTGTCCGCATTCTCCAGGGCCAGGGGTAAAGGTATAGGTAGTGGTATTATAATAATCGTAGGCAGGAGACCAGGTACCTTGTATACCGTTTTGAGAGGTATTGGGTAAGGTGAACTGGTAGCCTTCACAATAAGCGCCCGGATTCCAGAAGGATGGTACGGTATTCGTATCATTAACATTGATGGTCATGGTGGTTGAACCGACACAACCCTGGCCTTGATCTGGCGTAAAGGTATAGGTAGTGCTCACGTTACTATTTATGGCAGGAGACCAGCTACCGGTAATGCCATTTAAAGAAGTCGTGGGCAAAGGGTTCAATGCACCGCCTGCACAAACCGGCATCACCTGGTCAAATTCAGGTATCACAACAGGTTTTACAACGATGGTCATTGTCGGGCTAATAATACAGGTACCTGTGTTATTAGGGGTAAAGGTATAGGTGGTGGTCGCATTATTATTAATCGCCGGGGACCAGGTACCCGTGATGCCGTTGAGCGAGGTCGTAGGCAAAGGGGCCAAAGCCGCTCCTGCACAGATGGAGTCGACCTGGGCAAAAACCGGTGTATCGCTGGGCAGTACATTTACGGTCATTGTTACCGGTAATCCGCACTGTCCCTGGGATGGTGTAAAGGTATAAGTAGTGGTTTGTGTATTATTTACCGCCGGAGACCAGGTCCCGGTGATGCCATTATTAGAAGTAGCCGGTAAGCTGAATGTTGATCCTGCGCAGATGGTGCCTACGGGGGTAAACTGGGCCTGCTGGTAATCATTGACCACCAGGTTCAGGATAAAGTTGGTATCGCAACTTCCATTTGTGCCATTGACCCATACGGAATCATAATTATTGGTGGTATTGGCCGTGCTGGGAATGGTTATGCCTCTCCATTGTGCAGGAAGTTGATCTCTGCAGAAAGTGAGCGTAGTTGTTTCTACTACTTCATCATGGTTTACATAAACGGTATCTATGATTTCAGTAATGTTCGGGTTACAGCCTACATTAGTACCATTATATTTTACTACATAATAGTTGGTATTCTGGTTCGTAGTGATGCTCGCACAGGCAGAAGTGGCAAATGGTGTGGTACTGTTGCCTGCAAACCACTGAAAGTTGCCATTGCCCGGCTCTATCAGCTTTACAGGAGCATAGCCAATACTGTTTACGGTATAAGAGCCGCCATTAGGGGTAAACCTCATACCTTCCGGAGCACTTACTGCCCAGGGTCCGGCATTGGGTCCTCTGCCGGCTACGAAAACTTCATTGGACCCGGATTTGATCCCTTGCACTGCAGATGCAAAAGCACTTCCCGACCAGCCCGCACAATAGGGCTTGGACGTTATATGCATCTCAATGATATTACTGGTTTCATGTAATATCAATTGGTTGGTAGTGGTATTGGACAAGCAGAAATAGAAAGGTACCTGGCAAAACTCTACCACAAATTTCCTGTTGGGAGCAGTACCCACCATTTTATAACGGATCGTTCCTCCGATATGTAAATCCTGGAACGGGAACAATATCGCTTTGTTCAATTGCCCGGTATTCAACGCGCTTCCGTATTCCCACTCGGAATACAGGTCTGCCAAGGCCAGGTCAAAACTTACGAGGTTATTGGGTGAAATAACTATCGAACTGAATTGTTGCCCGAAATAGTTAAAATTGAACCCAAGGTCCACTACGCCCGTAAAAAAATCATTCTGCTGCGCACTCGTAATCACATTCGGCTGATAGCCGGTAGCACATACCTGTACCGTAGTTTGTGCACATGCATTGATTGTTTTGGTACTTAGTTCTAACTTTTGCGCCCATAAATTGTTCACAAGAACGCCAAAAGCGAACACCAGCAATAGTAAATTTTTCTTCATTCAAATTAGTCTTATAGATGCCAAAGAAGATTGGGGATAGCATGAGTAATCAACCTCCGGTTATATAAAAAAACCAGGGCTGTTTATCAGCTGCAAGATTAGCAAAGACATGTTAAACTTTCACGTTCTGTAATCAATGTTTACAGAATGATAATATGTTTAATTCAAAAGGTAAATATAGTGAGTACAAAAATATTAAAATAATTTTAACAAAAATCAAATAGGGCTAAAATTATCTTTATTTTAAAGACAATTTTAGCCCTATTAACAATTCATTAAAAATCTACTGTCCGCCAGCCTGATTTTGTCGCATCATCTGCGTCATATAATCTTTAAAGATCTGTGAGCCGGACTCCAGTCTTTGTGACATCGTCATCAGTTGATCGGTGTATTTTTTCGCCAGTTCAGGTTGTTTGTTACCTGTAGCGCTACTGGCCAGCATATTCAGTGTACGGATACTCCTGTCAATCGTACCTAATGCGCCCATTTGACCATTATCGCCAAGATCTACATAGTAATTGGTGAAGTCTTTGGCAAATTTTGCTAATCTGTCTCCAATCGCTTCTGCTTTCTTAGCATCTCCGGCAGCCAGGTAAGCATTAAACATCTGTACATTGGTCATTTCAAAAGAGTAAGAAAGATCTGTAGGGAATGAGCTTTCTGAAATCTGTGCCATAGAATGGTCCAGGATCTTCAGGGCATCTTCTCTTCTGCCCACATTCAGCAATTGAATGGCGAATGCAGCAGCATCATTTCTATAACCGTAGAAAGTACGTTTATTAGGCTCATCATAATATACCTGGTTCGTATTGGCTTTTCCTAAAGTGTACACTTTGGTAAAGAGTTCCATATTACGATCAATATCTGTAAAGGTCTGATTAGGCATAACTACCGGAACGAGTTTATTCAATAACCCGTCTTTCTTCAGGTAACCTTCCAATCCACAAACCGGGATACCATTACATATATACAAGGAGCGGTTCCATCCGTCTTTTGCAATACCGGCAATGATGTTCATCATAGAAATATCCGGTCTGCCTACATAAGCATCTTTGAACTGTACAATGAGGGCATCAGGGATCTGCATAGTAGAATCCTTCAACGCAACCTTGCCATTTTTCAGCATCGCTTCTTTATTCAATGGAATCGAAATATTACGAACCGGGATGAACGGCACTACTCTATTGCCCATTCTCATTGGTGCACCATTGCGCTCATCCATCATAAAGTCCATTACTTCTTTAACATTAAAGACTTTATCTTTCAGGGATGGAATTTCATTAATATTATAATAGTTGGCATTACCATAACCTTCCACAAAGTTTTTATTCCATAATACACTGATCGGTGGTGCATCATTTACTTTGTTGAACATCTGGATGTTTTGCCAGTCTGTACCCATCAGGTTATAGTTAAAGATCCTTACATCTGTTCTGAATCCTTCTACTTCCTGGATATACCAGAGCGGATAGGTCTCATTGTCACCGCTGGTGATGAGGATAGCATTACTGTCACAGGTAGCCAGCATGTTTCTTGCATTGTCAATAGCCAGAGTTTTCTTGCCACGGTCGTGGTCATCCCACTCTTGAGAAGCGATTAATACCGGACCGGCAAGCAGGCAGGCAATTGTTGCAATCGCTGCTGAGGCAGCGGGGTTCTTGATCGCTTTCATCAACAGGTCTCTGAGGAAGAACACCCCGATACCGATCCAGATCGCATACGCATAAGTAGCGATATACTGGTAGTCACGTTCACGTGGCTGGTTAGGTGTATTATTGATATAAAGCTGAACGGCAATACCGGTGAAGAACCAGAAGGATAAAATGACCCAACCGTCCAGTTTGTTTTTCTTAAATTGGAACACAATACCCAGGATACCTAAAATAAACGGTAACATGAACATCGTATTGTGTGCTTTATTATTTTTATAAGCATCCGGCAATTTATTGAAATCGCCTCTGCCCATCGCTTTATCCACGGCATTAATACCTGTGATCCAGTTACCCTGGTGAGGCTCTACACCTGAACCCTGGTAGTCATTCTGACGACCGGCATAGTTCCACATAAAGTATCTCCAGAACATATAATTCATCTGGTAACTCATAAAGAACTTCATATTGTCCAATGCGGTAGGCTCTTCACCCTCGGCCAGTCCTAACTGGCTTCTGTAGTAAGATACGTGACCTCTGCTCTCATCATTACTCCAGACACGCGGGAAGAAGTGCTTCTCGTCATAGCTCATTTTGATATTTTGGTCTACTACCTCATATCTTGTCTTACCGTCTTTGGTCACCGGTAAATAGATCGGATCGCCATATTCACCTTTTCCTTCTGTAGTAAAGTACTGCCCGGTTAAGAATGGTGTAGAACCATATTGTGTTCTTTGCAGGTAAGGGATCAGGGAAACAACGTTATCCGGGTTGGTCATATTAATAGATACACCCGCTTTTGCACGGATGATCACCGGAATATAACAAGTATAGCCAATTGATATAAATACCAATGAAAGCATCGCTACATGTAAAGTATATCTTTTGGTACGCTTAGCAAAGATGATGATACCACCTAAAATGGCACCAAAAAGCAGTAAGAAGAAGATGGCACCGGAATGTAAGGGCATACCCATACTATTCACGAACATCAGCTCAAATTTGGAGGCCAGGATAGGAATATACTGGATCACGCCATATTGTACTACCAATAAAACAACCCCTCCTAAAAAGTAAGCCAGTAAGCTGCCTTTAAGTGTAGGTTTATACCTTTTGAAGTAATAGATCAATGCAATGGTAGGGATAGCCAGCAAACTTAAGAGATGGACACCCGTAGACAGACCGATCAGGTAGGCAATTAAGACCAGCCATCTGTCTGCATACACATCATCAGCTTCTTCCCATTTGAGGATACACCAGAATACTAAAGCCGTAAAGAAAGAAGAGGTTGCATATACCTCACCTTCTACAGCAGAGAACCAGAATGTATCGGAAAAAGTATAGGCTAATGCGCCTACGAAGCCGGCTCCTATTACAGCAATCATATTGCCTGTAGAGAAACCACCGTCTTCTGTTTTTACTAATCTTTTAGCAAAATGGGTAATCGACCAGAATAAAAATAAAATGGTAAATGCACTCGCAAATGCACTCAATGCATTTACATACATGGCAACACTTTGCGGTGAAGGCGAAAAAATGGCAAATAACCTGCCCAGCAACATAAATAAAGGAGCTCCCGGAGCGTGCGTTACCTGTAATTTATAGGCACAGGCGATAAACTCTCCACAATCCCAGAAGCTGGTGGTTGGTTCCATTGTTATTAAATACACCAGAAGTGCTATTCCAAATACAAGCCAGCCGCTAATGTTGTTAATTCTGCTAAAATTCATGGTTTGAATTGATGTTGTGTGCGCAAATATAAAGTATTGGCATGAAAATAAAACAAAGTCTTAAACAAATTCAGATTTAAGAAATATTTTTTGTCCTTAGCCTGCGCGAGAGTCCCCGTAAACAAGAAGAGCCCGGAATCTCCGGGCTCTTCTTAATAATTATAAACGAATAGCTTATTTCTTTTTTTCTTCTTTATACAACTTAAATGCCATTGGTTTGATGTTAGGACCGGCAGCACCTTTGCTTTTCGGATCAACTTTCAGGCTCAGGCTATCTCCGCTGATATGTAAGATATCAAAAGTAACGGTATCATTCGCCATTTCACCTTTCACGATAGCTTGATTCGCAAATAAGAATAACTTCTTAGCTTTCATATCTGCAGTGTATTTAGTAGAAGTATCTACCATTTGATCAGGCATGTCAGAAGCATACATTTTCAATACACCATTCTTTTGGAAATCATAGATCACAGATCTTTTAGCTTCCAGGGAATCCTGTTGTTTTTTACCATCCATCAGGTTCTCTTTGATCTTAGCCTTTAATGTAGGCAGATCTTCAATTTTAAGCATCTCTACCACTTCCGGCGGTAAAGTAGCAATAGAATCCGGCTTCATTTTTGCCAGTTCCGCTTTCATCTCGATAAAGTCAGGAGGAAAAGCAGTCATGGTATCTACAGACTGTAATTGTGCATTGAATGCTGAATCTCTTCCTGAATTGTCGTATACGACTTCCCATTTTTGAGAGATATTGCCAGATCCACCACCTTTACAGGCAGTAAGTGACGCGACGCCTAAAAGACCTATTACTATAATTGTTTTGCGCATGTTTAAAATGATAATTTATATTTTTTATTTGTTTTCCTTTCTCATGTAAATAGTATCTTCAAAGGTTCCTGCCGACATGGTCAATACCAGGCTGTCTTTATTAACTTTAAAGATATTAAGGCTTCCGCCTTCTTCAAATATGGATTCTGTATAGGCCTTACTTTCGTCAATAAGACTGAAATTAAGCTCATTCCCATCCAGTTCATAATTGAATAAAGTATCTTCTCCCTGGTTTTTCTCATTATATAAAATCAAAAAACCGTCTTTTGTGAATTTGTAAGCATTATGAGACTGAGGCTCATACTGTTGCCTAAGCTCATCCAGCATCCTGGTCTTTAAGGTATCCAGGTTTTCCGTATCATACTGCATGGCTAATCCCGGAGTTACTTCTGTAATCCCCCGGATTTCCGCTTCGTTTTCCTGGAAAGCATTTTCAATCAAAGCCAGTTTTTCTGCAGGTAAAACGGGCTTCCATGTCCCATTCAGTTTATTCGAATTATTATTACAAGCTACCAGTCCAAGGCAGCCAAAGACACAAATTAAGCTAAGGCATCTCATAAATCAGGGCAAAAGTAACACTATTTTGCTGATATCAAAACACCAAACCAATAAAAACAAAAAATAATATAAGCGGTTAAGCGAATTCTATTACTGTAATTTCCGGGAGGATGCCCAGGCGACCCTGGTAGCCCAAAAAGCCATATCCCCTGTTTACATATAAGGATTGATTATTTTCTGTATAAAGTCCGGCCCACTGATGATAAGCATACTGTACGGGACTCCACTTAAACCAGGGCAGATCAATACCAAATTGCATCCCATGGGTATGTCCGCTTAAGGTAAGATCGATATCTCCATAATCTTTGCGCACTTCGGCATCCCAATGTGAAGGATCATGACTCAGCAATATCTTCAAGGGCAAGGATTTTCCTTCTAAACCTTTATAGGCCTCGGAAAGTTTTCCCAATCTCGGGAATCTCGAATTAGCGCTCCAGTTCTCCACGCCCAGCAAGACAAAGTCTGCACCGTCTTTATTCAGTACGATATGTTCATTCATCAGGAGTTTCCAGCCCATATCCTGGTGATATTGCTTCAGGGTATTTAAATTATCCGCTTTTGCTGCGGCACTCTCCCACTCCACATAATCTCCATAATCGTGGTTACCCAGCGTGGAATATACACCCAGCGGTGCATTCAGCTGGCTGAATACTTCCAGGTAAGGTTTCAATTCTGATGCCCGGTCGTTCACAAGATCACCGGTAAAAACGATCAGGTCGGGCTTTTGTGCCAGGATCATTTTTACCCCGGCTTCCACTGCTTCTTGATTATCAAAGCTCCCAGAATGTATATCGGAAATCTGTACCAGTTTAAGTCCTTTGAGTGCTTCCGGCAAGCCTTTCACGGTAAGCTTCATCTTTTTCAAATGATAGCGGTACCGGTTAGTCGTTCCCCACACAAAGCCGCCAAACATCAACCCGCCTGCCAGCAAGGCCATCCTGGAGAGAAAAACAGACCGGGGCAACAAATGAGCGGTCCCCTGGTCCATACCATCGGCCTGCAGATGCACCGGGGCAGAACGGGCACTCTTCGCGATCCATTGAAAGAAGCGGTATACATCTCCCAAAAGCATAAATACGGCGATCAGTAATTTAGCCACAACAAATCCAAACAAGGAGGCCAGTATAAGCGCTTTTACATTTTTAGGAAAAGTATGTGCGCTGACGTACCTCATCCAGAACAAGGAGGCCCAACCTACTAAAGAAACGATGATATAGACTGCAGTGATCCACTTTTTATTCGCCTGGCTTAACGAAGCTATACTTAAACGGAACGCAACATAGCAGTAATATTCTACGAGGCTCAATATAGTAATTACAGTCGCTAAAAAACCCCAACTTCTTTTCATGTATGCAAAAGTACTACAAGCGAAAATTCATACTCATCTCTTGCCTTTAATTTAACATTCTACCAGCCTATATTTTTAGTAATATTGCGTACTTTTTAATCATCAAAAATTGAAGAATTAATGAAAAAGATTTCCTTATTACTATTTACAGGTATGCTGCTTGGATATGGCGCTTTCGCCCAGGATTTTAAAATGCCTGCTCCTAGCCCTGCCACTACCATCAACCAAGAGTTCTCTACTTCAAAAATAGAGATCGTATACAGCCGCCCTGCAGTAAAAGGAAGAAAAATATTCGGGGACCTGGTACCTTTTGGTAAAGAATGGAGAACCGGTGCCAACGGTGCTACTAAAATTACATTCGGAGAAGAAGTGATCTTCGGTGGCAAAGTAGTTCCTGCCGGAACCTATTCTATCTATACTATTCCTAATAAAACTTCATGGGATGTGATCCTTAACCCGGCAACTGAAAACTGGGGCTTATCAGGATATGATAAAGCAAAGAACATTGCTTCTGTAAAAGCCAATACAGTTACGGTTAAAGATAAAGTGGAATCCTTCACTATATCCCTGGATAACATCACAAAAAATAGCTGTGACCTGACTTTGGCATGGGAAAACACGAAAGTGGTAGTTCCTGTGAAAGCGGATAATGACAAAAGAATTGAAAGCTATCTGACAGAAGCTTTAAAAGCAGAAAAACCACCTTACCTGGTAGCTGCAAGATATTATTTTGAGAAAGGCAAAAACCTGGACCAGGCTTTAGGCTACACAGACAAAGCTATCGAGGAAAACCCTAAAGCATTTTACATTCATTGGGTAAAAGCTGAGATCCTGAACAAAATGGGTAAAAAGAACGAAGCTATTGCTGCTGCTAAAATAGCTGCAGAAGGTGCAAAAGGTACACCATACGAAGCGGAATATGCTAACAACCTGAAGAGTTTAACAAAATAATTTTCCTGTAAAATTTATCTATAAAGAAGGGGCATGAATTTATAATTCATGCCCCTTCTTTTATTGAATTACTTCATTGGGCACTTTACAACAAAAAAGCAGCAGGATTGCCTGCTGCTTTTCAAAAATATACATTGAAGATATTACTTAACCCATTTCCTGGTAGTAATCACCAGACCATTTTGATCTAATACTTTCACTAAATAATGACCATTTGCCAAATGAGCAGTGGCTACATTACTTACTTCCCGGGTAATGGACTGTTGCGCAACCTGAGCACCTAAAACATTATAAATTGCTATAGATTTTGCACCCAATTCTTTATTGATAAATACATTCAGGTCCTGGCCCATAGATGGATTAGGGAACAAAGACACCCTGCTGTCATTCATTTTTACCTGATTGATCCCAACCGGTGTTTTATTGATTATAAATACTGCTGTATCGGTGTGACTATCTGTAAAAACTCTTACTTTAATGATACCGGTACCATCATCTGCAGATTGCGGGACCACCACAGAAGGCTCTAATAAAGCACTTGTTCCCGGAGCGATCGGAGCAAAGGTCTCTATCTGGTTTGCATTATTCAGGTGATTATTCACTTCTGCAGTTGATCTGCAAAATACATTGTCACAAAAAGTGAATATATACCAACCCAGGGGTAAATTACTTTCAATAATACGCCATTTCACATTCTCCAGGTCTGTAGCAGTTACGTTCTTCACTGAATCGTGAAAATAAATAGCTTCATTGGTCGGATCAAGACCCGGTGTTCCTAAGGTAGTTTTAATCATTGTATCATGCAGGATCTCGTAACTCTGTGCAGAAGCTGCAATAGTGCCCAACAAACCAATCGATACAGTAAGTAATATTTTTTTCATTTTATGCTTTATTTAAAATTGTTCATTACAAATTTAAGTGATTTTAGCTAAAAAAGACGGAATACCCTAAAGTATTCCATCTTTTTTTAGTTAAAAATTTAACCATTACTGTTTAAAAGGTATTACATTTTTGTAAACTTTTGCTGTACAGCACCTTCTGCAGTTTTGATGTTCAGGATATACATACCTGCCGCTAATTGGCTGGCATCGATATCAATTACCTGATTACCTGAATTAACATCTTTAGTTACAGAATATACCTCTTGTCCCAGTGTATTTACCACTGCAAAAGTAACTTTATCGTTTCTTTTCATTGACATAGAAACGTTCAGTTTATTAGATACAGGGTTAGGGAAAACAGATAATTTGCTTTGATCCATCAGATCTTCAATAGCAACAGGAGCGCCAGTACGGAATTTCACATTGTCAATCCACATGAAGTTTCCACCGCCAGATGTAGCTCTGAAAGCGACCAATGCACCATCTGGAACAGCAGTCATATCAACAGAACGCATTACATAAGTAGCAGTAGTTGGAAGGTGACCTTGGGTATTTGATGTAGGCGTAGTTGTTGCCAGGCCTTGACCTTCTAACATCCATACTCTTGTCCAGGTAGCACCACAATCTGAAGAATAAACTACTTCCAATCTGTCGCCATTAGCACCTGTTCTCATGGCATAGCTTTGATAAAAGTCTAATGCTTTAGCACCGGCAGGTAAAGTTGCTTTTGGTAAAAGGAAATAACCTACAGGGCCAGGGCCGATGTTTGGTGCATTAAAGTATAAAGCAGTTGCAGAGTTGTAGCCAACACTAGCACCACTTCCATTATTAACACGCTGCATCGGGTAACCGTTGCTACCGTTGAAATACATCATCCAATCTGCTTTATCTGTTTCAAAGTCGTTTTCCACAGGAAGCGCTACAGCATTGGAATTAATTTGGAAATAATAACCAGCGTTAGCATTATCATAATCATCTAAGTCAACTTTACCATTTGGTAAACCTACAGAATCAAGCAACTGAATAATACCGGAAGAGGTAATATTAAGACCAGAAAGTGCAACATCAACACTTTGACCTGCTGCCAGGTTGCCGGTCCAGTTCATCTCTGTCCATGCACTCGCAGTACCTAATTTGTAGTATATTTTTGCAGTAGTAAGGGCTTCTGTACCGGTATTCTTAAGCTTAGTAGTAGCATTAAGTGTATATGGCAGTGTACATACCATATTAGAAGCGGCCACATTCATATTAATGCTGGTCAAGGCTGCGTTTGCTGCAGGTAGTTGAATGGTAACATTACCTGTTTTCGCAGATTGCAGTACTTCTTTAGTAGCATCATCTTTTTGAAGGAATGCAGCAAAGAAACGGCTCGGGGCAGCAGGGTTTACATAGCCAGGGATCACACCTGTCACTGTATAGGTTCTGCTTTGACCTGCAGTCCAGGCAGCATCAAGCGTAGTACCGGCTGCATTAGGATACATCTGGCGTACTACATTCTGGAAATGCGTTTCTCCATTGGTACCCGGAGGAGTAGTATAGTTCAACTCTTCAGCAAAAGCTACTCTTAATTTTACATTAGAAACAGTAACGGCACTGGTAGCAGTAACGGTTACAGTAACAGACATAGTCTGGCCATTGGCATTGTACACCGGATTGGCTACAGACATAGTAAAAGGAGTAGTTTCTGCAGCCGCAGCATTGAACATAGCCTGTGTAGCACTTGTAATATTACCTTTCGACGCACCGTTCAAGTAGAATGAAGGGGCAGAGTTCACAGAATAATAAGACATACGGGCATCCGTAAATACTGTATTGATATTATAGATAGGCCCCGGAGTAGGGATTGGAGACTGGTACTTCAGCAATAATACTTTAGTACTATTACCGGCAGCATTTACCAAATTCATAAATGCAGGATTATAAGCAGCACAAGGTCCGCAGTTCTCTCCCGAAAACTCTTCAATCAACGCCAGTTTTTGGGCGTAAGTTAAGCTAGCTAAGCCCAACAGGGTAGATAAAAGTAAAATTCTCTTTTTCATTTTTACAACTAGTAATTTTAAATGTTAGAAATAGAATATGAAGATGAAGTTAAGGTTAAAATTTTATTAATCAAAAAATATTTTTTTCTTAAATCTAAACAATCCAGCCCACTCTCCAGTAACTTTGCCGCTAAAGTTTTTGATAAACAATTGACTATATGCATCATGAGGTTCCTTTAGACTATGAATCTGCCATAAAATTTATGTTTGATCAATTGCCGATGTTCACCCGGACAGGAATTGATGCGCTGAATCCAAAACTGGATAAAATACAACAACTTTGTAATCATATCGGCAACCCGGAAAAACAGTTTAAATCTATACACATTGCGGGCACTAATGGTAAAGGAAGTACCAGCCATATCCTGGCTGCCTGTTTACAGGAAGCAGGCTATAAAACGGGCCTCTATACCTCACCGCATCTGATCGACCTGAGAGAGCGCATCCGGGTAGACGGGCAGCTGCTGGACAAGCAGCTACTTACTTTGTTCATCAATACTTTCCGGGACATCATTGATACAGTGATGCCTTCCTACTTTGAATTGAATGTGGCCTTAGCTTTCTGGGCTTTTGCAAAGGAAAAGGTGGATATTGCTATTATAGAAACAGGATTGGGGGGAAGATGGGACAGTACCAATATCATTATACCCGAAATTTCCGTTATTACCAATATAAGCCTGGACCATACGCACATTCTCGGGCATACGATCCCTGAAATTGCGGCAGAGAAAGCAGGGATCATTAAAGAGAAAAAACCGGTAATCATCGGCCTGTCCCAGGATGAGACCGCTGCGGTATTCAGCCGGTATGCGATCCTGAATCATACGCAACTGATCTATGCCGATATTATGTTTGACGGGGCCATTGTACGAACCGATGCTGCATCGCAAACCATAAAGTTTGTAGATACCCGCAACTATAACATTATAGAGATAGAGACCGACCTCCTGGGCAGCTTCCAGGCAGATAATCTTAAAACCTCCCTGGCTACAATAGTTACCCTGCAAAGCCTGGGCTGGAACGTAGACCTGGACATTTTTAAAAGGGCGGTCACTAAAGTGAAAGCGCTCACAGGATTAAGAGGGCGATGGGAAACAGTACAGACCGCACCGCTCGTCATTGCCGATGTGGCCCACAATCCGAATGGTATGTCTATGGTGACACAGCAGCTGCAACATCCGCAATTCAGTCAAAAGCAACAGCATATCATTGTCGGCTTTGTGGCGGATAAAGATGTAAAAGAAGCACTTTCTTTATTACCGCAGGATGCCCGGTATTATTTCACCCAGGCCGCTATCCCCAGGGCATTGAATGTAGCAGAGCTGCAGGCACTGGCACAGGAGCAGGGCATGGAAGGAAGCGCCTACCCTACTGTAGACCTTGCACTGGAAGCAGCACTGCACCATTGCGATGAAGCAGACCTGATATTGATCACAGGCAGCTTTTTCATTGTGGGAGAAGCCCTCGAGTACTTAGATAACAAAAAAACAAACAACAAAAAAATAGCTATATGAAACATTTAATCAAAAGTACGCTCACATTGATCGGCTTTAGCCTCTTTACGAATGCCTCAAATGCCCAGAATTTCCATGTGGGAATAAAGGCAGGAGCGACTATTTACAATAATTCCGGCAAGGATATCTCCGGCAAGTTCAATGCTTTTCCTTTTGGTGGTGCTTACCTGGGTGTCAGCGGAGAGAAAATGAGTTTAATCGCAGAAGGGATCTTTACCCAGACCAGGATGGTGGCCGGTGATAACTTCAACCAGGTATTTAATAACTATATCAGGAGCGGAAAAGACCAGGTACGTAATGCCGAATTTTCTTTTTCAGAACTCTCGGTTCCGGTGCTGGTAGGCTTTAAGGCCTTACCCTTCACCTGGTTTGAAATAGGTCCTCAGTTCACTAAAATTGTGAGCATGAATGATAAGGATGAGGTGCTGAACGAGATCACCAATGTGCATAAAGATAGTTATGTGTCTGCTGTGATCGGTGCCAGGGTCAAACTACCTTTAGGGCTGCATGTCACCGGCAGGTATGTGATGGGCTTATCGAACAGGAACAATAGTTCTGTCTCTGAAAGATGGACCACGCAACACTTCCAGGTGGGCGTAGGATTTGGCTTATAAGCAAAAAACAGGGATCTTTAGTTACTAAAGATCCCTGTTTTTTTGTTTTTATAAAAACAAAAACTCATCGCTTTTTCTTCTTTGTTTTCCTTTCTGCCGCTTCCTGCTCTGCATTTCGCAACAATACCTGCCAGTTATCATTGTTCACTTCATCGGTAAATACAACAGTATCTGCATAGGTTTCTTTGTCTATTTCGAGCACATGGATCGGTTTACCGAGGTAGGACTCGATCTCTTTAAGCATTTCTTTTTCCTCCGGTGCACAGAAGGAGTAAGCCGTTCCTTTAGCCACTCCACGCCCGGTACGGCCTACCCGGTGTACATAATTTTCTGCCTCATCAGGTAGGTCATAGTTCACCACATAGTCTACGTTTGGAATATCCACACCGCGTGCATTAAGGTCTGTAGTGATCAGCAGGCGCACTTCACCCGAAGCAAAGGCTTTCATGATCTCTGCCCGCTCCGACTGGTCTTTCCCGCTGTGCATGGTCAGGGTTTTGACCTTTACCCGTTCCATAGCTGCGGCTACTCTTTCGGCACGCACTTTGGTCCTTACAAAGATCAGTATTTTAGATTCCGGGTGCTCTACCACCAGCCTTTCTAAGAAGAAACGCTTATCATCCATTTCAATGAAGGCAACGAAGTGGGTAATATTTTTAGAAACAGGGTCCTGCGGCGAGATCTGTATACGGATAGGATTTCTTACGATCCCGTAAGCGATCTCTTTAATTTCACTGTTGATCGTTGCGGAGAAAAAAAGTGTCTGCCGGTAATCGGGCAGGAACTTGATGACATCCTGTATATCTTTAATAAAGCCGTAATCCAGCATAAGATCGGCTTCATCCAAAACCAGTATTTCCGTTTTGTTCAGGTCTAATTTCTGCTGGTGCAGGAGGTCAAACATACGACCGGGTGTTGCGATCAACACATCTGTACCATTGGCCAGTTGCTCGATCTGGTGCTCCTGCTCTACGCCACCTACCAATGCGGTAATTTTAAGTTTGGTATATTTCCCCAATTCCCGGAATACTTTGGCGATCTGCAAGGCCAGTTCCCTGGTAGGTACCATCACCAGGCATTTGGTCTGGCGTTTATCCGGCCGGTTTTTCACATACATTAATTTATGCAGCACCGGGATGGCAAAAGCTGCGGTTTTACCCGTACCGGTTTGTGCCACGCCCAGCACATCATTCCCTTCCAGGATGGGGCGTATGGCTTTATACTGGATGTCTGTAGGCTTTTTAAAACCCATCTCGTCCAGGGCACGCTTTAGTTCAGTAGCTATTTTATATTGTTCAAATCTCATTACTTATAAAATCAACAGGTAAAATTGAATAGAGAGCAAAGTTAGTTTAATTAAAGGGCTTAAAATAAGAAAGACCACGAATTGTCGTGGTCTTTCTGAAAAAAACAATTGATCTATCTTAGTGCACATTGCTCATATCTATCTTCGATTTGCTGCTTTTGGCAAAAAGTACAAAAGGAATGCTGGCCAGGAATACAAAGCCTATGGCAATAAATACATCCATATAAGACAATACCACCGCCTGCTTCATCACCCCTCCGTCCATAGCGGTATAAGCCATTTGCTGCGCCACATTAGAAGGCGCACCTGTAGACATAAAACGGGCTACAAAAGCATTGAAGCGTTCCTGGAAGACCACATTGGTCGGGTTAATATTGGCGATCAGGTCGCTGCGGTGCATGGCATTCTGGTGGCTCATGTAAGTGGTAATGATCGCAATACCGAATGAACCGCCCAATTGCCGCATCATACCCGTAAACGAAGCTCCTTCACCGATCTCCCGGCCTTTCAGGGTAGAAAGGGATAAGGTAGTGATGGGGATGAACAGCATACTTAATGCAAATCCACGGAACATCAGCAACCAGAAAAAGTGCTCGGAGCCGGTATCGGGCGTTAATATATTATGCCCCCAGATGCTGTAAATAAAGAACAGTAAAAATCCCGTTGCGGCAATATATTGCTGCTTAACGCCGCGCTGTATCAATTGCCCCACGACCGGCATCATAAAGGCGGTCATCAGCGCCGCAGGCACCATGATGAGGCCCGCCTGGAAGGCCGACCAGCCCAAAGAGCTCTGCAGGTACAGGGGAATAATAAAGGTTGAGCCATATAAACCGAAACCTAATACAAAGGTCAGGATAGTACCGATCCTTAAGTTCCCGTCTTTCAGTACGCGCAGGTTCACGATCGGGTTGGCATAAGTAAGCTCGCGCCAGATAAATAAATAAGCACTCAAGACACAGGTGACGGTCAGGATCAGGATCGTAGGGTCCTGGAACCAGTCTGACTCCTGCCCTCTTTCCAATACAAACTGTAAACTACCTACCGCTGCGGCCAGGAAGATCATGCCCCACCAGTCTACTTCACCGATCTTTTTCTTCGTGCCGGAATAGGCCGGGTTCTTGATAAATCTTAATGCCAGGATAGCGGCCACAATACCTATCGGAATATTGATGTAGAAAATAGAAGGCCATTTATAGGTTTCCACCAGGTAGCCACCTAATGGCGGACCTAAAGTAGGACCAATGATGACACCCATACCGTATAAAGCCTGCGCCATACCGCGTTTTTCGCTGGGAAAAACTTCTGTAATAATGGTCTGCGAGGTCACCAGCAGCGCACCACCGCCTACACCCTGCAGGAAGCGGAACAATACCAGCTCCCAGAGCGTGGAGGCATTACCACATAAAAAAGAACAAATCGTAAAGAGTATAACAGAGGCAGCAAAATAATTGCGCCGGCCAAATTGTTGCGACAACCAACTCGTCATCGGGATAATGATCACATTACCGATCGCATAAGCCGTGATCACCCAGCCGATCTCGCTCAAAGTAACGCCCAGGTTACCTTTCATCTCGTTCAGGGCTACATTGACAATGGTGGTATCCACGATCTCCAGCAGGGCACACAATATGGCAGTGACGACTATGATGACTCTTCGAGCACCATACTCTACCAAAGAATTAGTTTCCATAAACCTTTAATTATTTCAAATGAACATCTACAAACACATTCATGCCGGAGCTTAAACGGTTTAATAATTCTTTATCGGTATTGCTTAAGAAGTCGATCCTTACCGGAACGCGCTGAACGGTTTTTACAAAATTCCCGGAAGCATTGTCGGGAGGTAAAAGAGAGGTCTTAGCACCTGTAGCCGGGGAGAAGGAAGTAATGGTTCCTTCCATTTTCTGGCCGGGGAAGGCATCTACTTCTATGGTTACCTTTTGGCCGGTCTTCATCCTGGTCAATTGTGTTTCTTTAAAGTTGGCCACTACCCATTTCTGGTCATCAGGTATGATCTGGAACAGGGACTGCCCTGCATTGATCAGTTGACCCGGTTGAATATTTACGGTACCCACCTGGCCATCTACAGCAGCGGTGATCACGGTATAGCTTAAGTTCAGTCTGGCAGCAGCTACTCCGGCTTCTGCCTGTGCAATGGAAGCATTGGCTACAGCGATCTGTCCCCTGTTGATATTGCTTTGTGCAGCTACTGCGGCAGTTTGTTTAGAGGCAGCATTTTTCTGCGCCCTGAGCACGTCCAGTTGCTTTTGAGCGATCAGGTAGGTCGCTTCTGTTTGCTCAAATTGTTGTTGGGTAATAGAATGATCTTTGATCAGGTTCTGGTAGCGTTCAAAATCTTTCTGTGCTCTCCACAGGTTCACTTTTGCAGATTCGATCTGTGCATCTATGGTATTGGTATTGGCCTGTGTAGACACTACATTGTTTTGTGTCACGGATTCTCCGGCATTAGCCACACCTACATTGCTGCGCGCAGAGATCAGCCTTGCTTCGGCATCTTCCAGTTTCACCTGGAAGTCCTGGCTGTCCAGCACCACGAGGGTATCGCCTTTTTTCACCATCTGGTTATCTTTCACGCGGATCTCGGTAATAAAGCCACCTACTCTGGGGATCACCGGGCTGATGCGGCTGCTGATCTGCGCATCATCGGTATCTTCATGTTTTTGTGATTCATTGTACTTATAAAAACCAAATATTGAGCCTACCACCAAGATAGCGCCAAAACCGATGGCAAATTTTTTATTTGTTTTCTTTTTATCTGCAACTTGCTCTGCCTGAGGAGCATTGTTATTGTTTTCCATTATTGTAATTTGTAAAAAGTATTGTTTGATTAATTAGAAGAAGCAGGAGCATACACCTCGGAGATCTGGCCGGATGCCCTTAATAATTTGTTATAAGCGATCAGGTTGTCGATCATTGAAAATTCGTAGTTTATAGCTGCCTGTAATTTATTGGCATCGGCATCCAGCAATTCTGTAGCGGTGGCCAGGCTGTTATCATATTTATTCTTAACGATCTTGTAGTTTTCATCGGCCAGGTCAACAGCAGTCTTCAGTACGCTCACCTTTTGGCTGCTTTGGCGGAAGTCCTGGTACGCTTTATGTATTTCCATTTTCACGCCATCCTGCAAATTTGATTTAGCCATTTGCATTTCGGCTTCCTGTGCTTTTGCCTGTTTTACTTTCGCTCCTGTCTTATACAGGTCGGCAATATTATAACTCAATCCCAGGCCTACATTCATAGCATTGGTCACGGTGAGCATATTATGTACATCAGCCGCAACGTAACCACCGGTCAGTGCTACAGAAGGCAGGTAAGCCCCTTTTGTGACCCTGATATTTGCCTGGCTGGCACTTAACCTGCTGTCGAGGGCTTTCACATCGCTTCTTTCCGACAATGCCCTGTTGACATAGGCATCCATCTCGCCCAGTTGCTGCTCCTGTATACCATTCAATCCTTCTACCTGCAGGGTGGTATTTTCATCCAGGCCCAGCATAAGGTCAAAATTGTAATTGGCAATTTTCATATTGTTTTCCGCGTCCAATATGGCCAGTTCCATATTCTTTTGCTGTAGCTGCACATTTAAAAGATCATTCCTCGGGATCACACCGTTTTTTTCCAGGTTGGCAAAATCTTTCACCCTGTTGAGGGCAGTACGGTTGTTCTCTGCTACCAGTTTTAAATAAGCCTGCGCTTTGTACAAGTTGTAATAAGCTTCAATGGTATTATCAATCACCAGGTCTGCCTGCTGCGCTACATCATAAGCAGCGGCCTTTTCGAGGTAAGTAGCAGCTTTAATGCCGTTATTGATCCGGTTGCCCGAGAATAAAGGCAGGCTTGCATTGGCCATTCCAAAGGCTACCTGGTTTACTTTTATAGCCCCGGCTTCGCTGCCCTGCTCTCCCGATGCCATCATCTGCAAGAGGTTGCCGCTCACCGTAGGGCTGTTGAGTCGCATATAGCTACCCGAGACCTTCACATCCGGGAGCCGACGCTCTTTCGCTTCCTGTACGCCCGCTTTGGCACCATCTAAAGCGTATTTTGATTGTTTGAGTGATTTATTATTGTTGATACTCAGGCTGACCGCTTCGTTGAGAGAAAGCGCCCGTACCTCTTGTGCGTGGGCATTCAGGCTACTGCCGATACATAATGCCGCACCAAAAATCAGGAAAAGACTATGCTTTTGCATCGATACTCAGATATAATTTGATGATTAATTTGATTTCTTTATTCAGTTTTTTGACAAACGTTTCTTTGTAAGCTTTCATATTGCCCTGTTCGATATGGTACACGGTACTGTAATAAGGAACATTGGACAATACATGGTTAACGGTGCCTACAAATATGGCAGACATCAGGACGATGTCGATATTTTTTCTAAATAGTTTCTCTTTCTGGCCCTGTACTATGACCTTTTCAATGATCGAGCGGTACTGTGCCCTGCTTTCTACCACCAGTTTGAAGATCTTGGACTCCCGGTCTACCTCTGTAGTGGTGCGTTTCACCATAATTTTATTGAATTTAAGGCTGGAAAAAGCCGATTCAATAAAATAATCCAGGTAGGCTTCTATCTTTTGAACGGGGTTCAAAGCGGCATTGCTCATGATCTGCTCCAGGGAAATGGTTTTATTGGCGAGCTGGTATTCAAAAATAGATTCCAGCAGTTCTTTCTTGGAGCCAAAATAATAGTTGATCATGGCCAGGTTGACTTCTGCTTTTTCTGCTATCTGGCGCACAGAGGTTTCTGTAAAGCCTTTTTCTGCAAACAGGTCTATGGCTACATTCATTATATGTAGCTGTTTTTCTGAATATTCTTTCGCATGTTCCATAAGTTCTAAAAATTAAACACTTGTTTAAATTCCGATGCAAATGTAAGATCGAAAAATTAAACAAACGTTTAATTAATTATTATTTTAACAAACATTAACAATGCAATAAATCAGATTAAAAAAGGGAACGTTTTTTACCCGGCAAACAAGGTAATGGAATAAGCATCATTGGAATAAATACAATATGATCACCAAAATAAAAATGGTGTACAGTGTCAATAGGATTAATGAGCACAACATGATTCGCTCAAATAATCCGATTCTTGTTTTATTTTCCTTTGCTTTCTTGTAATAAATAAAATAGTTTAAAGTGTACACCAGGTTAGCAAGTGCTATAAGCAACAGGTAAGTAATAAACAGGTAGTACGCTCCGGAACCGGGTTCAGTCCTGAAAAGATTAAAGCCAAAAGCGAAACATAATACCAGGGTGCTCCCAAGCAGGAAAAGATTAAACAGCAAACGCCTGATCTCCCACCAAAGTATGTATTTAATGATATTCATTTAAAAGATAAAGGCGCGAATAATCGCGCCTTTATAAAGATATAAATAAACTAATTATTTAGAAATTAATCCGGCAAAGTATTTCACTGTGCGTACCAATTGAGACACATAGCTCATTTCGTTATCGTACCAGGAAACGGTTTTCACCATTTGCATATCGCCTACCGTTACTACTTTAGTTTGTGTAGCATCGAAGATAGAACCGAAAGAAGTACCGATGATATCGCTGGAAACGATCTCATCTTCGTTGTATCCGTAAGATTCATTGGCAGCGGCTTTCATCACTGCATTTACTTCTTCAATAGTTACTTTCTTAGCTAAAACGGTAGTCAATTCAGTCAGGGAACCGGTAACGGTAGGTACACGTTGTGCACCGCCATCCAATACACCTTTCAGTGCAGGTAATACCAGACCGATTGCTTTAGCCGCACCGGTAGAGTTAGGGATAATGTTTTCTGCAGCTGCACGTGCACGACGCAGGTCTCCTTTAGGATGAGGTGCATCTAAAGTGTTCTGATCGTTGGTGTAAGCATGCACGGTAGTCATCTGGCCTACTTTGATCTCGAAGTTTTCATGTAAAGCCTTAGCCATAGGAGCCAGACAGTTTGTTGTACAAGATGCACAAGAAATAACTGTTTCAGATCCGTCCAGGATATCGTGGTTCACGTTGAATACAACTGTTTTCAGATCGCCGGTAGCAGGAGCAGAGATCACTACTTTTTTAGCGCCTGCTTTGATGTGAGCCTGAGCTTTGTCTGCATCGGTAAAGAAACCGGTACATTCCAATACTACGTCTACATCATGTTGTCCCCATGGAATATTAGCAGGATCCTTTTCAGCATAGATCTTGATTTCGCTGCCATTTACAGTGATTGCACTATCAGAGTTGGTCACCTCTTGATTGAAACGGCCCTGAGCAGTATCGTACTTTAACAGGTGAGCTAAAACATTTGGCTGAGTTAAATCATTGATAGCAACAACCTCAATACCGTCCAGGTTATAAATCTGGCGGAAAGCTAAACGTCCGATACGGCCAAAACCATTAATGGCAACTTTTACTTTACTCATTTCTGAAAAAATATTTTATGTTTGATTGAATAAATTTTGTGCAAAAGTACATAAAATAAAGATATCAAATTTCAAATGCTAACCAATCATTAACGATTCCGGGAAGGTGGCTGGAGAAGCCACCATAAAGTGTTATGAATCATACAATAATGGCATAGCAAATATAATAACAAAAGCTGCCCCTGTGTACAGCTTTTGTTAAAATAAGGTAGTTACAATTAAACAAATACGTCTATCGCCATTTGGGCAGCGGTATTGAAGGCTTGCTGGTTGATCTCCAGGTCGATCTTATGCTTATGGGCAAACAGGAGCATATTTTCTGTGGCGATGTTGCCCACCAGCTCGTCTTTTGCCATAGGGCAGCCGCCTATCCCTTTTATGGAACTATCGAAGCTGCGGCAGCCACTGTTCCAGGCGGCCTCAATTTTTTCTTCCCAGTTATGCGGATGGGAATGAAAGTGGGCACCGATATGCATTTCCGGGAATTCGGGGATGAGCTTACTGAACAGGTAGCTGATATTTTCCGGGTTAGAAACGCCTACGGTATCGGCCAGTGCTATATGCCCTACGCCTAGCTCCACCAGCTTGTTGAACCAGTGAAAAACGATATCGGCATTATATTCATCTCCGTAAGGGTTGCCAAAACCCATAGAGATATACAGCATGGCGCGCTTATTGTGCTGCACACAAAGGTTCTGGATCTCTTCCACCTGTGCCAGGGATTGCTCAATGGTCTTATTGGTATTGCGCATCTGGAAGGTCTCCGAAATAGAAAAAGGAAAGCCCAGGAAGGATATCTCGTCATAGACCACCGCTTCTTCTGCACCGCGTGTATTGGCCACAATGGCCAGCAGCTTGCTTTTGGTCGTGCTCATATCCAGTTGGGGAATGACCTCTTTGGTATCTGCCAGTTGCGGAATGGCTTTAGGCGAAACGAATGAGCCAAAATCCAGGATATCGAAATCGGCTTTTAATAATTGGTTCAGGTAGGCCACTTTTTGTTCTGTAGGTATAAAATGTGACCAGCCCTGCATGGCATCACGTGGACACTCGACTAAAATCATAGTATTATTCTTTGTTCAAAAATACACAATTAATTGTTGTCACCATCACAAAGCCCCTGTGCTATCCAGGGGCTGCTCTGGTGATCTTATGATGTATGAAGGACTGGCTTAAAAATCAAGTTCTTGTTTTAAGGCCTCCAAATGCTCATCGGTAAAGTCGATGTGTGTGACAAAACGTACTAAATGCTTACCAAAGGAAACACAGTGCACGTCTTTTGTTTTCAGTTTTTCCACAAAGTCTGTAGCGGTAATATGCTGCGACAGTTGTGCCAGGATGATATTGGTGCTTACGGGATATACTGCTTCTACCCAGGAATTTCCGGCCAGCATCTCCCCTATTGCTTTGGCCCTGCGATGGTCTGCCCGGAGCAGGTCGATATGATGGTCCAGGGCATAGCTGCCTGCTGCTGCCAGTGCCCCGGCCTGCCGCCAGCCGCCGCCCATAGCTTTGCGGTAGCGCCTTGCCTGCGCGATGAAGGGCTTGCTGCCTAGTAATAAAGATCCTATAGGACATCCTAAGCCTTTGGACAGGCAGATGGAGATGCTATCGAAGGTTTTCCCGTAATCCAGGGTGGTCTCCGGGGCTTCTACCAATGCATTAAAAAGCCTTGCACCATCCAGGTGCAGGATGATCCCGTTTGCCGTACAGACTTCCCTGATCTTCCTGATCTCATTAAAGTCATAAATGCTGCCTCCGCCTTTGTTCACTGTATTTTCCAGGGACACCATCCGGGTGATGGGCTGGTGTACATCGGCGGCATTGTTGATATTTTCTGCCACCACCTGAGCGGTGATCCGGCCCAGGTGACCCTCCAAAGGCCTTACGGAAGAGAAGGCATTCATGGCGATGCCACCGCCCTCATACAGATAGATATGGGACAATTTATCACAGATCACTTCATCTCCCGGCCGGGTATGTACTTTGATGGCCAGTTGATTGGTCATCGTGCCCGTAGGGCAAAACAGCGCTGCTTCCATACCGAACATAGCTGCGGCTTTTTCTTCCAGGGCATTTACGGAAGGATCTTCTCCATATACATCATCCCCCAAAGGGGCATTGTTCATCACCTCGCTCATTTCCTTTGTGGGCAGCGTAAGTGTGTCACTTCTTAAATCTATTCTCATCTTATATGCAAATTATTAAATATTCACTTACCGGACCATGCCAAACATCATGATCAATTTGTCGCCTTTATAAAAGTTCAGGGTCTGCTCTGCCACATCAAACCTCAGGCTTGTATTGGACAAATGTTGTAGCATTTTCTTTTCTGTGTCTGCGGCACCTTTATCCAGGCAGGCCATTTTTGTGCTGCCTAATGCAGTAAAGCTGATCTCATCACCTTGAGTCGTAAAGCCGCCAAAGAAGTTGTTACAGCCGCTATTACCACTCACTTTTTTTGTTGTTACATCAAACTGTATCATGGCTTTCCCGTAATCCTGGCCGGTGTGGTCCATCTGGATCAGTTTCCATTTTTTCCCATTTATAAATGACCAGATCTCACTTTCTGCCGGAATCTGGAAAGTCAGTACAGCGGTTTTCGTTTTCGGGTCTTTAAAATGAATGGTATTTCCCTGGCTCTGCAATTCAAATTTTTTATTGCCCATAGCGGCCATAAAATCCTGCTCGAGTTGCATGCTTTCGGGGTCGCAGGCCATCATAGTGCCCATAAGCGGGTTTACTTCAATCGTATTTCCGGAAAGCTTGTAGCCGGCATTAAACCTGTTACAGCCGCTTTTCCCTGATATACTGTTCCGGGTATTGTCCAGTGTCATGAAAACTTTACCTCCGGTTACCGGTTTACCATTGATCCGGGTAAGCACCATTTTTTTATTTAAATAGGCTGTGTTCGGGACCTGTACTTTCTTTTTCGAAATTACTTTTTTAAGCTTGTAGGTATAAGCAGATGCATCTGCAGGAATATTGCCCGTTCTTTTGGTTTTGAGGACACTCAATTTATAGAGATAGCCGGGCTGGTAATTAAAGCCTTCTATGGTGCTATAAAAATAACTCCAACTTGTAGCATTACCTTCTTTTACCTGCATACAGTCCATCGGGGCCACTCCTTCACAGGGAACGGTATTTTCTTTCACTTGCAGGGTAATTGTTTTCTGGCCAAAACTCAGGGTGCTTAAAGCCATCATAAGTACTAAGATCTGTGTTCTCATTGTTTTCAATATTTGTGTTTGGTTCTAAAAAATGCTATTTTATTATCAGTATTTAATCATCCGCTATCATGAAGTGTCTTACGATAAAGTATTTTAAGGTTGCTTAACTACTTTGTAGTGTGTTGTACTTCCATCTGTAGCTGTGATCTTAATAGTATAGATGCCTGAATTAAAATATTCCATATCAAAATGGATCGTATCCTTTTCCGCTTGCCGTTGCTGCAGCAATCTGCCGGCAACATCATACAGGGCAATACCTGCTCCATACTGAAGGCCGCTTATATTTATATACTTTGTGACGGGATTAGGGTAAACAGAGACTTTTATACCTGCATCAAATAAGATACTTACCAGTTTGCTGTAGGTATATTTACCGTCAAAGTCCGTTTGTTTCAGGCGATAAAAATTTCTACCATCAGCGGGTTGATTATCTATAGAGCTATAGTCTGATCTGATGTTGCAGTTCCCACTTTCAGAAAGGCTGTGTACAAAGCTTATTGGAGTCCAATTACTGCCGTCTATACTTCTTTCTATTGTAAATCCCTTGCAGTGTTGTTCTGATGCTGTTGACCATTCCAAGGCTACTACATGCCCTTCTTTACGGGCCTGTAAGCGGAGCAGCTTTACGGGCAGAGGGCTAAGTTCATCACTTGTTTTGCTGAGCCATGCCCCATCATCAGCAGCAGAGAGTGGTATGCCAGCAGGTATTGCCCCGGCATTATAATGAAAGCCATCAATGAGGTAATCATTTGCCGCGGCAGTACTCCAGTTGCCGCTACCCAGGTAGCGGGTAATAAAAGCTGCAGCATCATTATACAGGGTACCATTAGTGGCTATATCATGTTGCAGGTATATTTCAGTTGCAGGTCCGCCGTATATATGCCAGGTACGGTCTATACCCTCCTGCGGGCCAGATATAGTAATACCACTGGCTGCATAATCGGTTACGCTTACAGAGTAATCACCGGAACCTTGTATAGAGACGGGGGTGCATTCCCCTTCAACTATACCTACAGGGAATGTAGTAAAACTCAGGTTACCATTATTTACTTTTATGAGATGCCCGGCAATACTATTACTTGTTATGATACTTCTGTCCATAGCATAACCAGCTATTATCCCATCTTCCCACATGATAAAGTCATTACCATTTAACAATAAATCACCGCCGGATACTTCAAGCATAAAAACGCTTGCCAGGTTAAAGGCTGATGCCAAAGGCCCTGTAGGATTAAGTGTACCATAAGCAGGATCGGCAATATCAGCCAAAATGATATTGTTGGGATTTCTATGGCGTATAATAGCTGTTAAGGGCAAACCATTATTGACATCTATTGTAGTCGTACCACTCATATCGGGATACTGTGGATTATCCTCGGGGTTGGCAATAATCAAGCTGCCGCTTCCGGATATCTGAGCGGTAGGTGCTATCCAGATATATTTACTATAGACAAGGAGGTCTCCGCCATCCATATTTAAAACTGCATCCGGGCCGATATATAGTGTTTCTGCATATACCTCCTGTGTAATACCCATACCGACAATAAGGGAGGTATTTAAAGTAGTATCAGTACCCACACCGCTTTGTGCGCTTGTTTCTGTTGCTATTAAAACACTGAAAATCAAGCCAATAAAACTGAATAAAAAATGAACTCCAGGAAATAATATGATTTTTTTCATAAATATTAAAAGGTTGGTTAGTGTATGCAAATATATTTCATTTCTCCGTTTATTTACATCAGGATCTAACCAAATAAATAAAATTTAATATTAAAAATAAATGAAATTATATCGTGATTTCATATAATTTCATTTCTTATGTTAATCTGTTCGTTAATGTCAATTATATCATTTTTGTTATATAACTATTGTCATAGCTTTGTTCTACAGTTATTACTAAATAATTCTTATGAAACAAATGTACAAACAAGTTTTGCTTGTATCTATTCCGCTGTGTTTAGGATTTTCAAGCACAAAAGCGCAGGCACCGGGAGGTGTCTCCGCAGGGCTGCAGCTTTGGCTCCCCTCCCAGAACTATACCGGTGGCACCACCTGGACAGATGCCAGTGGCAATGCCCGGAATGCAACAAAAACCGGTACCATTACCAATACGACCCTGTACAATTACAATGCAGTACCTACCGGCTTTAGTACAAGTAATTATTTTCGTGTTACACACAATACAGCATTAAACCCTTTAGGGGGCGCTATCTCTGTTTTTGCTGTAGGTTTACCAGGAAATATTGCTTATTCTCCCTTTATGGCCAAAACCACCAATTCCGGGTGGGCCGCGGGCTGGGTATTAGCCACTTCAAGCCCAACCACCGATGTAGGCTTTACCACCGGAGACTGGAATGGATCTGGCGGAACCGGTGTAGCCAAACAATCCGGCTTTTCCACGACCCTGCCTTATCTGGTCAGCGGCTTTGGGGTCAGCGGCGGTGTCTCTATCTCGAACAATGGAAATGTGGAGGCTTCCACTACCTGTACTAATACCTTAAGCAGCACTGACCTGTTTATCGGGTTTGACGGCTACGGCAATGGCTCTTTCAATGGGAATATCGGCGAAGTGATCATGTACCGCGCCACGCTCAGCGCCAGCGATAAGCTAAGGGTACAATCTTACCTGGCTATTAAATATGGGCTTTCACTGAATGCGGCCGGATCACCCAATTATGTGAACAGTGCGGGTACTAATATCTGGACAGGCAGCAGTCACTCCGGCTACCAGAATAATATTTTTGGTATTGCCAGGGATAATGGTTCTAACCTGTACCAGAAGCAATCCAAATCGACTTCTGATGGCTCCATCAGTACCTATTTAAGCAGCCTGACCACTACTAATGCGGCCAATACAGGTACACTTAATGACCTGGATGCTGTATTGCTTGGTGATAATAACCTGTCCGGCACTACAGCCTACAGCTACGCAGCCGGTACTGCCTTTGCCAATGGCAGCCTGGCAGGCACTATCAATATGCGCTCATCAAAAATCTGGAATGCACAGGTAACCCTTGCCGGCACTGCCGGTGGAGCTTATACGCTTAATATAGCTACAACTGGCTATAATTATGCCAGGTATGTAATGGTCAGCAGCAACAGCAGTTTTACGCCGGCGAGTACACGTATTTACGCGGTATCGGGTGGATCTGCTACCGGAGTTGTAGTGAATGATGGTGATTTTGTAACCATAGGTTCCTTTCAAACAGGCCCTGGTGGCGTAACCAGCGGGCTTACACTATGGGTAAATGCCAGCACACCTCCAGGGGCTACCACTACCTGGAATGACCTTTCCGGCTCCGGCCACAATCTCCAGTTGCAAGGCGGTGTACAGAGTACCGTTAGCAATGCCTACAACTTTAATCCTGCGATCACCTTCAATGGAACTTCTCACTGGATGAGGGCCAATAATATACTGGCAACCGGCACTACGCCCGGCTCTGTCTATTCGGTTCAGAATAACGACGAAACCACCGGCTTTAATAAGCAGGTATTTTCTTTTGGAGATGATGATCCCGGCTTTAATTATTTATATACAGGAAGTACGGCAACTAATTATCTTTATTACCAGGGTCAATCTTTACTTTTCGGGAATAATGCTTCAGCCTCTTTTAGTGGTAATAGCAATACTTCTCTAACCCAATCCCTGATCTCACAGACCTGGGACTTTACCGGTGTAACAGGTAGTAATACGTATGGCTATAACGGTTATAATGCGAATTCTACTACAAACAGAACCGTTTCTAATTCAATTACAAATACATGGTACGCGCTTAGCCAGGAGCCGAGTCCCAGTACGGGAGCTGCTTTGGGTAGTGAATATTATCAGGGCAATATGGCTGAGAATATTGTTTATAGTGTCAATCATGCTGTTGGCTCACCGGAAAGAAGGAAAATTGACAGCTACCTGGGCCTGAAATACGGTATTACGCTTTTAGGTGGCGGCATAAATAGCGGCACTTATCAATATACTTCCTCTACCGGAAAAGTGATCTGGAATGGTGCCGGCGGCAGCACGTATCATTTCAATGTTGCAGGCATTGGCCGCGATGACAATAGCGCCCTTACCCAGAAACAAAGCAAAAGCATGAACACAGTTCCGAATAACCAGGTGACGATGGGCCTCGGAAGTATTGCAGCGAACAATGTTTCCAATACCAATACATTTGCCAATGACAACAGCTTCCTTGTATGGGGAGATAATAACAGCCAGAATAGCCTTGCTACTGCCAGCGTATCTTTTGCGCACAACGGGGATGCTGCGGCCTCTAATCTCAACAAAAGAATGACCCGTATCTGGCGTGTGGAAAACAATGGTGATAATCCTATGACACAAACCGTGAAGATACAGTTCCCGATAGCTTCTGTTGGCAGCATCACTGTGCCGGGACAAGGAGCATGTGCTCAATATGTGATCGTTTATTCCCTGGATAATACTTTTGATGCCGCCGACACAGCAGCGGTGCTGACGGTTAATGGTACTAATTATGAAGTCAATCATAAGTTCCCGGCAGGTGTATCTTATTTTACCTTTGCTAAAGTAAACCAGACTGCACCCGGTACTGTAGACCTGCCTCAAACCAATGCAACTCCTAACTTCACCTCTGCCTGTCTTAAAGCAGTAGGCTGGAAATACTATTATTATGATGCGGCACAAACCCGCAAAGCATTTGCTATTAACTGGAATGGTAATATTGAGCCAGGTGGTGTAAATGGAGTACTTACTTATAGCCCTACATCCTATATTGTGACATCGGGTGGCAATACCTGTAATATTATGGGCCGTTTATTGGAAATCTTACCTGCCGGTGGTAACTATACGACCAATGGTGGTGTTAAAGTGAGGATATTCTTTGATTCTGCGGAACTCCGTAATACAATCGTAGCTAATCAGCAAGCGCAAACCTGGTTTAAATATTCGGGTAATGCAAGTGCTACAGTAGTTGCTAATAATGGTCAGACCATTTCTAATGCGATCAATATTTATCCATCGGCTACAGGTGAAGAAGACGGTGTTGATTATGTAGAATTCACAGGTATCAGGTCCTTCTCTACCTTTGGTTTTGCCAGCAGCACTTCCTCAGCCCTTCCGGTAAGCCTGTTAAATTTTGATGCGGTTAAAAAGGGCACTACGGTACAACTGGACTGGTCTACCGCAAGGGAACAAAACAACAAAGGTTTTGAGATCGAAAGAAGCGCAGACGGTAAATCATGGACTACATCCGGCTTTGTAGCCAGTCATTCAGCCAATGGCAACAGCAGCACCAAGCAGCAGTACACATTTACGGATGTCAGACCTTTAAATGCACTGAATTTCTACCGTTTAAAACAAATTAATGTTGACGGCAGGTTTGACTACAGTAATGTTCGCAGTGTATTATTTGGCAACGAGGGCAACATCCTGATCTACCCGAATCCGGCCAAAGATCATGTAACGCTTGAGGGCCTGAAAGGCGATGAAAGCATTACTATCTATGATGCTTCCGGCAGACTGATACAGCAATTAAAAGCTGCGAACACTCAATTGGATATCAACCTGGAAAACCTAAGCTCAGGTGTGTATAATATCAATATTATCAGTGCCACCGGCCATAGTTCTTCTTACAAAATAGTAAAAGAAAAATAAATCTAATCAGATAAACACCAGACATTAAAACCCTGGTGAAACAAGGAAACTAAGCTATTTTGTTTCATACTTGCCCCTCGTAATTTTCCATTCCTGGATCATCATCGAGGGGCTTTTTATTGCAACAACCTCAATTCATCCATCAGGCCGAAGCTTTATTGATTTGTCTTTTTAACTCCTGGCATAAGGCTATTCCAGCTTCAAACCATAAATAGCTTCCAGTTTTTGCAGGCAGGCTTCTTTATGCACCAGCGGAATACCTACTTCAAAATCGCAGAACAAGGTCATTTCCTGTTTCAGGATATTAGCCTCAAACTGTTTTAATACGGTCATCACTTCGTTCATGATGGTATAGTCAAAACTCAGCTTTACAGGGAACTCTATATTTTTCTCTACTCTTTCTATGGTTGCCAGGGCATCTGTGGTCACGGTCTTGTAAGCATTGATCAATCCCGGAACACCGAGCAATGTGCCCCCGAAATAGCGCACTACCACGACCAGGACATTGGTGAGCCCGGCACTATCAATCTGCCCGAGAATAGGCCTGCCGGCACTTCCGGAAGGTTCTCCGTCATCATTAGCCCGGTAAACGGTACCTTCGATGCCCATGCGGTAAGCATAGCAATGGTGCACGGCTTTTGGATGTTCTTTTTTCAGGTCTGCTATTATAGATTTCACTTCCTCTACACTTTTCAGGGGATAAGCGTAAGCCAGGAATTTGGACCCCCGGTCTCTGAATTCTGCGGTAGCCGGAGCGGTAATCGTGGTATATGTCAACATAGGAATCTGTACTATCGAAATGCAAATTACGGGAATATAAAACTCAGGTACAAATGAAAGGCCGGAAGGGCAGTTCATTTGAACGGATGATAATCTTTACCGGGATCGCTAAACCAAGGATCAGGAAGAGGTTTGTGCAAAAGGATTTACAAACAGGTCAATGCTATTATCTGCCAGCCTGATGGTATTTATTTTTTGGGCATGCAACAGACCGGGTGCCTTTACACCTGCTCCTATGGCCGCTGCAGCGGTGATCACATGGGCTTCGTCCCAAAGGCCCATGTCAATAAACTCTTGTAAGGTCTTTGTACCTCCTTCGACGATCAGGCTGTTTATGCCTTCGGTGTAGAGATGATCCAGTATTGTATTCACATCATCCTGATCCGGTTTTATGTACCTGCAAGCCCCTTTTATTTCATTTTTTTTGTGATTGTAGATCATTGTTTGCTGCCCGTCTGTTTTGAGATGCAGGTTTTCAGGGAGTGTATCTTTCCAGTCACAGACAATTCGCAGCGGTTGTTGTGTACCGAAAAAACGGTCGGTCAATAAAGGATCGTCTAAAAGCGCGGTATTGTAGCCTACCATGATCGCAGCGGCCTCATGGCGCATTTTGTGTACGTACCTTTGTACCAAAGCATTGCTCAGCATCACTTTCCGGCCGTTTTCCGGGGCGATGAAGCCATCTGTACTCTTAGCCCATTTAAGTATAATGTAAGGTCTTTTCTTTTCATGGAAGGTAAAAAAGCAGCGGTTCAGCCAACGTGCTTCCTGCTCTAAAATGCCCAGTTCTACCTCTATTCCGGCCGCTCTCAATTGTTCAATACCTCTGCCCGCCACTTCGGAAAAGGTATCTACACAGGCTATCACGACTTTAGGAATCTTGTGTTTAATGATCAATGCGGCACAAGGAGGGGTTTTACCAAAATGGGCGCAGGGCTCGAGGGTAACATAGATAGTACTCGCGCTGATCTTATGTTGATCGGATGCCTTAACGCTGTTGATACAATTCACCTCTGCATGGGCCGCGCCATAAGTATGGTGCCAGCCCTCCCCGATTATGGTGCCGTCATGAACTAATACAGCGCCCACTAAAGGATTAGGGGCTACCCTACCCGCTCCCAGGCGGGCGAGATAGAGGGCACGTTGCATAAATGGAATATGTGGATTCATAAGGGGAAACAGGAATGGATTAAAGAGGGGCAAATATTAAAAAAAAGCGGCAATCCCGGTTGATAAGGAGATTGCCGCTTCCAATTATTGTTATTACGATCGACGTAAAACAACAAGCTGATATTTATTCAGAATAAATTATGCTTTCTTGGGGAATTTAGCAGGATCTGCATCAAATTGCTCTTTACAAACGGGGCTGCAAAACCAGGTGGTATCGGTACCTTTAGCGGTAAACTCAGTCCATTTCTCGTTCCTGTCCATGCCACATACCGGATCTTTATCGGTATATTTTGAAGGTGTTTCCGGTGTAGCTGCAGTACCTTTATCGGTTTGCTCTGTACCGTGGTTATGTCCTGCATGATCATCGTGCCCGTCTGCTTTTGCAGCAGTGTTATCTTCACCACAAGAGGTAAGTGCAAAAGCGACAGCAGCGGCTAATAATATCTTTTTCATAAAACTATATTGATTTGATTAATTCAGAAACAATTTTTTCCAGTTTAGGTGCTGCCTCGTTGGCCGCAGCTAATACTTCTTCATGGGTGATGGTATTCTGCTCCTCACGGATGCCCAGGTCGGTAATTATGCTGGCCGCAAAGACGGTCATACCGCTGTGAATGGCCACGATCACTTCCGGAACGGTGCTCATGCCTACGGCATCTCCACCGATCACATGCAGCCATTTATATTCGGCACGGGTTTCAAAGGTAGGACCCTGCAAACCTACATACACGCCTTCTTTCACATCAATGCCTGCATCACGGGCTATTGCATGGGCCTTATCCAGCAATGCCAGGTTATAAGGCTCGCTCATATCCGGGAAGCGTACGCCCAGGCGTTCATCATTCTTACCTCTTAAAGGGTGTTCGGGGAAGAGGTTGATATGGTCACGGATAAACATGATGTCACCGATCCTGAAATCTTTATTCATCCCTCCTGCCGCATTGCTCACGATCATGGTGTCTACGCCTAATGCTTTCATCACGCGCATCGGGAAGGTTACTTCCTGCATATTGTAGCCTTCGTAATAGTGAAAGCGGCCTGCCATCATCATTACGGGTTTATCTCCTATGGTACCGAAGATCAGTTTCCCATCATGACCTTCAACGGTAGACTGGGGAAAGTTAGGGATTTCGGAATAAGGCAGTTCATGCTCCACCTGTATGGCCTTGGTCAATCCGCCCAGGCCGGAACCTAATATCACAGCATATTTAGGTAATGTAGTGACCTTGCTGCTAATAAAAGCTACTGTTTCCTGAATTTTTTCGAATATCATAATATTAATTATAGGAGTATATCGTTGTGATCGTCTTCTTTCCTGATGGTCTGTATGGAATCAACATTTATATCTGTCTGGGGCAGGACCATAACGTGCCTTTGCTCCAGTGATTCAATGGCTGTTTTACGGGCCAGGTGCTGCCCGGAAATGGTTTTCATATTCTTTCCTGCCAGGCTCAGGGTACTGTTCTTATGCCTGATGTTGGCCAGCATCCTTCCTATGATCAAAAACAGGAGGGCCATTAGGACAAACATTGCTTTGATCGCCATGCTAAAGCCGGACAATTCGCCTGATGCAAACAGGGTTTTAATTTCGGGCATGGCTGTTATTTTCCCTACTATGTAAAAAGGACCGAGGTTATCTAAAAAGAACAGGTAAGCAATGCTCCCGATCGCCAACAGGTACATCAGGATCTCCATCATCACATTCAATGTTGCATTCAGGAACCTTTGTGCGGTTGATTTACGGAGGGAGGTAGCCATTGGATCGATGAGCTTGATCTGCTCTTTGATCATGGTCTTTTGCTCCTGCCAATCATTCACCAGGTCATTATACAGGGATTCGTTAGGGTTCATCTCATTCATAAATCGCGATTGAAGCTTTGTATTTATTTTGCTACCACTCCGGAACCAAAAAAAGAGAAAATGGTGGTTCCGTAGTTTTTTACTTTAAACAAATTAGGATGATCTTCATAGTTGTTCCTCGGGGTATGCTCCAATACAAAAACGCCATCTTCTGCGATTAAGTTACGTTCACATACTATACGGGGCAGATCGTCTATTTCCTGCAAGGCATAGGGAGGGCCTGCGAAAATAAAATCATATTGTTCATTGCAGGAAGACAGGAACCTGAATACATCTCCGAAAACCAGGTTAACGCCTTCGACTTTGAGCTCTTCCATAGTTTTTTTGATAAAACCGAAAGGTACTTTGTCGCGCTCTACAATGGTGAGGTCACTTGCACCCCTGGAAGCCAGCTCGTAACTGATGCTCCCGGTCCCGCCAAAAAGGTCTAATGTACGGGCATCTTCAAAATCTATTAAATTCTGTAGGGTATTAAATAATCCTTCTTTGGCTATATCTGTCGTAGGCCTTGTATTGGGCAGTTTTGCCGGGGGCTGAAATTTACGCCCGCCAAATTTGCCGCCTATTATCCGCATGCTTTAATTTGTTTTAATAATTCTAAAATGGGTCCGTTGTCCCCGGTTATGATATCTACTTGCTTAAAATAAGACCTCAGGTCGAGTGCAAACTCTTCCACGGAATCGATGATACCGGTCACATTAAAATGGACCATCATCGGGTCAAAATCGTTTTTCTCTGCAATGAGTGCAATTTTGTACACTACATTTTCCACGGTCTCAAACTCGAAGGTCTGGTGTGCCAGCAGCTTACCGGCATTGGTCACGCTGAGCAATGCGGTGTTTTGCAAGAGTATTAAGCTGGCCACGCTTTCCTGTGAACCAAATTGTTTTAAGTTGCTCAAAGAAAACCTGGAAAGTGAAAATACATCTAAATGATTGAAGTACTTTTTCATCAATGTGGCAATCCCGGCATCATAGGCATACACAATATGGGTATGGATCTCGGGTATGGGATTGGCAAAGATCTCATCGTCGGCACTGATATGGTGCAGGCGTTTCAACCATAATTTAGAGGCTTCTCCCAGGTATAGTTTATCGGGGATAATCAAAGAGCGCTCATCTGCGATCCAGACTTTGCGGATCTTCTGATTGTTCTGCCCCATTGCTTCATTGAGTAATATTTTTTCAAAAAAGATGGATTCCCAGGGCGTATCTGTGGTGTACACATGGGCCTCCAGGATATCGTTTTCGCTATAGATATATACACAACATCCATTTTTCCAGATCATCAATTCTTCGCCCACAATATCTGCAGGTTTATATCCTTCTACCGAATAGGTCCAGTATGGGCTTAATGTATCTACCATATTTCTATTTTAGCTATAGCGGACAAAGATACTAAATTGACCGCAAATTACGGGGAGCGCCTGTGTATAATCGGCATTTGGATAAGGGACTGCTTTAGCGCTTTTGTTTTCCTTTTACAAATGCCTGTACGAGGTAGCTCAGGAGTTTACCGGTCATGGGATATTGCAGGCCATCGGCCCTTGCCGCCACTGCTTCTGTTAAATGCAGGTAGGCAGAACCTGGTTGTCCGGCACATTCAAATACATATTGCCAGGCTTCTGTACGGCTGAGGCCTAAAGGACTTTGCGCACTGCTTAAGGTATCTGTGATACAGTCCAGGTCGAGCTCTACACCGAAAAACTGCTCTTTCACGTGCTGCAAAGCCTGTTGTAAGCCCTGTTTGAAAGTAAGTTCCTGTTGTAAATACATGGATTCAAACCAGATGGCTTTCAAGTCGGGATTGGCCGTGAACTGGTCTATAATAGCGGTATTGTTATAGGCCTGGTGCAAACCCAGGGCTGCATATTTTTTCAAATAACCTTCCTCATAAGCGTAGCTGAAGCCATTGCCGCTATGCCTGCCTTCCCTGGCCCTGAAGTCTGCATGAGCATCGAGATTGATCACGTTTACGGCTGCTGCCTTGGCCATGCTCAGGCCTTTTAATAAAGGATAGGCATTATTATGACCTCCCCCGATCAATACAGGGATCTTGCGGGCGCTCACAATGGCTTCAATGATGGGGGCCAAAAGCTCGTCTAAGGAGGCCACCCCTGCTCTCAGCGCATTCAGTGGTGCATCAGGAGTGTACTGGTCCATCAGGTCTTGTACGGCTACCGTACCCAGCAGGATCATGTGCTTGCCTTTGAGGAAAGTATTGTCCTGGATATTTAGAAATGCCTTGAGGAAAGAGGTCCAGGCCGTTTGCGCACCGCCTATGCCGCCATTGGCCCTCACTCCTATATCTTCGGGTATGCCCAGCAGCACGAATGGTGCTTTCTGGTTGACCAGCCAGTTTTGCCAGTTACTGCTTTCTGGTAGCAGGATGGTCTGGCCGATCTTTATTTCTCCTTCCCTGGGACTACAATATTGCTCCAGGTCTTCTTTTGCGAACAGGTGGACAGTTTGCATAAAATTGTTTAAAAATTTAAACAAATGTAGTAAGTATAAGCTTTTCGTATGGCTTGTTCAGCGGAATTTATTGTAGGATGGGCGAATAAATAATATCTTTGCAATAATTAAATTGGTTTAACCGAAAAAAAATAAAAACTTTATAAATATGTACCCAGCAGAATTAGTAGGCCCGATGAAAGAACAAATGACTTCTAAGGGTTTCCAGGAATTAGTAAATGCAGCAGCAGTTGAAGAAGCTATGCAAAAAGAAGGCACTACTTTATTGTTTATCAACTCTGTATGTGGTTGTTCTGCAGGAACAGCACGCCCGGGTGTACTGGATTCCATACAAGGTGAAGGTAAAAAACCGGATTTTTTAACTACTTCATTTGCAGGTTTTGATGTTGAAGGTGTGTCTGCAGCACGTAAACACTTATTACCTTATCCTCCATCTTCTCCGGCTATTGCTTTATTGAAAAACGGAGAATTGGTGCACATGATCGAGCGTCATATGATCGAAGGCCGTTCTGCAGAGATGATCTCAGCGAACCTGAAATCTGCTTACGAGATGTATTGCTAAACAATAAAATTATCAATAATAAAAAAGCGATTGACCTGCAGGTCAATCGCTTTTTTATTATACCTTCATTGCAGCAGCATCAAAAGCGGTAATTGGCCTGGAAGCGATAGCCCATATTACCAAATGCATCAATTGAGGCAAGTGTTGTGCTTCTCCTCCCGGTGCGGTCGGCATCGATACCTATACTGGCAAATTGTGTTTCAAGCCCAAAATTTACTTTATTAAATACAATCTTTACCCCTACACCGGGGATCAATTTAGCATAGGCTCTTCTGTATAAGATCTCTTCATAGTCGCCATAGGCATTACCCAGATAAGACCGGTACATACCTTCTACCGGTACAATCCTCGAATGACTGACGGTAGTACCTTCACCATACCCGGCCCGTAATTCCAGTCCTGCAAAGAAAAATACCCGCTTATAAAAACGCCTTTGCGTTTCTAAGCCAATGCCAAGTGCAAACATATCTACGCTACTCCTGCTATCTTTCACCTTAACAGAATCTATACTGTACGTCTCCACAAAGTAGGGCCTTTGTGAATAATTATAGGGGTTATAAGCAGCCAGAACCCGGAAAGCCATATTTGGTTTCACCCGGTGTTTAAACTGCAGTCCCATCATAGCTTGCCCTCTGAACTGATCTGAGCCCTCAAAAATCTGGAACAGCAGACCAAGTTCGCTCTTTCTTTCTTTCAAAGAATTATTCAACTTATTTTGGGTGGCCTCCGTTTCCTGTGCACTCAGGGATAATGCTTTCAGAACAAACAGGAATAATACTGCAAATTTTCTCATATCTATACATTGATTGGTTTCATCTCTTAAACGATTTAACATATCAGAAAAGTATCTCCATAAAAAAAGTCATCTTTTTGATAAAGATGACTTTAAATATATTAAAGATTAAGCTTTCACTAGAATGGATAACCGATCGCGAGGTTGAAGACAATATTTTCTCTTCTCCACTGGGCAGAGCGAAAGTTGATTTCATCAAATACCCAGCGGTTGCCATCCTCATACCAGGGTTTGCGGAGCGGGATACCAAAGTCGGTACGTAATACAACTATGGAAAAGTCGAAGCGGAGACCGAAACCGCCACTGACGGCTATGTATTTGTAGAAATCACTGCTGAATTTTCCGCCCGGCATTTCAGGATTATCTCTCCAGAGCCAGATGTTACCGGCATCTGCAAACACGGCACCTTTGGCCCAGGTACTGTATATAGGGAACCTGAATTCTGTACTGGCTTCTAATTTTATATCGCCCAGCAGTTCCAGGAATCTTTGTGCATCGGGTAAGGTATCCTGGTGGTAAGTACCAGGTCCCAGCATCCTGGACCTGAATCCTCTTAAGCTGCTGGCCCCGCCCACAAAGAATTGTTTCACATTGGGCATATTGTAAGAGTTGCCGTAGGCATATCCTGCACCGAGGAAGAGCCTGCTGGCCCACATGCTTTGCTTACCAAAGTTTTTATAAACCCTGAAATCGGTTTGTAGTTTTACGTATTGTGCGAAGTTAGCCCCAAAGATTTTCTTGCTGGGCTCGCTTAATTTTGCACCCTGAGCCAGACCAAGTATGTTCCCGGACAGGTCTACCAGGCCGTCGAAAAAGAAATTCAGATCCTGGCGGCCTGCAACGCTGGAGTTGTAGGTAAACTGGTAAGTAGGGCCGATGATAACCCCGTTGAACAGGATATTACTTAAGCGGTAATCTGTCGTGGTACCGATGGTATCTGTTCTTACGTAGGTAATATTGATCGGGAATAGTTTGTGGTCTTTATTGATGGATTCTTTCCATTGATAGCCAAAGCCCAGGTTAAATGTGTTCAAACGGTAGGCTGTTTCTCTCAGGTAGTAGTTGTAACCCAGTTTAATATTGGAACGGGGCACAAAGTTGCTGGTGGAAGAAATACCTAAAGAACGCGCGAACAATAAACGGGGAACGGTTAAATTGGTTTCCAGGCCTGCCTGGTAGAGGTTGGGTATTTTCATGGTACCGCCATACTGCATCTCAAAGCCGCCACTCAGCTTTATTTCCAGCTGTTCTGCGCCTTTCAGGATATTGCGGTGCCTCCAGCCCAGGGAGACCCTGGAACCTACCCTGCTGTCATTCTGGGAGAATGCAGAGGTTTCAAAGTTCAATGATTTAGACGGATGAGGGGTAAGCAGGTAAATAGCGGTAAGCATGGGCCTGCCTGTACTGTCATAGCTTTCAATCATATCATTCTTGACAAATTTGAAGGCATTCAGGCTCACCAGCCTGCTCAGTGAAAGGTTTTGTACCCTACGGGAATACACATCACCCGGTTTGAAAACAACTGAGGATTTAAATAAAAAGGGTTTGAAATTTTCTTCTCTGCGCTTTACAATATTAAAGATCTCATAGTTAATGGTATCTATCTGCCGCATTCTTCTGGCCGCGGTAGCTGCCGAGTCGGCCTTGCTGTTATTCGCATTGGTTATATTGGAGCGTACTACATAGTTAGGATTAATAAAGATGTCCTTGATGTGGTACACCTGGAATGACTTTGGCTGCATGACTTCATATTTGAGGGTCATGTGCACATCCAGGGAATCGGCATGTAAACCGGTATCAATGCGGGCAATGAGGAAGTCCGGAGAAAAGAAATAGTAGCCCTTGTTTTTCAACTCCAGGTCTATACGGTTGCGCTCGGCCGAAATGGCATCGAGGAAATAAGGATTCCCTTTTTTGATAAGGCTGCCTTTGGCCACGCTCCTGATCTCAATGGCAATATCAGTGGTATCGCCTTCTAAAAAGTGTACGTCTTTAAAGTATTTTCTTTTGCCAGCAATGACCTCAAATTCACCGGAGGTTTTTTTAGCAACCGTATCATCTATTCTTTTTGCCCTTACTTCGGGGTTAAAGTATCCGTTGTTTTGCAGCTTATTGTAAAGTATGTTCTGGTTCCTGCCGAGGTTGAAGGTGCTGCCCAAAACAGGAGGCTCCCCGATCTTATCGCGGATGTATTTACGCATGCCCTTCTCGCTCTTCGGCTCACCTACCATATTGTACACACCGAGTTTAAAGCGCAGACCAAAGATCTTTTTATTGGGCTTAGGTCTTATGGCATCCTTTAGTTCATCCTCCAGTACAGAGCGCTCTGTTATCTGGCTATCGATCACTTTCAATTTACTGCCTGTATATAATGTTTCTTTCTCTGGCAGGTGATTTTTATAAGAAGCACAAGATGCCAGCCCCCACAGGGCAAGTACTACACTTAAAGTCTTCAACCAATATATGAAAGTAAGAGATCTATTCACCGATTTTAATTATGTTTTTATTCTTTCTGTTCAATTCGTAAATAATACCCAGAGACTGGCCCAGTTTACTTTGCTCTTCCTGTTGCTTGCGCTCTTCTTCCCTGCGCTGTCTCATGTACTCTCTAAATTTTTTCTGTCCCAGCAACAGTTGCCTGAAGCGGTTATATTCCAGTCCCAGCCTAAAGCTCAGGCCGGTTTCAATGATAAATCCATTAACGATGTTCTGTAATTCTGTTTTCCGGTATCCCCTCAGCACATATCTTCCATCAGGCGTGATCATATAATCGGCAGAAAGGTTGCCGGGCAGATAGCTCGGATTGGAATTGCTGGCCTGGCCTTCTAATTGGAAGTCATTACCTATAGATACTTTCAGGCGGTCATTGAAGAGGCGCTTAGAGGCCGTTACATTAAGATCGGTGCGATTAACGCGGTTACCCGTAGAGTAATCCTCAGAAGAATTTAAGCCCATATCCAGTTCTATACCTGCGATCAGGTTACCGGCCATCCGGTTTAATTGCTCACTCAGGAAACGGCTGGCACTCTGGCGAACAGCATTCTCAAGGCCTAAACCACCCCCGCCAGAACTGAATACATCTTCTGAAATGAACCTGCCCAGGGCCAGTACGGCCACTACCTGCTTATTCATCTCGGTCGGATTGTTGCGCAGTTCATTCAACTTAGATTCCACGGTAGCTCTCACATCTTCAACGGCTGTATTACCCTTTTCAGAAACAACTATGTCAAAGCTGATGGTCGGTTTCATCACCTTACCGCTCATTTTCAACAATACCTGGAAAGGCATTCTCTGGCGGAACACGCCGGACTCGCCCTGCTGCCCCTGGTTCTGCACCAGGTCTATAGGCGCTACATTGGCTTCATAGACGGCCGTGATATTGGCCTCGGCATCTAAAGGATCACCGGCCAGCTGGATGATGCTTCCTTTCTGTATCTTAAATTTCTTTTTGATGATCTCTATACTCAGGTCATAATAGCCATCTTCCAGCTCATAGGTACCGGCAAGTGACATATTACCGTCTGATCCCAGGTTGGCGTTCAGGAATGCTTTACCTTTTACATTAAGTTTATCCCCTGTTTCCGGATCGATGAGTATGGTGAATTGTGCGCCTTTGTCGATATCTACATTCACATTCAGCGAGGAACTCTGTGACAATAAGTATTTGGCACGTTCCATTTTTTCGCCATATTCGTCTAAAGATTCTATGACCTTACTGTCGTAGAACTCTACAATACCTTCATTCGATACTAATTCAGGATTGTCCAGCAGTGCATAGTTAAAGTCTGTACTATCATGTATGGTAATATTTCCGTCAATGGCAGGCGCGGTCATCGGGCCTTTCAATCCCAGGGCGGCACTCAGCAGGATTCTTCCGTAAATAGCTTCATTATCCTTGCTGGTAGAGTTCATGGCTTCCCACTTGGTAGCATTAAAGCGGGCATTAAGCGCAAATTCTGTAAAATTCTTAGTGATCAGGTCACCGTCTAAAGTGGCCTTCCTGTTTAAACGGTCATAGATCTCAAAATCAGAAAAACTCAGGCCTTTACCCGGAACAAACCTGATCTGCTCTTTAGGCATACGCAGGAAGGTATTGAACGAGGACAAGGTGGTCTGCAGTTCTTGTGTATTTAAAGTACCATCTATCAAAGGATTAGTGAGGGAACCATTTATTTTAAGATTGCCCCAGAGTGTACCACTGCTGTTCCTGATGGCACCAAAAGTGATGCCTTCAATGCTCTTCAAAGCGAAGGATTTAATGTCTGCGTTAAAATCCAGGTCATTACCATTCTGCGCTTTTGTGTAGTAATGACCGCTGATACCCAGGTCATTGCCGCTACCCACCAGGTTCAGTTTAGCCTGGTAAGCATCTGCCGACTCATTAAATGCATTTAAAGACAGGTTGCCCAGACCGGCACCTAAAACCTGGAGGCTGTCTATACGTGCATCTGCATTTATTTTTGCAAAATCGCCCCTTAGGTCAAGTTCTCCATCCACATTTAAAATACCGTCTGCAAGAATGGTGTCTTTACTGAGCATTCTTGTGATGTTGGCAATCGTAAAGTTTTTAATGGCCAGGCTGAAAGGACTATTCAGCGCGGTGTCTTTACTCTGCACACTTATAGATTGATTACCGCTGCTCAATTGCAGGGCATCTATAAAAAATCCTTTATTCTGCGCGCCCAGCACTACCCTGTTCAGCGGGTTTACGGCCCAGTCTTCATAGTTGAGCTTCAGGCCACGTGCCATTTTCAAATGAATATTATCATTCGCATCGATGGCGGTGTAAAGGCCAAGACCAAACTGGTCGACCCCGTCCTTATCGGTAAGGTTAAGGAAGGAGCTGATGCTATCGTCCTTCACACTACCAAACAAAGAGGAATTGTAAAATTCGATGCCGCCTTTGGTAAATTTATTTAAGGAAAGTACATACATCAGGGCGCTGTCCTGCTCTACGGCAGAGAAGCCCAGTGTATCGATGATCATGTCTGAATAGCGTAAACGCGGAGCAGATAAACCAAGGTCTAAACTTTGTGCATTGGCCAATGCATAAAATCTTACGGTATCAAAAGGCCTAAGATCGGGCACCAGCTGGCGGAACAGTCTATGGTAATTCACGGTGCCGGACAGGTTCATATCATAACCCAATGGCTGTAAATATTTCTGATCGTTCAGGCGGTAAAACTTGTTGACGTGTGCCAGGATCACATCACCCATTTTGGTCACGGGTACATGGCCCGTCAGGCGTGCATTCACAATATTGCCCAGGGAAAGGGTAATATCCTGCATACTATCCACAGGATTGGAATACAGGTAGATACTGTCGAGCACATAGGTGGTACCGTTCATGGTAATGAAGGGACTGTTGACATTTACCTGTGCTGCCGGGTAATTGGGATTGGCCGAAGGCACGTTCATATCAATATCCCCGGTAAATACGATATCCTGTTCTGTAAGTTTAAGTTCTTTAAGATTGATGTATTCAATGTTCAGGTTAGAAGTGATCGCAGGGTACTCATTACTCATATCAAGATAAGCCTGCATGGTCATGAAGGCATTAGGGTCTCTTGATGTGAGTGCGATCTCTCCCAGCTTACCTTTCATATAGCCTTTAGCGGAAAAGTCACGGTAATTGTAACCATTCAGGAAGGCTTCTGCTATGGTCGCATCTAAAGTGGCATCCATTGTTTTAGGGTCAAAGCCTACGCCTTTCACCTTACCGTTCATGGAAATGCGGCCCAGCGTGCTGTCCATCCTCAGTATTTTACCCAGGTTCAGTCCGCGGGTCACCAGCAGCAGGTCGTAGGTCTCTTTACCCGATCTGCTCATGTCTATAGCCCCGTTGATATCGGCATCTCCGTCAGCGGTCCTGATTTTCAGGTTAGGCCTGTAGGCTGTAGTAGTTCCATTGATTTTCCCGGAAATGGAAAACCAGGCCGGAATGCTGACCTGCTTTTGAACAGAAGCAGGCAGGAAGGGTTTTATATCATTAAGACCGCTGCTCATCTCGGCTATGTTTAAGTCATAGCGCAATTTACCGGCATCGGGCAGGCCATACAATACGCCATTGGCATCAATAGCGGTACGGGTCAGACCTTTTAAGAAGAGTTTATTAATGTTTAATGCGTCCAGCGGACCTTTGGCAATAAGGGTCAGGTTCACTCTCTGGTTCCGGTAATCCCTTAATTGTTTCTTTTGCGATTCGGGCAGGAAGATGAACAGGTCTTTGAAGCCTACCACACTTTGCTTGAGGGCCAGGTCCAGGTTCATCTTGCCCATTTCTTTATCCAGGCTCTCTAAAGAGCGGTAAGAAACGGCCATTTTATCCTGTAGCAAAGTATTTGGTGTTTTCAGGTAAAACTCATCCAGGATAGCACCTTTGGCATGATAGGTAAAGGCAGTACGCAGGGTCTGGATATCCAGCCCGCTTTTCTCCAGCATGGAAAGGTTCTTGATAATCCCCGAAATCGTATCTACGCTATACAGTACGTCGCTGGCAGTCATGTAAAAATTCTTTACATCCAGGTGTGCATAATCGATACCATCTCTCAGGGCAGGTTTAAGGTTATCATCCATCTTGAAACCTATTTCTTTCAGCAAGAGATCATTCACCACAACACGCCAGGAGCCTGAATCTTCAGATGTACTTACCGGTTCAGGAGGCGCTTTAGGCACGCTTGTCTTATTAAAGGCAATAGATGTATTGCTTTGTACTAAATTGAAATAATCAATATTGATCTTTTGCTCCACCAGGCTGAACCAGGGCATGGAAGCAGACAACTCTTTAGCAATGATATTGAAATCCATCCCGGAGGAACTGTCCTTCATGGCAAAGCTGGCTTTGTTCAGGGTCAGTTTATCCACGATGAGCACCACGTCTGAAGCTTCACTGCTATCAGGTGGTGGAGGTGGCAAAGAGGAAGGGATACTGAAGAAGTAGGAGTTAATAGTATCCCCTACAAAGTCGGCTACCTCAAAACGCATGGTATTGAGGTCAATATTCCTGGGCTTTAATACCAGGCTATTCAGTTTAATACCAAATAAGGTACCGCCTATGGTATCGCTCAGCCGGTAACGCGTATTGGTAATGGTGATGGTACCGGCATCTAAGTAGATAGGAGAAGCCTGTGCCGTATCGATCACTTCCTGGTTGCTGGCCTCCGGCTTGCCCACAAAGGAATCGATTACGAACTGGTAGTTATAATTTGTATCGGTGGCAGTACGGTACATATGCACATCAGCACCGTCAAGGTTGAGTTTACTGACGGAGATCCTGCCCTCTATGAGTTTGAGCATATTGACATTGACATCAAGCTGGTTGATCCAGACCATCGTGTCCTGTGCCTTATCTAATACTAGTACACCGGAAAGGTTAACCGCAGAAGGAATGCTAAAGTCTATCTTACCTATGGCTACTTTTGTATCCAGTTTCTTTTCCAGGAAACTGACCGCATATTTTCTTATTTGCTCTTTACCCCAGGGTGTATTTATTGCCACTATCAATCCGATCACCAGGACCAGGATTGACAACAATATGTACATAAATATTTTTAATATCTTCTTCATGTATCAGTATAAGCAAAAGTAAGGTCTAAATGCTTTAAAAAAAAGCATTAAATAGTTTTGGCAATATATTGAACAAATGCCAGAACTGCAAATCAATTTATGCTGAGCCGCTAATTTTAGGAGCAAATTGTAATTAATCGATCTTGCCTCTTAATTAAATCACAAATAAAACGCATTTTTATAGATGGCTTTTTAGCATTTATTACATAATCGTTCTCTTATATATTTCGTAACTTTACATCATACTACAGGCAGGCAATTAATTTACAGAAAGGTCATGCGCTACTAAACAGATCAAGGAACAGGATTACATTTTTCTTAAAATTATATTGCAATGAAAAAGCAAGCAACTGTTACGCTTTACTGGCCTGTAAATCATGATATACTTGAATCGATAGAGGCCACGGGATGCAAAAGGTTCCCGGATAGCTTTTTATGCAATCCTGTATTAAATGAAGGCTATGCCGTCCAGATCTCCCAGGAACTGGATGCCGCCACTTGTCCTATTGCTTATATCTGTGAATTTGAGCTGGACTATGCCGACCTGGAAAAATTCTCCATCAAGCAATCACCCAATATCTATCACCAGGAGCTGGAGATGGACAAGGATAATCTTCAACAACTGAATGATGCTATTTCAGGTTGCATTCGCGTAAAACGGGTGTTCAAGAAATGGATGCAGGATATTTAATACCTGCACTCCTCTTTCCCTGATTGTTTTTCCTTAAAAACATTTTGTTATGAAAAGAATTTAGTCTTTTGACAAAATCCTGAATTAATAAATGATTAATTTCGCCGACGAAACTAAAAAATAACATTAACATATTGTAATGGCCATAATAGGAGAAATCATTGCCCGCTCTTTAAAGATCAGAAAAAGATTTACAAAAAAAAGAGATAATAACTGGAACGTACAGAAAAAGACACTGATCAAGCTACTGGAAAAATCCCAGTACACTTCTTTCGGCAAAGCCTATCAATTTGATAAGATGCTGGGCACGTCTGTGGACTTCATTGCAGACTTCAAAAACGCTATTCCTTACCACAATTACAACTCCATGTTTGAGCAATGGTGGCACAAATGCCTGGATGGGGAAGAAGATGTGACCTGGCCGGGAAAGGTTAAGTACTTTGCCCTGAGCTCCGGCACTTCTGAGTCTGCCAGTAAGCATATACCGGTAACCAACGACATGATCAAGTCTACCAAAAAAGTAGCGATGAAGCAATTCTATTCGCTGACCAATTTTGACATTCCGGCTGCAGCCTTTGGTAAAGGGGTATTGATGCTGGGTGGTACCACCACACTGATGGAGAAGGATGATTATTTTGAAGGAGACATGAGTGGGATCAGTGCCAAGAATATGCCGCGCCTGTTCTCCAGGTTAATGTATAAGCCGGGAAAAAAGATCGCTAAAACTCCGAATTGGGAAGACCGTATTAAACTGATTGTAGAGAATGCACCCAAATGGGATGTAGGAACGGTCTGCGGTGTGCCTGCCTGGGTACAGATCGTGCTGGAAGAGATCATCAAAAGACATAAGTTAAATAACATACACGATATCTGGCCTAATTTTGCGGTCTACATCCATGGTGGTGTAGCCTTTGAGCCCTACCGTGAACCTTTAAAGAAATTGTATGCCAAGACGGTAACGAATATCGAGACCTATATGGCTTCCGAAGGTTCTTTCGGCTTCCAGGCAAGGCCCGGTGTAGACGGCATCAAGCTTGAATTAAACGCTGGTATCTTCTATGAGTTCGTTCCCTTTAATGAAGAAAACTTTACCGACGACGGGGAAATAAAACCGACTGCCGTTACCAAATGTATCCACGAAGTAGAGAAAGGCATTGACTATGCGGTGATGCTGTCTACCTGCTCGGGCGCATGGCGATACATCATCGGCGACGTGGTACGCTTTACCTCGGTCAGCGAAGCAGAGATCGTGATTGTCGGCAGGACCAAACAGTTCTTAAGCCTTTGCGGAGAGCATATGTCGGTAGATAATATCAACAAAACCATTGATGCTTTAGGCAATGAAACGGGTATGGATATCGGGGAATTTACCGTTGCCGGTTTCCCTTACGAAAACAGGTTTGCTCACAGGTGGTTCATTGGTTGCGACAACCCTACAGTTGACAATGAAACCATCAAAGCCATTATTGATAAAACACTTTGTGCCATCAATGACGACTACGCAGTAGAGCGGCAATCGGCATTAAAAGAAATTTTTATTGAAGTGTTGCCTAAAGAAACTTTTATAGATTACCTGAAACATATGGGTAAGTTTGGTGCGATGAACAAGTTCCCGCGCGTATTAAAAGGCGTACAACTCAGGAACTGGGAAGAATTCCTGAAACAATCTTAAGCAATTAATGATATCTAAATAAAGGAGGCTATTAAAGCCTCCTTTATTGTGTTACATCAATCTTATCGTGATACCAATAAATTTGATACTTGAATTATTGTCACATTAAGCCCTGTCGAAATGCAGCAATAATTCAACTCTTTTTATTATATCTCCTAATGCTTCCTATGATCATTTATGGCCGGGAAGCCCGTTTTATCGGTTTCTTAATGCCCCCTTAATATCCCCGTAATATCCTGAAGATAGTTTTGCGCCCAAACACAATACAAAAAAACATGAGGAGTAAAATTACATTAGGATTATCTGCTGCCCTGCTTGCTACGTCTATGGTATCTGTTGCCCAGGTGACCACTTCCGGTATGAGAGGAACGGTAAAGGACGACAAAAATGAAACTATTCCGGGTGCTTACGTGGAGATTGTACATACGCCATCGGGCACCAAATACCAGGCAGTGACCTCGCCAACGGGTATCTTCGTGGTACAGGGTATGAGGACCGGAGGCCCTTATACAGTGACTATAGAAGCGGTAGGTACCGGGCAAAAAACATTCAGCAATATCTTCCTGAACTTAGGGGAAGATTATATTTTAAATGCAAAAGTTACAGAATCTTCAGAAGCATTAACCGGTGTAACCGTAACGGCTTTCCGCAACGATATCCTGAACAGTGAAAGAACAGGAGCTTCTACAAATATCAGCAACCGGGCATTAAGCCGCCTGCCTTCTATCAGCAGAAGTCTTACTGATTTTACCCGTCTTACGCCCCAGGCCAATGGCAATGGCTTTGCCGGAAGAGATGGCCGCTACAACAATCTCCAGATCGACGGGGCCAACTTTAATAATGCATTCGGTCTAAGTTCTGATCCGCTGCCCGGCGGTAGCAATCAGCCGATCTCATTAGATGCGGTAGATGAAATGTCGGTTAACATTGCCCCTTATGATGTACGCCAAACAGGCTTTACAGGTGCCGGCATCAATGCCATTACCAGGAGCGGTACCAACCAGGTGGAAGGAAGCGTGTACCTCTATGAACGCCCGAAATCCTTTACCGGGCTGGATGTAGGCGACCAGACCTTAGCTACCTCAGCCAGGACCAATAACCGCATCATCGGTGGCCGTATCGGTGCCCCCATCATCAAGAATAAACTATTTATCTTCGGATCACTGGAATATGAACAATCCAGCAGCCCGGGCAATCCATGGCTGGCCAATAAAACCGGTACTGATGCCGGAGCTAATGTAACCCGCGTATTGGAATCGGACCTGCAAAATGTGTCCGGCTACCTGCAGTCTAAATATGGCTACAACCCGGGCAGGTTCCAGGGTTATGCAGACAATTATGTGAACTCAAACATCAAAGGCTTATTGCGACTGGACTGGAACATCAATGATAATAACAAGCTAACGGTGCGTTTCAATACCATGATGGGTTCTAACCAGCTGGGTGCCAACGCCAGCTCCGGCCCCAATCCAAGGTCCAGCGCTGCACGTATCAGTAAAGAATCTATGGTATTTGAGCACGGCAACTATACGCAAGACAACCGTGTAACTTCTTTGACGGCCGAGTTAAACTCCAGGCTCAGCAATAAGATGAGTAACCAGTTACTGGCTACCTACAGCCGCATCAATGATAAGCGTGGTACTACAGGAGACCTCTTCCCCTTTGTAGATATCTGGAAAGACGGGATGAACTATATGAGCTTTGGTACCGAATTGTTCTCCTACGATAATGAGGTCATCAACAATAATGTCAACATCACGAATAACCTGACCTATACGATGGATAAACACCTGTTTACAGGAGGTCTGAGCTTCCAGTATATGGGTTTTGGTAATTCTTACAAACGTATGGGTACCTCTTATTATCGTTACAATGACCTCAATACCTTCTTAAGCGGCGGCGCTCCGGATGTCTATGGCGTTACTTATCCTTATGAGGGGCAGGATGGCTATGCACGTGTCAATTATGCCTTGGGAGGTATTTATATCCAGGATAAATATTCGGTGAACAATAAATTGAACATCACAGGCGGCATCCGTGTAGATATGCCTTTCTTCCTGAATGCACCGGTTAACAATCCTACGATTGAGCAAATAGAACTGTTGGATAAAAAAGGCAATGCGACTACCTTCAGTACCGCAAAATGGCCGGGCGTACAACCTTTGATCTCACCAAGGGTTGGGTTCAACTATGATGTGAATGGCGACAGAAGCCTGCAGGTACGTGGTGGTACGGGTATCTTTACGGGAAATATTCCTTTCGTATGGTTCACCAATATGCCTACCAACTCCGGTATGCTGCAAAATACCTTTGAGCCGGTAAGCGATGCTACCCTGGCCAAGATCACCAGCCTGCAGGCCGATCCTATGCATTGGGTGAAAGCTTTACCGGAGGAGTTCCCGGCCCAGGGCGGCTTAAGAGCTCCGGGAACCTTTTCCCTGATCGATAAGAATTTTAAAATGCCACAGGTATGGCGCTCTAATCTTGGTGCTGATGTCAAATTAGGCAAATCTCCGCTGGTGCTTACTGCAGACCTGATCTATACTAAAGACATCGTTGGCGTGTACCAGTACAATGCTAACCGCAAAGCAGCAACGGCTTCTTTGAATTTTGAAAATGACAACAGGGATCTTTGGGCCAGTGCCAATGATGCCAAATACAATGCAGGCACAGGTACGGTGATCCCGGTATTGAGCAATACCAACCTGGGCAGTTCATTTGCAGGTAGCTTAGGCTTAACCCTGCAGTATACGCAAGGTCTCTTCGGTTCGGTATTCTACACCTATTCTGCTTCTAAAGACATTACCGGCAACCCGGGTTCCTCTTCAGGATCGGTATGGAGCAATAACTATAGTGTCAATGATCCCAATGAGCAGAGATTGGGCTATTCCCAATACGCTATTCCTCACCGTGTGATGGCCAATGTTTCTTACAAAATCCAGAATACTACGTTCTCTGTATTCTACAACGGATCCCACCAGGGACGCTTTGCTTATGTGTACAGCAATGATATCAACAGGGACGGTGTATCTTTAGACTTATTGTATATTCCTGATGATATGAACCAGATGAACTTCTCTGATATCACCAACAGTTCCGGCGACATCGTATTTTCTGCTGCAGAGCAAAGGAATGCCTTTGAGACTTTTGTAAAAGATAACGGACTGGAAAAGTATAAGGGTACTTATGTAGAGCGCAACAATGGACTGATGCCCTGGTTACATAAATTCGATTTCAGGTTCATGCAGGACATTGACCTGAACAAGAAAAACGGTCAGAAATTACAATTGAGTTTAGACATCATGAATGTGGGTAATTTACTCAACAAAGACTGGGGTGTGTACAAACAATTGAATGCAGGTAATGATTATTCTTACGGCCTGCTGAAAGTAGATAAAATTGATGCAAACGGCGTACCTACCTTCCAGATGAATACGATCAGGGATAAGGACAATAATACCGTGCTGCCGACCACGCCTTTCAGAAATAACTTTTCTGCAACCAGTACCTGGGGTATGCAATTCGGCATCCGCTATATCTTTTAGTCTTCCCGGCTGATCTTAACTCAAGAGCTGGCTCAAATCAATCAAATGCTTCCTGTCCCGGACTTGTTCCGGGGTACAGGAAGCATTTAACTTTTCGGCCCTCTCTTTTTGCTTTTCTACCCTTCTTCCTCCTGTACAATATACTATATTTGCAAACTAAAGTTTTTAGGTATGCTGCATCGTAGTCTTGAGGATTGTCTTTTGGATTTAGAAAGGAATAAAATGCTGATCAGAGTTACAGAGCCCATCGACCCTAACCTGGAGATGGCCGCTTTGCACCTTAAAGTATTTGAAATGAATGGCCCTGCCCTGCTCTTCGAAAACGTGATCGGATCTGAATTCAGAGCAGCCTCTAATATTTTCGGCAACCTGGAACGCAGCAAATTCCTGTTTCGCCATACGATAGAAAAAACACAGGAGATCATCGCCCTCAAAAGCAATCCGGCATCAGCGCTCAGGCATCCTTTCAGGCACCTGAATACCGGCTTAAGTGCTTTAAAAGCATTGCCTAAAAGACTCAAACATATTCCTACAAATTTCAAGGAGATCAGGATCAGCGACATTCCCCAGATCAAACACTGGCCTATGGATGGCGGTGCCTTCATCACCCTGCCCCAGGTCTTCTCTGAAGATATAGATAAGCCGGGATTGATGAATGCCAACCTGGGTATGTACCGCGTACAGCTTTCGGGCAATAAATATATTCCCAATGAAGAGATCGGTATGCACTACCAGATCCACAGGGGCATAGGCGTGCACCAGGGCAAGGCCAATGGCAAAGGACAACCTTTAAAAGTGAGCATTTTTGTAGGAGGACCTCCGGCACATACCTTATCGGCCGTCATGCCTTTACCGGAAGGCTTAAGTGAGCTGACTTTTGCCGGTCTGCTTGCCGGTCGCAGGTTCCGCTATGCCTATGATGAGGGTGGCTATGCCATAAGTGCAGATGCCGACTTCGTGATCACGGGAGACATCTACCCTAAAGACGTAAAGCCCGAAGGACCTTTTGGCGACCACCTGGGTTATTACAGTCTTACCCATCCCTTCCCGCTGATGAAAGTGCGGAAGGTATATGCAAGGCAAGACTCTATCTGGCCGTTCACCGTAGTGGGCCGTCCGCCACAGGAAGATACCGCTTTCGGCGACCTTATTCATGAATTAACCGGGGATGCCATTCCTGCTGAGATCCCGGGCGTAAAAGAAGTACATGCAGTAGATGCTGCAGGTGTACATCCTTTGCTCTTTGCCATAGGCAGCGAACGCTATACCCCTTACCAGAACCCGAAGCAGCCGATGGAGATCCTCACGCTGGCCAACAGGATACTGGGCACCGGGCAGCTCAGCCTGGCCAAGTATTTATTCATCACGGCTAAAGACAGCCAGCCCGTGAGCACACATAAAGAGAAAGAATTCCTGAAATATATACTGGAAAGAATCAACCTGAGACGTGATCTTCACTTCCAGACCAATACGACGATTGATACCCTGGACTATTCCGGTACGGGCTTAAATGCAGGCAGTAAAGTGATCTTTGCCGCATACGGGGACCAGCAAAGACAATTGTGTACACAGATACCGAATGTGTTCTATGAGATCGGTGGTTTCAAAAATCCGCAGCTGGTCATGCCGGGCATTATTGCCATCCAGGCGAGCGCTTTTGTCTCCAGCCAGCAGGTGGCTGTAGAAATGCAATACCTGCAAGCAGCCCTGGGCCAATCACCTTTCCTGAAGGAATGCCCGATGATCGTGATCGTAGATGATGCCAACTTTACCGCAGCCAACCTGAGCAATTTTTTATGGGTGACCTTTACGCGGAGCAATCCTTCTCATGATATGCATGGGATCAACAGTTTTTATGAGAACAAACATTGGGGTTGCGATGCCGTGGTCATTGATGCACGGGTGAAGCCGCATCATGCACCGCCATTGATCCAGGACCCGGAGGTAGAGGAGCAGATCAATCGTTTCTTCGTAAACGGGGCCAGCCTGTCCCGGTTAAAGAATAAATTTTAGGAAGCAGGATTTGCCCGCTACGAACATAAGCTTTATTAAAACGAATGACCGATGATCACACTATTACATAACCCTGCCTGCTCTAAAAGTAGCTGTGCGATGGATTACAGCCTGCAATTCCCGGGATTGGCCATACAGACAAGATGGTATGTGCAAGATCCTTTAAGCAAAACAGAACTGCAGGAGCTGGTACAAAAATTACAATTACCAGCCCGGGAGATCGTGAGAATAACTGAAAAAGACTTCATCGCACAATTCGGAACAGAAACCCTCGATGAAGAGACCTACCTGGATATCCTGGTGCAACAACCACAATTCTTACAGAGACCGATTTTAATAGACGGCAATACGGCTTTCATCGGCAGACCCCCGGAATTGATCTTAGACTATTTAAGCGCAAAAGCGCAAGCCTAAAACATAAGTCACGCTAAGAGTTGGTAAGCGACCTGAAATAGGTTAAAGACAAGATAGATTGGGCCAGCAATAGAAGCACTGCAATAAGCAGGAAAGGCCGGTAACAGTCTTTATATTGTATCAGGCTGTTGGATTCAATTTTACTTTTCTCGAGCTGGTCAATTTCGTTGTAGATCTTCTGCAGTGAGCCATTATCTGTAGCCCGGAAATATTTCCCCCCTGTACCGTTGGCGATCTTGGTCAGTATGGCTTCATCGATCATCACCGGCATCCTCTGCCGCGAGATCACATTCCCGTTTTCATCGGTAACAGGCATAAAGGTCTCCCCGGCAGAACCTACACCTATGGTATAGACACGAATGCCATAAAGCTGTGCTATCTCTAAAGCCGTCTCCGGGCTGATGGTACCACCTTCATTTACCCCATCGGTCATCAATATAACCACTTTACTCTTCCCGGTCATATGACGGAGGTTATTGACCGCAGAGGCAAGCCCCATACCTATTGCCGTACTCTTCACCAAAAGGTTGCTGTGCAGGCTTTCTAGTTGAGCGATCAATACATTATGATCGATCGTGGCGGGGCATTGAGTAAAACTCTCCCCGGCAAAGATCACCAGGCCTATCCGGTCTGAAGGGCGGCCTTTGATAAAATCAACGGCTACCTGCTTTGCTGCCTCGAGACGGGAAGGTTTTAAGTCTTCCGCATCCATACTCGGCGATATGTCCAGGCTCAGTATGATATCGATCCCTTCTGCATTAATAGCCTCATTGATGGCCGTATCCTGGGGACGGGCCAAGGCAATAACCATAAACACAGCGGCAATATAGGTGATCGATTTTAAATAAGGTTGCAGCCTGGCTTTTGTGCTCACAGGAACTCTTTCCAGCCCTAAGGTGGTGGAAAGAGTATAGCTCAGGTTCTTTTTACTCCGGAACCGTTCCCACAACAAATAAATTACAGGCAACAGCAACAACAGCAAAAAGTACCAGGGACTGGCAAACTGGTAGGAAGTAAAAGGAATACGCATTATGATGGTGTACCCTCCTCTTGTACGATTGGTGTTTTACGGACCAGGAGCACAGCGGCATCCAGGCATTCGCTTTGCGCTTCCTGGCCTGGTGTGGCTTTTGCAAATTTTGCCAGGTCAGCGGTCCTGAAAATAAGTTTCAATTCAGCCCTTAAATGCCTCAATTCATTATTTTGTTTGGTAGCTTTCAATAACTCGTCTGTGGTCATTTCTGCGATAGAGATACCAAAGCGCGCTTCTATATAATCTTTGATGACCTGGGTCAGCATAGAGAAGTATTTCTTTTGCCCGTCTTCGCCTTCAAAGTGTGTTGCTTCCAGTTCTTTCAAAAGCCTTAATGCTTTCTGGTCTGCTTTTTCCTGCCCTTTGGCCGCCGACTTTCTTTTCCTGGATATGCTCTTCACAATGCGGACCAGTAATAATACCAATACGACTAAGGCGATCAGCCCCCCAAGGAACCAGGGCCAGTAAGACCACCAGTCTCTTTCAACTTCTTCAATATCTTTAATCGGTTTTATGGGTGCAGTTGTGTCTACCGCTAAAGTACGCACATGAAGAGCAAGCGTATCGGTAACTACATTCAGGGTATTGCCCGAAGCTTCAGTCAAGGGAAATGTAAAAGCAGGGATCACATATACACCGGAATCGAAGCCGGTAAGGGTAAGCTTTTGCTTATAGATAAGGTCTTTACCGTTTAATACGGAATCAACACTTCCGGTATCCACAATTTCCAGGCCCGGCAATTCCGGGATAGCCGCCCAGGATAGTTTGCCGCTGCCGGCAGGCACCTGCACCTCGAGGAAAAGATGAAACTGGTCCCCGATCTCTATTTGCCTGGCATCGCTCCTGGCAGTCGCTTTAGCCTGCGCAAAAGCCGTCACCGTACCCAGGCAGATGCCGAGTACGATCATGAATCGCTGAATATATGAGTATAATGTTTTCAATTGCTCTGCTGCTAAATTCTGCCTCTGAAAAAGCTTTGTAATACCTTTATATAATCCTGATCGGTACGCACATTCAACAACTGCGCTCCTGATCTTAAAAAAATATCTTTACAATAATCCTGGTGTTTTTTGAAGCTAAACTGGTACTGCTGCCGGGTCTTTTTATCTGATGTGTCCATGCTGACACTACGCCCCGATTCTGCATCTTTCACCTCAATGATGCCCACATCAGGCAATTCCGCATCCAGTTTGTCAAATACCTGCAGTCCTACAAGATCATGCTTCCGGGCAGACATTTTAAGGGCCTGCTCATAAGGAGGCGCGATCATATCGCTCAACAAAAAACCGATGCAGCGCTGTTTAATGACATTATTAAAAAACTCCAGGCAAACGCTGATATCGGTACGGCTGTCGGTTGCCGGTTCTAAAGCGACCAGTTCCCGGATGATACGGAGCACATGCATTTTCCCTTTCTTGGGAGGAATAAACTTTTCAATTTTATCACTGAAAAAGATCACGCCTACCTTATCATTATTGGTACTGGCAGAAAAAGAAAGTACGGCTGCTATTTCCGTGATCAGGGCCCTTTTACTCATCGCATCTGAACCGAAGACCGAACTGCGGCTGATATCCACCAGTAACATAAGGGTGAGTTCCCGCTCTTCTTCAAACACCTTGACATAAGGAGCAGATAAACGTGCCGTCACATTCCAGTCAATCGCACGTACGTCATCTCCCGGCATATACTCCCTCACTTCACTGAAAGACATACCCCGGCCCTTGAAGGCTGAATGATATTCTCCGGAGAAAATATGGCTGCTCAGTCCTCTTGTCTTGATCTCAATTTTTCTGACTTTCTTTAAAATCTCGCTTGTGGTCATTGATGCATTACGCTGTTAAAAGCGGGTAAATTTGAATATGCGGTGAATCGTGGCTTTGTATGATCTAAGGCACTTCTACGGCATTCAATATTTCATCTATAATGTTTACAGAATTGATGTTTTCTGCTTCCGCTTCATAGGTAATCCCTATCCTGTGGCGCAATACATCATGGCAAACGGCACGGATATCTTCCGGTATCACATAGCCTCTGTGCTTGATGAATGCATAAGCCTTGGCAGCTATGGCCAGGCTGATACTCGCCCTGGGAGAGCATCCGAATGCGATATATGCCTTTAATTTACCTAACCTGTACTCCTCGGGATTACGGGTGGCAAAAACAATATCCAGGATGTATTGCTCTATCTTCTCGTCCATATAGACTTCGCGAACCAGCTGGCGGGCCTCAATAATATCATTGGCAGAGACCACTGCATTCACCTTAGGAGCTCCTTTAGGATTAATATTCTGACGGATGATCAATCGCTCGTCTTCTTTTTCTGGATAGCCGATCACTACTTTCAGCAGGAAACGATCGACCTGGGCTTCCGGTAAAGCGTAAGTACCTTCCTGCTCGATCGGGTTCTGGGTGGCCATCACCAGGAAAGGCTCATCCAGCTTATAGGTCTTATCACCAATAGTGACCTGCTTTTCCTGCATGGCTTCCAAAAGGGCAGATTGTACTTTGGCCGGGGCACGGTTGATCTCATCTGCTAAAACAAAATTTGCAAAGATGGGACCTCTACGCACCTCGAAACTATGCTCTTTGGGATTGTATATCATGGTGCCCACAACATCTGCCGGTAACAGATCCGGGGTAAACTGGATACGGCTGAATTTCGCATCGATGGCAGCTGCAAGGCTTTTGATCGCCAGGGTCTTTGCCAGGCCCGGCACACCTTCCAAAAGGATGTGACCATTGGTCAACAGCCCTATCAAAAGACTTTCACCCATATGTTTCTGGCCAACGATTGCTTTATTCAATTCCAGGTTCAGGATGTCGATAAAGGCACTCTTTTCTTTAATTTTCTCGTTAAGGGCACTGATATTCATGCCTACTGAACTTGATTCCATTGAAGTCTGATGTTTCTTAGATTAATCTATCACACAATATGGCGCAATTTATTCATTTTTCCTGCAAAAAATATGATAAAAAGCAGGTAGATACCAATAAAAATATGCGAAAAAGCCGTTATTTCCACAGTATTAACGACCATCAGTCGAAAACACCGGAAAAATAACGGCTTGTATATTATTTAATTAAGAAACTACTAGAACTTGTCCTCGTATTCTCTTAATTTTTCATTGTATTCTTTTGCTTTATCCGCATTATTCATTTGCGCATAAATACGTGCCATGGTCTGGATTCCTTCAAACAAGTATCCTTTTTCTTCCGGATTAATTGTTTTATTCTTCAGCTTAGGCTCCAGTATAGACTCCATTTTACTTAATGCTGCAATGGCCTGGTCCAAATAACCTTTCCTGATCTTCACCATTTCATCATACTTCTGATTATCGGTTTTAGAAGTGCCCAGGCTATTCATTTTATTGGCTACATAATCACCTTTAATGACATAAATTGTAGACAGGTTATAATTGTAAATAGCATTGTTCGGCTCCAGCTCGATCGCTTTCTTCATTTGATCTTCCGCTTTCTTATGCCATTCAGATGCATTGTCGGCAAACTTCCCGTTTTTCTCCATACCCATGTTACGGTACAGTACAGCCAGGTTGTTTACATATAAAGAGTTGTTAGGCTCTTTGGCAACAGCACCTTCAAACTTATTGATCAGGTCCGTTTCTTTACCCTGCGTAATGAAATAGTTCAGTTCATCTGCTTCCAGGTCCTTATTGTTCGGAAACTTTTTCTTAGCCGCTTCGATAGTGGCAATTTGCTTGTCCGCGTTTTTCACTTCACCATAAGAAAAGGCCAGGATCCGGTATGGATCTAATTTACCCTGGGTGATCGGGTTCTTAAGCGCTTCTTCTAATACAGTGATCGCTTTAGGGTAATCTTTCTTGGAGTAGTAACCAAAACCTTCGTAATAGTCAATATCTGCCAGTAAAGTATCCCTGTCTTTCCTGTCTTTGAACAGTTTTTTATCGTTGAAGGCAAACGCATCTCTGGCTGTATTTAATGCTTTAAAAAGCGCATCATAATTACCTTCATTCAACTCGCCCAGGGCACCGTTGAAGGCAAAAATACCTGCATTGAAAATACTGTTCTCTGCACCTTCTTTGTTGACAACTTTAGGATTGATGCTAAATGCTTTTTTCAAAGCTTCGATCCCTTCATTGTAATATTTTTTATCGGCAAACTTTGGCACACGAGATAACTCAATATAAGTAACCCCTTTTGCAAACCAGGCATCCGCATTATTAGCTGTTTCAGCATTTACCACCGCTTCATCAGCAGCGGCTTTAGCTTTCAATAATGGCTCAGTAACTGCATCTGAATTAAATCCTTTAGGATCTCCTGCACTCATTGCACTTGCTTTGACCATCTCTTCGGCCGCTTTTTCATAAGCCCTATTTGCTTCTTTTATTTTAGCCTTTTGAGCAAATGTAGTAGCAGAAGCAAGTAACAATCCACCTACTACTATTAATAACTTTTTGTTCATATATAACTGTTCTTTATTTTGTTGTTTATTTAAAAACCTTGCTAATTTAAGACAAATCTGCTGAAATAAGTCTTAAAAATTCTGATCTCGTTTCATTTTGCAGGAACTGACCGCTGAATGCAGAAGTCGTCGTACTGCTGTTTTGCTTCTGAACCCCACGCATCATCATACACATATGTTTGGCTTCTATAACTACTGCAACCCCCTGTGGTGCCAGCGTATCCTGGATGGCCGCCAGTATCTGGTCGGTCAGGCGTTCCTGTACCTGCAGCCTGCGTGCAAAGCAGTCCACCACACGCGCCAGCTTGCTCAGACCGGTAATATAGCCGTTAGGGATATATGCAATATGCGCTTTACCTATAAAGGGCAGCAGGTGGTGTTCACACATAGAATACAACTCGATGTCTTTCACAATCACCATTTCATTATAATCTTCCTTAAACTTTGCACTATTCAGTATCTCATGCGCATCCTGCTGGTAGCCCTGCGTTAAATACTGCATCGCCTTAGCCATTCTTTCCGGTGTCTTCTCCAGGCCCTCTCTTGCCGGGTCTTCCCCTAGTTCTGCAATTACAGACTTGTACAAGCCGGCCAGATTATTGGTCACCTGTTCATCATAAGTTTCAATCTTCTTATATGCCATATACTGTTACTATCAATTGTTTTTGAAAATAATACGATCTATGCACCGTAATACTCGACATAGATATTCCTGGTCTCGAAAAGCTTGACACAATGTAATACAGCGCCTTCCTTTTCAATATGCGGCTTTAACTCGTCCCATATACCTACAGCCAGGTTTTCTGCGCTGGTAAATTTCCCCTTCATGAAGTCCACATCCAGGTTCAGGTTTTTATGGTCCACCTTTTCAAGAATAATATCCTTGATCAGCCTGCCTAAAGTCTTGGCGTTGAAAACAAATCCTGTATCGGAACTAGGTTCCCCCTTCAAGGTGACGTGCAACTCGTAGTTGTGACCGTGCCAGTTGGGATTGGCACATTTGTCAAACACTTCAAAGTTTTTATCGTCAGACCAATCCGGGTTAGCCAGTTTATGGGCTGCATTGAAATGTTCTACTCTGGTAAGATATATCATTAATTTTTTATTATATCTGTTCTATAACAAGAAACAAAGGTAACGTGTTTTTAAGATTTCTTTCCAAAATTGAATCATTTAAGGGTAAATTAACCTTGCTTTAAACCAGTATTATATTTCAAAAAACAATAAAAGCTCACTGCATGATGCAAAAAAAGCGATTATGTAGATAAGGATGATTTTCCGGGATAAAAGGTTGGATTTGTTTATTTTTTTTTATCTTAGTCAGATGAATAATCCTGCAGCAATAGTTTCACAATTTCTTTTGAAAGACTTCCTGCTTTTTTATTTTAATTATCCTACATTGCACGCCCAAAAGTAGAAAACGTTTCAACATTTGTCGACACTTTAAAAATTCGTCATGCCACACATCTTAGTTGCCGACAGCGGCTCAACAAAAACAGACTGGAGTTTAATTAAAGATGATAAAACTAAAAAGCTAAGCACAACAGGAGTTAATCCTTATTTTGTGTCAGAAACTTCCGGAGCTGAGATATTGGCAAACGAATTAAAGATTGGCAAAGCACTGAATGATATAGAAGCCATTCACTTTTATAGTGCCGGGGTAAAAGCCCCTCAAAATAAAAAGCTGATTGAGCAAATCCTTAAAAACCACTTCGGGATCAAAAACATTTTTGTCCATTCAGATATGCTGGGTGCTGCCCGTGCTACCTGCGGCCACGAAAAAGGCGTAACCGCCATTTTGGGCACAGGAAGCAATTCCTGCTTTTTTGATGGCAGCAAGATCATGAAACAGAGAGCTTCTTTAGGATACATCATCGGAGATGAAGGCAGTGGTACCTACCTGGGTAAAAAAGTGCTGCAATACTTCTTCTACGACACCTTCGATGGTGATCTGCACGAGGCCTTCCTCAATAAATATGGTAATGACCTCCCGGCTGTGCTGGAAAGGATCTATAAACAACCGTTGCCCAACAGGTACATCGCCGGTTTTACAGAATTCCTGCATGAGCACAGGGGACATTATATGGTTGAAAATATCATCGAAGATGCTTTCCTCGAATTTTTCAATGCCAATATCCTGAAATACCGCGAGAGCTGGAAGTACCCCATTAACTTTGTAGGCTCTGTAGCCCATACCTTTAAAGATGTACTGGAAAATATTGCAGCGCATTATGGCGTAACCATAGGCACCATTGCCAAAAGCCCGATGCAAGGCCTGGTAAAGTATCATAAATAATCACGAACTTTACACCCTCAAACACAAATAGTACTCCACAATGCTGAATTTCAAAGAAGCAGGCGATATCACGATCACTTGCCATAAATTTATTGCTCCTTCTCTGGCCAAAGAAGTAAAGTCACTGGGCTATCAGCTGGACAGTGAATTTCCGACAGGGGTCACGCTGAAAGGCAGCCTGAATGATTGTATCAAACTGAACCTGAACCTGCATTGTGCCTCCCAGGTACTTTTTAAAATAAAAGATTTCATCGCAGACAGTGCAGATGATGTATATGATGCCGCTGCAGACATCGACTGGCTGAATATAATGGACGAAGACAGCTATTTCTCTATTACCAGCAATGTCCTGCATCCGAGTATCAATAACAGTATGTTTGCCAACCTTAGGGTAAAAGATGCCATCGTAGACCAGATGCGCGAGCGCAGGGGCAGAAGACCCGACACCGGCTCTGAACTCAGGGGCCTGGTGGTGCACCTGTTCTGGAAAAATGAAAATGCCGCTATCTTTTTAGACACCACCGGCAATTCTATAGGCCGTCACGGTTACCGCCGCATTCCGGGAAAAGCACCTATGCTGGAAGCACTGGCAGCAGCAACCATACTGCGCAGCAACTGGAATCAGAAAACTCCTTTTATCAATCCCATGTGCGGTTCAGGTACATTGGCCATAGAGGCCTGCCTGATCGCTACCAACCGCAAGCCCGGCCTTTTCCGTACCGAATATGCTTTTATGCATATCAAAGGCTATGATGATCTGGTATACCAGAAAGAAGATGAAGCACTGGAAGAACAGATCACGGAAATCCCGGGATTAACGATCATAGCTTCAGACATAAGCCCGGAGGCGGTAATTAATGCCCAGAAAAATGCAGTGGCCGCAGGCGTAAAAGATTTAATCCGTTTTGAGACCGGAGATTTTGAAACTACTACTGTGCCGGCAAACGGTAACGGGGTAATCTTGATCAACCCCGAGTATGGCGACCGCCTGGGCTCTGAAAGAGAACTGGAAGATACTTATGAACGCATTGGTGATTTCTTTAAGAAAAAATGTGCGGGATATACGGGTTACATATTTACCGGTAATGCAGAACTGGCCCGCAGGATCGGTTTGAAAGCTGCACGCAAAATTCCTTTTTATAATGCACGGATCGAATGCCGCTTACTGGAATTTGAACTGTATAAAGGAAGTAAAAGAGAGTAGCCTTATGACTTTGGTTAGCTATCTTCTCTTCTTATACTTACCTTGATTATAGTATTTATTCAAGATAGTTCCCAGATGCGATATAAATTCTTTTGTAGGTTGCCCAGACCTATTTTCCAGGTAATAAAATTTTTTTCCATCATAATAAACCAATGCTAGTTTGGAGCAAACAAGCACGTCCTGAGTATAATATGGATCAGGTGCTATTGCCTTTATAGAGTCCAAGACACCTTTCAATTGGGCTAATTCATTTTTTGAAAATTGATAACTGTATTCTGATGAATCAAACAGATGATTAAGAATGCGGATACCAGTTTCCTCCTTATTAATAGGATAAGTAGAAAAAGTAAACCCTTTATTACTGTAAAGCCAGTCAATACCAAAGAAAGCCCAATCAGACTCCTGAATGGCTAAGTAAAGACTGTCTTTATAAAATGCAGCATCCTCTTCTTTACAGGAATCTAACAACTCATAATTTTTCAGCTCACCATTAATAATTAGTGACTGCGCATAAGGCTCAAACCCTATACTATCCAATCTCTGAGTCAATGAATCAACAGCACTTTTTACAGGAATTTCAGAAGTGGTAGAAGTACAGGAAAAGCACCCAAAAACCGCAGCTAGCGGAAATAAGAAAGAACAATAGCGCAAGATCAGCATAGGCATAGCAATAAATCACCTATGCTAATATAAGGAAAAAACTATTCCCTGATGACCTTTATACTGCCATCGTCCCCTATTTTAATAATCCTGGATGGAGCTGTTGCTTCCGTTTCTTCCTGCCGGTGATCAACAATATAGTCAACCCTGGATTTTATGCGTTCATCAATCGTGGCAAATGTTTGCGGAGCAGGCATCCCACTGATGTTGGCAGAGGTAGAAACCAAAGGTTTCTTCAATCGTTTCAATAACATTTTACAGAAAGGATCTGCCGTCACCCGGATGGCCACAGAACCATCTGTGGGCAGAGCATTGGCAGCAATGCCTATTGCCTGCGGGTAAATGACCGTTGTAGGCCGGTCGAAGCTGTCCAGCAAACCCATCAGGTCGGGATATGGATCGGCAACGAAATTAAAGACCGATTTCACATCGGGTAAGAGCATGACCAGGCTTTTACTTTCCGCGCGCTCCTTAATGGCAAATATCTTTTGTACAGCGGCTTCATTCGTTGCATCGCAGCCCAGGCCCCATACGGTATCTGTAGGGTAAAGGATAATGCCCCCCTGCTCTATTATCGCTAATGCTTTATTAACTTCTGTATTCATTTTAAACTCAAAATGAAAAACGAGCTGTTTTTGCAAACAACCCGCTTTCTACTATATCATCAATTAAAATTATTAACCTTGCAATGCTGCCGCTCCACTTACGATCTCTGTCAACTCGGTAGTAATAGCCGCCTGACGAGCTCTGTTGTAAGATATCTTCAAATTCTTCAGGATTTCATTCGCATTTTCTGTCGCTTTATCCATTGCAGTCATACGGGCACCGTGCTCAGAAGCATGGGCATCCAATATAGCCTTATATACCTGTGTATTTAAGATCCTTGGCATCAATTCTGCGATCAAAGTATCCTTAGAAGGTTCAAATAAGAAGTCAGTCTCTTTTTGCGCTTCCGGTTTTTCTACTTTCGGTATAGGTAAATATTGTTCTGTAACAAAAACCTGCGTAGCGGCATTTTTAAACTGGCTGTATACCAGTTCAACTTTATCATACTCGCCATTCAGAAATGCTTCCTGTGCATAAATAGCAGCACGCTTCACATTATCAAAGCTAAGGTCTGCAAACATAGTCCAGAAATCCGGTACCAGGTTATAACCATGTTTCAGGAAATATTCATAGCCTTTTTTACCGATTGGCAACATAGTTACCGTTTTATCCGCATATTTATCCGCAATCAGTTGTTTGGCTGCTTTGATCACATTGGTATTATAAGCACCACAGGTCCCCCTGTCTGAAGTAATCGGGATAATCAATACTTTTTCTATCGGGCGCTCATCTGCTAAGGATAAAGCCATATCATCACTAAGACTGCTTACGATATTGCTCAGCATTTCCTGCATTTTCTGTGTGTAAGGACGCATTTGTAAAATAGCATCCTGCGCACGGCGAAGCTTTGCAGCACTCACCATTTTCATGGCCTTAGTAATCTGCTGAGTAGAGGTTACTGACTGAATACGTAATCTTACTTCCTTTAATTGCCCTGACATATATTATTTATATAAAACTTGAATATGTTAAATTTGGCTGCAAAGGTACAGCTTGCTATTTGTTTTTCCAAAACTTTAGCCCGTTTTAAGTCTAAAATGAATCCGAAAATTATGGATAGTTCTACAGGAGGAACAGAGAACGTGTAAACATAATTCAAATTGGCAATTTATTAAAAAAAATTATATGCCGCCAAAAGTCACCTATTTTATATACTTTTGGCGATATATAATTAATCATTATACAAAATAATATCGGGAGAAAGGAAGAGACAGAGCTACTCACAGAAGCCTTAACCAGCAACAAATCTGAGTTGATCGCGATATATGGCAGGCGCAGGATCGGGAAGACCTTCCTGATCCGTTCTTTTTATAGCCAGCATCTTGTATTTGAAACCACAGGACTGTACAGGGCCAATACAAAGGAACAACTCCGCTTGTTTTCTACTACATTACAAAACAAAAGCCGTTCCAAACATACCGAAGCAGCAAGCGACTGGATGTCGGCTTTTTCAAGATTAGAAAACTATCTGAACAAGCCAAGTCTTAAAAAGCAAAAGAAGGTGATCTTCCTCGATGAATTTGCCTGGATGGCAACCGCGAAATCTATGTTTCTGGCTGCATTTGAGCATTTTTGGAATAACTACTGCACACGGCGCAAAGACCTGATCGTTGTGATCTGTGGCTCTGCAGCCTCTTATACTGATCCTGAAAATAGTAAAAAATAAAGGCGGCCTCCACAACAGGATCACCCGGCAGATCCGGCTCATGCCTTTTACTTTATCTGAAACAGCTTCGTTTCTGCAAATAAAGGGCATTAACCATATCCATTACGACATCACACAACTATATATGTGCACAGGAGGTGTGCCGCACTATTTAGATCAGCTTCAAAAAGGCAAAAGTGTGGCGCAACACATCGACAAACTTTGTTTTTCGAAAGATGGCTTACTGCGTACAGAATTTGGACAACTTTATGCTTCCCTGTTTGATGATGCGCAAAAGCACGTATCTATTATTAAAGCATTATCAAAGATCCACAAAGGCATAACCAGGCAAGAACTGCTGAAACATTCTGGAGCCAGGAGTGGCGGTGAATTTACAAGACAACTGGAAGAACTGATCGAGTCCGGATTTGTAAGCGAGTATCAATATTATGGCAATAAACGGAATCAAAGCCTGTTCCGGCTTTCAGATGAATACTCCTTATTTTACCTCAAATTCATTAAGAAAAATCGTAATAACGGTACAGGCACCTGGCAAAGATTACATAAAAGCTCAAGCTTTGCCTCCTGGTCCGGCTTTAGCTTTGAAACGATTTGTTTAAAACATGCACCGCAGATTAAACAGGCTTTGGGCATAGGAGGGATTTATACCCAACAAAGCAGTTGGTTTAACTATGAAGCTCAGATTGATCTGCTGATTGACAGAGACGACAATGTGATGAACCTTTGTGAAATGAAATTTTCTAACACAGATTATACCATTACCAAAGATTATTATCAAAAATTGAAAATAAAAAGGAGTGCGGTACAGGCTAATATTGCTAAACGAAAAAATGTTTTTTTAGTGCTGATCACTACTTTCGGAATCAAGTAAAATGAATACAGTAAAGAGTTAATACAAAACGCCATTACCCTTGATGCTCTTTTCGAGTCATAACTATATTCCGCCAAAAGTGGTGTACTGAAGGCACTTTTGGCGGAATATAAAAATAAATAATACATACTGATCACTGTTAAATCATCATATAGAAGCCATTAGGCTATCCATCCAAACGAGGCATTTATTTAAGTTTGCTGCTTAAGACTACACTTACAATCGTTGTTAATAGTTGTAAAAGCGATTCTACAGGCCAAATCAGTGCTTCTGCTCATTTTTTCCTTATTTTTGGGCTCAATTTTTAATATTCAATTAATAATGCAAAAAATATTAGTTGCCAATCGTGGTGAAATAGCCTTGCGTGTAATGCGCTCTGCCAAAGAAATGGGCATTAAAACCGTAGCGGTGTATTCTGAGGCGGACCGTACCATGCCTTTTGTTCAGTATGCTGATGAGGCGGTTTGTATAGGGCCTGCCCCATCTGCACAATCTTATTTGCGTGCCGATAAAATTATAGAAGTAGCGAAAAAATTAGGTGTAGACGGTATCCACCCTGGATATGGCTTCCTGAGTGAGAATGCAGATTTTTCAAAATCAGTAGCGGAGGCCGGTATTACATTTATCGGGCCGAGTGCTTTCTCTATTAATACCATGGGCAGCAAAATTGCGGCCAAACAAGCGGCTTTAAAATTTGATGTCCCTATGGTTCCGGGTACAGACAAACCCTTAGTGGATGCTGCCGAAGCTAAAGAAATAGCAGAACGTGTAGGCTACCCGATCCTCATCAAAGCGAGTGCCGGTGGTGGTGGTAAAGGGATGCGCGTGGTGAATCATGCCGATGAACTGGAAGAGCAGATGCGTATGGCAAAAAGCGAAGCCTTAAACGCTTTCAGTAATGATGATGTATTCATTGAAAAATATGTAGGCTCTCCAAAACACGTAGAGATACAGATCTTAGGCGATCAGCATGGCAATTACGTTTACCTTTTTGAACGTGAATGTTCGATTCAGCGCCGTCACCAGAAATTGGTGGAAGAAGCGCCTTCTTCCTGTTTAACCCAGGATGTGCGGAAAGCAATGGGCGAAAGCGCGGTAAACGTGGCCCGCTCTTGTAATTATTATGGTGCAGGAACGGTTGAGTTCCTGGTAGACGATGATTTAAATTTCTATTTCCTGGAAATGAATACCCGCCTGCAGGTAGAGCACTGTGTAACGGAATATATCACAGGTATTGATTTGGTAAAAGAACAGATCAGGGTAGCCCGTGGCGAAAAATTATCTTTCAGCCAGGAAGACCTGAATATTAATGGCCACTCTATTGAACTGCGTGTATGTGCCGAAGATCCTTTGGAAAATTTCGTGCCGGATACCGGGACTTTAGATATTTACATCCGTCCGCAAGGTAATGGTGTACGTGTAGATGATGGTTATGAACAAGGCATGGAGATCCCTATCTTCTATGATCCTATGATCGCTAAATTAGTGGTTTGGGGTAAAGACAGGAACGAGGCTATTGATCGTTTGTGCCGTGCGGTGGATGAATACAAGATCAAGGGTATTAAGACAACGCTTCAATTCGGCAAATGGGCAGTGCGCCAGCCGGCTTTTGTTGCCGGGCAATATGATACTAACTTCATCAATAAATATTACAAACCAGAATATTTAAATACGGAGAATAAAGATGAAGAAGCGGTAGCGGCTGCTCTTGCAGGTATCGTCTGGGAAGAAGGGAAACAAGCTATGGCCCAAACAGTAAATAGTGATGGTCCGAGTAAATGGAAGATCAAGAGGTAAGAAAAGTAATCAAATTCACTATAACAACAGAGGTGAAGCTTTTTATTAAGAAAAGAAAGCTTGCCTATACCATACTTCAAAGAGCGACTGATATCCTATCAGTCGCTCTTTGAAGTATAAAAGGGAGCACTCTTTTAATTGAACAGCAACCTGCCATCTTTATAAAGCTTGTATTCTGTACCCGTACGTTCAAGTACAATACCCTGCCCTTTCCAAGGCTCAAGTACTTTACCTTTTGCTTTTCCGCCCTCCTTGAGCTGTATGTTATACGGGCAGTTATCAAATTGAAGGTGGATCACTTCGGCAAGAGTACGCTGCTTGTTGATGATAACGGGCATATTTTCTGTCCCGTTGCTGAGGATCAGCAGATCTTCCCGATCACCAGGAGCTACACATCTTTTTTTGATGGAACTCCGGAAATAGCCTGTTGAGAGTTTGCAGCCAAATTCATCCAGATCTCCTCCCGGCAGATTGTCTCTTTACGCTACAGTCCTGCCCTTAAACTGCTTATCTATAGACAATAAGCATAATTGGGATAAGCCAAAATAGAACAGCATACTATAGAGTAATGTTCTCATTATGGACCTGATGATACCTCAAATTGATGGATATGAAATGGCCTTACTCCTCGAGCAGCAGCATGCTGAGGTCAAAATCATGATTCTCTCTGTGAATACCGCAGTAGATATGACCTATAATCTTATTGAAAAAACAGGAATCAAAGGATATCTGCCTAAGTCAAGCAATAAGCATATTCTTTGGGAAGTAACCAGGAGTGTACATAAGCATAATATATTTATACACGAAGCTATTTTAAAGGCCGATACTATCCCCAGAGCGCTGGACATCGTGCAACTGATCTGTAAAGGTTTAAGCAATAAATAAATCGCTACAACGCTTTACCTGAGCAAGGATACTGTGGCCATACACCGAAGAAAGATCTATAAAAAAAGATGCTCATAATACTGCAATGCTGTGGAACCGGCTTCCAGGCTTAAGATTATTTGATGAGATATGCCCGGTAGTCTCATACTTTTCTATCATGGAATCCTGTGCAATAAATCGAATAGTTTATTTTACTCCTTTGTCCCTGTTCCGATAACCTTTCCATTCTGCAATAATTCCAATTGCACTTTACCGGCTTCATCTTTTGAGAAACGCATGATCGCATCTGCCCCACCCTGGCGAATACCTTTAAATTCATTTACAGCCAAAGGGAAAAACCTCATATCCCAAACAGCCTGATTGGTATTATAAAACAAATACCCTTCTTTATAAGTAATGAGGTGTTTTGCGGCAGAATCTCCATGGTCTTTATAATTGCCTGCCCACTGTTGCATTTCTTCGGTACTTAATTTTATTTTCCTTGGATATTCAGGCGTAATTTCAGTACTATCCAGCACCTGCATGATATTATTAAAGGGTACCACTCCCTGGGAAAAATTCTGCAATATAATGATCGTCCTGTCCTTTACCTGGTTGTGGTAAGTGAATGTAGTATAACCATCCCAGCTACCGGTATGCCCAAAGCTAAACTTACCTTCACCTTTCCTGACATCCAGCCCAAACCCGTAAAGCACTTGCTTACCTGCGTTCGTTTGTGTAATTTCAGTCATGGCATTAAACTCTTCTTGTGTAAAGAAGGTATTATTTTTCAATGCAGTGATCCATTTATTCAGATCACCTACCGTAGAATTAACTTTAGCACTACCCACAATACCGTCCAGGTAATATACAGGATTACTCGCTCCGTCTTTGCTATCAATGGTAGTTTTATCCATACTGTTCACGGTCCATATATAGCCTGTGGCATGATGTTTTATTTTACGTGGCTCTAATCTCCTGTTATAAACAAAAGTATGGGTCATCTTTAAAGGCTTAAAGATATTTGCATCAATAAATCCGGCATAGGTCATACCCGAAAGACGCTCAATGATGGTAGCCAGCAAGACATAGTTGGTATTACAATATCTGTACCGGCTCCTTGTTTCAAACTGTAAAGTGTCTTTTCGTGCTGCATAAAATTGCACGAGATCGGCATTGGTCCAAATTTTACGTTTACCTTCCGGTGCCTTCATATCGTTGAGAAACTCCGGAATACCGCTTGTGTGGTGCAGGAGGTCTGCAATTCTTACGTCATTCCAGAAAGCCAGTTCGGGAATGTATTGTGCTAATTTATCTTCATAATTCAGCTTACCCTGGCGTTGCAGTAAAACGACAGCTGCAGCCGTAAACTGTTTGCTACAGGAAGCTAACTCAAATATAGTGTTTGCTTTATTGCGCTCTTTTGTGGTTTCATTGGCCAGACCATATCCTTTTTCATACAGCACTTTACCTTTTTCCTCAATCAGAACAGTACCGCTGAACTGGTATTGCCGGTGCAGCATAGTAAATATACTGTCCAATGCACGTTCCTGGCCCCATGTACATAAAGCAATCGATAAAAACAGGGCAGTCAGGCAAAGATTTTTCATATCTATTTTTTTATTTTAATGAGGCAAAAAGATGTAGGTCTTATTTATACTTCATCATAAAAAAAATGCAATACTAACCTGTTATACTAATTATCCGCTGTAGTTTACCTGTAGCTGACAGGCAGATCATAAGCGTTAAAGCTAATAAACACTGTATCGTAAATTTCATTCAAAAATTCCGGTAGCAAAGATACAAAAAGTCACCAAATGGTGACTAAAAAAAATTAAGTAATTTTGTATTGCACCTTTAATGATGCATCAAGCCATAAATTATTTTAACATGGAAAAGAAACCAGCGGCATTGCCTGCCAGGAATAAAGAAAGAAGCAAACAGCGATTATTGGATGCGGTGGGCAAGTTATTAAAAAGCAAAGGCTATCCTGCACTTAAGGTCAATGATATTGCCACTACTGCAGGTTTAGACAAAAAACTGATCTATAAATATTTTGGTGGTGTAGACCAGTTGATTGATGAATATATCCATGCCCAGGATTTCTGGAGCAATGTAACGTATGATGAAGAAACGGATATTGCAGACGGGGGATTGGCCTTTACCAAGCGGATGCTGCATGCCCAGTTTGAATATGTCCACAAGAATAAAGCATTTCAAAAGCTGATCCTATGGGGACTTTCAGAGCAGCGTAAGTCTTTAAAGCAGCTTGCTGATGACCAGGAAGCTAATGGTGCCTTACTTTTTGAACAGATAACGGACCCTTATTTTGGCAACCAGTCCAGGCAATTCAGAGCTATATCGGCCATTCTCGTTGCAGGTCTTTACCACCTCAACCTGTATCCTGCCGCAAACGGAAGTATGTTTTGCGGGATTGATCTCAAAAAGAAAGAGGACCGCGCCGAGATCCAAAACGCCTTATCTTTTTTATTGGAACAAACGTATAAAGAGTTACCGGAAACAAGCAGTAAAGATAACAACTTATAGTAGGTATCTAAATACGATAAATATGCCAACCTTTGGCTTGTAAAGATGGTCTTCTAAACAAAACGAAATAGTGAATTATCGATTATTTTTGCTGAGCATCTTTTTATGCTTCTTTACTTCCCAGGCAAATGCCCGGAAAGTAAGAGCGCTGTTCCTGGGGAACAGCTACACAGACTATAACAATCTTCCCGAACTGGTCAAGCAACTGGCCTTATCTGCCGGAGACACTTTAGAGTATAGCAAAAATACTCCCGGAGGCCAGACCTTCCAGGGACATACTACCAATGCTACGAGCCTGAACCTGATCCAGGCCGGCAACTGGGACTATGTTATCCTGCAGGAGCAAAGTCAGCTTCCCTCTTTTCCGGATGCCCAGGTAGCCAACCAGGTTTACCCTTATGCACGCAAGCTGGACAGCCTTGTAAAAGCCCATAACCCTTGTGCCCAAACTATGTTTTACATGACCTGGGGCAGAAAAAACGGTGATGCCGGTAACTGTGCCAATATGCCCGTACTCTGTACTTATGAAGGTATGGACAGTATGCTGCAGCTGCGCTATACTATTATGGCCGACAATAATGATGCTTCTATTGCTCCTGTAGCAAAGGTTTGGCGTAAGCTCAGGCAAGATCATGCAAGCATAGATCTGTACATCGGCGACGAAAGCCATCCGAGCAATAAAGGTTCTTTTGCGGCTGCCTGTACCTTTTATGCTATGATCTTCGATAAAGATCCCACTGCGGCCACTTATAATTTCACTTTAAACGCCTCCGAGGCCGGTATTATAAAATCGGTGAGTAAATCGGTTGTTTTTGACAGTATTGCCTTCTGGAGAAGATTTGACGACTTGCCGGAAGCCCGGTTCACTAAGACCTTAACAGGAAGTAGTGTTGCCTTTGCCAACCAATCGCTCAATGCCAACCAGTACAGCTGGGATTTTGGTGACGGAGAATCCAGCACATTGGCTACACCTCAATATACCTATACTGCTGCCGGTCTCTATACAGTAACTTTAAGGGCGCGTAAAAATGAGTGTAATCATACCGCTATATTTTCAGACACGATCAGGATAGGTTCCGGAACGGATATAAAGACAACAGATAACGGAACTGTTAAGCCGTATATTTACCCTAACCCGGCACAAAGAGAGGTGATCCTGCACAGTGAACAATCACTTGCCGCTATCAGGATCTTTGATATGAACGGTCGTATGCTGTTACAACCGGAACTTAAGAGGAATAACAATGAATATCGTATAGATATAAGTGATTTACCCCGCGGCCTGTTCCTGGTACAGGCTATCTCGAAAGACCAGCAACAGTTTTTGCTGAAGATCAGCAAACAATAGTTACTTATACGAACAGCCCTGGCTGTATATTTTTTGCCCTTAATTAAAACGGGGCGGAGGACAAGGATAAATAAAGAAATCAGGTAATGAAGCATTACCTGATTTCTTTATTTATTGAAATATTGTTCTGTTAGTGCATTTGAAGGTCTTTATAATTGGCACCTGCTTTCACCACTTCCATAGCAGTCTCTGCAGTGTCAGGGCTCAACCGCAGTACTACCAGGGTATTACCGGCCCTTAGTTCTTCATCGTAAGCATCGGTGATCCTGCTTTTCTCTCCATCCAGTAAGAGATTAGCTACTACCCCACTCGCTAAAGCACCAAAATCGAAGCCTACAATAGCGCCAACCAAGGCTCCGGCACCATACAGGAAGCCTAAACCGGGAATAGCAATTAAACCTACACCGGCTAATGCACCTGTAGCCGCACTGATAGCCAAGGTCGCACCGACACCTTTTGTGGCCGTGCTCATGGTCTTTGAACCAAGCTGGTCGTCTGCATCTATTTTTCCTAAAATCGTAATATGTTTCTTACTGTACCCATTAGACTTCAATGCCTCTACTGTTTGAATGGCATCGGCCTGGTGTTCATAAACAGCTATTATTGTTTTGTGCATAAAAAATAAGATTTAATTACTCTAAGTTAGGCTATAAATAATAGTAAGTAAATTATTTTCAGATAAATTTTCGCAAACAAATTAAGCTTTTAAACCGGGCGCTCCCCTGCATCCTCTTCGGGCATAATATAGCCTAAAGCTCCAGAGGGACAATTATTGATCTGCGCAATTAATTCGTCCTTTGTGGCCTGTTCCGGCCTTAACCAGGGCTGTTCTTTAGGATGATAAACATTGGGTAATGTTTTTACACAAATACCGGCATGTATGCATTTGGACGGGGTCCAGGTAACAATAATGTCTGAGTTATTTTTAGGTAACTATATCTTAGTTGTCGGTAAAAAATAAGGATTGCAAATGCAATCCTTATTTTATTTGAGTTTATCAGAAAGTTGTTTTATCAGTGCAATAAGAGTATCATTTTGTTCTTCTAATCGCTTTATAATGTCTTTATAAAGGTTTCTTTCATCTTCTGCCAGTCCATTGTTATTTATGGTAACAGATTCACTTACACCCGATGAATGTGTGAAATGTTGTTGAATAATTGTCTGATCGTTTAATTTTAATAAAATCTTTGAAATTTAAAAACTTTAATGAATAATGAAGTATGATATAAAAAGAACTATTGAACTATTATGTCTTATGATAAAATACTAAGAAAATCTAAACGTTATATGATAATTTCACTAATTGCAGTTGTGATAAATATATTTGTACTTGGTGGAATTATTTTTCAGTTATATTAAATGCAATAGTAAGTGCTACACCAATTGCAGTAAGACCTACTGTAATCCAACCTAATATTTTTGCAGAGGTTGCATTACTTAGAATTTTACGATTATATTCACTGATAGAAAGATAACCGCCCTTTTCGTAAAATAGTTTTCCTGATGCAGTAATTATTACGCCCATGGCAAAAAACTTATTTTCATTTTCAATTTGAATATAACCATCCTTTTTTAATTTATCATAACATTTTTCAAAATTACTATTTTGATTATTTTTTGCTAATAAATCGTAATAAGATATTCCTTCATTTTTTGCTATATAGTCCAATAAAGAATCTAGTTGTTGTTCAAAAGTCATGATGAAAAATTATAAAAAACAAAATCAAGTATTGTTTTTTTATCTTTAATAAATGATTATTTAAGTTTATCGGAAAGTTGTTTGATTAGATTGATTAGAGTATCATTTTGCTCTTCTAATCGCTTAATGATGTCTTTATAAAGGTTTCTTTCGTCCTCTGCCAGTCCATTGTTATTTATGGTAACAGATTCACTTACACCCGATGAATGTGTGAAATGTTGTTGAATAATCGTTTGATCGTTTAATTTCAATAAATCTACCAAATCCATATTATATAAAGAAGCTAATTTTTCAATTCTATCTATAGTAAGTTGTGCCTGTCCTTTTTCCATCAGGAAGTAAGTGCTGGGTGCCACATCAAGTACATTAGCTACATACTCCTGTGTGTAATTATGTACTTCACGTAATATCTTTAACTTATTTCCCAACTTCTTAGTCGTGTTCATAGTAAATTAAGTAATTAAACTACAAAGTAATAAAATATCTTGTAGATAAATAAAATTCCCTTAAAAATCAATGAAACTTTCGATTTATCGTAAGAGGTAAGCCAGTGAATTCTATAACCTTTGTGCCAACTAATTTAATGATGTCATGAAGAAATTTAATCTATTTATTCCTGCTATTTTAAGCCTTGTTTTTGGGTTTTCATGTGGCAAGGAAAGTAAACCTACACCAAGTACAGGATGTCCACCAAAAGTCTGTGAATTCGGCATGGATTCGGTTACCTGTAACTGTTTGCCCAATCCAAATGATACAACTGGAAATGGCGGGAATGATACTACAACGGTACCGACAAATTCATCAATATTTGGTAATGGTAGTAATGGAACCTATGATACTACAATGAACTGGATTATTGACAATAATATAAGTGATAATGATCTAGTTGATAATGATTATGCATTAAGTAAATTAATGTTTGGTGGTTATGTAAACAGTTCATCTCAACAACTAAATTACTATGTTGATATGCCATATCATGAGTTGTATAAAAATGGCGTGAAACAGGTTATAAAGCCAGATGAAATGCTTAATAACTTCTATTACTATGGTATAAGTTATGGCGTTCACCATGTGGTTATATTAGATGTAAATAATGAGGTTTTGACAGGGACAAACGTAGCAGATGTTATAATCTCATTTCCTACTATAAGCTATGAAAGATTCATATATGGTGATCTATTGAATAGCAATACTAAAGTGTTTAATATAGATGCATCAAAGATTTTGACTGGCAATGAAATTGTTTCAGAATCATCTCTATTTGGCAGTAATGCTTTGTCGGATATATCAATGTCAATAAAGGTGCTTAAAAAGGTTAACAGCCACTATTATCACTATACTAAGGTTCAATTTAAGGTTGGTTCAGACCGATATGAGTATAGGGCTATTTACAAATTCTAATTTTTTCACCTTTAAAACATAAGAGCCAAAGTATCAATGTCAAAAATGTGGTGCAACATCACTATCAAGTTCATTAAGTAGGAAGTGTCCATCAGATGGCTTAAAGTGTGTTTGGCGACAGTTAAGTCGATTTATTTCCAAACCATTTAACTACTTTAAATAAGAGAAAGAGCGAACCAAATTGGTTCGCTCTTTTCTGTTTCACTAATGAATGATAATATTTGAATTTTATGCATTTACAGAAACTTAGTTTTCTGATTTATGTCCACAACAAGGACAAAATTTAGCATCACCAGTAATAGAATAATGTGTTCTACATTCTACGCATTCTATCTTTCTGTCTACATTAGTTCTAGAAGGGACTGGAACAATATCATGTTCTTTTGTTGATCCTTTGTATTCGGCAGTTACTTTTAGAAATGAATTATTAGATTGTTTAGCATTGAACTGTTTAACATCTTTAGCAATTGGTAATCCCAACTTGCTCTTAGCGTAATTAATGGTTTCATTTCTTCCGTGTTCTAACTGCTCTTTGGTAAACCAACTGTTTACTCCTGCTTCATGTCGGCATGATGGACAGTATACACTTGCATCATCAGATAACTTCGACCAATCCTCACCTAGCACTTTGAATTGATATAAGCATGTTTCTTTTGGGCATTCTCTATCTAGGTAACCCTCGTCATCAAGATCAATAGGAACATTAATTTTCTGATTCTGTAATTCTTGTAGTTGTTTTAATAAATTTTCAAACATAGAATGATATTTTTTATAAAGTTACCATACATTATGTCTTTATACCATAAGAAGATATGCACATATGTGTGTTTTAACAAAACAAATGATATTAGTTTTCCACAATAAATTTCATTATATTAACAAAATACAACTGTTTGTACCGTACAATTAGTTACTGTAGATTGTGGAAAAAGGTGCAACATAACGATATAGTATTATCAATACTACTACTATTCATTATTCTTAATTAAAAAAAATGAACTATTATTAATGTGTAATAAATTGGAAAATAATTCTGAAAAAATAAATGTGTATTAGTTGTGAATATCACGTAAAAATTATAGCATAATTATTACTGATGTTTAAAAATTTAATTGTGTAATATTGTCAGGTAAAGTTTATAATCTATATGGAAACCATTAACTGTTTTAATTGTCATCATCCAGTTGACTTAAATGCCAAATTTTGTAAGGATTGTGGTCAAAGGCTTAAATGTAAAGAATGTCAAAGTTTACTTGCTTCTGATAGCAAATTCTGTGGTGAGTGCGGAACTGCTGTTATTGATAAAAATCATCCAGGAAGTGTAAATATTAATAGTATACATTTTAAGCGTACAGGAAATGATGTAGAATATGCAGTTAATTTAAGTGATGAAGTTGGGAAAGAAGGAATAAAAGCTATCGTTGAAAGCATCACTAGTAGTTCCACAGGAAGAATGATAGCACCTACTAATGGAAATAATATTGAAAATGCCAATTTTATAACACTTGAACCTAATAACTCTGACAGTGTATCAGTTGAAGAAGAAGTTGCTCCAAAAGTAGAAGTTTCTCATTCAGATTTGAAATCAAGTGAGAAGCCTGAATACCCTCATATAAACGATTTACTAAGAAAAAGGGATAAATGTACTGAACCTGAATGGGTATTGATATTTGCGTTTTATGAAAGCAATTTTGGTAATGACACATTTACTATTGAGAAAGTTAGAGATGCTTATTACGAAAAACGTAAGAATGAAAGCAGACGTAAAAACTTCCACAAGAACTTTAATATATGCCATTCAAACTTTTTTGCTGTAGTAAATGAAACAAATTTTAAGTTCGAATATTCCAAATTAGATATAGTTTCAGATTTTATTTTAGGAACGAGAGTAAATTTATTTAGTAAAGGAAGTAAACCGAATATTAAATCTGCGGCTAAATCAAGTTCTAATAAAGAAAAAACGACTACTTCGAAAGCTGCCAAAGATATTGCTTCGGAAGAGTTTGATATCTTTCATGACAAGAATAAACCATCATTAGAAGACTTTTATAATAAACATCAACCAAATTCTAACAGAGATATCTTTGGTTTGCTCTCTTACTATATATGTGTTTACAATAAAACTGAAACTTTCACTGCTGGCAATATAGATTATGCTTATCGTGTCTTAAAACTAGATAGAAAAAATAGCTTAATTCAAATTGTGAATAATGTAAAAAATGATACATTATGGTTTGACGGTTTAACCAGCGGCGTATGGAAGTTAACAAGGAAAGGAAAAGTAGATTTAGAAGCAATGTTTAAGTAATTAAGAAATGGAAGAAATAAAAGGATTTGTGTCTAAAATAAAAGAGTTTTCAAACTTAAACGCTGCACAACAAATAAAGTATTTTGTTTACTATTTACAAATTGAAAAATCACTATCGAATATTACTGCAAAAAATGTAAGGGAGTGTTTTGATGAATTACACATTAATCCCTACTCAAATATTGCCGCATATTTAAAGAAGCGATCAGAAAAAAGTAATTTGCAAGAATTTCTTAGTTCTAAAAATGGGTATATCTTATTAGCTAAGACAAGACATGAAATTGAAAAAGAATTGAATGTACCTGTAGAAGCTCCACCAACAGATTCATTGTATCCACAATCGATTTTCGCAAAAGCACCAACTTATTTAATTGCGTTTTCGAAAGAAGCATCTAATTGTTATGATTATGGTTTATACAATTCTTGTCTTTTTATGCTTCGTAAGATCACAGAAATACTTTTAATAGAATTATTTGAAAGTAAGCGAATCGAAGACAAAATTAAGACACCAAAAGGCGATTACTTTCAGTTAGCAGAGTTAATTAAAGCATCGGTTTCAGAAAGCTCATGGAAGTTTTCTAAGATAGTTAAGGAGAATCTACCTAATATAAAACTCCTTGCAGATTCAAGTGTCCATAGTAAAAGATTTAGTGCAAAAAGAGCTGACATTGACCCAATGAAAACAAATATAAGGATTACATTCGAAGAGATTCTAACAATCATAAATTATCCAATTATAAGATGAGCAACGAATTTTAATTCACATTAATCTTTGAAAATCTTATGCATTTTTATCTTTAAAATTTTTAAAATGAATAACCATATTATGACAAATTTTTTAGACGTGACCTATTTAAACACCATTCAAAGTAAGTTAGCTTTCCATTTATCTTATGATGTTAAATCCTCTAAAATCTATTGTAGTGAAAAAATTAGACTTTGGATTATAGCTAAATTATCTCATATCGGTATGGATTTAATAGATAATCAAATAGCATCTACATTTATTTTTACAATTACAGTAACTAATTCGGGGGAAAAGAATACTACCATAATACAATCTATATTTGATCTATTGGAATCTATGAAAGAAGGTATTAAATATCAATTATCCGTTATTCATCCATATAATTTAGGAATAAATTTTTTAATTGAAAATAATGGTATTGAGGAAGAAGATGCTGATTTAATTAAAAATATAGAAAAAGTAAAGGGTAATAATGATTACCTTATGTTAGAAAATGCTTTGATCGATAAACCTGATGAATAAACTATGTTTTTTTACCTAAGTTTAAAAATTGTCTATTTCTTTTCTTGGAGAACATTCTTTTTTTAATACTTCTGCTTTGAATAAGATTCAAATAAAAGAATAGTCTACTCAATGGTTTTAACAAAACAAATTGTTCACAATACTCATATAGTTTATAAAATTTCCCTTTAAACATACTACTATATAGTAAAAAACGAAAAAAAGTTCACACTGATTTTTATTGATTCATTTTCTATATATTTATAGGAATCGAAATGTTAGTAAAATGACCAAACGTAAAGCAAAAAGATTATTAAAACAGCAAATTTCAACCTTTTCAACTTGTGATCATAAAGGAAATCATTTCTTTAAAACACTATCAATAACAGAAAGTATATTTGGTTCTAAATCTGTTGAATACCGAACATTAAGTCAAATGATTAATAGCTTAGATCACCCAAATTATGAAAAAAGTACAACCCGCTTCCTTCAAAATTTAATTGAAATTATAGAAGTGAAAGGAATTCAAAAAAATGGAAATTTTCTAAGCCGAATGAGTGAAGGATGGTTAATAGCTTGCATTACTATAATAGTACCTATTATTTTTGGTCTCGGATATTGGGTTAAAAGCGTTGAAAAGTCCGTTGAACAACAACAGACGAAAGAAGAAATTATCAAACAACAAATAAAGTAGGAAGTGGCCATCGGATGGCTTAAAATGTGTTTGGCGGCAGTTAAGCAGATTTATTACCAAACCATTTAACTACTTCAAATAAAATAAGAGCGAACCAAATTGGTTCGCTCTTATTCCTTATGGGTTATGATATTTTCTAAAAACAAATAATTTATTTATGATATAATAATAAAAACAACTTATTATATGTTACGCAGATTTTCATTTTTGAAATTTTTAGATTATCCCTTTGTACCAAAGAAATGGTTTCGCCCCCATGTTAATTTCGGTTCTCCCAAACCTTTTACTGATAAAGAGTTTCTAAAATTTTGTAAATCGGTCAAGAAACAATTATTGGATAAAAAACTAGAATGGTTTTACATAACGCATACAAATAACAGATTAATGAATAAGGCGCAATATGATGAATATTATTTATTAGTTAGTAATAATTATACTGATAAAGAACAGCGAGATAAATATTTAAACGAGTTATCGAGAAATTTTCATAGTTTAACTGGTATAGAATAAATTAACTTTTATTTAATGAACTAATATAAAGAGAATTTTCAAAATCATTAATGTCTGACGCTATTTCTTTAACGTATAATGTTGGATTTTCTTCTTTTTGATCAATAGAGGACGAATGATTTAATATATCAACAATTATGTAAATTTTTTTATCACTATTTTTTCATCTTTTTTGATAGAATTATTTATGTGAATAGCTCCAAAACTATTTATTGGTTTTGGATGCATTCTATTTGGATTGTCACTTGTCAGAATTTCTTTAGCTTGATATATCATATCTTATATTTACAGCAAAATAATTAATAATATTTTTTAGTATAAATGAAAATACTAAAAATAAATAAAAAACTAAGCAGTTTTTTGAATAAGGTCTTTATATCTCATTCTTGTCTTAATGTTACTTAAAGACCTTTCAAATCTTTCTTGAACAGTTTCCTCTCTTGTATTATATCGGAAACCAAATTCAACTGTATAACGATGCATATGTTTCTTACTCATATAATGGTAAATGCCAATATAGCCACGTTTAAATATTGACCAAAAATTCTCAATATTTTGTGTGTGAAATTTCCGACCGCCTTCCTGTACAATATAATTGCCATCGGTATGCTTTACAACAACATGCATAAATTTCTTATCTAATCCAACATAGGATTTATAACCATCGGTTACTATAATAGCGTCATTCGCTACGTTATTGTCAATGATTTGGTGTAATGTTTCTGTATTGGTATTTTCAGTGATAAAGGTCATAACACGGCCATTCCTTTCAACCAGCCCAACTACTGGCGTTTTATCATTTAATGATCTACCTTGGCCGCCTTCCTTTCTTTTATCCTTGTGTTTATTTTTCAACTTACCACCAACATAGGTTTCATCAACTTCTACTAGCCCATTTAATAAACTGATATCCTCACCTTTTCTCAATACTTCACGTACACGATGCATCAAAAACCAAGCGGTACGCTGGGTTATGCCTAACTGAACCGATAATTGAACTGAACTTATACCTTTCTTTGATGTTGTTAAGAGGAAAAATGCTGCATACCATGTACGTAATGACAACTTTGTATTTTCAAAGATCGTTCCGCTCGTTACTGAAAACTTCTTTTTGCAATTTTTATTAGCGCATTCAAACCTTTTTTCTAATCTATAAACTTTATCATGGGCGCAATGAGGACATTTTATTTCACCGTTCCATCTTACTTTCTCTAGATATGCCTTGCATTTCTTTTCGCCCTTAAAATAATCCATTAACTGCTGTAGATTCTTAAATTTCATCTTTCGTACCTTTTATAAGACAAATTTAATCATCACCTACGCCAAAACATGACCGACTTAGTTATAATTATATGAAAATTATTAACTAATAAATAAACTAATTAATTTATTAGTAATTTTATCTATGAAAAAAGTGTCTATCACTAGACACTTCCGACAACTGCGATGTAGTTACCTATTTTTATACTGTTTGGTTTCCATATATGACCTGTTTTTGAATTGTCACAAAATTGTCATGTAAAAATAAGTGGAAAACCAGAACAAATCATAAAATGTTTTATACACTCTGCCGGAAGCTATCTCTTCACCTTAATCGGGCTGTTTTTCTGCCAATACTTTCTTTTTAGCGGCTTTCAGTTTTTGCTGATCAGTTTTCAGGAAGCGGTCGGCAGGCTCGCCAAACAAAAATCCATAAGGTTGCAACTGCGGAACGGTATCAAAAATGACTTTCAGGATGGCCATCAAAGGCAGTGCCAGGATCAGTCCGGCAAAGCCGAACAGCATACTGAACAGGAAGATAGACAATATAGATACTAATGGATTTAAACTCACTTTACCACCTACTATATTAGGGGTTATAAAGTTACCTTCCAGTATTTGCACCACCTGGAACCAACCGATTACGGCCAGGGCATACCAATAGCTATCTTTAGTGGCGATCGCAAACAGGGCCGGCAAAACAGAACCTATTGCGATACCTATATACGGCAACAGCATAAGCAAGGAGGCCATGATGCCAAAAAACCAGGCATGCTCAACACCAATGATCATAAGTCCTACACTGTTTAATATGGCTACAATGCCCATTACGGTGAGCAAACCGCCCATATAGTTCTTTATTGCCTCGTAAATTTTGGTAATGGTTGTTTCTACTTTTTGCTGATGTTCTTTCCCTATCGCCTTTACAAAAAAGGCTTTAAAGAACTCCCGGTAATAAAGCAGGAAAAAGATGATGAGCGGTACCAGGATGCCCATAGAAAGTAAATTACCTATTGATCCGAAAAAAGCGGTTACAGCAGCCCCTACACCGGGCATCACTTTTTCAAGCTGCTGCTTACCGTTTGTTATTAATTCTGTCCTGGAAAGATTTAATTTTTCGTCTGCCCAGCTTTCTGCATCCTTCAGTACGGTCTCGATTTTACCTACGATCTCGGATGCATCCTGGCCGATATTGATGGATTGAAAAACCAGCAGGTAAATCATTCCTGCAAACAGGATGATCATCAATACCAGGGAGCTTAAAGCGGCCATAGCCCGACTAAAGCCCAGTCGCTCCAAACGGATGCATACCGGGAACAGGAGGGATGCCAGGATAATGGAAAAGAGCACGGGAACAAGTACTGTCCGCAGGACATAAGCAAAAGCAATGATCAACGCCAATGCCAGTAAGCTATAAGTGATCGAGCGCCCGAGATTGCTCCTGGAAGTATTACTCCCCTCCTCTGCATTTAGGGGTTCTTCTTGTTTCTTATTAAAATTGAAAAAATTATGGAACATACCTGAAGTCTAAGGAGATAAAAATAGTCCATTTTTCCTTCATGTTCATTAAAGCAGTGTATATTAAATTGTTTTTCTGTTGTTCCTGTAGTTATTTACTATAAAGTGTTTACCAGATGCTTAAAACAATACAGGCGGCTCCATCGGGAACCGCCTGTATTGTTTTAGGAAAAAATCTGTTTATGAGCCACAATTTGCATTGTAATCTGTAAAGATCTCTACGGCCATAGTTTGAATTTTAGGCCCGTCCAATTCTGTTTCACTCTTTATCAGTGCGCCCATTTTGCTGCGCTTTTTTTCTTCTTTTTCAGGGTTATAACTCGGGTACTCGCTATTCAGCATTTTTTTACGCACCACCTCACAGTCTTCCGTAAATTTTTTCATATCGCTGCTGTTCAGCTCTTCTATCTTCCCTCCCTTTTTGGAAACAAGAATACTCGGGCTGGTTCTTATGCGGTTCAGATCGGCTTCCATTTCTTCTGCCTGTTTTTTACCGACAGCTACTGCAGTAGGCATACCATAAAGTTTATATACGGTAATAGGCCCTTTTACGATGGTTTCGGCAATATAAGTTGTGTTAGACAAGTTCTTAATAGCTTTTATATCACCACCAAGTCCGCCCCCGGCCCTGGAAGCTTCTCTTTTATTGGTATATTTGATCAGTTCAAATTCACGTAATAAGTCCCCGTCATAGGCAGCATAGCCTTTTAGATCATCTACATCCAATACTTTTAATTTCTGGCGTTTTTTAGCCGGATCAATATCGGCATTGGCAATAAATTTCACCTTTTTCTGGTTTACCCAGGGTGATTCTGCAGAGCCCATTAACTTGACAACACCTTCTATTTTATTGCCTTTCTTGTCAATAATCCAGCCTTGTTTTTCATTGGCCCTTAATTCATATTCCTCATCGCCGTCCTGGGCAATTGAGCATAGCGGTAGTAAAGCAATGGCTGTTGCCAGTAAATAATTTTTGATCATGGTAATTTGATATTTAATGGTTAAAATAAAAAAATGTTAAAACAAGTATTCCAGGTATGGTAGACTTCAATATATACCAATAGTTTAACCAAAATAAAAAAAACATTTAATTTATCGTTAATGCAGCCGATTTATCTCTTTTAATGCAAAACAAAAAGCAGCCCAAAATTGAGCTGCTTCCTGTTTTTATCCATTATTCTTAAAGATTACTCTTCGTCGTCAAACTCAAGTACATCTCTGTTGTTCAATAATAATTCGTATTCTTCTTTAGATCCTACTACCATGTCATTGAAGTCACGCATACCGGTACCTGCAGGAATGAAGCCACCTGTAATTACGTTTTCTTTCAATCCCATCAGGTTATCTGATTTACCGGTGATCGCCGCAGTAGACAATACTTTCGTAGTTTCCTGGAACGATGCAGCAGAGATCCAACTTGGTACACCCAAAGAGGCTTTGGTAATACCTTGCAGCAATGGAGAAGAAGTTGCAGGTACCGCATCACGGTATTCTACCAATTTCTTATCTGCACGGCGCAATAAGCTGTTTTCTTCCCTGATCTCACGTAAGGTAGTGATCTGGCCCGGCGCAAATTTCTCAGAATTTCCGGCTTCGGTGATTACTTTCTTATCAAAGATCCAATCGTTTTCTTCCAGGATATCGTTTTTATCAACGGTATCATCTTCCAGGAACTTAGTATCACCAGGATCCTGAACGGCTACTTTACGCATCATCTGGCGTACAATTACCTCGATGTGTTTATCATTGATTTTTACCCCTTGTAGACGGTAAACCTCCTGAATTTCATTCACCAGGTATTCTTGTACGGCATTTGGTCCTTTAATGGCCAGGATATCACTCGGCGTGGTAGCTCCATCAGATAATGGATTACCCGCTTTGATAAAGTCACCATCTTGTACCGTGATCTGACGGGTCAATGGCACCAGGTATTTTTTCACCAATCCTTCGCGACTTTCTACCACGATCTCACGGTTACCACGCTTGATGTTACCAAAGCTTACTACACCATCAATCTCAGCTACTACAGAAGGATTAGAAGGGTTACGTGCTTCGAACAGTTCTGTTACACGAGGAAGACCCCCTGTGATATCCTTAGAACGTCCCATAACACGTGGAATCTTAACGATTACCTGTCCGGACTTCACTTTATCACCGGATTTTACTCCAATGTGTGAACCTACCGGTAAGTTATATTCTTTCACTTCTTTACCATTGATCAGGATAGAAGGAATTTTGGTTTTATCTTTAGTCTCGATAACGACTTTCTCTCTGTGACCTGTTTGCTCATCAGCTTCTTCACGATAAGTCACGCCTTCGATTACATTTTCGAAGTCAACAACCCCATCGATCTCAGAAATGATAACGGCATTGAACGGATCCCATGAACAGATCACATCGCCTTTCTTGATGCTCTGACCGTTTTTCACTTTCAAGGTAGAACCGTAAGGGATATTGTGTGTATTCAACAACCTGTCTTGCTCTACATCTACTACTCTCAACTCACCGGTACGTCCGATAACGATCTGTACGTCTTCACCTTCATCATTGATGGCTTTAACGGTACGCAGACCATCAAACTGAACGGTACCTTCAAACTTAGCTAACAAGTTGGACTCGATCGCTGAGGAGTTCGCGGTACCACCCACGTGGAAGGTACGGAGTGTCAACTGTGTACCCGGCTCACCGATGGACTGTGCAGCGATGATACCTACAGCATCACCTTTTTGTGTCATATAGCCGGTTGCCAGGTTTTTACCATAACATTTGGCACATACACCACGCTTAGCTTCACAAGTCAATACAGAACGGATCTCAACAGTTTCAATACCGGATTCTTCGATTTCGTGTGCGATATCTTCGTCGATCTCAATACCTGCTTTCGCGATCAGTTCATCAGTTATAGGGTGATAAACATTATGCAAAGAAGTACGGCCTAAGATACGGTCGAACAATGGTTCTACGATCTCTTCATTATCTTTTAATGCAGAAGTAGCCAGACCACGTAAAGTACCACAGTCAGCAGTGTTGATCACCACATCCTGTGCCACGTCTACCAGACGACGGGTCAGGTAACCCGCATCCGCTGTTTTAAGGGCGGTATCCGCAAGACCTTTACGCGCACCGTGCGTAGAGATGAAGTACTCTAATACAGACAGGCCAGATTTAAAGTTGGACAAGATCGGGTTTTCAATGATCTCTGAACCTGAAGAGCCTGAACGACGTGGTTTCGCCATCAATCCTCTTAAACCGGCCAGCTGTTTTACCTGTTGTTTAGAACCACGGGCTCCGGAATCCAACATCATGTATACAGAGTTGAACCCTTGCTTATCAGCAGCCATCTCACTGATCAACGTTTCGGTTACACGTGTATCTACACGAGACCAGATATCGATGATCTGGTTGTAACGTTCATTGTTCGTGATCAGACCCATATTATAGTTTTCCCAAACCTCATCAACTTCTAATTGTGCACCTGCAACTAATTTTTCTTTGATATCCGGAATGGTAAGGTCATTAATGTTGAAGGACAGACCGCCTTTGAATGCCGTACGGTATCCTAAGCGTTTGATATCATCCAGGAACCTAACGGTAGTAGGGATATTGGTATTTTTCAAAATGGTACCAATGATCTCACGCAAAGATTTCTTAGTCAATAAGGCATCAACGAAACCGTTTTGAGTAGGCACTACCTGGTTGAACAATACACGACCTACTGTAGTTTCGATCAGTTTGTATTCCAGTTCACCGGATTTTGTACGCACATTGGTTTTAACTTTGATCCAGGCGTGCATATCGATCTTGCCTTCGTTATGGGCAATGATCACCTCTTCTGCAGAGTAGAATGCTTTACCTTCACCTTTAATGGTCTCCGTATCGTTAGTTCTCTTACCTTTCGTTAAATAATACAGACCCAATACCATGTCCTGAGAAGGAAGGGTGATTGGTGTACCATTTTGCGGGTTAAGGATATTGTGAGAAGCCAGCATCAACATTTGTGCTTCTAAAATAGCTGCATTACTTAAAGGTACGTGAACCGCCATCTGGTCACCATCGAAATCCGCATTGAATGCAGAACATACTAATGGGTGTAACTGGATCGCTTTACCTTCGATCATCCTTGGCTGGAAGGCCTGGATAGACAATCTGTGGAGCGTAGGGGCACGGTTTAACATTACCGGGTGACCTTTCAGTACATTCTCCAGGATATCCCAAACCACCGCTTCTTTTCTTTCTACTAATTTCTTAGCCGATTTTACGGTTTTTACGATACCTCTTTCGATCAGTTTACGGATGATGAACGGTTTGAACAATTCAGCCGCCATATCTTTAGGGATACCACATTCATGCAATTGCATTTCAGGTCCCACAACGATTACAGAACGACCGGAGTAATCCACACGTTTACCTAACAAATTCTGACGGAAACGACCTTGTTTACCTTTCAATACATCAGAAAGAGATTTCAGGGCACGGCCACCTTCCGCTTTAACGGCATTAGATTTACGGGAGTTATCAAATAAGGAGTCAACCGCTTCCTGTAACATACGTTTTTCATTACGTAAGATTACTTCAGGCGCTTTGATCTCTAATAATCTTTTCAGACGGTTGTTACGGATAATAACGCGACGGTACAGGTCATTCAGATCGGAAGAAGCGAAACGGCCACCATCCAATGGAACTAAAGGACGTAATTCCGGCGGGATGATCGGTAAGTATTGCATGACCATCCACTGAGGCTTGTTCTCGATACGGGTGTTGGCATCACGGAAAGCTTCTACCACGCTCAGGCGTTTTAAGGCCTCTTGTTTACGTTGTTGAGAAGTTTCGTTAGCAGCTGCTGCACGTAAAGAGAAAGACAAACCATCCAGGTCCAGGCGACCTAACAGATCCTGAACTGCTTCAGCACCCATTTTCGCTACGAATTTGTTCTCATCTTCATCCGGCAAATATTGATTCTCTTTAGATAAAGCATCCTGGATCTCCAGGTACTCATCTTCAGACAATAATTGCATATAAGTATTTTCGCTGTCTTTCAGGTTTAATTTCTGACGGATCAGCTCTTCAGCTTCACCGGCCTGACAAACAACATATCTTTCATAGTATACAATAGCCTCTAATTTTTTAGAGCTTGTACCTAACAGATAACCAATTTTATTAGGTAAAGATTTGAAATACCAGATGTGTACGATAGGCACCACTAATTTTAAGTGACCCATACGCTCACGACGTACTTTCTTTTCTGTAACCTCTACACCACAACGGTCACAAACGATACCCTTATAACGGATACGCTTGTACTTACCACAATAACATTCATAATCTTTTACAGGACCGAATATTTTTTCACAAAACAAACCATCTCTTTCAGGTTTGTAGGTACGATAGTTAATCGTTTCAGGCTTTAATACCTCACCGTAGGAACGATCCAGGATATTATCCGGGGAAGCAAGGCTGATCGTGATTTTATCGAAACCAGATTTGGGGCGATTATCTTTTTTTATTGCCATTTTTTATTTGAATTGAAGCTCAGAATGATGCATTCTACCGCTCTAATTATTTAAATGATTGATTAAAACAAACTGTTGAATGGGAGAGCAATTTGAAGCAAACCGCTCCCCGATCCTATTTAGCTTAGTTCAATTTTTCGTTATTATCGAAAGTCAGTTCCAGACCCAGACCTCTCAACTCATGAACCAATACATTGAATGATTCCGGAGTACCGGCCTTAGGAATGTTATCACCTTTCACAATCGCTTCGTAAGTTTTAGCACGTCCTACGATATCATCCGACTTGATCGTCAGTAACTCTTGCAGGATGTTGGATGCACCGTATGCTTCCAGTGCCCAAACCTCCATCTCACCGAAACGCTGACCACCGAACTGGGCTTTACCACCCAATGGTTGTTGTGTGATCAATGAGTATGGTCCGATAGAACGGGCGTGCATCTTATCATCTACCATGTGGTGTAGCTTGATCATATAGATAATACCCACGGTAGCTTTCTGGTCAAAGCGATCTCCTGTTTCACCATCATACAGGTAAGTATGACCGAATGAAGGTAAACCTGCTTCTTCCACTTTCTCCCTGATCTCATCTTCTGTAGCACCGTCAAAGATTGGCGTAGCGAAACGCATATTCAGTTTCTCGCCTGCCCATCCAAGAATGGTTTCATAGATCTGGCCAAGGTTCATCCTTGAAGGTACCCCCAATGGGTTCAACACGATGTCAACCGGTGTACCATCTTCCAGGAACGGCATATCTTCTGCACGTACGATTTTCGCAACGATACCTTTGTTACCGTGACGACCCGCCATTTTATCACCCACTTTCAGTTTACGCTTGATCGCCATGTAAACTTTAGCCAGTTTCAATACACCGGTCGGTAACTCATCACCAATAGACAAGTTGAATTTCTCGCGCTTGTAGCGGCCTAATTCTTCGTTGTATTTGATGTTGTAGTTGTGTAACAGTTGGTTTACTAAATCATCTGTTTCCTCTTCAGCAGTCCATCCTAAAGGATTTACACTTTGGAAATCTACAGAGTTCAATACTTTAGAAGAGAATTTACCACCTTTAGAGATTACTGGTTCTCCGTAAGTATTGGTAACACCTGCAGAAGCTTTATCTGCCAGTAATACCTGTAATTTCTCTAACAATAATTTCTTGATCTCTTCAGAATTCTCGCTGTGTACTTTCTCGATTTTCTCCAGATCAGTTTTTTCTCTTGCTTTCTGAGATTTATCTTTCTTAGCTCTTTGGAACAATTGCTTGCCGATGATCACACCGTCAGTTGATGGTGGTGCTTTCAATGAAGCATCTTTTGCATCACCAGCTTTGTCACCAAAGATGGCACGCAATAATTTTTCCTCAGGAGTAGGATCAGATTCACCTTTTGGCGTGATCTTACCAATCATGATATCACCTTCTTTAACGCGGGCACCGATACGAATGATACCATGCTCATCCAGGTCCTTAGTAGCATCTTCAGAGATATTCGGGATATCAGCCGTTAATTCTTCTTCACCTAATTTAGTCGTACGTACTTCCAGTTCCCACTCATCCACGTGGATAGAAGTGAACAAGTCTTCACGTACTACTTTTTCATTGATTACGATCGCATCCTCGAAGTTGTACCCTTTCCAAGGCATGAAGGCTACTTTCAGGTTACGGCCTAATGCCAGCTCACCTTGTTGTGTTGCATAACCTTCGGTCAGGAAATCACCGTTCACCACTTTCTGTCCTTTACGTACAGCAGGTTTCAGGTTGATAGAGGTACTTTGGTTCGTTTTGCGGTGCTTGATTAATTTATATACTTTCAGATCATCTTCGAAAGAAACCAGACGTTGTTTGTCGGTTCTGTCGTAGCGAACGTGAATTTCATTAGCATCTACATATTCTACCACACCGGTACCTTCAGCATGAATCTGGGTACGGGCATCACGGGCAGCTTTAGCTTCCAGTCCGGTACCTACGATAGGTGCCTGCGGACGGATCAAAGGGACAGCCTGACGTTGCATGTTCGAGCCCATCAAGGCACGGTTGGCATCATCATTCTCCAGGAACGGAATCAAAGATGCAGACAAACCTACGATCTGGTTCGGTGCTACGTCCATGAATTCCACTTCTTCTCTTTCGAGGATCGGGAAGTCACCGGTTTCACGGGATTTGATCTTATCTTCTAAGAAATTTCCTTTTTCATCAATGATCGCATTCGCCTGGGCGATACGTTTATCATCTTCTTCTTCAGCAGACAGGTAAATTTCATCTTTCAGATCAACTTTACCATTGTTTACTTTACGATAAGGCGTTTCGATGAAGCCCATATCGTTGATCTTAGCGTGTACACACAAAGTGGAGATCAGACCGATGTTTGGTCCCTCTGGTGTTTCAATGGTACACAGACGGCCATAGTGAGAGTAGTGAACGTCACGTACCTCGAAGCCTGCTCTTTCACGGGAAAGACCGCCTGGTCCGAGCGCGGAAATACGACGTTTGTGCGTAATTTCAGACAACGGATTGGTTTGGTCTAAGAATTGAGACAACTGGGAAGTACCGAAGAATGAATTGATCACGGAAGATAAAGTTCTTGCATTGATCAGGTCAATCGGGGTGAATACCTCGTTGTCACGTACATTCATACGCTCACGGATGGTACGCGCCATACGGCTCAGACCTACACCGAACTGAGCATATAATTGCTCACCTACTGTACGTACACGACGGTTGCTCAGGTGATCGATATCATCGACCTCTGCTTTACCGTTGGATAAACGTACCAGGTATTTAATGATCGCGATAATGTCATCTTTAGACAATACTTTTTTCGTATTGCTCAGATCCATTTCCAGCTTACGGTTGATCTTATAACGACCCACCTCACCTAAATCGTAACGCTTATCAGAGAAGAATAATTTCTCGATGATACCACGTGCCGTTTCATCATCCGGGGCATCAGAACCACGTAACTGACGGTAGATGTGCTGTACCGCTTCCAACTCAGAGTTAGAAGTATCTTTATTTAAAGTATTATAGATGATAGAATAGTCACCACTTAATTCTTCTTTCTGGATATAGATAGATTCTACGCCCATTTCAAGGATCAGGTCGATGTGCTGATCATCAAGAATGCTGTCGCGCTCTAATAAAACTTCATTACGCTCGATAGAAACAACCTCACCAGTATCTTCATCTACGAAATCTTCTGTCCAGGTGCGTAAAACGCGCTCTGCCAGGCGACGGCCGATGTTTTCAGAAAGAGATTTACGATCTGTTTTCACTTCATCCGCCATCCCGAATAAGTTCAGGATATCCTTATCGTTTTCAAAACCGATAGAACGTAATAAGGTAGTTACAGGGAACTTTTTCTTACGATCGATGTACGCATACATTACGTTATTGATATCGGTAGCAAACTCCATCCAGGCTCCTTTAAAAGGAATCACACGGGCAGAGTAGATTTTTGTACCATTAGGGTGGGTACTTTGTCCGAAGAATACACCAGGAGAACGGTGTAATTGGGATACCACTACACGCTCCGCACCATTGATCACAAAGGTACCTTGTGGGGTCATGTAAGGGATATTACCCAGGAATACGTCCTGAACAATCGTTTCAAAATCCACGTGCTCCTCATCATTACAGCTCAAACGCAATTTAGCTTTCAAAGGAACGGAATAGGTCAGACCACGGTCCATACACTCTTCAATCGAATAGCGTGGCGGATCGATGAAATAATCCAGAAATTCCAATACGAAGATATTTCTCGTATCAGTGATCGGGAAGTTTTCTTTGAATACGCGGAAGAGACCTTCGTTGTCCCGCTTGTCCGGAGTTGTTTCCAATTGGAAAAAATCCTGGAAAGACTGAAGCTGAATGGCTAACAAGTCAGGCGTAGTAGCTGCATCGTGTATCTTAGCAAAGCTGACACGGCCCGATTGTGTGCGTTTTAATTGTTTCGACATATTATCTAAACCAGTTTAAATGGATATAAACAAAATAATCCTGATAGAAAGGCAAGCCAATCCAAACAGGTTAATTAAATAAAAAATTATACTTTTTTGATCAAATTTGTGTGCACGTACAAATCCTTAATGTAATAAGGGATTGCAAATTTACACCCATAAGATGAAATTTCCAATTTTTCGTATAAATCATTAGAAAAAAATTAACTTTAACAAAATTTTACAAAATAAAGCAAGTTACTACATATGTTTTAACAATATTTTAATACAATACAATGTTAAAGTTGGCATTTTATGACAAAAATATCCTGCTCACTTCTACCGACATTCATTTTCTCCATTAAGCGCTCCACAAAAAACTGACCTCCCGAGCAAGCAAATATTCATCTTCCAGGTTCAATTTTAATGCCCCATACAATCTGAACAACCTTTTGCCTAAAGGTCACATACCATGGCATTAAATAATGCCATAAATCCCCTCACCCAATAGCCTTATAAATTATATGAGCAGAAATAATAATACCACAAACAAATTAAAATATTTCATCATTCATAAACAAAAAATAAACATAATAACACGTCATTAACAAATTTAAAATTTTGATTTTCAATCACTAACAATCAATTACCATAAACATATATACAATTTAAACATATCACATAATATTATTTGGTCATGTACGCTTTTTTGCTACTTTTGCGCACAATTACCCGAATTGGAAACAATTATTTAACATTAAAAACATAGAAGAAAACATGAAAAAAGTATCAATTTTTGCATTAATCGCTTTAGGTGGTTTATCTATGGGTATGGCATCTTGCTCTAAAGAAGATCCTGCTACACCTTTAGAAATCAATGCAGAACAAACTGCAACGATCAACGGTAAAATCTTAATCAATAAAGACGAGAATACTGCAACGCCAAAATGGGCTGCTCCCGGTAATGTACAGATCATTGCTACAGTACCTTATGCTCAATTGAATTCAAGCGCAAGCGGTACTTATACTATTAAGGACGTTACTTTCAATGCAACTACTGGTGAATTCTCTATCGTAGCTCCGGTGAGCGCTAACGGTTCTGTAATCACAGTTAAGTTTGCCGACTTCAAAGGTCAGGTAGTAGTACCTGCTGTAGTAAACGGTAACCCTTCTACTGAAACTATCAACGTAATCTGGAACAGCAAAACTGCTACCAGCAATAATTTAGTACCTGGTGAAGTGTACAACTTACCTACTTGGGAATTAAGTGGTGCTGCTGATTATACTATCGACAACTCTGTGGGTGACGATATCTAATCAAGTGCTTTTAAGGATCAAAAAATTGTTTTAAACTTCATAAGTATTAAATGAAAAAATTAGCTATTTTATCAATCGGCACAGTATTAGCTACTAGCTCATTAGCTGTTGCTCAGAATGATTTTGTAAGAAAGGCAGGTACAGAGAACAAGTCTGGCCAAACGCTTATTCCTGAAGCGAAAGATTTCGCTATAGGCGTAGATGCTTCTCCTATGTTGCGCTACTTAGGTAATATGTTTACCGGTGCCAATAATAATGCTCCTGAATTCAGTGGTTTCCAGGGTGCACTTTACGGTAAGTATTTCTTAACCGACAAGAGTGCTGTAAGAGTAAGACTCAACATGAACCTGAGAAACGGTCAGGAGTCTGCAACGGTACAGGACGATCAGCGCGTAGCTGCTAATCCTTTAGATGTGAATGCCTCTACTGTGGATTACAGAACGACTAAATCTTCTACTTTCGACTTGAGACTGGGTTATGAAATGCGTCGTGGTTACGGCCGTTTACAAGGTTTCTGGGGTGGTGAAGTATTGATCGGCCGTCAGCGTTCAAAAGTTGAGTATGACTATGGCAATGCAATGACTTCTCTGAACCAAAGCCCTACAGCAGCATGGGGTACCGGCGCTGTGCGCCCGGTATCTGAAGTTTCCGGCACTAACATCCGCTTCGGATTGGGTGGTTTTGCAGGTGTTGAGTACTTCTTCGCGCCTAAAATTGCTATCGGTGGTGAATTAGGCCTGGCCTTCTACTCCAATGGTAATGTAAACTTTGGTGAAGGTACTAACGAAAGCTTCAATACTGCTACTAATTCAGTACAAACTGAAACCAGCAGATTAGGCCGCACTGCAGCTAAAGCTACGGGTTTACAAACTGTGACTACAGGAAACATCTTCCTGGCGTTCCACTTCTAATATTCCTGGTATTAACCAGTTTTACCGAAGGAGCTACAAACTGTAGCTCCTTCTTTTCATTTGGAAATAACAAGAGGAAAACATTAAAAGCAATTGCGTGTTTGATTAATTATTTATAATATTACAAATAATTAAATACACCAAAACCTATGACGTTTATCGCTTCTGTAATTGCTAAAAAAGGAGTGGCCATTATTGCGGACTCACTCGTGACCTCGACGAACAGGATAATTGAATATGATAATTTTCTCGATTTTTTTGAATCGAAAACAAAGGGAACATCTGTTAAAGAAATAAAAATTGACCCGAAAGATATTTTAGCCCTGTTTGAAAGGAAACCCTCCCATACTAAAGATTATGAGGAGAAGTTGTTCAAATATGATAATTACACCGCCATTACCACTGCCGGAAGTGCAACAATAAATAATAAAAGGCTGGCTGTGATTGTGAATGAGATCATCGCTAAAAACAAAAAAGACAAAGGCTATCCTGGCAAAAAAATAGAAACTAAAATCAAGGCAACTATATATTAGTTTAACCTAAAATTACGCGCATGAATGGCACATCTTATACAGGAGTGCTATTTTTAGTTGATATTTAGAAAGATTTAACTATCCTAAAATCAAGTCGCTAAATCATCTAAAAGCACTAATATTTACTATGTATGTTTGTAAGATTTGATATCTAAAAACACACATTACTCCGAAAAACTCTCCGAAAAAACAACTATAGCAAGGGTGTTTGTTCGGTTTTGCTAGGGTACCTTTAGGTATTGGCAATACCCAACAACATATTGAAATTCAGCACTTATGCTCAGGTGTCCGAATATTTTTCGGATAGTGAGAAGTGTGTGGAATTTCTGAAAGACATGCGTTGGGGAGGCAATGTTACTTGTATTTATTGTAATTGCTCAAAGGTTTATACTTTGAATGGCAAAAACAAGCGTTTCAAATGTGCTGATTGTAAAAAGCAATTCTCAGTAATCAAAGGAACTATATTTGAAAATAGTCCAATCCCGCTCTCTACTTGGTTTTGTGTCATATATACAGTAATTACTAGGACAAAAAGTATTAGTTCTGTTCAATTAGCCTCTGATATTGGAGTTACACAGGCAACAGCCTGGTTTATGTTGCATAGAATCAGATATATGCTTAGAGAAAATGCAATCAAGAAGAAATTAAATGGCGTTGTACAGTGTGATGAAACTTACGTCGGTGGGAAGAACAAAAATCGTCATTGGAATAAAAAGGTTTTTAATAGTCAAGGTCGTAGCTTCAAGGACAAGACACCTGTATTTGGTATTTATCAACAAGCTGAATATGACATGGTAGAAAGACCACATAAAGTAATTCCCACTAAAACAGTTAGAGAGAAAGTTGTAACACAACACCCAATATTGATTTGTAAAGTAGTACCAGATACGAAAGCAAAGACTTTAAAGCCATTAATATTCAGAACTGTCGAAATTGAATCAACAATTGTAACAGACGAATACAAAGTATATCGGATGCTTGATGATTGGTATGATCATAAATCAGTAAATCACAAGCAACATCGTTATGCTACAGATGGCTATTCTAGCAATGGAGTAGAGAATGCATGGTCACAGTTTAAGCGTACAATATTTGGAACGTTTCATAATGTCAGTAGAAAGCACTTACAAAGATACACTAATGAATTTCAGTTCCGATTTAATCGGAGACATCTTAAAAAGGGCGAACTATTTCAAAGTGCATTCGAGAATGTTAATAGAAGACTTACTTTAAAAGAACTAATTAACAAAGAAAAATATAAGGAATTCAAGATTGCTTGCTAAGAGAGCAAAAAGAAATTGAAAAATTTAAAAATAAACCAACTTTTTTTAATAAAAGGAAGTCTATGGTATATAGATGGGCTGTAACATGAAATTAACTATATTATACGTAACTTAAAAAATGATATTCAAAAATTGATCATCAAATTTAGATATAAATCTATAATTTAATGAAAATCATACATTTTTATATTTAAAAAAAATTACAACTATTTACATTTAACATATTTTTGCATATAAATACAATAAAGAAATTAAAAGAAACTAAAAGGGATTATAAAATAAACCATAAATTTGCAATAATGAGGCTTAAATTCATAGAAGCGGACACAATATCCCATAAAGCAAAAGCTACAATACATCAAACAGGAAAATTGGGCTTTTCTACAGATGCTGTGCCATATCTAGATATAACTGAGAATAAATCTATCCGATTTGCAATAAATGAAGATGATCCGAACGATGACAACTTGTATGGTGTAATAATTGCCGAGGATACAGGTTCTGCTTTCAAAATCTATAAAGCAGGTGATTATTTCTACGTCAATACAAAAGGTCTATTTGATAGTTTAGGTATAGAGTATAAGCAAAAACGTATTATATATGATATAATAAAGATTAAGATCGAAAATGAGGAGATAATTAAATTTGTTAAACGAGAAATCATTAAAAAAGAAAAGGAGTCAGAAGACTTAGAACAACAATAAAAAACCGATTAATGATTGGTCTCATTAATCGGTTAAAGGATAAAAAATTTTTTAAGTTCGAGCTTTAAAATTCAGCGGGTTAGTCACCCTCGCTGCTATCCTTGTATGTTTTATATTACAAAGTTACTATGTAAAATTGAGATTAGCAACTACTGATATAGAATAGACCCTGACATTAACGTTTATCCTGTCGGCCTATTTTAAGAGATGAACAAATAACACATAGAATAATCATGAAACCAAATATTCAATTTGCAGAATACTTTGAAATAAAGTCAAAAGATTTTGATTTTTTTGACATACCATTATTAAAGGACAAAAAAGCATTTATATGTCCTTTTTTAATTGCAAATAATAGAGATGTAAAACTAGTTGATGAAGTTTACAACAGAATTACACAATTTCTAACTAAATTAAATAGAAATTATGTAATGATGGGTGATAGAATCAATGGTTTGGACTTCTTATCCCATTTACATGAAGCTAATGAATATCATTTAGGGTATTCGGGTTCAAATAAGGGTAAAGCTGTTTCTGACTTTAGGGCTGCAACAATCTATGATGCATTACAAAACAATAAATTTGCTATTCAGGGCATGTCAATTACTAATGAGGCTCATAATGTTTTACTCTTAGTGAAAGGTATTGGTCAAGATATTATGTCAGATATATTAGCTAATGTATGTAGAGATATCTTTGCAAATTATACTAAGCAGATTTGTGATAAATACTCTATAGATACATATCCATTTAAGATAGAATATTTTGATTCATCTACAAACAATTGGCAAACTAAGGACTGTCTTCTTCCAATGTTTAATGGGAAAAAGATAATTTTGCTACCTAAGAAGCAAGTGAGTGGTGGACGAGCTTATCATTCATTGTACAATTGGTTTGTCTCAGCTAATTATATTGCCAGAGATCTACTAAACTTTAAATTGAAAGATAGTCTCGAAAGTGGTTTATTGCATAAGTTGGAGGATGGTAGAATCAGAGCTGTAGTTAAAAAGATTAACGGTGCCTACAGAAAGCCTAAACAGGAATTAATTGATTTTGTATTAAGATACAATGAATCAATTGATAGATTCCTTAATTACTCAAAAGACAATTATTTTGAAGCGTCCTAAATGTTTCATCTAATTATTAAAGGTACAGAGCAATCTGTACCTTTTTACTTTTCAACTTATACTCTTTAAAAGTAATACACAAACATTGCTTCTGTTTGCTCATTAATTTGGGCTAGTACCTTTGTCTTATAATTAAGTACGAAACCTGTTTGTTTATTGCAATTATAGTGGACTTGAGTTTGATCTTTACTTGTTTGTCTCGAATTGATAATCCAAATCAGTTCTTTTGTTCCTTTTTGAAATACAATTCTTTTCGATTCAATTGTAACTAACATATTAGATTGAGGGCCATCGAATATTGATACTAATTTAGTATCATTATTTCTCATGTCATATATCTCTGTCCGAAAAGGAGTAAGCTGTAGTACGTTCTTTTTGGTTGTGGATTTTGATTGTGGAACTTTCTGTTTGCTTGATTGACAATAAACAGAACACTGTACGCATAATAGCACAGTAACTAAAATTAGCTTTTGCATTTTGTGGTAGTTTTAAGCAGTTATTAATATGAATAAAAATAGGCGTAACTGAAATTCTCTCACTGCTCAAGGCCTACCACAGCCTAAGTTACGCAAAAGACACAGCTACGCCCGTACTGGACGTATTGATCTCATACTTGCGTAACTGTTTCTGTGTGGTAGTTTAGAGCAGTAACATTATGAGTCTATACGATAATCTAATATCTTATGATTTATTTATATTCTTATAAGCAATGATTTAAGCTGTAAAGATAAGCGTACTTTATCAAAAAGAAAGCATTATAAGCGTTGCAAATGTGATGTACACTCAGGAATTTTATAGAAAATTATTAGTTATGAATAATGAATACTTACAATTAGCAGAAGAAATACTTAAAATCAGACAGAATAAGCTTTTGTCCAAATATCTTAAAGAAACAAGTCAATACATGACATTGAATTACCATACTGGAGAAATCGAATTTAGAGAGAATAAAGAGTTACGTCCAAATTACAACAAAGATAAAGGTTGGGGTAACTTAGTTGAGCCAATTACTCCTCAACATCCCGTACAACATCAAAACCTTTCTCTTTTAGACGAATAAGAAAATTATCGTCATTTTCTTTAATGTACTGATCAATATAGCGTTCATTTTCCAACTCGGTCAAAAGGGTATCTAATCTGTCTTTAGGCAATTCTGTATTTATACTTAGTTTATTAAAGCTGACACTTTTACTAACTTCAACAGTCAAATCTTTAGCAAGTTCTTTAAGTATTAATATTTTCTCTGAGTTCATAAAATTAAATTTATTCAAATATACAAAATTAACAAGACCTTAAAAGGTTAAACTACTATATAAATGCCAAAATCAAAGAGTTTTCCGCCTATCTCAACAAAGAAATAGCAGAACACCTCAATGCCTATGAAGAAATAGGACATACTACTTTTATTTTCACCCATTTCATCAAAACGAAAGAAACTACCATAGTTTATAAACTGGAAGTGCTGCCCAATTCAAAAGAGCACAATAAAGGAGCCGCCTTTAACGGAACGCAGTACAAACTCATGCCTGATTTTCACCGGGTGGTTTGTGACGGGCAGAACAGGATCAGTGAACGCATATTATTTGGTGAACTGGATTTCTTTTTAGATATAGCTCCCATATTGATCCACAAAGTAATTGAAAAACTCGCAGTAAACAGGGCTGAATTACCTGCTGACTTCATTGTAGATATCTTAAGTAATGCTAAATCATACCTGCCTATGCAGTTTTTCGATGATATGAAAATAAACAAACTAGCCGATTTAAGCCTGCAACAAGCAGTCGATCTGGCTGCATTATTGATGAAAATTGAAGTTAATTTTCAAAAGTACACAGAAAATATACCGACAGTTGGCGGTGTGGTAAAACTAGCTGTAATTGATAAAGAAGGGTTTAGATTTATTTCCGGAAATGAAATTTTAAAACCCGAAAATTTTACCTAATTTTAATTACAGGTAATTTTAAATTTAAGTAATTTTGTAATATCATGTCAACATCAGCAAACATAAAAACATTCAGACGGGATCTTAAAGAGAGAGCTTCCTTTCAAGAGGAGGTTTTTAATGCTATTGCTCAAAAAATCACAGACAGGTTAAATGAAAAGAAAAGAGAAAAAGAGATCATCCTAAATAGATTCATAAGTGCTACCAAAGGAAAATCAATTATACTGGAGCATAAAAAAATGTAAATTTCATTTATGTTCAAAAAAGAAAACCCAATGAATGCTCATTGGGTTTTCTTTTTTGGTAGCATACTCCTCCTCTCAAATATTCCACATTAGCTATAAATTAAGTCTGGCATTTTCAAACTAGATAAATTAACTTTGCTGCTTATGGATACAGCAAAGAAGATAGTGGTCCCACTACCCGATTCCGGTCTGAACAAGAAAGAACAGGTTGCCGGTATGTTTGACAGAATTGCAGGAAAATATGATTTTCTCAATCACCTGCTCTCTATGGGAATCGATAAGGGATGGCGTAAAAAAGCCATCAGGTCTTTAGCTCCTATTCAACCCAGGCAAGTTTTAGATGTAGCCACCGGCACCGGCGATTTCGCTATTGCCTGCCTGAAGCTAAATCCTGATGCAGTAACCGGGGTAGACATTTCGGAAGGTATGCTGGAAGTGGGCAGAAAAAAAATGGCCGACAGGCAACTGACGGATAAGATACATTTGCAATACGGAGACAGTGAGGACCTGCCGTTTGCAGACAATCATTTCGATGCCATCACCTGTGCTTACGGGGTAAGAAATTTTGAAAACCTGGAAGCCGGCCTTACACAGATGTGCCGGGTAATGCGCCCGGGCGGCCGCCTGGCCATCCTAGAATTCTCTCATCCACAGAAATTCCCTTTCCGCCAGTTGTATAAATTTTACTTTAAACATATCTTGCCTACCATTGGCAAAATGGTTTCTAAAGATGCTACAGCATATACTTACCTGCCTGCCAGCGTTGCAGCCTTCCCGGAAGGTAAGGAGTTTGTAAAGATCCTGGAAAGGTGCGGTTTCAAAAAAGCACATGCCCGTCCTTTAACTATGGGCATTACCACCTTATATACGGCAGAAAAATAATGGATGAATACGATTAAAACCTTAATTTCCGTTTCCATCAAAGAAAACATGAATCATTAATGAATAAAGGAAGTCAATATCATATTAAATGGGCCACATTATTAATCCTCTGCATTTCTATCAGCAATGCTGTATTTGCCCGTAGAGACGGAGTAATGAATATGGAAGACCATGATCAAAAAAGATATTATTTCGGGCTATCGTTCGGGATGAACACTTCTGCATTCAAGATACGTCCCAGTGCGGCCTTTACCATGGATGATTCTATCAAATCTATACAGCCCGGCTGGGGACCAGGGTTTCATATCGGTCTTATGGGCAGCTTAAGGCTTTCCAAGTTCATAGACCTGCGCTTTGTACCTAAAATAGCCTTTGCCGAAAAAAGACTTACGGCCACTATGCGCAGCAATACTGAGGAGACCAATACCATAGAGTCTATCTATACCCAATTGCCTTTGCAACTGAAATTCAAAAGCGACCGTATGCAGAACTTCCGTTTTTACGGTCTGATGGGCGGTAGGTTCGACTATGACCTTTCTTCCAATGCACGCTCCAGGAGATCCAATGAGCTGATCCGCGTAAAACCCATCGATATCTCCGCCGAGATCGGGTTCGGACTGGAATTTTATTACCCCAACTTTATGATCGCTCCGGAGATCAAGATCAGCCAGGGATTTTTGAATACGCATTTTCCGGATAATACGATCTATCTGTCCAATATGGTGGATAGAATGAATACGAGGATGATCACTTTCTCTATTCAAATACAGGGATAGGCTTCATTTTTTGACCATCCCCTGATAAATGGCGGATGTAATATTTGCCCGGTTTCTGCGTGAATCTTACATTTGCTAAATCATTCTTTTACTTCAAGCAATACAAGCATAAAGCATTATGTATCCAAATCTAGGTTTTTTCTTTGATCATGTGTTCGGGATCGATATTCCGTTTTTAAAATATGCACAGACCTTCGGTTTCTTTGTCGCCATGGCCTTCCTGGCCGGTGCCTGGGTCATAAGTAATGAACTGAAGAGAAAAGCCGCTCTTGGATTGGTACAACCGCAAATCAAAACCGATAAGAAAACCGGCAAAAAAGTAGAGGTTTACCCGCATCAACGTGTAGCAGACATCATATTTGTTGCGGCCATAGCAGGATTTGCGGGTGCTAAGATCTTTAATGCTTTAGAAACCTGGGACCAGTTTATCCAGGATCCTATAGACAGCCTGTTTTCCCGTAGCGGTCTTACCTTCTATGGCGGATTGATCATGGCTACTGCAGCGCTTTACTTTTTTGCGAAAAGGATCAACCTTAGTTTTAAACAACTCTGTGATGCTGCAGCCCCTGCACTTATTTTAGCTTATGGTATCGGTCGCCTGGGCTGTCACTTCTCCGGTGATGGTGACTGGGGTGTTTATAACAGTGCTTATGTGACCCAGGCAGATGGTACCCTGGTGAGCGCCACTATGGAAGATTTTAATAATACCGTGAAACTTCATGGAGCCGATATGGATCATTTCGACGGCAAAGTGCCTAATATCTACTACCCTGCAAACGGCATCCCAAGATGGATGGTAGCGATGAACTATGCGCATAACGTGAATAATGAAGGTATGGCCATCAATGGAGAAAAGAAAGAATATAATTTTGCCTTACCGGCAGCGGTCTTCCCGACCTCTGTATGGGAATTTGCTGCCTGTGTCCTGATCCTGTTCCCTATTCTCATGAGCCTGCGCAAGCGACTGCACCGACCTTTACAACTCTTCGGGGTGTACCTCATCTTCAATGGTATCGAAAGGTTCCTGGTAGAAAAAATAAGGGTGAATACAAGGATAGACTGGATGGGCTCTTTACAGCCTACCCAGGCAGAGGTGATCTCTACCTGCCTCATCATAGCCGGAGCCATCTTACTGTTTCGCACCAGTAAGAAAATAACACCGGCGCAAGTGTCCAATTAATATTAAAAATTATATATAGCAAAAAACGCATCAATTAATTGATGCGTTTTTTTATTTACCGGATTTATAAAACAGTTTAATGAAGCATAACGACAGCATCATTGGGATAATACTGGGTAGGTTTAGGTCTTTTTTCCCTGCATGAAGTCAGCAGGAGCACGGCAAGCACGAAGGCACTGTACACAAGAGGTCTGAGTTTCATCTTCAACATATCTAAGCTTATTTCTTTCTTAGACGATTTTATGAAGCATAAGCTTAGTCCTATTCCAAAACCCGGGTAATAAACAGCATCCGGGAAAGATGAATGCCACTCAATTCACTTTCCATCACCTGTCCCGACTTCTTGCCGGAAGCGGCATGCAGGAACATCACCCGGTCTTTATCAATACCCGAAACGATCCCTATGTGTCCGATTTTAGATTTATCATCGTATAAAGAAAACAGGATCAGGTCGCCCAAACGGACTTTAGATAATGAGATCCTCTTCCCGAAATTTACATAATCTCTTGTAACACGAGGCACATTTACATCAAATTTATTATAGACATATTTTACATAGCCGGAGCAGTCGAAACCCTCTTTAGGGCTATTCCCACCATAGCGATAAGGAACCCCGATAAAGGTGCGGGCATAATTAACGATGGATCTCCTTTCCTTATCCGTTCCGGACGCAGCAGTGTTTTTTGTTGTACTTGCCGTCTTGGGATCATTAGCCTTGCTATGGGCAGCTTTCTTAGACCCTGAGCAGGAATATAGTCCTGCAGACAACAATAGACCAAGTAGTATTAATCTGATATTCATGATTACATTTTAGGTACTGACCAGTTTTTCCATTTAGACCAGATCCTTACCGCTACGGTCACCAGCACAGCAATGATCATACTCACATTATCATTCAAGACCATATTTAAGATCAGGTAGACCAGGCCACCTATGGCACAAACGGTAGCGTACATCTCCCCGTTTTTCAGCAATTCAGGCTCGCGGTTACTGATGATGTCGGCCAGCAGGCCGCCAAATGTAGCCGTCATCACCCCCAGCAAGAGGGCAAAGGGCTTATTGGCTCCATACATCAGGCTACGCTCGATGCCACCTATGGTAAACATACCGAGGCCTATAGCATCAGTGATAAAGATACCTTTACGCACTTTAGCCAGGTTACTTTTGGTGAGGAATATGATACAGGTAGCGATCAAGACCAGGACAATAGATAAATTATTATTGATCCAGTTCACCGGTTTTACCCCCAACAACACATCCCTAACCGTCCCACCGCCATAGGCTGTTACGAAAGCCAGGACCAGGCCGCCCAGGATATCCATCTCATGCGCGCGGGCCTTTAATGAACCCGTCATCGCAAATACAAAGATCCCGATATAAATTATGATGTCTGCAATTGTTGTTTCCATTAGCCCTGCTCGCTTCCGGCAAAGCTAAAAACAAAATTGAACAATACAATTCCTTTAAGAATCTATTTGTAATTTCGCGGTCAGAAAAGAGATAATTATGACAAGAGCGCAAATCATTGATGCGATAAAAGAAAAAGAAAGCTTTTTGTGCGTTGGCCTGGATACGGATATCACTAAGATCCCGGCTCATTTACTGGATATGGAAGACCCGGTTTTTGAATTCAACAAAGCCATCATTGATGCTACCAAAGACTATACCGTTTCCTATAAGATCAATACCGCATTTTATGAGGCCATGGGCATCCCGGGCTGGCAGAGCTTAGCCAAAACACTGGCCTACATTCCTGAAAACATCTTTACCATAGCAGATGCCAAGCGTGGAGACATTGGCAATACAGCAGATCAATATGCCAAAACATTTTATGAGACCTACCCTTTCGACAGCGTAACGGTAGCGCCTTATATGGGGAAGGACAGTGTAGCGCCTTTCATGCAACATAAGGATAAATTTGCCATCGTACTCGGCCTCACCTCCAATCCGGGCAGTGCAGATTTCCAGCAGCAACCCTTCAAGGATGGTTTACTGTATGAATCGGTATTAAGTACAGTTGCTTCCTGGGGTACTGTTGAGAATACCATGTTTGTGATCGGGGCAACGAGAATAGAATTTTTGGAAAACGTACGCCGCATCATTCCAGAACACTTCTTGCTGGTGCCGGGAGTAGGCACACAGGGCGGTGACCTCAACACCGTAGCGATGACCGCAATGAATCAAGACTGCAGCCTGCTGGTGAATGTATCGAGGGCCGTCATTTATGCCAGCGGTGGAACAGACTTTGCAGCAGCAGCAGCTACCGCAGCAAGCGATTACCAGAAAGAAATGTCAGCATTATTAAAAGCAAAAAGTATCCTCTAAATGCGTATAGATATTATATCCGTTGTACCCGGTTTGTTAGAAAGTCCCTTTGCCCATTCTATTATGAAAAGGGCCCAGGACAAAGGTTTGCTGGAAGTGGAGGTGCATAATTTAAGGACCTATACGCCTTATAAGCAGGGCCAGGTAGACGATTACCAGTTTGGCGGAGGTGCAGGCATGGTCATCATGCCGGAGCCGCTGGCTATACTGATCGATAAATTAAAAGAGGAACGTGAATATGCCGAAATCATTTTTATGACCCCGGATGGCATTACCTTTAACCAGCCTATTGCCAACAGGCTTTCCCTTGGTGGTAACCTGATCATTATCTGTGGTCACTACAAAGGGATCGACCAGCGCATCAGGGATATGTATATTACTATGGAACTGTCTATAGGTGATTATGTATTAAGTGGCGGAGAGCTGGCGGCAGCGGTAGTCGTAGATGCGATCGGACGCTTGATCCCGGGTGTGCTTAATGATGAAACCTCAGCCCTCACCGATTCTTTCCAGGATAATTTACTGGCCCCTCCGGTCTACACCCGGCCTGCAGAGTTCCGGGGAGTAAAGGTTCCGGCAGAACTGATGAGCGGTAATCATAAACTGATTGAAGAGTGGCGTTACCAGCAGGCTCTGGAGCGTACCAAAGAGCGCAGGCCCGACCTGCTGGAAGATTAATAGCCCGGAACAACTTTGATAGGCGACCCTATATAGATACAGGCTAAACCTGGACAACAGCATAGAAATAGTGTAATTAGTTCATCAACCAATTTTACCGGCCTTGCATAAAAGCTTCATCCAGAATATCACTTTTCTCATTTTGATCAATCTTATTGTGAAACCCTTCTGGGTGCTCGGGATTGACCGGACGGTACAAAATACTGTAGGCCATGAAGCTTTTGGTCTTTACCAGGCCTTGCTCAATGTGACGATCATTTTCCAGATCGTCCTGGATTTCGGATTACAGGCTTATAATACCCGGGTGCTGACCAAGTCGCCCAAGGCAATGGCCAACCTCTTCCCCAACCTGCTGGCGATCAAATTACTCTTTGCCCTTCTCTATGCAGGCATCACTTTATCCTTCGGGGCCATACTGGGATACAGCAGCCAGTCTTTTCTCCTGCTGTCTACCCTTTGCCTCATGCAGATATCTGCATCTATGCTCATGTTTTTCAGGAGTAATATATCTTCCCTGCAGCATTTCAAAACAGACAGTACCTTTTCTGTCGTGGACCGCATAGTTGCCATCGGCCTCTTAAGCTTTTTATTGTTTTCCGCATTCAGTAAGACCCATCCCTTCCAGATCGAATGGTATGCCGAAGTGCAATCCCTTGCCCTGCTCATCAGTGCGGCGATTGCTTTTTATGTATGCACGCGGCTGGGTAAGATCAACTGGGGATATATCAACTTTAAGAAAATATGGATCATCATCAGGCAGAGTTTACCTTATGCCCTCACGATCTTTTTAATGGCCATGTACCTCCGCGTGGACACCATTATGCTGGAAAAAATATCGGCAGACCCCAGCCTTACTGGTAAGTTTGCCGCATCGTTCCGCATCCTGGAAGTGAGTAACAACATGACGGGGGTATTGATCGCAGGACTACTGCTTCCCATGTATGCCAAAATGATCGCAGGAAAGGAAGATTACAGCAGCCTGATCCGGCTGGTCACAAAATTACTGGTCCCTTTCAGCCTGGTGGTGATGGTCGTTTGCTGCTTCTGGAACGTAGAAGTATTAAATCTGCTCAAATACAGAGACATCAATCAAAACGATGGCATCATCCTGTTCTGGCTGATGGCTACTTTCCCTCTGCATTGTATCAATTATATCTATAGCACTGCTCTTACGGCAAATGGCAATATAAGGACCCTGCTGTTCATTTCCCTTATTGCTTTAATTTTAAATATAAGCCTGAACTATATCATGCTGGAGGCAGACAATCCCCTGAATGCGGTAGTCGTAGCGCGGAATGCCTTTATTACATTAAGTACGGTAAGTATCCTGACCTTATATTATTGTAAAAAACACCTTGATGTGGGCCTCAGTAATAAAACATTGCTCCAGTTATCTCTATTCCTGCTGCTCCTGATTGCGGTAGGATTTGGCATGAAGCATTACCTGGGGCAGCTGCATATATTATATAAATCTGCAATAATGAGCCTGGCAGCTCTTGTACTGTTTTTTGCTTTAGGGATCCAGTCCATCAGGACCCTAAAAACTCAGTTCAAAAAATATTTCCGGCCGGGTTAAACTATTGCAGCAGTTACTATATCTAAGTTAGATTGCCTAAAGACAAAAAACATTAATATCTCAGTAATTTTTATGAAAAGAATAATTACGTTTCTATTGATTTTAGTATCAATACTACCTGCTTCGGCACAAGAAAAGTTCAGCCTTAGCGGCATACTTAAAGACGAATTTAATGAAGGCGCTATCGGGGCAACAGCCCAGGTAAAAGATGAGCAAGGCACTTACGTAAGCGGAGCTGCTGCAGAAGAAGACGGCAGCTTTATTGTTCCTGACCTCATCCCTGGAAAGTACAGCGTTACTTTTTCTTTTATAGGGCTGGAAGACATGGTAAAGCAGTTCCAGATCGTCGATAAAGATGTGAACCTGGGCCTGCTCAAATTCAAATCTTCCAGCACCGCACTCAAAGGTGTGGAGGTAAAAGGTACCCGCGTTGCGGTACAGCAAAGCGGAGATACCACCGATTACAATGCCGGCTCCTATAAAGTGAACCCGGATGCAACGGCTGAGGACCTGGTAAGAAAAATGCCGGGTATCGACCTTAGCGGCGGGCAGGTGAAAGCCCAGGGCGAAACGGTAGGTAAAGTACTGGTAGACGGTAAGCCTTTCTTTGGAGATGATGCTGCCAATACTTTAAAAAACCTGCCTGCTGAGGTGATCAGCAAGATCCAGGTATATGATGAGAAATCGGAACAATCGAGGATGACCGGTGTAGATGATGGAGAAACGATAAAAGCCATCAATATTGTCACTAAAACGGAAAAAAGAGAAGGTGTTTTCGGAAAAGTATATGCCGGTGGCGGTACTGATGCGCAAACGATCTTTAATGGCGGCTCGGGCGATCTGCTGTACAGCTTAGGAGGAAATATTAATTCCTTTAAAGGTGACCGCAGGATCAGCATCGTAGCGCAAAGCAATAATATCAATAACCAGAACTTCAGCAGCCAGGACCTGCTCGGTGTAGCCAGCTCTGGCGGCAGCCGTGGTGGTTTCGGTGGTCGTGGCGGAGGCGGTGGTGGCCGTGGCGGCGATGCTTCCGGCAACTTTATGGTCAATAACAGGAGCGGTATCGCTACGACCAATGCCATAGGGATCAACTATGCCGATAAATTAAGCCGTAAAGTAGAATTAACGGCCAGCTACTTCTTCAATAAATCTAACACCAACACGATCCAGGAGACGAACCGTTTCTATGTGAATAATGCCAATGCAGGACAGGATTATGCCGAAAACAGCAATTCCAATGCCATTAACTTCAACCACAGGTTTAATGCAAGGCTTACTTATAATATAGATTCCTTTAATACTGTTTTATGGATTCCCTCCGTTTCCCTGCAGGCCAATAACAGCCATTCAGACCTGGAAGGGATCACCCGCCAGACCGGCTCATTGCTCAACAGTACGCTCAACCAGTTCAACTCTAACCTGGAAGGCTACAACTTCACCAACATGCTGATGTACTTCCACCGTTTTAAAAAACAAGGTCGTTCTTTCAACATTCATTCCAATATTACCGGCAATCAGAATAAAGGCTGGAGCAATTTCTTTGCCAATAACCAGTACTATACCAATACCAGCCTGAACGATACGCTGAACCAGGAATCGGATATTAATCGCAATGGTCTTACGGTGAGAACAAGCCTGCAATACAGCGAACCGCTTTCTAAAACATCCAATATACAGGTGAACTATACCAATAGCTTCCAGAGGACCAATTCTGAAAAGCTGACCAATAACTTTGACCTGCTGACCAATGACTATACCAGTCCTGATGAGCTGTTGAGCAATAAATTCACCTCTATCTACCAAACAAACGCTGTAGGACTGAACTATGGCTTTAACAACAAACTGATCCGTGCCAATATAGGTGCCAGTGCGCAAATGTCTACGCTGGAAGGAGAAAGAATTTTACCGGCGGCCTCTGATATCAACAGGGAGTTTAAGAACATTCTACCGAGAGCGATGCTCCGTTTTAATTTCAGTAAAACTAACAACCTGGGTTTATTTTACCGCACCTCTACCGATGCACCGAGTGTAACGCAATTGCAGGACGTAATTGACAACAGCAATCCATTACAGCTAACCTCTGGTAACCCTGACCTGAAACAGTCTTATACCCACAGCCTGTTTTCCAGATACACGACTTCAAACCCGGACAATAACAGTACGTTCTTCTTTATGATCAGGGGTACGGCTACCAAAGATTATGTAGGTAACAATACCATTATTGCGGAAAACGACATGGTGATCCGCGACGGAGTTACCCTGGGAAGAGGTGGTCAATATACGACCCAGACCAACCTGGACGGTTACTACAGCTTAAGCGCCTTTACCACTTATGGTACACCGATTAATCCTTTGAAATCAAACATTAACCTGAACTTAAGTGCCGGTATTACCAGGATCCCGGGGATGATCAACGGGGATATCAACTACTCCAATAACCGTAATGTAGGCTTAGGCTTTGTGTTCAGCAGCAATATCAGTGAGAACATAGACTTTACTTTGTCTTCCAACACTAATATGAATTTTGTAAAAAACACCCTGAACAGCAATGCGGATAATAACTTCCTGAACCAGGCCACCCGTCTTTCTGCCAACTATATTTTCTGGAAAGGAATGGTATTGAACACAGAATTGAATCACCAGTTCTACAGTGGCCTTATCGCAAGCAGCAACCAGAACTTCCTGCTCTGGAATGCCGGTGTAGCCAAAAAGATCTTTAAAAAGCAACAGGGAGAGATCAAGCTTTCTGTATTTGATATCTTAGGTCAGAATGCCAGCTTTGCACAGACTTTTACAGATGCTTACAACCAGACGGTAAGAACAAATGTATTACAACGCTACCTGATGCTGACCTTTACTTATAATATCAGGTCTTTCAAGTCCGGAAGCTCAGAGAAAGATATGCAACAAAATGAAAACTTCGGTCGCCCGATGGGCGCTCCGGGAGGTCCTGGAGGACCGGGAGGCCCGCCACCGGGAAATTAAATATTTAATACTTTGAGAGGCTTCAGCATGGAAGCCTCTTTTTTTTCCCTAAAATAATTTTATAAATTAATTACACAGATCATTTGCATCAGCCAAACTGAAGTAGTATCATTGCGCCAAATTTTATAAGCTTAACATGTTTCGTATTAGTATCCTTAGCATCGCTATGCTGGCATTCGGCATAGAGCATGCCACCGCACAATATTTCCCTTCGGCAGGCTCATACAGAAGAGCAGAACAAAAAGCAATGGAGCAGTACAACAGGGCACTGGAAACGGGTAAAGGTCTTCGCTTGATACATTCTGCTGATCTCACATTAGGGATCACGCTTCCCCACCAAGGCACTTTAAAAACAGAAGATGGTACTTTATCTACGCATCCCACCAGGCCGGATTCTGTGATTAAACAGTCATTCACCTTTAAAACAAAAGCGGCGATTACGGCATCAGCACTTACACAATTTGATTTTATCAAAATAAACCGCAATAATGCATTCGCAATTGTATGGGGATTCAATGCCAACATTCATCTTGATGTGCCCATCACCGACGAAATGAAAATCATTGATGCCTCTTACCTGGCAAAACTCAAAAATACCCGGACGATGGTAGCGGTTCCTATTGGTATATCTTTCAAAACAGGAGGTTTCGCCTCACATGATAAAGCAGACCGGGTTTCTTTTGCCATAGGCGCTACCCTGGCACCTACCTTTAATGTTCTGACAATAACCAGTAGTACTGAAGGCCTTTATTATTCAAGGACAAAATTATATGTACAACCCTATTATTTTGCAGAATTAGGGATTTTTGGCGGGATGAAATGGAAAATCAGAGCAGGTGTATACCCAATGGGCTACCAATCTTTCAATAAGTATTTCCAGCCGGGATCAGGTAATATGGGCGCTAATGAATATCGCCGGATTGAATATAAAAGTAATGGTCCATTGATACAATTAACAATAGGTACCATGAGAGGGTCTCATAACTGGGAAAACAGCAGATGGTAATTCAGTCCTGCAACTAATTATAAAGATAAAACAGAAACGCCCCGATTGATCGGGGCGTTTCTTATAAATTACCTTTGCTATAAGCTCAGGAAATATTAATACCTGTAGTGCTCAGGCTTGTAAGGACCTTCTTTAGGAATACCTAAGTAAGCAGATTGAGCATCAGAAAGGATGTCTAATTCAACACCGATCTTAGATAAGTGTAAGCGTGCTACTTTCTCATCTAAGTGTTTAGGTAATACATATACCTGGTTTTCATAAGCCGCAGTATTGGTCCACAATTCAAGCTGGGCCAATGTTTGGTTAGTGAAAGAGTTAGACATTACAAAAGAAGGGTGACCGGTAGCACAACCCAGGTTCACCAGGCGGCCTTCAGCCAGAACGATCACTTCTTTACCATCGATATTATACAGATCTACCTGAGGTTTGATCGTATCTTTGGTCTGACCGTAATTTTTGTTCAACCATTCCATATCGATCTCGATATCAAAGTGACCGATGTTACATACGATCGCTTTATCTTTCACCGCACGGAATTCTTTTTCTGTAATGATGTCACGACAACCTGTAGTGGTCACCACGATATCTGCTTCTTTAATGGCTTTTTCCATTCTCGCCACTTCAAAACCGTCCATAGCAGCCTGTAAAGCACAGATAGGATCGATCTCTGTAACGATAACACGTGCACCTGCACCTCTTAAAGATTCTGCAGAACCTTTACCCACATCGCCATAACCTGCAACAACAGCAACTTTACCGGCCATCATTATATCTGTAGCACGACGGATCGCATCTACCAGGGATTCTTTACAACCGTATTTGTTGTCAAATTTAGATTTGGTTACAGAGTCATTTACATTGATCGCAGGCATTGGTAAAGTACCATTAGCCATACGCTCATATAAACGGTGTACACCTGTAGTAGTCTCTTCAGAAAGACCTTTGATCGCAGCAACCAGTTCAGGATATTTATCCAGAACGATATTGGTCAGGTCACCACCATCATCCAGGATCATATTCAAAGGACGATCTTCTCCACCGAAGAATAAAGTTTGTTCAATACACCAGTCTGCTTCTTCCAGTGTTTCACCTTTCCAGGCAAATACAGGAACACCTGTAGCCGCAATGGCCGCAGCAGCGTGATCTTGTGTAGAGAAGATGTTACAAGAGCTCCAGCGCACTTCAGCACCTAAAGCAGTTAATGTTTCGATCAGTACAGCAGTCTGGATCGTCATATGCAAACAACCTGCAATACGTGCACCTTTTAAAGGCTGGCTATCTCCATATTCAGCTCTCAGGCTCATCAGGCCCGGCATTTCGGCTTCGGCCAGTTTAATTTCTTTTCTACCCCACTCTGCCAAAGAAATATCAGCAACTTTGTAAGGCAAACTAAAATCAATATGTGTTTTGGATTGAACACTCATATAATTAAATTTTATTTTTCTGAATTAAAACGAGCGCAAATATACAATTTCCTAATGGAAACTTCAAACGCATCGCTATAGGAAATCGTTAATATTTATATCCCCTTAAGGCATAAATGACAAACGGAGCTCCAAAATTGTCATACCTTTGTCAATTGAATCAAAAATAATACATGAAAAGCAAAACGCTTAAGCAGAATAAAGTAAACATTATTACCCTTGGCTGTTCTAAAAACCTGGTGGATAGCGAAGTATTGAGTGGTCAGTTGAAAGCAAATGAAATTGCCGTAGTACACGAAAATGAACAACATGATCATAATATAGTGGTGGTGAATACCTGTGGCTTTATCGATAAAGCAAAAGAAGAATCGGTGAATACGATCCTGGAACAAGTGGCTTTAAAAGAAGCAGGAAAATTAGATAAAGTACTGGTTACCGGCTGCTTAAGTGAGCGTTATCGCCAGGATCTGGCCTTGGAGATCCCCGAAGTGGATGCCTGGTTTGGTACCCTGGAATTGCCTTTTATATTAAAAGAACTGGAAGCTGATTTCAAAAAAGAGCTCCTGGGAGAAAGATTATTAAGTACCCCCAAGCATTATGCTTACCTTAAAATATCGGAAGGCTGCAACCGGACCTGCTCCTTTTGCGCCATTCCTTTAATGCGGGGCACCCACGTTTCCAAACCCATTGAAGACATCCTGACAGAAGCGAGACACCTGGTGAAAAACGGGGTGAAAGAGATCATGCTGATCGCACAGGAACTGACCTATTACGGCCTGGACCTGTATAAGAAACGCGCATTGGCAGAACTGCTGGACCAGATGGCACAGATCGAAGGCCTCACCTGGATTCGCCTGCACTACGCCTACCCGACCAAGTTCCCGATGGAGATCCTGGAAGTGATCCGCAAACATGACAATATTTGTAACTATTTAGATATTCCATTGCAACATTGCAGCAATAAGATGCTGAAAGCGATGAAGCGCCAGATCACCCGCCAGGAAATGATCGACCTGATCGGTAAGATCAGGGAGGAAGTGCCGGGCATCGCCATTCGCACCACGATGATCACCGGTTTCCCCGGCGAGACGGAGGAAGATGTGGAAGATATGAAAGCCTTCTTAGAGGAAATGCAATTTGAGCGCGTGGGCATCTTTACTTATTCTCATGAAGAGAACACCAGCGCCTATGAACTGGAGGATACCCTGAGCAGTGAAGAGAAAGAAAAAAGAGCACAGGAGATCATGGAAGTGCAACAGGAGATCTCTTATACCAAAAACCAGGAGTATATCGGCAGGGAGCTGATGGTACTGATCGATAAGATCGAAGCCGGTCGCTATATTGCCCGCACAGAATTTGACAGTGTAGAAGTGGACAATGAAGTGATCATTAATACAGAAGAAGATCTGCCGATCGGTGATTTTGTAAAAGTACGCATTACCAAGGCTTATGATTATGACCTGGAGGCAGAACTGGTAGAAGAAGATTAAAATCAGGGAAGATATTATTATGAAATGGATTGAATTAAAAGAGGCCGGACAACTTGAGGCTATCAATAAAGCCTCATCAGAAAAAGCGCAGATCATTTTTAAGCACAGCACACAATGCAATATAAGCGCCGATGCAATGGATGAAATGAACAAGATGGATGCCGAAGCCTGGTACCTGGACCTGCTGGCGCATCGCGATATCTCTAACCTGATCGCAGAGCAATACCAGATCAGGCACCAATCGCCACAAGTCCTCGTGATCAAAAACAATGAAGTGGTCTATCATGAGAGCCATTGGCGCATTAAAGCAGAAGTGATCAAGGAAGCCAGTGCTTCATAAAATATAAGTTTATCCTTCACTTATAAAAGTGTACCGGAATTTGCAAAAGACCTAAATGATATTTTAGGTCTTTTTTATTGATGAACCAGATGGTATTAAAAATACTACTATAACGGCTTGCGTTAAGGCCCGGAAAGCAGCTACGAATATTCCCCGGAAAGCCCCGGATAGTCGTTGTACCATGCCGAATACTCATTTTTCAAAAATACAGTTCATATTCTTTTATTTTTGGAAGCGAAAAGCAACCGGGTGCTTCCAAAATCAAGGAATAAGCCGGTAGCGTAAAATTATAATCAAAAACATCAATGTTTTAAAAATGAAAAAAATAATATTGCTGCTGATTGCTTTATTTAGCATCACCTTTGCACAGGCACAAACGATTGAATCCGGCACCAGGAGTACAATAGGAAAAATAAAAAGCGATGGCACCATTGAAAACAGTAATGGCTCTACCATTGGTTACATCAAAAAAGATGGCACTATTGAGAAAAGTAATCGCTCCACGATTGGCTATATTAAAAGTGACGGTACGATTGAAAACAGCTCCCGCTCCACCATCGGGTATGTAAAGAAAGACGGTACTGTAGAAAACAGCAGCCGTTCTACCATAGGTTACATCAAAGATGACGGAACGGTAGAAAATTCCAGCAGAAGTACCATAGGTTATGCCAAAGGCATCAAAAAGGAATGGGTAGCTGTGGTGTATTTCTTTTTTAAATTTTAAAGCTGCTACAAGGGCTTTAGGAAGACAGGGACTACTGAGCCATGCGCATACAGTAGCATCCCATTAAATAAGATGAAAAAAATAGAACAAGAGAGAAAGCAGCAATTATTTGAATTGCTTGTGGAGAAAAACTTAGTTCCCAGCTTATTAGATAAATACCTGGACACCTATATGTCCAACAAAGAGGCTGTAGAAGCCTTGCTGGTTCATGGTGTGAACCCGGATTATTTCCATCCGTATTTCGAAGTGCCCATTCTCGCTTTGGCAGAAAGCAGAAATGAGGTAGATGCCTTTCTATTGTTGCTTGATTATGGTGCCAATCCGAATGTAAAATCCAGTACCGATGGCACGAAAGCCAATATCATACACAGCATGACCATGGCGCAGGAGAACAAATACAATCGTAAAATGTTCAAAGCATTACTCAAAGCAAAAGTCGATTTCAATGTACTGAATCCAAGTACCGGACAAAGTATTTTGATTGATTTGTTGACGTATTCTCCTTTGGCTACCGACAAAATAAAAACCATCCTGGAACACGGCGCAGATCCGCATCTGAAAAACAGCAACGGTGATTCCATTTACGATCTGATGGATCGAAATGAAATAAAAATCATCGATTCTGTAAAAGAATTATTAAATACTTACCGAAAGTAAAGGACCATGGAACACAAAATTATCTTACCTTTTTTTACCGAAGAAAAATTCGCCAAGAACCCTTTAACGCTCATTAATTGCATCGCTTATTTGCCGCGTAAAAATGGAAATCATTTGCTATTGATGGCCAATTTTACAGAGTTGTATTTGTTCCAATACACCAAAGAATTTGTGTTTGAAAAGGAGATTCCTGTTGTAGATGTTTTGAACGGATTCAGAGCATTCAACGAGTCAAGGGAGTTTGCTTTGAGCGAAAGTGCTTCCGGACAAATCATCATTTCTGGTCCTGCCAACCGTTGTTACATCATTGATGAAGCAGGAAACATTGATCCGGCTTCTTATACCGCAACGGTGGTCGATACCAAGGGAAGTGCCCATGATCTTTTTCCACAAAAGCAAGAAGCGGCAGCGAAGAATTTGTATTGCAATGCGACCCTTTTACCACAGTCTAATCGTTTGGTAGCATTGGTTGATAGCGAAATGGGATACGTTTACGACGAAGGCAAGCGACGTGGTAACTTTATCGTAATTTCGGACACTCCTTTTGATGATGCAACACAACGTCCACAGTTGAAATTACTGGCTGCATTGAATAAAAGACCAAGTGCACATTACGAGACCGATTTCCCCGGAATCGAATGGAAAGATGGAAAAACCATTCATCGCGGCGATACATTTGAAGACAATTTGATCGCAAGTATTCGATTGAACAATAAAATGGCTTTCTTCGATCCATGGATTGGCAACATTTATCCGCTAACGGAATCCTTGTTGCTGGTTCCTGTTTATGACAAATTCCGTCGTTTGAGTGCTGATACTTGTTTCCTGCTACTTAACATAGATGGTACGATACGTGCACAATTGCAAGGCATTGAACCAGACCATATAAAGTTGGGGAAATTGGAAGAATTTCATTTTGCAATTAACGCCCAGGAACAAATCATTTATTTCAAAGGAGAAAATATTCTTTACTTATTTGGGTTCGATGGCACTTGCTTGGATAAAATTAGTTTAGAAGGCGCGACAAAACCATTAGCGGCTTTTCAATTGACGGGACATACCAGCAATGGGAATCTCTTGTTTTTTGACAGAAAGAATTTCCATTTCTTGCAAATACCGTTCTTAAAACCTTTGGATAGCAATTATGCCGTGCAGATTGAACATGCAGTCACCGCGTACAAAAAACACAAATTAGAAAAACCAAAAGCAGTTGCAAAAAAGGCAAAAGACGACAAGCACATTGCGCTTCATAAAATAGATCATCCGGAGATCATTGCCGATAACTTCGAATGGCTCAAGGAAAAATTCGATCGATCGGTAGAAAAATCCAAACAGACCTTCCGTTTTCTATTGTTTGCTTTCCGGGATGCAAAAGAATTAGTTCAAATGTCGGTTTTGCAACAACCTGCATTAGAAACACAACAAAAATGGTTTCGCTACGGACTGAATAGTTTCAGTGAATTTGCCCGTTTGATTCATTTTGAAGGAGCAACAAAAGAAGCTGTCATTGACGAAAAGGGTCCTTTTGAAATTCTTGTAGAGCCATGTGGTGAATACGGAAGTGTAATGCATGCTTTGTTATGGGCGGTCATTGCACGTGATACCGAAAAGCAAAAAATCATTGCGAACAGCCCGATAAAAAATTGGATTTACAATGCCGATGATTGGGACAAAAAATCGTTTGTGACAAGTTATTTAAGATTGATGCAAGCATACTTTCTCACAGGAAATTTTAGTAACACTTTATACGAAGAAGTTCAAATTGATGTCGAAAAATACAAATCTTCCATTGGTCCGGATGTGAAACAGAAATTTGGCATCTACCAGATAAGTCGCTTTTTGAATGCATTCAAAAGTCTGGTGGAAAACAACGAAGCAGAATTCCATCATAATTATGTTTTGGCACTTCAGGCACACAAAGAAGTCTGGAGTCAGAAGAAAGCTTTAAATCGTGGAGGAACGCCTTTGTGCAGAGAAGACGATGGATTTTTGTCCTGGAGTTGTACCGCATTGGCAGCAATGGCTTATGACAAAGGCTGGCAATTAGCAACTACATCCGATTATGTACCACAATTCATGGTGGATGGCAGTATAAATAGGTAAATAGTGAGTGGTTGTCTAAATTGTTGCCAAATTTGTCATATGGAGTACCGTCTAAATGTAGACAAATTTCAGGCTCCAATCTTGCCGCATTTCGACAAAAGCTTGATGTGACAAGCATTTTAGCTTTTTAGGCAACCTACAATTGAGTTTAAAGAAATAGTTGTAAAAAATGAATTACGATTTAGCAAAAAAGTTCAAAGACCTTAAAAACGAATTAGACAACAATGAACTATTTGATGTTTATGCAAAATATGATGATAATGAAGATTTGATGCAGGCGCAACTCAATAATCAACTCATAAATTTAAACGGGGATGAGGAGGAAGAAGAAGAAAGTTATGTTCCTGAATACACCTTCCGATTAGATGATTCCTTTAAAGAATTGATAGAAGCAACCTGGAAAAATATGATGCAGTATCAATGTTCTTTCGAAAAGGAAAGTTTTTATGGTTCCTACTCATTTAATCATCCTTATATTTTTTTAGACGAAGTTCCCTGGCTTACCGATTTGGTAGAAAAAGATAATAAAGACTATGAAATTATTAAAAACTTAAGAGTCTTTGATAATACCCATGTAAAGTATCAATTCGGATGCATTAATTACCAAAAAGGTGCATCAAAAGAAATTTTTGAAAAAGAAATATATTTATTTCACGATGAACACTTGATACACCTTAATTTGACTTTCAGAGAATATTTAAATAGTTGTGTAGCATTAATGGCTTGCGAAAATTGGCAAATGTTATTTGCAGATCCGGATGAAGTTTCAAGATATGCTAAACAGTTAAACCAACTAAAAACATCTTACAACGTACTTTCAAAATTGTTTCCTGAAAAGGATTTTAAATTGTTCCAACAAAAGCTAACAGAACATAAGCTTTTATAAAATAATTCAGAAGTTTATTGTTACACCGTCCATAGGAAATAAGTAAATCATGTGTGTTTAAATTGAAAAAATAACTATGTTCAATTTGTGGAAGGGCGATAAACCGTTTCAAAGAAACTACAATGAAAATAATAACATTATGAATATCAAAAGAGAATTTAATTACTCTATGTGGTACTTTGATGCTACCTATGAAGATTCAGTTATTCTGTCCAATTATGGAAAAGACTTTGGCCATGAGAAGATAAGAGCTCTTTTTGGAATAAGTTTAGGATGGGGAGGAGTGAAAATATTCTTTTTACCAAAAATTGAAAATATGCAAAATTTCTGGCCTCCTATTGCAACTTATGAGCTTAATCAGGAAGCAGAGAGTCTATATAAAGCAATCTTATATGGAGCATCTTACATTGTCCTTCCTTACAATGAATGGGCAGGACAAGTAAAAGTTTTAGAACCTATTATTAAGCATTCTTTAATTCAATCTAAAAAGGAAATAGTATTTAGATCTAAAAGTTCTGTTTTTTTTATTAGTGAGCAGGAGTATGAAATTTATAAACAAGAAGCAAAAGAAATACGAGAACTAAATGCCTTAGAAGAGGAAAAAGACTATTTAATTATAAGCCATACCCGAGGCAGAAGATTTAGAAAAGCGTATGAAAATTCCTGTGCTTATTAAAGAAACAATATTACCACACTTATCGGCTTCAGATCTTTATGAAATCAGTCGGAAAAAAGATGAAAATGGTACTATTATTTTCACCCAAACCATAGGGAACATGTAAATCAGGACAAAGGAACAGGCCATTCAAAAAAATTGAAAACACATTGAATGCATCTTTTGGACTTTTTTCGAAAGATTCAGATTGGCAACCTATTATTGCTAACAAGAAATAAAAAAGACAAAAAGTATGAAAAAAATTTTAGGATTAGTAGTTGTAGTGGTTGCAATAGCGAGTTTATTAGCCTCTTGTGGGGAACCCAGGCAGGCAAGACAATTTATGTTTCTAAATTCAAGTGATAAAGAGTTAAGACTCGTAGTTGAAAGAAATGGACAATATGAAGTAGAAAGGAAAGTACCTGCTCACAGCAATGCCCCTGAATACATTGAAATAGGTGAAGTAGATTTAATGGTTTTTGACGGAGAGAAATGTATTGTATTATTTGAAAAATACCAGGTCACTAAAGACAGCAGCACTAAATATACCTGTTTAGATATGACCGGTAAGGTGCAGTATGCAGTAGTGTCTACGGCTTATTTATACGAAGCCAGTAACAGCCTGTCACAATCCGTTGCTGATGCTAGTGGAGGGGGAAAAGAATTAGAATTTCTAGGACCGCTCAGAGGGGGCGAAAATGCATTTGAATTAGACTTTGCGCCCATCTGGCCCTATGAAAAACTGCTTAAGAAAACAGGAGCGATGGAGACGGGCTGGGCCTTGGTACCCGTTTACACAGACATAACGGATAAAGCAGCATTGTCTGTTTATGCAGATGAATACTTAAGAAGCTTAGGTACGGAATAAATACACTTTTTTTGTACGATTAACATATATTGACATATTCAACACCTCAATTTCGGATAACTATAAACTAGAAAAGTAAAACAAACATGAAAAAACCGGTTAGAATCGGATGTCTCCTCTTCCTTGTGCTAGGACTGGCCTTAATACTAGGTCAATTTCTCTGGAAATGGAAAGAAGGACCAACTCAGGCATTTACCTTCCTGAATACAGCAGCAGTAAGCCGTTCTGTAACATTTGAGAAAATTGGAAAAGAAGGAACATTAGAAAAAATATACACCATTGATAATAAGTTAGCTCATAATCAATTTTCCTACAATCAGGTTCCTCCCGGGAATTATCAGGTTACCATATGGAATGATGATAAAAGTGAATTGAAAACGTTCGACTTTCAGGTAATTTTGAATGATGCGGAAAAAACCAATCATCAGCCCTTTCGCTTAGACATCGCATTGGATAAAGTATATGCTGTTGTTCATCTGAATGTCTTGTATGAAGGGGAAGCATTTGCCTCGTTTATGTCAAAAGCGGCAGGCACCCATCAAACAAAGTTGCAATTTGAAAAGTTTTACGATGGCAGTAAGCCTTTTTATGTTGCAGATGAATATACTACGAGAACCTTTATAGACATTGACGATAAGATACCTTCAAAGGTAAAATATGGAGAGCTGGTATATGGTTTATTTGCTTTTCCAAAGTCACTTTCCAAGGACCAGGTAGAAGCAGAAATTATAGCACAAATTAAATCTAAAATAAAATAATTATAACCTCATTCCTTGCAGATGAACAAGGAATACAACAAATAACGATAAAAACATGAGCACAGCAACAACCATTACACGCCAGTTAGATAACAATGTGGATACCAAAACAGCATTGACGCAGGTAAGCGCTGCAACACTAGCTGCATTAAATGCAAAATTTGGTCGTGAATATAGCGTAACTGCGGGCAACTTCCCGGATCTGGATAAAGATTGGACACACGATATTAAAGTGCGTAAAGGCAATAAAATAGGCGCAGAAGTGACCATTAAATGGGAAAAAACAAATGCGCATATGGTAACATTGGGAGTAGATGATTCATCAAAAATGGGTAACCAAATTACTTATATCACCTTGTTGGTTTTTCTTGCAGCGGGTGCTTATATGGGTTACAATGATATAGAACCGCTTGCATTTTTACCAGGACGTAAAATAGCTGCAGGATTGGGCGGTTTAATAGGCTTGATACCCGGAATGATTATTGTGTCGGTGTTAAAATCTATGCTGTTAAAAAATGAGAAAGAACAAAACAAACAATTGGTTGCCGAAGTAAAACAAGCTATCCGGGATTAATAGCACAGCAGTTTTTATGGCTGCTCATTTCGACCAAAAACCAACATTATTCCTTTTGGCATTCAGACAGAGCTGAAGATGAGCAGCACACAACGCTTTATTGGCCTCAGGTAAAAAACCATAAAAGGATAACAGTGGCAAAATAAAGGGTATCGAAGGCCTTACAAAATGAGTATTTAACCGAGCAAAAAAGCATGAAAAAAACTGTAGTCTTACTTTTCCTCTTTCAATTGTTATTGTCCTGCAAGGGATGGAACAATAACAATGCCTATGCCCAGCAACCCGAACTGAACGGATGCTTGAAGAAGGCAATCATCTATGCGTGCCCGGTCTTAAAATACGGAATCATCCCGACTGATACCAATCATTACACAACAAGGATAATCAAAACTTATGATAGCCTGGGCAATTTGTTAGAAGAAAATAGTTTTTACAACTTAAACAGTAGCACTACAGAACATATAACCACTTATTCCGGGACAGGAAAATACAGGACCTTTACAGAAAGGTATCTTTCAGGATTTGAAAATAAAAAAGAAAGGACTTACAAATACGTTTGGTCAGACGATTACCATTTTAAAATTATTCCTGCCGACCCATCAGGTCTTATGCTGGTATCTGAACTGGATAAAGATTTCAGAATAATTAAAACTACTTACAAGAATGGAGACACAATCCGAATAATCGACTCGTTTGCCTATGTGGTAAAGGACAATAAATTATACGAAAAAACAATCAAGAGAACGATTAATGAAGGGGATACCAAAAGGATAATACTTAATGTAGCAGTAACACAGGAATTTGACCCTTACGGAAATCCTACTATCTCGTATAGCTATGATGACCCGGACAAACAAAAATTAAAAGACGTATTCCTTGCGGTATATGAATATTACCAGGAAGCAGCGCATCCAGGAACCAGGTAAATAAATTTGACACAGGTGAAAAATTTGCCCATCACTTCGGATTATCTGCCACAATGTATGGTAGCCGGCAGTATCAATAACCGGCAAGATCTTTATGCTCAATATGGACAGGTAACAAAACAATTTTGTGCATAAAAAAAATAAAAGATAGCTTTGCAGACACAGTGAAACATTTGAACAACATATTACGCCTCCCATTTTTCAGCACTTATTATTACGGAATAAGCTGCCCGGGAAGGATGTGTTCATATGTTATCATAAACCAATAAGTATATCATATTATTTACATAACCTTGAAGCCCGGGCATACGCCCGGGCTTTTTTTATTGTCAAAAAAAATGGAAACGATACAACAACTCAAAGCAAATGTAGCCATCATACTACCCGAAAACGGCCTGGAAGAGAAACTGGAACAAGCCGCAAAGGAAAACCGTAAACTGGTCATCAAACTGGGCTTCGATCCTACCGCACCCGATCTGCACCTGGGTCATGCCGTGGTATTGAAAAAACTCCGCCAGTTCCAGGACCTGGGCCACCAGGTAGTGATCCTTGTGGGTAGCTTTACGGCAAGGATCGGCGACCCTACGGGGAAGAACAAAAGCAGGCAACCTTTATCTGCCGGGGCGGTGCAGCAGAATGCTGCTACTTACCTGGAACAGTTATCCAGGATCATCGATACAGATAAGGCAGAGATCGTGTTTAATGATGCCTGGCTATCCGGACTGTCTTTTGCCGAAGCGATACAATTGCTGTCCCATGTGACCCTGGCACAGTTAATGCACCGTAATGACTTCAATAAACGCTTCACCGAAAATACGCCCATTGCGATGCATGAGCTGGTGTACCCTATCCTGCAAGGTTTCGACTCCGTGCACATTAAGGCCGATATTGAAATGGGCGGTACCGATCAACTGTTCAACTGTACTATGGGCCGTCAATTGCAGGAGCATTTTGGCATGAACCCGCAAATTGTTATTTGTATGCCCTTGCTGAAAGGGCTGGACGGCAAAGAAAAGATGAGCAAATCCCTGAACAATACCATCGGCCTGACTGATGAGCCTAATGAAATGTTCGGCAAAACCATGTCTATACCCGATAGCCTGATTGAAGAGTTCCTGGACCTGGCCACTGATTTTTCCGCTGCTAAAAAGCAAACGATGCTGGAGCAATTAGCACAAGGAGAGAACCCGATGAACATCAAAAAAATGATCGCGCAGAATATCATCAGCCAATACCATGATACTGTAGCAGCGCAAGCAGCCGATGACTTTTTCAGTGCCCAGTTCCAGAGCAAAAATATTGCGGAGAAAGTCTTTGAACCCGTAGCTTTAGACACAATGGACAGCGATAACAATATGATCTCATTAATTGATCTATGTCTGCATTTAAAACCAGGGCAGTCAAGATCAGCGATAAAGAGACTAATCGAAAGTGATGCAGTACAAATTAATGATCAAAAAATGACCGATTTTCAAAACAGGATCCCATTAGAAAAGGGAACTAAAATAAAAATCGGGAAAAGAGATTTATACGAACTGCAATAGATCATCAGTTCTGTATTAAAGGAGTATTGATTAAATTTGAAGCATTAGAAAAAACAGACCGACTATTACGTTTTATAAGTACAGCTTTACAATTTATTATTTTTATCCATTTTCATTTTCGCCTTTAATATCAAACAATGTATACAGTCTTTAATCAGTGCATCAAAGATAAGCAGTGTGTGAAGCAACACAGGCCTTTCTTACAACTTTCCACTTATATTTACCACAGCATTAAAAAATATTGAAAACGAATACATAGATCATGAAATTTAAACTATTACTGGCCTTATTATTCATAAGCACCTGCGCTTTTGCTGGCCAGACAACTTTTAATATTAAGTACTCTGAGCCGCTGGCGGTATTTGTTTTTATGCAAAACCTTTCCGCACATTCCCCGGAGAATGTATTTAAAACAAAATTTGAACAGTCTAAATATCATACCGATCACTATAAAGAAATCATTAAAAGTTTTGAGCAATTAACCATAGACTACAGCTATTCCTATGAAGCCTATCCCTATGCTTCAAAAATACCTATGCAAACCCGGGATATCCTGAAAAAAAATATGATAGAAGCCAATGGCCTCCATGATTTCAAGCTCCGCTCCATCGGGATATTGCCCATCAATACACTGAATGAGCTTACCGCAAGCATGGCTGCTTTTATCCCGGTGTATAATGAACTCATCTATGATCGGAATAAAGAAAAATTTGAACAACAACTACAGGACATCCGTGCGTACGCAAAAGTCCAGCAGGTAGAAGGCTATTTTGAAACCGGCTTACAATTTTATGATGCAGCATGGGACAGTACTATCCCTTTAGAGATCGCTTTGTATCCCTTCCCGGATGCCGATTGGTTTACCGGGCAGGCTTTTTATAACAATTTTGTATGTGCCGTGCAGCCCAGCCTGAAAGATTACAAAGACCTGTTCAGCGTGATGCTGCACGAGATCTACCATATTGTCTACGATGAGCAGCCGCTTAACCTAAAAACCAACATCGTTCAGTATTTTAAAGAAAACAAATCCACTTGCAGCAACTACGCTTACCTGCTCCTGAATGAGGTATTAGCTACGGCACTTGGCAATGGCTATGTATATGAGCAACTATCCGGGCACCAGGATAACAACGACTGGTATTACCATAAGTATATCGATCTAATGGCCAGGAAGATCTATCCCTTAGTCAAAACCTACATCAGTGAACACAAAGCGATCGACAAAAATTTCATAGACCAATACATCAAACTATACGCAACCAATTTTCCAGGATGGATCAATGAGCCAGAGCATATAATGGCCTACCGCTATGTCATTGCAGCAAATAATAATGATTTCAACACCATCAACCGTATCTTCCGGTATCGCTCCTATGCAGAGTATGAAACAGAACTTACGGCTGCCACCATTGAAAAAATGCAACAGACACCGCTGACAAAAGTCATTATAGTAACACAAGATCATGCCGGGAAACTATCCCTGATCCAAAGTAAATTTAAGGAATTAAAAAACCGGTCCTTTAAGCCAAAAGAAGATTTTGCTTATAAAACTTTACTGGCAGACAAAAGCCAGCTGATCATCATCAATCAGCACAAGTCAACAACAGAATCCCTGTTGAAATCTATTCAATAAAACACATTGATCAAAGATAATTATAGCTAACAATGAAAAGAATACTCACTATCCTCTGCCTGTGCTTTGCCCCTATGCTGTTTAGCCAAACCAAGGCTGGCAAAGACATTTCCTTCTTTATCCCTAAAGGCTATGTGCTCTTTGAACAGCTAAGCGGAGACCTGAACAAAGACGGTCTTGAAGACAAGGTACTCATCATTAAAGGCACCGACAAAAGTAAAGTGATCAAAGATGAATACCGCGGCAGCCTAGACCGCAACCGCCGTGGCATCATTATACTCTTCAACAAAAAAGACCACTATGAACTGGCAGTGAAAAACTACAACTGCTTTTCTTCCGAAAACGAGGACGGCGGTGTTTACTATGCACCGGAACTCATGGTAGATATCAAGAAAGGCAACCTTTATGTCCATTATGCACATGGACGATACGGCTATTGGGCTTATACCTTCCGCTTCAAAGATTCAGATTTTGAACTGATCGGGTATGATGAAAGCAATGGCGGTGCGGTCATCAGCAGTACCACCAGTATCAATTTCCTGACCAAGAAGAAACAGGAAAAAGTAAATACCGATCCGGATGCCGAAAGCGGTGAAGAAGTATTCAAAGAGACCTGGAGCAATATAATGATCACAAAACGCATCAAACTCTCTGCCATCAAAGATTTTGATCAACTGGAACTCCCTTACCAACCCTGATTTTGAAGGAACACATTTCAATAAAACGCAGCACATGAACAGATACAGCACCATACTATTAGCAATAGGCTTATTCCTGATTTCCTGTAAGAAGAACAATACTTCCGAAGATAATGAAAGCAGTTACAAACAACAGATGCGCGAACTGGTCATCAGCATCAGTGCCTACGCCAAATCCATTAAACCGGGTTTTATTATCATTCCACAGAACGGTATCGAACTCGTCAGCGACAATGGTGCCAGCTCAGGGCAGCCACACAAGTCCTACCTCGATGCTATTGATGGCAACGGACAGGAAGACCTGTTTTTCGGCTACAAGAAAGATGATCAGGCCACCCCTGCCAAAGACAATAATTATTTAAGGGCATTGCTGGATATATCCAAAAATGCAGGGAAAGTGATCCTGGTCACCGATTATTGCGCTACGCCATCAAAAGTGATCAGCTCCTACCGCCAGAACTCTGATGCAGGCTATATTTCTTTTGCCGCCAACAAAAGAACACTGAATGCGATACCGGCCTCGCCATTACATAATGAAAATGCAGGCATCATAAGCAATCTGGCCCAGGCCAGGAACTTTCTTTACCTGATCAACCCGGATGCCTTCAACACAAAAGAGGCATTCATTGATGCCGTCACGGCAACCAATTACGACCTGCTCCTCATGGACCTGTTTATTTCAGACAATATCAGCTTTACCGCAGCAGAGATCAACCAGCTTAGAAACAAGGACAATGGTGGAAAAAGAATGGTCATCTGTTATATCTCGGTTGGAGAGGCAGAACAATACCGCTACTACTGGCAAAGCAGCTGGCGCAATCATCCCCCGGCATGGCTGGATAAAGAAAACCCTGCCTGGGCAGGCAATTTCAAGGTTAAATATTGGGACAGCGCCTGGCAAAACATTATCTACGGCAATGATGCCTCCTACTTAAAAAGAATAATAGATGCCGGTTTCGACGGCGCATACCTGGACATTATAGACGCATTTGAATACTATGAAAAATAAACAGAACATTATCTCGTTAAGAAACGATCCCGAATATAAAGAGCAAGCCGTCCGCTATTTACAAAACAGCTAGCCGGAAATCGATCCGCTTATTTATGAAGACTGCATCAGCCACAGTATTGATGCCGGACAGGCATTACCACAGTGGTATTTATTGGAAAGCGACGGTACGATCATAGGTTGTGCCGGACTCATCACCAATGATTTTATCAGCCGGATGGACCTCTATCCCTGGCTCTGTGCCTTGTTTATCGAGGAGCAATACCGCGGCAATAACTATAGCGCTTTATTGATCGAACAGGCAAAAAAAGACACAAAGGCTTTTGGCTTTAAATATCTGAATCTTTGTACCGATCTTACAGCTTATTATGAAAAATTCGGTTTTAAGTATATCGGGCAAGGATATCATCCCTGGGGAGAAAGCTCGAGGATCTACCAAACAGAGGTGTAAACAGGAATATTCAATTATAAAATAATCAATAAAAATGGAAAAAATACCTACAATTTTCGACCGTAACTGGGATACCGACCGCAAGGTCAATCCAAAGTTGGTCCTTGAAGATTTTGATTTTAAAAATTCATTAGCTACCGAAAAATTAGACGGTACTAATGTGCGTGTTACGGTCCGGAATCATACCGTAGTAAGGCTTGAGAAAAGAAGGAATCCAGATAAGCAGCAAAAAGCAAATGGAATTAAAGATCCCTGGTATGTAGATGCAGACCCACAGGATAAAGCAGACAGCTACCTTTTTGAAGCACTAAGTAATACCAATTTTTCATCAGTCCCTGACGGTGAATGGAGCGCCGAGGCATTGGGTGAAAAGATCCAGGGAAATCCCCTCCAATTAGAAGGCCATACTTTATTTTTCTTCTCCCTGCCGGATTGGCGGCAAAAAGTGAGCTATGAGCAAGTACCTACAGATTTCGAAGGTTTGAAAAAATGGCTGCCGGAGCAACAATCAAAATTTGGTAATAATACCGGGATTGAAGGTATTGTCTGGCACAACCCGGCCACCGGAGCTATGTGCAAGATCAAGGTCAAAGATTTTGATTATAAAAGTTAATGTAAACCGTTTTACTGCTGACATAGGCTTGTCCCTGATCCAGCCTATTTTTACCCGGTAAACTTAATAAGGTCTATAACATGAGCAAAGATACCCCTGTATTTTACCCCGAAACCATGACTGCCTGGAGAAAATGGTTAGACAAAAACCATCTTTCAGAGCAGGCCGTATGGCTGGTCTTTCATGCCAAAAAATCGGGCAGGAAAACCATTACCTGGTCTGAAGCCGTGGATGTAGCCCTTTGCTATGGCTGGATCGACAGTAAAAAAGTCAAAGTAGACGAGCATACCGCACACCAGTTTTTCAGTAAACGAAAAGCGAAAAGCACCTGGTCTAAGATCAATAAAGAAAAAGTGGACAGGCTGATCGATGCCGGCTTAATGAAACCTGCTGGTCATGCTATTATAGAAATAGCCAAACAAAATGGCTCCTGGACTATTTTAGACGACATTGAGGACCTGATCATCCCTGATGACCTCGAAGCAGCCCTAAAACAGCATAAAGGAGCAATGGATTATTTTATGGGACTCAGCAAGAGTATAAAGAAAATGATGCTGTACCGGATAAAGGCGGCACGACAGGCAGCAACACGGGAAAAACGCATTAATGAAATGGCAACACTTGCCGCAGAGCAAAAAAAGCCGAAATCATTTTGATCGCTGCACAATAAAATGAACTAAACAAAATTAAGAGATAAACTATGCGCATCGCATTTACAGGCAGCCACAGGGTGGGCAAAACAAGCTTAGCAGAAGCAGGCACAGAACTTCTGCCCCACTATCATTTCATAGAAGAACCCTATCTGCAACTGGAAGCAAAAGGATATTTGTTCCCCGAAATACCCACAGCAGAAGATTACCTGGCGCAGTTCAGGCACTCCCTGCAACAAATAGCAAACAGTTCCGAAGACATCATCTTTGATCGTTGTCCCCTGGATTTATTGGCCTATATTTATGTAACAGGTAAAGACAAAAATATACAGATGTACTACCAGGAAATGCTGGCCGCTATGGAGCAGATCGACCTTTTAGTATTTGTCCCTATAGAAACGCCCGACCGGATATTATGCCAGGATACAGACCTTCCCCGTTTAAGACAGGAAGTAGATGATCTACTACAGGAATGGATCGGCGATCTCGACAATGAGATAATTACAATAAGCGGCACATTGACCGAACGGATACAAGAAGTACACAACAAAATACAGGCAATACTATAATAGATAACAACCGGTTTACCCCCGGTAAAAAATAATAAAAGACATGAATAAATACAGGACACTACTATTTTCCCTGGCATTGCTATATACTTGTTTTTGCCGCGCGCAAACAGGCGAAAAACCAATAACAATAGGTCATTCCATAAACCTGGCTTCTTCCTATTTAAAAGAAGACCGGACAATCAATATCTACCTGCCTGAAAACTACCAGGCAAATGATACGGTAAAATATCCCGTCATTTATATACTCGATGGTGGGCTGGAAGAAGATTTCCTGCACCTCACCGGCATTGTCCGCTTCAATACACAGTCCTGGATCGCACGCTTTCCGCCAAGTATTGTCGTAGGTATAGCAGGCAATACCAGGAAACAGGATTTTACCTTTGCCGTGAAGAACCTTGATTTCCTTAAAAAAGAAGGCTTCCCCGCATCCGGCTTCCCTAAATACGGAGGCTCCGAAGCCTACATGAACTTTATTGAAAAAGAATTGCAACCTTATCTCAATAAAAACTATTCCGTGGGCTCTAAGCGGACGATTATCGGGGAGTCCCTGGCCGGGCTGTTTGCCACAGAAGTACTCTTAAAACGTCCTGCTTTGTTTGACGATTATATCATCATCAGTCCAAGCCTCTGGTGGGACGGGGGATCTCTGCTGAACCATGCAGCGCGCTTATTGTCTACCCATTTAAAAAAGCCGGTAAATGTTTACCTGGGTGTGCCCAGCAAAGAAGAAGATACACGAATGTATGCCGCCGCAGCATCTTTGAACCAGGTCATCCGTAAAAACAAAAACATCCATTCCGTATTTGACTATATGCCCGAAGAACTGCACTCTACCGTTATACACCAGGCCGTTTACAATGCATTCAAAAAACTATATCCTAAAACAGCTTATTCAAAATAGTAAAAGCGAGCGATAATACCTTTCCTAATGGCCGCTAATGATCTTGTCTCTGTGCGCCATGCCCCATTTATGCATGGCTACGATCACTTCCGATAAAGTCTCGCTATAGTCCGTTAGCGAATACTCCACCGTCACCGGTTTGGTATTGCATACCGTCCGGTGCACAAGACCATTGGTCTCCAGCTCCTGCAATTCTTTGGAAAGAATACGCGGGCTGATTCCCGCATCACGGGACAGTTCATTGAACTTTCTTTTGCCATCCCTTAAAACGGTGATCAATACCAATTTCCACTTGCCACCCACCACATCTAAAGTGTCCTGGATCGCCAGCCGGGCTTTCTTGCAGGAAGCCTCTGTATGCTGCACTGATTGTTTTATCATATAGTAACATTTATGTAACTACTATCCTTTATGTAACAGATTACAAAGGTATAGTAATTAAAATTACTTTTGTGACCTAAATTAAAAATCATGAAGACCAACAAAATCCTTTACTGGGTACTTACCGCAATCGTAGCATTACTCCTGGCCGCAAGTGGCGTAACAAAACTATCAGGCGGAGCACAGGCCATAGAAATGGCCAAAGCCCTCGGTGGCACACAAAACATAATCATACTGGGCATAACAGAACTGGTCATTGTAGCCCTCTGGCTTTTCCGGAGAACGGGCATCGTGGCTACCCTGCTGGCTGTAGCCTACCTGGGTGGCGCTATGGCAGCACACTTCATCAACAACCAGGCTGTATGGACCCCGGCCATTATCCAGGTCATCGTATGGCTGGCTGCAGCCTACCGCTTCCCCGAACTCACTAAACGTTTATTCAATCAGCAGGCATAAATAATAGCACGCACTTTGCATTTTTACTAATTTAGCCATCTTTACGATTAGAAGATGAAAACAGAAGACAAACTATATAATTATTTAGCACAATTCGACTTCCTGTCCCCGCAGGAAGTCGCTTATATAGCAGCCCAATTTACCCCTAAGCACCTAAAGAAAAATGAACTGCTGATCAGGGCCGGCAGCATTTGTGATCAACTCGCATTTATTGCAACAGGTGCCGTAAGAGCATTTACAAGCGATGAAAACGGGGAAGAGAACACCACCTGCTTCAGCTTCGAAAACCGGTTTGTAACTGTTTTTGATAGTTTCATAGAAAGAAAAAGCACTCAAAAAAGTATCCGGGCCATAGAAGATTGTATCCTATTCGTCATCAATTACACAACCTTCCAACAATTAGCTGCAAAGCTCCCCTCCTGGATATACCTGCAGGAACTCCTGACCCGGCAGGCATTCGCAGAGAAAGAATACTACCATATTCATTTCAAAAACAAAGCAGCGAAAGAAAAATACCGGCACCTCCTGGAAGAGCAACCCGAGATCATCAAAAGAGCAGAGGTACAGGATATCGCTTCCTACCTCGGCATCACGCAGCGTACCCTTACCCGGGCCAAAAGAGCCATACTGTACCCGGAATTATAAGACATATGTCCTTTTCGTACTTGTTGCACCAGGCTATTTTTGAAAAAAAATACCTCATGCAACACATCGCAAAAGAAGTCTATCATATTCCCCTCATGCCAAGGAATAGTATCAATTGCTATATCATAGAAGGCGTGCTCATCGATTCAGGCATCCGCTCTTCCTTCCCCAAACTCTCGCGCTGCCTCAGCGAGATCCCGGTACATGCCCATGCTTTGACTCATGCACACGCCGACCACCAGGGCTGCAGCGATCAGGTCTGTGACACCTTTAATATTCCCTTGTACTGTCATGAGAAAGAGGTAAGCCGTGCGGAGTCTGGTTATGTAACCCAGGAGTACCCCTCCGACCGAAACCTTATTGCCCGCTTTCAGCAAAAGTATTGGGCAGGTCCGGGATATAAAGTCACCAGGACCCTGGCTGAAAACGATCAACTAGGCAACTTCCGGGTTATCGCAACACCGGGTCATGCATCCGGGCATATTTCCTTTTTCAGAGAAAAAGACGGCTTGCTGATCATCGGTGATGCTGCTACACATATGAATATGCTCACTACTTTAAAAGGTCTCCATACCCCTCCTGACCTGTTCACTACCGACCGTGCAGCCAACATTATGTCATTGGTCAGGCTGGCGGCTCTAAACCCTGCAATCATCTGCTTCGGGCACGGGCCGGTACTCTTCAACAAAAACAAGACCTTTGAACAATTTGTGGCAAAATTAAGCAGCAAGTAAATGCAACATTTCATAGATTGCTTAACTTAGTCCATCAATTACCGTTCAACCCTTCCTTATCAAATGAACATTTACCTGGCGAACCAATGGCATCGACTCAGCAAGCACCTGGAAGTTTTAAAAACAAAAAAGGTAATGCAGTTTGACCGCAATAAGCTTAAGGAAAAAAGCACTACAATAACTGTAAAAACCGGTAAATCATTACAGGAACTGGACCTGGCTTTCTTTTTCAATTACCGGATCTTCCCTCCAAAAATCCTGGTATTCAAAACACAATGGGAAGCAGAACAGAGGTCCATGAAAGTCGGTGATACGATTGCGCAACAGGTTTTTCTGCCGCCTATCCCTTATTTCAGCCAGAAGCTTGTTTTCGGGGTCAGGATCAGTGAGATTGTGCAAGAAACTCATCATAAAAGTTTCAGCTACGAAACCCTGGAAGGCCATGTAGAGCAAGGGATTTCGAGCTTCTCCATTGAGGAAACAGATGGAGTGATCACCATCACCATACATACCTTTTCAGAGCCGGGCAATCTCATCACCAGGATACTCGGCCCTATCCTTACCCTTCCCTACCAGGCCTACTGCACCCGGCAGGCATTAAAAAATATCAAAAAACAAGTGGAACAGCAATAAAACCTATAAGGTTTTAAAAACCTTATAGGTTTAGCTGAGCCAACTGGAAAACTTGCACAGAAAAAAATGTTTCTCTTTCTTTGTGTGCAATACTTCCGGCATCTTGCAACAATATCCGCATGAAAAAAGCAGCAGCAACAAGACTACATATTTTACAGAAATCATTTGAACTGATCTATGCGCATGGATACCAGACCACCAGTATAGATGATATCCTTACAACCACCCAGGTGACAAAAGGAGCTTTTTATTACCATTTCAAGACCAAAGATGAAATGGGCATGGCCATCATTAACGAACTCATGAAGCCCACGCTTACCAACAGCTTTATTGAACCTTTGGCAAAAGAAGCAGACCCTTTAACCGCTATCTACAAACTGATGTATGGCCTTTTAATGAAAAATGATTTCCTGAAAGTAGCCTACGGTTGCCCCGCAGCCAACTTCACGCAGGAGATGACTCCCTGGAACAAAGATTTCACACGTGCCTTAAACGGGATCACCGAACAATGGCACCAGGTTATGGCCGCAGCATTGGAAAAAGGCAAGCAAAACGGTTATGTACGTAAAGACGTACACCCGAAGCAGGTCACCCTCTTTATCATGGCAGGCTATTGGGGCGCACGCAATTTCGGAAAATTAGAAAACGATAAAAAGGCTTACCTGCCCTATCTTAAAGAACTCAAAAATTACCTTAATACTTTAAAATAATTTTTTGAACAAAAAAACATACCATTCGGTATGTTTTTTATGTAGCTTTGCAGCATCAAATCAACAAGATGTACCAAACGCTTACCTTTTACCATAATTCTTTGCGCTGGCTTGTACTCGCCAGCCTGCTGCTCGCACTGTACAGGGCCTGCAAAGGTTACTTCAACCATGCTGCCTTTACAAAAACAGACAATGCCATACGGCACTGGACCGCTACCATAGCCCATATACAATTGATGGTCGGTATGCTGCTCTACTCCCAAAGCCCTATAGTCAGGTATTTTTTAGCCAACTTCAAGACTGCCATAAAAAGTTTTGACCTCACCTTTTTTGCACTCGTCCACAGCACAGTGATGCTAAGCGCCATCGTACTGATCACCATAGGTTCAGCACTGGCCAAAAGACAAACAGCAGACCGGGATAAATTCAAAACCATGCTCACCTGGTATGCCATATCGCTGTTCCTTATTTTTATAGCCATACCCTGGCCATTCTCTCCATTGGCCAGCAGACCCTACTTCCGCTAAATAAACCAAATCTATACATACCTGCAGCAAGCTTTAGTCCTACCTTTTATATCAATCACAAAATATCCCGGCATCCAAACACATGAAATACCTGATCATTACCGCAACAGCACTCCTGCTGATCTACCTTTCCTACCGCACTTACCGCTACCTCACACTGGCAGATGGTTTAGCCTCCAAAATCAAGAACGGTGCCATCATCCTGGACGTGAGAACAGAAGAAGAATTCAACACAGGACATATAGCAGGTGCCCTCAACATATCCCTGGGAACGATCCGGGAGCGCTATATAACACTAGACCCCGGCAAAACCTATATCACCACCTGCTCCCATGGCCTGCGCAGTGTAAAAGTAGCGCAACTCTTGAAAGAACGAGGCTTTAAACAGGTCTATAACGGCGGAGCCTGGAGCGATCTTGAACCCGTCGTTAAACAAAACAGGCCGATAGATTAGCCCCTTGATTGAAAGCTTATTATTGCTTCTATACTGTTTGCTTTTAGTAATTTTACGGGATACACATTTAAAGCAGGCATGCAATGACAGCAATCAAAAGGAAAGGAGCACGGTCCACAAAAGATATTAGCCCCGATATCTTACAGCAACTGAATGCCGGGCAACTGGAAACGGCCAACCTGGTGGAATGGCTGGCGGTGGACCAAACACTACTCCTGGAACATTTACTCCGGGAACAAGGGCGCAGTGATTATATGCAAGCACTGCGCCATAAGATAGAACAACTCAGTAAACGAACCGTCAACACCATTAATGAGGCCATAGGAACCGGTCTCTTCGAATTAAGCACAGTTCATAAAGATAGTACATTACTACAAGCAATGGCAAGCCACAAGGCCGACCTGGTACGCTGCTGGGCCACTTATGCCATCGGTAAAAATGAAGCATTGAACCTTACAGAAACCCTGCAACAGATTCAACCCTTCGCCGCCGATACCCATTTCGGTGTACGTGAGATCTGCTGGATGGCAGTAAGGCCCAAAATAGCACAGCACCTGGAGCAAAGCATATCCATACTTTCCGGCTGGACAAAAGATCCCGATGAAAATATCCGCAGGTTTGCGACCGAATCCACACGGCCACGCGGTGTCTGGTGCACACATATCGAAGCCCTGAAACAAAACCCGGAACTAGCCCTATCCATTTTAGAACCTTTAAAAAATGATCCGGCAAAATACGTGCAGGACAGTGTGGGCAACTGGCTGAATGATGCTGGTAAAACGCAGGCCGCATTTGTACAGAACTTATGTAAACGCTGGGAAGCAGAAAGCCCTACCAAAGCGACCGGCTACATCATTAAAAAAGCGCTGAGATCTATCAATAAGTAATCAACAGAAATTACGATAGCAAGTATTGTCTTTTACATTAAGCCGAGCAAAAATAGTTTTGCCCGGCTTCTTTATTGATACACCTGCTATCACAACAAGCTCCGCGGCATAAACCTCGTTACCAGGAAGCATTTTCATTTTAAAAAAGAAAAAATATTAAAGCAACAATGTTGCATTATTGGATTTTTGTCTACTTTTGCAACATTGTTGCATTTATTATTTAAAATTTCAGTAAACATGAAAAGCACATCATTACTCCTTCTTTCCCTATGCGCATTGACTCAGACATTCGCACAAAACACCGACACCCTTAAAAATTTTACCGGCACGCCCAGCCTGGAAGCAGGCAAATACACCGGTAATGACTGGGGTTTCTACGCCGGTCATAACTCTAAAGAACAACAGCAGTTCGGAGAGAAATACCTTATTGATGAACATGTACATGTACTCGGTGTGGTCGCCCACATAGCCACTTCAACCGGTACGGTAACCAATCCTCACTTTGAAATTGATTTCCGGCTCTGGAATGTAGATCCCGCAACAGGAAAGCCGGCAGGGGCCAGCAGTATTGAAGATGGTCACCTGCACCTGGAAGATGCCAACCTGGGCGGCCCTACCGTCATCCTTTTCCACAATGAAGCCCATGTTGAAGAGGCCTTCTTTGTAAGCATGGACCTGGGAGACTATGCCCACGACGGGCTGGCAGGAGATACCGTAGGACTGTACTACGCACCGCATGGCACCCGCACCACCGCAGATATCACGGCCACACCGTTCCGCAATGTATTCCAGGCCCATAGCCACGGAGCGCCCAACTGGAGAGATTTCTATACCCAGTTCACTACACCGGTACAGATCGCCACACACCTGGCCCTATACCCTATTGTTGAAATGGAAGAGCATACCGGCATGAGCAAAGTGGCCAAAAACGGGCTGCAGGTCAGAAGCCCCTACCCCAATCCTGCCCGCCAGGAAATGACCCTGCCCTTCAGCCTGCAACAAAGTACCGAATTAAGTTTTCATATTATGGACCTGAGCGGACGTATCATCAGCACCATAAATAAAGGCCCCCTAAACAGCGGCGACCATCAACAAAAATTTGACCTCAGCGCACTGCCTGCAGGCACCTACATACTGAGCCTTAAGAGCCCTGATGCGGCTATAGGGATCAAATTCAACAAGCTTTAAAACTCTTTTTCATAACCCTGGTTTTTATCCAATCAAATATGGGCCGGGCATATCTATGCCTGCCCATATTTACTAAAACCCTTAAAAGAATTGTATATGAAAACAAAAATCAGATCAATACTTGCCCTCTTTTCCTTACTCCTGCTCCTCGCTTCCTGTGGCAAAAAGCAGGCTGCGCCTGTCAACACAGATGCGTTTAAAATCGAGGTACTGGAAACAAGCGTACCGGTAACTACTGCCGAAGTATGCGGCACTACTTGTGACAATGTGCTGCAACTGACCTCAGGCACACCATTAAGCTTAAGTATAGCATTTAGCGGCCAGGAAAACCTGGCACAGTATAAGATAGACATACACAGCAATTTTGATTGCCATGCCCATGAAAGGCCCTTAAGTGAGTGGCGCTTCCTTAAGGTAGCCGACATTTCCGGGAAACAAATAACCATTACAGAAGCTATCCCCTTACCGGCAGATGCCTTCTCAGGCAATTATCACTGCATCATACGCCTGATCGACGAAAAGGGTAATGAAGCACCTTTTAAAGAATTCAACCTCATCGTCAGCAATGCCGGAGACCGTGAAGCACCTGTGATCACTTATGAATTACCCGCCTCTGACTCGGTAAGCATACAAAAAGGCCAGGACCTTATTTTCAAAGGTACAGTGACCGATAACCTGTCATTAAGCAATGGCCGCCTGGAGATCACTTGTGTTACCGCAGATGGTACTGACTACAGCATCATTAATGAAGCCTTCTCCGGCAATGAAAGTACCACACACACTTTTCAAAGAACCTATACCATTCCTTCCTATTTCGCTTCCGGCCTGGCCATCTTTCGCCTGAAAGCCTATGACAAATGGAACAACCAGAGTGAACAACTGATCAAAGTCTACATTTCAGCATGAGAATACTCACTACCTTTTATTGCGTACTGATACTGCTCTTTGCCCTTATCCATACCGGCCAGGCACAAGACCGGCAACCCTTTGACCTGTCAAAAGACACCCTCGTCTTAGAGCAAGCCATAGTCCGCGAAGATTATCTTTCCAGGACACCTATTGCCCGTACCTTAGACCTGCAATACCTGTCAAGTGCACAACTGCTCCTCAACCAGGGCAATACTTTTATCCATACATTGGAAAAACTGCCCGGTATCAGCGCTATACATACCGGTGTAGGCATTTCAAAACCCGTCATCCGCGGCATGAGTCTCAACCGGGTTATTGTCAATGAATATGGGATCAGGCAGGAAGGCCAGCAATGGGGCATGGACCATGGCCTCGAAATAGACCAGTATAATGTGGACCGGGTTGAGGTCATCAAAGGCCCGGTATCTGTACTTTACGGTTCAGACGGCATTGGCGGTGTCATCAATATACTCCCGGCTCATATACCTTACCAGGATACCTTCGGCATAGAGCTCATCAACACCTACAAGTCCAACAATGATCTTTTGGGATGGAGCGGAAGGGTACTTTGGAACAAAGACGGTTATTACCTCCTTGCCAGGGCCACCTACCAGGACTACGCCAGCTACAGGGTACCGGCCGAAACATTTATGTATAACGGCTATACCTTACCTATCTACAATCAGCGCCTGAAAAATACTGCCGGTAAAGAACTGAATTTCTCCTTAAGGACCGGGGTACGCAAAAAATGGGGCAATACCAGTATTTACCTGTCCAGCTATAGACAGAAAGCAGGCTTCTTTGTGGGCGCATTTGGCGTGCCCAGGGCTTATCAACTCACAGATAACGGGCATTACCGGCACATAGGATTACCTTATCAGCAGATCAATCATACAAAACTTATTTCCAACACCACAATTTTCTTAGCTCAAGGAAGAATAGAGGCAGACCTCGGCATCCAGCTCAATACACGCAAGGAAATGTCACCACCACACGCACATGGTTATGGCCCTGCCCCGCAGGGGAATGAGGCACTGGCACTCGATTTATATACACTCTCCGCTAACATACGATACATCTATAATGGTGATGAACGCTGGAGCAGCACTACAGGCCTCTCTTTCCAGCAACAGGAGAATAAAAGAGGCGGTTATGAATTCCTCATACCTGCCTACACCTCACTACAGGCAGGTATATATAACTTCACCGAATACCGGCACAGCAAAGACCTGCTCTTCAATGCAGGCATCCGGCTGGATTACGGGCAACAAAGTGCCGCGGCTGCTTACACCTTCCAATACGATAGTGCAGGCAATGAAACAGGACAAACACAGCGCAGTCCGGGGATCAACAGGACTTATTTCAATACCTCCGGCTCAGTAGGAGCTGCCTGGAAAATCCATCGCAACATAAAAGCAACAGCCAACTTAGGCTCGGCCTACCGTATGCCTGTCATGGCCGAACTCACCGCCAATGGCGTACATCACGGCACTTTCCGCCACGAGATGGGCGACAGCAGCCTGAAAGCAGAACAAGGCTATATGATAGATGCAGGAATGGTATTCACGCAGAAAAACCATCAACTCCGCTTGAGTCCTTTCCTGAACTATTTTACCCACTACATTTACCTCAGCCCTTCGGCACGCTTCTCTCCCCTGCCCGATGCAGGACAAATCTATCTTTACAGGGGTGCAACAGCGCTGTTTGCAGGCCTTGAAGCACAGGCAGACTGGGACCTGCAAACCGGATGGCAGAATAAGCTCTCCCTGGAATACGTCTGGAACGAGAACCGCGAAAGCGGATTGAGCCTACCCTTCACACCCCCATTTTCTATATTGGAAGAGATCACCTGGCAGCCGCAAGGGCTGCAGCGCAAGCTTTTCCGGGAAACCAGCTTCAGTCTTTCAGGGCAATACTTTGCCGCACAAAACAGAGTGGACCGGAATGAGGCAAGTACAGCCGGTTATTTCCTGCTCAACTTTGCTGCTGCCAATACCTTCAACATAGCCGCTCATAAGCTTACCTTATTCCTGCAACTCAGGAATATTACCAACACAAACTATATGAACAACATGAGTCGCTACAGGATACTGAATCTGCCCGAGCAGGGCTTTAATACACAATTGATGCTGCGCTGGGCCTGGTAAGCCTTACTTAGCGTATGAAGCAAAAGAAGAAAATAGCTATTCACCAATTCGATTGAAACCTGGTGAGCAGCAATGAAAGAAACGGAAAATAAAAATAAAATTACTGTGCTTGAGCACTGCAATTAGGGCAACGGCCGGAAAGGGTAAAGTTTACATCAATCACTTCATACTCTTTGGCCAATTTAAAAGAAGGCACCACACCCTCCAGGCAGGTAACCGCCTTACAATCTACACAACTGAAGTGTATGTGATTATGATGATGAGTTACGGAACAATTGTGACACATGGCAAACTTCATGGCACCATCTGTATTCACCACCTTGTGAATAGTTCCTTCATCGATTAGTCGTTCCAGGATACGGTAAATAGTCACCCTGTTCACCGGGATATCAATTGTTTCTTCAATTTCTGAATGAGACAAAGCTACACCAGATGCCTGAAGCATACTGATGATCCTGGATTTAGCGGTGGTATTTCTGGTCTGTTTCATGATAAACTATAAACTACAAAATTACCACAATTATCGCTAATATTTTGTTAGCGATAGCTGCTTTGAAAAGTATTACTTTAGCAAAAACTAAAGCATATTATTGACCATTATGAAGCAGCTACAGTTTATTGAAACCATTCTTTACGTTCACGATCAGCAAGCCAGCACCGCTTTTTACACCCGGCTCTTTCGCCAGGAACCGGTATTGAACGTACCCGGCATGACTGAATTTGAGCTGGCGGCCAATTGCAAGCTCGGACTAATGCCCAATCATGGAATTGCCAAAATACTAGGGGAAAAATTGCCGCATCCAGAAACAGGGAGTGGTATACCCCGGTGTGAACTCTACCTGCAGGTAAACGATATACAATTGGAGTATGAAAATGCCCTGGAAGCAGGTGCTAAACTGGTCCTCCCGGTCACCGCAATGGATTGGGGCGATAAAGTTTGTTACTTTGCAGACAGCGACGCGCATATTATTGCATTTGCCGAAAAGATAAATGAATAGCAGTATTGATACTAGCCTGTTTCAGCAGGTACAGCAAGAGCTTTGCACCATCACAAGTATACCTCATTATGAACAGAACAATTTTATACCTCCTCCTCAGCATGAACAGCCTTTGGGCCGCTGCGCAAACACCCGGGGAAACTTATAAACTAAAAGCAGACCTGCAAGCAGCCATTGAGCAGGATACCACAGCCTGGAAATACCAGACAGCTGCCGTTAATTATTCCTTTGTGGGAGATCACAAAAACACCCTGGCGACCTGGGACAAAGCCGTGCAAAGCCGCAAATACAGCCCTACTGCCGCCGACACAGCCCTGCTCCAAAATGCAGAGTTGATAAACGCCCGGGACTATATTGTAAATCGCTCGAAAGAAGAGCAAATCATCATCATTAATGAAGCCCATCATAATCCCATGCACCGGCACTTTACCGCCGGCCTGTTAAAAGGCTTGTATGAGCAGGGCTACCGTTACCTGGGACTGGAAGCGATCGAAGACAGTGCAATCAATACAAGAAATTATGCAGTTAAGGAAAGCGGGTATTACACACAGGAACCGGAGTTTGCCCAACTGATCTATGAAGCTCGAAAATTAGGCTTCACTATTTTTGGCTATGAAGCCACAGAAGGCAAAAACGGGAAAGAGCGCGAGATAGAGCAGGCACAGCACATACAGCAATTTATGAAAGCGCATCCCGGAGAAAAAATGATCATCCATTGCGGCTTCGACCATGTCTTTGAAGGCGAGGTGCGCAACTGGGAAAAGGCTATGGCCGGGCGATTGAAGGAATTTACCGGTATCGATCCCTTTACCATCGACCAGGTAAAGTTTTCAGAAAAAAGCAGCCCGGAGTTCAGCCATTACCTGGTTTATGCCACAAAAGAGACCGAGCCTTTTGTACTGATCGATCAGCATGCTTCAGCCTTCAGGGGTATCAGCACACCTGTACAAACAGATCTTGTCGTCATTCATCCCATAACGCGCTACATACAGGAACGCCCACATTGGCGCACCGGTGGCAGGAATGCCTACCAGATACCCAAGAGCAGTTCAAAGACTTATCCTATACAGGTTTTGGCTTATCGTTCAGGTGAAGAGCAGGACGGTATCCCGGTCGACATGATCGAACTCAGTAGCGCAAAAGATAAAAAGCCCCTGTACCTGCCGGCAGGTCGCTACACCCTTGTGAGCAGGGATAAGCAATATAAAACCATAAGTAAGCGCATCATATCAGTGCCCTGAGGCACAATTATTGTAAGAATATTTTCATTTTTCAGATACGAATAATAGTATAGCAGTAAACAAATCAAACAGCCATGCCAACCGACCAACAGCTGAACCAAAAATTTTACGATGAACTCTCCGGTGATTATCACCTGCTGTTTGAAGATTGGCATGAAGCCATCCAACAGCAAGCCCGGACCTTAGACCAATTGATCAAAAAATATGCTACCCGTAAAGTAAATACCTTGTTGGACTGTGCTTGCGGAATAGGTACGCAGGCCATTGGCCTGGCACAGTTGGGCTACCACATTACGGCAACAGACCTTAGCCCCAAAGCAATAGAAAGAGCACACCATGAGGCAGAAGAAAGGCAACTCCGGAACATTATTTTCAAAACTGCAGATTTCACCCGGCTGGCAGCAAGCATAAGCGGCACTTTCGATATGGTGATTGCCTGCGATAATGCACTACCCCATCTCCTCACCAATGAGACAATGAGCCTGGCGCTCAAAAGCATTGCATCAAAAATGAACGATGGCGGCCTTTTCCTGGCCAGCATCCGGGATTACGATCAGCTATTGAACACCCGTCCGGGAAGTACCTTACCTGTTGTGAAAGACAACAAAGGTCAAAGAAGCATAGCTTTCCAGGTATGGGACTGGCTCACTCCTAATACTTACACGGTAAATCATTTCACCCTCAAAGGTCAGGATGAGCATTATGATACCTATTTGCGCCAAACGACCTACAGAGCTTACCAGCGGGCAGAACTCTCTGCACTTATGGAAGCCTGCGGCTTTAAACAGATCCAATGGCTGCTGCCAGAAACTTCCGGCTATTACCAACCTGTTGTAATCGCTTATAAAAGCTAAAATCTTTAAACGTAATTATTTTTTGTTAAAAAATTTCCGCAACCGTTCAATTGCACGTATATTTGCAACTGAACGGTTGCTTTTTATTTATGAGACGAGATATTTTCCAGGCCATTGCAGACCCTACCCGGCGCGCTATCATCACCCTCATTGCCCTCCAGGCAATGACACCCAATGCGATTGCCACACATTTTGACAGCACCCGGCAAGCGGTATCCAAACACCTGAAAATACTAACGGAATGTGGCCTGGTGCAAACGGCACAGCAGGGCCGCGAGATCTACTATACACTGGAAGTTGAAAAAATAAAAGAGATCGATCAATGGCTGGAACAGTTCCGCAGCATTTGGGCTACCAAGTTCAACCAACTCGATAACCTGCTGGACCAACTTAAAAACTAAATAATACATTAACTTATGGCAACAGCTAAAACACTCCGGATCTGTGAAAAAGGACACCAGTTCTACAAGAGCAGCGACTGCCCCAACTGCCCGGTCTGTGCGCAACTTAATAAACCCGAATCCGGATTCCTGGCTAGCTTAAGTAGCCCTGCGCGCAATGCCTTATTACACCAGGGCATTGACAGCATCGAAAAGCTGGCGACCTGTACCGAAAAAGATATCCTCTCCCTGCATGGCATAGGAAAAGCCTCCTTACCTGCATTCAAAAAAGCATTGGCAGCAGCAGGACTGTATTTTAAGGCAAACACTCATTCAAAATAACCATCATAAAACAACACAAAAATGAACACGAACCTGTTATTTGACTTTTCGGTCAACAAAGAAGACAACACCATACACGTAACCCGCGAATTTGCAGCAGACCAGGAACTGGTCTGGCGCGCCTGGACCACGGCAGAGCTGCTGGACCAATGGTGGGCACCACTACCCTATCGTAACCGCACTAAATCGCTGGACTTTAAGGAAGGCGGCACCTGGCTCTATTCTATGATCAGCCCGGAAGACCAGGCACACTGGTGCCGCTTTGATTATGAAACCATCGTAGCCGGCAAAAGCTATACCGGCCTGGATGCCTTTTGTGATGAAGCCGGTACTATAGACAGCTCCTTCGACCGTATGCACTGGCAGAATGTATTCAGTTCCGTTTCTGGCAAAACGACGGTGTACATTACCATCAAGGTAGAGAGCCTGGAAACCCTGGAAAAGATCATGACCATGGGCTTCAAAGAAGGCTTTACTATGGGGCTCAACCAACTGGAAGATCTATTGAACAAGCTGTAACAATAAGGATACATGAAAGCAACTATTTCAACAGACATACAGGCCTACAACGAGGCACAATCGGAGACCGACCAGGCCATTTGTAGTGTGCTGGCAGCAACACTTAATCTTCACCTGCCCGGCGCGGAACATAAAGTCTGGCATGCCCACCCGGTATGGTTCCTGGAAGGCAATCCCATCGCAGGCTACAGCAAACAGAAAGCAGGTGTGCGACTGATGTTCTGGAGCGGTGCTGACTTTGAAGAAGCCGGGCTCAATGTCCGGGGAGAAAAGTTTAAAGATGCTTCTGTTTTCTACAATGATGTAGCTGAGATCAAGCTGCCTGACCTGGAACGCTGGCTGCAAAAGTCCAGGGAAATACAATGGGATTATAAAAACCTGGTCAAAAGAAAAGGCAAACTGGAAAGGTTAAAATAAGGCAAATCCGGGTCTGGCAATACCCGGATTTGCCTATTTTTATCTGTAAAAAAAAAATGATAACACTATGGCGAAAACAGACTTCAGAGATATCGATGCTTATCATAGTTCCTTTAGCGGTGAGCCTTTAAACAGAATGCAGGCCATTCGTGAGCTGGTGCACCGTGTAGCACCGGAGGCACAGGAAGTGATCAGTTACCAGATCCCGGCCTTTAAGATCGGTAAGCAATTCTTCATTTACTATTCGGGCTTCAAACAGCACCTCAGCCTGTCCCACCCCTGGAGCGAAGCCTTGCTACAGGCATTTGAGCCGGAACTTAAAAACCTGAAAGTAAGCAAAGCGGCCATACAGTTTCCACACGACCAGCCATTGCCCCTGGATTTCATAGAACGTCTGTTACAGTTCAGGAAACAGGAAGTCGCGGAAAAATCTTAATCAATAAAACAATTTGCCTGCAACAACACATAAAGGGATACCGATATGAATCATACTGAAAAAATATACGCATTAAAATTTTTCGGGGTCTACCCACACTATATCCAGAAAGCAGAACGCAAAGGCCGTAGCAAAGCGGAAGTAGATGAGATCATTTTCTGGCTGACAGGATATGATGCTGCGGCTTTGCAGGACCAGATCGACCGTCAAACGACTTTTGAAACCTTCTTTGCGGAAGCCCCGGCTTTCCACCCGAATGCTTCGAAGATCAAAGGAGTCATCTGTGGTTATCGTGTAGAAGACCTGGAAGACCCTTTGGTACAAAAAGTACGCTACCTGGATAAACTGATTGATGAGCTGGCCAAAGGTAAAGCCATGGAAAAGATCTTAAGGGCTTAGGCTATGCCGCGGATACAAATCAAAATTACCGGAACAAGAAAAGCACTCTTTTGGAGTGCTTTTCTTGTTTTTCAGCATTTGTTTATTGCTTAACGAACTTTATATACTCTGTATTTACACCTTCCTGTACCTTCAGTAAATAAGTCCCGGCAGCCACAGACTTCAGGTCCAGCGTACTGGTCTGTAGCGATGTCTTAAAAGACAGTATCTGCTTTCCGCTAATATCCAGCAAATCTATAGTCGCTATATGCTCAGGCGCAGCAGCAAGACTTATTGTAATGTTTTTGCCCGCAGGATTGGGATAAATATTGGTTTCTGCCAACAGGCAAGTATTATGGATACTCACCACATTACTGTACACGACCTCTTCGCCCCGCTCACTCAGGGCCAGCCGGTAGAAATTTTTATCTTTTAAAAGCTTAGTATCTCTACTGAAAAAATGGTTACCATCCTGGTGTATCTCCAGGGACAAGGCTTCATAATGCTTGCCGTCCCCACTGCGCTCAATAGCGAAATTAGACACGGAGGCTTTATAGCCATTCCAGCTCAGCAGCGAAGCGCAACCCGGCCCTGAGACCACCTTAAAGTCATCATAGCGCAGCGGCAAAGGCACGGAAGCACTGGTAGCAGACAGGCGGTTCAGCGACACATTGCTTAAACCCGGAGCCGAGACATAATAAGTACCGGCACTACCTGTAGTACTGCTGTTAAAGGCCGTAAAGGTGCCGGAGCCATCTGCTTTGACCAGGTCCAGGGTATTTTCCAGGTTACCATTTAATTCAGCTGCGGTGTACTTGATACCCAAGGTACCGGAAAAGGTCAATGCCGGGTTTATCGTATATACTTTTGAAATGGTGGCACCACTACCGGCAGTTGCGGGAGTAGCAGAAAAGCTGATGGTCTGGTTTTGCAAACTTATATCTGTATCGGGCGTTAAGGTCAATCCTTCAGCGGAAAATACCGTACCAGATTTAATGGTAATACCAGTGGCACCCGTGGAAAGCTGTGCCTGAGCAATACCGGCCAGGCCCGCAAAACATAATAATATTGGAATACTTTTCATGATTATCTGTTTAGTGAGCGATGATTATTGGCCTTCGAGCACGATAGAATAAGAGGTAGTAGGCTCCTGGTTAGTCTGTGTATATTGGTAGGATATGATATCACCCCCTGCAGCACTAATGCTACCTGTAGTAGCGTTAGCACCTGAACTACCTACTGCACTGCCTGTAGTTACCTGTACCGATAGCCCGGTTGAAACGCCATTTTTAAATAAAGTAACCGTTGTGACATTATTAGTACTATTATCTACCCCACCGCTAATGACGCGGGCCGCTAATTTTATTTTAGTAAACGTGCAAGTAGCCGGTACCACAAATCCGGTAAGCTTAGACGTGCCGCTGCCGGAAGTTGCAGCATTATTACCGGTATTAATTACTTCGGTTACCTGGAAAGGAACAGGGTTAAAGAAGTAAGGGCCCGCTGCTGCACCTCCGGCTATATAAGGAGAAGAAGCTCTGCATACATAAGACAGGCTTGCTGAGGCAGAACCTCCGGCACTCAAAGCAACCCATGCACTACCATTGTATAAATAAAGGCCTGGTGTATTATCCGTTTGGTAGATCAACAAACCCGCTACAGGTGAAGCAGGACGGTTGCTCTGGCTTACCCGGGGAATCAACAGTCCTTTATTAGTCGAGTTGATCTCCAGCGCAGCAGAAGCATGCGGTGTTGTGGTACCAATACCTACCTGGGCGCTGGTCTCCTTGCTGTTCAGCAAAATAACTGCCGATAAAAGCAGTGATGTAGTAATAAATGTTTTCATACTTGAAAAAAATTTGAGCCCTAAAGTAAATCTTAAATCGAAAATAAAGACATTATTTATTTAATATTATTTATAAATATACCATTAGTAACAAATTGATTTTCTGTAATATATATTAATAACAATAATTAAACAAGCTTAGACAAGCCATCAAATAAAAAATTCACCTTATATATAAAAAATAAAAAAACCTCGAATGGAAGGAACCGCAACATAACTTTTAGTTTGCCGGCAAGTTCATCAAATTGTAGTAAGGCTGCGGTATATTTGATCCATATAAGTGCTAAAACTAAGCGCTGCAAAGCGATCATTCATTGATTTCAATATGAACATAGAAGAACAGGTCAAGGCATATATTAACAGCCAGGATGAACATAAAAGGAGTGATATGCAGGCATTACACCAGCTCATACTTCAGATACTCCCCAAAGGTAAACTAGGGTTCTTTGACGGCATGAACAACGAAAACAACCCGATTGCCAACCCGACAATAGGTTACGGATCGTATACGATAAAGTATGCAAACGGAACAAGCCGGGAGTTTTTTCAAATTGGACTAAGTGCCAACAAAGCCGGCATATCCGTTCATATCCTCGGTATAAAGGATAAGACCAGCCTGGCCCAAAACTTTGACAAAGAAATCGGAAAGGCTAGTGTAAGTGGCTATTGCATTAAGTTCAAGTCATGTAAAGCCATTAACACCAGGGTGCTTGAAACTGCCATAAGGTATGGCATAGCAAACAGCAATACCTTACATTAAAAAGTGGTCTGCCAAGCTGTAATTAATCTGTATTAAATGCTCCCTTATAGTAGTCAATTACTAGTTTTTTGAAATAGAACTCATACTTTAAGGCCGTCACTTCATTCCGGATCTTAAGCAGCTTATTCTGCTCTGTGAGGTATTCAAAATGATTGATAAACCCACCCGCAAACCGTATCTCTGCAGCCTTGAAAGCCAGGCCTGCATGAGACAAGGCATTTTCAGCAGCCAGGTACTTCTGACGGCCCAGCTCATAATCTATTACTGCTTTATAAATAGCCTGTTTGAGTTTTAAGCGGCTTGCTTCCTGCTCCATAGCCACTTTTTCCAGGGCCAGTTGAGCGCTCCTGATCGCTTGCCGGGTACTTAGGTTATTGAACAGGGGTACAGAAAGACCTACACTCACCGATTGTGCCCTATTATTCCTTAACTGCCTGCCAAAGCTCATCAATTGCGCTCCACCATTGGGCAGCATTTCATAAAAGGAGCTGGAATAGTTAGTACCCGAAGATACATACAGGCTTAGCTTCGGATAAAGGTTAGTTTTGCTCAGGGCAATTTCTTTTTGTGCCAATTTCGTTTGTAAAAAATGATTTCTGATCTCGGGCATATGCAGGAGTGCCACCTGGTAGATCTCTTCTGCCACCGGCTGCTCTATAAAGCCTGCTGTCTCCGCGGCCAGTTCTCCTATTTCCATTTCAAGACCAGGATCGAGGTTAAGGATTACTTTCAGGTCAAGCATAGCTTGCTCCTGGTTGAGTAAGGATTGAAAATAAGCACTGCTGTCTGCAGACAACTGTGTGGCGGCTTGTGAACGTTCCAGCACATTGCTCTTCCCTGCTTCCATCAATTTAATGATCCGATCTTTACCAGCCTGGCTGATGGCGATCTGTTGCCGCATAGTTGCAACCTGCTCCCGGCTCAGCAATACGCGCAGGTAAGCAGTCGCTACGGTCAAGACCAGTTCCTCCTTTTGCTGCGCCACCTGTAAACCAGCGGACTGGTATTGCAGGCGGCTTTTATCAATGGCATATTTCTTTTCAAACCAGCCAAACAGCAATACATTGGCCCCGGCGCTCAGGCCTACAGAGGAAAACCTTGTCTGCTCAAAGGCATTGGTAGTGGGATTAATGGAACGACCATAATTGCCGCCATAATTAGTATTTAAACTCAGCGAGGGCAAGCGATTGTACGTACTGTAGGCATAGGCCATTTTACTACTGCGGGCATCTAATGCTGCGGTCTTAAGGCCCGGGTTATGTTCTTGCGCATAACGGATAGCTGATTGTAAAGTCCAGACAGCATCCTGTGCATACACTTGTTGCAGCCCGGGCAATAATAAAAGGTAAACTATTTTTTTCAATTCGGTGCAAAGGTTTTAATTATTGCTTAATGGTTTTGAGCAGGTCAAAATAGAGACTTTCGGCAAGGCGCAGATCACGGGTCACTATAGCCGATTCGGCGATCAGCCCTTCCACAAAAGGGATTTCCTTTTTATAGTTGGTATGCAACTGGTTTGGCAAGATTACTTTTGCGAGGTAATAGCCACTGTCGGCAGGTACGGGGCTGATGTAGGCCACCTTCCCGGTCACCGTACCAAATTCCTGCCAGGGATAGGCATCAAACTTAAGGATCACTTTTTGCCCGATCGCTACTTTCCCGAAATTGGCTTGGGGCACTAATGTTTCCAGGTAAATATCACTTAAAGGGGACACAATATGCGCCACCACTTTACCGGCAGCCAGCTGCTGATTTTCCTGTATAAATGAAGTAAACACCAATCTGCCGGTACTACTCGCTACCAGTAAATAGTTCTGTTTCCAAAGCGCTATTTTATGCTTTAGCTGTAGTACCGACTGCTGGAAAAGCGACTGCTGGGTAAGGACCTGGTTATCTATTTCTGTCAGTTCTTTATGAATGGCATTTATTTGAGTAGCATTCCCGATATAACTTGATTTCATCTGGGGTTCACTCATTTGCTTGCTGAGGTACTGGCTACTCAACTCCCGGTACTCCTGTTCAGAAATGAGTTGCTCCTCCAGCAGTTTTTTGTTTTTATCAATGGTCGTCTCCGACAGGCCCAGGTCTTTTTGTTGCAGTTGTTTTTGCTCGTTCAGAACAGTTCCGGATTGATGCACCATATCCAGGTCTTTTTGCAGGTAGGCTTTCTTTTTCCCGGCATAATCGCCCAAAACATAATCCCGGTAAGGAATATAAGCCTGTATAAAAGATTGATAGTCGCTTTGCACTTCACCAAGGTGTTGATAAGGCTGCCGTATTAGTTGTTTAATTAGGTCCTTTTGGTTTTGCTCAAAATAAGAGGCGATCGTATCCAGCATTTTTTCCAGCTTTAATACTTCTTCATATTTCGCTGTTGTCTCCAGCACACCAATGACTTGCCCCTCTTGTACCTGCTGATTATTTTCCGTAAATAAACGAAGCAGGCGCAGGTTTTGTTTGGCAATAACGGGCTTTGGTGCATTGATCCCTGTTAGCGTTGAGCGTGTAGCTACCGTCTCCGGGTATTTGATCCACCAGGTAAAAGCAGCTACTACTATGAGTATGGCAGCAGTAATAAGTGTGCCGTATTTTGAAAGTACATTCAGTTTCATAAGCCTGGCATTTAGTTGCCTAATTCCAATTGATTTCTTACCAATTCAAAGTATTTTCCTTTTAGCGCCGTCAGTTCTGCATGGGTACCTTCCTCCGCAATCATACCCTGGTCCAGTACCACGATCTTATCCGCATTCCTGACGGTACTTAGGCGATGCGCTACCACTACGACTGTTCTGCCTTTGAAAAAGGCCTCTAAATTTTCGAGAATTACTTTTTCGTTATTCGCATCGAGGGAGTTGGTCGCTTCATCAAAAAACAGGATATCGGGATTTTTATAAACAGCTCTGGCAATCAAAATACGTTGTCTTTGCCCCATACTTACCCCAAGACCTTCCATGCCAATTTTAGTTTGAAATCCCTTTGGCAGAGCGGTGATGAAATCTTTGATATTGGCAAGTTCAGTTGCATAGCTCAGCCTTGCGTGGTCCGGCTCCTCTTCACCAACAGCAATATTTCCGGCAATGGTCTCATTAAAGAGAAACCCGTCCTGCATTACGCAGCCCATGCGATTACGCCAGGCTGCAGGGTTGATCTGCTTCAGTTCCTTTCTCGCATTATCCTGAAGTGCAGGATCGGCTATCGTGACACCAATACTGCCTTTATACTTTTCGTCATAAAACTTCTGAAGGATTTTAAGTAATGTTGTTTTACCGCTTCCACTCATGCCGACAATGGCCGTTACTTTACCTTTCGGAATATCTAAGGAAATGTTTTTTAAGACCTGTGCATCTTCCCGGGAAAAATAACCAAATGTGAGGTTTCGGATACTTATATCGACTTCTGAATGTCCTCCTCTCCTTTCTTCTGCCCTTGTCATTAAAGGTTCATCTTCTTCATTATGGATTTCATTCAATCTTTCCAGCGAGATTTTAGCATCCTGAAATTCCTGGACAAAGCCGGTAAATTGCTGTACCGGGTTGTTCAGTGCCCCTAATATATATTGAATAGCCAGCATGGCGCCAAGTGTTAATTCCCCTTTGATGACTGCAATGGCCACAATACCGGTGACCAACAGGTTTTTGCCTTCATTGATAAAAAGCGCCCCGGCAGCCTGCATCTGGGATAAGGACAAACCCCGGAACCCGATCCGGAACAGGCCTCTTTGCATATTTTCCCATTTCCAGCGGAACGATTGCTCCGCATTACAGAGTTTAATTTCCTGCATGCCTTGCACCATTTCCAGGGTGGCAGCATTCTCCCGGGATGCAAGGGCAAATTGTTTATAGTTCAGCTTTCGTCTTGCCTTTAGAAAAATGGAGATCCAGCCCACATACAGTACACTGCCAATCACAAAAATGAAAAATACAGGAACGCTGTACAGCAGCATTACTATAGAGTAGACCAACAGATTGATGAGGGAGAATAAAACATTGATGCTGTTACCGGTCAGGAAACGCTCTATTTTGTGCTGATCTCCTATACGCTGCATGATATCGCCCGTTTGCTTTGCATCAAAATAGGCAATAGGCAGGCGCATTAATTTTTTCCAGAAATCGCTCAGTAAGTTCAGGTTTATTCTAGTAGAGATAAACAATAATAATCCCTGCCTGGAAAATTCTATTATAGTACGGCCCAGCATCAATACAAACTGGGCGGATAATGCAATGTATATAAAATTTACATTCTGCATATTTACACCCCGGTCTACAATACCTTGTGTGAGAAACGGGATCAGTAATTGTAATAAACTTGCTGCACCCAGACCAATCATAATCTGAAAAAAGTAAGCTTTGTGCTGAAAAAGGTAACCCATTAATTTGCTCCAGGTAACCTGTTTGTCCTTTTTTTCTTCGCCAAAGCTATCTTCACTTTTATAGAATTCCGGGGTGGTTTCCAAAACAAGAGCTATGCCCTCCTGTGCTTCTTTACCATGCCATAGTGCACAGAAAGTATCATAATCAAAAGCCATCAGGCCCTTTGTTGCAGGATCTGCAACCACAAACTTCAAGTCTTCTGCTGTGCTCCTCTTGAATATGCTGCTTTTAGTTTTAACTTCATGAAGGACAACAAAATGATGCTCCTGCCAGTGCAATATACAGGGCATAGGTGCTTCATGAAGATCTTTAGCCTTAACCTTTACCCCCAGGGTATTGAACCCGATAAGCTCAGCCGCATTGCTGATGGCAAACATACTTACGCCCTGATTGCCGGTTTCACATATTCTTCGCAGTTTATTTATAGCATACTCCCGCCCATATTGTTTTGCTACCATACGCAGGCAGGTAGCACCACAATCCATAAAATCGAGTTGTTGGTAAAATGCGTATTTCATAGTTTGGTTTTAGCTGGGTCTTGAAAAGCATATATGCTTATTCAAGTATTTAAGCCATAGTGCATGATTGCTTTAGTCTTTAGTGGGTTGGTGCTCCAGTCGTCCCATTCACAAGTGTATGGATCATAGCCACATTTAAGCGGTGCCGAATACATATCCTCCGGATCATCCAGGTAAGCCCTGCAGTCGGTACATACATGACGGAACTCACAGTCTTTGCATTTAGTAATCTCATCTTTTTTGATATTCCAATATTTTTTAAAGCCTGGCTTATTGATGGCTGCAGCAAGGCTGGTATCTTTGATATTACCAAAGCTTTCTTTCATCGAAGGGCAGTTTTTGATGTTCCCTTCTGCATCTATTGCTATTTTCCGGTTAAGGCAGGTGTTGTGGTGTTGGGATTCTGTGAAAATATCTAAAGTAGCGGAAAAGAACTGTTGACAAATCTTGCCACAGCATTGACTAGAGAGCATTGTTGTATGGTAAGTAATAGTCGTATGAATCTTATGAGAATAGAATACTTCAGATTTATTGGAATTTAAGATATCGACAGAGGTAATTCTTCCATATTGGTCACATAAATTGACAAGTGAACTTATAGCTAACTCAGGACTGTCTTTAATTAAAAAACTAACTGAAGTAATCGTTGAGCCTTCTAAGATTCCTGAAATTGATTGAATTAGTTTTAGCGTTTCTGCTTCTGAAAAAATTCTTATTTCTAAATTTGTGCATCCCAAAATATCTAAGTGCGAAATCGAATTATTAATTACATCAGAAGACTCCTCCGTTAGTTCAATTATTGCATTGGTTATCATTAAAGGGCTTTCCCAGTTTAAATTAAGTTGTGGAAATAATTGGCTGTGTTGAGAGAAAAAAATTAATCGTTCGGAAATAAGAAAATCCAGATATTCTTTTAAGTTTTGTTTATTCTCCTCACCAATTTCTTTTAAAATTTCCATAATAGATTTTTTATTGTACTTCAACAAAAAATCTATCATAGAATTAGGTACAATATAAAGATTCCCAAATTGTAAATCACAAATAGTACCCCTGTTTTGGCCTTTTACTAATTGACAATTTTGAAATAATACTAATGGGATATTAGAATCAAATATGCTATTGATCATATGATTTTAGAAATCTTTTTGTTTGGAAGTCTTATCTCTATATTTTTCGTTTGATATTTTTGGATATCTAGATAGCGATTTACAAAAATTGCATTACTCAATTTGATAACACTTAAGTTTTGTAAACTTATTGCCAAAGAATTGAGTTTATCTTTTTCAACAATTTCTGCAATCTTAATTTTGTTATTCATAAGCTAAATATTGTGCGATCTGTTTTTCTATATGAAAATTCCCTGCTGTTGAAACAAACCCATATTGGCCAGATTCATTTACCTCTAAAAAATAATATTCATCATCAGTGCCTAAGATAAGATCTATACTTCCATAATTTAGCCCAAGTTGTTTCATGAGATTAGACAGTTTTGATTGTATTTTTAGTGGCAGTTGAAAAGGAACTTCTCTATTCGGATCATTAAAGTTTCGATTACGGCAATCAACATTAGTTGATTCACTGTAAGTAAAAATAGCAATCGAATAAAATTGATCTCTAAAATAGAAACATCTAACCTCAAACTGTTTTTTTACATTTACTTGAAAAAGCATTGGATAAAATACTTGTGGAAGGTTTTCCACCATCTTATCGGTAACAATTTCCGTACGTTCCCCATTAATTAGAACTTCGGAATTTTTAAAATCTGCGCCATTTGTTATACTTTTAGTAATAATATTCCCGTGCTTTTTTAAAAATGACAATAAAGCTTTTTTGTTATTTATCACCTCACTAGAAGGTATTTTCAATCCCGTTGATTTAGCCAGAGATAATGCTTTTATTTTATGATTTTGGTATGATTGAAAGGGGTTTAGTCCGAAAATTCTCTTTTGTTCTAAGTCAATATCAAAAGAAGCATTGAAAACAGAAATAAAATCGTCAAAAAGTCTTTTGGATAGCTGCAGATTGAGTTCTTGATATTCTTCCCTAAAAATTTGCTCCGGTCGAAAAGCTGGATTACCTCCATTAAAATAATAGGATTTGAAGGGTAATGAAGACGTTTTGTGATCAAAATTAAATTGTAAGGTGGGAACAATGTCCATTATGGAATTTATTCTTAGGATATCTTTTTTGAAACATTCAATCAACCATTGAATTACTTTTAAAGTGGTGAAATCAGATTGGCGAGCGTGAATAAGAATCATAAATTATGTTTCATTTTACTAGTTGCATTGGTTTAATAAAATCATTTTCTAAATCTGAAGAACTCAACGCTACTTTGGTGGGCTTGGCACTAAAGATGAAATATTGAAGTTCGGGTTTATTACTGCTATTTTGCATCTTCAACAAGAACTCTTCAAGTTCTGAAATAGTGGGTAATCCAATTAATGACCTGTTTAATTTTATCGTATTTGAGTGTTCTCCATCCTTATAAAATGGAATGACATACAACTTATTATTTACAGACCAATACATTTTAGATGTTCCATAATAAGGTCGCTTAAAATTGATGTTTCCAAAATCTTGCAAGAGTGCAAATAAGGATGGTTTAATTTTCCCATCAGCTAAGGCTTGTCTCAAAACGCTTGTAAAGAGCGTATCTGAATGCGCAATTCCCTGGTAATTATGCACAATAATTGTCCAAAAAAAGGGAAAATTATTAATGCTTGTATCATTGGTAATATTTGGGCCAATATCAAATTCTGAAGGAAATCCATATTTTTTAAAACAATCAAAAGTTGCAGCCGAAATCCGCTGCACACCCTTCCATGTTTCCCGTTCAAAACTATCCTTACTTTGTTTTGAAGTTGAACGATCTGTTATACCATTTATTCTGAAATTGTTCCAAGTCTGATCCTCAGCCATTAGGGATTCCAGTTTAGTATACAAGGATTTATTGTTGCTTAACAATGATTGTTTCTCCTTTTCAGCTTGCAGGAGAAGATTTTCCCATTTTTTAGTATCATACATTTTTAATGTAGAAAACAAGCTACTTTTAGAAAAAAAAGTGGCTCCTACGCCTTTTCCAGCTAATTGTTTGGATAATTCAAAAGCAATTTTTATTTTTTATTTAAAAAAGATTAGTAAAAAGCAAAAATAAGCAAAACGGTTAAAACCTTTGCTATACAAGGCTTTATAAAAAGAGTAGTCTTAGTTCGGAAGTCGGTGTCTGATAGGTTTTGGGCTTAAAATGACAAGGTTAGGTTACTAATTCGTTACCGATTGATAAAGGTAACTATATAGCTTAACCGATTATATTTCAGTCTTTTGCACCTCTTTTTACATTCCCTTGTAACTCAATGTAATTTAATTTTAAACGTTAAACATTTGAGTTATGGAACAGACAAAAAAATCGACGTTCAAACTGCTTTTCTACCTAAAAAAGAACGAATTGAAAAAGAACGGTAATGCTCCGATTATGGCACGTATTACCATTGACGGAACCCCTAAAACTTTCGGAACAAAGTTAGAAATTGACCCCAATAATTGGGATTTAAAACACGGAAGAGTTCAGGGCAAGAGTGCGCAGGCATTAAGTATCAATAAAAAACTGGATAATATACGTGGGCGTATCGACAAGATTTATGAAGATATGTTGAAGCACGAGGGCTTTGCAACCGCCCAAAAAGTAAAGCTATCGTTTTTGGGTGTTGGCGTAATGGATGATGCAATACTTAAAGTCTTCAACGACCAAAATGAGGATTTTAAAAAATTGGTCGAAAAGGAAGAACGCTCACAAAGCACCTACAACAAGTATATCACAGTTTACAATCATCTTACCACGTTTATAAAGGAACGCTATCATCGTGACGATATGGCTTTTCGGGAATTGACTTCCGATTTTATCCGGGAGTTTGATTTTTACCTCCGGTATGATTTGCAGTCCTCCCACAATACAGTTTGGGTGTACACGATGCCTGTATTAGCCCTTGTGGAACTGGCTATTAAAAAAGGCTTGATACGTGATAATCCTTTTCAGGATTACGAAATCAATATGGAAGAAACCGACCGGGGCTATATCCTTAAAGAAGATGTTGAAAAGCTGATGATGTGCGTACCATCGCACCAACGGTATGAACTTGTAAAAGACCTGTTTATTTTCAGTTGCTTTACAGGACTTGCTTATGCGGATATTAAGAAACTGACAAGGAACAACATTCAATCATTCTTTGACGGTCATCAGTGGATTATCAGCAGGAGAAAGAAATCAGATATTGCTTCAAATGTTCGGTTAATGGAAATCCCTAAACGTATCATTGAGAAATATCAGGGTACGACAAGGAATGAATTTATCTTTCCGGTTCCGACCAATGCAACCTGCAATACTCACATAGGCAAACTGGTTGAAAAGGCAGAAATCATTACGGAGCAAAAAGTAACTTTTCACACGGCAAGGCATACTTTCGGAACAATGTTTTTGACCGAGGGCGTACCGCTTGAAAGTCTTAGCAAAATGATGGGGCATAAAAATATTTCCACCACACAGATTTACGCTAAAATCACAAGCCAAAAAATCAGTAAGGATATGGATTTAGTTACCCCTAAATTCAAGGCAATGGAAGAAGCGTTTATGATGGCAATCTAATCAGCTTTTATCTAATCTCAATGAGCAGAACTTAACGGTTCTGCTTTTTTTATGCCTATCTTTTTGTGTAGGTAAAGCACATTTATTTTCCTCTACGCAATCCAACGCTGTAAAAGAGCTTATTACCTACTTCAGAAATAGAAAATTGAAAAACGAAACCCTTATCTAACGCTCCCTGCTATTCCATTTTTCAAATCCCTATTACAGGCTATCATAGCCTGGTCATTAATGCCATAAAAATTTAGAACAGAAAATTTCCACAATCAACCGGTAAAAAGGCAGCTAAGTTATAGCGGGCAGCCACCTCACACGCCCAACCAAAAGACTACGGCATAATGGCAAGGCAAAATGCTGGCTTCGCCGAATTGCTGTGTGTTGCCTTGCCACCCTCCGGGACTTATTCCGTTTCCTTTCGGTTTTACGCTGTTGCCCGCTTGGATTATCTGCTTTCTTTTTTCCGGTTTTTCTTTTGGAAAAATTTATGCGAAGCGAAGCGGAGCAAACCACAACGGGAAGCGGGAAACGAGAAAAGCGAGTGAGTAAATAACATTTTTTCAAACATCAAAATTTTAGCATTATGGCACACAACATCAATTTCAACGAGCAAACAGGACGTCATTCATTCTTTAGCGTTCAACAAAAAGCGTGGCACGGTTTGGGGCAAATCGTAGAGCAATACCCAACAAGCGAGGAAGCAATAGTACACGCAGGTTTAGATTACGAGGTTATCAAATCCCCACTGTTTACACAGGGCAGAACAATGAGCATAGGCGAAAACGGAGAACTGATTGAAGCCAATGACATCTTAGTACCTAACAGTTTCGCCACCCTCCGCACCGACACCAATACACCGTTGGGTGTAGTAGGCAAAGACTACCATATTGTACAAAACCGTGAGGCGTTCAATTTCTTTGATGCTATTGTAGGCGGAGGCGAGGGAATATTGTACGAAACCGCAGGAGCATTGGGTAACGGGGAGCGTATTTTTATTACTGCCAAGCTGCCCGACTATATCCGTGTAGGTAACGGCGACGATGTTACAGAAAAGTACATCTTCTTAACCACAAGCCACGACGGTAGTGGAAGTATTACCGCAGCGTTTACACCTATCCGTATCGTATGTCAAAACACCCTGAACGCATCATTGCGGAGTATGACCAATGTAGTGCGTATCAAACACACGTCAGGAGCAAAACAACGCCTCGAAAATGCTCACAAGGTTATGGGGCTTGCCAACACACTAAGCACGCAGTTAGAGAACATCTTTAACGATTGGGCTAAAGTAAGGGTAACAGACCGAGAAGTAAGAAAGCTAATCCAGTTGGCACTTTGCCCGAACAAAGAAACGCTTAACCTGCTCAAAAAAGGTGCGGAAGATGAAGTTTCCACCGTGTTTAAAAACACCGTAGATGATGCCTTTGAATACGCTATGATAAGCGACACCCAACAAATGGCAACTACCAAAGGCACATTATTCGGGGCTTACAATGCTGTTACAGGTTACTTTCAGAATGTACGCAATTACAGGGATGGCGAAGCCAAACTACAATCTATTGTAATGGGCGGTACAGCACAGCTAAAGACACAAAAAGCCTTTGAACTGTGTACAGACTTTGCCTATTCAGGAGCAGAGATTTTCAACTTCAATTAATCATCAAAGGCGACTGCCTGCAAAGGTGGTCGCCTACTAAAAACAAAAGATATGAAAGCATTAGATAAAATGGACAACCTCGATAAAGCGGGCTTGTTGTGCAAATTGTTTCCCGCAGAACTGGAGAACCTGCAAAACGCTATAAAAACGCAATGCGACTACTTCCTGCAAAATGAAACCGCCTTTCGTGAGGGTTGGTATCAAAAGGGATTTTTTACCGCTGAATTTTGGTACAGGCTTGTGCAGAATGCACAAAAAGGCATAGACAAGAATGAACCACTTTGGAAACGCCCGAACTGGTTTACAGACCATTTTTTTGACGGACACAATTCAATTTTCGCTATCCACTGCCTGATTGAATATACAGAGGATGCACAATGCGACCCGCAATTAAAACAGGCGATACACCTGCTTTTCGGGAACGACAAATTTTTACAGATAACCTTAAACGATAAATAATTATGGCTAATTGGTGCAACAACTGGGTTGTTTTTGAGGGAACAGCCGAAGCAATAGAGCAGATAACACAGCTATTCAAATCAATGGCTGAACAGGAACAGAAAGACAACTGCGGGCATTTACCCCATTTCGTACAGGACACGCACGGAGATTATTTCTACAATATCAGTCAGGACAATGAAAGTGCGGGTGTATTCCAGTATGAAACAAAATGGTCGCCAAATACGGATGCCGTTAAGCAGATAGCCGAACATTTCAAAGTGAATTTCACACAGGACTATGAGGAATTAGGATGCTTAGTATATGGTCAGGCAATATTTGAAGAAGGAATACTAACGGATACCTGTTTAGATAGCCAGGACTTTGACAGCTATGAATTAGACGAGGAAACGGACACCTACCATTTTGAGGGAACAGAGTACGACAGCGAATGGGAAATACTCGACAATTTGTTAGAGCGTAAAAGCGAAAATCAATTAAACACCATTAAAATTTAGAACGATGAAACTATCAGATAAAGCGACAGCACATATTTTGGTTAAAGCCAACAGCGAATGGGATAATTGCGAGTTTGCAATTATCCACCTATCCGAAGAATGGAAAACAGAACAGGCAAAACGGCTTGCATTAGTTAAGCCGTTAGAGGGCAATCACTATTTCTGCTCAATGAATTACTATGATACAGCAGTAGATTTTTATAGGACAGGCGAAAACGACAACCCGAATATTGAAGAATTGCTAAACGGTAATGAATGGATATTTGTGGAGCTTGACGAGCAAGAGCAGGAAACGTTTACCGTACCTGAAAACCGACTGGACTGTTACAGGCTTGTATTAAGGGCAAACGGTACAGGCTACTATACAGCATACGGGAAGCATACGAGCGAAGAATTTTGGACGGAAGAATTTTTATTAACCCAATTAATTGCTTAATCAGAAAAATCAAATTTCAAATTATGACACGTTCAAATCTTCACATCAAATTGAGTAACGGTAAATCCCTTGTATGCGTTGCCGACAGCAGCAGCGCACCCGAACAGGGCTATATCGTTGAAAGGCTTTTTTTGCCCTTGTTATCCCTTGATAACAGCGAGCAAGAACTCTTAATGCTTAAAGAGTATTGCACGATGGATGAAAGGCGGATAAACGCATATTACCGCTATTTAATAGACCTTACCACTAAAGAAGTTAAGTTTTTTGAAGAGCATTACAGTTATACCAATGACACTTTCAGGAAAGGAAAGGATATAACGGAAAGATACTACGAGTATTTAAAAACGATTAACTAATACAAGCCGCCTGACCCGAAAAGTCGGGCGGCAAAAAGACAGATCCTCCCGATGGTCGGGCAGTCTTTTTGCTTTAAATTGGTGCAATCCCCTTTAGCAAAATGCACCCTTACAAATCCTTTTCATTTTACCAAACAGGTTGCAGCGTTATTGCGTGGGATATTCGTTATCCCATAATTAGATTAGAGTGATTACTTTCTTTCGTGAGTTCAGCGGAAAAGAAAGTAACAAAGAAACCTGCTATTGCGGAAACTGTTTGTAATATTCTTTTGCTACTTCAGCTACACCTGCACTGAAATAACGCCCTCCGTCGTTTAGTACCGTGATGGCTTTTTTGAGTTCTTCGGGGTCTGCGCCTTTCAGGATATACCCTTTTGCCCCGCTATTAAGCATTTTAACCACATCCTGCACATCATCGTTAATACTAAAAGCCAAGATTTTGGTTTGCGGATATTTTTCAAGCAATGCTTTAGCAGTTTCAAAACCATTCATTACAGGCATATTTATATCAACAACCATTATATCGGGAATAACTTCAATTTGCTCCATTTTTTTCAGTGCTAATTTGCCGTTTTCCGCTTCAAATACGATTTCAAAATTATCGTCGTCCCGTATAAAATCGCAGATACCTTTCCTAAGTAAGTCGTGGTCGTCTATCATTCCTATCTTAATTATTTTTTCTTTACCCATTTTCTTCTTTTGATAAAATTGAAAAATCCGTATTTAGACTTAGATAAATCAGATGTTCTGTCAACGTGAGGTAAGCCATTATTAACCGTAATGTCCCTGACCTTAAAATGATTAAGCCATTCTTTAAAGTGTGCTATTTCGTGAGGCTTGAAACGAACAATTTCCCCGTTTTTAAGAGATACGATAAAAACATCAATGCAGAGAGTGAATGCAGATAGATGGGATGCAGGATAGTCAAATTCGGGGTAAAAAATATGCTCATTCTCCATAGCCTTAATGTTTTAGGTTGTGGATGCCTGGCACAAAAAAAGAGCGCAGGCAACTACACTTACCGCACATTGAGGCACTGGTATGCCCGACAACGAATAAGCGAGCGCCCACGCCTTTTGACGTGAGCGTTCTTACTTATCTGTCCCGTTGTCTAAAAATTACCAGTTTTCAATGTGGGACTTAAAGCAAAAACACTTTAAGTATTTTCTATATTTTCGACAACAAAGATACTAAACTCGTGCCTTTTTGACTGCATATAGTACAAAAAAGATTACAGTCAAACTGTTTTTTGTGAAATATAATTCTGTTCAAGTATTGTCAGAATATCGCTTTCCTTATAAATAATCTTACCGCCTATCTGTATATACGGCAGGATATTGTCATCACGGTATTGCTGTAAAGTTCGTTTGCTGATATGGAGCAGCTTACACACATCTTCGCCCGACAGGTATATTTCCCCGTTCATTACAGGACGGTAATTTTTCAATATACTTTCGATACGGGTTCTTAGCAGCGTTATCATTTCCTGATGGGCAATGATTTCGTCATTCTCGAATAAATCCATTTTCAACGGTATTGTACGGCTGTCCGGCTTCGAGCAAAGCCTGTACATCCGAGCGTTTATAATAATTCTTACGGTTCAGTCGGGAATAGGGCAATAGTCCTTTGTCCTTATACGTCTGCAAAGTCCGCTTGGTAATGTTCATCATCAGACACACTTCCTGGTTATCGAGCCATTTTTCTTCTTTGAAAATTGGCGTGTATTTTTTCGTAGCATTTTCGGTCAGTTCCAAAAGTGCTTTCAGCTCATTTTTCATTCCCTCCAGTACGGACTTTTGTATTGTGATTACTTCCATAGTTTGCTCAATTTTGCTGTGGAAGTCGAATTTATAAAGGCTTATTGCAGCGTTGGAGAATGTTGCAGGATTTGGCTTTGAAAGGCAGCGTTTGGCGTTAGTAGTAAGATTTGGTACAAAAAAAGCCCCGAATTTCGGGGCTATGATTTGCTGCTATTTTATTTTGCCAACTTCAGTATTCTATATGCACCTCTTGCCACAATCACGAATACAATTGCCCCAATAATCAAATCCGGATAACTCGAATTGAGCCAATTGACCAATAATCCCGCAATGATAACACCCGAATTGATTATAACATCGTTGGAAGTGAAAATCATCGAAGCCTGCATATGGGCTTCTTTGCTTTTGTTCTTTTGTAATAGATAAAGACAAAGTACGTTTGCAATCAACGCCAAAACAGAAACAACAATCATTGTTTTGAAATCAGGCATCGCTTCTATTCCGATAAAACGTCTGATAACTTCAACAAAACCGATAACGGCTAACAGAATTTGAAAGTAACCTGCAAATTTGGCGATATTGTTTTTTCTTGCAATCGTACCCCCAACAGCAAACAATGCCAAAGCGTAAACAATACTGTCTGCAAGCATATCCAAGCTGTCTGCTATCAATCCCATTGAATTGGAAAAAATACCGAACAACATTTCCAATCCAAAGAAAACGAAATTGATAATCAGTACAGTCCAAAGTAGTTTCCGTTGGTCATTGCTTGTATCTGTTTCAAGAACTGCATTGCTTTCTTCAGTTGAAATCAATGACGTATTCAGGTTTAATGTTTCCAAAGCCGAAAAAATCGGCTCTGGTTTTCCACTATGGTAAACATTTAGTTTTCTACTGGGAATATCAAATTCCAATGACTTTACCATATCGAAATCCTGCAATTTCATACGGATTAATTGCTCCTCACTTGGGCAATCCATTTTAGTTATATTGAATATGGTTTTATTCATCTTCTTAAAGTCTAAATTTTATTCCGCCATTAATGACAAATCCGTCCAATGGTGCATAAATGTCTTTAAATATAGGATTACTAATTGTACCTGTATAAATGTTGCCAAAACGTGTCTGCCTTGTATCAAGGAAATTTTCAAAATTGACATATAACGAAAACCTTTCCCAAATCTTTTCAGCCATAAATCCACAAGTCCAATAGTCTTTTCCTGTTGTTCCATCGTTCAGCTTTTGCGGGCTGAAATAGTAGGCTTCTAAACCAACTTTCCATTTGTCTTCGATTTCATACATTAAAACCGAGTTAATACGGTGTTTTGGGGTTAACGGGCTTTCGGTAGTTGTTGCATTTTGGTGTAACTGTGCATCTGTATAAGTGTACCCTAAAAATAATTTCACATCATCGTAACCGATTTTGATATTGGTTTCTGTTCCTTTTGTATGGATGTAACCAGTAGAGTTTACAAATTGATAGAGATTAGCTGATGGATTTTCAAGTAATAGAGGATTATTCAAATAGGTATAAAAGAATAATTGATTGATACTGAATGACCAACCATCGCCAATATTAGTGCGGTAATTTATATCTGCATTTCCACCATAACTTTTTTCCAGTTTATTGGTTTTATTGTTAATTGGCATTACGTTTTGATATTGTAAGCGTTCGCTTTCTTCGGTAAAGATAGTGGGTGTTTTATATCCAAATCCGCCGCCAATCCTTGATGTTAATCCGTTTGCAATATGGAATAGCGCCGATACTCTTGGCAAGAATACAGCCCCATAATCTATAACATAATCCGTTCTTAAACCTGCTTCCAATTGAAGCCAATCCGTAGCTTTAAAATTATTTTGGACGAAAGCCCCAAATGTGGTTTGGCTATAATCTCTTAACGGAAATACTGTAATCTGCTTTTCTTTAAAATTGTCCGTCCAAATATTAACGCCTGTTACCCATTCTGACTTTTCTTTGCTGTAAGTATAATTAGCTTCCGTAAAAGTGGCTGTTTGCGTTCCCTCAAACTCGTAAGTGGGAATAGCCGTATTGCGGTTAAAATAACTTACACTGTTTTTGATTTGAAAAGAACTGTTTTCATTAATTAAATGGTCAAAAACAAATTGTGTGGAATAGCGTTGTGTTTTGTTTTCTTCAAAATATTGATGCGTATTATCCCCTTTGCCCTTGATGTAAAGTATATCGCCGCCCAAACGGTTCTCTATGGTTGTATTGATGCCAAAATTCAGTTTCGTTTTATCATTGAAGTAAACAAATAATTTAGGGTTCAATACGAAGCGTTCAAACTTTGGAATGGCGGAAAAACCAATTTTTGCAGGGTCATAAGCTCCGTTTCTGTTGTGCGAAGCGAAAATAGTTGTTCCAATTTTATTGAATTTTTGCCCATAAAAACCATTAATGTCTAAACCTCTCCCTGATGTTCCGTTGATATGAAAGCGTAAATCTCTTTCATCAGTTGGCGTTTTGGAAATCAAGTTGACTAATCCTGCTATTGCTCCACCTCCGTAAAGTGTAGAAGTTGAGCCTTTGATAACTTCAACCTGCTTTAAATCAAGTGGCGGAATTTGTAATAAGCCCAAACCACTTGAAGCTCCCGAATAAATCGGAAAACCGTCTTTAAGGATTTGTGTATATCGTCCGTCAAGTCCCTGAATACGGATACTCGCATTGGCACTTGTGGGCGACGTAGTTTGTACGTGAATACCTGTACTTTCTGCCAAAAGCATACGAATATCTCCCGGTTTCATATTCCCTTTTTCTCCCAACTCCTCACTTCCAATAAACTCAATACGTGTAGGAATATTTTGTATGCTTCTTGTACTTCGGGTAGATGTAATTACAACACCCTCTAATTCCTCTGAATTTTCTTTGAGCAGAATTTCAATAACATTGGTATCCTTTAGTGGAAATTCTATTTTTTCAATAAACTCTTCAAAGCCTACGTAGCTAAAATGTATCTCCTGTATTCCATCAGGAATATTCGATAATATAATCTGTCCTTTTTCGTTCGAGGTTCCTCCAATTGAGGTGCCTTTTATAGATGTTGTTACACCAATCAAGGGTTCTTTTGTTTCACTGTTTTTTACAACAATGTTTAATGTATTTTGTGCATATACACAAAGGTTGAGTGCCATAAAAAATGACACAATGAGTATTTTTTTCATTGTAAAAATGATACTTAATGTATATAAATAAGCTATGACGATGCAAAGACATCGCTTTTTAATTAATTTGTGCTGAAAGCATTATACATTAAGCAAGTTGCGGGGGACGCCAAATGGAAAATGGAAAATCAGAAACAGGTGGGGTCAGCATATTTCCTAACTTCCGTTGCGGTTCTTTTACTGAATGGACAATAGAGAAATGAAAAGTAGTTAAAACAAATCCTGTACAGGTGTTGCAACTAAAAAAAGGCGAGCAACATCCCTTATTACAATCTTGGTCATCCTGTCCGTTTTGTCCTTGTTCGGTAGTATGCTTCTGCATACATTTATCCTCAATAAAAGTCGGTACTGCTGATAAAAGCAATACATAGGCGGCTAATATTAAAGATATAAACTTCACCATACAAAGTTAAATAAAAATTAATTGCGTTAGCTCACAAATCTTGTGGAGGTAGTTAAAGCGAATAGTTTTTTTATCGAGATTGTTCGGTTTTTACTTCAGGCTGCTGTTTTTCCTTTTTCTCACGGGAATAAACCCACAGTGACAACAGACCGAAAATAATCAGTGCGTAAGCTATCCATTTACCAACCCTTTCAATCAATTTAATGAAAACCGAACTTTCATAAGATGAGAAACCCTCTGCTCCCATAGGGCTGCGCCTGTAAAACTTCCTGCGGTTAATCCAGTAACGAAGTCCCAAGCCTGCAACCAAAAATATGATACCTATAACCAATGATGCGACCATAACAAAAACACTTTATTTCCACTGTTTGAATTTACGAAAAATATTTGTTTCAGCCTGTAAACGATGTGAATTAAATGCGAAAGAGGCTTACCCCAAAAGGCAAGCCTCTTTCATTGTTTATGGAAATAAAACCTTACTCAACACTGAAATAGATTACAAGGATAAGAAATTATTTCTTTTGAAATACACTGCCCGGCTGAAAATTAAAAACGGCTTACCAATCAGATAAGCCGTTTTTTTTTGAATTGAAATACTGCTCTTAATCGCTGCTGTTAAACTGAAAAGTTATCTGCTTTTCATTCCCGAAGCTGTCCGAAATCCAAACGTCAAAAGACTGTGAAACGGCAGACGTTGAAGTGTAGTACAGCCTGAACTGCTCCGTTGGTAATTGGTACAGGTCATTGGGCTGATACGGCGGTTCGTTGTAGTATTGCAATGTTCCCTGCCCGTCAAATTGAAAGTAACGGAGGAAATACTGCGTATTGCTGTAATTGCCTGTACGCTGTATGGTAATGCGTATTTCTACGGTCTGCCCGTTTGCAACATCTTTAGGCACTGGCATTACATTGACCTCGAAAGGAAAATTGTTCTGTATTTCGAGGTCATCATCTTTGCTGCAAGATACCAACGTAACCGAAGCTGTGAGGATTGTCAGGAATACATATAGTGGCAGTAGCCCCGTTCTGAATTTATTGAATATTGCTATCATCGTTTTTACGTTTTAAAAGTTAAACCTTAATCCCACACCTGCTGACGGTCGGAACTGTTGTAAATCCGTACCCCAAAGGATTTTTGTACGCCCTTGCAGGACTAATACAAAACGGTCGGACAGGTACGTTTCAAAAGTGAGGCGACCGCCTGCACCGTAGATAAAATTATCTTCGCTCAATATCTTCGCACCGTCGTACAACATTGTTTCGCCCCGGTTGATGGTTTCGTAACCGACCACACCTGTTACGGCGAAATTCAGCGTGATGTTCTTACGGGCATCGCCCAACAAAAAGAAGCTGTAACCGCCCTCTGCGGAATAGGTTTCCTGCGGTATGCGGAGGTCTTTATACCCGTGGTACTGGTGGGTATATTCCAACGCCCAAAGCTGATAGTTACCATTCTTACCGTTTACCGTCATTGCTGCGCTGATGTAGTAATCATTGCCAATCTTATCATCGGACAATACACCTGCACTTATTTCCAATCCTTTCTGCTTCGGCAGCATTCTTTGCGCCTGTGCAGCCGTGATGCCTATCAGGACAAACAGCACGGTATAGATATACTTTTTCATATTCTTGCTTTAAAGGGTTATTAAAATTTCAGGTGCATATCGTCAATCAAACGGGCTTTGATTAAATCGGAATTTTCGACGTGCAATGTTTGATGCCTGCCACCGTTTTTCTCGAAAATCTCAATCAGCAGTACCTTATCATCGGCAATGGTAAACTGGTCTAACAGGAACACATTTTGTTCGGTCGATTTTCCGGAAATACCGTCCAATGGCTTGTAAGTTCTCAAAGGAGTTAAAGGGCGTTCCTGGACTACGGTGCGTTTAGCTACCTTTTTATCCACTACTTTGAAATTGATGAAATCAATCTCGAAAGGAACATTGGCACGGTTTCTCAATTCAGTATGGAAATAGTATTTGCCGTTATGTATGTAAATCCCTTTTAGTATAAACTGAATGCCGAAACTCTTAGCACCGATATGCTTTACAATGCGTTTGTCTTTCTTGTAAATGGTTTCCAAAAGCAAGCCTGCCAGTGACGGCGAATTGTTGCCCAGTTCTTCAAAAAGCACATCGTTACCTTTGGCTTTATCCACCGCTTTTTGCATCGTGAGCAGGTCATAGCTCATTGCCTCCGGGTAGGAACTGTAATACACGTTGAAACTATAAAAACGTCCGTCATTCGTAATAACGGAAAAATTCGTTTCCGGCTCAAAGTCCCTTACAGATGCTTTTACACGCAACACGTTTTCCGCATCTTCGGCTTTCCCTGCAATAAGGTATTCGCTGCCCAAATCCACGTAACGAATGGCAGTCGGGAAAATCAGGTGCGAGGTTTTATCGTAGGTAACTTCCATACGGTACGGCTCTATCTTGCCCAATGCAAGTGGTGTTCTGATGCTGTCCTGTGCATTAGATTGTGCAGCAAAGCCGAGTATAAGGGCAATAGCCCAAAAGGTTTTTAAATGATTTTTCATTGTTTTATTTATTTGAGTTCAACATTATTTTTTAGATACAAGAAAGACCTGATAGCCTGCTTTGAGTGCAACCTTTGGCGTTCTTACTTTCTTAGCGAAATAGCCCGAAATACCTTGCACTGCACTTTTACTTAGGTCAGAAGTAATTTGCTGTCCAGGAGTAGAACTCATACTGAAGCTCGAACCTGTGGCATTGCCCATATTGGCTACAATGTCCGTAACCGCATTTCTTTCAGGCGAATACGGAACATATAAACCTTGCTGTCCGTCCAAATCATAAATAGTAATATCTACCGGGATGATATTGCCCTCCAGTTCTACCGAAGTAACTTTTAATTGTAACCTGCCATTCTGAAATTTGGCATTAGCCGTTACAATTGTTCCTTTGGGGATGGTACGTTGCGGGGTTTTGGCAGGCTCTAACAGGCGTAAACGCACACCCGTTTCGCCAACTACCGTTTGGGCTTCGTGTACACAGGCTTTGATACTGTTTTTAGGCTGTACCACCTCTTCAGTAGAACCTGCGGTATAGAACCCCCTGTTTTTTGTTTGGCTCCAATCGGCTGCAAAGGCACTGTCCGACGGTTCACGGTACAAGGCTGATACAATGTTCTTTCTTGTTGGTGTGAACGATACAAATTGCTCTTTTTGGTTAGCACCCGCAGCAGCAGGAGTTGCACCGATGGCAGGAGCAGCGTTTCCGGTATTGGCATTTTGGGGAAGATACTTTGCTGCCATTTCATAGGATTTCTCCATTAATTTGAGTTGGTCGTCAACGGTGGCCACAGGTGGCACATCTTTTTCCGACAACTTTGCTTTCAGTTCGTCCACTTGCTTACGGAGTTCCATTGTTTCAGCATTGTCATTATTATAAAATGAACCCAGTGTGCTTTGTGCATTACGGTAGCTGTTCAATGCAGAATTTCCGTTTCGTCCCGAATTTCTGCCACCACCGCCAAAGCCGTTGCTTTCTTCATCTTCTTCAGGTAAGTTTTCTTCATTGTCAGCAGATGCACTGTCTTCAGTATTCCAATAATCAGAAAGCGTGGTTAGCGCATTCCGCTTTTCCTGCTCTTTGCGTTCGAGCATTTCCTGCTCATACGCCTTGCTTTTATCATCGGGCATCCCTGCTCCGGTAGCCTGCGGTACAGCATCGTTCAACCCGATATTTTCAACCGCTTTTTTATCTTTCGACGGTTTAAATATGAGGTACATACAGCCGAGAAATACCACGCCCATCAAAAGGAATATGATTGGCTTTTTGAGCTTATCCTTATTGCTCTTTTTATTATCCGGCAGATTTGATGCTCCGTTTTGGTCTTCTCCCTCAACGAGAAAGCTGACCCTTTTTTCATTTTCTTTCATAAATCTGATTTTTTAAAATTGTTGATACACTATCCTGCAACCTTGCAGGATTTTTACTTTTAAGGACAGGGTTCTCGATATGCTCTATGACCATACCGTTACCGGACTTTGAGGTATCGTACATCACTTTGCCAATGACCGCTACGGTAAGCAGCAGATAACCCACAAAGAAGTACAGCGTATATCGGTGCTGTTTGCGCAAGGGCAACGCCCGCCAACGTTCGTCCAACTTGTCAAAGTATCTGTCCATATTTGCTCTTAATTTTTTCATAGCCTTACTATTTCTGTGTTACAGCTTGAAACGCTTAGGACTTTTACCCGCCTGTTGCTTCGGCGCATCGTTAACCAGTGCGACCGCTTCCGTTAATTTGGGTGCGGACATTACGGACAGGTTTGCCAGTTCCGTTTTTTTGAGTAATTGCCCAAAGCCGTCTTTCTTGGCTATTTCCATTCGGCTAAGAGAGAATTTTCCATTCAGGTATTTTACCCACATATTGCATTCTACACAGGGCTTGTCATCGCCCGACCATTGTAGGTAGCCTGTCAGCAGTAAGTCCTGCTTAGGCAAACTGTCTGCACCTTTTTGGCAGCTTTCGAGGTATTCGCTGATGCTGTCTTTCAGCTTTCCGGCATACGCTCCCTGCGTATGGAAATACCCGTTATATCCTTTGTCGGTAAGGATTTTTGCGAACGTGCTTAAATCTGATAATGCTTCCATAAGATTGTTTTTTTAGCGTTCGATGACCTCTATATCCTTATTTTCCACGACTGCAAATTTTTCAATATTGAAGCCCTGCGGATTATTGTCGGAACGAACGGAGTTGACGAGATAGCAGGAAGTAATCAGGTTACGCCTGGTTACGTTGCTTGACCGGATAATGAACTGTTTGGCATAAGTACGCACTGCATAAGGGTAGTTGTCGAAATTGCACAAGACACTATCCACCTCGATGCGTTGCTGCACGTTCCCCGAAATGATACGGCTGTAATAGCCCTTTTCCGACAAGTCTTTGTAGTAATCAAAAGCACTTTTATCGGCAAGGTTGAATGCCCTGCTCATATTGCTTTCAATAGCGTTCTTGTCGGGCGCAAGCGTAAAGAACAGTTCGTGAAATCTCCTTACGTGTTCCCTTGCCTCAACCGGGCGGTTGATGCTCGCATCCTGCGATAAGGCAAGCATCAGGGATTTGCCGTTATCCAGTACATAGATTTTTTGGCGTTGTTCTTCTGCAAAGCGGTAGGAACGCCATACGGTGTAACCTACCACGCTAATGCAGAGAACCGCAAACACAATGGCATATAATCTTATCTGCCTAAAGCTGTTTTCGATATTTCTTAGCGTTTTAAATTCCATTTTTTAGAATGATTAATGATTATTTATTCATCAGTTTACCGCCGATGTTTCCAACTGTTGAACCTGCGCCTGCTCCGGCGATGTTTCCGGCTTTCATTGCTGTGGAGTTTACATTGCGGGTAAAGTTTCCTGCGCCTCCGGCTTGGATTACCCAACCTGTTACTGTCGGGATAGTGAAGTACCCGATGATGCCGATAATCATAAAGATGATGTACACGGTATTGCTTGTATCAGGTATATAGGTAGGGTCGGCAAGCATTGCTATATCCCGTTCTAAAATGAGGGATTGTATTCTTGCCAACATTGAGCTGAACAAATCCGAAACGGGAAGCCATAGGTAAACGCTGACGTACCTCGTGAGCCATTGCGAGAGCGTGGACTGAAAGCCGTCCCACACGGAAATAGCAAAGGCTATTGGTCCGAGTATGGAGAGGACTATCAGGAAAAACGTTCGTATGGTATCAATGACCAAAGCCGCCGCCTGAAAGAGAATTTCCAATAGATTACGAAACCAATCCTTTATGGCTTTTTCAATCTTATAGGCTTGCCTGTCCATATACATACCCGCCATTGTTCCAATGTCAGAGGGCGACCAACCCAGTTCGTCCAGTTTTTTATCAAACTCTTCGTCTGATACCATATAGGCGGTTTCGGGGTTCCTGACCATTGCCTCATATTCCAACTGGTCTTTCTGCTGTTGCAGTTTGTTCAGGTCAAGCACCTGGTCTTCCAGTATTTGGTGGGTTCCTACTACCACCGGGCTAAGTACCGCATTGATGGTTCCCAGTACGATGGTCGGGAAGAACATAATACAAAGCCCTAAAGCGAACGGGCGCAGCAAAGGGAACATATCAATAGGTTCGGCACGGCTTAAAGCCTGCCAAACCTTTAATGCCACATAGAACAATGCTCCCAATCCCGCCAAACCCTTAGCTACTGCCGCCATATCGCCTGCAAGCGGCATCATATCGTCATAAAGCGAACGCAGGAGTTCGTGAAGATTATCCCATTCCATTTTTACCAGTATTTTTGGTTAGCAGTTCCGTAGAGTTGAAGCACTCTTTGGGCATCGTTTTTCTTTTTCGCTCTTAGGTAGCTTACAGAAATGTTCTTATTGGTGTAGTAGCGTACAAGGCTGTGGTAATCCTTTACCTCTTTGTACACTCTGTCGATAATATCCATACGCTCTTTGTCATTCAGCGAAAGGCTTGATGAGGTTATAATCTGCTTCAATTCTTTCAGCAGTTCGGTACTTTCATTGAGCAGTGCCGAATAGCCATTACCGATAGCGACCAATTCCTGCGGTGTGAAATTTGGGTCGTTCATCATTTTACCAAAATTTTGCACGTACATTTCGGACACATCGCCCACCAACAATACCGTTTGTTGCACCTTACGGGCATCTTTCACAAGATTGTTGATAGCTTTCAGCTTGTCATAATATTCCTTACCCTGGTCGTACACTTTCTTCACTTCGTTGAAGTTCTTTATCACATTGCTCACGGTCGAAGAAGTCTGTATGATTTCGTTCGCAGAGTTGATAATTCCTGAAGCCAGGTTTGCAGGGTCAGTAACTACAAACTGGGCTTTTGCTGACGGTGCTACGGCGAGCATTAATGCCGTACACACCAGATACAATACTTTTTTCATTGTTTCTGAATTTTAAAATGTTAATGACTATTGATTTGCTTTGTCCCGCCTTTGCATTGCGATATGCTTAATGGCGAGTTCTACATTACCGTCCAGTTCGGAAGCAAGCTGCATTACTTCCATTTTTTCGGTTTCTTCGGTTGTGTAAGCGAGGTATTCCTCCAAACTAACTTCAGTGGCATAGACTGCCGAGTGCGTACCACCTAAGCCAATCCAAACCTCTTTGTACAGTCGGCTTGCATCGTTGTTCATATTGATGGAAAGTACCTGCCCTTTCTCTTTGTCCGTAAGTCCGAGCATCGCCTGTATATCATCGAACTTGTTCATATACTTGCGTTGGTCAAGCAGGATTTTACAGTCGGAATTGTTGATGATACTTTCTTTCACAATAGGCGATTGGATAATATCATCGACCTCTTGCGTTACGACAATTGCTTCTCCGAAGAATTTGCGGACAGTTTTAAACAGGTACTTGATGTATTCCGCCATTCCCTCTTTGGCAATCGCTTTCCAAGCCTCTTCAATCAGGATGAGCTTGCGAATACCTTTCAATCGGCGCATTTTGTTGATAAACACCTCCATAATGATGATGGTCACAATGGGAAAGAGGATTTTGTGGTCTTTAATCGCATCAATCTCAAACACGATAAAGCGTTTAGAAAGCAGGTCTAACTGTTTGTCGGAGTTCAACAGGTAATCGTATTCCCCTCCTTTGTAATAAGGTTCGAGTACGTTCAGGAAGTTGGCAATGTCAAAGTCTTTTTCCCTTACCTGCTTTTCCTCCAGTACCTTGCGGTAGTCGCCTTTTACATACTCATAGAAACCGTTGAATGAGGAGTACACATCTTCCGTTTTGATACGTTCGATATAACCGCTTACCGCATTGGACAGGGCAACTTCTTCAGAACGGGTTGGCGGCTCATCATCACGTTTCCATAAGGTCAGTATCAGGGTTTTGATACTTTCCCGCTTCTCAATGTCGAATACGCCATCATCGGTATAGAAAGGGTTAAAGGCAATCGGGTTATCTTCGGTATATGTGAAGTAAACACCGTCTTCGCCTTTGGTCTTTCCTTTGATGAGTTCGCATAAGCCCTGATAAGAGTTACCCGTATCTACCAACAGTACGTGTGCGCCCTGTTCGTAATACTGGCGTACCATATGGTTAGTGAAGAACGATTTACCCGAACCCGACGGACCAAGTATAAACTTGTTTCGGTTCGTGATGATACCCCGTTTCATAGGCAGGTCGGAAATATCCAAATGGATAGGTTTTCCTGTAAGCCTGTCAGCCATCTTGATACCGAACGGCGAGGGCGAATTGTGGTAGTTGGTTTCTTCCGTGAAGAAGCACAAGGCAGGCTCAATAAAAGTGTAAAAACTTTCTTCACTGGGAAAGTCGCCCGCATTGCCCGGCATTCCTGCCCAGTAGAATGTTGCTACGTCCGTAGTGTTGTGGCGTGGCTTACACTCCATCAATGCCAATGCACTACCGCAATCATTCTTTAACTGCTTCAGTTCCGCAGGGTCTTCCGACCACGCCATAATGTTGTAGTGCGCACGGATGGAGGACAATCCGAAGCTGTGGGCTTCGTTCAGGTACTTTTCTATCCACTCTTTATTGATTTGGTTGGCACGACTGTACCTTGCCAGTGAGTGCATATTCCTTGCAGACTTCTCAAACTTTTGCAGGTTGTCTTCGCTGTTATCCAAAAAAATGTACTGGTTGTATATGTGGTTGCAGCTTAATAGCAAGCCCACAGGTGCGGCGAATGACAGACGGCAGTCGCTACGGTCGGTAGATAGCTTTTCAAAACGGGTATCTGCCGATACCGTTCCGGGCAGGTCATCCGTATCTGAAAGGGTATGCAGGCTTAACCTTTTGTTGCCAATGCGCACCTCTTCGTTTCCGAGTGCGATGTCCTGCATTGGTGTTCCTGCTCCCCTCGATAACGTGAGGTACTGTTCCAGTAATCCCTGTGTATCTTCCGTTCCGATAATGTCCTCTTCGGTCAAACGCCGCAGGCTGACAAAACCGCTATCGTTCACGATACGTTCAAACTGGGCGACCGCCTCCATAAAGCGGTGTATCGTTTCCTTGTTCCTGATTTCCTTTGGTATCAGTGTACCTTTGCAAAGCGAACTAAAGTTGCTTTGCATCCGCATTCTTTCCTTAGTAGTCTTTGTCAGAAACAGGTAGCAATAATGGTTCAGGAACGGTCGCTCGTTGAAATGACGTTGATAAGACTTCGATAAAAAACTCTGGTCTTCGATTGCCAAATCAGGTGCATAGCTTTCCTTAATGTACCAATCCTGTTTGTGAATGACCGTAAAATCAGGGAGGGTTTTAATCGCCTTGTGCCAGGCGGAGTGAATGGCTTCGTATTCCGCAGAAGCTACCGTGAACAGTTCCGGCAAACGCACTTCAAAACAAGCGGTAATGTCCGCATCTTTGGATAAGATGCAGTTGTTCTCTACTGCCAACAAGGGAAATTTGTTTTCCAGTGTGGTGGTCTTTGCTACATTTCTCATACGGCATTCTGTTTAGGTGTGAATTTTAAATAGCGGTTTACAGGCTTGCGGCAGATGATGTAGCGGGGATGCCTTTTATTGGCTGCAATTTTCATCAGTCCGTGTTCGCCGTACTTCCTGTTCAGCGAAAAGGTCTGCCATACAATGAGCGAAGCACCGCCTGCTCCGAGGAACAGGCAGATGTAAGAGTTTACGCCTGCCATATACAGTATCATCACGAGGATAAGCGTACCGAGCAGCCCACCTGCGAAAATGAACAGGTATTGCGCTTTTAGCCCTTTAAATTCCACCGTCCTGCCGATGCCTTTGTTGATATTGTAATTCATAAGGCAACGGATTAAAGGAAGAATGAACGCAGGATAGTAGCGGCAACAATCAAGAAGATACACGCACCAAACCACGAAGCTGCGGTCTTACTCGTGTCGGGGTCGCCGGAACTGAATTTGTTGTACACCTTAACGCCCCCGATTAACCCGACTACCGCACCGATGGCGTAGATTAATTGCGTTGCGGGGTCGAAATAACTTGTTACCATTTGGGTAGCCTCGTTGATACCTGCCGAGCCGTTTCCCTGTGCGAACGCACCAATTCCTGACAGCATTGCCACGGCTGCCAGCAAAACTTTTTTTCTCTGTTTTTCCATAATTGAAACACATTAATTTGTTACTGTTTATCCCGCACCTTGCGAGCTTTCGGGACAAATGTCTTATGGAAAAAGAGGCGTTATAAGAAAGTGGCAGTCAGAGGAAGTGTTTGGCTGTGAGTGGCTTTATAGAAAGTCTAAAACCATATTTATTAAACTATTTTGTTTAAATTTGACATATTTAGACAAGTCTTAAAAAAGCAAAATGGCATTTGGAAAACACATAAAAAGACTAAGAGAAAGTAAAGGCTTATTCTTACGGGAAGTTGGGGCTGCATTGGAACTGGATAGTGCTTTTATTAGTAAGGTCGAAAATGAAGAAAGACCATTGCCAAGAAAACATATTGAAAAGCTTGCAGACTTTTTGAATACCCCAGTTGATGGGCTATTGATTTTATGGTTTTCAGATAAAATAATTGAATTGCTACAAAATGAGCCTGTAGCCGAACAAGTTTTAAAAATATCGAGGAAAAGATTAAAAAAAGAGTAGAATAAAAACTAATCAAATACTATAACCAGTCATTATGAAGATAAAAAAAATTGAAGTTGAAAATTTTCGATTATTGAAGACTTTCTCAATAGACCTTGAAAATGAACTTTCTCTTGTTATCGGGAAAAATAATACAGGAAAGACTTCTATTTTGTCAGTTCTTGATAAATTTATAAATGAGAAAAGTAAATTTTCTTATGATGATTTCAATATTGATTTTAAAAACGAATTAGAAGGTTTAATCAAGTCGGCTGATATTCCCGACGAATTCCTACCCAAAGGCATTAAACTGAAAATTTATATTGAATATAACGATACTGATGATTTATCTAATGTTAGCAGAGTATTGATGGATTTAGACCCTGACAATAATAATATTGTTTTAGGTTTTGAGTACACTGTAATCTATGATGATTTTTTTAAAATTAAGGCTGACTATGCAGTCTTCGAAGCCAGTGAAAAGGCTAAAAATGTAAAGAAGAAAGAATATAAGCCAAGGGAACTAAAAGATTTTTTAAAGCAAAACTTAGAAGCTTATTTTAAAATTCATAAATTCTCTTTTGAGTACGATACAGCTACAAACAAGATTACTGAAACTAAGCCAATTGACCTTATTAGTGAAAATATTAATTTAAAAGACATCATCAGCTTCAAGTACATAAGTGCAAGAAGAGATGTGACAAATAAGGAAAAGGAAAACACACTCTCAAAACAAACCTCAAGTCTTTATAAAAAGAAAGAAGATAGCAGCGATAAGACCCAGGCTACAGAAGATTTCAAAGACCAGCTTTCAGAAACCGACAGTACATTAAGCGACATCTACAAAGACTTATTTAAAGATGTAATAAAAAAAGTACAGGATTTTGGAGGTGTTAAGTTGAATGATACTGATATAGCAATTATTTCAACCCTGCAACACCGAGAATTACTTGAAGGAAATACTACAGTAGTATACACTCACGATGACCATAAATTACCGGAGCATTATAACGGTTTAGGTTATATGAACCTAATAAGTATGATTTTTGAAATTGAGATTTTGGTACAGGATTTCAAAAAAGATAAAGACAAAAAGCCAGCGGATATAAATTTACTTATTATAGAAGAACCGGAAGCACATACACATCCCCAAATGCAGTATGTCTTTATAAAGAACATAAAAAAATTACTTGGAGAAGGTATCAAAAGAGATGATGGTATAAACAGACCATTACAATACATTATTACTACACATTCATCGCACATTGTTGCCGATAGTGATTTTGATGATATAAAATACTTGAAAGCAATAACAAAGAATGATGTTACTGCAAAAAATCTGAAAGATTTAAGAGCCCAATATGATGCCGACCCAAAACAATATCAATTCTTAAAACAATATCTAACAATTAGCAGAGCTGAAATCTTTTTTGCTGATAAGGCAATTCTTATTGAAGGAGATACCGAAAGAATTTTGATACCGACATTTATGAGAAAAGTTGATTTGGAAGAAGCTGCACGTTTAAAAGCAGCAGGAAACGATGATACATTCTTACCACTTCTATCACAAAATATATCAACTATCGAAGTTGGGGCATATTCACAAATCTTTGAGAAGTTTATTGATTTTTTAGGTATTAGGTCATTAATATTAACAGATATTGATGCTATAAAGGTAACAGGTCAAAATGCAAAAGGGCAAGATGAATGGGGAGCCTGTCCTGTAAATGAAGGGACTAAAACAAGCAATTCTGCGATTAATCATTTTTTGTCGGCTGTAACTTGGAATAATTTAAAAGCTTTACCAGTTGGCGATAGAACAATTGTTATTGGGAGTTCCACAATTTGTATATGTTACCAACAGGAAGAAAATACTTACCACGCACGGAGTTTTGAAGATGCTTTTATACACTTGAATAGAGCATTCGTAAAAGAAAATAAAGATACGTTCCAGGGGATAAAAAATGCTTCTGATTTTGATGATGATGCGAAAAGTCCTTATGATTTAGCAGATAAGTGTGTTAAGAAGAAAACCCATTTCGCTTTAGATATATTATATCATAGTGATGAAAAATTTAGTAATTGGAATATTCCGGCTTACATTAAAAATGGTTTGTTATGGCTGAAGGAAGATTAAATTTAGAACCGGAAGTAGTGGAGATTTTTCAGTCAATTGATGATGGCAGAAATTTTCTATTAAGCGGAGGTGCAGGAAGTGGAAAAACCTATTCTTTAGTAAATGTAATTCGACAGGCAATAGCTGAAAATCCAACGGCTAAGGTTGCTTGTATGACCTATACTAATGCAGCGGTTAAAGAAATTGAAGAAAGAGTAAACCATAAAAATCTTAATGTATCTACGATACACGATTTCTTATGGGATAGCATCAAACATTTTCAAAAAGAGCTTAAACAAGCACTTATTTCCTTAGCGAACAATGAGGAAGTAACCAGAATTTCTATTGAAGAAGTCAATCCTGTTCCGGATAATTATTATGCCGTTTTGCCTGATGGTGTACAGTACAAAGAGTTTGTTAGAATACGTGAAGGAATTATATCTCACGATGAATTACTTATAGTTGCCAACTATCTCTTTGAAAAATATCCCAAGCTTAGCAGCATCGTGAAAGATAAATATAAATTCATATTCATTGATGAATATCAGGATACAAGTAAAGTTGTGGTAGAAACATTTCTTACACATTTTAAGAAAAGCGAAAGAAAGAATATCATAGGTTTTTTTGGAGATGCTATGCAATCAATTTATGAAGATGGCATTGGTAATTTAGACGATTATAAAGGAGCTGATATAGAAAAAGTAAACGAAATTCAAAAAAAACAAAATAGAAGAAATCCCAAACTTGTTATTGATTTGGCGAACAAACTTCGTACCGATGGTATAACTCAAGAACCATCTGCCGACCCGAAAGCTCCTAATATGGCTAATGGTACCATAAAGCAAGGAACTGTTTTGTTTTTGCATTCCACTGATGGAGATGTCAATAAAGTTGAAGAATTTTTAGCAGCGAATTATGCTTGGGATTTTAATAATTCAAAGGAAACGAAGGAACTTAATCTCACTCACAATTTAATAGCAGGCAAAGCAGGTTTTAGAACCTTGATGGATATTTATGATAAAGACCACATATTAAGTTTTAGAGATAGAATTAAGAAGTATATTAAAGATAACAATGTTGCTACTGACTTTTCAGAAAATACATTTGGAGAAGTAATTGAAGCATTACAGCAAGGAAAAAGTGGCAGAGAGTTAAACGCAGTTCGTCCTACAAACACAATGCAGGTTTTTATTGATGGTAATGCGGAATTGTATAATTATGCTAAATCAATAAAATATACTGAATTTTCCAAAATATATGTTGACAAAGACCAATTACTTGATGATAAAAAGCAAGACGAAAATGATGAAAACAAGAAAGGTTCAAAAAGAGATAATCTTGTAAAACACTTATTTAAAATTCAGAATAATATTTCTCTGTATCAAAATAAAAAGTACAATGAGTTTTTAAGAGCCACAGATTATTATTTTAAAATAACAAGTATCGCAAGTAAAAAAGCCTTAAAAGAAAATATTGAAAGCCTTGTGAATGTTGGAGATAATACAATTGAACAAGTCATTAATGATGCTAACGAAAAGAGAATTTGTTTGATTGATGATAAGCTAATTGCTTTTAAAGAGAACAAAGAGTATTTGTATAATCGAGTAAAGGATGTTAAGTTTAGTGAATTTCAAAAACTATATGAATACCTTGAAGGACAAACACCATTTTCAACACAGCACAAAACCAAAGGAACAGAATTTGATAATGTTTTAGTTATTCTTGACAACGGAGGTTGGAACAATTATAATTTCGGTAATCTCTTTTTAGAAACAGGTTCAGCAACTGTATTAGACAGAACACAAAAGATATTTTATGTCTGTTGCACAAGGGCTAAAGAAAATTTAGCAGTCTTCTTTCACAATCCTGATGCAGATGTAATAGCGAAAGCCAAAATTTGGTTTGGAGAAGAAAATGTAATTGATATTGGTTAAACTTATTCATAAGAACATTGGGGAGCTAAACAAACTCCCCAATGTCAAAATCACCCAAATCACTTTTCCGCAAGGTGGAAGAACCGTCGTCGCTTTCAGATGAAAGTGTGCTATCCAAAAGCTCGGCAATTTTTCGGGAAGCACCCTCAATGGAATTTTCCAGTAAGCTGAATAATTCGGTTCCCTGTAATTTCTGAACTATGGCTACCGCTGTTTCCTTTTGAGCCTGTTCCAAATTTTCTTTTTGAAGCAATACCCCTACGGAGCTTAGTTCGTCGTAGGTAACCCCTTTAGCAAAACCGTTATCGCCACCGAATATTCCGTACCTGTTCCATTCTTCTTCCTCTTCTTCCAAATCAGGCATATTGCTGAAAACTTCGTCAAGTTCTTCCTGCGGAATTTGAATGCTGACGTTTTCGTTTTCGTCGTATTCGATGTCTAAATTATCAGGGTTTATCTCCGGTTCCGCTATTTGGCTTTCATTGGCAGTGTTTGGCACTGAAAGGCTTCTTACTGGCTTGGGCTGTCCCATAATATCGGGCAGGTGCGGGTTAACTTTTTCCTTTTTGGGCTTTTGCTTCGACCTTTTATGAATGACAATCTTATCCTGCAAAAGCAGTACAATGACTATCAGCAAGCAAATCACAATTACTATTTCCATAATCAGATATTTTAAAAAATGGGTTTAAACTTTTCGTTGAAATCATCGGTAATGGCTTTTTCAAACATCTCAAAATGATGCTCCAGTATGTTATCGAGATAAGCATACAGGGGTATGGCATCTTTACCAATAACCTGTACAATACGGGATAGCCGTTCGTGGTATTCCTGCCGTATATATATGCTTTTATCGCCCCGCTTTGTCATCGAATGGGTTTTCAAAAAGTGTTCGCCGTAGCTTCCGTCAAGGCTTTTTTTGATGCGGTTCCTTTCCCGTTGTACAGGCTTACTTTGTGGTAACTCAACCTGCTTTACCACATCTTGTTCCGCTTCCTTTTCCTGCTCTTCGGCAGGTAGCTGTAAACCGTCCTTTTTAACGCCGTCTACCATCAGGTTCATCATCATTTCCTCGTTAATGTCCGGCGTTACTTTTCTTTTATTGTCTTTCTCCATAGCACTACAATTGAATGATGTTTAAAAATTCGCTGATGAACAGGTCTAACTGGCAGGCTTTCATCAAACGCTCATCGGGTGGCATTACCGTAGAACGGAAAACCGTTTTGCTGTCCGCTTCGCTTTCCTTGCGAAAACGGGTGCTGTTCTTGATTTGGCTTTGCATCAGGCTTAATCCCAATTGCCCGATTAGCTGATTGTACACGTCATATAAGGGTGTGCTTTCCCTGCCGTCCACCTGGTTCCAGAAAAGATTAATGGTTTCTATAGATGTCTCGCCTTTTTTCATAATCACGTCCTGTAAAAGCTGTGTGAAGATGAGCGTACTTTCCATTACCACACGGTCTGCCGTGATGGGCGTGAAAATGTGGTGCATACCTGCCAATGCTTTCAGGATGCCGGGCGTGTTTACAGTTCCGGGCAGGTCGAAGAACAGCACATCAAGCGGAACGGGAGAAGTGTTTACAAATTCGTGCGCCGCATCGAGTACGCTATCCGCTTTGTGCTGCATAATGGGATAGGCTTTTTTATTGATGGTGGTAAACTGCTTATATGCCAGTTTTTTCAACGCCTCATTTTCCATTACCATTGCCAAATCACGGGTTTTCATTTTCATCAGGCTGTGCTGCGGAAAATCCGCATCAAAAACGGCTACGTTGTAGCCCAACCGATAGTGCATCGTACTGGCGACAAGCGTGGTAAATGTGCTTTTGCCAACACCGCCTTTTTGAGAAGAAAAAGCGACAAACAGAGGTTTCTTTCTTGTGTCCATATTTTTAAAATTTAAAGTTTACATCTTACTGTTTTCAGTCTTGCAGGCTTTCAGCCGTGCAGTCCTGATTTCGTGCTGTCTTTCTTGCAGGATAGCTATTAGGCTTGCCTGCGGGAATTGCTGATTGCCTGCTTTCCTGCTGTACAGCAGCAATGCTTTCATTCAGGCATCCTATCAGGCGTGATTGCGTTCTTGCATTCGTTCCGTCCGTCATTCTATCCATCACGCAGGCTTGATTGTCTGATAGCAGGCTGTCACGCTTTCCGTCATTCCTGCGCTCTTGGTTTCTTGCATTCCTGCAATCTTGCAGGCAGGATAACCTGCCATCTTGAATGTATGCCGTCTGCTCGTCCTGAAGCACGGGCTGCCTGCCTGCCTGCCTGTCAACATTCAGGGGCAAAGAACTCATCAAATTCAATCGGTTGTATAGCGGTGGCAGTGTTTGGCGTTCAGAGGCAGCATTTGGCACTGTGTCACAGTGCAACGCTATCGTAAACAGGGCTTTACTTTGTATTGTGATTTTTATTAACGGATTTATGCAAAAGTCTTTTGACATATCAGGGGGTAACGGGAACGGCAACGAGCCGTTTTTCCCTGTTACATTCAATCCGTCCCGCAGGGCGGATTTTTGTGTTCACCGGAACACGGCAAGTTGTGTTTTGAGCATCTCGGAATGATTTCCGATGCTCAAAACAACTTGCCCTTTGCAGGGGGCAGAAAACACCTTCCAAAGTCAGGGTTTTGTATGGATTTTAAAATGGATTAGTGATGAACGATAACAACAAAAAGCAATTGAAAAAGACCGGACGTCGCCCCAAAGAAGACCCGGCGACCATCCGCTATACGATTTCCTTTAACGAGCAGGAACACGCCCATTTTCTTGCCCTGTTTGATAAATCAGGTATGCAGGTAAAGGCTCATTTCATAACGTCCTGCATCTTTGACAAGACCATAAAAACCATTCAGATTGACAAGGGAACGGTTGATTTTTATATGCGGCTGACCTCTTTTCACAGCCAGTTCCGCTCCATAGGTGTAAACTATAACCAGATTGTAAAGCTGTTGTACAAGAATTTTTCGGAGAAAAAAGCCGCAGCGTTCCTGTACAAATTGGAAAAACAAACGGCTGAAATGGCGATGCTATGCCAAAAAATCATTCAGATAACCGAAGAATTTGAAGCAAAGAACCTGAAAAAATAGCAGTACAGATGATAGCAAAGATTGGCAGAAGCGGGAATTTATACGGTGCATTGGCGTACAATCAGCTCAAAGTAGAGAATGAAAACGGGAAAATTCTGTTCGCAAATAAGATAATCGAAACGCCAACTGGAGCATATACTGTTGCACAATTAGCACAATCTTTTGCACCTTACCTGATTGCCAACCGCAATACGGAAAAGCATACGTTGCATATTTCGCTCAATCCCGACCCGAAAGATAAGGTTAGCGATGACAGGTTTCGGCAAATGGCGGAAGAATATATGCGGGAAATGGGCTACGGCGAACAGCCTTTTGTGGTATTCAAACATACCGATATCGACCGCAGCCATATACACATTGTATCGGTTTGCGTGGACGAGCAGGGCAAAAAGATTTCGGACAAATTCGAGAAAATGCGGTCTATGAATGTGTGCCGTGAACTGGAAAGACAACACGGCTTGATACCCGCAACCGATAAAGAACACAAGCAGAACGACAAGATTTTCCGTCCGGTAGATTATCGGGCAGGCGATGTGAAAAGCCAAATCGCTTCGGTTGTCCGCCACCTACCGAATTATTATAAGTTTCAGACTTTGGGCGAATACAATGCCTTGCTTTCCCTGTTTAATGTTACCACCGAAAAAGTGGAGGGCGAATTGCAGGGAAAAATGCGGCAAGGCTTATTATATATTCCTTTAAACGAGAAAGGCGAAAGAGCCGGGCATCCGTTCAAGGCTTCGTTGTTTGGTAAAAATGCAGGGCTTCCGGCTTTGGAACTGCATTTTGCAAAATGCAAAGAGGATTTAAAAGACCACCCAAGTAAGCAGACCCTAAAAGCTGCAATTTCTATTGCTCTGAAATCCACAAATGATGAGCAGGCTTTTAAAAAGCAGTTGAGTGAACAGGGCATTAATGTAGTGGTCCGCCGGAACGATACAGGTCGTATTTATGGTATCACTTTCATAGACCACAATTCAAAGGCGGTTTGGAACGGTTCACGCTTAGCAAAGGAACTTTCTGCCAATACCTTTAATGATTATTGGAACAATAATATCAAACCGGAGATTAAAGAACCTGTCGTACAACTTCCAAAAACATCCACATCAAATGATGCAGATCTTCCTGCGGAAGAACCTCATCACTTGTTCGACTTCCTGAATACTACTGAAAAACACGAAGACGGTTTGATTGAGGCATTTGGCGGTTTGTTACCCGAAGCACAGGGCGATTATTACGAGGAACAGGATTTTGCTAACAAAATGAAGAAGAAAAAAAAAAGAAGACTGTAAGAGGTCAGATTTTGGAATTAAAAATCTGTTTTTAAAAAGATTTATTGAGCTGTCACTTTATAATTCTGAAAGAATTTGAATTGTATTTAAGTAATTGCTTAAATAAACAAATTGACTATCTTTGTGCTATGGACAATAATTCTTGCATACGACAACAAGCAGACATTAAACAAATAAACCGCTGTAAAGACCGAGTTTCAGAACTCAACGGTTCTTTTGACTATTTATCGAACGGACTTGAATTAGCGGGAAACAATGTAAGACTGAAAATACTCTTTCTACTTTATGAAGAAAAACGACTTTGTGTTTGTGATATAAGTGATATTCTTGGTATGACAATTTCAGCGGTTTCACAACACTTGCGGAAACTCAAAGACAGAAAACTTATTGAAACCGAACGAGAAGCTCAAACTATTTTTCACTCACTGACTAAAGAGTATGAAAAAATGCTGAAACCATTTTTCAAAATACTTGACGAAAACAAAATATTAGAAACAATATGAAAACTGACAAAAAATTAATTGGTGCAGGACTTTTGACTACAATTGCAGCTTCTCTTTGTTGCATCACACCAGTATTGGCTCTTATTGCAGGAACAAGCGGTCTTGCTTCCACTTTTTCTTGGCTTGAACCTTTTCGACCCTATTTTATCGGGTTGACAATTTTGGTTCTTGGTTTTGCTTGGTATCAAAAGTTGAAACCCAAAAAGCAGATAGATTGCAATTGTGAAACAGAAGAAAAACCAAAATTCATTCAGTCAAAAATGTTTTTAGGAATAGTAACAGCATTTGCAATCGTAATGCTTGCCTTTCCATACTACTCAAGCATTTTCTACCCAAAGACAGAAAAGCAAATCATAGTAGTGGACAAATCCAATATTCAAAAAGTAGAATTTACGATTAGCGGAATGACTTGTGCAAGTTGTGGCGAACACGTAAATCACGAAGTAAATAAATTGACAGGAATAATAAGTTCAAACGCTTCTTATGAAAATGGAAATGCAATCGTAGAATTTGACAACTCAAAAACAAATATTTCTGAAATCGAAAAAGCAATAAACTCAACAGGATATTCTGTAACCGACAAAAAAGAAAATTAAAATGGAAATCAAATTACAATCAACAATCACTTGTCCCAACTGCGGACACAAGAAAGAAGAAACAATGCCGACAGACGCTTGTCAATATTTTTACGAATGTGAAAAATGCAAACAAGTTCTAAAACCAAAACAAGGCGACTGCTGTGTTTATTGTAGTTACGGAAGTGTTGCTTGTCCACCAATTCAGCAGGACAAAAAATGTTGCTGACGGACAGAAAACAGAAGAGCAACTAAAAGTATTTTTTATTTGGATGCTTCATAAATGTTACGATACAAAAGGATCATAGAAGCTACAACTCTTATCACTTCGCCAAACACTGCCACGCAACGCCAATGCCTGCCACATTCTAACAGCCACTATTTAGAGCATTTAAATTCACGCCCGAACATTAAAACTAAAATATAATGCAGGGAGAAGACGATTTAAGAGGGCTTGCCAAGATAATGGCTTTTATGAGGGCAGTAAGTATTCTTTTGGTACTGATGCACCTTTATTGGTTCTGTTACGGTTTCTTTATGGAACGTGGTTGGACGTTAGAAATCATCAACAAAATTTTAGGGAATTTCGACAGAACTGCGGGTTTGTTTTCGCAAAATTTATACACCAAAGTATTTGCATTAGTATTGCTGGCTTTAAGCTGTCTGGGAACTAAAGGCGTAAAAAATGAGAAGATAACCTGGTCTAAAATCTATGTGGCTTTGGCAATTGGCTTTGTCCTATTTTTTCTGAACTTTCCTTTATTGAAGTTACCTTTACTTACTGCCACATTTCTATATATTCTTTCTACAGGTTTAGGTTATGTTGCTTTAATGGTAGCCGGAGTTTGGATGAGCCGTTTGCTCCGTACCAATTTGATGGATGATGTTTTCAATAATGAGAACGAGAGTTTTCAGCAGGAAACCAAGTTGATGGAAAACGAGTATTCTGTTAATCTACCAACCAAGTTTTATTATAAAAACAAGTGGAATGACGGTTGGATAAACATTGTCAATCCTTTCAGAGCAACGATAGTTTTAGGAACGCCAGGTTCGGGTAAATCCTATGCCATCGTAAACAATTACATCAAACAGCAGATTGAGAAAGGCTTCAGTATGTATATCTACGATTTTAAGTTTGACGACCTTTCTACCATTGCCTACAATCACTTACTGAAGCATCGGGATAAGTACAAAGTACAGCCCAAATTCTACGTCATCAATTTTGACGACCCACGTAAGAGTCACCGCTGTAATCCACTTAATCCCGATTTTATGACTGACATTTCAGATGCTTACGAAGCGGCTTATACCATAATGTTGAACCTCAACCGAAGCTGGATACAGAAGCAAGGGGATTTTTTCGTGGAAAGCCCAATCATTCTTTTGGCAGCTATTATTTGGTATTTAAAAATTTATGAAGATGGAAAGTATTGCACATTTCCGCACGCTATTGAATTGCTGAACAAAAAGTATTCTGATGTTTTTACGATTCTAACTTCTTATCCTGATTTAGAAAATTACCTATCACCTTTTATGGATGCGTGGCAAGGTGGCGCACAAGACCAACTGCAAGGACAAATTGCATCGGCAAAAATTCCGTTGTCAAGAATGATTTCTCCACAATTGTATTGGGTAATGACAGGCGATGATTTTTCTTTAGACATCAACAATCCTAAAGAGCCAAAGATTTTATGCGTTGGAAATAATCCTGACCGTCAAAATATTTATTCCGCAGCGTTGGGTTTGTACAATTCTAGGATTGTAAAGCTCATCAACAAAAAAGGGCAATTAAAGAGTTCGGTTATCATAGACGAGTTACCAACGATTTATTTCAGAGGACTGGATAATCTGATTGCAACTGCAAGAAGCAATAAAGTCGCAGTTTGTTTGGGTTTTCAGGATTTTTCGCAATTAACGAGAGATTACGGCGACAAGGAAAGCAAGGTTATTCAGAATACGGTAGGTAATATTTTCAGCGGTCAGGTGGTTGGTGAAACTGCAAAAAGCCTTTCGGAACGTTTTGGAAAAGTTTTGCAGAAACGCCAAAGTGTATCCATTAACAGAAATGATACTTCAACTTCCATTTCTACACAATTAGACAGTTTGATACCTGCTTCGAAAATTTCTACGCTTACCCAAGGTATTTTTGTAGGTTCTGTTTCGGATAATTTTGATGAACGAATTGAACAGAAAATATTTCACGCAGAAATTGTAGTAGATAATGAGAAAGTGACTTCCGAAACCAAAGCTTATCAGAAGCTACCGCAAATTTTATCTTTTGTAAATGAACAAGGCGAGGATAAAATGAAACAGGAAATAGAAAGCAATTACCGTCAGATAAAACAAGATATTGTTCAGATTATTAGTGCGGAATTGGAGCGTATTAAAAATGATCCTGATTTACAGCATTTGGTACAGCAGGAGTAATTCTAAATCATTAGTATTTGCCCTAAAATAATCAATCATTGTAAATGAATTAAACGATGAGCAAAGCGTAGTTCAACTTAAATCGTAAATTTGTTTATTGCTTTTATATTAAATACAAAATGTGGGCAGTGAATAAATATGAATACACTCTTTATAAAAAATATGGTTTGCAACCGTTGCATTATGGTGGTGCAAAATGAATTGCAGAAACTCGGTTTAGGTATTAAGAATATAAAGTTGGGCGAAGTAACATTAGCCCAAGAGATAACCCCTGAAAAAAAAGATGCTTTGGTAAAAACTTTAGAGCCATTGGGATTTGAGATAATAGACGATAAAAAAGGCAGGATAATAGAGAAGATAAAGAACACTATCATTGACTTGGTACACCATCAGGATAATGATGTAAAAATCAATCTTTCAGATGTGTTAAGCGATAAATTGCATCACGATTATAATTACCTGTCCAATCTGTTTTCAGAAGTAGAGGGTACAACTATTGAAAAATACTTTATCGCCCAAAAGGTTGAAAAAGTAAAAGAATTGTTGGTGTATGATGAGCTGTCATTAAGTGAGATTGCGAACCGCCTAAATTATTCGAGCGTGGCATATTTGAGTAACCAGTTTAAAAAAGTTACCGGGCTTACCCCGAGCTATTTCAAACAAGTCCGGGAAGATAAGAGAAAGCCGTTGGATAAAGTATAGGAACGGCTACGCTATTCAGGAACACTGCGGGCAAAGCCCTGACACCGTAAAATTGACTTCACTGATTTTATACCCTTTCGGCAACTTAAATAACGGTTGCACATCCTCTATACACGTTACCGATTTACATTTTTGACAACTGAAATGCAAGTGGTTATGATTGTGGGCTACTTCACAGTTATGGCAACTTGCATATCGTACACCCCCGTCAACGTTTACCACTTTGTGGACTAAATCTTCTTCCATTAACCTATCCAGTACCCTGTAAATCGTCACCCTGTCGCACAGACCATCCAGCGCCAACTGGATTTCAGCGTGCGACAATGCCAAATCCGACTTGTGGAGCAGGTTCAAAATCGCTGTTTTGGCGACTGTGTTTCGTACTTGTTTCATTTTTATTATATAATTATTGCAATGTTGTTGCGTTTTCAAAGATAATAATTTATTTTTGCAACAACATTGCATTAATGCGATTGTCGTTTTCTATGAATAAAGTTGTTTTACTTTTTATCCTATTAGTCGCAAACATCCATACCAGCTATGCCCAAAAATGCAACTATACCATATCCGGTCAGGTGGGAAGCTCTGACAAGGGCAGCCCGTTGAGCGGGGTATATATCAACCTGAACAACGGCCAATATGTGGCGGTTTCCGATAGTTCGGGAAATTTTAAGTTTGAGAAACTATGCAAAGGGAACTATCTCATAAAGGCCAGCTATATGGGACATGAGGCGGAGCCGCAAAACATTTCTTTGGAAGCGTCCCGTCACATTGAAATCTTTGTAGAGGAAAACTCCACGATGCTTGACCCGGTGGTCATTACCACCACGGTCAATAAGGCGCAGAATACCGGGCTTCTAAGAGAATTAAGACAGGGGGAACTAAGCAAGAGCAGCGGTCTCCCGCTGGCGGATATGCTCGGCCAGCTTCCCGGCATCAACGTCATGCAGACCGGAACGACCATATCCAAACCTATCTTTCACGGCCTGCACAGCAACAGGTTATTGACCATAAACAACGGTGTGAGGCAGGAGGGGCAGCAATGGGGCAACGAACACGCTCCCGAAATAGACCCCTTCATTGCAGACAATATTGCTGTCATCAAAGGTGTGGATGAACTGAAATACGGTTCGGATGCCATCGGCGGTGTTGTCCTTGTCAACCCCAAACCACTGCGGTACAGCGGATTTTCGGGAGAACTGAATACGGGCTACTTTACCAATAACAATCAGTTTGTGGTATCTGCAATGGCAGAGCAGCAACTCAAAAGCATACCCCAACTAAGTTTCCGTGTACAGGGAACTTTTAAGCAGGGCGGCAATATCCAAACGCCGGACTACATACTGAACAACACCTCCCTGAACGAATACAATTTTTCATTCACGACCGGGTACAAGACCGACAAGTATTCCATTGAAGCCTTTTACAGCCACTTTCAGACCAAGGTAGGCATATTTCAGGGTTCACACATGGGGAACTTGGCAGACTTACAGACTGCGATTGATGCGGACAGACCCAACGACATCTTTTTGGGCTATAAAGGCTTTCAGATTGGCAGACCTTACCAAAGGGTGACACACGATTTGCTAAAGGTAAAATCGGAGATATTTGCCGGAGAGAAAGCCGGGAAACTGAACATACAGATTGCCGCACAATTCAACAACAGGGAAGAATTTGATATAGTCAGGAACAGCGAAATTACAACGCCTCAAATGACTTTGAATGTCAGCACGATTTCCGAAGAAATTTCTTGGGAGCATCCCACATTCAAAAACTTTAACGGAAGTATCGGCATATCCGCTATGCAGCAGGACAATACCTACAAAGGTCGGTATCTCATCCCTGCCTACAATTCCCAAACATACGGTGCATACTGGATTGAAAAATGGAAGAAGAACAAATGGGAGCTTCAGGGCGGTATCAGGTATGATTTTAAGCAAATCAGTACGGTACGATACCCTTACAATAACCAGCCTGTGGAGCATGACTTTGATTTTTCAACAATCGGGGCATCATTCAATACCATCTACCATCTTTCAGACCATATCAGGATAAACGGAATGGTCAGCCTTGCCAATAGGGCTCCCCACGTTAACGAACTGCTCATTGACGGCATACATCAAGGTACTGCCACCTATGAACTTGGGGACGTAAACCTGAAAATAGAGCAGGCTGTAAACACGGTCTTGGGGCTTTCATATAGCAATGAAGAAAAAACGGTAAATATAGACTGGTCTGTATTCTACAATTCCATCAACAACTTTATCTATTTACAGCCCCGCCCGGGAGAGCCTGTATTGACCATTGCAGGTGCATTTCCCAAATTCGTCTATCAACAGGCTGATGCCTATCTCACGGGAACGGATTTATTAATCAATTACAAGCCTGTACAGAAACTGGACATCATAGGAAAGGCATCTTTGCTAAGGGCGTACAATAAAACGATAAACGACTGGCTGATTTCCATGCCATCGGACAGGTTTTCATTGGGGTTCAATTACGAACTGCCCGATATAAGGTCTTTCCAAAAATCCTATATCGGGATGGAAATTCCGCTGGTCTTAAAACAGACAAGAGTACCTGATGAAAACATACACGGCCAGCAGGATTATAAGCTGCCCCCTGATGGTTATCTCCTGACAAATATATCCGCTGGTACAGTGGTCAGTGTCTTGGGCAGGTCACTGAACATCAATCTTGCAGTGAGCAACCTGTTCAATACCCGGTACAGAAACTACCTGAACAGCTTCAGGTATTTTACGGACGAAATGGGCAGAAACATCTCCGTTAGATTAAAGTACGTTTTCTGACAAACACGTTTTTCAACAATTAAATTTATATAACAATGACACAGAAATTCAAACATTTTTCTTCGATTGCCGTAGCGGCAATCGTACTATTCGCAACCTCATGCAGCAAAGACGATGACCCTATCCCCGAAGAAAACGACAACGAGGTAATCACTACGGTACAGCTACGTTTTAAGGAACAGGGAACCACGAACGAACTTCTTTATGCTTGGAAAGATGCTGACGGAGCCGGAGGAAACGCCCCGGTCATAGACCAGATTGCACTGCAACCGGGTAAGTCCTATTATGTCAGCGTATCCTTTCTTGACGAGGTAAATGGTGAAGACATTACCGAAGAAGTAAGTGAGGAAAATATAGACCACCGTATTTATTACGTGCCATCTTCCACATCAAATATACAAATCACAAATTTGGATAAGGATGACAACAACGTTACGTTAGGGCTGAAAAGCGTTTGGACAACCACGACCGCTTCCACTGGTACGGTCAGGGTTGTGCTGCGCCATTATCCACAGGGAGGAAAGATTGAAACGGACTTGATTAATGACCCTAAGTCATCAACTGACGTAGATATTCAATTTAATTCTAAAGTTGAATAAACCCCGCACCAAGAAGAAGACCGGGCATCCGTCAGTATTTTAAGACCACAGCTTTTTAAGCAAACAATAAAGCATTGCGATTATCTTTCGCAATGCTTTGTGGTTTTAAAGACCATCTAAAACTGGCTTTATGGCGATAACCATCTGATGAAGTGGCTCACCTATACAGGATTTCAATAAATCTTACAAATCAAATCCAAAATTTCACAACAGTACCCATAATTATAATAGCCAATTTTGCATTGTAAATTAAAGCAGGCAAATATGGCGACAAACAGAGAAAATATATACATACCGTTGGAGGATGTAGAAAGCGAACACTGTGCATTAATCGTTGAAAAGGGATTGGCACAGGTAAAAGGCGTAGAAACCCATAAAGTAGAGCTGAACAACCGCAGGGCAGCGATTACAGTAGATAGCA